>Ga0222429_100009_pt1 | contig 856033 bp, 693 predicted proteins | sample 1B50Ametagenome_FD_182475 | JGI IMG/M metagenome (GOLD analysis project Ga0222429, IMG submission 182475) | Enriched microbial communities from leaf-cutter ant dump, University of Wisconsin, Madison, United States - 1B50A (version 2) | ecosystem: Environmental > Terrestrial > Nest > Insects... | reverse complement strand
CTTCCCGAAGGATCTGCATCTTCTGTTCTACACTAAAATGTCTTCTTGTTTTTCCCATTGATTTACTAATTTAACTCTACTAAATTATTTCCCAAATTTAGTCCAGTCGATTAGGGGGCTAGGACAACAGCTTGAGAGCTTTAAATAATTCAGACAGTCCATTTTGGGCCGTTAAGATCTTTGATAAGTATCCTTTCCTTTGAGGAGATTGCAAATCCAGGCTCAAATTGGATAGGGAAAAATCGATACTGCTTTTTTTATTGACACCTATAAACTCCTGCAAAGAAGGAGTAAACTCTTTAGTACGCTTTTCCTTCGTTTCTTTATCTTCTCTATACTTCTTAGTCAGGCTTCCGACTTGCAAATCACCGGAAGAAAAAGTAACGCTATCCGATATTTTAAAGAATGTGGCTGTACTATATCCGCCTTCCTCATTCCCAAAAACAGCTTCTCCGATTTTTTCTTCATATGTATTGAGTATATTCGATACTTCTCGTCTATTATCTTCTTCTTGTTGCCTTAATTGATTTTTATATTCCTTTTCTTTTTGTATCTCATTGTTTTTCTTAGCAGTTCTTCTTTGATCATTCAGTTTATCCTTTTTCTTCACACTTATTTGAATGACATCTTTATAAGTTGAGATTAAGTGATCCAATTTTTTTTTACCTTCATCACAAGTCATTAACCATTGATAGAGTACAGCTGTGCGAATAGCCCCCTTTGTAGTAGAAGCAGGAATATAGGCACCATGTGGTCCTTTTAAGGTTGTATGCAGCTGAACCCATTTTTCATCAGACTTTATATTACACAGTAGGGGAGTTTCCTTCTTCAAATAAGGATCGATAGCTACTTTTTTATCCTTCAAAAAACGTTGTATGAACTGTTTCTTTTCTCTGGCTCCTGTTTCCGTACCTTCGCTATGATTACCGGTATATTCGGCAACTCTTTCCTCAAATTCCGCTAACCAGCCATTTTCAGCGATTTCCTCCAACAGCTTATCCGAATCGACAAAGTAAAAATTGGTATTCTGAATATGATAGTCAGTCAAAGGAGATAATGTTTCTCCGTTGTGAATAGCGACAGGACTAAGTGTGGTTAATTGTAATTGGAACTTTTGAATACCTCCAATGTATTTTTTTATCAAATCATTCATTGCCATAAAATATAGGAATGTTTATACACATAGGCTTACCATATCTCAGGTATTTGCCATTTTTCCCGGGGCTGATGTCTTCTATTTTGCCTTTCGGTGGGTTTTGCATTTTTAAAACAGAGCCTTCGGTAAGCATCCTTACCCGCATCAGAGTTCCCTCATCCTTGGTTGTCCGGCCACCTCTGGACATATAGTCATAATACATGCACTTTTCAAATTCATCTAAATTGTCCGGAATAAAAAGTCCTAGATTCATTACTACTCCGGTTGGCTTATCCTCTGGCAGCTGCCACTCCTTTTCCTGCCAGATAACATCATTGACAAAGCCGCAACCTGAACTTCGTTCTCCACCCAAACCATTGAATTTGATCATATCAACAGAAAGTGCAAAAGCATCTTTCATATCATCTGCCAGAGAGTGATCTAACTCATATAGAAAATAAAAATGGACATTTACAGTCTTTGATATCTCTGGAATCTGAATGACACTCAAAGAAAAAGGTCCTTCCGCATTTTTGTTCGGTTTGTGTATGACCATATTGGGCACGATTTCATTTTTCCAAAGAGCTCCAATATCATCCAACCCCAAATCAACTGGCAATAACACATTGCCACCGATAAGTTTGCCGGTAGTTAGCCAATTCTCAGGATTTAACTGCAAAAACGTATTACTAATAAAGCGAATTTTCTTTATTGGTTTAATCTGCTTATAGTCTGCTACAAAACTAGTAGCATTGACTGGTTTTGGTAAAAGGTATTCATACATCTCATTATGACGAATGCAATAAAATCCAGAGGAAATTTTTATATCTCCCTTTCTGAAACAATCAATAAATTGCCCGACAAATTGTGCATCCTTTACCTTGGCCAGATTATTTATCAATGCCGAGAACAAGACATCCGAATGTACCCATTCGTCTGTATCAGCCAGAGCGGTATTATTATCAATAGCCGCTTTACCAAAGTGAAAACGGCTATTGGGAAGCAACTCCAATACAACTGTTTTCATTCTAGTTCACTATTTACAGTAGTTGAAAACTCTTTTAATTTGTCTTTCATTAATGATGAGTCGCTGTCAAGCTTCAAATTCATAAGTTTGTAATATCGGGTTTCTTCAATGGCAAATTTTACCCTACCGTTTCCTCTGGAACCTCCTCCGCCCAAATGGTCCAGTTCCAGTAGTTTTATAGCCAACGCCAGTTCGTTTAAATAGTCATTTACCACTTTTTTTTCGTCATACACATCCATCGTCATATGCAACGAAAAAATATTGCCTACCGTTATTCTTTCCAATGCTCTTGGATTAGCTTCACCGGTTAGTCGTTTTATTGAATTTTCTGTTTTGATCTCCACCACTTCCTTCGAAGGCTCGTTTTTCAGAAAACAGTCATGTACTTTCAATAAAGCTTCCGCTCCTTTGTTTTCTTCCCGATTTTCCGGAGTACCAAAAATCTTAGCGATATACTTTATTTCTCCTTCTTTACCATTTGCTTCAAGGGCAATATCAGAATCTACACATTTACTACCGGCTGCTCTGGCCAGCATATTTCTCAATTTTCCCTTCAGAGAGCTTCCCGGAATATAAGGAATACCCTTATGTGTTTTAATGACAGTATTATCAATACTTCCTATATTCAAAACAGACTGATTTCCACCAATATGTAATCCTGACAAAAGTTGAATATTGCCTTTTATAATTATTTTACCTTTTAGCATTGTCATAGTAATCGGCTATTTTTTGTTATGATGATATTTATGATAGCTTAGTACGGCTTCCATAAAATCTTTGAATGTTTCAATTTTTTGCTTGTCACCATTAATATCATTCAGAATTTTCCGAACAAAGGAGGCGAAGTTAAAAGCTTTTTCATTATTCTGTCTGACAGCTATGTATATCAGCTGAATTCTGATTCTATGCAACTCTCTGTCATTATCTGCCTCTCTTTTTAATGCAGCAACTGCATTAAAAAGTTTTCTCAGCTGACTTCCGGTTATCGCGTTCTTAAGCCATTCTGTCACCATCTTTTCGGTACGATCAAGAAGAAATATTGCCTGCTTATTATTAGCAAGTAAATTAGTAATAGCTTCTTGCTCATTGCCGGAATCAATAGCTACTGACGTGTCTTTATCCGTGCAAAAAAAAGCCCAACAAGGCACTATAGCTTCATCAGTACTAGTATTCTGAGACATACTCCAGTTTAGATTTAGTAGATAATTCAATTAGTCTTGCAGCTACGGGGAAAATAGCGGGGTTTGTTCCCTCATTCTTAAGAAGGGCATCTTTCAAAGCCTCCGAATATGAAGAAAATATATCTTCTTGTGTTACATCGGATATTTGCCGACCGATGTAGTACTTTAGTTGCCATATTTTAGGAAAAGGAAGCTTATTTGTAGTCAAAATTTCGTTTTGCAAAGCTTGGAAGCCTTTTGCGCTGTTTCGTAATTTATCTAAAAATGAACGCTTAATGCCTTTTTCTTCAATGGAAGGTGAAATTTGGTTTACCAATTCCAATATTTTGTCGTATTCCTTCCATGAAAACACCTCGTTAAAAACAGATATGCTGTTTTTCAAATGAGGTTCGTTCTTGAAAACTTCTGAATATGTTTTTCTCGTTTTTGCGTTACTTAGGGAATCTTTTGCCAACCTCGAAAAAGATATGACAGGGTGTTTAGGGTTAACGATAACGATACCCGCGGATAATGTATAGCCTTCTTTTTTAAACCGATTTTTAAATGCGTCATTTATGGCCTTGGTAAAATGAAGTACGGAATCCCAAGCGCCTACAATAAAACAATCATCTCCACCAACAAATACAGGATAGATATTGGCGTGATACTCTTCTTGATTCCATATCTTCAAAAGTTGTGAATTAAAGAATGCTTTAAAATCTTCTGATAGTTTTTGAGCCATTTCAACAGAAGAAGCCTTATCTCTGAAAACACATCCCAGATCATCCACATCCATAGTCAGAATAGCTATTTTGTTGGTTCCGGTTCTGTGAGCGGCAAAATCACCAAAACCATCAAAGTCTATCAGGTAATCATCATTATCGCCAAATTTAATTTGATTGTCTTGAGCATAGTTTTCTTTTCTATAAACCTGATAGTTTTCCTTTTCCGAATAGTCTTTCCAAAAAGGCAATTTGTTTGCCAATGAATTTTTTAAATCTTCGACATTCTTAAAAAATACCTCATCCAAGAATAAGCTTTCTATTGCCCTGGATTTTACAAATATGTCAAGAATTGATTTGTAAAAATCATTGTGCTGATACTCTTCTGCAATTTTTTTAAAGCGCTTATTGTTATTTTCAAGAGCTTTATCCTCATAATTATATGGATTGAAAAACGTGTCGTTCTTCTTATATCGCTTTAGTTTTTCCTTATTGGATTTCCGTAGCAATTCGATCCAGCTATTTCCGAAACTTTTATCATTCAATTTTTCAAGGGTTAATACAATTGCGATGTCATCATTTAGCAACTCATTGTTTATTTGTTTTTGCAAACCCTCAACTATTTCTAGTGCCCCATCCGGACAAGTTATTTTTAAAAAAAAATTTCCACCTCCAGAATATATTGATTCGATCTGACAACCTTCACCTTGCAATTTTGCAATACAAAACTTATAACATAGCTCTGAAATCACCTCTATATAATAAGATTTAATTTTCAGTGTCTTAGCCGCACCTTTGCTTTGCACATTAAATATAAACTCCTGTATACCGGATATATCGCCTTTGAGCAGATAGTTCATTGTAGAAAACTTACTTTATTACTAATTAATCAAGGTTTGAGACGAAATTGACTTTCCTGTTAAAAGAAAACTACCTCGTCACTGGAGCAATATAAAAATTTTCCGGAAATAATACCTCGGTTAAAACAATTATACATGGGATAAAAAAATAAAAAACGAGGATGAATATCCCGAAAATTGAAGTAGAGAAAAGGAATTCCGAATAGTACACTGTGGATAAAAATCAGTATTTATACGGTATGCGATCATTCCATCTTGTTCACAAAAATCACAAAATAACTACAATTATCCGGGCATACTTACAACATCCCCCTCAACTACACAAACCCGACTTATAAGCCGCCCGGATGAGCCTGGCAGTGCTGTTGACATTGAGCTTTTTCATAATATTGCTGCGGTGTGTGTCTACCGTACGGGGGCTGATGCAGAGCCGGTCACTGATATCGTTCAGACTGAGACCTTCAGCCAGAAAGACCAGTATTTCCTTTTCGCGCCTGGTGAGACAGTCAATATCCGGTTTTTCCCCAACCGTCATATAGCCTTTGATAGGAGCCTGCGGATCAAAGATACCCGTACCGTAGTAGTAATTGCCTTCGGCCAGGGTGGTAATGGCTGCGATCATCTCAGCCCGGGAAGTATTTTTGAGCACATAGCCTTTGGCGCCGGCCGCGATCATCTCCTTGATAAGTGAGGACTCATTGTACATAGACAGCCCCAGTACACGGGTCGGAATTCCTTTTTCGCGGATCGTACGGGTTGCTTCGATCCCGTTCAGCACCGGCATTTCGATATCCACCACCGCCACATCGATCGGGGTCGACTCCAGGAGTGTCAGAAGATCAGAGCCGTTGGCCGCCGTACCGGCTACTTCAATGCCTTCGGTATGTTCGAGAATAGCTGCCAGTCCTTCCAGGACCAGCTGGTGATCGTCTGCGAGCGCTACACGTATTGTTTTCATGCTAAGGGTATTAGTATAGTGGCACATGTTCCGGCAGATTCAGCCGCCTGCAGGGTAAACGTACCTTTGAAAAGTTCCAGACGGGTCCGGATATTGCTTAGTCCGATACCGCCATCAGTGTTGAGTATGCCCCGTCCGTTGTCTTCTACGGTGAGCTGCAGTTGCCGGTCATCGATGGCCAGCAGCACGGTAACGGCATCAGCTCCGGAGTGGCGTACCACATTGGTGATCAGCTCCTGAGCTATCCGGTACAGTGTACGCTCCAGGGCCTGAGGCAGCCGTACCTGCCGGTCACCTTCAAACTCAAAGCCGGCGCGCATCCGGCTGTAGTCAAAGGAAGTCCGGACCAGATCCTCAACAGCGGCTACCAGTCCCAGATGCCCCAGTGCTCTGGGCATCATGCGATGGGCTATGTCGCGCAGATCGCTGCTGATATCATCGGCCAGCTTTTGCAGCCGGTAAAGCTTTTCGCTTTCCGCAGTTGACAGGTTTTGCAGCAGCATTTTGAGCGCTGCAATCTGCTGCCCGGTCTGATCGTGCAACTCCCGGGCAAGATACTCTTTTTCCCGCTCTTCTGCTTCAATAATCCGGAGCACATGCTGCTTTTTACGGATGTCCAGCTCCAGCAGCAGGCCTTCCTTTTCGTCCAAAGAGCGGATCAGATTCTTTTCTTTTTCGCGGAGCGCCTCATAGAGCAGGGCATTGTGCATGCTGATGGCTATCTGCTTGCCCAGCACACTGATCAGGCTGACCGCAGTACCCGAAAATATATTGCTCAGACCGCTTTCCAGATACAATGCTCCGATCACTCCCGAATCGGTCAGGAGCGGCTGGGCAATAGCCGCCACGATGCCCTGTGCGCCAAAGTAGCTTTCATACGCAGGAGCGGCTGACTCGTTTTCCTGCCAGCGCTGCACACCGGCGCCCAGCAGCGCTTCCTGCACAAAAAGCTGCGGTACCGCCTCATAGCGACTGAGCGGTATAGTCACCTCCATATAGGCCTGATCCCTGACTTCTCCGGCTATATAGGGCTCCTCCCGGTTAATGATCAGCACGGCACGGTCTGCTCCGGTACTTTTGAGCGCAACAGCAAGCAGCTTGCGGACCAGTTCAGGCAGCGACAGCTGTCCCAGCAGTGTCTTGTGAATCTCTTTGTATACAAAATCGCCGGCACCTGAGCCCAGATCCATATCCCCGAGCCCCGACAGGGACTTGAGACGCTGCACCAGCAGGTACTGTTTCTTGTCGGCATGACAGCTTCCGTAAAAGCGTATACTTTGCAGCAGTGCGCCCATAGCTTCCGTAGTATGTCCACGGGTGTGGAGATAATCTGCATATTTTTCAAAAGCCAGACCTGCTTCAATCAGGATACCAGATCCAGCCGCCGCTTCCAGTGCTCCGGCAAAAAGCAGACGGGCTTCTTCATCGCCCCGTACTGCCTGCCGGACAGCCTGCAGCAAGAGGAACTTATGCCGGTAGTTTTCGGGAGCAAAGATCGACCGGTGCTCCAAATCTGCCATCAGCTCATCCAGCGCCGGATCTTCCGGACTGGTTTCGGCCAGCGCCAGACCATAATAAAAGCTCCGTACAGGCACCACATGGATACCCGCCACATGCTCAAGCAGGGCAGCCGATTTTTGCCCGTACAGCAGTGCCTGCCCGGTATCGCCAAAATATACTGCGGCTGTCAGCCGGGCTATACAGGCATAGGCCTGCGCAATCGGGTTGTCGCCGCTGTCTAGCCGGACTGCACAGGCATCAGCCTCACTAACATCAAAGTCATGACTGGAAAGCTGCAGCAGGAGATGATGCCAGGGCAGAGCCATTTCCAGGGTCTGATTGTTCCTGAGCTTTTCCATGGTCTGCAGCCAGGTCACCTGTTCGGCGGCGGCTTCATAAAAATTGTCGGAAGCAAATACCTGATGCAAAAAAAGAAACGTCATAACATAGCAGGCATATTCAATATCACCGGTTTCCAGACCGGCTATATAGCCTCTTCTGAGTGGCGGAATGGTAGCCCGCAGCGGCTCTTTTACATGCTGTACAAAGCCGTTGAATATATTGGCTGTCTTGGCTTCCAGCTCAAAAGCGTTGAACTTTTCGCGGATCGCAATGCCCAGTTTCCCGAATGCGTAGCCTCCCGGTATATCGCCGGCAAAAGCCGACAAAAGCAAGCCATACGTCGTATAGGCATCCGCCGAGTCAGGACAGTTGCCATACGTTAGCGACAGCTCCATCTGCTTGAGGGCGATAAGCGGATAGATATCCTGCGCTACAAAATAAGCCGCGGACCCGCCATGCATGAGAAAGCGCATAGCCGCCTTCTTTTCAGGATCCTGCATGACAGGCAGCTCCAGCAGCTCCTCCGTACTTCTTCCGGCTGTAATGCGGCCTATCGCTTCAAACTGCCTTCCAATCTCAGCATGGTCTGCCTTGCGGGGCAGATCAATGCCCAGAGCAGTCAGCGTTTCGATGGTATAGCTGACAGCTTCTTCCATTTTCCCCTGTGCAATAAAAGACAACAGCATCAGTTCGCGGGCACGGAGCTCTGTCACAGCCAGTGGCTGACAGTCGATAAGCTGCCGGCAGAGCTCTTCTGCTTCGGTATAAAGGCTATTGAGATACACTGCTTCCGCTTTTTCAATGGCAACCTGCATACGCAGCTCATCAGCAGCTCTGATCGGCCGGTCAGCCAGCAGGCTTTCCGCCAGATTCAGGTAGTGCAGGGCAGCTTCAGCCGCCGCACTCCGGCCTGCCAGTATCCCAGCTTCCAGATTGAGAGCAGCCAGCAGGGCTTTTTGCTCCGGAGAGCAAAAAAACGAGAGCGCCCGGTTGTACTGTCCTGCTATGTCAAAGACAGAGGCACCGCTTTCCTGAAGAAGTGCTCCGGCGCTCCGGTGCAGGCTTTCTCTCCGGACCTCCGGCAATAATTCATAAAAGAGGCTTTTGAGCGTATCATGCGCAAAACGGTAACCGGGCTGCACCTCTTCATCTTCGGATATCGGAAGCAAAAACCCGCACAGTTCCCCGGCCTGCAAAGCCTGCTCGACCGGTGCATCCGGCAACAGGTGTCTTAGCTGTGCCGCAGTAAAACGCTGCCCGAAGACTGAAGCTGCCGAAAGCACCGCCTGCTCTTCTTCCGGCAGGTTTTTGACCTGGTGCAGAAGCCATTGTGCTGCATCGGCCGGAATTCCGACAAACTCTCCGGACGAGAAATCGATATGCCAGCGGCCTTTGTCATAATACAGAAAGCCCTGCCGCTCAAGCATCTTGATAAGCTGACGAAAATAAAAAGGATTGCCAAAGGTCCGCTTTTCCATAAAAGCAGCCAGCTTCCTGCAATCAGCTTCGGGCATGCCTGTCAGATCCCTGACCCAATCAGTCAGTTCGCCGACACCAAGCTTCTGCAGACTGACAGACAGGTTCGAGCCGGTAACTGTTTCCAGCTGCCTGTGAAACAGCTCCGGCAGCTCATGCTCCCGGTAGGAGAGTATAAGTGTACAATTGCTGTCTTTGTCTCCGGCAATAAACGTAAGAAGATCTACAGAAGCCGTATCAGCCCATTGCAGATCATCAAAAAACAAAATCAGGCGGCTTTTGGCCGAAAGCACCTGCAAAAAGGCTTTAAGAGCTGTTTCCAGTACCGGTTTCATCATAGAAGCAGGAAGCTCTTTGTCCGGTCTGCCGGTCAGATTTGCAAGCTCCCCGCTCAGCAGGCTGAGGTAAGGGGCTTCATGCGGACAGCGCTTAAGCAGCTGAGCAGCAAACTCCCGGGCTTCGTCTTTGCCCCGGGCCATGATTTTCCGCCCAAGCAGGTGCAGTGCAGTACTGAAACCGGAATAGGGGACGGCTTGCTTGAGCTTCTCAAACTTGCCGGTAGCAACTATGCCTGTGGCATAAGTAAGGGCCTGCTGTATGATCGTGGTTTTGCCTATACCCGGCTCTCCGGTCACCCCAATGACCCGGGTACCGGTCACAGAGCCGGCAAGTGATGCCAGCAGTGACTGCAGCGCTCCGGCGCGGCCATACAGGGCGCCGGAAAACAAAATTTCTTCGGCTACATCTTTCTGCCCCGGCACAAACCCGGCTTCGTCCGGATTGTCGGCCAGCAGGCGCAGATCGGCCAGCAGGCCGGCATAGCTCTGATAGCGGTCGACAGGTCTCTTTTCGAGCAGCTTATCAATCACGAGTGAAAGATTGTCTGGCACGTGAGGATTATGCCGATGGGCAGGCTGATGCTTCCGGGCTATATGTGCGTATAAAAGCTCGGAGGGGTTGGACGATTCGAAAGGTAAAAAGCCGGTGACAAGCCGATACAGCACGATTCCGAGCCGGTAAAAGCCAGCCCGTTTGTCGGGAATATCCTGCAAAAGTCCGGTTTCTTCGGGTGCAATACACAGAAAATCGGTCGAGGTATCACCGGGCTCAAATCGCAGCCCGTCCTGATGTACTATGAAACCGGCGGGTTTTATGGCGCGATAGCCAGTGGAAGCGGAAGCCAGATTTTGGACACAATGAGCGAGGGTATTTACAAATACCTGAAAATCGGTACGGGAATCGAACATACAATGCGGTAATCAAATCTAAAACCGTATTAAACGGAAGAATAAAGCAGGGGTTTACAAAAAAAAATAAAAAGGCCAGTCTCGGGGATAAAAAACATCACTATACAGATCAATCAGTCTTTCTGCATTTTACGCGATTGAAAAAGCATATAAAAAATACGGTGATCGCTGTATTTTTTTAAGTCCGGCAAGCTGACATTTTTGTAAGGGCAGTGTTCTGATCAGGGGTTATACATGGGTGCAATCGTTGTCCGGAGTTATTCAACTATGGATCAAATGATTGGTATGCCTGTCTGAGGGATACCGGCTACTCTTTCTATTATTTCTGTGTATCCGGCTGTTCCGGGAGCTTTGACAAACAGAGGGTGGTTTGTGCAATGGGGTCAAAGCTCCGCTATCGGCCGAACACGACAAATATGTAAAATAAACACATTCATTCTACTGTCTGACTTTTTTCGGACAATCCGGAAAACATACTCATAATCAGGTAAAAAAGAAAACGATTACAGATTTCCGGAAAGCACTATGGTCAATGCAGAATACACTGATCAACGTATTGTCCGGTAGCCGGGTATATATCAACTTTGCCTGAGTCTTTTTTTCAAAACCCTTATAACCAAACTTTATTATGAAAAAACGTATTTACTTACTTTCACTTTTCCTCGCTTTTTCGGTCATTTTTGTTTCCTGCAAAAAAGACGATGATGTAAAGAAAAAAGATGAGGTGGAAAATAACGGGAACAACGGAAATAATGGTGGAAATAATAACGGCGGGAATAATAATGGAAACAATAATGGTGGTAACAACGGCGGAACCAATAACGCAGGAAACGCTGAAAACAATACCATTCTCGCACACAGTGACGACAATACGGAAGGACAGCTGACCAAAGCACACGCTTCTGTCTTTGCAGGCAATACGGTTGCCGTATTTGTCAATGGCAAGTATAATCAGAGAAACCTCGACGTACGGTTAATACTGGGTCCGGGTGAGCTGCCGAAAACAGACCGGTCCTATGATTTGCAGGGTATTCTTTTTACCGCACAAAACGAAAAGGCATATATCAGTGTCCAAAACGGCACAGGCAGTGAAAATACCTGGTATACTGCCAGCAAGCTTGGTGGTCAGCTGCACGCCAAGGTAGAGGCGGATGGTTCTATTATCTTTTCCTTTGAGAATGTAACCTTTGAGGTAAGCAAGCCTCCCTATAATGAAACCAAGGTATTTAGCGGAAAATTTACGCTGCCTGCTGACTTTGCAACCAGCAGCGCTTCCAAGCCTGTGGTGTATGATCTTGCGGACTAATACAGATTCCGCTATCCCCGTGCATATTGTTTAAGTGTTATATAATCAAAAGCCCGGCTTCGTCATACTATATGCGGACCGGGTTTTTTGTTTTAGGAATCAGGCATTTTTCAGAACGATTGTGTACGATGTTTGTCGTATTGTCCGGCCACCGGCCTTTCGATATTTTTGCTCTTGTATCAAAACCCTTATAAACAACCAAAACAATACTAATATGAGAGAAAACATGCGGATGCTACTCATGTTTGTGCTTGCATTTTCAGTCATTTTTACTTCCTGCAAAAAAGATGATGATGTAAAGAAAAAGGAGGACGTGGAAAACAACGGGAATGGCGGAAATAATAACGGAAACAACGGTGGCAGCAACAATGGCGGCACTACCGGCAATGGTCAGGCCAAAAACAATACGGTACTGGGCCACACTGACAGCGATACGGAAGGCTCGCTGACTACAGCCTATGCATGGACAGCCTACGGCAGCCAGGTGCTGAGCATTCCTGTTAATGGCAGGTATGATGGCAGGATGATATCTCCGTTGATCACGCTTATGCTGGGTACCGGCAAATTGCCTGAGGCGGATCGTTCGTACGATTTTCAGGGTGTTGTATTTACCGGGCAGAATGAAAACGTTTTTATCAGTCTGCAGACCGGACAGGGGAGCGCCAATACCTGGTATACATCTTCCAAGCTGGGCGGAAAACTAAATGCCAGCGTACATAATGACGGGTCCATCACATTTTCGTTTGACAAGGTAACCTTTGAAGTGAGCAAACCTCCCTATAGCGAAACCAAAGTCTTCAGCGGCAAGTTTACCTTACCATCAGACTTTACCGTGAAGAGCAATTCGGAAGTTGTAATCTATGATCTGGCCGGCTGATCAGACTGTTCTGCAACAGATTTATTTATCAGAAGATTCTGATTCTTCAACTGCTCTGCCTCATCAAAAAACCCGGTTGCGCGCATAGCTGCGGACCGGGTTTTTGAATTCAAAACAGAAGACAGACGATGTATTTTTCTAGCGTTTTATAAAATTACTGTCAATGGTCTGCCATACTTCTATGCCCTCACCATTGAGCAGCTGCTTGAGCATATAGATACCAAAGCCTTTGGCTTGTGAAAAAGCGATTTTGGGCGGAATAACCAGCTCCGTCGGATTGACCAGCACGTCAATCAGCACCGGACCGTCCAGGGCCAGTGCTTTTTCAAGCGCAGGCTGCACTTCTTCATTTTTTTCAACACGTATACCGGTTAATCCCATTGACTGTGCCATGGCTGCAAAATCAGGGTTTTCAAGATCTGTTGCGTGCGGCAGCAGTCCGGCTACTTTCATTTCCATAGCTACAAAACCCAGCGAACGGTTGTTGAAAACCACAATCTTGACCGGTAGCTTGTACTGACGTATGGTAAGAATATCGCCCATAAGCATACTAAAGCCTCCGTCGCCGGACAGGGATATCACCTGACGGTCCGGGTATTCAAGTTGCGCCCCTATGGCCTGGGGCATAGCGTTGGCCATAGACCCGTGGTTGAAGGAACCCAGCAGACGCCGGCGGCCATTCATAGTCAGATATCGAGCTGCCCATACTGTCGGGCCGCCTACATCAGCACAGAATATGGCATCATCTGCTGCCACTTTGTCAATCATGGCGGTCAGATATTCCGAGTAGATCAGCTCACTGCTCTGGTTCAGTGTATTGGCATCCAGCTTCTCACGGCTTGTCTTGTACCGGTCAAGGCAGGTATCCAGAAACGATCGGTCACTTTTAGCCTCAAGCAGAGGCAGCAGCTGCAGCAGGGTTTCTCTGACATCCCCGATCAGCCCCTGGCTAAGGCGGCAGCGCCTGCCCAGATTCTCAGGCCGAATATCAATCTGTACAATTTCTGACTGCGAGGGATACCAGTCCCTGTATGGAAAATCAGTACCCAGCATCAGCAACAGATCACTTTCTTCCATAGCATAATAGCCCGAAGTAAGTCCGATGAGTCCGGACATGCCGACATCGTAAGGATTGTCGTACGCTATAAACTCTTTGCCCCGAAGCGTATGCACCATGGGCGACTGCAGCTTTTCGCCCAGCTGCATCAGCTCACTGTGCGCCTCCCGGCAGCCGATACCGCAAAGTAAGGTAATCCTGCTGTGCTTATTGAGCCTGCCGGCCAGTTCATACAAATCTGCTTCGGCAGGCACCAGACGTGGTTTTCCGTACAGCACGGGACCATCCGATGCTTCGGAACTGGTCTCCAGTGCTATATCTCCGGAAAGTCCGATTACGGACACACCTTTTTTGCCCAGGGCATGCTGAATGGCAATTTTGGGTATATGAGGCATCTGTCGCACATTCGAAAGTATTTCACAAAAATGACTGCATTCCTGAAACAGCAACTCCGGATGGGTCTCCTGAAAATATCCGGTACCAATCTCTTCGCTCTGAATATGGGCAGCAATAGCGAGAACAGGGGCATGGCTCCGGTGGCAATCAAACAATCCATTGATCAGATGCAGATTGCCCGGACCACAGCTGCCCGCACATACAGCCAGCCTGCCGGTAAGCTGTGCTTCGGCGCCTGCAGCGAAAGCCGCTGCTTCTTCATGACGATAAAGAATCCATTCGATCTGACTGCTCTTGTGCACTTCATCCACAATGCTATTGAGCGAATCACCCACCACTCCGTGAATACGTTTTACACCTGCGCTGGCCAGTATCTCGACAAGTTGAGCTGCAATGGTCTTTGATGACATATGAATCGTTTTAGTTGGTAAATACAATCCGGCAGCTATGTCACCACCGGATCTATAATAATCCGGACAGTGAGGTTTTGTTTTAGTTGTAAGTTGTACGTAGTACATACTACGTGTAAAACGTACAACCCAAAAACCCAAAACCTAACCTAGTAGCGCCTGAGATAGTCCCTCAATACATATTGCAGAATACCTTCGTTTTTGTAATAGGTGATTTCGATCCCCGAATCGAGCCGCGCTTTTACTTCAAACTCGATGGGATCACCCTTGTCAGGCCGGGCAGATACATTCAGTATCTGATGTGGCTTGATATCGTCCGAAAGACCGGTAATGGAATAGGCTTCGGTTCCTTTAAGTCCCAGCTTCTCCGCACTCTGTCCACCGGTAAACTCAAGCGGCAATATACCCATACCTACCAGGTTGCTGCGGTGTATACGCTCAAAGCTTTCAGCAATGACCGCTTTTATTCCCAGCAGGTAAGCTCCCTTGGCAGCCCAGTCTCTTGATGAGCCGCTGCCGTACTCTTTACCGGCAAGAACAATAAGAGGCGTTTCATCTTCACAGTATTTCATGGCCGCATCAAATACAGACATAGTCTTGCCGGATGGAAAATACACTGTATAGCCTCCTTCCTTGTCTGCAATCCTGTTTTTAATACGAACATTGGCAAAGGTACCGCGAACCATAATTTCATGATTGCCCCGACGCGAACCATATGAATTAAAATCGTCCTGGCTTACCTCATGATCAATCAGATACTGTCCGGCTGGCGTATCTTTGTCAAAGGACCCGGCCGGTGATATATGGTCAGTAGTCACCGAATCGCCCAGATACAGAAGCACCCTGGCATCTTTGATGTCTTTGAGCGACTTGTTGCCGGAGCTGATATTCTCAAAAAAAGGCGCCTCCCTGACATAGGTCGAAGACTTATGCCATTTAAAATTTTCGCCGGAAGGCGCGCTGAGCTCCTGCCAGGCTTCATCTCCGTCAAAGATTTCACCATAGACCTTTTCAAAATCACTGACCTCCAGACATTGTTTTACAATGCTTCTGATCTCATCATGGCTGGGCCACAGATCACGCAAATATACCGGTTGTCCGTTGGGATCGAAGCCAAGAGGGTCCTCGATGAGATCAACATCAATACGCCCCGCAATGGCAAAAGCCACAACCAGCATAGGTGACATCAGAAAATTCATTCTGACCTGCGGATGAACCCTCGCTTCAAAATTGCGGTTGCCCGACAATACAGAAGAAACAATTAACTCTCCCTGGCCGACAGCTTCGGAAATATGTGGTGGGAGAGGACCACTGTTGCCAATACAGGTAGTACAGCCATAACCCACCGTATGAAAACGAAGCGCCTCCAGATCATACAGCAGACCAGCCCGCTGCAAATACTGATAGACCACTTTAGATCCCGGAGCCAGACTGGTTTTGACCCATGATTTGACTCTCAGCCCACGGGATACGGCCTTGCGGGCTATCAGCCCTGCACCGATCATGACATCGGGGTTGGAGGTATTGGTACAGCTGGTAATAGCCGCAATGACTATACTACCGTCGCTGACAATATATTCCTGCTTGTTGAACTTGACACGCACTGATTGCAGACTGTCTTTTTCGATCACCACATCATGCTTATCATCCTTGCGTGAGTCTTCAAACCGCAGCTCGGTACCGGACCCTCCCTCTTCCAGCCATGCCTGCTCTTTGCGTTCATCCAGAGGAACATACTCCCGGTTATATTCTTCTTCCAGCAATCTGGAAAATGTTTTTTTGAGATCTTTGAGCAGAATCTTGTCCTGAGGTCTGCGGGGCCCCGAAAGGGTAGGCTGCAATTTGCCCAGATCCAGAACAATGACATCAGAGTAAGTGATATTCTCGTCACCGGTACGCCACAGAAGATTTTCTCTGGCATACTCTTCCACTAGTCCGATCGCTTCGCTGCTCCGGTTGGTCTGACGCATGTACTCAAGTGTCTGCCTGTCAAATGGGAAATAAGTAATGGTACAACCGAACTCAGGCGACATATTGGCAATAGTCGCTCTGTCGGGTACCGACAGATGATCCAGGCCATCCCCGAAAACTTCAACAAACTTGCCCACCACCCCATATTCCCGCAGTTGCCTGGTGATAGTAAGCACCATATCGGTAGCCGTCGCTCCGGCTGGTATTTTACCCTTTAGCTCAAGACCGATCACCTGCGGACAGGTAAAATAAATCGGCTGCCCCAACATGGCAGCCTCAGCCTCTATTCCTCCCACACCCCAGGCCAGTACACCGATTCCGTTTACCATGGGAGTATGAGAATCTGTACCGACCAGCGTATCAGGAAAAACCCAGCCATCCCGCTCAACAACTCCCTGACACAGATATTCCAGATTGATCTGATGACATATGCCCATACCAGGAGGTACTACACGAAAATTAGACAGCTCTTTTTGTGCCCACTTGAGCAGCTCATAGCGCTCGGCATTGCGGGCGTATTCCTTTTTCACATTCTCCCGATAAGCATAATCGGTACCAAAATAATCTACCTGTACCGAGTGATCTATAATCAGATCAACAGGAATCACCGGGTTGATCTTGCTGCCATCTTTGCCCTGACGGATAAACTCGGCCCTGAGCGAAGCCAGGTCCACGATAGCAGGTACACCGGTAAAATCCTGCATAAGCACCCGCGCAGGCACAAAGGGAATATCCTTGTCTTCCCCCTTGGGATTCCAATGGATCAGCGTATCCAGATGTTCGTCTGTAAAAACATTATTGTCATGATGCCGGAGCACATTTTCAAGCAATATCCGAATGGAAAAAGGCAGATTATCGATGGGCTCTCCCTCTTCTTTCAGCTTACGCAGCGATGCGGTTTTATATTTCATAAGTGTCTGCTATGTCAGATAAGATGTGATTGAAATAAAAAATACAGCAACAGCGCATTGTCACCGTATTTTTCAAAGCATTAAACCGGTATAAGCTGAAATAGTTATGAAGAGGCAGCTGTCTCTGCCAAGCGAATAGCGGACCGGACCCGCAGGTGTGTCAGATTTGGAGCTCCGATTCTGAAAAAATAACCCCGACAGACTGATACCTGTATGAGCAATAATAACCGGGACACATTAAAATAACCTGAAAAATGTCCGATTTCTCCGTATCCTGGATCGGAGCGTATGCCTGAATATTTAGCGATTCTCAGGCGATGGTGCCACCAACAATCTCCTTAAGCGCTGAAAAGCTGTAGTTGTACATTTCTTCATAATCACCTGGATTGTCAATCTCAGAAAAATCTTCGATAATCAGATATGTAGCATTGGTAAGCTGATTGACTTCAATCCGGAACTGCAGCCAGCTGGGTTCTTCACCAGCTTCATTATCAAGAAACTCATAACGGATAAAATGATTTTCTTTTTTTCCGGCTACCTTTGCGGTCTGTGAGACTCCATCCCACAAAAATTGTATTTCGTTGCTATCTTCCTGCTCTACCAGCACATCATCGGCAAACCATTTTTTCAGCAGTGACGGCGAAGTAATAAAAGGGAAAAGCGTCCGGGGCGTTGCATTTATCTCACACTCGATGGTAAATAATGATTTGTTCATAAAATAACGCTTCTTTTAATTACTTGAATTATTGGTAATTTAACACAAAATTTGAAATAAGCAGAAAACTTTCGACAAAACACTTGATTTTTGTTAAAATTGGTTGTTAAATTTGCACTCCGATTTGAAAGGATAACCCAAAAGCAGGAATGGGATTTTGCAGATAATCGATATTCATGTTTTTGCATCTTTTCCTGATCGGACAATCCTGGCGAGGTAGCTCAGATGGTTAGAGCGCAGGATTCATAACCCTGAGGTCACGGGTTCGACTCCCGTCTTCGCTACAAAACCGGATTTTTGAAAAGAAAGTCCGGTTTTTTTACATACTTGCTATCCGATCACGGAATCATCAATCACCCCAAAAATCAAATCCACTCTACCACTTCAATACTGCCTGCTTTCCTTGCATAATTTACTCCTTCCGGAAAAACAGGGTTCTGAAGTTTTGCTTCATGCCATATTGGGCTTCAACTATGATTGCGTTGAACATGGCTCCTAACCAGGATTACCACATGACATAGTTTTATCTAAACCAAAAGGATTTAATAAAGTTACAACTGCCCGTGCGCATGGGGTATTTATACGCATCCAATCATTCCTTTATATAGCGAATATTTTTTGCTTTTACTATACCAGCCATGCAAATTTTTATCTCATGCCCCTCAAACAGACTATAAGCATTTTTTCAGCATATCCCCGATGCACCGTTTATCCGGAGTAAACCTTGGGCTTGTCCGGCAAACTGAATATGATGTAAATCTGCCCGATCTCTCACAATAACACTATATATCTGAACCTTGCCATTACCTCTCCGGCACGAAACAGGATGAAAATATTTTTTACCCGCTTTACTTTTAGGATTCTTGGGCAGGTACGTTTTTTTTACTATTTTCGGTTTATAAATTTGATTGCTATTTATTTATAAACATCCTTTATTTTCTCTGCATATCTTATTGAAAAAAAGTTATTTGCTTCTGTACTGGGGCTGCTTTGTGATACTGCTCTTTTTATCGGTCAGTGTAAAAGGGCAATTAACAGAGTTTGACAGACTGTCCCGACTGGACGGCTTGCCCTCCAATTCGGTTTCTGCGATAGTACAGGACAACAGAGGGTTCATGTGGTTTGGGACCCGAAACGGTCTTGTCCGGTATGATGGATACAGCTTTCGTAATTACATATATGATCCGCTCGATTCACTTTCTCTCAGTGACAACTACATACGCTTTCTGCTACGGCTCGATAATGGCAAGCTCCTGATCGGTACCTATTTTTCGGGATTTTGCATATATGACCCCAACACAGAATTGTTCAGAAGATATAAAAGTATTCCGGGCAAAAACACTCTGCATAACAATAATATTCTTACAGCTGTACAGGACCCTGAAGGAATTGTCTGGATCGGCACCTGGGATGGTTTTGACCGTTTCGACCCTGAGACGGAACACTTTCAGCATTTCTCATTTACCGGACAGCAATCCGGAACTGCGCCTGCCTACGTATCTTCCATAGTACCGGACAATAGTGGCAAGCTCCTGCTATACGGCCCCGGCAACAAGATCGGTGTATTTGATACCCTGTCAAAGCAATATGAATTTTTCAGATTTTCGAATCATATGCAGAATCAGGTACTGCTCAATAAAGGTGGTGTGCTGCTCTACGATAGTAAAAGCAATCTCTGGATAGGTACGGAATCGGAGGGAGTCTACCGGCTCAATACCAACTCGGGCGAATTCATACATTATACATTCGAAAACAAGCGTATCACTTCCAATACCATTCTGGCTATTTATGAAGACAGCGAAGGAATTGTATGGCTTGCAACCAATGGGGGAGGTCTTGGTCTGTATCTACCCGAAAATGACCAGTTTACATTCAGTCGTCACGATCCCTCAGACAACAAATCACTGAGTTCGGATGTGGTGTCCTGTATCTATGAAACCGAGCCTGGTATTCTGTGGCTGGGAACTTACGGAGCAGGAATCAATCAGTATAAAAAGCAGAAGCGTTTCTTTCGCAGCTTTACAAGCAAATCTTCGGCCTACGAGCTCAATGTAAAATCGGTGCTGGCCTTCGAACAGGCAGACAATGACATGGTATGGATCGGGACCGATGGTGGCGGACTGGATCTTTTTGATCCTCAAAACAAAACACTTAAAAACTTCAGCAAAGCCAGAGAAGAGACCTGCTTTGACATCATCAAGTCGTTGTACCGCGATCCGGCAGGACAACTCTGGATGGGCAGCTACGGAAGCGGAGTCTGCCTGAAAAGTAAATCCGAACTGAAAGCTTTTCATGCCAGCGAAACCGATACTCTGCACAGCCTGAGCAAGCCAAGCGTCTGGTCAATCTGCGGAGACCGTCACGGGCAATTGTGGCTGGGACTGATGGACAATGCCCTGGATATCTATCAGCCGGCTACCGGCACTTTTCGTCATATCCGGAGCGATGGACCGGAACAGTTGCCGCCCGGTTCGGTACATGTGGTATTCAGAGACAGTAAGGACCGCATGTGGATAGGATCAGAAGTCAGTGGTCTGGCGCTGTATGATGAAAAAGACGATCGTTTTATCCCGTTTAATATCCGGACAGCTCAGGGACTAAAATCAAACAATATCAATGAGATCAAAGAGATTAACGGTGCTCTCTGGGTAGGTTTCTCCAACGGAGGAGTAAGCCAGCTCAGGGACGAAGAAAAAAGAATCTTTCGGACATATACCACCGATGAAGGCCTGGCCGGCAATTCGGTATTCGGTATCGAAAACGATACACGGGGCAATTTGTGGATCAGCACGGAAAACGGAATCTCCCGGCTGAATCCGGTCTCCGGAGAGATTCGCAACTTTGATGTATATGATGGTCTGATCTCCAATGAATTTACGTACGGGGCTTCCTTTAAGGATCGCAACGGTTACATGTATTTCGGATCGGTGGATGGTTTTGTGGCATTTCATCCGGACAGCATTCTGTTTAACGAACAGGAACCTGTCGTGCTGCTCACTGCGCTTAAGATAGCCAACCGTGAGATAAAACCGGGCGAAAAGCACAAAGGCCGCACCTATCTGAAGCAGCCTGTTAATCAGACAAAGGAACTTACACTCACGCACGAAGACTATATGGTCGCATTTGAATTTGCCGCACTGGAGTATTCGGCCCCGCTCAAAAGCCGTTATGCCTATATGCTCGAAGGCTTCGATGCCGACTGGGTGCATACTGATCCCAGCCAGCGGCAGGCTACCTATACCAATCTTCCGGCCGGCACTTATATATTCAGAGTAAAGGCAACCAACAATCACGGCAAATGGAATCAGGAAGGGATACAGCTTACCCTCACTGTACTGCCCCCCTGGTGGGATACGCTGCTTTTCAAAGCGCTGGTGACCCTTGTAATCGCCGGAGGCCTGTTTCTTCTGGTCGTTCTAAGAACCATAGCCGCACGGAGGCATCGCAGGGATCTGGAAGAAACAGTGGCTGCCCGAACAGCCGAATTAAAGCACAAGAATGCAGAGCTTAACCGTTCCAATCTGACCAAAGACAAGCTGTTTTCCATCGTATCGCACGACCTGAGAGGACCGGCTAACAGCGTGGAAGCGCTTTCATCAATGGTATTAAAGCATTTCTCCCGCTTTTCGGAAGAAGATAAGCTGGAAGCCCTGTCACAGCTCAACAAAGCATCCAAATCCCTGAGCGGGCTGGTCAGCACGCTTTTTACCTGGGCTCGTCTGCACAATCATAGTCTGATACCGGTCAGTACCCGGATCGTAGCAGATGAAATCATACAGAAAAATATTGATGTGGTTGACCTGCAGGCCAAAGGAAAAAGCATTCGCATCGAATATCATAAAAGCAAAGAAGATCTGTATATCCTGGCTGATAAGGATATGGTAGAAACCATTCTCCGAAACATACTGGCTAATGCCATCAAGTTTACTGAAAACGGCGGAGTGATCAGACTGAGCACCGAACGTACAGCCGCCCGAATGATAAAGATTGAAATCAGGGACAATGGTATCGGTATGAACCATGACACGCTGGAAGCAGTCATGCAGGGCCATTACTCCAAAGAAGGCACTCAGGGCGAGGCAGGCTCCGGCCTGGGACTGGTAGTCTGCAAGGACTTTGCCGAAGCCAATGGTGGCTTTCTGAAAATCACCAGTGAAGTAGGAGCAGGGTCAGTATTTGAAGTACATCTGCCCGAAAGCCAGAGCGAGGAGACCTGAAAAACCGAACAAGGTGAGCGGGCTGAGACTATCGAAGTCCAATTCCCGCTCTTGAAACATCGGGCTTTAAGCTGCTTCCTTCAACTATTCCGCAGTAGCTCCTGTATCATCAGAGTAGCTTTTGCCTAAGCCCGCTTTCGTCAAATCCCACGGCAAGCACAGCATTGTCCAGCTCAATTACCGGTCGCCTGATCAGACTTGTATGCTCATTCATAAGTCTGGTCGCTGCTTCCTGATCTTTCACTTTTTCCTTCACAGGCTCATCCAGCTTTTTCCAGGTGGTTCCCTTTTTGTTGAGCAGCACTTCCCAGCCTGCCTGATCTGCCCACTGATTCAGTTTTTCAAGACTGATCCCTTCCTTTTTATAATCATGAAAGTGATATTCGATCTGATGACCCGAAAGCCATACAAGGGTTTTCTTTATCGTATCACAGTTTCGGATTCCGTATACACACAGCTTCTTCATGAATATTCAGATTTTATTAAAAGCCGCAAGATACCAAATTTATCGTATTACATTTTCATACTTTTCTGCCTGGACAATAAAGCACAGAACTTCAGCACGTCTTTTAACACATTCAATATAAACACCACAAAAAGAGAACACTGACAACTAAACTTTACACCTTTCGTACTAATCCGAAACAATGGCTTTCCCCTCCGTTGTTGAAATAATAAAAGGCAAAAGTTTGTATACAATGTACAAATTAGCCTATTTTGTTTAATATTTTTATTCTACCCTAATGCATCAGATAGGACTTATCGGGTTCGGTAATTTCGGACAATTCATCGTAAAGTTTTTAACCCCGTATTTTAATATTTCTGCCTATGATCAGGCAGACTATGCGCAGGAAGCCAGAGCACTTGGTGTAACATGGACAAGCCTGGAAGATGTTGTAAAAAAAGACATCGTTGTACTGGCTGTTCCGGTTCAGTTTCTGGAATCCCTGTTGCTCGAAATCAAGGATATTATCAATCCCAACGCTATCGTAATGGATGTATCATCCGTCAAGGTGAAACCTGTCCGCCTGATGGAAAAATACCTGCCATCCACTACAGAGATTGTCGGCGGACATCCTTTATTTGGTCCTCAGAGCGGAAAAAACGGTATTCAGGGTCTGAACATGGTGATATGTCCGGTGAGGAGCAAGCGCAAAAACAGCATCAGCCGGTTCTTTTCCTCGCACCTGAAGCTTAATGTGCTGGAAAGAACTCCGGAGCTGCATGATCAGCAGATGGCTTATGTACAGGCACTGACACATTTTATCGGACGCTCGATCAATGAAATGGATATCCCGGACGTGGAACAAAAAACACCGGCTTATCAGTACCTGCTTGATATAAAACGCAATCTCGGCAAGGACTCCATGGATCTTTTCCTGACGATTGAGCTGGAAAACCCCTTTGCAAGGGAAGTTCGCGAGAAGTTTATCAGCCAGCTTACCAGACTCAATGATATGCTGAATGCATCGCCCAACGGGGACTAAAAAGAGTTCTGCTTAAAATCACGGATCAGCTTGCTGGCAAAAATAAAATCCTGCAAGGATTTGACATCGGTATCCAGTATGTCCTTATTGGAGCCTTCCCAGACTTTTTCTCCTTTATACATAAACATGATATGATCTCCGATCTCCAGTACGGAGTTCATGTCATGGGTGACCACTACCGTGGTGATATTATATTCTTCGGTAATTTCACGAATAAGGCTGTCAATCAGAATGGCCGTCTGGGGGTCCAGTCCGGAATTGGGCTCATCGCAAAACAGATATCTGGAATTAAGCGCAATAGCTCTGGCAATTCCGACCCGTTTCTGCATGCCCCCGCTGATTTCAGAAGGCATCAACCGATTGACGTTTTCAAGGCCAACCCGTTTCAGGCAAAAGTTGACGCGCTCCAGCTTTTCCTCTCTGGACATTCTGGTCATCATATCCAGGGGAAACATCACATTTTCTTCCACGTTCTTTGAATCAAACAGCGCGCTGCCCTGAAAAAGCATACCTATCTCCCGGCGAATTTCCTGCTTCGTCTCAAGTGAACCGTTGGTAAAATCACGGCCATCGTAGGCCACCAGCCCGGAATCCGGCGGAATAAGTCCCACCATGCTTTTCAGCAAAACACTTTTACCTGTACCACTGGCTCCGATGATGAGATTGGTCTTGCCCTGGTGAAAAACCCCACTGACTTCGTTGAGAACGACCTTTTCTCCAAACCGCTTATTCAAGTTACGAACCTCTATCATGACTCCTTTATATAAGTAATTGAGCTAGTAAATAATCTGCACATAAAACTGCAATACAACTGTTCGTAACAGCCTGTGTGCTGGATTGTCCTACCTCCAGGGCTCCTCCCCGGGTATAATACCCCTGATAAGAGGAAATCGATGAAATAAGAAATGCAAATACCAGGGCCTTGATCATGGCAAAGGTCACATTGAAAGGCTGGAACTCGTTGCGTATGCCGTATATGTATTCTTTTTCCGTGAGCGCTCCGGTAAATACCCCGGCAAGATACCCGCCATAGATTGACAAAAAACCGGCAATAATAACCAACAGGGGAAAGGTAATGACTGATGCAACGATTTTTGGCAGGATAAGATAGCTCGCCGAATTGATTCCCATTACCTCCAGTGCATCAATCTGCTCGGTAATACGCATGGTACCAAGACCTCCGGCTATATTTGACCCGACCTTGCCTGCCAGTACAACGGAGATAATCGTTGGTGCCAGCTCCAGAATAGTCATATCCCGCACAATGGTTCCGATGATATACACAGGTACCAGGGGACTTACCAGATTATAAGCCGTCTGTACGGCAGTCACCGCACCAATAAATGATGACACAATCACAACTATGAAAATGGAATCAATACCAATCAGCACAGCCTCATCAATCACTAGTTTCACATACACGCTGAAACGTTCTCTGTTACGAAACAGGGAGGCAAGCAGTAATAAGTACTTCCCCAAACTTTTCATTAAACCCACTGGATATTCCGATTTTTAGTTTTTTACCTATGTTTATTCTTTCTTTGAAAAAATTCCTGTCCGATCCGGACAAAATTACATTTAAATTTTCAGGAATTATACAAAATAATAACCTATATAAGTAAATGAAAAAGCTAATTGTTATTACCGGTGGCACCAAAGGCATCGGCAGGGCGATTGCCTTCCGTTTTGCCGCAGCAGGCTGGGATGTGGTAAACTGTTCGTCTTCTCAGGATTCCGTCGATACCTTCCGGCAGGATTTTCAGCGACAGTTTCCCGAACAGGAGCTATACGTCACCAAAGCAGACTTGTCAGTCAGAGAAGAAGTAACAGCGTTTTGCGATTTTGTACGCAGCCTTAACCGCCCGGCCGATGTGCTGGTCAACAACGCAGGCGTATTTATGCCAGGATCTGTCATGGAAGAACAGGAGGGAGTACTGGAATACCAGCTGGCGCTCAACCTGCAAAGCGCCTACCATATATCCAGAGCTGTAATAGGAGAGATGCTCAAAGCCGGCCGGGGCGCTGTCTTTACGATATGTTCCACAGCCAGTATCATACCCTATATCAACGGAGGCTCGTACTGCATTTCCAAATTTGCTCTGCTGGGTATGACCAAAGTACTGAGGGAAGAACTGAAAGATAAAGGCATCAGAGTAACAGCCGTATTACCGGGCGCGACACTAACCAACAGCTGGGCGGGAACAGAACTGCCCGAATCCCGTTTTATGAAAGCAGAAGATGTAGCAGAAGCTATTTTCTCGACGTATGGCCTGTCCGAACATACGGTGGTAGAGGAGATTCTGATCAGACCACAGCTGGGTGATCTGTAAAAAGGCGCAGGATATACAAGTCGAAAGGACTAATAGATTGATTATGCAAAACTTGTCTGTAAATCCGGCCGGGAAATGACCTGAAAGTGTATCAGGAATATCCTGATAAAGTCCGGGAGAATATATAATTAGTACAAATGATTTTTTTATCTTTACTGTTCTTATTTAGCATATGAGCCAGATATTATCCGATACAACCTCATTTTCGAGAGTAAATTATTGCAACAGTCTGACAGAGTACAGTCGCCGTTTTACCCGTGAAGTAAAGCTGGGCGATATCCCAATGGGAGGCAACAACCCGATCCGTGTGCAATCCATGACTACGATAGATACCATGGACACCCGCGGCTCTGTCGAGCAGATTACCCGTATGGTCAACGCAGGCTGCGAATACGTCCGCATTACCGCACCCAGCATGAAGGAGGCTCAGAACCTTGAAACGATCAAAAGGGAGCTCAAAAAACGAAACATCACCGTCCCACTCATCGCTGACATACACTTTACTCCCAATGCTGCCGAGCTGGCCGCCAGAATTGTCGAAAAAGTACGTATCAATCCGGGCAATTATGCTGACAAAAAACGTTTTGAGGTAATCGAATATACCGAGTCTGACTATCAGGCAGAGCTGGACCGTATACGGGAACGCTTTACTCCGCTGGTTGCCATATGCAAGGAATACGGTACCGCCATGCGGATCGGTACCAACCACGGCTCTCTGTCCGATCGCATACTGAGCCGCTATGGTGATACACCTCTGGGCATGGTAGAATCAGCTCTTGAGTTTCTCCGCATCTGTGAAGATCTCAACTACTACGATATTGTGCTTTCGATGAAAGCAAGCAATACAAGAGTAATGGTACAAGCATACCGTTTGCTTGTACAGAAGCTCAATGAAGAAGGCTTGCAGCCTTACCCGCTGCATCTGGGAGTAACCGAAGCCGGTGATGGTGAGGACGGCAGGATCAAGTCGGCAGTAGGCATCGGCACGCTGCTCGAAGACGGGCTCGGGGATACCATCCGAGTATCGCTGACCGAAGATCCCGAATTTGAGATCCCCGTGGCCAGATTACTTGCCGAACGCTACTACAATCGCAGCGGCCACCGGTCTATACCGGAAATCAGTCAGGCTCCGGTCAACCCCTATGAATACGCAAGGAGAGCAACAAACGAAGTCTTCAATATCGGTCTCAGCAACGTGCCGAGGGTAATCGCCGACCTGAGCCGGATAGGCCAGATCGAAACCGAAGATCTTAAAGCAATCGGGCATTTCTATATGCCTCTGCTGGACAAATGGAGCATGAACGACCAGGGATGTGACTTTGTGTATACCGGCGACAACAAGATTTCCTTTATGCTGCCCAATGGTCTGAGAGAAATCCTTAACTATCGCACCTGGATAAAGACGCCGGACAATCAGTTTAATACATATCCGCTCATGCGGACAGATATTTATCTGCAAAATAAGCCAAGACACCAGTATCTCAACTTTGTGCTGCTGGATATCGATGAGATCAACGAAACGCTGATCAGTCAGCTGCTCACTGACTCTACCGTGGTACTTGTGCTGGATACGTACAACCTGCATGCCATGAGTGAGCAACGACGCGCGATCTTTGAGCTGATTCGTAACAAGGCTCAAAACCCTGTGATTATTCTTCGCAGATATCCCTCCATGCATCTGGAAAAACTACAGGTATACGCGGCAACGGATATGGGGGGGCTGCTGATAGACGGACTGGGTGATGGTGTATTGCTTTCTACCGATCTGATGGATTTTTCGGACAGGGAGGAGCACCGCAAATGGATTAAGGAAATGAATACTACGGCTTTCGGCATATTGCAGGCTGCAAGAACCCGAATGACCAAAACCGAATATATAAGCTGCCCTTCCTGCGGCCGTACGCTGTTTGACCTGCAGGAGACGACCGCCATGATCCGCAAAAGAACCGATCATCTCAAAGGTATCAAGATCGGTATTATGGGCTGTATTGTCAACGGACCTGGCGAAATGGCCGATGCCGATTACGGATACGTTGGTGTAGGCAAAGACAAAATCGCATTGTACCGGGGGCAGAATGTGGTCAAAAAATCCGTACCGGCCAACGAAGCGGTCGATGAGCTTATTGCCCTGATCAGGGAGGACGGCAACTGGATTGACCCTGTCTCAGGAAATTAAACTATACACAACCAAACTGCTTTTAGCTATATTATGGGACTAAAACGATATTTCGAACTATCTCCGGTAACCAGTTATTTCTTCAGAAAAAAAGATCCGTCCCGACCTAAAAACTTTAGTATCCGGGTTATGCACGGGATCAACAAATTTTCTATTCTGATTTTTCTGGTAGCTGTACTAGTCATGGTGGTAAGGGCGCTCAGCCGCTAACAATCCCGCATGGCACAGACATTGCTGGCACTGGGCGACTCATATACGGCGGGAGAGGGGCTTGCTCCGGAATCTTCCTATCCGGTTCTGCTGGCTGACCGGCTCCGCGATGCCGGCTATGGTTTGTATATACCGGAGATCATCGCCAAAACCGGCTGGACTACCGGCGAACTGCTCGACTACCTGGCCGATCATCCGCCTGTGCTGGATATCTATCCCGCAGTACTGCTCCTGATTGGTGTCAATAACCAGTACAGAGGTCAGCCAACCGATGTGTACATTGAAGAACTGTCCCGGCTTTCGGATCTTTGCCTGCAAAAATCAGGCAACCGGGCAGAACATGTGGTACTGGTTTCCATACCCGACTATTCTGTCACTCCTTTTGCCAGCGAAAAAAATCCATCAAAAATCTCTGAAGAGCTGACTATCTATAATCGGATCATAGAAGAAAAAGCAACCGAATATGGCTTCCATTTTGTCGATATTACCGGTATAAGCCGACTGGCTCAAAACGATCCCGGCCTGCTGACTGCAGACCTCCTGCATCCCTCCGAAAAAATGTACCATATGTGGGTAGAGCAGATTTTACCCGTTGTGGAGTCCGCAATACAGGCTCAGTCCGGAAAGTAATATCAGGACAAAAACCTCCAGGATTACAGGCAATGCAATCTCCCGCTTGGAGAATCCCGGTTCACATCCGGTGATGACAGAAAACAGTTGAGTAATTTGTGTAAATAGGGATGTTTACTGATCAAAAACACAAGGCGAACAAAGCATCATATCCCTCCGGAATTAATCCGGCAAATAGAAGCTGACATTGAACAAATAGTCCAAAGAAAAGAGAGCTATGACGATTAGATACTGAGATATATGCGGTCATAAGACTAAAGACAGGAGTCTGTCATACAGATTCAGTGCAGATTTTAGACAGGAGAAATTCTTAGTCAACGTTTTGCAGATCAAAAGAGTCTTACCAATACAAGAAAAACTACAAAACCTGAAGCTGACAAATATGATTTTTATCTTTGTATACATATGAGCAGGAAATAATTATGACTATACTTTTTATCAAAAACATGGTTTGTAACCGCTGTATTATGGTGGTAAAAAATGAGTTGGATAAGCTTGGCTTGGATGTAAAAAATATCAGACTTGGAGAAGTGACACTTGCAAAAGAAACCACACCGGAGGAGAAAAAGAAACTGGAAGAAGCCCTGATTCAATTAGGTTTTGAAGTCATTGATGATAAAAAAAGTCGTATCATTGAAAAGATAAAAAATGTCATTATTGACCTTGTTCATCACCAGGACAACGATACTAAGACCAACCTTTCAGATTTGTTGAGGGATAAACTGCACCACGACTATAACTATTTGTCCAACCTGTTTTCAGAAGTAGAGGGTATTACCATTGAAAAATACTTTATTGCCCACAAGATAGAAAAGGTAAAAGAATTATTGGTATATGATGAATTGTCATTGAGTGAAATTGCTTTCCGTCTGAATTATTCAAGTGTGGCATATCTGAGTAACCAATTCAAAAAAGTAACCGGGCTTTCCCCCAGCCATTTTAAACAAATTCGTGAAGATAAAAGAAAGCCTTTGGACGAAGTGTAAAAGCTGAAATGAATTTACACTCCGTCAATCCACATTTAGCCGATAGCAGCATAGTAAACGCAGCTTCTTAGCCTTTCAAAATAATCGTTTTTTTGTTGAGCCTTTCTGCCACATTACAGAAAGGCTTGTTTTTTATCCGGCAGGTCTAAAGCGGAAAAAGTAAATCTTACAAATCAAACTCAAAATACCACAACAATTCCTTTTTGAAGAATTGGCAACTTTGCAGTATCCAATAACAGTTTAAATCATAAAACAATGAAAAATAAATTGTATATAACATCCTTATTAATAAGTTCATTCGTTACAGCAGCCTTATTCTTTACAGCTTGCAACAATACACAAAATATGGAAAATCATCAGCACAGCCATAGTAAGGACGTTTATACCTGTCCTATGCACCCGGAAGCAACAGGCAAGAAAGGCGATAAGTGTCCTGAATGCGGAATGGATTTGATAGCGGTTTCTGATGAAAATTTGGCAAAAGTTGAGGTTACGCTCAATACTTCACTGCAAGTCATTGAAGCAGGAACACCTTCAACATTGACGTTTGCATTCAAAGAAAATAAACGCAATGTACCGTTGGACATTTCACATAAAATGAAAGTGCATTTGATGGTGGTTGATGAAAACCTAACTTGGTTTCGTCATATCCACCCGGAAGAACAGGAAGACAGCTCCTATATTATATCGGAAACATTCCCTAATGGCGGTATATACACCCTGTTTACAGACTTTAAACCACAGGGCGCTATACCGACAGTGGACAAAAAAGAGATTACCGTAAAAGGAAGTCCAGGCAATAATAAGGCAGACTTTTCAACCAGATTTGTTTCCGTTGTGGGCGGTTATACAGTTACGCTTGAGAATGGAGATGATCTAAAAACCAACAGGGCACAATCGTTGGAAGTCTCTGTTAAAAAGGACGACAAAAAATTATCCGGGGACGATATAGAACCGTATCTCGCAGCAACCGCCCATATCGCAATGATTGGTAAAGAAGATAAAGACTTCCTGCATATCCACCCTATATCAGACAAACGCTTCCCGATTTATGCCGAAACGCATATTAAGAAGCCGGGTATATACAGAATATGGATAGAGTTCCAGACTCACGGGAAAGTACATACTGCAGACTTTACAGTAAATGTAGCAGAAGGTAAAGAGAATACCCAGAATCAACCTCACAACCACAGTGGACATCAGCATTAATAACCGTAAAATTCTATAGTATCCTGGCAGCAGACAGCCAGGATACTACTTCTATTCGTTCCGTGCTGCAAAATGACGATTATTGATAAAATCTCCGACTGTTTTCCCGGTCTGCTGAAACCGACCGGAGACCAGAGCAGCAAGAATCACGCAGGAACCCGAACGATAGGAAAAAATCGACTGTCAGACAGTCCACTGCCTCTGTGTCGCTGTTGATATGAGTGTGTTTTTTCATACTATCATGCTGAACGATCGAATATTAACCATAGTATCGGACCATTTTTATTATATTTATGTTTTTTTACTTCATTAAACAGTTCAACTGCAAAAATCATTACACTGACTATAGAGACAGCTTTTGTTGACCATTTGTCTGGCAGACATTACAGTGCATAAAGAAGCGTAGGTACATACAAAATAAGAAACAGCAAATGATCGTAACACCATTGTTTAAAAAGCTGAATTTCAAACAACATAAAGAAATTCTCATTGTAAATCACCCGGCTGAGTTTGAAGCAGAGCTTAATGCGATGAAAGACTGCACAACGATTATAACGGACATCAAAAACATCAGCGAAATCGAATTTGTGCTGGTATTTATAAAAACCCAGACAGAGATTAACACCATTACCCCGCTTATTGCCAAAAAGCTAAAAGGTGACGGAATCGTTTGGTTTGCTTATCCCAAAGGGACTTCAAAAAAATACAAAGCAGAAATAAGCAGGGATAACGGTTGGAAAATGCTCGGGAAATCAGACTTTGAAGCAGTACGACAAGTTGCCATTGATGAAGACTGGAGTGCACTGCGTTTCAGGAAAGTTGAATTTATCAGGACAATGAGCCGAAGTACAGACTTTGCAATGACTAAACAAGGCAAACAAAAGACACAAAAGCCTGACCGATAACATCGTGTATGCATACTCAATAGCAGGAAAGTGCCACAGATGATTCGACAACGGAAAATATTACTTTGCCTGCGTAGATTACAAAATTGTCTGGGTCATAAGACCAAACAAAGGCACAAATACAGATAACACTATGGAGAAGATGAACAAAAAAGCAATCATACTGGATCTGGACAATACTATTTATCCCGTCGCCTCAATCGGCGATAAACTCTTTGACGAATTATATCAACTGATAGAACAGGACGGAAGCTATTCCGGAAATATGGAAGACATCAAAAAAGCGATACAGCGAACCCCTTTTCAGTTGGTGGCAAAAGAATTTCAGTTTAGCGCTGCCTTGACAGAAAAGGCTTTGGAATTATTAATGGCATTAGAGTACAACGACATCATAAAGCTATTTGACGATTATCTGTTAACAAAACAAATTGATTGCTTAAAATTTCTGGTAACAACAGGTTTTAAAAAATTGCAGAAAAGCAAAATAAGGCAATTGAATGTATTCAATGATTTTGATGCCTGCTACATCGTTGACCCCTCTGTATCAACACTTACTAAAAAAGATATTTTCAAAAAAATCATGGAGCAATATCAGCTAGAACCCGAAGAAATATTGGTAGTAGGCGATGATATTCATTCTGAAATAAAAGCAGGGAAAGAATTGGGTATAGATACAGTGGTATATGATTACAACGGTACACATACACAGCTTTCCGGCTATACTATAATTACAGATTATAAGGAACTGAAAAAGTTTATTTAAAGGTGTATATGTGTACCTAAAACATGTCGTCTACCATTAAAGCCTGGTTCCATCTCTTTCTTTATCATTGAATCTTTATAACCTTTTGATATGTGCTTTGATTCTCATTTGTGACAGAAATAAAATACACTCCCGGAGAAAGCATGCTCAGATCTATTCTCCGATTTGTATTTAAAGAAGAATCAGACTCAGGAAAAAGCTTATTACCCAAACGATCATAAACACCTATAACAGAATTGGAAATATCACCCATAATTTCGACATAGCCAGATGTCGGATTGGGAAAAACAGTTATCGGCTTATTCATTTCCTGATCTGAAATGGTGGTTATCATATCTGCGATAAAAGTGGTCTCATCTGACCAATCGCTCCATTTTAAATTTTGGTCGCGGTACCTGACCCGCCAACCATATGTTGTACCTTGTATCAGGGGAGTGGTAACCTGACAGGTCTGTAAGTCGATACCGGCATTTTTATCAATGGGTATATAGTCCGGATAACCAGACGATTGAAAAATATTTTCATAGTCACGCATAGTATCGATTATTGGCGATGTATAGTCGCCGGGGGTAGTAGTGACCTGAAACTGAGAGGACATAAGCTCGTCTGCTCCCGAGAAGGCTGAAGCCGTTAACATTGGCAATAAAGCGCTGACTCCGCCCGGCTCTGCAGCAATTGGTTTATCAGGACGCGCCTGATTTCTGATACCATGATATGTGTCCGCAATAGTGGCAGTTGTGTTATACGCATTAGAGCAGCCCAGACTATACATGGTAGCTGTATATTTTTTTGCATCCATATCTATGTCGATAATCGAAAAATGAGAGCCCTCCAGTGTCCGGTGAGTTTGTGCCCAGTCCGTTGCATCGGGATAATCGACCCAGAAGTCAAGCCATCCGCCACCACCGCCAGTTATTAAGGTTCGAAAATCAACGTTGTCAGCGTTGCTCGATTTTATTACCCCCCTTTCATAGTTGTGCGAATGTCCGTGACTTATCATCGCTACTTTTGAGTATTTTCCTAACATAGGATATACGGTATTTTGAATCCATGAATCATTGGCCACCTGCCACATTTCACTTCTCCCCGGATGATGAGCATTAACAAAAACAAAGTCTGTCAGCGGATCGTTCTGAGCTGTAATCAGCTGATTTTCCAGCCAGGCAGCCTGAGTGTTATTCTCATGGATTTCAGAGTTCAACGTAATAAACATTGTATTTCCTAACACAAAAGAATAGTATTTTTCATTGAGAACAGGATCATCCGGGAAAGCAGAAAAATCATCATATTTAAGAAACTGATAATAATGAGTAGGGGGATTGGTATACAGATCATGATTACCCATAGCAGACATAAAAGGAACTGAGCCACCGACCGGGGTGATATAGGAGCTGTAAAATGTATTCAGTTCATTTATACTTGCGTTTTAAAAAACATCTCCGTTGTTAATTATACACGAAACTTTTTCATACCAGGAGTTTCCATACAGTTCTATAAATTTGTTTTTCATGGAAGCTAAGACAGCAGCTGCATTTCTATCCGCACCAATATGCATATCACTATATAATCCCAAAATGATATGCCCGCCCGGGGTATTAGCTGCTGGTGCCGTATGAAAGGGAGTAATTGCAGAGGAATCAGTATTACTTATGCATCTGTAATAATAGGTGGTATTAGGAGTCAGATTGCTTAGCTGAACGGTATGCCAGGTATAGGTTGAAACAGGCTCACTTGACCCGGTTTTTTCAAGATTAAGCGCATCCTTAGATGTCCCGTAAATAACCCTGGTTTCTGTAGTCTGATCTGACAACCAGCTAATATATATCGAGGAGGAAGCAGGCGTTTGTAAAAATGGTTTGATAGGATATGAATACTCAGGCTCAACATAATATCCGCCCATAGTGCTAACTTCTTCAGCACTTAACGCTCTGTCCCAGATTGCTATGGCAGAACAGCTTAATGAGGCATTTTCATTGTCATCATCTGCAAAAAAGAAAAAAGGAGCCTGACCGGCAGGAAGAGAAAATCTCCCATCTGCAGCCTGCGCTCTCATATCCATGTCGAGCATGCCATCTATATATATTTTCCAGGAACCTGATACGGCCTTATTATCACATACTAATACGATTCTTGTCCATTGCTCCGGAGCTAAGGATTTAGATGAATACCCAACGGCTCCTATTCCCACCTTCCCGCTTGTATTAATGAATAAATCCCCGTCATCTGCGCTGGCAGAAGCTCCTGTCTGGAGCAGGCTGTACCAGGAACCTCTATGGGGGATTTTTATATCAAACATAATGGTATAGGTATTTACCCTGGAGCCGCCTCCATTTGCCGAAAGATCTGGAGTACAAGCTAAAAAGCTGGACGGGGAAGCCTGCGGCGTAACAATGGCTTTGTCATTATGAAAAAAACCGGATGTCTCTGTCGGGGCAATACCATTTACAACTAACGGATTTTTGAAAGAGCTGCTATCATTCCATAAATCATCTGGATTATCAAAAGACCAGTATCCTTTAATATCGCTCCATTGTGACATATAAAAATGACTCTGAGCTGTTGCAGCCGTAAACCAAAAGCAATTCAGGAGCAAAACAACCAGTGACTTCATTTACAAATTAATATTGGTGGAATCTCTGATAAGTAAATTATATGTATAGCAAAGCTATCCGAAATACCGATAGCTACTTTTACTATAATCACCGATAATACGTGCTTGTATATTTTTTGTTATAGAATAGCTTGTCGGGAACTAAACAGCTTTCTTTTGTCCCCGTTTACCTTCTGCCTTATATCAGGTTGTCTCTTTCAGAAATGCGGACAATGCATTTGCCACTGATTCAGGTTGCTCTTCCTGCGGAAAGTGTCCGCTTGTTTCCAGCCTGACAACAGAAGCATGTGTAAAACCCTGCTGAAACTTGTCAAGATAGTGGGGCTTGATCACAGGATCTTTCATTCCCCATACAAATAATGTTGGCTTGTCAGCAATGGCCTGCCTTTTGTCCCAGAGCCCCTCAAACCAATCCTGATCGTTTAGCAACGATCTGGCAAATGCCAGCGCTCCGTTTCGCTGGCTGCTATTGGCAAATGGTTTGGTATATTGCTTTAGCAGGTGTTTGGAAATTTTATGATCTCCGAATGACTGTGGCAGAATAAATCGCGGCGAAAAGTTGAGACAACGATACAGAAAGGGGAGTAGAGGACTTTTCAGAATCCTGCGCAACCTGATATAATCCGGATCATCTTTGCTGCTCCATAGCCAGGAATTGAGAATAACCAATCGTTTTATCTTTTCAGGATGCTGAATAGCTACATTAAGGCCGATGGGACCACCAAAATCATGGACAACCAGGGTTATATTTTCCAGTTGTTTCCCGGAGATAAATCTTTCCAGAGTGCGGCTATGATTCTGAGTAGAATAATCGTATGCTTCGGGCTTGTCAGAAAGTCCGAAACCGATATGGTCAACAGCGATACATCTGTATTCCTGTGACATGCTTTTGATGATATTGCGATAATCAAAACTCCAGGAAGGAGTTCCGTGAACAAACAGGATCGTGTCACCCCGTCCCTCGTCAATATAATGAAGTTTGTGCCCGTCTATTCTGAAATATCTGGAAGAAAACGGATATTCTGATCTGTCAAGCCATTGAGTTGCCATATGTTTGTTTTTATGCAAAGCTCGCCAGTATCCGGGAAATAAATGTTGATCTATACCAACATGATACGATAAAAGCCGGAGTATAAAAATATTTCAATTTCCGACATCAGAATTTTACCTTATTATACAGTTTGCTGAAATTAGTCGAAGCAATGCCCAGATAAGATGCAATATACTTGTGCGGTACAAGCCTGAGCAAGTGCGGACTACGCTGACAAAAGGCTTTGTAACGCTCCTCGATAGTCATGCTGTGCAATTCTATATGACGGTTTATGAACCCGGCCAGAACAGCTTCAGTCATTCGTCTGAACAGACGTTCGACAGGTGCGGACTGATCAAATACCTGCTGCAACTCCTCATACGATATATATTCCAGCTCACTATCCGTGAGGCATGTCAGGAAATTTTTGGAGGGAGCCTGAAAAGAAAAGGATTCGGGAATAGCACAAAGGTTCGGAAAATAGGTAAAGGCAATCACATGGGTTTTGGCACCTGAGTCGAAATAAGACATCTGAATACCGCTTTTTACAAAATAAAGCTCCCTCTGTACCTGCCCGGGAACGATAAGAAGATCGCCTTTTCTGAAAAGTCTGGTTTTTAGCTTACTTGTCAGCAGTTCATAGTCAGCAGCGCCAATATCATGAAAATGCCTGAAGTATTGGTATCGGTCCATAAAAAATCACTATTAAGTCTTTTTGTGCTTTGGTAGTCAGCATAATAACCGGTTATCGGTCCTGCTATAGTCGCTTATTTCATTTCTTATTGCAATTTTTCAGATTTAACAAAAAAACAAAAAACTCACAACCAAATCTCAGGGAGAAAAGCTCCGGCTTACTCCGTACACAAAAAGGCTGCTTCCCCAAAGGAAAAGCAGCCTTTCATATAATTCAGAAGGTTTAGACCACTACATTGACAATACGGTTACGCACCACAATCATTTTTTTCGGCTCCTGACCATTCAGCCATTTCTGTACATCGTCCGAATCCAGCACTGCTTTTTTGATTGCTTCTTCGTCCATATCAGCAGGCAATTTGATTTTAGCCCGCATTTTTCCGTTGATCGAAACCGGATATTCAAAGCTGTCTTCTGACAGGTATTCTTCTTTCCACTGCGGATAGCGCGCATCACTGATGCTTCTGGTATTGCCCAGTCTTGACCACAGCTCTTCCGCGATATGCGGAGCGTAAGGAGACAAAGCTATTACCAGCGGCTCAAGTATGGCTTTCTTGTTGCACTTGAGCGAAGCCAATTCATTGACACAGATCATAAAGGTACTCACTGAGGTATTGAACGAATGTCTTTCAATATCTTCCTCTACTTTGCGCAGCGTCTTATGCAGTATCTTCAGCTCATCACTACCCGGATCGGCAGTCTGTACAGCAAAGTTTCCGGCTTCATCATGGAAGAGATTCCAGAATTTGCGCAAGAACTTGAATACACCATCAATACCGTTGGTGTTCCAGGGCTTAAACTGCTCCAGCGGTCCAAGGAACATTTCATACATTCTCAGGGTATCGGCGCCATATCTGGCCACGATATCATCCGGATTGACTACGTTAAACTTGGACTTGGACATCTTTTCCACTTCCGATCCACAGATATACTTGCCGTTTTCCAGTTCAAAGACAGCATCGTTGAATTCCGGACGCCATTTTTTGAACGCTTCCAGATCCAGCTGGTCATTGTCAACCAGCGATACATCTACATGGAGAGCCGTAGTCTCATAATTTTTGCGCAACCCGTATGATACAAAGGTATTGGTACCGACTATACGGTATACAAAACTGGAGCGTCCCTGAATCATACCCTGATTGATCAGCTTCTGAAAAGGCTCTTCGCTGCGCACCAGGCCAAGGTCAAACAAAAACTTGTTCCAGAACCGGGAATACAACAGGTGGCCGGTAGCATGCTCAGAGCCACCAATATACAAATCTACCTGATCCCAGTATCGGACGGCCTCCTTATCTGCAAACTCCTGCCGGTTGGCAGGATCCATATAGCGCAGATAGTACCAGCTCGAACCGGCCCAGCCCGGCATAGTATTCAGCTCATAGGGATATCCCTCAGAGGTACACCAGCCCTGTGCTCTGCCCAGTGGCGGGTCTCCGCTTTCAGTAGGCTTGTACTCGCCGATTTCAGGCAGCTCCAGCGGTAGCTGATCCAGGCTCAATACTTCCGGAATATCGTTTTTATAATATACAGGAATCGGCTCACCCCAGTATCGCTGGCGGCTAAAGATCGAATCCCTGATCCTGTAATTGACTTTGCGCACTCCGATTCCTTTCTCTTCAATAAAAGCAATCGCTTTGTCGATCGCCTGCGGTACTTCCAGGCCGTTGAGGAAGCCGGAGTTGATCATAGTTCCTTTTTTCGGATCAAAGTCCTCCTGAGTAATATCCGTCTGCTTACCGTCCTGCACTTTGATGACCGGCAGACCGAAATGACTGGCAAAATTATAATCGCGTGTATCGGATGACGGAACCGCCATAACCACACCTGTACCGTAACCCGCCAGCACATAATCCGCTATCCAGACAGGTATTTTCTCATTGTTGAACGGGTTTATGGCATAGCTTCCGGTAAACTGTCCGGAAATAGTTTTGGTATCACTCATACGGTCTCTTTCTGACCGGTTTTTAGCTTTTTCGACATAGGCCTCCACTTCTGCACGGTATTCGTCCGTAGTAAGCTGCGCTATATACTCATGCTCAGGCGCGATAGCGATATAGGTGACCCCGAAAGTAGTATCAATACGGGTAGTAAAAACTTTCAGGTCCAGCGCTCCGTCTTCTGTTCTGAAAGTAAGCTCGGCACCAACGGATTTTCCGATCCAGTTACGTTGCATATCCTTCATCGGCTCTGACCAGTCCAGCGTATCCAGACCTTTCAGAAGGCGTTCGGCATAAGCGGTAATCCGCATATTCCACTGGCGCATCTTTTTACGCTCTACCGGATAGCCACCGCGTTCTGACAGTCCGTCCTTGACCTCTTCGTTTGCCAGTACCGTACCAAGCTGCGGACACCAGTTTACCATCGTATCGGCCAGATAGGTCAGACGATATTTCAGCAGCATATCGCTTTTCGCCTTTTCGTCCATAGCCTTCCATTCTGAGGCGCTGAAAGTAGGTGTATCCTCATCGGTAACTGCATCAATATTCTTATTTCCTTCTTTTTCAAAAACCGCCACCAGCTCACTGACTGGTCTTGCCTTGTCCGTACGCTTATCGTACCAGGCATCAAAAAGAAGCGTGAAAATCCATTGTGTCCATTTGTAATAGGAGGGGTCGCTGGTTCTGACTTCCCTTTTCCAGTCAAAGGAAAAACCAATATTGCGAAGCTGCTCCTTGTATCGGGCAATATTCTGCTCTGTCGTAATAGCCGGATGCTGGCCGGTCTGTACCGCGTATTGCTCAGCAGGCAGACCAAAGGAGTCAAATCCCATAGGATGCAGTACGTTGAATCCCTTTATCCGCTTGTAGCGCGCCACTATATCCGAAGCGATATATCCCAGCGGATGCCCTACATGCAGGCCGGCCCCTGATGGATAGGGAAACATATCCAGCACATAATACTTGGGTAATGAAAAATCCGCTTTCGCTTTAAAGGTTTCGTTCTGCTCCCAATACTCTTGCCACTTCTTCTCAACTTCCTGAAAATTATATTCCGCCATACTGAATTTTATAATTTGAAACGGCAAAATTAAACGTTTTTGAAAAAAACATGCGTTTTATTTCTTAAAATAGCGACTTAACCCCATTGAGATTTGAAAATTTTTGACGTTGACCGGTTAAAAGATCTGAAGCTGGTATACAAACTGACCATTGCCTACCTGATTCTGGGCATTCTGACGGTTTCCATTGTCGCATACGTATCCTATCATTCGATCGAAAAAGCGGTTTCCGAGCGAACTTTCGACCAGCTTTCTTCCATCAATATTCTGAAAAAGAACCAGCTCGAGGCATATTTCGAGCACAAGAAGCATATGCTGGAGCGACTGGCCGCCAGCGATGAAACCCTCGAAAACTTCCGTCACCACGGTATAAGTCCGGAATATATGCGCTATCTGGAATTTATCCAGGAAAATGCTCATTTTGAATCCATCCTGCTGCTGGATACTGCCGGAAGCCCCGTCTGCGACAGAGTTTCTCCTCTGACCGATATACTGATAAGCAATGCTGACAATGACTACCTGCAAATCTTTCTGAAAGTATGCAAGGATACCGGAGCCCTCGGTGACTTTACAGGAAAATTCAACAGACAACCGGATAAAATTGTGCTACTGACAGGGGTACCCGTGCGTGATGAAAACGGAAAACCGGCAGGCATACTGCTGGCGCTCAGCAATCCGGACGATATCACCTCGCTGATCTATGAAAGAACGGGGCTGGGAGAAACCGGAGAGTCCTATATTGTCAGCAGTGATCTGCACATGCGGTCCAGAAGTCGTTTTTTTCCCCACATCGATCCGGCCCGTATCGAAGTCAATACGACAGCAGCCCGGCTGGCTTTGCAGGGTATAAGCGGCATCGAGATCATTGATGACTACCGGGGCGCCAAAGTGCTCAGCGTATTCAGACCTATGGAAATAACCGGTCTTGAATGGATCATTATATCCGAAATAGATAAGAACGAAGCTCTCAAGCCCATACATCTGCTGCGCAGGCAGATGTTCGTTGCGGGTCTGCTGGTCACACTGGTTTTTTTCACCATCACAACCTATCTGGCCCGAAAAATCGCCAATCCTATTGTTCAGCTCAAAAATCTCCTTAACAAAGCAGCCCGCGGAATCATACCGGACAAAGTACCTGAGCCTGAATCCATGGATGAGATAGGGGAGATGAACCTCGCTACCACTCGGCTGATCCGGGCGCTGGAGCAAACTTCGGATTTTGCTTATGAGATCGGAAACGGCAATTTTAGCAAAGACTACCAGCCACTGAGTCCGGATGATGTGCTCGGACACTCGCTCATACAGATGCGGGACAAGCTCAAGATTCTTACCGAAAGTGAAATAAAGCTGATCAAGGAAAACAGCCTTAAGCTGATCGAAGGTCAGGAGGTGGAGCGAAAAAGAATTTCCCGCGAGCTGCATGACGGACTGGGACAGCTGCTGACCGCCACACGCTTCCGGCTTGGTGAGGTCAAAGATAATGCAGAAGTAAAGGCGGAGATCAAAAAGCTGCTGGATGAAACACTTTTCGAAGTGCGTCGGATTTCCAACAATCTGATGCCTTCGGTGCTTATTGATTTCGGACTCAAGGCAGGCCTGCAAAGACTTGCCAGTCAGATCGAGGAGACAAGCGGGGTGCTGGTCTCGCTGCTGTACGAAGACGAAAACAGTGATGCATCACAGCTTCCGTTTGATGTCACGACCAACGTATACCGCATCATACAGGAAGCCCTTAACAATATGGTCAAATACGCTGAAGCAACGGAAGCCGAAGTGGCTATTTTTGAAAGTAATGAAAACATTATTGTCGAAATAGCAGATAATGGCAAGGGCTTTGAGGTAGACTGGAACTCGGAAACCAGAGGTCTGAAAAACATGAAGGAACGCGTCAACATTCTCAAAGGCACGTTTGATATCAAGTCACAGCCCGGTAAAGGAACGGTCATATTTTGTGAAATACCTATATTGAATAAGAAGAATGGATAAATTAAGAATCTTACTTGCTGACGATCACAAGCTTTTCAGAGAAGGAATACGGGCGCTGCTGGAAAAATACCAGCATATTGAAGTGGTGGGCGAAGCTGAAAACGGTCATCAGGTACTGGATTTGCTGCAGGAGCTCAAGCCTGATCTCATTCTTATCGACCTGACCATGCCCGAAATGAACGGCCTGGATACCATACCTCAGATCCGGAAAATTCTGCCTTCCATTCATATTCTGGTGCTTTCGATGCATGAAGACGGCAATTATATTGTCAAAAGCATCCAGAGCGGCGCCAATGCATATCTGTTCAAAAATGTAGATGAAGAAGAGCTTATGGAGGCCATTAAGAAGGTAACCATAGGCGAAAAGTACTTCAACAGCAAAGTGTCGGAACTCATGATCGAAACCCTGCGCAAAGGTCAGGTAGAGGTCAACATTACTGCGCGGGAAAAAGAAATTCTGCAGCTCGTAGCCAACGGACTCAGCACCAAAATGATCGCGGACCGGCTGTTTCTGAGCACACGTACAGTAGAAACTCACCGTGTCAACATCATGAAAAAACTCAAGGTCAATAATACTGCGGAGCTGATCAAGAAAGCTGCTGAGACGAATCTGCTGGATTGAAAAGACCCAGTTAAGCAGGCCCGGTCTCAGGAACGAGACCGGACTTGCCGGATGAGAAGGGGCTTTTAAGGGGTTTCACGAGCGGGGTCTAAAATCATACTTTTCACACGCAACTATTAATTTTTTATTTCTCAATTTTCTATTTAACATAAGATAAATTATAAAACTATATAAAACATTGATATTCAATACTTAAAATACAAATAGCCAACGATGCAACACATATTTTTTCTGATCCGTTTAAATCAGAAACGTTCTCCACTGAACTTCAAAACCAGTGAATAATTTAGACGAATTGATACAAGAGAAGATCAACCAGGTAATGCAGCTGGCTGACTGGCTTCCGGCTGTCGTGATCATACATAATCTGCAGGAAAACTTTACTGTCAAATACATGTGTGAAAAAGGCAGAAAGCTCTTAGGGGTAAGCATGGACGAATTAAAGACCATGGGACTGGACTATTACAAAAGATTTTTCAATGAGAAAGATGCCGCATTTTATGTTCCAAGAATGCAGGAATTGATAAGCCGGAACAACATGGATGAAGTCTTTACATTTTTCCAGCAGGTAAAGCCTCATAACAAGGAAAACTGGGAATGGTATCTCAGCTCAACCCGTTTGCTGATGCGTGATCTGGAAAATCGTCCCATTCTTACGATCACTCATGCGGTGCGCATAGATGCTGAGCTTCATCTGACAAAAAAAGTTTCTCAGCTACTTGAAGACAACTTGTTCTTCAGGGACAACTATCTCATCTATTCCACGCTTACCCAGCGGGAAAAAGAGATTCTGCAATTGCTTACTTCCGGAAAAAGCGTGAAACAGCTGGCTGAAGAGCTGTTCGTCTCGGTCAATACTATCAAAACCCACAAGAAAAACATTAAAAGCAAGCTTGGTATCACTACCTCTGAAAAGCTGATACGCTTTGCAAAAGCGTTTGATACTGATTAGCTATATGAGTAAATAAGCAGCAAAACCAAGACGTACAATTCAACTCTCATCAGCTGCAAAAGCAACTAATGAGAGCAACTAATTTCAACTACTTACTTTACAAATTTTGTAAGAAGCTTTTTATCTCCTGTTTGCACAGAAATTATATAGATACCTTTGTCAAGACCTGAAACATTAACCTGTGAGGTATTCTGCCCTTTATGCAATGCAAATGATTCTCTGGCAACAACTTTTCCATCTACCGTTTGAATGAAAAGTTCAGCCGGGCTCGTTTCCACAGAATACATACTGATCTGAATTACCTGATCGGCTGGATTTGGATATACAGCTATGCCGGCTTTGGAGCTATTGCTGATTCCTGTTACCACATCTGGTGTTGAAAGTACTGCATAGAACTCCCCTGCTCTGTCGGTCTCAAACTCAAAATAGCTGAATTGTCCTTCGGGTCCATAGTTAGCAAGAGATGATGCAATCTTTGAATAAAAGTTTTGTTCATCAGTATTATTTTCAGGATCAAGGTCACTCGTACTTCCTGAATATCTTACGATCGAAATATCAGTTATCGTATAAGAAGTATGGTACTTCTGGTTAAACTCCGAGACAAACCTGGCAAGCTCCCGATTGGTAAAATACAATCGCATTTTTCCGTTTTGCACAGGACCCAATTTGGTATATGAAATGTTTTTATTGAGATACATCCCATATTCTTTGCTGCTGCTGCCCAACCAGTAATGCATCTCTCTGTAAGGAATTAAGGTATCAGAAGATCGTACAGCAATACAGCCGTCCGGACCGAAAGCAAAAAGCTGCCCTTCGTTATCTGCAACAGTATGTGGTATAGGATATGGTACGGAAAGGCATGAATTAAAATCCCCCACCCGGGTTGATACACCTGCCTGAAGATCAAGCCTCCACAAGTCATTACGCACACTAAAATCATCCCCTGATGCTGTTGTATTACCGAATCCCACAAAAGCGCCTTCGGGTGTTGCAATTACTGCACTATGAATTCTGGCGCCCTGAGGAAAGGGAGTCAATCGCCTCCAGGAATTTGATGCTGGGTTGTACTCATGCACAATGCCTCCCATAAACAGATATCCTTTGTTGTTCCAGGAAAACGCATGATTTACACTGCCTTCCGGAATCTGAGATGCCCCGTTTGCCACAGAGACCTGCTTGTCTATCCAGCTATCTGAATTTATATCATAGGCATAAAGGTCTAGCTGCCAGCTACCGTTAGCCATAAGAATGTATCCGGTATCAGCTATAGCAAAAGACGAGTACACAACTCCAATCCCAGGACTATTGGCTAATCGGGTCCAATCATCGCCGGATGGGTCGTAAACATAAAAAGCACTGCTGGAACCTGTATTATTAGATCCCATTCCGGCATACAGTTTTCCATCGATGGCAAAAGCCGCCATGCCCCATCTTTTTCCTCCCGGATAGTTAGCTAAAGCTGTCCATGTATCTGTTACCGGATCAAAAACCAACAGAGAGTCCGAATATTGAGGTGGTAGTGCATTCTTATTATAGCCACCGATAAAATACCCTTTACCATCCATTCCTGCTGCGGCGCGGTTTGCAAATCCACTCCCGAATGATGCTTTTGGTGACCAGGTATCTGTGCTGATATCATATTCCCAGAAATCTGTAAGCGACTGACCGTCATGCCCGCCACCTATATAGATCTTATTATTTGCATAAAAGCCTACAGCCCTGATTCTGTTACCACCTGATACTCTTTCCTGAAACGTCCATTCATTATTCTCACAATTGTACTTACGGATCGCACTTACGGATATATCTGGCCTGTTATTTATATTTCCTCCAAAAACATACACATCATGATCGATTACTGCTGCGCAGGAATAGAAAACAGCCATACCTGCAGCTTTTAAAGACCAGGAATCCGCAATCGGATCATATTCATACCAGCTATCTGAGGGATCAGGATTTCCCCCGAGTCCTGCATAAGCTTTTCCATTGACAGACACTCCTACCAGACCACCAAGGTTTTCCGGTATCGGCGCTTTGGCGGTCCATATGTCAGTTGCAGGATCATATTCATAAAATGCCCGGGAAAGACCATTGGCAGAGCTTCCGCCACCAAAATATCCTTTGCTTCCGATACTGAATGCCATTGCTCCATCTTTTGCACTACCCGGATAATCTGACCGCCTTGTCCATTTACCGGTCACAAGATTGTATGAATATACTTGTGTGAAGCTCAACCCTTTGCCCATCAAAAAAATCGTATCATTGCTCACAAATCCTGTCCCGGGAACAATAGGTGCATGTCCCTGCGCCAGCCAGTTATCGTTCTGAAAATCATATTTTTTCCAACTGCCGGCATCGTAAGCAAATAATTGATCGCCGGCCGTAAACAGCAATGTCCCCATGCCGCCCTGATTCAGATCCTTAAGTTTCCTGAAAACCTTTGCCTGCGGGTCATATTCAATAACATCCTTCTGATTGCCTGAGCTTCCTCCTGAGTACCCTCCTGCCATGTATAATTTTCCATTCAATGCGGTCATTCCCGCATAGGATCTTGATGGCACATCGAAGCCTAATGAGCTTCTTTGGGTCCAGGTTTCTGTCTGGGCAACTACCGATGTTGTAAAAAAGATGAGGAGCACAAAAGGCCGCAGGTACTTTACAAAGGAGCTTAATTTCAGCATGAGCTTAATGGGATATAATTAATGTATCTTTTTTGGATTCTATTGATCAGATGACAGACAATAGCACACTACAAAAATACCATGGTCACCATTCGCATCAATCACCCATTGGGATGATATTTAAAAAAGACTAAAGATCAGGACAGCACAGCTAGCAGGACTGACCCTGTTGGCGGAAGCATGGTCAGCCAGCAGAACTTTTTTTTGAAAATGGGAAAAATATTTACCAACTTTGTTGTTCTGAAGTAATGGCAATGATGTCTGCCTTGAACCGCCCGGAAAGCTCCGGAGCTGATGGCGTCTGTTTAATCAGCCCTATAGGGCTGACACGGATGTATTGTAAACAAGGCAAAAATGAATAAGACACCCCTCAGAAGACGCATTGCAACCATTGAGCAACTCCCCATTCTGTTCTATCTGATAAAGTGGCTATTGCTGGCTCTGCTAATAGGCGCACTTGCAGGCAGCGCATCAGCCCTCTTTTTAGTATCTCTGGACTGGGCAACCACCTGGAGAGAAAATAACCTGTGGATTATCGCACTGCTCCCGGCCGGCGGGCTTATCACCGGGCTGATGTATCACTATTGGGGCAACGATGTAGTAAAAGGCAATAACCAGCTGCTCGAAGAATTTCACAATCCCAGACAGATTATTCCGTTGAAAATGGCCCCTCTGGTTTTGTCCGGCACCATTATCACGCATTTTTTCGGTGGTTCGGCCGGGCGTGAAGGTACTGCCGTTCAAATGGGCGGAGCCATCGCCGACCAGTTTACCAGATGGTTCAGGCTCAGGCAACGGGACCGTAAAGTATTAATAGTGATCGGTATAAGCGCAGGGTTTTCATCCGTATTTGGCACACCCCTGGCAGGCGCTGTATTTGCCCTGGAAGTGCTGATCCTGGGAAGAATGCGCTACGAAGCCATCGTACCCAGCTTTCTGACAGCAGTCGTAGCGGACTATACCTGCCATGCATGGCAGGTGGGCCATACGCATTACAGTATTCCGGTAGTGCCCCAGCTGACACCGGCAAATTTTGGCTGGGCTATGCTTGTTGGTATTCTGTCTGGTCTGGCAGCATTGGTATTTTCAAAATCAACGCATTTCTGGACAGCCTTATTCAAAGCCAGATTCAGCTATGCCCCCTTTCGCCCGATGATAGGCGGAATCGTTATTGCAGCAGCCGTCTACCTTACAGGTACCACCAGGTATATTGGTCTTGGAATCCCGACTATCGTCAGCTCTTTTAGCGAGACCTTAAACAGCTACGACTTTCTGCTGAAAATTCTGTTTACCTCCTTTACCATCGGAGCAGGATTTAAGGGTGGTGAAGTAACACCGTTGTTTTTTGTCGGCGCTACACTTGGCAATGCGCTGGCATGGTTTGTTCCGCTGCCGGTAGCGCTGCTCGCCGGCATGGGCTTTGTGGCTGTTTTTGCAGGGGCTTCCAACACTCCGATTGCCTGTACCATCATGGGAATAGAGCTCTTTGGTATCGAAAGCGGTGTATACATAGGCATAGCCTGCGTGGTTGCCTACCTGTTTTCCGGACATACAGGAATTTATTCCTCACAAATTGTAGGCAGTCCCAAGCATTTAATCTATGGCCGGCATAAATCCAGAGCGCTGGGCAGCCTGAAATCAGCCCGTACCAGGATGCGCCTGCCGGACTCTCATCCTACTCCATAACACGCGGGCTTTCTGAATTTCCGGATATATTTGATGATCAAGCAAAAAAAGGAAAATCGGGCGACTACAATCTTCCGATTTTCTCTGTACAAATTCTTTCCGTAAGATCGAGTAGTTTTTCTGTTTCGGTAGCCCAGTATTCCAGTTGAGTCCGGTTAACGGGAAACTCCTCTTCGCTGCGGTAGCGGCCGCCAATGTAGGCGAAGTTGAGGTATTCAAAAAGCTCGGTTTCCTGTTCCGTATTGAGCGGAAAAGCTTCGTCTACCCGCTGGTCAAAGGCCTCGGCCCGCTGCCTCAGCGTGTAGAGATTGTGCTCATGCGGATTGTAATGAGCAAAACCATTTCTATGGTTGTATAGCACATTTCGACAGTTTGCTGTAAATGAAAAGATGCCCAGTCAAATGAGCTATCTTTTACATTATAGGTATAATTTCTGTAAGCTCCTTTGGCTCGTTCAAACCACATCTTAAAATCCTCCTCTGCCATTTTTCTTCGTTGTTCCCGACTGATTTCTGCCGGTTCTGCCAGCGTGTATTGTCCCGAATCGTACAGCACAATTCCTTCCCGGCGAATATCAGAAAAGAAAAACTGGCGCCCAGACAGGTTGGCGTTGACCGTAGCAATGGTTTCGACCACCAGCTGTACCGGTGTGGCAATATCGTCAAAGGCTCTGGTCAGCTCCAGACTGATTGCCCGGCGGCTGTCGCTGTCCGCAGTGATAACCAGCAGGTCATAGTCGCTTTTCTTACCCTGCTCCAGCCCTCTTTCGAGCTTGTAGTCGCCACGGGCGTAGGAGCCAAAAAGAATCACACTATGCGCTTTGGCAGTCTTTTGTATGCGATCGGTGACCGTATCTAGTTCCCGGATTTTGTCGTCCAGCAGGTGAGACAGAAGCGTTTGTAGCTGATTCATACCGCAAAATAGGATTTCTTTTAGCCCGATACAAGTCGGAATTACAAGCTCCACAGGTTGATTAAAAAAATCGGAAGGGCAATCCAATTATATATCACTACTATCCGTCAGCTCCGTCTCTATTTCCTTCATTTTACTGTTCCAGTATTCCTTCATTTCCTCCCTTTGAGCTTCATCCGCGAGTTTCTCCTGATGAAAGCTTATGGTAGCTTTCTGCTGATCACCAATCACCCGGACCTGAACAGTGGAGGTATTTTCCCAACCTGGCTTTTTCCACTCCATCCGGATATGGGAATATGGAGTAAGGATCCGAACCTTCCCCTCTATTCCTTCTTCGGTTTTGTATTCCTTCCCGATTTCCAGTTCCTCGTCCGGCTTTCCCAGCCAGATCGTTAAGCCCTTATCAGAAAACATAAAATCCCACATATACTGCTGTGCATAAGGAAACGTTTTGCGAAGCCCGAACTGCCAGCCGGCATCTTTGGTCAATCCGATGATTTTGGGTTGTTTTGTCATTTTTACGCATTTGATTGCCTCAACTTCAATAAATCTTCATTCAATATAAGTAAATTTAAGTGTGTTATGTGTTAACAAAACATACTAAATCTTAAAATCAACCTACTCCCCGGCTCATAAATCTTCTTCCAGCTTTATATACTCATGCTTCTCCCCTTCGCAAACGGGACACAGGTAGTGTTCAGGCAGGGATTCAAAGGGAATTCCGGGCATAATGTTGTTGACTACGTCGCCGATGTCCTGATTGTAGATGGTGAAGCAAGTCTGGCATTGGAACAGGCTGAATGTACGCAAGACCGGTTTTCTGGTCGCGGAAGGCGAAGCTGGAAGGATAGCAGCAGCTTCTCTTTCTTTCAGCTGCTTATAGTACAGCAGGCATATTTCCTGCAGCACCTTTACCAGCGCACTCACCCGGATAACCACCTTAACGGCGACCCGATCGGAGTCAAACAGACTAAACTCCGGAGTATGGGATACTTTATAGCGCATACTCTGATCATCAAGGCGCTCAATAAGAACATTGCCAAAGCCCTCACTTTTTTCTTCCGAATGTATACTGAAGCATATGCCGTATGTACGGATATCTTTTTGATCAAACGAGTTTACCAGCTTGTTTTTCAGCTGAAGCGCATCAGTATCCAGGTCGGGGATATGCCAGTGCAGCTCCAGAGATGAATGACGGATATTGACGCCATGCTTTCCGAGGAGCACTTCCCATTTTATCCGGTCTGCCTCGTGTATATCCTTGATGAGCATCGTCTTCCAGGTAGTGATGCTTATTTTTCCCATTTTGCTTTCCCGGCACAGTTCGCACAAGTCCAAGATAAACGAAAGAGAATACTGATAATCGCGTCGGTAGATACCCAGCCAGTAGGCATTTCCCACAGGATTCATCCCTTCGTAGTAGGGAATTGATTTTTTGACAAGCGTCAGTTCCCTGTCTATAGATCGGCTGTTGGGGATCGTTTCATTTCCGATTCTGTCAAACAGCTGGCTGATAGTAATCTCCTCTTCCCCTTTCTCCCCGCAGATTTCCTCGATTCGTTGGGCGAGCGGCGCAATTTCGTCAATGTAAATCAGACCGGGCCATAGTTCGCGCCGGGAGAAGCCCGGCAGGTGAATGTATAAAAACCAATAGTTTCGGTGATGTGAGGCTATGAAATTCAGATGACCGGTAAACAATGGGATAAGCCGTTGTACCGGATCCGTGATATTGATTTTTAACCGGGGGCGGTAATGGAATTTTTCCAGCACGTGAAAAAACGTATCGCCCGTTACCCAGATGGTAGAAGGGTAAATATCTACGGATGCAAAAGAGGTGACTATATTGGCATGTGGCCCCGGATCCGCCTCACAGCAAAAGCCCAACCGTATAAGCCTCTTACCCAACTTCGTTATTTCCTCTTCCGGGCAGCTGACATAGATTTCCTGTCTCGATCCGAAAGCAATGGCACTGCCCCGATGCATTTGGGCGGCCGTGGCGATTATTTCGAGGTCGCCCGGAGAGATGATGCCTCCGGCAATGAGTATTCTGATGGTTTTTTCCATAATCTCTATGCTTTTACCGCTACTCTTTCCAGTATCGCTTTTACTTCAGGTTTGCAGCTTCCGCAGCCGGTTCCGGCACCTGTGGTTTTGCACAGTTCGCCGAAATCTTTGCAGCCTTTTTGAATAGCTTTTTCAATATTCCCCTCTCCCACGTTGTTGCAGGAGCAGACCAGCTTCCCGATGACGGCCTCTGTTGCCGGCGCCTTTCCGCGGAGCAGCTCGGTACGCTTATCCGAAAGCTCCGTTTGGCTTTGGATCAGCTCCTTAAACTCAAGAAACTCCGTTTTGTCGCCAAAAAGTATTGCTCCGACCAGCCTGTCATCGTGTACAATACATTTTTTGTAGTATCGCTGCGCTTTGTCGATAAAAATAATTTCCTCATATTCTTCCCTTTGATCGGGAGGTACATCTGCCATACCGAGCGAACAAAGATCGAGGCCTTTGATCTTAAGAATGTTCATGGAAAGCGTACCCCGGTAAAAACTCAGCATATCTCCGTTGAGGTATTTGCAGATCACCTCCGCCTGCTCTTCCGCTGCCGCAGTAATGCCGTATAGGGCGGAATTAAACTCCGCCAGTTCTCCAATAGCGTAGATCGTCAGATCGCTGGTTTGCATATACTCGTTGACCAGTACTCCCCTTTTGGTTTCGATGCCTGCTGCTTTAGCCAGTTCGATATTAGGCGTTGTACCGATCGCGTATACGACCGCTTTGCACTCCAATACCCGGCCACTTACCAGCTTTATACCGGTCAGCTCTTCCTTGCCGGTATAATAGCTGACCTGGTCGTTGTACAGGATTTCAATTTCCCGTTCTATGATCTCCTCGTGCAAAAGACCGCTCGCTGTCTGATCAAGCTGGCGATCCATTAGCTTGGATGATCGCTGCACTATGGTGACCTGTATATCAAGATCCCTGAGCGAGGCGGCAAGCTCCAGACCGAGCAATCCGGCACCAATGATTACCACATGGTCGCCGGCCTGTGTATACGCTTTAAGATCATCGGCGTCATGCCTTGTCCGCATGGTAAAGATACCTTTGAGCTGGGTATTGACATTGTCGGGCAACGTCGGCCGGCTTCCCATACCAAGCACCAGAAGGTCGTAGGAATGCTGGTTGCCTTTTTCATCGGTTACTATCTTGTTTTTCCGGTCGATATGAACAATGCCGTTTCCCTGATACAGTTTTATACCCAGTCCTTTACTGTCTTCTTCCGTCAGTTTGACCAGCTTGTGCCAGGGCAGTTCGTTGTTGATATAATCGGGGAGCATAACCCGGTTATAAAACGGAAAAATTTCCTTGCTGAAAACATGAATCTCATCTTCCGTATTCAGATCCCTGTAGAAGCTGACAAACCGGCACGCACCGGCGCCGGCTCCTATTACCACAATTTTTTCTTTGGGTTTTCTGTACTTACAGACTTCTACGGCGGAAAACTTAAAGTCCGGTTCCTTGGAAACAGGGTCGACCAGCGTATTGGTGAGATTATTGGCCCGGGCAAAGCTCCGGTTTAAGATCCGCCCCCAGTGCATGGGAAGAAAGACCACTCCCGCCTTGATATCAGTCGTAATTTTTGCGTTGACCCGGACACTGCCCCTGCCGTTGGTGATATTGACAGGATCGCCTTCCCTGATGCCCCGTACCTCTGCGTCCAGCGGGTGCATTTCCACAAAAGGGTTATCAATATGCTTTTTAAGCTTGTTTACCTTGCCTGTTTTGGTCATGGTATGCCACTGATCCCTGATTCTTCCGGTAGTGAGGATAAGCGGCAGATCATCGGTGATGACTTCCGAATGATTGTCGTCGGGCACGGCGTGAATCTTCGCTTTTCCGTTGGGCGTATAGAACTTTTTGTCAGTAAACAGTCTCGGCGTACCTTCGGATTCAGGATCGGGTACCGGCCACTGAATAGTTGTCAGCTCCTGCAGCCGCTGATGACTCAGCCCGCTGATATCGATATTCGTTCCTTTGGTAAGCCGGCAGTGCTCATCGTATATCTCCGCCGCACTTCTGTAATTGAACGCCTGTCCATACCCCATCTTTTGAGCCAGCCTGCAGAGAATCTCCGCATCGGGGAGCGCCTCTCCCGGCGGATCAATGATTTTGTTCAGATAGCTTATCCGTCGTTCAGAATTGGTCATGGTGCCGCACTTTTCGGTCCAGCCGGCCGCGGGTAGCAGCAGATCCGCAAACCTGGCGGTATCGGAGGTATGAAATAACTCTTGTACGACGACAAACCTGGCGTTGCGCAATCCCTCCTCCACCATATTGGCATTGGGAAGACTGACCAGCGGATTGGTGCACATGATCCATATCGCTTTCATTTTACCGCTGCGCAGCGCTTCAAACATTTCGGTGGCCGACAGACCGGGTGTATCAGGGACGGAAGGCACATTCCAGAAGTCCGCAATTTCTTTCCGGTGTGCAGGATTTTTCATATCCCTGTGAGCAGACAGCAGATTGCTCAGTCCCCCTACTTCACGTCCCCCCATGGCGTTGGGCTGACCGGTCAGCGAAAAAGGACCCGCTCCCGGTTTCCCGATCTGACCGGTAATCAGGTTAAGATTGATCAGGCTGAGGTTTTTATTTACACCAATTACACTTTGATTCAACCCCATAGCCCACATGGTAATAAACCCCTCAGCCCTTCCTATATATTCTATAGCCCAGCGCAGATCGTCAACCCGAATACCGCAGATGACCGCCGCCTCTTTCAGTGAGCGCTTCATGACCATCTCTTTGTATGCTTCAAATCCATCGGTATGGTCGATGATAAAGTCAATATCGATTTTTTCCCGTTCGATCAAACCTCTGCCGATGGCATTGTACAGGACAATGTCCGTACCCGGGTTGATTTGCAGATGCAGGTCCGCCATCGAAGCAGTCTGCGTTTTTCTGGGATCTACCACAATGAATTTTACATCCGGATTGTTGGCTTTATGCGCTTCCATTCGCCGGAAAATAATCGGATGACACCAGGCCGGATTGGCCCCCGCGATCAGGAACGTATCCGCCAGCTCTATATCCGCATAGCTTACCGGCACCGAATCCTCTCCCAGCGCCATCTTGTAGCCCGCCACTGCCGAGCTCATACAAAGTCTCGAATTGGTATCGATATTATTGGTTCCCCAGAAACCTTTTACCAGCTTGTTGGCAACATAGTACTCTTCAGTGAGCATTTGCCCGGAAGCATACAAGCCAACCGAATCGGGTCCGTACTTCCTGATAAATGTGTTGAAAATCGAGGCAGCCCGGTCCAGAGCGGCATCCCAGCTTACCCGCTGCATCTGATCGCCCCGGCTGTAGCGCATGGAAGGATAGAGAATCCTGTCTGTACGGTCATTGACCGTATAGTGCAGGTTCATGCCTTTGGAGCAAAGCATGCCCAGACTTCCGGGATGTTCCGGATTGCCTTTGACATGGATCCGTCCCTTGCTGCTTTTTTCTACGATGATGCCGCAACCAACTCCGCAATAGGAACAGGTGGACTTGAATGTTTCTTTTTCTGCCGGCATAGTCAGGCGGATAATGTTAAAAATAGTTTCATTCCGGGGTCCTCATCATCAGAAAGTGGTTGTTATTCTTTCGCGAATCCGACCACCAGCGTAGTCACTTCAAAGATGCAGCGGGCCGGTTTCTTTTCTCCGGGCACAATGATCCGAAACGGGCCCTTTCCCGCAGGCAGAGGTTTATCGTCCGCTCTGTCCGCCAGAATTACTACTCTGTCTGTAAAAGCGGAATCAAGCTCAGCCAGCGAAAAAAGCACCTCATAGCCATCTGCTGCTCTTATCAGCAGGTATTTGCTGAGGTTTTCGCCACGTAGTTCGCAGCCAAGAGTAGCGCCAGCCTTTTGCAGAATCTCAGTGACGGGAACTCCCGAATAGGTCGTTTCTTTACCCTCACGGTCCGCCACGCGGACTTCCGCCCGTTGCATGAGAGCAAGATCGGATGCGTACAGGGTAAGAGGCTGGGTTACTTCTCCTTCTATTTTGATAAAGGCTTCATCACCTGTCAGGTTCTGTGCTCCGGCAAACGGAACGATACAATAAAAAAGGAGCGCCAGTACAAGGAAAAAGAGCAAACGGTATTTTTTCATGGGTATTTATTGTTTGGTAACTTCCGGGTGTCGTACATGAGGATCGGAAAATTCCGGGTTGCTGATAAACGAGGAATCGGTCAGCATGTGGAGAAACGCGATAATATCGTCCTTTTCCTGCTTCGTCAGCCTGTTGGCTTTCCGGAGAAAAGGACTTAGCGTCTCTCCCGCCTGTATATGCTCACTGTAGTGATCCAGCACTTCCTCCAGCGTGGCAAACCGGCCATCGTGCATATAAGGCGCTGTAAGAGCGATATTGCGCAGCGTAGCTACCCTGAACCGTCCCTGATCATTGGGCAGTCCTGTCACAGCCTGCCGCCCCGGATCTTCGGGAAGGCTGTCAAGTCCGTTGTTGTGAAACTGTTCGGTAAACGTTTTGGGCCCACCATGACAATGCCCGCAACCGGCTCCCCGGCTGCCTGTTTCCATATCTAGACTGGCCATAAACAGTTCCAGTCCTCTCCGTTCCTGTGGTGTAGGCTCATAAGCGCCAGCCAGATAGCGGTCATATGGCGAACCGGCGGAAATCAGCGTACGCTCAAACTGAGCAATGGCTTTGACAATCTGCTCAGCGGTAATGGAATCCAACCCGAAGACCAGCTTAAATATGGGAGGATACAGCCGGGTTTGCCGCAATTTCTGCGCAGACACTTCGGGTGACTGTCCCATTTCGTGCGGATCGGTCAGGGGAATCAAAGCCTGCGCTTCGAGTCCTTTGACCCTTCCGTCCCAGAAGAAGTTTCGCACCCAAAGCAGATTGGCCAGCGACATGCTGTTTCGTCGGGTCAGCGTGCCATCCACGCCCTGACTGAACTTTTTTCCGTCGGTAAAAGCCAGCTTTTGCTGATGACAGGTAGCGCAGGAAACGCGATTATTGGCGGAAAGCCTTGTTTCATAAAACAATAATCTTCCCAGATAGATACTCTCCCGGGTCACAGGATTATCGGCCGGAATCGTAAACCGGTTTCCGAAATTAGCCGGGTAACGAAATTCATATACTCCGACGGGAATGCCGTTTCCAGCGGATCCCTTTTTATTGGCGGCAATCAGTCCCCCGATAAGAAGTGGCATTATAAACCATATGAATTGCTTTCGTACCATGTTGGCGTATATCAGTGGCTGATCCTTCCAAAGTCCCGTTACCGGAAGGCTTTGCAGGTCAGCAATCAGAATGTTTTGTAAATGATATTGATAAAATAGTTTCTGCCCTGTTCCGGATAGCCTTCGGCAATGCTGTAGTTTCTGTCCAGAATATTATTGACTCCACCTTCCAGACCAAAATATTTCCAGATTCTGAACGAAACCTTGGCATTTGCGACCATAAATCCTCCGGCGTAAGCGCCGTACGAAGTGCTGTAGCGTCTGGAATTGTACTCCGAGCTAAGCACGATGTAGGAAAAGGAGGTCGGATTGTATTGTATGTATCCAAAGACTTTATGATTGGGTACGCTGGTAAATCTCAGATCAGGGTTGCTGATATTTTTTCTTTCGAGATAGGTATAGTTAGCCCCCAGCGTACTTTTTCGATGAAGCCTGTAATCAACGCTTGCCTCAGCTCCGTAAAACGCGGCCTGCCCGGCATTCTGCAGCTGGGATCTGCCCGGCTGTACCTCGTCCACGTTTTGTATAACGTCATTAATCTGGTTGTAAAACAGGCTTCCCTGTACTCTGACTTTCTGAATGAGCAGGTCGGAATAGGAAAGCTCATAGTTGAGGGATGACTCCGCATTGAGATCCGGATTGGGAATAGCAGTTCCCATTCGGTAAGAATAGCGGTCCTTTACCGTGGCAAATCGTGATTTTCTCGCGGCCGTTACACTCAGCCCCCTGCTTTCGGTAAAGTGGTAGAATGCGGCCACTTGCAGGTTCCAGGCATCGTTGGTATTGACCGGGAAGTCAGTCATTGTTTCGGTCTCACTGTTGTAGTCCTGTGCCTTGCCGCTGCTGCGCAGATTGTAGCTGATACCCGGTATAATCCGGAGTCTGGCAAAGGGCTGCCAGATATCTTCCACTGCCAGTGAAAAAGTATTATCCTCAAAGGTCTGTACCGGCATTCCCGCGTTGTTTTCCCGATGCCGGTCATGCTTATAATGTCCGGCCAGCTTCAGATGGTTCTTTTTGATGCGACGGGTACCATATTCGAAAGATCCTCCATAGGTATCATCGTTGTAATAACTCTGGAATGCATAAGGTCTGGTGATGGTGCTGTAGGTATCATCATCATAGCTTTCCAGCAGGTTTTTGAACCTGTCGTAGTAAAGCCTCAGGCGTATATAGCTGCTGGTATCAAGTGTGGTATTGGACAGGAAGTAAAAGCTTTCTTTGTTCCAGTAAGGCCATTGCCAGTAGCGCGGCCTTTCCAGCAGCGAGTTGCGGGTATCCGATCCTGCATACAGCGGTGTCCCTTTTTCACCTTGCTGGTTGACATAGCTGAGTACATATTCCTGTCTGGCAGAGGGCGTATAGCCAATACGGATATTCAGCTTTGTGTCATAGCTATAGGAATTGTCTCTTCTTCCGCCATTCTCATTTTTTACCGGATCAAAATCTCCTGACAGGTTGTAATAGTCTCTGCTCAGCCGGGACAGGCCTCCCTGTACATAAAACTTTCCGATTCTGGAACCGACGTTCAGATTAGCCCGGTAGCCGCCCGTCATATAGCCGGTAGCTCCGCTAAGCTCAAACTTTTCTGTTGGTTTTCTGGATACAAGATTAATCGCTCCCCCCAGTGTATTGGGGCCATACAGCATAGAAGAAAAACCTTTCGAAACATTGATCTCCGCCAGATCAAAGGTGGTAAAGCGCCCAAGATCTACATATCCGTCGTAGGGTACATAGACAGGCACACCATCTATGAATACAGGAACCTGTCTCAGATCAAACCCTCTGATAAAAACCACCGATTCATTTCTGGCTCCGATATTGGACAGCGTCACCCCCGGCAGCACGTTGAGCGCTCTGGCCGCATCTGTCCGGTTAAACATATCCATTTGCTGCGCGCTTATCGCGTTCACCGAGTCTTTAAAGGACGAGGCACGGATGGTCATTTCTTCCAGTGTATAAACTGATCCGGGACGCAATATATCCTGCGCCTGCCCGAATAGCCGGAAAGTTCCCAAAAACAAACTAATGAGAATTAAATAGTTAAATAGTGGTTTTTTCATACCCAAAAAGTGTATTAATTAATCGTTATTCATTTTTAAACATATCGGTGGGTAAAAAAAATTACAGCTGCAGCTCGCCGGATTTCAATTGCATAAACTCAGCAAACGCCCGGTTGAGGTCTTCAAATTCGGTGATTGCTTTCTCTCCCTCTTCCGTTATCCGGGCTCCTCCGCCTCCTCTGCCACCGGCCAGCTTGCTGACAAGTGGTCTGGGAGCTTTCTGATTCATGGACTGCACCAGGTGCCAGGCCTGCCTGTAGGCCATATTCATAGACGCGGCGGCTTTAGATATCGAGCCATATTCCCTGATCTTTACCAAAAGATCTACTCTCCCCAGACCGAGAAAAGGACCTTTGTCGGATTCTATCCAGATACGACCGTTGACTTTGTAGCTCATAAATCACTGCACGTTTTTTAGTATCACATTGCAATGATATAAAAATTAAAAAAATAAAACTACGTATTTATACTTATTTTTTACGTATAAAAATTACAGATACGTAAAAACACATTATTAACTAACAATCAGGAATTCTCTCTTATTTAATTTCTATAAAAAGCACCAGATTTACGTAAAGTCATCTTTCCATCGTATCTTGCATTATCCATTTTATTATTTACTGAAACAGGTATGAAAAAAAATCTACTTGATTACATCTGCAATCGTCTGACAACCTTATACCATAAGCTGCAGTTTCGTCTTAACAAAAGTTTTGCTTCCGGAAGATTCGGAAAGTTAAACAGACAGCAGCAATACAAACTTTTGAGACGACTTGACAAGCTAAAAGCTCAGCTAATTCGTCTGGATAGCAAGCTGCAATACGGCAGTGCGACACTGGTCATAACGGGTCTGAGTCTTAACCCTTCAATAGCTCAGGAAGCAAAACCTGCCGGAGACGAGTTCAGAGTCAATACGCACACTGCTGGCACACAACGGTATCAGAAGATTGCCATGGACAAGGATGGGGATTTTGTGGTTACCTGGGCCAGCCGGGGTCAGGACGACCCTTCGGAGTATGGAATCTTCGCTCAGTGCTATAATGCTAAGGGCGAACCAACTACTACGGAATTTCAGGTAAATACCTATACCGAAAATCGCCAGACCCAGCCCGCCATTGCCATGGACGACAACGGCAATTTTGTCATAGTCTGGACCAGCAGCGGCCAGGATGGAAGCCTGGGCGGGGTCTTCGGGCAGCGGTTTGCAGCTTCCGGTATAGCTCTCGGAAGCGAATTTCAGGTAAATATTTATACAGATGGTAATCAATATTCTCCTTCGGTAGCTATGGACAGCGACGGCGATTTTGTTGTTGCCTGGAGCAGTTCCCAGGATCCGCAATACGGAATTTTCGCCCGGCAGTATAATGCCTCCGGAGAGGCCGTAAGCGGTGAGCTGCACGTCAATACCCAGACTGCCGGAGTCCAGCGTTTCCCTTCTGTGGCCATGGACGACGAGGGTGATTTTGTTGTTACCTGGCAAAGTGATGACCAGGATGGAAGCAGCTACGGTATTTATGGACAGCGCTACAATGCCAGTGGCTTGAAGCAGGGAACGGAATTTCAGGTAAACACGTACGCACAAGGAGCACAAAAAACTACCGTTGTCGCCATGGATAGTGACGGCGATTTTGTAGTAGCCTGGCAAAGTCCTCAGGATGGAAGCGGGGATGGTATTTATGCACAACGCTACAATGCTTCAGGAGTACCGGTTGATGATGAATTTCAGGTAAACACGCATACCAGCGGAACTCAAAGCACCCCTTCTGTTCATATGAACAGTGCCGGTGATTTTATCATTGCCTGGAGCAGTCCTGCACTGGACAATAATGGTGGCATTTCTGCCCAGCGGTACAATGCAGCCGGTAAACCGGAAGGCACGGAATTTCTTGTCAATACCTATACTTCCGGTAGTCAGACTTCTCCTTCTGTTGCCATAGCCGATAATAAAAATTTTGTAATTACCTGGTCAAGCGACGGACAAGACGGCAGCGGTTTTGGTATTTACGCCCAACGATATGCTGTCAACCAGCCACCAACCGATATAGCTCTGTCCAGCCTTTCAGCAGACGAAAATGCTGCTGCCGGAACAGCAATCGCTACACTTGCTGCTACAGATCCGGATGCAGACGACAGCTTTACCTACGCGCTGGTAACCGGTGAAGGCGCTGAAGACAACAGCGATTATACTATCGCGGGTGATCAGCTACTCATCAATGAAAGTCCCGATTTTGAAGTAAAAAGTAGCTATAGTATCCGCGTAAGCGCTACCGATCAGGAAGGACTCAGCGTTGAAAAAGCATTCGTTATCACTATCAATGACGTAAACGAAGCACCAAGCGATATTTTGCTGAATACTGACTCTGTCGACGAAAAAATTCCTGCTGATTCGGAAGTCGGCCTGTTCTCCGCTATCGATCCCGATGCTTCCGACAGCTTCACCTATACACTGGTTACAGGCGAAGGAGACGACGACAACGCGTCCTTCTCCATCGCAGGAGACCAGTTACTCATCAATGAAAGTCCGGATTTTGAAACAAAAGACAGCTACAGTATCCGCGTAAGCGTTACCGATCAGGGAGGGCTGAGCTATGAAAAAGTGTTCGTTATCACCGTTAATGACGTTATTGAAACTGGTCTGACCAATATCAATGCCTTTGGCGCATCAGTTCGCTTATATCCCAACCCGGCAAGGGAAACGATACAAATCGATCTGGATGGCAGCATACAGATACGCATAATGGATCTTTCAGGCAGTGTGCTGAAACAGGATCTGATCAGCAACCGGACTATTTCCATCGAAGGTTTATCATCCGGAGTTTATCTGCTTGAGTTTAGCCAAAACGACAGAACCGGAGTAAAAAAGCTGGTAATAGAATAGGCTTCCCGAACAGATTAATAAACGCAAAAGGATATAGGCTTTCTTATATCCTTTTTCCGTTAAAAAGTATACCTAATATGACTACTCAGCATCTGCCCCCTTTTACCTGTTCTGTCTCCCCCGGCATGCAGGAACTTTTGTGGAAACTACAGGGGACACTGGCCATTACCACGTATCAGGCGGGTAAATTGATTTTCATCAGCTCCGTCAGCGAACGGGATATTATTCAGCTTCCGCGTCAGTACGACAAAGCAATGGGACTGGCAGTAAAAGACAACAGGCTTGCTGTAGCTACACAGTATGAAGTACAGGTTCTTGCGAGCTCCGGCTCACTGGCCCGAAACTATGGCTCCGGCAGTTACGACACCCTCTATCTGCCCCGGGCTACCTACTATAGCGGAGAAATTGATCTGCACGATATGGCATGGGGCAACGAGGGATTATGGGGGGTCAATACCCGGTTTTCCTGCCTGAGCATCATTGATGATGAGTTCAGCTTCAAAGCCCGCTGGCAGCCTTCTTTCATCACAGGGCTGACACCCGACGACCGCTGCCACCTCAACGGAATGGCTATGGAAAACGGGAAGCCCAGGTATGTGACTGCTCTGGGTAGTACCGACTCGCCCAAAGGCTGGAGGGCTTCTGTACAAAACGGCGGAATCCTTATGGACGTGGAATCGGGTGAAATCATCACCCGCGGGCTGGCCATGCCTCATTCGCCCCGCATCTGTGACAACCGGCTGTTTGTCCTGTGCTCTGCCACCGGCGAGCTGATCAGTATAGATACTCATACAGGCAGGTATGATGTTGTTACCAGGCTCAATGGATTTTTAAGAGGTATGTGCCGCAAAGACGATATCCTGTTTATCGGCCTGTCCGGCCTTCGGAAAAATTCGGGCACGTTCAGAAATCTGCCCGTAGCAAAAAATCCGCTTTTTTGTGGAATTGTAGCAGTACATCTGTCAAGCGGAGAACCGGTCGGCTATATCCGCTACGAAAACAGTGTGGAGGAAATCTATGATGTACAGTTTCTGGAAGGGCTGCGCAGGCCCGGCATTCTGAACACCCAGAAAGAAGACCACCGAAAAGCGCTGGTAACGGAAAAAGGCACGTTTTGGTCAGAATCTTAAGTTTTATTTCCCATTATATCACTATTTGCTGCTCCGACTGCCCGGGTATGCATATAAACAACCATAATGATTCCGGTTTTCATAACAGAACTGGTAAATTTTTAACCGAATAATAATAACTTTGATAGTCCGGGCCTGCTATCCGGAAAAGGATACATGGCTTTTAACGGGTTTTCTATTTTTTTTGATTAGTCTATATACTTGCTTATGAACACATCAAGACGAGATTTTCTTTTCAAAGCCGGCAAACTTGCCGGTGGCATCGCACTCTCTGGTAGCTTGTCCGCCTTTCTGCAGCCAGAAGAAACTAAAAAATTTCATTTCAAAATATCACTGGCTCAATGGTCTCTGCATAAAGCGCTTTTCAGCAATGAGATGACTACGCTGGACTTTCCCGAAGTAGCCAGAAAACACTACAATATCAGCGCTATCGAATATGTAAACCAGTTTTTTAAGGATAAAGCCAACGACCAGACCTACCTCAAGACTCTTAAAGCACGCTGCAAAGATCATGGAGTAAAAAGTCTTTTAATTATGGTGGATCAGGAAGGCTCTCTCGCGGCTCCTGATGCGGCAGAACGAAAAAAAGCGGCAGAAAATCATTATAAATGGGTGGAAGCAGCCGCATATCTTGGCTGCCACGCAATCCGTGTCAACCTGCATGGAGAAAACAAAAACGAGCATGTATGGCAGCAGGCTTCTGTCGATGGGCTGGGCAGACTTGCAGAGTTTTGCGCAAGCAGAAAAATACATGTACTGGTTGAAAATCACGGACAGTTTTCATCCAGTGGAAAGCTGCTGTCGGAAGTGATCCGACAGGTAAACAACCCTTTTTGTGGTACGTTACCGGACTTTGGCAACTTCTGCCTGCGAAGAGAAAAAGGAGACATGTGGGAATCTCCCTGTGTAGACTGGTATGATCCCTACAAAGGTGTTGAAGAGATGCTGCCCTATGCCAAAGGCATAAGCGCAAAAAGCTTTGATTTTGATGACAATGGCAATGAAGTACATACTGATTTCCGGCGTATGCTGCAACTGATTCAGAAATCAGGATATAAGGGCTACATCGGTATCGAGTATGAAGGAGAAAATCTGCCGGAGGAACAGGGAATTCTGAAAACGAAAGCCTTGCTGGAAAAAATCCGGGCAGAGCTCTGATCCGAGAGGTCTGATAGCAGTGCGTGCTAGCTCTAACTCAGGATATGTCTCACCTGGTGTCTCAGTAATGGCAGAATATCTTCTTTGAACCATTCGTTTCTGGCCATCCAGATATTGTTTCGGGGAGAAGGATGCGGCAAAGGAAAAAACCCGGGCAGAAAGCGATGCGCATTTTTCACCGTTTCTGTTAACCGGCTAAAGGGATTGTCCGGCAGATAATATTCCTGAGCATATTTTCCGATCAGCAAGGTGAGTCGCAGCTCCGGCAAATGGCGCAAAAGCTGGTCATGCCACAGGGGAGCACACTCCGGTCTTGGTGGCAGATCACCGCTTTTTCCCCGGCCCGGATAGCAAAAGCCCATGGGTATGATAGAGATTTTGCCGGTATCATAAAACGTGGCTTTATCTATGTCCAGCCATTGTCTGAGATTGTCCCCGCTCTTGTCATTCCATGGTATGGCGGTCTGATGCACTGCCAGGCCCGGAGCCTGACCAACGATAAGAATCTTGCTTTTCCTGCCGGCAGCAATTACCGGCCGGGCTCCCAGAGGCAAAACGTTCTGACATACAGCACAACGTTTTATATCCTCAACTAATTCATCCAGTGTTTTTTCCATAACGCAATTGCCGGTATCACAAAACATCAACGTTTACGAAACAGAACATTTCCGGCGATGAAATTGCTCCCTGAAATGTTCTGTCTGTCGCTGCCATAGCAGCTTTTCAGACCCGCAGCGATCCCCGAAAACCCCTCGCTGCATAATAAGACTGCGCCCCATTGTGATACAGAAACACATGTCCGTAGCGACGGTCACAAAAGAGCGCTCCGCCATGTTTTCGGATATCAGCCGGAGTCTGTACCCAGCTCGAAGTTTTCAGGTCAAACTCTCCATATTTCTGCAGCTCCCGGTACTCTTCCTCTGTCAGAAGCTCAATACCCATAGCCTGGGCCATATCTATGGCGCTATCGTCCGGTCTGTGCTCTTTTCTTGACTCCAGCCCTTCCCGATCAAAGCAGACACTTCGGCGCCCTTTGGGGCTTTCAGCCGAACAGTCATAAAAAATATATTCACCCGTTTCTTTATCATAACCGACGACATCCGGCTCTCCTCCCGTTATTTCCATTTCATGGAGGGACCACAGCTTTTCCGTGTGTGCCTCCAGCTTTGCCTGTACATCGGACCATTCGATACCTTTATGGCGAATCATATTTTTTTCAAAGCGTTTTTTCAGTATTCCGAGCAGTTCTTCACGCTGCCCTGGCGTCAGCTTTCTATCGTCATTTTTCATACTGTGCATCTTTTTTATTCCTAACTTAAGCAGCCACTGCAATTTTCCTGTCAGCCGGCCGGAAATACCAGGATACTACGATCAGAGTGATAATCAGAAGGGCAGGAAATAGTTCGGTCACCGGATCCCCTGAAGCTGCATGAGAAAACGCTGCACCTGACGCGGTAAAGAAAAAACCGGCATAAGCCCACTCTTTTAGTAAGGGAAACCGTGGTATAAGTATTGCCACTACTCCCAGAATTTTCCAGATACCAATTATGGTCAGAAAATAAACAGGATACCCCATACGGGTAATATTGTCAACTTCCTCCTGCATATTGATTAACTGTACTATTCCGCTGGACAGCATTCCCAGTGAAAGCCAGACCGTAGCAATCCAGTAAATGATCCTATTTCTCTTTGACATGACAGTATTATTTAAGTTTGTTCATTATTTCCTGTAAACGATTATGAGCCATATTCAGGCCATAGGCAAATGGTAATTGTAAAACCTGATCCCTGACCGCGACCGATTTATATATGATATGTATCGTAAGCATGCTGGTATCATCTGTAAGTTTTTCAAAATCCAGAAACTCAAGCTGGACATCAAAACCCGTATTCTCCATCTCAAAAGTCCTTACAATTTTATGGTTATCAATACACTCATGAATTGTTCCGCTGGACCAGAACAGTATATTTCTCTTGGGATCGCTTGTTTCAAACCGATAGCTTCCATGCTTTTTGCTGTCCAGCTTCAGCACCTTTGTTCCCATCCACTGCTCTACAATTTCCGGCTCCGTATATGCTTTGAAAAGCAGGCCCACAGGCAGATCAAATTCTCTGGCGATCATCAGTTCCTGCTTGCCTTCCTCAGCATTGATTTTCGTTTTTCTCTCCATATAATGATAATGTATTGGCTATTCTGCTGATTTGTATTTTTTCATGATAGCTTCCAGCTTATTGAACCGGTCATCCCACATTTCGCGGAAGGGGTCGATAAAATCAGCTATTTCCTTTATCTTTCGGGGATTTAAGTGATAGTATATCTCCCGCCCGTTTTGCTCCTGCTCGAGCAGCTCACATTCAGCCAGTATCTGCAGATGCCTGGAAACAGTCGGTCTGGCCGTATTAAAATTGGATGCAATCGCTCCTGCCGTCATCGCTTGTGAGGCAAGCAAAAGCAGTATAGCCCTTCTGGTAGGATCTGCTATGGCCTGAAATACATCTCGTCTCAGATTCATTGTGTAGCTATTTGACTACAAATATACATGTAGCTGTTTAACTACGCAATTTATTTAACTTTTTTCTTAAAAAAACGACAGGATCAGGCGCTTGAAGTGGCAAGTGACTGAAAAAATACAAATCAATTATTTTGCCTCCCGTATTTCAACATACTGTGTAGAGGAGATTTCCACTTTTGCTTCTGCGAAAACCGTCTGAATATTGCGTATCAGATCGGACCTGATCTGATACATATTGTCCGGTACAAATGTATAGGCATTTAGCTCATAGACTGCATGCAACTCTTCCAGTGACAGCTGAAACACATAGGGATGTGGTGACGAGGCAACATCCTGGGTACGCAAAGCTGCATGAATCAGCAGTGATTCTATAAGTGTATGTGCATAATCGTACCGGATTTTGACACAAACAGCAAGCGCCAGACCTGCCTTTTTACCCAGCGAGGAGTAATTAATCGTATGACCGCTCAGTACCGCAGAGTTTGGAACCGACACGTCCTCATTATTGATCGTACGGATTCTTGTTACCAGTGCATTTTTTTCAATCACCACTCCGGTCACATCGCCGGTCTTGATCCAGTCTCCGGCCTGAAAGGGCCTCATATACGTAATTACCAGACCGGCTACTGCATTGGCCACAGCTGACGATGAACCTATGGATATCAGGATACCGAGAAAAACCGACATTCCCTTAAACGCATCGGAACCGGAGCCGGGAAGATAGGGAAAAATGATAACCAGCGTGAGCATCAGCAGTATAAAACGAACCAAGGCATAGGTTGGCCCTGCCCACTCTTTATGAAAGCCGTTGATCGACAAAGCGCCACGCTCTATCTCCGCAGAAAAAAACCGGAACAGCCTGAGGACATATCTGGTCAGTACCAGAATCAGAGTTATAGTGATCAGATTTGGCAGATAATGGACAATAGACAGCGCGATCAGTCGTAAGGGATCCCAAAACCACTCCCTGATCATTCCGGACCAGTTTTGTGTAGAAGGGAAAATACTCAACGCCACCGGCATCGCGATAAAAAACAGCATCAGAAAGACAAGTACGCGAAGCAGATCCATAAACCGAACGAAAAATACAGAGATATGCTCCCGCTTGATCAGCTCATAATTCCGGATCCGCACTCCGGCCAGAAAACGGTTTTCCCTCGTCTGGACCACATGCTTGATATAGTCAAAAAGACGGTTAATCAGCACAATAAGCACTACCACCGCAAGGAGAATAAAAGACAGCTCCCCTACCCTTATCAGATTGTTTTTCAAACTGTTTTCACTTCTGTACCTGGATATGGTTTTGCGCAGGGCATCCCGCTGCTCGACCGCCAGGCTGTCCATATCTTTGCCTGCCCACAGGCCGTCGGCAGTGCTGATACCTGATATGGTCTGATCCTGATACTGAATGGTTATAAGATGATGGGTTTTCTTTATCTGAATGGAATCCGGGAAGAAAAAAGGGATTTCGTAAAGATGGCGTATCTTTTTTTCGACATCAGCGACCCTCTCCCTGACCTGATAAGGCCCCAGTGATGTATAGATATAAAACAGCGTATCCCGGTAAAATACGACCGGCTCCCCTCCGGTTTTTGCTTTTAACCGCTGTATCTCTTCTTTTTGACGGAGCAAGAGCGAATCGACTGGTGCAGGTGCACTGCTCAGCTCACTTTTGCGGGTTTCCATAAGCAGCTTCAGCTCCTGCATAAGCAGATCAATCTTGAGCGAATCCTTGATCCGGAGGCTGTTTACTTCTGTCAGCTTTCGCTCCAGAGCTTTCACCGCGCTGTCCCGCGCTGACAAATCCTGATCAGTCTGAGCGCTCAATGGATACCAGAACAGTAACAAGATCAGAGCATACAGCCAATAAACTCTCCGATAGGAAAGCTTCGTATTCAAAACATTCATCTCTCAAAAATTAAAAGAACATAAATAAGCCATTTTCAGCTTATTTAACAGTCAATCTACCCCCTGCAATCATTTAGCTGCTGCAGAATCAACAGATATTAAATGAGGTATCGGTTTTTAATCACCTTACAGGGGAAAATTACACATATTCTTTTAATCATGCCAGCAAACGCCAGGCAGACTGATTCTGCATCCGCTTAACCCGGCCAGTTTCACATTATACCCTGTTGATACTACTCGTCAATACGGGCAAAAATATAGAGCCACACAATACGCGCCATTCTGAAATTAAAAGGAGACAATAGTAATATAGCTGCAATGATTGCTGCCAGATTGACCAGATCATACGTACCGGTTCCCAGCAAACGACACAGAAAGTAGGTTATAAATCCCTCTGCGGTAGCCAGCGCATAACTTACATACATAGCTCCCCAGAAATAACCGGGCTCCCGCATAAAACGGGTTTTGCAATGAGGACAGTCATGATGCATTTTTCCTGGCAGCAGACTCAATAGATTAGAGTTTGTGAATACAGTTCCTTCATGACAGTACGGGCAGCGATTTCGAAATATTTTCACAAGAAACATAGGCTTTTATAGTGTTTTATCTATACAACAATAAAAGTATCTGTATCTCTCCAGATATAGGCCTGTGTTTTGTAGCCAAAAAATGGACAATTCGGACATACTCCCTTGTATTTCGGATAAAACCACTCACACTATTACATATACAATTAACTTACAGCAAGTTGCAAACTTTTATTCAAATGAGTGAATTTTGATTTTTTACCCTTAACTTTGAATAGTGAAAGTGTATGTTCCATTCAGAAAACTCCGGCCGCTTCTCTTCATAGCAGTGTACCTGCTGAGCTTTTCAAGAAACTACTTTCCATATATCGACTATACAGTCAATTTTGATTTTATTTCAACCAGTCTGTGTATAAACAAAGAAGTCAATTCATTCTGTCAGGGAAGCTGCTATCTGAATAAGGAATTAAAAAAAGCAGCCGAAACCGAGCGGAGCAATCCGGGTTCGCTACAGGTATTTGCCCAGGCAGAGATTCTGACCGATGCCGGAGAAATACAATTCACAATACCTTTTGCCTACCGGAATACGCTGATTTATCCTCCTGTTAATAACTGCTGGGCACAGGTAATCACAAAATACCAGGCTCCTCCGCCCAAATCCTAAACAACGTTTTACATTCTTATCATTTGGAATTTTTACCGATCCGGCAGATTTTCCAATCAATTATTCTTCAAAACATGTTTAATTCTACTAACTACTCTTTTTGTATGACTGATTTTTTCAAATCATCTTATTCCTTTCTCAATATTGCACGCATTGCATCTGTTGCAGGTATTCTTCTGATACTGTCTTCCTGCTCGGATTCTGCTTCGCTCGAAAAAGACCGTAAAGCACTCATGGATCTGCATGACAAAGAGATGGCCAAAATGGGGCAGATATTCAGCCTCAAGGAACAGCTCAATGTACTTAGTGACAGCGTTTCTTCGGCAGAAGAAAAAGCTATGCTCAAAGAACGGATCGACAGGCTCCAGGAAGCAAATGAATCAATGATGGATTGGATGCGCAACTATCAGGATCCTGCAGCAGATACGCCTGCTGACGAGCAGAAGGCTTACTATGCAAATGAAATGGTCAAAATGAAACAGGTAGAAAGCCTGATCGGCCAAAGTATAGATTCAGCGCAAATACTATTAAAAAACTATCAGTCCAGATGAAAAAACAACTCTATTTTCTGCTTACTGCCGGAATTTTAGGCATAGCCGGCTGCCGGCAGCCCGAACAGGAACTTCCGATACTGGGTCCCAGAATACCAATCGAAAAACAAGTCGAAGGACAGACTGTGACCGATACACTGTACCATCAGGTTCCGGATTTTCATTTCACCGATCAGAATGGTCTGCCGGTTACAGCCTCTACATTTGAAGGCAAGGTATATATCGCAGATTTCTTCTTCACAACATGCCCGACCATATGTCCGGTCATGAAAAACAATCTTCTCAAAGTATATGAAGCATACAAGGACAGTGCTTCGGTATCTATTCTGTCACACAGCATAGATCCGGTGCACGATTCGGTCGCTGTATTAAAAGACTATGCGAACCGGCTCGAAGTACAGGCGCCCGGATGGTATTTTGTGACAGGCAATCAGGACAGTATTTTCAGCATCGCCCGGCAATATATGGTCAGCGCCCTGGAAGACAAAGAAGCGCCGGGCGGCTATGCACATAGCGGAGCTCTTATCCTTATGGACAAGCAGCGGCACATACGCGGATATTATGATGGTACAGAGGAAGAAGCTACTAAAAAGCTCATACGGGACATAAAGATTCTTTTAAATGAGTAGAACATTGTTATTGTTCGCACTGAGTCTTATGCTTGTCAGTTGTGCCGACGGCCCTACTGCCGAAAAAACCTATGAGCTCCGATGCGCCAATTGCCATGGAAAAAACGGAGAGGGATTGAAAAAACTAATCCCTCCCCTTGCTGATTCCGATTACCTGCAAAGCAATATGGATCAACTCGCCTGTATTATTCGCAATGGCATGAAAGATTCCATCAGAGTCAACGGAGAATGGTATGTGCAGGAAATGCCTGCCAGTCAGGATCTGTCCGATATGGATATTGTTAATCTGGTAAATTACATAAACAAACGCTGGGGAAGCCCTTCAACAGCACAAACACCATCCGAAACCAGAGATCAGTTAAAAAAATGCCGGTAAAATTGTAAAAAGACATTTTTTACACAAAACACTCCTCTTATTTAAACCTGATTCTAAAAAATCATATACATTTTTAACAAAACAAGTTTGTTTTTAAAACAACTTTAACTAATTTGAAGTCGTACATTTCAAGCTGAGTAATTTTATTGCTTTATTGATCTGTTTTTATACATGCATCACGGATCTGGAAGAGCTGGCCGGAATTAACCACCCCGGAATTGTTGACCGGTACGTGCAAAAATGAATCACATACTAATTCTATTTTTTATGAAAAAGATCAAAAACTCTATAAAAACGGATACTACATGATATAACAGGTATTACTGAGAACCATAACCAATTTTATAAACCAACCAATTAACCTGTTAGCCATGTTAGTCACAGAGAAAAGTACCATCAGGGTACATCAGCTTCTCAATGCATTTTTACGGGGAGATCTCAGCCCTGAAGAAGTTGTTGAGGATATTTATGAGAAAATCGCCCAGCACAGCGATTACAACATCTGGATATATACCACACCCAAAGACGAAGTACTTCAGCAGATAGCCCTTAATCGCCGGAAACTCGAAAGCGGTTACACACTGCCTTTATATTGCATCCCTTTTGCTGTCAAAGATAATATTGATGTGGCCGGAATGCCGACTACAGCAGCATGTCCAGCCTATTCCTATACCCCTGCTCAGCATGCTGCCGTTGTACAGAAGCTGATTGATGCCGGCGCTATTGTTATCGGCAAAACCAATCTGGATCAGTTCGCCACCGGTCTCACCGGTACCAGAAGTCCCTTCGGAGCTGTCAGAAACAGCGTTGATCCCCTTTATATAAGCGGCGGATCCAGTTCCGGTTCTGCCGTTGCGGTAGCGCTTGGCATGTCCTGCTTTTCACTTGGCACAGATACGGCAGGATCAGGACGTGTACCAGCCGGATTCAACAATCTGGTCGGATTAAAACCAGGTATTGGCCGGTTAAGCACCCAGGGGGTTGTACCTGCATGTAAGTCATTGGATTGTGTTTCTGTTTTCACCACTACTATTGAAGATGCTTCGCTCGTTTATCACATAGCTAGTGAACCCGAAACAATTTTACCCGTCAATACGGCTCCTCAAAAAAAGAGCATACTCATACCGGACGAGCAAGGCTTGTTTTTTGCCGGAAATAACGAAGAATATGCTTCTCTTTTTTCATCTGTCATAAGTAAAGCTTCCGGAACATACCCTGTCAAACGCATTTCTTTTCAGCTTTTTTCGGATACCGCAGCCTTGCTGTACCACGGCCCCTGGATCGCTGAACGTATGGCAGCAGTGGGATCTTTTATCAAAAAACATCCTGACGAAGTACATCCGGTAGTCAGAAGTATCATTGCTCAGGCCGAAGGATATACAGCAACTGACACATTTTCCGCATTCTACAAGCTGGAAACCCTGCGAACCCAGGCTCTTGCCTTGTTTGATCAGGCAGATTACCTGCTGGTCCCGACTGCTCCGGGCATTTTTACGATCGAAGAGGTCCTTCAAAATCCGGTAGAGCTCAATACCCGGTTGGGCTACTATACCAATTTCGTAAATCTCCTCGGACTTTGCGCCGTCGCGGTTCCCGCCGGATTTACATCACAGGGACTACCCTTTGGAGTCACACTGATCGCTCCGGCCGGTAGTGAAGTCCGTCTGCTGGAAGAAGCACGTAAGCTACAGGCTCTGTTAAAAAGCACCAACACTCCTGCTCTGCAAACAGACACAACAGAGCTGGCTGTTGCAGGTCTTCATAAACGTTCTTTCCCGTTAAATTATCAGCTGACTGATCTGGAAGCCTCCTATGCCTACAGCACTCAGACAAGCCCCGACTACGCTATGTATCTTCTCGATCCCGATGGGAAGCCCAAACCCGGCCTGGTTCGCCTTCCGGAAGGGCAGGGACATTCCATTGACGTGGAAGTATGGCAGATACCGGTAAAAAATCTGGGAGCTTTTATGATGAATGTAAAACATCCGCTCGGAATCGGTCAGGTCAGACTGGCAGACGGACGTATGGTTTACGGATTCATTTGCGAACAGTACATCGCCGGAAACTGCGAGGATATCAGTGCATATAAAAGCTGGGAAGCCTTCACTGGCTCACGCTCCGGCAGGTAGTCATTTTTTAACGGATAATTTTTATGAGCAAGCAAGCAAAAATGTTTGGTAAAGTCCTTATTGCCAACAGAGGAGAAATCGCTGTCAGAATAAGTCGTACATTAAAAAAAATGGGCATCAGCAGTGTAGCGGTATATTCTGATGCAGACCGCAACAGCATGCACGTAAGCCTGGCCGATGAAGCAGTCGCCCTCGGAGGAAACACCGCTTCTGAAAGCTACCTTGTTGCGGATAAAATACTTCAGGCTGCACTCCGGACCGGAGCAGAAGCCATTATACCCGGTTACGGATTTCTGTCTGAAAACGCGTCATTTGCCGAGCAATGCGCAAAAGCCGGAATTGCATTTATCGGTCCCGATCCGGAGCAGATTCGCAGGTTCGGTCTGAAACACATAGCAAGACAAATTGCCAGTGAAGCAGGCGTACCGCTTACGCCCGGCACCGGACTTATCGCCACAGTCGATGAGGCTGTTGGCGAAGCTAACCGAATCGGATACCCTCTGATGTTAAAAAGTACAGCCGGCGGTGGCGGTATCGGACTTACCCGGTGCAATAATGAGACAGAGCTTGTACAGGCATTTGAAACCGTAAAACGTCTCGGACAAAACTTCTTTAGTGACAGCGGTGTATTTCTTGAACGCTATATTGATAATGCCCGCCATGTAGAAGTGCAGCTTTTCGGAGATGGCAACGGGCAGGTAATCGCACTGGGAGAGCGCGATTGTTCACTTCAGCGCCGCAATCAGAAAGTTGTGGAAGAAACGCCCGCTCCTCACCTTCCCGAATCTACAAGGCGCAAACTACTTGAAGTATCCGAACAGCTCGGCAAGCAGGTTAATTATAAATCGGCTGGTACCGTTGAGTATATATATGACCAGGCAAGAGATGAATTTTACTTTCTGGAAGTAAACACCAGACTTCAGGTTGAACATCCGGTTACAGAAATGACCACAGGCGTAGATCTTGTAGAGTGGATGATACAGGCAGCCTGCGGATGCTGGCAAAAACCTGCCACTCCCCTCAAGCCTCACGGGGCTTCCATTGAAGTTCGTATTTACGCGGAGGACCCTGTCAGGGATTTTCAGCCTTCGCCCGGCATACTTACCGATGTTTGTTTTCCTGATACAGCAAGAGTTGACACCTGGGTGGATACAGGAACAGAGGTATCAGCCTTCTATGATCCCATGATTGCCAAGCTGATTGTGCATGGAAGCGACCGGAATGATGCTATTCGAAAAATGAAGGAGGCCTTGGCTGCCACCCGTCTGTCAGGTATCGTCACCAATGTCGACTACCTGCGAAAAATCATGCAATGGAGTATATTTACAGAAGGCACGGTAAGCACACAGGCGCTGAAAGATTTCGGCTATGAATCTCCTGCCATAGAAGTGCTTCGGCCGGGAACTTATACGACACTGGTTGATTATCCCGGTCGTGTTGGATACTGGAATATTGGTGTACCTCCTTCCGGTCCGATGGATGACCTCGCTTTCCGGATTGCCAACCGTCTGGTCGGCAACCATTCTTCTGCTGCAGGAATGGAATGTACGCTTGCCGGTCCGAAACTCCGATTCCATACCGATGCTGTCATTGCACTTACCGGAGCCAGCTGCAAAGCACTCCTGGATAATGAACATATCCCGATGTGGACACCTGTAACCATACGCAAGGGACAGACGCTTGACATCGGTAAAGCAGAAAAAGGATGCCGCACGTATCTGGCTGTACGCAATGGCATGGATATTCCCGAATATCTCGGAAGCAGAACGACCTTTGCATTAGGTCAGTTCGGAGGACATGCCGGACGTACTATCCGCGGCGCTGATATGCTTTTTATCAGCCAGCCGGAACTGGCAGCCTGTACTACTCCCGCTCCTGTATATTCTCCGCAGTCACTCCCGGCAGAATTACAACCGGAGTATCCGGGGTACTGGCAAATCGGTGTCATGTATGGCCCTCACGGAGCTCCTGATTTCTTTACCCCCGAAGCAATCGACATGTTTTTTGATACAGACTGGGAAGTTCACTACAACTCCAATCGTCTGGGAATCCGTCTCAATGGCCCCAAACCCTCATGGGCCCGCAGCGATGGTGGTGAAGCCGGATTGCATCCTTCCAATATCCATGATACAGAGTACGCAATCGGTTCGATCAACTTTACAGGGGATATGCCGGTCATTCTGACACAGGACGGACCAAGTCTTGGAGGATTTGTATGCCCTGTAACAATAGTTAAATCCGAACTATGGAAAGTCGGACAGCTTAAGCCCGGAGATAAGATCCGTTTTTTCAGACTGAGTTTTGATGAAGCACTCAGCAGAGAAAAAGATATGGACAAGCTTATCGAGACACTCGAGCTAAGTGATTCCTCCTTCGCCAAATATATTCCGGAGACATCTCACCGGGAAGACTCCTGTATCCCGGCATGGCTTCCGCCTATGGACAACCGGCCCGAAGTAACCTGCAGACAAGCCGGAGACAAGTATATTCTTCTTGAATATGGCCCCAATGTGCTGGATCTGAAGCTCAGACTGAGGGTACACGCTCTTACCATGGAACTAGAAAAACGCAATGTATCGGGTATAGAAGAATTATCTCCCGGTGTACGCTCTCTGCAGATCCGTTACGATAGCCGTGTATTACATCAGAAAGAGCTTCTGCAAATCCTGCTTGATATCGAAGACCGTCTTCAACAGCCAACCAGAGTTCCTTCACGAATTATACATCTGCCTATGGCATTTGAAGATTCGGCTACTCTTGATGCTGTAGCACGATACAGGCAGTCAGTGCGTGACAAAGCTCCCTGGCTGCCAAGCAATACTGAGTTCATGAGACGCATTAACGGATTGGAAACCGTTGAAGAAGTAAAACAAATTCTTTTTGAAGCACACTATATGGTCATGGGCCTGGGAGACGTATATCTGGGAGCGCCCTGTGCTGTGCCCATTGATCCCCGCCACCGTCTCCTGACTTCAAAATACAACCCGGCCAGAACCTATACAGCAGAAGGCACTGTAGGAATAGGCGGTGTATACATGTGTATCTATGGCATGGACTCTCCCGGCGGATATCAGCTCGTAGGCCGTACACTCCCGATCTGGAATAAGTTTGTTAAAAATCCGGTCTTTGAAAAAGACAAACCCTGGCTGCTAAGATTCTTTGATCAGGTAAAATACTATGAGGTATCAGAAGATGAGCTCACAAAACTCAGAGAGGATTTCCGGGAAGGCAGGCTACAGATACAAATTGAAGATGTATACTTTGACCTCGACGAGCATGACTCATTCCTGAAGGAAAACGCTGAGGATATTAAGACGTTCAGAAAGCGTCAGCAAGCCGCATTTGAAGCAGAGGTTGCTCTCTGGCAAAATGATGTCACAGACGGATCTTTTGAGCCGGAGAAAAAAATAAATGAAACACCGATTGAGCCCGATGGTAACGCTGTACTTGCCGAGATAAGTGGTAATATCTGGAAAATCCTGGTCAGGCCGGGTCAGGAGGTCAGAGAAAATGATCCGCTGGTTATTATTGAAGCAATGAAGTCAGAGTTCAGTATCGTTGCCGAGCATGCCGGAATTGTCAGCACTGTCTACTGCGAAGTAAGTCGCACAGTAAATGCAGGTGATATCCTGCTGTCTATCAGCGAAACCTGATGCAAAACACTTAAAATCACTGGAACATTGAAGATCTGCTGGTAATAGGGTTAGTTAGTATAGTGATGCACAGACAGGCCCGTGAAATTGAAAAATTTCCGGGCCTTCTGTATTTTATAAGCAGCAGCCTGTTAATTCATTCCTCTCTGGTATCTGTTTAAGCACAAAACAGATTATAGCAATTAATATTTAAGCCCCCTACCAAAAATTACCTAAGTGTACCAATCATCGTTATTCTGCTATTGATTCTGATCAGGGCAATTAGTAGATTCGCAAACCGAATGAACGTTCAATTGGTAATTAGTCCATAACAAATGGAGCTGGAAAATATAACCGAAAAGAAAAAACTGATTTTCGAGTGTACACTTGAGCTGGTCAAAGAATATGGCTTTCATGGAACTACGATGAACATACTGGCAAAAACGGCCAATATCGCGGCAGGAACCATATACCATTACTTTGAAAGTAAAGATCAGCTGATACTGGAATTGTTTCTGTATGTCAAAAGACAAATGGCAGTAACTATGGCTGACAAGCTGGATAAAACAGCCGGTTACCAGAGCAATTTTTTTATCATATGGAAAAGTCTGTATAAGTATTATATTGAACATCAGACTGTATTGCTCTTTTTTGAACAATACATCAATTCTCCTTATTGTAAATGCAAAGTGAGCGGGGAGGATGATCTTTTTCATCAGGTATTCTTTGGCTTTTTCAGAGATGCCATACACAAAGGAATTTTCAGTAATATCAATTATGAAGTAATGGCGATATTGATTCACTCACAAATCCGGACCATTGCCAAAATACAACTCTTCGGAAAAGCTGTAATTGATGAAGCCGAGCTGGAAAAAATCATCACTCTTTCCTGGAACGGTTTAAAAAATACTATTGTCGCCTGAAATTTTTATGAAAAACACCGGAAACCGCTACGTCCCTGATTCAGAATACGTATCGTCCAAATTTAGAATCTGTTTGTATATCGCCTTCATAATCGGCATATATCCGCTATCCGCAGCTGCCCAGTCACAAACGGACAGCGCTCAGTTTACACTTGAATCCTGTATTGCTTATGCCCTGCAAAATGCTCCGGAAATCAGTCAGGCACAGATTGACGAAGAAATCGGAGAAAGCCGCATACGCTCCAGTATGTCATACTGGCTCCCTCAGATCGGCGCTCAGTTTAATTACCAGCACAACATACTGCTGCCGACCACTATGTTTCCCAATCAGGTAACCGGTGAGCGGGTTCCGGTACGCATTGGTGTAAAAAATAATTCAAATCTGCTTTTACAGGCTGACCAGACCATACTGAACGGTGAAGTGCTCTATGCTGCCCGGGCAGCCAGATATACCCGCAAAGAACTGGAACAAAACATCGAAAATACCAAAATCAATACAGTAGTCGATGTAAGCAAAGCTTTCTACGATATATTGCTGTCTCAGCAACAGCTCCGTATTCTGGAAGAAAATATCGGCCGGCTCCAGCGCCAGTATCAGGATGCGCACGATCGCTACGAATTTGGTCTTTCCGACAAGACAGATTATCAGCGTGCCTCAATTTCTCTGGCCAATACCCGCAGCGAATATAAAAGAATGCAGGAAGTACTCCTGGTTAAGTACGCCTATCTGAAACAACGTATAGGCTATCAGAACAATCAGCCGATCAGCCTCTCTTTCGATATCCTGAGCATGGAAGAGAATATTCCCGTCGATACAACAATGCCCATGGAATATGACCGGCGAATCGAGATGCAACGTCTGAAAACACAACAGCACCTTCTGCATCTGAATACAGCCTATAACAAATACAAGTTTATTCCTCAGATTGGTGTATTTGGCAATTACAATCTTAACTATCTGCACGACGAGCTAAGCCAGCTTTACGGGAAAACCTATCCGGCTTCGGCGGTCGGACTTAGCATGGGAGTACCCATTTTTCAGGGTAGCAGACGAATTCAGGATATAAAAATCGCTCAATTGCAGGAAAAACGGCTTCAGGTGGATATTGACAATGCCATACGGGGAATGAATACTGAATACGTGGCCGCACTGGCCGGATACAAAAGCAGCTACAAAGAATGGCTGACGCTGAAAAACAATGTCGAAACAGCCAAAGAGGTATACGATATTATCAAACTGCAATATGACGGCGGTGTCAAAACATATCTTGAGCTCATAGTAGCAGAATCAGAACTGAAAACCTCTCAGCTCAACTATTACAATGCACTGTACAATCTGCTTGCCAGCAAACTCGATTTCGAGCGCGCGCTGGGTATTATTGACTTCAACTAAAACTTAATTTATACGAAAACAGAATGAAACGTTTTTTATTGATTTATATAAGCATTCCTGGTCTCCTATTTTTAAACGCCTGCAAGGAAAAAAAACAAGCTGCTCCGCCCCCTCCGGTAAAAGTATATGTACAGGAAGTAAAACAGGACCGCGTAACCGGGCTTGATGCTTATCCCGGTACGGTAGTACCACTTCAGCAAATTGATCTTCGCTCACAGGTTCCCGGATTTATTACACAGATTTATGCAAAAGACGGGCAGATGGTAACGAAGGGACAAAAGCTATATGAAATAGACCGAAGCAAATACGTAGCAAATTACAAACAGGCAGAAGCATCTCTGCAGAGCGCCAAAGCCAGTCTGGAACGTGCCCGTATGGATCTGGAACGCTATGAAATGCTGGGGCAGCGTGAAGCAATCGCCAGGCAGCAGCTCGATTATGCCCGGACCGGCCACCAGACCGCTATTGCTCAGGTGGCAGCCGCCGAAGCAAGCCTGTCTGCCGCCGCGACAGATCTGCGTTATTCTCTGATTGAAGCTCCGTTTTCCGGCACTGTGGGTATATCCCAGGTACGGGTTGGGGCGCAGGTCAGTGCCGGGCAGACGCTGCTCAATACCATTTCCACAGACAATCCAATGGCCGTTGATTTTGTCATCAATGAAAAAGAAATTCCAAGATTTAAAAAGCTGATGAAGACCAACCAGGTGAAGGATACTATTTTTTCCATTTTACTGGCCGATGGTTCAGTATATCCGCATCCCGGCAAAATCGAAACGCTTGACAGAGCAGTAGACCGCTATACCGGAACAATGGCCGTACGTCTGGATTTTCCGAATCCTGAACATATGCTTGTAGCCGGTATGAGTGTCGGTGTCAGAGTAAAAAACACTGATACAGGAAAACAGCTTGTGATCCCATACAAAGCCGTATCCGAGCAAATGGGCGAATATTATGTATATGTCTTACAGGCCGATTCCGTAGTGCAGCGCACGCTCAAGCTGGGCTCACGCCTCCAGGATATGGTTGTAGTACGTCAGGGATTATCCGGTGGTGAAACCATAGTAGTAGAAGGTATACAGCGGCTTCGTCAGGGGGCACGTGTAGATGCCAAACCTCTGCCTGCAACGGCTCAGGAACAAAAATAACTTTTTTAAACAACGTATCTCAGAATCATGATATCCGATATATTTATAAGACGGCCGGTCACCTCCATAGTAATATCCATATTACTGCTTCTGGTTGGTGGCATTGCCATGCTCAATCTGCCGGTTACCCAGTATCCCAATATTTCTCCGCCTGTGGTATCTGTAACAGGTCTGATGACGGGGGCAGATGCGCTTACCGTCGAGCAGACCATAGCCACTCCTGTAGAAACTCAGGTAAACGGTACTCCGGGTATGGCCTATATGAGCTCAAACAGCACAAGTACCGGACAAATGGCGCTCAACGTTACCTTTGAACTAGGAACTGATGTTGATATAGCGACACTGGACGTACAAAACAGGGTAAGTATTGCCGAGCCCCGCCTTCCCGAAGAAGTAAAGCGCCTCGGACTCATTGTCCGTAAAAGAAATCCTTCGGTTATGATGGTTGTGGCCATGTATTCCCCTAAGGGTACCCACAATGTAAACTATCTTGATAACTATACGAATATTTTTGTCCGGGATGCCCTGCTCCGGGTACCAGGAGTCGGTGATATTACCGCGCTGGGACAGGATTTCAGTATGAGGGTCTGGCTAAAGCCTGATGTGCTGGCCAAGCTGGGCATAAGCAGCCGTGAAGTTACTGCTGCTATTCAGGAACAGAATATCCAGGTTTCAGCAGGAACTGTCGGTGCAAAACCTCAACCCGTCGGGCAGGCTTTCGAATACTCCATTACTGTGGACAGCCGTCTGAAAAGCAAGGAAGAATTTGAGAATATAGTTATACGTACCAATCCGGCCGATGGAACAGTAACCTATCTGAAAGATGTAGCACGAATCGAACTGGGACGCTTTGATTACAGCCGGTATACGACCGTCAACGGCAAAGAAGCCTCCATTATGCTGATTTATCAGGCACCGGGCAGTAATGCCGTAGAAACTGCTGATGGTATATACAATGCCATGGCGGAGCTGAAAAAAGCATTCCCGGCCGATGTCGATTATGTAGTGTCTTTTGAATCAGTTTCTGTCGTTGAAAAATCCATTTCGGAAGTAGTAAAAACACTGGTTGAAGCCCTTCTTCTTGTAATACTCGTGGTCTTCCTGTTCCTCCAGAGCTGGCGGGCAACACTTATACCCATTCTGGCGATCCCTGTATCAATTATCGGAACCTTCATCTTCTTTGTTCCGCTCGGATTTACAATCAATACACTGACCCTGTTTGGCTTTGTTCTGGCCATTGGTATTGTGGTGGACGATGCCATAGTGGTCGTGGAGGCTGTTCAGCATTATATAGACCATGAGAAGCTCCCTCCGCGCGAAGCAACCCGTAAGGCAATGAAAGATATTACCGCTCCGGTTATAGCCATTGCTCTGATTCTGGCAGCCGTATTTATCCCGGTAGGGTTTATCCCCGGTATTGTGGGACGTCTTTATCAGCAATTTGCCATTACCATTGCGATCTCTGTACTTATTTCTGCATTTGTGGCACTTACCCTTACTCCTGCCCTTTGCTCCCTGATGCTTCGTCCGATGCACCTTGACCAGAGCTCAAAAGGAATCAATCGCTTCTTCTACCTGTTCAACCGCTGGTTTGCCCGTACTACAGCCGGCTATGCGATATGGGTAAAAAAATGTATAAAAGCTACTCCGCTGGTACTGGTCTTTCTTATTCTGGTCTATGCCGGTACGTTCGGATTATTTACCATGAAACCATCCGGCTTTATTCCTACAGAAGATGAAGGCCGGCTGTTTATTTCAGTAGAATTACCTCAGGCTGCCTCATCTGCCCGTACTCAGGCCATCCTGGATCAGATGTCCGGGACACTGGCAGAAATACCGGGTATACGCAATTATACAGCCATCGGCGGTATGAATGTTATTAACTTCTCCACCAAATCAAACAGCGGAGCATTTTTCATCCAGCTCCAGCCCTGGGATCAGCGAAAGGAAAAAACGCAGCAGCTCTACGGATTAATGGATGAGCTAAAAAAACGTTTTTCATCAATCAACGAGGCCAACATCGTAGTAGTACCGCCTCCGGCTATACCGGGACTTGGCCAGACCGGTGGTTTCAGCTTTATGGTCGAGCAGCGTGAAGGCGGCGGAGACATTAAAGAGTTCGAATCGGTAGTGCAAAGATTTGTAGCCGCTGTTAACGCACGGCCTGAGATTGGTTCAGCCTATACCTTCTTTACTGCGCAGAATCCCGGCTATCATATCGACGTAGACAGAGAAAAGGCAAAAAAGATGGGCGTAGCCATATCTGATATTTACAATACAATGTCCTCCTATATGGGAAGTCAGTATATCAATGACTTTACCATGTATGGCCGGAATTTCCGTGTGGTGGCTCAGGCAGATACTCCGTTTCGGGGAGATATCAAAGATCTGGAGCAATACTATGTTATGAACCGGCGGGGAGAACCAATTCCCCTGAGCGCTCTTATCACCTACAAAATTGTTGAAAGTGCTCCCGTTATTTCCCACTACAACCTGTTCCGGTCTGCCGAAGTTAACGGAAGTGCCGCTGAAGGATACAGCAGCGGACAGGCATTGCAGGCTCTGGAAGAGGTAGCTGCTCAGGTTTTACCGGCAGGATACGGATATGATTTTTCAGGCCTGAGCCGTGAAGAAAAGAAAGCCGGCAACAGTACCATTATCATATTTACTCTTTCAATCGTATTTGTATTGCTGCTTCTGGCTGCTTTGTACGAAAGCTGGTCCGTGCCGTTTTCGGTACTGCTTGCTGTACCTCTCGGAGCTTTCGGGGCCATCGTGGCACTCACCTTTCTGCCTTCTCTGTCCAATAACGTGTACGCACAGATCGGACTTATCACCCTCATAGGGCTGGCTGCCAAAAACGCAATTCTTATTGTTGAGTTTGCCAAAGAAAGAGTTGATATAGGAATGGAGCTGATTCCCGCAACGATAGAAGCTGTTAAACTGAGGCTTCGTCCGATTATTATGACATCACTTGCCTTTATACTGGGAGTATTGCCCCTTGCCATGGCTACCGGAGCCGGAGCAGTTGCCCGGCAGACCATAGGCTGGACCGTAATCGGCGGAATGCTTGCAGCAACTTTCCTTGCCATATTTGCAGTACCTGTGCTGTTTGTGGTAATTACAAAGTATGCTTACGGAAAGAAAAAGCTGGCCGAGTTAAAAGAAAACTACGATCCCGGACAACATAATCTTAGTCAGTTTTGATTCTGAGAGACTATAGATAAAAACAGAAAATCCCCGGGACTGCCCCGGGGATTTTCTGTTTTACAGTGCCGGAAAAACCAGCTTATGCTTTGCTGTATAACCAATATGTCATATCATTTTGACATCTGTTTTGTTATAACCGTTGTCTTTGCGATTGTCCGGTTCAATAATCTGAATTTCTGAAGGGCTGTCTTTTATTTTCTTCTTCTGACTGTCTACAGGCTCTTTCGATTTCTTTTCCCCTTCTTTTTCTTTCGGGGCTTTTTCGTCTCCCTGCTGATTATTATCAGTATCAGTATTTTCCTCGGCAAGACCTTCTTCAGGCATCTCTTCTGGGGCAACAAAACAGGTTATGGTGTTTGCATCAGTCAGGAAACAGACCATGTCATTTTCATCCATTTCCTGAGGCGTCTGTAAGTTTTCATTCTGGGCCAGCGCTGCTGCAGATAAGCCAAGAAACGCCATTAAAATTACCATGTACTTTCCCATACCATCATATTTACCAACCACACTCACTTTGTAATCTAACCTGATACTTTCCAAAAAGGTTATGTAGGACGAAAAGTATATTATAAAATACTATAATACAATAATATAACTCCTTATTTCTTCACAAACGCCTCAATATTTTTTATAATACCTTCTAAAAGCGTTTTCCTCGCCTCCACAGACGCCCAGGCTATATGCGGAGAAAGCAGCAGTTTCTCAGGACTTTTTATAGAAAGCAAGGGATTATCAGCCTTTATTGGCTCTGTTTCAAACACATCAAGAGCAGCGGCAGCTATCACCCCGGCATCCAGCGCTCTGGCAAGGTCAGCTTCATCAACGATACCTCCGCGCCCGGTATTAATCAGTATCGCATGTCTGCGCATGGATTCCAGCTGACGATACCCTATCAGCTTGTACGTCTGGTCGTTTAGCGGAGCATGAATGCTGACGATATCACTGATTTGCAGCAAGTCGTCCAGAGAGGTACGTGTATGGGAGCTATCATTATTCTTACCGGAAGTAGAATAATACACAACCTCTGCCCCCATAAAAACACATAAATCGGCCACCTTTTTTCCTATTTCTCCCAATCCGATAATACCAACAGTCTTTCCCTTCAACTCATACACAGGTTTGTCTAAACAGGAAAATATTCTGCTTTTCGGATACCCGTCCGGACTTTTTACATATGAGTCATAATAACTGACATGATTGAGCAGATTCAGCAAAAGAGCAAAAGTTTGCTGAGCAACACTATCCGTCGAATAGCCTTTTACATTTCTCACCTCCACTCCATAACGTCCGGCACTTTCGAGATCAATATTATTAGTTCCGGTAGCTGCAACACATACAAGACGGATCTCCGGAAGCTTTTCAAATACATCCGCACCTATTTTTACCTTATTTGTAATTACGATAGTTGCCCCTCTGGCACGCTCAACCACCTGGCTTTGCTCTGAATAATCATATTGCACATATTCTCCATACGAAGCAAATACTTTGGCCAGGTTCATCGGCCCCATAGTAGAAGCATCTAAAAACACAATTTTCATTTGTTACTGATTTTAAGATTTCCTGATACAGAATACTCAATCTGGCCGCTGTCAAGCAGATTTCTGATTTCAGCAATAACCAGATCAGGATTGTCAAAGTCGATTTTGTTTACCAGCTCCTGTATTCCGCACTCATTTTTATTCAAATGGAAAAGAATGCTGGTTTTATATAAAAGCTCTCCGGATCGGGAAGCTTTCAGCTCCTCAAGACATACATCACATTTACCACAGTCGGCGGTCACTGTTTCTCCGAAATACGAACGTATGAATTTAGCTCTGCACTCTGTCACATTAACTGCATAGCCCTCTGCCGCCCTCGCTTTCATGAGCTCCAGCTCCTTTCGTTCATTCAGAAATTTGTGATCAACAGGCATATGGGTAGCATCGAGCCGGGGAGTGAGAAAAACAATCTGAGGCTGGCTTTTTTGTCTGCTGTATTCAACTATATGACTTTTATCGAGCAGATCCAGCGCATTTTTCACCTCTTTCTCGGATATATCCAGATGTCTGGCTATCAGCTTCTCATTAATGGTCGTATAGAGAGAAAAAACACTTCCTCCGTAAAGACGCAATATAAGCTTGATAATCCGGTCCAGACGCTCGTTTTTTACCTGAAACCGGTACAGCTCTTCATGGCTGATCGGAATAAAAAGTCTGGAAGGTGCAAAAAACGCTTCATTGAACTCTATAAGCCCCTGACTTTCCATACGTTTTAAAGCATGATATGTCTTACGCTGAGGAAGCTTAAAATTTTCAATAAACAGGTCAAAGTCAAAATCATAACTGGCCAGATGACTGCTTCCTGCAGCTACTTTGAGAAAATTGGCCAGGCATTGATATACTTTCTTAATAAATTCAACTTCCGGATATGAATCATTTATTTTTTCATATAACTGATCTATATCCCGCTGGTTATAGAGCAGCACTGCATACGCCTTACGCCCGTCACGGCCACCTCTTCCCGCTTCCTGATAGTATGCCTCCAGATTTTCAGGCAGATCCAGATTGATAACAACCCTTACATCCGGCTTATTGATCCCCATCCCAAAAGCATTGGTCGCCACCATTATACGAGCCTGATTACGCATCCATCGTTCCTGCTTTGCAGACCGCTCCGCATGACTCAGTCCTGCATGGTAGAACTCGGCTGTCAACCGGTTTTTGTTGAGAAAGTCCGCCAGCTCCTTTGTTTTGCGCCGGTTGCGTACATATACTATCGCAGAGCCCGGCACTCTGCCAAGTATCTCCAGAATTTTTCTCTCTTTATTTTCCTGATAAAAAACCGAATAAGACAGATTTTCCCTTGCAAAAGACTGGAGGTAAATCTGAGGATTTTTCAGATTCAGCTTGTCGGCAATATCGAGCCTGACCTCGGGAGTGGCCGATGCAGTAAGAGCCAGTACCGTGATATCCGGACAATGTTGCCGGAATGCCCCTATTGCCAGATAAGGAGGGCGAAAATCATACCCCCATTGTGAGATACAATGCGCCTCATCCACAGCCAGCAGACTGATATTCATTTTTTTGACCCGGGCCAGAAACAAATCTGTCTGCAAGCGTTCGGGAGACAAATACAAAAACCTGAGACTTCCGTATACCGCATTGTCCAGAATGATATCTATTTCACGGTGCGATAACCCCGAATGGACAACAGATGCCGGAATACCTTTTTGTTTCAGCTGATCCACCTGATCCTTCATCAGGGCAATCAGAGGAGAAACCACCAGACAAACACCTTCTTTCAATAATGCCGGGATCTGAAAACAGACCGATTTTCCCCCGCCGGTGGGCAGTATCGCCAGGGTATCTTTATTATCAAGCACGGATTGTATGATCGTTTCCTGTAATGGCCGAAAAGAATCATATCCCCATACCTGTTTTAAAATCTTGAAGGCATCAGTCAAATCAGGTGGCAAAATCGGATAAACAGTAGTTAAAACAGCTTTTTCAGAGGCTTAATGTACATAAAAGATATGGACAAATAAAATAAAAAAGGCCCATACAGGCCTTTCAAAATACTGGTTGAGCATGAAAACTGGTTGTTAATATTTGTATTCCTTGAGTGTACACATCAGCTGTTTACGGGCCACGTGAATTCTGTTTTTAACAGTACCCATCGGAATATTGAGATAGTCCGCAATCTCATTGTATTTAAAACCTTCGTAGTGCATCAGAAAAGGAATACGAAAGGTACGATCGAGCTTGGCTATGGCCTTGGCAATCTCTTTGGAGGCTATGTTTGCTGCTCCTTCATTAAAGGATATGGTACTTGAGACATTGAAATTGTATCCTTCATCTATCGGATCCACCAGCGTGTTCCGTTTCTCTATCTTATGATAATTACTGATGAAGGTATTTTTCATTATTATATACAGCCAGGCTTTAATATTAGTCCCGGTTTTAAATTTACTTCTGTTTTTCAGGGCTTTCAGAATGGTATCCTGAATAAGATCGTCAGCATCGTTTGGATTATGAGTGAATTTTAATGCGGGAATCTTTAAAGATTTGGATGCTGAATAAACAAGCTCATTAAACTCTACTGGTGTCATAATTTTAAATTTTAAAAAAGTTCTTAATTAGATAAAAGTCGCAATTTTTACAGTGTGAAGGAGTTCCGACCTGCTCCCTTAACAAACTAAAAACAAATGGATTTTTCCTATTCTCTCCAATGTCCCATAGCTCCTGTATTTTTGTAATACGGTATCAATAAACCGATTAAATCCTAAGACTAAAAATAAAATAAATTCCACTATTCGATCGAGTAATACAAATGTATGTTTTTTATTTTTTTAAAACAAAATATTAGTATAAATATATTTTAATATTTTTTACACCCAACATTAAATTCAGCACAAATAATGAGATTTTCTAACATATTTAAGACTAATTATGTTTACATGATATATAAAAAATACAAAATAAAACCACAATAATACAATGTAATTATTATACAACAAAAACAATTTTTTAAATGTAATAAATACAAAAAAAAAGGACATAAAATGTCCTTTTTTTAATCTGCACTACCACTGAGCAATTAATAAATCTTGGTATTTTTCATAGAGAAAGGATGCAGAAAATCCGGCTGACATGCCGAATGTTTTTTTCTGCCGTCTTTCTGTTTCATTTCGTATGCAAAAGGTATAATCAAAGCTTATAGTCTTTCAGATCAAGCATAAGTGTTTTCCGGGCCACGTGTATCCGGTTCTTTACGGTTCCCATCGGAATTTTAAGCTTTTGGGCAATTTCTTCATACTTATAGCCCGAAAAATGCATCATAAACGGCTCTTTAAACACTTTATCAAGTTTATTTATGGCCTTATGAATCTCTTCCATGGTAATATTGGTAGTGCCTTCATTCTGCGCCACCGTTGTTTCCACATTGAAATTATACTCGTCATCAATAGGGTCTATAAGGTTATTGCGTTTTTCCACCTTGTGGTAATTACTTATGAATGTATTCTTCATAATAATATACAACCAGGCCTTGATATTGGTACCCTTCTTGAATTTATTCTTGTTTCTCAGCGCCTTTACGATTGTATCCTGAATCAGATCATTGGCATCTGACTGGTTGTGGGTAAATTTTAGCGCCGGATATTTTAATGATTTGGAGGCTGTATATACGAGGTTGTTAAATTCGGTTGTGTTCATGGTTTCTTCTGATTTAATTTTCCAACTTGACTTTGAATATTTCATCAGCTCAGAAGGTTATTATGCTTCTTCTGCACGAAAATTATATCAGATTAACCAGTGTATTTGTTCAATTGTTTTAAGAGTTCCACCAGTCTTCGCTACCCTGCCTTACCATTTACTGAAATTAAAAGCATATAGTACAGGCAGAAGTTACCAGGCAAAATTCAGACAATCACCCCGTCTTTCATCTCTATTTTGCGATCGGAAATTGCTGCAAGCGAAGCATTATGCGTAACAATCACAAAAGTCTGGTTCAGCTCATCCCGAAGTTTGAAAAAAAGCTTATGTAACTCTTCCGCATTTTGTGAGTCAAGATTTCCGGAAGGTTCATCTGCAAAAATAATAGCGGGATCATTAATCAGCGCTCTGGCAATAGCCACCCGTTGCTGCTCACCGCCGGACAGCTGTGCCGGCTTATGATCCGTCCGATGCCCCATACCCAGGATATTCAGAATATCTCCGGCCTTTTTTTGCACACTATGCTCGGCTTTGCCCGTGATATAAGCCGGAAGACAGACATTTTCGAGAGCGGTAAACTCAGGCAGAAGATTATGAAACTGAAAAATAAAACCGATATTCTGATTGCGAAAAGACGACAGAGCCTTATCCGACATGATATTTACGTCAATCTCTGTATTATTGATGTACAGAGCGCCCGAGTCCGCATGATCCAGTGTGCCCAGTATATGAAGCAGCGTGGTTTTTCCGGCCCCGGATGCACCTACAATCGAGACGATCTCTCCTTTGCTTACATGTAAATTTACTCCCTTGAGAACTTTCAGCCCCCCGTACGATTTATAAATATCTGCTGCTCGAAGCATCGTTTTTGTTTCAAAACTAATAAAGAATTACAGGGCGAAAAAGTTTTTAAAGCCACATTCCAATTTGTTCCTTGAAAATTCAACACAAAACTTTTAGATTCGTGGCATATATTTTTAGCACTGCCTGTGTGTAGTAAACAAAAACTTTTAAAAACATGAATTTACACGAATATCAGGGGAAAGAAATCCTAAAAAAATATGGGGTAAGAATCCAGGAAGGTATTGTTGCTGAAACTGCTGATGAAGCGGTAGCTGCTGCAAAAAAGCTTACCGAACAAACCGGAACTTCCTGGCATGTAATCAAAGCCCAGATACATGCAGGAGGAAGAGGAAAAGGCGGAGGAGTTAAGCTGGCTAAAAATCTGGAACAGGTAAAAGAGCTGGCTTCTCAGATTATCGGGATGAATCTGGTTACCAAACAGACCGGACCGGAAGGAAAGCTTGTTAGCAAAGTTCTGGTAGCACAGGATGTCTACTACCCGGGTGAATCCGAAACCAAAGAGTTTTACATCTCCATTCTTCTGGACCGCGGATCGGCTCAGAATGTAATTATCTACAGTACAGAAGGCGGAATGGACATTGAAGATGTTGCGGAAAACACTCCCGAAAAAATTTACAAGGAATTTGTAGATCCGGCAGTTGGTTTCCAGGCATTTCAGGCACGAAACATTGCCTTTAACCTGGGCTTGTCCGGTGATGCGTTCAAGGAAATGGTGAAGTTTGTAACTCAGCTTTACAAAGCTTACGCCGAATCCGATGCAGCCATGTTTGAAATCAATCCTGCTCTTAAAACGTCCGACAATAAAATCCTTGCCGTTGACGCAAAAGTAACGCTGGATGACAACGCGCTCTTCAAGCACAAAGAATTTGACGGCTGGAGAGATCTAAGCGAAGAAGATCCTCTGGAAGTAGAAGCATCCGAATCCGGGCTGAACTACGTAAAGCTTGACGGAAACGTAGGCTGCATGGTAAACGGTGCAGGACTGGCCATGGCCACTATGGATATTATCAAGCTATCCGGAGGCGAACCGGCCAACTTCCTTGATGTCGGCGGCGGAGCGAATGCCAAGACAGTGGAAGCCGGCTTCAGAATCATTCTGAAAGACCCGAATGTAAAAGCAATTCTTATTAATATCTTCGGAGGTATCGTACGTTGCGACAGAGTTGCCAACGGGGTAGTTGAAGCATACAAGCAGATCGGCAATATCAATATTCCGATCATTGTTCGTCTGCAGGGTACCAATGCCGAAGAAGGCGCAAAAATTATCAATGAGTCCGGACTTCAGGTATTTTCGGCTATCAAGCTGAAAGAAGCCGCACAAAAAGTAAAAGAAGTGCTGGCCTGAGGTTGGCCTGTTTTTCCTTTTCAGGACAATAAGAATATCAGAAACAGCCCTTGGAAGGGCTGTTTTTTGTTTTTATGGATTTTTGTTCTCTCAAAACTGCTTTATTCAGATAAAAATTCTTAAAACGAAATTCTTTTTTAAATAAAAATTTAGAGAAATTAGCACCTTAATTTTGACTTCGGAAAGACATTATGGAGAATAGTAAGTATTTTGTTATTGACTTTGACAGCACCTTTACAAAGGTAGAGGCATTGGACGTGCTGGGAGAAATTAGCCTGCAAGGCGATCCGGATAAGGACAGCGTGCTGCAGGAAATTGTTAATCTTACCAATAGTGGCATGGAAGGAAAAAGTTCCTTTACCCAGAATCTTTCCAGGCGAATCGATTTGCTTAAGGCAAACAAAAAACACCTTCCCCTGCTTATCGAGAAACTAAAGACGAAAGTTTCCGAATCTTTTAAGCGTAACAGGGAATTCTTTAATCAGTTTTCTGACAATATCCTTATCGTTTCCAGTGGTTTCCGTGAGTTTATTATTCCGATTGTTACCGAATACGGAATCAAGGAAGAAAATATATATGCCAATACCTTTGTATACGATGAGAATGACAATATTGTAGGTTTTGATAAAGCCAATGTATTGTGTCTGGACAAAGGGAAAATTCAACAGCTGAAAAATCTCAATCTGAAAGGTGATGTATATGTCATTGGCGACGGCTATACAGATTACGAGATTAAGGAAGCAGGCCTTGCCAACAAGTTTTATGCTTTTACCGAAAATGTAGAGCGTGATGCGGTAATTAAAAAAGCAGAGCACGTAGCGCCGAGTTTTGATGAGTTTCTGTACCAGAATAAACTACCTATGGCAATCTCTTATCCTAAAAACAGAATTAACGTTCTGATTCTGGAGAATATTCATCCGGAAGCATTCCGCAAATACAAAACAGAAGGCTACAAAGTAGAAGTAATCTCCAGTGCACTGGACGAAAACGAGCTTTGTGAAAAGATTCAGAATGTTTCTATTCTGTGCATACGCTCCAAGACCAATGTTACTGCCAAAGTTCTGGAACATGCCAATAAGCTGATAGCAATCGGCGCTTTCTGTATCGGAACCAATCAGATCGATCTGAAGGCATGTACCAAACGCGGTGTTGCCGTATTCAATGCCCCGTACAGCAATACCCGGAGTGTGGTGGAGCTTGCTATAGGACAAATCATCCTGCTTGCGCGTGGTATCGTAGATAAAAGTCTCGATATGCACAAGGGTGTATGGAATAAATCAGCGAAAAACAGCCACGAAATCCGGGGGAAAAAGCTTGGCATTATCGGATACGGCAATATAGGCAGTCAGCTTTCCGTACTGGCTGAATCTATGGGTATGGATGTGTACTATTACGATATCGTTGAAAAGCTTTCACTGGGTAATGCAAAAAAATGCAATACCCTTAATGAGCTGCTGCACATCTCAGACGTAGTTACCCTTCATATTGACGGAAGAGCCTCCAATAAAAATCTTATCGGTAAGGAACAATTCCAGGAAATGAAAGAAGGGGTCATATTCCTTAACCTCAGCCGTGGTCATGTAGTGGAAATTTCTGCACTGGTAGAAGCGCTCAAATCAGGTAAAGTGCGGGGAGCTGCTGTTGACGTATTCCCTGAAGAGCCAAAATCAAACAATGACGAATTTGTCAGCGAGCTACGAGGCATTCCAAACGTAATACTGTCTCCGCATATCGGTGGCAGCACAGAAGAAGCGCAGTTTAACATCGCTGAGTTCGTACCTAATCGTGTTATTGATTATGTAAACTCCGGCAATACATTCCAGAGCGTAAACTTTCCGAATCTGCAGCTTCCTCAGCTTACCCAGGCTCACCGTCTGATCCATTTGCATGAGAACGTTCCGGGAATTCTGGCAAGAATCAATAACGTCCTGGCGAGCCATAATATTAACATTCTCGGACAATATCTTAAAACCAACGAGCAGGTAGGCTATGTAATTACAGATATTGACACGCATTACGCCAAAGAGGTTATTAATGACCTAAAAGCGATACCCAACACCATCAAATTCAGAATTCTTTACTAGTGGCAACGAAAAAAATATATTTTACCCCCGGCCCTTCCGAGCTTTACCCTACGGTAACGCAACATATGCAAACTGCACTGGAAGATAAAATCGGGGCTATCTCTCACAGAAGCAAGCAGTTTCAGGAATTGTATGCGCACACTACTACAGGGCTTAGAAAACTGCTTAACCTGCCGGACAATTTTCAGATACTGTTTCTTAGCTCCGCTACTGAAATCTGGGAAAGAATTATTCAGAACTGTGTTGAAAAAATTTCTTTTCATTGTGTAAACGGCTCTTTTTCCAAACGTTTCTACGAGTTCTCTGTAGAGTTGGGAAAAACAGCTTACAAAGCAGAAGTCCCGTTTGGAAAAGGTTTTGACCTCGCTTCTGTCGGTGCTATTCCTTCCGATACAGAAGCAGTATGTCTTACCCAGAATGAGACCAGCAGCGGAGTAAGCATGTCCGTCAGTGATATATCCGGCTTCAGGGAAAAGGCTCCCGATGCGCTTATTTTCGTTGACGCTGTATCCTCCCTGCCCTTTCCGGACTTTGATTATTCAAAAATTGACTCTGTATTTTTCAGTGTGCAGAAATGCTTTGGGCTCCCGGCCGGTCTGGGAGTTTGGATACTGAATGACCGTTGCATAGAAAAAGCCGCTCAGCTGGAAGCAAAAGGTGTTCGTACAGGTACCTATCATACAGTCGGATCAATGCTGGAAAAAGCGCTGATCAACCAGACACCGGAAACTCCCAATGTAATGAATATTTTTCTTTTGGGGAAAATAGTGGAAGATATGCTGTCCAAAGGTATAGGAACCATAAGGGAAGAAACCGCTAGAAAAGCTGAAATGGTATACGAGTACCTGACAACAAGCAGCGTATTTAGTCCGGCAGTAGAAGAACCCGGTCACCGCTCCTTTACAACAATTGTCGCCAATACCTCTGTTTCCAGCGCTGAAGTCAATAAAGCTCTGGCCCCGTTTGACATGCAGGTAGGAAGCGGTTATAGCAAGTACAAAGATACTCAGATCCGTATTGCCAATTTCCCGACACATTCGGTAAGTCAAATGACAGAGCTGGTATCCAGGCTAAAAGAACTATTCGGATAAGCCATGGTATTGGAAACAGGAAATTCATACTCGGAAGTGTTTTCCTTTACACAGGCTGATGTAGAAAAATTTGCAGAAGTCTCCGGTGATGACAATCCTCTTCACCTGGACGAAACATATGCAGCCACCACTAATTTTAAAAAACCAATCATGCATGGTTTTCTGGGTGGCAGCATATTCTCAAAAATACTGGGTACACGCTTTCCGGGACCGGGAAGCGTGTACCTTAAACAGGTTCTTGAATTCAAGAGGCCAATGTATGCCGGCGTCGTATACGAAGCCATTGTTACCATTACAGAAATAAACCGTACCCGGCATACTGCAGTACTGGAAACCAAGGTAGTGGACAGGGAAAGCGGCAAAATTGCCATTTCAGGTAAAGCTGTAATTATGAATAGCGAGCGATTGTAGCCGAAACAATCCTTTTCAGACTAATGATCAGATACAATCCGAAAACGTGGAATCTCCTCCTGCTTTTCAAAGGTTCTATTATCAGACGACTTTGGGTAGGAATGCTTCTGCTTACCATTCTGACGGTTGTACTCTGCCTTCTCCAGATTAAATACGCCATAATCAATATTAAAATGAGTTCCGCGCTACCCGGCTATATGGGAGCGGCACTCGGTTTACTCCTCGTATTCAGAAACAATACAGCATATGACAAATGGTGGGAAGCCCGAAAAATCCTGGGCAGCCTGGTCAATGTAAGTCGTAGTATGGCTATTACTCTTACCAATATACTACCCGCCGACAATCAGGAAAAAAGTGATCTGGTCCGTCTTATACAGGGATTTTGCTTTGCTCTTAAAGAGCATTTGCGTGCCGGGGTAATCCTCGAAGAACTGAAAATGCTCAATCCGGCTGATTACGAAAAAATTTCGCTTGCTGTCAATAAGCCCAATGCCATTACAAACCTGATGATGGGCAAAATAAGCCTGCTGCACCATAACGGAAACCTCAATGATATGCAGCAGTTCCATCTCATCGGACAGGTCACGGAAATGGTTGATATTCTTGGAAAATGCGAACGTATCCGAAAAACTCCTATCCCTATCGCCTATGTCTTCCTTCTTAAATTCTTTATCATCATTTATGTATTAATCATCCCGTTCGGATTGATTGTTTCTATGGGCTGGTCCACCATACCCCTGGTCCTTTTTATATACTATATCATGATGAGCATTGTCCTTACTGCTGAAGAAATAGAAAACCCTTTTGGTCATGATCTGAACGATCTTCTTGTAGATGAAATATGTAAAAACATCGAAGCCAATGTAGAAGAAATAAGCAATACCCCTTCCGTTCGCTTCAATCCCTCCACCTTTCCCAACGATTAAGCAGACAAGCTTATTTTCAATTAATTACATATTACATAATAATTATTTGAAAAATATTCAAATAATTTCTATAATAAACGCAACTTATATATTTTTGTGCTTCTTTAAGGTATTTCACTTTTAAACTAAAACAGTATTTATGAAAGTAACAGTTGTAGGTGCCGGTAATGTCGGTGCAACATGTGCAGATGTCTTAGCATATAGAGAAATTGTCAATGAAATTGTACTGGTAGATATAAAAGAAGGTCTTGCTGAAGGCAAGGCTCTGGATATCTGGCAGAAGGCCCCTATCACTCAGTATGATTCCAGAACCATAGGAGTAACCAACGATTATTCCAAAACGGCAAACTCTGATATCGTTGTTATTACCTCCGGTCTTCCGCGTAAGCCGGGTATGACCAGAGACGATCTTATCAGCACAAATGCCGGTATTGTTCAGACCGTTACTGAAAATGTTGTTAAATATTCTCCCAACTGTATTCTGATTATTGTTTCTAATCCGCTGGATGTAATGACCTATGCAGCACATCTTACTTCCAAGTTCCCAAGAAACAGAGTAATCGGTATGGCAGGTATTCTTGATACTGCACGTTACAGAGCATTTCTTGCCGAAGAGCTGGACATTTCTCCGAAAGAAATTCAGGCTATGCTTCTCGGCGGACATGGCGATACGATGGTTCCTCTTCCAAGATATACAACCGTTGGCGGTATTCCTGTTACCGAGCTTGTTGAAAAAGAAAAGCTTGATGCCATTATCGAAAGAACCAAATTTGGCGGTGGAGAGCTGGTAAAGCTAATGGGAACCTCCGCATGGTATGCTCCGGGAGCTGCTGCTGCTCAGATGGTAGAAGCTATCGCAAAAGACCAGAAGAAAGTTGTTCCTGTTTGTATCAAGCTGGAAGGTGAATACGGCATCAGCGATTGCTATCTGGGTGTACCGGTCGTCTTAGGTAAAAACGGAATCGAAAAAGTACTTGAACTTAAGCTGAATGAAGAAGAAATGGAATTGCTGAAGACTTCCGAAAAACACGTAAAGGAAGTAATGAACGTTCTTGACAAGATGGAAGCAAAAGCTTAATTTCTGACTCAAAACAAAAACTGAAAAGAAGGCTGCCTTTTTAAGACAGCCTTCTTTTTTTACTCCGGTCTCAGCTCATCAGCATACCAATCATCAGAAACGGCGGCAGTAAAAATATGGCAAGTCCGGAGAAAAGCATAAGCAGCAATATCAGCCACCATATAACCTGACGCATAAATCTCTCCATAATCCGGATCTCCTTAAATGATACTTTATCTGCAGACTGTTTATCGTCAAAACTTGCTCCTGCACGAAATGAGCTATAAGGATATTACAATTAATTCACACTCTATGTTTTTATTTTACTAAAAACAAGTTTATTTTGGGCCAACATTGATTACCAACAGACTAGTGTTTTTTAATATTCAAATTAAAATCTGCCTATCAAATTGAAATACGCAAACATCACCAAGCTGAGCTGTATGCTGCTCATTGCTACAGGTATATTTTCCTGTATCAGGAGGGATTTTGATAAGGTCACCCTTGACCCCTGGGAACCCTCTCTGGCTGTTCCCTTGATTCATTCCACGCTGACAATCAAAGATATTGCTACAAAAGTAGATATCGATAATCTCAATGTAATAGAAAATACCGATGGTATGTATACACTTATCTATCGGGATACTCTTTATAGTGATCCGGCGGAACGTATTATTTTGCTACCGGATCAGGCATATTCCCGCAGCTATGGTCTTACGCTGTCTGAAAACATAGCTGTGAATAACGGAGAGCCTGTTACAAAAGAACACTCCGAAAATGAATCGTTCGACACGGAAAATTCGGAAGAACTAACTTCTATTATATTCAAAGAGGGTCGGCTAAACTGGTCACTGGCCTCGGAATTTCCGCATGATATGCTGATCAGATTTCAGATACCGAAGCTTACACGAAACGGTATTCCGTATAGTGGTGAAGTAGTAATCGATGAAAGTTCAAACCGTAGCGCCAGTCTTTCTGAAGATCTGACAGGATATACAATGGATCTGACCGGCAATAATGGAACTCAAATCAATACATTTGACTGGGAAGTTGAGATAACTGTAACTTCAACCGGAAACTTCTCCATCGGAAACGAAGCCCTTCAGATAACAGCCGCGCTGACCAATTTGAAATATGCTCAACTCTACGGAAAATTTGGCACCATTGTGCTTCCTTCTTATTCCGGCATTGTCGGTATTGATATTTTTGATAACGAAGGTCAGGGACAGGTCATTTTTAATGATCCGAAAATCCGGATAAATGTTGAAAACACCTTCGGGGTGCCAATGGGTTTCGCTGTCAATGAACTACTGACACAAAACAATTCCGGACAAACAGTGCCGGTTAACAGTTCAGGCGCCCTTCTCATACCAGGTCCCAATCTGATAAACTACCCTGCTTCTCCCGGACAAAGGGCAGAAACCAGATATGTTCTGAACAATACAAACAGTAATATTGTGGACGCTTTTGCACCTGCGCCCAATCAGCTGAGATATAATATACGGCCTTCAATTTTATCAGATAACCGAACAAACTTCGTAGAAGATAAAAGTCAGTTCACAGCATATCTGGAAGCAGAGTTTCCAATGGACGGTATAGTAAAGATATACTCTTTACAGGATACTATCTACGATATCAGTCTTCCGGACGAAGACTACATCCAATCAGTATTGTTGAAAATTAAAACAGAAAACTCCATGCCTGTTGACCTGCATCTTCAGGGTTACTGGCTTGATGTAAACGGAGATATACTTGATTCGCTCATTATTCCGAATAAGAATATCGTCAACTCAGGAATCGTCAATCAAAACGGAGAAGTAATTCAGGCTTCTACCGAATACGTGGAAGTTCGTTATGACAGGGATCGCTACAATCAGATAAAAAATGCCGACCGGTTATTGCTCGATGGCAACATAATTACCACAGACCAGGGAAGCAGACCTGTCAAATTTTTCTCCCATAACGAATTAAAGCTGCAAATTTCAATACTTGTCAACGCTAAAGTCGAATTTGAATAAATGCTACGTAAATCATTTTATAGTCTGGTCCTGATTTTTGGCTGCCTGGCAGCAAAAGGTCAAAGTGAACTGACACTTGGACATTTATCCAGCGTATATCAGGCTTCTTATATCAATCCGGCAGCAATTCCGGATCATAAAGTAAGCTTTTCATTTCCCGGTCTCTCTTCTATCTATGCCGGTATCACTCACACTGGTTTCAGTTATTATGATATAGAGCGTGCCCGTGACACCATTAGCCTGACAAAACTGGCAGATAAGGTTCGCAAGCACAATTACGTATATTCCGGAGCCAACATTGAGCTGCTGCATTTGCGGATAAATGTGCGCAACAATTATTATATCTCTGCTCACATCAGAGAGCGGATAGATGAAAGGTCCGCATATCCCGGAGATCTGGTCAGGCTGGCTGTATACGGAAATGGTGCTTATCTGGGTCAGACGATTGACCTGTCCGGACTTTCCATACAGGCACAGCACTACCGCGAATACGCTATCGGATTTGCAAAAGAAGCGGATAAAAGTCCCGTAAGCTTTGGAGTACGGCTTAAACTGTTACAGGGGCTTGCCAATGTCAGTATGCGAAACAAAGAGCTTTCCATGAGAACCGATGCGGATATGTATTCGCTAAACGGCGGAGCTGATGGAGTATTGAATACTTCCCTGCCGGTTGATATAGAAAATGATTCGACCGACACAGATATTGACGTTGCCAATTACCTGACCAATTTCCGTAATAAAGGTCTCGGACTTGATCTGGGAATGAGCTATAAAGTTACCGACCGGCTTACTGTGTCCGGAGCACTAAACAATATCGGATTTATCTCCTGGAAAACCAATGTGCGGAATTACAGGCTGGCCGGAGAAAGTACATTCAGCGGAATTGACATTTCTGACCAGCTGACTGAAGAAGATCCCGACATTAACTTTGAAAATTATCTTGATTCTCTTGGCAATAGCTTTGACTATACCAAAACCTCTGAAAGTTATACAACCTGGCTTATCCCCCAATTGTATCTGACCGCCGGATATTCGCTCGCACGAAAAACAGATGTATTCGGAACCGTATACCTTGAGAAATTTCGTCGTATCCGTCCGGCATTCTCAATTGCACTGAGTCAGAAAGTCGGCAAATTCCTGCAGGGAGTAGTCAGCTATTCCTATCAGTACGGAAGCTTTAAAAACATCGGACTTGGTCTGGTTGTAAAACCGGGCCCCATTCAGTTCTATCTGGCCGGCGACAACGTACTGGGCATAATCGACCCGCTTGGTGCGCGCTCTGTCAATGTCCGATTTGGTATCAATATAGTATTGGGCAAAAAAAGAAGCCCCTTAAAACAACCGACACCCGAAGACTTATAATTCAACATGCGTTATCTTTTAGTTCTATGTCTGTTTTTATGCCTTTATGCTTCTGGAACAAAGGCACAGAGTACGTTTACTCCAGTCAATCTCGGTAAGTCAGTCAATACCGAATATAATGAGCTCTATCCTGTACTGTCTCCCGACGGGCAGACACTATACTTTGTAAGAGCAGACCATCCGGAAAACACCTATGGCACCAAAGGGAGTCAGGATATATGGATCTCCCGCTTAAATGATGATGGCACCTGGTCCGAAGCCATACATGCCGAGGCACCGTTTAATACTGCCCGGTATAATGCAGTACTTGCCATACCCGGCGAAGGCGATAACCTCTATATAAGCGGTACCTTTACTAAAAAGCTTCGCTGGAAAAACCGCGGAATTTCCATAGTACCGGTTCTGGGTCCTCATAGCTATGGCAATCCGAAAGCACTAAAAATCAAAGGATTTATAAAGAAAAACAAAGGATTATATACCCAGATAGGGCTGAACGGCAATGAGGATGTCATGATTCTTTCCTTTTCTCCGAAGTGGGAAAGTGCTCAGAATGACCTGTACGTTTCCTTCAGGCAGAACAAGAAATGGTCAAAACCCAAAAAGATAAAATCACTGAGCTCCAAACGTATAGAACTCAGTCCTCAGCTTTCTAAAGATTCCGTCTCGCGTCGTCTGTATTTCACCACCCGAGACAATAACAGCAAGGAATTCAGTATCTGGGAAAGTAACCGGCTCGATGAGAAATTCAGGAAGTGGTCAATGCCAGTTCGTTTAGATAACTCGGTAAACGGACCTTTATTCGACGGATTTTTCAACCTTAATAAAAAAGGAAGCGTTGCCTATTTCTCTTCCAACCGGGAAGGCGGCGAAGGACAAGCAGACCTGTACAAAGTAAAACTATTTGAGGAAAATCCATATCTGGAACTGAAAGGTATTGTCCGCCATGCCCTGACAGATCAGCCTCTTCTGAAAGATACCCTGGTTCGTATATCCATCAATGGTGTACCTACTGATTCTATTGAAATAAATCAGCATAACGGCTCTTATCAGGTATTGCTCCCTCTCGGAAATCTTTATATTCTGCAGGCTGAAAAAGAGCATTATATATCATTTCCTGACACATTCGATCTGCGGCAACAGAAAGAATATTTAGCCCTGGAACGCGATCTCAAACTGAAACCCGTTCCATATGTAAAGTTTTATGGAAAAATCCGGGTAAAAGACGCTAAAGAAGCTACTGCTCTCCGCTATCCTCAGCTTTTGGTAAACGGCGAAAAAGCCGACTCTGCATCTATCGACAGTGCGGGCAATTATATTTTGTATCTCAACCACGGGAAAAACTATGTCGTAACTGCTCTTGCAGAAAACTATATCCCAGGCGAGGAAAGAATCAATCTCCGGTCGGTTCATGAATATGATGAAATCGGTCTGGATTTATTTGTTCAGGTCAAACCGGAACCCAAAAAGCCGGAAGCACTTGTAACGGGAAAAATCATCAACAGCAAAACTCTGAAAGGTATCGATTCTACCGTATCCGCTCAGATTCTGATCAACGACTTTCCGTTGCAGGGAGTCAGTATCAAAGATTCAGTATACAGTCTGAAGCTTCCTCTCGGAAGTGTATATGAATTGAAAGCGTCCGCAGACTACTTCTATCCTACTCTGGAAAAGATCGATCTTTCCGGTGAAAAAGATCAGGTTAAAATATTCAAGGACCTGTATATAGCTCCACTGGAAGTCGGATCTTCTGTAAAACTCGAAAATATTTTCTTTGAGACCGCTAAAGCAACCCTGATGAAAGAATCGTATGTTGAGCTTGACAGAGTTGCCCAGTTTATGAGAGATTACCCTTCTATCAAAATTGAGATAGCGGGATATACTGATAATGTCGGAAGCGTTGAAAGCAATAAAAAGCTGTCTCAGGAAAGAGCCAATGAAGTAGCTTCCTATCTTGTCTCGCAAGGTCTCTCTCAAGCCCGGATTACCCCCGTTGGCTATGGAATGGAAAATCCGATCGCTGACAACAATACTGCCGAAGGAAGACAGAAAAACAGACGAGTTGAATTTACTATTCTTGAGCGATGAGGTATTACTGACTTGTTAAGTCCTGATCTGCATAAAAAAGAGCCATTGATTTCTCAATGGCTCTTTTTTTTACCTTACCCGCTCAATCCTTTTATCGCGATACCCGGGAATTATTATCGGACAATAATGGCACGAACCGGAAGCTCCTTTACCGGATTATCCGGGTCATTAGAATAAATAGTAATCTTTTTGGCATCCTTACCGATAATATTGGTAGAGTTATAGATTACCTTTAGCCGCGTCTTAGTACCAGGTCTGATTTGTTTTTTTTCGACTTCCACACTGATGTATGAAGCATCGCTGAGAATTTTCCGGATAATCAGCTCATTCTTTCCTGTATTGCGGATTTCGATTTCCTTCATTGCCATATGCCCTGTCTGGATCGTATCATAAAGCACGGAAGTATGCGACAACTCCAGCTGAGGCAACCGGCTTTGCTCTCCTTTCAAAGAGTCCGGCATAACCATATCCGTAATCTCTGCTGTAATTTTAAGCTGTTTTTTAGGGGTATCCGGATCATCAGTAACCAGCATTATAACATCCGAAACCGGTCCGAATTCATTTTTTTTACTTCCATGACCAAGATAATGAAGATGAATTTCGGTTACGGCGCCAGGCTCAAGTATTTTGGGAACTTCGGCTTTTATATGCTCAGGCCCTTCCACCCGGATCAGTCTGAGAGGAGTATTCAGGTGATTATACAGACTTATAGCCGTATTGACCGGAATATTATAAACTACCCGCCCGATATGAACCGGATTGCCGCTAAAGCTCAGATTTCCGGATTTATATTGAAACTCTTCCCTGATCGAATGCTGTCTGGAAACAACAAAACCTTTAAACTTGAGCTCGGTAGCAAGCTCCGGCTGGTTGAAAACAACCTGAATACTTTTTTCAAAGCTCCCCGGACGATTAGCCGGATTAAAGGCCGCAATAACATATCCTGTATCTCCCGGCATAATGGTATCCTGAGACCAGCCCGCTGAAGTACATCCGCAGGATGGCTTGACTTCCGTTACAGACAACGGAACAGTGTCTTTATTGACAAATGTAAATGTATGTTGTGCCAGGCCATCAAGCTCCCTGACCGGACCGAAATCAAACAATACCTCACTAAACTCGATCCGCTGGCTGAAACCAGTCAGAGCAATAAACATTAAACCAATAGCTGCGGATACTTTTAACAAATGCATTATGCGACTTTTTCTACTATATTTTGACACTGCCCCGGATTGCAATTAATCCGGACGTTTAAATTAACTATCTATTCCGAAACGTTTATAAAATCCATATAATATTTTCTTTGTTCTGATTTTTCTCTTTTTTTGCCGTTGGAATTTAGAAATTATGGCAAGAATATTAACCGGAGTCCAGAGTTCCGGAAGACCCCACCTCGGGAATATACTGGGGGCTATACAGCCTGCGATCAGCCTTTCAAAAAGTCCGGAGCATGAGTCCCTGTTTTTTATAGCTGACTTGCATTCTCTTACTACTATAAAAGATGCGGAAGTTTTAAAAAGTAATATCTACTCAATTGCTGCGGCATGGCTTGCCTTTGGCTTTGATACAGACAATAATATCTTTTACCGCCAGTCACACATTCGGGAAGTAACGGAGCTCGCGTGGATATTATGTTGCAATACGCCCTATCCGATGCTGGCCAACGCACATTCCTTTAAAGATAAGTCTGAGCGGCTTTCTGATGTCAATGCAGGTTTGTTTACTTATCCTGTCCTGATGGCGGCAGATATCATTCTTTATGATGCAGAATTTGTTCCGGTCGGTAAAGATCAGCTGCAACATCTGGAAATCACCAGGGACATCGCCAACTCTTTCAACCATAAGTATGGAGATACATTTGTCCTTCCTCAGGCTAAAACGGATGAGCAGGTAATGACTATTCCCGGTATTGATGGTCAGAAAATGAGTAAATCATACAACAATACCATAGATATATTTCTGCCGGAAAAGCAATTGCGAAAAAATATCATGGCCATAAAAACCGATAGTACTCCCCTGGAAGAGCCCAAAGACCCCGCAAGCGATACTACATTTACTCTTTATAGTCTGCTTGCATCCGCTGAGCAGACAGAGGAAATGCGAACTAATTACCTGGCAGGCAACTATGGATACGGACATGCAAAGCAGGCTCTTTATGAGCTCATTGTAGACAAATACACAGAGCAGCGGAAAATATTTGACTTCTACATGACTAATCCTGCAGAGCTGGATGAACGTCTGGAAAAGGGAGCAGAAAAAGCCAGGGCTATCGCGTCCGAAGTACTGGCGAAAGTCAAAAGGAAAATCGGCCTGATCTGATATGGCATGCCGGCCTTGAGAAAATAGCAAAACAAAAGCGCTTTTACCGGATCAAAAGCGCTTTTGTTTTTATTTGTTCAGAATGTATACAGTCCGTTGCTTTCCGGAAGATGTCGAATAATCAAGTCTTATAAAACCGGCAAACCCTGCTTTTTCCTGATATTCGGTTATATCTTCCACACTTGGTATATAACATTCCAGTAAGCCATATTCACTGTCAAACCGCAAATGCTGCTCATCGGTATGCTCTGCATATGTTCTGAAGCCAAGCTTCGGAATATCTATAACCAGTTTCCCTTTTTCATTCAGACATCCGGCCAGGCGCTGCAGTGTCTGTATCTGTTCTTCTCTGCTGAAATCAATGATTCCGCTAAACATCCATAAGACGGTATCTGCTTTTTCCTCTAATTCAAGCTTTTTTACATCTGCATCCAGAATATCCACTCTGTCAGCGTAGTGCTTGCGAAGATATTCCAGGTAAGGCACAGCTTTCTCAACCGCTATCAGCTTTCCTTCAAAACCTTTATTAATGAAGAAATCAAGGCATCGCCCGAAACCAGCCCCTACCTCTACAATTGAATTACTTCCATCAATATAGGGAAATACCAGCTCGAGATCTTTGTGTGAACTAAAACCGCCAACCTCGGAAAGCTTTTTGAATGGTTCTACTCCGAGATTGTTGTAAAATTGAATATTCTTATCGTTCATTTATGATTACTTTCTTAAAAGAAAGCGTTTAGTACTGTTGAGAAGATGGCTTATTTTCGTGTAGCTGAAGGCGCCAGTATACAACGTTCCTGCTGGAGTTTGTATAATTCTTCCTCAATCATTAGCCTGGATTTAATATTACTAAGCTCTTCCTTATACTGAGCTTTTAGCTGCCTGCGACGGATCGCTTCCAGAAAACGCCGGATGTCCTCCCGTGTCTCCAGAATCAGCCCGGGAACTTCTGCCGGCTTATCAGACTCATCCTTAGCCACCATGGTAAAATAGGAAGTATTGGTGTGCTTCACACTACGGTTTGTCACATTTTCTGCAAGTACCTTTATGCCAACCACCAGCGAAGTTTTGCCAACATAGATCACACTGGCTTTCAATGATACCAGATCACCGACTTCTACCGGCTGCACAAAATCAACACTGTCAACACTTACCGTAACACAGTACCTGCCGGCATGCTTGGCAGCACAGGCATACGCCACTTTATCCATAAGTGAAAGAATAATACCACCGTGAATCTTTCCTCCGAAATTGGCGTACGCAGGAATCATCAGTTCGGTCAGAGTAGTACGTGAATGGCTTACCGGCCTGAATTCAGTTTGTGTCATTTTTATTTATTTACCCTTCGGTTTAATTCTTCCCGAATAGCCGGCAGGTTATTGTACAACTCTTCATAGTTGCTGATTACAAAATAACGCTCCTGAAAGCTTCCTTTTACGTATGGCGTATCCATAATCTTTCCGATATGAAAATCATATTTGGGAACTCCCGCACTAATGGAATAAAGGGTTTCGGCCCGGGAAGATATCAGATGGGCTCCATAAATTCTCAGAGAATTATCAGATATTCTTAAACCAAACTGGATGGTATGCCAGTACATGCGCTTCAACAGCAACAATGCATGATCATTACCAATATGCTCCAGTGCCATTTTGCCCAGTCCCTGCAGATAATAACAGTAATTGGGAATAGTAAGCAATGGTGTATGCCCGATTATATCATGGAACATATCGTATTCATCCTGCTCGGCAGCAACCTGATCCATATTCCTGAGCCATGTGCGGCATGGATATTTTTTATCAGCCAGCATGGCAATAAACTCATTGTCAGGCACCATTTCTTCCATTGGAACTATTTCCCAGTCGGTAAAAGAATGGATGCGCTGATTTATTTCTTTAAAATCTGGAATATAATCGGATGGATAACCAATTCGCTTCAACCCCGTCAAAACAGCTTCGTCAGCTGATTCGGGGAGCATCTGAATAATACGGCTATACAAGCTGGTCCATACCTTCTGATCCTCACCGGAATACGTTCTTTTTGTCTGATTGGACATGTATACAGTTGATTTTTAACTTGTTTAAAAATAGAACTAAAGTAAAAATATAAAATTTAATCAAATATTTAAGCGTTCAAACTGAAATTTCCTGAGCCTCTACGAATACTTTCATTATCTGCTGATCCATGAATTTTACTGAGCTTCCGGAGATAATAAATTTACAGCCAAACTAATAAACTATCTTTCTGCTCCGAATTAAATGACTTCGAAAAATCATAATTCTGATGATATCAGCCTGTAAAATAAGCATTCACCCGCCTTTCTCCATGTACGGTTTAGCGTTTCTCATTTCAAATCATTAAATTTACTCCGCAAATCCCTTAAGGTTTATCCTGATATGAAGAAAAAGTTATCCGCCTTTGATGCTTTTCTGGCTACTTCATTTGTCGTTATCTGCATCTGGCTGCTGACTTTGATCCCTATCAATGCCGATATTCTCAACCCCATAGAAAAAACCTTTTCAGATTTTGAATTGACAGATATATATTTCTCTCATATCAAAAAGAGTTCGGAAGTTGCTCCGGAAGTTGTTCTGATCAACATCGGTCATCTGCCGCGGGAAGGAATCGCAGAGATGATCAGTATTCTCAACGAATACTCTCCGAGAGTAATAGGACTGGATGCATTCTTTCGTCATAGAAAGTCTCCTTTCGGAGACTCGCTTTTGCTGGCATCTTTTCAGGAAGCAAATGCCATGGTGCTTGTATCCGAACTATATGAAAACGAGGATGCCCAACAAATCGACAGCATAGGATACTCACATCCGTATTTCATGCAGTACGCGAGCGCCGGATTTGCAGATATGCTGACCGAAGGCAAAGACGTCTTTAAAGTCTCCCGTAAATGCATTCCGTGGGAAATATTCAACGGAGATACCGTCTTATCATTTCCTGTTCAGCTGGCTATGCACTATGCCCCTGAAAAGGCCCGTGCCTTTATAAAACGAGGAAATCCCACCGAAGAAATTAACTACCAGGGCAACATAGTGACTCATGTAGATGGAGTAACGGAAAATTCCAAAAATGTTTTTTTCGCTATGGATGTTCATCAGGTATTTGACCGTGCTTTTGAACCGGAAGCCATTCGCGATAAAATAGTGATACTTGGATTTATGGGTTCTACATTTGGCGACCCTTCCTGGGAAGATAAGTTCTTTACACCTCTCAACGCCAATTATCTTGGCAAGACCAACCCGGACATGTTTGGAGTAGTGGCGCATGCCAACATTCTGGCCATGATTCTGAAGGGAGACTTTATTAATGACATTCCTTCATACATTGAAATACCAGTTTCTCTTATACTTATATTCTTAAACACCTGGCTATTCGGGTGGTTGTTTCTCAATCTTAAAGAATGGTGGGATGGTGTCAATATGCTGGTTGCTCTTCTTGAAGTGCTGATAATAACCAGTATTTCAATTGTTATTTTTCATCTGTTTAGTTATAAATTTGACATCTCATTTCTGGTAATCACATTGTTTCTATCCGGAAATATGATTGAATTTTATTTTGGATTAATCGTCAATTATTTCAGAAGGCGGAAGCTCCGTCAGCAACGAAGTAAAAAAACAGCAAACACTGATCAACTAAAAACAATAACCATTGACTAAATAATCATATGACAATCAGACGTATTCTTTTATTGTTTATTTTTGCGGCCTTCACAATCGGCGCAAATGCCCAGGATGAATTGTTTAAAGTACTGGCCTCTAACGGAGACAATAAGGTAACCAGCAATGGTTCTGTCTCCAAAGTAACTATTGGCCGTAACTTGTATTCTGCTGACAAAATACAGCTCGCTTCAAACGGATATCTCGGCCTGGTCCATAAGAGTGGCAAAACCATTGAGCTGAAGAAAGCCGGTACATACTCCATGAGCCAGCTTGCCAGAGAAGTAGATGCACAGAACCTTGGAGTCTGTAAAAAATATGTCGATTTTGTTGTTGGAGAAATGACTTCACAGGAAGAAGACATTAGCAAAAACAAGTATAAGTATATGGCAGTAACCGGATCGGTAGAGCGCCCGGCAAAACCGGTTATTCAAAGCTTTCTGCCCAAAGATGCCAACGTTCTGATCGAAGAAATAGAGCTTAGCTGGCTTCCTCTGGATGGTGAGAAAAGCTACAATGTCGTTTTAACCAACCTGTTTCAGGATACAGTTTTCTCTAAAAATGTCAATACGAATTCTGTAAAAATTGACCTGGCCAAACTGGATCTTTCCATAGATAAGATCTACAAATGGTCTGTTGAGGGAAGCAGCGGCAATACCGAGTTTAATCCCAGAGTCATAAGAGCGCTTGATGTAAATGAGCAGAAGTCTGTCATTGAGGAAATCAACGGTGTAAAAACAGAGCTGAAAGAAGAAAATGCCCTGAATAAGTTTATTCTGGCAACTGTATATGCGGACAAAGGATTGCTTATAGAAGCAATTGCCAACTATGAAAAAGCTATCAGGCTGGCTCCAGCTGTTGACAGCTACAAAATTGCATATGGCCAGTTTCTCGAATCAAAAGAGCTTGCCAAAGCCAAAGAATAATCATTGAAAAAAAAGGTTGTCAGACATGGCAGCCTTTTTTTGATTATTTAAGGCGTTTTTCCCAATCGTTGGCTTCTCTTTTTTTGTGCAACCGCTTACTTCTGATTTCTTCTGCCAGCCGCACATTCATTTCTCCTTTTGAAGTCCAGTGCCAGTCACCACAATCCATACACTGATATACATTTATAGGAGCGCTCGCTGCCGAATAATAGTTTTTCTCCCAGGAGTCAATTAGTGCGTCCTCGGCCATACCCTGATTACTGTACGACTTTTTTCCGCTAATACATTGTTTCATAATTCATTAATTAACCAAGACAGAATATACAGTATTTTTCTGTAAAACCCGCGACAGCTATTATGTTTAATTATATGTACACAATTTCCAAATCTATTGACATCATTACCCTTTTTGATTATTATTGAACGATTTCCCAACCATTTCAGACATTCCGATGAACTTTACCAGACAACTTGATTTTCTGTCGTCTCTGGCAAAAAACAATAACAGAGAATGGTTTCTCAGCGAGCAGGATACCTATCTTGAGTGCCGCAGGCAATTTACGGAATTCATAAACAGACTCATTGAAGAAATCGGAGTGTTTGACAGTACACTGGCAGGTCTTGAAGCCAAAAACTGTATTTTTCGTATCAACCGGGACCTTCGTTTCTCTAAGGACAAAACACCCTACAAAACCAATTTCAGCGCCTATCTGGCAAACGGAGGAAAAAAAAGCCCCAAAGCCGGTTATTATTTTCATCTGGAACCCGGCAAATCATTTATTGCTGGAGGTATCTGGATGCCACCCGGTGATATTCTGCATAAAATCAGACAGGAAATAGACTATAATCAGGAAGAGTTTACTGAATTGACGGATTCTGACAGCTTTAAAAAATATTTTGGAACACTGGAAGGTGAACGTCTGAAGTCCGTTCCCAAAGGGTATTCTTCCGATCATCCGCTTATTGATACATTGCGTCTTAAAAGTTTTCTTATGTCAGCAGAGCTTCCGGACAAGAAGCTACAGGATAGTAAGGAAAAAGAGCTTATTAAACTTTTTGAAGCGATGCACCCGGTCAATCAGTTTATCAACCGTGTATTTGACGATGATGAGATTTCCGACTGAAAAATAAAAAAATCAGCGGACCAGATAACGTTCTGTAATCTTGTCTACCTCTACGGTATTGCCCGAACGTATATGAATAAGTACGATTCTGTCAATTACGACAAGATCACCGGAAACAATCTCAATATCCTCCTCTTCCGACAAATCAATCTCTGCCTGAGTCATTTCTGAAAACCACTTTTTCTGCCCTCTGTTATTAAGAATGTACATATCAAAAGATAAAATCTTGTACTTGTCATCCATACTTTTAAAAGAACCATTCTTCAGCACACCCAACTGACATTTTTTAGCAGCGGCAAGATTATCCTTTATTACTTTTACCACAAGATCAGGATCCGATGCTATAACATCCGGCCTTACTGTTTTAAATGAAAAAAACAGAACAGCAGCTGGAAGTATAACACCAAACAACAGGGCTTTTAAAGGCATAAACAGCAAAAGTATTTAGTTCAATAAGGTTTTTTTAACAATGAAGTTATTCTCTTCGAAATGACTACTGTCCGGCTCCTCATCAAAAAGTCCGTAAATACAGGATCCGCTTCCGGTCATTGAAGCATAAACCGCACCATAATTATACAATTTATTCTTAACATGGTCTAATACGGAATGGTTAAAAAAAAGATGCTTTTCGAAATCATTTTTTAACTGGTTTTTCCAGTTACATCTGTCACCTTCCAGCAAACCTTTTAGTGATTCCGAAGGAAGAGCCGGTTTGACAAGCGAATAGGCCTCCTGCGTGGAAATATGAATTCCGGGATATACTAAAATAATCCAGCTGCCGGCAAGACTAAGGCTTACCTCTTTAAACCGGTCTCCTTTTTCCACTGCTATCACCGGTTTGTTTCTCACAAAAAAAGCACAGTCGCTCCCCAAAGGACGTAAAAGCTCTTCCATATCATCATCACTGAGTTTCAGATCAAACAGCTGATTGAAAACTTTTACCGCAGATGCAGCATCTGAAGAACCACCGCCAAGCCCCGCCCCTATCGGGATAACCTTGTGCAGATGAATATGAACAGGAGGTATACCAAACCGGTGGTGCAGCTGCAGCCATACGTTCATACATAGATTCTGATCAGGGTTTCCGGGAATGGTCATTCCGCTGGAAGTAAAGCATAATTCCGAAGATGGTATGATCTCAAGAATATCGTTCCATTCCACCGGATAAAAACAAGATTCGATCGTATGAAAGCCATCGCTTCGTTTTTCCGTTATACGAAGACCGAGATTTATTTTGCAATTTGGAAAACTAATCATATAGTAAAATTATGGATAAAACGGTTTCGTTTTAACTGCCGGCGGAATTTAATCGTATAAAAGAACTAATACCCCATACATACCCAAATTACACAACAGATGAAACGCGTAGCTGACCTTTGCCTGGCCGTGCCATTAATCATTATTCTGCTGCCTCCGGCCCTTTTTATATTTTTGCTTCTCAGGATAGTATACGGAAAAGCATTATTCACACAATGGCGTATAGGCCTCGATGGTATACCATTCCGGTTATATAAGTTTAAAACTTTGTCAGACAACTTCAGTCTGCCTGAACAACAGCGTGTCACAAAAATCGGTCATTTCCTCCGCATGACCTCCCTCGACGAGCTTCCTCAATTGCTCAATATACTAAAAGGTGATATGAGTCTTGTAGGACCAAGACCTTTACTGGCCGAATACCTTCCGCTGCTTTCCGAACGGATTGCTCAAAGACACAGCATCAGACCAGGACTGACCGGATTGGTGCAGATAAGCGGACGTAACGCATTAAGCTGGGAAAAACGTTTTGAGCTTGATCTGTATTATGTAAAGCACCGGTCCTGGCTTATGGATTGTAAAATTTTATTTGTTACTTTTCTGAAAATGTTTTACCCGAACAGAGAAGAATTTATAATACCAGAAAAGTATCAGGGCGAACTCACACATGAAAAATAAAATCTGGCTTTCCCCGCCTCATCTTACCGGTACAGAATTACAATATCTTGAACAGGCATTGGAGCAAAACTGGATTACCACTACCGGGCCTCAGGTTCAACAATTCGAAGAATGTCTGTGCAGGCTCTCCGGCGCTTCAAATGTACTGGCGACTTCCTCCGGCACTGCAGCCATCCATCTTGCATTGCTGACTGTCGGAGTAAAACCGGGTGATTATGTGCTATGTCCTGTCTTTACTTTTGCAGCCACAGCATTTCCGGTTTTATATTGTGGCGCTATTCCGGTTTTTATTGATTCCGAAAAGGATACATGGAATATGGACCCTTCTCTCCTTCTGAAGGCAATCAGACAACTGACAGAGCAAAACAAGAAGCCTGCCGCCATTATAGCTGTGGATATTTATGGCAATCCGGCCGACTATACAGCCATACGTGCACTAGCCGATCATTACGGGATACCGCTTGTAGAAGATGCCGCTCAGGCATTTGGCTCTACGTATGAAGATAAAATGTGCGGCACTGCCGGAGATCTTGGCATATACTCGTTTAATGGCAATAAAATCATCACCACAGGTGGTGGTGGCGCCTTATTGACTGCTTCACCGGAATTGCATAAACAAGCTTCTTTACTGGCCAATCAATCCAATACGGGAACACATTATTATCTCCATCCGCAAGCTGGCTACAATTACCGTATGAGCAATGTACTTGCCGCACTGGGTATCGCACAAACGAATGTTTTGGCTGAACGGGTGAAGCAGAAAAAAAGAATCTTTGAAAAATACAGCTGCCTGATTCAAAAAGATACTGTAGCCCAGCAAGAATTGCCTAAAGCTTCCTCCAACCGCTGGTTAAGCTGTTTCTTGTTTGAAGATCAGTCTGAGCGAGACAAAGTCTTTTACGCTCTTTCTTCATCAGGTATTGACAGCCGGTTCCTTATGAATCCTCTTCACCGGCAACCCGTTTTTTCCGGATATCCCTCCTATTTAAACGGCATCTCCGACGATCTTTTTTCGAGAGGGCTCTGCCTACCCTCTGGTACTGCCCTGACAGATGAGACTATCAATTATATATGCTCACTTATTAATTCCGCCTGATTTATCCCCGCCGGTTTCTCAAAAATATCCCTCCGCTTTAATTTTCTGCTTTAAATCCATACGATTATGCACTTTGTATAGACCGATCTGTACCTGTTATGACTCTTCCAGGCACTCTGCCAGTACTTTTCCACAATCAGATAAAAGTTCTCCCAAGCCATAGGGGTATATAACTCAAAAAATGTCCTGTTCATACATAATCTGCATGAGATGAGCCAATCCCGGAAAAAAACATATGATTACTGGTGGTTATGACTTCATCACATGCTCAGCTGAATGATGAACCAATATATCGATATGAATATCCTGATTTTTGAAGAGGAAGCGGAAAGCGGCAAACAGCTTAGCCATTTAATTAAAACACTACGCCCACAATACTCAATTTCGGCAGTGCTGCCATCTGTGGCAGCAGGTATTGACTACTTTCGGAAAAACCCCACACCGGATCTGGCTTTCATGAACATCCGTCTGGCAGATGACTCCTGTTTCCGATTTTTTGAGCGTACTACCCATACATTTCCGGTAATATTTACTACAACTTATGATCCATGTGCATTACGGGCTTTCAAAGTAAACAGTATTGACCATCTGATAAAACCGATTGACAGAAGAGAGTTAGAAACCTGTATAAAAAGAATTGAGAAACAGGCGCATAATGAAAGCTATCTGGAACAGATCGTTGATTTCGCCGAGCATCTTGTGCAAAAACAGAATCAGCGTTTTTCAGCCCGGGTCGGAGACCAGCTGGTTTTTGTAAAACCCCGGGAGATCGCCTATATCTGTTCATCGGAGAGCAGTACATGGGCAGTGCGCTCATCCGGAAGCAAAATTCCCCTCGATTATTCATTGGATCAGCTGGAAAAATTACTTGATCCCTCCGATTTTTTCAGAGTCAACCAAAAATACATTGTACATCTGGATGCTATCCAGAAAATAGAATCCTGTTCCGGCAATGGTTTTGCCTTAACTATAGTGCCGGAAGGCAACAATCCGGTCATTGTGAGCAAAGAAAAAGCCAGTCATTTTACAGTCTGGCTTGACGAGAATTAATCGGGCTTCTCATTTTTAGCGGGCATAGAATATGACAGCCGGTAATCATACGAGTGCAAAAATTGTCCTGTTCAGCTATCTTTTTGGCCAGGTCAGCAAACTTCTGTCCCCGGCTTTCTCTGGATTTCATTTCTTTACATACAGATACAAGAAAAGAAAAAGTATGTAGTTCCCTGCCCCCTAAAAAAAACTCCCGAATCTCAGAATACAGATAGGGGTATTGGCAATATAAACTGTCTAAATAAATGAGAGCAAACATTACTTTATATATCATTTTATGTCCATTCATACACATAACAGATATACCTGTTATCTGATCGCATTCATACTTCTGTTTAATGTTGGCTTTACATTCAGGACAGCTGAAAAAGATGACCTGCTGGTATATGATATTACGTTCAATGATAAAAAGATCGGGTTTCTGGAAGTCAGACGAAGAATGGCAAACGAACTCTGGCATTACTCCTTTATAAGCAGAGTTCACTACAACCTACCCATTAAAAATCTGGACATCCGGTTTGATATCGAGAGTACTTTTTCAGACAATCATCTGATTCGTTCATCATCAAATGAAAGAATCAACAATGAAATCCGATCCAGCTGTCTGGTAAACAAATCTGAAAGCGGTTACAGGATTGTCAGTGACAAAAATACCTACCTGCTCGACAGCAGCCATATTTCATACAGCCTTACTATGCTCTATTATAACAAGCCCGAACGAAACAGGCATGTATTTTCGGAAAGATATGGCCGATACCTTCCCCTTCATCGGGTAAATGAAGATAAATACATGCTCATTTTGCCAGGTGGCAGTAAAAACTTCTATACGTATTCGGGGGGAATATGCAAGATAGTAGATGCTGCTGTTCCATTTGGGAAACTTCAATTCAAATTACAATAAATCAATTCAAAAAAATAATACTATGAGCCATGCAATGAAAACTACCGGAAAGCCATCCAATTCGGGCAGTAAGCAATTGTTTTCCAATCCTGTTTTAGAAAAACTTACCCGTACCCATATCGCAGTACCGGTAAGCATATTTGTAGTCTTTTCCTTATTTCTGCTCGGTCTTGCCTATAAAATGGCAGACCTCCCGCCTGCTACCATAATCCTCTTGTTTGGTACCGGACTGCTTGCATTTACCCTTACCGAGTATCTGATGCATCGCTTTATTTATCATATGAAAGCAGGAGGTCCCCGATTACGTCGCCTGCAATATCTGATGCATGGTGTTCATCACGATTACCCCAAAGACAAAAGCCGGCTGGCTATGCCCCCGGTTGTATCAATTATTGTAGCAGCTTTCCTGCTGGGCAGCACCTACCTGCTTCTGGGTGAATTTACCTTCGCATTTCTGCCCGGCTTCATTTTGGGGTATTCCGCATACTTGTTCGTGCATTACATTGTTCACGCATATCGGCCTCCCCAGAACAGTTTCCGGACATTATGGATTCATCACAGCATTCATCATTATAAAGATGCCGGACGTGCATTTGGAGTATCTTCACCACTCTGGGATTATGTATTCGGCACCATGCCTGAAAAAACGAAGAAATAACGAGTATCCCGATATCAATCTCCAATGCTCCCCTGCCCTGTCAGCGAGGGGAGCCTCCTTTCTTCATAGCTGGATAATAGTTATTTATCATAGACCGGACAGTCATTCAGATTTACCGCCTGTCGGAAAGTCTCTGACATTTTTTCGGATCCGGCTTGAAAAAAAGATTTATCCTAAATAATTTTAGCTGCATCGCCAAGCAGATTCTTAATTTTCAGGCATCATTACGCCTAAATAAAAAATGGTCTGACTTTTGATATCAGGCCATTCACAAATGCAGAGTTAATGGCCCGGTATTTTGTCCCGGATCACTACTTTTTATATTTCAACGATTTTAGTAAATGAATTTATGAACGCGACAGAAACAGGAATTGACATTAGAGAAATTAATGAAAAAATAGCCAGGGAAAGTGCGTTTATCGACCTTCTCCGAATGGAAATGAACAAGGTCATAGTCGGACAGGAAAAACTGTCTGAACGGTTGATCATTGCCTTGCTGGCTAATGGTCATATTTTACTCGAAGGCGTCCCTGGCTTAGCCAAAACACTGGCAATAAATACCCTGGCAACGGCCATTGATGTCGATTTTAGCCGTATACAGTTCACTCCCGATCTGCTTCCGGCAGACCTGATCGGTACTATGGTATATAGTCAGCGAAATGAGGAATTTACGCTTCGTAAAGGGCCGATTTTTTCCAACTTTATCCTGGCCGACGAAATAAACCGCGCCCCGGCTAAAGTACAAAGTGCACTGCTTGAAGTAATGCAGGAACGACAAGTAACTATTGGTGATACCAGCTACCGGATGGAAGAGCCTTTTCTGGTACTAGCAACTCAGAACCCTGTCGAGCAGGAAGGTACCTATCCTCTTCCGGAAGCTCAGGTAGACCGTTTTATGCTGAAAGTGATCATTGATTATCCTAAAAAAGAGGAAGAAAAACGCATCATACGTCAGAATATCGGTAAGCAGAGACCTTTCGCTTCACCAGTAGTAAAACCTCAGGATATCATAAATGCCCGCAATCTGGTGACTGAAATATATCTGGATGAAAAAATCGAGAATTATATCGTTGATCTGGTATTTGCAACCCGCGATCCGGAAGGTGCAGGACTTGGCTCTGTCAAAAACTACATCAGTTTCGGAGCCTCTCCGCGTGCCAGCATAAGTCTCGCTATTGCAGCCAGAGCATATGCCTTCATCCATCACCGCGGTTATGTGATTCCGGAAGATGTCCGGGAAGTATGCCATGACGTGCTTCGCCACCGGATTGGTCTTAGCTACGAGGCTGAGGCGGACAATGTAACGACTCAGCATATTATCACTGAAATACTCAATAAAGTAGAAGTTCCATAAACCTTTTTTACAGACAACGGAAGAAGCATGCAGACATCTGAATTGTTAAAGAAGGTTCGCGCTATCGAAATAAAAACCAAAGGCCTTTCAACCAATATTTTTGCCGGAGAGTATCACAGTGCTTTCAAAGGGCGCGGCATGGCCTTTAGTGAGGTCAGAGAATATCAGCCCGGTGATGATATCCGGACAATAGACTGGAAAGTTACCGCCCGTTTCAATCATCCGTATATTAAAATTTTCGAAGAAGAGCGTGAGCTGACCCTCATGTTACTGATCGATGTAAGCGCGTCCGGTGTGTATGGCGGAAACTATGGCCTGAAAAAAGAACGGATAACAGAAATCGCGGCTGTTTTGGCATTTTCTGCCATACAGAACAATGATAAAATCGGAGCCATCCTGTTTAGCGGGAAAATTGAAAAGTTTATTCCTCCCAAAAAAGGACGGAGCCATGTGCTCACACTAATTCGCGAACTTCTTAATTTTGAACCGGAGCAAAAAGACACCGATATTTCCGAAACGTTAGGATACTTTGTGAACGTCATCAAAAAACGTTGTACGGCCTTTTTGATTTCTGACTTTATGGATCATCAGAGTATAGAGCAGTCGTTACGGTTTGCCAGAAACAAACATGATCTGATCGGACTGCGGGTCTATGATCCTCTGGAAGAAGAGCTTCCCAATCTTGGTATCGTCCGGATGCTCGATGCCGAAAGCGGCCAGGAACTGTATGTTGATACAGCGAGCAAAGCTGTACGGGAACAGTTTGGTAAACATCGTAAAGAGCAGGCTGCACGGACTAAAAGCCTGTTCCGTAAAGCAGGAATCGACTATACGGAAATCCGTACCGATCAATCCTATGTTAACCCACTGATTATGCTGTTTAAAAACCGATGATGAAGAATATATTGATTTTTGGACTGCTGCCTCTGCTGATATTTTCCTTTCCCGGTTATACTCAGCCCCCCCGGGTTGAAGCAATTCCTGACCGGGATACCATTCGTATCGGCGAACAGACAATCATACAGCTCCGGGCTTCGGTCAATACTGGTTTCTTTTGCATAATGCCCACATTGGGAGACACGCTTACTTCTGCCATAGAAGTCATTGAGCAAAGCGAAACTGACTCTATTCAGAAGAAAGATATACGCGACTATATTCGTCAGTTAACCATTACATCCTTTGACACAGGCGCTCATACTATTCCGGCATTTAAATTTATCATATATGACAGTCTTACCAGAGATACATTGCAGAGTCAGCCGGTTTCCTTTTATGTTCAGGATGTTGCAGTGGATACGGCACAGGCACCCAAAGATATAAAGCCTGTTACTATCATACCGGCACCTATTCTACCCGGCAATTACAAATGGATGTGGTGGCTTCTGTTGCTTGTTCCTGTTGCAGCTCTTGTATGGTATCTGCTGTATCGCAGAAAACAGCCCCGACAGACACCTGTACCCTCCGCTCCTGTCATACCTGCTCATATTGTTGCACTCGAAGCATTACAAAAACTGGATAGTGAAAAGCTCTGGCAAAAAAACCAGCACAAAGCGTATCATAGCACCCTGACTGACATTGTCAGACGGTACATCGAAGTCCGGTTCAATATTCCTGCTCTCGAACAAACTTCCGGCGCCATCCTGGCAATGCTGAAATATTCTCCGGCCGGCACAGATAAGCAGCTGTACGAAAACCTCGGGCAACTACTGCGGCTTGCCGATGCGGTCAAGTTCGCTAAATACATACCGCTGGCACCTGAAAATGAGCAAAGCATGAACAGTGCCCGGCAGTTTATTGAGCGCACTTCTCATGATCAATCAAAAAAGGAGACTGAATGATGAATGATATAGCATTTAAGAATCCTGAATATTTCTATCTGTTTATCGGCCTTATACCCCTTATCATATGGTATATAGTGCGGCAGCGACGGATTTATCCTGCTTATACCGTCTCCGGCACAAGTGTATTCAGGGATATCAAACCCGGATTTCGTGTTTATTTGCGCCATATACCGTTTGTACTTCGGATACTTGCACTCTCCTGCCTTATTGTAGCTCTTTGCCGTCCTCAGACATTTGACAGCTGGAAAGATTCTTCTGTAGAGGGTATAGATATCATTATTTCACAGGATGTGTCCATCAGTATGCTGGCCACAGATTTCAAACCCGATCGCCTGCAGGTTTCTAAAGAAGTAGCCAAAGAGTTTGTCCGCAAACGACCATACGATCGTATCGGGCTGGTCATATTTGCAGGAGAAAGTCTTACTCAGTGTCCACTTACAACTGATCATGCCAATCTGAATCAGTTGATGGACCAGATCGAACCCAAACTGCTGAAAGATGGTACCGGTATAGGCATGGGACTTGCTACAGCCGTTAACCGGCTGAGAAAAAGCGATGCGGCCAGCAGGATTGTCATTTTGCTCACAGACGGAGTCAATAATCAGGGCTCTGTCTCACCACGTACGGCAGCTGAGCTTGCACAGGCAGAAGGAGTTAAAGTATATACTGTAGGAGTCGGCACCGATCAGGCAACCGTAATGACACCCTATGGCCCTATAAAAGCCGAGCTTGATGAGCGTATGCTCAGGGAAATTGCCACACAGACTGGCGGAAAATACTTTCGTGCCAAAGACAAAAATGCCTTGAGCGGTATTTATGATGAGATTGACCGGCTGGAAAAAACCAAGCTGGACGTTACTGAGTACCAAAACAGTACCGAAGAGTTTTATCCGCTGGCTATTATTGCGCTGGCACTTTTGCTTATTGAAGTTTTTCTGAGAAACACTTTTTTGGCTATACTTTCATAGAAAGACATGAAAAACTGGAAATTTGAATATACGGAGGCGTTCTGGGTATTACTGATAATCCCGGTATTGCTGCTTCTTTTCATCCTTCGTAATTACTGTAGAAAAAAAACATACAGACTTCTCGGACCTGAGCATATACGTCAACAGCTCTTTGCTGCTTCATCGCCGGGCAGCCTGATATGGAAAAATATAATCATACTGATCGGGCTGGTTTTTCTTATTATAGCCATTGCCAACCCTCAGACCGGTGCCCGCATGGACAAGGTGAAAGTAAAAGGAGCTGAAGTAATTATCGCTCTTGATATTTCCAACAGTATGAAAGCGGAGGATATAAGCCCAAGCCGGCTTGAAAAAGCCCGTCAGGAAATCATTCAGCTTTTGAGCAAAATCCGTGGTGACCGTGTCGGATTAATCATTTTTGCCGGTAAGTCATTTTATCCCGTACCACTGACGACAGACTATGCCGTTATTAAAATGTATCTCCGAGGCATCGATACGGACATTATCAGCACTCAGGGAACAGATATCGGCGGAGCGCTCAAAATGGCAATGAAGTCCTTTTCTGAGGACAAAAAAAGCGATAAGGCAATAATCCTCATAACTGATGGCGAGAATCACGAAGAAAATGCTGTGGACATAGCCAGACAGGCAGCAGAAGCCGGCATATCCGTTCATACAATCGGGCTTGGAAGAAAAGAAGGAGTGCCTATTCCGACAGTCAATCGCTACGGGAAAAAAGAGTTTCGTAAAGACAGGCAGGGCAATGTGGTCGTTTCCCGCCTTAATGAACAATTGCTGAACGAAATAGCAGCTGCCGGCAAGGGCAGCTTTGTGCTGGCCAATAACTACGGCATTGGTCTGGACAGAATATACGAGCAGCTAAAAGGCATGGAAAAGACTGAGTTTAAGGAAAAAATGGTCATTGATTATGAAGATGATTATCAGCTTTATTTGCTTATTGCTCTGGCGTTACTTGTTATTGAACTCATGATTTTACCCAGAAAGAATAAATTTCTGGCACGTTTTAAATTATCCGATGCTCAGATATGAAAAAGCTTTTGATCATAATAGCGGCACTATCAGGACTGGTGTATCACGGTTATGCACAGGATGAATACAGGCATTTAAAAAAAGGGAATGAACTATATGAAAAAGGAGTTTATCCGGAAGCAGTCAGGGAATATAGTCTTGCAAGTGACCTAAATCACGGATCTTTTGAGGCTGCGTTCAACCAGGGCAATGCATGGTACAGACAGGACAGCCTTGAAAAAGCAGCCAGCCAGTTTCAGCTGGCTGCCAACCTCGCCAGAGAAACGGCACAGGAAGCTATGGCATGGCATAACCTAGGCAATACCTATCTACAACAGAAAAACTACAAGCAAAGTATCGATGCCTATAAGCAGGCTCTGAGAAAAAACCCTCAGGATGACGATACCAGATACAATCTGGCTTATGCCCGAAAAATGCTGGAAGATCAGCAAAACCAGCAGGATAAACAGAATAAAGATAATAAGGAAAACAAGGAAAACAAGGACGATAACAAGCAAAATCAAAACGACGACAAGTCAAAAGATGACCAGAAGCAGGAGAATAAGCAGCAAAAAAACAGTAAGGAACAGGAGCAGAAACAGTCAGATGAGCAGAACGGACAAAAGGACAAAAGCGATCCGGGAAAAGAACAAAACCAGCAGCAGCCCAATACAGGCAAAGGCTCAATGAGTCGCGAGGATGCGGAACGATTACTTAATGCACTTGAACAGGATGAAGAACAGCTCAGAAAAAATATTCGCCTTAAGGAAGAAAAATCAGAACCCAAACACATCGAAAAAAACTGGTAATATGAAGCATCTTCTGTCTATATTTTTCCTGCTGACGACCGCAATGCTGCACGGTCAGGATGTTGTGTTTTCCGGTCAGGCTCCCAAATCGGTGCGAACGAATGAGCGGTTTTATCTGACCTATGAGGTAAACAAAGAAGGGAAAGACTTTAAAGGAGCAGACATGAGTGAATTTTCTGTGCTCAACGGACCCTCCAAAAGCACAAGCAGCTCGATCAGCATCATTAATGGCCGGATGCAGCAATCAGTATCCATTCGGTACTCCTATGTTCTCGAATCAAAAAAGGCCGGGAAGTTTACCATCGCTCCTGCCAGCATTACAGTTGACGGAAAGCACTATACATCCAATCCTGTAACCATTGAAGTAGTCGCAGACAATGCTTCTGCTTCCGGCAATGACCGGCAGGAAAATGCTCCGGGCATTTCAGATAAGGATCTTTTTGTTCGTATTTCCGTTGACAAAAAATCAGTTTACAAAGGAGAAGCCCTGGTCGCTACGGTAAAACTTTATACCAGAGTCCAGTTGCAACAGTTAAGCGATGTCAAAATTCCCCAGTTTGACGGTTTCTGGCGCGAAAATATAGAACGCAAAGACAACGTAGTTAACTGGGAAAAAGAAAATGTTGACGGGCAGTTGTACAATGTCGGTGTCCTGTCTGAATTTGTGCTGATACCTCAAAAGTCCGGAAGCGTTACAATTGATCCTATTGACCTGGAAGTGGTAGCCATTCAGGAGGTACGCCAGAAACAACGGGGACGTAATTTCTTTAACGATCCGTTTTTTGATGATTTCTTCGAGCATACCAGCTATCAGCGGGTTAACAAAACACTGAAAAGTCCGCCTGTAAAAATTTCGGTAAAAGACATTCCCGCAGAAACAGATATCGTTGGCCACTTGAAACTACAGTCAGAAATCAGTAAAACAGAGGTTAATGCCAATGAATCCGTTTCATTAAAACTAAAGCTCACCGGTAAAGGTAATCTTAAAACCGGCAATCCGTTTCGCATCAGTTTTCCGATAGATTTTGAAGTCTTTGATCCGGAAATAACCCAGAATATAAAGGTTACCGGCAATGGAGTTTCCGGCAGCAAAACCGTTGAATATATCCTCATCCCCCGTCATGCAGGTAATTATACCATCCCTTCTATCGAACTTAATTGTTTCAATCCGACAACCGGAAAGCTTGAAAAACTACGTAGTGAATCCTATGAAATCACCGTACAAAAAAGCGCTCAGTCCGCAACTACCAGTGGCATTGATTACTCTGGCAACCGGTCTGATATCAAAGTCATAGGAAATGATATCCGGTATATAAAGACCAATGACTATTCATTAAGCACCAATCAGGAAATATGGTTTGGAAGCATCTCTTTTTACATCAGCTATTTAACAGGAATCGTTGGCTTCGCTGCTCTTTTTATTTTTACCAGGAAAAAACGAAAGCAATCACTTGATCGTATCGGAAGCAAGAAACGTAAGGCAGGAGCTCTGGCCAGAAAAAGACTTAAAGCAGCAGAAAAAGCGCTTCATGAAAATCAAAGAACCATCTATTATCAGGAGCTGCTCAAAGCGTTATGGACGTATCTGGCGGACAAGCTAAACCTTAAAACTGCCGACTTGTCCAAGGATAAAATAAGAAAAGCCCTGTCTGAACAAAAAGTTAGTGATGACACTATTACACAGCTCATACAGCTAATGGAAAAATGTGAAATGGCACAATATGCTCCGATTGGCAGAGATACGCCTTTGTCCGAAGAACACGAAGCCGGAATTAAAATAATAAGCACACTGGAAGAAGAAATAAAATCATAATATGAGAACGCTATTATTCATCATTGGTTTTTGTTTTTCGGGTCTGTATACAGCTGCACAGGTTTCCGACCAGTCACTGATCGAATCGGGAAAGCATGCCTATGCCGAAGGAAATTTTCCGGCGGCGCTTGAACATTTCAGAGCACTTGATGATAAAGGGTATCATTCATTCGAGCTCTATTATAATATCGGGAATACCTATTTCAAGCTGAATAATATTCCATCCGCCATTCTTTATTATGAAAGAGCCAAACGACTTAATCCGCATGATGAAGATCTGCTGTTTAATCTGGAACTGGCCAACTCAAAGATCGCGGACGAAGTCGAAGCACTCAATCAGGGTCAGTTCTGGGAAAATTTTCTCCGGCAATTGGCCGTTGATTCATGGGCTATTCTGAGTATTGCTTTTTTCTTTCTTTTTCTGTTAACTCTTTTTCTTTTTATCTATCTCCGCCAGGCAGCCTCAAAGCGTTTGTTTATGGGGATGTCAGCCATCTGCCTGTTTCTCTCATTTATTATGTTTTTTATGGCCTGGCAAAGCCGGAAAGAACTGTATGACCGGAATTACGGGATTGTATTTGATCCGAGTATTACAGTGACAAGCGCCCCGGGAGATGCAGGCAATAAGCTGTTTGTTATACATGAAGGCCTGAAAGTTGAATTGCTGCAGCATAATGGTCCGTATAGTAAAATCAAATTGCCCAACGGCCATATTGGCTGGATTCCGGCAGAATCGATCGAAAGAATATAATCCAGAATACACAGGAATTACCTGCTCTCACAGAAAAATTCCTTGTGTGACCAACAATTCGCAAATTACGGACCGGTATTTGCCGCTATTTTATTATCATTGGATAGTATTTCTACCAGAAAGATTATCCGGTAGTATCCGATATATTTAAAAATTTATTATCAGTATGAAAAAGTTATTTTTATTAGCCGGTGCCATTTTTACATTAAACGGCGCCTTTGCCCAGTTTACACTGCCTGCCCTTCCCTATGACTACAATGCTCTTGAACCGAACTTTGATGCCCAGACAATGGAAATACATCATTCCAGGCATCATGCAGGCTATGTAACCAATCTCAACAAAGCAATCGAAACAGATCCCAAGCTAAAGGATAAATCCCTTGATGATCTGCTGAAAAATGCCGGCACCTATGGTCCTGCAGTCAGAAACAATGCCGGCGGGCATTATAATCATACGCTTTTCTGGACCATACTTACCCCTAATGGCGGTGGACAGCCTCAGGGAAAACTGGCTGATGCCATAAACAAATCCTTCGGCTCTTTCGACAATTTTAAAACCCAGTTTAGCGACTCTGCCAAAACACGGTTTGGCTCCGGCTGGGCGTGGCTTGTTGTAACAAACGAGGGCAAGCTTCAGATCACCACCTCTGCAAATCAGGATAATCCCCTGATGGATCTGGCACCTGTAAAAGGTACGCCTGTACTAGGGCTGGATGTATGGGAACATGCTTATTATCTGAAATATCAGAATAAGCGACCTGATTACATCAATGCATTCTGGAATATCGTAAACTGGAATGAGGTTTCTCAACGATTCGATAAAGCGAAAAGTAAAAAATAAATCCGACAGGGCTGTCCGCAAGGGCAGCCTTTTTCATTTGACAATTTCCCTGCAGGAGCGCCGGTTATTTTTTTGAAATATTACTGATAAAAAAACAGGAAGCAGGTAAACCTGCCTCCTGAGAATAAAGCACAATCAGTAGTAAAGCAATACTATTGAGATATGATTATCTGTCTCGTATAAATGGCATCTTCCGTCTGCACCTGAAGTATATACATACCTGCAGAAAGATAGGACACATTCAGGCTGATCTCCATAGCATTATTACCACGCACATCCAGCTGTGTGCTGATATAAATTGCTACTATATACCGACCTCGTGTAAGAGATACCCTTCAACAATGATCCCGGAAACAAAACAGGCCGTCTCTTCAACGGCCTGCACATACACATTTTTTGCTTTTATAACGCCCAGTCTAAAGTATCCATTTTTATTGATTGTTCCATCATTTACAGGAATACTCGTCTAATCAAGGTTATCACATAAAACTTACTCAGTATCAACTTTACTTACAGAGTGATCGGGCACATTTGATATTATAAACTTACCGCCATTTCTTCTCTTTTTCTCAACATACATACAATAAAACATTCCAAACCAGCCAAATACAAACCCCAACACCACTGCGTCTCTAAGTAAGCGTGGAGAGCTTGGTTTTTTAAATTTTGTAAAGCCCGCTATTACATCGAAATTATTTAAAAGAGCAATCCTTTCTTTCATCAAGAATTTCTCATAATGCACACTGATAACTTTTTTATATGTTTCGATCGGATCCAAACCAGAGGAGATCAAGCCTACGCTTGCCTTTTTTACGATAGTATCCAAATCTGACAAATCTCTTTCCATTTTAACAGAAAAATCCTTTAAAATTTCATTTCTGACAGATTTTCGTTTCAAGGCATATTCATTATTCTCAAGATAGCTAATCAGGCTAGTCTGAAGAGTATCCAATATAGAATTATCATAGATTACCACCTGAATAGAAAACGGACTACCAATCATTGTGTCTTTTGGAGCAACAGACTGATATTTAATATAACTTATCGATTTTATTTTTTTTGTTATATCTAACGATAGCTTTAATTTTTCCGAAAGTATATCATAGTTTTTCTCTCGCGAAAGCTCATGTAAAGTTTCAACCAGAGATCCACAAAATTCATCACTAAGAAGATTGCTGACCAATATAAGGCTGGTCTTATATTTATGTTGTTCAATAAAAAAGAAATTGGTCAGCGAGAGCACTACTCCCAAGAAAACAGAATAAAATATGATTCTGGAATTTCGTAATGCAAGATGAAACAGATAAGAAATTAAGCCGCCAATCCCTCTAAAAAAGCGTTCAACAAAAAGAAAAAACGGAGTCAGATTTACCTCATCACTTTCGTATAGATTCTTGCTTTTATTACTTTCTGAACTCATATAATCCTGTTTTTCCGCAAAGTTAATAGTTTATTTGAATATGAGAAATTTTTGGTCTCTTCTTTCCAATAAACTAGATTTGCACAATTATTATTATATAAAACACACATTGAAAATTGAAATTTAATCCTGCCCAAGTCCGGCTAGTAAAAAACTTTTCATCGCTGGCTCTAATACAGGCAACCAATTTTGTCCTTCCTCTTATGGTAATTCCTCATCAGGTGAAAGTCCTGGGAATTGAAAAGTTTGGGCTTGTAAGCTTTGCTCAGGTTATTGCACTTTATCTGGTAATATTTTCGGAATATGGATTTAACTTATCTGCAACCAAAAGTGTTTCTGAAAACAGAAACAACCCCGAAAAACTTCGGATAATATTCAACTCAGTATTATGGGCCAGACTTTTTTTATGTCTTATTAGTTTCCTTATTATACTACTACTGACTTTTATCCTTCCCCTTTTCCGGGAGCACTATCTGTTGTTTATATTCTCTTCCTCCATGTTTTTTGGTCAGGCAGTTGTCCCTGTCTGGTTCTTCCTTGGGATGGAAAAAATGAAGTATATTACCTACCTCAATGTTGTTTCTAAAATATTATTTACTCTGCTAACATTCGTTGTGATCCGGGACGAAGCCGATTATATATACACCAACATGCTTCATGGTTTAGGAAGCTTTGTCGCAGGAATCGCAGCCCTACTTTTAGTCAAAAAATCATTTAACATAAATACCGAATGGCCGGATATATCACATATAAAATCAACTCTCTATGACGGGTTCGCAATCTTTATTTCAAATTTCGCAACCAATATCTATATGAATATCAACATTGTAATTTTACAATTCGTTTCCTCTACAGAGGTCGTGGGATTATATAGTATCGCAGAAAAAGTACTAATTGCAGGCAAACACCTTGTTTCTGTAATTTTCCAGACAGTATATCCCCATGCATGTAAACTCAAAATTGAATCTTCAAAAAGCCTGAGGCACTTTTTTACCCGGTTTAACTATCTCGCCGGCGGTGGTTTTCTTTTTTTTGGTATAATAGTTTATTGGTTTTCAGATCTGATAATCTACCTGTTGTCAAATGAGATGAACCCATACTCAATATCCTTATTAAGACATATGAGCTTTATCCCTCTGATAATAGGAATCAATATCGCAGCCTATCAAACCATGCTCATTTATAACTACAAAAGAGCATTCTCTATAATAATGATATCTGCTTCGATACTAAATGTTGTTCTAAACGTTATTCTGGGAAAAGAACTGGGAGGTTTGGGGACAGTGTATACTATTGCGATAACTGAAGCATTTGTTCTCATTACAATGAATATCTATCTTTATATTAAAGATGGCCTCAATTATTTTGTTAACTTAAACTCTGGCCCTCTTCAAAACACTTAAGCATGTTTGATAAAATTGAGTATTATAATGGTGCTATAAAAGGGAGTAAGTTATGCTTACTCATCAATGCATTACTTATAATTCACTTCATTTGGTTCTGGTATAAGAATTATCGTAAATGGGGTTGGAAACTGGATTTCTGGACTCTGGTTACCGCCCGCTTTTTTCTTGTACATGTTTTGTTTATGTATCCTTTTAATGGTTCTGCTAAAAATATAATCGCATTTGATGAAGAGGATTTACAAAAAATTGACCTTTTCCTTGATAAAGCCTATATTATCTCAATTTTAGGATATATATCCATGCATGTCGGACGATTTTTGTACTCATTAAGATCTGATCACAGATTTCTCGATTTTTTGTTCCGCCCCATCGAAAAAATAACAGAAAAAAACATTAAAAACCCTGTTTCCTCAAATTTGATCTTATGGATCGGCTTTTTTTTCCTCGCTGTTGTACTCTACTTTCAGATTATCACGGACAATCTCTTTTCTCCAAGAACCTTTTTTCAGTCCAACGGGTCTTTAAGGCCAATATATAATCTATGCCTGATTTTTTATCCAATGGCTATTTTAATTGCTGGTCTGCGCCTGCTCAACAAACCTTCTTTACAAAAAAAGATTTCATTTATCTTCTTAGTAGTTTTCTCAGCATTTCTTGGAACCAGGATGGCAATTTTAGAACCTATTCTGATTCTGTTTGGGTTTTACTGCATAAAAAACAATTATAAAATAAATGTTCAGAAGATTATGGTAATAGGACTGTTGTTTATTTATTCAACAATTCTGGTTCTGTCATTAAGAGCTTCCGAAAGTTCTGAGTCTAATACCACAATCAAATCTGTTCTGTATGGCACTACATTTTCAGATACAAGAGACTTTGCTTTTGTCTTATCTCACTGGGATCATGATTTTGTTAGAGGAAAAACCTACATTGCCGGCTTATTATCTTTTATCCCACGGGAACTGTCTGAGTTCAGAGATAAATGGGCTCTAGGAATTTTTACTGCTGATGTTACGAAATATAACAGTGCTGACTTTCCTGGTTTTAGACCTGGCTTTTTTGGGGAAGTCTATTTTAATTTCGGATTATACGGAGTTATTTTTCTTGGGTTGATTGCTGGTTATGTACTGCGCCATGTAGACTTACAGATAAAACGTAGCGAGTTGTATCATACTGATATTATTAAAGCATATACAAAGACAATTATGTGGACACTTATTACCTGCATGAGCATTAGTATTGGCTTTATATCTCTTTATGTATTCTTATTTATAAACATTTGCTTGTGGGTTATCAGAAAATTGATCGCCTTTATAAATTCATATAACTACAGTAATGTCTCAAATCTGCACCTTTCCAACAAAGAATAGTTTTTTTTCTATATTGGAAGGTAGCAAACACTGTTGTCTGATCGTTTTCTTCTTTTTTTTACCTTTCTCGCAGGCATTGACAATCGATATCGGATTTCCATTAAAAATATCCGAGATTGCATTGACATGTCTTGTTTTTCTGTATCTTATTGGATATACGTTGTCTTTGTATTCATTCAGTATCGATACATTTCCCCCCAACTCAAAAAAAATATTTTATATTTTTTTGTTTTTCTTGCTTCTTGTGGTTACATCATTTTGCATAAACTACAATTGGTCGTACACATATCCTTTAAATTATTCTGAATACCGGTTTGGCCTTCGCATCAATTCATTTTTAAAAACAATCTATACTTTCAGTGCAGCATGTACGGTATTAGTCGCTTCGAAGGCTTTCAAAAGAAACAGAATACTGTATGTACAGGTAATCTGCTGGGGAGCAGTCACATCAGGACTATATGGCTGGTACTTATTTATTTATAGTTTAAATAACTGGCCAGTGCTTTTACTTCCTGGTATGGATGCCTGGCCTCAGCACGGCTTATTCTCATTCGGACATTTTATAAGATGCGGTACATTTAAAGAGGGAAATTATGCGGGTCTGTTTTTTTCACTCGCATTTGTATTATCGCTTTATATAAGAAAGTATATACTTTCTCTACTAATCTTACTTTCTCTTATACCAACAGTGTCAGCAATGGGCTTCGCATCTCTGGCGCTCTTTATTATTATATTCTGCGCATTCCACCTGATCAGAAAGAAAAAGTACATATATATACTTCTTGTCCTTGCAGTAGTAATATCCGCTCCTGTTTTATTGAGCTCAAACAAGGATATAGCATTCCTGACTACTAAATTTATTCCTATAGATGATAAACAGGGAGATCACGAAGATGCGCATAATTCCAGAAATGAACGATTAAATCTAATATCAATCGCGACAGACATTGGAATGAATAATCCTTTTTTTGGAGTTGGATTGTCTAATTTTTCAGCTCATTTGCAAGAGTATAACAGATCCGTGAAATATAATCTGGATGACTCGAAGACATATATAGTAAATAATGTCTATTTTGAAATATTGGCTGAACTGGGGTTTCCCGCTCTTATACTGTTTTTGTCGTTATGGGTAATTATAGTTCGTTCTGCCTTAAACGATTCAACAGGTTTGGCTCTATCCGGGATTATCATTATCTTGTTTTATCTTATTGCCTTTCCAACATTTTCCGTTCTCTATGTATGGGTCTTTACAGCATTTGCAATATCCTTCGATGAAAAAAAAACTTTTTATAAACGCACGATTTCTAACCCAGCCAATCACCGGAGTTCAACGATTTGCGATTGAAATAAGCAAACAAATCATTAAAAATTTCCCGGAAGTTCATTTTGTTGCCCCTAAAAATATTCTGCATATTGATTTAGCAAAAGAGTTTAACGTAATAACCTTTGGTAATTTTTCTGGACATTTATGGGAGCAAATTGAACTACCAAGGTTTCTAAAGAACCACGACAGACCATATCTTCTCAATTTAGCGAATACTGCTCCTGTTTATTATCCCAATAACTTTATTGTGATACATGATATGGCTGTATTTGATTTCTCCTCAGCTTACTCTTTCCTTTTTAAAAAATATTATCAGTTCATACTGCCGCAAATCGGTCAATCAGCTAAAAAAGTGTTTACAGTAAGTTGTTTCTCACAGGAACGCATCAAAATCCATCTTGGGATTCCTTCTATTGTTATTCCAAACGGTGTTAACCAGAAATTTAACCAAACTGAGAATCCTGGAAAAGACAAATATATTCTGGCTGTATCATCCCTTGATCCTAAAAAAAACTTTGCAGGACTTATAAATGGCTTCTTATCCGCTGATATTAAAGACTATACATTAAAAGTAATAGGTTCTTCCAATAGAGTTTTCAACAAGAGCACCCAAGTCAAACATTATAATAATGTCACCTTTACAGGATATATAAAGGATGAAGAACTTAAGCAATTATATCAAAATGCCACAGCTTTTATCTACCCTTCTTTTTACGAAGGCTTTGGTATTCCTCCCCTGGAAGCAATGGCTTCAGGCTGCCCTACAATTGTATCAGATATCCCCAGCCTGAGAGAAGTATGTGGCGATGCAAGTGTATACATTAATCCATATGACACTGCTGATATAGCAAATAAATTAAAAGAAGTCTGTTACAATTCGGAACTTCAAGCGTATTTACATAAAAAGGGTCTCGAAAACATCAGACGATTCTCATGGGAGGATTCATCGATAAAGCTTATGCATTACATTTCTGAAGCAACGCAATAAACCTGATGTAAAGTATAAGTTTCCGTGTTATAGATTTCTTTTTCAATTTTTTTTATATAATTTCGGTATTTAGTCCAATAAAATAATAGGATTTAATTTATACTATATGAAGATTGCCATAGTGCATGATGAGTTAATGCGAAGAGGGGGAGCAGAACAAGTTGTTCGATGTTTTCATCAGGCTTTCCCCAATGCTCCGATATATACTATGGCCTTCAGATCACATCTCACCTATCCTGATTTTTCCGGTTGTACTGTTCATACTTCCTGGTTTAACAAGATCTGCTCATCTGAGAATATTATGCGCCGCTTATTTTTTCCATTCGGCATAATAGCGATGAAGCAAATGAATATTTCCGGATATGATGTGGTTCTGATGTCCTCTACATATGTCGCCAAGTATGCCCGAATTTCACCGGGAACATTAGTTATCAATTATTGCCATACGCCATTCCGGCTGGCATGGTATCCTGAATCTTACCGACAGTATACTACTGCCAGTGGGCTACTTAAAATTGCCTTCAACATAGTAATCAGACTTTTACGAAAAATTGACTATAAGTCTGCCAAACGTTCCGATCATTTTATAGCGAATACATACGAAGTTACCCAACGAATTGCTTCTGTATATAATTTTAAGTCTCATATTGAAGTAATAAATCCACCCGTCAACAGCAAAAACTTCTATATCTCTGAGCAGACTAAAGATTATTATCTTGTTGTATGCAGACTCGAAAGCTACAAAAAGGTAGATTTAATCGTCGAGGCCTTCAATCAGTTAGGATATCCGCTCATAATCGTAGGAAAAGGTTCCATGGAAGAAGCCCTTAAACGATCTGCAAAATCAAACATTACATTTAAAAGCGGGCTTTCTGCCAAAGAACTGGCGCAGTTGTACTCCGAATGTAAAGCATTTGTTTTTGCCCAGAAAGAAGATTACGGCATCACTCCACTTGAAGCAAATGCTTCCGGAAGACCTGTGATAGCTTTTGGTCAGGGCGGAGTTCTGGAAACAATGATTCCATATACAAAAGACTCGCTGAAAGCCACTGCCCTGTTTTTTGACAAGCAAACACCTGAAAGCCTGATTGCGGCCATCAAAACATTTGAGAAGCTTGAATTTTGTCCTTCCTTTATAAGAAGCCATGCCGAAAATTTTGATGAAAGCATCTTTGTGCAGCAAATAAAGGATTATGTTACAAAAACATATCAAACAAGAAATAATAAATCTTCATTTAAAGAAAAGTCGGCTTCCGATCTAACCGTAAAAATTGCCTGAGCAATGAATAAGAATGTAATTTCCTTTTATCAATGGAAATTAAGCCTTGGAGTTCTTTATCTGTTTGCTTTGACGCTTCCCTTCTCCCTGAAATTTTCCAATATCTTACTGGTGGCCATCGCCGCCCTGCTTATTTTTCGCAAAGGCTATCTGCACGATTTAAGAAAAAATAATCGCAATAGTACACTTCTTTCACTGACAGCTTTGTTTGTCATTTATGCTTTATCAGTTCTGTGGTCATCCAACAAATCGTATGGTGGATTTATCCTGGAAAAGCATCTAAGCCTGCTATTGGTTCCCTTAGCGGTGATTCCGGCTCTCTCCTGTCTCAGACCGCATATCAGGCACATTCTTTCCTGTTTTGTAACCGGAATACTGCTTTCATTTAGCTGGCTCTTCTATCAGTATTTCACTACTTACAATGCGACCACGGACCTCAGCTATTTTTTTCGGGAAACTGCTGTGCAGTACGTGCAGTTACATCCCAGTTATCTTGCAATGTATACAGTCTTTGCCTTCGCAATCATTGCAGTTAAATTGAACTTAACCGGCTCTGGATTCATCAAAGCATTACTATTTATTACACTACTGATCCTATTCGTACTCATCCTGATGACCGGAGCCAGAATGCCTTTATTGGCTCTACTTATAATAACTTTTGCAATGGCAACCGGTATTTTGTTAAAGGTTCGCTATGGCTGGCTGTTCTCTCTCGGCCTTTTGACTCTCATCGGTTTTATTGGTTATTTCTCTCTCCGGACTCCTCTTCTCAAAAGCCGGATTTCCGAAATAAGCAATACAGCCTTTAAGCCTCCGGTAGATATTCATTTCAACTCGGTAAATCTGAGAATCGCCCAATTATTATGCAGCAAAGAAATTATTAGTCAACACTGGCTGACCGGGATCGGAGCTGGTGATGCTCAGGAGAGTCTTAATAACTGCTATCAGCAACATAACTGGAGCCCTGCATTATATGAGCGAAGTTACAATGCTCATAATCAATATCTTCAAACCTGGCTAAGCTCTGGAATAGTGGGCTTGTTGGTTCTGCTTTTTATATTATTAGCACCATTATGGAAAGGGACCAATCGCCTGCACATGGTGCTAATCGTATTATTTGCAATATGCTGCCTGACAGAATCCATGCTGGAAAAAAACAAAGGAATTGTTTTTTTTGTCTTTTTTACGACCCTGCTGTCACAAACCTTTCCTTTCTCTGATGACCCCGAAAAAGAAAAAACCGGGAGCTAGTCCCGGCTTTTATGTATTTATATTATAACTTATCTGCCCTGTCTGTCATTCTGTCCAGCCAATACGTTCAAACGCCAGCCTGTATGCTTCATCATAATATTTAGTAAGATTCTGCCAATCAAAATCCTCAGATGAGCTTTCTACAAGATTACGTTGCTGAATACGATCTCTTCTGGACATCCTGACAAATGAAAACAACATTTCTGCCAGTTGCTCGGCAGAAGAATAAAAGTTATCATCTACACGTTTCACCACGTATATGCCTTTTTTCTCAGGATTTTCTACATTCTTGATTACATAATCCCCAAAGCCCGACAAGTCACTGGTTACAGCAGGTACCCCACTGGCCATACATTCAAGCGGTGTGTATCCCCATGGTTCATAATAGCTTGGGAATATTCCAAGATTACATCCACGCACAAATTGCCCGTACTCCATACCAAACAAAGGATTTGTCGGAGAAATAAAGTCAGGGTGATAAACCATCTTAACTCGGTCGTGCGCATTATTGACCAGATTGGCAGAACGAATAAAGTTTAGTATTTCATCCGTATCATCATGGTACAGGTTATGTGTAACCACAATAGGCAACTCCTGAGATTTCCAGGAAAGCAGCGTTCTGCGTAATCGTAGTTTCCAGTACTCATCAACATAAGCATTTAAATCAGGCAATTTTCCGTCATTACTTTCTGCAGCAGCACAGAACAGACGATTACCAACCTGCTTTTCGATTGCCTCACAGGTTTCCCGTATTTCTTCCATTACAGCACGAGACTGCAACACTTTGGGATTGATGGTGGAAAATGGTTGCTTTGTAATGAAAAACATTACAACAGTCGTATCAATTCCTGCCTCTTTCATCTTCCAGTTAAGACGGGCCAATGCTTCAAGTGTCAGATCATAGCCTTTATTTCGGTATTCATACCGGCCGGAAGTAAAGAAATAAAGAGTCTTATCAAGATCAAACGAGTAACTCTGGAAAAAGTGTCCCATTACAAATTCATGAATTTGCTCTTTATATTGCAGATGAAGATTCTGAAATTCATGAAGCGCTGTAAAACGCTCAATGTTCAACCCGTTGGGCAATACCAGATCCACTTCTCTTCCCAGCAAATACTTACACTCCCTTCCCGTCACATCACTTACTGTTGTAAATACATGGGATCCGTGAGCTGCTGACCTTTCAATCCTGACCATCGCCTCGATATTGAAGTTTCTCGCTTCTGCATTCCAGTCATAATAAGGCAGATGCTCATAAAACTCATGATCGTTCATGGCCAGATAACGACCGAGCAAAGTAGCATGTGTGGTAAATACAGTTGTGATCGGAAGATTATCCTTTCGTATATCCGGGATGACCGTTCCGACCATCCATTCATGAAAATGAGTTACAATTCTCTTATTGAACGTCTGCTCTGCAACTAATTCCTTGAGAAAGGTCTTCACCATAAAACCAAACGCCACTACCTGATTCAGCAAGTCATCACCATCAGGCAACGATATATCATGATCTGCCCACAGCAGATACTTGATTTCCCCGAGCCTTGGATAGACATTAAAGGGGTTAAATAATACAACCTTAGGCCGGCCGGAAACCAGCCAGTAACCATAATACACCTCAAATCCCTGATCCCTCATCCTTCCGACAACCTTTCCGATAGGATCATCCGGATCTATGGAATATATCGGTTCAAATTCAGCAGAGGCCTTCCCATGAAAGTAAGGACCCAGCAATAAATAATTTCCATCCCATTTATCACCTGTCGAAGGTACTTTTGAACGAATAACGGTATAAATGCCGCCAACCTGATTACATACTTCCCAGGCAACTTCTATTAAAAAGTTTTCATCTGGTTGTTCCTGCAAATTCATCTTCTTCACTGAATTCGGATTCGTGGTTACACTGCTTTTACTTTTAACAGTTGTAGTACTTGTTCTTTTTCTTGCCACAATTTAGAAACTAAAAGTTTACTTTCGAGTAAAAATAATCGTAGACTTGTGCAAAGAAACTACAATATTTTTTTATATTAAAAATTCCAATAAAATAGATTTACTCTCAAACACCTGTACTTGTTTAATATTTCTGAATTTGTATCATGATAAATAAGTTTTTTTTTTCAACTCTGTTGCTGGCCGCTTTTATTCAGGCTCATTCTCAAAGTAAAGTCAATCTGGGACGCCCGGTCAATAATCCTCTGAGCAATGATCGTAATCCTTCGATAAGCGGCAACGGCAAGTATATGGTCTTTGAAACGGATTATGGAGATGAAAGGTTATACCCGGTCATCGCAAGACAGGCTGCATCAATGTGGAGCCGCCCCGAAGAGCTTTCCGGCCTTTACAACAAAACAACCAATGATAAGGACTGGAACCTGAACTACGATGGTTCCGTTATCTTTTTCTCCTCTGCCAGATATGGCGGAGTTGGTAATTCTGATATCTGGATGTCCAGGAAACAAGGTGATAAATGGGCTCCGCCTGTCAATCTTGCCAAACCGGTTAATTCAACTGCCCCCGAAATCAGTCCGTCCATAAGCGCAGACGACAAAAAGCTATACTTTGTACGTCTTAACGGAAAAAAAAGCCCCTCAGGAATGGAGTGCGGTACGATCATGATCAGTGAGCTCAAGGCAAATACCTGGAGTGAGCCTGTGACCTTGCCATCACCGATAAATACCGGATGCGAATGCTCTCCCAAAATCTTATCTGATAACCGGACATTAGTTTTTGCCTCTGCCCGTGAAAACGGGAAAGGCGGTTTTGATCTTTACAAAAGTGTTTTACAGCCCAATGGCCAATGGTCTTCCCCGATTCCTTTATCTTTTGTCAACACAGAAAAAGATGATCTCTATATAAGTATCCCTGAAAAAGGTGAGTATGCAATCATAACAGCAACAGAACACGACAAAGATGATCTTTTTAAGATTAAGCTGTCTGAAAACTTTCTCCCTCAAAAACATCTGGTACTTCATAGCACAGTAAATGAAAAGAACAGTCAGAAAACCATCGCTGCCAAAATTCAGATTAGTACCCCCGATAATCCGGCAGTTATTAATGAATTATATACAGAAGGAAGCTCCGGCAAGTTTAAAACCGTACTTGCAGGTAACGATACTTACGAGGTCACTATACTTCCAATGGCTAAGGGTTATTTCCATGAAACACTGATTTTCAACAACTCCACACCTGCCCCCGAATTTATTGGTCTGACATCACTGAAAACCGGAAATACGATGGAACTCTCCCGAATTGATTTCACACCCGGAGCCGAAATAAAACCGGGCAAGGAAGAACTGGATAAAATTGTCAAAACACTCAAAGACAATCCCGAAGTATCTGTGGAAATCGCTGTCCATACTAAAAGTATTCAAAAAGATACCATTCAGCGGGATGATCTGACAGAAGTAGACTCAACCGTAAGTATCAAGACTAAAATACTGAGAAGAACAGCCAATGACGAAAGCATTCCATTGGTAGACACCGTCATTGTAAATGAAGTCAGCCTGATCTATCACAACAACCGGACCCAGCGGGAAGCAGAAAGCATCCGCAGCTATCTTTCATCAAAGGGTATAAGCCCGGAACGGTTAAAAGCTGTAGGCTATGGCGATATGCACAATAAAGTAGCCGGAAACGCTTCCAGAAAAGTAGAGCTGATAGTCCTGTAAGATGATAAAATGAGGCAGCAGCCAGTACTTGAACAAACCGGCTTGCTGCCTTTACCTTTATCAGGATTCAACAGCCAGTTCAATCGAGTGCCATAGTTTATCTGCAGTCTTTTGCCAGGAAAAACATTCTTTTCGAATTCTCCCTTTTGCTATCAGGCTACTTCGAAGTACCGGATCAAGCGCTATTTTCTGCAAGCCCTCTCTGATACTGTCAATTGAAAAAGGATTTACAGTAACGACCGCATCACCACCTACTTCCGGCATAGATGATACATTGCTGGTAATAACCGGAGTGTCACAATACATTGCCTCAAGCACCGGAATACCAAAACCCTCAAACACCGACACATAAACCATTGCGAGAGCTGAAGCTATTACATTGCGAAGCTCTATCGTAGAAAGTCTTCCCGTAAAAATTACCTCCTTTTTATGCTCCATGGATTTATAGGCTTTCTTGATATCTTCCGTCCACCATTTTTTTTGTCCCACAATCATCAGTTTGGTGTCCAACCCTGTCGACTTCTTGTAAGCGTCAAAGGCATAAAAAAGATTCGCCAGATTCTTTCTTGGATGAAGTGCTCCTACAAAAAGGAAATACGGACATCCTTTTGCATAGATAGTCCGTGTCTGTATTTGCCTGGCAGGCAATATCGGCTGATAAAACTCATTGGCACCATTATAAACCACATCGATTCTTTCCCTGTCAATACCATATATTCTGACAATATCTTCCCGGCTAAACTCTGAAACCGTGGCTATACGCCTGGCTTTACGGGCAAACCGGGGGAAATAATGATGATAATACAATTGGGTCAGCCTGGGCAGATCATTTGGGAAATGCTCAAAATTTAAATCATGGATTACCGGCAGTGACTTATACCCGGTCGTAAGAGAAAGCATCCCGTCAGGACTAAGAAACAGATCCGGCTTCACCTTTCTCAGAGCCATTGGTACAGATATATCAAACCAGGTAGCATACAAAAACGGATGCCTCGCCTGAGGCGACACCACCATAGGAACTACATTGTCTGAAAAGATAAAATCTTCATCAAACTTTCTGTCAAACAAAAAATAAAAAGTATGCTCTTTGTGCTGTTGAGTTATTCTTTTAAGTGTTTCATACGTAAACCATCCGATCCCTTCCAGCCTGTCTTTCAATAGCAATCTGGTATTAACAGCAATATTCATCCTTCCATAAAAATTTTTACAAGATAAATGTATTATTGGAGGAATAAAATACCACTTCTCATGAAATCACAATACCAAGCATGGATGCAATTTCTTTTTCGGCTTCTTTAAGCTGTTTATGCACCTGCAGCAATGTCATGATATCTTTATTGTCAGCTTCCGCATTTTTGATTTCCTGCATATTTTCCCGGATCATGTACTTGATACTTCGAAACTTCAGTCGAAGGATCGTAAGAAATCCCAAATTAGGTAAAATCTCTTCGTCCGTCGGAACAAATATTTCATATTTTGTCCATTTTTCACTGATCGCATAGCGTGAAGTAATAAGAGCAATTGCCTCGGAACGGATTTCTTCATCCGGGTGGGAAAAAAATTTTTGCTCCCGAATAACCCCGAGCTCCTCAAAGTCTTCTCTGATCAGCTCAAGAAGACGCCGGTATATCGGAATAGAAAAAGTCAGGTCTTCTATTTCGGATAATACGTACGATGCAAAGTTTGTTGTATCAAACTGCTCATTTCCAAACTTCAGCAGCAATCTGACAATTTCTTTTTCCTGCATCTCTACTGCAGAAGAATACAGATCTTTCTTTACAGAACTCTTTTCATTAACAATTGTCTGGGAAAATTCTGAAACAGACACATCCGCCTGCTGACGGTTTTCTTCATCCTTTTTCCGGTCTTTCAGCTGAATCTTATTGTACTCGGCAATCAGAATATCCTCGGCAATATTTAAAAGCTGGCTACATTGCTGAAAAAAGACAGCTCGCTTGATAGAATCCGGAATTCTGGCGATACTTTCTACAATATCCCTGATTACCGATGCTTTTTTAATCGGATCATTGCCCGCTTCCAGCAGAGCCAGCTCTGTCTTATAGGTTATAAAGTCCCTGGCATTCTGATGTACGTAGTTTTTAAAGGCGTCCCCCCCTATCTTGCGAACATAGCTGTCCGGGTCTTCGCCATCCGGAAACGCAACCACCTTCACGTCCATACCCTGAGTCAGAATAAGGTCAATACCTCTCATTGAGGCTTTCAACCCGGCCACATCTCCGTCATAAAGAACAGTAATGTTATTCGTATACCGGTGAATAAGCTTAATCTGATCTTCCGTCAGTGATGTTCCGGACGAAGCCACCACATTATGTATCCCTCCCTGATACAAGGATATTACATCTGTATAGCCTTCTACCAGAAAACAATTATCCTCATGTCTTATAGCCTGCTTGGCCTGGTAAAGTCCGTATAGAACCTTACTTTTATGATATACTTCGGTTTCCGGACTATTAAGATATTTTGGCTGTTTTTTATCCGCTTTAAGTATCCGGGCTCCAAAACCGATAGTCTTTCCGGTAAGATTGTGGATAGGAAAAATAACTCTCCCTCTGAACCGGTCATAAAGACTGCTACTATCCGCATTCTCCAGGCTAAGGCCAGCTTTTAGCAGAAACTCTTTCGAATATCCGTTATCCAGTGCGCTTTTGGTCAAACCATCCCAGGTCTCCCGGCTAAATCCCAGAGCAAACTTCCGTATCGTATCCTGATTAAAGCCGCGTTCCTTAAAATAGCTTAAGCCGATGGATTTGCCTTCATCCGAACTCCACAGAAGATCCTCATAATACTGAGACGCGTAGGAAAGAACAATAAATAAACTTTCCTTCTCTGTCTGCTGGGCAATAGCTTCTGGAGAAACAGTTTCCTGAACCTCAATACCATATTTGGCCGCCAGATACTTCAATGCTTCCGGATAATTCAGGCCCTCCAGCTCCATCAGAAACTGAATAGAATCGCCTGCTTTTCCACAGCCAAAACATTTGAATATCCCTTTAGCCGGAGTTACAGTAAAAGAAGGCGTTTTTTCATCATGAAAAGGACAGCATCCTAAATAGTAATGCCCTTTCTTTTTCAGACTGACAAAATCACCAATGACTTCTTCAATGGAAGCCGATTGCTTTATAGTCTCTATAATATCCTGAGAAATGGACAATGTTGTAAGGCTGTTTTAAGAGGAATCAGATTCAAGTTAGCTATTTTTTTGCTAAAAATCAGTACCTGAACTGAATTTCGGAAGTCTCAACCATATTACTTTTATGAAGCGCTCTATCCTGAATATAAATTTGAAATTTTACGATTTTACCGTTGAGAATTTCAGCAAGCCAGGGCTGATCAGAAATAGTAAATGAAAGTTCTCCGTCAATCGGCCCTTCGTAGTTTCTGGGTGACAATAACGGAAAACGTCCGTTCAGCGGCGAATAACAGGTATCATATCGTTTAAAAACAGTCCCTTCCTTAATCCACATATCTACAAAAAAATTAAAATGGTCAGGGTTGTAATTTACCCGGAAGGTATCAATTCCGGAATTCATTCCTGCGTAATTTCCGATTATATAATAACATGGATTATAACTTTCCGATCCTCCGCCTGATGATAATTTTAGTATATTGCCATCATCATCCAGTACAAAATCATACGGCTGATATGGGTAATATATGTCCTGATCGGAAAGGCCAAGGTCTCCGTCTCCGTCTTCAAACCGTACTGTAATGATTATGGAGTCTGTTTGACTGAGTGTATAGGGATTCTTAATGACAAAACGCCGGATCTTTTCAAACCGGATCGTTGGTCGTGCAGGGTATTCCGGAGCCCTGTCACAACTCAGAATAAAGATGATAACGTAAAATATAATTCCGGTAAAACGCATCCCGCAAAAATTTATCAATTGAAAACAGATGAATCCGGCAAATAGTTATAAAAATCAGATACTAAACCTGGGTCATAGCGAATTTTCGCAAATGGCTATGGAAATTTTCCGATGGCAGGCTGCCGAAAATCCGGTATACAACCAATACCTTCAATCACTCAGCATTAACCCAGTCACAATTAGTCATCCGGAACAGATACCTTTTCTGCCAATTTCATTTTTTAAAACCCACAGCGTACTTTCAGGAACCCCGCTAGTACAGACAAAATTCCTGAGCAGCGGCACTACCGGAATGCAGCGCAGCACTCACTATATCGCGGACCCGGACTGGTACCTCCGGGTATCTGAAAAAATATTCCGGCAGTTTTATTCCAATCTTGATAATACTATAATTCTCGCGCTATTACCCTCATATCAGGAGAATCCCCATTCCTCGCTGATTTATATGATCAATTATTTCATCCGGCAGAGTAACTCTCCTTTATCAGGATTTGTAAAATCATCTGATGAGCTTCAGGAAACATTAAGACAAGCAGCCCAAACATCTCGTAAAGTATTCCTTTTTGGTGTAGCATACGCATTGCTGGATCTGGCAGAAACCGGACTATCACTTCCGAACATAACCCTTATCGAAACCGGTGGCATGAAGGGGCGTAGAAAAGAGCTGACAAAAGAAGAACTGCATCAGATTTTACTACAAAATTTCCAACTGAGTGAAGTACATTCCGAATATGGTATGACTGAATTATTGTCGCAGGCATATTCCAGCAATAATGGCCTTTTCCTCACGCCACCCTGGATGAAAATAATGACCAGAGAGATCAATGATCCTTTTTGCGACAATACCGGAATACGAAGCGGAGTAATCAAAGTGGCAGATCTTGCCAATATCGACAGCTGCTGCTTTATAGAAACCGAAGATATCGGTATTTGCACACCGGAGGGCTTTAGAATACTGGGAAGATTGGACAATTCGGAGATCCGGGGGTGCAACCTGCTATACGAAGGATAGGATAATTGCCCAGAACTTTTAAGGCATAAACCGCAATCGCTCTTCTTTGGAAGGAATCCGGCATACTTCCTTTTTACCAAACCAGCGATAACGATTGTCTGCTACAATATCATACACCCAATCCCTGATGATCTCAGGTATGAGTAGTAAAATCTTTGTCAGCCTGAACAATCCCGGAAGCTGTGCCAGTATAGCAATAGCAGCAGAAGACTTGACCTGATACTTACCACCTTGCCACAAGACTACCGAATTATACTTTCCGAGCGAAATATTATACTTGCTGGCAGTAGTTCCCTGCAAAGGTGCAAAAAGAAATTTTTTCTCTTTATCTCTGCGAATAACAAAATCAACAAACCTGTTACACAATCCGCAAACACCATCAAAAAAGATCACCGGATGATCATTTTTCATCCATTCGTATTATCTGTCGGGTACAATTCAGGAAAGTTATCAGGATCTGCTTCATGCATCATAGCATAAGCCGCATCAAATATATCTTCTGTATTAGGCTTGGAAAAATAATCTCCGTCAGATGCATAAGCCGGTCGGTGCGCTTTGCCCGGAATCGTCACAGGCCTGGCATCCAGATATCGGTAAGCATTCTGCTCTTCCAGAACTTTTTGGAGCATATAGGCAGAAGCTCCTCCCGGCACATCCTCATCGGTGAAAATAACTCTGTTCGTTTTCTTAACAGACTCGACGATCAGATGATTTCTGTCGAAAGGAATCAATGTCTGTACATCAATTACTTCGCATGAAATCCCGACTTCCTGCAACTGCTCGGCTGCATCCATGACAATACGGCACATAGACCCGTAGGTAACAATGGTAATATCATCTCCCTCTCTCAGTACCTCCGGTACTCCAAGGGGCACCGTATATTCCCCGAGATTAGAAGGCATTTTTTCTTTCAGACGATACCCATTCAGGCTTTCAATAATAATAGCCGGGTCATCGGATTTCAGCATGGTATTATAGAAACCTGCTGCCTGGGTCATATTACGTGGCACCAGTACATATACTCCTCTAAGGCTGCCAAGAATGAGACTCATTGGTGATCCGGAATGGAACATTCCTTCAAGACGATGCCCCCTGGTTCTGATAATCATCGGAGCCTTCTGTCCTCCTTTGGTGCGATAATGCAAAGTCGCCAGATCATCAGACAATGTCTGAATAGCAAATATCAGATAATCAAGATATTGAATCTCTGCTATTGGCCTTAACCCCCTCATGGAAGCGCCTATTCCCTGTCCAACAATGGATAGCTCACGAATACCTGTATCGATTACCCGGAGCTTACCAAACTTTTGCTGCAAACCAGCCAGTCCCTGGTTCACATCCCCAATCACTCCCACGTCTTCGCCAAAAGCAAATACTCTGGCATCTTTTAGCATGAGCGCTTCAAAATTGGCCTGCAGCACTTCCCTTCCATCTACTGATTGGACATCATCAGCATAAGCAGGCGATATTTCCTTAACGTGTAGCGCACTATCTTCCGACTGGCTGTATAAATGCGAATTATACCGCTCTGCATTTTCTCTGGTAGCTCTTTCCAGCCAGTCCATGAGCTTTGGCTTTATCCGGTTATCTTCTCTGCGGATAATTCTCAGTGTCTTTTTTACAGCTCTGTATGCATCACTTCGTATCGGATTGAGCGTTTTGGAAAGCTCATTATAAATATCATTCAGTGCTTCCTGATTATCGGATGAGCTATCTGCCGCTTTTTTAATTAGCTGAAGAGCCTGGTTCAGATCTCCTTTCATTGATTCTACAAAATCATTCCAGGCTTCCTGTCTGGCTTTTCTGACAGTATCAACAGCCGCCTTTTCTATAGCAAGCAGTTCTCCCTCAGAAGCAATCTCAGAATCAAGTATCCACTCTCTGAATTTTTTGTTACAATCAAATTCTTCTTCCCAGGCAAGTCTTTCCTTTGACTTGTAGCGTTCATGCGAACCGGAAGTCGAATGTCCCAGAGGCTGTGTAAGTTCTGCTACATGAATAAGTGAAGGAACATGCTCCTTTCGCGCAAGCTCAGCTGCCTCTTTATAGGTAGCACACAGCTCCTCATAATTCCAGCCATTCACCTTATATATTTCAATTCCGCGCTCATCCCTGGTTCTGCGAAAACCGGTAAACATGGCAGATATATCCACTTTAGTAGTCTGATACTCCTGAGGTACGGAAATTCCGTATGCATCGTCCCATATAGATACAATCATAGGAATCTGCAAAACTCCGGCAGCATTTACCGCTTCAAAAAAAATGCCTTCTGCTGTTGCAGCATTTCCTATAGTGCCAAAAGCAATTTCATTTCCATTGACAGAAAACTGCTTAAGGTGATGAAGATCTTTGTTATTTCTGTACAGTTTTGAAGCATACGCCAGACCAACAAGCCGAGGCATTTGTGCTCCTGTCGGGGATATATCAGGACTTGAATTTTTTATTTTGGTCAGATCTTTCCATTTACCCTCATTATCAAGACTTCTGGTGCAATAGTGGCCAATCATCATTCTTCCGGCAGAATGAGGCTCTACCTCAACATCCGTATGAGCATACAATTGGGAAAAATACTGTTTGATAGTCAATTCTCCAATAGCTATCATGAATGTCTGATCCCTGTAATAGCCTGAACGGAAATCGCCTTCACGGAAATACTTCGCCATGGCAATCTGCGCAAGTTCTTTACCTGTACCAAATATGCCAAATTTAGCTTTCCCCATGAATACTTCCTTGCGTCCAAGAATGCTCGCCTGTCTGCTTTCGCAGGCAATACGATAATCATTAAGAACTTCTTCTTTTGATATGCTAAGATTTGGTATTACTTCCTGAGTATCCACTATATTCTAGATTTGATGGAAAAAATGCCTACCTTTATTTACAGTTTAACGTCAAAAATATGTAAAAAGGTTTTAGGATCAAACCAAATAAAATTTGTGTCTTTTAAAAAATGGAATAATATTTGGGAGTTTTTTCAATACTTCATTTCATAAATGGTTTTATAATTAATAACATATTTCAACATGGTAAAAAATCTGACACTTTTATTAGGCAGTTGTCTGCTACTGGTATGGGGCGCGTTTGCTCAGACCGGAGAATTTGAATTCAAAGAAGAATCGTTTGACTTTGGCACCTTCAGCGAAGGCATTCAGGCAGAGCATGAATTTACTTTTACCAATACCGGTACTACCCCTATTATTATTACAAATGTAAGAGCATCCTGCGGATGCACGACTCCAAACTGGACCAAGGATCCTGTTCCTCCCGGGGGAACGGGTGTTATCAAAGCATCCTACAACAGCAAAGGACGCCCGGGCGTTTTTAACAAAAGCATTACGATCACTTCCAATGCAATAGAATCAAGCAAAGTATTGTTTATCAAAGGTGTTGTTAACAAAGAAGAGGAAAAGCCACAGTATTCTCCGGAAGAATTAAAAAAATCGGCTCAGCTGAAGTTTGATAAGAACGAGTATAACTTTGGAAAAATTGAAAGAGGACAAAAGGTTGTTAAAGAATTTCAGGTAAAAAACACCGGTAAAACTCCTTTAACAATTGCCAAAGCTCAGTCTGCCTGCAACTGCATCAAACATACACTTACTCCTGCTACTCTGGAGCCGGGCAAATCCGGCAAACTGGAGCTTGTGTACAACCCCTATCAGGACGGCGCCAACAGAGATATCGTTTCGTTAACCACCAATGATCTGAATAATCCGCTTGTGCAAATCATACTACAGGCTGAAGTGGTTGAAAATCTTTCGAATCAAAGTCCTTTGAAGGAAAACAACCAGACACCTTTTAAATAAAAAAATTAATTCAAAAAAAGCCATTCCAATGTGGGATGGCTTTTTTTTTATATATCAGCAACAACTCTGATTCAACATTGAAGTTTAATACTATATGAAAATAGGAGTACCTAAAGAAATAAAAAAGAATGAATACCGTGTAGCTGTCACTCCGGCTGGAGTAGCAGAATTAGTCAATTGCGGACACGAAGTCTATATTCAGCAGGATGCAGGAGCCGGTTCCGGCTTTTCTGATTCCGAGTACATAGAAAAAGGTGCAAAGATTGCAGATACGCTTGAATCAATCTACAAAACCGCAGAACTGATCATCAAAGTTAAGGAACCACTGCGGGAAGAATATAATCTGATAGAGAAGCACCATATTGTTTTCTCCTACTTTCACTTTGCTTCGTCCCTGGAGTTGACAGAATCGATGTGCAAATCAGGCGCAGTATGTATCGCATATGAAACAGTCACAAAATCGGACAAGTCACTTCCTCTTCTTACACCAATGTCAGAAATAGCCGGCCGAATGAGTGTTCAGGAAGGAGCGAAATATCTTGAAAAACCTATGGGCGGAAGAGGTGTCCTGCTGGGTGGAGTGCCTGGAGTCCCCCCCGCTAATGTTATTGTGCTTGGTGGCGGCATAGTGGGAGCTAATGCCGCAAAAATGGCTGCCGGTCTCGGAGCCAATGTCACTCTGTTTGATATAAATATCGACCGCTTACGTCATTTATCAGATATCCTTCCTTCCAATGTAACAACCATATACTCCAACTCCACAAATATTCGTGACACGGTTGCTCAGGCCGATCTGATTATTGGCGCTGTACTGATCCCCGGAGCTAAAGCTCCGGTGCTGATATCAGCGGATATGCTCAAATTAATGCGCCCGGGCACTGTATTAGTAGATGTAGCCGTAGATCAGGGTGGCTGCATAGAAACATGCCGGCCAACTACTCACGAAGCTCCTACATATGTTATAGACGGGATTGTTCATTATTGTGTTGCCAACATGCCCGGAGCAGTACCTCATAGTTCAACACTGGCATTAACCAATGCAACACTTCCGTTTATCCTGCAACTGGCAAACAAAGGCTGGAAAAATGCAATCAGGGAAAATGCCGGGTTAAAAGAAGGGTTGAATATTGTTCATGGCAAAATAGCACACAAACTATTGGCAGAAAGTCTGAATTTACCTTTTGAAGAAGTCGGCTAAATATCATTCAAACACAGGCAGCTGCTCCATAAACTCGTAGCTGCCTGTTTCATGTATTATCCGACAGCAAAAATGCTGCAAACCATTCGTGATGACAAGGTAACGTGCCTTGTAGTGAATATTGTAGCGGGATGCCTGTTCAAATACTTTATCTGACAGCGATACCTCAGAAGATTTACACTCAATCAGCATAAAAACCTGCCCGGAACGGTCAAATACAATGATATCACTCCGGCCATTCAACGAGTTGTAACGAAGCCCCGATTCAATCTTAATGAGCGCTTTCGGGTACCTGCAATGATTAATCAGAAAATGAATAAAGTGCTGCCGGACCCATTCCTCCGGAGTAAGAATTATATATTTCTTTCGAAGGATATCAAAAACCGCCCTTTTTCCGTTAAGGTCTTTATACCTGAATGAAACCGGTGGCAGATTAAGGCAAATCATACTCAAATTTACAAAAGGAGGATAGATATATGAAGACTAAAGATGAAATTGTATCGGACTGGTTACCCAGATATACCGGTACTGCCTTGGATGAATTTGGTCAATACATTTTATTGACAAACTTTATTAATTATGTCGAGATGTTTGCCAACCGTTTTGATGTGGAAATCAAAGGTTATGACAAGCCAATGCAAACCGCAACTGCTCACAATATTACAATTATAAATTTTGGAATGGGAAGCGCCATGGCGGCGACCGTAATGGACTTATTAAGCGCAATCATGCCCAAGGCAGCTTTATTCCTCGGCAAATGTGGTGGCCTGAAAAAAACAAAAATAGGAGATCTGATACTTCCTATCGCAGCTATTCGGGGCGAAGGAACCAGTGATGACTATCTTCCGCCTGAGATTCCGGCTCTGCCTTCTTTCCGGCTCCAGCGGTCCGTATCATCCACCATAAAAAAGCATGAGCTGGATTATTGGACTGGTACCATCTATACAACCAACCGCAGAGTATGGGAGCATGATGAGGGCTTTAAAGAATATCTGAGGGATATCCGGGCTATGGGAATCGACATGGAAACTGCGACCATATTTGTCGTAGGTTTTGCCAATGGTATTCCACACGGAGCATTGTTGCTGGTTTCAGACAATCCGATGGATCCTGAAGGGGTCAAAACCTCCAGAAGCGACAAGGAAGTAACTAACAGATTTGCCGGGAAGCATCTCGAAATCGGAATCGATTCTCTTCTGGAATTAATAAACTCAGGAGAATCTGTGAAGCACCTGATATTCGAGTAGTTTGTTTTTTTAATAAAACAGAAAAGCCCTGCAAAACACTGCGAGGGCTTTTGTTTGTGACTCCTCTGGGGCTCGAACCCAGGACCCCATCCTTAAAAGGGATGTGCTCTACCTACTGAGCTAAGAAGTCAACTTATCTGATTACATTTTTTCAAATGCGGTGCAAAGATAGCAGCTATTTATATAAATGCAAATTTTGCCGTTCTTTTTAAGCTTCGGAAAGTAGCACTACTTAACATAGCTACCCCGGCATGAAACTTTCAGAAAAATGATCCCGGACAGCCCATCAACTTCAAGAGCAATATAAAAAAAATACAATTACAAACCACTATACAATAAAACAAAAAAGCCCTGCAAAACTGCGAGGGCTTCGATTGTGACTCCTCTGGGGCTCGAACCCAGGACCCCATCCTTAAAAGGGATGTGCTCTACCTACTGAGCTAAGAAGTCAACTTTTTTCTTTTTTTTGTGCAATTCTTTGTCGTAATTGCTGTGCAAAGGTAACAGCTATTGGTTTAAATACAAACTATGCGACAGAAAATATTTATTTTTTTTTCAGTTTTTTTCATTACAATTTCATTTTCAAATACTTCTTCAGCTAAAAATAGTTCATTAGTTCAGGCAGACTCTCTGTTCAGAGTTAACCAACGCACAGAAGCCATAGCGGCATATCGTTCCATCCTGGGTAATGGTTCGTTTTCCCCGGCGCTTTTTCTCAAGCTTGCCTACATGCAGGAAACCTCCGGTGACATAAGCGGTACGCTGGTCACCCTTAATACTCTTTATAAAATCAATCCGGATCCGGATATACACTTAAAAATGGAGGAGCTTGCTCTTATCAACAACCTTAGCGGATACCAATACACGGACAGTCAATATTTCAATACGTTATATCAAAAATATTACTATTATATTCTTTTATCTGTTCTGATTGTATCCGGATTCTATTTTACTCACCTTAATCTGAAAAAAGTCAAAGGGAATAATCTGGGCATGCGCCCTCTTTTATTTATTTGCATATTGCTGGTATTGTTTTACATTGTCAATTTCAATATTCAGCCATTGCATGCCGTCATCGTTAATAAAAATACGCTGATTATGTCCGCCCCCTCCCCTGGTTCCGATCTGCTGGAGATCACAGGCTCAGGACACAGAGTCAGCCTGATCGATCAGACTGATATATGGTATCAGGTTGAGTTTAATGACAAAACCGGCTATATTAAGGCCAGTGATCTTTACATCATCAGACAAGAATAGAATCTTAATTCCCCTTTAATGCATTGAATAATTATTTCAGGACTTATCTTCTCAGGGATTTCACACCGGGTGTAAAATTCATGCTGATCAGCATCTGTGCGTTTTCTCTGATGCATCTGTGCGTAAAAGCGCTTCCGGGTATTCCTGTGGTACAGATTATCATGATCCGGTCTGTTTTTTCATTATCAATGTGTATCGGAGATTTTGTAAAAAATGACATTAACCCATGGGGTAACAATAAAAAGATTCTGGTATTGCGAGGTCTTTGTGGTATAGTAGGCCTTGTCCTGTTTTTTACTTCCATACAACACATCCCGCTGGCTTCTGCTGTCACGATCAGCAACCTCATGCCCGTATGCACACTTTTACTTGCGGTTGCTTTTCTAAACGAAAAAGTTACCCCTGTTCAATGGCTCACTATACTTCTTTCCTTTTCAGGAGTATTCCTGATCAAAGGGTATGATACACGAATTTCAACAGAAAACTTATTGATCGCGTTAGGCGGCACTTTTTTCGCTGGTTGCGCCCATTTTCTAGTGCGTAAACTAAAAACCACGGACCATCCTTCCGTGATTATGTTCTATTTTCCTCTCATCACCATTCCTGTCATTTTTCCGGTTACCATTTATCAATGGGTTAATCCTGATCCGGAACAATGGCTGATTCTGGCCTGCGTAGCTGTTTTCACTCATTTGGGCCAATGGTTTCTCACGAGAGCGTATCAGCTCGAAGAAGTCGGAAAAGTCGCTCATATATATTTTTTAGGGGTAATACTTGCCCTGGTATACGGATACACCCTATTCGATGAGACTTTTAACCTTCTGACACTAGCTGGCATGCTGCTGATCTTTGGCGGCATAATACTAAATATCTCCCTTGGGAAAAAGTATCAGCAAGAATAAGCCTTTACACCAGAGCCCTGCCTATATTCCTGCCTCCAGCCATCTATGAGTATAGTGCTGCAAATCAGTAAAACATTCGTGAAAGTCGGCACGAAAATCCTCATACTGATCAAGCAGATCATGTATCGCAACATTCATACGATTGGGAAACCGCGCTCTTCCGGACAAACCATTCAGGGCCTTGCCAAGCCCCGCCAGATTCCCATAGTTCAAAAGCCAGTTATCTCTTTGCATATAAGGTAACATGGTCTGTATTTTTTCCGGAAGGATCATTTTATTTGAAGAAAGTAATGTATACACTTTCTGCGTGAAGGAAATCAAGTCAATGTCGGAATACTGCTCAAAATCGGAAGCGAGAAAATGATCATAGACAATATCGACAATAACAGCTGAATAATGTCCATGGTGTGGCAATAACCGCTTTCTGCTTCTTACAAAAGCAGAGTGGCTATCGGTAAAATGATCAATTTTTCTGTGCAACAGAATACCTTCTCTTACCCCCAATCGCAATGTTTCAAGCGCATCAGTTCCTTTTACCGAATCCGCAATAAAATTGCCGATCATGACATCATTAAAGCCACTGGAAAGTAATGAATGTGCAAGATAGTTCACTATTTATTCAATTAAATGATCCTCTAATGCATCCACAGGAAGTATAGTAAGACTGTCATCTTCACCACAATTCATATGCTCCTCGGCAAAACCATACCCTCTTTTCCGAATCTCGAGCGAACGGTCTTTTAATACAGCCCCCATATAATATCCCCATATGGGCAAAGCCAGACTTGCTCCGGAGCCACCGGATATGCGAATATCCCTGCTCTGCCCTCCTACCCATACACCGGTAACAAGATCAGGTGATATTCCGATAAACCAGCCATCAGCCGAGTTTTGGGTAGTACCTGTTTTTCCGCCAATTTCGGCATCAATGCCAAAATCCGATTTCAGTCTTCTGGAAGTCCCGAATTCTGATCCGGCCTTTAGCAGCTCAACCATATAAGCAGCCGTTCGCTCTGTAATTACTTCTCTGGTTTCCGGCTTGAATTCATATAAAACATTGCCATACTTATCCTCGATACGCAACAACGCATGCGGTCTGATGTAGGTTCCACCATTGACAAATACACAATAAGCAGCCACCATTTCAAACAGAGACACGTCTGTAGTCCCAAGCGCAAGGGAAGGCACAGCTTCCATAGTACTTTCCAGGCCAAGCTTACGTGCAAAGTTTACGATATTATCCGGTCCGGACTGCATCATCAGATTGGCAGCCACTGTATTTACAGAGTTTGCAAGGCCATGCTTTAATGTTACCGGAGCATTGGAATAGGTATTATTGCTGTTGCGGGGAGTCCAGACAGTACCCTTCCACGGATAAGCAACTTCTACATCCAGCACTTCAGAGCATGGAGTAAGGCCAGCCTCTTCTATCGCATAGGCGTACACAAAGGGTTTAAAAGTAGACCCGGCCTGCCTTCTGCTCTGATAGACATTATCATACTTATAATACTTATAGTTTATATCTCCCACATATGCCCTGATCTGACCACTTCCGGGATCTACGGAAAGCGAACCGGTATGAAGAAACTGCACCATGTATTTTATGGAATCAAGCGGGCTGATTTTGCCTGAACGTGGTTTATCATATCCAAACAAAATCATTTCAGCCGGTTCTTTCATTCTGGCCAGACACTCCTTATCTGAGAGGCCTTCATTTTTATATTCTGCATACCTGGCAGATTTTCTGGCAAGATTTTGTATAAAATCGGGATCATTCCACGGAGTTTTTCCTTTCCATTGCTGATTATACTGGTTTTGCAATGCTTTCATATGACGCTGAACCGCCTGCTCGAGATAGGTCTGCATTCTGGCATTTACCGTAGTATAAATTCGTAAACCGCCTCCATACAGATCCTGATTATTCTCTCTGGCCCACTTCTGTATAAAAGGTTTCAGATATCCCCTGAGATACGGAGCAGGGCCTGCTGCGTCACCTTCCGGCTGATAATTTAACCCAAGGGGTTTCTCCTCAAGTTTTTTTCGCTCCTCAGAACTGATAAAACCACTCTTCTCCATCTGAGCCAAGACAGTGTTTCTTCTGGAAAGCGCCCTTTCCGGCCGCCTGACAGGATCATAAACCGAAGGGCCTTTTAACAATCCAACCAGCAGCGCCGCCTGGTTAACGGTAAGTCTGGACGGAACGACATTGAAAAAAGTTTCTGCAGCACTTTTAATTCCATGCGTATTTCTGCCAAAAGAGACAGTATTCAGGTACATCGTGAGAATCTCCCGTTTTGTGTAAGCCCGCTCAATCTGAATGGCAACAATCCATTCTTTTATTTTTGTAATCAGCATGTTATTGCTGAGCGGCCCCTGATAGGCATCATAGTCCCTCAGTTGAAAGAGATTTTTGGCTGTTTGCTGGGAAAGTGTACTTGAACCTCGTTTCTTTCCCTGAATCATATAATAAAAAATAGCAAACGTCCCTTTAAAATCAACTCCCGAATGTCGTTCAAAACGCTCATCTTCCGTTGCTATCAGTGCATTTACCAGATGTTCAGGCAACTCATTGTAATCAACCGGTGTCCGTTTTTCGCGATAATAACTTCCGATAACCTCGCCATCGGAAGAATAAAGCAGCGAGGCCTCATCTGTTTTCGGATTTTCAAGTATTTCCAATCCGGGCAACTCCCCGAACAACCCAAACAGATTTATGCGTACACAACCAATAACAAAGAACAAAAAAAGCCAGCTTCCCAGAAAAGTGAGCCAGGCTACCCGTACAATTCGATCAATCATTGAATTAGATAAAGACTTCTAATTAAAACCAGTAATAACACAAGTACATGAGAACGTAAGAAAGATAAGATCAGATATTCTCTTAGTAAATTTACAATAAAAGTTTCTCAATGTCTTTAATCAGTGATTTATTTGACGGTGGTTTTGCATGGAAGTCTGAGATATTTCCGTCCTTATCAATAAGAATAAAACGGGGAATACTCGGGACATTATATTTTTCCAGTATTTCTTCCTCCTCTCCTTTCAGAGAAATCAAATGTGTACCGCTCACCTCCCGTTCTTCTATAAATCGTTTCCATTTGGCTGTATCCTGATCGATAGAAACATATAAAAAAACCAGATCTTCTTCTCCTCTGAAATGCTCTTTAAGTGATTTTGACCGGTTGATCTGCATAATGCAGGGAGCACACCAGCTGGCCCAGATATCCATATAAATAACTCTTCCCTTAAAATCACTCAGACTAACGGCATTTCCTTCCAGATCCTTAAGCGTAAAACCCGGTGCAGGCTTCCCTTTTTCAGGATCTGCTCCGAAATTGTCTTCTCCTGGATCTGTCGGAGCAAAACCCAGTACCGCTATCACTAACAGCAGAAAAGTAAAGAGGGGAACAATCGTCAGGCCCGCTGTCTGTGTTCTTTTACTATCCATAAATACTCAGTTTATTGCCCTTCTTAATCTCACCATTATTTATTCTGACCACCTTTATAACATCGTGTCGTTCAGATTAAATTCTGCAAAAAGCGAAAATATTTCTTCAAACAAAAAAGTTAAAATCCGGTATCGTTTTCAAATCAGCACAACACGATTTAAATTATTAAAAATAAAATAGTTAAGTATTGTATTGACTATAAATGAAACCTCTTACCGCCTTTTAAAGTTAATACTAAAAGAATATAAACCGCTTCAAATTTTCATTACAGGTAAAAATTTTGGTTTAAAATTTGACATTATATTATTGTAAAAGTTTTCAGCGCATATGAAAGGCATTTATCAATTTTTCATCCCTCTGCTCTGCACAATACTGTTTGTGCTGGCTACAGCGTGTGAAAAAAAGACGATAAATGATACTCCCCGGACTATTGAACCTGTACAGACCGATTCATTACAGCTTGAAAAAAACACAAAAGAAAGCCGGCAGGAAACAGAAAAGCCGGCATTGGAGATGATTCCATCCCAAAATGATTCCATATTCTCTGATTCAGTAAAAGTATCGACGGATATTGTATCTGATTCTACAGAGACTATGGTGCAGCCAATGCGGAAACCCACTTTCAAGCATTTCTACAAATATATGAAGCTCCACAATCGGGGCCCTGTAGTCATGATCCCATTCCGTTTTTAGTTTTTATTTTTGTTTTTTGAAAACTATTCCAAAAAAAATGAGTATTATATCTATTCATAGTAGTATCACTCTACTCATGAAAAGACCATGTGCTGATTTTTATAGACTTCAATTATTTTTAATTAATGAGCAAGACCGACAAAAAAGAAGTTAAAGCTGTATCCAAAGCCATAAAAGCGACTTCTGCAAGCATCAAAAAGAAAGGAGCTGAACCTGTTAAATCAAAATCATCCGATAAAACGGTTTCCGCTTCTGTGAGCGGCAATCGGAAAATCTCGCTTTCCAAAAAAGATGTTCCGTTGGAGAAATCTATAAAAAGCAATGGCACACCTCATAAAAAAGCATCATCGGCCATTTCTGTTGCTTCTGCTACTTCTGTAAAAGATAAAAAGTCCTCTAAAAATACACCTGTACAGGTAAAAAAAGAGGTCATAAATAAAGAAGCCGGAGAACCCGGAAAAAAAGCTCCTGCTACTTCAAAAAAGAAAGTTAAACAAAGTGTGTCTTCACTCAAAAACGAAAAAACAACCCGCCTGGCCATTGTGGTGGATGATCCATGGTTAGAGCCTTATGAGCAGGATATCATTGAGCGGAATAATCGCTTTAAAAATGCACTGAATGAAATAGAAACCGGTGCAGACTCCCTGGATAAGTTTGCCAGCGCATATAAATACTACGGAATCAATTACGACGATAAAAAGAAAGGCTGGTGGTACCGGGAATGGGCTCCTGCCGCTCATCAGCTGTTTCTCACCGGAGATTTTAATAACTGGGACAGATCTTCGCATCCGTTGAAAAGAAATGACCGGGGAATCTGGGAAATTTTTCTTCCATACAAAGATTACAAGGATAAGTTCGTACATACAAGCCGTGTAAAGGTGCATGTTGTATCCGATCGCGGGGCCATGGACCGTATTCCGGCATATATCACACGCGTAATACAGGATCCCCAGACATACGATTTCTCCGGACAGATATGGGCGCCGGAAACAGCTTTCAAATGGACTGATTCGAAATTTACCTTCGATGCTTCCAAAGACCTGGTAATATACGAATGCCACATAGGTATGTCGCAGGAGAAAGAAGGAGTTGGTACATACAATGAATTCACAGAGGAAGTACTTCCGCGCGTAAAAAAGCTCGGATATAATGCTGTACAGCTCATGGCCGTTCAGGAGCATCCTTATTATGGCTCTTTTGGATATCATGTGTCAAACTTTTTTGCACCATCTTCTCGTTTCGGTACTCCCGATGAGCTCAAAAAGCTGATTGATACAGCACACGCTATGGACATAGCCGTTATCATGGATATTGTCCATTCTCATGCCGTAAAGAATCTTTCCGAAGGTCTGAATGAGTTTGACGGATCCGATCATCAGTATTTTCACGCCGGCGGCCGGGGCTACCATGAAGGCTGGGACTCCAAGCTTTTTGACTATGGAAAGTGGGAAGTAAAGGAATTCCTTCTTTCAAACTGCAAATACTGGCTTGAAGAGTTTCACTTTGACGGCTTCCGCTTTGACGGAGTTACCTCCATGCTGTACTTCCATCACGGCTTTACCAGCTTTGATCATTATGACAAATACTTCAGATATGATGTTGACTGGGATACTGTCACCTATCTTCAACTAGCCAACGAGCTGCTGCACTCACTCAATAAAAATTTTGTATCTATCGCAGAGGATGTAAGCGGCATGCCCGGACTTTGCCGTATGACCAAAGAAGGCGGTATCGGTTTTGATTACCGGCTTGGTATGGGTATTCCGGATTACTGGATAAAAATACTGAAGGAAAAAACCGATGAGGACTGGAATATATATGAAATATGGGATGTGCTTACCAACAGACGCTGGAAAGAAAACACCATAGCGTATGCAGAGTCCCACGACCAGGCCCTTGTAGGAGACAAAACACTGGCATTCTGGCTAATGGACAAGGAAATGTATTACCATATGATGGTAGATGATCAGAATCACATCATCGATCGTGGTATCGCTCTGCATAAAATGATCCGTCTTATTACCATCACTCTGGGTGGTGAAGCCTATCTGAACTTTATGGGTAATGAATTCGGACATCCGGAATGGATCGATTTTCCGCGTCAGGGAAATAACTGGTCCTATAAATATGCCCGAAGGCAATGGACCCTTGTTGACAGTCCCAAGCTGAAGTACAAATATCTGTCTGCATTTGAAAAGGCAATGATAGAAACGATCCGAAAAAACGGGATTCTCAGATCCGGATATGCGACACAGGTAAATATGGACATGCTGAACAAGGTAATTATTTTTGAAAGAGGCGAGCTTATTTTTATATTCAGCTTTAACCCGTCCAATTCTATCTTTGATTACAAATTCCGTGTACCTGTCAAAGGGACATACAAAATAGTACTGAACTCGGACAAACAGGAGTTTGGCGGTTTTGACCGGATCGATGATTCGATTACCTATTCCACCGATGCGGATCAGCAACTTAGTATTTATCTGACAAACAGAACGGCCTTAGTTCTGAAGAAAGTAAAATAAGTGTTTTAGGACCATAGCAGGCCAAAACGCGATCCTGAAACCAACGGAAAGTTTTCCGTTGGTTTTTCATTTATATACAATTACATCTGCATATTCTCAAAGTTATTGCAACTAACTTCTCCTGCAGGGGTTATTCTGAAAACAACTTATGAAAAAAATCAGATTTTCGTATCGGGGAGTAAAATACAATCCTGAAACGGCTATGGTAAGTGTAAAAAAGAAATCCATCCCGAGAGACCTAAGCTACAGGGGACAGAAATATGATTTATTACCGGATAAGGCTCCAAACGAACAGTTTCCGGTTCGTAAAAGTTACAGGGGAATAGTATATTGATAACTATTCGCGGCTCAATAGCTATTGCATATTCTGTGATAGCTGATACAGAAACGTATACACATCCTCAGGAGTTCTGAGCAAATAACCGGCCTGAGTATAACGATGTTTGTCTTCAGAAACAACGATTCCGATACCATTTTCCTGCACCATGGCAAAACCATCTTCATCGGTAAGATCGTCTCCGATAAATACGGGAACATGTTTTTCCAGATCAAAGTTTAATCTGCTCATTAACCAGTCCAGTGCTTTGCCTTTATTCCATTCACAGTTAGGTTTCAGCTCCATGACTTTTTTTCCGGGTCCTGGCTTTAAACAGCTTCTGTACTGGTCGATAATACTCTGCACCTTATCTACAACATTTTGTACCCTCTCCTCTGGTACATGTCGGTAATGGACAGCAATAGCAAATTTTTTCCGTTCTACAACAACTCCCCGTTCATCAGCCAGCAACAGATCCAGCTCATTTTGTGCAACGTCCAGCGCAGCAACCGAAGACAGCCCTTCCGTATACACCCATTCCAGCTCACTCCCCTTTATTTCATACCCGTGACTACCTGCAAAAATCATCCCTTGCAGGTTGATCCTTTGCTCTATATCTGTTCTGTCACGACCAGTCAGAATAACACAGGTGGCCTGCTCAAGCAGTTTTTTTAATAGTTCATACATATCAAGGGATAAACAGGCATCCTCAGGATTACTGACAATCGGAGCAAGCGTACCATCAAAATCCAGAAAGATCACAGGTTTCTTATCTTTAAAGATATCCGTATCAAACAGAGTAAATGCAGAAGGAAGTTGGCTGGCTAACGTCAGGTTTTTATTTTTGGAAAAATCCGGCTTCATAGTTTCAAAAATAGCAGGTTTAACCTCTTTTAAAAGTTTTAATGCTCATTATGAACAAAAACCCAATCATCTAACTGATTATCAGTTTATATATTTCATTTGTATCTCAATCCAGTTTTTTTTCCGGATAACTCCGGAAGTCGGATATGCAGGATTAAGCACCCTCGGATTAGGCAAAACAGCCGCAATCAGTGCGGCTTCAGACCGGGAAAGCTCCGCTGCGCTCTTTCTAAAGTAGAAGCGCGATGCTGATTCAATTCCATATATGCCATTGCCCATTTCAATTTTGTTCATATATATCTCAAGAATTCTTTTCTTGGACCAGCAAACCTCAATTAAAAAAGTGAAATAAGCTTCCAGTATTTTTCTACCATAGGACCTGCCAGGCCATAGAAAAACATTTTTTGCAACCTGCTGACTGATTGTGCTTCCACCCACCGTACTTTTACCAGACCGTCTGTTTCTGTCAAACGCACTCTTCATTGCTTTCCAGTCAAATCCATTATGTTTCCAGTATTTCTGATCCTCTGATGCAACCACTGCCTTTACGAAGTCCGGAGATATTTTCCCGTACCCGGTCCATTTGCCGGAGTAATAATAATCGTATGGACCAAATGATTGTTCAAAAAAACGAATAATCATTAAGGGAGTGAAAGGAGGATTAATATAGCGATATGCAATAACCACCAGTGCAGTAGACAAAAAAAAGAATAAAATCAGTTTTTTGAGCCAGTTCAGCAACCGGAAGAATATTTTTTTCATAAGAGAGCTCCTGCCGCCTCAAATCTACATAATAGGGAACAAAGTTCCCTATTCCTGTAAAAACAAAAAACCCGGAAAATTCCGGGTTTTTTGTTTTTTAACCGGCTATTCCGGCATATCCCGGTCTTAGCAAGGTTTCCTGGTATTTATCATTCTGACTTATATATTCTTTCACGTATGAACATCCGGCCTTTATCTTTATTGAATTTTTCATTGCATACTGCAACGCATATTCAACTACTTTGGCTGCTATGCCATTATTCCGAAGGTTTGCCGGCACAAAAATCATTCTGAAATCCCAGATATTTTCGCTTATCTTTTCATATCGCAAGATACATTCCTTACCACCGATGGCGGTAAAAAATTTGCGGCTCACAAGATCATGTTTAATTGTGTACTTCATAACATCTACTCTATGCTTAAATTACCCTTCAATGAGTACTTATTTAATGTTTTTTTTATAACATGATGGGTTAAGTTTTTGTTAACCTCGTTACCTTTGCAGCATGAATACGTTATACAGATTACTCTTTTTACCATTTGTCATTTTGCTGACAGCCTGCAATTATTATGAAGTACATCTAAATGAAGCCAAACAGGCTATGAGCGAAAATAATTTTGAAAAAGCCATAGCCGAGGCTGATAAAGCTATTCAAAGCCGGCCGGAAAAGGCCGAAGCATACAACCTGAGAGGTGTTGCTTATCAGAATACAGACAAGATTGAAAACGCCAGGAAAGACTTTTTACAATCAATAGAGCTTGATTCATCCAATTACAAAGCATACTATAATCTTGGCCGCATTGAAATTGATGAAAATAATCACCCTGATGCCATCCGGTACATCTCCAAAGCCATCGGACTAAGCCCCGAAGAAGCCGATTTGTATAATAATCGTGGTGTTGCCTATCATGCAATCGGACAAACAGATCTGGCCATTGAAGATTTTACCAGGGCAATTGCACTTGATTCCAGCTCGTCAATTGCCTTTTCTAACCGGGCAAAGGTCTTTCGTTCCCTGACCCGGTGGCATGAGGCAATAGCTGACTATACAAGCAGCCTGTCGCTAAAACCGGATAATGGTCAGAATCTGTACTGGCTTGCAGATACATATTTTCAGGTAAATGACCCGATAAGCGGATGTCACTGGATGAAGAAAGCACGCGATACCGGATATGAACAGGCCCGTCAGGCAATGGAAGTTCGCTGCTCGGGCAATTCTGCTCATTCCAAAGACTCCAATCATATTCATTAAGTATACCCCAATGGATGTAAGGCAAGCACAAGAGCGCATAATTCAGCTGACCAGTGAACTGAATTATTACAACTATATGTACTACCAGAAAGATACTTCTCTGGTTTCTGATTATGTTTTTGATCAGCTGCTGGCAGAACTTAGTGAACTGGAGAAACAATATCCTCAATTTATACAGGAAGATTCTCCTTCCCTACGAGTCGGCGGAACCATTACCAAAGAGTTTCCGACAATAGTACACAAATATCCGATGTTGTCCCTTGGCAATACGTATTCGGAACAAGAACTTTCTGATTTTGACGAAAGAGTAAAAAAAACAATCGGTCATCAGTACCAGTATATATGCGAACAAAAATATGATGGTGTCGCAATCAGCCTCACCTATGTCAACGGAGTACTGAAAACCGCTGCAACCAGAGGAGACGGAGTCAGAGGCGATGATGTTACCGCCAATGTCCGGACTATAAAAAGCATTCCTCTTAAACTGCATTCTCAGGGTTATCCGGAGACTTTTGAAGTCCGGGGAGAGGTTTTCCTGCCCAATGACATCTTTCTTCAGATCAACAAAGACCGGCAAGCCAATGGAGAAACTCTTCTGGCGAATCCGCGTAACGCCGCTTCCGGCACATTAAAGATGCAGGATTCCTCTATCGTTGCCCAGCGTAATCTGGATTGCTACATATACGGGCTATATGGAGAAAATCTTCCGGCCCAAAGTCATCAGGAAGCATTGGTTATGCTGAAAGAATGGGGCTTTAATGTGCCTCAGCATTTCCGGCTATGCCAGAATATCCAGGAAGTTTTTACGTACATCCGGCTGTGGGAAACCAAACGCTTCGAACTCCCTGTAAGCACAGACGGAATTGTTGTAAAAATAAACAACTATCAGCAACAGTCAGAGCTGGGATATACTGCAAAAAGTCCCCGCTGGGCTATTTCATTTAAGTTTAAAGCAGAAACAGCTCTTACACAGCTCCAGTCTGTAAGCTTTCAGGTTGGCAGAACGGGCGCTGTTACGCCAGTTGCCAATCTTCAGCCTGTTCCTCTCGCCGGAACCACCGTAAAACGAGCCTCTCTTCATAACGCCAATGAAATAGAAAGACTTGACCTGCGTATAGGTGACACTGTAATGGTAGAAAAAGGCGGCGAAATTATTCCTAAAATTACCGGAGTCGACTTAACCAAACGACAACCGGGCAACCAGCCAATACAATACATAAGTCAGTGTCCGGAATGCCATACCCTGTTAGTCAGAAATGAGGGCGAGGCTGTACATTACTGTCCTAATGAACGGGGATGTCCACCCCAGATAAAAGGAAGAATCGAGCATTTTATACAACGAAAAGCGCTTAACGTCGAAGGTTTGGGGCCGGAAACAATTGAACAGCTTTTTGATAAAGGCCTCGTTAAAGATCCGGCGGATCTTTATGATCTCACTCTGGAAACTCTGCTGAGTCTGGAACGGTTCGGTAAGAAATCCGCTGAAAATCTTCTGAAAGGCCTGGAAAACACAAAGAATATTCCGTTCCGGCAGGTCTTATTCGGATTGGGCATCCGCTTTGTCGGGATCACTGTTGCCGAAAAACTGGCTGCTTACTTCAGTTCCATTGATGCCATAAGCCACGCAACATTCGAAGAATTACTGGCTGTACCGGAAATAGGCGAAAAGATCGCTTATAGCATTACCGAATATTTTTCCAGTCAGGAACACCTGACTTATATCGGCCGCCTTAAAGCAGCCGGTCTTCAATTTACCCGCGAAGAAGTATTTACTGAATTGGCAAGCACCAAATTCGAAGGTAAAACGTTTGTAATATCGGGAGTATTCCAGTCCTTCGACAGGGAAGAACTGAAAGAAAAAATCGAAACGAATGGCGGCAAGGTTGTATCTTCCATTTCCGGTAAGCTGAGTTATCTGGTAGCCGGAGAGAACATGGGACCTGCAAAACTGGAAAAAGCTACCAAACTGGGCATTGCCATTCTTTCAGAAGATGAATTTACTAAAATGCTGGAGGAGGAATGATAAAAAAAGCTTTTATGTGGCTAAGAACGCGTATCGCTTACAGCAAAAAAAAGACATTCAGGCATCAGTCATTCGATAAAGCCGGAAAAATCGGTATATTATTAAATAATCCTGACTTTACACAAAATGACAGCATCAATCGTTTTGTACGCACCCTCAAGGATCAGGGCAAGGAGGTTGCCGTGCTATGCTTCCTCGACGAGGGTGTAAACCGTCTGTATGATTTTCCCTATCTGGAGCTACGAAAGAAAGATCTTACACTAACCGGAGGTTTCCAATCCGAAAAAATAAATAATTTTGTAAAAAGCAGATTTGACTATTTATATTCTATTAATATTTCACCATTTTTGCCATTCAAAAATATTTTGAGCAGAAACCAGAGTGCTGTACGCATTGGGAAATATTTCTCTGGAAGTGATAAGTATCTGGATATAATGATTGACATGCAGGACAAAGACGATCTGCAAAGTTTGATAAAAAAGATGAATGAGCTTATTCCAAATTTAAGTTTTCATGATTAGCAGTTTAGAAGGTACAGGTGTGGCATTGATCACTCCTTTTGCGGAAGATGGTTCAGTTGATTACCCAGGTCTGAAAAAGCTGTTAACCCATGTTTCTGATAATAATGTTGATTATCTGGTTGTAAACGGAACTACAGGCGAGTCGGCAACTACTGACAAACAGGAAAAACTGGACATTTTATCCTTTGTCAAAAAAGAAAACATTCATAATCTGCCTGTTGTATTTGGCTTGGGCGGTAACAATACCAGAGAAATCGTAAAGTTACTGAATGAATTAGACTGGACCGGCGTGTCTGCTATATTATCAGTTAGCCCATATTACAATAAACCTTCTCAGGAAGGCCTTTACCAGCACTATAAAACCATTGCAGAAGCCTCTCCCCTTCCCATCATCCTGTATAATGTACCGGGCAGGACAGGCTCTAATCTTACAGCACACACTACCCTTCGGCTGGCCGAATTGCCCAATATCATCGGGATAAAAGAAGCATCAGGCAATATTCTGCAGGCACTGGAAATCAGCAAATGTACCCGTAAAGATTTTGTCCTTATCTCGGGAGATGATCTTTTGACACTGCCATTGATTTCCATTGGCGCCAAAGGTGTTATTTCTGTACTCGCCAATGCCTTTCCTGCTCCATTCACAAAAATGGTTAATGCTGCTCTTAAAGCGGACTTTGAAACAGCAGCCGGAATATTAAGAACCTTCGTCCAGATCAATCCATGTATTTATGAAGAAGGTAACCCGGTAGGAATCAAAACAACTCTTGAGCTGCTCAATATCTGCAATAGCAATGTGCGTCTTCCACTGGTAAAAGGCAGTGATCTCTTAAAAAGCAAAATAGAAGAGTGCTTAAAAGAGATTATCTGAGTTAAGTTTTTTCAGTTATATAAAATAAAAAAGGGGGTAGCTACCCCCTTTTTTATTTTATATAATGCTTTACCTTAAACGGTAATATTTGATAATGACTTATTATATACTCCGTTTTTAAGCTTCTGAGCGACTTCTTTAAAAGCATTGATAGTGTATTGCACATCGTCCAGCGAATGAACAGCTGTAGGAATCAATCTCAGCATCATAATGTCTTTAGGTACTACCGGATATATTACGATAGAGCAGAAAATACCATAATTTTCTCTGAGGTCTATAATCATCTGCGCAGCTTCCGCTTCCGTCCCGCTCAAAATAACAGGCGTTACCACAGATTGTGTTCGTCCGATATTAAACCCTTCAGCTTTCAAGCCATTTTGAAGAGCAGAGGCAATCTTCCACAAATTAGCTTTAAGCTCCGGATTTTTTTTCAGCAATTCAAGCCTTTTTCTCAACCCTATTACCATTGGCATTGGCAGCGTCTTGGCAAAAATCTGAGATCTTGTGTTATAACGTAAATATTCCAATACTTTCTCGTCTCCGGAAACAAAAGCCCCGATACCAGCCATTGACTTTGCAAAAGTAGAGAAGTACAGATCAATCTTATCCTGAACCCCCTGTTCTTCACCAGCACCAGCTCCGGTTTTACCCATAGTTCCGAAACCATGCGCATCATCGATAAGAAGTCTGAACTGATATTTTTCTTTCAGAGCGACAATTGACTTCAGATCGCCCATATCACCTGCCATACCAAATACTCCTTCAGTAATAACAAGAATACCTCCTTTGGTTTCTTCAACAATCTTGGTAGCTCTTTCCAGCTGCTTCTTCAGGTTTTCGATATCATTGTGCGGAAACACAAAACGTTTTCCCTGATGCAGCCTTACACCGTCAACAATACTTGCATGGCATTCGCTGTCATACACAATCACATCATGGCGACCAACAAGTGCATCTACAATTGACATAATCCCCTGATACCCGTAATTCAAAAGCATTGTATCTTCTTTCTTTACGAATTCGGACAACTCTGCTTCAAACTGCTCGATAAGGTTTGAATTACCGGACATCATTCTGGCTCCCATTGGATAAGCAAGACCATACTCCCGCGATGCATCTGCATCTGTATTCCTTACTTCAGGATGATTTGCAAGGCCAAGGTAGTTGTTAAGACTCCAGCATAAAACTTCCTTACCCCTGAATTTCATCCTCGGGCCAATTTCTCCTTCCAGTTTTGGAAATGCAAAATAACCATGCGCGACAGATGAGTGTTTTCCAAGGGGACCTCTGTCAGTCAATAACTTTTCAAATAGATCCAAGGTATTATTTTCGTTTTAGTGTTAAATATTCAAAAACTCTGCGGACAAAGGTACATATAAATAAATTCATGTAAAAAAAGTCAAATTAAAATTAAACATTTTGACTACATAAAGGGATCTTTCACAGGCACCATCAATAAATAACAATTTATATTTCAAATAGATATATATCAAATATCCAACTTCACCAGCTATCCTTCCTTTTTATTGTTCAGGAAAAAACTGCCTGCCATTTTTATTCAGAATAGTAAAGTAAAACAGTGTCAAACACCGAATAAAATTACTGATATATAAAAGATTTATCCTATATTTACCCGGTTGTTTCAAAAACACAATCAGATTATTATTCGGGCAGCAAAGTCAAAAAAGTACCGCTGGCAGCAGGCCGGTCATAACTAACTGGATTTGTTTGCGTAATAAGCCTTTGTCGGATTTGGTCTTTAATTTGCTTTTACTATTTTACACGAACGTCTAATTACAACTACTTAAATATCGGGCTAAATTTTTAATACATTGACCATGAAAAAAAGTATAATATTTTCAAGTATTCTGCTTGGGGTATGCTGTTTTTCAGCATCTCATGCACAAAAGTTGTCAAAAGAACCTCAGGGAAAAACCGAAGCCAAGGCGGATCAGTTTCCGGAAATGACAAAAGGTCTTGAGAAATTCAGAAATGGCGACTTTATAGGAGCAATGCTTGCTTTTGATGAAGCAATTCATGTCAACCCACAGCATGCAGAGGCTTATTATCAGCGTGGTCTTGCCAAAATGGAGCTTGGTGATAATGAATCTGCCATTGAGGATCTTTCCAAAACAATAGAGCTGGACAATAAAAACCTGAATGCTCTTGCCAAAAGAGGGCACGCAAAATCCAATATCGGTGACCATCGCGGGGCTATCGAAGACTTCAAGCAGGTATCGCTGATTGATCCTAAAAATACCGATGCGCTGATGAACATGGGAAATTCAAAATATCTTCTGAGCGACTATCAGGGAGCTATTGAAGATTATACCAAAGCCATCCAAACCAACATGGCTCACAACTTTGAGGCATATTACAAGAGAGGACTGGCTAAGAATGAGTGGGGTAAATATCAGGAGGCCATTGAAGACTTTTCAAAAGTAATCGAATTATATCCTAAATATAATTATGCGTACTTCTACCGGGCCTATGCAAAAAATCACCTGAATGATTATCAGGGAGCCATTCAGGATTATTCCAAAGTAATCCAGCTGGACCCTCTGGATCAGGAGTCTTATTTTAACCGTGGTATGAGTAAGGCAAACACTCAGGATTATGCCGGAGCCATTAAGGATTTCAGCAAAGCAATCGAAATAGAAGCAAAATTTGAACAGGCATATTATCACCGCGGCGAGGCAAAGCTAATGTCAGGCGATGTGAAGGGTGCTGAAGATGACTTCAATACTGTTGTACAGATGCTGCCTCACAGCAAAGACGCTTATCTGAACAGAGGACTGTTTTATTTTGAAAACGGTGAAACAGATAAAGCCATCAATGATTTTAACAAAGGACTCGAACTGTCAAATGATCCGGATCTTTTCTATTTCAGAGGACTTACAAAAATGAATACCGGTGATAAAAGCGGAGCATGTGCCGATTTGCAAAAAGCCGAGAACATGGGGCATAAAGAAGCAAAGTTTGAAGCAAAACGACTTTGCAAAAGAAAATAGGAACAGACGATTTTGATAAAGCCTGATACCATAATCCTTGCTTCCGGTTCACCAAGAAGAAAACAACTTCTTACGGAAGCAGGGATTTTTTTTACTGTTCGGACCAAGCCTACCGATGAAAGTTTTCCGGAAGATATGAATGTATATCAGGTCGCAGAATTTCTGGCAAGAAAAAAAGCGGCAGCTTTTCTGGACGAATTAGCATGTGATCAGCTTATCATTGCTGCTGATACAGTAGTAATTCATAACAATGAAATATTAGGCAAACCCTCTTCACCGGAAGAAGCCTTCCATATGCTGAAAAGGCTGTCCGGACAAACCCACGAAGTCATTACGGGAGTCTGTCTGCTTGGAAAGAATCATGAAGAGCATTTCAGCGACAGGACAACAGTTAGTTTCCGTATACTTTCAGATAAGCAGATCAATTATTATCTGTCCGGCTATAATCCTTATGACAAGGCAGGAAGCTACGGCATACAGGAATGGATTGGCCTTATTGGCGTAGAAAAAATAACAGGCTCATATTTTAACGTAATGGGCCTTCCTGTACATCTGATCTATGAAAGCCTCCGGAAACTTCAGCCGGAAATCTATCCCTGATCAGCTCAACCGGTTCTCAAGTATATTGTATTCGACAGAAGGGGCAATACGCTCATAAATAATATTATAAACCGCCCGGATAATCGGAAGCTCAATATTGAACTTTGCGGCCAGCTCATAGATACACTTAACTCCATAATATCCTTCCGCGATCATATTCATTTCAACCAGAGCTGTTTTTACTGAATATCCCCGGCCAAGCATATTTCCCAGCGTCCTGTTTCTGCTAAACTGGGAGTAGGTAGTAACCAGCAGATCCCCGTTGTAAGCCGATCGGGCAACATTGCGTTCCGTCGGATAGAAAACACTAAGCGCATACTCCATTTCAACCAAGGCATTTGATACAAGTACTGCCTGAAAGTTATCCCCGTAATTTAACCCTCTGGCGATCCCACAAGCTATACCGTAGACATTTTTCATTACAGCAGCATACTCAACGCCATACAAATCCAGGGAAACTGATGTTTTAATATACCGGCAGGTCAGTAATTTGGCAACTCTGTCTGCTTCCTTCTCCGATCGTCCGGCTATGGTCAGATAGGACTGTCTTTCAAGCGCTACTTCTTCAGAATGACACGGACCACTGATCATACAAATCAGGTTGTCCGGAACTGCAAAATAAGTTTCCAGATATTGGCTGATCAACAGGTTCTCTCCCGGAATCATTCCCTTGACTGCTGATACAAGGTTTTTTGACTGAAATACCGATGTATCAAGGCCACTCAACACTTCTTTAATAAATGCCGCAGGAATAGCTATTATTACGACTTCTGCTTCTTTTATTGCTTCTTCCAGACTGGACGAGGCCCGGACTTTTGTGACATCTATTTCGACATCACTCAGATATCCCGGATTATGTCTGAATTTATTAATATGCTCTACGTGGCTGTTATTACGAATCCACCAGTTAATCTTCAAATGAGAATTTTCTGACAATATTTTAACTATAGCAGTTGCCCAGCTTCCTCCTCCTATTACGGCAACGCATGACGTATTCTTCGACATAACTTATTAAAAAAGTAAATTTAATAATCTCCGCTCACCTTATAAAATTTTCACTGTTTACGGTTCGTTTATCATTCATAAAGACGTAAATTTGACATACTGGCATAACAGGCTTTAATTCCTGCCTGTTTCATATTGCCCAATGAAACACTAATTATAGGTTAAGTTATTCTGAAAACCAAAAAATATACCGGAAAGCCTCTTAAAAGAGGCTTTTTGCATATGGAGCACAAAACACTTAAAGAAACTGTAAAACCCTTTACCGGAGCCATCTGTGTATTTGCCGGAGCTGTTTTCTTTTCAGGCAAAGCCATTCTGGTAAAACTCGGATTATCAGAAGGCGTCGGAATAATGACGCTTCTGAACCTGCGCATGCTGTTTTCGCTGCCTTTCTTTCTTGTAATGCTTTTTTACAGGCATGAACAAAGTGAGAAAATAACCCTGCATGATCACATTACCATTATAGTTCTCGGAATCTGTGGATATTATCTTGCCAGTTATTTTGATTTTGCCGGGCTTCAATACATATCCGCCAGCCTGGAACGTCTTATTGTTTTTATCTACCCTACCCTGGTTATAGTATTGTCTGCCTTATTCTTTAAAACACGTATCGGCAAAAAGGAATTGGGAGCGCTGATCCTCACCTACGCCGGTATTCTGATTGCTTTTGTTTCAGATACCCCAACACTTTCCGGACCTGTCGTAAAAGGCAGTATGCTGGTTTTCGGCAGTGCTTTTACATACGCCATTTACCTGATCGGAAGCGGCCGGCTGATACCTAAAATCGGAGCATCAAGATTTACAGGATATGCAATGCTTGTATCAACTGTTGCCGTGCTTTTGCACAGTATTCTGAGTAATGATTTTAACCTGCAAACCACCTGGAAAGTATATCTCATCGGTTTTTTAATGGCGGTATTTTGTACGGTTATCCCTGCTGTTTTACTTGCCACCGGGATAAAGCTGATCGGTTCTGACAAAGCATCAATAATCGGCAGCATTGGACCAGTATCAACAATAGCTTTAGCAGCTGTTTTTCTGAATGAGCATATTTCCTACGCAGAGCTTCTGGGTACATGTATGGTTATTGGAGGTGTCTTACTGGTAAGCCGGCAAAAGCAACCGGTACCGGCAAAAAATTAACTACATGGATTACGTCATTTACAACGGAGAACTAACCAGTCAGCCACTGCTGGCTCTATCTGATCGCGGTTTTCAGTACGGAGATGGTTTTTTCGAAACCATGCATTTTAGAAACTCCGAAATCCGTTTCATTGAGGACCATTTGTCCCGGATAAAAACAGCATGTAATGTAGCTGATATGGATTTTCCCGAACTGAGCGATGATACACTTCACAAACTGACCAGTGAGCTTTTACAGATTAAAAAATTTAGTGAAGATAATGCCCGCATCAAGCTAATGATCTGGAGAAAAGAAGGCGGACTGTTTACTCCCGCTTCCCGGGAATGCAATTTCTTTATTCAGATATTTCCGTTCAAAGCTGCTCCGGCGTTTAAAGATCAGGTTGTTGTCGGAGAAAAAATCAGAAATCAGTATTCGTTAATTTCCTCCTTCAAATGTATGAGCAGTATGCATTATATCCTGGCAGGCATAGAAATGCGCAATCAGCAGGGTGATGATATACTTCTTCTTGACCAGCACAATCATGTCTCCGAATGTCTTTCGTCAAACGTGTACTGGATCAGAAACAGAACAGTGTATACTCCTTCTCTTTCTACCGGCTGTGTTGACGGAATATACCGAAAAAAAATTCTTCGGCTGCTTAGCACAAACAATTGTGATTATCAGGAAGGCTGCTTTTCGCTGGACCATCTCATGGAAGCAGAATTTATCTTCACGTCCAATGTAACCGGTCTGAGCATTATAAGGCAAATTAATGAACGGAAGTTTGCCACAACATCATCAATAACGGAAATTCTTCCTTTTGTCAGATAGCAACGGGAGCAGGAATATGGGGATGCGGATCATATTGCTCCAGCGAAAAATCTTCATAGGTAAAATCAGCTATATTTTTGACAGCCGGATTGATCCGCATCACAGGTAATGATCTCGGGGCCCGGCTAAGCTGTAACCTGGCCTGATCCAGATGATTCAAATACAAATGGGTATCCCCAAAGCTATGAACAAATTCGCCGGGCTTCAGACCAGTCACCTGCGCTACCATCATGGTTAGCAACGCATAGGATGCAATGTTGAACGGAACTCCCAAAAACACGTCAGCACTCCGCTGGTACAACTGGCAGGAAAGCCTGCCTTCGGCTACATAAAACTGAAAAAATGCGTGACATGGCGGCAAAGCCATTTTGTTAACATCTGCCACATTCCATGCACTTACAATCAATCGTCTGGAATCCGGATTACTTTTAATCTGATCAATTACCTGTGCAATCTGGTCAATTGATGTCCCGTCCCTATCCAGCCATGAACGCCACTGGTATCCGTATACAGGTCCCAGCTCACCGTTTTCATCTGCCCATTCATCCCAGATAGAAACCTTATTTTCCTTAAGGTATTTTATATTGGTATCCCCTTTCAGGAACCAGAGTAATTCATGTATAATGCTTCGCAGATGTACCTTCTTCGTTGTTACGAGAGGAAATCCCTTCTCGAGATCAAAACGCATCTGATATCCGAATACGCTTATCGTTCCGGTTCCGGTTCTATCTTCCTTGCGTACTCCTTCTTTCAAAATGTGATTGATCAGATCCAGATACTGCTGCATAAATACTATAATTACTTATTCTTTGATTCGGGGAATGTAAATGTACTAAAAAAGCCTTTCATTTAGAATGAAAGGCTCTTCAAAAAAGCTCACAGGAAAGCAGCAGTTATTGTTTTCCGCCACATGACTTCTGAGCTTCTCCTTTTTTACAGCAGGACTTCTCTCCTGCTTCATTACTTTCTTTGCAGGCTTTCTTTTTCTTCTTTCCCTTGTCTTTGGAGTTTTTTTCAGTATGCTGAATCTGATTTTTTTCTACTGAAGCATAAGAAAGAGTGGAAGTTCCCGCTACAAAAAACAATGCGAAGATGACGCTAAAGATGACTCTTTTCATAGGATTTATTTTTATGGTGTTATACTATGCTTTTTCAATACAAAAACAAGACCAAAACAGTTGACAGTTTTACTCATCTTCTGTTTTTGCCACCCTTATCTGCTACTTCCTTTCAGACCTTGACAGCCTTGCCCATAAACAAAAAACGTTGTTGCCGGTAATACTAAATATAAAATAAAACTTTTTATCGACAAGCTTTATCACTATATGACCTTTTACTTCAAAAAGTAAACTTTATTTATCAAATACTTAATTACATACAATGATGAAAAAAACTTTTACAATTGTACTTGCCTTGTTTTCAGTTCTGACCTCCCTTGCCAATGGAGATAAAACTGAAACTTTCTCTGCAGTAAAAGAAAAAGATATGGTGCAAGGTGGCTTCTATCTGCATCTTGGACTCGGTGTACCGACTTACAAAGTGGTCGGCTCAAGCAATACGGTTTCACTTGGTTTGCAGCCTTCTCTGGAAATCGGAAACCAGTGGATGTTTCACAAAGGAGAACGATTCGGATTTGGTATGAATGTGAGCTGGCTTACTGCCGGATTTAGTGTGAAATCAAACAAAATCAATCACACGCTGCTTGGTGATGTTAACTCCAGGACATCTTCTCTTTATCTGAGCTTATTAAAATTCGGCCCCATGGCAACCTTTGCTACCAATACTGTAGCGCTGGACGTTTTTGTCAATGTTACTCCGACATTGTATCTGGGGACTAACCGGCTTAGAGACCTTGATGAAAGACACGGTTATGCCATGTCCGGAGTGGCATTTACTCCTGGCGTAAAATTCAGATTAAAGGTAATAACACTTGGCTTTGAAGCCCACTTCGGCAGACTTCACCATGTAAGAACCGGTTCATCATCTGATGAGGATATTGAAATTGACTGGGATTACAAAGCAAACTATTTTAACCCACGAGTATTTGTCGGTCTGAAATTTTAATAAATAATTATTCCCTTTTGCTTTAACACAAACAATAAGAGGCTGTCTGATCTGATTCAGCACAGTCTCTTTTGTATTAGCTAAGTATCATTAGCCTTGGAAGAGCAGGGTATTTATCCTATAGACTAATTCCAGTCCAAAGCAGCACGATCTTTCCAATAGTTCTCAGACTGCTCTTTTAATCCGGACAGGACCTGCATATCATCCGGGGTTATATTTATATCTGTCGCTTTTATGTTTGACTCCAGCTGTTCAACATTCGCAGCCCCACTCAGTACAATATGAGTCCAAGATTGATTTAACACATATGCCATACACAGAGCATCAATGCTTACCTGATATTTTTCAGCTATCCGGCTTAAAAGAATCTGTTTTTCCAGAAAACCCGGCCTATTGTTTCTTTCCGTCAGGCGGCCATTAGCCAGAGCTTCTTTAATTATGATGCCCATACCGGCTCCGGCTGCATTTAAAAGACCTTCTGTAGCAGATTGCTCCAGGATATTCCAGGTTGCCTGTACCGAACCAAACAGCAACTGCCTGTCCCTACTTATACTCATCGCTTTTTCAAGTGTCTCAGACTGAGCTGTACCGCTTAATGAAAGTCCTATGATTACCCCTGATCTTTTGAGCTCCCATAGCTTGTCCAATACCTCCTCTGAATCAAGTACTCCGCTATCCGGAGTGGCCGAATGAATATGATAGATAGCCAACTTCTTTCCAATCCATTTCTGTGATTCCGGCCATTGACGTTCAAGATTTTTAAGACTATGCTCTTTTACTTCATGCTTTTCTACATCTATCTGCCAGTCAGCTGTATAAATATATCCCCATTTCGATCCGATGACAATATCATCATACTCTTTATAGCCCTTCCATCCTGCAAGAAACTCTTCTGCCTTTCCATAGCTTCTCGCTGTATCAAAATACCGTATTCCTTTTCTATAGGCGAAATCAAGGACTTCCTGCGCATGCTCAAACATGGCCTCTTTATCCGTCCTGTTGCGCAGATCCCGGCCATGACCAAGATTGATGTATCCTGGTCTCCCGAGAGCGGCCAGCCCCAAACCTATCCTTGTAACCCGCAAAGGGGTACTGCCAAACTGTATTAAATTCATGAAAACAAATATAGCATTTCTTTCCTATCCGGCCTGAGAGCGGACATAGGTATGATATGCCTTTAAAATTCTGGGTCTGAAAAGCATAAGCAGTATTCCCATCACCATAACCGCTACTGCTCCGAGACGAATCGCAAATGCCACCCCAAGATGCTCTGACACCCAGCCAACCTGGAGGTTACCAATCGGCGTCATTCCCAGAAACATTAGCACGTAGAGGCTCATAACTCTCCCCCGGAATTCGGGACGGACCATAGTCTGTATGGTCGTATTGATAGTGGCAGCCTGAGAGAGCAGACCAAACCCTGAAAAGAACAGAAGAAACATGGCAATGCTGCTATTGCCGGTAAAGGTAAAAAGTACAATACTGATACTGAAAACACAACTACCGCCTGCTATATACAATACCGGCTTGATCCTGGATGAAAATGTTCCGACCAGTATGGCTGCACTCAAAGAACCCAGGCCGATCGAAGAGTACAAGTATCCCAATCCTGTTGCATCCAGATGAAATTTGTTTTTGGCAAGCAAAGGAATTACGGTAGTAAAGGACCAGCCAAAAATGGATATAAAGCCTGCCATTACAAGAAACATACTGATTACGGGATGGCCGGCTGAGTATCGGATACCTTCCCCTATAGCTTTCAGGGCTCCCATAGGACGATATTCTGCCAGCTTATCTTCCAGATGAAGTAATCGCAAAGCAATCAAAACCCCTATAAAACTCAGACCATTGACAATAAAAGCGCCGCCTATTCCTATCATTCCGATCAATAATCCGGCAATCCCGGGCCCTATCACTCTTGCGGCATTGAATGTACCGGAGTTAAGAGCAATAGCAGACGAGAGCTGTTCCTTATTGACCAGCTCTGCCACAAAAGCCTGCCGGGCCGGAGCATCTACAGCCATTACCATACCAAGCAGGAAGGCCATCAGTCCGATCAGCCAGATAGTAACCAGACCGGTTAATGTGAATACTCCAAGCAGGAAGGCAAGAATCATTGCTGAGCTTTGCGTATAAAGCAGTATTTTCTTCTTGGAAAAACGATCTACGATAAGCCCGCCAAAGAGGGTAAATAAGAGAGTGGGTAAAGTACTTAACGCTGTAATCAGACCGATAAGGAAAACAGAACTGGTAAGCTGAAGAATAAGCCATCCCTGAGCGACGATCTGCAGCCAGGTACCGATCAGTGAAACAAGCTGCCCGGAAAAATACAATTTATAATTTCTGCTCTGAAATGCCGGAAAAGCTCCCGATATTTTTCTTACCCATCTGACGGCGCCTCCATTTTGTACATCGGAAGCTTCCTGCAAATATTGATTATCATGGGTATCAGGGTTTTTCATTTCAATCCGGCCGCTCTCTGTTTAGCTAACCCATGAAAATAAAATGAGTTCTTAAACAGTGCAAATATATGTCCGATAATCAGAGCTTCTGAAGCTCCCAGGCCGGATTGCCTTTGATACCTTTTGAATTATAAAAATCCGTAAAATGAAATTTGTAATAGAATCCGGTATGACTTTTAATAATGTATACAACCTCCGGATAGACCTCATAGGAACCTGTATCAAAACTATAAACCTTCCAGTCATAGCCGATAACGTCTGAAGCATTGCTCATTTCGAGATTCAGCACATCTTCATATCCGATATCCTCAAAGGCTATATCTGTAACCTTAGCTACCCAGGTATCATAACTGTTAATAAGACATCCTGCCACCAGATAAGGCATCAGCGGAGTCATGTCAGTGAAGAGGTGTGTGTATTGGGTAAACACAAGATCCCACTGATTTTTGGCAGGCTCTACAGGAACAGTATTGCCCAGATGATCAATATGGATAAAATTGTACAAAGGGTTTTTAGGAATAACTACCTCAGCTCCCTGTGTAGCTGAAAGATTTCCCAAACGAATTCTGTATTCCGAAGAAGTAGCTTCCAGATACTGTAATTTCAAATAACCAAGATTATTACCTCGTTCATCATAACCACGGTCTATTACATACACTGTACCTTTTTTCCAGTCTGCAAGCGCTAAGCTGTCCAGATTGCCGGAAGGAACATCCCATGCTTTGCCTGCTTCAAAACCACCTGCACTTGTAACCGCTACAAAGTTGGTTTGTCCTGTATTCCAGGCAGCAATCATCAGAGAGCTGTTAAGCTTTACGCGCGAGCCCTCTTCGGAAGCCTCCAGCGCAAGCAGCCAGTCTGTTTTCATGTTTCTGGTTATCTCAGAGTTTGTTTCCAGATCAATAAAAATCTGATACTGATAATTATCTCCAAGACTGACGGTGCCCACCTGCACATCACCAGGCTCATGAGCCGGAACAGGCAATTCCTCCCTGAAACAGCCCGTCAATCCTATAGTGATTGCGAAGATTAGTATATAATGTTTCATCTTTTACTTACATTGACAGATAAGCGCGCAAACCAGGTTCTTCCCATTCCTACCGGAACGCTGCCGGATGCTACGGAATGTGCCGTTGAGTTGACGGAGGTTGAATTAATGCGCTGAATATTGAACAGATTTTTAGCTCCTATGGTAAGGGCAATTCTTTTTTGAACAAACTGCTTTGTAAGGCTGACATCTGCCATACTGTAATCTGCCAGCTCCGTTTGTCGTATGCTTCCATCCTCATCCGCCGTATAAGAGGGGATTTTCCCATTGTATTTGTAAAAAACACTCAGATCTCCGATTTTTCTAAGGGACCAGACAAAACTTAGTCTCCATTCAGGGGCATAAGTATACTGAGGCAGGCCAGTGTTACCGGCGCTTAACTTGTTCAGCCTTCCTATCAGAGACCCTCCCGCTGTGATAGCGATATTGGTATGGCGCCACTCTCCGTTCAGATTAAGCCCGTGTGTTCTGAAAGTCCCTATATTGAAATAAGTATATTCTGTTCCGCTGATAACAGCAAGATTGATCAGGTTGGAAATAGCATTGTAAAATACGGAACCATCCAGACCCATATTTTTAACTTTCCTGTTTCCTGGTCTGAACTGAGCTCCTAATTGAAAATTGTGTGAATATTCCGCATCAAGCTTCGGATTTCCTTTAATATTATGATTGATATCAACAAAGTCCAGGTATAGTTCCTTAAGCCCTGGTGCACGAAATCCCCTTGCATAAGAGGCCCTGAGCACAATATCCGACAATCTGTAATGGATATTCAAAGAAGGAATAACTGGGCTTTTGAAGGCTGAGTTATACCCCAGTCTTAGTCCGGGTCTGATAGTCAATGTCTGTATGGGCTTGTATTGAAGGCTTGAAAATACCGCTGCATCTGTAAGCGCCTGCTCGCTTCCTTCTATCCTTTGTCCTTTGAATCGCTCATAATTTATATCGTATCCCGCGTCAAACTGAACACCGGCAGAATCTCCGAAGCTGGCAAAAGTTCCCCGGGCCAGCCAGGACACAATATTGGTCGTGTCATGATCATCCGCATCTTCTGTCAGTATTTGTCCGAGGGCGGTCAGCTCTTTCAGGTAGGTATTTTTAGCTCTGTTGTAGTGATTTCTGGCTACAATGAGATTGATACTTCTGTTTTTGCCTACCGGAGAAAAGTATGTAAAGGAATGATTATTCCTCCGAGTCTTGTAGGTATCATCAAAAGCAGTTTCTTTGTATGAGCCTCTTGGCTCACCTCTGTTCAGGATGAGCTCGTCAAAATAATCAAACGCGTAGTTAATTTTTGATTCTTTGATTGCATAACCGACTTTTACCCCGGTCATCCACTGCTCTTTGGGTTTCCACTGTTTATTTCTGGTATGATCTGCAAGTGTCCTTTTGGGCAGCTGAAAATCGGGATCACCGGGATTCCAGCCATCAAAGAAATTGCGGGCGACTGTTCCGGAGACAAAAAGTCTTTTCTCTTTTACTCCTTCCCTGACAGACTGATTATAAGTTCCGTTGCTTTCGTAGTAGGTATCGGAAACCAGCTCCAGAGATTTTTTCTGATCTTTTTTGGTGATGATATTGATAACGCCTGCCAGCGCATCCGTACCGAAATTTACAGCCATAGGGCCTTCTATGATTTCGATCCGCTCAACATCATTGAGATTGAGCTGCGTCAGATCAATATTTCCGTCATGCCTTCCGATAACCGGTACACCATCGATCATAAACTTTACATTTTCTCCACCTATTCCCTGCATCTGCATACTGCTTCCCAATATATTATCCTGACTCATACGTATATTAAGACTGTTGTTCAATACATCCCTGAGATTGACAGCGCCCATGCGGTCCATGGTTTTACGATCAATCACCGACACCTTATGCACGGCCTCACTGATTGATGTTTCCTTATATTGTCCGGTAAGCACCACCGGCGTCATGGTAATAGGATCAAGCGTGAGAAAAAAAGTAAGAGAAGCTCTGTCATGCAATGTATCGCTCAGCGACAGATAGCCCATAGCCATTACTCTAATCTGAAAAGGGAATAAATCTTCGGCAAGATAAGCGCCCAGGTCCAGGGTACCTCTTTCATTCGTGCTGAAGTCTTTCGTAAACTCCGTTTTTGTTAAGCTTCTGACCTGTACATGGACATACCCCAGGGCCGTCTGATCGGTTTTGCTCTTTACAGTAATCAGCTGGCTATATCCTGAAAAACAAGTCAGATACAGCAATACCAGCAACGGATAGTTGAAAATTGTTGAATACATTGACATAATCTGTATCCCGAGAAGCCGGATTATGGATGGATATTGGAAACCGGTAGAAAGGCAACCGGATTTAAAGGAACTGCAGCAGGCCTACCCGCCTGCCACAGTAAAACACACCTAATAAAAACCTTATCCTTTTACAAGGTATTTTTCAATTGTCTGGCGAATAAGAGGCACAGCCTGCTTACTGCTGTAATTTGCAGACATGTCTCCTTCCAGCTTAAAGAGTTGTTCAAACAACATCTTTTCATCTACTTTCCTCTGGAATTTTAATGAGTTATTGGCTGCAAAAACCTCATTCCATACTGTACGCACATCGGCCCAGTATTTATTGTTTTTAGCCCAGTAGTCGATTGCCGGCTGACAGTTGTAATCTCCTTTGGTAAAGGTTTCAAAGCCTTTTTCCCAGCAGATTAATTTATCACCTGTCTCGGTACGATTAATTTTCTCGTTGTCCTGCTCCAGAATCCAGTTGCCATCCCTGAATATCTCGATATGGCTGTGACGTCGCATAACATTGTAGTCCAGACGAGGCTTGGTTGCTTCTCTTCGCGGCAGCGGCGCGTCACCTGTTCCCTCCCAGAAATGTCTTCCGTCTACATGCACCCATGTACCATAGCTTTCATATCTCGGACTGTCATCTACCTGATATACTTTCTGGGTCCAGGTTCCTTTGGCCTCATCAGCCGAAAGGATTTTCTTTTTCCATTCATAGTTTTTATTATACATCAGAAGATCTGTATTCTCATACAACCAGTCCTGTCTCCAGTGCTTTACGATAAACGTATCATTGACCACCAGCAAATGTTGCAGACTCACTTTTTTATCAGATTCCTCAACCACAAAAACATACTCTATTCCCCAGTCAAATTTTCTGTCCATGTATTTGTAGGCAGTATCCGGAGCAAATGTTTCTGCAAACTCGAAAGTAACCTTATAGCAGCCAGCCATAGCTTTAATAGCTTCCTTATCCTGACGAAGCTTGGCATTTTCAGTCTGGGGGGCCGCAGCAACTGTTCTGGAAGATTTTTTCTGGGCAAACAAACTGCCACCGGTCATTCCGGCAAGCAGCATAACAAAAAGCAGCTTTTTCATTTTTCTAACTGTGTATTTTCTATTAGGTATGGGAATAAATTAATTACTGAATGACAATCTTCTGGGTATAGACATTACCGGCATTTTCTATGTTCAGAATATATATTCCTCTTTCGAGGGAAGAAGTTTCCAGCTTCATCAGACTGCCTGAAAGATTGTAGTCAGCCGCAAAAAGTCTTTCACCCTGCAGAGAGGAAACCGAGATGGTTGCCGGACCATAAACTCCTGAATCTGAAAAATCAAGATTTATATACCCTGCATTGGAAGGGTTGGGATACAGCTGTATGTTTTGTCCCGCAAACACTTTATCCATTCCAAGTATACTGCCGGATAGTTTTTCGCTCACAAACGTTATGTTCCCGTTAGCTCCTCCGCCAAATCCCGTAAATCTCAGCTTCCATACATCATAGACCGGATTATTGGCAGCATCGGTAACCTGAGTACCATTCGCATCCAGACGAGGTACCTGTATAAAGTATACTGTCTTTGATATGGTATATGTTCCGTTACCCATATCGTACGTTTTCCAGTTATAGCCGATTTTATTGATCGTATCCGTAAAAGTCAGCTGCTCATAATCTTTGTAGCTTTCCGGATCTTCGACATTATTCACAGCCGCAACCTTTACCCCGCTGTTTAATAATACTCCTGTGACAGGATATGGAACTATATTGGTTGGCCCCATTGCAATCTGCTCTACGTACTGAGTAAATAGTAATTGCCATTCGGTTACTTTGGGGGCTACATCAACTACTTCATTATTCTCAATGGAATAATACACAAAACCTTTGTCAGAGTATGCTTTAAAATCAAGCTTTACTTCTTTCTCATTCTGACCATCCAGATCTGCGTACTTAAATGTAAACTCTGATGTTAAGGGGTTATAATCATCCAGTAGCAACTTTTTGTAACTTCCGTCAGAAAATTTGATTATGTACAGAGAATCACCAATTACATGGTGGTTTCTACTCTGATCAGGCCCCATGTAATATACCCCCCATGAATAATCCATTGCGTTATTCGGATCAACACTTATATTAAAAGCGCCATGGCTCCAGGAATATGGCAGATTGTATAATTTGGGCCAGGCATCAAAACCGGATATGTTTACATCGTCCCAACCCGCCCGTGTACTGTTGGGGTATATCGATAATTCCAGTCCTTTGACATTGTTGATATGAATACTTCCGAGTCCCTTGGAACCCTTCGGTATACCAAACGCCAGATCCCAGCTACTCAGCGGCGCTGTTTCCATTTCGCCGTTGTCCAGGCTATACCACACCTGACTGGCAGAGCCGGCACCCACGCTAACTGTATTTTCAACTTCCTGAGCAAATAAGCTTGCACTTCCGCTCAGCAATCCTATAATGAGTAAAACTTTTTTCATATTAGTTTAGATTTATTCTAAATATATTCTGCGTACAAATCTGTGTTTTTTTGAATTTGCAGACAAGTTTTTTCACGAAAAAATATCCATAAAAGTAGTATTTACTAAAAATCAATCACTTAATATTTTAAAAGCTTACTTAGAATAATATTAGATAATAAAAGCTTGAAAAAGGAATAAGAAAAAAGACAACTAATTATCTTACAGCTAAAAGCAACAAAAGATAGCATACTCTGCAGAATCTCTTCAAATCGGGTTTTAACAAAGAAGATTCTCCCGGAGTTCTTTATCAAATGACATAAGCGTATGTTAACAAAGAAAATCAGGGATAAGGACAAGGCCGCTTATACACTTGCGGACGATGTGACAGGAAGAAGAATACTGTTTGTTAACCACTACATGATCGGTCAGCCGGGTCCGGATAACCCATGGGTACTGATCGATGCAGGTCTCCCGGGGTCTGCAAAAAGAATTCAGAAAGAGGCGGAAGAGCTGTTTGGCCCCCACAATCCTCCAAGGGCGATTCTGCTCACTCACGGACATTTTGACCATACAGGAGCTCTGCCCGATCTTTTAAAAATATGGCCGGAAACTGATGTTTACGCTCACCCTCTGGAAATTCCATACATAACCGGCCGGGCAACTTACCCGGAATCGGCATTTGACGAAAGTGGCGCCAGCTTCTCTTTTATGACCTGGATTATACCGGTACGTCCTATTGATCTTGGCTCAAGGGTCTATGCGTTACCGGTAGACGGCTCCATCCCGTTTCTTCCGGAGTGGAAATACATCCATACTCCCGGGCATTCTCCAGGGCATATTTCACTGTACAGAGAAAAAGATAACATCCTGATTACCGGCGATGCTTTTACTACAACGAATCAGGACGCTCTGTCTTCCGTTTTCATTAAGAAAAAAGAAATGCACGGACCACCGGCTTTCCTTACAACCAACTGGCGCGAGGCTTATTCATCCATTAAAAAGCTGGCGGCGCTGAATCCGGAAGCAGCAGGCACGGGACATGGCATTCCTTTAAGAGGCGAAGAGCTCAGGAAACAGCTAAGCGGACTTATTGAGTCTTTTTTTGAAAAAGAAATTCCGTATAAAGTTCGTTTTCCTCATAATGAAACAAAATCGTACAATCAGTGTAATACCAGAAATCTGCTGATTGGTCTATCAGGCATTGCTGCGATTACGGCTGCATTTTGGCTGCTATCAGGCAATAAAGATAAAAAACGCGGAAAACAGTCCTGGTTTGCCTGAAACCAGGACTGTTTAATTATCCTCCTGTTTAGTTGTGTTTCTTTTAACAGGCAGCTCACCCTTAATATCTTTTATTGCTTCTTCAAGATCTTCTTTATAGATCACTTCCTTATCCAGAAGCATCTCACCTATTCTCTCAAGCTGTTTTTTATAAGTTCTGAACAATTCGCTGACATGACTATAACATGATTCAATAAGTCTTCTGACTTCTTCATCAATAATTCGCGCCGTTTCTTCACTATAAGGTTTCTGAAAGCTGTTTTCCTGCCTTCCGCTCGAATCATAATAGCTGACATTGCCCATTTTTTCGCCCAGCCCGTAATAGGCCACAATTGTATATGCGTGCTTACTTACTTTTTCCAGATCATCAAGAGCGCCGGAAGTCGCCTCACCAAAGATGGTTTCTTCTGCAACTCTGCCCGCCAGCAGAATGCTTATATCATTTTTTAACTGTCTGAGACTTACCAGCTGCATCTCTTCCGGTTTATGCCAGGTAGCTCCGAGCGATTTCCCGCGCGGTATAATACTGACTTTTACAATATCAGAAAGACCTTTCAGCAGGCAGGTAGCCAACGCATGTCCGGCTTCATGAAAAGCCACAATACGCCGCTCCTGATTGGTAATTACTTTGTTTTTCTTCTCAATACCTCCGATAATCCGGTCAAGCGCCTGAGAAAACTCTTCCGTCCCTACCACTTTTCTTTTCTTACGAGCGGCAATGAGCGCCGCTTCATTGCAGGCATTGGCAATATCTGCACCGGAAAATCCCGGAGTCTGCGCTGCGAGCATTTCAACATCAACCTCATCGTCCAGCTTCAGCTTGTCCATATGAACTTTAAAAATTGCCATACGTTCTTCCTGATCCGGAAGCTCAAGATAGATATGGCGGTCAAAACGCCCCGGTCGTAATAAGGCCTGATCCAGCACATCTCCCCGGTTGGTAGCTGCCAGGACAATTACACCGGAATTCGGGCTGAAACCATCCATTTCGGTTAACATCTGATTCAGGGTACTCTCTCTTTCATCATTCCCGCCGAAAGCCGAGGCTGACTTTCCTCTGGACCGGCCAATTGCATCCAATTCATCAATAAAGACTATGCAAGGTGCTTTTTCCTTTGCTTTTTTAAATAAATCTCTGACACGGGAAGCCCCCACTCCAACAAACATCTCTACAAATTCGGAACCTGAAAGAGAAAAGAAAGGGACATTCGCTTCGCCGGCAATTGCTTTGGCAAGCAAAGTTTTGCCGGTTCCTGGAGGCCCTATAAGCAAAATTCCCTTGGGAATCTTTGCTCCCAATGAGGTATATCTCTCTGGTTTCTTCAGAAAATCAACTGTTTCATGCATTTCTTCCTTTGCCTCGTGTAAACCGGCTACATCATTAAAGGTAACATGAACCTTTCCCTGCCCTTCAAATAGCTGCGCTCCCGATTGACCAAACGAAAAAATACTTCCGCCGCCGCTCTTGCCTTTCATTCTGCTTCGCGCCCAGCGCCATAGCATAAACAGAATCAGAAACGGAAGCAGCCATACAAGCAGGGTGGTAAACCAGTTTTGCCTGACTTCATAAGCAATAGCTGTCCGGGCTTCTGCTTTTTTATTCGCTTCCAATTCAGAAAGCTTATTTTCAAACACTTCCGGACTACCAATATTGAGTGTATACTCCGGCCCTTCCGAAGCAAACAGATTCAGCCCTTTTTTGTCTGCTGTATCTTGCCTGAGAAATATTTCGGCGACTTCCTGATTGATTACGACTATATGATCAACTTTATTCTGCTCTATCAGCTTTGAAAATTCTTTCCAGTCAATGGATTTACTTTGTTTGGACGAGTTGAAAAAGAAAAGAAGAGAAAACAGAAAAAAACCAATCAAAAGATAGTTAAAAATCACCGGAGAAAACGAAGATTTTTCCTCTTTAGGATTTTTTGAAGACCGTTTGTCACTCATGAAGTCGGATGTTGTGCTATTGCAGACTAACCGGCCATTTTGAAAAATGTTTTTTAACACGTAAAACCATAATTTTAGTTTACTTTGCAGATAATTCACTCAATTATGAAGCAGTTCATCGGAGCTTTCATTTTCGCTTTTATTGCCTCTGTTGGTAATGCCCTGTTTGTTTACGGCAGCAAAAAATCAGCGGCATCATCCAATCCTTTCCTGTTCACTATTTCCGTCCTTACAGGCTGTGTTCTGTTAATGCTTCCCAGCTTCTTCTTTTTTCCTGCCGATAATTACAAAAACTGGCTGCTGGAAAACAAACAACCGGTTATTGTCACTTCGGTAGGACTATTGATCCTTTATCTTGGCTTTTATCTTCTTTATTCGAAATACGGCGCATCCTATTATACGCTTTATGCCGTGTTATCCATTATCACTACTTCGATTATCGTGGCAGTGGTGTTTTTTGGAGAGAAATTCAACTTTTATTTTATCCTGTCCATTTTGTTTGCCATATTAACCATATTGTTCTTTTATTTGGGACAAAGCAAATAAACAGTGCGGCAGCTTGATTCCTCAGTCAGATATTTTCTGGTTCATAAACTACGGATTTCCAACAAGAAAGCCAATGAGCTGATCTGTTCGGGCAAAGTGCTTATAAACAACCTGCCGGTAACTGTTCATCAAAAAATATATCCTGAGGACTGTGTTGTAGTTGAAAACAGAGAGATCCGCCCGGGAAAAAAATTCATTTATTGGAAATATTACAAACCCCGGGGAATTGAAACGACCTTAAACCGTGAGATTCCCGGCAATCTGCATAGTGTTCTGACACTGCCTACCGATGTGTTTCCGGTTGGCCGCCTCGATAAGGAATCAGAGGGCCTGCTGATCTTAAGTAATGATGGCAGGATCTTTAATAAAACCCTGATGTCCGGAGACCATGAAAAAGAATATCTTGTGCAGGTAGATCAAGCGCTGCAAGATGAGCAGATAGCCCGGCTCGCCTCCGGGATCGTTATTATGGGCTATAAAACCCGTCCCTGTCAGGTTACAAGGACTGCTTCTCATTCATTCAGGATAATTCTGACTGAGGGTAAAAACCGCCAGATCCGCCGCATGTGCCACAAGCTGAATCTTAACGTACTGCATCTGACCCGAACACGTATTATGAATATAACCACAGAAGGCCTTTTCCCGGGTCTACAGACAACGATGACAGAGAAAGAAAAATCAGCGCTATTCCGGCAGCTTGGTCTTTAGGAGCGCTCCGGCCAAAATTCAAAATTGGGAATCTTTGGCATTCTTTCAACCATTTTGAGAACTGTTTCCGGCGGCCTGGTCAGCTTACGGGTCGTCAGATCCATCCAGGCTCCGTCAACTTCAATGGTCGCTGCTTTATCACCGTTCTTTTTAAAAAAATTATGAAATATACGCCATCTGGACCCATCCGGTCTTGCTGCAGCAAGAAATATATCAATTGTTATCGTTTCATTCATCCCGACTTCCTTAAAAAAGATAGTTTCTTCTCTAAAAAGAATAGGACCAATCTGTAAGCTGGCAAATTCTTCAACGGAAAAGCCATGATCATTGAAATAATTCAATCGTACCTGAGCAGCGTAATCATTGTACGCTGAATGCTTTAAATGTCTGTTTGCATCAATATTAGCCCAAATAACCTGGAATGTCTGACTATACATAAATTTAGCTTCTTAAAATCCGATAATAGGCAATATAATTTATCCTGACAGAAGTATCTCCTGTCAGACCAAAAAGATGGCCGGAATATAATTCTACAGGGTAAAAACATCGGACCGGAATCAATTGTTTTAAGCAGTTTCTAATGAAAATATCAATAGCATATAACAAAAATGGCAGCGAAAATATCACTGCCATTATGCATAATGCCTCTTTCTGATACTTATTTATTACGTTCCCGGAGAACTTCGATGATTTCGTCCAGGTCAATTCCTTTTGCTTCCAGCAATACAAGATAGTGAAACAAAAGATCTGCAGCTTCATTCTTGAAAAGATCCGTATTATCATCTTTTGCTTCGATCACCAGTTCTACGGCTTCCTCTCCTACTTTTTGCGCTACTTTATTGATGCCTTTGGCAAAAAGACTGCTCGTATAAGAAACAGAATCCGGATTAACCCGGCGCTCTCTGATCAGGTTTTTCAGATAATCCAGAAAATAAATCCTGCTTTTATTTCTTTCATCCCAACAAGTATCGGCTCCCGTATGGCAAGTCGGTCCGACAGGCTCTGCTTTAACAAGCAGTGCATCACGATCACAGTCGGCTTTTATTTCTTTCAATATTAAAAAATTGCCGGTGGTCTCACCTTTGGTCCAAAGACGCTTTTTAGACCGGCTGTAAAAAGTTACTTTCCCTTCCTCCTGAGTTTTATTGTAAGCCTCCTCATTCATATAACCAAGCATCAGTACTTTATTGGTTACCCAATCCTGCACTATTACCGGAACAAGACCGCCCTCTTTATTAAAATCTATGTTCATATTCTTACCGGAATATTTTTCCCTTTTAAATAAGTTTTTAGTTCTGGCACAGCAATCTCCTTAAAGTGAAAAATGCTCGCTGCAAGTGCGGCATCCGCTTTTCCACGGCCGAACACCTCCACAAAATGCTCCATATTGCCGGCGCCTCCCGAAGCAATGACGGGTATAGAAAGATTCTCGGAAATCTTTGCGGTCAATTCACAGGCAAATCCTGCTTTGGTACCATCATGATCCATACTGGTGAGAAGAATCTCTCCGGCACCACGTTCCTGAACCTCTTTCGCCCACTGAACAGTATTTATTTCCGTTGGCTGCTTTCCACCGTGGGTATGAACCCTGCTTTCATGCGCATAGAGCTTTGTATCAATAGCGACAACCACGCACTGACTGCCGAATTCATTAGCCAGCTGATCGATCAGATCAGGATTTTTTACCGCGGAGGAATTAATAGAGACTTTATCAGCACCAGCATTGAGCAAAGCAGCTACATCTTCTACGGATCCTATACCGCCACCTACTGTAAACGGGATGTTCAATTCACTGGCAACTCTTCTCACAAGCTCAACCAGTGTCTTTCTCTTTTCCAGTGTAGCTGTAATATCAAGATAAACTAATTCATCAGCGCCCTGGGCTGCATAGAGAGCCCCTAGCTCAACCGGATCACCGGCATCTCTCAGACTTTCGAAATTTACTCCTTTTACTGTCCTTCCGTTTTTAACATCCAGACAGGGAATGATCCTTTTGGTTAACAAAATAGGTATTCTTTACTGTTTTAAAAACGGCTTAATTCTTCCAGCGTAATGCGTCCTTCGTAAAAAGCCTTGCCAACTATTGCTCCGTACATACCTGCATCCCGCAACTGCTTTAAATCATCCAGTGTGGCTACACCGCCACTGGCAATCAGCTTAAGATCAGGAAAATGATTCATAATTTCCGAATACAGGTCAAACGAGGGTCCCATAAGCAGCCCATCCTTTGCAACATCTGTACATATGGAATAAGAAACACCTTTTTCCGTATATTTTTTCAGCAGATCCATGACGGACAGCTGACTGGTCTCCTGCCAGCCACTTACTGCAATAAAACCGTCTTTGGTATCAGCCCCCAGGATAATCTTCTCTGAGCCGTATGATACCAGCCAGCTTTCAAATAAATCAGGATTTTTTACTGCAATGCTCCCACCCGTAATCTGCGCTGCCCCGCATTCAAATGCCAGTTTTATATCCTCATCTGATTGTATTCCTCCTCCGAAATCTACTTTAAGCCGTGTTTTCGCAGCAATAGTTTCAAGCACCTTGTGGTTCACAATTTTCTTATGTCTGGCACCATCCAGATCTACCAGATGTAAATGCTCTATTCCCGCATCTTCAAAAGCCTTTGCTACTTCAAGCGGGTTTTCATTATATTGCTTTTTCTGATTAAAATCCCCCTGAGTAAGCCGGACACACTTTCCATCAATAAGATCAATTGCCGGAATAATTTTCATTTTGGATATATTAATTCTTTAAATCTATGAAGTTTCTAACAATACGTTCTCCCGCTTTGCCTGATTTCTCAGGATGAAACTGGGCCGCATAAAAATTGTCCTTGTGCAAAGCTGAGCTATAAGGCAATATATACTCTGTAGTCGCAATAGTGTAAGGACTCAGAGCTGCATAATAGCTATGTACAAAATAGACAAAATCGTTCTCCCTGATTCCTTCAAAAAGGGGCCCTTTAAGATCGGAGACCGTATTCCAACCCATATGAGGAACCTTATCTTCTCCTGCCGGAAAACGCTTCACATCTATCGGAAATATGCCAAGACAATTAATATCATTCTCCTCCGAGTATCTGCACATTAGCTGCAATCCAAGACAGATTCCCAATACCGGCTGCCGGAGAGAAGGGATCAGTTTTTCAAGATTATTCGCTTTAAGATAGCGTATGGCAGAACTGGCTTCTCCAACTCCCGGAAAAATGACTTTATCGGCCCCTCTTAATTCTTCCTCATCATCGGTAACAAGCGGTTCTATTCCAAGGCGATTAAGCGCGTATATTACTGATTGCGTATTGCCCGCATTATATTTTACTATTGCAACTTTCAAGAATTTTTTGTTTTGGCCTGCAATATGCAATATTAGCCAATTTTTATTAATGGAATATAAAAAGTTGGACGCAGTTTCTTCAATCCGGAGCAAAAAAGAAGGCAGCTCTGTTCGCTGCCTTTTTATAAAAACGGTTACTGCGGCTCTGTTCAAACCGGCAGCTGTTCAAATCAGTGATGATGGCCGCCGGGACCGTGTGCATGGCCATGATCCAGCTCATCTGCAGTAGCCAGACGTACCATTTCAATCTTTCCTTCGAAATACAGATTATGACCGGCAAGAGGATGATTAAAGTCCATAATCAGCGCATCTGATTCAATATCAAGAACACGTCCTCTGAGCATATTGCCTTCCTGATCGGTCATGGGGACCATAGAGCCTACCGGAAAATCCTCTTCGTTGAATTTGCCATCTACATTAAATACATCCTTAGGTAGCTTTACCACTGCTTCTTCCTCATACTCACCATACGCATCACCCACTTCGATCTCAAAGCTAAAGCTGTCGCCCTGTTCCATGCCTTCAATTTCGGACTCAAATCTTTCCGGAAGACCGCTCTGACCAAAAAGTATTGTCATCGGATGATCGGTTTCGACTTTCTCTATTAACTGCTTAGTTCCTTCGTCATCATTTACTTTTAGCTCATATGTCAGGGCTACTACAGTATTTTTGGCTACTTTCATCAAAAAAAAGTTATATGTTTAATTTTACTAAATAACTAAAGTAGCCAATTGTTTTAACTTTATTTCATTTTTTCGAAAAAACTTAAGTTTTGTGTTAACCTGGAGCATTACTCAACAACATCTGGAACTGCTGTATACCTGGAAGATATCCAGAAATACCAGTACCGAAAAGATCAATCTGTTCATTACTGTCACCGATGGTACGTACAGTGGCATGGGCGAAGTGGCGCCGAATATCCGTTACGGTGAAACCCCGGACCTCATTATCGGCTGGTTTTCCCGGTTTATCCGTGATGCGGCATCCATAAGCAGTATAGACGACCTGACAGAAAAAATAAAGGATTTTCCCAATGCTCTGCGTTTCGGAATTGAATCCGCTTTTCTGTTTTTTATCTGCAGCAAAAAAAACAGTACGCTGTCAGAGCTTTTAGATCTTCCCGAACCTTCACCGGTCCCGACATCCTATACCCTGCCGATTATGGAAGCCTCTGAAATTTCTTCCTTCATTAAACAACATAAACTGAAACGCTTTTCCCTGCTCAAATTAAAAGTAAACCAGCAGAATGCCACAGAGCTTACACGAGCACTCTTCGATCATTGCCGAAAACCGATATGTATAGATGCTAATGAAGCTTTTCCTGATCCTGACAGTGTCATCCGGTTTCTGGAAACAATCAGGGATATTCCTGTCTTGTTTCTTGAACAGCCTTTGCCTGCTGCACAGGAAGAGGCCGGCGTATATCTTAAATCCCGAAGCACAGTACCTGTATTTGCTGACGAATCGGTTACCAGCAATCCTGATATGGAAAAAATAGCCGGACAGTTTCACGGAATCAATATGAAGCTTATGAAAGCCGGAGGATTTATTCATGGCAGAGATATCCTTCGGGAAGCCCAAAAGCATAACCTGTCCACGATGATCGGATGTATGATTGAAACATCGCTTGGCATCAAATCGGCATTATATCTTACTCCGTTATGTCAGTATTATGATCTGGATGGTATGTTTCTTGTGAAGAATGAACCTTTTAATCTGGTCAGGGAACAAACAGGATACCTCCTTTTATAGTTTAGTGATAAGCATATGTAATAAAAATTCGATTTGACAATAGAATAATGGAGAAACTTGAGAAAAAGAAAGAACTGCTTCAGGCTTGCATCGATCAGCAAAAGGCAAGTATACATACAGCCCAGAAAGCCATAGCCTCTGTCAAGGAAAGTGTAGAAGAAGAAAGAAGCTCTATCGAAGACAGCATGGAATCATTCAGAGAGTCACTTAACACAGAAAGAGACATGTATTCGAGGCAAATACAGGAAGGCATAGATGGCTTGTCCGTGCTAAACAGGATAAATATTGCAGAACATGCTACCGTCAAACTGGGATCTGTAGTAAAAACCAATCTGCACAATTATTTTGTCAGTATAAGTCTGGGAGAAGTAAAAACAGAAGATGGTGAAACCTATCTGGCGATCTCTACACAAAGTCCGATTTACCAAACCTTGTCAGGCAAAAAAAAGGACGATTCCTTTTCCTTCAGAAATCAGAATGTCAAAATACTTGACATTTTCTAAACAACTAACTATCAACAAATAAGCAGGCAATCATTTCGATGATGCCTGCATTTTTTATTTATCAGAAAGTGAACTTTTAATTCTGTATTAATCCCTCTCTATTTCGAAACTATCCACTGCTCCACTGGTTAATATAATACAGTGACACATCCAGTCACTGGTTAAACACAACAGTACTATTAGACCGAATCTAGTTGCGAAAAAATAAAAATATAATTAAATAAATATAAAATATAAATAAAGTATGGATGTAGAACTTTTAATCGATAAAGAACAGCGAGAACAGGAGCTGAACCATGTTCTTAATCAATTTTACAAGATGTTGTATGTAGATTTCGGACTAAGAGCAGGTAAAAAAATAAAAGACTGGTATACAATGAGCTGGGAAGAGTTTAAAGAAGAACTGGCAAGAAATAAAGTCCGTATATCTGAAAATGCGTTAAGTGACTGGAAAACATATTTTCACCGCGAAAAGACCAGAGTCAATCGCTTATTGAAAAGCTACTGACAATATTCCGCCATACTATAAAAAAAATAAAGAACCATAAGACAGAATACCTCTGATGTTATGGTTCTTTTGCATGCGGCTGGTAATGGTCACTACAGACTATATATCCCATAGCTGATTAATGCATAAATGAAACCGCTGTTATCCACAACGCTGCATATCCCAGAATCTCAAATGCCCCATATGAAAGCGGCACCCATCTGGGCAACTTAACACTCAGCATTTTATTGACAAATATTGATGCAATTACTGTAATTCCCGCAATTGCATAAAACATATAGCTTATTCTCGGCCATGTCAACACAACATTAGGTATTTCATTGACAATATAACCGGTAAATACCCCAAAGACTGCCAGTGTCAGTAAACCGTGAAACGCACTCAGCGTTATTGACAGTCGCCTTTTTCTCAATGTAATAACCATCGATACAACTCCAACGATTGTCAATAAAGTACATATAAATATAACGAAAGAAATTTCCATAGATCCCCTTTTTAATCCTCCACTCTATAATTTTAACCAAAATCGGGCAAAATACGTTTACTTTTTCAGTTCCGCGTTAATACTTGCCAGTTTTGCTTCTTCTTTCTGAAAAGCTTTATTGATAATAACGGCTGCCCGGGCGCCCTCCGCGGCTGCAATGACAATCAGCTGCACATCTCTGGCCGCATCACCGGCAACATAGAGCCCGGACACATTCGTTTGTTGAAAATCGTCTGTTTCTACCATATTGTAGGTGCTGAACTCGCAACCCAGCTCTTCGGCAAGGTGCGATCGCTGATACTGCTCAGTGGAAAAAAATACAGCATTTCTCGCTATGCAGGTACCATCTTCCAGCACGATTCCCTTGAGGTATTCATCTCCGTCAAGCCTTGTGATTTTTTTTGTTACCACTTCAATACCATGAAGTCTCAGTTTATCTTTATCCTGATCCGATATATCCTTTCCATCTGTAAACAACACCACATCTGCGCTCCAGTTGGTAAGACTGATCGCCAGCCCTACCCCGCTTTTGTGGTATCCGTAAGCTGCAAGCTTGGTAAAACGGTTTTCAAATCCGTCGCAATACGGACAGTGAAAAACGCTTTTTCCGTAGAGTTTTTCGAATCCCGGAATTTTAGGCAGCAAATCTTTTAATCCGGTAGCTATAAGAAGTTTTTTTGAATAATACTCTTCTCCCTTTTCATCCGTTACGATAAAATTTTGTTCCTTACGAGCATTAACCACTTCCAGCTCCTTTATCTCAACATTATAAACTCTTAGCTGTTCTTTACTGATTCTCACAAGTTCCAAGGGATTGATTCCATCTCTTGATAAAAAACCATGGCTTGCCTGTGCCCAGCGATTTCGGGGTTTGCCGTGATCAAAAACCAAAACGCGTCTCAAACATCTGGCAAGAATTAATGCAGCGTTTAAACCGGCAGGCCCACCTCCGACAACAATAACATCGTAAAGTTCTTTCATCTTAAAAAAATCCTCATAGCATTAACTACATGGACAAGATGAATGTTAACAGAAGGAAGTACTCCAACGATTTTGCAAGGTATCGGCTCAATATGATCAGAGGATTGCCAGATCTGCTACAACAAAGGTGCTGCCGCCAACAAAAATGATATCAGAAGCCGAAGCCAGGGATTCGGCAAAGCGGAGAGCCTCATTTACATCCGGAACCACCTGACTGGCAATATTTACTTTTTCTTTAGCCAGTCTGCCCAGCTCTGCTGCTGGCAGTGCCCGCTGAATCGAAGGCTGGCAAAAAATATAACCCGCATCCGATGGTAAAAGACGCAACACTTTTTCAACATCTTTATCTGCTACCATTCCCAATACAAAAATCAGCTTTCCGTGTGGTAGTTTTCTCAATGAATCAATGATAATTGCTATGCCAGCTTCATTATGCCCCGTATCACAAATGACCAACGGCTCTTTTTTCAGTACCTGCCACCGTCCCTTAAGCCCGGTCAGCCCGGTTACATTGCCCAGACCTTTCCGCAAAGCGGTCTCATCAATGGCAAAACGGGCTTTCAATAGTTCCAGGGCTGCTATCACTACCGGAATATTACGACACTGGTAGGCTCCTTTCAGATCACATTCCAGGTCTTTCAGAAGCAAGCTGTCCTCTTTATATACCTGATAACACCCGGTCAATCCGTTTTGCAGCACTTTGTACTGATCATCGGCAAACTGTATGGAAGCTTTCTTCTGAGCAGCTACTTTCTCGAAAACAGGACGGGATTCCTCATGTGATTCGGAAATTATGGCCGGAATTCCTGGTTTGATGATTTCAGCCTTTTCTCCGGCTATCAGCGAAATTGTATCTCCCAAAAACTGCTGATGATCAAAGCTGATATTGGTAATAATACTCAGCTCCGGCAAAATGACATTGGTAGAATCCAAGCGTCCGCCCATACCGACCTCAATAATGGCAATATCTACCTTTTCTCTGGCAAAATAATCAAATGCCATAGCTACCGTCATTTCAAAAAATGACGGCTTTATCCTCTCCAGCTCGGGAAGCATTTTCTGGACAAAGCTTATTACATTGCTCTCGGGAATTTCAATGCCATTGATACGTATCCGCTCTGTAAACTCTTTTAAATGCGGTGAAGTATACAGCCCTGTTTTATAACCGGCAGACTGCAGCACTGCTGACAACATCGAAGACACACTTCCCTTGCCATTCGTACCGGCAATATGTACGGACTTAAACTGATAATGCGGATTATCCAGCACCTCCAGCAACTGTAAGGTTTTATCAAGCCCTTTATTAAAAGCAGCCCCCCCGACTTTCTGAAACATCGGTAACGCCGTATACAAATAGTCGAGTGTCTGTCTGTAGTTCACTCCGCAAAATTAGCGTTTAAAAAGAATCAGTATTTTTTAGAAAAGGTATCAGCTGAGAGGATCATTTGGCAACGATATCAAATCGGACTTTTCCAATATAGTTGACTATATTTCTTCCTTCCGGAGAAAAGGTGGTATTTCTCAGCTGCTCTTTGTAAAAGTTTTCAACGGATGGTGATACCGTAACTTCACTTGTTTTGATCCATTCAACATTACCGTAATCATCCACCTTAAACTCAAAGACAATATATCCTCTTTCTTTGGAAGGGTCTTTTTTGTCCGGAATTTTATCCCAGTTCCAGCCTGCCATGTTCAGTTTGGGTCCGTCCCCGCCACCTCCACCATTGCCGGGAGTTCCGTAAAGGGCTCTTGCATCAACACTCCCACTCTGACTTCCCTGGTCTCCTTTTCCTTTTGTATCTCCGTGACTTCCTCCTGATGTACCGGAATTTGTTGCAGTATTGGAGTTTCCAGCTCCTGTTGTACTTGTATTAGGATCAGACATTACTGCACGGGGCTGTACAACCGGCTCAGGCTTTTTCGTATTATCTTCTTTAGGCTTTACTTCTTTCGGAGCCTTGTTTTCAACAGGCTTTACATCTTCGGCTACAACCGGGGCATCCAGAGAGGATGACGTTATAAAATCATCATTATCCTCAACTTCTGCTGCCTGTTCGGAAGCTTCGGCCGGAGCATGAGTTTCCCCCGATACTTCCCGTGAAGATGCTGCTGATTCTTCACCATTGGGATCTGAATATGGCTCAGGCTGCGTTTCACCCCAGCCTTCATCCGAGATGCCGAAATTCAGCTCAACTCCCGGTATACCGGGATTGGGAGGATATGGAGCTTTATATGCTGCAAAAAGCATAAAAAGAACAAACAACAAGGCATGAATTACCACTGAGACGGTGATTCCGATGCGTCTGTTCTTCTGTTCGTCCTGCAAGTATTTCTCCATACGCTTATTAGTCCTTTTGCTTTGTCGCTAATGAAATTTTAGCACCCAGGCTATTAACAATACCGGCTACCTTTACAAGATATTCTACCGGTACCTCTTTGTCAATATACAAAATTGCTACAGGAACCTGCAGATCCCCCTTTTCATAGCGCTCTCCTTTAAACCAACGCGCCAGAGCTACTTCAAGTTCTGATTCCGGTATCTCTATATCATTAATATAATATTTCAGATCTTTGGTAATTGTCACCCCTACCTTCTGCAATTCAATCACCGTTTGTTCCTTTTTCGTTGTCGGAAGATTTACCGGAAGAGCAGTAGGCGTTACCATATTGGAAGTAAGCATAAAGAATATCAGCAACAGAAACACAAAATCTGTCATTGAAGCCATGCTGAACTCCGGATTAACCTTATTTTTACTCTTAAATCTGGGCATTTCTTTTTATCTATCTGGGTTCCTGAAGGAATTCCATAAATTCGATTGATGTGTATTCCATCTGATGCACGATCTTCTGTACCTTGCCGGTAAGATAATTGTATCCGATATATGCAATAATACCTACAATAAGACCTGCAACTGTTGTAATCATTGCTTCATAGATACCTGAGCTGAGCACTTTGGGGCTTATTGTTCCTTCTTCCTGAGCTATGGCAATAAAAGCCTGCACCATACCAGATACTGTACCCAAAAAACCAATCATCGGAGCAGCTCCGGAGATGGTAGCCAGATTGTTGAGATTCCGCTCAAGCTTAAAGATTTCAATTCTTCCGACATTCTCAATACTTGCTTCAATAATCGGCAGGGGCTTGCCCAGTTTGACAATACCTTTCTGCAGCATTCTTGCAAATGGCGTATTGTATTGTTTGCACAAATTCTTCGCAGCGGCTATGTCGCCCTGGCTGACATAATTGTGAAGCTCCTCCAGAAAGGTTCCGGGATCCCGGTCAGCCTTTCTCAGGGTAAGAATCCGCTCAACAATCAGATATACTGCCAGAATACTCAACAAAATAAGGGGAATCATAAAAATCCCCCCCTTCATAATAAGCTCCCAGACGGATACTGAGCCTGCATCAGATGCACCTGCAGAGGTCAGCGTGTCGGTGCCAGGCTGAATAATATCAAGAAACAAATTTAAAACGACCATGATATTGTACTATGTCCTTACTATCTTTTACTTATTTGTCATTACCCAGGCACTGTCGCCAAACTGGATTCTATATTCGGAAAGTCGGGCAAATGCTTCGGCTTTGTTCGAAAAGTCTGCTACTATGACCTTGTATAAGCCAGAACCGGAAGCCGGTTCCGCTATATATATATTGCAACCTGAGCAATCCAGCTTCTTCTGCAGCTTTTCTGCGTTTGCTTTTTTGGAGAAGGCCCCAACTACGATAGAGTACGCGCCGGGAGTATGTACACGACTTTCGGTTTCTGTCCGTTTTGATGCGCTGGTTGGTATGGCTGGCTGATCATACCCCGCCCCCGTATTGTCCGGGCTGCCGGCCTCAGTCACCAGGTTTTTACCGACTTCAAAACTGTCCCCTGTTTCCACTTCAACGGTAAATTCTTCTTCGGTAGTATCTACTACCACATCTTCAGAAATATTTTCTCCGGAAATGCTCTCACCGGCATTGGCTTCTTCGGATGCTTCACTGCCTTCATCCGGCATTAAGCCGGAAGGCTCTGTAGAACTAAAAGCAAATAGTTTTGCAATTGATTCATTCTGATCCTTTACTCCGTACATTACGGCTCCGGCTCCGAGAATTACGAGCAATGGCAATAAAGCCCAAACGATTTTTGATCTGTTTTTTACCGGTTTATCATTAGCCTCTTCCGAATTTTCGATTTTCTTTTTAGCAGGTCTGTTTCTCATAATTTCTCTTTCAACAGGTTTATATAGTATCTCCGGTAAACCAAAACTTTCTTCAAGAAAGTCATTGTTTACGAAGGGATCAAATTCAATTTCTCTGATCGGGTTGTAATAAAAACGGCCAACCCCATTGACTTCATAATAACCGTACCCTCTGAGCTTCTCATGAATCAGCATAACATAATTTTCTATATGCTTCTGAGTCTGCTCCGGAGAAATACCTTCATTCTTCGCAATCAGTATTTCCAGCTTTTCATCATTGGTGCTCAGTTGCGTGTTAAAAGCGATTCTCTTGGAAGGCGGTTTAAACTTGTGTGTTACCGGATGAATTTCTGCCCCGGAATATCTGGTTACAAACCCGCCAAGCCCTCTGATGGAAAAGCAGTCTTCGGTTTGCAACAGTTTCACTATATATAGATCAAGATTCATGTCCACCTGTTAAAAAGTATACGAAACTCCAACGATTACATTTGTTCCTTTAACGGGATAATACATGTAACGTTGATAATTTTTGCCTAAAATATTATTTAGCTGAACAAAAGCTGAAAAAGGATTTGAGAATCTATATTCAAGCTTCAGATTCAGATCAAAAATATCTTTCAGTTTTTCAGTTTCTCCGCTTACCGGATTTCTTCCTTTAAGGCCGCTAATATAAAAAATATCCACATTAAAATATATTTTCTTATGGAGGTTATATGAGCCCAGCACAGCCATATCAAATGAAGGCCGGTGCCACGGAGCAGCAATCATATTGCTTAATCCGTAGCTGTACAGATTAGCATCAAGCCCCAGCCTGAACTTCTGGGTAAACTCATAGGCAAAGGCAGCATAGAAATTAAGAATGCTTGCCTGCCCGGAATCATAAATAATATCAAACGCAGAGGTATCAGAAGCTGCATTGACAAAGAAGGGCAGATAACGGTATGTTTCATAGGCAAGTCGTGCCTTGTAGGTTAACCGTTCAAGTGTATTGCCCTGCAATCCTGCATACAAATCCAGCGTCTTGTTGGTATTGCTCAATGCCACTCCATTCAGAAGCCAGGGATTCTGGCTCATAAATGTTCTCCAGGTATTACGTTGCATTTCTCCACCCAGTCCGGCAAAAATCATCAGCTGATCCGGTATCAGAAAATAATCCCCCCGAAGGATCGGATATACATGTAATCCGGAATTAAATGTCGTATCGGTCGTATAGGCTACCGTTGCACCGGCTGTGATTCGGTAATTCTCTCTGGAAAGCACAAGGCTGGGACGAATCTGGAAGAAATGCCTTGAAAAGTTTTCATTATAATTTCTTGAAGAAAACGAATATTCCCCGGATATACGGACATTTTTCTCATTATCCATACGATATCCGCCGGCGTAATCAATTAAAAATTCATTCTCACGACTGTCGGCATTATTCCCAAGGTTGAAATAATTCAGTCCGACTTTATAATTTACCTGCGCATCTGAGTCTGCGTTGGTAAATTTAAGACCTGCCTTAATCAGATTATATACAAGCTTAATGGTGTCTTCATCTATTTCGGGAACAACAGAGTGATCAAAACCATAATAATTAAACCGCTGTCTCTGCCATGACAAATCTCCGTCGACTGTTACCTTATTAAGAAAGTAGCGGCCATATACCCCGAGGTTGTTCACACCGGTACGGGCATATTCTACAGGTCCTCTGGATGAGCTCAGATGTCTCAGATGTATTCCATAGGAATATTTATCATTGCGCTTGCTGTTAAAATGTCCTTCCAGATACGGCGTCATATAGTTCCCAAATCCTGCTTTTATATAGTTGCCATAAATTTTTGACAGTTCATCGGGATTGAGGGTCCGCACTCTGATCTTCATATCGAGCCTGGCCATTTCTCCCGGAACTTCAACATACTCATATTGCTGTGGTGTTACTTCACTCTGAGGAACATCATATGTTACTTTCTCATAGTTTCGGTTTACCTCAGGCAACTCTATGTTTCGCTCTTTCGTAATGGTCAGATCCTTGTTTAAGGATGAGCCCCGGTTATTCTGAGCAAATGAAAAATTGACCAGAAACACGCTGCAAAGTACGATAACAACCTTATTCATTAGAGTCCGCCTCCTTCTTTTCTAATTGTTGGATTTGATCAAGTTTCATTTTAGCCTCTTCAATACTTGGCTTATGGGTTGATTTTTCTATAATTGACTGTAAAGTAGCCTTCGCCTGAAACAGCTCATCCGTAGCTATAAAATTGTCAGCTATCAGCAAAAATGATTTCGAAAGCCAGTCACTGTATGTATAGAATGAGTTATTCAGTTCATAAAGCGTTTCGAGTGACTGCTTGTATTTCTGCTGCTCGTACAATATCAGACCAATCATATACTTGGCCTCTGCAGCATTGACATCCTTTGCCAGATTAATGGTTGAGATAAAATGGTCGATGGCGACCTCTTTATCTCCGGCCATATAGGCCACTTTACCCAGATACAGCGTCGCCCTGTTGGCATCCAGCGAAAACTTACTGTGATTCAGCACTTGTTCTGCATAGTATTTAACTGAATCATATTTTTTTAAGCTGTAATATACATCCATAAGTGATGCCCAGGCTATGGCCCGCTCTTTAGGATTAGCTGAATTGTTCAACAATTGCAGATACCAGTCTCTGGCTTCACTATGCTTGTCTTCCTTATTGTACAAATCCGCAAGCTTTAGTATAGCTCTGGTATAATAATCACTTTTACGTTCTTCAACTACTTTCCTGAACTGCCCGGCAGCCAGCTCCGTTTTACCGGATTTCAGATAGGCGTCGGCCAGAAAATAACGGGCATCCGGATTATTGGGACTATCCGGATATTTGTCAATGTAGTCTTTCAATGCCTGCGCTGCACGGTCATATTTCTGATTATTGTAAAATGACCTGGCTGCCTCATAGTCAATATTAACAAGAGAAGTTCCTTCGGGATTGCTCTTAACAAAAGCTTCTCTGAAATATTCAAATTCCTCCGAGCGGTCAGACCTGCTGAGAGCATCCTGCATACCAGCCAGCGCTTCCACGGCTATCGCGTGATTAGGATAATCATAGATAATTCTTTTATAATCATCTATTGCTTTTTCATAGTTACCCTGATTGCGGAAAGAAATAGCTCTGAAATTCAACGCATACGGAACATGAGCACTCGTAGAATACGTAGCGATCAGCTTGGAAAAAATGGTAATGGCATCATTAAAGTTGCCGTGCGCAAAGACAATTTCCGCTTTTCCGTACAGCGCATCATCTACATAGAGGGATGAAGGAAAGGAATATATAACTTTGTCAAAATTGGCAATAGCCTCTTCATCTTTGTCCTGAAATGGCAGGATAACTCCTTTTTTGTAGTATGCATAATCCAGATCAGGATTTCTGGAGTCAATTGCATTGTTATAGTATTTCAGGGCTTCCGGATAGTTTTTATTATGCGCATACAGGTCTGCCAGCCTCAGAATTGCATCGTCATAGTACAGTCTGTTGCTCTTTTTTTCAAGATTCACCACATATTCTCTGAAATGCTCAAGAGCTTTATCATACTTCTGCAGGCTATAGTATGCATATGCTATCCCATATCTGGATTTCATATAAAACTCATTGGCAGCGTTTGTATTCTGAAAAACTTTGGCATAACTGTTTACAGCCTGATCATATTCTTTGAGGATAGAGTATGACTCTCCGCGCCAAAAACATACGGCAATAAACACATCTTTATCAATGGCAAACTGAGATGATTTATTAAACATCTCTACAGCTCTGGCAAAGTTATTATTGTTGAATTCTTCGGTACCCTTAAAGAAAGTAACTCTCTGGTATGCGGCATTAAGACGGAGACTTCTGTTCTTCAGACTCTCGATATAGTTAATAGCTTCCGTATAATTGCTGGTTTTCAAAAAGGCTTCTCCCAGCAATTCATCAGCCTCCTGCGCATGTATGCTTCCGGGATAATTCCGGTTAAAATTTTTCAGTGTATTGATCGTCTCACCGAAATTACCAAGCTCTGCGCTCACTTTGGCATAATTAAAAAAAGCTTCTTCCTGTATCTGTTTGCTGTATTCAGATTTTGCAGCCTGTTGAAACGCAAGAAGCGCAAACTGCTTTTCTTCGAGCTTCAGATATGAAAGTCCGAGATAATAGCCGGCCACCTGTCCCAGTGCATCCTCCTGGGTTGCTATAGGCTTAAAATTAGTTACAGCCTGCTCATATTTCCCGTTCTGATACTGACTAAACGCAAGCCTGTACTGCAAAGGCGGAGTCAGAGCACCTGCATTCTCCTTTTCGTAATTTTCAAAAAACTCACCGGCTTTTGCATAATCAGCTTTCATAAAATGCGCTTCTGCTATGAGCATATAAAGCTCAGCCTTTTCTTTGATATCCGGTCTTGTCACACTTTTTTCAGCATATTCAATCAGCTTCTCATTTTCACCCTGCTGATAATATACATTGGCAATCAGATAAGGTACTACCGAAGAATAACCTTCGTTTTGCTCCGCTTTAAGCAAATCAGCAAGAGCTTCCTCATACAGCCCGTTTTTCAACTCAATATAACCAGCATAATAGCTTGCTGCATAGGTATATTTATGATTCTTATGCTTTATCTTATTAAAATGTTCATAAGCAGCATCAAATTCTTTCTGACTGAAATACGCATATCCCAGTTTAAAATTCGCCTCCATTTTCTGCTCATCTGAAAGCACCGATTCATTTACCTTACGGAGATAATCAATTGTTTTCTGGTACTGACGGTTGTTGTAAAAAAAGTTACCAAGCTCAAAATATGCCAGAGCAGCCTTACTATGCCATGGATAATCAGCGATAAATTCCTTGAAGAGAAGCTCCGCATCCGGATTGAAAAGACTGAGCGCACAATAGGCAATATAATACTCCGCATCCGCCAGACGGATATCCTGCTGCTGCCCGCTTAGCTTTGCAGCCGTAAGATACTCCTCAAAAGATTTGCGGGCGGCAGAATATTTTTCTCTGCCAAGCAACTCCATGGAAGATTTGAACAGACGTTCGCTATCCTGACTTTCAATCAGACTATTTTGTGCCTGGGCGATGTAAGCCCAAAGAAAGAAAAAGGAAAACAATACTTTCAGCCTCATGATAAGTAGTAATTCTTGGTATCTGTCAAAACTTGCTGTAAATGGAAATTTGTACTAAATAACAGGAAAATTCTGCTAAAAAATATAACAATAATAAACTTTTTAATAGTGGTTCACAAAAGTAAAATCCCGTACCGGATGCCTGTTACAGACGCATCCGCAAAATTCAATGCAGTATCTTAAATATCAACTCTTTAAGTATCTGACCTTCTGTAGTCGTCGCGTTATCCACACCTTTTGACCGGAGATCTGCTTCTCTCAGATATCCGATAATGTGTATCACTTTCTGGATCGGATAAGCCGATGCTGCTTTGGTATAGTCTTTAACAAAATACGGATTTACCTGCAACAGCTGAACCAGCGTTGCTTCAGATTTATTTTCAGCAGTGTGTACTAATATGAGCTTACTGAAGAATCCAAACAGGACCGTTACAATCGGAATAAGCGGATTATTTTTAGGATTGGCCTCAAAGTAATTTATAATCTTATTAGCTTTTACTATATCCCTCTGAATCAAAGCCTTCTGTAGCTCAAAAACATTATACTCTCTGCTGATGCCCACATACTTCTCGATCATTTCCTCATTTACGTCCGTACCTTTGGCGATATTGATCAGCAGCTTGTCGGTCTCATTGGCCAGACGACTCAGATCATTTCCGATAGATTCGGCGATAATGGAAGCTGCACGCGGATTGATTTTAAAACCCTTTTGCCTGAAATAGTTTTCTACCCATTCCGGAATCTGGTTATCATACAGCTTTTTGGTTGTAACCAGTACAGCATTTTTGTCCACTACTTTTCCCAGTGACTTTCTTCCATCCAGGGTTTTATACTTGTGACAAAAAACCAGCACGGTTGAAGGCAGCGGACTTTTAAGATAGGCTTCCAGCATACGATCACCTGCCTCTTTTCCAAGATCGGGAATTTCCTGTGCTTCTTTCACAATCACTACCTGGCGTTCCGACATCATCGGAAACCGCCTGGCATTGTTAAGCACGGCATTCATCGGGGCATCCTTGCCATACAATATGGTCTGGTTAAATCCTTTTTCCGATTCGGTGAGACAGTTTGCTTCAATATAGTCCGCAATCAGGTCTATATAATAGGGTTCGTCTCCCTGAAGAAAATATACAGGTGCGTATTGATTATTCTTTAATTCCTGTAATACTTTTTCCGGACTTACTGCCACGAGCTTGCTAATTTTATCAGGTTAGATGCTTATATCTGTCAAAGTTGCTAAAAACACTTTTAATAATCAAATAGCAATAAAAACCTGCCTTTATTTTTAATATTTATATTTTTGCAAAAAATAAAGCGATTGATGAAGAATTTTGTAGAAGAACTGAAATGGCGGGGTATGATCCACGACATTATGCCCGGAACCGAAGAGCAGCTTATCAAGGATAAAACCTCGGGTTATGTCGGATTTGACCCTACTGCTTCCTCGCTGACCATTGGTAACCTGGTCACCATCATGCTTCTGGTCCACTTTCAGAAAGCGGGGCATAAACCTTATGCTCTGATAGGCGGGGCGACCGGTCTTATTGGTGATCCTTCCGGAAAGTCGGAAGAACGAAATATGCTTTCTGAAGAAACATTGCTACATAATCAGGCATGCATCAAAAAACAGCTGGAGAAATTTCTCAGCTTCGACTCAGGTGAAACGGCTGCTGAAATTGTTAATAACTATGACTGGTTTAAAGATATCGGATTTATAAGTTTTCTGCGCGATATAGGAAAACACCTTACGGTAAACTACATGATGTCCAAAGACTCTGTAAAAAGAAGACTGGAAACAGGTATCAGCTTTACAGAATTCTCTTACCAGCTGCTTCAGGGATATGACTACCATCATCTGAATAAAAACAAAGGCATAAAGCTGCAAATGGGCGGTTCTGACCAATGGGGTAATATTACAGCCGGAACAGAGCTTATACGAAGGCTTGGCGGTGGTGATGCATATGCCCTCACCTGCCCGCTGATAACAAAGGCTGACGGAACCAAGTTCGGCAAATCGGCCGGTCAGAATATATGGCTGGATCCGGAAATGACTACTCCATACCAGTTCTATCAGTTCTGGCTGAATGCCGCAGATGAAGATGCTGTAAAATGGATCCGGATATTTACATTATTATCCAGAGAAGAAATCGAAGCGCTTGAACAGGAACAGGCAGCTGCCCCTCATGAAAGACCTCTGCAAAAAGCGCTGGCAAAGGATATTACTATACGGGTACATTCTGTTGAAGACTACGAAATGGCTCTGAAAGCTTCCCAGATCCTGTTTGGGAAAAGTACTTCTGAGGATTTGCAGTCTATTAATGAAAAGACGCTTCTGGCTATCTTTGAGGGGGTACCTCAGGTAGAGTTAAGCAAATCAGAGTTCGAAGCCACATCCAATATAACCGATCTGCTGTCGGTCACTACCAATTCACTGATCTGCTCATCAAAAGGGGAAGCCAGAAAACTGATAAGCGGCGGCGGGATAAGCATTAATAAAACAAAAGCAGAAAGTCCTGACCAACCCGTCGATTTTTCATTGCTTCAGGGAAAATACCTTCTGGTGCAGAAAGGGAAAAAAAACTATTACCTCCTCATTATCCGCTAAAAACTCAGGCCCGGATTGTGATCCGGGCCTGAGTTTTCTATAATCGTCGTTATTTGCCGATTAAATTATTCCATATCTTTTAAGAATAGTTTCGGAGTTTTTAAGAGAATGAATGGTATGCTCATACCCTATCCGGAATATTTCTCTGGCATCCCGGACATCAAAAATCGTATACCTGCCAAGTCCCGGCGGCTCTATATATAAGTCACAGTACTTAATCCTCTCTTTTATGTTCATGGAAAGCATAAGGTGAAATGTACGCTCAATCACTGAACGCATTCCTTCTACTTTAAACTCTCTGTTGGTCGGATTGCAGTTGGTTCCGAAAATAAATTCGCAGTGCCCCAGCAAAGGCTCTACAGGCATATTGTTGAGCATGCCACCGTCAATATACTGCTTGTCACCGATAGTTACGGGGTTGAAAAGCACCGGCAGACAGGAGGATGCCAATATCGGCTTCAACAATGGACCTTCATGAAAATAAACTGTTTTTCCTTCCTTCAGATCTGTAGCAGATATAAACAGCTTCACATTAAGCTCTTCAAACGTCTTGACAGGAAGGTAGATGTGATATAGCTTCAGAAAACGTTCAATATCCAGGAAGCCGAATTTACTCCAGGCGGGCCGAAGGTACCGATACAATTTGGACTTTATCAGCGCTTCAAGTATTTGCTGCGGAGAAAGCCCTGATCCATACAGAGCTCCGACGATGGCTCCGGAGCTGACTCCGGAAATCATAGATGGCTTTATTCCCCACTCATCGAATGCTTTGAGTGTTCCTAAATGAGCCACACCTCTGGCTCCACCTCCGGATAGAGTAAGGCCAATTTTCATGAATGTTTTTCTTGTTTGTTTTTGGGATAGTTTCGTTTCTATACGATCAAACAAACATAATGATTCATTAGTTTAACCGACCGGTGAATTTAATTATAATACCAGGGGCTATACCTCATTGATATTAATTGCGGAAAGGGATCGAACCCCGTCTTTTACTTCTAATACAGCAGCCTCAACAAACGGATCATGTTCAAAAAACAGAATATAATTGCCTGCTTCTGCCTGCTTAAGGACATTTTCCTTTTCTTCCATAGTCAGCAATGGCCGTACATCGTAGCTCATAACATAGGGAGCCTTGATATGATGGACAGAAGGAATAAGATCTGCCAGATATATTATCTGACGATCTTTATACCGGATAAGCGGCAGCATCTGCTTTTCCGTATGCCCGTCTGCGTATATGATGTCTATAAATGGTATAGGGGATTCTGAACCGACAAAATCAAGCTGGCCGCTTTCCTGAAGAGGAATCAGATTTTCCTTCAGGAAGCTTGCCTTTTCCCGGGGGTTCGGATGTACAGCCCACTCCCAGTGCTCCCGGTTGCTCCAGTATGTGGCATTTTTAAAAGTGGGAACAATACGCTCTTTTCGCTGGTCAAGCCGCGTGGCTCCTCCCACATGGTCAAAATGCAAATGTGTCAGAAACACATCTGTCACTTCATCAAGAGAGTATCCGGCCTTGTTGACAGATTGCTCAAGCTCTCCCTCGCCATGCAGATAATAATGCCTGAAAAAATCATCACCCTGCTTATTTCCGATACCCGTATCAATCAGAACAAGACGGTTGCCTTCTTCTATAAGAAGACAACGCATTGCCCAGGAGCATAGGTTTTTTTCATCCGCCGGATTCAGCTTTTGCCAGATTGCCTTAGGTACAACGCCAAACATGGCCCCACCGTCGAGCTTGAAAAAACCTGTATCAATCGAATGAATAATCATTAGCTGTGCGCTTCAATAAAAACCCCCATTGAGGCAAACTTATTGATACGCTGCTCAATTCTTTCCTCAGCCGGGATTTCTTTCAATTCCCTGATCGTATCTAAAACAACTTTCTTCAGCCGCTTGGACATACCTACGGAGTCAACATGGGCTCCCCCCAGCGGTTCCTTGATTATATTATCAATCAGCTTAAATTTCAACATATCCTGAGCTGTCAGCTTCAGCGCTTCGGCAGCCTGCTCTTTATACTCCCAGCTTCTCCATAATATGGATGAGCAGGATTCAGGAGAAATAACCGAATACCATGTATTCTCAAGCATAAGCACACGATCCCCCACGGCTATGCCAAGAGCTCCGCCGGAAGCTCCCTCACCGATAATGATACAAATAACAGGCACTTTAAGCATAAACATATCCCTTATGTTTTTGGCAATTGCCTCAGCCTGTCCACGCTCTTCTGCCTCCAGACCGGGAAACGCTCCGGGAGTATCAATCAGCGTAACGATCGGCAGATTAAACTTTTCCGCCATTTTCATTAATCGTAAAGCTTTCCGATACCCGTCCGGGTTTGCCATCCCGAAATTTCGCATTTGCCTCTGTTTGGTATTGCGGCCCTTCTGATGACCGATAATCATTACAGCCTGTCCCTCAATCTCTCCTATTCCACCTACCATAGCCTTGTCATCCTTTACAAGACGATCGCCATGCAGCTCTACAAACTTATTCGTAATATCATATATATAATCAAGGGAATATGGCCTCTCAGGATGTCTGGAGAGCTGTACTCTCTGCCACCGGGTCAGATTCTGATACGTTTCTTTTTTCAAATCTTTTATTTTTTCTTCCAAAGATTTCACAGCCTCTGATACGTCAACATTACTTTCTTTAGCGAGCTGCTTCATGTCGCCAAGCTTGGTTTCCAGCTCCGCTATTGGTTTTTCAAAGTCCAGATACATGGGTAAAATGATTTAGTCCCTTAAATGTTTGCCACAAAGTTATTTCAAAATCCCTTTCGACCGCATCTTTTTACAATAAAAATACTACATGCAGAAAAACCGGCACTTTTTTTCAATCAAAAAACATTCATATTCAGCCGATTTTATTTACATCACTATTCTCCGGATAAAAAATATTCTTCTCTCTATTGCGCTGTATCAGTAAAAGCTATACCTTTGCATCACTTTAGAACAAAGAACAAACACGGTCTGGTAGTTCAGCTGGTTAGAATACATGCCTGTCACGCATGGGGTCGCGGGTTCGAGTCCCGTCCAGACCGCAAAAGGGGAAAATCGAAAGGTTTTTCCCTTTTTCTTTTTAATATATTGATTCCCTTCTGAATATAGAGATTTCAGCCCTTATTTTATATTGATTTCAGCGTTTTGGACAAATCCGGCATTTTATGGTAGTCCGGATCTATGATAAAATCTTCATCCAGCTACTATGTATTGTATCCAGTTCTGCTTAAATTCATAGTCTGTATAGCTTGCTGCTTCTACCCTATCAGAGTTATTCAACTGTCCCGGCTCTTGTTTAATCAGGCGAAACTCCGGTATATGAATCAGCTACCAGCAATAATTTCCTGTTCTGAAGACCACAAACAGCGTTAGCACAATTGATTATGTAGAATATAAAAGAGGAATTCTTTTCCTGTCATTCTTTCAATTTCAAGTTTTAAAACTCTATTTTGTAATACAATAAGGAAAGCTAATACTATAAGTAATAATTCTCGCGATGATAAAAGTACTCCATCTCACCACTTTCCATCTTTCAGGTGGTGCAGGAATAGCCGCCTCGAGGCTTAACAGTGCATTAAACAACAATGGAGTTCAATCGAAGTTACTGGTAGGAAAGAGCTCTGTAAAGGTCCCAAACGTTTCGGGACTAGACACCGGCTTTAGCGGAAAGAGCCTGTTCTGGGGCCGCTTTATACTCGAACGTCTGTTCTTTTTTCCTTATGAACGAAGTTCAGATGTTCGCTATGCCTACTCCCCGGCAATAGCCGGAGCTAATCTTCTGAAAAATCCCCTCGTGCAGGAAGCAGACATTATTCATTTACACTGGATTAATTTCGGTTTTTTGTCAATACACTCTCTGGGAAATCTCCTGAAACTCGGAAAGCCTGTAGTCTGGACAATGCATGATATGTGGCCTTTTACAGGGGGATGTCACCATAGCGGAGACTGCGACAATTATACAAGGTCATGTGGTAACTGTAAATTTTTAAAAGCTCCGAAAGAGTCAGACCTGTCATATCGCCGCCTGCATCTAAAAAAGAAGGTCTGGAGTCCTGCTGCGTCCTGGGTTGCTGTGGCATGCAGCCAATGGTTAGGCAACCTGGCACAAAGTAGCAGCCTGATGAAGCAGCTGAAAGTAATGAGCATTCCTAATCCAATCAATACCAACATGTTTCAACCGAAAGATAAGAATACCTCACGCGCATCGCTGAATCTGGCTGCTGATAAGGACTATCTGGTTTTTGCTGCTGCCAAAGTTTCCGCAACAGGAAAAGGATTTCTATACTTAAAAGAGGCATTAAAAATCCTAGTAACGAAAAATCCCTTAATCCGGGAAACGCTGGAATTGCTGGTGATCGGCGGTGGTGACAGCAAGGAAATAGAAGATATTCCTCTCAATGCTCATTTTCTTGGCTATATTAAAAATGAAGAAGCCATGACCAGGGTATATAGTGCTGCGTCATTGTACGTAACACCATCTCTGGAAGAAAATCTACCGAACACAATAATGGAAGCGCTTGCCTGCGGTACACCAGGTGTAGGCTTTCGTATTGGCGGCATCCCTGAAATGATAGATCATCTTGAAAACGGCTATATAGCAGAATATAAATCTGCCGAGTCTCTGGCCGAAGGCATCCGGTGGGTGCTGGAACAAAATACTGACGGGAAGCTTTCTGCTGCCGCCAGGCAAAAGGTACTCAGAGAATACGATGAAAAGATAGTGGCAAAAAAATACATCGAACTTTATCAAAGTATCCTGGAATAAAATCGTCCCGCATAACCATTCTATTTATTGTTTAATTAATAAATATACAGTATCAAAATTTTCTGATATCTGGAAAACAAAACAGGCCGGAATCAGTGTTCCGGTCTGATCGGTATAATATATCGTATGTTGTGCTATTTCTTTACGATTTTAGTAACTGACGAATATTCGCCTTTTTTAAGGTATACAAAATAAAGTCCGCCTGCATAGTTGCCACCCAGCGTTGCACGTCCGCCGCTTACGACAGCTCTTTCGATTTCCATGCCACTGACGTTTGTAACAACAAGTTCTGCATTCTCAAGCGCTGCCGGTACTTCTACAGTGATTTTATCCTGAAACGGATTGGGGAATGCCTGAACAGATGAAGCATAGCTCTCAAACTCCGCTCCCTGTCTCAATGGTGGCGTGGCGCTATTGGAGAAGTATAGAGCGTAAGCACCGCTCTGCTCCACCAGAACAAGATTTGAACCATCCAGATTAGCATAGTACGTACCAGCAAGATTGGCAATTCCCGTAGAGGAGTTTATTGTAAGTCCCGGAGACGAAGTATTCAGAAAACGCGTAGTGTAACTTCCCAAGCTCAGATACCAGGTAGGCACGCCGTTGCTGGTCTGAAAAGAAAACTGATACAGACCATTATTGGGAAGATCCCAGTTGAACTGTGTCTGGGTTACATTGCTAAGATTCGGACCGCCTGTTCCCAACACATGTACATGAGTATAATTAGTGTTAATTGATGGAAGACCGCTTGTACGAGGTACGCCAAAATGACTCAGTAAAGAAGAACCGGAGCTTTCCACAACAGATACACTATCAAACTGCACTTTTACAGGTATGGTGGCATCTCCGGCAGATGCACAAAGTCCTGCATATACATTAGGTCCCATAGAAATGGTTGTGGTTTCCAGAAGATTCCAGGTAGTCCCGTTGTACGAGTAATAGCTTTTAAACTCGTTTCCGTCACGGGTTATTTTCAGCCAGCTTGCTGATTTAAGCGTATCCAGACGGTCTGTTCCTCCCATATTATGATAGGAACCACCACCGGTCGAAGAGCGATACTGAGGCGCCAGGCCATTGCCGGGGGTCTTGACCAGCATGATATACTTAGAATCGGCGGCAAGACTTTCTCGGATCATAACTCCCGTTTTGGTCCAATCGTGCGGTTTGTTGGAATTTATAACACGCGCAACGATTTCTCCGTCTCCGCTCAACGACCGATTAATAAAGTTGAATTCATCAGAGCTTCCCCAGATATCACCACCATAACCTTCTATCCCAAACACATCGCTTTTATATCCTGCCCAACCCGTTGCTGCATCTGACCCGATATAAGAATGTGACCATGGAGATGGGAAATCATACCCACTTGTACTTCTGACAAAATTCGGATATAGAAAATTACTTGATATTACATTCTCAAAAGTATAATTATAGGTAAGCGGTATTGAGCCACTTGAATTGCTCAGATAATCCAGTTCGTAACCAAAATCCGGAACAATAGCGAAAGTCCTGTTTTGTCCGGTTGGAACATTCACATAACCAGCCGGCACAGTTTTTCCATTTTCGCGGACAAAACCGATAATAGTATTATTGACATTAACCTTAAAGCTCATAGTAGCACCAGGCGCACTGATATCTGTAATAACCAAGCCTGTATTAACTCCATTCTTCCATATAAACCCGGAGTACAGAGAGTCATTAAATATGTTCCGGATATTATTAAACAAATCATCATCTCCGCGATGTTTCTGATGCGTTGCAGATGGATTTCTCATATCATCCAGTCCGTTGGACTGAACCAGCCGGATCCTGGGGTAACGTTGTGAAGAAGGTGCATCAAGACCACCCTCCTCGTCTACATACCAGATTGCCAACCCCTGATCCGGCACATAACCATCTCCGGTAAGCGACAAGTAGTATTTTGAATGCGTCAATGCCTCAATAAGATAATACTCTTTCAAATTAAAGTTATTGGAAAACTTATAAATCTGATTGCGGGCATTAGCCGTAACGGAAAAAGTCTGAGTTAACGATAAATCAGTAATATCGATTACATCGTCTATCCAACCCGCTATATAGCGCAATGGTGCACTTATTGGCATCGGCGACCCTGTGTTTCCTCCGCTTCCCATAAGACAATAGTGTCCGAGGTTAGAGCTCAGGGTACCATTCACATCGTAATAGTCGCTCCAGTGAAAAATACTGTGTCCGAACTCATGACAAATCACATTGATATCCGGGCGTTGTGTTGTATAATTGACCACTGATACATTGCGTACCGGAAGCGGCACTCCATTATTAAGAATGGATCCTGCGGCAGGAGTATCATAGGCTACACCTATTCCTCTGGGACCATAGCTTAATACTATAAAGCTCCACAGACGATTTTCTCCCGGCAATACAGTGAGTCCGGAAAAACCACCGGGGTACGTTGCATTTATCCTTGCAACCACATCCTTTATAAACTCCTGACCGCCATCGTATGGCAGTCCGCTACCATGATAATAGTTGAAGTTGTTGGTAAGAGTTACGCTGATCACCGTGTGAAGAACATTAAATTTTCCAGCGGTTTGATTGTAAAAGTACTCTTTAACTGATCCGTTATTGTTCCACGCGGTAAATCCGGAACTTTGATTAAGCATATTCTCCAGCGTATCCAGCCCGGCAGTCAGAGAATAATCTGCGTAATTTACTACAACAGCAAGTCCATTGATCGTTGTGGTCTGTGCTTTTATTGGGGACGTCATTATCATTGCCCATAAAAGCATTACAAAAAAGTAGATTTTTTTCATTGAAAAAGTAGTTAAAAAACGTAAATAAATGCTGTGAAAAAAATGGGGTACCAGGCCTGGCGGCATTGTTATCACAAGACAAATGTAGAAAAATATTCGATTAAGTGCAGTCCTGTTAAAACAAGACTGCAAAAATGCAGGAGCGGATAAATATAATTATTTTTATCACCTGTATAAAAATAACTGCAGAGCAGGCAATTAATAAAAAGATGGTCAGCATATTAAAAAATCCTGATCTTATATGTTAAAAGATCAGGAATAAAACAAATTTGATTAAATTTCACAATTTATACCTTCAAAAGTCCAATTCTTCTTTATCAAGTACGTCCTGAATAGATGAATCTCTCTTAAATACGCTTTGGGCAAAAGGACACTTGGGGACTATTTTCAGTGACTTTTCTTTTGCCATAGCTACAGCTTCTAAAACCAGCTTTTTACCGACTCCTTTTCCCGAGAATGCTTCTTTCACCACTGTATGATCTATTCGTATCCGGTGATTTCCAAGCCAGGTATAGGTCATTTTTCCGGCATCTTCACCGTCGACTCTGGCAATAAATAAGCCATTTTTATTGTTATTGTCCTTTTGCTCAATATTCATAGTTTCCAGGGATTATCGGTTTATAAACCAGGTAAAGGAACAAACTCCGTTTCTCCCGGAACTGTTTCAAATCGTTGATCAGCCCAACGCTTTTTTGCATCCTCAATCAGCTTTTTATCAGAGGCGACAAAGTTCCAGTAAATATATCGTTCTTCCGGAAAAGGCTCTCCGCCAAAAATATAAATAACAGAATCTGCTTCCATCTCAAAGCTGCACAGCTTGCTGTCTGCTGCTACCAGAATCTGTCTCGGCCCAAATTCTTCCCCGTCACTCAGCACCTTCCCTTCCAGAATATACATGGCGCTCTCTCCAAACAGGTAATCTCCCAGATCAACCTTTTGTCTTGACGCAGATTTTATTTCAACAAGATACAAAGGGCTGTATACCGGTACCGGAGACTTTTGATCAGCCATTGCTCCTGCAATCAGTTTGTAAGACAGAGTTCCGGTTTTCCAATGAGGGATTTCCCGATCTCCGACATGGGCAAATGCCGGCGCCATCTGTTCCAGCTCTTTAGGCAGAGCGACCCATATCTGTAGTCCATGCAGCGTTTTATCGGATCCCCGGAGATAATCGGGAGTTCTCTCCGAATGAACAATACCGGAGCCTGCTGTCATCCAGTTCACTTCTCCCGGCTTTATTTCAATCTCGGTACCGAGACTGTCTCTGTGCATCATACTACCTTCAAACAGATAAGTCAGTGTCGATAACCCGATATGAGGATGCGGAGGTACATCCAGACCTTCTCCCTTGCTCATTATTGCCGGCCCCATATGATCAATAAATGCAAACGGACCTACCATTCGCTTGTTTCTGAATGGCAGAAGCCGCCCTACCAGAAAGTTGCCTATTCTGGCAGGACGCTCTTCAATAATCATGTGTATATTGGACATTATTCTTTTATTTTAATTTTATCCCTCTAAATAGCCGAATTTACCTGATTGTACATCGTGCATTGCCTGCATAATTTCAGCCTGTGTATTCATCACGAAGGGCCCGTATGAAGCAACAGGCTCATTAATAGGCTCTCCGCTAAGAAGCAATACTACTGCTTTTTCATCTGCCCTGATCTCCAGTTCTTCGCCATCATTGCGAAACAATACAAAATGATCAACCGGGATCTGCTTTTCATTGTTGACGGTAATCGTCCCTTCTACTACCAGCAAAGCTGTATTGTACTGAGCCGGGAATTTAAATGAAACCACTGCCCCGGGATTCAGCCGCGCATTTTGCAGATGTATCGGAGTAAACGTTGAGGCAGCTCCTTCAATATCCTCGTATTTTCCGGCTATTACCTCAATTATTCCGGTATCATCCGGCAATACAAGCTTACTTATCCGGTCATTCTCAATTCCCTGATAGTTGGGCGGAGACATTTTATCCTTTGCAGGCAGGTTTACCCATAACTGCACCATTTGAAAATATCCTCCGGCACGACTAAACTCCGCTTCATGATACTCCTTATGCAAAATACCCGAAGCCGCTGTCATCCACTGCACATCACCTTCACCGATTACGCCACTGTTGCCGGCGCTGTCATGATGCGCTACTTTTCCATGATAGGCAATTGTTACAGTTTCAAATCCCCGATGCGGATGTACGCTTACACCTCTGGGCCTGTCACTCGGCGGAAAATAAAATTTTGAGTTATAATCCAGCATAATAAACGGACTCATCCTTCTCATATCAATGCGCCCGCCCGCAGGTATGAAGTTGTGGACTCTGAATCCGTCTCCCACCATATGCGGAGCCGGCGGGGCCAATACTGCTTCAATACTTCTTCTTGCTGCCATAGTTATATGTATTAGTTTTATAAACCAAAATTACGGCTGCTTTCTCTCAATTACATTAATATATATTAAGATCGGTCAGAGCCCCTTAAAAAAACAGAAGCAGGCTGGAATTAATGAATTCCAGCCTGCTTCTCAGATAAAACCAGGATATTTTACTATTTCTTAATAATTTTAGTCACTGAGGAATATCCTTCTTTTTTAATATGAACGAAGTAAAGCCCGCTCGCATAGCCTGTCCCTATAGTCACTCCCGAATTCACCACCATTCTTTCAACTTCCATACCACTTACATCGGTTACAACAAGTTCAGCATTTTCAAGCGCTGCCGGCACTTCTACAGTGATCTTATCCTGAAACGGATTAGGAAATGCCTGAACAGATGAAGCATAGCTCTCAAACTCCGCTCCCTGTCTCAATGGTAGCGTGGCGCTATTGGAGAAGTATAAAGCATAAGCACCGCTCTGCTCCACCAGAACAAGGTTTGAACCATCCAGATTAGCATAGTACGTACCAGCCAGATTGGCAATTCCCGTAGAGGAGTTTATTGTAAGACCAGGAGACGAAGTATTCAGAAAACGCGTAGTGTAACTTCCCAAGCTCAGATACCAGGTAGGCACACCGTTGCTGGTCTGGAAAGAAAACTGATACAGACCATTATTGGGAAGATCCCAATTGAACTGTGTCTGGGTTACATTGCTAAGATTCGGACCGCCTGTTCCCAACACATGTACATGAGTATAATTAGTGTTAATTGATGGAAGACCGCTTGTACGAGGTACGCCAAATGTACTCAGCAGCGAGGGAGCGGAAGATCCGACAACATTGACATTATCAAACAACGCTTTGGCAGGCTCGTTCGCAGTCGCTCCTGTAACACATAATCCAACATATACATTGGTCCCCATATCTACCCAATAGGTGTCAAGATACGACCAGGTAGTACCATTCTTCGAGTAGAACGTATGAAAGATACTTCCGGTACGGGTTATCTTCAGCCAGGCCGAAGATCGAATGGTATCAACCTCGTTTCCACTTATATTGTGATAAGTTTCGCCACCTGTCTCCGGTCTGTACTGTGGAGCTATACCGTTTCCTGAAACTCTTACCATCATCACATGTTTGGAGTTGCTGTTCAGGTTTTCGCGAATCATAATGCCAGCTTTAAGCCAGTCCTGAGGCATATTCAGGCCAGATACCCTTGCCACAATTTCGCCATTGCCACTCAGTGAACGATAGATATAGTTGAAGTCGTCATTTCCACCCCAGATATCTCCGCCATATCCTTCTATACCAAAGGTATCACTTTTAAATCCGGCCCAGCCTGTATTGGAACCAGATCCGATATACGTGTGCATCCATGGAGAAGGAAGATCATACCCGCTTGTGCTTCTTTTAAAAAGAGCCTGGATAGAATGATCAGACGATACATTGCTGATTGTATGACTTGAAGCCACCGGTATAGAAGAAGAATTTACAATCAGAAACTCTGTCTCATAACCGAAATCCGGCTTGATCTGAAAGGTTTTGCTCTGCCCTGTTCCAACACTAACAGGACCGGCAGGAGAAATTTTTCCGTTGTTACCGGCAATAGCCCAGATCGTATTGGGTCTGGCATTGACCTTAAAGCTCATCGTATCACCAACCGCGCTGATATCGGTAATGATCAATCCCGTCTGGCTACCGTCTTTCCAGCCAAACTGCGGAAAAAGAGAGTCGTTGAATACATTGCGTACATCGTCAAACAAATCTTCATCACCTCTCCGGTTTACGTGCGGTGCATAGTGATTGCCCATATCGTCTTTTCCGTCTGACTGAACCAGCTTAATTCTGGGATGTATACTGAAAGTAGAAGGTGGGTTTTCAAAGCCACCATCCTCATCAACATACCAGATAGCCAGTCCTTCATCTGTGGTGTAGAATTCTCCTGTCACGGGGATATAATAACGTGAATGCTTTAATGCCTCAATCAGATAATATTCTTTGCTATTAAGTACATTCGTATACTTGAATACTGTATTACGATCATTCGCAACAACCTGATACGTCTGAGTTATATTACCCGTAATATCAACAACATTATCGATCCAGCCATCCAGATAACGTAAACCCGCACTCACCGGCATAGGAAAACCGGGGCTACCTCCGCTTCCCATCAGACAGTAATGTCCAAGATTGGAACCGAGCATTGAACGGGTGTTATAAAAGTCTGTCCAGTAAAATACACTGTGTCCAAACTCATGACATACTACGCCAATAGTCGGCTTGTTATATTCATAGGATATCGATGACACGTTTTTCACCGGCAGGGGCAGATTATCATTCAGTATTGATCCGGCATCCGGTGTCTCATAAGCGGTCCCAAATCCCCTTGGTCCCTGAGAAAGCACGACAAAACTATGTATCTGATTTTTCCCTATGGCTTTTGTAAGCCCGTTAAAACCACTGCTGTACTGAATATTTATCTTCTCAACGACATCATTGATAAAAACCTGACCTCCATCGTATGGCAGATCTGTCGCATGGTAATAGTTAAAATTCTTATCCAGATCTACTTCAATAACCAGGTGTACCATATCATACTTGCCACTCGTCTGATGGTAAAAGTACTCCCGTACCGATCCGTTATTGTTCCAGGCGGTAAAACCTGATACCTGATTAAACATCTGGGTCAATGTATCCAGCCCCGCTGTAAAAGGTGCATCCGGATAATTGGCAACTACGGCAAGACCGGCAAGTGTCTGCGCTTTCAGCGTGGGCATGATTATAAGCCCCCACAAAAGCATTGTCAAATAATAGATTTTTTTCATTTGAAAATTATTAAAAGATTAAAAATAAGTGCATAAAAAATGCATCAATTATACAGAGGGTTGTACCTGGGGAGCGGAAACAATGACATTTTTTCTTTGACTTTGAGGATTTTCCTGTTTCGAATTATCCTTCTCCCGATCCAATCATATAAGGCCAGGGGAAAAACTCTGCTTCGGAGCAAGATTAATTCAAACTTTGAACATGAAAATTGATCTTGGCTAACAAATAATTCGAATAAAAGCATAAGGAAGATCCCGGGTTTGCGGACAATTGCCCTTTAGCCCCTGCTTAGTGATTCCGGTGTAATACCTAAATTGAGGCAATCCATTGAGCGCTCCTTGCACCAGATCCGGACACAATTGAATAAAGTGCCGATGCTTCTGTTCAGTAGTCTATCAACAAACATTTTGAGCTAAAAAAATCGCTCATTTTCAACTGTGACTAACATATAGTTAGGGCAAATAACATATTCCTGCCCAACCAATCAGACTCCGGGAAGTTATTTAGTAACATTAATTCAATCCGAAATATGTCCGGACAAAACTCTCAAACATTTGAAAATAAAGACACGGTCATTTCTCTTATCCGGTTTGGTAAGTTTTTTTGCATTCTATCTACCATCGGGCCTATTGCTCTGTTGAGTCTGAAAGTTATAGATTACGAACTTTTTATAGAGGCTTCACCTACAGGCCAGGCTATCTTTAACCCCTTTTCCGCCATTTGTTATGCCCAGCTGGGAATCGCACTATGGCTTGTCAGACGTGATGATGTATCCATAAGAGCACGGTGGATATCAAGATCTTTATGCATTCTGTCCTTACTGGTCGCACTCAGCAGCATCATTTCCTATTTTATCGATGCCGATTATGATCTTACTGCAAGCTTATTCAACAGATATCTTGCAGACCCCAACGACCGCTTGTGGAGATCTACCTACACCAATATGGGAGTTATTACTGCGCTTGGCCTTTCATTGCTTTCCTTATCCATCATATTTATTGACAGTGGAGGCGATAAACTTTATTACAACTCACAATCTCTCAACTACATATCCATTTTCATAGCACTAATAGCGATATACGGTTATATATACAAGGTCAAAAAGCTATATGAATTCATAGGACATATTCCTGTTTCACTACACAGTGCCATATTTATGTATCTGTTATCATCAGCGGTCCTATTCCTCAGACCATACAAAGGAACCATGAAAGATATCATCGGACAAAATCCAACCGAAGTATTTATGATGCGCTTTCTGGCCTTTATCGTACCGTTGGCTATCGGCTATGTCAAAATAAAGGGTGAAGAAAAAAATATCTTTGATAAAGATTTCGGCACCGCTATCCTGGCTACCTGTACCTTCATAATATCGATGTCTCTGCTTGGCTGGAAATCATCCATACAATACAAGCTGCAGACCACAAAGTACAGACGGTTTCGTACATTAAAAAAAGACCGGAAAAATCTCGAGCGTATATTAAATACCTCTCAGACTTACATTCAGATAACTAATATAGCAAACGATACCCTTGTATTCTCTAATGATTCAGGTGAAGGATCATTTAAGGCCCGAAAAGAAGAGATCGAAGGTAAAAAATTCAGTGAACTGATCCTTAACTCTACACATCCTGACGACAGAAAAACGGTACTTAATCGTCAAAAACGCCTACCGGAGCTAAAAGATGATGAGTATGACGATATTATAATACGCCTGACTGATCCTGATAAAAATATCATGTGGGTCTTTTCGAGGGCAATGGTATACAAAAGAGAAAGCGGAAAAGTCAAAGAGGTACTTTTTAACGCAGTAGACATTACCCGTCAGAAACTGGAAGAAGAAGAACTGGGAAAAACCATAAAAAAAATAAAAAAGAAGAACAAAGAGCTTAAAAGAGGACGAATAAAACTGGAAGAAGCGAATATAAAACTGGAAGAAGAGATAAAAAAGCATTCTGAAAAAATGTATGAAAACGAAAAGAAGTATCACGACTTTATCAAGAACAGTTTTGAAGGTATTCTGCGATATGAGCTGAAAGACAACAAAAAGCTCGATACCAGCCTGGATATTGAGGAACAGACAAAAATCATTTACAATGAATCCGTAGTTGTTGAAGCCAATGAAATGGCCGTTAAAATCCTGGAGTATCCTGATATCGAATCTATGCTTGGAGTATCTATTCATCAGCATACTGTCCTTCCGGAGGAAGAATTTACCGAAATGATTAAAAAGTTCATAAAAGGGAATTATGCATTACATGGGCTTAAAATAACTGAGATGACACATAAAAGAAATAAAGTAAAAGTCGAAACTCATCTGATCGGGGTAATCGAACACAAAAAGCTGATCAGTGCCTGGGGAGTTATAAAAGTTCTCGAATAGCCGGATAATTCCGTTTTTTTTATTCTTATGGCAATTGAATTATGAGAAAAGACGAAGCGCTTCATATTGAAGATAAAGTGACAGTTGACGTACTGGTAAGCATAGGAAAAGCATTCTATATTACCGGGTTCATCATTCCGCTTGGTACGATCATACTTCGTTTTATTGATCTGGATCTCTTAAAGAAAGTAAGCTTCGGCGGAGCAGTATTTATGAATCCTCTGTCCGCAATTCTTTTTATGCTCCTCACCATTGCAATCTGGAGTATCCGGGAAGAGAAATCCTCCCCGAAGGCTATTTTGCGTTCCGATATAATCTGTTACTTCGTTATTATCATCGGGATGATCAGGATAGTAACTTCCCTTATAGGAGTTCCCATGATGCTTGATGAATTGTTGTTTAAGGAGCAAATTGCTTTGTCCGAAAACAAATCATTGGGTATCAATATCAATACCATGGCTCCCAATACAGGGCTCACAGTCGTGCTGATTGGCGTTTCTATTATCCTCACCAACAAAGAAACCACTCCGTTGTTCAAAATAGCCCAGTTTATGGACTATCTTGTAACCCTCATTTCTCTGCTTTCCATATACGGATATATATACAGAATAGAAGACCTGTACGGATATCTGGAGTCCACTCCGATTTCCTTCCATTCCTCGGTCTGTTCCTTTCTTCTTGCCGGAAGCGTTTTATTTCTCCGGCCTCACCGCGGTTCCATGGCGCAGCTTATCGGAGAAAATCCCATCGAAATTGTCCTGATGCGATTTCTGGCTATACTCATTCCATTGCTCACAGGATTAATAAAAATCTACGGAGAAAATAATGACTGGTATGGTAAAGAATTCGGTACGGCAATTTTTGCTGCCATAACATTTGCCATCTCTATGATTCTGCTGGGCTGGAAATCATCCATACAGTCAAAGCTGCGAAGTCTGCGAAGCAAGACTGAAAAACAGATCCAGGATGAGCGGGAAACTCTCCGGCGGATTCTGGATATCTCGCCTACTACAATCAGTATTATAGACCTGAGTAATGAACGGTACATATTCGCTAATGAAATGAACAAAAAGACGTTCCGATTGAATGATGAAAATCTTGAGAACAAAAAATATAGTGATGTTTTAGCCGAAATTATCCCGGAAGAAGATAAAAAACTGGCTGCAAACCGATTAGACAGAATAAAAGATCTTAAACCGGAGCAATATGATGAAATAATCTATCGCCTGTATGACAAAGATGGCAATATCAACTGGATCTACTCCAGAGCTTTTGGTTTTGAATACCGGCATGACGAAATGAAAAAAGTAATTATAAACTCTCTCAACATTACCAAGCAGATAGAACTCCACGCAAAACTGGAAGACAAGAAAAAGGAAGTAAAAAAGCAGAATAAAGAACTCAGCAAAATTAACAAAGAGCTGAAGTCTTTTCAGAAAGACCTTAAAAAGAAGGTATCCGAGCGCACCAGGGAATTGGAAGAGAGTGAGAAAAAATGTAAAGAGTTTTTTGAAAGAAGCTTTGAAGGAATCATACGGTATGCTTTAAAAGATATTGACGGAATTGACACCAATCTGCCTGAAAAAGAGCAGATACAACTAATCGGAAAACATGCCTATATAGCTGAAGCAAATAAACGGATGGCGGAAATTCATCATTTTGATTCTCCTGATGAACTGGTCGGGACGCCTCTCAGCGAATTTCTTGCCATGGATGAAGAGAATAAAACAGAACTGATTAAGACTTATATCAAGAACAACTATAAGTTTGAAAATCAAAAAACCATACACCGCAACAAGAATGGCAAAAAGATAAATATTTTAACCAATATGATTGGCATAATCAAAGATGACAAACTGATTGGTGCATGGGGTACACAGAAACCCCAGGATGACTGAACCGATTGCTTCTCTGACAGGATTAGTAACCATTAACCATCTTATGGCAAATATTTATAAAAATAAAGCAGTTTAAAACCTAAATGATTATCCTCAAGCTTAGCTTACCATCACATCTGTCAGTGGAAAAAGATGCAAAAATTACTACGGACGGTACAATGGCTACAATAAATTAAAAGATAGTAATTCCAAAAAGTTTGATCCGAAAGAAGTATCGAAAGAATTGCTCCTCCTTTTTCCGCAGCTTGTTGTTACTTCTCATTTTCTCTCTTGTATGTTCCCAAATAAGGAACACATGAAAAAGTACTGTAAGACATTTTACATCATTTTTATCCTAAGTTTACTGGTTCATCCGAGTGAAAATTTATCCGCTCAGTCATTAGCCTTTCCAACCGCTGAAGGTTTTGGGAAATACACCACGGGAGGCCGCGGAGGAAAACTCTATATCGTCAGCAACCTGAACGATTCAGGAAGCGGCTCTTTACGGGAAGCCATTGAGGCAAGTGGCAAACGAATCATCGTCTTCAACGTTTCCGGTATTATCAGGTTAAAGTCTGGCATAACTATCCGGAACGGAGACCTGACCATTCTGGGTCAATCAGCGCCCGGTGATGGAATTTGTGTTGCCAACTACACTGTACAAATATCTGCCAGCAATATTATAATACGCTATCTGAGATTCCGGCCGGGAAGCTATCAAACCGGCGAGTACGACGCGTCATGGGGAAGAAACAACAGCGATATAATCATAGACCATTGCTCATTTTCCTGGGGAAATGACGAGCAGGCCAGCTTTTATGACAATGCCAATTTCACCATGCAGTACTGCATCATCAGCGAAAGTTTCTATGCTTCTACGCACCCCAAAGGGAATCACGGCTACGGCGGAATCTGGGGCGGTATGGGCGCCTCTTTTCATCATAATCTGATCGCGAATCATACCAGTAGGACCCCACGTTTCTGCGGTGCCAGATATCATCTCACAACTGCCTCAACCGAGATAGTGGATTTCAGAAACAATGTCATTTTCAATTGGGGCTATAACAGCGTTTATGGCGGCGAGGCCGGAAATTACAATATGATCAACAATTATTATAAACCAGGCCCGGCCACATCCGGCGGCTCTGTTCGATACAGAATTGTCAATCCTTCCGATAAAAAATCAGACGGAAATCCGCTCAGCAAATGGTATATAAACGGTAATTATATGTCCGGAAACTCCGCAGTAACTTCCGATAACTGGAACGGAGGTGTACAACCTGGCGACGGCTCTGTTTCCCTTTCGGAATTAAAACGAAACTCTGCTATACAGGTAGCTTCCGTTATCACCCAAACGGCGCAGGAAGCTTACAACTTGGTTCTGGCCTCTGCCGGTGCCAGCTTAAAACGAGATGCCGTAGATCAGCGAGCGGTTGATGCAGCAATCGGTGGTTCGACAAATTATGGAGGATCATTTGGGGCTAACAAGGGTATCATTGATAATGAAAACCAGGTGGGCGGTTTTCCGATCTATAGCACGTACGAACAAATCAAGGATACAGACAAAGATGGTATAGATGATGAATGGGAAACCATGCATGGGCTAATCGTGGGAATCAAAGACGATGCCGGGGACCAGGACGGCAACGGTTATTCCAATATTGAAGATTATTGCAACTGCCTGATTGGAGAGGGAGATGGCTGTGATATAGCCGTAAACAGAGATTGTAACGGAGTTGTCGACGGAACGGCGGTCCTGGATGTCTGCGGAGTTTGTACCGGAGGAAATACAGGTATTGAACCATGTCCCGGAGCGATGGAAGGCGAAAGTTTCTGCTCGGCAATCGGCATTAAAGAGTCTACCAACAGTGGCTTTATAGGAGAAGGGTATGTCAATTTCGAAAATATATCAGGTTCCACAGGTACCTGGAATATATATTCTGAAAAGCGACAAACTGTAAGCATCGGAATTCGCTATGCCAACGGTGGCAACATAGCCAGAGGCATGTCGGTAACAGTAAACGGATCGGCACAGGCAAACTTTACTGGAAATACTACCGGAAGCTGGACGACCTGGAAAACTGAATATATTAATCTTAGCCTGTCAGCAGGAGTAAATATGATCTTACTTACCGCCCTAACTTCTGATGGAGGACCGAATATTGATCTATTCGTCCTGCCTGATAAATCGCTGATTGCAGGAAGCTGTGAAAAAGATTGCAACGGAGAGTTTAGTGGTGTAGCCTTTACCGACGAATGCGGAACATGTGTCGGAGGCAGCACCGGCAAAGAAGCCTGTACCCAGGATTGCGAAGGCAACTGGGGTGGAAAAGCATATCTGGATGATTGCAACGTATGTATCAGCTCTTCCAATGGCAATCAAACATGCTCCGGTTTCATGGAAGCGGAAGAAGCCTGTTGGGTGGATGGTATTTTACTGGAAAGTAAAAATGATGGATTTTCCGGTGAAGGCTATGTAAATGCCGACAATGCCCCAGGCGCTTCAGCCAATTGGAGACTAAACAGCAACTCTTCACAGACAGTAACCCTCTCTTTCCGTTTTGCCAATGGCGGAACTTCCAGAGACGGCGTTTTGATCATCAATGGCAACGCTGCCGGTACTTTAGCTCTGCCTGCCACTGGTGCCTGGACGAGCTGGCAAATGAGCAGCATTCAGGCAAACCTGATTCAGGGCAGCAATGAAATTACACTTTCCGCTTTAACTGCCGATGGACTGGCAAATATTGACCTGATCAGCTATTCAGAGGGCGTGAGCAATGGGTTGTGCGTTATTACCGGATTAAATGACAATAAAGAACCTGGTTTAAAGCTCTATCCTAATCCGACCAAAGGCAAAGTTGCACTTTCCCAAACCTCAAACTGGGAACTTATCAATTCCATGGGAACAGCTCTACAAACAGATACGAGCAGTAGCCTGGTGGATTTAACTACACATCCAGAAGGTATCTATTACCTGATAGTGGATGGGATTCCTTATAAAATTATTAAGAAGTGATACTTTTCATGCAGAGAAGGCACAAAAGGACCCAGAAGATAAAAAATTCACTCTCAGCAGCTGCATGAAACCTTTTTAAGTCCTGACTAACACATTAAACTATTCAGAAAGAAATTTTGATCAATGAAAAAATATTTAACGTTGAAATGGCCTGTTACATTAAGTCTTATTCTTACTATTTCCATAGCCTTTACTCAAAACCTGCAATCCCGGTTGGGAACTGCTATTGATGTAATAGTGGCTAAAGACGGGTCGGGAAATTATTCTACGGTTCAGGCTGCAGTAAACGCGGCTTCCAGAGGTGATGTAATCTTTGTCAAAAACGGTATTTATCATGAAAAAGTCGAAATCCCCGGAAACAAGTCCAATATCTGGCTGATCGGGGAAAGTGTGGATAATACAATTATCCGGTACAACGATTATTCCGGATCGGGAAAGATCTACAACGGTATCATTTCATCCGCAGTCGGAAATGCCATTGGCACCTCTACTTCTCATACCTTATTTGTCGGAGGTGATGATTTCAGGATGATGAATATTACCATTGAAAATTCAGCCGGCGATGTGGGTCAGGCTGTTGCCTTCAACGCTACGGGAGATCGTGTATTTCTGTATCACTGCAAATTTATCGGAAAACAAGACACCTATTATTCCTGGACAAGCGGAAGAATTTACAATCTGGACTGCTTTATCGAAGGAACGGTAGATTACATATTTGGTGGGGGTGCTGTGCTTTTCGAAAACTGCCAGTTAAATACAGTGAGAAGTGGTGGCTTTATAACCGCGGCTTCCACCGGTGAGAATTTTAAATTTGGCTATGTCTTTACTAATTGCAAGCTTACAGCGCCCTCTGGTGTCAGCGGGTACTATCTTGGGAGGCCATGGAAACCTTATGCGCAAACGGTTTTCATAAATTGCGAGGCACCTTCCTCCTTAAACCCGGCAGGTTGGAGAGAATGGAGCGGTAAGGAACAAACCTGTTATTATGCCGAATACAAAAATTGTGGTACCGGTTCTGCAACTGGAAACAGAGTGGCCTGGAGCAATCAGCTGTCGGATGCGCAAGCTGCCAATTATACCCTTCAGAATATTTTCAAAAAAGGCGTAAACCCTAGTCCCTATAATGCCGACTGGATACCCTCAACAGATAACGATCCGATTTACAATATCATCAGGCAAAATGTATCACCTTTCGTAAAAGAGGCATGCTATATCATTTCCCTGCCTACAGATTGCCACGGAGATATTAACGGCACTGCCTTGCTGGATGAATGTGGAGTTTGTGTGGGTGGCAATACCGGTAAAATCGGCACCTGTTCAGGAGCTCTCCAGGGAGAAGAATCCTGTGAAAAGCTGGGAGTTTTTGAAGATAAGAATGAAGGATTTGCAGGCACAGGCTATTTAAACTTTGATAACCAGACAGGTTCATTTGGTACCTGGTATTTATTTTCCCAAACCTCTGGAAATAAGAATTTAAGTATTCGCTATTCCAATGGTGGTGCTGCTCCCAGAGGTATGTCAGTAACAGTTAACGAAAGCATACAGACCAATTTCCAGGCATCCCCAACCGGTTCCTGGACGAGCTGGCAAACAGAAAATATAAGCTTAAATCTAAGCAAAGGAGTAAATAAAATAACACTTACAGCAACCACTCAGGACGGTGGCCCCAATGTAGATTTAATAGCTTTCCAAAGCAGTGGATTACAAAAAGGCGGCTGTGATGCAGACTGTAATGGAGTAACAGGTGGTGTGGCATATATGGACCACTGCAATACCTGCATTGGCGGCAATACCGGCAAAGAAGCCTGTACCCGGGACTGTGAAGGAAACTGGGGCGGAACGGCGTACCTGGATGATTGCAATGTCTGCATTAGTACTACCAATGGAAATCAAGAATGCTCCGGCTCTATGGAGGCTGAAGAAGCCTGTGCCGTAGACGGCATTTTGCTCGAAAGCAAGAATACCGGTTTCTCCGGTGAGGGGTACGTCAATGCCGACAATACAGCCGGTGCTTCCATTACCTGGATACTGAACAGCAGCGCTGTCCGGACCTCTACCCTCTCCTTCCGTTATGCCAACGGAGGCACCGCTTCCAGAGACGGAAACCTCTCCGTCAACGGTACTCCTGCCGGAATACTGGCGCTGCCCGTAACCGGAGACTGGACAACCTGGAACATGGCTACCCTAAAAGTAAATCTCATGCAGGGAAGCAATGAAATCAATCTGGCTGCCCTTGCCGCAGACGGACTGGCAAACATTGATCTCATCAGTTTCTCTGAAGGGGTAAGCAGAGGGCAATGTGTGATAACAGGGATGAATAAAACCATTGAAACGGAGTTAAAGCTCTATCCAAATCCTACCCATGGAAAAGTGAGGCTTTCTCAACCTGCCGATTGGGAATTGTTCAATGCCATAGGAACACTCCTGCTAACAGGAAAACAAAATACTTCGGTTGACCTGAGTACCTATCCCGAAAGTGTATACTACCTGATGGTGAAAGGAAAAGCTTACAAGATCATTAAAAAGTAATTTTGCTTTCACGCAAAGGCGCCGGGGAGGTTTTCCGGAAAGAACTGTTATGGCCAATGCCTTTGCGTGAAATCTTCTTTTTCCGTGTATCCTTTTTGATTCCGAATTATTTTTTTCAAATAAGTCTTTTACTCCGTTACTTCTTCTGTTAGTAATGCTAAAAGAAATATTTTGGACATACATCATAGGAATTAATAAGGTCTACCTTCAAAATTATCTGAAAACAGATTTCGCTAAAGCTAAACCAAAGATATATAAGGATAGGACCTTTATTTCCTTATGAATTTTGCCCTCTCAAGGCCCTGGTATAAATAAGAGGAAATCACTAAAGCCTAAGGCTCAAAGATGGCAGTGGGGCAAAATCTGCCGGAGCACTCTTTCATATAGAATAATACCTCATAACCAAACATTGCTGCATTTAAAATCAGCAACTTGCCCCTATTTAATCCTATTCTTTGATTATCTTGGCAATGTTTTATACATGATATAGCCGATAAATGTAAATATGATATTGGGGGTCCAGGCTGCAAGAACCGGACCTGCAGAGCCATATTGTGATACAGTCCGGCTGAGAATCACAAACAGAATATAGATAATGGCCAGAGCAAATCCGAAAGCAATCTGCACTCCTGTACCCTGCCTGCTTTTCCTGGCAGAAACAATAACCCCGATTACTGTAAGAATAATGATGGCAAAAGGATACGTATATCTCTCCGTACGCTCTGTAATATACATAGGGACCTCTTCAGAACCACGCTCCCTAAGCTTGTCGATATACTCATCCAGCTCATCCAGCGTAAGAGTAACATACAACAACGGATTAAGATTAAAATCAGCCGGCGCAATCGGAATAATAGTATCCAGCTCTGTACCCTCATAATAACTTTCCTGACCGCCCTCCAAAAATGTCCTGACCGAATAATTATTCAGATGCCACGCCCCTTTTTCCGCATCATAGAGTATCTTGGACGCTTTTAACTTGGAAACAAGCTCATTTCCCTGAACCTTTTCCAACGTAAAATCATAACCGCTCTGATTGGTGGAATTATAGTTTTTCATATAGATATATAATTCCGGCGCTATTTTCATATGAAGATCATACGAGGTGATTTCTCTATGCCCTCTGAAATACTTGTCCTCAAAATCAATCCGGATTTTATTGGCATCAGGAATCACCCAGCCGATAAGATAAAAGGTAAGGCCTGCAATAATCAGTGAACCAACAAAATAAGGATATAAAATCCGCAAAAAGCTCATGCCGCTGTTAAACATGGCTATGATTTCCGTACGGGCAGCCAGACGCGCTGTCACAATCACTGTGGCAATAAACACCATGATCGGACTCAGCATATTGGCGATATAGGGAAAATAATTCAGATAATAGTCGCCAAAGATTTCCTTAAAAGACAATTTATTGGAAATAAAATCATCATGATTCTCTGTAAAGTCAATTACGCTCACCACCACTACGAAAATCAGGACAGTGAAGAAAAACGTAACGAGAAAACTTTTAAGTATATATCGATCGAGTAGTTTCATCTGATACAATTTTACAACCTTGCGGAAAGCTTTATGACCATGCTGTCTTTCCATTCACGAAAAGTTCCTTCGGCAATTCTGGTCCTTGCCTCCTCCATTAGCCAAAGGTAAAAACTGAGATTCTGAATACTGGCAATCTGAGCGCCCAAAATTTCTCCACTGGCAACCAGATGCCTTACATAGGCTTTGGTATAATGACTACTTACATAATTATCCAGTCCCGGGTCAATGCAGGAGAAATCATCGTCCCATTTTTTGTTTCGGATATTAATAATACCCTCTGTAGTAAACAGCATGCCGTTTCTTGCATTACGGGTAGGCATTACACAATCAAACATATCTACTCCCAATGCGATACATTCCAGCAAATTGGCCGGAGTTCCCACCCCCATCAGATAACGGGGCCGGTCAGCCGGAAGAATCGAGCACACAACATCGGTCATTTCATACATTATTTCGGCAGGCTCCCCCACCGAGAGACCGCCGATGGCATTGCCTTCTCTACCCTGCTCAGCAATAAACTCAGCAGACCGGATACGTAAATCCTTATATACACTTCCCTGCACAATAGGAAATAAGGTCTGCGAATACCCGTACAGACCTTCCGTCTCATCAAAGCGGGTACAGCAGCGTTTCAGCCAGCGATGCGTCATATCCATAGAGTTCCGGGCATAGCCGTACTCACAGGGATACGGAGTACATTCGTCAAACGCCATTATGATATCGGCACCTATAATCCGCTGAATATCCATAACATTTTCAGGACTGAAAAAATGCCTGCTGCCATCAATATGACTTTTAAAAGTTGCACCTTCTTCCTTTATCTTCCGGATATCTGAGAGCGAATACACCTGATAGCCTCCGCTATCAGTAAGGATAGGCTTTTCCCAGCCAATAAAGCGATGCAATCCTCCTGCTTTACGCAGTATCTCAAGTCCGGGACGTAAATACAAATGATACGTATTTCCAAGAATAATCTGTGCCTGAATATCATCATTCAGCTCTCTCTGATGAACCGCCTTTACAGTACCGGCAGTACCCACCGGCATAAAAATCGGAGTCTGGATAGTTCCGTGAGCTGTAGTCAGCTCTCCCAGACGCGCCCTGCTTTCCCTGTCCTTTCCTTTGATTTTAAATTGCATAATTTCTAAACCCAATGGAGTTGAAATAGTATATTGCAATATTACTGATATACTTTGAAAAAATAGATTTGGCAGAGCTTATATTATTCATATTGTCCCTACATATTCAGCTGGTCTTTCATCTGGTTGTCTTTTCGGGGATTCTCCGTCACAAAGAAAATCAGGGAAAACCTGCATACAGAAGTGGTGCTTCCATCATTATCGCCGCTCATAACGAGCTATTCAACCTGCGCAATCTGCTTCCTCAGCTTTTGCAGCAGGAATATACTGAATACGAGATTATTGTTGTAAACGACCGGTCCGATGACGGTACTTATGAATACCTGAGCTCGGCCTTTGTGTTTCATCCGATCGTAAAAACCATTCACATTACGGACGTACCTATAGGTCTGGACCCCAAAAAGCATGCTCTCACCAAAGGTATAGAAGCCGCAGAAAACGAAATTCTTCTTTTTACCGATGCAGACTGCATACCGGCTACTACACAATGGATCTCTGAAATGGCAGCTCCCCTGCAAAGCGGGAAAAAAATTGTTCTTGGGTACTCCCCCTATGCCAGAAAAAAAGGACTCCTGAACCAGCTCATCCGGTTTGAGACGTTTTATACAGCCGTACAATACCTGAGCCTGGCCATTGCCGGCAATCCGTATATGGGTGTGGGAAGAAATATTGCCTATACCCGATCAACTTTTTGCAGATACAAAGGATTTCATGGTATCGAAACAGTGACCGGAGGTGATGACGATCTTTTTATCCAACGAGCCGCCACAAAGCACAATGTAGCCATTCGGCTGAATCCTGCCGCACAGACTATCTCCTTGCCTAAAAACACGCTGAGTGAATGGATCATACAGAAAAAAAGGCATCTCTCTGTCGGAAAATATTATAAAACCAGAAATCGTTTTTTACTTGGCCTTCTGACAATAAGCCATGTGCTCTTTTATATCTCATTTTTGGCAATTCTGATTCGGGGTAATTGGCTGATAATAGGATTTATTGGCTATACATTGAGAACTTCCGTTTTAATTTTTAATTTTACATTAATTTCAAGAAAGGTAAGTGAGAAATTCTCCGTTATTTCATTACCTTTGCTCGACTTTCTGTATATCATAAACTATATGGTGGTCGGATTTAAAGCAGTTGTTGCCGGAAAAAGCAGATGGAAGTAAACAAGGAATTTTCAGACAAGGCAAAAAAAGATTTTCTTCTTATAGAAGCCGCAAAGAATGGTGATGAAAAGGCATACGCTGAGCTTATGCAGCGTTACAAAAAGCCGGTGTATCACATGATTCTTAAGATGGTCCGTAATGTTGACGATGCAGATGATCTGACCATAGAAGCCTTTGCCAAGGCATTTAAAAATCTAAAAAAATTCAATCCTGAATTTACATTCAGTACATGGTTATTTCGTATTGCGACCAACAATTGTATTGATTTTATCAGAAAGAAAAAAATCGATACAATGAGTATCCACACTACCTTCAAAGATGATAGTGGTGACAATGTTGATATCGATATTAAAGATGCCAATCTAAATCCGCAGGAAGTAGCGATAAAGGCTGAAAAAATAGACATTATCCAGACTATCGTTACCAAGCTGCCCGCAAAATATCAGATTCTTGTCAAACTACGATATTTTCAGGAGCTCTCATATGAGGAAATAGCAACTGAAATCAATGCACCGCTCGGTACAGTAAAAGCACAACTCCACCGTGCCCGCGAACTTCTGTATGATCTGGTAAAAAATCGCAAAGATCAAATCTAGTACCTAATTGGAGACACTGTTACGCTACTTTCCCGATCTCAGCCAGGATCAGGTAAGAAAGTTTGGTCTTCTGCCGAATCTCTATGAAAGCTGGAATGCAAAAATTAATGTCATTTCCCGCAAAGACATAGAGCATCTGACCGAGAGGCATGTGCTTCATTCGCTTGGCATAGCCCGGGTCATGCGCTTTGTACCTGGGACCAAAGTCCTTGATGTAGGTACAGGCGGCGGATTTCCCGGTATTCCACTGGCAATCATGTTTCCGGATACCTCCTTTCACCTTGTCGACTCCATAGGCAAGAAAATAAAAGTCGTAAATGAAGTTGCCCGGGCTCTTGATCTCAGAAACGTAACTGCAAGTCAGGACAGAGCTGAATCTCTGAAAAGCCGGTATCACTTTGTAGTGAGCAGAGCCGTAACCCGCATTACACCATTCTGGGAATGGATACATAATAAGTTCGAAAAAGACAATTTTAATGAGTTTCCCAACGGAGTCCTTTATCTCAAGGGGGGCGATCTGCTTGAGGAATTGTCTGAACTTCCCGTAAAGTTCCAGTCTTTCGAACTTTCAAGATACTTTGAAGAAGAGTTCTTTGAAACAAAGAAAGTAATCTACATTCCGCACAGGAGCATGTAGCACGGTTTACCGGAGTTCTTATCCACTTTCTTTTTTGTTGTTTGCATCCTTCCGGTATGTGCTATGTAACCCGTCACATTCGCGGAGCTAAAACCATTTTATAGTTCTGCAAGTTAGTCTGATGGGAGAAGGAGAAGATTATGCGGGAAAGGATATTAATAAGTGGTATATGCATATTGCTTTGGACAGGATCAGTCACCTGTAGTCTGGCTCAGGATGATTTACTGTGTATGAGCAATCGTTGTTTTAAAAAGACCCTCCAACCGGAACAATCTCCCGGTCAGCCAGAGAGGGATTCTCTGACAATGAATCCATTCCTTCTGCCACCTCTGTATTCCATGCCGGAAGCCCCCACAGAAACAGAGATATCGGAATATCTGAGCTCACCTGCTTATTCGCAAAGCAGTGACGCTTCCAAATACTTCGTTATAATTAACGATGAAGTTCCCGCGTTTCAAAAACGGTTTATGAATGTCAGGGCCTATGATATGGATTTCGGTACCAATCCAAATTTTGAAAGCATAAGGCCCCGGGTTGGCTTCAACCTGTTCCCCGTAAGAACATGGGCTTGCGCCAGAAAAGACTGGAAATAAAAAGACACCGCCTTTTCTGTTAAAATATACAAACGCGGTGTCTTAAAGTTTTGTCTGCCGGATATCAGTGCTTGCCCGCTGACTTCTGGCAGCATTCAGGCAGCTCATCATGCGCAGCCTGATTCATTGCTACATGACTGGTCTCATGACCCACATTGGCAAGAGCCTCATGAATTGTCAGCTCATCAGTTGCAGTAGAGTCAAAAGTCACAAACAGAATTTCTTTACTGACATCATAATCGGCAGATACTACTCCGGAAACTCCTTTTGCAGTAGTTTCAATACGTTTTTCACACATACCGCAATTGCCTCTTACATAAAAAGTTTTGTCAACATTGGAAGAATTTCCACCGGAACAGGCAGCCATCGATACAACTCCGGTTGCCAGCACAAAGAACTTATAGATAGTTTTCATAGATTCAGATGATTTGAATTATAATCACAAGATGCAAACAAAAAGTAAGAAAATAAAATTTCATACAAGGATAATACTGTGAATGTCCGGGGGTTTTCAAGCGGTATATCCTGACAAGAGCTCCATATCATTCAACACGATACTACCCAAAACACTCTTCAGCAAGCACATAACCCGCTATGTCTGCATAGATCAGAGTCTGCAACTTTTGATTCATTTGAGGAACTTTTAAACAAAAAAATCAGTATATTCGCAAAAATCATGGCCAGTTCTTGAAACAACTTTTAACTATAGCATTGGGATTAAACTTACTGATTGCCGGAATCTTTCCTATGGCAAACAAAGAGTTTATTAAGATACCCCAGCTTATAGAGCATTTCAACGAACACCAGTCCTGTTCAGGACATCCCCTGTCATTTATCGATTTTCTGGCACTGCATTACTTTACCGAGCACGGCCACAGCGATCATTGCGATCTGCCGGATCTGCACCTTCACAGTGCTCCGCCGCTATATATTCATACGGAGCCTCAGGATATTTTTAATGTACATACGCTGCCAACAGCTATACTCGAGAACAAAGACTGGTATACGCTGCATTATCATTTTTCTCTGATCAGCACTCTCCTGCAACCTCCTCAGACTGCCTGAAACAACTCCCTCTTTTACTTTATTTGTTTTATTTCAATTAATTAGTCAATTCAATGATTGATCAGCTTATCGCATATTGTGTGCGAAATAAAATCATTGTATTCACCGGTGTAATTATGTTGATTGCCTGGGGGATATATTCATTAAAAAACTTGCCTATTGATGCCGTACCCGATATTACCAATAATCAGGTGCAGGTAATTACCTCATCGCAAACCCTGGCTGCTCAGGAAGTCGAGCAGTTTATTACGTATCCTGTAGAAATCGCTCTGGCCAATATACCAGGCATAGAAGAAATCCGGTCAATCTCCCGTTTCGGACTTTCCGTGGTTACCGTTGTTTTTGAAGAAAATATGGATATTCTCAAAGCCAGGCAACTGGTCAGTGAACGTCTGCTGGTGGCTCAGGAAGCTATTCCGGAAGAAATGGGAAGACCGGAACTCGGGCCAATCACGACCGGACTAAGCGAAATTTACCAGTATATTCTTGAACCGGCCGAGGGATATGAAGAAAAATATAGTCTGATGGAGCTGAGAACGATCCAGGACTGGATCGTTAAAAGACAGCTTTTGGGTGTGCCCGGTGTAGCAGAAGTCAGCTCGTTTGGCGGCTATCTGAAAGAATACGAAGTTGCAGTAAACCCCAATAAGCTAAGGAACTTTAATCTGACTATTCCGGATGTATACACAGCCCTCACCGGCAACAACGCCAATACAGGCTCTGCCTATATTGAGAAAAATTCGGAAGCTTATTTTATCAGAGGCCTGGGCCTGATTCGATCACTTGACGATATCCGCAATATCCGTGTTGCTACTCTTGAGGGACTTCCGATTCTTGTGAGAGATATTGCACAGGTTGGTTATGGTGCTGCCGTTCGCTACGGAGCATTGACCAATGGCAGCAAAGGAGAAGCGGTGGGTGGTATTGTTCTGATGCTCAAGGATGCCAATTCCAACCAGGTAAGCAAACTCGTCAACGAAAAAATGCAAAGTATACAGCCGACTCTGCCCGAAGGCGTTAAAGTGCATGTATTTCTTGACCGGTCAGATCTTATTTCCAGAGCAATCAGCACAGTTACCAAAAATCTGGTAGAAGGCGGTCTGATTGTAGTTTTTGTACTGGTACTCTTTTTAGGCAATCTCAGAGCAGGTCTGGTAGTTGCCTCAGTAATTCCCCTTTCCATGCTTTTCGCTCTTGGCATGATGAATCTCTTCGGAATTTCAGGAAACCTGATGAGCCTTGGAGCAATTGACTTCGGACTTATCGTTGACGGTGCTGTAATTATTGTCGAGGCCATCATCCACCGGTTGCATAAACTGAGTCCGGACAGACTTGGCAGCCGGGAAGATTTTAATAATGAAGTCATAAAGGCTTCGGTTAAAATCCGAAAATCGGCAGCTTTCGGGGAACTGATCATCATGATTGTTTATCTCCCCATACTCGCTCTTACAGGGATCGAAGGCAAAATGTTTAAGCCAATGGCTATAACCGTGACTTTTGCCATACTTGGAGCGCTCATACTTTCCATGACCTATGTACCGGCTGCATCCAGTCTCTTTCTGAAGCGAAGTGACAGGGAAAGTTTTGCAGACCGTCTGATGCGGCGTATTACCGGCATCTATACGCCGGCCATCAGGCAGGTTCTGAAATACAAAACGGTGGTCTGGATCTCCGCTCTCGCCTTATTTGTCTGTTCACTTTTTGCGTTTTCCCGTTTAGGAGGTGAATTTATACCCAATCTTGATGAAGGAGATTTTGCTATCGAATTTCGGCTGACTCCCGGATCTTCTCTTGAGCAAACCGTTCAGACGACCCTCAAAGCAGGCGAAATTCTGGAAAAAAACTTCCCGGAGGTAAAAGATATTGTCGGTAAGATAGGCTCAGCAGAAATCCCGACCGATCCTATGCCTATGGAAGCCTGCGACCTGATCGTTGTGCTCAAAGATAAAGACGAGTGGACCTCTGCCGGAACAAAAGAAGAGCTGGCCGAAAAAATGGCCGAAAAGCTCTCTGTCCTTCCAGGAGTAGAAATTGGTTTTATGCAGCCAATACAAATGCGCTTCAACGAGCTAATGACCGGCGCCAAGCAGGATATAGTCATTAAACTATTTGGCGAGGATCTCGATATTCTGGCCTCTAATGCAGAAAAAGCCGGAAAGCTTATTAAAAATGTAAAGGGTATTGGTGACATATACATTGAAAAGACCAAAGGCCTTCCACAGATCATCGTTGAGTACCGGCGTGAAAAAATGGCTCAGTACGGAGTGGATATTACCACAGCCAATCTGATTCTTCAGGCAGCTTTTGCCGGAGAGCAGGCAGGCATCGTCTACGAGGAACAAAAGCGCTTTGATCTTAAAATCCGCCTCGACAAAAAGCACAGATCCAATATTGAGGATCTGAAAAATTTGTATGTTCCGACCGGCAACGGTGCACAGATTCCCATGACGGAGATTGCAGATATAAGCGTCAGAGAAGGCCCTTCTCAGATAAGCCGTGAAAAGGCCCAGCGTAAAATCATTATCGGGCTCAATGTCAGAAACAGAGATATTAAAAGTGTGGTAAGTGATGTAGAAGAAATTTTAAACGCTCAGCTAAAGCTTCCTTCCGGATACTTTATTGAATATGGCGGACAGTTTAAAAACCTGGAAGACGGTCAGCGCAGATTAATGATGATCGTCCCGATTGCTCTGCTGGTTATCCTTCTTTTGCTTTATGTTACGTTCAATTCGATCCGGCATGCACTTCTGATCTTTACCGCTATTCCTTTTGCCATAGTTGGCGGCATATTTTCGTTGATTATCAGAGGACTTCCCTTTAGTATATCCGCCGGCGTCGGGTTTATCGCACTGTCAGGTGTAGCCGTATTAAACGGAATTGTAATGATCGCTATTTTCAATGACTTAAAGGAACAGGGAGTAAAAGATTTATATCAGAGAGTTATTGAAGGGACCAGCATACGATTACGTCCAGTGCTGATGACAGCTACTGTTGCCTCTCTGGGATTTATTCCTATGGCTTTTTCGACTTCTGCAGGGGCTGAAGTACAAAGACCTCTGGCTACCGTTGTAATTGGTGGGCTGATAACATCGACAATTCTGACATTGTTTGTGCTTCCGGTACTTTACATTCTTTTTGAAAATATGAAATTCAATTTCCGTCTTTTCGGAAAGGCCCTGTTTATATTACCCTTATTTATTCTATTGCCGTTTATAAACAAAGGTCAGACCGGTAACCCGACAGATACCATCAGTCTCGATCAGGCCATCAGAATAGCCCATGAAAATAATCCAGGTATACAAGAGGCTGCGTATGAAAAAGACCGGCTCCATACACTGAAAAAGACAGCAGTCAGTATACAGCCAACAAATATCAGCGGGGCTTACGGTCAGTTTGACAGTTTCGCCAATGACAATTCATTTACCATTTCCCAGGATTTTAACAATCCACTGGAATACTCTGCCATAGGCAGGCTGCTCAACGAGGAATATAAAGCAGGTGTATTTGCTTACGAGCATATCCGCAAATTACTGGAAAGAGATGTCAGGCAACTCTATTATCAGGCGCTTGTAGCCAGAGAACGTATCAATACACTCAAACAGCTGGATACGCTGTATAGTCAGTTTGACCGGTTTGCCAGATTAAAATTCGAAGTAGGAGAATCTCCTTATCTGGAAATCATTTCGGCCGAAACCCGACTCCTTGAAATACGAAACCGGATCTTTATAGCAGAGGCAGATTACCGAAGCCTGTATCGGAAATTAAAGACCCTGATTGTATATCCTGATGAGTTTATCCTGTCTGATGCGTCAATTGTTTATGAGCCCGTAAAAAAGGATACAGCTGAGTATTCCAGTCATCCTTTAATGATGGCTGCCAGACAAAATATCAGCTCGGCCGAAGCCGGGCGGAAGCTGGAATCCACACGTCTCTTACCGGGTCTGAGCCTTGGATTTCATTCCCAGACATTACAGGGTTTCCACCCCGTCAATGCTCAGGGAGATGAAGTTTATGCAGGCAAGGATACCAGATTCAATAATGTTTCTGCCGGTTTATCTATCCCGATATGGTTTGGCCCTCAGAAGGCCCGTATACAGGCCGCCCGGGTGGGAGTTCTTAAAGCGAAATCAGGGCTTGACAATGTCTCACTGGAGCTCAGAAATAACATCAATGAGACCTATGCCAATTATCAGAAATATTCTGACGCTCATAAGTTTTATACAGAATCGGCTCTGCCACAGTCCGACAAGCTTACGGAGTTCTCCTACAAAGCCTATCGTACCGGAGAAGCCGGCTATACTGAGTTATTGCAGAATATCAATGATGCGAACCAGATAAAGCTCAATTATCTCAATATACTTGAGCAGTTAAATCAAAATGCCATTCAACTCGACTATTTACTTGGAGGAAACCAATAATGAAAGTGCTATTTCATACTACAATTATATTTTCTTTTCTGCTTATTCTGTTCATCGGCAACGGATGCAAATCAGAAAACCACGATCATGACGAACACGATCATGAAAGTCCCGAAAGCGGGTCTGACAATCATTCAGAAAAGGACACACATCTGACTCTGACTCAAAAGCAGATGGATATCATTGGAATGCAAATCGGTTTCCCAGAATACCGGCATCTGGAAGGAATGATACCAGCCAACGGCACTCTTGAACTGCCGCCACAGAATAAAGCGGCCGTATCTTCCCTTCTCGGCGGACTTGTTGCCAGAATTTTTGTCATTCAGGGCGATAAAGTAAGTGCCGGTCAGACACTGGCTGTCATCGAAAACCCGGAAATAATACAAATTCAGGAGAATTATCTCAAAGCTCATAGTGATCTGGAGTATGCCCGTAATGAGCTTGAAAGACAGGAAATACTTGCCGATGAAAAAGTGGTGGCAACTAAAAAATTTCAGTTTGCCAAAACTGATTTTGAAAATAAAAAATCCATGGCAGCCAGTCTCGAAAGCCAGCTTAAGCTGCTGGGAATATCAACAGATGCTGTCAGAAAAGGTCAGTTGGTTTCCGGCATACCGGTCAAAACCCCTATTAACGGCTATGTGCACCGTATAAATATATCAACAGGCTCCTATGCCAATCCGGCTGCCGAACTATTTTCTGTGGTCGATAATCATCATGTTCATATTGATCTGCATGTTTTCGAAAAGGATGCTGACAAGGTAAAAATAGGCCAGAAAGTGCTTTTCGGATTTTCAGAAAAAGGTGAGAAACACTATGAAGGCGAGATTTTTGCAGTCGGCAAAGCTTATGATGAAACAAGCAGATCGATCGGAATCCATGCCGAAATACGCAACAACAAAAATCAGCTGCTCATGCCGGGCATGTTTGTGCATGCACGCATTGTCACAGCGCAGACAAAAACCGAAGCACTGCCCGATGATGCTATCATTATGATGGGTGATCTGAATTATGTATACGCCCTTACAGATACCATTATCAACCGTGATACCAGCTATATTTTTACCAGATACGCAATCAAAACAGGAATCAGTGATAACGGATTTACAAGTTATGAATTCATTCAGCAGCCGGAAAAATCCTATCCTATGGTTCTTAAAGGAACATACTATCTGAAGGCAATGGAAATACAAAACCAGGGTGGCGATATAGGGCACGGTCATTGATATACCACAATCCATGAAACCGGAATAGTATCCGGTTCCATGGATTTGATTTTATGGTTACAACAACATTTTTGTTAACTTAAGCCATGCAGATGAAAGAAGTAAGACTTCGTATTAAGAATATGGTTTGTCCGAGGTGCATCCGGGTTGTCCGTGAAGAACTGGAAGCTGCCGGAATGCACGTAAACGATATATCGCTTGGTGAAGCCAGCATACAATCTGAAGAAGAAATTGATCTCGAAAAGATACGTGTGGTGCTTACCAACGCAGGATTTGAACTTATCGATGACAAGAATAGCAGCCTGATTGAACGAATAAAAACACTGGTTATCGAAATAATCCACCATGGCAAAGAAAAAAGCAATCTGAACTTTTCCGATATTATTGCCCGGGAAATAGGTAAAGATTACCATGCGCTCAGTTCACTATTTTCAACCATCGAGAACACTACCATCGAGAAGTTTATAATCAATCAGAAAATTGAAAAAGTAAAAGAGCTGTTATTTTATGATGAGCTTACGTTGAGCGAAATCGCATGGAAGCTGGATTACAGCAGCTCCGCTCACTTATCAGCACAGTTTAAGCAGGTAACGGGTATGACACCCACCCAGTTTAAAAAAAGCAGAGGCAAACACTCATCCATCGATACTATATAATAAAATACCTGTAGTTCCGGATCACTTTATTTCTTAAGCATTTTGCCTGTAAACAATTCCTTTTCTTAAAGTATTAGTATAAGAAAATCCGAATCAGATTAAAGGCATGATGCGATTATGAGGACAAGGGATATAGTCTGTATTTTTTCCATCCAGATTTTACTGCTTCTGCTTGCGGGCAATTGTTCCGTAAAAAAAACTGAAAATAAGCTCAGCCGGTCTGCCCCGGAAAGTATGTATCAGGCGCTACCTCTGAGCCAGCTGTATTATTCCTGCCCGCAACATCCCCAGATTCGCCAATACAATCCCGGATTATGCTCCATATGCCGGTCAGATCTGATTAAAAGCGGCGCACTGGTACAGGAAACCAGGAGAATGGAATCCGATCTTTACCCGATCAGTAAAACCTTTCAGCCCGTATATATTCCTCTGAAGGATGCAACCATAGTTACTGACAGCGCCATAGAAATGAATACTTTTTCTACCTTAGTCAATCTCACAAAAGAGGAATCCGCCGTATTTAAATCCAGTCAGGTTGTCCGGCTGGTCGATCAGGAAAATGGTACAGAGCTGCTTGCTTATCTGGAATACCTGGATAAATATCCCAAAGAAACCAGAACTGTCAGGCTTTCATTTATTCTGAGCAATGATTCCTTCTCCCGAAAAATTACAAATCTGAGAATAAAAGCATATAAGGAAGGTTTCTGGATCCCTAAAAACGGGATACAATTCGAAAACGGGATACCTTCTGTCCTTCTGTATCGTAACAAAACCGCAGAAATAACAGAAGTACAGACCGGTATCGAATCCGAACACTTTGTTGAAATAACTGAAGGAGTTCATCCGGGAGACACCCTGCTTCTTTTCAATGATTTCTGATCGGTTTTCCGAAAGACCTATTCTTCTTCCTGGAAAGTCAGCTCCGGATCCAGAGGAATCATAAGAGAATCGGTCTGCAATGAATCAGCAACCGGGTCAGGACAATGTATTTCCACGGAATATCCGGATGGTTTGGAAAAATATCCCGGACGGATTTCCAGCGCGGTATCAGCATAAACCTTCTCCATAAAAATACCAAAAATCGGTAATGCAGTTTTTGATCCTTCACCGGTAGCACTGGTTTTAAAATGGATACAGCGATCCTCACCCCCAACCCACATGCCGGCAACCAGATCATTGGTTACTCCGATAAACCAGCCATCAGAATAATTGGAAGTAGTACCCGTTTTTCCCCCGATCTGGTTGCCACGAAAAATATCATAGGAAAATAAAGCCTGTGAAGTCCCGCCATGCACTTCGGTTCCACCTGCCAGCATGTAAGCCATGGTATAGGCCTGTTCCGGGGTAAGCGCTACGCGCACATCCGGATTGGCTTCATACAGGACATTTCCTTTGTTATCTTCGATTCTGCTGATATAATAAGGCTCAATGTATACTCCTTTATTTATAAAAGTGGCATATGCACCCGTCAGCTCATAAACCGAAACATCACTTGGCCCCAAAGCAAGTGAAGGAACAGCTGCCAGCTCACTTTGAATTCCAAGTGACCGGGCTGTTTTAATAACTTCTTCATAACCTACTTTCTGCATAAGCGCAGCAGCCACCGTATTTACGGAACGTGCCATAGCCTTGCGCAATGTCATGTCTTCTCCGGTAAAAACCCAGTCTGCATTTTTAGGAGACCAGCGCTTTTTTACTCCGTCCTCTTCATAGGTTATAGTCAGCGCCTGATCAACAATTCTGTCGCAGGGAGTATATCCCTGCTTGATAGCAGTAGCATAAACCAATGGCTTAAAGGCAGATCCGGGCTGTCTTTTCGCCTGCCTGACATGATCATACTGAAAATAACGATGATCATTTCCTCCAACCCAGGACTTGATCTCGCCGGTTTGAGGCTTTACCGCCATAAATCCGGTATGCAGAAAATGCTTGTAATAGGCAAGCGAATCTTTCATACTAAAAACTGTATCCCTGATTCCGGACCATGAAAAGACCCTCATACGCCTGGGTTTTTCAAGATAGTAATCAATAGAGTCATTGTTTGATCCATATTTGTCTTTCAGGTACTGATAATATGGCGTATTTACGATCGAGTTGTCAATAAAATCCGGGATTTCTTTTTTGTTTTCATAAACCCACGGATTCTTTCCTTCCCAATGGTTTAAAAATCGTCTGTGCAGCGAACGCATATGTTTTTCAACAGCCTCTTCGGCATATTTCTGCAAGGAGTAATTAAGCGTAGTATGTACTACCAGTCCCTCGGCATACATATCAATATCCTTTGTTTTGCACCATTCGGCTAAAAAACGCATTACTTCCGCCCGGAAATAGGGTGCCAGCGTTTCCTCTGTTTCCATAAGCTTACTCTGATAGTTCACATTAAGCGGTACAGATGAAAAATATTTGAGCTGATTCTCAGAGATACGGCCTGATTCAAACATGAGCTTAAGCACGACATTTCTCCGGATATAGGCATTATCAGGATTGACAGCAGGATTGTAGGTGGTGGTTGCCTTCAACGCTCCGATAAGCGTGGCAGCCTGTCCCGGATTCAGCTTATCTGGCGTTGTATTAAAAAAGCGTTTGGCGGCTACTTTTATTCCGAAAGAATTGCTGCCAAAGTCAACGGTATTAAGGTACAATGTCAGTATTTCCTTTTTTGTATAATTTTTTTCCAGCCGAATAGCCGTAATCCATTCTTTAATTTTATAGATTACCTGCCGGAAACCCGGCACTACATTGAGTAAGCCTTCCGCATCAGCACGGGTTTTGTATAAATTCTTGGCAAGCTGCTGTGTAATGGTGCTCCCACCTCTCTGTCCCCCTTTAACCATATACCAGAAAATCGCCGCCATACTGGTGGCATCAATTCCTGAATGTTCATAAAAGCGCAGATCTTCTGTTGCTATAAGTGCGTCTATGACTACCGGAGCTATTTCTTCGTAAGACACCGGCATCCTTTTTTCTCTGAAGTAGCGGCCTAACAATTCTCCTTCTTCTGACAAAATTTCTACCGGCAGATCCGTTTTAGGGTTTTCGAGCTGATGTGCATCCGGCAAGGAGCCAAACAGATATAAAAAATTATAGCGGACTCCGGCTATCAACAAAAAGACAAACAGGCAACTACCCAAAAAAACTTTCCAGATCCACTTGATTATTTGCTCCACCGACATCTGTAACCGACTATAAATAGATTCCTAAATATACGTGAATTTATACAATAGGCAGAAAATAGCAAGGGGAAGTTTTATCTTCTCTGATATGCTAAAACCGCAACTTCAAAAACTGAATCAGTACCATTATCAAGATGGCAGGAGCAGTATTTTAGCTGTTTTTTACATCAAAGTCAGGATCAAAAGGTTCAATATGAACGAAAACATTCGTGACCTGAGGTCTTTTCACAAGAATTTCATCTTTAACCTTATGTGCAATTTCATGCCCTTGCCGTACAGAGATTTTACCGTCTACCACCACATGCATATCAACATAGTACTCATATCCCATTTTACGGATAAACACTTTATCCAAGCCAAGCACTCCTTCGACCGAAGAGGCCAGCTTCCTTACTTCAAGCACCAGCTCTTCGGATGGTGCAGCATCCATAATTTCGCTGATAGCCGGCTTTAATATCCTGACAGCATTGTATATAATAATCAGCGATGCAAAACAGGCAGCCCAGTCATCCGCACTTTCATACCCCGGCCCTCCGATGATTGCGATCAGGATTCCTACAAAAGCGGCCAGTGAAGTAATGGCATCGCTCCGATGATGCCAGGCATCGGCCTGAACAGCTACACTATTGGTTTCAGTCCCCACCCTGATCACATAGCGGAACAACAGTTCTTTAACAACTACCACCAGAATTAATATATAAAGGGTATAAACCGACGGCGTTTCATGCGGGGTAAAAGCATTTATTATACTGGAATAAATAATAAAAACTGCGGCTCCTATCAATATCAGACCAACCACGGCTCCGGCAACAGGCTCTGCCTTTCCATGACCATACGGAAAACGCTTGTTGGGAGCTTTGGTCGCGACCTTTATACCGAAATATACCACCATAGAGGTAAATACATCAGATAACGACTCGATAGCATCGGCAATCAGCGCATACGAACTGCCCCAATACCCGGCACCACCTTTGATTACAGCCAGTACCAGATTGCTTATAATTCCGGATAATGTTGTCTTAAGTCCTTTTTCAGAAGAGCTGCTCAATTTTATTCTGATTAACCTTTAAAATAAACAAAAAAATAAGTCGGCTTACACCAGTTTCCGCAAAATGCATATCCGAATGAATACAGCGATAAGTAACACAGAACTTCCTCTTTTTCCAAATTCAAACCAGTAAAAACGTGATTTTCTCCAGTCTGTTCACTAAGGAAAGCAAAAACAGGCAGTTTAGCAGATACTCCCCTGTAAAACCACCTGTATCAACACATTCAAAAAAATGTGCAAGCATCTTACAGAACTATACAAATAGCCGGCATATCCAATAGCAGAGCACGAAAATTCTACAATCAATACCTTCTCTTTATGATCTGAATCAGGATAAGAAAAATTTAAGTGCAAACTTTTTTCGGAAAGTTTTTTGAGTTATTTTCGCTCACACTGAAACGAAAATTTTTTCATACTATGTCGGAATATGCAGAGTTAATAATTGAAGGCAAAAGCTATAAGCTACCTGTGATAACTGGTAGCGAAAATGAAAAAGCAATAGATATTTCAAGTCTGAGAGCAAGTACGGGATACATTACACTGGATACCGGATATAAAAATACCGGTTCGACCACCAGTTCAATTACTTTCCTGGACGGAGAGAAAGGAATTCTGAGCTACAGAGGGTACCCTATTGAGCAGCTAGCCGAAAAATCCAGTTTCATTGAAGTTGCCTATCTTCTTATTTACGGACAGCTTCCAACTCAGGATCAACTCAATTCATTTTCCGAAAGAATTACAAGACATACCAATCTTCACGAAGATTTTAAGAAAATATTTGACGGGTTTCCATCCACATCCCACCCAATGGGGGTTCTTTCTTCCCTAGTCAGTTCCCTGACTGCATATTATCCGGGATCAATTAATCCAAGCAACGCGTCTGATGAGCAGGTTGACCTGACCATTATCCGGCTGCTTGCCAAGCTTCCGACAATTGCAGCATGGTCATACAAGAACTCAAAAGGACAGCCTGTCATCTATCCGAGAAATGACCTGGATTATGTATCCAACTTCATGTACATGATGTTTGCACTACCTAACCAGGATTACGAAGTAGACCCGGTTGTAGTCGATGCGCTCAACAAGCTGCTGATTCTGCATGCTGATCATGAACAAAACTGTTCCACCTCTACCGTGCGCATAGTTGGTTCAGCTCAGGCAAGTCTGTACTCTTCGATAGCAGCAGGTATCAATGCCCTGTGGGGACCTCTCCACGGAGGAGCCAATCAGGCGGTGATCGAAATGCTTGAGGAGATCAAGGAAAATGGTGGAGATGCAAAGAAATACATCGAAAAAGCAAAGGACAAAAACGATCCGTTCCGTCTTATGGGCTTTGGTCACCGTGTATATAAAAACTTTGATCCGAGAGCAAAAATTATCAAAGTTGCCTGTGACAATGTTCTTGATAAGCTTGGTATTAAAGATCCGGTGCTGGACATTGCAAAAAATCTGGAAGCAGCGGCACTTGAAGATTCATATTTCATTGAAAGAAAACTATATCCGAACGTTGACTTCTATTCAGGTATAATTTACAGAGCGCTGGGCCTGCGTACCGATCTGTTTACAGTAATGTTTGCTTTAGGACGTCTGCCAGGCTGGATCGCTCAGTGGAAAGAAATGAGAGAAAACGGGGAGCCGATCGGAAGACCAAGACAAATCTACGTAGGCAGCACAACAAGAGATTACGTACCTATCGAAAAAAGATAAAAATAAAAGTTATAAAAAAACCCGGTTAACCCGGGTTTTTTTATAGTATTCAACCCCGGATTTCCCTGAATAAAACATTCAATTCCATTAACTCTTATATAGTTCAGCAAAAGCAAACGTTTATTTTCTAACTATGGGAAAAGAAGGAAAAGTACCGAATCAAGTGATTTACATCTGCTCAGGAAGCGATTGTAAAAAAAATGGCAGCAAGGATATCAGTAAAAAGTTCAAAAGCCTGATCAAAGACCATGATCTCAAAGGCAAGATTGAAATAATAAAAACCGATTGCACTGACAGATGCAAAACTGCCCCCAACTTTGCAATCCAACCTCAGAATCTTTGGTTTGCTCACCGAAAAAATACTGAACAGCTTGAGGAAATATTCAAAAATCATCTGCTGGGTCAGGATAAAAAATAGCCTGATAATGATCTGGAGTTTCCCATTACATTATCAGGCTTCATTATTTTAAGACCGACCAGAAATCCGGCCTGATTCTTTTAAGCTTCTCCTTTATAAGAAATCTTTGGTATATTCTTGTCAATCATAAACAGACCAACACCCTCTGTTCCGATTACATCAAATAGCTCAAGGGCTCTGCGGGCAATATACTCTTCCTCAATCTGCTCCTTCAGGAACCACTGTAAAAACGCAACAGTTGTATAATCCTTATTTTTATGGCAGACATCCACAATCCTGTTTATAGACTGCGTTATACTGATTTCCTGCTCCAGCGTTACTTCAAAAACCTCTTTCAGCGATTCGTAATCATCCTTGATACCGACAACTTCAGGAGATTTTGCATTTCCGCCAAGATCAACAACATATTTGAATATTTTCATCATATGCTCTCTCTCTTCTTCGGCCTGCTTATAGAAAAAATCAGCACTGTTCTCATAACCATGACGATCGCACCAGGAAGCCATTGCCAAATAGGTTGAAGAAGAATGGGCTTCTCTTTTTATCTGCTCATTTAATACTTTCTCAATTTCCTCAGTAAGGGAAGATCTGAGTCTTAATAAATCTTTCATATTGTCAAAAGCATTTTTATATCAACATCTTAAAACACGACCAGGTTTTCATTGCCACCTGGTACTTGTAAAGAAAATGAAAATAAGATTTGAACCAAAATGATTGTTTAACAATTTTAGTAAAAAAACAAAATTATTATTTGGATCAATTTCAAATGATAGTTAAATTTGTTTCAAATGGAATGTATCAACAACCTTAAAGAACTCTACAGAAATAAGCTTGGCTCTGTTTATCAGTGCGATACAACCAGTAAGCTTATCATAGAATTTGGCGGATCAGTTTCCCATTTGAATATTCCTTGCTTTCTTTGTCTTAAAAAGCAGACTGATAAGCTTGACCTCGAAGCCATGGCTTATAACATGGAATCCGATGTTGAGGTATTTACCCCCTGCTCTACCGAACGCTGCTACATACTTTCCCTCACAGAAGCCTATTATTTCCAGGATTTGCTTACCGGAGCAAAGGCGATGCTCGAATTGAACAGAATCATTCACGAGCGTCTGTACCGTTTTAGCCTGGTGAGCTGATATCAGCCAAAATACTGCGAACAGGCAACTATAATGCTTGTATTATTGTTGGGATAATGTTCTCTATAGCTATATTTGTTGTTATATTGCAACAAAAAGTTGTTTACCACATATACACCCGATGAATATTACCCGTGAGGATATACTCAAAGCATTAAGTACAGTACAGGAACCGGATCTGAAAAATGATCTTGTAACCCTGAATATGATAACCGACATCAGTATTGATAAGCAGTCGGTCTCTTTTACTGTTGTACTGACCACTCCGGCCTGTCCTCTCAAAGAGCTGATAAAAAATGACTGTATCAGCGCTGTCAAAAAATCACTCGGTGAAGCTGTTGAAGTTACTGTAAACTTTACAGCCAATGTAACATCTCAGCAGACACTGGGTCCGGTACTTCCCAACGTAAAGAATATCATAGCCGTAGCCTCCGGAAAAGGCGGAGTAGGTAAATCGACCGTAACCGCAAATCTGGCAATGGCCCTGGCCCGTAGCGGTGCCAGTGTAGGCCTTATTGATGCAGATATATTTGGCCCCAGTATTCCGACCATGTTTGATGTGGAGGATGAACGTCCCAAAGTTATACAGGACGAAAACGGGCGCAACAGGATTATACCTGTTATGCAATACGGCATTAAGCTGATATCGATAGGTTTTCTTACTCCCAGAGAAAACGCAGTAATATGGCGGGGGCCAATGGCCAGCTCCGCATTAAAGCAGTTTATAAGTGATGTAGAATGGGAAGAACTTGATTATCTCCTTATCGATATGCCACCGGGTACTTCAGACATTCATCTGACTCTGGTACAGACCGTACCGGTAACCGGTGTCGTTTTAGTAACTACTCCTCAGAAAGTTGCCCTGTCTGATGCTCAAAAAGGATTGTCCATGTTTGTGCAACCTCAGATTAATGTTCCCATACTTGGCGTAGTTGAAAATATGTCCTGGTTTACTCCCAGAGAATTACCAGAAAATAAATACTATATTTTTGGTAAGGAAGGCGGAAAAGAACTGGCAGAAACGAACAATGTTCCTTTTCTTGGCCAGATCCCCCTTGTGCAATCAGTAAGGGAAAGCGGTGACTCCGGAAGACCTGCAGTCATTAATGATACAGAAGTATCCGAAGATTTCAGAAAACTGGCTGAATCAGTTGCACAGCAAGTTGCCATCCGCAATGCGTCACAGGAAAAAACATCTGTAGTAGCTATAAAATAAACAACCTTGGAAACAATAACAAAAGACCTTTTCGAAAGAGTTGAAAAAGCGCTGGATACTATCCGTCCCTACCTGGAGGCAGATGGCGGCAATGTCAGAATCATAGAGATAACTGATGATTACATAGTTAAGCTGGAACTACTGGGTGCCTGCGGCTCTTGCCCCATGTCAGCCATGACCCTCAAAGCCGGTGTGGAAGAAGCAATAAAAAAATCTGTACCGGAAATCAGTAAAGTAGAGGCGATAAACATGACCTCTATGGAGGAATAAGGTAACCAGAATACGAAATAAAAACCAGTTATTCCGGTTTATGTAGTAGACATAAATCAACTATTTGCTTTTAAACCAAACCAGATGAAAGTCGGAATTTTCTTCGGAGGACAGTCCAGGGAAAGAGAAATTTCTTTTGCCGGAGGCAGAACTGTATATGACAATCTTAATAAAAACCTTTTTGACGCTGTTCCGGTATTTGTTGACAGCATAGGTAATTTTATTCTGCTTGACTGGCAATATGTATACAAGGGTACTATCAGAGACTTTTATCCGCCTGTAGCTGCACTACCTTCCGGTCCCCACGGATTTCAGATCTATATTGAATCGCTGGGACAGCTTTCTCCTGAAAAGCAGGAAGAAATCATTACCAAAGTAGGTCGGAAAATACGGCCTGAAGAGTTTTCATCACTTTTTGATTTTGCTTTTCTTGCCCTGCACGGGCCATACGGAGAAGACGGTAATATTCAAGGTATTCTCGAATGGTACAATATTCCCTATTCCGGCTCCGGAATCCTTCCTTCTGCTATCGGAATAAACAAAATCGTGCAGAAAGATTTAATGAGCAAAGCTGGTTTTGCCGGTCCTGCCTCTGTCTCTTTAAAAAAGACAGAATGGCTGAGCTCCGACTCCGACAGGATTTTTGACAGGCTAAAAGCAGAACTCGGACTACCGTTTGTAGTGAAAGCACCTTATCAGGGTTCATCAATAGGTATTTCTGTTGTATCGGATAATGATTCTTCCAAATTTATCCGCGCCGTCAACAAATGTTTCTTTATACACAAAATAACCCACCAGGAATGGACACAGCTGTCTGAGCACCAGCGTGTGTTTTTTATAAAAATGCTGGTCGATATTCGTGAAGGAATAGGACTTCCTGTTATTATCGACAATCAATTGCGAATAGATCATCCGGAAGAGCTGCTTGAATATATAAACAGGCATTTTGCTCATTCCGGCCAGGAGCTTAGTCTGGAAAGTCTTGACAACGAAGAAGAGCTGATTGTTGAAAAGTTTGTAAAAGGAAGAGAGTTTTCCTGCATAGTAATACAGAATGAACAGGGCAATCCGGTTGCTCTTCCTCCTACCGAAATTGTTAAGGGCAACCAGGTTTTTGACTACAGAAGTAAATATTTGCCCGGAATGAGCCGGAAGCTCACTCCGATTGATCTGCCGGTAAAGGATATAAACCGGATTCGCAAAGGCTGCGAAAAACTGTTTTCTGACCTTCATTTCAATGTATACGCCCGACTTGACGGCTTTTATACCAGCGAAGGTGAAATCTTTCTGAATGATCCCAACACGACTTCCGGCATGATGCCCTCGTCGTTTTTCTTCCATCAGGCCGCTGAAATTGGTCTCAACCCATCCCAGTTCCTGACCTATATAATCCGTACTTCCCTGGCAGAACGAATCAGAAGCGGTAAAAAAACCTTTCATCTGAAGCAGCTTCTTGGCAATCTCGACAAGAGTTTGAATGACCTGTCAAGTACATCCGTGAAAAAGACCCGGGTAGCGGTTATTATGGGGGGCTTCTCTTCCGAGCGCCATATATCTGTTGAAAGCGGCAGAAATATATATGAAAAGCTTTCTTCCAGTACAAAATATGAACCAATACCGGTTTTCCTCACCGGCAACGAGGATCAGCATGAGCTGTATCTGATTCCTGTAAACATCATGCTAAAAGACAATGCAGATGATATAAAGGAAAAAGTACATCATGCTCAGAATTCCCGGCATATCATTATCGAAGATATACTAACCGCCACGCAGGACATACGGAACAAATATGTGCATAATGCCACAATGGAGCCTCGCGCCATATCGTATGAGCAACTGGCATCCTTAGCCGATGTCGCCTTTATAGCTCTCCACGGGCGCCCTGGTGAAGACGGTAGCATACAGACTGAGCTTAATAAATATAACATTCCATACAATGGTTCAGGTGCAGGAAGCTCTCAGGTCACTATCAATAAGTTTGAAACAAACCGCATATTACGCGAGCACGGAGTTCTTGTTGCCAATCATCGCATGGTGTATAAAAATGAATGGCAAGCCAATCCTGACGACCTGATTGCCCAGATTGAGAAAGGGTTCGTCTATCCTGTTATTGCCAAACCCTCCGATGATGGTTGTAGCTCTGCCGTAAAAAAGATAAAAAACAGAGATGAGCTTATCGCTTATATTCGTCTCTTTTTTGGAGAAGCTTCTCTCACTGACTCCGAAAGCAGTAAAACGCTTGGCCTTAAATACAATGAAGAGTTTCCTCAGAAAAACTATTTTCTGATCGAGGATCTTGTTTCTCAGAAAGATGCCCTTCGTTTCCTTGAAATCACAGGAGGCATGCTCACACGATACGACGACCAAGGAAATATTCAATATGAAATATTTGAACCTTCCGAGGCACTGGCAACCGGAGATATATTATCACTGGAAGAAAAGTTTTTAGCAGGAGAAGGCCAGAATATTACTCCCGCACGCTTTGCTTCCACTCCGGATGAATACCATAAAATAGCATCCCAGGTAAAAGCAGAACTGGAGAAAGTAGCCAGGATTCTTCAGGTAGAGGGATACTGCCGGATTGATGCTTTTGTAAGAATATATAAGGATCTGAAGGTAGAAACAATAATTATTGAAGTCAATTCTTTGCCCGGTATGACTCCGGCCACCTGTATTTTTCACCAGACGGCTATCAATAATTATAAGCCATATGATTTTATTGATCATATACTTACTTTTGGTATCCAACGTCAAAACCAAAAACATTTACTATAATGTTCTTTAAACCGAACAGTTTCAAAGACTATCTGTTACACCTGCTCGTAATAGTAGTTTTAAGCGGCGGCGGGCTGGTCTATTTTTTCTTTCGTTATCTGCCCCAGCAGACAAGACATGGTGAGGAACTTACTGTACCTGCGTTGCAGGGAAAAGATCTCAACACTGCCATGGAAATTATTTCAGCACTGGATTTACGCTACGCTATTAATGATTCTGCTTTTGTAGAGGGAGAAAAACCCGGTAAAATTATCAGTCAGCATCCCAAGGATGGCAGCAAGGTAAAAGCCAACAGGAAAATTTATCTGACTGTTACTTCCCGGAATCCCGTCAATGTAGAAATCCCCGAAGACCTTACCAACAAAACGCTTAAGAATGTCAGATTGATTCTGTCTCAGGTTGGTTTGTACGTGGGCAATACCACCGTTGTTGAAGATCAGTTTAATCTGGTCCTGAAAGCAACATGGCAGGGTAAAGAGATTACCAAAGGTACTACAATTCCCAAATACAGTAAGGTTGATCTTACCATCGGCAGCGGAACAAAAACCACTGACGATGATGATGAAATCGATTTTCTGGACAGTGATATTTAAGAAAAGACAATGTGGAAATCTGAAAAACCAGTACATGTTCTTTTGCATCTCGCTATAATTTCCGGGGTTACCCTGGTTGTCATGTTTATTTTTTTCAATATATACCTTCCGGTAACGACTAATCATAATGAAAAAATCCTGGTTCCCGCCCTCAAAGGTAAATCTCTCGCGGAAGCTGAAGAGCAGCTGAAAAAAGCAGGATTACGGTACCACATCAACGATTCTGCCTATGTGGAAGGCAAACCCGGACAGATAATTCTGTCCCAGCACCCGGAAGCAATATCCGAAGTAAAAGCCAATAGAAAAATCTATCTGTCCGTCACCAGTTCCCAGCCACCTAAAGTAAAAATGCCAAAGCTTGAAGGACAATCATTGCGTACGGCAGAGCTGACATTAAAAAGCATGGATCTTCGTAAAGGTACTATCACCTATATTGATTACCCTTACAAAGATCTTGTAATCGGCCAGAATATAGATGATACCGAGATTGCTCCGGGCAGTTACATAGCCAAAGGGTCCCGTATCAATCTTGTAGTAGGCAATGGTATTGCCAAAACGGGTAGCGAAGATAGCGTGACTGCTGATACAGCAGATACGTCCGGGGCCTTATAAGTCAGTTATAGTTACCATTGGTCACAAAACATAGTAGCGCAGAAATTGTTGAGTAAACATACTATCAGCCCCTGTATACCGTTGGGTGTTTGAGTATCGCTTTTTCAGATTCACCATGAATAAATACTGTTTTTTCCATATACTTTTTTTCTTATTCATAAGTAGCGATGTATTTGCCCAGATTACGATCAATCCATTGGTAAAAGATCAGCAACAGCAAGAACGTTATAACAATACACTTCGAAACCGTACGGTGGCAGTATCCCCCATTGACACATTACCTTTTTTTGATGACTTTGCCGGTTATAGCGGGCAGCCCAATCCTTCTCTTTGGGAAAGTGGCGGCGGAGTGCTTATCAACAATTCATACGGAATAAGCCCCCCCAGCATCAATGTGGCTACCTTCGACGGTTTAAACCACAAAGGACTTCCATATAATACGAGCAACAAATATGCCCGGGGCCTGACCGATAAACTTACCTCGGTTCCGCTTAATCTGTCAGGATATACTCCCAGTGATTCACTTTATATCAGCTTTTTCTGGCAGGCAGGAGGCGTGGGAGAAAATCCGGATCCGGCGGATGGAGATTTTCTGAGACTGGATTTCAAAAACTCTTCCAATATATGGATTACTGTATGGCAGGAGCAGGATGAATCAACACCATTTATCCAGCATGTTATGCCAATTCTGGATCCCTCGTATTTTCATGAAACATTCCAGTTCCGGTTTCAGAGTTACGGGAGCACCGCAGGCTCTTACGATATATGGAATCTGGATTATGTTTTTCTTAGTCCCGGACGTACCAGGGCTGATACAAACTATGCAGACATGGCTATTCAGACCTCTCCGGGCTCTATCCTGAAAGATTACTCAGCTCTTCCCTATCCGCAGTTTTTCAACCATCTGGATGCGGTAGTCAAAGATAAGCTGTCTTTCAGAGTATATAACTTCAGTACTCCGGATGAATTATATCTTATGGATAACCCGCCCGAGAAGCTCAATAAAGTTACCGATGTATTAACCAGTGAACTTCTTGAGGAATTTGTTGTCCAGGGTTTTGCTTTTGGTAAAACCCATAATACGATTGAATGGACACCTGACTACAGTTCAATCAGGAACCTGGACAGACCATTAATTTTAAAATACTATATTGATCCGGAAGTAACCGACTCATCAATCTTTAAAGCCAATAATACTGTTACAGACTCTACTTTCCTTCTGAACTATATGGCGTACGATGACCATATGGCTGAAGGAACTGTTGATTTATTTGATCTCAATGCCGGAATTGCTGCTCGTTATACAACACTTGAACCCGATTCAATAATAGGAGTAGCCATTGATTTTCAACCAATAGGGAACAACCTTACCGGCTTTCCGATACAAATAAAATTATGGAAATCCGTCACTCCGGGCTCACCAAATGAAGAAGTGATAGCATCTGCTGAGACCGGACTTTCATATTCCTCGCAATACACTGTTGCCCGGTTTTATTTTGACAAGCCTTACCGGGTAGATGGTTCATTCTATATAGGATTTGAAGGCGAGTTTACTAATGAAACAATCAGTGTCGGGTTTGACATGAATACGAACAGCTCCGATAAAATCGTATACAAAGAGGAAGGATTTTGGGTAACCCACAACGCATTGGGAAAAATTCCCGGAAGTGTTATTATCCGTCCGATTTTTGGCGGGCACCATTATGCCGACATTCCTATTATTGGTATCAGACCGGAAATCCAACCACTTCAGGTCACTGTTTATCCAAACCCTTCATCCGGTCTTGTATCTCTAAAGGGACTGGTTCAGCATGTACGCATTTTCAATACTGCCGGACAGGAATTCTTTTCTGAAACATTCCCGGGTCAGGCTGAGATCAGAACGTTGGATTTACAGACTCTTCCTGCCGGAATTTATTATATGCATCTTTCGGGACAAAACAGTTATGTTACCCAAAAACTGATTCTGACTGATAATTAATCTTTTATTTCATAATAAATATAAAAGGCTGCGGACTGAAGGAAAGTATAAAAACAAGTATGGCAAACCAGCCCAAAAGCTTCCGGCCTGTTCCCAGAGGTTTTTCTGATACAGCTCCGGGATGGCCGGTACCCAGAAAACGTCCGATAATGAAAGCAAAAACCAGATAGCCCGGAAAACCATCCCAGTCAGGCCACCACTCCGCGACAGCATACTGAGTTACAAAAACAAGAACCGTCACAAGGGCATTATTGAGCGTATTATCGGTAAGCCTGGCAAAGAAAACAATATAGAGAAATATCAGATAAAGCGGAGCAAAAACCAGAAAGTTTTCAAAAGTAGCCAGGGGAACAAACCCCTCCCACAAGCTCATATTGAAGAGCCCTAGCCCTCCGATGGCGATTAACAGGGTATAAAAAAATGAGGAAATGATTTTATGCTTTTTTCTTCCCAGAATTCCGTAAAGTACATGCCCGCCATCCAGCTGACCAATGGGAAGCAAATTCAGCGCTGTAAAAAAGAGCGCTATAAATCCGGCCATTAGCAATGGATAATGTGCCATTTCATAACTATGGGGAATACGCGACTTGTCCTCAACAAGCACTTCCTCCATTATCTTGAAGAGCAGATTGTCTCCTACTGCCAGCACCGTAACCGAATCATTGGGCAAATCCTGATAGACATGATCCGCATAATTTTCTCCATATTGAGCATAATCCTTATGTATGGTATATAGATAATCCAGAGGCGGCAGCGTAAGGAATGCATATACCAGAATACCGAAAGCAACAACAAAACCCGCCAGAGGACCGGCAATGCCCACATCAAAAAACTGTTTTTTTGTCTGAGGCCGGCTTTCAATACGTATAAAAGCTCCGAGCGTGCCAATCAGACCGATAAAGGGAATAAAGTACGGAAGACTGACTTTTATTTTATACAAACGCGCTGTAATATAATGTCCGAACTCATGAACTGTCAGAATCAGAAGAAAAGGAATGGAAAACTTCATTCCTGAGAAAAAGAATTCATTCATATCCTTAACCGGAAGCCCCAGAAAATGGGCGCTGAAAAAAGTACAGGTACAAAAAGTTACAAGGAAAAGTCCGATATGTATCAGCCAGGTTTTAATTTTTTCAGGCATTTTCAAGAAGTTCAATAATTGAATTAGGTGAAGGCTGCACATGCAGAGTATGTAGCCCGGCACTGGAAGCCCCTTCAAGATTTGGCAGCATATCATCAAGAAAAACGGTTTCCTCCGGTTTCAGCACACTGTCTTCACATACAAATTTATAGATCCCGACATCCGGTTTCACCATATTGACTTCATATGAATAATACACTTTGTCGAATAGATCCCGCAAATTCCCGACACCACAACTATTGGCCAGAATATTGTTGACTTCCAGAATATGGGTATAGTTGGTATTGCTCAATAAATAAAGGCGGTATTTTTTCCGAAGCCTGGACAAAAGATCAATCCGTTCGCGGGGAATATCCAGCAACAATGCATTCCAGGCCTGACGAATCTCATCTTCCCCTGATTTCGGACAAAAAGCATTTCTGACCAGACTTAAAAACTCCTCTTCCTCCAGTTTTCCGGTTTCAAACCGGTAAAAAAGCTCTTCTTTTTTTACCCTGGCAAGGGTGTCTTCGTAACTCAGGCCGGCAAGGGTAGCCAGCGCACGATATGTCCTGTCAAAATCTATATTGATAATTACACCGCCAAGATCAAAAACAAGATTTTTTACTTTTGAAAACTCCATACAATATTCAACCTTCAAGTCAGATCAGCAAATATACATAAGATTTAAAAGTCTCAGGTAAAATTAACATCCCTTATAGCACACTCAGGCAACACCCTCCTGTACTCTTTTTTGGTGATTTAAGTAAGCCCTGATCTCAAAAAAACCTGCTTCATCACCCATTACTGCTTTGATCCGGGATGCAGAAAGATCGCCGGCAGCGCATACCTGCTGTAATTTTTCCAAAACATTTTTTTCTACAAGCTTTTCGACCTCTACTTCTCCGGTCAGCACAAAACCATTCAGGTGATTCTCGATAGTAGATACAGCCAGTGAACGTTCTTCTGCAATCTCTACGATACTCTTTCCTTCCTTAAACAGTTCCAGTGTAAGACGTTTACTATCGCCCCTGACATATTTTGGCTCGCTTTTATCCGCAACTGATTCTCCCGGGCTATGCTGGTTTTGCGCTCTTCGAAGCCTGATCTCATTCATAATATCCATAACATCCCGACCCATAATTCGTTCTCTGGCAATCATTTCTCCTTCTTTCAGACGTTCCTGCGTCAGTTTCACCGATTGTCTCAGAAGCTTCAGATCTGACAGATACTTTTTTGCTCTGGCTTTGTTCTTCATAAAAGCATAATGCTCTTCTATCTTATTAACCATCGAATCCTGTATCTGAGCAGTAAAATAGTTTACGGCAGCGCTTACTCTTTCACAAATACCTGTGTCAAAATTGTTGCTGTTACGGACAAACATCTGTTCGAGCTGACCGGAAAATTTAAGCGCTGTAGTTCTTGCCTGATTTACCTGATCGATCAGATACAATGACAGTATCCGGGCTTCTTCAATAGCCGGTATTTTCCGGTTATCCATCTCCTGGTGGAAAGTAATCAGCACATTATTTAATCTGCCAAAATCAAACACCGACAACAGAATATCTTTTATAAAATCCTGACGAGCCTGGTTCAATTCAGCATTTAAACCATCCTCTGATGCCTCAAATTCACTCCACGCTGCGACATCTGCATCTGTTATAACAGCCTCTGATGTAATTCTGGAATGCAAAACCAGTCCGGCAGGTGACCGTAACCGGCTCAATGCAACATATACCTGGCCCGCTGCAAAAGAATGTCCGGCGTCTACAATGGCCCGGTCAAAAGTAAGCCCCTGGCTTTTATGAATCGTTATAGCCCAGGCAAGCCGGATCGGATATTGGGTTAATGTTCCGATTACTTCTTCCTCTATGCGGTCTTTTTCTTTGTCCAGATTATAACGCACATTTTCCCATGTTTCCTTCTTTATGGTAATCTCTTCGTGGTCACCCGGGAAAGCAACAATGATCTCATCTCCTTTTATTCTTTTTACTGTTCCCAGCTTTCCGTTATAATACCTCTTCTGCTCACTGCTGTCGTTTCTGACAAACATAATCTGAGCTCCTTCTTTCAGGCGAAGCTTTTCCTCCACAATTACAGTACTTGTGTTAAACTCTCCTTTGATTTCAGCCTCAAATGCATACAACTTTCCTTTCAGCTTATCCAGCTCTGTCTGATTGATCGTCTGTGCTCTCGCATTATGCGAAGTAAGCGTTACGTAAGGATCATTTCCTTCCGGCCTGTATCCCGGACGGTAAAAAGAATTGAGGTAACGATAATCTGCCTCTTCCAGCTCATTGGTGCGCACACGATTCAGAATACGTATGAAATCCGCATCACTCTGCCGGTAAATCTTTTTCAGTTCGATACAAACAGGCGGCGCCTCTGCAAAGACTCTGGCATGAAAAAAGAACTGTCCGGCATAATGCTCTTTCAGATGAGCTTTGTCAAAATCGGAAACTACGGGAGGAAGCTGAAACAAATCACCGATATAAACAACCTGAACTCCTCCGAAAGGCAGATCGCTTCTCTTTCTGACAAAACGTAATACCGTGTCCACAGCATCCAGCGTATCAGGACGGACCATTGATACCTCATCTATCACGAGTACATCTATTTCTCTGATAAGCTCTCTTTTCGCACTACTAAGCCGCAAACGGCTCAAAAGACCATTACGATCATACAGAGCTTCCTGAAACTGACTGCTTTTTAAGCCGGAAACAGCAGGTACATAAGTACCTAAGGGCAAGTGAAAAAAAGAGTGAATTGTCACACCGCCCGCATTCATTGCAGCAACTCCGGTTGGAGCCACAACTACCAGCTTTTTAAGACTATCGGACTTAATATGTTTGAGAAAGGTTGTTTTACCTGTCCCAGCCTTCCCTGTAATAAATACATGCTTCGCGGTACAATTGACAAACTCAACCGCTAGATCAAAATAAGTATTGGTCTGATCTGATTTCATAAATTATCGTTGCATAGTGGTTAAAAAGATTGAATATATCAAGATTTTAATCAAAAGACCAGATCAGCGGATGATAAAACATCAAACAAAATATTAAAAGTCAAATACTTTTAAACAAAATCCGGACTCAACTATTTTTTTATAAAAAAATAGTTAATCTATATACTCTACAATTTCGATAGATAATATATATTTGCATAGTCTATAATATCGATAGTCTTAATCACATAATTAGAACCACCAGATGACAGTTAAGACCAGCCGAAAGAAGAATTATATCTTTCCTGCGATTCTTTTATCCCGGAAAGTCCAGGTGCTGATAGCAATCTGGTGCCTGGGAGAGCTTTATTCAAATGCCTATGGACTCAGTATGGATTCAGTGTATTATGAAGAATTTAGAATTGGCCTTGAATTTCGTCCCAGAACAGAATTCAGAAATGGTTACCGGCAGCTAAGAAATGATACTACCAGTGCCGCATTTTTTACTGATCAGCGAAGCCGGCTAAACATTACTTATCTTCGTCCGGGATTTATGTTTCACACATCTGTTCAGGACGTTCGTATCTGGGGAGAGCGCGATACCCGTTCAACAGACGGAACATTGCAGATCTTTGAGGCATACGTCGAAACCAATCTGACAAAAGAGGTTGCCGTCCGGATCGGCCGGCAAAAGATTATGTACGACAACCAGCGGCTTTTTGCTCAGAACAACTGGCGACAAAGCGGCGGAGCACACGATGCTGTGCGGTTTATTTATACAAAAAAGAGACTGTCTACCGAATTACTTGGTGCATTTAATCAAAATCAGGAACGTTTCTTTGGTACCACGTATAATCCGGATTTCAAAAATTATAAAATTCTGCTTACGCACTTTCTGGTCTTCCAGCTATCAGACCACCTAAGCATTACAACCATCAACGCAATGGATGGTTATCAGCAGCTAACAGCTCCATCCACCAGCAAACGGTTTACCAGCGGGGGACGTATCACCTACACTCATAGCCGTGTTGATCTGACCATAGCCGCCTACTACCAGTATGGAAAAAATCCGGATAACATAAAAGTTCGGGCATACTACCTGCAGCCGGAGATACAGTATACAGCTTCTTCTCCCCTTCTCTTTCGCCTGGGTGCAGAGGTGTTCAGCGGCGATAACGGTAAAAAGAATACTACCGGGATCTCCCATTCATTTGATGCTTTGTATGGCGTAAATCACCGGTTTCTGGGCTCAATGGACTTTTTCACCCGTTTTCCTGTCGATTTCAACAATGCCGGTATTATTGCCCCCTACTTATTTACCTTTTATGACCTGACCAAAAAGCTTACCATCCGCGCAGACGAGCACCTGTTTTTTACACAAAATAACTTCGTACATAACGGGCAGGTAATCTCACCCTATCTCGGATTTGAAAATGATATCCTTCTGATATACACTCCGGTCAAGGCAACAGAAATCCAGCTTGGCTTTTCGTATGCTCTGGTGACCAGATCCATGACTTATATAAAAGGTGGCGGAAATCCTGATTTATTTAATACCTGGGCTTTTCTGATGATCACTTTTCAGCCTGAACTGTTTAGCTTCAAAAGAGAGACGGCTGCTGTCAGAAACAGGGAAATATAAAATACTATTTTATTAACGAATGCTTAAAACAACATATATTATGAACAGACTTTCCGACTTTTCCATAGCATTACTCATCATCCTGATAAGCGGATTATCCGGATGCAACAGTAAAAAGACATCACAAAGCCTCGATTCCGGAGATTCAACCCAGCTGAAAGGTACGATTTCTCTTTCCGGAGCATTTGCACTGTATCCGCTGGCAAATATCTGGGCAGAAGAGTTTTCCAAGGTCTACCCAAACGTCCGGTTCAATATTTCTGCCGGCGGAGCCGGCAAAGGCATGTCTGATGCTCTGTCCGGCATGGTAGATCTCGGTATGTTTAGCAGGGAAATCAAAGAAGAGGAAAAACAAAAAGGTGTCTGGTGGATAGCAGTATCCAGAGATGCAGTACTGCCAACCATTAGTGCAGCCAATCCGGTTCTTCAGCAGCTAAAGGAAACCGGCCTGTCCCGTGATGAGTTTGAAAAGATTTTTGTATCCGGAGAATTAACAACATGGGGTCAGGCTACTAATAGTCCTTCTCAGGAAAAAATCAATGTATATACACGCTCCGATGCAGCAGGCGCAGCAGAGGTCTGGGCCCAGTATGTCGGTGGTCAGAGTCAGGAAGCACTCAAAGGACTTGGAGTATATGGCGATCCGGGACTTGCTGAAGCTTTGAAAAAAGATAAAAACGGAATCGGCTTTAACAACATCATATATGTATATGATCTCCATGGCAAGCAACGATATGACGGCATAGAAGTGGTGCCTATCGATATCAATAACAACGGTCAGATTGATGAGGATGAAAGATTTTACGACAATCTGAATACGGTAATTACCGCAATAGCTGAAGGTACGTACCCTTCGCCTCCTGCCCGGGAACTATATTTTGTCGCCAAAGGAAAACCTGAAAATAAAGCAACCACCGTATTTCTCGAATGGGTACTGACCGAAGGACAAAAGTTTGTTCCGGATGCCGGATACATTCAGTTATCAGCCGACAATATACACTCTGAACTTACAAAACTGAATTAAATGAATTCTATCCGTTCTGTCAAAAACATTGCATCAAACAGCTGGATGACAATTGCAGTTGCAATAATACTGATTCTTCCTTTTGCTCTTCTTGTCGGACTCATATGGAAAGCAATACCCGTATTGAAAGCAACTCCGGTTTTTGAGCTGCTTTTCTCTGACAACTGGCAGCCCGGACAAGGCAAGTTTGGTTTCTTTGCCTTTATTGTAAGCTCGGTCATGGTTTCTTTCATCGGAGTTCTGATTATGATTCCGCTGGGCTTATTTCCTGCCATCTATCTGACGCAGTTTGCCTCCAGATCTTTTTTGTCGGTTATGCGTTCTGTCATAGATGTACTGGCTGGTATCCCTTCTGTTATTCATGGTGTATGGGGGGTGCTGATTGTTGTACCCTTCGTAAGCAATTTTCTTGCTCCTCTTTTTGGTAAAGAATCGGCCGGCTATACCATAGTAGCCGGTGGTATTGTGCTCGCGGTGGCCGTTATTCCCTATGTATTGCACATGCTTCTTGAGGTTTTCCGGACCATTCCGATAGAGCTGAAAGAAGTATCTCTTTCGCTTGGCACTACCTATTGGGAGACTATTAAGAAAGTAGTATTAAAAAAGGCCAGCCCTGCCATAATTGTAGTCTATGTCCTGGGGCTGTCAAAAGCGTTCGGAGAAACCATTGCTGTTCTCATGGTTGTTGGTAATGTAGTAAAAATACCGGGGAGTCTGTTTGATCCCGGATATCCCCTTCCGGCTCTCATTGCCAATAACTACGGAGAGATGTTGTCTATTCCGATGTATGATTCCGCACTTCTGTTCTCTGCTCTTTTGCTGTTTCTGATTGTTCTGCTTTTCAATCTGACAGGCCGGTTTATTATTTCCAAAACAGAAACACTGTATTAAACAATGAAAATAAAACATTTCGAAGAGCTGTTTTTTAAATGGCTGACCCGAATTACCACACTTGGACTGATTGTTTTGCTGGCCTCGATTATTTTTGAAATATTCAAAAAAGGGTTACCTGCCTTGTCCTGGGAAATGATCAGTCAGATTCCCAAAGGCGGGTTTTACTTTGGCAGGGAAGGTGGAATTCTCAATGCCATTGCCGGTTCGTTTTATCTCGCTACCGGCGCATCGCTCCTGGCTTTCTTTATCAGTCTTCCGGTCGCGCTATGTCTGAATATTGTTCTGGTAAGATACAAGACGCTCCAGGAGATTTTCCGTTTTATTCTCAATCTGCTCTGGGGCGTTCCTCCTATCGTATACGGAGCCTTCGGATTTGCCATTATGCTTTTGCTGGGGCTCAAGTCTTCGCTTCTTGCCGGAATTCTGACGGTCGCACTTCTGATAAGCCCTATAATGATCAGGGCTATGGATGAAGCGATTAAAAATGTTCCCATGGGGCTTCTGGAGGCAGGTTACGCATTAGGCGCTACCCGTTTTGAAGTAGCATTTATTCTCTATTTCCGTCAGGCGCTTCCTGGTATAATTACTGCTTTTCTTCTTGGCCTTGGTAAAGGAATCGGCGATACCGCTTCTGTACTGTTTACAGCCGGATTTACTGATTACATTCCGGAAAGCCTTACAGAGCCCGCTGCCACGCTTCCGCTGGCCATATTTTTCCAGCTGGGTTCTCCGGTGGCAGAAGTTAAAGCCAGAGCATATGCCGCTTCTGTAGTCCTGATCATCATTATTCTTATCATAAGCATATTGTCCAGAACAATATCTGCCCAATACTCTAAAAACACGATCTGATGAATACCAATCATACTTCCGGACATAACAACATACAGGATGTACCGTCTGCCGATTCAGGCAACGTGATTCATATCCGCAATCTGAATGTGCATCATCACAAATCCCATATCTTAAAAGATATCAATCTGAAAATCCCGGAAAAAAAGATCACAACCTTTCTCGGCCCCTCAGGATGCGGAAAAACAACCCTGCTGAAGTCTCTTAACCGTCTGACTGACCTTTATCCTAAAATGCGTGTTGAAGGCAGTATTACCCTCCGGGGAGAAGAAATACTGGATAAGAAAAATAATATAACAGCGCTTCGTCAGAAAATGGGACTTCTTTCGCAGAAACCTTATCCCCTGCCTATGAGCATATTTGACAATATAGCTTTTGGATTAAAAGTTCAGGGAATAAAAAACAAGACCGAAATAGCGCATAAAGTAGAATACCATCTAAAGCAGGTCGCACTATGGGAAGAAGTTAAAGATCGTCTGAAGTCTCCTGCTTCAAGACTTTCCATAGGTCAGCAGCAACGGTTATGCCTTGGCAGAGGTCTGGCGGTTAACCCGGAAGTTATTCTGGCTGACGAGCCTACTTCTGCTCTCGATCCGATCTCAAGCAGAAAAATAGAAGAGCAGTTTCTTGAATTAAAAAAGGATTACTCATTAATTATTGTTACCCACAATCTCCGACAGGCTAAGCGTTTATCTGACTACGCCGTATTTATGTATTTTGGTCAGGTGATTGAACACGGAGCTCCTGCCGACCTTTTCAATAATCCCCAAACCGCCGCATTAAAAGATTATCTGAACCTGGGATAAAATATATTTTCGGTAGAAATAAAAAGAGGCTGTCCCAAAAGGCAGCCTCTTTCTGTTTACACCTGTATTTGAAATTTGAGTTTATCTCTAGTTAAATAAAAAAGAAAAGCGGTTTCGAAAATTCCGAAACCGCTCACAAAGTGGACCCTGATGGGCTCGAACCATCGACCCCCTGATTATGAGTCAGGTGCTCTAACCAGCTGAGCTAAGGGTCCATTAACCTACATGGTTAATATCTTTCCCGTATAAAACGGACTGGTTTTGTTTCCCTCGTTGAATTTGGGAGTGCAATTTTACAACTTTGATTTATTTATGACAAATGTTTTAGAAGGTTTATTAAAATATTTTTTCAACATCACAGATTAAAAAACTACAAAATATTAATATCCAATATTTTTAATTCTCATCCCCCGGATCACTGCAACATCTGCCTTCATGAACTTCTTTCATCCACTCCTCATCACTCAGTGCCGGAGAGCCGGGCACTGCAGGCTGTTTACAATATACACACTCGTCTCCGGAGTCAATATAGCCTCTTCCTTCACAAACCGGACACAAATACCCACATGTTGCCATATACCAATACAATCAATTAATTAACTGCAATCTTTAAATTGTTTCCCGGAACGCCCTCTCTCTTAAAAATGTTATATATCCAGATAAGGAGGAGGAGAATATGCGAGGTACTATAATCGAACACGGTCATTACGAGCTTTTAGAAAGCGAAAGAGGCAGAATATTACTAATTCTGAATCAGGTTAATACATATATATGGAGCACTGACAAAGCCATTGAGTACCTGCAACTCACTCAGGGGATGAATGAAAAATCAGGGGACAGACATTTCAGAATAATGAACAAAGGTCCTTTTTTCATTATAAATACGCAAAACAATACGCTTTTCAATAATGTTCCGCATCTATATCTGAAGCATCAGAATCATTACGATGAATTTATCATTCAGGACGGGCTTCCTAATCTGATAGACACAAGTAAGGAAATAATCCGCACAAACCGGCTGCTACCAGATGAGGAAGTGGAAACATTCGTTTTTCAACGGTATTAAAGCTCTATGGCCCACACACATTTCGTGGGAATGGTTACTCCCTTCAGGGAAATGAAATCATCATCTGCACTCCAGATGGTGGTTTCAACAGCCATTAGCTGATCTTCTGAAGTTTTAAAATACAACTTTACTTTATGCTTAAACAGATTTCCCATTGTCTGGGCTTTATTCAGATACATATTTCTCAAACGCACTCGGGAAGGCTCTCCTTCCAATACATCAGTCGGGTAAAACTTCAAACCGCTTATTTGCTCCTTAGGCACTGTTACTGCTGCTGTCAACATACTTATTTAAAAATTATTTGTTGAAAATATACGACAAAAACCCCATTTTAGGTTCTGTTTACATTTCGGATTTTTAAATACATTACAGAAATATAGCAAAAAAATATGAGCATTTCAATTGATACTGTTCGAATTGGAAAAAAATATAAACTTATCAACAATCATGATATTACCGAGTTTCAGGTTATTGAGCGATTATCCAATTCCAATTTTTTGATCAAAGACCTGACAAGCCTGGATATATATGAGTTTGAAAATCTGGTTCAGTTTGGAAAAGGTAGTGATTATTCGCTTGAAGAACTCTGATGCTTCCAACCAAACCGGTTCTTCATGAGTTTACCATGTAAAAAAAATAAATATGCATAAGCTATTGTTTTTTCTTATGGTCGCATGCTGGTTTCCTGTTCTGACCCATGCGCAAAAACTTCAGACAAGTAATGCTCATGCCGAGGTTAGCGGAAGCGCTCCCGGAAATCCATATACAGGCAAATCAGATCAGCTTAAAGGAACACTTGATCCTAAAAGCGGAGAAGTAAACTTTCAGATACCATTAAATTCCATTAAAACCGGCAAGGATAAACGGGATGAACATATGAATGAGGCGCTTGAAACGGACAAATATCCGGAAGCAACTTTTAAAGGGAAAATCACCTCTGGCTTTGATGCAAAAAAGCAAAGCAAACAGGCGGTTACTCTGAAGGGTGACTTTACAATTCACGGAGTGACCAAAAATATAGACATAAAAGGTTCTGTCCATCCGCAGGGTAATAAAGTTGATTTCTATGCACAATGGAATATTGATATTACCGAATATAAGATTGACCCTCCCAAAATTCTGACATATAAGGTTGATCCGGAACATACCATTACTGTTTCCGGCGAACTCAGCAAATAAAAGGGAAAAGATAGATCATCTTTTCCCTTTTTACTATTCTGATGTGAAATCACATCTTCAGACAGGTTTTACCTTCATTTGATAATCAGCTCTTCAGATAATGTGTTATAGCATCTCTGAGCGTAGTGAAAATATTGATAAGCTCTTTTTCATTTTCCTCGAGCAGGGTCACCCGAAATCCTTTAAGATCCGAGCAAAACGATGAAATCGGTACAACACAGATACCTGTAGCTCCCAAAAGATAATATACAAACCGTTTATCATTGGCCACCCCGGGTTCATTCACCCACTTCTCCACAAGCGCTTTTATATCCGGATTTTTTATTTCCAGATACTGATTATCATTCAGCACACCTTCTTTAAAAATAATGGTATTATAGAATGCGCCATACGTTTCATTGAATCTAAGCTCCGGAACCTGCCCGAGAATATCGGCTATAATCCTGCTTCTACGCCCGATTGCTTCATTGACTTCTCTTCTGTAAGGCATATAACGGGGGTCGCCCATAATCCGTGGAATAGCCAGCTGAGGCAATGTTGTAGAGCATACCTCAATCATTTTGGCATTATCCAGAACAGAGCAGAATGCGTCAAACTGCGGATCAGCCGAGCGGTTATAGTACTCCATCCAGCCGCAACGGGAACCTGGCCAGGGAAATTCTTTTGAAATACCCTTAAGAGCAATACCTGGTACATCGCCGATAATCTCGGCAAGCGAATATGCTCTGGCTCCGTTGTAGGTAATATTCAGATATATCTCATCACTGATCAGCATCAGATCAAACTCCTCAGCAATTTCCACAATTCGCTTCAGGTGCTCATAGGGATAAACCATACCGGTCGGATTGTCCGGATTGATAATCAGAATACCGACAATGTTCGGATTATACTTAACTTTATTGTACAAATCATCCAGATCCGGGTACCAGTGATTGTCCGGGTCAAGCTTATAGGTAAGCGGCTCCTGTGAAGCATGCGCGGCTTCTGCTGACGAGTGAGTCGAATACGCAGGAGATGGCCCGATTACTCTCGAGTTGCGACTGATAAACTGATAAACTTTGGCTATGGCATCTCCAAGACCATTAAAAAACAAGATATCATTTGCTGTAATCTGAGCTCCCCCTTTGGCATTATTCAGATCAGCCAAAAACTTCCTGGTTTCCAGAATCCCTTTTGAGGGACAATATCCATACGTCTCATTTTTCATTACAAGATCTGCAATAATCTCCTTCATCCAGGCAGGAATCTGCTGCTTTTTCTGAATCGGATCACCGATATTCTCCATGTAAACCGCCTGGCCTGCCTGATGTACCAGATCTGCCTTCTTTACAATTTCCCGTATCTCATAGCTGAGCTCCTTAGACCCTTCGCTTAACAGTTTATTTCTCATGTATCACTATTTCTTCCGCAAAATTAAATAAAAATATAATTCTCCTGAGGAGCCGGATAACTTTATTGAATAAAAAAGGACGAAATCTCATATAAAAGAATTCTATAACAAGATCAGCTGAGCGAAGCTGCTACGGCCAGCTGCATTCATCCGAAAAAAGAACTTTTGAATTTCTATAAAGCAGTCGTCTGTATAGGAATTGGAAGGTTTCCCGGAAGAAGTGCTGATTTATGAACCACAATCAGTCTGAGAGCCGGCTAATAACGAAAAAAGCGCACCCGGAGTGCGCTTATGTGACCCCATCGGGACTCGAACCCAAATCTTCAGAACCGGAATCTGAAATTCTATCCATTGAACTATGGGGCCTTATTTAGGCGGTGCAAAAATAGATTTTTTTTTCTCAACAACCAAGTAATATATCTGCCGGTCTATAATTTTAGACTAGTAGAAAATCATAGAATTGGCGGCTAAACCAAAGTCGCTCTAAAATACAATTCAGTATTAAGAAAGTTTAAACAAATGGTTACTTATTTTTATTTTGGCAGGGACATAATTAACTTGCTTCACAAAGCACCGCTGTATGATTCGGATATTTTATATTAAAGATAATGAAATAAGATGGGAAAAAGATCCGGAAACTATTACCCCCGAAGACCCCAGACTAATCTGGGTAGATCTGCAATCACCCACAAGTGAGGAAAAGCAAAAAATAGAAGAGCTATTCAGAATTGAATTATTTACTTCGCAGGAAGCTGCTGAAATCGAAAGCAGTTCACGGTATATTGAGGATATCTATACTGTAGAGGCAAACAATGCTTTTGTTGTGAGTGAAAACCAGTCCTATGTAACCAAACAGGTTTCATTTATACTGAAAGAAAATATTCTTTTCACTGTCAGAAATGCAGACCTGAAAGCCTTTGCAGATGTTGTCAGAAAGTTAAAAACCTATCGAAACAGCCAGATTTCAAAAGCATCACAGATATGGACGCTACTGCTCGAATCCAGAATAGACCTGGATGCCGATTTTATCGAATCCCTTACACGTCAGACAAATGCTGTCAGTAAAAAACTTCTTAAAGAACGTTCTTTTAAAGAAGAAATCCTTATCAAGATCACTGAGCTGCAGGAAAATACCATTCTGATCCGCGAAAGTATTGTTGATAAACAACGCCTGGTTTCTTCCTTGCTCAAAAGTTCTTTTATTCAGGAGCCGGAGAAAGAGCGTCTCCGGATTCTGATCAAGGATATAACCTCACTTCTCCAGCATACAGAATTCAGTTTTGAACGACTTGAGTTTCTTCAAAACACCTTCCTGGGGCTTGTTAATATAGAGCAGAACCAGGTAATTAAGATTTTTACTGTAGTGACTGTTGTGTTTATGCCACCTACCCTGATCGCGAGTATTTACGGCATGAACTTTTCCTATATGCCCGAACTCGGATGGAGCTGGGGATATCCATTTGCAATTGCCATGATGCTTCTTGCTTCTCTTGCCTTTCTCTGGTATTTCAGACACCGGAAGTGGCTATAAAGCAAGATCAAATCTCCGGGTTACACAGGACGGAATATGCTGATCATAGTGAGCTACATAAATCAGCGTCTTGCCAAACGAAGTGCAGACCATATCCACAATTTGTCTGAAACGTTCAATCTGGATTTCATCTAGCCCCTGACATGGTTCGTCCAGAATCAGTAAAGGCGGATTTTTAACAAGAGCTCTTGCCAGCAGCACCACCCTCTGCACTCCCAGAGATACCATCGAAAATGGCTGATCTTTCAGGTCCGGAATCTGAAAAGCCTCCATCCACTGCATTGCCAGCTTTTTCTGATGAGCAGTCGCCGCCCCGGACCAGCCAATCTGTTCATTAAAGCCGGAAGTAACGCAATCCAGACAGGTAAAAAGAAGCTTTTTTAACCCAGGCGCCGACCTGCGCTCAATACTTACAAGCGACTCTGTAAACGAAGGCGAACGCTGGAAGAACAAGTGCAGCTCCGGTGATACATATCCGATTTTACTTTTTAGTTCCCAGATACTTTCTCCGCTACCTCGTTGCTTATCAAAAACCAGGACATGATTCGTATATGCTTTGGGGTTATCTCCGTTTATCAAACTCAGCAGAGTCGATTTTCCGGAGCCATTGGGTCCGGTAAGCGCCCAACATTCTCCTTTTTTTACAATCCAGTTTATATCCTGCAAAATCACTTTGTCTCCATAACGCACACTCACTCCTTCCATTTCCACCGCATTTACAAAGTCATATCGTTCTCCGGAATGCTCAGATCCGACAGCGAATACAGATTTTATATCATTGAACCTGATTGTTTCGCCAACCTGTACATTAACTTCTTTTAGCAATTCCTCTCCGGAAGCTTTGTGATGCAGTTTTCCGTCTTCAAGGAAATAATACTGATCCGCTCTGTCGGGGAGGTCAGTCATCCCGCACAAAAGCAGAATACTCATCCCTCTTTGCGTCAATAGCTTGATTATACCATACAAAATTGCTCTGGTTTCTTTATCCAGCCCGACAAAAGGATTGTCCAGGATTAACAAGACAGGTTTTCGCAACAGGGTAAGCGCCAGCTGCACGCGCTTACTTTCACCATTGGATAATTCAAGAAACAGTTTATCTTTCAGCTCTTCAATGCGAAGTCCGGAGAGGATTTCTCTGAAAAAATGGTCATCGTTCAGCTCTTCCTTAAAAAAACATCCAACCTTCGGCAGATCACGGCCAAAGGTATTATCATATCGTTGCTGATAGTACGTTCCTCCTTCAACCCATTCTCTGAAATCATGTTGCTGAGGCACCCAGCCTGTGTTTTCACGTACATTCACAGCATACTGTATGTTTCCATTTGCAGGCTCCAGCTTCCCACCGATTATCTTAGCCAGCACAGTTTTTCCACTACCGCTCAGACCACATACTACTGCCAGAGACGCTTTCTCAATCCGCATGGAAAGATCATCCAGAATATTCTTACCTGCAAACGTGCAGGACAAATGCTTCAACTCTATCAGGGATTCATTCTTTTCACTCATAAAGCACTATACAATTATACCGGAGTTATCGGATACGGAAGAGCTATACTCCGGATTTAGCTACCTTAAAAGTAAACTTTCTCTGCAGCAGATAGGAAACCAGCACAATCACACAGGTTATTAGCACTTTGGCAACAGTCGGATATACATGCATATATTCGACCATGATTTTCAGAAATACATAGTTCAGAATGATATTCAGCAAAAGAACAGAAAAATACCGGACCAGCTGCACTCTTCCCCTTACAGTAGATTCCGCAAAAACAATTGTACGCATCAGGAAAAATCCGATCGGAAAAGATACCATAAACGAAAAAATAAATGCCGCGATATGAGGGCTTATAGTCAGAAAGTCAAAATGGACCGGCTGCTTGTCAAGAATATAATTGTATGAAATAAAATATACCAGAATATCAAGCAGCGTATTCCCGCTTCCACATACCCCGTACCGGTACGTCTGCAAATCCATAATCGGTTTAAAAATAAAATAAAACGGATCTATTATTTTTAAAATTAATCGTCGCATCCACGTTAAGTCTGAAACAATTTCAAAAGTTATAAAAAAAACGCCCAACATACTATATAATACTTCTTTTTTTGCCTGTAACTGGCACCGGAAACCCTTTCCGGCTGTCAATAAAAGATATCCGGGGCGGCTGCTTATATTGAATAAAATTCATTACTTTTACATAACTAAAAACCACATAGCTAATTTTTTACAATGGATCTGGCTTAACTTTTTATTGTAAGCTAAGTTGATAAGCTTTGAATTCATCAGCAAACTCAATTATTCGCAACTCATTTGATACCGGAAGCATTTAATATCAAATACTTTACCAGCACGATGAATTCGGTTTCCGAGGGTATCGCTATTATCGGTAAATCCGGTAAAGCTATCTGGATCAACAATGCATTTCCTGTTCTTCTGAACCTCCCCGCTTCTGCATGTTATGAGCTTGATTTTTCAGTTTTTTTCACTGCCCCATATCCGGACGTTTTTTGGGTCTTCCGTAATTTCGGCCATCATCTGCAGCACCATTATATACCAATAGAAGAAGAAACTGATAAAGAGAGCTGCGGAATAATTGTCCTCAGTCGGCTGCAGGCTCCTCCGTTTACGGTAGTACATACCCGGAATGAATCAGAATCAGAGCTGGTCAGCATCAACGAAAATCTGAGTAAGCCCAACGCTGAGCTTCAACGCCTGAATGATGATCTTGAGTCAGCAATAGCGCAGCGTACCCAGGAGCTGGAGCTTAGCAACGAACGGTTTCGTTTGCTCACAAAAGCCACCAACGATATTGCATGGGACTGGAACCTGATTGACAACCATCTTACCTTCAACGAGATATTTGATACAGAATTTGGCAGTAGCGCCTATAAAGGCACAAACGGACTGGAATACTGGCAATCACGACTTCATCCTGAAGACAAAGAAGCAGTTCTCAACGAACTGTTCAAAAGCATACATAATCCGGAGATACAAAGCTGGAAAGCAGAATATCGCCTTTTAAGCAGACATGGGCACTATGAGTTTATTCTCGACAGAGGATATATCATCAGGGATGAGCAACTGAACCCTGTACGTATGGTAGGCTCAATGCTCAAAATGTCCGATGTAAAAATCATCGAAAGCAAGCTTCGTACAACGGAGCAAATGTATCAGATACTTGCCGAGTCAATGCCTCAGCTCGTATATTCGGTCAATGCAAAGGGACATGGAGATTATTTCAATCTTCGCTGGCTCGAATATCTCGGTAGTCTCCCGAAGAATATGACCAAAGATATGTGGAGCGATATTGTTTTTCCTGATGATCTTCCTGTAATCAGGCAGGCATGGATTGAATGCTCTCAAACACAACGGGACCTGAGCGCTGAACTGCGTCTGAGAAACAAAGAAGGCGAATATCGCTGGTTTCTGACAAGAGCAACTCCCATACTGGACGACGACAATTGTATTATCCGCTGGATCGGAACCTCTACAGATATACACGATCAGAAAATTCAGCTTGAAAATCTCGAAAAAAGCGAACAGCAGCTCAATCACGATCTTACAAGACTAAATTTCACCAATCAGCATCTGGCCAAGCTGAATAAAGAACTGGACAGCTTTATCCATATTGCTTCGCATGATCTGCGCAACCCTATCAAAAACATGGAATTTCTGCTCAACATGATGCAAGAAGAGCTAAAATCCTACCTTACAAGCAATGACAATCTCCGGCAAATCTTCAGTCTGGTGCAGAAATCAAACAAGGTTCTGAAAAATCTGGTCATAGACCTCACCGAGATACCGGTCAGCAATGAGGAAGATAATGAAATACCGGAACTGGTCGATATCGGAGAAATTCTCAATGATGTATTAACCTCTATTGGCGACCTGATAATCGAAAATGACCCTGATCTGCATATCGATCTCCAGATAAAAAAACTTCACATTCGTCCGAAAGAAATCCGGAGCATACTTTTCAACCTGATAAACAATGCAATAAAATACCGGTCAGATTCCCGCAGACCAGTGGTAAAAATTTCTTTCAATTATTCTTCCGGCAAAGACAAACTTATTCTGAAAGTTGAGGATAATGGCATTGGAATTGCTCAGGAAGATCAAAGTAAAGTATTTATTCCATTCAAGCGCCTTCATAAAGTTAGCCCCGGACTCGGGTTGGGAATGTCTCTTGTAAAACAGACGATTGAAAAAAATGGAGGTGCCATCGAGGTCTGCAGTGAAGTGGATAAAGGCACCATTTTTACCATCACACTCCCTGCCTCGTTAATCTAAAGAAATCAATCGTCTTTATACGATTGCATGAAACATTTTCAGGAATATCAAGTATTAAATTATATGCAAGTCAATACAATTATTTTTCCCACAGACTTTTCCGCATGCTCTAGCAATGCATTGAAATATGCATTGACAATAGCGGAAACTTTTTATTCCAAGATTGTTTTGGTTCACGTAATTATAAACAGACCTGACAACGAACGGTCGGAAAATATTCAGAGTATTAAAAAGTCGATCAGTGAGAAACTAAACGATCTGAAACTGGAATGCTTACAGAAAAACCCGTTATTGAACATTACCACGGTTGTCACCGAGGGTAGCAGCGCTGTTCCGATCATCAAGCTGATCGAAGCCGAAAACGCCGATCTTATCGTACTTGGCGCAAAAGGCGAAGGTGGTATAAAAGATATAACCATTGGCTCTTTTGCTACCGAAATTATAGATGACGCCCTGTGTCCGGTACTTGCTATTCCTGAACGAACCGGCAGCATCAAGTTTCAGAAAATAGTCTACGCTTCCGATCTTGAGCATATAGATGTTGCAGCCATCAAGCAGCTGACTGCATTTGCAACTTTTTATAATTCCGAGGTTACCATTCTGAACATATCGGATCAGAAAAGAAAATTTTCCGAAGATCAGTTATTCAGATTTGAAAAGATTGTGAGAGAAACCTGCTCATATCCTAAGCTGGATTTTATCTATTTCCACGGATCTGATATCAACGTCCACATACAGGAATATCTAAACAGAAACCAGGCTGATCTTTTTGTAATTACCACGATCAGTGAATCAATCATCAGCAATCTGTTTAAAGATAAAAACACGAAGAAAATGGCTTATCATGCCACTATTCCGCTACTGGTTTTCCATGAAACAGATAAGTGCTGTCAGCCAATAGGAAGGCTTTCATTCTGATTCCAAAGCTTTTTCAATAAAAAAGCGAGGTTATCGAAAGAACAGCCTCGCTTTTTTATTGAAACCAGATATCGACTACACTTTATGCAGCGCCAGCAATGGAAGCCTGGTATGAGAAGCCATCTTTTTTGTATTTCCACTCTGAAAAAGGCTTGCCCAGAATCCTCTTTTTCCTCTTGCCATAACAATCAGATCCGCCTGATTTTCCTCTGCATATCTGTTTATACCGTCTTCCAGATCATTTTCCTCTATCAGATCAATTGACACAGCCTCATAATCTTTGTTGCTCATATTGCTTTCAGCCACATAATTAATTGCTTTTTTATGATCCTCATCAGTAATTTTATTCTTTACGTGCAGAATGGTAACTTCCGAGCCAAAGAGCCTGGCAAAACTAATGATAAAATCAACCAGCTTCTCCTCTCCTGCCTTAAGCTCACTGGCAAAAACAATCTTTTTGAAATCGTCAAGTCTGGTTTCTTTTGGCAATATCAATACAGGAATATTGGTAGACTCCAGAACATTGCCCGCAATGGACCCCGCTACCCGTTCCGCAAAACCATGTATACCCTTTGTATTGAGAACAATCAAATCCGCATTGCTTATTTTACTGTAATCAATAATTTCATCTACGGCAAAGCCATAACGTACAGCCTTCTCAAAAGTGACTTCCGCAGAAGGATTAGACTGGCGAAGCATTACAATCATTTCATCAAGTCTTCGCTCAGCTTCTGTTTTCAGACGATCCGTGATTTCCGCATCCATTTTCATTCCGGCCTCCGTCCCGGTTACATGATAGGCATGCATCAGTATCAGTTTTCCTTGGACAAGATTAGCGATATTAAAAGCTATTGTCGCCGCCTTTACAGACTCTTCCGTAAAATCAGTAGGACAAAATATTGTATTCATATGATATAATAAAAAAACAGTTCCGACTCGGTCAATAAATCAGCAAAGGAGTTTCTGAGTTGTATATTTTTTCCTTTGTAAAACTTGTATGAAACAGCTCTGAAATAAAATTCCTTTTCTGTTTACGTAACACAAGCAAATTCGCATTTTCCTTTTCCAAAAACAAATCCACGATTTTTGAAGGATTTTTTAAACGAACTAATTCAAAAATTACTTTATCATACGCTAACTGGTACTTTTGGGATTCAAGAACTGCAAATTGTTCTTCTTTCTGCTCTGTCGGTGACTCATCAACATACAATATATGAACCCATGCATCAAACGTACGGGCAAAATCAACCACATTCCGGATAAAATCGTCCGTATCATTTTTCAGGTCCGTAGCAACAACAACAGACCGTATTCCTTTAAAACTTGCTTCTTCCGGAACTACCAGCATAGGAACGGACAGTTCCCCTGCCAGATCGGTAACTGTGCTTCCACCAAGCCTTGTCCAGAAATTAGAGTGTCTTGAACCGATGATCAGCAATTCTGCATTACTTTCTTCCAGATTTCTCCGTATTTCGACACCAGGTACTCCTACCACAGATTTAATCTGAAAACTCAACGGACTTTTATCCGGATACAAAATATCTTTATATCTTTCTTCAAGAGACGCAAGAAGCGATTTACTTTCCTGCTGTTTATCAACAATCAGCGGATCAAGATAAAAGGCAGGTGCTACCGGATCAATGACCTGCATGGTAACTACATTCAGCACAGTAACTTCTGCACCGGTTTGAGAAGCGAGTCTTACAGCATAGTCACAGGCATTTGTTCCACTCTGTGAAAAATCAGTAGCAACTAGTATGTTTTTCATTCAACACTTGATTTGCATTTTATTAAAAGTGTTTCATTTTCCCTGCAGGAAAAATGGTTAAAATCATATTTCAGACTGACATTTGTCATCTTGTGGTTCCTTCCTTTTCCTTCTACTAAACAATCAGTTCTCTACGAGCTCAATATTGATCGTAACGCTGCCATAATCCCCTTCATCCCGATTAGTCCGGTAGGTTCCGGCCACAGGAAGCACGGTAAAATCCTGCACAACATTGGTAAAAGCCAGGCTGCTTGTATCCACTATAAAAGTATCATCCCAGTTAAGACAGGTCTCCTGAAATTCTATCCGCATATTTTTTGTATTCTCAGGATGTATAATCAGCATTGCAGATATCTGCGGCTTAAGAGACTTTGAAGTCACAGAATCCAGCACCATATTTTCTTTTTGCTCATCCGAAAAGAAATGTACCTCACACAATCCAAAGCCTGTAAGGCAATTTTCTTCGGGACTTGCCCAGCTTCCTTTCACCAGTCCCGAAAATACTGATGCTTCTTCTTTTTTTTCCGGGGATTTGCAGGCCATGCAATACAGCGATGCAGACAATGCTATCAGATATCCCGGTATCTTCGTATAATTCATGCTTTCTTCTCGTTTAATGGATTTTGCCCTGACGTCGCAGACTTTTTGTGGTAATTCGTATACCCTCTTCCTTCAGATTAGAACTTTCTGTTTCTGACAGAGGAACATTCTGAGGTATATAATCTTCTTCTGCTCCCGGTTTTGAATAATCATAGGGCCAGCGATACACAGCCGGTAGTTCTCCCTCCCAGTTTTCATGTGTCGGCATTCCCGCTTTTGTTGTCCATTCAAGCGTATTGGCTCGCCATGGATTCTGTTCTGCCGGTTTTCCCCAAAATAAATGATAGAAAAAATTAAACAGGAAAATAAACTGGGCTGCAAATGTAATTATAGCGATGACAGAGATAAATGTATTCAGATCCGGGAAATAATTAATATTCTCCATATAGGAAAATGAATAATAACGCCTCGGAATTCCATTCCAGCCAATAAAATGCATTGGAAAAAAGATCAGGTAAATTCCTGCAAAAGTTATCCAGAAATGGATGTATCCAAGGCGTTCACTAAGCATTCTGCCAAATAGTTTGGGAAACCAGTGATACACTCCGGCAAAGAATCCAAACACTGCCGAGCTGCCCATTACCAGATGAAAATGGGCTACTACAAAATACGTATCATGTAAATGAATATCTGCCGCACTGTTGGCCAGCACCAAGCCGGTTAAACCTCCTGATATGAAAAAAGAAACCAGCCCCAGCGCAAACATCATTGCAGGGGTAAATCTCAGATTACCCCGCCAGATTGTTGCCAGATAGTTAAAAACTTTTACAGCGGATGGTACGGCTACAACGAAGGATGTCAGACTAAAAAGGCTGCCCAGAAACGGATTCAGCCCGGAAACAAACATATGATGCGCCCATACTAACAATGACATGAAACAAATGACTGCAAGCGACAAGACCATGAGCAGATAGCCAAAAATGGGCTTGCGGGCATTGACTGAAATTACTTCTGAAGCGATACCAAGTGCAGGCATAATAACAATATAGACCTCAGGATGTCCCAGAAACCAGAACAAGTGCTGATACAATATCGCGCTTCCCGAACCTGGCGTACCCCAGACTGCTCCATCAATATAAATATCCCCCAGAAAAAAGCTGGTATCCAGATGTCTGTCAGAAATAAGAAGTAAAAAAGCTGCAACAAGAACAGGAAATGAAAAAAGTCCGAGGACAGCTGTCAAAAGCAACGCCCATACAGTAAGCGGGAGACGATCAAAAGACATACCGCTGGTACGCATATTGATTACTGTGGCAATATAGTTTATGCCGCCAAGTAAAACAGATATAACGAAAAAAATAAGACTGACTATCCACAAAGTCATGCCGGCACCGGAACCGGACACGGCGACCTGTACAGCGCTCAGCGGCGGATAAGCAGTCCACCCGGCCATTGACGGTCCGGTTTCCACAAAAAGAGAACCAAACATCAATACACTGGACAGAAAAAACATCCAGTAAGAAAGCATATTGATAAAAGGAGAAGCCATATCCCTTGCCCCGATTTGAAGAGGTATCAGAAAGTTTGCAAATGTCCCACTCAAACCGGCTGTCAGCACAAAAAAGACCATCACCGTACCGTGAATAGTTACGACAGAGAGATAGAACTCGGCATCCAGCCGCTGGTTCAGAATCCAGTCTCCCAGAAGAGGCTTAAGCCATTCTATATCGGCATTGGGGAAACCATGGGGAATACGGATCAGCAGAGAAAGCAGGCCTCCGATCACGGCCCAGAAAATACCGGTAAACAGATATTGCCTGGCAATTACTTTGTGATCCGTACTGAAAATATATTTCCGCCAGAAAGACACTGGCGCATGATGCATTTCCTGTTCTTCCCGGTTAATCAATCGGTCCATTTTCGTCTACAAGTTTTTGAGAATTGTCATAAAAAAAATCAGCATCTTCTCCGGTTGTTTCCGGCGGAGTATTATCTATGATATCTTTCGCTCTGGACCGGTATTCCTCGGGTACATACTGCAAATATTCCTTATTTCTGGCCAGCCAGCTTCCCTGTTCCTTGTACCATTTTTCATACACATCTTCTTCATCCACAACTACATCTGTTTTCATATTATAATGTCCCCTTCCGCATAGCTCGGCACAGTATATTGAAAAATTAAACCAGGCATTGCTTGTTTCCATCTTCTTCGCATTGGTAGTCCTGATCGGTTTAAAAGCAAACTGAGTGGGCATACCCGGTACAGCATCCATTTTCAGCCGAAAATGCGGAATATTGACACTGTGAACCACATCAAGTGAGCGAATCTTAAAAATGATATTTCTGTTGACCGGAATCCGGATTTCGCCGGTTACAAAATCATCCAGGCTGGCCGGATCACTCAGGTCAAGCCCGGTCACATTCTGCTGATTGATATAGCGTATATTTACTCTTCCAAACTTCCTGTCAGCCCCGGGATATCGGGCTATCCAGTTAAACTGCATGCCGGTCACTTCAACCAGCACAGGATCATCCGGAGGTATTTCCATTATTTTAGTCCAGGTAACATAGGAGTTTAAGAACAATCCCATAAAAACGATCAACGGAATGGCAGTCCATACGATTTCCAGCTTAAGATTCATCGGATAAAAAAATGCTCTCCGATGTTCATCATAGCGATATAAGATCATAAACAGCGCCAGCGCCGCCTGAGTCGCGAAAAAAACAATCAGAATCAGGACAAAAGTAAGCTTTGCAGACGAATCCAGCCAGTAGCCATGCTCTGTCGAAGGTTCCCCCAGTAAATCAGGCCTTACGCTACGATAAAACAGATAAATAGCGATTAATCCTGCAATAAAAAACATCAGAAAAAGCCAGCTGTTAAAATTGCCGGAAGCTCCCTGACGCTTATTTCTCCATATATAGACGCTGACCAGCGCTGCAACCCGGAACAGGAAGAAAAAAACCAGCAGCAGTAAAAGCACCGCTACAACTAACAAAACCTGATTCATACATCGTTTAACACGGCTTTATACAGTTTGTTTGAGCATGTATTGCAAAGTCTGATTCAAAAAATAGCATGAAAGAACCCGCAGGTTTCTCCTGTTGTTTTATCAAAAGTCCGTAACTTTGCTATTTATAAAATAACTTTCCGGAATGCTTTCTATTAATAACTTATCCTACTTTTTGGGTAGCAGGCCTTTGTATGAAGATGTTTCGCTGCATATCAAACCCAAAGATAAAATCGGCCTTATCGGCGCAAACGGAACCGGCAAGTCTACATTGCTCAAACTGATCAACAGTGAGCTGACTCCGGACAGCGGAACCATTTCCAGAAGCAATGACTGCACTATCGGATTTCTGAATCAGGACCTGCTGTCATACGACAGCCATGAAAGTATCCTGGAAGTAGCAATGAAAGCTTTTGAAAAAGCGATTTCCGTGAAGAAAGAGATCGATAAGGTGCTGGAAGAAATGGATAAGAACTATACCGACAACCTTCTCAATAAGCTATCCAGGCTTCAGGAAGAATTTGATTTGCTTGACGGTTATTCCATACAGTCCAAAGCCGCGGAAATACTGGAAGGATTAGGCTTCAGCACTGCTGATTTAAACCGTCCTCTCAACACATTTTCCGGAGGATGGCGAATGCGTGTCATGCTGGCAAAGCTGCTTCTTGCCCGTCCTTCCCTGCTCATGCTGGATGAGCCGACCAACCACCTGGACATGCCTTCTATCCAGTGGATAGAAGATTATCTCTCAAAATATGAGGGGGCCGTTATTATCGTTTCGCACGATCGGGAGTTTCTGGACCGTACTGTCAAAACAGTAGTTGAAGTCGCATTTCAGGATTTGAATATTTATGCAGGAAACTACAGCAATTACCTGGAAGAAAAAGCACTGCGCTCTGAAATTCAGAAAAACGCCTTTGAGAACCAGCAACAGAAGATCAAACAAACCGAACGCTTCATTGAACGTTTCAAAGCAAAGGCTACCAAAGCCAGACAAGTGCAGTCTCGTGTTAAGGCTCTTGAACGCATGGATATGATTGAAGATGTGATCGATGAAACCGCCAGGGTCAGCTTTCGTTTCAACTTCAAAACCCAACCAGGGCGTTTCATCTCCAAACTTGAAAACGTTTCCAAATCATTTGGCGATCTTCATCTGCTTAAAAACAGCTCTATCGCTATAGAGCGGGGTGACAAAATAGCGCTGATCGGAGCCAATGGAAAAGGCAAATCTACTTTATTGCGGATTATCGCCGGCACAGAAAAAGTAAGCGGACAAGTTGAAGCGGGACATAATGTAATCACCTCATTTTTTGCGCAGCATCAGCTTGAATCACTTAATGTGGAAAATACGCTTTTGGACGAGTTAAAACAAACCGGCTCTGACAAAACCGAAATGGAGCTCAGAAGCGTGCTGGGCTGTTTTCTGTTTACCAATGATGATGTGTTTAAAAAGATTAAAGTCCTTTCCGGAGGAGAAAAATCGCGGGTTGCTCTCGCCAAGGTGCTGATTTCCGAATCCAATTTTCTGCTATTGGACGAACCGACCAATCACCTTGATATTACTTCGGTAAATATCCTTACACAGGCTCTGCAGCAGTATGCCGGCACATTTATTGCTATTTCCCATGACAGGCATTTTGTAAGAAATATTGCCAATAAGATATGGTATATCGAAGACCAGCAAATCAAGCTATATCCCGGCTCTTTTGATGAGTATACAGAATGGCGGGCTAAAAAGGATAAAGAAGCAGCAACTACCGTAGTTGCAAAACCTGCTCCCAAACCACAAGAGGAAAAAAAGGAAAAGCCTAAAACAGCCATAGAGGCCAATGAGCTTAAGCGTCTAAAAAAAGAATTGCAAAAATCAGAAGAGACTATGATGTCTCTTGAAGACAAAAAGAAAACACTGGAAGAAGAAATGGCCAGACCGGAAGTATATGGTAATCCGGACCAGCTTGCTTCCGTCAATAAAAATTACCAGGAGATTTGTCAGCAGCTGGATACCTGCAATCAGCAATGGGCAACAGTGGTTACAGAAATCGAAAAACTGGAAGGATAACGTATGCGCTTTTTATTAATTATTCTGCTATTAAACACCTGGACGCCACTGCTTCTGGCTCAGAAGAAAAAAGAATCCAGACAGCATCCTGACCGAAAAGAGTTTGTTGCAGCAGACAAAACCTATGAGACAGCCATAAAAACGGTCCTTTTGTACCCATATACAGGACAGGTTGCTGATTATCTTCAGCCGGCAATTGTTCCGCTGTCTCAGCCCTACCCCCTCCTGCTGTCTTTTGATGATTTAAAAGAAGATATTGATGATTATTACGTCAAAATTATTCACTGCAATGCTGACTGGAGCAAATCAAGCTTATCTGAAATCCAGTATTTATATGAATACAATGAATTTTTCATAACCGAACGGCAAAACTCGATCAATGCTTTTGTACCCTATATACATTACAAATTTTATCTTCCTAAAGTTAAAATCAGTGGCAATTATGTAGTAAAGGTATACCGCGATTATGATGAAGAAGACATTATTCTTTCAAAGCGGTTTATGGTGTTCGAGAATGTAAATAATTCGGTAATCATCAATACCGATATAAAATTTGCCCGTACAGTTTCAGAACGAGACAAGAGTCAGCAGGTAGATTTTTCGATCTCCTACGGCCAGCTTAATCTGGTCAATCCCGCTGCTACCGTCAAGGTAGTTATCCGTCAGAATCATCGCTGGGACAAAGCTATATACAATCTCCCACCTATGTTTGTAAAAGAGCACGAAAGCATTCTTGAGTACAATTACTTCAATATGGAAAATGCTTTTAAAGGTGGCAATGAATTTAATGCATTTGATATAAGCAGTCTGATTACCTACAGACTAAACGTCGGAAAAATTATTCCGCAACCGAATTTGTATGAAGTAATACTATTGCCTGACATATCCAGAGGGACGCAATCTTATTCCCTCTTTCCGGATATTGATGGAAAATTCTGGATTGAGCATTACGAGAGCGGCGAGCGCGAATACAGTCCGGATTACGTCCTGGTCAATTTTGTGCTGAATGTTCCCAGGCAAAACGGAGATATTTATGTAAGAGGCAGTATGAATGACTGGTTAATGAATGAGCAAAGTCTGATGATTTACAATGAAGAAATAAAAAAATATACCGGAAGAATGCTGCTCAAGCAAGGCTATTACAATTATTTGTATACGCTCGTAAACAGCACATCTCCCTACGGAAATGATGAATACTTTTCCGGCAGTCACAGTCAGACTCAAAACGTATACGATATTATGGTCTATTACAGAGCTCCGGGTGAGCGCGCAGATCTTCTGATAGGATATAGTTCGGTCAATTTTATGAAGAGAAACTAATAAAAAAAGCTTCGGATACCCGAAGCTTTTTTTATTAGTTATTAGTTGGAATATTTTTAAAGTCCCGGCTAAATCAGATCGTAAAATTGTAGGGAGTTGTTCTTGTATTGGGATCCTGATTGGCAACATCAAGCATACCAAATCCTTTGTGGCACATAACTCCCAGTCCGGAATTAAAAACAAAGCTCTGTACTTCCGGATCTGCATATAGTGTAAAAGGAAATGTATAACCTCTTACCTCATATTTCTCACCTTTGTCAAATACCGGGAAAATACGGGCAAACTTTTTCTCTTCTACCTTTATTTTCGTGAGGTATCCTTTGTCCGGTACTACCTGGAATTTATAAAAGTCAGCAAGACGCTCCTGAGAATAACCGGCAGCTTCCATTCTGTTCATTGTATTTTCATACAAATAGTCTGAAAACTCATCCATAAACGGACTTATAAACTTTTTGGAATCACCGCCTTCTCCCTTTATCGGATTTATGACCACCAGAGGTGAAATACATATGAATTTGGTTTCGGGTTTGAATTCCGGCTGCCCTTCCTGTTCCACACTAAGCGGAATCAAAAGCAATTTCCCGATTTCCACATGTTGCATTTTGAAGAGCTGTTTCACTACATACTCAATAAACTCTTCACTTCTGCTGGAAATCACCAGAGTGACTTTATTAGAGTAAAAATGAAGACCGTCTTTACCAACCTTTGTCTGACCCTTGAGTCCCGAAAAATTGAAGTCATAAAACCCCTGAAACTTTTCCGGCTCTTTATGAATAAGAGTCGTCATCAGATTTGATAACAAAAACTGATGGTGAAAAGGAACCGAAGCTCCTTTGTTTGTTAGGCCGAATATGATCCGTACTCTCAAGATGAAAAAAATTTAAAAAATTAACATTAAACCATTAATTACCACAAACTGTCTCTCTTCGGGAATAACCCGCAATTATTTCTAATTGTTTCAGACGTTAAATCTAAAGTGCATGATGTCTCCGTCCTGCACCAGATACTCTTTTCCTTCAATATGAATTTTACCGGCATCGCGACAGGCTGCTTCCGTTCTAAACTGCTTATAATCCTGTAGCTTTATTACCTCTGCTTTTATAAAGCCCTTTTCAAAATCTGTATGTATAACTCCGGCAGCCTGCGGGGCTTTCCAACCGTTTCGAATGGTCCATGCTCTTACTTCTTTTTCACCGGCCGTGAAATACGTAATCAGATTTAATAATTTATACGAAGCTTTTATAAGTTTGTTTAGCCCGGACTCTTCCAGTCCGTATTCCTGCAGAAACATTTTCTTTTCTTCGGGATCTGTAAACTCTGCTATCTGCGACTCCAGTCCCGCAGAAACCACAATCACCTCTGCCTGCTCATGCTTTACAGCTTCTTTAAGCTGCTCTACATACTGATTTCCTGTCAGTACAGAATCCTCTTCTACATTTGCCGCATAAATCACCGGTTTCACAGTCAGTAGCTGAAGATCTTCTATTGCTTCTTTCTCCTCCTCATAAACTTCCAGAGACCGGGCATTCTGACCGGATTCAAGATGTGCCTTATAGCGTTTCAGTATTTCCAGCTCTTTTTTAGCTTTTGCGTCTCCGACCTTTGCCGGTTTCTCAACACGCTGAATCTTCTTGTCAACTGATTCAAGATCCTTTAGCTGAAGCTCTGCGTCAATAATTTCCTTATCTGCTACGGGATCGACCTTACCGGCAACATGCACCACATTCTGATCCTCAAAACAGCGGACAACATGAACAATAGCATCGACTTCCCTGATATTCGCAAGAAACTTGTTGCCCAGTCCTTCTCCTTTGCTTGCTCCTTTTACCAGGCCTGCAATGTCAACAAACTCTATTACTGTTGGTAAAATCCGCTGAGGTTTTACCAGATCACTCAATACATCCAGACGTTCATCCGGTACCCTTATCACTCCCACATTCGGCTCAATTGTACAGAAAGGATAATTGGCCGCTTCTGCCTTTGCATTGGATAACGCATTAAAAAGTGTGGATTTGCCGACATTCGGCAATCCTACTATACCACATTGTAGTCCCATTAACTAATTCCTGAAATTCGGTTCAAACTTATTAAAAAATGTAATTAATAAATAACAAAAAAAGCTTCCCGTTCATACAGGAAGCTCTTTCTATTTTTTAGGGAAGTAACTACTCCCACTTTAATTCACTATCCTCTGAAGCAGAACCATTAGTTTTTTCAAATGTATCTTCTTCCTCCTCATCTCTGTTTGCAAACTGGCTAAAGTCTACATCCGGCAACAGCTCGGTTTTGACGTAGTCGATGCTTTGCTGTAAAGCTTCGATGAACTTGTGAAAATCTTCTTTATATAAAAAGATCTTATGTTTTTCGTAAAAGAAGCCTTCGTCCTTAAATCTCCTTTTACTCTCGGTTATTGTTAGATAATAATCGTTAGAACGGGTTGATTTAATGTCAAAAAAATAAGTTCTCTTACCAGCTCTTACTCTCTGAGAGTAAATTTCCACTTTGTCTTGATCTTTATTCTCTTCCACAGTCCGTATTTTTAAAGTTCTTCAGTGAAGGTAAATTTATGTTTTTTTTGGTAAAGTATCAAAATAAATAATTAATTTTTACAAAAAAAATTACATACATCAAATTTTTAATTGCAAATAAACTATTTTCCTTCATACAGCGTTTGGACAAAATGCGACTTATTTATTCAATAATAGCATTGGGCGCTGTCCTTAATCTGGCTTTTGTATTTAATCCAGGCTATACCGAACGTGGTATTGCCAGTTTCTACGGAAAAAAATTTCACGGACGCCCTACTGCCTCGGGAGAACTATTTGATATGTCAGCAATGACCGCTGCGCACAAAAAACTGCCGTTTAATACACTCTTAAGGGTTACCAATCTGACCAACGGAAAGTCTGTATATGTCCGGATCAATGACAGAGGCCCGTTTATTCACCGGCGTATTATCGATCTGTCGAGAGCCGCTGCCGAGCAAATAGATCTCATCCAATCCGGTACGGCACCTGTCGAGATAGTCGTTATACCTGAAGCTCTGCTGGAAACAGACTCCATACCGGCCGGTACAACTCTTCCTGCTGCAAACTGAACGTGCCGGCTTTATAATAAGAAACAGTTTTGATTGTCTTGATAAGAATACCTATTTTGTATGCAAGACTGGCACAGCCAGAATTCGTAACAATAACATATGATTGAATTAAGCAAGGTTCGCAAATACGGCAACATCGAATTTTTAGCCCGCCAGCTTGTAGAAGGTTTTATTACGGGCCTGCACAAATCTCCCTATCATGGCTTTTCTGTTGAATTTGCCGAGCATCGTTTATACAACAGCGGAGAAAGTACACGACATATAGACTGGAAGGCTTACGGAAAGACTGACCGGCTTTATACAAAACGCTATGAAGAGGAGACGAACCTGCGCTGCCATATTTTACTGGATAGCTCATCTTCCATGTATTATCCGTTAGACAATTACGGCAAAATCACTTTCAGCATACTGGCAGCAGCTTCTCTGGCCTATATGCTCCAGCGGCAACGAGATGCTGTCGGGCTTACAACCTTCGCAGAAGAAATAGAACAAAACACTCCGGTAAAATCCACTCCCGGGCATGTCCATACATTGATGCTGCAACTGGAACAGCTTTTGCAACGTCCGCCGACCGGAAAAAAAACAGCAGTAAGTCGTGTGCTTCATCAGGTAGCCGACAAAATACACAAACGGTCGCTGGTAATTATATTCAGTGATATGTTTGAAAATATGGAAGATAGTGATGCCATGTTTTCTGCTCTTCAGCATCTGAAACACAATAATCATGAAGTTCTTCTCTTTCATGTATTTGACTCGGTAACGGAAACAGAGCTGAATTTTAAGGACCGCCCCTATATTTTTAAAGATATTGAGAGTGGAGAAAAAGTAAAGGTGCATCCCTCTCAGGTAAGGGATTTTTATCAACAATCCATCAAAACTTACTTTGACAAGCTAAAGCTTCGTGCAGGTCAGTACAAGATTGATTTTGTAGAAGCGGATATATCCCGGGGAATCGAAGGAATTCTGCAGGCTTATCTGGTGAAAAGAAGTAAAATGAAGTAAAGTAAATTTGCTCCCGGCAGATCAGGCGATAAAACACATACAAAACATCAACAAAAAAGGCTGAGTCCCCGTGAGGAAACAGCCTTTTTCTATTTTATGAAGTTCTTTCTGTTCTGCTTCTGATTAGCTATTCTGAGCAATCATATTCAGAGCTGAGCCTGCTTTGAACCATTCAATCTGACCTTCATTGTAGGTATGATTCAACAGGATTTCATCGTTGGTTCCATCGGCATGATTCGCAACTAAAGTAAGCGGCTTACCCGGTGCAAACGTTGTCAGGCCAAGGATATCGAATGTATCGTCTTCTTTGATTTTATCATAATCCGCTACATCGGCAAAAGTCAATGCCAGCATTCCCTGCTTTTTCAGGTTGGTTTCGTGGATACGGGCAAAAGATTTCACGATAATAGCACGTACACCAAGATGTCTTGGCTCCATAGCAGCATGCTCTCTGGAAGATCCTTCTCCGTAGTTTTGGTCACCGATTACAATTGAACCTATTCCGGCAGCCTTGTATGCTCTGGCTGTTGCCGGTACTTCGCCGTATTCGCCGTTAAGCTGATTTTTAACCTTATTGGCTGAGTCGTTGAAGATATTAATAGCACCAATCAGAAGGTTGTTTGAGATATTATCAAGGTGTCCTCTGTATTTTAGCCATGGACCTGCCATTGAAATATGGTCTGTTGTACATTTTCCTTTGACCTTGATCAACAAACGCAGTCCCTTAAGATCTGCTTTTTCCCAGGGCTTAAAAGGATCAAGCAGCTGCAATCGGTTTGAATCCGGAGAAACAAGAACCTGCACATTGCTTCCGTCTTCTGCCGGAGCCTGATAACCTGCATCTTCTACAGCAAAGCCATTGACAGGAAGCTCTACTCCTTTTGGTTCATCCAGCATTACTTCTTCTCCGTTTTCATTTTTCAGCTTATCTTTCAACGGATTGAAGGTAAGATCTCCGGCAATAGCAAACGCTGTCACAATTTCGGGAGAAGCTACAAATGCGTGCGTATTGGGGTTACCATCATTTCTCTTTGCAAAGTTTCTGTTAAAAGAGGTAATAATGGAGTTTCTTCTGGTCGGATCATCGGTATGTCTCGCCCACTGACCAATACAGGGTCCACAGGCATTTGCCATCACCACACCACCCATTTGATCAAATATTTCCAGCAGCCCGTCACGCTCGGTCGTATAACGAACAAGCTCAGAACCCGGAGTGATGGTAAATTCGGATTTTGCCTTTAATTTTTTGTTGATTGCCTGTTTTGCAACAGAAGCTGCTCTGGTAATATCTTCGTAAGAAGAGTTTGTACAGGAACCAATCAAACCCACCTCCAGTTTTTCAGGCCATCCTTTTGAGCGAACAGCTTCGGCAAACTGAGAAATCGGCCATGCCGCATCCGGAGTAAACGGACCGTTGATATGTGGCTCGAGTTCAGATAGGTTGATTTCAATCAACTGATCAAAGAAAGCTGCAGGATTTGCATAAACTTCTTCGTCAGCTCTCAGATATTGCGCAACTTTGTCAGCTTCAGCAGCTATATCAGCGCGTTCGGTGCTTTCAAGATACGCCTTCATTTTCTTATCATATGCAAATACAGATGTAGTCGCACCGATTTCTGCACCCATGTTACAGATTGTACCTTTTCCTGTACAACTCAGGCTTTCCGCCCCCTCGCCGAAATATTCGACGATTGCACCCGTACCACCACTTACTGTAAGGATTCCGGCTACTTTAAGAATTACGTCTTTGGCAGATGTCCAGCCACTCAGTTTACCGGTAAGCTTAACACCGATCACTTTAGGGAACTTCAATTCCCAGGCCATTCCGGCCATAACATCTACGGCATCTGCTCCTCCGACACCAATAGCCAGCATACCAAGACCACCTGCATTCGGCGTATGCGAGTCTGTTCCGATCATCATTCCACCGGGAAACGCGTAGTTCTCAATAACTACCTGGTGGATGATACCAGCTCCGGGCTTCCAGAAGCCTATTCCGTACTTATTAGAAACAGAAGCCAGGAAGTCGTATACTTCTTTATTTACATTGTTTGCAGTTTCAAGGTCTTTCTTTGCACCCAGCTCCGCCTGAATGAGGTGATCACAGTGTACGGTCGAAGGTACCGCCACTTTCTTCTTACCTGCAGACATAAATTGTAGCAGTGCCATCTGGGCGGTAGCATCCTGCATGGCAACCCGGTCAGGCGCAAAATCCACATATGATTTTCCCCTTTCAAACCCCGTCACCGGTATCCCGTCATAAAGATGACTGTATAAAATCTTCTCGGTTAGAGTAAGAGGTTTCCCAACCACCTTTCTGGCTGCCTCTACACGCTCCCCCATTCGGGCGTATACAGCCTTAATCATTTCAAAATCAAATGCCATATCCAATTAATCTTATTATTATCCTAATTAGTACTTATACCAGATTAATTAATTAACTGCTTGTGCGGAGGTGCAAACTTGGTCAGGTTAATGCCTTCCACTGCGGCTTTATATTCTTCGATTGTAGGAGTTCTTCCAAGAACTGTAGAAAGCACTACAACAGGTGTAGAAGAAAGTAACGACTCTCCTTTTTTACCTTCCGTATCTTCAACAACTCTTCCCTGGAAAAGACGAGTAGAGGTTGCCATTACAGTATCTCCTTTTTCAGCTTTTTCCTGATTACCCATGCAAAGATTACATCCCGGACGCTCTAAATACAACATATTGTCATATTCAGTACGCGCTGCAGATTTAGGAGCATTATCATCAAATTCGAAACCCGAATACTTTCGTAAAACTTCCCAGTCGCCTTCGGCCTTAAGCTCATCTACGATATTATAGGTAGGAGGCGCAACTACAAGTGGTGCCTTGAACTCAACTTTACCCTTTTGCGCTTCTATGTTCTTAAGCATTTGAGCAAGAATTTTCATATCGCCTTTGTGAACCATACAAGAACCGATAAATCCAAGATCTACCTTTTTCTCTCCACCATAGTATGAAAGAGGTCTGATCGTATCATGCGTATATCGCTTAGAGACATCAGTGTTATTCACATCAGGGTCAGCAATCATCGGCTCTGCGATCTGATCAAGATCAACAACCACTTCAGCGTAATATTTAGCATTGGCATCCGGTTTTAAGGCAGATTTTTCACCTGATTTAATCTCCGCGATTCTCTTATTAGCTTTATCAATCAATCCCTGAAGAACCTGATTTTTATTATCCATACCCTTTTCGATCATGATCTGGATTCTGCCTTTCGCAATCTCCAGTGATTCAATTAACGTAGCATCTTCAGAAATACAGATAGAAGCTTTTGCTTTCATCTCTGCCGTCCAGTCAGTGAATGTAAATGCCTGATCAGCTGTCAGTGTTCCAATGTGAACCTCAATGACTCTACCCTGGAAGACGTTCTCTCCTGCAAACTTTTGAAGCATTTGCGCCTGGGTAGCATGAACGACATCACGAAAATCCATGTATCCTTTCATTTCTCCCTTGAACGTTACCTTCACTGATTCAGGAATTGGCATTGAAGCTTCTCCGGTAGCAAGTGCAAGTGCAACTGTTCCTGAGTCAGCACCAAACGCAACACCTTTAGACATTCTGGTATGAGAGTCACCACCGATGATGATCGCCCAGTCGTCTACCGTAATATCGTTAAGCACCTTGTGAATTACATCCGTCATGGAATGATAGACACCTTTCGGGTCACGGGCAGTAATCAGACCAAAGTCATTCATAAACTTCATTAGTTTAGGAATGTTTGCCTGCGCTTTCTTATCCCATACTGAAGCTGTATGGCAACCTGACTGGTAGGCACCATCAACAATTGGTGAAATAACTGTAGCAGCCATTGCCTCCAGTTCCTGGGCAGTCATAAGACCAGTCGTATCCTGAGAACCTACAATGTTAACTTCCACACGAACATCCGACCCGGCATGTAACACTTTGCCCGGAGTGGTGCCAACAGCATTTCTGTTGAATATTTTTTCTACTGCTGTAAGCCCCTGTCCTTCATGAGAAATCTCTTTTGACGGAGCAAATACTGCAGGAGCTTCAATTCCCAGAGCCTTAGCAGCAAATGTTTGTAACTTTTTGCCGAATACGATAGCGTATGATCCACCAGCCTTGATGAATTCCATTTTCTGAGGAGTAAATGCCTTAGCGATGTCAATCAGCTCCTGATTGCCATTGTAAAGCTTTTTCTTCTTCGTGTTGATCGTAAGGACAGTACCAGTAGCAACTGAGTATGCTTCCTCGAGAACTGGCTCTCCATTTTCATTGCGGACAGGATTACCATTTGAATCCAGCTTTTTCACCCAGTTTTTCAGGTCAATACCAATACCACCGGTAACATCAACAGTGGTAAGGAAAATCGGAGAAATACCATTTGTTCCTCCAACGATCGGAGCAATATTAACGAACGGAACATATGGACTTGCCTGTTTACCCGTCCAGAGAGCCACATTGTTTACACCTGACATTCTTGATGAACCCACCCCCATAGTACCTTTCTCGGCTATCAGCATCACGCTCTTGTCAGGATGTTTTGCTTGCAGGGCCCTGATTTCCTCTTGTGCCTGAGGGGAAATCATACATTTACCATGAAGCTCGCGGTCTGAACGTGAGTGAGCCTGGTTACCCGGAGAAAGCAAATCAGTCGAAATATCTCCCTCACCGGCAATATAAGTCACTACCTTAATTTCTTCAGCTACGTCTGGTAGCTTAGTGAAGAATTCAGCCTGTGCGTAACTTTCCAGTATCTCTTTAGCGATTTTATTACCGCTTTTAAATGCCGCCACCAGACGGTCTGTATCTGCCTCGTAAAGGAAAACCTGAGTTTTAAGAACCTTTGCAGCTTCTTTTGCAATAGCAGAGTCATTACCCAAAGCTAAATCAAGCAGCACCTCAATAGAAGGGCCACCCTTCATGTGTGATAATAATTCAAAGGCAAAAGCAGGTGTAATTTCTTCTACTACGGATTCCCCGAGAATGATCTCCTTTAAGAATTTTGCCTTTACCCCTGCCGCAGGAGTAGTCCCAGGCAACGTATTATAAATAAAGAACCTAAGAGAATCTTCTCGATAAGCGTTACCCAAATCTTTAATTTGCGCAATGATTTCGCTTAGTAATTCAGCACCATCAATCGGTTTCGGGTGAAGTCCCTGACCTTTTCGTTCTTCGATCTCCTTGATGTAATCCTTATAAGTGTTCATAGTAGAAGTATTTTCAATATTAAAAGCAGATATATAAACAAACCGTCAGGACAACCACTTTCTTTGCCTGCAAGAATTGATTTTATAATGTTAAATCATAATTGATATTATGAACCACAAATTTAAAAAAAGTATGAAATTTTTAAAGTGAGATCGCGGCAAATGAGTACCCGCCATCATTGAAATCGCTTATTTAAAATGATTCAAAATACCTCAACAATCCATAACTTTTACATTTAATTTCAACAAACTAACAATCAACAAATTAAACCAATCATATTAAGACATAATTATACTTAATCATGATATAAGAGAGAATACACAAAAATATCTAAATGTAACTTTTGCCAGCTTTACGATTCGCGGGTCGGGAATTGTTGTTTAGCCAAAAGATCTCCGACCTTTGACAGAATATTTAGTTTACCGCCATAAGTCTTTTGAAGAAGCTCCTGAGTAAACACTTCTGAAACAGGACCTGAAGCAACCAGACGCATATTGATCAGAATCACCCAGTCAAAATACTGACTGGCAGACTGTAAATCATGATGAACAATAATAATCGTCTTACCTGCTTCGCTCATCTTTCTTATTAAATTAATAATCGCAGACTCTGTAGCAGCATCCACACCTACGAAAGGCTCATCCATAAAATAGATATCCGCATTCTGAGCCAGCGCTCTGGCCAAAAACACTCTTTGCTGCTGTCCGCCCGACAACTGAGCTATCTGTCGTCCGGCAAATGCTTCCATACCCACTTTTTCCAGACATTCCATGGCTGCATCCTTATCCGCTTTGCGGGGCCTGCGAAACAATCCGAGCTGTCCGTAACGGCCCATCAGCACAACATCCATAACCGAAGCAGGAAACTCCCAGTCAACAGACTCCCTCTGAGGAACATAACTAACTCTTTTGCGGACATTGTCAAGAGTCTGGTCAAAGATCTTTATATACCCGCTGGCTGCCGGGATCAGTCCCATAATGGTCTTGATAAGCGTAGATTTTCCTGCTCCATTGGGACCGATAATCCCCGCAATCACTCCAGATGGCAGTTGGAGATCTACACCCCACAAAACCGGTTTTTTATTATAGGAAACCGTAAGGTCATGTATTTCGAGAGCTATTTTTTCGCCAGTACTCATAATCCAAATCTATCAATAATTATTTTAATAAAAATATGTTCAACTATTGTGATATATCCAAATGAAATTCTAGCTTTGCATCCCGTTAGGAAATCACAATGATTTTCCTAAAGCCATGCCCAGATGGCGGAATTGGTAGACGCGTTGGTCTCAAACACCAATGTCTGCAAGGACATGCCGGTTCGACTCCGGCTCTGGGTACTAAAAAGGATCAGAATTATCTGATCCTTTTTTTATGCCTTTATATGCCCTTCCAATCCTTGCTGCTATAGATAAAAAAACTCCGTAGCAAAAAAGCTGCCACGGAGTTCTTACGGATTAATTACCTTTATTTAACAAGCCGCTCCATGTATCACCATTGACCGGCACTAAAATAATTATTTATCAATCAATATTTTATTATCTTTTTATTGGTTATTCCATGACTGTTTCCAATGGAAAGCATGTATACTCCCGGAGACAGCCTTATGCCGACAACCTTCTCGCCCGCTCCCAAGCCTTCTTCATGCACCGAACCATGCAGATCCGTAATGCGATAAGTAAATGAATCCTGATACCTTATAGTAAATCCGGCATCGGTAAACGGAACCGGGTATACCTGTATGGCAGATAAGGCTGTCGAATGGACACCCGTAATCACATCGACAAACTCTACATAGTTCAGGTTCATATAGCTCGAGCCAAACACTATGCGCAGTACATGCTCACCGGCAGTAAGGTTTACATCACTTACCGTGAATGTCTCCCAGACCTGCCAGCCACCCGTATTGGGGACCTGAACAGGACCGGTTACATCTACTCCGTCTATTTCGATATGAAGGGTCTTGCCAGCTCCGTCGACAGCCATACGAAGATTCAAATCATAAACTCCGGATGACATGACATCCACAGTATACTGCAACCATTCCCCTTCAAGAATATAGGCTATATTATAGACACCTTCTTCATCCTGGGTCAGCTCAATATCTACTTCATCGCTTCGGAATGGAGCGCCACCCTGATTGCCATTAGTATTTGCTTCGTGGTAGCCCAAACCTTCGCCACCCAGATCGTACTCCTCTGCCTCGATGCGGCCGGGAATCAGGTGCGCTACGCCATGGAAAGGAGCTTGCACCGCCCGGATTGTTATGGTAACCGGAGACGAGGTCGTGCTGATTCCCTTGTTATCGGTCGCTACAGCGGTCAATACATAAACTCCCGGATTCATACGAGACCAGTCAATGGCATACGGTGCGCTGCCTGCACTGCCAATCAACAACTCTCCCGCATAGAAATCCACTTTTGATACACTGCCATCAGAGTCAGATGCCGTAGCTGTCAACCGGACCGTTTCATCGCTGCCATAGCTCGCATTGTTCGATGGACCGGTCAGACTTACCACCGGTGGAAGGGATACGTTCACTCCTCTAAAAGTCACATAATTCATATTCACATAATCCACCTCTCCCATGGTTACTCGCATCACTTTGATACCGGTGGTGAGTTCGATATCCCGTATCGTTACCGTCTGCCAGCTCTGCCAGCCGCCTGTATTGGGAATCGATACATTGCCCGCTATAGCCGTACCATCCATAGCAACTGAAAGCGTACGCCCTGTGCCGTTGCAGGCAACCCGAAGTTCCAGATCATAGGTGCCCGCTGCTTCTACGTTCACTGTATACTCAAGCCATTCGCCGGCAGTGGCATAGCCGATATTGTAGCCGCCACCTGCATCGGTGCAGGTCTCTATATCCACATCTTCATCGGTACGGAAGTTTACCACAGGGCTCACCTGACTGCCTGAAGTTGCATCATAATAGGCAAAACCATTGCCGCCCAAATCATACTCCTCAAGCTGGATTGTGCCAGGGATCTTGTGAGCAACTCCGCCATACGGAGACTGAGGTACATTAACCCGGATGTCAACCGGAGCAGAAGTAACCCGTGTCCCTAAATTGTCTACAACTACTGCGGTAATGGTATATCTGCCGGCAGCGACATTGCTCCAGGCATAGGTATAGGGAGCCGATGCGTCTTCTCCGAGCTTTGTAGTACCGTTATAAAACTCCACTCTTGTAACCGAGCCTCCGGGACGGGATGCTGTGGCCTCGAGATTGACGACCGCCGGAGCTACAAAAGCCGCATTATTATCCAGAGCCGTTAACGCAACAGTCGCTCCTGCAGGAGCCTTCCCTACGAAAGTGGTCATACTTTCACCATCCAGCGTTACCTGAAAGGAAGCTCCGGCATTAATATTCGCCTCTTTCGACAGATTTTTTGAACCAGTCGTCACATAGCGCTCCCAGGTTGTAACCTTAGTACCGGGAACATTGATTGTAATGGTACGGGAACTCGTATTTCTGTTCAAAACAACAATTACTACATCATCATCTTTTTTGTAGGCAGAAAGATTTACCATACCGGTTGGTTCCTTTGTGGCATCGACCCGGTAATATCCGGCACGTACAAATTTGGAGTAATGACACATCATATATCCCCGTTTGCTGATCGTACCATCTTCTTTCATCGGACTATATTGTCTCCGGATATACCACCATACATAGGCCTGAAATTCCGCATCCGCCATAGCATGATGGATATTACGGCCGGTTTCCAAAGCTTCCGGCCAGCGATCGGCTGAATTCGCTTCGCTATTGGGATGATATACTTCTGTCATCCACAGTTCTTTCCCTTGTCCTTTTTGCTTGAATAACGGATAAGGGAAATTGCTGTATTGAGTTCCGTACAAGTGCGCACCCAATATATCCATATTCGCCAGGGCCTGAGGGTCATTCAAAATAGGATCTGTTACCTCCTTTCTATATTGAAAAGACTCCGGTGATATTACTCTGCAATTAATAGAACCGGCATTTTCTTTCATAAACCGAAGGCATTCCTGTGGGGTCCACCATGTCCATTCATGCGCATAATCGGGTTCGTTCTGCATGGAAATCGCATATAAATCAACACCATTATCCCGCATAAAAGTTACAAAATCATTGAGATGCTGAGCATAGGCCGCATATTTATCATGTCTGAGACGTTTCTGATTTGGCTCTCCGTTTCGTGTAAAAAGCTCAATCATATCAGCAGGTGGATTCCAGGGAGAAGCAAAAACAATCGCCCCCATTTCCTGAGCTTTCAACGCAGTAGGAACGGCGCGGTACCACTGATTTCTGTCTTCATTTACAAAGACACGAAGTATCTGCATTCCCAGCTGATTCGGTCCATTACCAAACGCTGTCTCGCGCTGAGCCGGTGTAAGATCTCCGATCCACTCCGGATGATTTATTCCGCCAAATCCTCTGATAAGCTGAGCGGTCTGATTTAGATTCACAGTTGCTGTCTGCGCCCACATAAATAGCGGAACAGCCACAAGAAAAAAGGTGGTAAAAATTTTCCTCATTTTGGACATTGTTTTAGATTATACACTCATTGTGGCTTCAATCAATAAAATTCTAACCGGCATCATTGAATCTCCTGTGAAAAGAAATAAAGCTTTCATCTGTCAGCTAAAAATCAGACACGAAATCACACTAAGTCTACAGGCTACGTTTTGAGATTTGAAAAGTCATCGCTCACTACAAAAAATAATACCCGACATGCAAGCACACAGCACAAAAATAAAAAGGCCCTCCGACAATGCACGTATGCAGTCAGAGGGCCTGTAACTTCACGAATCTTTATTATATTATACTCCGGAACGCATTCGCTTGCATTCTTTATTTTTTTATCAGCTTAACGGTTCTTGTATCGTTTTCTGAATCAATCTTAAGGAAATAAACACCCGGGGACAGAGTTTCACCAATCGCGCATTTTCCGGAACACTCACCAGATGCAACAACTTCACCGGTTACTGTATGCAATTTATAGGCAATTGACTGTATAGTCTCTATATAAACTACCTCTTTATAAGGATTTGGAAATACATTAATGTGTGTATCAACATCCCCACTCATTCCCGTAATCACATCGATAAACTCCACATAGTTCAGGTTCATGTAGCTGGCATCAAACACTATGCGCATTACATGCTCACCGGCTGTAAGGCTCACATCTCTTACGGCAACTGTCTCCCAGATCTGCCATCCACCCGTATTGGGTACCTGTATCGGACCTGTCACATCCACTCCGTCTATCTCAACATGAAGTGTTTTCCCAGTGCCCTCAGCAGCCATACGCAAGTTCAGATCATACGTACCGGAAGTCAATACTTCCACACTGTACTGCAGCCACTCTCCTTCCAGAATATAGCCTACATTGTAATCTCCGTGATCATCTCCCGTTTCCTCGATATCTACCTCATCGTTACGGAAAGGGGCTTTCCCTTCATTGCCGTTTATATTTGCTTCGTGGTAGCCCAAACCTTCACCACCCAGATCGTACTCCTCTGCCTCGATGCGGCCGGGAATCAGGTGCGCTACGCCATGGAAAGGAGCTTGCACCGCCCGGATTGTTACGGTAACCGGAGACGAGGTCGTGCTGATTCCCTTGTTATCGGTCGCTACAGCGGTCAATACATAAACTCCCGGATTCATACGAGACCAGTCAATGGCATACGGTGCGCTGCCTGCACTCCCGATCAACAACTCTCCCGCATAAAAATCCACTTTTGATACACTGCCATCAGGGTCAGATGCCGTGGCTGTCAACCGGACTGTTTCATCGCTGCCATAGCCCGCATTGTTCGATGGACCGGTCAGACTTACTACCGGAGGAAGGGATACGTTCACTCCTCTAAAAGTCACATAGTTCATATTCACATAATCCACCTCTCCCATGGTTACTCGCATCACTTTGGTACCGGTGGTGAGCTCGATATCCCGTACCCTTACCGTCTGCCAGCTCTGCCAGCCGCCTGTATTAGGGATCGATACATTGCCCGCTATATTCTCTCCGTCCATGGCTATGGACAATGTACGCCCTGTACCATTGCAGGCAACCCGAAGTTCCAGATCATAGGTGCCGGCTGCCTCTACGTTCACTGTATACTCAAGCCATTCACCGGCGGTGGCATAGCCAATATTGTAGCCGCCGCCTGCATCGGTGCAGGTCTCTATATCCACATCTTCGTCCGTACGGAAGTTTACCGCAGGGCTTACCTGACTGCCGGGAGTTGCATCATAATAGGCAAAACCATTGCCCCCATGATCATACTCCTCCAGTTGGATTGTGCCAGGAATCTTGTGAGCAGCTCCACCATACGGAGACTGAGGTACATTAACCCGGATCGTGATTGTCGCTTCGCCGGTATTGCCTTCGTTGTCGGTTGCAACTGCTCTTATCTCATAGATACCAAGCACCACATTTGTCCATTCGTAACTATACGGAGCTGTATTATCTGTATTTAGTAATGTCGTGCCATTGTAAAAACGTACATTGCTTATACTACCATTAAAATCAGTAGCTGTCACATCCAACTTAACCGGTCCCGGGGAAGCAAACGATGAATTATTAGCGGGAGAAACAAACTGCACTACCGGACTGCCATTGGAACAAGGACCTCCTATGCAGGAAGGATAACCGACTTTTGCTCTCCCGTTCATATAGCTTTTCAGCCAGGTCATAGCAGGTTTATCAGCTCCTGACTCAGTTACAATTCCGGTACCTTTAACCCAGGTACGATTAGAAATATATCCCCATAAAGTAATTCCTTTAACTGCAGCATGTTCCCAATATACCGGAAAATGCGCCTGATAACTTTCCAGCTGTGCCTGACCATTTGTTGACTCATCCTCGATTTTTCCATTCATATCCAGTTCTGTTACATATACCGGAACTCCGGAAGTAGCCATGAGGTCAACATGAGATTTAAGATTCGCAGCACTGACAAAATCAACATTGAACCAGTGTGCCTGTGTACCAAACCCGTCTATAAGTCCCCTGTCTCTCAAAGCCCTGGTCAGCTTCAGCATTTCATTGATAGCGGTAGGATTTCCTTCCAACCCATAGTCATTCAACACCAGTTTGGTATTGGGAAATATTGCTCTGGCCTGCTCAAACAGCCATATCTGCCAGCTGAAATCATCTATGGCCGTATTGCTTTTACCACTGAGCAAGTCTCTCAATCGCTGATTGTCTTTCTGATGTGTAAACAACTGTTCATTCAAAACATCCAGCTGATCGGTAAGCGGAAACCGCTGCGCTATTGCACGCATATACTCGACAACTTCGGCGCGTGCTTCAGTTGTATTCAGATTAAAAAGCCAGCCAGGATACTGAGAAGCCCACACCGCCGCATGGTAACGAAACATCATGTTGTTGTTTATAGCCGAATTGTACGCAGCATCCGCCCCATTCCAGTTAAATACTCCCCGGGTACCTTCCACAGATCCCCATTTACAGGCATTTTCCGCCGTAATTCCATTCCAGAGCGAGGTATAATTTGAGGCAAGCTGACCTCCCTGATGCAGATTCGCCAGATATTTACCTTTACAGGCGCTCATTCCTCGCTGCACTACTTCCTGATTACCTACCGTTACAATTACCCCGACAGAAGTAAAGGTAACACCTCTGTTGTTCGTAGCTCTTGCCTTGATCGTATAGGTTCCTGCAGGCACACAACTCCAGACAAAGCGGTATGTATAATTATTGTGTGTTGTGGCTTCACCTAACAAGGTATTACCATTGAAAAATTCTACTTTCGTAACCGTTCCGTTATTGGCAGTTTTACCTATATCAGTAGCATAAACCTGAATTTCGATGTCTGTACCTGCTTTGTAATAGGCCGCGCTATACGGCATTGTCACTACACAGGAAGGTGGATAGGTTTGAGCTATAGACACATTGCCTGCCAAAAGACAGGCAATAGTCATGAACCTTAGCATTAGCCATGACAGGTTCATCATCTTAAAAAAAGCTATTCTCATTGTTTCTGTATTTTCTGTATGAAGAGGTTATTGTCGTATTCTACTTTCAGGAAATAGATCCCCGGAGCCAGGCCGGCACCAATCTGCTGCTCATTTGCTCCCATTCCTTTTTCCAGCAGCACTCCACTGATATTTGTAATCTGATAATTGAAATTTCCATTACATTTAAGCTGTGTACTCCTTTGAGCGAAAGGATTGGGATATACCTCAGCCACTGCCGATTCTGCTGACTGCAAGCCCGTAATCACATCGACAAACTCCACATAGTTCAGGTTCATATAGCTCGAGCCAAACACTATGCGCAGCACATGCTCACCAGCTGTAAGGCTCACATCACTTACGGTAACTGTCTCCCAGATCTGCCATCCACTCGTATTGGGTACCTGTATCGGACCTGTCACATCCACTCCGTCTATCTCAACATGAAGTGTTTTCCCAGTGCCCTCAGCAGCCATACGAAGATTCAGATCGAACGTACCGGAAGTCAATACTTCCACACTGTACTGCAGCCACTCTCCTTCCAGAATATAGCCTACATTGTAATCTCCGTGATCATCTCCCGTTTCCTCGATATCTACCTCATCGTTACGGAAAGGGGCTTTCCCTTCATTGCCGTTGGTGTTCGCTTCATGATAGCCAAGGCCTTCACCACCCAGATCGTACTCCTCTGCCTCGATGCGGCCGGGAATCAGGTGCGCTACGCCATGGAAAGGAGCTTGCACCGCCCGGATTGTTACGGTAACCGGAGACGAGGTCATGCTGATTCCCTTGTTATCGGTCGCTACAGCGGTCAATACATAAACTCCCGGATTCATACGAGACCAGTCAATGGCATACGGTGCACTGGTAACACTCCCGATCAATAGCTCGCCGGCATAGAAATCCACTTTTGATACACTGCCATCAGAGTCAGATGCCGTGGCTGTCAACCGGACTGTTTCATCGCTGCCATAGCCCGCATTGTTCGATGGACCGGTCAGACTTACTACCGGAGGAACTGACACATTCACTGCTTTAAAAGTCACATAATTCATATTCACATAGTCCGTCTCTCCCATGGTTACTCGCATCACTTTGGTACCGGTGGTGAGCTCGATATCCCGTACCCTTACCGTCTGCCAGCTCTGCCAGCCGCCTGTATTGGGGATCGATACATTGCCCGCTATATTCTCTCCGTCCATGGCTATGGACAATGTACGCCCTGTGCCGTTGCAGGCTACACGCAATTCCAGATCATAGGTGCCGCCTGCCTCTACGTTCACTGTATACTCAAGCCATTCACCGGCGGTGGCATAGCCAATATTGTAGCCGCCGCCTGCATCGGTGCAGGTCTCTATATCCACATCTTCGTCCGTACGGAAGTTTACCACAGGGCTTACCTGACTGCCGGGGGTATCATCATAATACGCAAACCCATTGCCGCCCAAATCATACTCCTCAAGCTGGATTGTGCCAGGAATCTTGTGAGCAGCTCCGCCATACGGAGACTGAGGTACATTAACCCGGATCGTTATTGTCGCCTCACCGGTATTGCCTTCGTTGTCGGTTGCAACTGCTCTTATCTCATAAGTTCCCGGAGCCACATTCATCCAGTCATAGCTGTAAGGAGCTGTATTGTCTGTATTCAAAAGCGTTGTGCCATTATAGAATCGCACGTTTGTAATACTGCCATTCACATCGCTTGCTGCCACTTCGAGTCGGACGGGACCCGGTGATGCAAATACAGCATCATCGGCAGGCGATGTAAACTGTATTACCGGACTACCATTAGCAACAAACTTCACTGTATTTAACCTGAAAGAATTGGCCGGACCTATAAATTTAAAATACAAGTCATGCTGACCGGAGACTGTAACACCTGCCGTGTAATTTCTCCAGACATCCGCACCACCAGAGGAAGCGATCGGAATTGTCGCGATTTTGGTTCCCGGGCCACCTATGTTATCAATCCAGATTTCAAGGCTGCCATTGGAGTTGGCCGAAGCCGCATTCACTTCTATACTATTGGCAGGGACTCCGTCTGACTCCATAGTAACTCCCGGCAGCATACACCAGTCTCCGCTGGCACCATAAGTAACCACCCGACCAGCCGCAGCAGAGTTTACAACAGACGTTCCGAAGTAATTATGATAACCGGCAACTTTGATCGGATCGAATCCATGCTGATAAGAAAACTGGTCAAAATCTGCGATCTGATTAGTCGCATACAGGGCTACAGAGTTTCCCACCCAGGCATTATCATTGGCCTGCGCCTTGTCAAGATCAGCTATGTCCACAGCATTTCCCAATCGTGTCCAGCTCAGGCCGTCCGCGCTGTAATATCCGGAAATAGTATGAACACTACGCTCCATTTTCAGCCAGACTGTATTACCAATCGGATTATTGACCTCCGTAATTACCTTTCCCTCAAAGGCTATCCCCAGCTTTTTTCCGTTATTGTACCCGCTGTACAAGTTGATGAACAGGTTATCCTCTCCGTTCATGATTCGCAGTCCGGCCTGTTGCCCGTTGGAAGTGGCATTGATTTCCACCTTGGTTACCAGAGAATAGTAAGTACTATGATCTCTTTGCATAATATGAGTGGTTGCATTGCCGGGCGTCAGTCTCAAATAACCCGGACGCGCTGTCAAAGAAGCCTTTTGAACATTGGATGTATTGAAAAAATGCCAGTGCGGGTTACGGCTCGCAGATGTAAAGAAATCCGATTTGGTATGTTTGTAATTTCTTCCGCCACCTGGCAAATCAGGCGCTGTCAATGGACCACCGTTAGGATTATGGGAGTAAGGTACTCCATTGGCATCCCAATGAACCTGAAACAGCATGCTTTGCCTGCCCTGCCCGTCCCAGTTATTTCTTCGGTAAGAATGCGCCAGACACCACCAGGTGCCATCCGGTATCTGTACAGGATTCGTAATATGATTGGGCCCAGCAAAATCTCCTGAAACAGTGCCTCGGAAAAAATTACCATGCACTGTCCAGCTTGACTCATCGGCCGTCAGGCGGGGGCTGCTCAGTACATACTGACCACCATAGACATTACCTGCCACAAAATAATAATAGCGTCCGTTTCTCTTACACATCTTGGGACCTTCGGCCCAGCTGAAGCGCTGTCCCTGATTTACCCAGTCCATGTTCATCACAGGACCGGTCAGCTGGCCATCTTTGCCAAGCTCCTGAATCCGGTTCAGCGTAGGACCATTTTTCATAAGCATGTACGCCCTTCCATCATCATCCACAAATACCGCGTTGTCATAACCTATGGAACCCCGTACAAGAGCCGGTGTGCTCCATGGCCCCCGCATATTGGCAGCAGTACAGAAATACTGACCCTTGCCATGGATAAAAAAGAACGCCCAGAACTTATTATCGAAATAAGCCAGGGCTCCCTGCCACGTCCCGTCTTTGGGGCCGTCTTCACCAACCAGACCGCTCCAGGCCGGTGATACAACATTGGAAACCGCTTCCCAATGTACCAGATCGGTAGAGTGAAAAATGGTAAAATTGGGCGCCCAGTGAAAACTCGACCCTGCCGTGTAGTAATCATTTCCCACCCTAAGTAATGTCTGATCGGGATGACTACCTGCAAGTACCGGATTTACATAGGTAGTCACTCCATTCGCCCCTTGCTGATTGGTTTGCGCCAATACTGAGCTGGTTAATAAAAACAGGATAAGCCGAAAAATCACCTGCTGACCTCGTCTGAATATTTTGTTTGTTTGCCGCATAAAAAGTTATTTTTTAACACACGTATATGAGTTGCTCAACCCGGTCTGATCTTATCAGACTTCCGGAGCTTCAGACGCAAAAGCGACATGAGCACCAGAACAATACAATCTCATTATAAACATATTACAATTAATAATAAGCCTACTGAAAGGACAACAGGCTACGCAGTACTTCCGAAAAAGTCACCAGAGGGAGAAAAAATTATTTTGGGAGGAAGAAAAGCTTATCGCTGAATAGCCAGATATACCTCAATATGATTGTCAGAGACTGTTATCTCATGATGGTATATGCTGTAGCTGATCATTAAAAGCAGAGAGGAGTTAAAAAGAACGATATTGCGGGCACCAAGACTAAACGATGTTTTCCTGACATGGTAATTGCTTACCCCGATCAGGCCCAGATCAAAAAAACTTGCAAGAAGATTTATTCCATACGAATAGGTATCCATGTCTGCTGCCTGCAGCACCAGTTGCGAAGTCAGATCTGCATGAGGGCTCAGATCCATTCTTTTGGAAACGTCCAGATTGTATAATCTGCTTAGCCGGAATGACTGATGGACGGGAATCAGGACAGGCCGGAAAATCTGCTGAACAGCCAGTCCAACCGAAAAACTCTGCCTCAGATAGTGAAGACCAATGGAGCCATCGGGGCCAAAATCCGATCCTCCGGTACCTCCCTGAGTAGTAAGAAATGCATAGTTTATAAATCCAAGTGATATACCAGACGATAGGAAAGCCCGCTGACTTATGCGCCCGAGCCATGAATACCGTAATTGAAGACGGCTTCTGCTAATATAGTCTCCGATCTTCGCATTCGTCACCTGTATACCCCCAAAATGATAACCTTCCTGCTCTTCTCCCCCTCCCAGATGTTTATCCGCATCGAAATAAAACCGGCTGACATTTCTTGCCAATCCCAGCTCATTTACGTTATTAAACCGGGCTTTAAACCGGTATGAGCTATCGGTTGATGATGGATTAATCAGGTATGGGCAAAGTATAGTCTGGGTAAAATCTTCATAAACGGTCGAGTTGATCTGCGCCACACTCATAGGCAGGTACGCAAGAAACAAAACCAGGCTCCCGATAGCAGCCAGTCCAGACTTAGTGTTTCCGAAATTCATACAACCTGTTATAAATCGTTGGCAAAAAAGCGGATTTTTAATGTAATCATCATAAAGCCATGAATAAAAACTTTCACCTGGTGACCTTTTTCAGGCAAATACGTAGCTTAAAAGATGAAAGATAAGGCTCAAATCATTATCGAAAGTATACGCAATGGAAACAATCATGAGGCGCTCAAATACCTCTATAAAGACCCTCTAAAGAAAATAAGAAAATTCATTTTAACAAATTCAGGCACAATGGATGACGCAGATGACGTCTTTCAGGATGCCATTGTAGTTCTGTTTCATTATGTAAAAACAGGCAAATACAAGGAAGAGTATGACCTGGATGGCTTTTTGTTCCGGGTAGCAAAAAATTCATGGATTGATCTGGCACGGAAGAAAACCAGAGTAATCCAGGAAGATCTGAAAGGATTTGATATCAGCGACGACTCTGATTACTTACTGGACCTGATTCAGGAAGAACGGATGCATACCTTTCATGTCTTATTTAGCAAGCTGGAGGAAAATTGCCGAACAATTTTGTCCTATGTCATCTTCGACAAGAAAAGTATGAAGGAAATTGCCGGTCTTATGGGATTTAAGGACGAAAATGTTACTAAAAATCAGCATTACCGGTGTAAAAAATATTTTTCCAAAATAGTATTGCAGAATAAGGAAGCTTTAAATATTCTACGAAATTGAGCAACGAAGATATACTCATGGAAACTATTGACAGGTATCTGAACGGCGGAATGTCAGAACAGGAACGCATAGCCTTCGAAAACCGAATGGCTATTGACGGAGACCTGGCTGCCAAAGTAGAGGAAACCGAGCTGGTAAACGAAGCTGTTCACTATGCAAGTCTGGCTGTGCTTCGGGAAGAAATCGGAAAAGATATAAAGAAAATCAGGTACAGAGAGCACTCTGTTCCGGTCAAAATCATAAGCTTTATACTTGCCTCTCTCGCAGTGGCTATCCTGACTATCGGATATTTCCATAATAATCCGGAAACTACCTCCCCGGCTGATGAAGGTCCCGCAGGCAGCTCACCCGCGACACCGGATACCATACAGCCACGGGACAAAGGGTCAGTCACAGAGTACTCATCCAACGAAAATACTACTATAGCAATCAGTCTCCGGAAAGCCGATTCCGACCAGATCAGAAAACAACCGGAGATGTCCGCAGACAGCAACGAGAAATTCTCTGTGAGTCACAGTGCACCTATGTCAATAGAACCGGTAATCGTCGCTGATAGCACACCAGGCAGACAAGCTACTGTTGCACAAGCGGCTCCGACAGAACCGATCCCGGCAAACCCCGACATACCAGTGCCCACCGCCAAAACAGCTGATTGTGAAAAAGCCTACAAAATCAAAAGTGCCCCTTCCTGCCGGGGAAAAGCGACCGGATCCATATCCGTCATAACAGCAGATACTACCACTCCTGTACTCATTATTGACAATTACAGTAGCTCTGTCAATGGTGTATTTGATGAATTAGCAGCCGGAATACATACGGTCTCTATCTCTTATGGAGACGACTGCCGTTTTACAGAAAATGTAATTATTGAAGAAAAATGGTGTCCGTTAAACAAATCCTTTAGCTTCAATCCTGATTACGGCGAACGCTGGGAAATCGCCTATGAAAAAGGAGATGCCGGAACTTTTAGTATATTTACTTCCGGAGGCAGAGAGATATATAGAAATACCTTCGGTCAGGGCAACGAATTCTGGGCCGGACATGACTCTTTCGGAGCCTTGTCTGCCATAGGGACCTATCTGGTTATTATTCAATACGAAGACGGACGAACGGAAAAGGCAGAGTTAACTATAGTGAGATAGCATGAAGGACTGGAAAATGGTTTGGGCAATAGTACTATTTCTTACGAGCAGCATGGTGTCGGGACAAACAGTTGAGCTTCCCGATACCAATCTGAGAAATAAGCTGCTATCGGATTATCCCGAAGTAATGGAGGGCGAATCACTTTCCCTTGCAGCAGCGGCAGCACATACAGGTTCCCTCGATTTGCGCAATGCCCGGATTACTGATGCAACCGGAATAGAACATTTTACCGGCATTACTTCTTTAGATCTGACTAATAACTTATTGACCTCTCTGCCTGATCTGTCCGCTATCAGCGGATTAGTCAATTTTTATGCAACAAACAACCAGCTTACGCATCTTCCTTCGCTCGCCACAATGACGCATTTGAGGGATTTTCAGGTAATTAACAATCAGCTGACCAGCCTTCCGGATTTGCCTGAGTTTTCAGCAGAGCTCTATAATCTGTATTGCAGCAGCAATCAAATTACAGAAATTCCGGAGCTCTCAAGATTCCCCAATCTGAAAACCCTGGTTATCGGAAATAATCCCATAGCGCACCCTATTGATTATTCAGCTGCAACCAATCTGACCAGTCTTCATATTCACAAAATGAATATTGATACCATAGCAGGCCTGGATAAGCTGAAGAAACTATCCATTCTCTACGCCTGGGGCAATAAGATCCGGTCTTTCGGCGGACTGGATTCGATTACCACGCTTACCAAATGCGTGATATATGACAATCCCATAGCTGACTTACCTTATATGGGCAACAAGCCGGATCTGACCTCTCTGGCCATTGCAAATTGTCATCTGACTTTTGAAGATATCATACCGGTATTGCGATTGAGCACCCCACCAGCCGAATTTTCGTATTTACCTCAGCGACCACTTTCTTTCGAAAACAAAATCGCCAGAGCCAGTCATGACTTTGCACTGACATATCCCGTCAGCAACCCAGAGGCAGGCAATATATATGTGTGGCTGAAAAATGGTGAAGTCGTTGACAGTTCATCTTCCGCCTCATATATATTCACCCCGCTCACTCCGGAAGACAATGGTGATTATACGCTCAGGGTATATAATTCCGATGTAGCCGGTCTCCGGCTGACCGCCAATACATTTAATCTGGAGGTAATTCCCTGCATAGAGTTTGCAATTCCCTTTGTCAATATCCTGTCCAAAAGCTGCACCGAAGGATACAGTATCGATGTATCCAATGTCCGTGTAGCAGGTGGTACAGAACCATACAGCTACCGTCTCAGCAACGAAGCATACAATGAGGCATTCAGTGAGCATATTATTGAAAACATACCTGCCGGCCAGTATCAGATTACTCTGACCGATAATCATGGCTGTACCGCGACAGACAATTTTACCCTTAACCGGATAGAAAAATGCGATCCCGTCATAACCCCCAACGGTGACGGCATAGCTGATACCTATTTTGTCGAAAGCTACGGCACGGTCAAAATATATGATCTCCGACGCAGGCTGGTCAAAACTATGGAAGCACCCGTTGTCTGGGACGGCACCGATCAGAACGGAGCCCTGCTCGATGCCGGCTATTATATATTACTGCAGGATGGCGCTGCTCCGGTCTATATAACCCTGATCCGTTAGAAATCCCAAACCCGGTATTACCCCTCTTATAAAGCACCTCACCTGATCGGTTATATTTTTTCATAAAAACAACTATATATTAATAAGATATCATCACAAATCTAAACGAGTACTTTAATAATAATCCTCACAAATCGGATGGCAATCCGAAGCCGGACCTATCTGATTCTCTGCTGAAAAACCAGCCAGGCTCTGCCATTGTATACCTCAAAGCCTTGCTCTCTGAGTGTAGCTTCAACCATTCAGCTTCGGATACCCCTGCGGCATACCGTGGCCATAGATCTGGCACTTGCTTTGATAACAAAACCACCAAAAAGCAATGCTATGATCACCCTGTTAAAAAACAACTGGCTTACACTCTCTGGCATCGTTGCCGGAGCGATAGCAGGCTATCTCTACTGGCAATTTGTCGGATGCGCTTCCGGCACCTGTGCCATTACATCCAGCCCTGTCAATAGTACTCTGTATGGCGCGGCAACGGGAGCGCTGCTATTTTCAACCTTCAGACGAAACAACTGAGAGATATGACTTTCGAACAGATCATCAATCAGGAACGGCCAGTGCTGGTCGATTTCTACGCCCAGTGGTGCGGCCCCTGCAAGATACAGGCTCCTGCCCTGACCGAGCTCAAAGAACGGGTAGGCGACTCCGCCGCCATAATCAAAATCGATGTGGACAAAAATCCACAGGTTGCTGCCCAATATCAGATACGAAGCGTGCCTACGCTCATGCTCTTCAAAAAAGGTGAAATACGCTGGCGGCAGTCCGGGGTATATCCCGCTCAGGAACTCGAAAAACTGATCCGGCAGCATATGTAAACCAGACAGACTTAACTTAAGCGTTTGCCCTGCTTCTCAAAACAGAGGGAAACGCTTATTTTTTTAACTTTAAGAATACTTTAACTACCTTTGCACAAACATGATACAACCGATCAGGTCAACCACAGGTTGAAGAGTGTAGATACCCCGATTTTTGAGCATTTGTCAGCGCCCGGTCCGGTTTTCAGATATACCGAAGAGGGCATCATATACCCAGTACCGGATTGATTTTGACATACTGGTCATTTCTGAGCATAATCTGGACAACAAAGCTAGTCCATTAGATAACACAGTAATTCTCTTCAAGCGAGAAGGTTTAATTGAAATGACTATAATACTTGAATATTCAGTTGATTTTATAACTGAGTATTTTTATCAGGGTAGCAAAGTAGACTATTGTTAATCAAACAGTTATCATAGAATGTTAGAAAAAGCCGATACAGAAGAAAAAATTCAAGAAATGTATCCTCATTTAACCAATATAAGGTAAATTATAACTTCCCCAAGATGGATTTCAACCAACATTTTCCCTCCCCCCTCACAAATAAAAACTCAGGAAAGTTCTGACATTCCTAAAAACAGGAGAAAAATAGCCGATCACTCTATAGGTAACTTGGCCATAAGACCGCTGAGGCAAAACGATACCTTTAATTATGAAAGAAAATAATAAGAGATGGTTGATAAGTAAGATGAAAACGTCTGGAAGCAAAAGACGTTATCTTGTGAATAAAACAGGAGAACTACAAAATAATCTTTTTCCCAGGCAGGAAACCTTCATAAATTACCGGCCCGGGAAGTTTTATGACTCCTATATAGCTCCTTTTTTCATTGCTTTGATAGCATAGTCGCAGGCACGTGCTGTAAAAGCCATATAGGTTAAACCTGGATTCTGACAGGCCGATGATGTCATAAACGCGCCGTCAGTCACAAAGAGATTGGAAATATCATGGGCCTGATTCCACTTGTTCAAAACCGAGGTCCTGGGATCATTGCCCATACGTGCAGTCCCCATTTCGTGAATCACTGAACCCGGCGGGGCATTATGATCAAATGGAGTGATCCAGTCCATACCGGAAGCCTCCAGCATCTCAATCGCGGTTTTCTGCATATCCTTCCGCATCTTGTATTCGTTTTCTTTGTATGACATTGAAATGCGAAGCAAAGGCAAGCCCCACTGATCTTTCTGATGCTCATCCAGGCTAACATGATTATCAAAATAAGGCAACATCTCTCCATATCCTTCAAAATAAACAAACCAGTCGCCAGGTTTAGTCAGATTATCCTTCCAGTCTGCTCCGGTTCCACGCTCATGAAATCCACGGGTCCAGTCGGACCGGCTGGTATAGTTTTCAAAAGCAAAGCCTCTCAGATAGTCCTTTTCCTGTTTTTGCAAATTGACAAAACGCGGTATATATACGCTGGCTGGTCTTTCTCCGTGGTAATATGAATTTTTATAGCCCGAATATCCCCCCATGGCTCCCATGCTTCCATGATGATCCATCAGATAATGCCCCAGTACGCCGCTTGAATTGGCCAATCCGGTCGGAAAATCACGGTTTTTGGATTGCAGAAGTATCTGGGTGCTTGCAAGAGTGGATGCATTCAGAAAGATCACCCGTGAAAAGTATTCCGTTGTCTCTTTGGTTTCCGCATCGATAACCGAGACTCCGGCCACTTTTCTTTTTTTGCTGTCATACAGCAGTGATTCGACAATGGAAAAAGGACGGATAGTAAGATTGCCTGTTCTGGCTGCATCTGGAATAGCCACGCCATTGCTGGTATAGGGAGCCCCAAACACGCAACCTCTGTGGCACAGGTTGCGGGCACGACAATGTTGTCTGCCATTATGATTTTCTGTAAGAATGGCTACCCGGCCAATCACCAGATCTCTTTCGGGAAAGCGTTCTTTAATACGTTTGCGAAGATGCTTGTCCATGATATTCATGTCAAACGGCTTGAGGAAGCTTCCATCCGGAATCTGAGGCAACCCGTCTCTGTTTCCGCTGACTCCAATATACTTTTCAACATAATCATACCAGGGGGCAATATCAGCATAGCGCACAGGCCAGTCAATGCCGATACCTTCTTTCTGATTTGCTTCAAAATCCTGTTCATTAAACCGGTAGCAGTGTTTTGCCCAGAGCAGAGACCGGCCACCAAGCTGGTAGCCCCTGAACCAGTGAAAAGGCTTTTCCTGTATATAGAGATGCTCTGAATCCTTTACAAAAAAGTCTTTACTGTCCTGCGCAAACAGGTAGAGATTTTTCTGAATTTCATAGTCAGCAAGCTCCGCCTGCGGTACCATATTGCGATGTGGCAGGCGCCAGGGATCGGTATGTTCATATTTGTAGTCCTTTATATGTTCCACCATAGGACCTCTTTCCAGCAGCAGCACCTTTAGGCCTCCCTGTGTCAGCTCTCGGGCTGCCAGACCTCCGGTTATACCCGACCCGATCACAATCGCGTCAAAAGTATGCTGCTTCTTCCCTTTTCCGGATATTGAAAACGTAGTCATAAAATCAGAAATAAAATTTTAAAAATGTTTTTGAATGTCCTGTTGTATGCTCATCAATCTCTGTTTCACCTACATAACGTTCGGGCATCTTTTGATAATCACCGGCTCTGGTTGTTCCTTCCATACTTGTAAAATAGCCGATCAGTGTATATTGCTTCAGTATCTTAAACCAGGCAAACTGTTCATCCTTTGCATAGGCTCTGTCGTCCATAAGCCGGACATATTTTTCATTGACTGTCTGTTGTCCCGATATCTTCTTTACTTCTGCCAACCCCTCTTTTATCTGTCTTTTTTGTAAAACCGTCAGACAATGTTCAAAAACTTCATCCAGAAAAAAATGTACACCTGCCTCAGAAGCCGATGGCGTAGCAGTCGCGGGCAGCAGTACATCTATAATTTGCCGGACAATATGCTGTTCTTCCTTATCAAAAAATACTGGTTGATTTCCCATCATTCTGCCAGAGGCAAAACTGCTGAGTATCGAAGGGAAAAGCGCATGAAGAGATACGACTCCCATTGATCTGATAACTTCTCTTCTGTTCATTTGAGAATTATTATTTATCCATTATAGTATAAGAAAAGTGTCGTTTAATCATTCGCTGACAAGATGATAAAATTGCCAGCGAATGATTTTCGTCTGTCCGGCAAAATCGCCGGCACTATTTTTTTGCCCCTGCCTTCAAAACAGGTGTTTTCAGCAGAGGCATATTTTTCAGGATCAGTTCGTTTCTGATCAATATACCTGACTCGGTCAGATCCTCCTCCTTCCAGTTGCCGGTAGCCCCTGCGCCCGGCTTTAATACGGAGGCTGTTTCTTCTTTGTCGCATACCGACCAGTTGCACCAGCTAAGCTTGTACTGATCCATAAAATCAAACCATTTTTGTGTTTCTTTCGGGTTGAAGAATTTGTTACCCGACGCGTCGCATGTTCCCATTTCAGATACAAACAGGGCAAGTCCGCTTTCCATTGCTTTTCTGGCTTCGTCCATCAGCCACTGCCGGTGCGTATGTGCATAAAAGTGGAGAGCATACGCTATATTAGGGTCGGTGATGGGGTCGGCAATCACTTCACTTACTTTCTGCGACCATTGCCGGGTACCCATAATCACCAGATTGTCCGGATCATGCTTCCGGATTTCCTTTAGTACTTTCTCCGCATAGGGCTTCAGGTCTTGTGACCAGGAAGGATCCGCAAGAGGCTCATTGTACAATTCGTAGATCACATTGGGATAGGCTCCGTATTTTTTTGCCATTTCGGCAAAGAACACCACGGCAGCATCCGGATTGGTATGGGCTTCGTGGCTGTGATAGTCAATAATCACGTAAAGCCCCTGTGCTATGGCTGCGTCAATCACCTTTTGTATCGTCTCTTTTTCTTTTTCCGGATTGGTCAGATAACCACCTTTCTCTACCCCCATAGCCGCTCTGACAATGGTACATTTCCAGTCATCTTTCAGCCATTGGACACAGTCCGCATTATAAAATTGCGGCATCCACTGGCTCCAGAAAAAAGACATTCCGCGAAGCTGCACAGTATCTCCTTTTTCGCTCAGAAGATAGCTGCCTTTTACTGACAAATGCCCGTAACGGTCTACAATAGAATGTTGTCCCGTAGCAAAGAGTCTGAAAAATACTAAAAGAACAACAAGCGCTGTCGTTGTCCCTGATCGATTAATTTTGTTTTCCATATCAGTATATGATCGTTTTGATTTATGAATGCTGAAATAATGGAAAAGGCGGCACAAAGAATGCTTTTATGGGGGGAAATAACTGATTTTTATCCCCTCAGACAGCCTTTTATTCATCAAAAAATCACTGAATAATACCGATCGCGAATTTCTTCTGCGTGGGAGATATGACAGGTGTAAATACCAATTTTTCCCATTATATTACCAACAAAAGAATAACCAGCATTTTTTATGTTTCCTTATCCTATTTTCAACTCTTTATTTCTTATACTCTTTATAATGCAGGGCCATGTAGTAACTGCACAAATTATCCTTACCGATACTACCGATGATTTTTATATCTCCGCATTTCATATGGATTTTTTTGAGGATACAACCCGGGAAATCACTTTTCAGCAAGTGCAACATGCGCAGTTTGGGACACCAGGCAGCCCTCTATTAAAAAACACTCACCCCAGCTCTGCTTACTGGATTCGGTTTACCGTACAGAATCTTTCAGAAAAAAATTCCGGCCAGGTGCTGGAAGCGCTCACTCCCAATCTTTACTTGCTGGAGCTCTGGATTCCGGATTCAAAAGAACAAGTAAAAAAGTATACTACCGGCTTAAGCCAAAACAGATTAAAATCTTATTCGCATAAAAATTATGTATTTGACCTGCCTTCCGATATAGAGTCTTATACGGTTTATATCAGAGTACTGTCACCCAACATAACGGGGCTGGAGTTTAAAATCCACTCCCGGCAAGCTTTTATGCGTTACGCTCTTAATGAATACCTGCTGCTGGGGATATATTATGGCATTCTGCTCATTATGCTTGTATACAATATGCTGGTCTTTCTCACCAATAGAGAACGGGTTTATCTTTTTTATTGCATGTACCTCATGTCCTGTATATTTCTGTCTCTATCCGAAGACGGTCTGGGAGTAGAGCACATCTGGCAACGATATGCCACCATCAATATCTACTTTTGCCGCTACCTGGCACCTTCATTGTTTTTGATTTCATTTGTACTATATGCCCGAAGCTTCCTGAATCTATCACAAAATTTCCCCTTAGCAAGCAAAACAGCTCTTGCCGGAGCACTCCTTTTCCCAGGTGCCAATATTATCCGCCTGCTTTCCGGAGACAGCAATCTTTTCAATCTGGAAGATTACTATCTGGTTCCTTTTCTGATCGTATTTGCAGCTTCGGTCTATATATATCTGAAAGGCTACAAATCCGCACGCTTTTTCATTATTGGCTATATTACCGTTTTTATCTGCATGGTTGTCTTGCAACTACGTTTGCATCGGATCATTGAATCCAATATTTTTACGGTATATATTTTCAATTTCGGCGTACTAATCGAAACAGTCATTCTCTCGTTTGCCCTAGCCGACCGGCTACGAATGATACGTCGGGAAAAACAAAAATCGGATCAGCTATTGCTCGAACGGCTACAGGAAAACTCCCGACTTGAAAAGGCTCTTCTCCGGGAGTTGCGTGAGAAAAACGAACTCAGCGAAAAGGTAAACCGCGAACTGGAAGATAAAGTGCAGCAACGAACAGAAGCGTTGCTATTGAAAACCGGCGAACTTACCAAAGCCAACGAAAAGCTGGCAATTTACTCGCAAAAACTCACGGATATGAACATACAGCTGGATCTTGACAACTGGCATTTGAAGAAGGAAGTAAAAAAGGAACGCACAGCAAGGATCATTCATGAGGAACTGTCTTACGAAGACTTCAGCAAAACTTTTGCTGACAACAATACATGTCTGCGTTATCTCGAAAATCAGAAGTGGGCCAGTCACTATCGCTGCAAAAAATGCGGGCATGAAAAATATACTTCGAAAATATTCTCACGCAAATGTACCCGCTGCAATTACATCGAATCGCCGACAGCTCACACCTTGTTTCATGGTATCAAGATTCCGCTCAACAAAGCTTTTTTTATTGTCTATGCCTCCAACTGTAAAGGTAAAAAGATGACACTGGAAGAAATGAGCACATTGTTGGACATCGGAAAAAATACCTGCTGGGATTTCCGGAAAAAAATCAAAGCACGAATGGTAGAAAAGAAAAAAAGCCTGCGGGTCAATGAAGTGGAAAGCTGGGAGGTTTTGATACCGGATTAAATATTGGTCAATGATCAATACTCTTTGACAAAAAACATCCGAAAACTCACAAATCTTCGCATACAAGATACATTAACAATATGCTTAACAGTAACTATAAAATCAAACTGACGATTAAACTATAATAATTAGACTATATGGAAAAAATGAAAGCAATTATTTGCACCAAATACGGATCACCTGAAGTACTTCAAGTCGGGGAAGTGGTAAAACCTATCCCCAGGGACAATGAAGTACTTATAAAAATAGTTGCAACCTCAGTGACGGCAAGTGATTGTATCATCCGGGGATTTACCCTGCCTGCTATAATGTGGATTCCCGCGCGCCTGGCCCTAGGGTTGACCAAGCCGAGAAAACCAATATTAGGATTGGTGCTATCAGGAGAAATTGAAAGAGCGGGCAGTAATGTAAAGCGATTTAAAAAGGGCGACAAGGTATATGCACATACATTCCTGCGCTTCGGCACTTATGCCGAATATACATGCCTTCCGGAAACCAGCGCAATAACACTTATGCCCTCAAATACCTCATTTGAAGAGGCAGCTGCTATTCCGTTCGGCGGAACCTTGGCATTATACTATCTGAAAAAAGCAACTATTCAAAGAGGACAAAAAGTGCTCATATACGGGGCTTCCGGAGCAATCGGCACATCTGCCATACAACTCGCCAAATATTTCGGAGCAGAAGTTTCAGGAGTGTGCAGCACTGTAAATCTAGAATTGGTCAAGTCTTTGGGAGCGGATGCTGTAATTGATTATACAAAGGAAGATTTTACAGATAACGGGATACACTATGATTTAATATTTGATGCTGTCGGAAAGAAAAAGAGTGCACATCTGCGATACAAAAAGTCTCTAAGCGCCAACGGAAGATTTATATCCGTGGACGATGGAAATCCTGGCGAACGTGCAGTGTGCAAAGAAAATCTGCTTACACTCAAAGAACTTACCGAAAACGGCATACTAAAACCTGTTATAGACAAAATTTATCCATTGAATGAAATAGTTGAAGCACACAGATATGTTGATAAGGGACATAAAAAAGGCAATGTAATAATGACTGTAAAATAATAGCAGCTTGAGCTCAGACTTCCGGCCGTTATTGGTCGTCTTATGATCAACAATCAGCACTTACCCATTGTGCTCGCAAAGGTTGTATATGACAAATAAAAGCCATAGGGGTTTCTATTGTTCAGATCAGCTGTGATGGAAATAGCTAAAAATTTATGAATGAGATAAACGAGCTTAAAGCTGTACTATTATTAGAAAAAAAACTGTGGACAAGTGACCAGGAACAATACAATAATATAATTTCAGAAATTATAGATATACTAAATAGAATAGTATCACATAATCCTTCCAGTTGCTCTGCGCTTATTAATTTAGGAGCTATATATTCTAATCTGGGAGATTATACTAAAGCGCAGGTGCTGCTCGAGAAAGCCCAAACACTAAATTCTCAGGATAGAAACTTATACTTAAATCTTGCTTATGTTTCAATTTATATGAACAAGTCTAAAAGAGTGTATTCAAGATATTTTGAAATTGCAAAAACCAAAATTGCAGGAGAATATACTTTTGAGGCCTATTTTGATCCATTAGCTCACTGAAGCATAGCCAGGCGGCTTGATGAGCAGAGGTATGCCGGCAAGATAATGTATTATTTGTATATTTAAGAACTGTGTACAGTTTACCACAACTGCTTACGAACCTTGAACAAAGAAGAAAAAGTATAAAATGTTTCGACACCAGGGCAAAACACGAACGTTGGGCCATAATTTAGGAATTGCTTCATTATTATCTTTTGTCGCGGGTATTGTAAATGTCGCCGGTTTTTTTTCTGTTCAACGATTGACAACGAACGTAACAGGACACTTTGCTTTTTTTGTAGACAAAGTTTTCAAGTTCAATTTCTGGGAAGGATTTGTTTTCTTTCTATATGTATTTTTCTTTTTCCTGGGTGCTTTTGTTTCCAATTTTCTCGTTGCTTTCTTTTCCCGAAAAGACGATCAGTACATTTACGCGATTCCCGCTTCCATAGAATGTTTCATTCTGTTTATGCTGGGCCTCTGGGGACAACGCCTGATAGTCATCAGTCCAAATACGATTGCGTTTAGTCTGCTTTTTGCAATGGGCTTGCAAAACTCTCTGGTGACAAAAATTTCGAGTGCCAATGTCCGAACCACCCATTTGACCGGATTATTTACCGACTTGGGTATTGAGTTGTCTCAATTATTTTTTACAAAACCCAGGGAACAGAAAAACGCCCTCATGTCCTCAATAAAGCTCCGTTTGACAATTATTAGCTTCTTTTTTATTGGTAGTATCGCCGGTGGAGTTTTATGCTCAAAAATAGGGCTTCACACGTTAATTTTTGCGGCAGCGACATTGGTTTTTGGTTTGATTTACGACAACATAAAATTCAGGTTTAATATATTAAGGCGAAAGTTAAAGAATAGCTAGCCTACCAGCTTATTTTTGGTCAGAACGGTGTCTTTCAAGAATCATTAATGACTTATGTACAGAACTATATATCCATAAGCCTGAACACTTAATGGAGTTAATAATAAAATAAAACAACATACTGGCACATGACAAAACATCGGTATGTGTACTTAAAAAAATTATTTACCAGCAACTTATGACCAAAAAAGTTTCTCTTTGGGGTCAGCGATGATCGAAAATGGCTGAGTGATTTGTATAAATAGAGATATCTGCTGGTCATAAGCCAAAGGCAGAAACCTGATTTCAGATTGAAGATAGATTATTGTGTATATTTGAAGGGTATGGTCATTTTAATCCATCAGCATATGAATAACCTGGACAAAACTTTTGATATTATACGCTTTACGGCAGACAATAAGCAGTATTACCCGGCTTCTATGAAAAGAGAAAGCTGGATGCCTGATACATACATTAAACATACAGAATTGAAAATCCCTCTGGGACAATCACGCTATGGCGGACCAATCGTTGACCTGCCCCAAGGTATAGAATATCCTGAGGAATTACGATTTGCAGCCCAGCTTGACTTATCCAGGTTTGCACCATTTGACAAATCAGGGCTACTTCCAAAGACAGGACAGCTCATTTTCTTTGCCGACATTTTGAACGACACAGGAAAAGTAATTTATGCTGACGAGCCAAATGAAAGTCTGATACGGATAGTAAAAGAACACCAGGAAAACTTCTTCCTGGGAGTCTTAATTGACAAAATCTTTTCAGACACAGAAAGCTTTTCCGAACGCTTTAGAGAAGCAGAGGATGAATGGGATAAAGAACACGCAAACGAAAATGGAAAATTGTGGGATTACTTCGCCGGTTGCGAAAAATCAAAAATATTTGGCATATACACGAATTGTCAATATGAACAGGAAGAAATTGAGAAAATAACTTTTTCTGACAATCTTCTGCTTTTGCAGATTGGAGGAAACGGATTTAATGATGAAGGTGTTTTTAGTGTCCTGATAAGCAAGCAAGACTTAATAGAGAGAAACTTTGACAATTGCGAATTTGCCTGGGGACAATCATGAAACCAACTCTCCAGGGGTTGTTATTCATCGTCAAACAGCTCTTGGAGAGTTACCGCCTACCAGACATCTAAACAGAAAACAAATGAACAAATCGTCAGAAGCTCATAAGAACTATGCTCCGGAAAAATTCTATCATGGCACCAAGGCAGATCTGAAGCCGGGAGACCTGATTGAAGCCGGCTTCAACTCAAATTACGGCCAGAGAAACAAGGCGAAGTATGTATATCTGACTGCCACTCTGGACGCTGCGATCTGGGGTGCGAAACTTGCAATGGGTGAAGGCACTGGCAGAATATACATAGTGGAACCTACCGGGCAGTTTGAAGATGATCCCAATCTGACTGATAAGAAATTCCCGGGTAATCCGACAAAATCTTACCGCACCTTGTATCCGCTTCGGGTTGTTGGTGAGGTAACCGACTGGCAGGGACACACTCCCGAACTGCTCCAAACAATGAAAGACCATCTTGAGCGACTTAAGCAACTTGGCATTGAAGCAATAGAGGATTGAGAAAAAATAAAGTGCTTGGTAAACCGGCCTTTCACATTTTTATACCCAGTATATCATTGTCCCAGGCTTGCTGTATATCCAGTGCATTCTGAAAATAACCAATAGCTATAGCCGGCCCCATGGTGGTTTTCTTTACCTCAAACATATATCCGGCTTCCAGACCAAAAGTTAATCCTCCGCTTGCATACCATACGTGTAATACTCATCCAGAGGGTTGATTATAACCAGCTTGTTGTTTATAAAAAGGAATTATCCTGCACACTCCCCGTCATTATATACAGCAGACACATACCCGCCAGCAACATTTTTTTATCATACTCTTTTGATTAGAAAGCCAGGGATTGTATTTTGAAATGAAGGGGTAAAATTAACCGGATAATGGAAATATACCAATCCGCAACCGACAGTTATCTTTGTTTATTTTGTTGCCCCCTATACGTAATTTATGAGAAAAATAATTCTGGACCTGGCAGTAACACTCGATGGGTTTATCGAAGGTCCCAACGGAGAAACAGACTGGTGTATCCTGGACGAGGATATGGACTTTGAGGGCTTTCTTTCTGGCATTGACACGATATTTTATGGCAGGGTAAGCTATGATATGTGGGGAAATTTCCAACCGGATGCAAAGGCAGCCAAAACAGAAAAAGCCCTCTGGTCAGGCGTTCACTCCAAAAAGAAATATGTTTTTTCAGGTACCCCCGGACAGGATGTCCGGGCGACATATATTACTTCGGACATTGCCGAAAAAGTTACTGAAATCCGGAAACAACCGGGCAAGGATATATGGTTGTATGGCGGCGCAAAGCTTATCAGAACTTTTATCAGCCTCCGATTGGTAGACGTATATAGAATATCAGTGCATCCGACTGTACTGGGAACCGGCAAGCCCCTGTTTGAAGATCCGAAAGATCGAATAAATCTCACACTAACAGGAATAAACAGATTCAAAACCGGTGTTGTACAGCTTATCTATGAACACCAGAGGCCGACGGGTAAAAATGAAAATCTGCCCTGATGAAAAAAGCTTAACCACATAAATCCTGAGAAAATGGAAATTACTGTCAGAAAAGAAAATAGTAGTAACATCAAAGAAGTCTATGAAATAAACAGACTTGCTTTCGGACAGGAAAACGAAGCCAGGCTGGTAAACCTTTTACGTAGCAGCAACGCATTTATTCCTGAGCTTTCTTTAGTGGCCGGATTTGGTGATAAATTGGTTGGGCATATTCTCTTTTCAAAAATTGTTATTGTTGATAAAAACCGGAAAGAGGCTGAAAGTTTGGCGCTTGCCCCCATGGCTGTCATACCGGAGTTTCAGCAAAAAGGAATCGGCCGACGCTTAGTCAAAAGCGGCCTCGACAAGGCCAAAGAGCTTAATTATAAATCAGTCATAGTATTAGGACATGAGCATTACTATCCCAGGTTTGGCTTTTTACCGGCAGACAGATGGCACATCCAGGCTCCCTTTGATGTACCGGCCAATGTATTTATGGCGCTTGAACTGATCCCAAACGGACTCGAAGGTATAAGCGGCACGGTAAAATATCCGAAAGAGTTTGAAGCAGTATAACCCTATGCACTGATGGCAGCTAACCATTTTGATACCATCTCTTATCTCCGATCCGGGAGCGCCATACAGCAAAAGGCTTATCGGGCGCTCTCCGGCTACCGGCTATTGGAGCAATTATGCGACTACACCCCCATACTGGCCGGAACTATCCCTATCGACATAGCAGTCGCAGGCAGCGATCTGGATATCCTGTGCTGCTATGCCGATACACAGACGTTCATAGCAGATATAGAAGATTTGTTCGGTCATATGCCCGATTTTTGCATTCATGATCAGTCAGACAATGATCCTGCAGCAATCGTAATCAGCTTTAGACTGGGCGATTTTGAAACAGAAATTTTCGCTCATACAATTCCGGTCAGGCAACAGTACGGCTACCGGCATATGCAGATAGAGTACATATTGCTGGGCCTGTATGGCGAACCACTGAGGCAGCAGGTAATCACCCTGAAAGAGCAGGGAGTCAAAACGGAGCAGGCCTTTTGCATCGCCCTTGGTCTTTCAGGCAACCCCTATCAGGCTTTGCTACAATTCGAAACCGGATTTACCGCTTAGTCAGAAAAAGAACGAACGTATAGCACTCCGATTCCACAACCTCACTTACTATAACGCTTTTTTATAAACCAAACGGATAAGTATCCGGAACAATAGTGCTATCCAATTGGCTATGAATCGGATGCAACGCTCTGGTCTGGTCAATAAACAAAAAGACGTCATACCGTGCCGAAAGTCTGGTTGGTACATAGTTGCCTCTCTCCCGCTCCGGATGATATACAACGCCAATAGCCCGGTGCCTCAGCCACTGATTGAAAAAATCATCCTGCTCCTGATCAAAGATCAGCAGCTTATCTTCGGGAGCATTTCTGTGCAGTATTTCCTCTACACTGTCAGGCCTGGCTTCAGGCACCAGCATCTTTTGCATAGGCGCCCCCCAGGCAGAACCAGCCATTACCTCACCTTGGTACGAACCAAATCCGACCAGTACCACATCTTCTTTTTTTTGCTGCTCTCGTACAAGTTGTCCTACATTGAGCAGCCCCTGACTGGCCATATCCGTAGCCCGGGCATCACCGATATGGGTATTATGCTCCCAAACAATGACTTTAGCGTCATCACCATGAAATTTCATGAGTGTGTTGAGCGTTTCGACCATATGCCGGTCTCTCACATTCCACGAGTCATCGGCAAAGGACACCATAGCCCGATAGTATTTTTCCGCATTGGCCATCACCAGCGCATTGACCTCTGCATTAAGTCCGGCCTCCCGGTCCTCATCATACGCAGGGGCTTTTTTTCGTACTTCCTGCAGAAGTTTCAGCACTTCTTCCCAGCAACCTTCTTTTGACCTGTCCAGAGCCCGGATATAAGCTCTCTCCTCTTCATCATATGGTTCAAAACAGTTGACTGCCTGCCGGGCAAAGCTGGCCGCCTCTGGATCTTCCCGATCCAGATAATTTACAACCAAATCCATAGACTCCCAGAGACTATATACATCCAGCCCGTAAAAACCGACTTTTTTGTCCGATGCAAAATGCTCATTATGATTTCTCAGCCACTCAGCCAACGCCGCAACTTCCCAGTTGGCCCACATCCATGTCGGCCATCTTTTAAAAGTTTTCAGTACATCGGAAATTTTTTCACCGCCATCCGTGTACTTTTTTACCCAACGGTTTATTTTATAGCAATCAGGCCAGTCCCCTTCTACTGCTATCAGAGAAAATCCTTTTTCCTCTATCAGCCGTTTGCTTATAGCAGTACGCCAGGTATAGTATTCGTGGGTTCCATGCGAAGCCTCTCCCAACAATACAAAACGCGCATCACCGATTCGGTCCAGCAGAGGATCAAGATCACTCGCTGTACGAAGAGGTTTGTAGCTTCTCAGTATGTTGTCAGATACTTCTATAGTAAGATTGGTATGCATCGCCATAGGATTAGATTTTTGAACGAATCAAGCACATATTCTTTCCAAACCAACTCCCGGACACAATGTTGAAAAACAAGCCTGTATCATCAGAATGTCTATACCCGAAAGTGTATAAATATACATAGAGACAAACTTTGAAATCCGGTATTTATATCAAATCTTCGCTGTACAAAGCACCGCTCTACATAACACTTTTTAGTACTATGAGTCGCCGGATATACCTGTATATTGCCATGAGTCTTGATGGTTACATCGCCAAACCGGACGACAACATCGATTTTTTGTCCAAAGTGGAAATACATGGTGAAGATTATGGTTATAACGACTTTGTGCAAAACGTTGATACTATTATCTGGGGACGCCGCACGTTTGACAAAGTGCTGAGCTTTGGAGATGAGCTGCCCTATAAAGACAAAGCAATTTATGTAATTTCCAATAGCAGAACCGGCAGCTGCCAGCATGCCGTATACCGCAACGATGTTGTCAAGCTGATCGGTGAGCTGAAACAACAGGAAGGCAAGCATATATACTGTGACGGCGGGGCTGAAATCGTATATGAGCTGCTTAAAAACAAGCTGCTGGACAGAGTCATTGTTTCTGTAATACCCCATCTGCCGGGCAAAGGCATACGGCTTTTCAAAGATGGGAGGCCAGAACAGGACCTTCGTTTCAAAAGAAGCATTTCCTACCCTCCCGGACTTGTCCAGTTATGGTACGATGTCATCCATGTCCGGAAAGCCGGATAAGCAACTTCCTTCTGCCCTGTCCAAAGTTTATTTCCATAATCAGGTGAATATTTTTGCACATACTCTGCCAAATCAGAATTACTCCCGATACTATTCTTTCTTAACCTTTGGATAGTTTACCGGTTGTCATTATATGACAATATAAAGTCATTTACTAGTAAACTATAATACACCAGTATATTTTTAGCCTATGAACTGGATTATTCTGATTTTAGCCGGAATTTTTGAAATTGTTTTCGCTTTTTGTCTTGGCAAAACCAAAGAGGTTGAGGGCATGGCAATGTGGTACTGGTATCTTGGATTTGGTGCTGCTCTGATATGCAGCATGACCCTTCTTGTTAAAGCCGCCCAAACTCTTCCACTCGGTACTGCTTATGCTGTATGGACAGGAATCGGTGCAGTCGGCACTGTGCTTATCGGTATCTTCTTCTTTAAGGATCCGGCCAATTTCTGGCGTCTGCTTTTCCTTGCCACACTGATTGGTTCCATCATCGGGTTAAAAACAGTTTCCTGAGCCGGTATAAATTAATAACTCCGTTAAAAACGGTGACTAATCTCTCAATCAGCTAGTCCGGATTAATAAATTGTAAGATAAAAAATCTTGTTCCGAATTACTTCAATTCCTTTCACCCGTTTTTGTTTTAAATCCGTAATAGTCAGAATTGGAGCTTGTATCTTCCGGCCGGAACCCTGGCTTGCCAGGTATCATCCATTTCCGCTGCCGTACCATAAGATATGTTTTAGACACCTGCCAGAAGACCGCCTGACAATGAGCCCGGACAATCCCTTTAATAGTTCCGGTCTGAGCCAATATGTCAGAAGATAAAATAAAAAAACAATAGAAAAAGACGCATAAAAACAATATTATTATTAAATGCATAAAAACTACATTAGCAGCATAAACGACAGACTAAGACAACAAAAAGAAATTCTTAACTAAAAAAATTGACGTAAAAATAACAACGAAAACAAAAGTAACACTGAGGTTAGTCCCGGATTCTGTTTATTTCGGAATCTGCCTTTTCCAGAAATTTAAATAAAGCATAAAAGTCTTCAGCTGCTCTTTGAAGTACCGGATCGTACTCTTCCGGTCTGACGGCAATGAGATATGCATAGAACATATCGCACAGACTTTCCTTCAGATACAAAGGTGACACTTGTTCAAACAGGTGTTCAAGATCTTCAATGATGACACTATTGACCAATACCTTTTGTCCATTTTGTGATTTCATATTCTTTTGCATTTTCTTACATAGCTAACTGTTCGTTAATATTTTAATCTTCCCAAAAAATGATACACTTGCAGCAATTAGAAAAAACTAATATATAAAAAAATGTCACAACAGGACAATTTATTTTCTCAGGAATACTTTATATATTACATGACAGTAGAATACTTTTATCTCCATATGCAATATGGAAAGTTTTGGAGATAAAATAAAAGCGATCAGGCTGGCGCAAAATCGCACCCAGGAAGACATAGCCTTTGAATTGGAAATGACTATCAGCGCCTATTCCAAGATCGAAAGAGGGCAAACAAACGTCAATCTGTCAAGGATCTTACAAATTGCTAAAGTATTAAAGATACCTGTCTCTGAAATATTCAGTTTTGGAGAAGAGGCATCCGGCATGAAAGCCGAGCTTGAAAAACTTCAGCAGGAAAACATCGAGAAAGAAAAAATGCTTATTAAAAAAGACAGAGAAATCATTGAGTTACAGCGTCAGCTCATACAAACGCTGAGTCAGAAGAAGAAAAGGTAAACGCGACAGCTTGCCGGCTTTAGAAGTTACTGGTTTACCAGTTGTATAGTACAATCAGGAAGCAATGCTTTCAATTTCTTATAACGACCATCATTGGCAGACATGGAGCTATAAATGACCAGATCTGTTACCTGCTTCAACTCGGCTAATGTTGCAATAAGGTCATCACTTACCTCCTCCGGATCTACTTCCAGCTCCCTCAGAGATTTCAAATCCTTCAGCTTAACCAACTCTTTTTCAAAACGAAAACCGATATGACCGCGAATCTCTATTCGCTCCACCGCCTCAAAATTGACAATCCAGTCAGGTATATCCTTAAACTTTGATTCTCCGAAATACTGTTTCCCTTTTACTATTCGCTTGGTCGGGGCGGAAAGATAAAGTACCCTGCAGTTACTGTATTTCAGAATATCTTTGGGAAGAGTTTTCTTTTCGGTCAGGTACTTGACCATGCTCAGCCTGAATACATCATACGGATTACTCAATGCGGCTGTCTCATATGTATATACTTTCGAAGAGTCTGTCTGGGCTTCAGCTTTACCAAATGAGAATATGGCACATAGAGCCACAGCAAGCAGGAATGGGATTTTCATCGAAAAGGTTTTTGTCAAACTTTCGCTAAAATAACAAAAATATTTACGGAGTAGAAATATTTCAATACGGCGAAAACGTCAGAATCCAATCATCGGGAACAAAACAGCTAATAAAACCAGGCTCCCTCAATATACAACGATCGTTTTGGTTGAGGTTGATGTCTTGGATCCGTTAGAAACCTCAAGTGAAATCGTAAACGTACCAGTTTCGCTGAACGTATGACGAACCTGCGCATCTGCATTTCTATAGGTATTTCCATCTCCGAAATCCCAGTTGTATTTTCTGGCATTTACAGAACAGCTTATAAGATGCACACTTGAATTTACTTTTACACGATCTCTGTTACCACTAACTTGAAAACAGGCGTCCGGCGTGGGCGAACAGGAAAAAAAAGCTGAAAAAATCAGCATTGGCAGAATAAGAGTCCTCATAGTAACTTGTAAAAAACAAAACATGGATACGTACGGGTAAAGGTATCATGGGTTTTATTTTTATCAAAAAAAATTGCGAAGAAAAACTACTGTATTTCCAACTCCATAGACACTCAAACACTTACCTCTGCTTTCTCGCCTGTGTCAAATTGCAGGAATTTATCTTTATATTTAAATGGCACAATTTTTTCTTTTTGAAAATATAGTTTTATAATTGACATCATAAATTTCAATCAAAAATATTTCAATAAATTCTGAAGCTGATTTTGCAGCTTTAGCTATGGACCTGGTAATAAACATATAGTTGCTGTGAAAAAAACGCTGATTATAATACCTACTTATAATGAAAAAGAAAATATAGAGGCCATAATCAGGGCAATTTTTTCCCTGTCACTCCCCTTTCATATCCTGATAGTAGATGATAATTCTCCGGACGGTACAGCCCAGATAGTACAGACATTGCAAACAGAGTTTCAGGACCGGCTTTTTCTGGAAAGACGTACCGGTAAGCTTGGATTGGGAACAGCCTATATTCATGGCTTTAAGTATGCCTTACGCAATGGCTACATCTATATAGGCGAAATGGATGCGGATTTTTCTCATAGTCCCCATGACCTTCTGTGCCTCTATTCTATCTGCGAAGAAGGCAATGATGTAGCCATAGGTTCCAGATATATCAACGGTATAACAGTTATAAACTGGCCTATGGGGCGTCTGCTGATGTCATATTTCGGCAGCCGGTACGTGCAGACTATTACAGGCATGCCGATCAATGATACCACTGCCGGTTTTATTCTATACAACCGGAAAGTGCTGGAGGCTATCGATTTTAACGAAATTAAATTTACCGGCTATGGCTTTCAGATCCAGATGAAGTTTTATGCATGGAAACTTGGCTTCCGGCTCAAAGAAGTACCTATTATCTTCACAGACCGCACAAAGGGAACATCGAAAATGACCAGTGGTATATTTAAGGAAGCTGTTTTCGGAGTAATAAAGATGAAAGTAAAAAGCTGGTTTCAGCATTTTACTCCCCGGAACACTCCGGCTGATATTGACTAGTTAAACCTGATGGACCGTACCGGGCGCATGCGGCTGATTATATAGGCCGGAACCAGCAATACCAGCGTAACTACTGTAAATGTCAGCAGATTAATCCCCAGAATTACCGGCCAGTTAAATTCAATAGGCACATAAGTCATATAATAGTTTTCGGGGTCCAATGGTATAATTCTCAAATAGTACTGCAACGCACATACTCCCAGACCAAAAAGATTACCATAAAATAAGCCGATCAGAATAATCCGTGCACCGGAATAGATAAATATCCGGCGTATCTGCCCGTTGTTTGCCCCCAATGCTTTTAATACACCAATCATATTGGTGCGTTCCATAATCATAATCAGCAACGTAGCCACCATATTAAAACTGGCAACAGCCAGAATCAGCACGAGAAATATTACCACATTACGGTCAAGGAGCTTTAGCCAGTCAAAGATCTGAATATACTTGTCGGTTATTTTTTCAATCTGCATATCATAATCCATATACTCGAAAACAGCTTCGGAAATCTCATTCAGGTTGTTAAAATCAGAAACAAAAATTTCATAACCTCCTACCAGAGTATCCGCCCAGTTATTGATTTTTCTGTTGAGCCGAATGTCTCCGAGCACAAAATGCTCATCAAACTCCTCCAACCCCGTTTCATATATACCTTTTACAGTCAGCTTCCGATAAGCAGGAGCAGCATAATTGGTACGCGAAAATATCATGATTACAGGATCTCCGATATCCAGATTCATCCGGCTGGCTATCTTCTGGCTTATAACCACCTCCGGTACATAACCGGAATCAGGGAATGACAGAAACTCTCCCCGAAGCATATTCTGCGAAAAATCCGAGAGACGAAAATCTTCTCCCACACCTTTCAGAATTACCCCCATTATGTCTTCATCTGTCCGGAGCAAAGCCGGTTTGTTGCTGAAAACCTGTATATGCTCTATTCCTTTTACCTCCTCCGGCCGGACATACAAATCTGTATTTTGGCTCAAAGGAGACTCTTCAAAAGACTTTTTAAGGTCATATTTTGTTATCTGAATATGTGCACCAAAGCTAAAAATCTTTTCCCGGATTCTGGTCTTAAAACCATCCAGCACACCGTTAGATATCAACATTACCATCAATCCAAATGCCGTCACGGCAATAGCAATTCTGGTAACTGTATACGAAAATGAATTCTTATCCGAACGAGTTATTCTTTTGGATATAAAATAATTTAGATTCAAATTTCTTTAATTTTGTCCGCCTCCTGTGCCAGGTACAGATTTTGATAATAAAAATTAAATATATGAATAAATTGTTTTCTTTTGTTTTGGTTCTGTCAAATATCCTCCTGCTGGGGATATATACTGCATTTGCCCATGATACGGGAAAGCCGGATGCCAGCGCCAACAGACCAGTTCCGGCCGCCAGCCAGCTGAATGAATACCTCCCATTACTGAAAAACAAGAAAGTAGCGCTGGTAGTCAACCATACCTCTCTGGTTGATAATACACACCTTGCAGATACCCTTCTTTCCCGGGGTGTTTCGGTTGTCAAAATATTTGCTCCCGAACATGGTTTCAGGGGGAAAGCAGATGCCGGAGAAACAATCAAAAATGACGTGGATGCAGTAACAGGTCTCCCGATTATAAGCATATACGGCAAAAACAAAAAACCCCGCCCGGAACAATTGAAGGATGTGGATATTATCCTATTTGACATTCAGGATATCGGTGTCCGTTTTTTCACATATATAAGCACCATGCATTATGTAATGGAAGCAGCTGCCGAAAATAACAAGGAGGTTATGATTCTTGACAGACCCAATCCCAACGGCAATTATATTGATGGACCTTTGATGGAAGACAAGCACAAATCATTTATAGGTATGCACCCCATTCCGATCGTGCACGGGCTTACCGTAGGTGAACTGGCTCAGATGATTAACGGTGAAAAATGGCTGACCGGCGGACAACAGGCAAAATTGCATATTATCAAGGCCAAAAATTACTCACATAAAGATTTTTACAGCTTGCCTGTAAAACCTTCTCCTAATCTGCCCAACGACCTTTCCATAGCTCTTTACCCAAGCATATGTCTTTTTGAAGGAACCATTATCAGCCTTGGCCGGGGCACTATGTTTCCGTTTCAGGTAATCGGTTATCCGGACAAAGCATATGGGGATTTCAGTTTTACTCCCGTAAGCATTGATGGTATGGCAAAGAATCCGCCACTTGAGAACAAAGTATGCTATGGACTGGATCTGCGCTCTTCACCTCTTACCAGAGCTTTTACGCTTAAGTACCTGATTGATTTCTATCAGAAGTCTAAAGACAAATCAACGTATTTTACTCCGTTTTTCTATAAGCTTACCGGCAACGAAAAACTTCGGGAACAGATACAAAACGGCCTGAGTGAAGAAGAGATCAGAAAAAGCTGGCAAACGGACCTGAATAAATATAAAGAAGTAAGGAAAAAGTATTTACTTTACCCCGATTTTGAATAGAGACAAGCGTGGCAAAAGATCTTAGAATAATATATATGGGTACCCCCGAATTTGCGGTACCATCGCTGGAAATACTTATCAAGAACGGATTTAATGTTGTTGCTGTGGTAACCGCTCCGGACAAGCCCAGCGGACGCGGACTCAAGCTGACTCCCTCACCGGTAAAGCTTGTTGCGCATGAGCACAATATCCCCGTACTGCAACCGGAAAAACTAAAAAATCCATCCTTTCTGGCGGAGCTCGCTTCTTACAAGGCCAATCTCCAGGTCGTAGTCGCATTTCGTATGCTGCCGGAAGCAGTCTGGAATATGCCGGTTTACGGCACATTTAACCTTCATGCTTCATTGCTTCCAAACTACCGCGGGGCCGCCCCGATCAACTGGGCAATCATCAACGGAGAAAAAGAGACCGGAGTCACTACGTTTTTCCTGAATCATGAAATCGATACGGGAGATATTATTTTTCAGGAAAAAACGCCCATTGATCCCGAAGAAAATGTTGAATCCCTGTATCACCGCCTTATGAATATGGGGGCTGAGCTTGTTCTGAAAACGGTGCAAAATATACAGTCAGACCGTATCACCACTTCCAGGCAACAACCCGATACTCAATGCAAACCTGCTCCAAAGATATTTAAGGAAGACTGCAAAATTGATTTCTCAGCAACAGCCCCTGAAGTCAAAAACTTTATTCGTGGTCTGGCTCCCTATCCGGCTGCCTGGACCACCCTCGCCGGCAAACATTTTAAAATTCTGGCAGCTGAGATTGTTTCTTCTGTATCCGGACAACTATCCGGCATTGATCCGGCTTATTCGACCAACAATAAAGATTGTCTGCTGCTTCATACCAGAGACGGAGCTGTTTCGGTAAAAGAGCTCCAAATGGAAGGAAAAAAAAGAATGACAATAGAAGAGTTTTTCAGAGGAAATAAATTATCATAAGAAGAAAACATCATGCCCGTTATCAGTATCATAGTTGCAGCTGATCAGAACAAAGCAATCGGAAAAAACAACAGCCTTCCCTGGCATCTTCCCAATGATCTGAAGTTTTTCAAAAACAAGACGATGGGGCATCATATGATTATGGGCCGAAAAACTCTTGAATCCATCGGGAAGGTACTTCCCGGAAGGACTTCAGTCGTAATAACCCGGCAAAAGAACTTTGCTTTTCATGGTGCAGTAGTTGTTAACTCTGTAAAAGATGCGCTAACCTATGTAGCCGAACATGAAAAAGAAGAAGCCTTTGTAATCGGCGGAGCCGAGATTATCAATCAAATGATCAGCTATGCCGATACAATATATTATACAGATGTCAAAACAACCATAGAAGGTGCTGATGTATTCCTCGAAAATTTCAGGCAGGATCAATGGCTGGAGACAAGTCGTATCCGTCATGAGGCAGATGAAAAACATGCCTTCGCATACGATTTTGTAACGTATCAGCGAATACAATAATAACCGGACAATTTTGCCGGTATCAGCGGTTTAGATATATTTTTCCCACATTCTTTCTGAATACTTTATCTGCACCGGTTTCCCGATGATTGAATCCTTCGCTGCCTGTAATCTCTACTTTGTACAGATAGATTCCGTTGGCCAGCTGTCCCCCGCGCTCATCTCTCCCATCCCAGACCAGACCTGATACATTATTACCAATACGAATTGAACCTGATCCGGCAGCTTTAGAGATCTTTCTTACGACCTGTCCCGTGACATTCATAATCGTAACAGAAATCTCCTCAGGAACCCTGCTTCCTGTCAGCGTAAAGGCAAAACATACATTTGACGAAAAAGGATTGGGATACGGATAAAAATTGGATACGGATGATTCATTTATCACTTCAAATGAAATCTCATAAGGATTCAGACCGGATCTGTTTCCGGATGCGTCCTTCCCCTGAACCCGGAGCATATAAATACCATCTTCCAGATTTTGCGGATTGTACTCTACTTTAAATGCATTCGCCTGGCCACTGATCTGCCCCCATGACACTACAGCGGGATCTGCATAGCTGATTCTTTCATATGCACACCCGGTACATGGCCTTTTGAGAAAGATTTCCAGGCCAGAGGTATCATCCATAATCCGAAACCGGTTTTCATCCCGAAGCGTTATTTCAATCATCGGACTTGGTGAAATGATTTCACCATCCATCAGATATACTCCGTCAAATGTAACATCAAGCAACGGATTGACATGATCAGCTATAACTGAAAAAGCAGCTTCCAGTACGTTGTTGGAATAATATAGTTCTGGCTGCAATTCCGGATTTACATAGGCCAGCAGAGTATTCTCACCAGCCCAGCCAACGGTACTGAATTTATAGGAAAATTCAGCAGAAGCCCCCGGAAGCAGGGGCTGTATGGCAATTGTATCACGTTTAATTCTGCCTGACTGCATATTACGGGTAATAAACACAACCTTCAGCGCATCATCAAACGGTCTCGGGGAAATATTTTTAAAAGTATAGGTCCACCTGACAGAATCCCCCTCCTGCTTTACAACAGCATCGTAATACTCTTTGCCATAGATAAGCGGCAGCATCGTTCCCTCCGGTACTCCTTCATAGGCTATATTCCAGTATCGCAGATAAGGAGGTGTCAGACCAGTACTGTCATACAGATACGCCTTTAGCTGAAGATACGGAAACTGAACTGCATCAAGGTCAGAAAGATCCATAAAGCTTTCAGAAACTTCTCTGTACAGGGTATCTTTTTTACCTTCATTATTGATTCCTATAAGAGCGATTCTATAATGGTCACCAGGTTGTGATTTTAGCTGATAGCTAAGCGATCCCCATTCAGAAGCCGGTCCGATTACCGGACTCTCGATGGTTCCGAAAAGATTTCTGCCTTCAAGCACATGACTATAGGTAATAATCTCATCCTTCTCACCATATTGCTCAAACAGTGGTGTTCCATGCCCTTTTCTGCCCAGAATGATATAGGGCATATCCGGAACAAGCTCATTAAGAAGTGTAGCCCCCAATACTTCTTCTATTTTACTCTTTAATTCCGGAAGCCAGTTGCCATACGGCACTGTTCCGGAACTCATTAAAAGCACATAATCGCCCGGTTTTACAGCATCCAGATAACGGATCAGGTCAAATTGTCCGGAGCTGACGTCATTGGTATTTCCCAGATTGGTAAAAGAATTGATTCGTTTGCCGGAGTTGCTCTGACCACATACATTGTTCAGAGTCAACGGAAAATAAGGTACAAGATCACTTTTATCCATCGTGATAGCCAAAATACCCTCCCTGCAATTTCCCCGGTTTTCATATACAATCCCATCTCCGTTAATTCCCAGATCCGTATAATAAATCGGCAGCTGCGTATGATCCGGTCCTACATAATGCTTGCCGGGCGAGGCAGCCGTCAAGACTGCTTCCAGAGTCGAAAAAACATAAGCATCTGCGTTGATATCAATAGCCAGTCCCTGTAGTGTTCCCTCATCAATTTGCGGCAGGGCCGATTGCGACCACCCGTCAGGGCCATTCTTTATGTATACAAAAGAACTATAGGTCCAGGCTGTATCGAGCTCGCTGACCACCTCCTTAAATCGTACGCGCCAGTAATACACCATGGTATCATTGAGGGCAACATCCGGCAATAAATAAACCGGTTCGGTATGCACAAGAGCTGCAGATTTTACATAGATCGTTTTTTTAAAGGGACTGTCAAAAACGTGACTGCTATCCAGCTCAAACACAAACTCCTTCTCCTCCATATACAGATCCGTAGACTGTGCAACAAGGCTTACTTCCGGCTTGTTCACAATAGAGTATTTTTCCGGAAACATGGCAATGATACCACTTGCAGGCATAAAATATTGAAATATATACTGATTGTTTTGCCTGTCCAGTTCTGCTATCTGCTCATAGGGATCGATCGTCACCGAAAACTCATTCACCCCGTGCAACCCCTGTCCGCCTGCATTTCTGATCGTTAGCTCAATCCTGCCGCTATAATTGGGCAACCGGACGGAAACCGTGTCAAGATAAGTGATAGTCCCAATCGTCCGCTGTACAGTAATAAGCACAGGCTCAGAATAGGTCAGTCCGAAGTTCTGAATATCAATATGCACTTTGAATGAATCAGAAACAGCAGTTATCGGATTTTCATCAAAGGAAGCCAACACCACATTCTTTATTGCAAAATCCGGTTTCTCCGGTGCATACATCCTGATTGAAGGATCACCCATCAAAAATACCTGCTGTTGCATGGCATTTATATGAAAATCAGCATAGGAGTTCATTTCAAGATGAACCAGACGCTGCACATCCCCCACAGATAATGGTGTTTCATACGTAGCCCGCCTGGAAAACATCTGCGTATAAAAAACCCTTGTATAATCATCAAGCAGGGAAATATATCCATAATCCGTATGCCCCATTGACAGTATACCCCCGAGATTATCCGTATGGAGCCAGTTTTCAGCCAACGAGTAGGGTACTGAAGAACTTACCGTATTGCAACCATTAAGAATCAGCATCGGGTATTTTCCATAGTTATTGTACCCATAGAGCTGATTGGTTACATATCCGATATCAATATCTTTCACGTTGGGTGAATCATGCCCCAGAAATGTTATGTAGGAAACTCCTTTATTGACTTGCTCCGCAACTGTTTCTATAAGCCGGTCCTCAACATAGTAGTTGACTGTCTTAACAATATGCTTTACCACCTTGCCACCAAAAACCGTATCTTCCACAATCGGAGCCAGGCTTTCAATCTTATTCTTGAAATTCAGAATCTCATCAGTCGTTTTACCTCCGCTTAGATGAAGAACATTTTTTCTCCATGCCTCACCGGATGGCAGGCTTTCATGTGTTTTTACCTTGTTCAGATAAGCGCGTACTTCGTCGGGGTATTTGGCATTCAGCCTGCCCACAGGAAAAGCAGCCACATGTTCCGGATTGCCCTTCAAACCATTCACATATACAAGATCACTGGTCGGATTCCCGGCATGCGGTACAAAATTTTCAACATAATCCCATGTATTCTGCGCAAGATAAGCTCCAGGATTGAAACGATGCAATTTGCCTACCCGATAATGATTGTAATCCAGATCGACACCTCTTCCGATAATAAAAAGATACCGGACCCTGGAATATTCAGCCATATATCGGCAATAGTTCCGTATAGCCAGCGGTGTAAACTCACCATAAGCAAACTCATCAAAGAGATCTCCTGCCAATGATAACGATGTCTGATAGCTTCCGCCCTCGACAGAGTTTCTGTACCTTGCATACTCCTCTGCTTCGGACCTGAATCGAGGATGTGTAATAATCAGGAAATCCGCATTTTTTACCCTGCTGTCATCCGCTCCGTGAATGCTGGTCAATGCGCTCACAATTTTATGAGGCTTCAGATAGGGAGTGCCGGCAGAAGAGACGAACATCTGCTGCTTCCCGGCTGGCAAAAGAATCTGGCTGCCGGCCGATGGTTCTGCCTCATAAATTGAATTAAGATCTGTAACATTATAAATAGCGCTGAAAGATTCCGGCACAGTCACCGATGCGGAAGTGGCAAGGTCAAAATTCAGCCTGCGATCGGATACAGCCGGTACAATGATCTCTTGCGGATACTCAAGCTTTATATAGGAAACGCCTATTCTGTCGGTATAGCTGCTACTTCCTTTCAAACGCACGGTAACCCGCAGAGAGGTTCCGGTCATCAGACCGGAAGGGATATACGTAAAAAATTTCCGGTTTTCGAAGCCTTCAAACAATTGTACCGGCAGGGAGCCAATAACACTGTTATTCGTCCCGACAATGATCTCAACGTTATGCTTTTCTTTGTTATAACCGGATAGTAAAACTTCAAGTCTGGAATCCGGTCCGGAATTCCGGATAGCAGACACAGGCAAGTTATAGACCCGGTCTACTGCCGGATTCGATGGACCTTTGCCAAACGCAGCCCCGGTCCATCCTTCACCATATGTAAAATATGCTGATCTGTTTTCTCCTGTCATTACCCCCCGGTTATATGCCTCTGCCAATACAATTAACTCTTCCTGCCAGTGCCAGTCTATTGAAGTCACAGCATTCTGATAGGGCTTTTTTTGGATACGCTTACCAGGATTACGGCCCTCTGTCAGAAAAAAAGCGCATGTATCAGAATGAAGGTTAATAAATGAGTGTGGTTGCGACTCAGCAGGATTGTATAAATAGGCATCCAGTGTACCATCATTCCGTTTTCCATAAAAAATCAGGGAATCTTCCGGATCAAACCTTCCATCTTCACTTCCTTTTAAAAGAATTGCCTGTTCTTTTCCCCTATGCCAAAGCTGGATATTAGCGGGATTTAATTGCTGAACAGCCACCCCGTTTTCTATAAGTTCTCTTCCTGTTATGGCATAAAAGCCATTCTGATATGTCTCTATTTTATAGTACTGCTGACCGGGAACAATCCATTCATTACCATATTGCTGCGAAAAAGCAACGATATGCAATCCCAGCAAAAATAAAGTCACCAGAAGCTTACAATCAAGATGTTTCAATTACCCGTCAGTTTAAGTTTATTGTTAATGAAAACACATTAGAGTACAGAATCTCCGATGTATTTCCAGGGTTTGTTAGCGCATAATCTATCGAAAACCTGTAAATTTTTACGCCGATTCCAAAATTTGGTTGGACACTGTAATAACTTCGGCTAAAATCCTGTATCTTCTGAAAGTTGCCAACCCCGCCCCTCAGAAATATGATTTTCTTATAATCAATCTCGATCCCGGCCGCAGGTTCGACAGAAGCAAGTCCGGTCTTGATCAGCGTATTTCTCTTACCATCAAACGTTGTGATCAGATCAAGAGCAGCCAGAACTCCGATTTTCCTTTCTTCCTTAACAAAGTTTTTTGCCACTCCCAAAACCAGTCGCGGAAGGGTTATTTCTATTGAATTCTGCGGTATTTCGTTTCCTGTCTGAATGAAAATATCTCTGAACATTTCGGTATTATATGACCAGGCATTAAATGTATTGGTAACATCACGAGCCATAAGTCCGAAAAGCCAGGATTTATGTTTATACTTTGCACCTGCATCAAGACCGAATCCCCAGGCCGTGGCAAAACTTCCGACAATGCGGTGCACTACCTTAAAATTTGCTCCGGTCTGTACTCCTTTCAGGCGGGGAATCTTACGGGCGTATGAAAGTATAAAAGCATAATCAGAAGCAGAAAAGTAACGGACATTGTCATAGTTAATCGTTCCATTGGCATCATACAAAAACCGTGTATCAGGAATATCATCTATCCCGAAACGAATCACGCTGACACCTATGACCGAATTGGAATCGAGGCGGGTCGCCACACTTCCGTAGTCATACTTTGCTATACCAGCAAAATACTCTGAGTGCATAAGTCCAACCTGATACCTGGAAGATAAATCGAGAAGTCCGGCCGGATTCCAGTAACCGGAAGTTACGTCGCTGGTTACAGCTGTCATTGCATTGCTCATACCATGAGCACGTGCGCCTACACCGATACTCAAAAATTCATTACTATATTTAGGTGCGGAAGTCTGTGCAAAAGAGGTAACAATCTGGATAAAAAATAGAACACCCGAAAAAAAGATTCTGTACATATGGGATTTTTTTCTCACAACGAGAAATCTGTATAATAATTTTATACCAATACCTGACCCTCAGAATTACAAAAACAAAAGTATATTGCTATCGGGAGAAAATATCTTACCAATTCCCGAAACAATATTACTAATAATCATGTAGTTTTTGTAAAAGGAGTGGAACTTGGACTGTATGCCCCTGAAGGTACCGCCACGGACCTTAGATTCACATACAGCCAAGCCCACATAGCTTTAAGCTTGTATTTCCTGTGAATCTTAATATCTTGGCGGTTTCTCAAGGAAACAGGAAATTTATGCCGTAAATATAGAAACCTTTTTAGATTTATTAAAAATCTTTAAGCTATATGTTGTATTTCTTAGTGCATTCTTACTGATCAAAACGAATGGGTAAAAGTTTGGTTTTCTGTGAAACATTATAAAAATGTAATATTGACCAAATTTTTATGCCACATTTTTGTAACCCCATCGACCAGATTAATTATAGAGTAGATTGATGCCCGGGAATACCACTGTAAAAATTGTTCCGCATCCTGACATGAATCAGATTACAAAACAATCCTGCAAGCTTCCACACAATATAAAAACCTTATTATGAAAACAATAACAAAAAATATATTCTGAGAAGCATTTCAAAAATCTTGTCCTGAGGTTCGAAATCAGCATATAAGCCGTGAGTGGCTTTAATTAAGAGTAATATTTTTTCTTATTTTCTTAATATTATCCCTGTAAACACCCTTTTTTCTTTATCCGGAGCACAATACTTAACGTATATGAAAGGAAGTTCCTACGGGACTATCCGGCAGATCTGTTTTCATCAGTTAGTAGCAAATGCAAGAAAATACATGCTTAGCGCATGAGTATACGCTGGTACTTTTCGGAGTTGAGCGGATCCAGTTCTCTCAATATTCTGGCAGCCTCTTCCCGTACTTTCATATCTCCCTTGGAAAAAACTCCTACCAGCTCGTCTGATTTAGCCAGAAAAAATGATTTAATAACTATGGAATAGGGTTTTAGTATATTGACCTGTCTGATCGACTTAAGGTATTCGAGAATTTCTTTCCTTTTTTCGTCCTGATTTTCATCAAACGAATCAAGAGCTACTCTGTGATATTTGTAAAACCCTTCCCTAAATTCTGTAATCTGCTGATGATTCATATTTTCCTGCAGCCAGTAGCGACCGTTATAATCCTTTCCTTCATCCCAGCCCGGAGCCGAAGACATCGCCGTGTTCAGAATATTCCGGGCTTTTTCAAAATACGGAGAGCCGCCCAACGGAGAAAAAGAATCATAATCCATTCCTATGATAATATTGATATAATAGCCAAGTACAGAGGTAAGATTGGACAGGAAGCTGTTTTCATTAAAATTCATCTGAATGGACTCTCTGTACTCAAACTGAAAGCTCCTGTCCAGAAAGTTTAACAATACCGTCTCATAGGTAGAGCCATATACAGGCCTCAGTGCCATAATCTGTATAGATCCCTCATAACTTCCAGCTGTCACCGCTCCTTTTTCGAGGGTAATAAGTATATTGCATTTAATACGTTCTTCTGTTTCAAAAGCATCGTCAGTCCATTTACGGGTATTGATAAATGATGCAATATCCTTCTGCATGGTTTCAAATACACGTCTGTCTGTAGCCTGTATCTTCTCCGCATTAATCGAGACATTGCAGTTCAATTCCTGAGCACGTGCATACAAGCCCTGAAAAATGAGAAAAAAGAGTATAATGTGTATTTTATTCATGAATTATAATAGAGCAAAGATATTCTGAATGATATCTGATGCAGCGTCTTTCTTACTTTTTAACTCAAAAGCGTTTATTTTATTATACCTGTCAATAATCGTTATCTTGTTGGTATCATATCCGAAACCGGCTCCGGGGTCATTAAGCGAGTTTAAAACAATAAAATCCAGATTCTTGCTAAGAATTTTCTTTTGTGCATTCTGAAGCTCATTATCTGTTTCAAGAGCAAATCCGATGATTATCTGATCTTTTCTTTTTCTTTTACCAAGCTCGGCAGCTATATCTTTTGTTTGAGTAAGTGGCAGTGCCAGCATGTCATCCCCGGCATCTTTTTTCATTTTGCTGCTATGAACAATAGCGGGTTTATAATCCGCTACAGCAGCAGCCATAATTATGATATCGGCTTTCTCTGAATACCGGAGAGCCTCAGTATACATTTCCTCGGCTGTTTCAACACGAACACACATTACTCCTTCTTCCTCTCTGAGATAGGTTGGTCCGGATATCAATATTACTTCCCCTCCCTGATGCAGACACTCTGCAGCGAGTGCATAGCCCATTTTACCGGTTGAACGATTGCCTATAAAGCGGACAGGATCCACTGGTTCGTAAGTAGGTCCTGCGGTAATAAGCACTTTTTTTCCTTTCAGGGGTAAATGCTCCGGACTGCTCAGCAAATTTTGCAGATAACTCAGAAGCTCTTCCGGCTCCTGCATTCTTCCTTTACCTATAAGTCCGCTTGCCAGTTCTCCGTGTGAAGAATCTGCTATATGATTGCCATATTCCTGCAAAAGTTTCAGATTTCTTCTGGTTGCGGGATGCTGATACATATCCAGATCCATGGCAGGAGCAAAAACTACCGGACATCTGGCAGACAGATATACAGCTGTCAGCAGATTGTCACAGATACCACCCGCGCATTTGGCTATAGTATTGGCAGAGGCAGGAGCAATAAGAAAAATATCTGCCCAGAGCCCCAGTTCAACGTGATTATTCCAAACTCCGGTTTGAGCATCACTTGTAAACTCAGTAATAACCGGATGCTTGCTTAATGTCGAAAGAGTGAGCGGAGTAATAAAAGAACAGGCAGAAGTAGTGGCAATTACCTTTACTTCTGCCTGTTCTTTTACAAGTAAACGCACCAGATGAGCCGCTTTATAAGCGGCTATGCTTCCGCAAACTCCGAGTAATACCTTCTTTCCACGGAGCATACAGGTACTTATTCTTTCTCTGACTGAGAAGGTGCATTTTCCTCCTCAACCCTTCTGAACATGATTTTGTCATCCATAAACTCTTCCAATGCTACAATAGAAGGCTTTGGCATTCTTTCATAGAATTTCGAGATTTCAATTTGCTCTCTGTTTTCAAAGATTTCTTCCAGATTATCAACGGTAGAAGCAAAGTCAGCAAGTTTATTATTCAATTCTTCCTTAACTTTAGTAGACACCTGTCTTGCTCTTTTAGACGCTACAACAATGCTTTCGTATATATTTCCGGTCTTTGCAGCAAGTTTTTCCGTATCTCTGGTTATAATCGCTGAAGGTATGTTTGTTTTTTTCATAATTAGCTTCTGATCTTTTTTATACTGTCAAGGCTCTTTTTATAAATTTGCTCAGCCTCTTTTTTGAATTTACTATTCGGATACTGATCTACAAAATTCTCATAAAATTCGATAGCTTCCAAATACCTTTCCTCCTGTTTTGCAGTTACACTGACCTGAGCCAGCTTAAACTGGGAGTTAATCTGCAACCAGGATGCTTCCTCAACATAACCGGAAGAAGGGTATTGCTTCATAAAAGCCCCAAAAGCTATAACCGCTGATTTATAATGAATATTATTGTTTTTTCCCAGATCGTAATATAGCCTGGCTTTGTCAAAAGCCTTTCTCTCAAGCTTTTTATTGATCTCATCTGTCAGCTGATTTACCTCTTCGAGATACTGGCTTTTAGGATAACGGTTCACAAATTTCTGAAAAGCCCTTAATGCATCATGAGAACTGGTCTGATCAAGATTATATCTCGGAGCATCATTGTACAGGGATTTTGCGGCCATATACAAAGACTCTTCAGCCCGGTCGCTTCTGGTATAAAGATCATAAAATTCTTTAAAGTAATAAGCGCTCAGCACATACTGCTTTTGCTGGTAATAGCTCTGTGCTCTGTAAAATGAGGCCTTTTCTGCAGCTTCCGATCCTTTTAGCAAAGGCAATGTTTCATCAAAAAGAACCTGAGCTTTGTAATATTCTCCTTCTTCATAATACCCATAAGCCGCCTCAAGTCTTTTATTGAGATCATTGCTGTTTCTGATTTTTTCAAATTTACTGCAACTCAGAATAGTTCCTGCAACGATGAGGAGAAAAAAATATACCAGCTTTCTTTTCATGACACGCAAATATAACATTTGTAAAATTTACATCAAATCCGATTTTAGAGCTTCTGTTTGACAACCTGCTCACGGGTTGGTCTGCGTTCATGCCACCACTTAAATCCTTTCAATCTGGTATCAGGCTCCTGAATCAGCTGGGGTGGAATAAAAGAGCCTTCAGGCTTTTTGAGGAACGATATGGTCTTTACTTTATTATTTTCAAAAAACATCTTCATATTACTGCTTATCACTTTATTCATACCGGTAAGCGCAGTATCTCCTTCCAGCACAAAATAGATACTCTGTGCATTTCCGACAACATCCACTCTCCGGATCGAATCATTGACAAACCATGCATCAATATCTCTTCCCTTAACCTGGTTATAGTGCTTTAGTTCGTCAAGCGATATAATAAAGCTGTTCTGACGCAGGTACATCACGTCTATATGCCCGTTGACCATCTGCACATAAATGGTATCTCCCAGAATCTGATTGTCAAGATTCCACAGCACCGGTTGCTCGAAAAAGGAAATAAGTGAATCGGCAAAGTTATACACAAGCGAGTCGGCAACAGCCTGAAAGTCTTTTTTGAAAACTTTACTGTTATAGTAAGCAAGCAGTTTCTTCTCACCGGTAGTCTGTTTTTTATCGATCGACACAAGTGTATCCGCATTCAAAAATAAAGTGTCTCCGTCGGAGACTTTTATCATTAAAGCATCACCGAAAACCTTGGTATACCCCAAATCTCCGCGATGAATGGCATCATTTCCAAGAATAGTAATATCATCTTCTTTACTGTACATCCGAACATTACCTTTCAATGTACCCCGATCGAGCAGTTTATTGTAAATGATATTATCACCTGAAATTTCATAAGCACCGGATAAAATAACGGATTGATCCATATCACTTTCCTTCGTCATCGTATTGTAGTTTCCTGACTCCGCATGAATAGTATCACCTTTCGAAATGATCGTGGAAGGGCCAAGGAAAGTAGCAATTTTAGTTTCCGAGTTGTACAAGAGATGCTGGGAATAGAGAATAAAATCGTCTGTCTGATTAATAACTTTTACATTATCCCGGAAATCGAAGATCCGGCTGCTAGCCTCATATTTGCCCCTGACACTGGTAAGGGTGTTCGGAGGATCAAAAATTGTAGCGCCATCATTATATATGGCGGTCTTGTCTGCCATATTATAATCCAGCGCTTCTGTTTTTACCGTAGAATTTCCGTCAACAAGAACAACGTTATTCCTAAAACGTGCGAGCTTAGTGTTTCCATTGTAAAAAAGCTTGGAAGATGTGATGGTACTTTCATCCGGCTGCACAATCCTTACTCTGCCAAAAGCATCCAGCGCATTTTCTTTCGGATAAAAATACGCGGAATCCGTATACATCAATGCGCCGTCCTGCTTAAATATAACATTGCCCTTCAGTACCCGCACTCCCTTGCCTCTCCCCTCGAGCACATCTGCCTGTACCAGTTCTATTTTATCCTTCTGGCCGAAGCAAAAAACAGGGACAATTATAGCGAATAAAATGAAAAATATTTTCCTCTTCGTCATGACAATGCAAATTGCATAAAGTTACAGAAAAAAACTACATTCGTCCCTATGTTAGATCGTTTCAATAAATACATAAAGGATAAGAATCTTTTCAATAAAACGCACTTTCTGATCGTTGCCGTGAGCGGCGGAATAGACTCAGTCTGCCTTTGTCACCTGCTTCATCTGTCCGGATATAGTTTTGCCATTGCTCACTGCAATTTTGGACTCCGGGGCCGGGAGTCCGATCTGGACAAGGAGTTTGTAAAAGAACTTGCAGAGCGATATAAGGTCCCGTTTTTTGTCAAATCTTTTGATACGACCGGATTTGCGGAACAAAACAGAGTCTCGATTCAGATGGCAGCCCGTTCCTTGCGCTATCAGTGGTTTGAAGAATTACTTTCACTGCATAAAGCTGACAAAGTTCTCACAGCCCATCATCGTAACGACTCGATTGAAACATTTTTTCTAAACCTGACAAGAGGGACTGGTATCGCCGGTTTACATGGCATTCAGGCCCGAGCAGACATTTATGCCAGACCTCTGCTTTTCACTACCCGGGAAGAGATTAAAATCTTAACAGAAACCCATGGGCTGGAATGGCGTGAAGACAGTTCGAACAAAAGCACGAAATACAAGCGCAATTTTTTGAGACACAACATTATACCTCAGTTTTCAGAGTTGAATCCTAATTTTACGGAAACCATAACCGAAACAATCGAGAAGATTGCACTTGCAGAGGCTGTTTTTGGAGAGCAGGTTGAACACTTCCGAAGCAATGTGCTCAAAAAAAATGCAGGCTACTATTCAATCAATATCGAAAAGTTAAAAGCTTATAAGCACGTGCTTATTCTGCTCTATGAAGTCCTCAAAACCTTTCATTTTAATTTCAATCAGTGCAAGGAGATTCTGAGCGCACTTGATTCCGGGCCAGGAAAAAAATTTATTTCGAAGGATTATATCTTAATAAAGGATCGTAGCGAACTGGTTATTACACGCACAGAAACAAATACAGATAATGCTACAGGGCTCATAAACTCCGACACTGAAGTATTCCGTTTTCAATCCATGACGCTGTACATAAGAATGTATTCTGCCAGCGAATACATTATAAAGCCAAATTCTGACATTGTTGCGCTGGATATGGAAAAGCTTCGCTTTCCACTGACAATCAGATACTGGCAACAGGGTGATCACTTTCAACCTTTGGGAATGACCGGAACCAAAAAAGTAAGTGATTTACTGATCAACAGCAAAGTCCCGCTGAATTTGAAAAGCCATGTCTGTGTTTTGCTTTCTGATGAAAAAATTGCCTGGGTTATCGGGCAGCGGTTAGATAATCGCTTTAAGATTACTCCCAAAACCAAAAAAGTAATGGAAGTACAGGCAATTAGTGATTTTTATCAATAATTACCCAAAGGAACTACTTTATTGCCAACATTTTTTCTAAAAATGAGTGTATAGAAAAAATGAAATAAATGGCCAGACACTGGTTTGTTCGCTTTGGCTCTCTGCTCAGGGCAACAATTATCAAATGGAACAAAGATGAAGCATTTACCATGGCTTCATCATTATCCTATTATGCCATATTCTCTCTACCACCCTTATTATTGATTATTGTAAATGCTGCCGGCAAGCTACTGGGCAAAAAAGCAACAGAAGGCAAGGTCTCCGCAGCATTCGGAGATATAATCGGACACGACATAGCTGATCATATACAGTTGATCATAGCAAACTCAAGTCTGGAAAAAACAGGGCTATCCCGTTCCTTGTTCAGCTTCTTTCTGCTGCTTGTTGCCGCCACAGGCCTGTTGGGGCAATTGCAGGGCTGTCTGGATAAAATCTGGAAAATAAAGCCAAGAAAAGGTACCGCGATTATTAAGATTATAGTAGAAAGAGTAGAAGGCTTTTTAATCATTCTGCTTATTGGATGCTTTTTTATTCTGCTCCTTTTTTCTCAGAATATCTTCCGGAATGTCAACTCCTATTTTTTTACCATAAAGTTCCATTATACAGCAGAAGTTTTATTTATTCTGAAACTACTTGTTGCCTTATTTCTGTTAACTCTTTTGTTTGGACTGCTGCTTAAAATTCTGTCCAATGTATACCTCAGCTTCCGTTTTATCTGGCCAGGAGCATTAATAACTGCGGTATTATTTATGGGGGGAAAATACGCCCTGCAACTTTATCTCCATCACTTTAACCCTGGCTCAGCCTACGGGAAAGCCGGATTTGTGATTATTCTTTTAATCTGGGTATTCTATTCAAGCCTGCTGCTGCTTTTTGGCGCCGAATTTACCCAGGTCTACTCGGAAGCAAGCGGCCAGGACACCAGACCGAACAAGCTGGCAAAAAGAGCCTGATCTCGTTCCCGGAATTTAAAAATCACTTAAAAAGTACCTCTCTGTCCTTATTTCTGTAGCGTCCCGAAATTTTACCTCCCGCTTCTGTCTTTTGCTCCGGTACCACAGAAAAGGTCCTTTGTATAGCCAGCCGCACTGTCTGACCCTCAAAAAGCGAACTAACAGACCCCGGTATCGTAACAAAATCGCTTCCCGGTGATTCCTCTGTAAGATAGCGGACCGTCCCGTGAGATACAGGAATTACAAAAAGCATGGCAGTCTCATTGTATTGGAGAGAGGCTCCGGACCAGTATATTTGCTGCTCATTTTTCGCATCCAGCTCGTCAAAATCCTGTATTTCGATCGGGACAAGCTTAACAAAGTTGTAGTAACGCTTCCCTTCCAGATCTTCCCATACAAAAGTTCCGCTTTCTGTATACCCTTCAATAACCTTCTCATAACTTTGAATCAGCGGATTATAATCCAGGTAAAAATCATCAAAACGTACCGTGCTCGGACTGGTTAACCGTAATATATTTCCTGTTGATTTCTTGTGTCGGAACTGAGCTCTGATATAGGTTCTGTCTTCCGCTTTGTTATAAAACAGCTCGTATTCTGAATAAATCTTGCGCTGATTTACATCCAGCGTTTCATCCATTTTGCAGCCTGCTGCTACAAGACAAAGCAAGAGCAGAAAAAACTGCATCTTCATTTTCATACATTTAACTATGAGAAATTAACTCTCTTACTTTGTTAAAGACAACCAATAACATATAATAGCTGCATCATCAGCGCATATTATATCTAACACCAATTGAAACCCCTTCAGAAAGGGAGCGCTCACTAATCTGCGCTTCTTTAGTATAAATAGAATGTAGCTGCAGCCGGGCATGAATGCCTGCAAACAAATCAAACCGCTGATGAATGCTCCGGTAAAATAATATATCTGCCATTACCCCCATCACCCAGTCGCGGTATCGGATCTCCTCCCTGCGGATACGTTCATAATTACTATTGTAGTATGGCGGTCCGGCTACATAGTATTTTGTTTCAAAATAAGGAAAATACCGGGGAGCTGTTTTTCGGATCAGAACTGCGCCAAAATATCCTCCCGAAAGAGTTACTTTATTTTTTCCGGCCTTGTGTTCATAGCCTGCCTGTAAAGTAAAGGCTGAGAATATCAGACGGGAATCATATCTATAACTGCGCTCTTCTACAAACGAGGGAGTCAGAAAGCTCACATAATAATCTGTATGGATTCCCCTTTTTATCTGATAACTGGCATTCAGCCCCGGCTTAATAAAAAAGCTTCCCAATACTCTTATGGCATGTCCTGTTTGCAGTGTTATCCCTGGGTCCGGCCCCCCGTAATCGTTGTATAGCTTATAGTCGATACTCTGATTGGTTGTACCTTTCATATTCCAGATCGAAAACTCAGGGTGAAGAGACAAAGTTGTCCACTGGTTAGACCTGTATTTTCTGCGAATAAGCCGAACTCTTTTCCTGTACAACTGCCTGTCCCTTATTTTCAGGGAATCATGTTTCTGAACAAGAATCACCGAATCTCTGTTTTGAATAAATACTGGATCTTTCGTTATCTCTGCACCCGATACGATATCCCATAAGCTGACTTTATACAGAACCGGGATATTTTTATTTTGTGCATATTTTACCGGATACAGACTGATTGTATCCTTGAATACAGAATCAGCCGGGATATTTTTTATTTTATTTTTTTGTTCCTGATAGAATGTTTTGCGAAACAGGACAATATATATTCCTACGATGCTATGTTCAATGGCAAAACGTTCGGAAAGAATATCCAGGAAACTCCCCAGAGAGATTTGGCTCACATTAAAAGACATCAGCGTGTCCAATGGAATCATGCTTCCTGCATAGGAAAAATTCAGAGAGTAATCCAGTGAAATATCTGAAAGAATTTTCTGAAGCCGAACATCCTTATATACCAGAGAAATCTGAATTGAACGTATAGAATCCCGCGTTGCAACGGGTTTTACATCAGCATTTTTCTGGGGAAAAATATCTCCAGAGTATAAAAAGCAAAAAAAAAGTATGAGGCAAGACCTGATCATAAGTTCCTGCCAATAATATGTAAAAAATAAGATTATTACAATCAGGCTCTAATCAAAGAGCTACAAACCGGAGCATCCTTTACCGGTAAACTCAATACGATCAGGCTTTTCTTCATAACCAAGATTCAGGCTCAGAGAGATGACGGAAATTATCTCCTCTATTTTTGGATTTATAAATATTCCAGAAAAAGTACAATTTAATAATTCCGGATCAGAGACCGTAATAGTATTGCCAAAGTAATTTTCCAGATCTTCTATTACCTCCTTTACTCTGGCTTCTTCAAAAACCAGTCTGCCGGTTTGCCAGGCACTGGCATTAATACGGTATTTAGCAATCCGGAGATGTTCGCTCTCATTCAACACAGCGCTTGAACCAGCTGCCAATTGTAAGCTTTGGCTCTGATCTTTATGACTGAATGTAACCAAACCTGAATATACAGTAATCCGATCCTCACGAAGCTCAATAGAAGAGCTTATGTTGAAGGATGTTCCCAATACGGTAGTAACCGAACGGGAAGTTGAAACCACAAACGGCAACTTCTCCTGTTTGGCAACATCAAAGAAAGCCGTCCCTTCGAGATAGATTGCCCGCTCTTTTTTTCCAAAATCCGAATTATACTTAACAGAGCTTCCGGACTCAAGAACAATCTTCGATCCATCAGGCAATTTTATAATCTTTCCGCGCTGAACAGCTTTTTCAACAAACGTCTGAACTGCCTGGGGGGAAGATACGGCTTCTACGTTAATCTCTGCCGCATCAGATAAATGTACCTTTTCAGCTTCTTGAGCAGGAGCTCTATGCCCTTTTGTCTCCATAGCACTTACATCCGGAATCTGATGCCCGGTTGTAACATAGACAGGAGACTGCGAAAGACGGCTGGTTAAAAAGAGTATACAGCCAAACAAGGCAACAGTCACAGAAGCCGCAAGCATATACCTGCGAATAACATTATGTTTATTTTGAGTCTGTCCGAGATTTTCGGCGATTGCAGGAAAAAGATCTCTCCCTTCATCTATTCGATGATCCGAAAATCTTCGTTCCAGAATCTTTTCCAAATTATCAGGTTCTTTAACTAACATAGTTGTATTGTTCGAGCAAACTGATCAACTGACGCCGGGCTCTGGTATACTGAGACCTGGATGTGCTTTCTGTTATATTTAATATTTCAGCTATTTCTTTATGCGAATATCCGTCTATCGCAAACATGTTAAAAACAAACCTGTAGCCCGAAGGAAGCTCGTTGATAAGGGAATAAAGCTCATTAATTGAAATTTTTTCAGCTATTTCAACAATTCCGGCTTCGTTCTCCCCTACTTCATCCAGCTGAATCTGCCTTCCGAAGCTCAGATTACTTTTATAATAGTTAATGGCTGTATTTATCACAATCCTGCGAATCCAGCTTTCAAAGGCACCCTGTCTGTTATAACTGCCAATTTTAAGAAAGACCTTTATAAATGCTTCCTGAAGAATATCATCAACCTCAAAAACGGTACGTACATACCGAAAACAGATACTGCGCATCCGTGGCACGTAATGCCTGTACAGGGAGTTCATTGCTTTCTGATCCCCCTTTATGCAGCGGTCAATGAGTTCTTCTTCCTTCATAAATTACAATCAGAAGAGAAATTTAAGGAAGAAACTTCATTAATAACAGACAGTAAAAAAATAAAATATGCTGCATGCATCTTAAAATTAAAAATACGCCGGTTCAAGCATCGTCTTTTTTCTGAAGAAATTTCCATTTGCTAATCAACAGGCTCAATCAGAATTTTATTGATTTCATTTATGACCAGATCAAGCTCAATAGCGCTCTCTTCCAGCTTTTTCAGATAAAGGATCCTATCGGCCATACTATCAGTATTCTTTAACAACTCAACCAGCCCCATGACTCGTGCCAGTGGTCCTCTGACCTTATGAGAATTGAAAAACGCATACTCAATCAGCTGATAGTTCTGTTTTTCCAGACGAGCTGTTTTATCCTCTATCATCTGACTAAGTCTTTTATTTATACGCTCAATCTGGAAGGCTTTTTCATTCAGTTCTTCATTCTTTTTCTGTATTTCATTGCTCTTTTCTACAGCTTCCATTTTTTGCTTCTGAATCACCCGGGAAGTGCGCTCATAATCTTTCCGCACAATTATTCCTCCATAAATTATGTAGGCAATGGCCAGAACAAAACCAAGAAGATAGTGAAAATCCGGATTGGAATATTCGGTCTGCCGGATCCATTGCGGATAGTAAAACTGTATGACAATAAGACCTGCAAAAAGCAGCGTATGAAAAACAAGCAGAATATTTCGCCTGTATCCGGTAAGCAATACAGAATAAGAGTAGGCGACAATAATAAAGTAAAACAGAATAATTCCCCGATAACCGCCATGAAAAAAATAAAACACTGAAAGCATGATCAGAATAAACAGTAATATCGGAGCCACAAGTCTGTTCAGAATTCCATGCTTTTTAAACAGGAGAAATACCACGACCAGTATCGTAAAAAAAATAAAATCCAGAGAAAGAAGCCATACATTCGGGATTACCAGCAGGTTGTACACTGAATGTATCAGCAAAATTATAAAACCGAACCCGAGCAGACCGGTAAACACTCCGTAATTCAGGTCATTATTTATACTTTTATCTGATTTCATACTAATCAGTCCCTATGTAATATTAACTTAAAAGCAAAGAATTTATTTTGCAATGAATCTGAAACACATAACAGCTCCTTTCACTTAATTGATCAGAGAATATCAACGGTGTTTAAACAAACAAATTTCCTATATTTTATATACCTCCCCAACCATACAACAGAATTTATTGATCAGAAAGGCAGAATTTAGATGAGATAGCCAAATACGATCGTCAGGCAGACAAGAAAAGCGACAAGATTAAAAAAACAATCATTCTGTTATTAAAAAAATGTAAGCTTTTCAATAACAGAATGATTTTGGGTAATTTCACCGGAATTATGCTGCAAAAGCGGAAACCGGCACTTCCTTATTTTCAACAATCTCCACTGCGATTACATCAATAAGCTTCTGCAATTGCCGGCAAACCTGCTCAAATCGTTCTTCCTGCCCCGTCATGGTAAGCAGCATTTCCGAATAACGATCCTGAGAAGTTTCTATTTTTATAGCATTAATGGAATATCCTCTACGCTCAAGGGCTAATGCCACTCTGGCAACCAGACCATCCAGGCTGTTAAAGGTAATGTTTACACAAAATACTTTTTTCATTTTATACCAATTTTAGCGTACAATAATTTATCAGGTGCTCCCTTCCGGCATTTCCATTTTGCCTTCCGGTGGTCCCAGAATCATATCTTCCGCAGTCTTACCTGCCGGAATCATTGGGAAAAGATTATCTTCTTTGATTACTTCAGCGTGAATTAAACAGGGGCCGGGATAAGCAAATGCCTCTGTTAAAACCCGGGTGAGCTTCCCGGGATGATCAATATGAAAGCCTTTGACTCCATAGGCTTCAGCCAGTTTAACAAAATCCGGATTCCCTACCATATCCACACCTGAATAGCGGCTTTCCAAAAAGAACTCCTGCCATTGTCTTACCATTCCCAGATACTTATTATCTATAACCAGTATCTTCACTGCAAGGTTGTGAATCAGTATAGTTGACAGCTCAGCCAGAGTCATCTGGAATCCCCCGTCTCCGACAATTGCAATCACCAGATCATTTTTTCGGGCAAGCTGGGCCCCGATAGCTGCAGGAAAACCAAATCCCATCGTGCCAGCTCCACCGGAAGACAACCAGGTATCCGGTTGATTTGTCCTGAAAAACTGGGCAGCCCACATTTGATGCTGGCCAACGTCCGTACTTACAATTGCTTTACCACCGGTAATTTTGTACGCCTCCTCTATCACCTGCTGGGCTCTTAATTCATCTGTTTTGGGATATTCCAGCGGAAAATCCTTTTTATATGAATCAAGCTTATCCAGCCATTTTCTTTCCCTCTGATCTTCGATAAGCGGCAAAAGCTGTTTTAACACTATTTTGGCATCTCCGATGACATGCGCATCTGGTTTTACTATCTTACCGATCTCGGCAGGATCAATATCAATATGCAGCTTTTTGGCACTCGGACAGAATTTACCGGGATTCCCGTTAATTCTGTCATCCCACCGACAGCCAATTGACATAACAAGGTCACAATCCAGAAGCGCTTTGTTGGCATACGCTGTTCCGTACATGCCCAGCATTCCAAGCGCAAGCTCGTGATTTTCAGGAAATGCTCCTTTTCCAAGCAAGGTTGTGGTTACAGGTGCCTGCAATCGCTCAGCAAGCTCCATAACCTCAGCCATAGCGCCGGCAATAAGGGCTCCGTGACCAGCTATTATAAGCGGTTTTTCGGCTTTATTCAGATAAAACGCAAGCTGTTTAACATGGCCTGCATCTGGCTTACCCGGGACTTTATAGCCGGGAAGGTTTATTTCTGCCCGCTCTTTTGCTTCCTCCTGATATATTGCGGAAGTAACATCTTTGGGCAAATCAATCAGTACAGGTCCGGGTCTGCCTGAACCTGCAATCGTAAAAGCTTCTTTTACAATCCTGGGAATATCCCCCGTATTTCTGACAAGGTAGTTATGCTTTACAACCGGAATGGATATCCCAAAAACATCTGCCTCCTGAAATGCATCCATGCCAAGAAGATTGGTATTAGTCTGTCCTGTCAGCACAATCATAGGTACAGAGTCCATTTGGGCTGTCATGATACCGGTAATTGTATTGGTCGCTCCCGGACCGCTGGTAACCAAAACTACTCCGGGTTTTCCGGTTACACGGGCATATCCGTCTGCCATATGCGTTGCCCCCTGCTCATGACGGGACATTATCAGCTTTATATTCGAATGATACAACGCATCAAATATTGGCAAAGCAGCCCCGCCAGAGTATCCGAATATATACTCTACCCCCTCTTTCTCCAGGTATTCGACCAATATTTCCGCACCATTTTTTCTTCGAACTTCCATGTTGTAAAAACTTTAGTCTGTGCAAGATGCAGTAAATAAAAGAACAAATGGGATTTATTTTTTATATTTGTACGGTTTCAAGAAACAAAAAAAACAAATTATATATATATAAATCAATTAGTTAAATAAAAAATTATTACATTTTATAAAACATTTTGTAATTTTTGGTAAATTACAATTTCATATAGTAATAAAACAATATTAAAATATTAATAATAAACTAATTAAATTAAAATTAATTACAATGTCAAGAACCAAATCCAAAGAGCTATATGAACTGATAAAATCACTTGACAAGAACGAAAAAAGATACTTTAAGGTGATGTTTGCCAAAAGCAGCAATCAGGAAGATTTAAAAATGCTTCGGTTTTTTGACTATGTAAATCAGCAGAAAGACTTCAGTGAAGACAATATTCCGGATAAAGTGTCTGGTATAAAGGCCTCGCAGATTTCCAATATGAAAGCCTATCTTCACGAAAAGATCCTTCAGAGCCTTCGTCAGTATCACCTTAACCGGATGCCGGATATAAAAATCCGGGAACAAATTGATTTCAGTCAACTGCTGCTTGAACGCAGGCAATATCAACTGGCTGCCACCTGTCTGAAAAAGGCCCGAAAAATGGCCCGGCACATTAATAATCTGGAGCTGCAGCTGGAGATATTAAAAATCGAAAAAGAAATGTTGCTGCAGTCTGTTGAACCGGAAGGAACCACAGACGCGCTGATTGAAGAAGTACGCGATCTGAACAACCGCATCAATAATATCAACACGTTTTCCAATCTGGCTGTAAAGCTTAACTCCTATTACCGGAGGCTGGGTTTTATCAGAGACGAGAAAAGCTATGTAAATGTCAAGGAATATTTTTATTCTAATCTGCCCGTTTATCAGGAGGACCAGCTTTCTGCGTCTGAAAAACTGCATTTATACCGGCTATTTTCTGCTTATTACTTTTTTATACAGGATTTTGACAACGGGTATATGTATGCCCGCAAACTGGAGAATCAGTTTGATCAGTCACCGGAACTCATCAGAAGCCATCCGGAGCTTTATCTCACCTCTCTAAATACTGTACTCAATGCTGAGTTCAAGCTTCTCCGGTATCAGGAGTTTCTGGATACTACAATTAAGCTGGAAAAGGCTAAAGATCTTTTCAGTTCAAATCTCAATTTTAACCTGCGCATCAGGCTTCAGAAGTATTTCTTTATTCATAAGATCAATCTTTACTTTCTGAAAGGTGACTTTGACGAAGGAATCCGGTTTATTGAGGTTCATAATGAAGAGCTTGAAAAAATTGAATTGCTGCTGGATACTCACTCAACAATGATTCTCCGATATAAAATTGCCTGTCTGTACTTCGGGGCAGCCCGTTTCAACTCATGTATACGCTGGCTAAACAAGGTTATTAACTCCCAAAACATTGATATCCGGGAGGACCTGCATTGCTTTGCCAGGATTCTGAATCTTATCTGCCATTATGAACTTGGAAATTTTGATGTTATCCGGTATTATATTATTTCAACTTATCGTTTCCTGCTAAAGAAAGATGATCTTCATCTGTTTCAGGAATACATTATTACATTTTTAAAGAACCTCTCCGACCAGCGGGGAAAAGAATTGACTGAGCAATTCAGCAAACTAAAAAATCAGCTGATTCCGCTTATAGACAGTCCGTTTGAAAAACGTGCTTTTGTCTATTTTGATATTATAAGCTGGCTTGAAAGTAAAATATCACGTAAGCCGGTCCAAACGATTATTCAGGAGAAATTTAAAACTATGCACAAAACTATATGATCAGCTGGCCGGCTTTTCTCCGGTATCAGTGGTTTGTTGAGGATTGTTTAGTTTTAATGCATACCAGTTTACCTTCTTGTTTTGTGAGCAGGTATAATTAAAAACAGAGACGATCTGTCTGCTGCCAGACTTGTATCGATATTCATGCGGGGCATTACGCTTTTTTACCACATATGAATAATATACCGGCGGCATCTGATTATACGAATCAGGCTTTAAGTCTATCTCAACTGTGTCCGTAACCGGTACTATTTCATCTGGTGCCTCATCTTCCCAATCATATACTTCCTCGGCAGACTGATCCAGGTCTTTATAATACCAGGCACAAAAGGCTCCGATAATTCCCCCAAACAAATGTGATTCCCATGATACCCCCTTGTATATCGGCAATACACCCCAAACCATACCTCCGTACACAAACGTAACCAGAAGCGCCAAAGCAAGTGAGCGACGATCCTTACGGATAAGTCCGCTAAAAAACAGGAAGCTCACCAGACCATATATCAAACCACTCGCTCCAAGATGATACCCGGATCCATCTGCGACAGCCCAGACCAATATACCGGTCAGCAGATAAGTCCATGAGAACAGTGACAATGCCGTAGTCCGGTAAAAATACATTATAATGATACCAAGAATAAGCAATGGCAGTGTATTGGATACAAGATGACTTATATCTCCATGTATGAGCGGGGCTGTGGTAACTCCCAACACCCCGTGAATGCTTCTTGGCAAAATACCAAGTTTGGCTAACGAAACTTCTGAAAAATGCTCCAGAAGCTTTATAGACCACAATAACGCAACAAAAAGGAAAGGATACAGGACACTTTCAGCAATTTTATTTTTTTCTTCCTCTTCCATAGCTAAATAATAAGGATTTATCTCATTTTGTTTTATCCTCCTCCAGCAGACGGTCAATTAAATAATTGAACAGTGATAGTAGTACAGAAAAAACAAAAGCCCAGCCAAATGAAGCCACCCAGAAGCCATCAAGCATCCAGTCAGCCAGCAAAACAATTACGGTATTAATAACCAGCAGAAAAAGCCCGAAAGTTATTATCGTAATCGGAATAGTGAGCAAAATAAGCAACGGCTTTATAAACCAGTTGAGAACAGCAAGGATAATAACAAGTCCGACAGCTGTACCAACCCCCTTGACATGAATTTCCGGGATAAAATAGGTTGTAGCAATAATTGCTGCTATCAGCAATACAGGTTTTAATAATAAACGCATATTTATTCGATTTTAAATGATTTGATTCCCCATATTTTTAAAAGGATAATGCCGAAAAGCATCCCGCCCAGATGTGCGAAATTTGCCACATTCGAGAACTGGTCAGTAAGGCCGAGATAAAGCTCTATAAATCCAAGAATTACCACAAAATACTTGGCTTTTAGCGGGAAAAGAAAATAAATATAGATATGGACATTGGGAAACAGCAATCCGAATGCAAGCAGGATCCCAAATACAGCTCCGGAGGCTCCGATCGAAGGTCTGTCAACCATTGTCTGATAGTATTCCGACACAACTTTTTTCGATGCTTCATCATAATAACTGTTGCCCGGCTCTTTCTGCCAGGACAGAATCAGACGATTTATTCCCCGAAGAAATGGCTGCTGCCTGTCATTATCTGATGAAAGATCTCCTATTTCATCATAAACAAAATTTTGAAAATTTTGCAATCCGGGATTTTGCATATATTCCTCAACCCTTTTCTCCAGTTGTCCCAGTGAAAATGAACTGATTAGCAAATGTAGCAAGGCTGCTCCGACTCCGGTAAAAAAGTAGTAATACAAAAATCTTTTTCGACTCCAGACTGTTTCAAGCGCTGACCCAAACATCCATAGTATAAACATATTAAAAAATATGTGTATTATGTCTGCATGCAGAAACATATGGGTGATCAATTGATAAATCTGAAACTTATCGGATCTGAAATTAAAAAGAGCAAACCATTCAACAATCGAGATTGAAAAGTACGCCGCAAGAAGCTCCTGTACCAGAAATACGAGAACATTGGCAATTACCAGATATTTTACAACCGGCGGAGCTCCTCCTGCAGAGATTCTGCCACCAGATTTATATGCATTGGATTCTTCTGACATTATAGAAATATTAACCAAGTAATTACGGGATCGTTCTGCCTATACCCCAAATAAAATAAGATATCCTGTTGTGACCGAAGCGATTTATTAAAATAAAAAAATAATTTTACAGCATCATAATTCCTGCGGCGAATCTGCCGGAATGAGCAGATCTTCTGGCTGAAAAAAATCTGTCCGGACTGGCATATGTACAAATTCCGGCAAGTTCTATATTTTGCTCAGGAATACCACCGTTCAGCAACTGTTTCCGGTTTGCCTCCCACAGATTCAGACAAGCTTTTCCCGGATTTCTGCTTTCTTTCAATAATCCGGCACCGGTTCCATAGTATCTGTTTACTGCTTCGATCACTTCTTCTCCAACTTCATAATTAGCCTGACTGATTGAAGGTCCGATCCCGGCAATAATATCGTCTGATTTCGAATTATAATCATTCATGAAAATATTCAATGCATTGGCTACAATACCGGAAACAGTGCCACGCCATCCGGCATGGATTGCAGCAATCACCTTTCGAACCGGATCGTACAAAAGCACCGGAACACAATCTGCAGCCATCACTGCAATACATAATCCCGGTTCCTGTGTAATAAGCGCATCGGCATTTTCAGAAGAAACCGATGAGTAATTGTCCTGATTTACTTTCAGAACCCGATTTGAATGAACCTGAGCAGGAAATGCTATTCCGGTGGCTTCAAGAGCTTCTCCTATTATTAAACGGTTACGTTCTACATTTTCCGGAAGATCATTCACTGAAAAACTCAGGTTTAATGCCGCCTTTTCTCCTGAGCTTACCCCGCCCTGCCGGCCGGATACAAAATGCCGTATATGATTATACTTACTGAATTTTTCAAAATGGTATAAAATCAATCCCCCGGAATATTGTTTTTCAATCATACAAATTACCAGTTTAGATATTCCCAGGCACTGTGATATGCTCCAATGCTCTCAATATAGGCAAAAAAATCCCCATAGAAAGAATTATTGCCCAGCGTTGAAGAATCTCCCACTACGACCAGCTTTTTCTTCGCTCTGGTCAATGCAACATTCATTCTCCGGATATCTGACAGAAAACCGATTTCTCCGGATTCATTACTCCGGACCAGACTAATCAGAATTATATCTCTTTCCTGCCCCTGAAATCCATCTACGGTATTAACTGATATCTTTACAACCTTGTCTGCCGGAAATGTCAACTTTTCTGTCAGTAGCTTTAAATATTCCACCTGGGCCTTATACGGTGAAATAATTCCTACTGAACATACAGCCTCATCATCTGGTAAGACCTCAAGTAAGCTTGTCAGGTAATTCACGAGTATACCTGCCTCATCCTTATTAAAAAAGCTTTGTGATTTCGGCTCGGTTTCTTCAGGATAGCTGCATCCTGCAGTATCAATAAAACTAACGGGCCCGAAGAGATTGCTGACCCTGACATCTCCAAGCCCCCTGTCATGAACACCCTTATCGGGCACCAGCTGACCGCTATAAAACTTCTGATTCGAAAATTCCATTATCAGCTCATGCATCCTATATTGAATTTTGAGCATTACGTCTACCTGCTGACGCTCAATACATTTTTCGAAAAGTGTTACTGACAAGCCTGCTTTGGATGCTTCATAACTTTTGACTGTCGGCGGAAGCTGCTTATGATCCCCGGCAAATACAACTCTCCCCGCTCTCAAAATCGGGATCCAGGTAGCTGTTTCCAACGCCTGCGAAGCTTCATCAATAAACACTGAGGAGTAATTACGATCAGCAATCAGATGATTCGATGACCCTACAAGCGTGCAGGTAATTACTTCTGCTTCTTCCAATAGCTCTTCAACAATATAGTTTTCAATCATTCCGGCTTCTTCGGAAAGCTTTCTGGCCTCCTGATAAATAACCCTTCTCTGCTCTCTTTCTGCTCTTCCGAAATTGCGTTTATACCGTCCGGCAATATTCCTTAAATCATTGGCTGATTTACGCAGTTCTTTTATTCTTTTGTAATCTTTGTGGGAAGAAACCTGAACATCCACCGTGTGCTTCAACTGTTCTTCACTTACCCGCGCCGGGTTACCTATACGCAATACCCTGATGCCCTTAGCCGCAATCTTTTCCGTCAGCAAATCAACAGCTGTATTACTCGCTGCGGTCACAAGAACCTGACTTTCTGATTTAATTACCTCCTGAATAGCAGCAACCAGAGTAGTCGTTTTTCCGGTTCCGGGCGGTCCGTGAATAATGGCCACATCAGCTGCCTGTAAAATAGAATTTACTGCCTCATTTTGTGTTTCATTCAGCTCCGGCAAATTCACCGGCTCATAGTCCGAAACTTGCGAAGGCAACTTATATCCCAGTAAGATTTCTCTTAAAGCAGCAGTACGATTATTTTTTGATCGTATGACTTCTCTGACAGCAGCATCCATTTCCTTGTAACTGGTCTCATCAAACATGAGCTCAACTCCCAGTTTTCCTTTATGAGTCCACTCCGGAACATCGTCTGTAAAAAAAACGACTTTCATAAATTTCTGTCCGACAGCAGAAATAACCCCTGCAATCTCATTTTGATCCGCGGGGTCATAATTTGAAAAGAATGTTACTGTTTTTCCTGTCTGAAAATGATGAGGCTCTTCCGAATCGTATGATTTTTCAAGCTCAATAATCAGCCTGTCTCCCATACCGTAATAGGTATCTTTTATAACAAGCGGATACCAGGCCCAACCTTCCTCCTTTTTCTGAGCAAGGTTCATAAGTTTCATTTTACGCTGGTACATCATCCGGTCTTCTTCCATTTCTATTTTCAGAAGATCCAGTGTTTTTTCAAGCTCTGTCAGGCTATCGGAGTTTATCGGCATCTGGCAAGGAAGAACTGTTTATTAAAGAGTATATTAATTCAAATAACTCTTATTTCAACAATAAAATATAGTGAAACTAATAAAATTTGGGGCAAGGAATTGGTCTGCCCTTTTTCTTCGTTTTGTATGGAGCTTTCCATTCAGCAACCAAAGAAATTTCGTGGGCGCCACCGGTATATTTTCTTAATGGAGAAATAGTAAAATCATAGCTGTATGCTATCAGCATTCGCTTGTAATGCACACCAGCCATCAGGATCAACGCGTCATTATTAATGCGTCCGTCTACTGCGGGTTTGACCGGTATGCCACGATACCATAATCCGACAGTAATCGGAGCATAAATACCATATACACCTATATCAAGCTGATCAAAACGCCCCTGTGTTTTATACAAAAATGTAGGAATCACACTTTTTTCCTTTTTTCCTCTACCCGGTTTTTCAAAGTAAAACTTATATCCGGCATTAAAGGTAGCTTTAACCGGTAAGCGATCTGTCGTATTTGTCAGAAATGCCTGGTCGGGCCTGTTCATATGATTCAATGAGACTCCCAACCAGTAATCTTCAGAATACAAAACTCCACCTGCCGATAAATCAAGATAGTTCGTGCGGTTTGAGTATACCAGCCCTTCATTGGTTGGTGCAATATAAGTAGGATCACCAAGATCAAACTGGTCTTCAAATATAAGTGTCCGGTAGTTCAGGCTTCTGCTTACCCAGGATGCCTGAATCGCCGGTACAAAAACAAGTGTTGAGTTAAGGGAAAGCAGATAGGATCCAATCAGTCCGATTTCTGTAGCTGCCAGATTCGAAGCTCCCTGCTCATCTCTTCTTACTACCAACCCCACACCTGCATTAGCTGGTTCAATCAGATGATCAATAGAAAGTGAATAAGACTGAAACGGATTGCTCAGTCCCGGCCATTGCTTACGATAGTTTACAACTGCCCTGGAATTATCTGCCGTACCGGTAAATGCAGGATTAAGAAATAAAGGCGCATTATAATACTGACTGTATTGCAAATCCTGTGAAAAACCCAGGAAGCTGCATAACATGAGGTAACTATATAAGAAATAACGTTTTTTCATTTACTTTTTTTCCTAATCCTGATTGTGCGTTTATAAAACGCCCTTGGTGCTTGGCAACTGATATGGATTAAAACGATCCTTTCTGATTGCCATCTTTATTGATTTTGCCAGGGCTTTAAATATAGCCTCGATTTTATGATGCTCATTGTCTCCGGAAACACTGATATTCAGATTACATCTGGCAGTATCGGAGAATGACTTGAAGAAATGATAAAACATCTCGGTTGGCATATCTCCGATTTTTTCTCTCTTAAACTCTGCATCCCAGACCAGCCAGCTTCTGCCACTGAAATCGATAGCCACCTGAGCCAATGCATCATCCATAGGCAGCAGAAACCCATAGCGCTCTATTCCCATTTTATCCCCCAGCGCTTTAAGAAAAGCCTCACCAAGGGCCAGGCCGGTATCTTCAATCGTATGATGCTCATCAATATGAAGATCACCAGCCACTTTAATGCGAAGATCAGCTCCCGAATGCCTTCCAAGCTGCTCCAGCATATGATCAAAAAAATGCAGCCCGGTCGAGATGTCAGTTTTTCCGGTACCATCCAGATTCAATTCAATCTGTACATCCGTTTCTTTTGTTTTTCTCCGTAATGAAGTCTCGCGCCGTCTGGCTGTCAGAAAATCCGCTATTTCCGTCCAGTCATCAGAAGTAAAGGTAGCTTCTTCATTTGGCTGATCTGCTATCAGTATGGATTTAGCTCCAAGATTTTTTGCCAGCTGCACATCAGTCAGGCGATCACCGATAACATAGCTGTTTGCCAGATCATACTCTTCTGAAAAATACTCCGTCAGCATTGCTGTTCCCGGTTTACGGGTCGGCAGTTTTTCATGTTCAAATGATCTGTCTATATGGATATTGGAAAAAATAATTCCTTCTCCGGACAGGATCGACAGCATTTTATTATGAGCAGGCCAGAAAGTATCTTCCGGAAAAGAAGATGTACCAAGACCATCCTGATTAGTAACCATAACCAATTCATAATCGGTCTTTAAAACCAGTTCCCGGATAGCCGAGATTGCTTTAGGCAGAAATTCGAGTTTCTCGAGCGAATCAACCTGCTTGTCAATCGGAGGCTCGATTATAATCGTGCCATCCCTGTCTATAAACAATACTTTCTTTTTCATAGCATCAAACTCAGGCAAAAATAAAGAAATTGCCAATAATACCTAAGTTATTCCTCAACAGACTTGTCATAAGCAGAAAAGTTTATGACACGACATAGCCTGGTTCCGGTGATTCATTCATTAATGAGAAAACTAGTCTCGGGTCTTGAGAAAAACGCTAAACTCCGTTCCTTTGCCAACCTCACTCTCCACTTCAATCTTTCCTCCGGAGTTTTCAATAATACGCTTTACTATATATAAGCCAATACCCGTACCCTCAACATGTGTGTGCATACGTTTGAACATCCTGAAAATTTTATCTTTCTGCTGCAATTCCAGACCCAGGCCATTATCCCTGACCTTAATAAGCACATAATCCTTTAGTTTCTCAGAAGATACATGAACAACCGGCGTTCGTTCTCCGGAACGATACTTTATGGCATTGCTGATCAGATTATACAGTATACTTCGTAAATTTTTCCTTGAGAAACGGACATTCAGCAGTTTCAGGTCCGTTCTAAAATCTACCCCTTCCTGGTCCAGCAAATGTCTTATGTCATACTTTACCTCATCAATAAGCTCTTCGATGGAGATCTGACTGATATCCTCTCCCATATCCTTTTGAATCTTGGTTATTTCCGTCAGATCTTTAATCGTAGTCTTAAACTTATTGATGGAAATATTGATCATCTCTATTAAATAATCATATTCATTATTGTCTGAGCTTTTTAATTCATCAGAAAGTGTATTAATCAGCCCCTCGATATTGGAAATGGGAGATTTCAGATCATGAGATGCCGTATAAACAAAGTTGTCGAGATCTGAATTGATTTTGAGAAGCTCTTCATTCTTGATCCGCAGTTCCTCATTTTTATTCGATAGTTCCTCAGTTCGTTGCCTGACCCTGTTTTCAAGGCGGGTATTGATTCTGACCAGGTTTTCTTCTGCCTGTTTCAATTCCTCGTATGCCTCTTTCAGTATCTTTTCAGCTTCCTTTCTTTCAGTAATATCCTGTATATAACCGGTAATCTTTACGATTTTGCCCTTTGTATTTATGACTGGCTTGGCATGCCCGTACACTACCTTAGTCAATTTACCCGGAACCTTGATCTTATGCTCGAAGTTAGACGGCTTATACGTAGTCATTACTTTATTCCATGTCGAAGTCATAATTTCTCTGGCATCTTCGGAAAGCAGAGAATAAAAAGCCTCCAAGTCAGGCTTTATTTCTTTGGGCTTCAATCCGAAAATACGAAAGACCTCATCAGACCATACCATTTTACTTTCTATCGGATCATACTCAAAACTACCAAGCCTGGCAAGCTCCTGTGCTTCAATCAATAGTGCTTCACTACGTTTCAGACGATTTTCGACAAGCTTTCTTTCTGTAATATCTCTGAAAAAAAGATGATATCCTTTCAGGTCACCAAACTTATCCTGGTATGGAACCACAGTTATTTCTACATAAATACCCGACAGTTCCTTGCTTTGCAGCCGGGCTTCAAAGGAAGCGCTGCTTTCAGTCTTTACCTGATCAAAAGCACGGTTTGCAAGTTCAAGATCTTCCGGGGCAAGTAAATCTTTCCAGCATTTATCCTGTAGCTCGCTGGTAGTCAGATCAACCAGCTTGCCCACCGCCTTATTCGCAGAAATAAATTTTTCGTCCGTATTAATCAGCGCAATACCCTCAACCGTATGCTTCAATGATTCGCTAAGTTCTCTAAGGGCTTCTTCTGCTTTGGTTCGCTCTGTAATATTATGAACAATCACCAAACCGCCCGTAATGGACTTATCCGGATTATATACCGGCATTATAAACACTTCAAATTTTTGATTATTACGGAGAAACTGAAACTCTTCCAGATAGATGATTTCACCATCAAGGACTTTCTTTAATGCCTCCATCTGAAATTCAGGGTTGTTATCAATAATATCTTCTACGTAGCTCCCCAGAGCCTTTGCCTTCATAATTCCGGTCACCAGTTCCATTTGGGGATTCCATGCAGTACATTTGAACGATTTATTGAATGCAAACACACCATCTATTGAATTATTGATCAGGTTCTCAGAGAACTGCTTCTGCTGGCGCAGCTTTTCTTCAATCTTTTTTCTTCTGGTAATTTCATGAAACACGACCATACCTCCCGAAACCGATCCGTCTGAAGTAAGAATCGGAGTATAGCTCGAATTATAATATCCTTCTTTACCCGAAACAGGTATGGTATAGCTTACTTCCGGTACCATAAGGCTTAGCCCTTTCAGTACCTGCTGGTAAAAACGGATCTCACCGCTATCGCACAGATGAGGCATTACCAGATCAACTTTCTGTCCGATTACTTCCTCCCGGCTTAAGCCTGTCAGATTCTCCAGAGCCGGATTAAATTCACTGATGACAAGATTACTGTCATACACAAGAATTCCGTCTATACTGTTTCTGAAAAGGCTTTCTGCCAGCTTCCTTTCCTCCTGAACCTTTGATATTATTCCCGTAGCAGCTGCGGTAAACTCTATATCCAGACCATTGAAAAAATGAAAAAGTATTTTCTGCAGATCCAACTGCTCAGGCAGAGAGCTGGTATACCGATCAATCAGGTCAAAAAAAATCTTCTGAAATACCTTCAGCACTTTATAAAAAGTAAGATCTCCTGATTCGAAATCTGATACTACATCAAATTCATTTTTTATTGCAATTATTACCTCATTGAGGGAGTACTTTCCTCCAAAGCAGGAATACAGCTTTGCTAATTCTTTCTGAGAATCACCTGATTTTATGCTTGCTGAGTGAATACCGAAAAAATCTCTGGAATAGTTAATATATTTCTCTGCTACCACCTTGTTTTCTTCGGTAATGATGTATGAAATATATGACTTCAATACATCAGCGCTGAAAACAGATAATATATTTTCCATAACTATCTCATTCTAATATGCTGAAATATAATTTAAAAATAAAAGCTATACAAGCTGGCAGCTAAAAAACCAATTTAATAACTTAGAGGATCGGCAGGCTCTTCTGTCAGACAAAACCTATAGAAACTAGTCTCAAATATTACGTTATTCAGCTCTACCAAAAATGATACAAGTACGTATTGGCGGTGTTCCGGAACATTTTAATTTTCCATGGCATGTCGCTATTGAAAACGGTCTTTTCCTGGAAAAGAACATTCAGATCGAATGGTCTGATTTTAATACAGGAACCGGTGCCATGTGCCAGGAGCTAAAAAACAATAACCTTGAAATGGCTCTTTTGTTAACAGAAGGGGCCATAAAAGAACTGGCGCATTCCCAATATTTCAAAATTGTCAAGATTTATGTTGAATCCCCGCTTATCTGGGGTATTCACACGGCTCCGGATAGCGCCTTAAACAATATTGAAGACATAAAGGATAAAACCTATGCCATCAGCCGTTACGGATCAGGCTCTCATCTTATGGCCTACGTTGATGCACGATTGAGAGGCTGGGACACAAAAGAATTAAAATTTAAAACTGTCAATAACTTACCAGGTGCAATCGAGTCTTTCCGGCAAAAAGAAACAGACGTTTTTTTCTGGGAAAAATTTACGACCAAACCATTTGTGGAGAACGGATATTTCAAATACCTTGGCTCCCGCCCGACCCCCTGGCCATGTTTTGTGTTAGTTGCACGCACATCATTTCTACAGGAGCATCAGGAATATGTAAAAACAATTGCTGAAATCATATCGGCAGCATCCCGAAAAGTTAAGGCCGATCAGTCAGCTTCAACAGAACAGATTGCCCGGCGATACGACCTGAAAGTCGCAGATGTACAGGAATGGTTTGCTATTACGGAATGGAATTATTCGCTTACTATTCCTGAAAAAGATATTAACCTTGTTGCCGAAACGTTACATAGCCTCCAGCTAATCCCGGAAATACCAAAGGTAACAGAGCTTATCTGCCCTTTTAGCACCTTGCAATAAAAAAAGCCTCAATGGAGGCTTTTTTTAATTCCCGTAAGCTTTTTTGCGTACCCAGTACCGGATAATACCAGCGGCGGCACCTGTAGAGACTCCCCAGACCAGCGCTTTGCCTACTACTCCTTTTTTCTTCTTTTTTGACTTCTTATTGTTGAATCGCTCCATACCACGTGTCAAAGCTTTGCGAACTGCCCACGCTCCAAGCATAGGTATACCTGCTCTTACAGCTTTCTTTTTCATTAACTTTCCAAACACTGCCATATTCTTATCTTGTTTGTCTTTTCATATTAACAGAGTGTGTATTTTAATTGTTTCCCTTTGATAAATTTCGGCAGTTTTCCCATTCATTCCGACAAAAACGGACCAATTGCCATTAATGGTATCAAAAATTACATTTCCCTTTATATCAATATTTAACCCAAACACAAGAGCGAAATAGTGTTATTTTTTTAAAATAAAATACAATTTAAAAACAAATAAAAACATAGCTAAGTTATATCATAACGACAAGCAATGAGATTTTCAGCTAAATACATTCTTGTTCCGGAAGGTTTTTTATTGAGTACTTTTGTCGATTTTAAGTCTCTTTACATCACAACTTAAGCCAATGGAAAAACTAAACACTGTATTGATCGTTGACGATGATTTTATAAATAACTTCCTGACTGAACGAATTATAAAAAAAATGGACATTGCCAATAATATCAAAGTTCTGATGAATGGTCATGAAGGCATGACATATCTCAAAGAAACCTGCCTATATGATACAAAACAATGTCCTGAGCTCATCTTTCTTGACATAAACATGCCTGTAATGGACGGTTTTGACTTTATAGAGGCTTTTGAGCACTTACCACTCGCCCATAAATCAAAAATCGTTATTCTGACCACAAGCAGACATAACAGTGATATCGAAAAAATAAGCGCCCTGGGAGATTTCGAAATGGTTAATAAACCACTTACCCAGGAAAAGCTGCTGGATTGCCTCGCCAAAGTAGGCTAAAAAGGGTTTTTGCCTGATATTTACAACAGACAATAAAAGTCTGCTGCTAACAGACTTCTATTTTTATTTCAACCCGGATATACTCAGGATTTCCGTTCGCAGATTTCTTTAAGTTTTCTTAATGCCCGTGGCCAGGCATCTTCAAAATAAGCCTTAAATTCGTCATTGAAGGTGACATCCAGGTCAACCGTGACTATTGTAGTACTTTGTCCCTGCTCTTCAAACGAGTAGTTCTCTTTAGCTCCGGCCCATTCTCTGACTTCCGGTCCATCCGTAATCTCCTTATCGCCGTCAATCAGCCCAAGGTGCTCGATTGACACAAACTTTTCAGGAATGTTTTCCTTGATTTTGCTAACCATTCCCTCTCTTTTACCTTCAGAGTTTAACCCGATGAAGAGGATCTTGTCTCCCTTCTTCCACGAGCCTTCATAATAAGAAGTCGGATTAAACTCTGAGGACCATTTTCTATAATCATCTTTGTCCAGCATAATTCTGTATACATCACGTACAGGTGCGCCAACAGAAATTTTAAATTGCAGCGTTTGCATTGCCATAACATTTTTATTTTTTGGAATTATAGTTGATCATCCAACGGATACCAAACTTATCCACCAGCGATCCAAAATAATCTCCCCAAAACATATCATCCATAGGCATCTCTACATCTCCGCCTTCAGAAAGAGCTTTAAAAACTTTATCTGCTTCTTCTCTGCTATCCGGAGAAAAAGAGATATAGCTATGATTGCCTATAGTAAGCTCATGCCCCTCAGACTTAAGAATATCAGAGGCCATCAGCATATTATCTCCGATCGGCAATGAAACATGCATCACTCTGTCTTTTTCCTTTTCGTTATCAAATCCGGGAACATCTTTCATTTTCTGTATATAAAGTTCTCCGCCGAATATGGACTGATAGAATTTAAATGCTTTTTCTGCCGTACCATCAAAATTTAAATATGGATTAATCGTTGCCATAGTTTTTTTATTTTTTATTTTAAAAATCAGTTTCTTATTTCATTGAGTGAAGGCCAAAAGCATTACCTTCGCTATCAATACATATACTACAGAATCCATGAGGACCCAGCGCCGTTTTTGATTTATGGACGACTCCCCCGGCAGCCTCTACTCTGCTTTCTTCAATGCCACAGTCTTCACAGGGAAAATAAACCATGGTGGTTGCTGTAGAAGAATCTCCATTTACTCTGGCTCCTTCCATCTGAACCAGCGCCCCGCTAACCCCGAAACACTCCGGATTGGAGGGAAAAAAAGACATTCTGTAATCTCCTGCGTCCTCTACAGCCGGGGCATCTTCAAACGTAAAACCCAATACCGAATGATAAAACTTCTTTGCTCGCTCGATATCGTCAACATAAATCTCAAACCAGCATATTATGTTTTCTTTCATAACCTTTTTTTATTTTTTAATTCAAATCAGACATTGACAGCTGCATTTAGAAAAACCGCTTTCTCTTTTTCAAAAGTATAACTCACAGACGGATGAAAGGAAGGCACATTATGCCTTTTTTGAGGGGTATTTGTGACATTTTGCTTATTTTATCCGTACTTCACCTCAAAAAACGCGAAGACATGATTCAGCTTTCAATTCTTCTGACACAACATTACCGGCTTCTCAGCCTCGTTGCCATTATTGACGTATTCGAAACAGTTAATCGATTTTTTACCGAAGAAAGCAAAGAAAAGGCCTTTGAAATCAGCCTGATTGGAATGACCGGGCAACCGGATCTGCCGGACAACTTTAAAAAATATTCCTACAGCACTTTCACAGAAATACAGGAAAAACAGGATATTCTTTTTATACCCGCGTTCGGTTCGGAGAACATGGAGCAAACCATAGCAAGCAATGGGTGCTTTATGTCATTTATAGTCAGACAACATACCCTGGGAGCAGCAATTGTAAGCCTTTGTACCGGTTCTTTTCTGCTGGCAGCGGCAGGGTTGCTTAATGGACGAGAAGCAACAACGCATATTGAAGCTTCTGACCGCTTTGCCCACAGTTTTCCGGAAGTCAGGCTGCAACCACATGCTATTGTCACCCATTGCAATAATATCTATACGAGCGGTGGCGCCACCAGCAGCTTCCATATGAAGCTTTTTCTGATTCAGCAATACTGCGGGCGGGAGATGGCTGTCCGTATCGCCAAAACATTCGCTATCGATATGAACAGGAACAATCAGCTGTATTTCGAGCATTTTAAACCAGAGCTCGCTAATAACGACAATCTGGTTAAAGATGTACAGATGATTATCAATAAAGAATATGCTGATTTAAAAAATATTGAAGAAGCCTTGGAAAGAATTCCCTCAAGCAGGAGAAATATCATACGACGTTTTAAACAGTCTACAGGCATGACTCCAATCCGGTATCTGCAAAAAACAAAAATTGAGGCTGCCAAGAAACTACTGGAAAATAGTGACAAGGATATCATGGAAGTTATGCTTTCGTCCGGGTATAACGATCTGAAAAACTTCCGGCAGCTGTTTAAATCTTTTACCGGCCTTACCCCCAAAGCTTATCGGGATAAATATGGAATGCGTCTTAATTAATTATGAGACGTGTTATTCCTTAATAAGCTTATGCAGATATACCCGTTCCCTGTCAGAAATTAAACGAAGTACATATACCCCTCTTTCAATATCACTGAAGGAAATATTTTTTCTGTTCGCATAAACAGGAATAACCTTAAGCAACCGTCCCCATAAGGTGTACAACTCCGCTCTTTCAATGTACGCATCTGTCTCGATACAGGTCATTTCATTAACAGGATTAGGCCACACTCGCAGGAAATCTTTCTTTTGACCTGACAGTGCAGCAGTTTCAACACACTCCAGCTGATTAATATGTTTCCATATTTTGTCATTCAACAAAAAAGGCACTTCCGAATCATCCGGAGAGTCACCCAGACGCAACCATATCAGATTCTGGCTCGGAACAATATTGAGAAACTGGCCATTTTTTCCTATTGCAGCAATCATATCTGCAGGAGCATTAGGACTTATGGCCCCGTTGAAAAGAACCTGAGTCCCCGGAAGCCTGAATGTTGATTTTCCGTTGAGCCACCACAGATAACCATAAGCCTCATTTAATGACTGAGAACTATTGACCATTTGTTCGAAATACTCCGAATCCTGCAATATCTGATTACCTGCCCAGTTTCCTTTGTTAAGAACCAGAAGTCCGAATCGCGCCATGCTCCTGGCATTACTGAAGAAAATATTGTTATAACCAACCGATACAAACATTCCTGTCATTCCGGTTGGAATACCAATCTTTTCGGTTACATAACCATTCAGTGTTTTTCCTGTCGCCGACTCAATTACCTGATCAAGCAGAGTATAAGGAGCATTATGATAAGCCCAGCGGGTACCCGGTACAGCGATGCAGGACAAACAGGCCGGCAACGTACAAAAATGGTCCTCTGCTCCATCATCCAGCCCTGAAGTCATTGTCAGTTGATGCCGGATTGTTATTCCTTGTTCTTCCTGCGATAAGCAAGCGGTCCAACCTTCACCAAGATAAGCGGAAGTCATGTCATCAATCGAAAGAAGCTCCTCCTGCCGGGCAATACCTACCGCAAAAGCCGTAAGCGTTTTTCCGGCCGAAGCCCAATACCACGGAGTCGCCTGAGTATGCGAACCAAAATATTTTTCGAGCACAATTCTGCCGTCTTTCAAAAGAATAAACGCTTTTGTATTTTCTGCTTCAAGCATATCATAAAGAGCATTTATTCCTGGTTCACACCAATTGAGAGATTCCGGCGACTGTTCCTCCCACACTTCACCATTTTTAGGGGGAAAATACAAACTTTGTGCGTGTAAGTTCAGCAACGCAAGCCTGCCAAAAAGAACAGCAAATAATATACAGGTAATCGACCGCATAGAATAATGAATCAAATTAGTATCTCATCACATTCCATGTGACGTAAAAAGTATTCACACAGTTTCCGATATTTCCCTGTATTTCTATTCTGCAAAAAAAAACACATCCTGCCTATTGAGCAAGATACCCCCCATCTACATTGTAGTACGCACCGGTTACAAATGAAGCTTTGTCTGAATTCAACCATAAAGCCAGTTCGGCCACTTCTTCTGCAGTCCCCAACCGGCCTGTCGGATGTAGTCCCACCAGGGCCTTTATAGCATCGTCATCCAATGCCTTTTTTACCAAAGGAGTCATAATATACCCGGGACCAATACAGTTAATCCGGATTTTTTTCTCAGCATACTCTAATGCTGCCGCCTTTGTCAGTCCGACAACTCCATGCTTTGATGCTACATAAGCAGGAGACCTTTTTGTTCCTACCTGCCCCAGTATGGATGCTACATTTACAATACTTCCACCGCCTGATTTAATCAGCGCCGGAATCTGGTAATGCAATCCGTAAAACACTCCGGACAGATTAACGGCTATTACCTTATCCCATCCTTCTACCGGATATTCAGCAAGCAACTCAACAGGACCGCCTATACCTGCATTATTCACTGCTATATTCAACTGATTGTATTTCTTTAACGTCTGTTCTACCAGTCTTTTATTATCTTCAGCCTTAGAAGTATCCGTTTTTTCGAAAAAAGCTTCCCCTCCCTCAGAGACAATTCTTTCGACAGTTTCTTTACCGCCCTGCTCATCCAGATCGGAAACTACAACCTTCGCACCTTCCTTTGCATATAACAGAGCCATTGCCCTGCCTATACCAGACCCTGCTCCGGTTATAAGAGCAACCTTATTATCGAGAATTTTCATAGCAGAATACTATTTAATTTTTACTATTAAACTGCACATACTATACTCCCAAACCAGCTGCCGACGTGTTTGTTAGGATCAGTCAAAGGTTTGTTTCCGTAACAATACAGTAATGTATAAAGTCAGATTATAGCAGACAATGCTCAAAACGGAAAAATATAAATCTCCGGATTATTACTTTGATCAGTATACAAAAAAGTCAGGATTAATTATCAATGCAAACAATACAAGAGGGTACAGGAACATCCTCTGAAAAGTATTTTCAGGCAAACAGAGAACCCGACAGAATTTATGAAATGGAAGAGTTAAACTGATATGCAATTACGAAAAAATTCCGGATAAACCGGAAAAATACCTTAAATAAGAAAAGCCCATATATTGGGCTATGTGATCCCGTTTGGATTCGAACCAAAGACCTACTGCTTAGAAGGCAGTTGCTCTATCCAGCTGAGCTACGGGACCTTCCTTATTTTGTTGTCGGGGTGGCAGGATTCGAACCTGCGACCTCATGGTCCCAAACCATGCGCGATAACCGGGCTACGCTACACCCCGAACACTTTTCTTTAAGATTTGAGGGTGCAAAGGTAACAAAATTTTCTAAATAATTCAAAAAATTTATTTTCCTTTATTCTCTCATCTTTTGGCGGAGAGGGCGGGATTCGAACCCGCGGTACGATTTGACTCGTACGACGGTTTAGCAAACCGCTCCTTTCGGCCTCTCAGGCACCTCTCCGAAAAAGTTGTGCAAAGGTAGTACAAATTTATTTTATAAAGCAAGCCTTAATAACAAAAAAATAATATTTTATTTGTTCCTTGTGTAAATTAAGCAATTGAACGAAGTTTAGCCCCTCTAACTCTAGTAACAGATGAGTTTTGTTTATCAGCCTGATCTCTTTATTTATATTCTAATCTCATCTTTTATCTGCTTTTATGGCATTTATCTGATTCGAATGTTTCAGATATCCAGAGCCACAGGTAAAAGAATAAATACACTCGTTTACAAATTCATACTCCGAACTGTTTATTTCCTTCTTTTCATGGTAAGCTTGCTGGGACCGCTAATCATGAGTACCCGGTCAGTAAAAGATATACAAAAAAACGTCTTTATAGCAGTTGATCTTTCATACAGCATGACTGCGGCCGATCTCGCTCCTTCCCGCTTTGAAATTTGCAGGGAAAAAATAACCGAACTTATTGATCAGCTTCAAAACGCACGAATCGGTATTATTGTCTTTTCTTCGGAAGCCTTTTTACATGCTCCGCTTACCTCTGACAAAAAAAGCCTTGGAACATATGTCAGTATACTGAATCCGGATATTCTTGCAAACAAAGGATCAAACCTTAATACCCCCATAGAACTTGCTTTACAGAAGTTCTCTCAGACAGAGGGGCCTGTATCGAATAATATTGTCCTTTTTTCGGATGGTGAGTCCCATACAGTCATACAGCAAAAACTTCTCAAAAGAGCACAGAAAGAAAATATCCGTATTCATACCGTAGGAATCGGCACGAGAGAAGGAAGCAGGCTATCAGTACAAAACCAACAGGTCATCAGTAAGCTTCGTTCAGAAATCCTCCAGGAAATTTCTTCACAAAGTAATGGTCAATATGTTGAGTATTCAATGCTTCCCGGTGATATCCCAAGCCTGGCCGGTACAATCAACAAATCCAACTACCATATCGACAGCAGTACAAGAAACGATGCCGAAACCAACAAATACTTTTACTTTCTTATCATTGCATTTTATCTTATGATCCTTGACGTGCTGGTAACCATAAACATTTTATCACTATGAAATTATTAGCAGCCATATTTGCCATAGTGACTCTCTTTTTATCCTTTTTTACAAGAACAGACTCTATTAACCATCTGATTACAGATGCTGAAAAAGAATATGTTAATCAAAATTATGAGAGGGCGGCCATAATGTATGATTCTCTTTTGCATTTCTATGAAATCGGCAGCGCTCAGGTTAAATGGAATCTGGCATCCTCCTGGCTGAAAGCTTCCAATTATGACTCTGCTTACAAATACTTCGAACAGCTTTCTGTCACAGGCCGGCTGTCTCTGCAATCTGCCTCATTAAACCAGCTTGGCCTTATAGCATATTACTTCAAGGACAACCGGTCTGAAGCAATTTCTCAATTTAAAAAAGCATTAAAGATTGACCCGCACAATCAGGAAGCTATTTATAATCTCGAGCTTCTTCAAAAAACAGCAGCAGAATCCCCCCCTTCCTCACCGGCCGCCAAAGACAGCATCAGAACAATGAGCGAGAAAAAACAGAAAATAAAAGCTGAACGAGAAATACATACACAACGTAGTAATCAGGCCAAAGGTAACCGCTCACAAACCTCAGGAAGCTCCTCTCCTGGCATACAAGAATCTGAAAAGAAGAAATTTAGCGAAGGAGGCAAAAATAAAGAAGAAGATACCTCTGCCTCGGGGAAACTTATTACTCAGAGAAAGAGTAATCAGGATATAAACCCGGAGCGTATCCTTGAGTTAATGCGCCAAAATGAAACACGTTATCTGCAGCAGATAAAAAGAAGATCTCAGGAAGCACCTATAGATACCGGACCCGCTTATTAAACATTATATTACCATTATGAAAGAAGTTTATATTCTATCTGCAGTCCGTACTCCGATCGGAAGTTTTGGCGGCAGCTTACAAAGTTTTTCGGCTCCCCGGCTGGGTGCAGCTGCAATAAAAGGAGCGCTGGAGAAGGCTTCTGTCTCCCCTGACCAGGTAGAAGAAGTACTGATGGGCAACGTTCTTACTGCAAATCTGGGGCAGGCTCCGGCCCGCCAGGCTGCTGTACTGGCAGGACTACCATATTCGGTACAGTGTACAACAATCAATAAAGTATGCGCGTCCGGCACCAAAGCGGTTATGCTTGCTGCGCAAAGTATTCAGCTGGGGCTGGCAGATGTAGTTGTCGCAGGCGGAATGGAAAGCATGAGCAATGTGCCCTATTATCTCGACAAAGCTCGATTTGGTTATAAGCTCGGACAGGGTAATCTTATCGATGGCCTGATAAAAGATGGCCTGTGGGATGTATACAACGACTACCATATGGGTAATGCCGCCGAAAATACTGCCAGAGAAATGAATATTTCCCGTTCAATGCAGGATGAGTACGCAATCACATCCTATCGCCGTGCCAATGACGCTATTCTCTCCGGCAAGTTTAAAAATGAGATCATTTCTCTGGAAGTAAAATCCAGAAACGGAACCGAATATATTGAGCTGGACGAAGAACCGGCCAAAGTAAATTACGAAAAAATTCCTTCTCTGAATCCTGTTTTTCTGAAAGACGGTACTGTAACTGCTGCCAATGCAAGTTCTCTGAACGATGGAGCATCTGCTATTGTACTGGCAAGTAAGGAAAAAGCCGAACAGCTGGGTTTAAAACCGATTGCCCGGATTGTTGGATTTGCGGATGCCGAGCAAGCCCCCGAATGGTTCACAACAAGCCCGGCTCTGGCCATTCCCAAAGCCCTGAAACATGCTTCTCTTTCGCTCAGCGATGTCGACTTCTTTGAAATTAACGAAGCGTTTGCAGTTGTTTCCATTGCCAACAACCAGCGTATGCAACTGGATCCTCAGAAAGTAAATATTTACGGCGGAGCAGTAGCGCTGGGACACCCGATCGGTTGTTCAGGCACCCGTATTGTTACCACGTTGCTCAATGTTCTTCAGAATGAAGATGGGGAAATCGGAGTTGCCGGTATATGCAACGGTGGTGGCGGAGCATCTGCTATTGTGGTACAAAGATTGTAATTTATTAATAAAGAAAAACCAAGGGGCAAATGCGCTTTTCATTAATTATTCTGTTAGCTGGCATTACAAACATTTGTATTGCTCAAAATAAGGTACAGCGTATATTTTATGATAACAATATCAGATTGTTGAAAGAAGAGTTCCATACTGACGACAGTAATAATAAGCATGGAATTTTTAAAAGTTATTTTCCGGGAGGCAATCCGGAAATCCTCGCCTATTATATTCATGGAAAAAGAGACAGCGCATTTATTGAGTTCTATGAAAACGGGAGACCCAAGGTCCGGGGCAATTATAAAGATGGCCTAAAAACTGGCATGTTTGAATACTATGAGCCTAGCGGCAAGCTAAAGTTTAAAGAGTTTTACAATAATGACCCCGTACATGCAGGAACCTACATTCAATATAGTCCCAATGATTCAATAACAGCCCGCGGATTTCTGAAACACGGCGTACTCGACAGCACATTTATTGAATTCTATCCCAATGGAAAAATCAAGACAAGATGCACATTGCGCAATGGCAAAAAAAATGGACAAATGGAAGTTTTCCATCCCAATGGCAATCTTCTTCAGAAAACCTACTTTCAGAATGACTCCATTGATGGCTCCATCAGTACCTATTACCCTAATGGAAATATAAAACACGAAACCAGTTATCACAACGGTAAGCTGAATGGCCTTTTAAAAGAGTATTATGAAAACGGAAATCTGAAATCAGAAAGTACCTATCTGAATAACCAGCAAAACGGGCTTACTACTACGTATTATTCCAATGGCAATAAAATGACCGAAGAAAATTATGTCAACGGGAAATTAAGCGGTTTTTTCCGAACGTTCTTCCCGGAAGGCGGACTGGAAACTGTTTCGTTCATTACCAACAACAACCGTTCCGGTGTGTATCAGAGCTTTACCAAAGAAGGAATCAAAATTTTTGAAGGAAACTTTATCGATGGAATCCTGAATGGAAAAGTTACCACCTGGTATGACAGCGGTCAGCTAAAGCAAGAACTCAACTACAGTCTCGGTAAGAAATCAGGTAAAAACCTCACCTATTATCCTAATGGCAATATTCAGCGAAAAGAACTCTATAAAAATACTGAACAGGGGTGGCTTATTGAGCTGGAGACTTTTTTTGACAACAAAAATCCGGAACAAAAAGGCTCTCTGCTTCTGCCTCACAGCCCTCAGACTGTGGAGAAGTCCAATGAACAGAGGCAATTTGAACTGGAAAACTCTCTAAAACCCGGACAGAAAATATATGAACGCAGCTTGCTCCAGACTGAAAAAACTGTCAAAACCGGTGAATGGCTGACTTACTACCCCAACAAGCGCCTTATGATAAAAGAATCTTTTATCAACGACAAGCTGATGGGTCCCAGAACCCTGTTTTATGAAAACAGCGCTCAGATAAAAGCAGTTGAAAACTACTCCCACGGAATCAAAACCGGTAACTGGAAAGAATTTCATGAAAACGGACAAGCCAGTGTTGATGCTACATATAAAAGCAATACACGTTATGGACCATATAAAGAATTCCATAGCAACGGGCAGTTGAAAACTGAAGGAAACTACATTGCAGGAAGAGAAACCGGAAAGTGGCTGTATTACAATGAAGAGGGAGTATTAGAAAAAACGCTCACCTTCCGTAATGGTGAAATCATCAAACAAAAATAAAGTTTACGCGAAAAGCCCTGTTGCTTTCAGTGCCATATTCTTTATACTGTTTTAATTTTTCATAAATTTGTCCTTGGTTTATGAAAAACATGGAAGCAATTAAAGAGACAAACTATCAGTTTCCGGGGCAAACCGGGTTCTACAAAGGCAAAGTAAGAGATGTATATTTCTTTCAGGACAAGCTCGTTGTAGTTGTCAGTGACAGGATATCCGCATTTGATGTTGTTTTGCCAAGACCTATCCCTTATAAAGGACAGGTACTTAACCAGATTGCTTCCAGGTTTCTGCATGCCACCAGAGATATTGTCCCGAACTGGGTGACTTCAGTACCGGATCCTAATGTCACTATTGGCAAAAAATGCGAAGCATATCCCGTAGAGATGGTGATCAGAGGATATCTTGCCGGCCACGCCTGGCGGGAATACAAAGCCGGAAAAAGAAGTATTTGTGGTGTTCCGCTACCTGAAGGCTTAAAAGAAAATGATCCTCTGCCCGCTCCCATTATTACTCCTACTACCAAAGCAAAAGAAGGACATGATGAAGATATTTCAAGAGAAGATATTCTGAAAAGTAATCTTGTAAGCGAATCAGACTACCTGATTCTTGAAGAGTATACCCGTCTTTTGTTTAAAAAGGGCAGCGAAATGGCTGCAGAACGCGGCTTGATTCTCGTGGATACCAAATACGAATTCGGTAAACTTGACGATAAAATCTATCTTATTGATGAAGTTCACACACCTGACTCATCCAGATATTTTTACAGTGAAGGGTATGCAGAGAGGCAGAAAAACGGCGAACCACAAAAGCAACTTTCCAAAGAGTTTGTAAGACAGTGGTTAATTGAGAATAATTTTCAGGGAAAGGAAGGACAACAGGTCCCCGAGATGACAGATGAAGTAATTAAAAAAATATCCGATCGCTATATAGAGCTTTATGAGCATATGACCGGTGAAAAATTTGTCAGGGAATCCGCAGATGCCATCAGTCAGCGAATCGAAAAAAATATCCTGAACGCACTACGCTAATTATCGATCAGTTAACTACTAACCAGATGAAATTTACTTTAAAAAATGAAGAAAAATATAGCATAATTAGCTTACAGGAAGACAAGCTGACCTCTGCTATAGCGCCCGCCCTGAAGTCTGAGCTCGTAAAGTTGAAAACAGATGGGGTTACCAACATAATTCTGAATCTGGCAGAAATCAAATACGCCGATTCTTCAGGTCTTAGCTCTATTCTGGTTGGCAACCGGCTTTGTCAGGAAGCTGAAGGTATTTTTATTTTATCCTGTTGCAATGATCATGTCATAAAACTTTTAAAGATATCTCAGCTTGATACAATATTAAATGTCCTCCCGACCGTTGAAGAAGCAGTTGACGCTGTATTTATGCACGAACTGGAAAAATCATTTAATGAAGAAGAAAATAACGAAGAATAACATTGCCGTTTGAATTAACCATACTGGGAGCAAACTCTGCTACTCCTGTTTTTAACAGGCATCAGACTGCTCAGATATTGCAAATTGAGAATGAACTGATTCTTATTGATTGCGGTGAGGGTACACAGATGCAAATCAACAGATACCGCTTCAGGCTCAACAAAATCAATTATATATTTATAAGTCATTTGCATGGAGACCACTACCTGGGTCTGGTTGGACTTATCAGTACCATGCACCTCTTCGGACGCTCCAAAGAGCTATATCTCTTCGGCCCTCCCGGACTGGCCGAAATCATAACTACCCAGCTGAAATACTCCGAAACGGTTTTAAACTATAAAATTATTTTTCAGGAACTGGATACGAAGCAAAGCTCCCTGATTCTGACAACGGACAAATTTACAGTTACTACAATTCCCCTTGTCCACAGAATAAAATGCTGCGGTTTCCTTTTTCGTGAAACCGCCAGAAAACATAAGATTCGTAAAGACCTGCTTCCTGACAACACTCCCTTGCTTACCATTGCCAACCTGAAAAAAGGACTGGATATTGTCGATGATGAGGGGACTATCATTTATAAAAACTCAGATTATACAGTTCCGCCAAGACGTACGTATTCCTATGCATTCATGTCAGATACCGCATATAGCGAAACATATCTTGACCTGATCAGAGGAACGGATCTGCTGTATCATGAAAGTACATTTTTGGAAGAGATGAAGCCAAGGGCCAGAGAAACCTTTCATACTACAGCACTTGAGGCCGGTCTTTTCGCTTCCAAAGCGCAGGTTGGCCGGCTCATTATCGGGCATTTTTCTTCCAGATACAGAGAGTTAGGGCCGTTGCTGGAAGAAGCCCAAAGTGTTTTTCCCAATACCCACCTGGCTCTGGAAGGTGAAAAATTCAGTGTTTATGATCATGAACTCCCTTCTGAGCACCAATAATGCAGCAGGCAGAAAAAACCTTCTGTTTATTGTATTAACAGGTTTTTTCCTGACCAATGCGCTGCTGGCGGAAATTATAGGTGTCAAAATTTTTTCTCTCGAAAAAACACTGGCACTCCCTCCTGCTCAGATTTCTCTTTTTTCTGATATTATCCTTGATTTTAATCTTACTGCCGGAGTCTTGCTTTGGCCGGTTGTATTTATTACTACCGATCTTATAAATGAGTACTACGGATACTCTGCTGTAAAAAAAGTAAGTATCCTGGCTTCTGTCCTGATCGCATACAGCTTTCTGGCCATACTGATTACCACAGAGCTTCCTCCCGCAGATTTCTGGCTGATTGTCAATAAATCTGCTGATAATCCTGATTTTGACATCAATGTCAGCTATAACAGGATTTTCAGACAAGGACTCGGAATAATTATCGGATCACTGACAGCATTTCTGACTGGACAATTGATAGATGCTTATGTGTTTCAGGCATTAAAAAAAATCACTAACAGCAAAAAGCTCTGGCTCAGAGCCACTGGTTCAACTCTATTGTCACAGTTTATTGACAGCTTTGTAGTTTTATTCGTGGCATTCTATCTCTTTGGCGGAGAAAGTCGCTGGTCACTTACCCAAATCGCCTCAGTGGGAATCATTAATTATATATACAAATTCATTGTCGCAGTGCTTCTAACTCCGGTTTTGTATATTATTCATCATTGTTTCGACAATTATCTGAATATTCCTGATAACATTGCCAGACAACACCAGAAAAAATCAGCCGGATCTCCGAAAAACCGCTCTTTGTCTCAGCATCAGAAAGGATAATAAAGCTCAGGATCCGGAACAAAAGGGTTATCCGGCTCCTTAAAATAAAGCGAAGACTGATTGTCCGGTTCTTCCTCTACATTCCCTCCGGTATTATCCGTAAAATTATCCTGTCGGCCAGGTTTTTGAGTCTGAGACTGAATAAAAGTACTGTTGCCCGGATTAGTTACCTGATTGGGATTCCCGTTTGAACAAAAAATATTGTTTAAATTGTTCTCCGAACATACCACCGGTCCATTCTGAACCTGTATCGTTCCTTCCGGATTCTGTGCCATTCCCCATGTTCCATAACAGATACCCAACACTACAAGCAACCTTCCTTTGCCAAATATACTTCCCATCACAAGCCTCCCTTCCCGTCTTTGCCATCACAACACCATCGTATCCGTTTTACGTTCCCCTTCTGACAATATTATAACTATTTCAACAGACAAACCTTAAAAACACCCCTTATCCGATAAAAAAACAGAAGATTCTCAACCCTGCGGCTGATTTTCCGTATAAGACAAAAAAGTACAATATGCCTCTTTCAAACCAAGTATTGATTGTCGAAAGCTCCCGTCAAACCATCAGTGAGATTATTGCTGACCTCACTCAACTGAATGTAAAAGCTGATTTCAGGGTCGCATTAAACAACGGACATGCATTATTACATATAAAGCACCTTCATCTGGAAAGTAAGATTGATTCGATAAATCTATTGGTCATTCTGAATATGCATACCCCGATTTCCAATGGCTTTGATTTTTTTAAGGGCTACAATGCGGACGAAGAAATTGACAAAAATAAAATAAAAATACTTGTTTTTGAAGATAATCTCTCTCCCTGGGAAAAGGAAGATCTGGAAGCCATGGGCATAACTGACTTCATATCCTTTCCTCTGACAGGAGAAAAAGAAAAGAGTATAATAAGCAGCTATTTTCACTCAACAGATCCACCTCAAACGGAACCAACACCAGTCCAAAATACGTTATCCAAAAAGAAAGACAGAAAAAACAGGAAAGGGTTTCACGGATCTTCGAGGATATAATCACCTCAACTCTGCTATCCGGCAAACAGGAGACTTCCGTAAACCTTTATCACTCAAAACATAATAAACCCATAAAAATTGCAAAATAAATTACAAAAATAATATTACTTATTTTGTTTTTAAAGTTTCTTATATCTACCTTTGACTATGCTTAGCGGTATCTCAGAGGTCTGTCTTACCAATACGCAGCTTGTATTTTATTTTATTATCTATATTCAATGAACATTTTCGTAGGAAACCTGAACTATCAGGCCAGTGAGACAGAACTGGAAAGTCTGTTTTCAGAATTCGGGACAGTAACTTCTGTTAAAATTATTAAAGACAACGAAACCGGTAGAGCTAAAGGGTTTGCGTTTGTCGAAATGGAAAATGATGCAGAAGCAGAAGAAGCTATCCAGGCTCTTCATGAGACCGATTTCAAACAAAGAGCTCTTGTTGTAAACAAGGCACGTCCAAGAGAAAAATCTTCCGGAGGTTTCTCAAGAGGCGGCGGTCAGCAGAGAAGTAACAAAGGATTCAACAGCCGCTATTAATTAGCAGCCAATAAATTAAAAAAAGGCCTCGATCTGAGGCCTTTTTTTTTGAATGAAAATCTCCCTAAAATTGTTACATTCTGACAAAAGAACGCTACGCCATGTCTATGAAATTGCAAGGAGTTACATACAGACATTCAGTCATTGAGGATTGGACAACATTTAGGGCTACTCCTGCACGCTTTCAGGACTTTTTAAAGCAAACCAACGGTATCATTGCATTCAAAGGCGGATTACATATACGGGGTTGCTGCCATGAACCGGCCTGGCATTCAATAGATCATTATATTTCAGGTCAGGCAGCTTTCTGGAAAATATATCCGGATGTGCTGGATATAGATATTCCGTTTGCGCAGGACTGCATGGGTGATCAGTTTCTTTTTCGGGGAGAAAAAGTATATAAACTGAGCCTTGAAACAGGCCTTCTCTCCTTTTTTGATTATGATTTTTATGGTTTTCTGGAAGCCATTGACAATAATCCGATTGAGTTTCTCGGGATGTATCCGCTCGTACAGCATGAAATGGATGGTAAGGAGCTGTCGCCCGGACAGCTTTTACAGGCCTATCCCCCGTTGTGCTTAAATATCCCCGGTAGTGTAATAAGTCTGGAAGCAGTGCCGGCTGAAGAACAGATCGTATTTCTTGAGAATCTCTATAAGCAACACAGAAATCCTTATGCGCCGGAGGAGTAATATCTCCTGATCCGGGTAAAATCATTCCAGCAGATATTTTGATTCCGGATAACTAATTATCAACATATTAGTTATGATGTGAAAAAACTGTGCAAATGGAAAATCATCTGGTGGAAATAAACCTGCTTAGACATGTGAAAGCCATGGTATATCTTATAGGAAGTAACGGTTCTTTTTCAAATAATAACCAGCTTCCGCTTGTATTTTATACACAGGTGCTTTCCATACAGGAAGGGGATGCCGAAACCCTGGAAGATCTGTTCAGATACAATGGCTGGACCGGTTGTCACCGAAACAGTATATCCGGAAAACACCATTACCATAGCCAGGCCCATGAAGCCATGGGAGTTTATCAGGGGTATGCCAGAGTCCAATTCGGCGGACCTTCCGGGCTGATAAAAGAAATTCATCCGGGCGATGTCATTATCATCCCTTCCGGAGTAGCACACAAAAATATTGAATCAAGTCCCGATTTTGCCTGTGTGAGTACCTATCCCGAAGGCCAGACCTTCGATTTAAATTATATTTCACTTAAGCTTTCGGAGTCTCATGAGGAGAAAATAAAATCTACCCCGCTTCCCGAGTCTGACCCCGTGTTTGGTAAAACAGGAGAACTTATCAGCTATTGGCGGAAATAATCTAAAAATGTTTGCGATTGAATATTTCAGAAGCAATAAAAGCGCCTCTTACCGATTGGGGATTTTTAAACATTCCGGCATATTCATTGTCTGATACGGTTTTCTTTTTTGAGGAAACCGTTTTGCCGGCAGCGCTTTCAACTGAATCATTCTCTTTCTTTACCGGTAGTTGCTGCTCAGCCGGTCTGTGCTCTGAACTATGCGAGCTTTCATTTACATTTTTCGGGCGATACGATGCTGTTTCCGGAGATCTTTTATGCCGAGAAACCACTTCGCGTTCCGGCTTTTCTTTTTTAGATGCCGGAAAAAACTCTCCCTGCTCCCGCCTTTCCGGCAAATGGGGTTCCTGTCTGGGTCGGGACTGTTTTTTTAGTTTCTCAGATTCCCTATAAATCTGAACTATAAAAAAAATTATACCCAGTATTATGTAAATTAAATTTTCCATCCGGAACAAATCTAATAATTAATTTTAAATTTGTAGTTTGCTACACATCAAAAATCCCTATGCAGCTTAGCAAACTGGAAATAAAAGGTTTTAAAAGTTTTGGCGACAAGGTAATTGTCAATTTTGATGATGGAATCACCGGCATCGTGGGGCCAAACGGGTGTGGCAAATCCAATATTGTCGATGCAATACGCTGGGTGCTTGGAGAACAAAAAACACGTGCCCTCCGGTCTGAAAAAATGGAAAATGTCATTTTTAATGGAACCAAATCCAGAAAACCATTACAAATGGCCGAAGTTTCCCTCACTTTTAACAATACCAAAAACCTCCTTCCTACTGAATATTCTCAAGTTACCATTACACGGCGGTATTATCGCTCCGGAGAGAGTGAATACCTTCTCAATGGCGTATCCTGTCGTCTGAAAGACATCAATGATCTTTTTCTGGACACCGGTATCGGTCCGGATAGTTATGCGATTATTGAGTTGAAAATGGTTGATGATATCCTGAACGATAAGGAAAACTCCAGAAGAAATCTGTTTGAAGAAGCCGCAGGTATCTCAAAGTTTAAGAAAAGAAAAAAAGAAAGCCTCAAGAAACTGGAAGATACAGATAAGGACCTTGAGCGTGTTGAAGATCTTCTTTTTGAAATTACCGGCAATCTTAAGAGTCTTGAGAAACAAGCCAGACAGGCAAAGAAGTATTTCGATCTGAAGGAAGAATACAAGTCAGCCAGTGTTAAGCTGGCAAAGGTAAGCCTTGGGAAACAACGAGAGGAGCAAGTATCCATTCAAAGGGACCTTGACACATTTACAGATAAAAGAATAGCTCTAAACACCCAGCTGCAGGAAAAAGAAGCCGAGATTGAAAAAAACAAGACAGAGCTTGTCAACCGGGAAAAAACCCTTTCATCCAGACAAAAAACGCTTAATGAGCACGTAGCCAGAATCCGGCAGTACGAAAGCGAGAAAAAAATAAAAAATGAACGTCTGCGCTTTCTTAATGACAAAAAAGAAAGCATTAACGAACAGCTCGAACAAGATAAAAAAAGCTGCGACAGAGCTGACTTTAGTATTCAAAGCCTGGAAAGAGAACTCGAAAGCGCTGATAAGCTATTAGCTGAACATGAGACTCAGCTGGAAACATTAAAAAGAGCATATGATGGGCAGAAGCAAAAAAATACTGCTCTTCAGGAAGAAGCCAATGTCATCAATAACAACCAGAAAAGACAACAGGAAACTGTATATAATCTCAACAAGAGTCTCGAAATAAGTAATATTCAGCTTTCCAGTCTTAAACAGGAGCTGGAAAAAACATCTACCGACGATGATGAAAACAGTGCACGTATAGCAGAGTTTGACTCAAAACTTAAAGAAACAGAAGGTCTTCTTGATAAAAAAAATACCGATCTTCAAAAGCTTGAGGAGTTTGAAAAAGAACTGTCACACAAAATCGGTATAACCGAGCAGGAAATTGACTCCATAAAGGATCGGCTTACTCAACTGAATCGTAAACTGGATGCCCGTCAGAATGAGTACAGTTTAACCAAATCAATGGTGGAAAATCTGGAAGGCTTCCCGGAAGCAATCAAGTTTCTGCGAAAAAGCGCCACATGGGGCAAGGACACACCTCTACTTTCTGATATTCTGACCTGCGAAGAAACATACAGGCTTTCGATTGAGAATTATCTGGAACCTTTTATGAACTATTATGTAGTTCAGGATGAAGATCAGGCCTATCAGGCTGTCAATCTGCTGAGCAATGCTTCAAAAGGCAAGGCAAACTTTTTTATTCTCTCCAATTTCACCTCATTTACTCCGGCAGAAAAAAACAGCTTCGAAACTGCAAAATGCGCGTTGGACATTGTTGAATACGATGCCAGGTATCAAAAGCTGATCGAATACATTCTGGATAAAGTTTATATTCTTACCGACAGGCAGGACGAGATTCCGGATGATAGTTCTTATATTTTCATTACCCAGAACGGTAAAATAACCAAAAGGCAGTATAGCATCACAGGAGGCTCTGTCGGACTTTTTGAGGGAAAAAGAATAGGAAGAGCAAAAAACCTGGAAAAACTTGACAAAGAAATAAAAAGCCTGAGCAATGAGCTTGAATCCGTAAAACGCTCTATTGAGAAAAAACAAAAGGAACTTGTAAATTATAAGGAAGGCCTGCAGAAAGACCAGATAGAGGCTTTAAAGAAAGAAATCAATCTGATCTCTCAGGATTTTGTTTCTCTCAGGACCAAGCAGGAACAATACAATCAGTTTTTAAGCAATAATGTACTTCGCAAAGAGGATATTCTGGAAAAAATTCAGAAGATTCAGGAAGAAATTGCTGATAATACTCCTAAGCTAAAAGCAGAAAAGGAACAGCTGAGCGAGTTTGAAGAGCGGCTTAATGAAATTAATGATGATCTCATCCGCCAAAATGAGCTTTTCAATCAGAAGTCCGCAGCATACAATCAGGCTAATATTCAGCTACACCAGTTTCAGAATAAATTAAACAGCCTGGAACAGGAAATAAGCTTTAAAAAGCAGTCTCTTGAAGGAAGCAGAGATCGTATTGATAAAAACCTGCAGGAACTCAGGAAAACGGATGAAGAGATAAAAACCCTGCTTGACAAAGCCGATATCCAGGATGATGAGCTTGTTGAGTTTTACAAAGAGCAGGAAGCTATCGAGCAAGGCCTGAATGAAGTTGAAAAAGAATACTATTCGATTCGGGCAGCAATAGATGATTCGGAGAAAATAACCCGGGAAATACGCAAGCAGAAGGAAACCAACGACCTTCTCTTTACCGAACTGCAAAACCGGCTCAATGAAAACAAGCTGTCTCTTAACTCTGTTAAAGAGCGCCTGTCGGTAGAGTTTAATATAAACCTTGATGAAATCATGAAGGAGGCTTCTGCTCCGATAGAAGAATCCGAACCCGAGCTGAAACAACATGTAGCGTCTATCCGTGAAAAAATCGATCGCATCGGTCCCATCAATCCCATGGCTATGGAAGCATACGATGAGATCAAGGAAAGACATCAGTTTATTATTGATCAGAAAGAGGACCTTCTAAAGGCTAAAACGACGCTGCTTGACACAATCAGAGAAATAGACGTGGTTGCCAAAGAAACGTTTATGGAGGCCTATGAAAAGATCAGAACCAATTTTCAGCATGTTTTCCGGTCTCTTTTTACCGAGGAAGACACTTGCGATTTAAGTCTTTCCTCTCCGGACAATCCGCTCGATTCGGCTATTGAGATTATGGCCAAGCCAAAAGGGAAAAGACCTTTGACAATCAATCAGCTATCCGGTGGTGAAAAAACACTGACTGCTATCTCTCTCTTGTTTGCTATCTACCTGATCAAACCGGCTCCGTTCTGTATCTTTGATGAGGTTGATGCACCGCTGGATGATGCCAACATTGACAAATTCAATAATATTATCCGCAAGTTCTCAAAAGAGTCTCAGTTTATCATTGTCACACACAACAAACGTACGATGTCCAGTACGGATGTTATCTACGGGGTAACCATGATCGAACAAGGTGTCTCTCGCCTTGTACCGGTAGATTTACGTTCCCTGGCCTGACCTTCCTGAAACAATTTACAATCCATCCGGCTTAGATACATATGAGACTGCCATTTAAGCTGAACAAAATTTTGCTGGTTGACGATGATATTCTCAGTAATCATTTGACCAAACGGTTGCTTGAGAACTCCAGAATCGCCGAAGAAGTCAGCATGGTTTCCGATGGAAAAGCTGCCCTGAATTATCTGCTGAATCCGCACAAAAAATTCCCCGAGCTGATTTTTCTGGATATCAGTATGCCGGTTATGGACGGACTGATTTTTCTGAAAAAGTTTTCAAATACCAAAACCGCTGCCAGAAACATTACCCGGGTAATTGTCCTTTCCCAGTTCTTCAGAGAAGATGATATCAGAGAAATTGCCGTTTTTGATGAAGTAATCGGATATATGCCCAAGCCATTGACACTCGAAAAGATCGAGCAGGCATATCATTATTATTCCATCAAAATGAACAAAGTAAAATCAGAATAGCACTCACCAACCAAGACGTTTACTGACAAACCGGGGATTAAAGCCAAACATAATCTCATCATCATCCCATACCATCAGTGGAAACAACGGGTGATTTTCGACATATTCATTCACAAACATACAGTTTATTTCAATCTTAAAGACCTGTTCATCAAGAAAGAAATCATTGCTATGCCGAACTCTGTCAAGAAATTCCTTCTGACTAAGCTCATCTTCAAAATATTCAAATCTACACAGACTACCTTGGGGAGTAACATACACGTCGCCTATTTCTACAGCCTTCTTCTTCATAATCACCTCCTCTTTGTATTCTCAACAAAATCTCTTTGAAAACCTTTCCACTGAAACAAAATAATATCTCAAGGGGCAGTAAATAGTTATTAAATAATATATTTAAATAAATAATATCAAATAATTAAAAATCAATAAACTATAAAAAAAACAATCTGTAAGAAATCAATTGATTTTGAAATTTATAAACGATGTCAATACTTTTGTATTACTTTCGTTATTTGTTTTAGTCCAATTGTTTTCTGTTATGAAAAGAACATTTTTTTGCTCAGTTGTGTTACTGCTATTTGCATTTACCTCCTACAGTCAGCAGCCCAAAATGCAAGGGCTTGTCAGCTGGTTGTCTTTTGAAGAAGCTGAAAAGAAAGTCAAAGAAAATCCCAAACCCATCCTGGTTGACGTATATACGGACTGGTGCGGCTGGTGCAAGCGGATGATGCTTACGACCTATTCTGATCCTCAGGTTGCCGATTATATCAATACCTACTTTTATCCGGTGGCTTTTAATGCAGAAACCAAAGATACCATCCGGTATCAGGGTACAACCTATGTCAATCCTGCTGCTACCGGAAAAGGAACTCATCAGCTTGCCGCAAAACTGTCTCCTCAGCGACTCTCGTATCCGACAACGCTATTTATGAATGACCAGTTTCAGCACTCCACTCTTGTACCGGGATATCTTGAGGCAAAAACCATAGCTCCCATATTGGTTTTTTATAAAGAAAAAATATACACAGATGCCAACATCAACGACTTTATAGCCTATTTTGACAGCACTTTTACTCCGGCTTCCCCGGTCCTGAAATCCGAACAGGCAACCGTTAACTGGCTCCCGTTGCAGGACGCATTGAATCAGAACCAGGACTCTCCCCGCAAGATTCTGATACACCTGACCAGTCCGGATTGCATAAGCTGTAAGGTAATGGATAGTACAACTTATCGTCAGTCAGATATTGTCCGCTACCTGAATGAAAATTATTATACTGCCAGATTTGATATTACCTCCCGGGATACTATTACTATCCTTAACCAGAAATTGTATAATACAGGTGTTTTTCATCAACTGGCACACGCTGCCTTAAAAAACCAGATTGAATTACCCGCTGTTTTAATTCTCAATGAAAGAAATGAGCTCATCAGTCCGGTTCCTCAGTATATGACACCTTCGTTTCTTAAACCGGTTTTGATGTTCTTTAAGGAAGATCATTTTCAGTCGAAATCATTTTCCGACTTTTATGAACAGTTTACAAAAAAATAACACTGAGTCATATCCATTGGCTTGTATAGCGAATCAGCAACAGGAAACCCGGAGGACCCCAGCCCAAAACATCAAAATAAAAGGGGACTCTTATGTAAAGAGTCCCCCTTTTATTCAATATAGAAGACCAGGCAAATTATTTTACCTTAAAGCTGCCTTCACCAATATGGTAACCTTCTGAATAAATATTTACTTTATACAATCCCTGAATATAGTTAAATCCTTTAAGCATTGTAAAAGTCAGTTTCTGATTGGTATTATCAAACTTCATAGCCTGATTCATTGTATAAAGCACTTCTGATCCGTCAGCCAGGGTGATCATACCACCTCCATTATTCGGATCAGAAAAGACTTCACCTTTGGGAGTAGTCAGCGCTACAAAAAATCCTTTATTATCCTTCTTAGCCGCTTTATTATCAGCAAGAGAAAAGCTCACTTTAATACGGTCAATTCTGCTGCCTTTAAGCTCTTCCCCTTCAAACTCTTTTCCATTTTCCTTCAAAGCCACAACTTTAACATTCTCGGCTTTGAGAATTGCTGCATATGCCAAAGCGCTTGCAGCGCTTCTCAGACTGTCTCCAAGCTTATTTTTTTCAAAAGTTGCTTCACTCAGACCAGTTGCAAGAGAATCTCTTTCCCCGATCAGAACAGCAATCTGCTGATCCTTCTCAAGAATTTCAGCTCTAAGATCAGCAATCATTTTTTCAAGTTTGCGCTTAGTGTCAGAATCAAGCTTTGTTGTCTGTTTAAGCTTGGCAATTGTAGCTCCCAATGTAGCAATCCGGTCGTTTAAAGAATCATTGGACAATCCCAGCTTTTCTCTTTCCTCTCTGATCCGTTCCAGATCTGTTTGCAATCCTTCCAGCTCAGTTGTTTTACTATGTACTTCTGCATCCTTTTGCATTACCTCATTATTCAGGGAAGCAATTATACTTTCCTGTTCACTGACTCTGTTCATGTTGATAAACAAGCCTATCCCAAGTCCGATGTTGGTCAGAATAGACAATACCAGCACTATAATTAAACCAGTACTGCTGTTCTTTTCTTCTTTTTTGGCGCCTGTATTTTTTTTAGGCTCCGGAGCTTTTGATTCCATAAAGTTTCTTTAAGTTATGTTAGTTATTAATCGTAAAATAATAGTTGCTTCGTATATTATTTTAACTCTTTATTTTAAGGCGAAAAATAATAAAAAACATCAATAATATACAATTAATTAGCTATTCATTTCCAAGAATCGGCAGGAACCCGTCCTTGATATATTTCTTTTTGTATTGCATAACAACATACTGTATCGAACAGTCGTATGAAGAGCTATAAAAGACAATACGAGAAGGTAAAAGAGAAGAAACAGCTGTGCATGCGGTTACCCCGGAAATACTGTGTGCAAATCTTTGATTGTGGATAAAAATAAAGCTTCTGCCCATCTCAGATTTTCTGAACTTACGTTTATATTCGGATCATATATTTTCTAATACTTTTATCTCATTCATAATCATTAGAACGAATGCTGTTCAAGAATTTATTTAAGTCCGGCAAGGCTAAGCTTATACTTGCCGGAGTCGCAGTTTGCTCCGTTACTGCCATAATCATTACAACACTTATCCAATCCGATACATCACAGAATTATAAATTCGATGAAGCATTCAGACCATATATCAGCGGATATACAAGTGGAGTTATTTCCAGTGAATCTCCTATTCTGATCACTTTTACCTCTGAAGTTGCCAGACCGGATCAATTCAATCACCCTATAGACGAAAAGCTGTTTGACATAAAACCTGGTATACAGGGAACCACCTCATGGATCAATTCAAATACCATACGTTTTGTCCCGGATAAAAGTCTTAAAAGCGGCGAAGCCTATAAAGTATCCTTCAATATGGGCGCAGTCATGTCTGTCCCTGATAATCTGAAAAAATTTCCATTCAGCTTCCAGATTATGCAGCAGTATTTTGATGTACAGACAGAAGGCTTACATTTTTATGAAGATGGCAGCAGAAACAGGCAAAAGCTCTCAGGTACTATCCTGACAGCCGATGTCGCATCAGGAGAATCCGTCGAAAAAATCCTTTCTGCTACTCAAAACAACAATAAGCTACCCATTCGCTGGAATCATAATGGGGATCGCCTGACCCATTTCTTCGAAATAGAAAATATAGCCAGAGGTGAAAAGCCCGGTTCGGTTACATTAAACTGGAATGGCGCTCCGATCGGAGCAGACCTGCAAGGTAGCCTGGATTATGAGATTCCGGCATTAGGAAATTTTGAATTGTTAAATGCCAAAGTAGTACAAAGCAATGAGCAGTATGTAAGACTTGAGTTTTCAGATCCCTTAGATGCGGTCCAGGACCTGAGAGGTCTGGTTGTTCTGGAAAATGCAGGAGATATACGTACTATCATTGAAAATAACATCATCCGGGTTTATCCGTCTGTAAGGCAGACCGGAGTTAAAAGTATTGTATTGAATGAGAATATTAAAAACACAGATAGTAAACCACTCGGTAAAACCCAGCGATTGGATATTTTATTCGAAGAGCTTAAACCATCTCTCCAGATCAGCGACAAAGGTGTGATCCTTCCCTCAACCGATGGTATGATTTTTCCGTTTGAAGCGGTCAGCCTGAAGTCTGTCAATGTTAAAATCACTAAAATTCATTCAGGTAATATCAATCAGTTTTTTCAGGTCAATACATTTACCGGTAACAGAGAAGTTAAACGGGTAGGAAGCGTTGTTGTACAAAAGACTGTAGCGCTGAATAACACGAATCCCAACGATTACTCCAGATTAAAAAAATACGCTTTAAATCTAACAGAATTAATTCAGACAGAACCTGGGGCAGTTTATCAGATAAAGCTTTCCTTTAACAAGAAAAACACCTGGTACAATTGTCCGGAAGAGAGCAATCAGACCGACAGCTCATTCGATACCTACGATGATGATGAAAATTATGATGAGCCTGAGTACAGCTATTGGGACTATGATTATGACTATTATTATTATCCCCCGGATTATGACTATCAAGAACGGGATAATCCATGCAGCAACTCGTATTATGGAGACTGGAGAAGCGTAACCAAGAATATTTTCGCCTCCGATCTCGGCATTATAGCAAAAAAAGGTTCCAACAATAAGCTGACCATAGCAGTAACTGACCTTCTTTCTGCAAAGCCTCAATCGAATGCAGTCGTTGAAGCATACGACTATCAGCAACAGCTTTTAACAAGCAATACAACCAATCAGGATGGTATCATCAGCCTATCCCCCGCCAGACAGCCTTTTTTCCTGATTGTAAAAAAAGACAGTCAGCGAGGCTATCTGAAACTGGATGATGGCTCAAGTCTTTCTGTCACCAGTTTTGATGTATCCGGACAAAAAATTCAAAAAGGACTGAAAGGCTATATCTATGGTGAACGCGGCGTATGGCGACCCGGTGATTCCCTGCATCTGACATTCATCCTTGAGAATAAGCTGGAAAATAACACTGGCAGCCATCCGGTTATTTTTGAGCTCCAGAATCCTCAGGGGCAAATTGTAAAACGAATGGTAAATGGCACTCCCAAGCATAACTTCTACTATTTCCCTACTGCAACTGACGAAGATGCGCCTACAGGCAACTGGATTGCCCGAATGAAAGTCGGCGGGGCAGAGTTTACCAGACTGATTAAAATTGAAACGATAAAGCCCAACCGGCTGAAAATAAAAGTTGATTTCGGTAAAGAAAAAATTACTTCTTCAGATCAGCAAATTTCCGGTAACATGGAAGTCAAATGGCTACATGGAGCAATTGCAAAGAATTTAAAAGCCGATGTTGAATTAAAGCTGACGCAAACCACCACCAGCTTTCCGAAGTTTGCCGAATATACCTTTGATGATCCGGGTCGCATCTTTCAATCAGAGCAACTGGATATTTTCAATGACAAAATCGATCAGAACGGAAAAGCTGTTATCAAAGCAAGGGTCCACACCGAAGGTACGGCTCCGGGTGCATTAAATGCCAACTTCAAGATAAGAGTCTTCGAAGAAGGCGGTGATTTCAGTACAGATCAGTTCAGTATCCCCTACTACCCCTATTCTTCCTACGTAGGAATCCGGGTTCCCCAAGGCGATGCAGCACGCAATATGCTGTTGACAGATACCAGTCATACGATCAGTCTGGTAACAATAGATGACAATGGCAAACCCGTTTCAGGCAGAAAGCTGGATATGCAATTGTATAAACTTGACTGGAAATGGTGGTGGGATAATTCAGAGAATGATCTTTCAAATATTCTGGAAAGTAATTACAAACGTCCTATTCAAACCGGGTCCGTAACCAGCTCTAATGGTAAAGCAAGCTGGCAGCTTCGCATCAATTATCCTGAGTGGGGACGCTACTATCTGAGAGTTTATGATAATGTAAGCAAACACAGCAGCGGCAAAATCATTTACGTAGACTGGCCGGGCTGGGCTGGTAAATCAAAAGAAAATACCAACGGCAGCCACCATCTGCTTTCATTTACTGCTGATAAGGAAAAATACGCTGTTGGAGAAGATATAAGTCTTGCCATCCCCGGCAGTGCAGGCGGCAGAGCTCTTATCGGTGTGGAAAGCGGTTCCAATGTCGTAGAAACCCACTGGTTTGAAACCCAAAACGGTAAAAACACCTTCACCTTTAAAGCAAGCGAGGCCATGGCTCCAGGTGTATATATAAATATCACCCTCCTGCAACCTCATGCCAATACAGCCAACGACCACCCTATCAGGTTGTATGGTATAATACCTGTTAAGGTGGAAAACAAAAACAGCATTCTTAAACCAATAATTGAAACCCCCGAAACTTACAAGCCCGAAGAAACTGCCAGCATAAGTGTCAGCGAGGCCAATGGACAGCCAATGACCTATACATTGGCAGTTGTTGATGAAGGCCTTCTGGATCTGACCCGTTTCAAGACTCCGGACCCGTGGTCAGAGTTTTATGCCAGGGAAGCCCTTGGCGTAAAATCGTTTGACATGTATGAGTATGTTATCGGTGCACTAGATCAAAAAATTAACCGGCTGATCAGTATCGGAGGCGATGCAGAGCTCAGGAACAAAGATGCCGGCAAAGCAAAGCGCTTTCCGCCTGTAGTCCGCTATATGGGACCGTTTGAGCTGGCTCAGGGTAAAACAGCTACGCATTCATTCAAAATGCCTCAGTATATTGGTTCAGTAAGAGTAATGGCCATTGCCGGTAATCCGTCCGGAGCTTATGGACATGCTGAAAAAGCAGTTCCGGTAAGAAAGCCATTGATGGTTCTTGCAACCCTTCCACGGGTATTAGGCCCCGAAGAATACGTAGCGCTTCCTGTCAACATATTTGCCATGACGCCACAGACAAAATCGGTACAGGTAGAAGTAAAAACGGATAAACTGATTGATATAAATGATAACTCCAAAAAAACAATACATTTTAGCGCACCGGGAGATGAAGTAGTCAACTTCTATCTGAAAGCAAAAGCTGCCACAGGCACTTCCAAAATATTGGTTACTGCAACAAGTGGCTCCGAAAGAGCGACCTACGAGATCAATATAGAAATCAGAAACCCCAATTCTCCGATAACAAAAACGGAAGAGAAAGTATTGTCAGCCGGAGAAACAGCAAGTTTTGCTCATTCTGTTTTTGGTGTATCCGGAAGTAACAAAACCATACTCGAAGTTTCATCCATTCCGCCCATTAATCTGGAAAAGAGATTACAATATCTGATCCAGTATCCATATGGATGTATTGAACAAACTACCTCTGCAGCGTTTCCGCAACTGTATGTACTGGAGCTGACACAGCCGGAAAACGGGCTTGCCGGCCGGATACAGGCCAATGTCAACTCAGCAATCAACAGGTTAAAATCATTTCAGCTGCCCGAAGGCGGGTTCTCCTACTGGCCAGGAATGGAAGACTATAATTCCTGGTCTACTTCTTATGTCGGTCACTTTATGCTTGAAGCTGAGAAAAAAGGCTATGTATTACCTGTCGGTATGAAAAGCCAGTGGATTAAGTTTCAACGTAAAGCTTCCCAAAACTGGACTGACAGAGGAAATCACTCCGATTTGTCTCAGGCATACCGGTTGTTTACACTTGCTCTTGCAGGTGAACCCGAAACGGGAGCAATGAACAGATTGAGGGAAATGAAAAATTTATCAGCCACCGCTGCATGGCAACTTGCCGCGGCCTATACCCTTGCCGGCCAGGATGACGCTGCCAACTCTTTAATCGGCACTAATCCGCGGACAATCCCCTCCTATCAGGAAATGAGCAATAACTTTGGGTCGACCACAAGAGACAAGGCAGTAATTCTGTACGTAATGGGCCTTATGAAAAAACATACGGTAGGAATGACAATGCTAAAAGAAGTGTCTCAGGCCCTATCTTCAGAATCGTGGATGAGTACCCAGGAAACCGCTTATTGCCTGTTGGCCGTTTCGAAATTTCTGAACAGCGGCGGTATAAAGAGCTCGTCGGTAAGCTTTACCTATCAGCCCGATAATGATAAAATCATTAAGGGCACAACTGATCTGAAAATCGCTCAGGTTTCTATTCCGCTTTCTGCGAAAGAAGTCTCTATAAAAAATACCAGCGACGGATCGCTGTATTTCAGATTAATCCGTACAGGTACTCCTGCTGCAGGTCAGGAAGAAGCAAGCAATAATAATATAACACTGAAAGTGAGCTATAAAAACAAAGAGGGTTACGATATTGATCCGGCTATACTCGAACAGGGAACTGATTTCATAGCCGAAGTTTCTATATACAACCCCGGCAGCACAGGCACACTTCAAAATGTGGCATTAAGGCAGATATTCCCTTCCGGATGGGAAATACATAATTACCGTATGGATGCCGGTATGAGCCAGCAGGCAGGAAGTATACCCAATTATCAGGATATTCGTGATGACAGAGTGTATACCTTCTTTGATCTTCCGGCAAGAAGCACTAAAACGTTCCGAATCATGCTCAACGCAGCCTACCTCGGCAAGTTTTACTTGCCATCCGTTTATGCCGAAGTTATGTATAACGGATCGACCAATGCCCTGGTACCCGGAAAATGGGTTGAAGTAGTATCGCCGGGCAGTGACGGGTTCTCTATGATGGAATAAATAATAGAATTTCCCCGGAGTTATCATGTGACAGCAGAAATTCCGGGGAAAATTCCCCCCGTTATATTCATTATAAAATTTAATAAGACAGCTTGAGGCACCGAAGATTTATAATCGTTGGCTGTAGTGTTCTAATCACTATCAGCTTCATCTTTTGGTATTCTCTGCCATCGGCCCTTTTCAGGTCACCAACGTCTACAATACTCGAAGACAATAAAGGCAACTTACTGGCTGCACGTATAGCGGCTGATGGCCAGTGGCGCTTTCCATTATGCGATTCCGTCCCTCAGAAGTTCGAAAAAGCAATTCTTGCTTTTGAAGATGAAGATTTCTTTTCACATCCTGGAATTGATATAAAAGCGCTGACGGCAGCAGCCCATCAGAACCTGCGTGAAGGTAAAATTCTTCGTGGCGGTAGTACAATCACCATGCAGGTTATTCGCTTGTCAAAAAGAAATCCGCCCAGAACATACCGGGAAAAATTCATTGAAATTATTCAGGCCTTACGACTGGAATTGAGGCACAGCAAAAATGAAATTCTTCGTATGTACACCTCCGAAGCGCCTTTCGGTGGTAATGTGGTCGGGCTTGAAGCTGCTGCATGGCGTTATTATGGTCGTCCTGCATGGAAATTAACCTGGGCTGAAAGTTGTCTTCTTGCCATTCTTCCCAATGCTCCTTCTTTGATGTATCCGGGAAAAAACGAGGCCTTGCTGCGCACTAAACGTGACAGGCTTTTGCACAAGCTACATCAAAACGGGACCATAGATTCTCTAACTTTTCAGCTTGCTTTACTGGAATCTCTTCCTGGTAAACCAATGGCGTTACCATCACTCACTCCTCATTTGCTGGACTACAGTGAGCTTTCCGGATGGAAAGGACAGAAAATCCGGTCAACCATTGACATAAATCTTCAGATCCGAATAAATGACCTGTTATCCCGGCATTTTATACGTCTTTCCGGTAATGAAATATTCAATGCCGCAGCCATTGTTCTTGAAGTGGAAAGCGGCAATGTTGTGGCTTATTGCGGCAATATTCCGGACAAGCCTTTTCCTCACAAGGGGTATGACGTAGACATTATTCAGGCTCCCAGAAGCACAGGAAGTATCCTGAAACCCTTCCTTCTTACTATGTTGCTCAATGAAGGTCATTATCTTCCCACTTCGCTGGTTCCTGATATACCTACATTTATAGGCGGCTACATACCCAAAAACTACTATCTGACTTTCGATGGAGCAATCCCACTGAAACAAGTTGTATCCAGATCCTTAAATGTACCCGCTGTCCGACTTCTCCATGAATACGGAATCGAAAAGTTCCATCTCCGGTTGCGCAATATGGGAATGAACACACTCAACAGACCTGCCGCACATTATGGTTTAAGCATCATTTTAGGCGGAGCGGAAGGTTCTCTCTGGGATATGGCATCGATCTATAGAAGCATGGCCTGGAAGCTCAATCACTATCATTTGCAAAAAACAGGTGATACCACGAAACTTTATCCGGCAAAATGGAACAGCAGAAAGATGTCCTCTCCTGTCAATACGGAAATTTTGCCGGGGGTAGCAAGCATTTATCAAACATTTGAAGCAATGAATGAAGTAGCCCGGCCAGAAGAAGATCAGGCATGGACCTCATTTGCCTCTTCCTATAAAGTAGCATGGAAAACCGGAACCAGTTTTGGCCATAGAGATGGATGGGCTATTGGTTGTACACCGTCTCATGTAGTAGCAGTCTGGGCGGGTAATGCCAGCGGAGAAGGGCGACCAGGACTGACCGGAATCGATGCTGCCGCCCCCATAATGTTTGATATTTTCAGAATGTTACCCAATACCAGATGGTTTATACCCCCTATCAGTCAGATGCAAAAGATTAATGTATGCAGGCAAAGCGGGTTCAAGTCCGGAGACATATGCGAGAAAACAGACAGCATCTGGATTCAGGCATCAGGAGCAAACTCTCCGATTTGTCCTTATCATCACTGGATCTTTCTGGATAAAAATACACACAAACGTGTCAATGCACTCTGCGAAAACATGCAGAACATCATCCGAAAACCATGGTTCTCATTACCATCCGTTATGGAATATTACTATAAGAATAAACATCCTGAATATTTTATTAAACCACCACACAGACAGGATTGCATTCCGGCTCAGGCAGAAAAATCCGCATTTTCAGTCATTTACCCTCAAAGCAACAGTAAAATACTGATCCCAAGAGAGCTGGATGGCAACCCGGGACGGGTTATCTTTGAAGCAGTCTCAGGAAAGAGTAATGAAGAATTATTCTGGTATATCAATGATAGCTTTCTCGGCAAAACAATGGATTTTCATCAGATGGGACTCAACCCGCCCGCCGGAAAGCACCTGCTTACCCTAGTCAACCAAAGCGGAGAAAGCATATCGGTCAGATTCGAAATTCTCGAGGCTGACCGATAATAAGTATATGTTCCTCAGGATTTACTTTTGCTTGTACATCCACCGGATAAATAATGAAACTATAATTACACCAATCAATAACACAATTATTGATCCGGCACTGACATTTTCATATCCTCTCATAAGCCCGTAAATTTAGAAAGCTCATCCAGTAATATCGAATTCTCCTTTTCTGTACCCACCGTAATCCTCAGGCAGCTCTCACACATAATAACATTGGAACGATTTCTTGTAATAACCTTTCGCTCAACCAAATAACTATAAGCAGCATTGGCATCTGTCATTTTCACAAGAAGAAAATTGGCATCCGAAGGATATACTTTAACCACGGCAGGTATTTTTAACAATTCTTCTTTCAGCCGTTCCCGTTCGGTCAGTATCTCTTCAACCATTTTTTCCTTTTGCAACAGCCCTTTCAAGCCTTCCAGCGCAACAGACTGGGCCAGCCCGTTGATATTGTACGGATACTTTATTTTATTAAGCACCCGGACAATTTCCTCCGAAGCAAATGCCATACCTACTCTTAGGCCGGCAAGTCCCCAGGCTTTGGAAAACGTCTGCAAAACAACCAGATTGGGATAGGAAGCCAGTTCCGGGACCAACGTTGTTGCCGGAGCAAAATCAATATATGCCTCATCGACCACCACAATTCCTTCAAACGATTCAATAAGCTTTCTGATGGCTTTGCCATTCAATGCATTTCCGGAAGGATTATTGGGCGAACAGATAAACAGAAGCTTAGTGTTTTTATCAATTGCCGCCAATACCTTTTCAACATCAATCTGGAAATCCTCAGTAAGATTAACCTTCCTGGTCGGCACATCATTGATGTCTGCAGCGACCTGATACATGCCGTAAGTCGGTGGCAGTATGATCGCATTATCAACTCCTGGTCTGCAAAAGGCTCTGAAAAGCAGGTCGATCGGTTCATCACTTCCATTACCCAGGAAAATCATACTTTTTTCGACCTTTTTAATTACTGCTATCCGCTCCTTAAGCTTCCATTGCAGCGGATCGGGATACCGGTTATGAGCCGGAGTGACAGTCGAACCAAGCGGATTTTCGTTTGCGTCCAGAAAAACTCCTTCCGTCCCGCTGTATTCATCACGGGCAGAAGAGTATGGAACAATTGATTTTATGTTATCTCGCAGGAGATTTTCAAGCTTAAATAGTTTACTCATGTTCAAAACACCATTATAAAGCAAAGGTATGGAATCCGGCTTCTATTTGCCAATAAAAACAACGTTCTCAAAAAATCAATCACAACCACTGGAAATACTCCAAATAATCTTAAATTTGCATTTCTGTACCATGAAATAAGTGTAAATTGCTGTCGAAATGAAAGAAAGATATCGTTGGCTAATAGAATGTAAGCATACTCCGGAAACAATTGACAGAATAATGTTACCTATCCGAAAAAGAGGAATTTCGGTTATCAGCATTTCGTATAAGCAAAAAAGCCTGCAAACCGCCAGCTGTGAGCTGGAATTTGAAATCGAGCCGGAAGCAGTTGACAGAATTTACAAAAATTTTATCCGTATTCAGGACATTCAACAGGTAACACGCCTGTAGCTGCAATCCGAGGCAACCTCTCATATATAAAAATAGTATGGGAAAGAATATTCCGGTATACAGCCTCAATCAATTCAAAAAAGATACAGTCAGACGAAAACATTATCAGGTAGAGGTTTTTGATAAAAACAGAAACTTCAAAGTCGAATATCCCCACAGACATGATAATTTTTATGAAATACTTTTCCTGACAAGAGGTAGCGGCTCCTACACAATCGATTTTAAAACCTATCCCCTTCACCCGGATCATGTTTTTTTTGTTTCTCCGGGCCAGGTTCACTCCATCAGCTTTTCGGACGATATTCTGGGCTATATCTTTCTGTTTACAGAAGAGTTTTATCTTCTTCCCAAAATAGACAAGAACCGGCTTCTCGATTTTCCCTTCTTTCATGGATTGACATACGAAAATCCGCCTTTTCGCATTCCGGAGCCGGAATCATTAAGCAGACTTTTTGAATTAATCTGCAGGGAAACAACCCGCGATTCTCCGGAATCTGATGAAATCGCCCTATCCGGACTTGACCTCATTCTTACAATTTGTAAAAAGAACTATCCGTACAGAGAAGAGCATATTGCCGGTAAAGGCCGGCAGCTGGTCCGGAAATTTAAACAGCTTATTGATCAGCATATAAACAAGATGCATCTTGTACAATGGTATGCCGGCCAGCTCAATGTCACTGCCAGCCACCTCAATGAAACCGTAAAGCAACTGACCGGATTGACAGCCAAAGAACTCATAAAAGAACGCCTGATCATCGAAATTAAGCGCTTCCTTTCTCATACAGAGCTTAACATAAATGAAATTGCAGAAGCTGTCAGCTTTGAAGATCAGTCCTATTTCTCCCGTTTTTTTAAAAAAAATACAGGTGAAACCCCCAATGAGTTTCGAAATCGGACTTTTAATCAGTAAAAAGAGTTTACTTTAAAGATCTCAAAAGGTATTTAGCAGGAACCGGAGAATTTTTTACCTGACATATCGTTTTACAAAAGTTTGGTAAGAAATTTGAACTGTAAATCGTTTTAGTAAACATTAATTTAACAAATTATGATAAAATCACTTAAAGGGAACTTTTACCTGATTGCACTAGCTGTCGCAGCATTCTCTCTTTTCTCCTTTATTCTGCAAAGCGATCCCTGGGACTCATCACAATTAATTGAACCTTCAGCTCTCGCCAAAAAGCTGAATGATCCGAAAGCAGCCAAACCAGTGATCCTGAACGTCGGTCCCATGGAGAAAATCAAATACGCCAAAGATATGGGAGCCGGAGCAAGCCAGAAAGGTATTGAAGCCTTTAAGGCACATGTAGACAAACTGCCCCTTCAGCAGGAAATCGTAGTTTACTGTGGATGTTGCAAGCTTGTCAACTGTCCGAATATAAAAAACACAATGCTTTATCTGGAAACGCGCGGGTATACAAACTTTAAGCTTTTGAATTTGCCTACAAGTCTTGAAGATGACTGGATCAAGAAAGGTTATCCAATGGCAGCTCAATAATTACCAATTAACATATCTAAACTATTTACAAAAGCTGATGCCCAAACATCAGCTTTTTTCATTCTACATTCCGGCATAGTTTCCATTTTTCAGAGGCCGCAAACCTCAATTATTATTTCCGAAACTAAGCTATTTCCCTCTCCCTGATTCATTAAAGGCTTACTAAGCCCCTATTTCTTTGTTTTCCGGAAAGTGTGCAGACAGCCCGTCCATGCTTCTACTACTTTAAGCTTTTCCTGAAAGGATTGAATGCACATACCATTAAGCGCTAAAGTCAACTACTTTATAATTCAGGAAAGTCTTCAACATTACAGAGACTCCGGACAATTTAACTAAGGTTTTGTCATAAAAAGATTGAAAAGTAATTTACAAAAGTTACATACTTTAATTTACAATTGCAACAAATGTAAATTAAAGCTTGTATTTTAGTTTATTTTTGTTATTTTTATTCAAACATTTGTTAACTTTGATTTACTTTTGTTATATTTGATAGTAAATTAAGTTACATTTGTTAAAACAAACATAATTACATTTGTAAAAAGATTATTATGACCGAAGAAATAACCGACCGGATAAGGCAGTTGATGCAGGAATATAATCTTTCTCCCTCTGCATTTGCGGATGAGATTGGTATTCAGCGACCTGCGATTTCTCACATACTTTCAGGCAGAAATCGCCCCAGCCTTGATGTTGTAATGAAAATTCTCAAGGCATTTGACCAAATCAACCCACAATGGCTCTTAACAGGAGAAGGAACAATGAAACAGCTAAACTTATTTGAAGACCCATCCGAGGAAACAAATAAAACTATTGATAATAAGGTAGTTACAAAAGAAACACCTTTAGAATCGCGTGTAGAGAATCAGCCCGTATCTTCGTCCGATACAGCGCATTCTCAGCCTGTTTATTCTCAGCCGGACTCAATACCCGTCCTGCCACAGGAACCACCGGTATCTGAATCACGCCGGAGAGATGATGTTCAGTCTTTCAGACAAACGCCTCCTTCTCCGCCTTCTTTTTATCACAATCCGCCACCCTCCAGCCCGGAATTGGCACGGGAACCCGATCACAGCTACTCCTCTACGCCACCTTATGGTCATTATGAATATCCTCGTGAGCAATATAAGCACCGTCATGTCCAATATGAGCAGTCTGCCCCTCATGAAGCAATAAAAACAAATGATAATAAGGAAATTATAAAAGATAGTACAATAACCGACACCTTATTCGGCAATTCAGAAGGAAAGAAAATCGAACGCATAGTAATGTTTTTCGCAGATAAGACTTTTGCTATATATACTCCGGAATAGCATAAATCCGGAAAGCGGGTAAACAAATTGGATTGTTCGTTTCTTATTTTTTGAGGAAACAGCATTCTATGGGGACCTGGCCGGTAAAGTTCGTTCACAGACGGGTTAAAAGCCCGTTACGTCGTCTCAATCTGTTAGTTAAACAGAAGATGGGCTGGCTTGGCAATCCCAAGATTCTGCCCTATATTGGCTTTGGTAATCAGGATGTTATATACGTAAGGGGACGCATAGTTGAAGACAGGGAGCTGGCTAAACCCGATTCCGAAAAGAACATCTGGGATAATATCTCTGCCATGATCAAACGATATGTAAGCAATGAAATTCCCTATGTTAAGCTAAAAGCCGAGTTTAATGGGCAGGCCCATGTTACCGAATCAAATGCATATGGCGAATTTGAGTTTAATTTCATATTAATCAACAGGCTACATCCAAAAACCAACTGGTATATTGTTACTATTACGCTGATTGATGAAGCTTTCTGTGAGACAGATTGTGAAGTAGCTTTCGCCGAAGTTCTGGTGCCTGTACCGGAAAGCAAATTTGGAATAATCTCCGATATTGATGATACCATACTGATAAGCCATTCTACCAGCTTATTCAAAAAACTTCGGCTTATGCTGCTTAAAAATGCCTCTACCCGTCTTCCTTTCGAAGGAGTAGCTGCTTTTTACAGAGCATTGCACTCTAATAGCAGTGATGGGAAATACCTCAATCCTATTTTTTATGTGTCCAGCAGTGAATGGAATCTTTATGACCTTCTGGTTGATTTCTGTAAAAATCAAAACATTCCCAAAGGAATGTTCATGCTTCATGAGTTAAAAGTGGGATTATTTAAACTTTTCCGTTCAGGCAGAGGCAAGCATGATCATAAATTAACAAAGATCAGACATATATTAGAAACCTTTGATAAGCTAGGATTTATCCTGATCGGAGACAGTGGTCAGAAAGATCCGGAGATATATCAGCAAACCATAGAAAAATATCCCGATCGTATCAAAGCAGTATATATCCGGGATGTCAGCAACAAAAATCGGCATAACGAAGTAAAAAGAATCGCTGAGCAAATTATCAAAGAATATCAGATTGATATGCTGCTGGTTAAAGATACAGAAGCGGCAGCCCTGCATGCTATTGATAAGGGCTTCATCCAGCCTGAAGCATTATTTGATATTGCCCGGGAACGTTATAAAGATCAGTATTCAAAGTCCCAGTTCCTGAAAATTCTCCGGGGAAACTGATTTTTCAACCATTTCTCCTGCCTGCTGTATACGCTATACCCGGAAAAATATCTGAGAAGTTTTTGCCGTTCTGATACCAAATCCTATTCTAATAAAAACATTTATTTTACTACTTTTACTTTTCAAAAGTTTGAACATGAACCGAAACTTTACAGAAAAGCTACTTGATAAACATCTCAATACAGAATATTACCCTTCATCTTTTTCTGTTACAAAGTTTACCAATAACGTTTTACAGATACTTTTTCCGGCGCTGTCCAAGTCCAGAAAGAAATTTCGTACTCTTGAAGACATAAATAAAGGACTTGATGAGCTGCAAATCGAACTGGCATCTATTTTATCCAAAATTCCATCCATAACTGACCAGTCTGCTACATTAGCCGGTACCTTTTTCCAAAGATTACCGGAAGTCTATGAGCTACTGCAAACGGATATAGAAACTATAGTCAAGGAAGATCCTGCGGCCGTATCCGAATATGAAGTTATTCGCGCATATCCAGGCTTTTATGCGATTGCTTTTTACAGACTGGCACATCTGCTGCATCAGCTTGATATTCCGTTATTACCCAGAGTTCTGACTGAATATGCCCATAGCAGAACAGGTATTGACATACACCCGTCAGCTGAAATAGGGCCTTACTTCTTTATCGATCACGGAACAGGAATTGTAATCGGTGCAACCACCAACATTGGTAAATATGTCAAAATATACCAGGGAGTAACTCTGGGCGCTCTCAGTGTTTCGAAAGAACTTTCTGAAACCAAAAGACATCCCACTATTGAGGACAACGTGGTAATATATTCCGGGGCTACTATTCTTGGCGGTGATACTGTTATAGGACAAGGATCTGTTATCGGGGGTAATGTGTGGCTCACCAAAAGTATCCCGGCCTATTCGGTAGTATACCATATTGCAGAAATAGACCTCAGAAGGGCACAAGACAAAGCAGCTTTTATAAAAAAATAATACCGTATGGCAACTTTACTGGATCTTGTGGGCAATACACCCATGATCGAAATAAAAAACCTGATACATAAGGACGGAGTCAGAATTTTCGCCAAGCTGGAAGGCCACAACCCCGGTGGCAGCATTAAAGACAGGGCCGCATATGGTATGATCAAAGGCGCTCTGGAACGCGGCGATATAAAGCCGGGCATGAAACTTATCGAAGCCACCAGCGGCAACACAGGTATTGCTCTGGCCATGATCGCACGGTTATTTCATCTTGACATAGAGCTGGTAATGCCGGAAAATTCAACCAGAGAGCGTATACAGACGATGAGAGCTTTCGGAGCCACAGTAACACTGACACCTGAAGCAGGCTCTATGGAAGCAGCTATTGACTATGCCCATAATAAAGTAGCACAAGGCGGATATCTTATGCTGAATCAGTTTGCCAATCCGGACAATTATATGGCGCATTATTATGGCACAGGACCTGAAATATGGCGTGATACGGATCATAAGATCACACACTTTGTGTCCTCTATGGGAACTACAGGAACCATAATGGGGGTCTCCCGATTTCTCAAAGAAAAAAACAATGTAATCGAAATTGTCGGAGTACAGCCTACCGATGGATCCAAAATTCCTGGAATCCGCAGGTGGCCTAAAGAATATCTTCCCAAGATTTTTGATCCTTCAAGAGTCGACAGAATAATCGATGTAACTCAGGCAGAAGCTACCGATATGACCAGAAAAATGGCGCGGATCGAAGGAATATTTGCCGGAATGAGCAGCGGAGGCGCGGTAGCAGCAGCTGAAAAACTTGTGCATCAAATAGATAAAGGCATCGTAGTATGTATAATCTGTGATAAAGGAGACCGATATCTATCCTCTGACCTGTTCGATTATAATTAACCAACAAAAGCGTGTAGTTTTTAGCAGATTTAAGACATTTTAAGACACGTTCTCACAAAATCCAGGGGAGGCATCAATCAAAACTCAAACCTGTCTTAAATCTGCTAAATTAACACTCAAATTAATTCAGAGTGATTTCAAGCGAAGACTAACAGCATTTTTGTGGGCCCGAAGGCCTTCATTTTCAGCCATAGTCTCAATGTACGGCCCAATCGTACGAAGTCCTTCCGGGCGAATGTGCTGAAAAGTTACTTTTTTAACAAAAGAATCAACCGAAACACCTGAATACATTCTGGCATAGCCATTCGTTGGCAACGTATGGTTGGTTCCGCTTGCATAATCTCCTGCTGCTTCCGGTGTATAATTGCCCATAAACACAGAACCTGCATTCACAACTTCATCTGCCCAGCGCTGTACATCACTGACCTGCAAAATCAAATGCTCGGGAGCATATGCATTAATAACGGCCATCCCTTCTTCAATATCATTCACCAGCACACACACACTGTTGCTTAGGGTTTTCAAAGCAAATTCCTTTCTTGGAAGATCTGCCACCTGTTTATCAACTTCGGCCAGAACTTCCTTCAAGAGGTCCTTATCATTGGTAACAAACAGCAAATGACTGTCCGTACCATGTTCTGCCTGAGAAAGCAGATCCGAAGCGATAAAAACGGCATTACCGCTCTTATCGGCCAGCACAGCAGCTTCAGAAGGGCCAGCCGGCATATCTATAGCGGTACCCTGACGGTTAACCAGCTGCTTAGCCACCGTTACATACTGATTACCGGGACCAAATATTTTATCTGTTTTAGGAATCGATGCGGTGCCATACGCCATTCCGGCAATTGCCTGAGCGCCGCCGGCCTTTATAATCCTTGTTACGCCTAACAGATTTGCTGTATACAAAATAGCAGGATGCACTTTTCCATTCTTATCAGGCGGCGTACACAATACTATTTCTTCACAACCGGCAATATTGGCAGGAATAGCCAGCATTAAGACCGTAGAAAATAAGGGAGCTGAGCCACCCGGTATATACAATCCGACCTTTTGAATGGCAATACTCTTTCGCCAGCAGGATACTCCCGTCATGGTTTCTACCGGTTCCATCCTTTCCAGCTGCGCATAATGAAAACGATAAATATTCTGTCTTGCTATATTAATCGCCTCTTTCAGCTCCTGATCCACAAGTCCTTCAGCCTCTTTTATTTCTGCGTCAGAAACTATTAGCCCGGATAGCTTCACCTTATCAAATTTCTCCGTCAACTCAATAATAGCCCGGTCTCCATGCTGCCTTACCTCCGCCAGAACCGGCTTTACAATATCTTCCAGGTGTTCCAGAGAAAAGCCTGGTCTCTGAATGATTTTATCCCAATTCTCTCTTTCCGGATATTCTATAACCTTCATCAGCGAATAATTTTTTCAATCGGTAATACTAAAATTCCCTCAGCGCCTGCTTCTCTTAATTTTTCTATAACTTCCCAGAACTCATTCTCATTCACGACTGAATGCAATGAACTCCACCCCTCCTCAGCCAGAGGCATTATAGTCGGACTCTTTACTCCGGGCAACAGTTGAATAATCGTATCAATGGAAGCATTGGGAGCATTCAGCAGGATATACTTTTTATTCTGTGCATTTCTCACAGCATTCATTCTGAACAATAAATCATTCAGAATCCCGGATTTTTCTTCAGACAGACCGGGGTATCCAATAAGAACGGCTTCTGATCTGAAAATAACTTCAGCTTCTTTTAACCCATTACTTATCAACGTACTTCCTGAGCTTACGATATCGCAAACAGCATCTGCCAATCCGATACTGGGAGCGATCTCGACTGAGCCGCTGATTTCATGAATTCCGGCAGTAATCCCGTTTTCTTTCAGAAATTCAGACAAAATATATGGATAGGATGTAGCAATCTCCATCCCCTGCAACGATTCTATTCCTTTATAATCAAAGGATTTATCAACTCCAATGGACAAGCGACATTTTGAGAACCCAAGCTTTTCGATCACTTTTACTGACTTTTGCTTCTCAACATACACATTCTCCCCTACTATCCCCAGGTCGGCAACTCCGTCTGATACATAGCCGGGTATATCATCATCCCGCAAAAACAATAACTCAATCGGGAAATTTGAAGCGACCGATTTTAACTTACCGGCACCGTTGTTAAACGATATACCACATTCTTTTATAAGTTTCAGAGAATCTTCACTTAGTCTTCCGGATTTTTGAACGGCCAGTCTCAGCACTTTTGTCATTATGAATAGGATATTGATATTTTAGCAAAGTAACATAGGGAAACCATTAAATACAATTTTTTAAAAACCGAATAATTAATTTATTATTACATTTCATAAAAAAGTATATGAGAGCTATAATCATTGCCACTCTTCTGAGCATTGGGTTTTCTGCCTGCACTACCTGTATTGAATGTTCTTATACGGATAACACCGGTAATAAGACCCAAATGAGTGAGTACTGCGGCAAAAGCCGTGAACAGGATAAGATCCGGAGATACTGCCGGGTACAGGCTGACAGCCTTGGCGGACAGTGTACCTGTAAATAGCCGCTACATCCTTTCAACCGCCCGGGAGTTGCAAACATTGTTATTTTTTTTTCCGGATTACCCGAACCATACTATGCAACAGCCTTATACCAATTACTCATTCACTCCCCGATAATTACGGAACTGATATAAGCAGTCTGCTTAGCGATTCAGTATCAACGTTATTAATTTCTGTATACCCAAAATCCGGAGCTCCGGTTTCTCTTAGAATAATACAATATATTTCACGAGTATTATTACGGCTTCATACTTTTATCTTTCAAAAAATTTTCACTCTTTATCCTGGATTTTTACCCTGGTTAACAATTGTAACCCTTTAAAAAATTGGATTTTTACGATATGACATTATGTCAAAACAAAAAAAAGAATCAATTTAAAAAATTTTATATCAACACAATACACACAAATAGATAACCTAATACTTTAACATAAAGTATCTGTTAAAATTTAAACCGATTATCCATTTATATCTTTTACGTTTAAGCACAAAAAAAGGATGCAGTGCTTTCTATAAGCAACAGCATCCCCTATTCAGAAGCCCTTCCGTGATCAGGCCACATCAGAAAGGTACAAAATTATCTTCTGCCCCGCCGCCTGCATTATTCATAGGTGGAAGAGGGTTATTAAAATCATTGATTTTACTTCCAAGTGTTCTGGCCGGAGCATCAAATCCCGGAGCAGCTGCATCAAGAGCAGCATTACTAAACCCTCCGAAATCACTGTTTACCTCAAGATCCCCGAACTTGGTGTATTTACCAATAAATTTGAGAAAGACACTATCCAGGCTACCATTTCTGTGCTTTGCCACAATAACCTCACCCACGCCTTTCAGAGAGTTCCCCATTTCATCCTGATCAATCTTATAATACTCCGGACGATATAAAAAGATAACCATATCCGCATCCTGCTCAATCGCACCGGATTCCCTCAAATCCGACAGCTGAGGTCTCTTATCTCCCCCTCTTGTTTCCACAGCACGGCTAAGCTGCGACAGAGCTATCACAGGAACACTAAGCTCTTTTGCCAGATTTTTCAGCGCCCTGGAGATCGCAGAAATTTCCTGCTCTCTGTTTCCCTGATTTCCTTTGCCGCTGCTGTCCCCGGACATAAGCTGGAGGTAGTCAATGATAATCATTTCCAGCCCGTGCTTGGCTTTTAATCGCCGGCATTTTGTCCGAAGCTCACGAATAGACAAAGCCGGGGTATCGTCTATATATATAGGTGCGCTTTCCAGTTTCCGGATTTTATGATGCAACTGCTGCCACTCATACTCTTCAAGAGTACCTTTTTTTATTTTTTCACTGTCCAGTTCAGCTTCCGCACAAATAAGACGATTGACAAGCTGGACAGATGACATTTCCAGAGAAAATATGGCCACCGGTTTATTAAAATCGACAGCAGCGTTCCGCATAGCAGAAACAACAAAAGCTGTTTTACCCATACCCGGACGAGCTGCAAGAATAATAAGGTCGCTTCGTTGCCAGCCGGAAGTCAGGCGATCAAGCTGAGTAAACCCGCTGGGCACTCCGGTCAATGCTCCTTCATGTCCGCGCTTGCTTTCCAGTTCCGCAAGTGCGCTTCGAAGAATTGAACGCATATCGGAAAAATTCTTCTTGATATTGGCCTCAGATACTTTGTAAAGATTCTGCTCCGTCTTGTCCAGAAGTTCAAACACGTCGGTCGTATCTTCATAGGCATCCTTTTCAATCTGACTGGCAATGGTTATAAGCTCACGCTTGATAGCCTGCTCCTGAATAATCCGGGTATGCGCTTCAATATTGGCAGCAGAGTTAACCGTAGCCGTAAGCTCGGAAACAAAAAAAGCTCCTCCGGCAAGTTCCAGTTCTCCGTTAACTCTGAGCTGATTTACAACCGTGAGAATATCAATAGGCTCAGACCTGTCAAACAGCTGAATAATTGATTTATAAATCAATTGATGCTTGGGATGATAAAAGCTTTCAGGCTTTAAAATATCAATAACCTGTATCAGCGCATCTTTCTCCAGCATGATTGCCCCCAATACAGCAGCCTCGATATCAAGCGCCTGTGGTTGAATCTTGCCCAAGCCTTTCGCAATTTCTTCAATGTTTTTGCGATAGTTGCCAACTCGACTTTTGGTTTTATCCATTCGGTAAAATTAATTGATTGAACACTCCTCTAATCCACATTCTTTGGATACATATCAACACCGGGGTTATGGCTGTATGTAAATTTATCACAATTTTCGGCAGGTATTATACCTGAACTTCGAAAATAGAATCACTCTTAAAGGAAAGCAAATTTGATGGTTTTTTAAATTATTTTAATTTTGACATATACTTTATACGAGGAGATGTTGGAAAAAGGAAAAATTCATTTTATTGCCATTGGCGGAAGTGCCATGCATAATCTGGCTTTAGCATTAGCTAATCAGGGATTTCAGGTAAGTGGTTCGGACGACGAGATTTTTGAACCCTCCAGAACAAGACTTGCCAAAGCCGGTATTTTGCCCGAATCTGTCGGGTGGTTTCCGGAAAAAATCACCGGAGATCTGGATGCGGTCATTCTCGGAATGCATGCCAGAAAAGATAATCCCGAACTGATTAAAGCTCAGCAGCTGGGTCTTAAAATATACTCGTACCCCGAATTCATATACGAACAGTCGAAAGACAAACAACGCATTGTTATATGTGGCAGTCATGGGAAAACAACCATTACCTCTATGATTCTGCATGTTCTGGCGTTTCATAAACGCAAGTTTGACTATATGGTCGGCGCCCAGCTGGAAGGTTTTGACACTATGGTAAAACTTTCGGATGATGCACCCATTATAATCATTGAAGGTGATGAGTACCTCAGTTCTCCTGCAGATCCTACCCCGAAGTTTTTACATTATCATCATCATATTGCACTGATAAGCGGAATCAGCTGGGATCACATCAATGTATTCCCTACTTTTGATGAATACGTTCGTCAGTTTGAGACACTGGCTGATTTTACTCCCAAAGGCGGCTCGCTTATATACAACGAAGAAGATGATCTTTTAACCGTTATATGCAGAAAAGAACGTGATGATGTTCAGCAGATTGAATACAAGACCCCGAAATATGAAATTAAAAATGGTATAACTTTTCTCAGCAAAGAAGAGCCACCGGTAGCATTGCAGGTATTCGGAAAACACAACCTTAATAATCTGAGCGGAGCCAGAGCTGTTTGTCTTAAAATAGGAATCACTGCCGAAATGTTTAATGAAGCGATTAAGTCCTTCAGAGGAGCATCAAACCGGCTTGAGCTTCTGAAAAAGAACAGCTCAACCATTGTTTTCAAAGATTTTGCCCATGCCCCTTCTAAACTTAAAGCAACGACATCTGCTGTAAAAGAACAGTTTGCCCAATATGAAGTAGTTGCTGTTCTGGAATTACATACTTTTAGCAGCCTGAACAAGCAGTTTCTTCCTCAATACAAAGACTGTTTTGAAAATGCGGACTTACCTTTTGTATATTACAACCCTAAGACAATCGAGCACAAAAAGCTGGAGGCAATCACCCCGGAAGAAGTTCAAAATGCCTTCAACAATAAACAGCTAAAAGTATTCACAGACAGTAGCGAACTAAAACAGGCCATATTAAGCCTCGACCTGAAGAGTAAAGTTATACTACTAATGACTTCCGGAAACTTTGATGGTATTTCCCTCAGAGATTTTGCAGAGGAGATTGTTCAATAAATCAAAATATTATTAAAGTGACCTTACATTTAAAAAAACCTCTGGCTTTTTTTGACCTTGAAACAACAGGGACAAATATAACTCAGGACCGGATTGTTGAAATCAGCATACTAAAAGTCAATGTTGCCAACGAGGTAACTGTCAAAACTACCAGAATCAATCCAACAATACCCATTCCTGTGGAATCAAGTCTGATCCACGGAATATATGATGAAGACGTGGTCAATATGCCTACTTTTAAAAGTATTGCCCATTCATTAGCCCAATTTCTTGAAGGATGTGACCTTGGTGGTTTTAACCTGATCAAATTTGATGTACCGGTACTGGTAGAAGAATTTTTGCGTGCCGGAATCGAGTTTGATGTAAACAATCGTAAAATTGTTGATGTTCAACGCATTTTTCACCTGATGGAACCACGTACTCTCAGCGCTGCGTATAAATTTTACTGCCAGAAGGAACTGGAGGATGCTCACAGTGCAGAAGCTGACACCATTGCAACCTATGAAGTGTTCAAGGCACAGCTTGAGCGCTACAAAGATGTCGTGATAAAAGATAAAAACGGGAAAGAGTATGTTCCTGTCCAACATGATGTAAACGCTCTTCATAATCTTACCGCCATGCAGTTTGCTGATCTTGCCGGAAGAATTGCATACAATAGTAAAGGAGAAGAGGTATTTAATTTCGGAAAATATAAAGACCAGCCGGTAGCCGCAATTCTGGAAAAGGACCCCTCCTATTATGACTGGATAATGAAAGGAGATTTTGCGCTCAATACCAAACGAAAAATCACAGAAATTAAATTAAGGAAATTTAACCTTCGCTAAACTTCCGGACCGGTCGTCAGGAGCAGTAAGTAATCCATCAGGTTCATTCTTCTTCTGACAACCGGTTACTTTCTTTTAAAAATTTCCCAGAAACCTTTATCATTGTTTTTCTTCTTTGCTTTAGAAGATTTCTTTGCATAATTACTCTGAGATGCCGGCCTACGGTAAGCTCTGGCACGGGAAGCAGATGAATCTTTTCGATTATTTCCTGCACCAAAAAGCTTATCCCAGAAAGACGTACTGTCTGCCGGCTCCAAATACAAGGGACAATCCAGAGCCTCTTTCATCTCTTGGGACAGTTCAGGAAATTTCGATTTACGCATGGATGCATAGCCGGGGTCTGCCAAAATACTTGACATAAATTCTCCCCAGATTGGCAAGGCTGTATTTGAGCCCTGTCCGAGACTTATCGATCTGAAGCGAATTCGTCTGTCTTCTCCTCCTACCCAGGCGCCGGCCACCAGATCAGGAGTGTACCCGATAAACCAGCCATCTGCATGATTCTGAGTCGTTCCCGTTTTACCGGCAATAGGAATCGTCAACCCATACTGATATCGAAGTCGCTGACCAGTCCCCTGGGTAATTACATTTTGCATGATGGAAGTCATCATCTGCGTTTGCTCTTCGGTCAGGACTGAGATTTCTTCATTATCCACTATGCTGAAATCCTCGAGAATTTTTCCTTCCGAATTTTCAATTCGAAGCAAATATCGCGGTGTCCTGTATTTCCCCCCGGAGGCAAATACCATATAGGCACTAACCATTTCATACAGAGAAATATCTGCAGTACCCAGGGCAAGAGAAGGCACCGGATTCAAAGGACTGCGTATGCCCATATTTTCAGCCAGCTGAACAACACTTTCAGCCCCGGTTTTCATTATAAGACTGGCTGATATCGTATTGACAGAGTTTGTCAGAGCTCCTTTCAGCGAATATTCCCCCCCATATTGTCCGTCTGCATTAGAGGGTGACCAGTTATCATACATTTCATAGGTTTGTTTTTCATTTGGAAAAAACTCACAAGGCTGAAATCCCTGTCGAAGCGCTTCCGCATAAACAATAGGTTTGAATGTAGACCCAACCTGACGCTTTGCCATCCTGTTGACATGATCATACTTAAAAAATTCATGATTGATACCCCCCACCCAGGCTCTTATCTCGGCAGTATGCGGATCCATAACCAAAAAACCGGCATGAAGAAATTTCAGATAATAGCGAATTGAATCCAGAGGAGTCATTTGCACGGACTTACTCCCCTTATATGAAAAAAGTGACACATCCGTCTGCTTTTGGAAATCAGCCTGTATCTCTTTTTCTGAATATCCCTCCTTCTTAAGCCTTTTGTACCGCACACTTCTTTTTTTGGCGTCTTCAATTACTGAAGTATTTTTGCCCCAGGGAGTTTGCTTGTCCCAATGGTCTGCAAATTGTTTCTGCAAACGCTCCATCTGCTTGTACACAGCAGATTCTGCATACATCTGCATCTTGTAATCAAGAGTAGTATAAATTTTCAGACCATCTGTATATATATTATAAGGTGTTCCATCATCTTTCCGGTTTCTGGCACACCAGTCAGCCAGTTCCATTCTCAGCTGTTCTCTGAAATAGGTTGCTGGTCCCTGATTATGATCAATAAATTTATAATCCAGTTTTAAAGGTAACTTTTGTATAGAATCGTATTGCTGATCAGACAGATATTCATATTTATTCATCTGACTTAAAACCACGTTACGGCGATTCAGCGCAGCTTCCGGATGTCTTCTCGGATTATACAAAGATGTTGCCTTCAGCATACCCACCAGAGTCGCAGCTTCCTGAACTGTAACATTTCCTGCGGATTTATTAAAAAACCGTCTGGAAGCAACTTCAATACCGTACGCATTTTCACCAAAAGGTACTGTATTAAGGTAAAGCATTAGAATCTCTTCCTTGGAAAAAAAGCTTTCCAGCTTTTCAGCAATAATAAATTCCCGGATTTTATTAAGCGGCAATGAGACAAAGCGAAATCTTTTTCTTGGAAAAAGATTTTTTGCCAATTGCTGGGTAATGGTACTACCTCCGCCTGACTCTTCCTTTCCCTGAAGAATCGTTTTGAAAAAAACCCGTAGCAGGCTTCTCTTATCAATACCCTTGTGCTCATAAAAGCGAATATCTTCTGTTGCAATCAATGCATCCACAATATGCTCTGATACTGCATCAAGTTTTATATTCGTTCGATCATACAAAAAATATTTTCCCAGCAACTGTCCGTCTTTGCTATAAACTTCCGATGAAGTATAATTCCGTAAACTTTGAAAGGTAGTCGTTGAAGGTACGGTGGAATACATCCACAGATACACCCCCAAAAATAATAGCAGAAAAAAAGCAGTCAACACCAGCCCCAGTCTTATCAATTTCAAGAGGACAGGATGCCGCGCAAAACCGTTCCTTATTTTGGAGTATAAATTTTCTATTTTTTGAGCAAAATTAATCTTGTCTGTCACCTGAAAAAAACATCAACATCTAAACCTGAACAAAGTTCATAAAAAATCTGCGATAACAAGATCTGTATAAGCTTTAGAATAGCTTCCTGCGTGAAACTGAGAAAACCCTGAAAAGAGAAGTTACTTTAAACTGTCACAGTACAAAACAATTAAAAGTAACTTGTAGGTTAATTTTTCGGAACAGGTGAAATTTCAAGTAAACTATTCTGAGTACAGAACTCAGAATTAATTATAATAGCAAAGAAAGCCGACAATCATAGCAAGTGCAGACGCCCCTGAAATTACGCTTAATGCTAATTGCTTGTTTTGATTCAACTCACCATTAGAACTAAACATCACTTCTCTTCTCGACATTGTCAATCCACCATAGATTCCAAGGATAAATCCTCCGACCATTAAAATTACGCCTAAAGTTGCCATCAAGTTTATTTTAAAGTTTGGGCAAAATAACAACTTTTTAGATAATGAAGCGAGTTTTAAAATAAAAATATTTCCCCGAAGTAATATTCTCCGGTATCCGGCTCATTCGGGTACATCATATATTAATACATACAATACAAACAATCTGTCATTATCATCGGGATATGAGGTTACCAATCTCATTCTTACGATATTTATAAGGGCTTATTGATTATAAGCCACATTATAACAACAAATTACCACACACTTGAACCAGTTTTTTACTAACTATTTAATTTAAAGGCTAATCACAGCTTACCAGTCAACTTTAAAAACAATACTAAAATTTAGTCTTATATTTGAAAGTTCATTTGTATACAAAAAATGGAATGATAGATAAAAAGTAACTAACTAAAACTTTTACTTGTTTGCCTGGACAATTAAAATATAACAATTTGCATGGATAATAGGATTTTTTCATCTTAATTGTATATGAAATATTAAAAAGATTAAGAAAATAATAAAAAAAGTCCATTACTAACAACTTGTTCCCTGATCTAATACGTATTAGTACAATGTATCAGTCTGATTAAAAGATTATAACCTGCGGCATATGATCTATGCTGCCCCAAACCAGTTACCGGACCAGATCTTTTATCACTTTCATATTTATATTTCAAGTCTCCGGTATTGGATTTTGTTTTTTATATCAGGTAATCGAAAGGATAAAACATTCCTCTGGCAAGAGCATTGGTTATCCGTTTAAGTAAACAAAAACACTTAAATCACTATGAAAAAACACTTTAACATTCTGTTAAAGCTATTAATAGTTCTTCCTTTTTCAGGACTCAGTTTTCTTTCCTTTTCTGAAGGAACAAAAGAGTTACAACCAGCTGCATCGGATTATGGATTCCTGCAAATATACGATCTGAATACCCGTACAAGGCCATTCGCCACGTATGATACTCCCGAAGAATATCGGCTCAATATAAGAATATGTAATCTGGGAGAGAAAATATACTTTGGCCTGCACCAGAGCGATAATGACGTATACTTTCGCTTAAAAGATCCGGGCGGCAATGTTGTTATGGGCCCTACTCTTATACCTTCCTGGGGGCAGCAGGGATTTATTCCTAACCATGCTGCAGCCGTTTCCGGCCCTTCACAGCTTACCGGAGCTGGTTATTTTGCTTTCGAACACGAGGCAACAATGACCGGAGATTATTACATTGAATTTAATCCAAGAAGTCCGACCAATATTACTCCGGAAAAGAGAGTCTTTAATTTTGTCGATTTTACTGTAGCGGATGTTTCAGGCCCCACCCCTGTAATAAAGAAAGGAAGACTACACTCAAAAAACTGGGACATTCAGTGTATGAGTGATGCCAATCCTTTCAAGGCCGAAATGTTTGTATATGCAAAGGACAGCATTGTCACTGCTCTTGACTTCAACAACATCATGGGATTTGGATTTACGGTTTCGGCCAACTCCCGTGGATGTACAATCACAGATGATCCGATAGCCGACAGGCAATCGCGTTATGGCAACGAGACATTTCCGGAATACATGATATTTCTAAATAACCCGGACCCCGAATGCTTTCCTTCCGGAGACTTCGGAGAAATAACCGAGCCTTCAACCATTACCGGTTGCGATCCGGACAATCGCTGTATTAATATATATGTGAGCAAAGCAGGCGCAATTGATATAACCCTCGATCTCAATAATATACCAGGGTATCAGGCAGGAACAGAAGACGTTCTTTTTCAGGTGGATGTTGTCCCGGGGCATAATTGTATAAAATGGGATTCCCGCAACGGACTCGGAGAACGTGTCTCTCCAGACACCCGAATGGAAGTCATTATTGATTATTTCAATGGAATGACTCACCTTCCCTTGTATGATGTGGAACATCATCGGGACGGATATATTGTTAATCTGGTAAGGCCTTTCCCTCCCTCAGGCGTTGTAAAACCTAAATTATACTGGGATGATTCGCGACTTGATCCACGGCGGGGGCAGGCTCTTGACCCTATGGTCAATCTGACAGGTTGCGAACTCGACGGTTGCCACAAGTGGCAAAATCGTGGTGAAAACGGTCCTTATATGGAAACAATCAATACCTGGTGGTATGCCAATGTAATCCGTGATCAGATCAGTTATGTGGTACAGGAAGTCACAGTAGATGCAAATGCTAATACTCCACTGTACGCACCAAACGATACCACCGTTTGTATTTCTGCACTTCCCCTCAATCTGAACGGTGAAGTAACCGGAGCTCCCGGAGGAATATGGTCGTATGGCAAGGGAATATTTTCTTCACTGACCGATCTTCAGGGAACTTATATGCCTTCGGAAAGTGAAATCGCAGCAAGACTGGCTACTATTGTACTGACATCAACCGGAAACGACGGGTGTCCGCCTGTTTCCGATACCATGAATATTTTTATTCAGCCGCTTCCGGTGGTTGATCCCGGAGAACCATTTAATGTATGTGTCAATAATCCTGTTTTCTCCCTGACTGCATCTGTAGAAAATGCAACAGGTGTTCGCTGGTCTGGTGGAGAAGGTCAGATATTTCCCAATGAAAATGCTCTTTCCATTACCTATGAGCCTTCTGCCGGGGAGTTAAACCGGGGATTTGTAACACTGAATATAGAATCAACCGGTAACGGTTTGTGCGAAGCAGATAAAAAAGATATCACCATTACCTTTACTCCTGCACCCCTTATAGATGCCGGAGATCCTGTAGAAGTCTGCGCCAACAACCCTGAAATTGAACTGAATGGTTCCATCGAAGGAGCAGAAGGCGGAAGATGGATCGGCGGAAACGGCACTTTTGTACCAGGAAGAGATGAGCTTGCAGCAACGTATATTCCGACACAAGCCGAGATAAATGCAGGCGGCTTACAGTTATATCTTGAGTCTACCGGAAATGGCGGTTGTCTCGGAGTTTCCGACACACTAAGGATTTCGTTTATAACCGGCCCCATCGTAAATGCCGGTCCTGATGTAAAGGTATGTGCCAATACAACTATTGACCTGACAGGAATAGTGGTTGGAGCTCCGGGCGCTGTCTGGTCGGGAGGAGCAGGCACATTTTTACCCAATCCACAGGATCCGAGGGCCAGCTATATCCCATCCGAAGGAGAAAATATTCCGGGTAGTACCATTGTTTTAAAATTAACCTCCACATCTTCTGAAAACTGTCCTGATGATGAAGATGAGCTGGTCATTACTATAGGCGAAGGCCCTCAGGCTAATGCCGGTCCCAGTATGTTTATATGTGATAATAATCCGGTAGCAAATCTTTCGGGATCGGTAAGTCTTGCCACCGGTGGCATATGGTCCGGCGGGCAGGGCAATTTTATTCCCAATCGTACCTCACTTAATGTGCGCTATATTCCGACTGAAAATGAGATTCGCTCCGGAATCATACCGCTGCTTCTTACAACTACCGGCAATGATACATGCGGTGCAGCTGTTGATACCATTATAATATTAATATCGTCGTCACCCGTGGTAGATGCCGGCCAGAATCAGGTGATATGCGCCAATAATTCTGAAATCCAGCTAAACGGAAGCACATCGAATGCAACCGATTATCTCTGGTCCGGCGGACAGGGCATTTTTCTTCCCAACGCCAATACTTTAAATCCCAGATACATACCTTCTCAAAATGAAATCCAGAGCGGCTATCTGAGACTAAGGCTGCAAGCCAATCAGACTTCATGTAATGCGGTAGAAGATTATCTTGAGATCCGCTTTACCCAGGCACCACAAGCTCATACGGGGCCACCTGCTGTGGTATGTGAAAACAAGCCCGATGCTTTTGTATACAGTTATGTTATTACAGCAACCGGAGGTATTTGGTCCGGCGGGCAGGGAAAATACTCCCCTTCCAATACCGCATCTCATATTACCTACACTCCGACGGCTGAGGAAGTCAGAAACGGATCAGTAACGCTGGTTCTTACCACTACAGGTAACGGCAATTGCCTTGAGGACAAAGATAGTGTAGAAATTTCATTTATTCCGGGCCCGACAGTCAACGCCGGACCGGACCAGGAGATATGCTACAACAATCCCGTAATCAATCTGGCCGGAGTCATAAGCGGCTCTGGGCGGGGATACTGGTCTGGCGGGCAGGGCGGATATTTTTCTCCAGGCAACCACCTTCTCAACACCAGCTATATCCCCAGCCAGCATGAATTAAACAGCGGACTTATTACGCTCTATCTGACGAGCCAAGACAACGGAAACTGTAATCCGGTAACAGATACAATCAATATACGGGTTATTCCGGCTCCGGCAATTGAGGCAGGTCCCGACAAAGTGATGTGCGCATCAGGCGATCCTGTTACTCTGTCTGTAAATCTCTCCGGGGCAAACGGAGTGATCTGGTCCGGTGGTCTGGGAACATTTAATCCAGATAATGGCCTGACTACCAGATATACACCTTCGATTACCGAGGTCAGAAACGGAATTGTGACCCTCACTGCAACCTCAACAGGAAATGGTCCATGTAAAGCTGTTTCTGATAACGTAAACGTCCGGATCATGGAAGGTCCTTCTGTTAATGCCGGACCGGATCAGGTAATCTGTGGTGCAGAGACCAATTTCTTTTTAAGCAGAGGTTCATACACCAACAGTTCCGGTATTCAATGGACAACTACCGGCAATGGCTCTTTCAGTCCATCCAACACAGTGATATCTCCTACTTATAATATCACCAGTGAAGATAAAACCAGAGGATATGTTAATATTATTCTGAAAAGCACAGGCAATTCATTATGCCCGGAAGTTTCCGATACCATGCAGGTAAGCTTTACTCCTGTTCCGTCAATTGATGCAGGACCGAACAAAACCGTCTGTACAAATGCTTTACCCGTTAATCTATACGCGGAGGGGACTCCGGCTGTATGGACCGGTGGTCAGGGCCGCTTCTCTCCTTCCAGAGAAGTAATGAACCCGGAATATCATCCGAGTCCCGCTGAATTAAGTGCAGGAAGCGTAACTCTTACAAGCACTACAATACCAAGCGGCTCATGCCCGGCTGTATCAGATCGGGTCACCATACGTTTTGAAGAAGGTCCTTCTGTATCCCTTGGTCCGGATATCGTACTTTGCGGTAATGCAGGCAGCATTGAGCTTTCTGCAAATTATCAGAATACAGGAGGTGTTGTATGGTCATCCAACGGAAGCGGAACATTTCTGCCAGATAAAGAAAGCGCCCGGGTCACCTACTTACTTTCATCCGGCGATAAGCTAAACGAAAACATATTCTTCTTTGCCAATACCAGCGGCAACTCTATCTGTCCGGGAAATAAAGATACCTTAAAGCTGACACTTACCCCGGAAATAAAAGTTAATGCCGGACCGGATCAGACATTCTGCGCAGATATTGACGAAATCACTCTTACCGGTTCCGTAACCAATACGAGCACTATCACCTGGTCAAGTCTGGGTTCGGGTCAGTTCCGTAATTCAAGCAGCTTAAATACCAGTTATATTCCGTCTGCTACCGATAAAAACAACGGAAGCGTGGCGCTGATTCTTACCACCGGAGCCACCCAGCAATGTCCTCCGGTTTCCGATACAGTAGTATTCTCCTTCACTCCTGCTCCTACTATTAATGCCGGACCGGACCGAAGCATATGTGAATCAGCAGACAGTATTCAGCTGAACGGTCATATGACCATAGCAACAGAAGCCGCCTGGAAAACAAATGGCCGCGGCTCTTTTTCGCCAAGTAATATCGGTACCAGTGTACAATATTATCTTTCCCCTGAAGACCGCGGTTTAGCTTCTATTCAATTTATACTGGAAACAACCTCTCAGGGCAATTGCAAACCCATTTCAGATACGCTCATTGTTCAGCTCCAGCCGGAAGCAACTGTAGAAGCAGGAGATAGAATAGAACTTTGCGAGACCAATTCCTTTGTTGAAATTAGGGGCAGTGTCAGCAATGCTACCGGTATGCAGTGGACGACCTCCGGATCAGGTTCGTTCAGCAACCCAAACACATTAAATACCCGGTATCAACCAGGAGCTCTTGATTACTCAAACGGCTCGGTATTACTCACTCTGGAATCTGTAGATGATCAGCAGATATGCCAGGCTCAGAAAGATTATGTAGAAGTGATTTTCATAAAATCCCCAACGCTTGAGGTCAGCCCTGTTCAGCATATATGTATTAATTCACCGGATATAAGTCTGTCTGCTTCCAGCGAGGCCTCATCCGGAATCATATGGACATCCAGCGGCAATGGTACATTCAATAATACACAGAATAGCCTTTTTGCTACTTATTATTTCTCACTGGCTGACCAGAATCAGCCTGAAATTATATTTGAGGCAAAAGTCAGTGGCAACGCCGACTGTCCCGATATTATAAAAACAACGAAAGCCGTGTTTATTCCGCTTCCGGAACCTAATGCAGGGCCGGACATCACCGTATGTGCAGATACAGCCTCTATTCATTTGAACGCAAGTGCCGACAACTCAACGGAAGGCTTATGGAATACAAACGGGACCGGCGTTTTCTATCCCAACAGAACAGTTCTCAATCCTCAATATACTCTTTCTGAACAAGACATTCGTAAAGGGGCTATACGTCTTGTATATACCGCTCTCAGCAGTGGTCCCTGCCCTTCGGTTGCCGATACGATGAATATCATAATCACTCCGGCCACCGTTTCATCTGCCGGATCAGATATGGTCGTATGTGCCAGCCAGCATGCAATTCCTCTGGCCGGACAGGTAAGCTATACCACTTCAGGAATATGGACGACATCGGGCAGCGGAAGCTTTTCTCCTTCTGCAGACGTGCTCAATGCAACCTACATACCTTCCGCAGCAGATACTACTGCCAGAAAAGTTGTATTGACACTATCTACCACCGGCAATGATTTATGTAAAGTTCACAGTGATCAGCTAGAAATAAACTTCACCGCTGTTCCGGAAGTAAAACTGGGGCCGGACATTACAATCTGCGAGACCGCTGTCTCAATACCTCTTAAAGCCTCTGTCGCTAACGCAGGCGGTGGTCGCTGGTCTTATTCAGGCACCGGTCGCTTAAGTCCTGATATAGCCCATCCGCAACCGGAGTATTTCATCTCTGAAGCAGACAGGGCAAGAGGAGAAATTCGCTTTATCTATACTTCTACCAACAACGGACTTTGCCCTGAGCACAGAGACACAATGAAGGTCTTCCTGTCTCCTCTGCCTCAAATCGAAGCCGGCCCGGATCTGAGCATATGCTATGATGAAACAGGGGTCCCTCTTTCGGTAAGCTACACCAATGCACCAGGTATTGAGTGGTTTTCAGATGGGAACGGCGAATTTGCTCCGGATAGATACACCCCTTCAGCTGTCTATATTCCTTCTGCAAACGATAAAAACAGTGGCTTAGTTAACATTAGAGTGGCAAGTCTGAGTGACGGACTCTGTCCTGCAACAGAGGACCAGCTAAAACTTACCATTACTCCGGCTCCTCTTGTTAATGCCGGACCGGATCAGCTGGTCTGCGAGGATTCTGAAGGAATTAAGCTCAGTGGTGCAGTTCAGCACGCAGGAGGCGCCATATGGATTACATCAGGCAGCGGTGTTTTCTCTCCCGACGCCTCATCTCTTAACGCTATATACTACCAGTCAAAAGACGACATAGAAGCCGGCGGAGTAACATTAACCCTGCTTACAACAGATAATAACAACTGTTTTGCTGTCAGAGACTCAATGCTTATACGATTTGATCCGCTTCCGAAACTGGACGTCGGCCCTGATTTATTTATATGTGAAGACGTGGTATCTTTCCCCCTTCAGGCTGTAACCGAAAATGCAACAGGAGTATTGTGGCAGGTACTGGAGGGGAATGGGACATTTAATCCTTCTTCGGCCCTTGTTTCCACCAGTTACGAGCCCAGCATGGATGACAAAGCAAGATCCTATGTTACTTTTATGGCTACAGCCACGGGAACCGGAAAGTGTAATTCTCCCTCTGACCATATCAGGATAACCTTCTCTCCGTTGCCAGCAGTAGACGCAGGCCCGGATAAATCCATATGTGTTACTGATCTTCCGATAAGACTGGAAGGAAGTGGTACGTACGGACAATGGACAGGCGGAAACGGAACCTATTCTCCCGGCCCGACAACATTAAGAGCTGAGTATCATCCTACAGCTGCTGAAATAGCCGCCGGTACGCTGGAACTTCATCTTGAATCACTGGATCACGGCACCTGTCCGCCAACTCATTCTTCAGTTGTATTTACGATTCTGCAAGGACCTCAAATATCTGCTCTTGCTCCCGGAGATATCTGCTCATCGGAAAACAGCATAAGCCTGTCGGCCAATATCCTCAATGCCGGCAGCATGATATGGAATAGTTCCGGAACCGGCACATTTTCCAATAACCAGCAGAGTAATACGACCTATACATTAAGCGCACTGGATAAAGTATCAGGTTCACTAACCTTTACCGCCAGAACAATTCAGGATAATTTATGTGCCCCCGTATCCATACAGGTACAAACAAATATTCATATAGCTCCATTCGCAGATGCAGGCTACGACCTTTCCGGTTGTGAAGACCGAAGCAGCTATCCGCTAACCGCTTCGGTTCAGCATGCAACTTCTCTGCAATGGACCGGCGGAACAGGGACTTTCACGGGCAGTTCCAGCGCTGCAACTATCTATACTCCTTCAGGTTCTGATAAGTCAACCGGTATTGTAACCCTCTATATAGAAGCATCCGGCAACAGTCTATGCCCGCCGGCACGAGACAGCGTTAAAATACGATTTGTTAATCCGCCTGCAGCTTCTATTGAAAACCCCGATCCACTATGTACCGATCAGGAGTATATAGAACTGAAAAGTACAGTAAACGGAGCTGGCGGAGGCATATGGAGCTCATCGGGAACAGGGACTTTTTCACCCGGCCCGGCAAATCTGAATCCACGATATTATCTGTCTGTGACGGACAAAATCCAGAATCAGATTCTATTCACACTCACTACAACCGGAAATAATGCCTGCGGGCCAGTTTCCGCACATGCTCCTGTTGAGCTTGTCCCTTCCCCCGTCATCAATGCTATCACCACGCCTCCGGCTGTTTGTGAAGATAATACCGCTATTCCGTTGGAGGCAACCATACTGCATGCTACCGGTGTAAACTGGTCAACATCAGGTAGCGGACAGTTTACACCGGATGCCGGCAGCCTGACACCGGTATATCGTCCAACTCTCCAGGAAATTAATCAGGGCGCTGTATCTCTGAGAGTAGTCACAACCGGACATCATAACTCATGCGCACCCAGCGTACGGACAATCGTCATACCAATCAGTCCTTCCCCAACAGCGCAGGTCAACGCAGGGCAGGACCAGGAACTCTGTATTGATATTGAAGAAGTGCATCTTAACGGACAAATAACAATATCTAAAACTGCCGAATGGAAAAGCTCGGGCGATGGGATATTTACACCTTCAAATACGTATCTGTCTGCAAAATATATACCTGGTCCGGCAGATCGGAGCAACGGAATGGTCTTAATTTCATTAACCACTACAGACAACGGAATATGCGCACCGGCAAGCGATACCATGCAGGTGACCTTTACTCCGGCTCCTGCTGTTTCACTAGGACCTGATGATACTGTATGCGTAGAAACTTTCCGGATTAATCTTTCAGGTTCCGTCGATATAGCTACAGGCGGGCGATGGTCATCTAACGGAAGCGGATACTTTGCTCCGGCAGCAACGAGTCTGAGTACGGCTTATATCCCTTCCGAAGAAGATAAAAGAAAGAATGAACTGATATTTACGCTTACAACTACCGGCAACGGGACATGCAAGCCTGTTTCAACTGATCAGATTGTAACACTAATCGCCGTTCCGTCTATCCGGATCGAACCCCTCGAAGAAATCTGCGCATCTGAAAACAGCATACAACTTAACGCTTCTGCAACGAATGCAAATGATGTAGTATGGACAGCAAACGGAACAGGATCGTTTGATAATATCAATGGATTGTCTCCGGTTTACAACTTAAGCAGTGACGACCAGCAGAGAAACGAATTAAGCTTCTCCGCTCAAACAGTCGGAAATACATACTGCGAAGCAAGAAATGCCACTGTCCGACTGACAATAGTACCGGTTCCGGAACTGTATATCAGTTCATCCGGAAGTGTATGCTCTGATACTGAATTAATCGCTCTTTCCGCATATATCGAAGATAATACGATTCCTGTTCAATGGATTGCAAACGGAACCGGCAACTTCTTCCCTGATCCGAATCTGATTAATACCGGTTATATCCCTTCTCAGGATGATCGTCAGAAAGACTCACTTCTTTTTGAGCTTACCATAACAGGTGATCATGTATGCAGGAACACGTTTATTTCAAAAACAATCCACATTGCTCCTGCTCCCGTAGCCACTACGGCTCCTGTATCAACCTGCGATTATGCTATGGGCATTTCCCTCTCAGGCAGTGTACAGAATGCCGGCAATGGCCGATGGAGCAGTTCCGGAAGCGGGATTTTCTCCCCTACCGGATACTCGCTGAACACTCAATACTATCCTTCAACAGCAGATGCAGAAAAAAGAAGCATACAACTTTATTTTGTTAGTACAGACAATGGTATCTGCGGAGCTGACTCGGTGCAAACAGAAATACTTCTTAACCCGCCACCAGTGGCGGATGCCGGAAGAGACCAGCGGATATGCGTAAATACACCGATGATTCTGTCTGGTAATGCCAATCCGCTGTATTCGTTCCAGTGGCGATCCGCAACAGGTCATGTACTTGCCAACGATTATCTGGTAAAAATCACTACCAATACAAATACCTTCTATACTTATACAGTTACAGATCCCCACGGATGTCAGAATACGGATACAGTTCATGTGACAGTACTTACACCACCGACACTGAACCTTGAACCACATTACTGCTTCGTAAAGGATCTGGTACTTGACTCCAGACCTCAAAGCATCAGTCCGATGATCGGAGACTTTCACTGGATGAAAAACAGCAATATCATACCAAACGAGCAATCTCCTCTTCTCTGGGTGACAGATAAAGGAGCTTATGTGGTAATATACAGCGATGGCAACTGCTCGGTAAAAGATCTCTCGGAAGTAACGGCTCCGCCTGCGCTGAGAACTTCAGGTAAAATAACCTGTGCCGGAGATTTAACTACCATCCGATCCGTAGGAGCCGGCCAGCTTAATTATACATGGATACAGCAAAATGGCGGGATATTAAATTCTACGACTTCCTCTGTCAATTATCTTGTTCCCAATGATACTTCAATGATCACAGTAATCGGAACCGATTCCAGAGGATGTATAACCAAAGACAGTGCATTTATAATCGGAACACCAAGACCTCTTGTTGTCCTTTCCGATTCGGCAGTATGTCAGGGAGAAGAAGTTATTTTTGTTTCTACTCCGAAAAACTGGAATCTGATTGAAAAATATACTCCTGAACTTGACTGGTATCATAAAAATACCCTCGTCAGTCAAACAGATTCTGTGCTTGCACGGGAAGCCGGAAGCTATATTGCCACCATACGCATCGGTGAATGTATTGCCAGAGACACGGCAACTCTGAGATATAACCCCAATCCGGAAGCCGGTCTTGAAAAAGAAAAGCGCTATTGCGAAGAAATTGATAAATATATTTCCATTGAATCCTACTCTAACGGCCTCACGTATCTGTGGACTCCGACCGGTGATACAACAAGGTCAATAATTGTACATGAACCTGGCACATATTATTTAAAAGTAAGCAACGAGTTTAACTGTATTGATACCGACAGTATTCTTGTCCGTGATATATGTCCGCCCCGCGTATTTGCCCCGACTGCAATTACTGTTAACGGCGATACGCACAATGACCATTTTGAGATTTTCGGTAAATACTTTACTAACTTTACCCTTACAATCTTCAGCAGATGGGGCGAAGTAATATATTACAGTGAAGATCCTAACAAGGCCTGGGACGGGCATTACCGCGGTCAGCCAATGCCTATCGGTGTATATCCCTGGATCATTACCTATGAGGGTATTCATGAAGATTACAAAGGCCCGTATATGATAGAAGGAAAAGTATCCGTAATCCGATAAACTCAGAATATGTATAAAGCAGTCTTCCTTTGTTTAATAATATTGAGTCAGCTTACGGCTTATACACAGTCACTGGATGAAGGGAAGAATAAAAATGACCGGAATTTTCATGCAAAGGAAGCCAATAAGGTAATTGAAACCAGAGGAAGCCGTGTGAAAGCAAATTCGAAAAAGCAGCAGAAGAATAAAGCCGAAGAACAAAAGCAATTGAGAAAAAAGAAAAAGACACGCAGAAAATCTACAAAAAGCGGCAACTTCGGATTTTATTAATATACAAGGAAAAAGTTCCTGCGTGATAGTTCCTGACTATTGGAAACACAACTAATGCGCCGGAGCTATCCCTCTTTGCAATCCCGCCTATCCGGGCAAAAAGTTGTTTGGTCTATATAAATAACTCCTGCCTGCCCTGCTTCATTTAAACATAAGACGGACTCAACAGAAGAAACAGCACTCACGGGATTATTGCTACATCCCCATCCCCGAAAAGATAAAAAATAACCGTGCCTTTATTCGGGCTAAAAATCGGGACAGGGTAGTCGCTTCATGGACTTTTTCCGCTTGGGAAAACTGTCATGCACATACACTATATGAAGCTCATGCGCCCCTCCCGTTCTGGCACGACTAAGCCTTGAAACAGTAAAGTCGTAACTATAGCTGACAATCCATGACTGAATTTTGTAACCGAGAATCACTACCATCGATTCGTTGTTTCTAAGCTCATTGCTATAATCTTTGATCAACGGAAGTCCGCGGTACCAAAACCCAAGGAGATATTGCTCATATGCTCCGTAAAGTCCGAAATCTACCTGATCCGATTTGCCCTGAAACTTATAATGAACCGTAGGAGTGATGCTAATCTCCAAATGTTCCTGTGTTACAGTCGATTTTCGCCTTTCTGAATGTCCCAATACAAACTTATATCCACCCACCCATGTATATTTAACAGGAAGACGACTTATATCTTCGAGCAGGCTCTGGTTGGGACTATTCATATGATGCGCTGAGATTCCAAACCATAACCGGTTCGTATACACAATACCCCCGGAAGATACATCGGCAAAAAACTTGGTCGGATTGTGCCTGGCATCATAACTGATTCCGCCCGTCGGGCCATTATTGCTCAACTGATCGGGAAACAACTGATTGGCGTAATTAAACGTTCTGGAAAACAGGCCCAGCTGCAAACCGGCCCTCACCGTAACAGCCTCACTAACGTGTAGCTCATATGAATACTGAAAGTCGACCTCTGTTGACTTCAGGTCACTACCACCCTGCCAGTCCTGAATCAACATCAGCCCAAAACCGCTGTTATATTTATTCCAGTAAGTATCGAAAGTAAACTTTGATGTGATGTAATTCGCATCCAGATAAGGCCATTGCAAACGCTGATGTAGGGTAAACCGTTTTTTGTGTGCGCTTCCGGCAAAGGCCGGATTCAGGTATAAGCCGGCAGCATAAAACTGAGAAAACTGAATATCCTGACCAAGAACATTTACAATGTTTATAAAGCTAAGAATCAATACAACAAGGCCTTTATTAAACATTTATATAAATGTTTTTCATGTAAAAACCACTAAAAATACTAATTTAAATTAACTTTTTACACCAAAATTCAACATCTTTTAATGCCCGTAGAATGTCGGACAAGGCAGACGTTTGAGCGTTTTGTTTGACTTTGAGCGCTTCTGCACGTACGTTATATTTATCTCATGGGCCCCTCTGGTCGATGCAGGACGCAAACGGCTCAAGGTAAAATCATAGCTGTAAGAAATACTAAAATTCCGATACATCCACCCGATCATTCCGACCAGTGATTCATTATTATGAAGATCCGAGTTATACTTCTTAAACGGAATACCCCTGTACCATATCCCCGTAAGCAGCTGCTCATAAATAACATATGTTCCTATATCCATCTGATCGGCCTTCCCCTGCATTTTGTAATGCAGAACCGGAGTAATGCTAAACTCTTCTTTTACATTAAGGTATGCCATATTGTGGCTTTTGGAAAGATTAAACTTATACCCTATTGCAGTGGAAAATTTAATTGGCAGCCTGGCAACATCACCCAATGCCGAATAATTGGGCATGTTCAGATGATTGCCTGCGATAGAAAACCAAAACTGGTCTGAATACAAAACACCACCCGCTCCTACATCCGGATATAGTTTGTTCTGGTTTGCCCAGTCATAATCATTGTACCATTGATGCATTCCATTATCATTAAACTGATGGGGAAAACGCAGTGACGCATAGTTTCCGTTTCGTGATGCCATACCAAGCTGCAAACCCGGGCGCACGCTCAGCTTTTTACTGATAGGCAACTCATACGCGTATTGCAAATGGACTTCGGTAGACGTAATATTGTTAGAACCCAGATAGTCATGAAAAACCATTACCCCGAAACCACTTCTGTATTTCTGAGAGAAAAAGTCAGCCGAGAAATAGGAAGTAATATATTTTGCATCCAGTCTCGGCCATTGTAATCTCTGGTGAAACATATATCTGGGTGCATGAGCTGATCCGGCAAACCCTGGATTTAAATAAGTCTGCGCAGCATAAAACTGTGAAAATTGCACATCCTGCCCCAATGCAACCAAACCTGAAAAAATCAGTACAATAACAGAAGTTAACCCTTTTTTATGCTTAGAAAACATATTCATTCACCTTCAATAATTTACAATATTGGTAGTATATCGACCCTCCCTATTTACGATAAATTATAAAAATGGATATGAAAATCGCATAAATAATTCGTTTTTTTAATTCCTAAAAATTTATATTTGACAGACCAATTTGCCTCTTTATCCATGAAATCACTTAGTTTATTGCTCCTTGTATTCTTCATCACACTTAATCTCAACTGCCGTGCGCAATCAAAAAGCGATCGACTGTACAAAGAGAAAATCGCCCAGGAAACCCTAAACAGCGGTCAGTTTCGGAAAGCGCTCAATTTGTATCTGGAACTGGATAGTCTGAATCAGCAGGCATCCTATAATTATGAAATCGGATTATGTTATATAAATCTCCAGGATAATAACAAAGCTCTTCCCTATCTGCTAAAATGTCTGGAAAAACCGGACAGCTACCCGGACGCGCTCTATTTTTATACCGGAAAAGCCTACCATCTGTCCCATATGATGGACTCTGCTATCACCAACTATCAGCACTTCAAAAACAAATTCAAAGAAGGCAAAAACAAGCGTTTCCTTGATAAAAACAGAGGTATACTGGAGCAGGTAGACCGGGAAATCGAGATGTGTGAGTACGGGAAAGTACTCATGATTAATGCCAAAAATATCAAGATAAAAAACCTCGGAGCCACTATAAACTCTCCGTATCCTGATTATGGCGTGGTTATATCCGCAGATGAAAGAGAGATTTTCTTTACTTCAACCAGACCAGGAACAACAGGCGGACATATTGATGCAAGCGACGGCCTGGGATTATACTTTGAAGATATATACTATACTCAAAAAACCGGAGATGGCTGGAGTGAGCCCAAAAACCTGGGGTCTCCTGTCAATACCAACGGCAATGATGCCAGCATATCACTGAGCGCTGACGGACAGAAGCTACTGATTTACCGTTCTGAAAGAAGCAACCTGCTGTCCAAAAGCTCCGGCAACCTTTACATAACCACCTTAAAAGGAAATGAATGGTCGGTTCCTGAAAAGCTGCCTGATATTATCAATGGCAAAGGACGTGTCACGGGAGCAAGTCTGTCGGCAGATGAACGCATATTATATTTTTCCAGCGACAGAGAAGGCGGCTACGGCGGAATGGATATATACAGAGTCCGAAAGCTCCCAAACGGAGAGTGGGCCATGCCTCAAAATCTCGGTCCGGAGATCAATACACCTTACGATGAGGATTCACCATTTATTCACCCTGACGGAAAAACCCTTTATTTTAGTTCAAACGGCCTGAAAACCATGGGGGGATTTGATGTTTTCGTCAGCAAATTAAATGAAGATCAGAATGCCTGGAGCAAACCGGAAAACGTAGGTTATCCAATCAGTACTGCCCACGATGATATTCACCTTGCCTGGTCTGCAGACGGTAAAAAAGTATACTTTTCCTCTTACCGCACCGATGGGTACGGAGACAAGGACATATATTACGCTGAAATGGAAAAAGAAGAGGCTAACCTGGTTGTTTTAAAGGGTACAGTAACTGATTCCTCAAGCAAAATTCCAATGGAAGCCCAAATCACCGTTAAAGACCTTAATACAAATGAAATAATCGGAGTTTTTAATTCCAATAGCGAATCCGGACGATACCTGGTAGTTTTACAGGAAGGCAAAAATTATGTATTTTCCATAGCAGCTGAAAACTATATTGAATGTTCTGAAATAATTAATGTACCCCAGCTCGGCGGCTTTGAAGTAATAGACAAAAACATTCAGCTTTGTACCAAGCCTAAATAATAGACCGTTTATCTGTATGAGTCTTGGATAAAGCAAAGGCTCATACAGATATATTCCTGCGCACATTATCCAGAATAACAGCAGTAGCTACTCCCACATTCAAGGATTCTGCCGCTCCATACCGCGGAATAGTTACCGGATATTGAACATATTTTTTCAGATCTTCACTAATCCCCCGCGACTCATTACCCATAATCAGATAGCCGCCCTGAGTGAAATTTGCGGAATGCACTGATTTTCCTTCAAGCATAGCTCCATATACCGGTATCTTTGAATCCCTGAGAACAGTTTCCAATGGTCCGTAATACGGTATTACCCGCGTAAATGAGCCCATAGAGCTGGCAATAACTTTGGGATTATAAAATTCAGCGGTATTTTCAGAACAATATAATCTGGAAACTCCATACCAGTCTGCTATACGAATAATTGTTCCCAGATTACCCGGATCCCGAACATCGTCCAATACCAGGGCAAGCTCCCCCCCGACAGGTTCCGTTTTCAGATTCTCCTTCATCTCGGCAATAGCAATTCCGGCATTATTGGTCTCAAAAGTTCCGGCCTGAATCAGGTCATTTTCACCGACAAGAACGATTTCTGTATCCTTCAGTTTTTCAATCCTGTCTGCACAACATTTATACAAATACTCTGTTAAGAACAGTGAACGGGTTTTATAGTCAGAATCCAGAAGTTCAGTGATACTTTTAGCCCCTTCTACTAAAAACAACCTTTCCTGCTTGCGGTGCTTTTTTATTTGCAAAGATTTAATGAACTTTATCCTGTTCTTTGATAACATATTTGAAAGTTTGAGAAGCCTATATTACACTTTTCTGTTTTGCTGTACAATTTTTTTGCTGGGAGCCTGCTCTGTAACCCGTAATCTGAACGAAGACGAATATCTTCTGTCTAAGGTATCTGTTAAAGGAAACAAAAAAGTTAATAAGGAAGCGCTGTTAGAAATTGTAAAACAAACTCCCAACCGTAAAATTGCCGGGGCTATGCCCTATCTCTCCATATACAATTTTGGCCGGAAATTCTATGATACTACCAAAGTTTCGAAAGAAATAGCCAGAGCAGAAAAAAAATATACTGACAAGATTGAGCATGCCGGCACAGATAAGAAAAAAGAAAAATATACGCTCAGGAAAGAGAAAAAGCTGGAAAAGCTTAATCAGAAAAAAGAAGACGGAAACTGGCTGATGCGGGTCCCGGGTGAGCCGCCGGTAATATATGATTCCGCTTCAACGAGTCAAAGTACCCGTCACATGTCTTATTATGTCAAATCTCAGGGATTTTTCAGAGGGTATGTTGTCTCATCTACCGATACCGTCGGAAAAAAAATCAAGGTACGATATAAAGTCAGTGAAGGAAAAGGCTACTATGTGAAGGGATTTTCCTACATACTTCCGGAGAAAAACAGGGAGGAAAGAGCCATAGACAGTATTGTGCAGGCAAATTTCCATCATTCACATATAAAAACAGGTGAACGATATAATGAAGAATACCTTTCTGCTGAACGGGAACGGGTCAATGAGCTTTTAAAAAATGAAGGCTATTATGATTTTAGCAGGCAATACATTTTCTTCAATGTCGATACTATACAAGAGCCTTATTCTGTATACCTGAGCCTGATCATAGAAAATGCGAAAGATAAGAAAGAGCACCAGCAATATTTTGTTAATAAAATCATATTCGATGCTGATGTTACAGAAAAGAAAAGCTTTGATACTGACACGATTTCATATAAAAATATTGATTTTATTCTCTACGGTAACAACTATTCAAAACGCATACTTGAAAATAAAATAAAGATAAAGTACAGAAAACTATACAGGATAAAAGATATTCAGGCAACACAGCGACATCTTGCAACACTGGATATGTTTAAATTTATCAATATAAACTATGAAAAAGACCGTCAGGATTCTACCGGAAATTCGCTGATCGCTTATATACGAACAAGCCCTCTGAAAAAATTCCAGATTACCGATGAATGGGGTCTCACCGTTGCAACCCAGGCCTTTGTACCGGGTCCATTTGCTAATATCAACTTTAAAACCCGAAACGTTTTTGGTGGCTTTGAGGTGCTGGATATAAATCTAAAAGCTTCTGCTGAAGGTTATTCAAGTTTTTCAGACCCCAACAATGTACTTCGTACTCAGGAATTTTCCGGCAATACCGGTCTTACCTTTGCAGAAATCCTGTTTCCTTTCAGCAAAATCAGAGATCTGTTAAAAGACTATAGCCCCAGAACCAAAGTTGCAGGCGGAGCAAGCCTTACCAAACGTCCGGAGTATGATCGTCTGATTATAAACAGCTCCTATCAATACGCATGGTTTACCGGACAATACAGCACATATACTTTTTCCCTTATTGATGTAAACATAATCAATACCTTACGCAAAGAAAGAGCATTTGTCGAATATCTGGAAAATCTCCATAATAATTATGGAAGCAACCTTATATACAGTTTCAATAACTCTTTTGTATCCAACTCAAATATATCATACATCTATAATGACAACCAGCTCAATCAAAATAAAAACTCCAGCTATGTAAAGCTGTATGCCGAACCCGGTGGTACCATATTCAATATTCCCAACCTTGCACCGCAGGATTCCATTTTCGGTCTTAAGACCTATCGTTATCTGAGAGGATCTGTTGATCTCCGAAAGTATTTTCCCCTCTCTAAAAAAAGTACATTTGCCGTGCGACTGAATGTCGGGGCTGTCTATGCATACGATGCAACAGGCGCTCTGCCGTATGAAAAGTTTTATTTTGCAGGGGGAAGCAACAGTATCAGAGCATGGAAACCCAGAAGACTTGGCCCTGGTTCCTATGTGGACCGGAACAATGAAGGTGAGCCTCAATATAATTTCGAGCAACCAGGAGAATTTCTCATAGAAAACAGCTATGAATACCGATTCAACATTACCGGATTTATCGATGGTGCTCTGTTCATAGATGCCGGAAATATATGGACACTTCATCGGGAGTCTTCCTATTCAAGGCCCGGAAGTTTGCTTCAGGCCAATACTTTTCTGCAGCAAATTGCTGTAGGAAGCGGTTTCGGGATACGGCTCAATTTCTCATTCCTGATCCTTCGGTTTGATATCGGTATCAAGACTATTGATCCTTCGAGACCTAAAGGAGAACGCTTTGTTTTGCCGGAGCTGTTCGATGCTCCGCCATTCGGTCCCAAAAACTTAACCGCATTTAATATAGGTATTGGATATCCGTTCTAGCAATCGATTATACCTCTCCCTTACCAGCCATGTATGGCTTCCGCCTGCTCTCTCATTGCTGGCCAGCATGCTATATGTGTATTCCGTATATCCTTACGGCCTCGGCGTCACCGATGATTCCGTCAATTATTTCTCTGCCGCCTTGTCCTTTCCGCCCTCATTGCAAAAAGTCGATGGCAGCCCTTTTGTCGAATGGCCTCCGTTGTACCCGCTTTTATTGTCGCTTTTTAAATATACCAAGCTATCACCTGTCCTATTTGCGTTTGGACTTCATCTGCTATCCCTGCAACTGTCATTCTGGATTATTGGCAGCCTGATCGTAAAGGATGTGTACTCTTTTTCGATCAGAATATGGGCAGCAATTCTCTCCCTCTTTTCATTACCTGTTCTGCTGGTTTATGCTTTCGCATGGTCAGAAGCTTTTTTTACCACCCTGGTCCTGCTCATCGTTTACCAGCTCAAAATATATAATAAAAGACCTTCGCTCAGGACTTTTATTATCATAACAATACTTTCCGTTCTGCTTTGCTTTCAACGAAAATCAGGTATTGTGATCACCTCTGCAATAAGCCTTTATCTGCTTAGCTTTCCACACGGATCCGGTCATAGAAAACGAATCCTCACTGCTGCAAACTATTTTTTGCTCAGTATACTCCCATTTTTACTCTATCTCATAGCACGCTACACAAGTTCAGGCAGATTTGTCACTGAACAAAATGAGCTTTCGCTAAAAAGTGTATTGAATAACCTGAGTGAAACCATAAATGTGGTATCTACCTGGGTTATACCGGACGAACTGCCATTCAGTATTCGTTTATCATTCTGTCTGCTCATATTATTCTTTGCCATCACAATCTGCTTTTTCCTGTTCAGGCGCATCAGGCTATCTCCGTATCATGGCTGCCTGCTGACAATTCTTGCAGGTTATCTGATCTTTACCAATATCATTTTTCTGTTTCTGAAGCTGGATGATCATCTTGATGACCGGATATTTGCTCCTGTATATCCGGTTTTTCTGCTCTTGCTATCATCAGGAGCTGATTTTTTATATACAAACAGGCACCGTTTTAATCATTATACATATCCCCTGATCATTATTGGCAGCCTATGGCTCACTTACCCGATAAGCCGCACCATCTATCATTTATACAAATGGCATACAACGGGAGTCGGAGGATATAGTAATAAGCTATGGAAAAACCACGCTATAATTAACTGGATACAACAACATCAACCAGATCAGAGAATACGCACTAATCAGATTTTCCCGGTTTTCTACTATTCTGCCATTACAGGGAAAAACAGGTATACCAATTTTGATTTACAAGATTCCGAAAATAAGCCTTACCTTTATATTGGATTCGATTCGGACGTACCTGAGCCGGGAAAAGCCTCACTTATATTTAAATCAGGCAATGATCATATCTATTATATAGCACCTGAAAACTGACTATGCTAACAAAAAACGACATACAAGAGTGGTTGAAAAACCTTCAGGATCACATCTGCACACAACTCGAAAATGAAGACGGGAAAGCCGTATTTAAAGAAGACTTATGGCAACGGGAAGGTGGCGGCGGCGGGCGTAGCCGCGTAATTACCAATGGAAATGTACTGGCTAAAGGCGGAGTTAACTTTTCAGCGGTACATGGAAAAACTCCGGAAAAAATATTGAAAGCGCTTAACTTGCCACCCTCTGATTTCTTTGCAACAGGCGTATCAATTGTTTTACACCCTGTCAATCCATGGGTTCCCATTATTCATATGAACCTTCGGTATTTTGAAATGTCGGAAGGAACAAGCTGGTTTGGCGGCGGAATAGATGTAACACCTCACTACATAATCCCGGATGATGCTAAATTTGTTCATGCAGAGCTAAAAGCGCTTTGTGACAAACATCATGCTGATTACTACCCACGGTTCAGAAAATGGGCTGATGATTATTTTTACCTGCCTCACCGTGATGAGACCAGAGGAATCGGAGGCATTTTCTTTGACCGGTTGGGTAATGATACCCAAGATAAAAGCACTTATTTTCCATTTATTCAGGATACAGGAATGCTTTTTTCTCCTCTGTACATTGAACTAATCCGGAGAAACAGGGATAAAACGTATGGGCAACGTGAAATCGAATGGCAGCATGTACGCAGAGGACGCTACGTAGAGTTTAACCTGGTCTATGACAAAGGCACTAAATTCGGGCTGGAGACTAATGGCCGTACTGAGTCTATTCTTATGAGCCTTCCGCCAATAGCTGAATGGCAATATAATTTCCAGCCACTCCCCAATAGTCCGGAAGCAGAAACGTTAAACCTTCTAAAAAAAGATATTCATTGGATATAATTTACGACCTATCCCGGCTGGATACCAATATCCTTATCTGGCTCAACAGTTTTCACTCCCCCTTTTGGGATCAGTTTATGATACTGATTACAGGAAAAGCCATCTGGATTCCTTTTTATCTTTTAATTGCTCTGGCCATTTATAAGAACTTCGGCAGGGCATGGTGGATCATCCTGCTCTCTATCGGATGCACTATCGCCTGCGCTGATTTATTTGCTTCCTCATTATTAAAACCGGGTATAGAACGGCTAAGGCCATGCCATGTAGAGACTTTGCAGGAGATCCTGCATATGCCTGCAGGATGCGGTGGTAAGTTCGGATTTATATCATCCCACTCATCCAACACGTTTGCCCTGGCAACATTCTTGTTTTTACTTTTTCGGAACAGGTATCGCTATATAGGTCTGTTATTTATATGGGCTACAGCAATCAGTTATAGCAGGGTTTATCTTGCTGTACATTATCCTGGCGATATTATAGCAGGAGTGATTTCAGGCTCATTATGGGCAGCCCTGTTTTATTATATATGTAAAGTGGCGGTAAGAAGATATATACCTAAAGCAGGTTGAGCCTTTTTATGAAATCATCCTTATAAGAGGCTCCGATCGGAATATATTTCTTATTAATCACTACAAAAAGGTTTTCAATGGCATTTATTTTATTGACATTCAAAATGTATGAACGATGTACTCTTGCAAATAAATCCTGAGGCAAACGACTCTGAAACCCCTTCATTGTTGAATGGACAATGAGTTTCTGATCTGCCGTAAAAATCATAATGTAGTCGGCCAGCGCCTCAACATACAGAATGTCTTCGTAACGCACCTTTACTATTCTGGAATCAGCTCTTACATACAGTTCCTCATGATTGCGGTTGCCGATTGCAGCAGCATTCTGATAATTAATACGCTCCTGGGCCCGGGTTACTGCTTTTAAGAACCTGCTATAAGTAAGCGGCTTCACCAGATAATCAGTCACATCATAGTTAAATGCTTCAACTGCATGCTCTTTCTTCGCAGTCACGAGAATAACCTGAGGCGGATTATCTACAAATGTATCCAGAAGCTCATAACCGGACATCTCAGGCATTTCAATATCCAGGAATATAACATCTACTTTTTCTTTATTGATGAAGTTGGAAGCTTCAATGGCATTTTCACACACTCCTACCAGATTTAAAAATTCTGTCTGTTCAACGAAGTGTCTGACCATGCTTCGTGACATTTCCTCATCATCTACTATCAAACAATTCATGGGCTTAGGATTATATTATATTATTAAAATTGAATATTACGAAATATTATCGTCTGGTTTGATATTTAAGAAACAAATTACGTAAATATTTTCCAATAACATCAAATTCAACGTTCACTATATCACCTGTTCTTAATAAATTCATATTGGTAAATTCAAATGTATAGGGAATCACGGCTACTGAAAACTCCCCATCTTTTGAATCTATAACTGTAAGGCTTATTCCGTTCATGCAGACAGATCCTTTTTCCACCGTATAATTTCCCTGCGTATCATCATAGCGAAATGTAAATAAATGGCTGTCGCCTTCTTGTCTGATCGCAATGCATTCAGCAACCTGGTCTACATGTCCTTGTACGATATGCCCGTCAAAACGGCCATCAGCTTTCATACTTCTTTCGAGATTAACTCTGTCGCTGGTCTTTAACGCTCCCAGATTCGTTTTTTTCAGAGTTTCCGGAATTGCCGTTACCCGATAGCTGGCTTCGAATAACTCAGTCACTGTAAGGCATACCCCGTTATGACTGATACTCTGGTCTATTTTCAGCTCATTTACAAACTCTGCGGCAATTTCAAAATCTGTTGAACCGCCTTTATCATCTATGGCAAGCACCTTTCCGGTGCATTCTACAATCCCTGTAAACATTTTAAAATTTAGGTTATTTTCCTCGTCCCTGAATAATGATCAGTACTGTATGCAACAGTATTTTAAAATCCATGGCAATAGACATGTTCTCAATATAAAAAACATCGTATTTCAATCTTTTTACCATTTCATTGACATTTTCTGCATAGCCAAATTTTACCTGCCCCAGGGAAGTCAGTCCGGGTCTGACTTTTTGCAGATGCCGGTATTCCGGGGCAAGCAATACGATCTGATCAATAAAATATTGCCTTTCCGGGCGGGGACCAACAAGAGACATATCTCCTTTCAGTACATTGTAGAACTGCGGAAGCTCATCCAGGCGATACCGTCTCATTATTTTACCCCAGCCGGTTATCCTGGAATCAATATTACTTGCCAGTGCCGGACCGTCCTTCTCCGAATTAACAAACATACTCCTGTATTTTATTATCCTGAATGGTTTTCCACCCATACCTATCCGCTCCTGCTTATAGAAAACCGGCCCCGGCGAACTTAGCTTCGTCAGCAATCCTATCAGAAAGAAAAAGGGAAAACCAAGCAGAAGCACCATAAAAGAAACTCCGATATCCATTACCCTTTTCAACATCTGCTGCCATTGAGGGATAATTTCAGGATTTACTTCAATCAATGGTATATCCGCCAGCTGACTTACTTTTACCGTCCCCAGCAACAACTGATACATATCAGGCATAATTCCGATTTTTACATTATGCCCGGCCAGACTGGTTAGTATTTCCTGTATTTTTTTGTGTTCGGAAGCTTCAATCGCAATGATAACCTGATCAATATATGTCCTTCGTATAACTTTGGTCAGGTTTGAATAGGTACCAAAACTTCTCAGACGACCTTTTAATATTTCATCATCAGGCTCGTTTACATAAAGACATCCTATAAACCGGAATCCCCAGTCAGGACTTTTCATAATCTCCTCGTAAATTTCCAGGGCATTTTTATTGGCTCCGACAATAAGGGTATTAAAAACAATTCGGCCCTGCCTGATCATTCTTTTCACAATGGTAATCACCATGATTCTGGCCCAGGCAGAACAGCACATCTGGATGATAAAATAACTCCCCAGAGTTTTATAATATGCTTTGTAACTGGATACTCCCTCATCGTCCAGCAATAAGGCAAAAAAGACAAGCACCACTCCGATGATATTATAGCCTACCAGACTAAACAGATCCTTTACCCTGGAACGCCTGTAAATATCTTTATAAAATCCGGCCAGAAAATACAGGACTACCCAAAACAGGGCGATAACACCTGCCCCGGTAAGGGCTTTGAGTTGAAATATGCTTTCCGGCTCCTCCTCAAGGATATACTTTCTGAGAGCAAAAAACAAGAGCCACGCCCCATATGCTCCAATAAAGTCAGCAATAAGAAACCAGGAAAGATGGTAGGTTTTCTTCAACGTTTATAAAAAGGAATTAAATTAATCCACTAATTTTGTCGCTATAACGCAAATTAATCAGTTGTATCAGATACAAAAATATTCTTTTAATAATATAATACCAGAAAAAAATTCTTACTAAAAATAAAGCAATACTCTTTTGGAAGACAGCTACAGACATAAAGGCATGCGCAATCTGCTCGTCAGAAAACTGGCAGAAAAGGGTATCACAGATCAGGCAGTACTAAAAGCTATCGGCACAGTGCCCAGACACTTTTTTCTGGACCCGGCCTTTCTCGAACATGCCTATCAGGATAAGGCTTTTCCGATCGGAGAAGGACAGACCATATCGCAGCCATATACGGTAGCATTCCAGACCCAGCTACTTTCTGTAAAGCAGGGACTGAAAGTCCTTGAAATCGGTACCGGATCCGGCTATCAGTGCAGTATACTGGCGGCCATAGGCTGTCGCGTATATACCATTGAACGGATGAAACCCTTATTCGAACAATCCAGACGACTATTGAACCAGATGGGCTATAAAGCAAATTTTTACTGCGGAGACGGTACACTGGGCTTGCCTTCTCAGGCGCCTTACGACCGGATCATTGTTACTGCGGGTGCCCCGGCTATACCGGAAAAACTCGTAGAGCAACTGAGCCCTGAAGGCATTCTCGTCATCCCGGTTGGAGATGCACAGACCCAGAAGATGCTTCGTCTGACCAAAGAATTATCAGGCCATGTTTCCATACAGGAATTCGGCAATTTTAGCTTTGTACCACTGAAAGGGCATTCAGGGTGGAACTAACCTTATTATGAAAATGAAAAAATACGCAAAAGACTCTCTGGCAACCATGACAGAAATGGTTCTGCCTAATGATACAAATCCTCTTCATAATATGATGGGAGGTCGTATGATGCATCTGATGGATGTGGTAGCTGCAATAGCTGCACAAAGGCACTCCAACAGCATAGTAGTCACAGCATCTGTAGATCATGTTTCGTTCAACTCTTCCATTAAGCTGGGTAATGTAGTAACCCTCAAGGCGCAGGTGACAAGATCCTTCAACTCTTCTATGGAAGTATACATAGAAGTCTGGACAGAAAATATACCTGATAATACAAAAGAGAAATCAAATCATGCTTTTTTCACTTTTGTTGCTCTGAATCAACAGGGCAAACCGATAAGAGTACCCGAACTCGTACCTGAAACCAGCGAAGAAATCGAGCTTTTTGACGGAGCTCTGAGACGAAGACAGCTGCGTCTCATTCTGGCAGGCAAGATGCAGGCAAAAGATGCTACGGAATTGCAGCGCATATTCAATCTTTCTGACAATTCATAGCTTGTTTTCACACACCTCTTATCACCCGAAGAAGAAACGCGATTACTGCAAGCACCAGTAAAACATGTATAATTCCGCCAACTGTATCTCCAAATCCTAAAAAGCCGATCAACCACATTACAATTAACACAATGGCTATAATATAAAGTAGATTTCCCATATTAGTATATATTTGACAAACAGGGGTACAACAACACATACCCTGACTCAAATGATATAACACGGCAGATAAATTAAATGTTAAGCTATTTACTTGAAATAATCGGGCTGTTGGTTTAATTTTATAATCATGTCTGGCCTGATTTCAGCACATACAATGGAGCAAAAAGAACAATTTATCCCATTTTTGTTTGAAGAACCTGTTTATCTCATACAAAATACACAGTCCGTAACCAAAGCAGTGTCTGCTCCTTCTTCTCATTTTCAAGCTTCTCCATCCGAAGATACCCAGACACAGATAGCAAAAAAGAAACTGATTGTATTTTGTAATGAAGCCACTCCCGATGAGCTGGCATTTCTTAGCAAGATTCTGGATGCTATAAAACTCACTCCGGCAGATTACCATATTGAAACAGGGCCTCTGAGCCTGGCAATCGCCTCCAACAAGCTATTATATTTCGGCCAGCATCCGCAGACAGGAACCCATACCATGTATGAACTGCTTCAGATAGATAACCAGATAGTGCTGTCTGCAGACTCTTTAAATGTACTTCAGCATGATGTCAGCAGAAAAAAGCTGCTCTGGACAGCTCTTCAAAAGATGTTTTCCTGATACTTTCCTTAAAAATAGATCTTCTCTGCTACCCTGAACGTATTGCAATGAGCTTCTACAATATCCGGGAGACGGGAAGAGTAGCCTCCTCCTAAATCAACCGCTACAGGAATTTTCCTTTTACTGCAAAGTTCAAATACCAGACGGTCTCTCTCCCTACACCCTTCTCTGCTCAACGATAACCAGCCGAGCTTATCACTTTTCAATACATCAACACCCGACTGGTAAAAAATAAAATCGGGCTCGAACGAATCGACAATGTCCCGCAATGCCTGTTTCAGTATGGCTAGATATTGCTCATCCTCTGTTCCCGCAGGCAACTCAATATCCAGATCCGATTGTTCTTTTTTGGAGAAAACATTTTCTGCACAATGCATACTAAATGTAAAGACTTCATTGATATCCTGAAATATCCGGGCTGTACCATTGCCCTGATGGACATCCAGATCTATAATGAGTACCCTGCCGGCAAGCTTTTCCCGAAGCAGAAAACCGGCAGCTATAGCATTGTCATTCAATAAGCAAAATCCTTCGGCTTTGTCCGGATAAGCATGATGTGTACCACCGGCAATGTTGAAGGCAACACCATACCGGCAGGCATATCGGGCAGCCATAATTGTGCCCTGCATTATACATCGCTCGCGATGAATCAACTCAGCCGTCAGTTCAAAACCGGAACGTCGCTGTTCAAGATGGGTCAGAGAGAGATTTTTTAATTTGTACCAGTATTCCGGAGTATGTACGCCAAGTATCCATTTTTCTTCAACCGGCGCAGGCTCAAAAAGATTGTCCCTGGTAATAAGACCTTCATAAAGCAATTGCTCCGCAATCAGGTCGTATTTGATCATAGGAAAACGATGGCCCTCCGGCACAGGGTAGTTATATACACCGGAATATGCAATTTTCAACATACTTCTTTAATCCACCACTGTGAACTAAAGCATTTTTTTTAAATAAAGCGTTTAATCAGCCTTTTTTTCTGTCTTTTTCTGATTTTTATTTCTTCTCCGGGAATAAAACGTTTTTTCAGCTTCCGGACTCTTAACAGCATTTTCTCTTTTCCTGAACACTGACTTCATTTCGGAAAGCTTCGGAGAGGCCGGCGATTTTTGCTTATCATCACTATCCTTATCTTTCTTCTGGCTCTCCCCGGAAAGCTGCCGGCCGGCTTCCGACTTCAGATCAGATACCACTTCTTCCCGGTTATAGTTAGAATAGTCGACAATTTTTTCCCAGATACGTTTCAACAGATTACTCATTACAGCCCTCCAGCGTTTTCCTTTCAAAACATCTTTTGCGGCAGGGTTGTTCATCATCTGTAAACTATAAAAAAACGGCTTCCCTTTCACAAAGAGAAGCCGCTGATAAATAAAAGAAACGTATTTTTTTAAAAAGCTTTCAATTCATTGATGGGAATATTCTCAAACTTACCGTTCGTAACAGTAATTTTTTTCTCAGCGCCCTGCCTGTTGATAAGCACCATTTCAAAAACGCCGGAAACAATTCCTTTTTCCAGATCCAGTTTCTGAATATCTACAAATCCGTTCAGAGGCTTATATATCTTATCTGTACCTGGCTCCACATAACGGACATATACCTCTCTGTTATTTGACTCGGAAAGGGCTATTTTTCGTTCTTCCGGATTCAGGAGTACAAAAGCTTCAAACTTATCATTGCTCAAAGACAATTGCTTGTGTCCGCCGGTAATTGTGCGATATTTTGCCTTTGCATCCTTTAAAATCATTTCTCTGCCATTAACCTTACAAACAAAAGCTCCCTGTTCCAGCGTATCTGCAGTAAATGCAGACAATATTAAAAAACACAGAACAGAAACCAGATTTACACAGTATTTCATAATTTTTTATAGCTTTTTCTGTATTAATGCGGGACTAAAATACAAATTTTCATGTTTAAAATAAATTTATTACAATTATTTTATCCACGAATTTCTGCCAACTGATAAATCAGACCTTTCTCTCTCTCGGAAAGATTTTCCGGTATATCCGCTACAATTCGTGCATACAAATCACCATGCAGATCGCCCATATTATATTTTGGCATCCCCAGATTTCTCATTCTCAAAACCTTACCATTTTTCGTTTCGGCCGGTATATCTACCGCCACAGGTCCCTTTAATGTGGTCAGCGTCTTCTTTCCGCCCAGCATAAGCGTATACAATGGTATATGGAAATCAACATATAAATCATCACCTTTCCGCTCAAATACCGGATCAGGCTCGATCTGAACAGTAATATAAAGATCACCATTGGGGCCACCATATACTCCCGGTCCCCCGCTCCCATTGACTTTTAATGTCTGTCCATCGGCTATTCCAGGCTTTAGACGTATGGTATACGGACGTTCATTTATCTTAAAAAGTTTACTTGTTCCGTGAAAAGCTTCCCTGAGAGTTATCGTCATATTTCCTTCATAATCGGTACCCCGGACACCACCTCTTCCGCCCTTCTTAAATCCTCCGCCAAAAAATGTCTCAAAGAAATCCGAAAAAGCTCCCCGTTGTCCGAATATGTCATGCTCTTCCTGTTCACTCTCAGCATTTGCTCTGCTTCCGGCCTCCTTGTAATATTTCCAGTTTTCTGCGTACTGATCGTATTGTCTGCGTTTTTCCTGATCGGACAATACTGTATATGCTTCATTGATTATTTTAAACTTTTCTTCCGCCTCTTTATTCCCCGGATTTTTATCCGGATGATATTTTACTGCAAGCTTTTTGAACGCTTTCTTGATCTCATCTTCGGAAGATGTTCTGGAAACTCCTAAATCCTGATAATAATCTCTGAATTGCATAGTACCCCCCTCATTATATATATAACTCAGGTAAACAAGGTATTTGTTAGATTACAAGCCGAGATTTATAATAAACTGGAAGTTTATATTGCTCCTTTCCGGTAAAAAGTTTAGCCGAAATCCTCCGTTGAAAGGTACAATATTACTGAAAACATGAAAATCATTCAGCAATTCAAACCCGATACTCGGATAGTATACCGGCTCTACATTCGGGTTAGTGCCAATGCCCAAATCAGTATACAGATTGGTATATATTCTCTTGATGTAAATAAAGCCGGGAATATTGAAATCCGGATAAATCAGCGGCATGGAATAGTTGAAACGAACTACTGTCATCTGTCGGTTATATAATCCTGAATATCCCCGCGGATACGTAATCAGATTCGTATAGTCAAAACTCCCGTTTGTATAATTTCGCTGGTAGCCGGCAGAAATATTGATACCATGATTCTTTAGCAATCCGGGCAGCAGCAGCCCCCCCTGCACATACAACTGATTGTTGTACTGAAACCCTCCCCAGGGTGAATGCCGGAAACCTGTCTGCAGATATTGTCCCCATCTGGGCTGTAACTCCAGAAGCGCTCTTTTTCTTCTGCGGGAAAGACTGAGAGAATAATAGACGGAGTTGACATTAATATCGGCTATCTCGGCTCCACCCGGCAGGTCCTGCACAGAGATATACGCATACTGAACAGCAGGCACGACAAACTGATAGTATGCTCCTCTGGTAAAATTCAGAGGAACAGCCGCTTGAAATGTGCCAATTCTTTCCTGCCAACGCAACTCACGCCCTGCACTGTTTACAGTTCTTCGATTGCCGACTTTACCAGCCACGGTTAGCTGAGGATACAGACCTTTGTAAACAAAGCTGGCATTCAGCGACCCGGATTCCTCATTAAGGTCATATACATAACTGATATTGGTAAATGAAGTGCTCAGATTATTCTGCGACAGCAATGTTACGGAAGGGTTTAACGAATAGGACTCCGTATTCACTGACAATGGAGACCAGCTGTGAATATTGAATAAATGCTTCCACTTCGGATAGGATTTAATTTCAAAATCTTTTGCAGACGATGAATCAAAGTGAATAGCCTGCTCCTCACCCAGCAATTCTTCATAAAGCTTAAAAGATGTATTCCTGACCTCCTTTAATTTTTCCCATTGATCCGGCAATAGTTTCATCCGGGCCATATTATACCCGTCAGCGCTGTATTCATTGTACCATAGCTCATTTTTCTCCTGGTCTACAGACGGATTAAAAGCGCCAAATCTGGAATCCGTTACTTTAAATACTTCTTTGGATAGCGTATCTACCGCATAGATATTGTCAATGCCGGACCAGATGCCGTGAAAAAGAATATAGTTTTTGTAAGCAACCGGATTGGTAATGTCATTACTTGCAGCATCAAGCACCATATTCGAATTGCCCGACCTTGTATCAAGAATCTCTAATCTTTTTCCCGTCTGATCCAGTGAAATGTAAACAATACGATTATTGTCAACCCATTGGGGCGTCAGCAGGAAAGGATTGTCTTTCAACTGAATCCGGTTATATACCTCACCTGACAGAATATCAATAAACGTAAGATAAAAATGATAGTCCGGCGTAGCCTCAATTGCAACAACTCTCTTGCCATCGGGAGAAATAGCCGGGACAAACAGAAAGCTTTTGCTTGTAAGCATCTTTCGCTTATTACTCACAAAATCATATACAAACAGATTGGAATAAATCCTGTTGGACCATCTTTTGTCCAACACATATTCACTCCAGGCAAGCCTGCCGGTTGCCTCATTATACGAAAAACGGCTTTGCTGGATCAGTCCGGGAAAAAACACATGCTCTTCCCGTCCATTGCTGTCTATCAGTACAAATTCATCTATCTGTTCATAACCGGACTTAAGCGCCAGCGTTTGACTGCGACTGGTTTCAACCGGGAACAAATAATTCGTAAAAAATCTGTGAGCAGTCCTGTTTGCAGGAACATACGCATCCGGTCTGACAATCTGATCCTGATTCTGCCAGACAGAATCCAGAGATTCCATTGCCTTTCGGTAAAACTTCCTTTTTCCGAAACCCGCATTTTTCTTCACTGTCTTATTGAATATGGTAGGAAGATAAGGCTTTCTTGCTGATTTGGTCAATGCTTCCTCCCATATTGATGTTCCATACCACCACCTTCCCATTCCGGTCAGATAATAACCTAGATTATAATAACTCGGTACAAAGTCTTTGTAAGACCCCAGATAGGCCTTTTCATAGGAATACATCCCTTTTTCCATAAGCTGGGTCCTAAGCGGCATGGAAAACGAGGGAAGACGCCCCCGGCCCGACTTACTCAGGGTTGTTTCTGCAATTACGGCATCTCCTTCAACAAACCAGAACGGGATATACAAGCCGAAAACCGCAGCGGTTGCCTGCTGACCAAAAATATAGTAAAGCAGCTGAGTCATACCCTGATGCATCTTATCAATCTGTACTACATGACGAAACTCATGTATAGCCAGCTGATCAAGCCAGTCCTGATTATATATATCCTGAGGCGGTATGGTATTAAAATTGGACCGGCTGGGAGCCCAGAGCACATTGGCATTGGCATTGCTGTTATACGTATGCAGAATGACTGTAATGGATCTCGGCTGGTGATCCAGCGTAACAGATGCGACTGAGTACACTTTCTCCAGCGCATTTGCAAGCCGTACAGCCTGCTTCTGAAAATCCTTCGGAAAAAGGATCTGAAAGTTCTCCGTTTTAATCTCCTTCCATACAATAGAGGCCGGATCCTGACCGGAATCAACATACTGTGCCGGTAACGGAAAAAGCACGAAAAAAAAGAAAAAAACGCCCAAAAATGCCCTTAGCATCAGGATAAAAAGTTAAGCAGTTTATGGCAGATAACTTGTAATTGCCGTCCGGTTTTTCGGTTTTTAATTTACCTCTTCTTCCTTTGGTGAATAAACAAGCTTTACTACCAACACACTTTGTTTCGATTTTTTAAGAATAGTCAACTCATACTCCTCGAAAGTTGTTTTCTCATAGAGCTCCGGTATTTTATCAAAAATTGTATTCACCCATCCGGCTACCGTATCATAGCTGCTGCTTTTAGGCAGGGGAACAGGTAAATAATTATTGACATCTTCTATTCCGGACAGGGCATTGACTACGTATTCATTTGTGTGCAGCTTCTCTACAATCGGTGCTTCTTCATCATATTCATCCTGAATTTCCCCTACCAGCTCTTCCAGAATATCCTCAATAGTCACAATACCCGCAATACCGCCAAACTCATCCGTTATGACAGCCATATGAAGATGTTTTTCCTGTAGTTCCTTGAGCAGCTCATTTATTTTTTTGGTATGCGGAACATAGTAAGGCGGACGCATAACCGATTTCAAATCAAACTTTTCCTGTTTGCCGATCATTCTCAGCAGATCTTTGATATACACAACTCCGATAATGTTGTCAATGCTGTCTTTATATAGCGGCATCCGGCTATATCCCTCCTTAATAATCAGATCAGTCACTTCCTGCTCCGTGAGCTCGATATCTATGGCGCAAATGCTTGTTCTCGGCACCATAATCTGTCTCGCAGTTATAAAGTTGAAATTAAAGACATTCTTTATCAGCTCATGCTCTGATGCTTTTATTGCACCGGATTCTTTACTTTGTTCAAGCAGCAGCTTAATTTCTTCTGCTGAATGCACTTCGAGGTGATCATGAGCTGAAAATCCCATACTCCTCAAAAGCATATTGGCAAGTCCGTTGAGCAGCCAGATAAATGGTCGGAACAGCACATAAAACACTTTCATCGGATAGGTGACAGCCAGTGTCGTGGCTTCAGACCTTTGTATCGCTATGGACTTGGGAGCAAGCTCTCCGAAAACTATATGAAGTACCGTAATGACAGCAAACGCAATCGGCAGAGCAATCTGATGAGCACTCTCCTCTGAAACAGACACTCCCAGACCATCCATCAGCTGAATAATCAGTCTGGTAACAACAGATTCCCCGATCCAGCCGAGCCCCAGACTGGCAAGAGTGATTCCCAGCTGTGTTGCAGAAAGATAGGCATCAAGATTTTTGACAAGGCTCAGAGCAGCCCTGGAAGTAATATTGCCGGCGACAGCCTTAATTTCCAGCTGGGATATCCGCACCTTAACCATTGCAAATTCGGCTGCAACAAAAAAACCATTTAAAAAAACAAGGAAAAAAGTTACTATTATATCAATTAGCATTAGTACCGTAGTAGATATTTTTTTAATTAGCGGAAAGGACCGAATCGGTAAAAATACATATTTTAACTCCAAAAAAACAGCTAATCGAAATATTATATTATTTATGTAAAACTATTTAGGAAACAATGCAGTATACGAAGGGGTGAAAAAAACAGGTAAAATATTTTTTTTAGAAAGAATTTATCTAATTTTACAATCAACTACAATATGAAAAAAGGGGCAATTTTAGTAGACTTTAGCATACATTTTAACCTTAATGTAATTACTGTACAAATTAAAAAATGTCCCTTTTCCATTAGTGTTTCATTCGATAAACTAAAACTAAAACCTCTTAAAAAAAGGGCATGAAAGAAGAAATTGCACTAAACCCGTATCTACCCATCGGGATGCAGTTTTTGGTTGCACTGGGCTTTGTATGCATAAGTTTGTTAGCATCCTGGCTGCTTGGCCCCAAAGTTAAAACAAGTAACAAAGTAGAAGCCTTCGAGGCAGGGATTGAATCGGTAGGAAATGCCCGGATGCAGTTTTCCATTAAATATTTTCTGGTCGCAACTTTGTTTGTACTTTTTGATGTCGAAGTAATCTTTTTATATCCCTGGGCCGTCAATTTCATCGAGTTTTCCAATGGCGGACTGAAAGAATTCTGGGCAATGCTGTTATTTCTGAGTACCCTGCTTATCGGCTTCTTTTATGTCATTAAAAAAGGGGCACTGGACTGGGAATAAATCATACGAAATTTTCGTTTTGTAATTAAGATAAATTAGTTGGGCAATTCTTAAAATTGATAAGGGATTATGGTTAATGTAGCACAAGCACCAAGTGGGGTTGAGGGTCCGGGTTTTTTTGCCACATCATTGGATAAAGCGATTGGTCTGGCACGTAAACATTCGCTCTGGCCATTGCCATTTGCAACTTCCTGCTGCGGTATTGAATTTATGGCAACCATGGGCGCAACCTATGACTTAGCCCGTTTTGGAGCTGAACGACCAAGCTTCTCACCACGCCAGGCAGATTTATTGATGGTAATGGGAACCATCGCCAAGAAAATGGGTCCCGTTCTGAGACAGGTATATGAGCAAATGGCTGAACCTAAATGGGTAATAGCTGTTGGGGCCTGCGCTTCCAGTGGTGGTATATTTGATACATATAGCGTGCTACAGGGTATTGACAAGATTATTCCGGTGGACGTATACGTGCCCGGGTGTCCGCCAAGACCTGAGCAGATTCTGGATGGAATCATGAAAATCCAGGATCTTGTTGCCAATGAATCACTGAGACGAAGAGACTCACCTGAATATAAACAATTACTTGCTTCCTACGGAATTAAATAATGGCTGAACTGACAAACGAATTCATTGTAGAAAAGCTAAATGCTAAATTCGGAGAAAGTATTGTACTGAATACAGAGGTATCTTACAATATGCTTTCCATTGAAATTAATAAAGACCATATCCTCGAGGTGGTAACTTACTTGTACTCCGAAGAAGATCTTGGCTTTACCTTTTTGACAGATCTGACCGGAGTACATTATCCGGAACCGGAAGACCGCCTCGGTGTAATCTACCACCTGCACAACCTGCCTAACAATAAAAGAGTACGTCTGAAAGCTTTTTTTCCAAAAGCGAAACCGGAAATTGCATCCCTCACTCCTGTTTTCAAATCAGCAAACTGGATGGAAAGAGAAACGTATGACTTTTTTGGAGTCATATTCAAAAATCATCCGAATCTCAAGCGTATTCTGAATGTCGAAGATATGACCTACTATCCGCTTCGCAAGGAATATGCGCTGGAAGACGCAACCAGAACTGATAAAAACGATGCTATGTTTGGCCGCTAAGTCTTTAAGGAATGCTTACAGAGGAAGATAAAAACAAAAAATTAGCTGAGGTACCGGAAGATCAATTAGTCACGTTGAACATGGGCCCTACCCATCCGGCAACTCACGGTGTATTTCAGAATATATTAAAGCTGGACGGCGAAAAAATCGTATCATCCGAAGCCACTATCGGATATATTCACCGTGCTTTTGAAAAAATTGCAGAAAGAAGACCCTACTACCAGATCACTCCGCTAACTGACCGTCTTAACTATTGCTCCGCTCCGCTAAATAATTTCGGTTACCATATGACTGTTGAAAAACTGTTAGGAATCGAGACACCTAAGCGAGTAGACTACCTGAGAGTGATTGTTATGGAACTGGCCAGGATTGCCGATCACCTTATCTGTAACAGCATTTTGGGTGTAGACTCCGGAGCATTCACCGGCTTCCTGTACGTAATGCAGTTCAGAGAACGCATTTATGAAATTTATGAAGAAATATGTGGTGCCAGACTCACCACTAATATGGGAAGAATAGGCGGATTTGAGCGCCCGTGGCCTGAACTTGCTTTCAGAAAACTGGAAAAGTTTCTGGATGAGTTTCCTGCTGTAATGAAAGAGTTTGAAGCACTTTTTAATCGCAACAGGATTTTCATGGACCGCTGTATCAGCGTAGGTGCTATTTCTGCAGAAGATGCTCTAAATTATGGATTTACAGGTCCAAACCTCAGAGCGACAGGCATTGATTATGACGTAAGGGTCATGAACCCATATTCATCCTATCAGGATTTTGATTTTGAAATTCCTGTAGGTATCAGTGGTGATGCTTACGACCGCTTTATGGTTCGTAATCACGAAATCTGGCAGAGCCTGAGCATTATCAGGCAGGCATTGCAAAAACTACCTGCCGGTCCTCATCATGCAGAAGTACCGGAATATTTTCTGCCTCCCAAAGCCGATGTATACAACCATATGGAGGCCCTGATATGGCACTTTAAAATTGTAATGGGTGAGATTGACGTCCCTATAGGAGAAGTATATCATTCAATTGAAGCAGCTAATGGGGAATTAGGTTTCTATCTGGTAAGTGATGGCGGCAGAAGCCCGTTCAGACTACATTTCAGACGTCCCGGATTCATTTACTATCAGGCATTCGGCCAAATGATAAGAGGGGGACAGATCGCAGATGCTGTAGTTACATTGAGCAGTATAAATCTAATTGCGGGTGAAATTGACGCATAAATCGAACATACAAACCTGTACAGAAGGATCAGTTTGTTAAACATGGAACAGGAAACAACAGAGATTAAATTCTCCAGCGAAAAGCTAAAAAAAGTTCAGGAAATCATAGGCCGGTATCCGGAAGGAAAACAAAAGTCAGCCCTCCTTCCCCTCCTTCATATAGCTCAGAGAGAGTTTGGCGGATGGCTAAGCGTGCCAGTCATGGATTATGTTGCTTCATTGCTGGATATCAAGCCGATTGAAGTATACGAAGTTGCCTCATTCTATACAATGTTTAATTTAAAACCGGTTGGGCATTGTATGATCGAATTTTGCCGGACAGGCCCGTGTATGGCTGTAGGTTCACATCAGCTTATTGACTATACACTCAATAAGCTAGGTATCAAAGAAGGCGAAACTACCCCTGACGGAAAATTTACTGTTAAAGGTGTTGAATGTCTCGGTTCCTGCGGAACTGCTCCCATGGCACAAATAGGCAAGTATTATTATGAACACCTGACTGAAGAGAAAATAAATAAGATCATTGAAATTTTCGGTGATCCTTCGAGTGATACTTATACTAAATACGATATCTGATGGCCAGGAAAATATTATTTGAAAATATTCATGTTCCGGGCATTGAGACCTATAAGGTTTACAAAGAAACCGGAGGATACAGGGCTGCTGAAAAAGCGCTAAAAACGATGTCGCCCGATGAAATCATGGAAGAAGTAAAAACTTCCGGACTCAGAGGGCGCGGTGGTGCGGGTTTCCCAACTGGTCTGAAATGGAGCTTTCTTGACAGAAAAAGTGACAAACCCCGTTATCTGGTGTGCAATGCAGATGAAAGTGAACCCGGCACATTTAAAGATCGTTACCTGATGGAGCATATCCCTCATTTGCTTATTGAGGGTCTTATAATATCTTCCTACTCTCTTGGTTCAAACAGAACCTATATATATATCCGCGGAGAGTACAAATGGATTATAGATATACTTGAAAATGCTATCGCAGAAGCTAAAAACGCAGGGTATCTGGGTAAAAATATTCTTGGCACGGGATATGATCTGGAAATATACGTGCAGACAGGTGGCGGTGCTTACATATGTGGAGAAGAAACTGCTCTTATTGAATCCCTCGAAGGGAAACGTGGTAATCCAAGAATAAAACCACCTTTCCCGGCAATATCCGGGTTGTATAACTGTCCGACGGTAGTTAACAATGTAGAAACGCTGGCAACGGTAACACCAATTATTAATATGGGTGGCGCCGAATATGCAAAAATTGGCATTGGAAAAAGTACAGGAACAAAGCTTATATCAGCCTGTGGAAATCTCAAAAAACCGGGCGTTTATGAAATAGAGCTTGGCCTTCCGGTGGAGGAATTTATATACTCTGATGAATACTGTGGCGGAATCAGAGACGGTCATAAGCTAAAGGCAGTTGTAGCCGGCGGCTCTTCCGTACCCATTCTTCCGACAGAACTAATTTTGAAAACAGCAGCCGGTGAGCCCAGACTCATGACATATGAGTCGCTTTCCGAAGGTGGTTTTGCCACCGGAACCATGCTTGGATCCGGCGGGTTTATCGCTATGGATGAAACAGTCTGCATTGTGAGAAATCTGTGGACATTCACACGGTTTTATCACCATGAATCCTGCGGTCAGTGCAGCCCGTGCCGTGAAGGTACAGGATGGATGGAAAAAGTACTGCATCGTCTTGAGCATGGTCATGGTACGATGGAAGATATTGACCTCCTGGTCAGTATCGCAAAAAAGATCGAGGGTAATACTATTTGCCCTCTCGGAGATGCCGCTGCATGGCCTGTAGCCAGTGCTATACGTCACTTCAGAGAAGAGTTTGAATATCATGCAAAATATCCGGACAAGGTGGCTCAAAGCCAGTTTGCACATCTGGATAACTATAAAACTGAATTAAATCCGGCTTAGTCATGATGAAAGTAACAATTGACGGAATTGAGGTAGAAGTAGAACCGGGAACAACCATCCTCAATGCTGCCAGAAAAATCGGTAAAAATGTACCGCCTGCCATGTGCTATTACTCCAAGCTGGAGGCGAGCGGAGGAAAATGCCGGGTATGTCTGGTAAAAGTAACCCAAGGTTCTGAAAAGGATCCCAGGCCAATGCCCAAACTTGTGGCATCCTGCAGGACCACAGTCATGGACGGGATGGTTGTTGAAAATACAACCAGCAAAGAAGTAATAGAAGCGCGTAATGCTGTTGTTGAGTTTTTGCTTATCAATCACCCGCTGGATTGTCCGGTATGCGACCAGGCCGGTGAATGTGATCTTCAGAATCTTTCTTTTGAGCATGGCACTGCCAAGACACGCTACCAGGAAGCCAGAAGAACATTCGACCGCATAGATATCGGTGACAAGATACAACTTCATATGAATCGTTGTATTCTGTGCTACCGTTGCGTATTTACAGCTGACCAGATTACCAATGAACGTGTTCACGGTGTTCTTAATCGCGGTGATGCAGCTGAAATCGGTACCTATATCAAGAATGCAATTGACAACGATTTCTCCGGAAATGTCATAGACGTATGCCCGGTTGGAGCACTGACCGACAAAACATTCCGCTTTAAAAGCCGTGTATGGTTTGTAAAACCGGTCGACGCCCACAGAAACTGTGACAAATGCTGCGGCAAGGTTAATCTCTGGATGTATAATGATCAGATCTATCGTGTAACAGGAAGAAAAGACCAGTGGGGTGAAGTAGAAGAGTTTATCTGTAATACATGCCGCTTTGACAAAAAAGAGGTTGGAGACTGGATTATTGAGGGTCCCAAGAAATTGAAAAAGTCTTCTGTAATCACAGCCAATAAATATAGTTTAGGAACAGAAAAAGTAGACGCTCCCAAGCGCATAGGATATGGAAATATTTCTGATCGATAAAATTGTAGTAATAACGCTTGTCTTTGCCATTTCACTGGTAGTTGCCTTATACAGCACCCTGGCTGAACGTAAAGTATCAGGATTTATCCAGGATCGTCTCGGTCCAAACAGGGCCGGTATATTCGGAATACTTCAACCACTGGCTGACGGCGGAAAGTTCTTCTTCAAGGAGGAGTTTATCCCTGCCAATGCAGACAAGTTTCTCTTTATTCTTGGACCATCCATCTCAATGTTGACTGCATTAATGACCAGTGCTGTTATTCCATGGGGAACTTATCTTGAGGTAGCAGGAAGAGCCGTAACACTTCAGGTTACTGATATTAACATTGGTCTTCTTTATGTCTTTGCCGTGGTATCCGTAGGAGTTTACGGAATAATGATCGGCGGCTGGGCATCGAATAATAAGTTTTCACTGCTTGGAGCACTTCGGGCTTCTTCGCAAATGATCAGTTATGAAATCGCCATGGGATTATCAATAATTGCGCTGGTTATGACTTCCGGATCTCTGTCTATAGGAACCATCGTCGGACAACAGACCAGTGAATTATTTGGTATAAGCGGAGCTTCCTGGAACATCATTTATCAGCCTCTGGGCTTTATGATATTCTTTATCTGTGCTCTGGCGGAATGCAACAGAACGCCTTTTGACCTCCCCGAATCTGAGTCAGAGCTTGTTGCAGGTTATCATACCGAATATAGCAGTATGAAGCTTGGTCTTTACCTTTTCGCCGAATACATTAACATGTTCATTTCCGGTGCGATTATGAGCGCTCTTTATTTTGGCGGTTATAACTTCCCGTTTATGAATGAGCTTGTTGAAATGGGCTGGAGCCATAATCTCGTTGCCATTATGGGAGTTGGAGTTTTCTTCCTGAAAATTTTCTTCTTTATTTTCCTTTTCATGTGGATACGCTGGACGCTGCCAAGATTCAGATATGATCAGCTAATGAATCTGGGATGGAAAATATTGATACCTCTGGCCCTCTTTAATATTTTAATAACAGGATTATTTATTCTGGTTTTCTAAAACGACAAGAGAGAAGAAATCCGATATGAAATTAACAAACAGATCGAAAGTAGTAGTAAATAAGGAAATGACACTGGCCGAGAAACTGTATCTGCCGGCAATCCTTAGCGGGATGGGTATTACTATAAAGCATTTCTTTAAAAAGAAACCTACTATTCAATATCCGGAACAAAAGCGAGACTTCAGTTTCATCTACCGGGGCAAGCATGTGTTAAAACGTGATGAAGAAGGGAGGGAAAATTGTACCGCCTGCGGCTTATGCGCAGTTTCCTGCCCTGCCGAGGCAATATCCATTGTGGCAGGAGAACGTAAACCCGGTGAGGAAAAATTGTACAGGGAAGAAAAATACGCCAAATCGTATGAAATTAATATGCTGCGTTGTATTTTCTGCGGCCTGTGTGAAGAAGCCTGTCCGAAAGATGCAATCTATCTGACAGAAGAGCTCGCTCCGGCAAACTACGACCGAAGCAACTTTATTTATGGAAAAGATAAGTTGGTACAGCCACTTGGCACCAGTGCTCATCCTAAAACATATAAACCATACAAAAAATAATGGATCAGTTGTTTTTTTTAATTCTGTCAATTCTTGCAATCGGCAGTGCATTAAGTGTCATTTTAACACCCAATCCAGTATATAGTGTTTTGTTTCTTGTTCTGACCTTTTTCTCCATTGCGGGGCATTATGCATTCATACTGGGAGCTCAGTTCGTGGCTATCGTCAATATCATAGTATATGCAGGAGCCATACTTGTTCTTTTCCTCTTTGTCATCATGCTTCTTAACCTCAACAAAAGAGAGCAGTATAAAAAACCGTTTTCGTCCAAGATCGTCGGAATTGTATGCGGAGGCTTGTTCATTCTTTCCCTTCTGGCTGCGATGGCCGGTTATCAGTCCAACGAGGAGATGATTAAAGCCTCTTCTGCTGATATCGGAACGGTTCAGGTGCTGGGCAAGGTGCTGTTTAATGAATTTGTCCTTCCATTTGAAGTCTGTTCCGTTCTGTTCCTTTCTGCTATGATCGGGGCCATCATGTTGGGTAAGAAAAACTTAAAAGATCATTAATTCGATGGAAAATATTTTACAACATTTTTCAGGTTCCTTAAATAATTACATTATTCTCTGTTCTATACTGTTCGCCATAGGCGTAATGGGTGTTTTAATCAGAAGAAATATCATTATAATATTTATGTCCATTGAGCTTATGCTCAATTCAATCAATCTTTTAATGGTTGCATTTTCAATGCATCATGGAGATCCTTCAGGTCAGGTTTTTGTATTTTTTGTTATGGCAGTTGCCGCAGCTGAAATTACTGTAGGTCTGGCTTTATTGGTAATGATCTATCGCAACACAGGCTCCGTAAGCATTGATGCGCTAAAAAATCTTAAGTGGTAAAACAAAATTTGATATAACAAACAATGAATCTGGTTTGGTTAATTCCTTTGCTTCCCCTATTGGGCTTTACAATAATAGGGTTATTTCCAAAGTATCTGAACAAATCACTGGTTGGTATAATCGGATCAGGGTCTGTATTAGGATCATTTATACTGGTTCTTACCCTGTTATTCCCCTTTTTGACAGGATCAGCCGAATCTCAGGTTTATAAGCTGTTTGACTGGGTTACTACAGGCTCCCTGGATATTAGTTTTTCTTTTCTGATTGATCCGCTGTCTGTATGGATGATGACCATCATTACAGGTGTTGGATTCCTGATTCATGTTTATTCCATATCTTACATGCACGAGGATGAAGGCTTCAAAAGATATTTTGCCTATCTGAATCTCTTCATTTTCTCCATGCTTTTGCTGGTCATGGGCTCAAATTACCTTATCATGTTTGCCGGCTGGGAAGGTGTAGGACTTTGCTCCTATCTGCTCATCGGATTCTGGTTTAAGAATACAGCATACAACAATGCAGCCAAGAAAGCTTTTATAATGAACCGTATCGGGGATCTGGGTTTTCTTCTCGGAATGCTGTTTTTACTGTTTCAATTTAACAGCCTTGATTTCCAGCATATATTCTCCGCAGCGCCGTCAGCATTTACTGAAAATTCCTGGATTATCATTACTATAACCCTGTTATTATTTGTAGGCGCAACAGGTAAAAGTGCACAAATCCCCTTATACACCTGGCTGCCGGACGCAATGGCCGGACCTACTCCGGTTTCAGCTCTTATTCACGCTGCTACCATGGTAACAGCAGGTATATACATGGTTGTACGATCCAATATTTTATACAGCCTCGCCCCCTTTACAATGGAGATCATTGCCATTATCGGGCTGGTCACGGCTCTGTTCGCAGCAACAATAGCGCTGGTACAAAATGATATTAAGAAGGTTCTGGCTTATTCTACAGTCAGTCAGCTCGGATATATGGTCTTTGCATTAGGTATGGGAGCCTATCAGATTGCTATTTTCCATGTTACTACGCACGCTTTCTTTAAGGCTCTTCTTTTCCTTGGTTCCGGAAGTGTAATTCATGCCATGTCTCATGAGCAGGATATACGTAAAATGGGGGGCTTGAAAAAATATATGCCGGTTACATACTATACGTTCCTGATCGGCACACTGGCCATCGCAGGTATTCCTCCCCTCGCCGGATTCTTCTCCAAAGACCAGATTCTGGCTAATGCATGGGCGCATTCTCCCCTATTCTGGATATTGGGAACAGCAGGCGCTCTGATGACTGCCTTTTACATGTTCAGGCTACTGTTCCTTACTTTTCATGGGGAATTCAGAGGAACAGCAGAACAAAAATCACATCTTCATGAATCTCCTGCACTAATGACAGTACCTTTGATAATACTTGCTGTGCTTTCAATAACAGGCGGCTGGATAGGAATTCCTGAAGTTCTTCACGGAAACAACTTTGTCGTATCATTCCTTGCTCCGGTTATTACTGCACCGTCCGTTCCACACGAAGTTGCCCATAGCACGGAATATGTTCTTATGGCAATATCAACACTGGCTGTAATAGGTGCGATCGCTGTTGCATTCGTTCTTTTTGTCAAAAAGAGCAATGTACCTTCATCTGACGAAAAAGGTTATACACCTGTACATAAGCTCCTGTATCATAAGTATTATATTGATGAAATATACAATGCGCTTTTTGTAAAGCCCACATCATGGCTTTCTGGGGTGATCTACAAGCTCTTTGAAATCAAGGTACTTGACGCGTTTGTAAACTCATGGGGTAAAGGTGTAAAACAAGGAAGCTCAGGTTTAAGACTTTCACAAAACGGCAGTATAAGCTATTACATATTTGCCATGGTTTTGGGAATGATTGTTTTATTATTTTTAAGCCGGAACAGCGAATTCATATCAACTTTATTTTAATTTTCTTCTAATATAGCAAGATGATAACCGCTCTATTAATAGTATTTCCATTATTAGCAGGTATTATTACCTGGTTATTAAAAGATAAAAAGGCCGCATGGTTTGCATTCGGAGCTTCTATATTGGAGTTTCTGATCAGTGTGGTCGCATTTATCAATTTTTCTCCCGGTTCCAGGGCTTATGAGCTTAATGTAAACTGGGTAAGCCAACTTGGTATATCTTTCTATATAGATATGGACGGAATCAGCATTCTGCTGGTAATGCTTACTACATTTCTGGTGCCTTTAATAATTCTGACTTCCTTTATCAGAGAATACAAAAACAGTTCTCTTTTCTATGCCTTAATATTATTAATGCAATCAGCGCTGGTTGGTGTTTTTGTTGCAAAAGATGCGTTTCTGTTCTATCTGTTCTGGGAACTTGCATTAATTCCGATATATTTTATCGCTCTGTTATGGGGCGGAGAAAACAGGGCAAAAATTACCTTCAAGTTCTTTCTTTACACACTTTTCGGAAGCTTATTTATGCTTATCGGAATCATTTACCTGTATCTGCAGACAGGCCCTGATTTCCATACATTCAGCATTGATGCATTTTATAAAGTCCGTTTAAGTCCGGTAGAGCAAATGTGGCTGTTCTGGGCATTTTTTCTGGCTTTTGCCATTAAGATGCCAATATTCCCATTCCATACATGGCAACCTGATACATACTCTGTTGCCCCAACTCAGGGCACCATGCTTCTTTCCGGAATCATGCTGAAAATGGGTGTATATGGTGTGATCCGCTGGATGATGCCGATTGTTCCATATGCTATGGGAGCAAACTGGGGCGGACATGCAGCAATTATTCTGAGTATAACAGGTATTTTGTACGCTTCTGTTATTGCTATTATGCAAAAAGATTATAAGCGTCTGATAGCCTATGTATCTATTGCTCACGTCGGCCTTATTAGTGCCGGTATTCTTACCATGAGCTTCGAAGGTCTTCAGGGCGGTGTTATTCAGATGCTGTCACACGGTATCAATGTTGTCGGTTTGTTCTTCATTATTGATATAATCTTCCAAAGAACCAATACCCGTATGCTGTCTGAACTAGGCGGAATTCGTTCTCAGGCTCCCCAGTTAGCTACCTTTTTTATGATCATTCTGTTTAGCTCAATTGCTCTGCCACTGACAAGCGGATTTATAGGCGAGTTTCTTTTATTCGTAGGACTGTTCAACTACAGCGGCTGGCTGACTGCATTATCAGCATTATCGATCATATTTGGCGCTGTGTATATGCTCAGAAGCTTCCAGCTTTCCATGCTGGGCGAAACTTCTGATAAAACAGCAGGATTTACAGATGTAACAGGATTGGAAAAAGCTGTACTTATCCCCATAACAATTCTGATTTTCTGGATTGGCTTATATCCAAAGATTTTCCTGGATATATCCGAACCTGCAGTTGTTTCTATTATTGACGTAATTAAAAATACCTATTCTCTGAAATAAGCATGAAGACATTAATTGTTGTTGCGGTACTTGGGATAATATCCATGCTTTCCGACATTCTTGGCTACAGAAAAATATTATTTCCGATTGTTCTGGGTGGCCTTCTGCTGGCTCTGGGCATTACAGTATGTGAATGGAATGCGCCGGCAGTGTACTTTGACATGCTGGTTGTTGACAATTACTCGGTGGCATTCAGCAGCCTGATTCTCGGATTGCTTTTTTTATGGATGATTTTAAGTCAGGAACAATATAAGTCAGAGTTTAATATGGCGGATCAGTTCGCCCTTATTTTGTTCTCCTCTGTGGGCGCTTTCGTTCTGGTTTCATTCTCCAGTCTTGTTATGCTGTTTATCGGGATTGAAGTAATGTCAATACCATTGTATATCCTTGCCGGAAGCAGAAAAAGCGACTTGCGAAGCAATGAAGCATCCCTGAAATATTTTATGATGGGAGCTTTCACTACTGGTATTCTCTTGTTTGGTATTACGTTGATATATGGCGCTTCGGGATCATTTGACATTGGAGCTATAAAAGAATATGTGGCCAATGGCGGCGGTGAAACTTCCGGAATTTTATACACCGGAATCATCTTCATGATAATAGCATTATGTTTCAAAGTATCTGCAGTTCCTTTTCATTTCTGGGCTCCTGATGTATACCAGGGCTCTCCAATGATGATTACAGCCTTCATGGCATCCATAGTAAAAACAGCCGCTTTCGGAGCATTTTACAGATTATTTGGATTTGCGCTTTCGGAACTAAACGCCGAATGGGCCTCAATACTTTCTATAATTATCATTGCAACAATTCTTGCAGGCAATATTATGGCAGTCGGCCAGACAAGTGTGAAAAGAATGCTGGCATACTCAGGTATAAGCCAGGCCGGATATATGTTGATGACATTACTTGTACTCGACGAACGCAGCACCAATGCCTTATTATTCTATGCAGGATCTTACTCACTGGCTACAATGACCGCCTTTTTCATTTTATATACAGTAGGTAAAGAAAAAAACAGCGAGGATTTTGATATTTTCAACGGTTTAGCAAAAAAGCAGCCCCTGCTTGCCATTGTAATGACTGTTGCTATGTTCTCACTGGCAGGTATCCCGCCTGCGGTCGGTTTTTTTGCAAAGTTTTATCTGTTTGCCGCCGTATTGAATGCCGGATATACAGCTTTGGTAATTGTTGCTGTTATCGGCTCTGTCATAAGTGTATACTACTATTTCAAAATCATTATTGCGATGTATGGTAAAGAAGCTGTTTCTGAGCACACACCGGCTCAGACCAGTCTGAAGCTTAATCTTGTTTATCAGGTAGTTTTGGTAGTCCTTGTAACCTTGATCGTTCTTTTTGGGATTAACCCAACTATTCTCATAGGTGTTATATAGTAGTAGATAAACATTGATATGGAATACATTCATGAAGTAATTGAACAATTACTGGATCCGGAGAAGCTTATCCTTTTTGGCGGTGTTACCCTTATATTATTGATTATTTTTGCAGAAAACGGAATATTTTTCTGCTTTTTCTTTCCCGGAGATACACTTTTATTTACTGCCGGAATTTTATGCTCTACCGGGTATATCGATACAAATGTATTTCTCTTATGTACCATGATATGGCTGGCAGCCATTCTTGGCAACCTTCTTGGTTATATTTTCGGCAGAAAAGTCGGGGAAACTCTATTCAACAGGAAGGATTCTCTTTTATTTAAAAAAAAATACATCGTTGCTGCTGAAGCATTTTTTCAAAAACACGGTGGCTTTGCCTTAGTAATGGGAAGATTTCTTCCTATTATACGTACGTTTGCTCCCATCTTTGCCGGAATGGTAGGGTTTAATTTTAAAAAGTTTCTGTTCTTCAATATTTCCGGTGGTTTCCTTTGGACGTTCAGTCTGGTACTGGCGGGGTATTTTATTGCTGAGGTTTTTCCTCAGATCAAAGACTATCTGGAATATTTTATTATCGGTATTGTTATTATAACCTGGATTCCGGTGATCAGAACCTATCTGAAAGAGCGAAAAAAGCAAAAACTGCAAGAGGAAGAACAACGATCTGCGCAGGAGTAACAGCCTTATAAAATTATTGATCCTTCCTTTTAAGAGTCAAAAAAACCTGTTAAATTGATTTGTTTTGTGATCTCACTTCTATCGTAACTACTTTTGTGTTTTAAATTAAATGGAAAATCTTACTTTCTGGGTTGTATTTAACATTTTTGTATTGGGTATGCTGATTCTTGATCTGGCAATACTGAATAAAAACAATCATGAAGTTAAGGTCAAAGAGGCTTTATGGTGGACAGCTTTCTGGGTTGGTCTGGCCATTGCATTTAATATTGTAGTCTATTTCTGGAAAGGACAGGAAGCAGCAGTACACTTTCTGACAGGATATCTCATAGAAGAATCTCTGAGTGTAGACAATCTTTTTGTTTTCATGTTGATATTCAATTACTTTGCTATACCTGTTGAATATCAGCGCAAGGTATTATTTTGGGGAATTGTCGGTGCCCTGTTTTTCAGAGCCATATTTATCCTTGTTGGTGTTACACTAATTGAGCATTTTTCATGGACTATATATATACTCGGCGCTTTTCTGGTTATTACCGGTATCAAAATGGCTGTCAGCCAGGATAAGGAGATCAATCCTGAAAAAAACCCTATAATCTCACTTGTAAACAAATTTATTCCCGTATCAAAAAAATATGACAAGGGTAACTTCTTTACCAGAATAAACAGCCGTCTGTATGCAACACCGCTCTTTATTGTTGTACTGGTTATCGAAACGACTGATATTATTTTTGCTGCGGATTCCATACCTGCAATTCTTGCCGTAACGCATGATCCGTTTATTATTTATACATCAAACGTATTTGCATTACTGGGGCTTCGTTCTCTGTATTTTGCACTTGCAGGCATCATGCAGCTATTCCATTATCTCCATTACGGTCTGTCTATTATCCTGGTCTTTATCGGATTCAAGCTTCTTGTTTCGCATGTAGATGCCCTGAAAATTGATATGCTGGTTGCGCTTGCAGTTGTTGCATCCATACTGGTTGGTTCCATTATTCTTTCTGTACTTTTCCCTAAAAAAGAAAATACAGAGGAGGAAGAAGAAGAGGTTTTTCCACCTACCCCGGAGCAAAAAGCGTAGCTGCAACAAAAGAAATAATCCCGAATTATGCCCAAAAATCCTGACTTTGGGGCATAATTTTTAAAGAGCCGTCAGTAAAACGCGCTCTATTTCCTTTCTTATTTCAGCGAAGCTGCACTCATAATTATTTATGAGTAATGAAAACGGAAGAAGCTCTCCCTCATTTGTTTTCAGATACCCGCTATAGCCAATTACATTGTTAAAAGAACCGCTTTTGGCGATAACTTTCCCATGAGCATTGGTATTTCTTGCAAAATTTTTCATTGTGCCACTGACACCGGCAACCGGAAGAGAGCTTACAAAAAATGGATCTGATTTAGATTTATGAAGCAGCTTTGCCAGAAACCTGGTGGATACTGTATTACCGGGGGAAAGTCCGCTTCCGTCAATAATACCACATTTTCCGCCCGGAAGGGTGTAACCATTCGTAAGCAGCCATTCTTTCAGAACTTCAATACCAGTTTCAGCGCTGCCGTATCCTTTTACCTGCCTCCCGATAGCATTGAGCATTGCTTCGGCATACAGGTTAATACTTTGGTGATTGGTCTCTTTTACAAGAGATTTCAACGGCGGAGATTGCGCTTTATAAATGGAAGTCAATTTGGCCGAAACATGTACTCTCTTAGCAATAGAGGCATTGAGCGCATTGCCCGTAACGGAAATATTTTCAGCAAGAAGCTGCTTCCTGAGATTATATGCAGCAAAATATGCAGGATCCGGTATAGATCCTTTTATTGAAAATTCATTAACGCCGGCCGGAATAGTCCCCCTCAGATAATGAACTGTTGAAAAAGGGCCGCCGTATATATAGCCGTTATCTCCGGAACCTATCGCTCCGGTTTTCATCTTGTTCAGAAAGGTGAGACCGGGTATTTCAGGAACAACCCTTAATACAGCTGCGCTATCCCCCGGTTTCCCGGGCTTAAAATAAAGCCTGTAATAGTTTTCATTAATATTAATTCCACCGGAGCCGGCTCCATAATAGTTTCCGATATCAGTCCATATCCACCCATCCGGCAGAGGATTTGCCGAATAATTGCCCGGATCTGCAACAATAGCCCCGTTAATCCGGAGTATTCCGAGTTTCTTTATTTCAGCTACCCATAACTTAATTAGCGACAAATAATCAGGATAGCCACTAAAACGATCACTTCCTAAAGAAGGATCTCCGCCTCCAAAAAGAATAATATCTCCTTCCAGAACACCTTCCCTGGTGATATTTCCTGAATAAGCCAGGGTGGTTTCAAAAGTAAAGTCAGGACCCAAAATGGCAAGAGCAGCCGAAGATGTTACAATCTTAAGGTTCGATGCCGGAGTCAAAAGTTTATCAGGATTGTGCTCTACCAATACCTTGCCCAGGGGATCCAGAAGGACAAAAGAAATCTGCCCGTTGATCAGGCAGGCTGATTTTTCTAATTGTTCAATCAGCTTTTTAGTATTTGTGACAGGGTCCGCAGCTTCCTTAAAACAAAGCGATGCCAGAAGAATGATAAAAAAAAGTCCGCAAATAAATTTTGCGGACACTATTGAAAGACGTTTAATCATCACTTTGCTGCTTCAAAATAACCACGTAAAAGCAGATCTGCCGTTTTGGGATTAGTTGCAAGAGGCACATCATGGACATCACAAAGTCTCATTAACATCTGAACATCCGGTTCATGCGGATGCTTGCCAAGCGGATCACGGAAAAAAATTACCATATCCAATTCTTTTTCAGCAACCATAGCGGCTATTTGTGCATCCCCCCCCAGCGGTCCGGAAAGCTTCGGCTCGACATTAAGACCGGTTTTTACAACATATGACCCTGTTGTGCCGGTTGCTACAAATGAATAATCTTTCAACTTATCCACCCGTTGAGCCAGAAAATTTACCATATCTGCCTTTTTACTGTCATGGGCAATTACTGCTATCTTTTTTGTGTTCATCTGTAAATTGATAATTTAATAAAAAAGCCTTCCGAAGAAGGCTGATTGAGATTATTGGTTATATTAATTTCGTCTGTTCAACTCATCTCTGATTCTGGCAGCCCTTTCATAGTCTTCTTTGGCAAGCGCTTCTTCCAGCATTGACTTCAGCTGATCATTGGTACTGAATTTAATTTTATCGGCACTTTTTTCAGCTCCACCAGCTTCTTTTGCGGGTGCAGCCTCCTGGCCAGTCAACTCTTCATCCGTTTCTTCTTCCTGATCCTCTTCTTCGTCTTCCTCAATATCGCTCAGTACGATCCCGGCTTCGGAAAGGATGTTTTCGAATGTATAAATAGGTACATCAAAACGCAATCCGATCGCAATTGCATCTGAAGGTCTTGCATCAATTTCTATTGTATTTATCCCGTCAGCACATACAATCTTTGCAAAAAAAACGCCTTCTCTCAGATCAGAAATGACAATTTCTTCTACATTAAAATTAAAACCGGAAGCAAATGACTTGAATAAATCATGTGTCATTGGCCGGTTAGGAACAATTTTTTCAATTTCAATAGCAATAGCCTGAGCCTCAAACATTCCTATTATGATTGGCAATCTTCTATTGCCGGATTCTTCGCCCAACACCAAGGCAAATGACCCGGTTTGAGATTGACTGGATGACAGACCGAGAATCTCTAATTTAATTTTCTCCACTTAAACCTTTATTTCATTTTTTTTGCCGCTTCGGTAAGTTTCGGCACTACCTCAAAGATGTCACCAACTATTCCATAATCCGCTGCTTTAAAAAAAGGTGCTTCAGGATCCTTATTAACAACAACAATGACTTTGGATGAGTTTACACCTGCAAGATGTTGAATTGCTCCCGAAATTCCTAATGCTATATACAAATTTGGACTAACCTTTACCCCCGTCTGTCCAACGTGCTCATGGTGAGGCCTCCAGCCGACATCCGAAACCGGTTTTGAGCAGCCCGTACCAGCACCTAATGCCTTAGCCAGCTCTTCCAATACACCCCAGTTTTCCGGTCCTTTCATTCCCCGCCCTCCGGAAACCACAATATCTGCTTCCGTCAGCAGCACATCACCGCTTGCTTTTTCTACTTCTTTTACCTTTACCTTAAGATCAGAATCCGGTACAGTCGGAGTAAATTTTTCGACATCTGCATTTCCCCCCGTTTCCTTGGCCTGAACAGCATTTTTCGCAACAGTCAGAACAACTTTGGAAGTCCTGGCAACAGCATATGCAAAGGCTTTTCCGGTATATATAGAACGTTTTACCTTCACTCCTGACGATAAGTCTGGTAGCTCAATTGCTCCGGCAATGACTGCAGCCTTAAGCTTACCCGCAAGGCGGGACGCAGCAGCATCCAGTGTAGAAGATTTCGGTAAAATGATGATATCGACATTATTTTTTTCAACAAGCTGAGCCAGTATCGTTGCAATAGCCTGACTGGTATATTCTTCAGATGCTTCTGACTGAAATACCTTTTTTACACCATAGCTTCCGGCAAGCTTTCCAATATCCCCGCTCACTTCCCCCATAATAAATCCCAGGCAATCCGTGTTCTTCATTTTAGCAACCTCAGCAGCATAGGATATTGCTTCAAAAGATGATTTTTTAATTTCCTTATCGGCGGAATCTATATAAACAAGAACAGACATATCATTTTAAAATTTAAAAGTTCACATTATTAGAAAGAAAATAGGTAAAATAACACCTCCACCGGATTAAATCACTTTGGCTTCATTCTTCAGAAGCTCGAGCAGCTTTTCAGGTTCTGAGGCATCAATCATCTTACACGCACCTTTAGCAGGTGGCATTTCAAATGATATGGTTTGGGTATAATCATCTACATTTACAGGCTCAACCACTTTGAGGGGCTTAGTTCGTGCAGACATGATTCCGCGCATATTGGGTATCTTCCACTCTGCAATAGGTTCCTGACAGCCGGCTACAAAAGGCAGCTCAAGCTCTACTATTTCCTTGCCACCCTCTATTTCTCTCGTCATAACTGCCTTATTGCCGCTTATATCCAGTTTCATTACAGGTGAAACAGACGGCAGCTCCAGCATTTCCGCAACAAGGCCATGCACAAGACCACTATTAAAGTCAATCGACTCACGTCCCATTAAAATCAGGTCGTATTTTTCCGCTTTTGCAATTTCCGCAATCTGGGTTGCCACAAACCAGGAATCGGACGGAAATGCATTTACTCTGACAGCATCATCTGCCCCTATAGCAAGCGCCTTCCTGATCGTCGGCTCTGTATCAGCCTCCCCCACATTCAAAACAGTTACGGTGCCCCCAAGGGCCTCTTTCAATTCAATCGCTCTGGAAAGTGCATATTCATCATATGGACCAATAATATATTGTATTCCGGCAGCATTTAACTTTGTATTATTATCAGTAAAAGCAATTTTTGATGTTGTATCAGGAACATTGCTTATGCAAACAAGTATTTTCATATTAAAAAATAGAATTGATTTGTGTACTTAAACTGTAATTTCGTTGTGAAGTTACATTTTTAACAAAAAAATCAAAATTATGTCGAATCCCAGACTGGAGCAACTTCTGGCTTTTCATCAACAAGATCCTGATGATCCATTTATTATATATGGCCTTGCTCTGGAATACCAGAAAAACGCTCCGATGACCGCCCGATCTTATTTCGAAACATTGCTCCTGCGTTTTCCGGACTATCTTCCGGCATATTATCATGCGGCCAAACTTTATGAATCTTTTAATGAACCGGAAACCGCAAGAGATATTTATATAAAGGGCATTGAAGTAAGTATAAATCAAAAGGATGCGCATGCTCAGCGGGAACTGCAAAATGCCTATACCAATTTACTGTTTGAAAATGACCTTTGATAAATGAGCAAAATCCAATTTTTTCTTTAATTTTATCAATTAATCCAGGTGATATGATAAGTAAAACTTAATTAAATTGTTCATTATGAGGTATACATTTTTGTGGTTTATACTACTCTCCTTCAGCGTATTCGGGCAAACAGGTCTGATCGAAAATTTCAATGATAATGTGCTGGATGCCGGGTGGAAAAGTGTTCCTTCTTCCGTTTTTTCTCTGACCGAAGAAAATGAAGAATTGAAGGTTACAGCCAATAATGCAGGTCCAGGCTGGAATAATCTGGAATTTAGCTTTCGTCCGCAGAATATATCCGCTAATCCGGTAATTCAGCTGAAAATAAGGAACCTGCAAAGCTTCAGTCTTCGTATTGATATTGTGGATGCCAACGGACAGTCAAACAATAGTCAGCCGCTCTCCAGGACAATAGCTGCATCAAATGACTATGTTAACCATGTTCTGGACTTCAGCAGCAACCTTGGCTCTGTGAATGCAACCCAGATCGCAAAGATCGTAATCTTTGTCAATCCGGGTCAAAGTCCGGGGTATACGGGTACTTTTTACATCGATGATCTGATTATTGGCGACGCGCTGCCTTATATGACCAGCGGTCCGATACGTATCAATCAGGTGGGATACGAGCTAAGGGGGCCCAAAACGGCTATTCTGGAGCAAAGTGCAGCCACTTTTCCCGTAACAACATTTGAATTGCTTAATGAACAGAATCAGGTCGTCTATACCGGAGCTCTGGAAAACAACGGAGCTGTTCCCGGATGGACCGGCCGTTATTTCTGGACTGCTGACTTTTCTGCTTATAATCAGCCAGGCACCTACACTGTAAAGATTGGCTCCATGCAATCGCATACATTCGAAATTCAGGAGAATCTCCTGTTCAATACCACGGTACAGGATGCCATAAACTTCTTTACCGGCATGCGTAGCACACATAACAGTGACAGAGCACTCCCATTTCACGGAGCCAGAACAGGAACAGCTAATGTGTATGGAGGCTGGTGGGATGCAAACGGTGATCCGGGAAAACACATGTCACATCTTTCATACGCCAATTATTTCAATCCGCAACAAATTCCAATGGTTGTATGGTCTCTGTTAAAATCCCTGGAACTTTCAGAAGCCTCATTTGGCAACTATTCATCAACAGTGCTTGAAGAAGCAGCCTGGGGAGCAGACTATCTGTTAAGAAACCTCGATCCTGAAGGCTATTTCTACATAGCAATTTTTGATGACTGGGGTAATGCACCATCCTCAAGAGCCATATGCGAATGGGGAGCTCCCGGTAATAATGCAGCCAGAAGCGCCAATTACCAGGCTGCTTTCCGGGAAGGTGGCGGCTTAGCCATTGCAGCACTGGCACGTGCTTATACAATGAATCTCGATGCCGGGGACAGTAGCATCACCCAATATCTGAACGGCGCTGTTAAAGCCTATGCTCATTTAACATCTCCGGGTAACGGATATGCTAGCAAAAATCTTGAATATGCCAATAACCACGAAGAAAACATCATTGATGATTATTGCGCATTACTTGCTTCTGTTGAGCTGTACAAAGCTACCGGCGGGAGTGACTATCTGGCAGATGCGCAATACAGAGTTCAGCGTCTACTCAATCGTTTGAGCCCGGAAGGCTGGCTAAAGTCTGATGAAGCGGGGATACGCCCCTTTTACCATGCTGCCGATGAAGGCATGCCCATGGTCGCTCTGGTAAGTTATATGGATATCGATCAGAGCCTGAATGCGGAAATTGCAGACTTTCTTACAAAGTCTGTTTCCTGGTATCGCGAAATATCCGAAGAAATTGAGAACCCGTTTAACTATTTACGCCAATACCAGAGAGCATTCTCATCGAATACCTATGGTGAGTTTAAAAAAGCCTTTTTCGTTCCTCATAACAATGAAACCGGATACTGGTGGCAGGGAGAAAACGCGCGTATCGCTTCATTAAGTACCGCCTTTTTAATGGCTGCCAGAAAACTGGATGCTGCATACGAGCCGGGAACTGATGCTATGACCATGTATGCTCTCAACCAGCTGGACTGGATACTAGGTAAAAATCCGTTTGAAATATGTATGCTATACGGATATGGGTATAAGAATTATCCGGACTACCCTTCCGGTGCCGGCATGCCAAATATAAGAGGTGGAATATGCAACGGTATATCTGCTGATGACGATAATGAAAACAATCTGGCCTGGAAACCTTTTGCTGATAATAACTGGCAAAACTGGCGATGGATTGAACAATGGCTGCCGCATAACGCCTGGTATGTGCTGGCTGTATCAACACTAAACAATCTGAACGTAACACAACCGGATGCGATCTCTAAGTTCGGTACAGTAACGGCTTCACCCCAGGGTAACCATATTTTTATAGACTGGGCAACCCTCTCTGAAAATAACGGAAGCCATTTTGAAATCCAGCGTTCAATCAACGGTAGCGAGTTTGTTACAATAGATCAGGTACCAGCAACAGGCAGTACCGGTACCAACACCAGTTATTCTTATACAGATGAAGAGGAAAATCTTCCGCAGACTACTTCATACAGGATCGTACTTGTTGATCACTATTCAAACAGACTGAACAGTGAAGTAGCAACACTACTTGTCACATCAATGAACCGGGAACACTTCCATTCTGTCATTGCCCGCCCCAATCCATTTATGGGTTCTACACGGCTTGATATTGAGCAGCCTGCTTTCAGAAATGCCACACTGAGAATTGTTGATATTTCCGGTAAGCCGGTTAAACAAGTTGAAGTCGGGTCACACTCAATGATCACGATTGGTGAAGAGCTTGAGCCCGGAGTTTACTTTGTCGAATTACGCAACAGTACTGCTCAACTTAACGGAAGAATCATAAAAGCCCGTTAAATAAAAGAGGGAGTTGGCAAGCCAACTCCCTCTTTTATTAATTTCAACAGGATTTGATACTCAAGCGTGCAATAGTTGATTTTAAGAAAAAATAATTAGTATTCTCCGGCCAAAGACATAAAAAACGAGAATAAACTTCCCTGATTACCGCACGACAAACATTCATCTTTTCTCATTGCTTTCCATCAGGGCGCTTCGGATTTTGATTAACTCCGGTCCCTACCAACACCCACCGTGACCTTTGAGCCTTAAGCTTTAAACTTTCTCCTTTTATCTGTTAAAAACAACTGTAGGATACATTGCAAAGAAAGCACCTAATATTAATTCCAGCATCTATCGTACACGAAGTATCATGTTTTCGTAGAGCTTATAACCTGTCAGACCATTGAGTGCAATAAGCTCATCTATGGACAGTCCAAATTTTTTCGCAATTGATGCCATGCTATCGCCTTCCTTGACTACATACTGCCAGTTTTTCAATTGCTCCTGCGAATAACTTACTTTTACAATCAGCCTCTGTCCGATAAAAATGCGATCAGAAGCAAGGTTATTAATTGCCTTAAGCTCATCCAGGGACATCCCAAACAATCGGGCAATAGAAAACAGTGTATTTTGTGGAGCAACAATAAAAAAGTCCTCTCCTTCTTTCAGTGTTTTTCTTCGAATATGGCTTTCCGGATTCTCCTGACGAAGCTCAAGTCTCTTACCAGAACCCTCAGTTGAATCAGGCGCTGCGTTTTGAATCATTGCCAGAGTAATCGGAGCCACTATATCCGCATCTCCGGTACGACGCACTCTCAATGGCTGATATGCCTCAAGATATTCACCTTTCATTGCATTCATTTCCTTCAGTTCGTCGACAGTCATATTGAATCTTTGAGCAATCTGCTCAAGGCTTGCATTGGGATCTGCTATATAGGTCATAGCCTTAGCTATGTATCCCGGTCCTCCGATAATATGAAACTCAACTCGCCTGTTAAGCTGCCTTCCGGCTGCGTTATCATTCGTTGCCAAAGGCTTTGTTTCCCCGAGCGCGTTGATAACAAGCGCCGATTTATCGACTCCTCTTTGTATAAGAAAATCCAGCGCTGCTTCGCCTCTCTTCCCGGCAAGCATTTTATTGTATTCACTGCTTCCGTAGCTGTCCGTATTTGCATTCATCTCGATCTGAATTTCGGGATTTTGCTTGTAATACTCAGCCAGTTCCTTTAATACTTTTTTCGCTTCGGGTCTTAATGAAAATTTATCAAAACCAAAATAAATATTCTCAAACAGCTTCTTGGAAACTTCATGAGCAGAGGTTTTTACCTGAACATCTTCAATAAGATACTTTACATCACCTGTCAGTCTCGGGTCGTTATCCTCTATCTCTACCTTATAGTCTTCTATCGGAAGGTTATCAAAACGAAACTGCCCCTCAGCATTTGTTCTTGTCGTTTTTATAACCCTTCCATCTTTATCAAGAAGCTTATTTTCCACATCAGAAGCAGGCATATTCGTTCCTCCTATCAATACCCTTCCGGTTATAGAAATACTTTTAATCTCAATCGGCTGATCACTAACCATATTAAAAGCAGAGGTAAGGTATTCCTCCTCATCCTGTGTTGCTGATTTTATGGTATTTGCATCATTTCTACTCTGACTTTCGTGATCAGATACCGAAGCTACCGAGTACAACGTATCTCGTTTTATCTCTGCCAGCAGCGAATCCTTATTTACTTCCGCAACAATAGCCTCACTACTTTTAATATTGAAAAAATAAATATCGTCATTGCCCAGACCGCCTTCACGGTTTGAAGCCAGAAATCCTTTTTCCTCACCTAATACAAAATAGAAATCATCCATATGGGAATTGAATGGCAGACCTATATTGTCAATATCATCAAATCCTTTTCCGGTTGCTTTGAAGATATCCAGCCCGCCAAAACCTTCACGACCATTACTTGAAAAAAACAAGGTTTGCTCTTTGGCGTAGTAACAGGGTGATTTCTCAATAAACGGCGTATTAACTGATTCAAGGTTTACCGCCGGAAGCCAGTTTTCCCCGCTTTCCCTGTTGACACTATAATAAATATCATGCTGCCCCTTCCCTCCCGGGCGCTTGGAAACAAAAAACAGCGTATCTCCATTGGGTGATATGGATGGCTCCGCATTATACTCTCCCCTCATATTGATGTTTTCATTGAGGCGTTCAGGTTTGGACCATCTTCCCTTTTCAAACCTGGAAACGTAGATAGCGGGCATATAATCTATGTAGTCCTGGCTAATATTCCGCTCATCAGCTCTGGTAAAGTAGAATTTCTTTCTGTCAGCAGTAAATGAGCCGGATCCCTCATTAAAAGCGGTATTCAGATCTTTGAATTTATCATCTGAATTGAATACATGCCAGGTACTATCCTTTCCTTTGGTGAACCGGAAAAAATCAGAAAACTTTCCACCCAGTACATTAAAGTCCTTATCACCTACTGTACCGATTCTGGCTGATGTAATCACAATGGTCGTATCATTGCCGAATATAACCGGAGCATATTCGGAAGCCTCGGTATTCAGAGGAGACTTAAGCACATGGAAGTTATAATTCCGTACAGGCTTTTTCAGCTCATGCATTGCAAGTATACAACCGTCAGCATCTATTCTTGCTTTCTCTTTCAGCTGCTTTGCATTCAGGCCTGCATCAGGATATTCAATCAGAAACTTTTCAAAGTTTTCGAGCGCTTCTGCATACTGCCCTTTATTCTTAAGCATATTGGCATACCAGTATCGGGCAAGCGGGTAGGCTTCTTTATTTTTTTCGAGAATGAGCCTGTAATACTTCTTGGCATCGTCGTAGTTAAAAAACAGACGGTATGACTCAGCAAGGTAATAAATCGCATATATATATTCAGGATCTTCACTGACTGCTCTGGAATACTCCTGAGCTGCCAGATAATACTCGAAATTATCAAAGTATTTATCTGCAACGCTTACCGCTTCTCTCGCCTTTTTGACTGAAGTGCCCGCTTTATAAGGATCTTCTTCTTCAGTCGCCTTTTGCGCGTAAATTTCATTAAATGGAACAAGAATAAACAGCCAATACAACAAAAGGAATCTCTTCATGCCTTTTTGAACGTCAGTTTTGCATAATAGTTATATTCTGGGGGTATAAAATCGCACTGTTTTTGAAGGATGCGGCTTGGTTATCTTCAATGAAATTTCATAGGCACCTTTGCTGTATGACGGATATCGCAAGTGACTTGAATTCATATCATAACTAAATCCCAGAGTAAAATAATCATTGCTTAAGCCAATACTCGCAATAACAGCGTCCTCAAGCCTATACCAGCCCCCGAGAATTAATGCCTTTGGAACATATATGTTTTCATGAAAGGAAAAATTGAAAGTAAAATAGGCTCCTGCATTCAGCTGATGAAACTGATCCTGTGTAGCATAGATCACATTGGGAGATATATTGAATCTGGATGAAATACTTGCTTCAAATCCTGCATGCGCTTTAATCATGATAGGCAATGGAGTTATTTCTCCGGGTATCAGTGACTCATTCGGTTCATTAAGATGGTTAGCAGCCAGTCCCAGGTATGCGCTCGCGCCTTTTTGGTTCGTATTTCTGCCCGCATTATAGTAATACATAAATCCGGCTCCGACATCAGGCATCAATTTCGAATTATAAAATTCCGTCGGCCCGGTCGCAACATCTACCCCGCCCGGACTGTCAGGATTGTATTGCTCACCCCATTGCAGATCCCGGCCAAGAGCCTTATACAGCACTCCCAGCTGTGCAGAAAGCAACACGCTGTGCATGCTGGAAACGGGCACGTTATATGCCATCGATGCATTGACTCCGGTTGTTTTGAACAATCCGGATCCCGCCCGGTCATTAAATACAGATATACCTGCCCCCCCCCAATGTCTCTGATCTACATCTTTATTATAAAAAGGCATGATAAGAGATGCCTGAGTTGTCACATACGGATCACTCGCACTGGTTACCCAACGGTTTCTGTGATTCATCGACAGCGTCCAGTTTGGTTCTACTCCTGCCATAGCCGGATTCAGATACAACCCTGATGCATAAAACTGTGAAAACACAGGGTCCTGGGCATGTCCTGCTCCGACCAGCATAAGTAGTCCGGTAAGAATACCCAGATATCTTATTAAATTAAGCATATATCAAAACAAAACACTCTGAGATTTCAAAAATCTCAGTAAGATACTATTAAAATTATAAACGTATAAGACTACGTTCAAAGTTATTAAAAAATATCTAACGCACATCATTCCTACAGGTAAAGCCGCCCTGAGATATCCGTCTCAATCTTTAGACAACTCTGCCTGTTTAACCCATCAATAGCTTTTTTTATAGGATATATGTAAAAATCACTTAATCGGTAATTGGGGATAAATATTTCACCATTATAACACAATCACAATCAGTCAAAAGTATAAAACTCAGTCTTAGGCACCTACTTTTTTTACTTTTTTTCAAAACCTTCCTCTCGATTCCCCTCGTATACTTTCGGTGGAAGTACGGCTCAACCTGCTTTTCGCAAAAATGTTTATTGAAATGAGAAGATATAACTGTTGGCACATTTTAGCTTTTTTCTTCATGCCACTCATGGTATTGGCAGAAGGAACCCGACAACTTACACCTAGTTCGACGGATAACGGACACATCCAGATTTTTGATAATAATACGCTTACAAGACCATTTGCTACTTTTGACTGTCCGGAAGAACACCGTCTGAACTTTACGATCTGTAACCTCGGAGAAAAGGTATACTTTGGCTTCCGGCAAGACGACAAGGATGTTCATTTCAGAATAAAAGACCCGGACGGTGAGTTTGTTCTTATCAACGGAAATACAATCAATCCGGTGCCAACATCCGGAGCAGGATATATTGCAAATTATTCCAGCGCATACAATGGCCCGTCAGCCATAGTAGGAACAGGCGGCTATAGCGCTCTGTCCTTTACTCCCACAAAAACCGGGGATTACCATATCGAATTTAACCCTAAACGCAGCGATCGCCCGGCAACTGAAATTAATCCTGTCAAAAGAGTATTCAGCTACTTTGATATCACCGTAACCTCTGCCAGCAACCAAATCATTCCGGGCAGGCTATGGTCCAGAGCATGGGACCTTCAGTGTAACGGTAGCAGGAATCCCTTTAACGGAAAGATGTACATATATTCGGATGATGGTATTGTAACTTCCCTCGATTTTAATGGTATGATGCCATACGGGTTCGTTGTTTTCGCCAACTCCAGCGGACTTCGTAATACGGGAAATTCCAACTCCGACAGACAGTCTGAAAATGGCAATGTTAACTATCCTCAGTACAAAATATTCCTGAACAATCCTGATATCAGCTGCTACCCTACCGGTACATTTGGAAATCTCACCCAACCTTCAACGGTTTCCGGATGCTCTGAGAGTGATTATTGCATTAATGTATATACCGATCAAAGCGGAACTATTGAGATATTGCTGGATTTTGAAGCACCTGCCGGATTTCAGCCCAATACGCGGGACCGTATTATTTCTGTCAAAGATGCTATTGTCGGTCACAATTGTGTACGCTGGGACGGACGTGATGGCAAAAATAACCTGATAACAGCGGGAAGTGAAATTGATATGGAAGTTAACTTCCTGAACGGGCTTACGCACTTACCGCTTTTTGATGTTGAGTTTCACCCTAACGGCTATATTGTTGAGCTGGTCCGACCAACCGGCCCTCCCCCAATGTTGTATTGGGATGACAGCCAGGTCGGCGGCGAGGTTAATCTGACAGGATGCCTCAGTACAAACGGTTGTCATACCTGGCCGGCATCAGGCAGCGGTTTTGGTAATGAAAGAACGATCAATACATGGTGGCATGCCCAGACAGTAAAAGAAAAGCTTCTTTTTTCAACATATGATATTGTAGTTGATGCAAACGGAGACAATGGAGTTGGCAACGGGATAGCCAATGATACTACAATTTGTGATGCCAGCCCTGTATATCAGCTAAACGGAGTGATTGTAAATGCCCTTGGCGGAGAATGGTCTACCTCCGGTACCGGAACCTTTTCCGATGTTACTGATCTGAAAGGTACCTATACACTCTCCGAACAGGATATAGCTAACAGACAAGTAACTCTTACACTGACCACAACAGGAACCGGCTTATGCCCTCCTCAATCTGACCAGCTGACAATACGAATTGATAATCTCCCGATTATCACTACATCTGATGTAGAAGTTTGCGCCAACAATGCTGTCGCCAATTTAAGCGCTACTGTAACTAACTCTACCGGATTGACATGGTCTGGTGGAGCCGGGTCATTTAATAATACCTCGATTCCTAATCCAAGATATACACCTGCTCCAGCCGAAATTGAAGCCGGTTCAGCAGAGCTTACGCTTACAATAAATCGCAACGGAGCCTGCGCCCAGCAAACAAGGCTGGTAACCGTAACCTATACCCCGGCTCCGGAGATTGAAACAACATCTCCTCTTTCCGTTTGTAAAAACAATCCGACTGTTAACCTGACTGCTACAGTAGATGTGGCTACGGGCTTAGCCTGGTCAGGGGGAAATGGAAGTTTCACCAATCCTAACAGTCTGACTCCGGCCTACTCACCGACAAGCGCTGAATTAAATTCAGGCTCGGTAACACTCAGGGCAACCACAACAGGCAATGGAAACTGTCAGGCTGTTTCCCAAAATGTTACGGTGAATTTTACCAATGTTCCGTTAGTAAATGCCGGCCCGGATCAGGTTGCATGTAACAGCAGCACTGAAATCACTTTGAATGGTCAGGTCACCGGTTCTGCTAACCATACCTGGTCAGGTGGTACAGGTGTAATCGCTGATCCTAATGCGCTTACCACAACATATGCGCTTACTGCTACCGACATAAGTGCAGGCTCTGTCACCTTATATCTCGAATCTGCTGAAAGTAACTGTATTCCTGTCAGAGATTCATTGAGAATCACATTCACGGCTGCTCCGGGTATCGACATAGGAAATGACAGATCCGTATGTGGCAACAATCCTTCCGCCTCTCTTCAGGCTCAGCTAACGGGAGCTACTCAGGTTCTGTGGGAAGGTTTTGGAACTTTCTCTAATAATACGTCTATTAATACCGTCTATACACCATCAAGTTTTGAAATTTCGCTGGGTCTGGCTTCCGTAATTGCCAGCACAACAGACAATGGAATATGCCCACCGGCAAGAGATACGCTTATTATTTCCATTTCTCCCGCTCCGACAGCAAATGCCGGTCCGGATCAGAGTGTTTGTAAAAACAATCCTTCGGTGAGTCTTAACGGCACCGTGGGTTCCGGAGCTACAGGACAGCAATGGGTTGGCGGAGCCGGTTTGTTTGTTCCTAACAGAAACACCCTGAATGCTACGTATATCCCTACCGGAAACGAACTTGCAGCCGGTTCATTAAACCTTGTTTTAAGCGCATCCAAGACTTCATGTAACAACGTTACAGATACAGTTACTATTCGATTTACTGATGCTCCGATAGTAAATGCAGGAGCTGACCAGTCTATCTGTATCAATAATCCTGTAGTTAACCTGAGCGGGTCGGTAACCGGAGCAACCGGTGGTACATGGTCAGGCCCCGGAACTTTCAACCCGAATCCAAACAGCTTAAGTGGTACATATACAGCAACAGCTACCGAAGTAACAAGCGGAAGTATTGAACTTATTCTTACTTCAACGGGCAACGGAAACTGTAATGCAGTAACTGATACCTTACGGGCAACCTTTACTCCTGCACCGACTGCAAATGCGGGAAATAATTTTTCCGTTTGTTCCAATAATTCCGACATTCAGCTAAATGGCAGCGTTACCAGAGCAACCGGAGGAACCTGGAGCGGAGGCAACGGAATATTTGTACCAAGTCAGTCTGCCCTTTCGACTACTTATCGACCTACCACTGCAGAAATCAACGCCGGATCTGTTACGCTGACATTAACAACTACGGGCAACGGCAACTGCCAGGCAGTAGACGATCAGGTGACAATCTCCTTTACTGATGCACCTGCCATAACAGCCAGCAATATAACTGTATGTGCCGACAACCCTGTTGTCAATCTGAATGCCAGTGTAACTGTTGCTACCAGCGGTTCATGGTCAGGCGGAAACGGTTCGTTTTCTAATACAAGCAGTCTTGTAACAACCTATACTCCTACTCCGGCTGAAATCGCAGCAGGATCTGTAAATCTTACCGTTACAACCGCAAATAACGGTACATGTAATCCGGTTTCCCGCCAGATTACCGCCACAATATTACCTGTACCTATTATTGATGCCGGAGCGGATCAGACTGTCTGTGGCAATATTACCAGTGTACCGCTGAATGCCACCGTAACTAATGCTGCAGGAGTTACCTGGTCTGTGCTAAAAGGACACGGCACTATACAAAATGCCAGTAGCCTTAACGCAGTATACCAGCCAACCAATCAGGACCGTCTTGACGGAGCCGTAAAATTAAAAGCAACATCTACAGGCAACAATGTCTGCCAGGCAGTAAGTGATTCTATGGTTATCACATTTACCGTAGTACCTACAGTCGATGCAGGTAATAACCAGACAGTATGTACAAACGACCTTCCTGTACAGCTTGACGGATCGGGCTCAGCAGCCATATGGTCTGGCGGAAGCGGAACATTCAGCCCGGGCGCCAGTGATCATAAAGCCACTTATACACCGGCACCATCTGAGTATGGCTCCTCAGTAACTCTTACTCTGACTACTGTACCGAACGGAGCCTGCCCTGTTATTTCAGATCAGGTTACCATTACTATTCCCAATGGTCCGGTTGTAAACGCAGGGAATAATACCCAGATCTGCGGAAACAGTACAACAATCAACCTGAGCGGTCAGGTTAGCAATGCCACGGGCGGAACCTGGACACACAATGGCGGTGGTACAATCGCCAATCCGGGAGCCTTGAATACAAGCTACCAGGTCAACGCAAGTGACAGAGCTGCCGGACGCGTTGAGTTTATTCTGACTTCAACCGGAAATGCATATTGTTCATCTGCCAGTGATACCTTCGTGGTAACACTCACTCCTGAATTAAAAGTAAACGCCGGTCCTGATCAGAGCGTTTGTGCTGATATCAGCACAATTAATCTAAATGGCTCTATGGAAAATGCCGGAGGGGTACAATGGATAAGCAATGGAAGCGGATCATTCGGAAGTCCGACTTCATCAAGTACGACTTATACGCCTAGTCAGGCCGACCGGTCATTAAGCAGTATTACATTTACCATAACGACTACCAACAATGGAATCTGTTCTCCTGTATCTGACCAGGTAGTATACACGATCACTCCTGCCCCAACTGTAAATGCGGGAAATGATATCGGAATATGCGGGGATTCTTCGTATGTAGCCCTCAACGGAACTTATACAGTCGCCGGTGGCATCATCTGGTCCACAAGTGGCACGGGAGCTTTTACTCCCGGCAATTCTCTTGCAGCAACTTCTTACATTCCATCTGAAGCAGACATAGCAGCCGGAAGAGTTAATCTCATTCTTACCACTACAGATAACGGAACATGTCAGCCCGTTCGCGATACACTTGTTCTTACCATCAACAGTATTCCGACCTCTGATGCCGGAAATGATACTACTATATGCGCGGATGCCGGAACTCTTCAGCTAAACGGCAAAATATCCGGGGCCGGAGGAGGAATCTGGTCGACCAGTGGTACTGGTTTCTTTAACAATCCGACTTTATTAAACAGTATTTATACATTCAGCAGCCAGGATAGTCTGAATGGCATTGTTACTCTTACACTTACAACTACCGATAATGGTCTTTGCAAGCCGGTATTTTCGCAACGAATTGTAACACTAACACCTGCACCTACTCTTACAGTAGTCAGTCCTGTTACTATTTGTGCAGACGCCGCATCTGTATCTCTCAACTCCAGCATCACAGTCTCACAAGGCGTGTTGTGGAGCACATCAGGTACAGGAGCTTTTGCAGACCCTACCTCATTAAATCCTACTTATTTTCCAAGTAATGCTGATACCACCAGTGGTACTGTCTATCTGATTGCTACAACTACTGGTAATGGCTTGTGCCATGCAATCAGCGACACTGTTGAACTAACAATAACTCCTGTACCTGTAGTTATCGCCGGAACCGATCTGACTATATGTGCGGATTCGGCCATGATCAACCTTTCGGGTATAGTGCATAACGCATATTCCGGAACCTGGCATTCAAGCGGTACAGGCTCTTTTATTCCTAAGTTTGACACCACCGTTACTTCTTACATGCCTTCTTCGGCAGACAGAGCATATGGTCAGATAACACTTACACTTACTTCTACCGGACACGGAACCTGTAATCCGGTAAGTGATGTCCTGACACTTACCATAACTCCTGCTCCCACTGTTGATGCGGGATATCCTTCCACTGTCTGTGCGGATACTGCTTTCGTCCAGCTAAACGGATCCGTAACGGTTTCTTCAACAGTCAGCTGGAGCAGTTCAGGCTCAGGTACATTTGCACCTTCCTCCACTGATCTGAATGCCCGATACATACCCGGAGAAGACGATATATTAGCAGGAAAAGCCTATCTGACACTGATTACTACCGACAATGGTCAGTGTCGCAGCAAATCTTCCACGGTAGAAGTCACCATTAACCCGGCTCCTACTGTAAACGCAGGGCCTGATCGTACTCTGTGTGCCGATGTCACTTCTATACCGCTCAATGGTACCGTTCGTATTGCCGGCGGTGGAGTGTGGACCAGTACCGGTACAGGACATTTTATACCTTCTGATACAGATCTTAATGCATCGTATATTCCTTCTGGCGCAGATACAGCCAATAGCTCTGTAAACCTGATTCTCACATCCTCGTTAAACGGCCTTTGTAAGCCGGTTGCGGATACGATGACGGTAACATTTACACCACAGCCGATTGTCATGGCGGGGAGTGACTCCACCATTTGCGCTGATTACACCGGTGTTCGTCTGGATGGCAGAATACTTCATGCCGACGCTGCGATATGGACCACTTCAGGAACCGGCTATTTTTCTCCAAGCGCTACGCATACGGATGCTACCTACGTTCCTTCCGGTACAGATAAAACAGCAGGTCAGGTAACTCTTACACTGACTACAACATCCATGAGGACATGTAACGCAGTATCTGATGCACTGACTATTTCTATATTGCCGGCACCAATTGTCAATGCTGGCAGCGATGTAACAATATGCTCCGATGCTGAAGCTGTCGTTCCCGGAGGTTCTGTCACTCATGCAGGAGGAGGGATCTGGACAACTTCCGGATCAGGTTACTTCTCACCTGATGCCAATACGATCAATGCACGGTATATCCACTCGGAGGAAGATATTGCCAATCGTTCCGTTATTCTTACACTGACTTCTGACCTTGACAGCGTATGTACGTCGGTTTCAGATGCAGTTATTGTTACTATTGAACCTAAACCGGAAGCGAATGCCGGTCCTGCGCAGACACTGTGTAAAGACAGTGATCTGATATCTCTGAACGGCTCAGTAAGAAATGCAGGCGGAGGAATCTGGAGCTCATCCGGAAGCGGAACATTTTCCGATGATGAGAATCTGGTTACAAGTTATATTCCAAGCTCACAAGATACTCTGGCTGGAACAGTAACCCTGTCCCTGACTACTACCCAGAACGGCTCATGTAATTTTGTAAGCTCTCATTTAATCGTCACCTTTACAGATATCCCGACAGTTTCAGTATCAGACGATGTAACAATTTGTGCTGATGCCAGAGAGGTAACCATAAACGGAGCGATCAGCATTGCTTCTGGTGGTCAATGGGGTACCAATGGTGATGGAAACTTCTCTCCGAGTATTAATTCAGTAAATGCCAAATATCATCCCGGTCCTTCAGATATTGCCGCAGGGTCTGTTGTTCTTACACTTACATCCACAGGCAACGGAACATGTAAGGCATATGATGACCAGATGACCGTAACGATTCAACCCGAACCAGTTGTTAATGCCGGCAGTGATCTTACCGTATGCGCAGATACAGCCGGGATACAACTAAACGGAGTTATATCCAATGCAAGCAATGTAATCTGGTCAACCGGATCCGGATCCGGCACCTTCACTCCTTCTGCCAGTGACCTGAATGCCATATTTACACCTTCTCCTTCGCAAATTGCAGCAGGACGGGCCAATCTTACCCTCACAACACTTGCAGAAGGAGCGTGTGCATCCCGCAATGATGTAGTGGTTATCAATATTACTCCGGCGCCAACTCTTACAGCAGGAAGTGACCTTTCTGTATGTACCGGTCTTCAGAATATAGACCTGAGCTCTTCATATACTGTGGCAACAGGAGTTACCTGGAGTGGCGGCTTGGGAACCTTTACAAACCCAACCTCAGCCATGACAATTTATCAGCCGGATAATTCCGAAAATACGGCAGGCAATATCATTACTGTATATGTCACCACAACTGGCAACGGACTTTGTAAAGCGCTTACCGAAGCAATCAATATCAGTTTCTCCGCTTTGCCGCCGATCGAAGCAGGTAATGATATGACTGTGTGTGACAGCGATCTTCCTGTTACCCTGAAAGGATCAGGAAGTCCGGGTACCTGGGTTGGCGGCCTGGGAACGTTTGCGCCTTCCCGCAACAGTCTGCATGCAACCTATCAGCCTGCTCCATCTGAAATACTCACTGGTTCTGTTAAGTTGCACCTGGAAACTATCAATGACGGACTATGTGCCCCTGGTGTTGACAGTATTGTAATCGTATTCGAAAAAGGTCCTGAACTGGATGCAGGAGCAGCCCAGACTATCTGTGCCAATGAAGAATATGTGCAGCTGAATGCAACTGCAGATTATACCAATGGTATCATCTGGAAGGCTGAGGGTACAGGATCCTTTGATAATAATACATTAAGTAATGCCAGATATTATTTTACATCTCAGGATGTCGTGTCACAAACGATCCTGTTTACTATCACTTCACCGGCCTTCGGATATTGTAAAGAAAAAACCGATACGTTAACAGTAAGCTTTACACCTGCTCCGACTATCAATGCCGGTCCTGACAGATCATATTGTGCTACCATACCGACAATTTCCCTAAGCGGAAATTATACTATAGCAACTGCCGGACAATGGTCTATTGAAGAAGGGAACGGCTCGTTGAATAACCCAACTTCTCTAACGCCTGTCTATACTCCTTCTGCGGATGACCGGACCAACCGGATCGTCCGGTTAAGATTTGAAACCACCAGCCAGGGAACATGTTTACCTGTGTCCGATCTGGTACAGATTACATTTACAGACGGACCATCAGCGACTGCCGGAAATCCGTTGAGAATATGCGGAGACAGTGCATTTGTCCAGCTGGCCGGTTCCGTCCATGTCGCTCAGGGCGGTGAATGGTCCACTAATGGCAGCGGAGTATTTTCTCCAAACCGTTTTGCTCTCGGAGCAAGATACATCCCTTCTGCTGCTGATATAGCGTCCAATATGGTCACTTTACGTCTTACAACTACCGGAAACGGTGACTGTCCGGCTGAATTTGATGAGCTGGCACTGACGATTGATCCGATTCCTACTGTAACAGCCGGAAGCAATATGGTTCACTGTAAGGATGTAACAAATATTTCTATGAACGGCGATTATACTATTGCCGGAGGCATCAGCTGGAGCACTTCCGGCAGCGGATCCTTCAGCTCCGCAACAGACAGAAACGCAACTTATACACCAAGTACGGCTGACAAAAGCAATAATTCAGTCATTCTGACCATTGTGACCACTAACAATGACCTGTGTAAACCTGTCAGTGACAGGGTCAGAGTCGACTTCACTCCTATACCAGAAGTAGATGCTGGTTTTCCGCAAACAATCTGTGCAAACTCAGGCGCTGTCAGCCTGGAAGCTCTGGTAAAGATTGCTACCGGAGTTAACTGGACGAGTCCGACAAATCAGGCAGGATTCTCTGACGAATCCAACCTTCAGACTTCGTACATGCCCAATACCTCGGATATAGGCAATGGCTCTGTATTACTTACAGCAACTACGACAGGCAACGGTACTTGTCTCCCTGTATACGATACTGTTCGTGTTCATTTCACTCCTGCTCCGACAGTAGATGCCGGAACAGATGAAGATGTATGCGCTGATATTGATCATATCCAGCTGGGTGGTACCTATACTATTGCTTCCGGTATTATCTGGAGAAGCTCAGGTAGTGGTGTATTCCAGCCTTCCGCAGATGTAGCGAATGCGGTTTATATTCCTTCAGCACAGGATACAGCTGCCGGCAATATCACTCTTACAGCTGTTACAACCGGCAACGGAGACTGTATTGCGGTACAGGATGCACTCGATGTATCATTCAGACCTGCGCCGGTAGTCATAGCCGGAGCGGATACGGAATTCTGTTATGATGCCGGTAATATACAACTCAACGGCTCCTATCATAACTCTGCAGGTATTATCTGGTCAACGACAAGCGGCGGAACCATATCCAACCCGGCTATTGTAAATCCGATATATACCTTCTCTCCTTCCGAAAAAGCGCATGGAACCGTCATTGTCAAGCTGACTTCCACCGGCAATCCGGATTGCAAGGTATATTCTGATTATGTAGTGCTTACCAAGAATCCGTTCAAGGATATAAGAGTTCTGGCAGGAGGAGACTTTGACCTATGCTCAGACGCAGAAACGGTAATACTGAACGGATATAGTGAAAACTCCGGAACAATCTGGTCTGCCTTAAACGGCGCCGGTACCTTTGCGGCTCCTGGTCAGCTGAATACAACATACATGATCAATCCTTCGGACATCACCACAGGTTCTGTAACATTCGTTTTAAGCTCTACCGATCATGATGTATGTACAGCTGTGACGGATACCATTACCATGATCCTTACTCCGATTCCGACTGTAACAGCAGGTAACGATACAACCCTTTGCGGTGATGTGAATCTGATTCCTGTAAGAGGTCTTGTTACAGTGGCCAACGGCGGAAGATGGACTACATCAGGGAATGGTTTATTTACTCCGACCAATACGTCTCTCAGACCATCTTATATCCCTTCGGCTCAGGATATACAAAATGGTAAAGTATATCTGACCCTCACTACAACAGGTAACGGCTCATGTAAAGCATATAATGCCGTTAAAGAAGTAACGATTACGACACCTCCTACGGTAAGCGCCGGTCCGACTATAAGCATTTGTTCTGATAATGAAAGAGTAACTCTGAACGGAAGCTATACCGTAGCAGGTAGTGTACAATGGACTTCTTCCGGAACCGGAACGTTCAATAACGCAGGCGATGCTGTAACACAATACTATCCTTCTGCGAGAGATATAATAAACAAGGTCGTTACCCTGACTCTGACTACCGGAGACAATGGACAGTGTAAGGCTGTATCCGATAAAATGAATATTCGTTTTACTCCCACACCGACTATCAATGCGGGACTGGATGGCTTATTCTGTTCCGATGAGGAAACTATTCCTCTTTCCGGTGTAGTAGCCGTAGCAGAAGGAGCTGTCTGGACAACTTCCGGCAACGGATATTTCTCACCGGCAACCACTGATCTGAAAGCCATTTATCATCCTTCTGAGGCTGATGTTCAGGCCGGCTCCGTAAAACTGTGGCTCTCCAGTACAGGCAACGGAACATGTAGTTCTGTAAATGATTCGGTCATACTAAACTTTGCCCCTGCTCCTATTGCTGATGCCGGAATAGTGGCTAACTGTATATTCGAGACAGGTGCGATACTTCAGGGTTCTGTTCAGAATGCCAACGGCGGCCGATGGATCAGTAACGGAACCGGGCAGTTTTCTCCGAATCCGTTTACATCCAATGCTGTTTATTATCCTTCCAAGCAGGATTTCAGCAACGGAAAAGTCAGCATAACCTTCAGCACTACAGGAAACGGTGTATGTAAAGCAGCAAACAGTGTTCTGAACTTTATAGTATCGGACGCACCTACCGCTGATGCTGGTCCGGTAAAATACGTTTGTGTCGATGAAGATGTCAATCTTGCTGCTCTTGCCGTACCAGACTATTCATATACCTGGTCAGATCTAAACGGTAATCCGATAAGCAACAGAATCAGTATGCTGGCAACGATAACAGCAGATACGTCATTTGTTGTAAGAGTTACTGATGCCAATGGCTGTCATGCCAATGACACCGCCTATGTCAAAGCAGTAATAAAACCTGTACTTGACCTCGATCCTCATTACTGTTTTGAGCCTGGCATGATATTAAATACAGATGTGCAAAATCTGCCGCCTTATACCGGAACCTATACATGGACCAGGGACGGAAGCCTGTTTGAAGGTCGTACGGAACCGGCAGTTGCGATCAATAATCCTGGTTTTTACACCATATCCTATACTGTAGGCAACTGTATAACCCGGACTAATACTGAGGTCACAGCTCCTCCTGCTCTGATCACACCTTCAAAAATCACGTGTATTGATCAGAATATAGAGGTTAATACTACAAAGCTGAGCGGGCATACCTATACCTGGCTGTACAACGGCAATGTAATCGGCAGCAATTTCTCTACGATTATCAAGGCCCGTCCTGATACAAACAAGTATGTTGTACTGGTTACCGATCCGAGAGGATGTATGTCAAAAGACAGTTCTTATATCGTTGGAATACCCAAACCAAATCCAATGTTAAGAGATACGACACTTTGTGAAGGAACGGAAGTTACACTAAATGCGAACCCCGGTAACCTTAACAACCCTGCCCTGTACAACATCCTGTACAAATGGCAGCATAACGGTGCCGTTATTTCGACAGAGTCCGAATATACTACCGGTCAGACCGGATTCCACAAAGTTGAAATCACCATTGATTACTGTATAGCTGCTGACTCTGCCGAAATCCGATTCAATCCGTCAATTAAACCATTCCTGCCGGATGAAGCCGTATTCTGTGAAAATGACAGCAGCATGCTCCTTGATGCTTCTGTGGCCGGTCTGTACGGAATGAGCTACGAGTGGAGCACCGGAGCAAAAACCAAATCCATTCTGGTAAGCGAACCGGGCGTATACTTCGTAAAAGCAACCAACGGCTTCAGATGCTCACTGACTGACAGTATTGTAATCATCAGCAATTGCGGACCGAATGTATACATACCGGATGCCATTCACCTCGGAAAGGATCATAAAGAAGGTGATGAAACATTTACGATATTTGGAAAATATTTCGATAACTTTGCCATAACTGTTTTCAATCGCTGGGGTGAGATTATTTTCTACTCTGATGATCCGAAAAAGGGTTGGGACGGACACTATCTCGGACAGCCGATGCCAAGTGGTGTATATCCGTACCTGATCACATACATAGGAACCAATGATGGCAAATCCTATCAGAAAGAGGGGCTGGTTACCATCATCCGTTAAACGGGTATTTATATATACCCACAGAAACTGACTGTATATGAAGAAGCTCTGTTTTGTCATACTTGCCACTATACTGTATATCCCTCTCAACGCTCAGATATGTATCAGGACGGAGGGATATACTCCTGTAGAAGTCAATGGAACAAAGAAACTGGAGATCTGTCCGGGTGAAACAATACTGATGAAAGCAGAAGACTGCGCCAATCCGGCTGCAAACATTAATCCTATATGGACTCTGCCGGGAGATATCAGTCTCCCCGCCGGATTTAATGAAATCAGCGTTTCCAATGCCGGTATATATTCGGTAAAAGCCAGTGACGGCAGGGAAGATAAAATAGAAATCTCACTAAGGGCAGTAACAAGAATGTCTATACATACTTCTGGTACTCTGGTAGTAAAAACACTTGCTTTCTGTGATAATGAAATACTTACTACCACTAACGCTTCCCTTTTTACCAATTTCAAATGGTTTTTTGACCCCGATTCACCTTTGAGCACGACATCTTCAGTTACTGTAAAAAGAACAGATGTCCCAACTTCCGAAGGGGATCTGTACTTATATGTAAGCGCCAACAATAATGGCTGTGTAGTAAGAGATACCTTTCAGATTCTCTTAGTACCGAAACCAGTAATCAACCTCCCTTCCGATACAGCCTTATGTCCGGGCAAATCCCTTATTATAGGAAATGCTGACAGCTATTACGGTTATCCGAACTACCCAACAGGCACCTTTACTGCCAATTGGACCAAGCCAGCCCCACAGGCCCCTCAGAGGTCTCAATACATCAATGTACAGTATCCTGGTAAATATATAGTAAAGGTAGATTCTCCTTTGGGATGTATTACATACGATACAGTCGAAGTAATCGAGAGGCCAGTACCACAACTGGATGAAATTCCCGATACGTACGTATGTCAGGGTGGAGAAGCAACCCTAAAGGCAGTGGTCAATAATGACGACGGAAGCGGTCTGTATGATTTCCGCTGGAGCATCGTAGGTCAGGGAGCTATTCCCAATAACAGCGGAGCAGAAGTAAAGCATACACCTAAAGCCTCTTCTACCAATTACAGAGTGACGGTATACAACCAGTATTTCTGCGAAGCGACAACCAATGCCAGTGTATACTGGTATGCTAATCAGGTCAAGGCTGAGGTTGCATTCAGTGATACATCCGCATGCGGACTTGATCCTGTTACTCTTCAGGCGAGTGGTACAAGCGGGCAGGCTCCATATTCCTACAAATGGTTTCCGGAAATTAACCTGACCGGAGCTACGTTGCCAAATCCGTCGGTCATTCCCATATCTCAGGATACCATCACCTACTCTGTGGTAGTGACCGATGCTCAGGGATGCAGGGATACTTCCTATGTCACGGTAAAAACCCCGGATATGCGTGTAGACATACAGGAAGGGTCAGTGATGTACATATGCGAACAGAAAAGCGTACAACTCAACGCTAAAATAACCGGTGGACAGCCGCCTTATTCCTACAAATGGGTAAATGATGACCAGACTCTTCAGTCCATATCAGGCGTACAGGCACTGACCAATGTGCTGAATATAACCCGACCCGGTAATCTGAGCGTTCCTGAAGTACGGCTTGAGGTTACCGATGAAAGAGGATGTCCTGTTTTTGACAAGATTGATATCAATGTGTTTGAAACACCTACTATTCAATATTCGGAAGCAGCACGCAATTATTTTGTCTGTGCCGGTAATTCTGTCCAATTTGCGGAGCCTGACGTATCCGGCGGAACCGGCGTATTTACTTATATATGGACCGGTCCGTCTCTGTCGGATCACTCCAAGCAGCCAACCTATACTCCGGCTACCGGAGAAACCGGCACAAAAATCTTTTCCGTACGGATTGAAGATGCGCGTGTACAATGTCCGGGTAATACAGAAAACATTCTTGTAACCATTGTCAACAATCCGTATCTCGCTTTTGCTTCTCAGGATACATCCATATGCGAAGGTGGTGAGGCTGTAATAGTCCCGATAGTAAAGTCCACTGATCTGACCTACGAATGGAAAAATACCACCGGAGACATACTATCCACCCAGCAGGACTATATAACTTCCGATGAAGGAAAGTATACGCTTACCGTACGTGAACCAATGGCCGGCTGCTCTTCTTCCGCTCATAAGTCGGTAATCATTAAATACCCTGCCACATATGCCGTAATCTCCGCGGAATCAAACGCTATGAATAATGAAGCGCTCAGCCTGGAAGCCCAAACAGATGATTCAACACCCCTGTTTACATGGACTACTACCGGAAAAGGCACATTTGATGATCCTGCCAGTTCAAATCCGGTATATTCTCCGGTACCAGCCGATTCGGGACTGATTACCTTTACAGCAGTCGTGACCGGAGCATGTGCCGAAAACCCTCTTGTTGCGACCTATGAAGTGTTGTTTATAAACTATGTCAAACCAAGGGAGAATATAGTTTTTGTACCAAATGTATTTGCCCCTTTCAGTTCCAATGAGAAAAACAGATCTTTGATGGTGTTTTCCGAAACCCTGGCTCCTGATGATTTTACCTTTGTAGTATACAACCGCTGGGGACAAATCGTATACGAAACAAGTAGTATGGAAGAGGCTGCCAAACAGGGATGGAATGGCCAGCTTAATAACTCCGGTACTACGCTGAAAGCAGATGTATATACCTATCTCGTCAAAGGGAAATTTAAAGATGGTAATACCTTCGAGCGCTCAGGAAGCGCAACCCTGATGAGGTAAATGTATTCTACGTAGCTGTTGGGATCTGACGCGTTGACCATCACGATTAATTCGTTGAGCATTAGGTTTTTATACTCACAAAGCCGTCTATTGTATAAACTTACAAATCAACACATACAAACTACCTGATCCTGCTATTTATATTCTTTCGGCCTGTAGTATTTCATTGCTTCGGGCATGAAGGCTTTAATATCCTCAATTCTTTTCTGAGGATTGGGATGCGTGGCAAGCAGCTCGGGCGGATACTGTCCGTGAGAAGCATTGTCCATTTTTTGCCAGAAGGCCGGAGCTATTTCCGGATTATAGGCAGCCATTGCCATAAATATCAGTCCCAGCTTGTCGGCTTCTGTTTCCTGCATACGGCTGTACGGCAACAATACTCCTATCTGAGTTCCCAATCCATATGAGGCCATAAACAGCTGCTGGGTAATCAGAGGCTTTTCTCTCAAAGCCGTAGCAAGAGCCACCCCACCCAGCTGTGCCGCAAGGCTCTGACTCATCCGTTCATCTCCGTGGCGGGCAACAGCATGCGCTACCTCATGGCCAATCACCACCGCTAGCTCATCCGGACTGGTCACAACTTTAAACAAGCCGGTAAATACCACAATTTTACCGCCCGGAAGGCAAAAAGCATTGATATTTTCATCTTCTACCAGCTTAAACATCCAGTTGTATCCTTTCAGACGTTTTCTATCCTTCTGCTCCTTGAAATACACTTCTACGGCATTGGCAATCTTGGCTCCTACATCATCCACCCAGCGGGCCTGTGTTGTAACGGTTACCACCTTGTTTTCTTTCAGAAATCCGTTGTACTGCTCAGCCGACATGGCCAGAATCTGTTGCTCTGACAACAGATTCAACTGTTTTCTTCCTGTAATAGGAACTCTGCTGCAATCAGTCATCCAGATCAGACTAATGATAGAAATAAAGCCGGCAATTTTTTTCTTCATAATCCTCTTATTCTTTCTAAAAACATCATGAGCGATGGTTTGTTAATTTTCTATTCCGGTATCCCCAACTTTCTTTCGATTCAGGAAAAAAACAATACATTTGCATCTTACAAGCAATTCCAGTTTCATTCTATAGTTGTATACGTATGAAAATCTTAGCTGTAGGCCGCAATTACGCGGCACATGCCAAAGAGTTGAGTAATGAACCGGCCGAAGAACCAATTATATTCATGAAGCCGGATACTGCCCTTTTAAAAGGCAACGCCCCCTTCTATTTTCCCGCCTGGTCAGACAATATTCACTACGAAGTCGAGCTGGTTCTGAAAATCGGAAAAGAAGGCAAGCATATTGCCGAAAAGTTTGCCCACAAGTATATTGAAGCTATAGGCGTTGGTATTGACTTTACAGCAAGAGATCTGCAGAATAAATTAAAAGATAAAGGACTTCCCTGGACACTTGCCAAAGGTTTTAATGACAGCGCTCCGATCAGTTCATTTATCCCCGCAGAAAACTTTTCTGATTTCAGCAACATCAGTTTCTCCCTGAACCGGAATGGTCAGCAGGTACAAAAAGGCAACAGCGGAGACATGATCTTCCCCTTCGGAAAAATCATTGCGTTTATTTCTCAATTCATCACTCTGAAGAAAGGAGATCTTATATTTACCGGCACACCTGAGGGAGTAGGCCCCGTCAGCATAGGAGACAAACTGGAAGCTTTTCTGGAAGGACAGCCACTACTTGAAACCGAAATAAAGTAAAGGCATAATAAAAAAAAATGTACCTTTGATCTTAAATTTGAAGAATTAGATTAGTATGAGTTTACAACCAGGAGATATGGCTCCGGATTTTTCCGGAATTGATCAGAACGGTGAGCAGATAAAGCTTTCTGATTTCAGAGGTAAAAAAGTTATACTGTATTTCTATCCCAAAGATGATACACCGGGCTGTACAGCCCAGGCATGCAACCTGAGGGACAATTACGATCAGCTTCTGAAAGAGGGCTTTGTCGTATTGGGAATAAGCAAAGACAATGAAAAGTCTCACAGAAAGTTTATCGATAAGTACAATCTTCCGTTCAGCCTGATTGCCGATACCGATACCAAAATCAATGAAGCATACGGGGTATGGGCCGAAAAATCGCTCTACGGAAAAACATACTGGGGAACAAACAGGACCACCTTCGTGATCAATGAAGAAGGCAAGATAGCCGAAATCATCCGAAAAGTAGACACTAAAAATCATATCAGTCAGATTATAAAATAAATACCCGAATAGTATATTACATATGGAAGCTGTCAAAACAAAAACAGATATAGAACAACTGGAAAAAATCGCCTCTCAGGTAAGAAGGGATATTGTACGTATGGTACACTGCAGAGCATCCGGACATCCGGGCGGATCGCTGGGATGCGCAGATTATTTTGTTGCTCTTTTCTTTCACATACTAAAGCATAACCCTGATTTCTCCATGGACGGGAAGAATGAAGATCTTTTCTTCTTATCCAATGGTCACATCTCAGCGGTTTGGTACAGCTGTCTTGCCCGATCAGGCTATTTTGACGTTGAGGAACTCGGAACATTCAGAGATATCAACAGCCGTGTGCAGGGACACCCTGCCACCGAAGAAGGACTTCCGGGCATACGAATGGCTTCAGGTTCACTGGGACAGGGACTTTCCGTAGGATGCGGAGCCGCACTGACCAAAAAGCTAAACGGCGATGACAGACTGGTATACGTACTGATGGGTGACGGTGAGCAGCAGGAAGGCCAGATCTGGGAAGCAGCTATGTATGCCGCTCACAATAAAGTAGACAACCTGATCGCAGCCATTGATTACAATGGTCAGCAAATCGACGGACCTGTTGACAAAATAGTTTCCCTTGGCAATCTTAAAGCAAAATATGAAGCATTTGGATGGGAAGTCATTGAGCTTGAGAAAGGCAATGATATGAAATCCGTTGTTGAAACGCTTGAGCACGCCAAAACACTGACCGGAAAAGGGAAACCTGTCATGATCATTATGCGTACAGAAATGGGATACGGAGTTGATTATATGATGGGTTCACACAAATGGCACGGTGTTGCTCCCAATGATGCCGAATGCGCACTTGCCCTTGATCAGCTTCAGGAAACCCTGGGCGATTACTAGAACATAAAAATTAGCATATTGAATAAAAAAAAATCCGCATACAGCTTATCTGCACGCACTGATACCAGACAATGGTTATCAGTCATCTCAGCAAGAATATTTTCGGTTTTTATTATTCAAAAGACCTTGATACCGGTTGGAAGAATTTTGATTCTTCTGCCGGTATTCATGCTTTTATCCGTATACGATAGTGCCGGACAACAGCCGGCTCCTCCCCCGCCACCTACTACACGCATTCTGTTTATACTAGATGCATCCGGCTCCATGTACGATGTCATGGACGGTAGAACCAGGATTGTTGTAGCCAAAGAAATCCTTTCAAATCTTGTCGATTCCCTGCGTAATCAGCCAAAGCTGGAAGTCGCCCTGAGGATTTTCGGACATCAGTCTGACCGAAGGCTAAACGACTGCAAGGATACCAAGCTGGAAGTTCCGTTCAGAGCCGGGAATCATGATGAAATAATCAGAAAAATCCGTTCAGTCGATCCAAAAGGGACCACCCTGATCGCCCATTCCATTCTTCAGGCTGCTGAAGACTTTCCAAAGGATCTCAACAGCAGAAACGTGCTTATTCTGATTACCGACGGCATCGAGGCCTGTGGCGGTGATCCATGTGCCATATCTGTAGCCCTGCAAAAGAAGAATATCTTCCTGAAGCCCTTTATCATCGGCATAGGCGCCAACTCCACCTTTGATAAAGCATTCTCCTGCATGGGGCAGTATTTTGATGCCAACGACAGCAAAACCTTCCGGCTGGTACTGGACAAAGTGATGAAACAAACCTTTGCCAAGACATCCGTAAAGGTGGAACTACTCAATGAAGCAAACCAGCCCAGAGAAACCAATGTCAACGTGACCTTTGTCAATAGCGTCACCGGGCAGCCAGTATACGACTTTGTTCATTTTCTTGACGACAACGGAAAAACCGACGCTATAGAGATTGATCCGGTACTGACCTACGACGTCATTGTAAATACCATTCCGCCGGTTGAACGTAAAGGTGTATATCTCGAAGGTGGTAAAGACAACATCATCCGGATTAAAAGTCCGCAAGGTATGCTGAATTTCAAAAGTGATTTCAAAGAATATAAGGAGCTGAAAATGATCGTGCGGAGTAAAAACGGAACAACGCTCAATGTGCAGCGCGCTAACACGTTTGATCGCTACCTCACCGGCACCTACGATGTTGAAATACTGACATTGCCCCGGACCATTCTTAAAAACGTATCCGTCCAGCAAAGCAAAACCACCACCCTGCAGATCGAAGCTCCCGGTGTACTGAGTATAGTGGACAATATTCCGGGATACGGCAGCATCTACAAAATCAATGACAACGGCGAGCAGGAATGGATTTATAATCTGGAAAATGAAAACAGCAAAACCAGCATCGGTATGCAGCCGGGCAATTACAAGCTGGTATTCCGTTCCAAAAAAGCCCGAGGCAGCCGCTTTACCGATGTCCGCAACTTTACAATCCGTTCGGGCGCTACGACCAATATCAAGCTCTTTTAAGAACAGGATTAAGCGCTTAACATTTACTTCGCTATACATTGATTTTTAGCTTCTTTTAATCATGTTAAAGACTGAAGTTTAACGCTTAAGGCCCAACGATCGCATGCGGCATCAGCGGGAAGCCATCCTGTTTTTTTCTATCGCTGACATGAGGAGTGAAATACGGCCAGTGGTCTATTGATTTCTTTCCATAAAGTCCTTTACTTTGCCTGCGACTTCAAACAACAAAGAGACCAGAAACCACTAAAAAACGGGGTAACATCGGTTTCAGATAAGATACTGCCTTGCTTATCGTTTTTGAGCTGTCAGAAAACCTGATCTTTTGATTATTTATATTCCAAGATACATCCTGCTCTATTACCAATATTCATATTAAATGACTTTCGGACTGGAATCTGTATTTTATTTTAATCTCTTTATAGGTCTTATCCAGCTCATGATGTCTGTATTTCTCTTTATCAGGAGAAGCAATACGGCCGGCAACAGACTGCTGGCAATACTTATGTTGCTTCCTGTATTTACGATCCTCAGCAATACTTTTCTTTTTATTTTAAAATGGCATAATTTCATTTTTCTTAATTCCATCAACAGCGCATTGATGATTACATTCGGTCCTGTTTTCATCTCCTATCTGCGCATACTCCAAGGAAGAAAAATCAACGTTGATGCCCGTTTTTTACTACACTTTATTCCTGCCCTTCTGATTCTGTTGTCTGCATTCCAGTACTTTGTAATGACAGAGCCTCAGCGAATACATGCTCTCAGCAGAATTATCGCCGGAGAAGATCTTTATTCAAACGTTATCAACCTGTTATTACTTTGTCATGTAATGGTTTATCTGATAATGGCGTATCGGGAAGTACGCAGCTACGCTTCTCATGTATTGAATTTTTATTCTACCATTGAATTGGTTCAGTTACAATGGATGCGTTCTATCGTAAGCTTTATCATCATTTTGAATTCCTCGACATTATTCCTCTTCCTGTTTCCAATAGTTGTAACAGGCAGGGGAAACATCTATGTTGATCTTGTGGCCATTCCCGGTATTGTTTGTCTTCTTTATGGTTTTATGGTATATAAGGGGTTTTCGTATAACGCTATATACGATCAGGCTTCTTACAAAGAGCTTCTGACGCATACCGGAAGGCTTAACAGCTTTATCGATTCACAACTTAAGCCGGATGAGCGCATTCCTGCTCAGGAGAATAGTAAAGAGCCAAGCACATCTCATGAACAAAGTGATGTAAAAGTATCTGGCAAACCGGATTCAGCAACTGTTAGATCAGGAGAAAATATATACCAATCCTGATCTGAACCTTCAGAAGCTTTCCGATGAGCTGAATGCTCCTGCTTACCTCGTTTCAAAAATTATTACCAGCGAACTGGGAGAAACCTTTTATGACCTGATCAATAAAAGAAGAATCCGCAAAGCACAGGAGCTTCTTTCTGCGGACCATAACTTTTCTATTGAAGGCATTGCCTACGAGGTAGGATTCAACAGCCGCTCCACTTTTTACCGGGCTTTTAAAAAATATATTGGCCAGCATCCTAAAGAGCTCTGGGATAAAAAGAAGCCCGAAAGATAAGCCTCACCAATTTTAAGGACCCTCTGAGGTCTGTTATTTTTCCGTTTTTTCTTCGGATTAATGTGTGTCAATTGGCTAATTGACACAAAAGACCTGCTGATTTTGAATAGAATCGCTTCTGATACTAACTATTCACCACAACACGTTGCATTATGAAAAAACATTTTACCCTTGCTGCCACATTAGGCTTTTTATTATCAACTAATAGTTTTTCTCAGGTAAGCCTGGTGAAGGATTTTTTCCCGGGCGCTTCCGGAAGTTTTAAAAACAACGGAGAGCCTAACAGCTTTAAAGTACATAATGATAGGCTTTATGTATTTGCCAGCGAAAGCACTACCGAGTCAAACAATCTTTACGAATTCACTTCTCTTGGAAGCACTCCGGTAAAGATTAAATCGAATGTGGGTGTCCTGAAAGGTTATAATTTTGCAGATGGCGGAATGATCTCTTCCGGCAATAATTTATATTTCTTTAATCAGAAGCCAGCTTCGCTCGACGACATTCTATATGTTTATGATGGTACTCATGTAACTGAATTAGTAACTATTCCATATACATTCTTTTATCCCTACAAAGGCCTGAGCTTAGACAACGGAAGTATGCTATTTTTAAACACCAGTACCGACTCCGGCCTGGAATTGTGGATTACAGACGGTACTGTTGCCGGAACCAGGCTTGTAAAAGATATCAATTCAGGCAAAGGCAATGTTTCCGGACAATTTGCGGGATTGAATGGGTTTTCCTTTAAAGGAAAAGCGTACTTTATGGCCAATGACGGCAACGGCCCGGAAGTATGGGTTTCTGATGGTACAGAGGCAGGAACAGGCATTCTGAAAGATGAAGTCACGACAGGGAATTCCAATCAGTATGTGGCATTGCCTTATGCAAAAAACGACAATTACTTTATCTATCAGGGTGCTAATTTTAACGTGTATGCATCAGATGGCACTGCCGCCGGCACACAATCAATCGGCACCTACGAAAATGCCCCTATAAATTTCTACACAGAGGGTCTTACTATGGGAGCACAAACTTCCGGATATATGTATTTTACGGCAAAAGACGGCTCCACCAGGCTGTATAAAACAGATGGTACTCAGTCAAATACTACAGTTGTAACAGACGAGATCAATGCCAGCCTGTTAACTTACATAACAGAATACAATGGATCATTATATGGCTTATATTCCAATCCGACTACCAGTAAAGTTGATTTACTTAGCATTTCTTCTTCCGGAATTTCGACAATAAAAACATTTTCGGACACCAACCTCTCTACTACCACTACTTCGAGCTTCGGAAGAATCTCAGTTGCTGATGGTAAAATGTATTTCAGAGGTGTTGACGGATCGGCAGGCATAGAATATTGGGAATCTGACGGAACGACCGAAGGAACAAAAATGCTAAACGATTTTACCGGGTTTGGAACTGCTGACGGGGCTAAACCTCACAATATAGTATTCGATGATACTTTTGTATTCAGCGCTGAAGATGCATCATCCGGCGGTGTTGGTATTGAACTATGGGCAGCAAAAGGATCTTTGACTACCGGTTTATCTGATCAGGTAAATGCAGCTTCATTCAGCCTGTATCCCAATCCGTCATCGGGAAGTATACAGATCTCAACCTCTGATAACACTACCAAAGTGATCACCATTTATAATAGCGAAGGTACTAAAGTATTGGAAGAAACATCCTCTGATGAACATATACGCCTTGCGATCAGCATCCTGCCGCAAGGCGTATATCTTGTTCACTGTAATGGCAGCAGTATACGGTTTATAAAAAAATAGCTTGTCAAAACTCTGAATATTTGACAAAGGAGCAAAAGCCCGCCCGATCTGCCCCCAAGGTTTCTTATTTGCTGTACGCAAACCTTGGGGGCTTGGTCTTATGACCAGCAATCAATCATACAATCATATATATTGGCTTTCAAACGAACCCATATCTCCCATACATCTAACTCTTCAGAAAGTTTTTTTAACTTTATAGTATCGACTTCGTAGTTAGGTTTGCGGTAAATATCCCGCCCTGCGCCAAGCCCGAACACGTTCCCGGCAATGTCAGGCGACAGCACAATCACGACAGTTGGTAAAGTCATCGGTGAACTGTCCACTACCCGGCTTCGACCTTGCTTTGACGTAAAATTTAACGAATTGTGCTTTTCATTTTTTGCCGGTAGACAGTCAATGTTGATCTTTATAGAAAAAAATTATTGCTGACAGACAATCATCTAACAACATTACACCATACGATATGAAAACAACTCCCGCACATGATGAGCGAATCGCAAAAATGACATTTGCATCGGTATATCCGCATTACATCACTAAGGTGGAGGGCAAAGGCAGGACAAAAGAAGAATTACATCAGGTAATAGAATGGCTGACAGGATTTGATAACAAAAAGCTGCAAGAACTCATTGACGAGAAAGTAACTTTTGAAACATTCTTTAAGAGAGCAAACCTGAACCCCAACGCGCAACTGATAACAGGAGTGATTTGTGGCTATCGGATAGAGGAAATTGAAAATCCATTAACAAGGCAAGCAAGGTATCTGGACAAATTGGTGGACGAATTGGCGAAAGGCAGAAAGATGGAAAAGATTTTAAGGCAGTAATCAAAACCGGACCTATGGCAAAAGCAAAGACAACGTACACAGGGAAAGACGTAATGGATTTTGTAAGCTCATTCGTTGACAACGAACAGAAAAAAGCCGACAGTATTCGTCTGATAGAGCTAATGCAGGGATGGTCTGGCTTTGAGCCCAAAATGTGGGGACCAACCATTATCGGATTCGGCAACTATCATTACAAGTATGCAAGCGGACACGAAGGCGATGCGCCAATTCTTGGATTTTCTCCAAGAAAAGCAGCCTTTTCCCTATACGTTTTCTCTGAGACAGAGAGAAGTAAACTATTGTTAGCCGACCTCGGTAAATTCAAAATGAGCAAAGCCTGCATTTATGTAAAAAAGCTTGCGGACATCAACATTTCAACGTTACACGAACTCTGCAAAGAATCCATCAACTACATCAACGAGCACTACGAATGTGCCTGCAGAATAAAATGACAGCCTCATTGACAAAAAAAATAACCACTGCTGGTAGCAGCAGCTTTGCGTCAGGCGGAGCAAGCGGCTTTGTATGAAAATTTTGTACTAGATTTGAACTTCAGTTTTTCCGTATCAGGTACAGTGCCCAAACACGAATCTTCAAACCGTTGATGGCAAGCTTAACAGGACACCGTGCTAATCACGACAGAATATGGAATTTAAGAAATACAATTCAATAGAAAATTCATATCAAGACGGCTTTATCAGTTCAATTATTGAACAAGGTTTTGGCGACCTGGAATTTGTTATTCAGGAAAAAGTTCACGGGGCAAATTTGAGCTTCATCACAGACGGACAAAACATTTTATCGGCTAAACGAACCGAACTTATTTTGGACAGTGAAGAATTTTATAGCTCAAAATTTGTTTTGGCTAACTACAAAGACAAAATTCTAAATCTGCACAAAGCCATTTCAGCCAACCTTGATACTAAAACAGTAACAATCTTTGGCGAAATTTTTGGCGGTGGTTATCCGCACCCAGACATTCCCAAAGACGACACCGCAAAACTTGTTCAGCGTGGAATTTATTATTGTCCGCAAAACGACTTTTATGCGTTTGACATTTTAATTGACAACGACAAATATTTAGACACCGACACTGCCAATGCTTATTTTGAAAAGTTTGGTTTCGTTTACGCCAAAACTTTGCAAAAAGGGAGTTTAAAAGATTGCCTGGCTTATTCAAACACTTTCAAGACAACTATTCCGACAGGATACAACTTGCCCGAATTGGACGGAAATATTTGCGAAGGCGTTGTTGTTCGTCCAACACAAGCTACGTTTTTTAGAAATGGCTCACGAGTTATCATAAAAAACAAAAACGAAAAATGGGCGGAAAACAATAATTACATTGACAAAGCGATTTTGAGCAAACTGCTTCACGAAGGCGAAGAACTTAGTGAAGAAGCAAGTTTTTTGTGCGAAGAAATATACAAACTTATTACGCGAAACAGACTTGACAACTTAGTCAGTAAAATTGGCGAAGTAAATCCTAGGAAAGATTTGGGAAAAATTTTGGGCTTATATAACAAGGACACTTTAACCGATTTCTTAAAAAACTTCCAGGACAAATATGATGCTTTGGAAAAACAAGAAAGCAAAGCCATAAACAAGTTTCTGAACAAACACGCAGGACTACTGATAAATGACTACTTTGACAATAAATAAAACCAGCCACCAAAAACTAAGGCTCCGTCTTAGTTTGGAAAAACAGGAGACGAAGCCAGTGATGAACAGAACCTGAGATAGCAACTTATCATGGGAATGTCGGAAAAAGCGTGGAAATTATTGAAGCAGGATTAATGTCTGCTTTTTTGTTTTAAGTACTATTATCCAACCCACCAAGGGTTCTTAGAACGTCGTCAAACAACCCTTGGTGGGTTTTACACCTTCTTACTTGCAACTTTTACACTCGATAACTATCTTTTTACAAGCCTGATGCAATAACATACAGGCTCCGACGGATTGAAGGGTTTAGCTACCCCGATTTTTGAGCATTTGTCAGCGCCCGGTACGGTTTCTCCATAAAGCACATGCTGACAAACACATTCTACACCACATCCAAGACAGGACTGCCAGGCAGCCCACTGTCTCCGCATCGTTGCTATGCTGTAGCACTCCTCTACCCTATTGTACTGATTGCAGGCATATTGACACTGGCATCGGAACGTTTTTTTGTTATATTTGCTCACCTAAGACATTTTTTGGCGCAGTGAAAACCAGTATCGATTTTCTACCACTACACAAGCAGGAACAGCTACAGGCTATCCGCAACTATATCGTAGCTCAGATGGCGCCTCAAATGATCATACTCTTTGGCTCCTACGCCCGCAATGAATGGGTCGAGGACGAATACACCGAAGACGGCATCATATACCAGTACCGCAGCGATTTTGACATACTGGTCATCTCCGAACATAATCTGAACAACAAAGCCAGAGACCGCTGGCATCAGATGGAGCGGAAAGTACGGCATATGACCAAAGATACACCGGTAAGCCTTATACACGAAGGTATAAAGGATGTAAACCAGGAGCTGCGACGCAACAGCTATTTCTATATCGATATTTACAAAGAAGGCATACTCCTGCACGACAGCGGACAATGTCGCCTCAACCCGCCTCGTACGCTTAGCGAAACTGAAACACTGGCCAAAGCCAGAGAGGATTTTGAGCATTGGTTTACCGGAGCCAATAATTTCAAAGAAGGCTTTTTACTTCGAAAAGGGAAAACATAACGAAGCTGCATTTTCTCTTCATCAGGCTGTTGAACGCTATTACGCCGCCCTGATTCTGGTATTTACCGGCTATCGGCCCAAGACACATTCACTCAGCGCCTATATCGATGCCCGCTACCAAAAGGACTACAGCATCAGCCAGCAGGACCTCGCCTGGCTCGCCCGCAGGGTGGAGATGCTACGTGATCTGGTCAAAGTGATTTGTGAAGTGAGGATGGGTAGGTAGGTTTTTTAGGGAGTTATAAAGGAAAGATTATAAAAATATGCAATGATTTTGAAAGACAAATGATTATACACAAACAAATACAACTCTATGGTGATGGGGGATTGTTGCGTATATTGGGGAGTTATAGGGCATTTTAAAAGACAACAACATGACATTAAGACAACAAATCGTACAAGACCACATTGACAAAACAACAACAAAGTTGGGGCTGACAGCAGACCAATCTTTTCTTGTCTTTGCACATAGTCTTTTTACTGACAGGAGTATTCATTCGTTTGACCCAAACGACAATGTTGATGGAGGACAGGACAAGCAAATAGACGCTATTACTATAGAAGATGATGCAGACGAGGCAACCATATATATAACGCAAATAAAAAACGAGGAAAGTTTTTCTTCAAATTGCATTATTCAAATTCGGAATGGTCTACAATGGATTTTTGAAAAGCGACAATCTGATATTAATACACTTTCAAACATAAAATTCAAAGACAGAATTAAGGATTATCGTACTGTTCAATCAGGTTTAGGACCTTCCAATATTTACGTCAAGGTCGCATATATTACTAAAGGTTTAACCTCTCAAATTTCCGAAGAAGCCAAGCAAGAAATAAAAACAATAAAGGACAATTATAACAATGGAACATTTGCTGATTTCTCGTTTGAAACAATTGGAGCAGATGAGATTGTTGATACTTTAAATTCTCAAGAAAAAAAGAATAAAAAAATAGATTGCGAAATAAAAATTATCTACGACACCAATAATCCTTCTTTAATAAAATATCACAGCAAAGGCCTAAAAGGAATAATATGTTCCGCGACCGCGACTGAAATTGCACAGGTTGTGAACAATGACAAAAACGGTTTTGTGTTTGACCTCAATATTCGTAAATACTTGGGCAAACTTGGGGGTGTTAACAAGGACATTTTAAATACTTGCACAAATAGTAATCTGAGCAATCTTTTTTGGTTTTTAAATAACGGTGTAACGATTGTATGTGATAAAGCTGACCCCGTGACCGACCCAGACGATCCAAAAGTTAAAATTGAAAATATGCAAATTGTCAATGGGTGCCAGACTGCAACAAGTTTAGCGAATGCATTAAAGGACGGACATCTTCAGCCTGATGCAAAAGTTATGCTCCGTATTTATGAAACAAAAGACCTAGACCTAGTAGACAAAATCGTATTAACTACTAACAATCAAAATAAGATTACTGGAAGGAATTTAAGAGCAAATGATAAAACACAGCTTGATTTGGAAAAAGGCTTTACTTTGTTCAATTATCATTTAGAAAGAAAACCTAGACAATATGAAACTTCAACAATTCCAAAAGAAAATATTGTTCCTAACGAAGATGTAGCAGTTGCATACCTTGCTGTAGTACTCAAAAAACCATCTGACTCAAGAAGTAGAAAATACAAAGTGTGGAATGAGTTTTATGATAAAATATTTTCAGGAACAGACATCATCGAGCCTTATTTACTTTCAGTATTAATTCACAGGAAAGTAAACATTTACTTGCTTTTAAATTATTCTACATCAACAGATGATACAATAAGATATTTAGCAAAAAATGCATCATTCCATATTGCAAGGATTGGTGCATACTTATGGCGTGGGAGCGACAATTGGACAAACACTGCTACATTAAAGGTCGACATCACTAATTTCATTGCAAACAACACAATCCTTGACACTCATATTAATTCTGCTATGACTATTTTGAAAAAAGTTGTAGATAGCAACGCAAAATATCTCGCAGACTTAAACTCATCATTGAAATCCGCTGACCTTGACAATGAAATCAATAAAGAACTGCATACAAATCATAAACTGACATCTAAAACTATGACAAAAAAACACCCTATACAAGAGTTTCCCGCCGTTGAATAGCGTTCTCCACCGACAGGTTCTGCCATTGTTGGTCTTATGACCAACAACCAACCATATCCGCATATCAATGACATACAAATATTTACCAACTATAAATAAAAAACTTCGGAAGTTCTGACATTCTTCTAACAGCAGAAGAAAAAAGACAGATTGATCTGATCTCCATGAGTCAGTTGGTCATAAGACCAACTGAGGCGAAAGAGTTGCTTCATATATATAACTGTATCAGATAAAAAAACATTAATAATTTAAAACAATCATTATGAGAAAAGTAACACTGTTATTAGGAATAATCGCAATTCTATTTTCTTCTTGTGCTAAGAAAATAGACGGTTCAAGCGAAGAAACAATAAAAGCGTCAGTTGAGGAAATTAAGAAATCGTTGGATGATGAAAAGAGGGAGAAATTTGAAGAGTCAATGAAACTCGTAATGTTTCACGGACTTGACTTTGGGAAATTAATGTTAGAAAGCGGAGCAGAAGAAATAGCCTCTGGTATAAAAATGAAACTTGACGGAAAAACCGCTGATGACATTATTGCAGAAGGCAAGAAAATTCAAGCTGAAATTGAAAGAAAAACGAAAGAACAAGCAAAAGGCGAGATTGAAGAACTATATCATAAAATGGAGCAAGCTGAAAAAGATAAAATAATGCTTGCCAAATTTGATGTAAAACGCTCTAGATTTTACAAAAAGAAAAAAGGAACCTATTATGTAACTGAAGACCCTATTATTGAACTGACTGTAATGAACAGAACAGATAAGCCTGTTTCAAGAGTATATTTCACAGGAACTTTGGCAAGTCCTAATAGAAGTATTCCGTGGATAAAGGAGGATTTCAACTATGAAATTTCAGGTGGACTTGAACCAGGAGAAGAAGTGACTTGGTATCTAGCACCTAATATATTCAGTGATTGGGGAAAAATAGATGCTCCAAAAGATGCGGTTCTGACTATTGAAGTAAAGCAATTAGACGGACCAAACGGAAAAGAAATGTATTCAGTAAACAATTTTGGCAAAGATAGCCAAGAAAGACTTGAAGAATTGCTTGCAAGTTACCCTGAATTCAAAAAATAACCTGGCACAAACCTTTCCTGCCATTTCCCGCCATTGTTTTTAATCAAACCCCTAAGGTTTTTTATTCGTCGCCTACAAAACCTTGGGGGTTTTCGGAGCAAAACAAAAGCGGCCACAATGTGGAAATAACCCACATTGCGACCGCTCTTAAAGACAAGGATTATTAATTTTCTACCAGAAATGAGAAGGACATACAAGCTGTGTCCTCTTTCTGAGTCTGTATCCTACTATTACCTCATGCGATCCCCCACTGGCTACGCTGATAGCGCTGGTTGTATAATCGTAGCTGTAGCTTACTTCAAAGGTATTATTGAGGATAATGCCCCCCATTACCGCGATCGCATCGGTATTCCGGTACGATATACCGGCCCATAAGAAATCACCGTAGCGTATTTTGGTATTGATATCAAACGAAACAGGCGACGGAGCCACTGACTTGAACATAATGGACGGAATCAGGCTAAAATCTGATCCCATAGGGATATTATAACCTGCCGTGATAAAGTAATGCTGCGCCAGTCTTCCTTTGGATATGGCTCTGTCTTGCTGGCTATACAGCCTCTGAGGCATAATCTGGACCAGTGAACCGCCTACATAAAACTTATCCGAATAAAGCCAGAAACCGGTATTAATATCGGCCAGCGAAGCATTGGTATAACTATTGATCAGAGGATCTCCCGGATTGGCAGCATACAGCTTATTACCATCCAGTGAATACTGCTGTAGTCCGCCCATTGCCCCCAGGGAAGCAAAGAGTGTTTTATTCAACCGCAGGTGATAGGCATACGCCAGGTTCATCACCGTAGTAGATGTCGGACCAATGGCATCATTGGCAATGACCGCTCCGATCCCGTGAAAACCTGTTCGTTTTTTCCTCGTGCGGTTGTTCATCACCATCTCTTTGCCAATATTGGTATGAGCGCTCACAAACATAGTACGGGGAGCTCCTTCAAAACCCACCCACTGCTTGCGGTAACCAGCCCGGATATCGGTAAAGTCTTCTGTACCGGCTACGGCAGGATTGAGCAGGAAGGGATTGACCATATACTGCGTATACTGCGGTCTTTGCTGGGCTTTCAGATCGGGCAGAAAACCAGCCATAAAGACGATGCACAAAATCATTGTCAGTACCCGATTCCTCAGGAGTCCGGAAACGATACTCCCTGGTAAATCACTGCATTTCATTATTTTTAGCGGTCTTACCATTGTTTTACTATTTAAGAATCTGTACATATCCGGTATGTGGTTCAGTAAACACACTGCTGTTCAGCTCAATGACATAGAAATAAGTACCATCCGGCAGCAACTGGCCATTGCGGTAATTGGTTCCGTCCCAGCTCTTACGATACCCGTGCGATTCCCATACCAAGGTTCCCCAACGATTAAATATCTTGATGACAGCATCCGGGAATCCCTGTATATTGGCTATCTCCCAGACATCATTCAGGCCGTCACCGTTTGGAGTTACCACATTAGGAATCACCAGTGCTTTTTCAACAACGACCGTTACTTCGTCCGTTACATAACATCTCTGCCCCGGATCAGACACGGTCAGTGTATAAGTTATCGTATTTTCAGCAGTCAGATGTGGATTGGCGCTGGCCGGATCACTCAGACCGGTCGCCGGACTCCATGAATAGATTCCGTTTCCACTTCCCTGCAGCTGTACAGGGTCATTTTCTTTCACATATATATCCGGTCCGGCATCCGCGACAGGTCTGCTTATGATAGTGACTCTCACCTCTGCCGAATACATTTCAGGGCATGCTCCATTGTCAATTCCTACTCTGAATACTCCGGATGCAGCGATATTAAGCCTGTCCGTATTTATAGCGACTGCTTGCCCGCCCTGATACCAGGTAAGCCTTCCGGCAGCGCTGTTGTATGTAGTAGTTAACACCAGCGGATCGCCTTCGCAGATCGTGGTGTCATTGGCATGAATAACCGGCTGAGGAAGGTTCAGCAACCTCATTCGTATGGTATTGGAAACCGCGGTCGGCTGGGTAGCGCAAGCAAGACTTGACTGAAGCACAACATACACTTCATCGCCATCAGCAAATGAATGGGTAAAGGATGGCGCCGCATAATGACTGGTCGCTACCATCTGGCCATTGACATACCATTCATACGTAGAGTTGCCACCACCATTAGCCACCGGCACAAAAGTGGTCGAAGCTCCGGCACATAATGTACCCGGATCCTGTAGCGAAACAGATGGTGTCACGGCTGCAGTAACCCTTACTGTCACCGAATTGGACAGAGCAGGAGAACCTGTCTTACATTGCTCGGATGATACAAGCTCCACCCGGACAAGATCATTGCTTACAAGAGATGAGCTTGTAAACTGAGCATTGTTAATACCCTGATCGACTCCATTTACCGTCCATTTGTATACAGGCGTGCTGCCTTCGTTAAACGGCGTAGCGATAAATGTTAAAGGAGTTCCAGGGCAGTTCTCTCCCGGATCGGTGATACTGACGCTCACCGGCAAGTTCGGACTTACCGTAATCTCCACATGATTGGAGGTCAAGGGACCACAACTTAATCCATCATTGTCCAGTCTCCTGAACCATGTTGTCTGATTCAGTGCCGAAGGCGTATAGTTTACACCATCATTTATACCGGTAGCTGTTGTCCAGCTTGTACCATTATTGATCGATGACTGCCACAGGTAATTATAGATTCCGTTTCCTCCGGTAGCTGCGCTTCCTGTCAATACGGCAGGCTGTTGTCCGGCGCATATACTCTGATCATCGCTGATGGTACCGGCAAACAGTTCATCCTGTACCAGTATGCTGACTTCAGGAGTAACCGCAACATTACAAGGCAATGGTAGCGATGGATCGGTAACCCGCTTACGTATCAGCACCGGGCTGGTCAAGGGTTGAGTGAACACATAATTATCTCCCGACTGCCCGGCAATCGTTGTCCAGTTCAAGCCATTATCTGTAGATTGTTCCCAGGTAATTACCGCATTAGCAGTAATTCCGTCAGGAGTCGTCAACATATTCAGCGCTGCGGGAATCGTATTGTAACAGATTGTCTGATCAGCACCAATCGTACCGGCAGCAATACCGGCATTGACTGTTATCTCCAGTATATTGGTCGGTTGGGCTTCACATCCGGAAGACCCGTCCAGTCTTCTGTAATATACCGTTGTAGTCATCTGAGAAGAAGGCGGATTGTACGTAGCCGATGTAGCACCAGGTATCGATGTCCATCCTGTTGATCCATCCGCAGAGTATTGCCATTGATAGGTATAGCTTCCATCCCCTCCGGCAGGCGCTGTAAGCTCAGTCATCGGAGCAGGCAGCGTATTTCCACTACAGATTGTAGCCTCTCCAGAGATAGTTCCGGGAGTAACCACCGGCAATACTGTAACCGTAACCTGATTGGTCGTTACATCCGGACAGACTCCCGACAAATCGATTCGACGGTAATGCGTCGTTGAGTTTAGCGTACCCGGAGCATAATCTTCCGAGGTGGCTCCCGATATCACAGTCCAGGTAGTACCATCAGCAGATTGCTCCCACTGGTAGGTATACGTTCCGGTACCGCCCGTTGGCGTTGTCACTCCTTCTATAAGTGATGCAGCACTGCCAGAGCAGATCGTTTCATCACTACCAATAGTACCGGCAACAACTGGCTCCTCTACCGTTACTGTAATAGCATTCGTTTCCACACCCGGACAGACTCCGGACATATCCATACGGCGATAATGCATGGTGGATGTCAATGTACCAGGTGCATAGTCTTCTGAAGTTGCTCCGGATATCACAGTCCAGGTAGTACCATCAGCAGATTGCTCCCACTGGTAGGTATACGTTCCGGTACCGCCCGTTGGCACTGTCACTCCTTCGATAAGTGATGCAGCTGTACCGGAGCATATTGTCTCGTCACTGCCGATCGTACCGGCAACAACTGGCGCCTCAATAGTTATAATAACCGCATTCGTCGTCACTTCCGGACAGACTCCGGACAAATCGTTTCTTCGAAAATGTGTCGTTGATGTCAATGTGCCGGGAGCATAGTCTACTGAGGTTGCTCCCGATATTTCCGTCCAGGTAGTACCGTCAACAGATTGCTCCCACTGGTATGTATACGTTCCGGTACCGCCAGTCGGTGCCGTTACTCCTTCAATAAGTGATGCTATACTGCCAGAACAGATCGTCTCATCACTGCCAATCGTACCGGCAACAACTGGCGCCTCTATGGTTATAGTAACCATATTCGTCATCACATCCGGACACACTCCGGACAAGTCGATTCGACGGTAGTGCATAGTCGATGTAAGTGTTCCCGGAGCATAATCTTCCGAGGTCTCCCCGGATATATCAGTCCAGTTCGTTCCATCAGCAGATTGCTCCCACTGGTATGTATAAATTCCGGTTCCGCCGGTTGGCACTGTTACTCCCTCAATTAGAGATGCCACACTACCAGAACATATTGTCTCATCACTACCAATGGTGCCGGCAACAACTGGCTCTTCTACCGTTACTGTTATAGCATTGGTTGCTATACCCGGACAAGCTCCCGACAAATCAATTCTGCGATAGTGCATGGTTGACGTCAATGCTCCGGGTGCATAGTCTTCTGAAGTTGCTCCCGATATCACAGCCCAGGTAGTACCATCAGCAGATTGTTCCCACTGGTACGTATAGGTTCCGGTACCGCCAGTCGGCGCCGTTACTCCTTCGATAAGTGATGCTGTACTGCCGGAGCAGATGGTTTCATCGCTGCCGATTGTACCGGCAACAACTGGATCTTCAATAGTTATAGTAACGGCATTCGTCGCTACTCCCGGACAGACTCCCGACGAATCAATACGACGGTAATGCATGGTTGACGTCAATGCTCCGGGTGCATAATCTTCTGAGGTCGCCCCCGATATTTCTGCCCAGTTCGTTCCGTCAACGGATTGCTCCCACTTATAATAATAGGTGCCGGTACCGCCGGTCGGAGCAGTTGCTCCTTCGATAAGTGATGCCGAAGCTCCGGAACAAATCGTTTCATCGCTGCCAATTGTACCAGCAACGACAGGGGCTTCAATAGTTATAGTAACCGCATTCGTCGCTACTCCCGGACAGACACCGGATGAGTCAATACGACGGTAATGCATCGTAGATGTCAATACTCCGGGAGCGTAATCCTCCATGGTTGCTCCCGATATTTCTGTCCAAGTGGTACCGTCAACGGATTGTTCCCATTTATAATAATAGGTTCCGGTTCCGGAAGTCGGTGCTGTTACTCCTTCTATAAGTGATGCCGTACTGCCGGAGCAGATGGTTTCATCGCTACCAATTGTACCGGCAACAACTGGCGCTTCAATAGTTATAGTAACCGCATTCGTTGTTACCCCAAGGCAAACACCGGATGAATCAATTCTGCGATAGTGCATCGTAGATGTCAGTACACCCGGAGCATAATCTTCTAAAGTCGCTCCCGATATTTCTGCCCAGGTGGTACCATCAATGGATTGTTCCCACTTATAATAATACGTGCCGGTACCGCCGGTTGGCACTGTCGCTCCTTCTATAAGTGATGCTGTACTGCCGGAGCAGATGGTTTCATCACTACCGATCGTACCGGCAACAACTGGCGCCTCAATAGTTATAGTAACCGCATTCGTCGCTATTCCCGGACAGACTCCGGATGAATCAATACGACGGTAATGCATGGTCGATGTCAATGCTCCGGGAGCATAATCTTCCGAGGTCGCTCCTGATATTGCAGTCCAGGTCGTACCGTCAACAGATTGCTCCCATTTATAATAATACGTACCGGTTCCGGAAGTCGGTGCTGTCACTCCTTCTATAAGCGATGCCGTACTGCCAGAACAGATGGTTTCATCACTACCGATCGTACCGGCAACAACTGGCGCTTCAATAGTTATGGTAACCGCATTCGTCGCCATTCCCGGACAGACTCCGGATGAATCAATTCTGCGATAGTGCATGGTTGACGTCAATGCTCCCGGAGCATAATCTTCCGAGGTTGCTCCCGATATTACAGTCCAGGTTGTCCCGTCAAGAGATTGTTCCCACTTATAATAATAGGTGCCGGTTCCGCCGGTTGGCGCTGTTGCTCCCTCGATAAGTGATGCTGTACTGCCAGCGCAGATTGTCTCGTCACTACCAATGGTACCGGCGATAACCGGATCTTCAATGGTTATAGTGACCATATTGGTTACTACCCCTGGACAGACTCCCGACGAATCAATACGACGGTAATGCATAGTCGATGGCAATGCTCCGGGAGCGTAATCTTCCGAGGTTGCTCCCGATATTGCAGTCCAGGTTGTCCCATCAACAGATTGCTCCCATTTATAATAATACGTACCGGTACCGCCGGTCGGTGCTGTTGCTCCTTCGATAAGCGATGCCGTACTGCCAGCACAGATGGTTTCATCACTACCGATCGTACCGGCAACAACAGGAAGAGATACAATCAATTCCAGCGTATCATCTGCAAAGCAGGCACTACTTCCTGTAGTTCCATCTTCAATACGCAATATATATTGGCCTGCATCGGCTCCTGTTATCGCATTCAGATTGTATACAAGTGTTCCACTCAGAGGACTCGAAGCCAGTGCAAGGGGGCCTTGCAAGGTATCTATTACAGAACCAGTCTTCTTGATCCAGGTATAGGTATACCCATTCAAAGGACCTGAAGCCAGTTCATAATCGGCACTTAAGGTAAGATTTGATCCTGCACACACTAAGGTATCCTTATCGAATGCCGGATTTATATCAACTGATACCGGAGGCGCGCAGGGACAATGTTCTACATCCGGCACTGTAAGCAGAAAACGTCCACAGCTGAATTTCGACTTATAATCGAACTTAATATCATAAGTAGAACCAAAGTTATTACTCGTTGGATTATTGCCATAATCCGTAGTTCTGCGCAAATCAATAATCTGCTCATCCGGTACATTATCGGTCACAGGAAGACCTCCGCAATTAAGAATCGTCCCTGCACGATCTCCCCCGGACAAACGGATCCAGTAGCGGGTCCCTTCCGGAGAACCTGTCAGGGTAAACCCGGAAGGAAGGGAATAAGTAACTTCGACAGGCGTATTCTGATCCGCGATCGTATACGTCACTCCGACATTATCTTCCCTGTAAATAGTATTGGAAGGTCCACCATTTGAACTGTTTCTACTCGGATCATTGGTATATACCTGAAGTCTGGTAGTTTTATTGCCGGAGCTGTATCCCTGAGCCATAAATTTCAGCTCGGTAAGTGTAATATCCCGATATACCACAATTTCCTGATGGTATTTATCCACATTATCGTAGTTGTACGAGCAGGCAGGCTTTGCTCCTACCATGCCACTATATGTCCTTTTGTCTTCTACCCAGATCCGATAATCAGAACCTGATTTGGTCAGATTAGCAACATCTGTGCAAAACGGATTTTGCCCTCCGGCACTGCTCAGCATACTTCCTCCCGTCTCAGACGCATACCATTCAAAAGCTGTATTATCTATGGCAACTGAACCCGTAGTATCAATCGTAAAGCACGCCGTTCCCCCGCAGACATTGGCATCTGCCAGTGTTGGAGCAATTCCCAGACACGGATTACATACCGGCGTGGTAGCTGTAGCAGTTTTAATAATTCCTGTTATGGGCGACAATGAAAAGTCATCAAGAACAAAATCGTTACCTCCACCATTGGATCCCCGCATATCTTTCAGATACAGCGTAAAAGTTCCGGTAGAAGGTGCTGTCCATATAGCAGTACGCTGATGCCAGAGATTATTCTTTGGCAATTCGAAGTCTGTCAGCAAAGGATCCGTAGCCGAATTGGGGGCACCAGAGGTTATGGAAACACCAATCCAGCCGGTAGGCGTATTATTATTGGGGTTATTCTGATAGTCAATATGCTGGTTAGCAGCCCAGCCAGAAAACAAAAATTGTTTCCCGGCTTCTGCTTCAAAAGTCCAGGCAATAATTTTCTGGCCAACAGGGCCTTTCGCATCGGCCGAAAACATTCTGCTGCCACCAACAGGCGGTGTCAGATTGAGCCATGCTCCGTTTCCGGCATTGGTATTGGCTGATACCACATAGGAATTGTGCGCACCGGAAGGCATGCTGGTTACATAGGAATAATATTCCGGAGATCCTGATATAAAGCCTACATTGCCCGACTCAAAGTCACCATTATCCAGTACATTTCCGGCAACGAGAAACGCATATGCCGTATACGTTTCCGATTCTGTTGATTTGACTCGCAAAGGATTGTCCGTGCCAACGACCTCTCCCGCTTCATTTTCCCAACGGTCAAAAACCAATCCACCGGTAAGGGTTGCAGTCAGCTCGCTCAGTGTATCATCAATACAGGCACTGGCAGATGCAGTTATCGAAGAGCAATCCGTTACAGGTCCAATGGCTATTTCATCTGTCTGAACTGAAAATCCGCCAAAAGCTATATTATCAAGCCCATAATCATAACCTCTTGGTTCGTTGGCAGGTGTAATCTGCCGGATTTCAAGAGTTGCCTGAGTTTCCGAAGAACCGGCTGTCCAGGTGAATGTGTGATTAATCCATTTTCCAACAGCATCCAAACCGCCATTCGCTTCAAAGTCCGTACTTGCCGTACCCTGAAGCACTCCATTAATATAGATCTCCAGAACAACATTTCTCCAGGGCGCTGTGGGAGTGTTCCCATATCCCTGAGCCATATTATCGGAAACGATATACGACACAGAAGTCATGTCAAAGGAAAAAACATATTCTTTTCCAGCCGTTACCGATACATTTTGCCCCCATATCAAAGGTTTGGAAGTCGCATTAGCCGTACCATTGATCAGCAAAAACCTTCCGGGATTACCCTTAACGGTTGGACGCTGATTACTGAGATCCCAGTCAGAATTGGACCAGGCTCCGCTATTCAGCGCATCTGCCGTAACTGTATATGAACCGTCCGTACCGGTCGGATTGCTGGCATAGGGCATTTCAGTAGGAATCGACTGATCAAGAGTCGCATTTTCAAAATCGCCGTTTAAGATGAGATTGCCGGTTATTATCTCCCCGGTCAGTGTGATCGTGGTACTACCCACTTCTGTTGCTGTATAAGTCGTTGATGCTCCGGTAGCAGGACTAAGCGAACCTCTTCCCGCAGACCAGGTAAGATTATTCGATCCGGTACCTGACAACACCCATTGATCTCCGATACATAAGGGATTATTGGAAGGAGCTGAAACTATTGATGCAAAAATCCTGCGTTCATGCAATATCAGGCTTCTGGATGCATAACAGCTTGGATTATCAAGATCTGTCTGGTTTCTTACCTCCCGGACTTCCCAGGTTCCGGTCTGATTGGTCGAATAGGTCATGCTGCCAATACCACTGGCCGCCGGAACAAATGTTCCATTATGATACCAGGCAAAATAGCTGGCAGGATCACCTGAACCAACAATCAGCGTGGCATTTTCAGAACCATTATGCACAATCGCACTTTTGTCGGAATTAAACGATAGAAGCTCCAGGCTCGCAGGTGGCTGACAGCAACCGGTTGTCTGTTTCATTGCCGCAGGCGTATTAACCGGAGCACAGGTCACTGTAAAATCCCAATCATATATGACTGAGTAATTTGCGCCTGAAGCATTCGCAGAGGCAGCCCCGATAGTCAAAGGCCCTTTTACTTCCGCCGCAGGCTGCTGGGGTGAATATAGCAAACCATCAACAGAGGCACCGCTGCCACCTGTAGGGTTGATATTGATTGTAAGCACATGATTTCCTGCAGCAAGTGTCAGATCAACAGGAATTTCAATTATGTAGTGATTTCCGCTTATCTGAGTTGCTGACAATGTCGAAAAAGAATAAATCGCAGAACCCGTTGCTCCGGCCATTACCTGAATTTTATACTGTTTGCCGGGAGTATTCAGAATTACCGGTACTTTGACCGAGTTCAGCCTCACTGATTCAGACAGGGAAAAATCCATACCGAAAGTTCCCGAACCGTTTGAGAATGCGGGCACAGGTGTGGGCAAGTCGACCGCGTTATACCTTACCCTTTTTACATAGGTAAAAGCTATTCCGGCAGCAGGATTAGCCAGATCTGCTTCCCGGATCCGAAAAGGAGAATAAAACTCCGGTATAGTTAATGAATCAAGCTGAACAGAGCCCGGCTTGATAATATGGCCGTTGGCATCCAGATCAGCCGGGGTATATGTTGCTCCATTATAATTGTACCAGGTATAGCTGGCATTAGGAGTTGGATTATCAAACTCCCATTTTGCAAAGGTATTTTCGCACCAATCGGTTACCGTAATATCTTCCGGACCGCATTGAGCATAGGAGTTATTGTATATAACTCCCGACACTACCCATACCAGCAAAAGTATTATTCTGCCATACATAAGCATTAGGATCTAGTTTTAATCAGAAACAAGTATATCAACTTCTTATCAGTAGCAGATTCCCGGCAAAACAAGATTTTCAATAACATCTGTTTTTACCTGATAATCCATCTGTTAAAATTGAAACGCAACCGCTTAAGGGAATACAGGGGAAAAGGCCACGTTATAATACTAAATAGTATTTGCCGGTCTGTTTTTTTTATTATCTAACAGAAATCCGGTATAATTATTTTAATAGAATACGGCCTCTTTCAAAAAATAGTTATGTTTTTAGTATATATAATTCTATTTTTCGAGGAACAGGCTAATTATAACAACAAGACTACACCAAGACAGGTACCAGTTTCCCGTATTAAAATTTTGAGTTGCTATTTCATGATATGATATCTATTTTTGCAAATAAAAACCCATTTGATAGCTACCTCCCGCCTGTAATATGATCCTTACTCTCTTGGGGACTTCAATAACGAAATAAATAATCTAACTGATTTATTAACCGTTCACACAGGATTAGCTACAACACCCATGCAACGAACAAACATAATTATATTACAAAACAACTATCATGAGACGCTTACTTTTGACAGTATTCCTGAGTTTATGGCTGGCTGCAAGTGCAGGCCAGGCAGCAAATCTTCCGGAAGGATTTATAGAACAGGTAATACTTGAAAACATTGACCCCGTCAGTCTTGCCATTACTCCCGACGGACGGGTTCTGGTTGCGGAGAAAAACGGAGTAATCAAGGTTATTTATGAAGGAGTTTTACAACCTGATCCTTTCCTGCAGGTCAATGCTGACAATTATAATGAGCGAGGACTGCAGAATATCATTCTGGATCCGGATTTTGACTTCAACAACTATCTGTATGTATTTTATACAACCACAAGTGGTTATAACAGAGTTTCCCGTTTTACTGCGAGTGGCAATTTTGCACTGCCTGTTAGCGAATTAGTCCTCTTCGAAAGCGATCATATCAATAATGGTTCCGTTCACAACGGCGGGGCTATGGCCATCAGCGCTGGTAAGCTGTATATAGCTGTTGGAGAAGTTGGTTATGCTGAGAACTCGGGTAACATGAATAATACGCTCGGGAAAGTTATGCGAATCAATCTTGATGGTTCTATTCCTGAAGATAATCCTTATTACAATACATTAAGCGGATCAAACAGAGCAATCTATGCCTACGGGTTCCGGAACCCTTTTTCTATGGATGTGCATCCGGTGACCGGACAAATACTTATTAATGACGTAGGCGGAGGTGATTATGAAGAAGTCAACCTGCTAAAACCGGGAAGAAACTATGGCTGGCCAACAATTGAAGGCTATCCTCAATCCTGGCAGACAGAACCGGAAGACCATGAACACCCTTTCTATGCGTACAGACATGACCAGGGAAGGTGCGCTATAGTTGGGGCTGCATTTTATACACCATCAGAACTACATGCTTTCCCCGAAGAATACTGGGGGAAATATTTTTTTGCAGACTATTGCAGTGGTGAGCTTTTCTATTTAGACCCTGCAGACGGTTCCGTACAAACATTTGGTACAAACTTCAATCGATTTGTTGCCCTTCGTGTTACTAACGATGGCCAGCTATATTACCTGCAAAGGGCAGGTATCGGAGATGGTTCAGTTGGAGATAATACATCAACTAATCAAGGCTCCCTTGTACGAATAAGTTATAATGGAAGCGGAGCACCATTTATCTCCAGGCAGCCTCAAAACCAGATAGTCGCAGTAGGAGAAAATGCAGAATTCGTGGTATTTGGGGCTGGCAAAGCACCTTTACATTTTGAATGGAAAATGAACGGAGTGGTTGTTGGAGGAGACTCCTCCCGACTGGTAATCAATAATACGGATCTTTCCATGAACAATGCTAGCATTACGGTTACTATCAGCAATGAAACAGAAAGCATTACTTCCATACCTGCCACACTTACCGTAGTTAATAATACCAGGCCTGTTCCTCATATTGAGATACCTACCGGCATTGATACGTATACAGCCGGAAGCATCATTCACATAAAAGGAAGCGCTTCTGATGCCGAAGATGGCGAACTGGATAATACACAGCTGGTATGGAGCATCGATTTTCACCATGACACGCACACACACCCCGCAATGCTGCCCGCCTCCGGCAATGAGCTGACTTATGAAATTCCCAGAATTGGCGAAACATCCGACAATGTCTGGTACAGGGTTTATTTGAAGGCAACAGACAGCCGTGGCTTCTCGCAAACTACTCATGTCGATGTCTTTCCTGAAAAATCAACTTTCAATATTACTACTATACCGACAGGAGCACCTGTAAAGCTCGAAGGTAAGGAGGTACTCAAGGATACAACTGTTACAAGTGTTGTTGGAATTACACGTGTTCTAAATGTGGACAGATACGCGATCAAAGGTGACTATTTATACACATTTGAAAATTGGGGTAAACCCACTCTGCGCACTCCTATATATATGTTTAACGTCTCTCCCAATGACACAACATATACTGCTCATTTTTCAATGAAATCGCTAGGATCAGGCGACGGGCTAAACACGTATTACTATAATGATGAATACAAATTTTATAGCAATCAGCCGGATATTACTACAAAAGGAAATGTAAGCTTTAACTGGGGAGTCGGAAGCCCGGAAAATATGCCGGAAGATAAGTTTTATGTACGATTTGAAGGCTGGATTCTTCCTATAACCAGCGGTGAATACACATTTTATACATCTTCCGATGATGGTGTAAGGCTTTGGGTAGATGGAGAATTGCTGGTCGATGACTGGCGAGACAACGCCGTTAGAGAAAATTTCGGAAAAATACACATGGAGCAAGGGCTTCAGTATCCTATAACCCTCGAGTTTTATGAAAACGAAGGTGACGCAGTAATAGAACTTTACTGGAGCTCTGAATATTTGCGCAAAGAAATTATTCCGGTACGTCAGTTATATTCCAGCGAAACCATTACTTCTGTTAACCTTACTGGTGCTGACTTATTGAATATATATCCGAATCCATGCGGAGATCTGCTGAATATTGAAGAACGCGAAAATCCATGGACCCACGTTGCAATTAAAAACTATGCGGGAATCTCAGTAGCAGAGTACAGCGGAAATGAGCTGAAAGCTTCTCTCAATGTTTCACATCTGCATACCGGCTTTTATATCGTTGAAGCCCGGAACGAACACGAGACAGTCCGGAAAAAAGTCTTCAAAAAATAAACTTTCAAAACGCTTTCCCAATATGAGGAAAGCGTTTTGGCTTTATGAGCCATATAATTCCGTAAAGCTTTTCGCAAAAAAGCATTCAAGTTTCATTAAAATTTATCATTTTTGCCGCATTACTATTTTGCTCGAATCAAAATGAAGAAATTTCCATATACAGAGAAAGTTGATACCCGTTCGGGCTTTGGTGCCGGACTTTTGGAAGTTGGAAAATCCAATCCGGATGTTGTGGCATTATGCGCAGACCTTACCGGCTCTCTGAAAATGAACGCTTTTGAAAAAGAGTTCCCGGACAGATTCTATCAGGTAGGAATTGCCGAAGCCAACATGATGGGACTTGCAGCCGGCATGACTATCGGGGGAAAAATACCCTATACAGGAACATTTGCCAATTTCTCTACCGGACGTGTTTTTGATCAGATTCGTCAGTCAATTGCCTATTCCGGAAAAAACGTGAAGATATGCGCATCTCATGCCGGACTGACTCTTGGGGAGGACGGAGCGACCCACCAGATCCTGGAAGACATCGGAATGATGAAAATGCTGCCACATATGGTTGTCATTAATCCATGCGACTACAATCAGACAAAAGCAGCAACAATAGCTATTGCAGATTACGTTGGCCCGGTTTATCTTCGTTTCGGACGTCCTGCCATTCCAAACTTCACCCCTGCGGATCAGAAATTTGAAATCGGAAAAGCACTTTTACTCAATGAAGGTGCCGATGTAACCATTTTCGCAACCGGACACCTTGTCTGGGAAGCAATTAAAGCCGGAGAAATTCTGGAAGAAAAAGGAATCAGCGCTGAAATCATCAATATACACACAATAAAACCGCTGGATGATGAAGCCATTCTTGCTTCCGCAGCCAAAACCAAATGTGTTGTTACAGCAGAAGAGCATCAGATGCTGGGAGGACTTGGCGAAAGCATTGCCGGTCTGCTTGGACGAAACCTGCCTGTACCGGTTGAAATGGTCGCTGTTAACGATTCTTTCGGCGAAAGCGGAAAACCTGATCTGCTTATGAAAAAATACGGTCTGACTGCCGAAAACATTGTTGAATCCTCATTAAAAGCTATTCAGAGAAGAAAGTAATTCTCAACATTGCTATTTTATAAAACCTTAAGGGGCGATTGACAACAATTTACCTTTAAGGTTTTTTGTTTAATTCCGCTGCTATCAATCCAGACAAACATGCACCTCCGCCAACTATTCCTAAATCACGTAGCACAGACATCCGATACGCCGCTCATGCTCGAAATCGAAAAAGCCGAAGGTGTATATATGTACGACAAACAGGGTAACAAGATTATTGATCTGATATCCGGGATCGGTGTAAGCAATGTAGGGCACAGACATCCCAAAGTTATGGATGCTATTTATGAACAGACCCAAAAGTACCTTCACCTCATGGTATATGGAGAATTTGTGCAGAGTCCGCAGGTAAAGCTGGCAACAGCCCTATGCGAAACACTCCCGGCACCTTTGTCTTCCGTATACTTTGTCAACTCCGGCAGTGAAGCTGTAGAAGGAGCAATTAAGCTTGCCAAACGTTATACAGGTCGACCTGAGATTATTTCCTTTCACAATGCATATCACGGATCGACCCAGGGAGCCTTGTCGGTAAATGGCAGCGAATCCTTTAAACGCAGCTTTCGCCCTCTTATACCTTGCGTCCGTCATCTGAGGTTCGGCAATATGGAAGACCTGCACCAGATAAGTACCCAAACCGCTGCTGTGATTATCGAGACCATACAGGGAGAAGCTGGTGTCCGCGTACCTCATCCGGAATATCTCCCGGCACTTGCCAGCATATGCAGGGATAATGGCGCTCTTCTGATAATTGATGAAATTCAGACTGGTTTTGGACGTACAGGAACGTTTTGGGCATTTGAGCACTACAATATCGTGCCGGATATACTCGTTGCCGCCAAAGGCATGGGAGGCGGTATGCCCATCGGAGCATTTATCAGCTCAAAAGAAATAATGCAAGCCCTTACAGTCAATCCTGTACTTGGACATATCTCTACTTTTGGCGGACACCCCTTAAGCTGCGCAGCTTCTCTCGCTACCCTCAGAGTCATACAGGAAGAAAATCTGTTGAATGATATAGAGGAAAAAGAAAAGCTTTTCAGAGAGCTTCTTCAGCACCCGGCAATAAAATCCGTTCGCTCTAAAGGATTGATGATGGCTGTAGAGTTTGAATCATATGCCGTCCTGAAGCCTGTTATTGACACAGCAATTGAACTGGGTATTCTGACCGACTGGTTTCTTTTCTGTGACAGTGCCATGCGTATCGCTCCGCCCCTGACTATCAGCAAAGATGAGATCAGAGAAGCCTGCAGCAAGCTGGTTCAGGCAATCGAAAAGCATCAGTAAACATTATTTCATTAAAATAATTTCTTTGTTATAACCGCTCTACATGAAAGCAATTATTTTATTATTGTTAGTAGTCTTTATAGCAGGATGCCGTAAATTTCCTCCCCGATCAGTCGAATCATCGGCTGATACCTCAGCTGCTCCGATAGAAAACAAGGCATCCTTTTCTTTCAGCGAAGCAACCGTTTCTGAAAAAAAAGGACGAAGTGATGAAGTATACGAGGTAATACAAATCCTTAAGGAAAACTCCCTGCTTGGCAGCGAGATTGCTGATTCCATACAATATCTTACTAATCAGAACCGGCTGGAAAGCAACTTTGCCATTGTCAGGCATATGCCCCAGGCAATCTTGTTTCGCACAGATACACTATCCCAGACTTTTCCTTACTATTATAATCTGCTTATCGATACACTTCTGAAACAGGCAGGACAAACAAACTACGTATTGAGTGTAAATCCCGTACAAGAAAAGCTCAGTACTGAGAATCCTCCTGCAGCAATTATCGAAATCTCCCAAAACTCCAAAAACTACTTTCAGGAAATCCGGCTGGACTCCGGGCTTGGAATAGTGGACGAAAGTTTTTACAGAATCGTCAATCAGATACTCAGCACGCAAAACCATCCTGAAAGATATTATCTGATCCGTAAAATCATGGAGTACGAGCATGAGAATAGTTTTTATTATGGTACGGATAATAAAGAATATGCACTTATACAGCTCAATCAACAGGTTGCCTTATTAATACATTCGTTTCCCAATGTACTTAACCTGAGTGTTGAAGATCACCGTCAGCCACTTGACAACGGAACATTGAAGTCCATAATCAGTCTGCTGGATTCAGCAGCATTCTATCCGCCCGGTACTGAGAAAGCAAAAGAATATTCCAGACTGAAAAAGGAAAATCTTTATGATGTTCGCGATATTTTCTTTCACAGCCCGGTACTGAGAAAATGTTTTCCTCCCTTTTCTTCTGATTTTTACCTGAGCTATACAGACATTCTTAACTCATTAAAGGAACATTCTGGTGGATCCATTGCTTTTTCTCCGCATCGGGTAATTGCTGTATCTGATACGGAAACAGAAGTAAGCATTAAAGTCAACAATAATGTATATACCTCCACGTTAGAAAACGGCTATGACCGTATCAATATCGAAGGACTTCTGCAGCTCATCAATACTGCACTAAACAGAGAGCAGGCGGATGGCAATTTTTATCTGCTGAATAATAAAACCAGCGATTACTGCTATATCTTTATGACAGGTAAGCAAGTGGATCTGGTCAATCAGCTACTGGAATAATAATCTGTTAAAGACTTGAAAAAACATCCTAATCTCCGTCATATTGAGAAAGCCGTACGCTTTCTGGATTCAAAGTTCAAAATTCCCGGAACACCATTCCGTTTTGGTCTGGATCCGGTAATAGGCCTCATTCCATTTGCCGGAGATATAATCACCCTGCTAATACAAGGAATGCTTGCTACCGAGATGCTGCGCTGCGGCGCAAGTGGCAGAGTTGCGGCCCGCATGTTTATCAATATACTCATGGATACTCTTCTGGGTAGTGTTCCCGTAGCTGGTGCACTGATTGATATCTTTTTCAAAGCCAACACACGCAATCTTAAGCTTCTGAAGGAGCACTATGAAGAAGGCAAGCATAAAGGAAGCGCCACCAAAGTCATCGTTCTATTTATCTCGGCTATTGCCGGACTATTACTTATTGTAACGATTGGCTTTGTCATGCTTATCCGGTGGATTTATCTTCTGATCTCCGGCTAGACAGATAGTAAAATAAAAAGCCTCTCCTTTCAAAAAACGGGAGAGGCATAAAAAAATATTACAAATACAGGTGGGTATTTGTATTTAATACGTTTTCATATGTATAAAGTAACCCTTCCGGAATCATTTTTTTCAAAAAAGTTACAACTGTTTATTCCGGACACTTTTAAAATTGACTATCAACAAGCTTCAAAGACTGTTTTCTCAATTTGCCCGTTTACCCGAATACGATAATCAGAAACAGTATAAAAAAAATCATAACCAGATACATGATCAGATCTACGACAAAATACTCTTTGTATTTCTTATAAAAATCCCTGATTCCTTTAAACATACAATAAAAATTTAAACTCAGTTAATGAATTGTATCATGCAGACAAGCTATAGCCGCGATTAAATATAGCAAAAAGACTGCTGCTGAATCTGAATTTTTATACCAGATTACCTACATCTGTTCATCCAGCCTGTCTGATACAAATACACCGGCACAAGGAACTAAAAAAACGGGCGTTGTATTTTTACTGTATGCTTAACTTCAATCTGACCCGTCTGCTTGATTATCTTATCCTGAGCTTTGTAGCTGCCGCTGTCCTTTGCCTTGGACATCCCTTTACAGCTGCTACTATGATCATGCTATATGTAACCGTATATGCATTCATTATTGACAGTGATCAGGCCTGACCAGTCCTCAATACATTAATGCTCACCTGTACGATCATTTTATAATGACCGGAGCTTCTTATTTCCGATACCTGCTTGAATTTATGAGAAAGCTTAGCTATTTTTCGCAGTTCCGGAGCAATCACCAATTCAAGACAGAAGCATCATGATAAATCAAGACTTTTTTGAGCATTTTCTGATCAGAAATACATATCCTAAAGCATATACGGATTTTCTTGAATTCTATGAGCAGAATAATATAGCAGACGCAACAACGCTACCGATCGGACAGCTTTCGTTTCCCTTCCAGGCCGGCTGGTTTATCGCCTATTTTGAGCAGAACGCCGTAACAATAAATCTGATGGATCTGACCCTGGAAGGATTATTTGACATTCTGCCTGAATGCTTCCGCAACATGGAGCATGTGCTTTCTCATTATTCCTGATATATTTTTTGAACCATTTGTCAAATGTTTACTGTTACAGGCTAAGTTAAAGACTACTTCAACAGCTAAACAAGGACTTATTTAATGGGACTTTTCAACTTCGGCAACAACGGTCTGGCCATTGATCTTGGCACTGCCAATACACTTATTATCCAAAACGACACAATCATTCTCAATGAACCTTCAATCATTGCCGTCAACAGTCTCACCGGCGATCTGGTTGCATTCGGGAAAAAAGCACTGCTCATGCACGAAAAAACACATGAGTCAATCAAAACAATACGCCCGCTGAAAGATGGTGTTATTTCCAACTTTCACGCATGCGAGCAGATGCTCAGAGGTATGATCAAAACGGTCAATCAGGGTAAAAACTTCCTGATGAAAAGCATCGAGAAGATGGTCATTTGTATACCATTCAGCTCGACAGAAGTAGAAAAAAGAGCCGTGCGTGACTCTGCCGAACATGCCGGCGCCAAAGAACTTTTTATGATTCACGAGCCTATTGCGGCTGCCCTGGGACTTGGCCTTAATGTCAAAGAAGCTGAGGGATCGATGGTGATTGATATTGGTGGAGGCACTACAGAAATAGCGGTTATCTCACTTGGCGGAGTAGTATGTAATCAGTCTTTGAAAATGGCCGGTGACGCACTCAATAACGAGCTGGTACACTTTATGCGCAGGGAACATAATCTTACGATTGGTGAACGTACGGCAGAACGCATAAAAATCGAAGTAGGCGCAGCTTCTACAGACCTGGAAAACCCGCCTTCCGATATGGAAGTGATAGGAAGAGACATGCTCACAGGCCTGCCTAAATCAATCAGAATAAGCTATGGTGAGGTGGCAGAAGCGCTGGATAAATCTGTTTCTATGATCGAAGACGCAGTGGTAAAAACTCTGGAAAACTGTCCGCCGGAACTAGCCAGTGATATTTACGAAAGGGGCATATGTCTGACTGGTGGCGGAAGTGGCCTCAGAGGCCTGGATAAGCGTATAGAAAAGAGGACCAGACTGAAAGTTCTGACTACTGAAAGCAATCTGACTTCTGTTATTAACGGAGCCGGATTATCACTCAAAACATTACCCACGATGAAGCATATGCTGATTCGATAACTCAAAAGCCCGGAACAGATCCGGGCTTTTCGTTTCATTTTTCACCTGTTGGTTGCTCTCTTTCTTTTTTAAAAGATGGTACTCATCTTAAACATCGGCAGATACATCGCAATCAGAATAACTCCAACAATCAGCCCCAGGAAAATCATCATAATCGGTTCTATAACCGTAGCCAGAACCTTGGACTGATGATCCACTTCCTCCGAATACTGAAGGTTTATTTTTTCAAAAAACTCATCCAGACGGTTAACCTCTTCCCCCACTTTTATAAATGATACCAGACGACGCGGATATATCGGAAAAGCGGATAAAGCTTTGTGCAATGACTCTCCCCTCAATATTTGCTGCTCAATGGATTCAATAGAGTTTTCAATAGGATAGTAGCCGATCATCCGTCTGACTAAGCCCAAAGCTCTGAGAAGAGGAATTTTGGAGCTTATGAGCAGCTGCATGGTATGACAGAAACGCGCCAGATAGATCTTCCGGATCAGCTCACCAAGAACTGGTATGCGTAAAAGCAGCTCACTGGTAAATTTTCTAAATCCCTCATTCTTCCGGATAGAATATATCCAGATACCGAGTACCATACCAACCAGTACAAAAGGCCAGAAAAGCTTTCCTGCCAGATTGGACGCATCAATAACAAGCTCCGTGATAAAAGGCAATTGTCCCCCAAATCTCAAAAACACGTCACTGAACATGGGCACAATCACATTGAGCATAAATGCCAGTACTGCAACAGAGGTACAAAGCACAATCAGCGGATACGTAAGCGCGCTCACAGCCTGACGCTTTTGTTTTATTTTATTCTTGAAAAAGGCTGACAGCTCTTCCATTATAATCGCTACTCTGCCGGTCTCCTCTCCGATCTGTATGCTGAAAACCTCATAATCCGAAAAAAGACCGGTATTTTTAAGAGTTTCCGACAAAGATCTCCCTTTGACGACTTCTTCTTTAATAGAAATAATAAGCTCTTTATCCTTCTGTTTCACCTGATCTTCGGCAATCAGCTCAAGCGCATTCTTTATATCAATACCGGCAGACAGCAAAATTGAAAGTTCCATATAAAAAGACTCCTTCTTTTTGTCGGGATATGCCGGACCAAAAAGCTTGATATCCGCATTAAGAATATCGGACAAAGATTTTCCGGATGCTGTACTTTTTCCGGACGCTTTATTTGAAATATCGATTCCTGCCATGAGCTTGTTTACGGATCAATTTTATCCTTATAATTGATATATATATTGGCGCCATAGGGCTTTTGATAAACCGCATTGATCATTTCCTTCTCCTTCATCATATCAATCCCGATCCGATCCACCACTACCTCTGGTCTGTTCAGGCAGTCTGTACTACCGAAAGTCAGCGACTGCAACCGGGAATGAATGTAAAATGTATCAGCCTCGACACCCGGTCTGTATCGCAGCACCATATCTTCCTGCCACTCGTACCGGATACGCTTTTCATCAAAGTTCTGCAAGGTAATACCGGATATTGCAGAAAATACGACCTCCGCTTTGTCCAGATCCCGCTTAAATATCCGGTCAAAAAGAACAAACTGATAATTTGCATCATTGGTCCTCAGATAACGATGATACAGACGGTTAAAAATATCCATACTGTTGTAGGCAATACTGACAACTACCGCACTGATCAGCATTGCTACTGTCAGCTCCATCACTGTCAGGGCTTTTAAACGTATATGCATCAATCTATTCATCCTGAGAAAAAAGCGAATATGTTATACCCAGAACCCGCTCGTCCGGTCCCACAGCAGTAATCTCGACTTTCAGGAGACGCCCATCTCCGGCGTAGGCAGATACAGTACGTATCAGCCTTATCTGGCCGATCTCTTCTTCCCCGTCAATATACAGCTTATTTTGCCGTACGTCCTCCATAGCATTCCTTACCAGAAAGCCTGCCCTGATTCTGTCAAACGACAGACTGCTGGATGATACCCGGATAAAAACAACCATGGCAGTTCCCATAACAACACTGAGAATAGTCAAAGCCACCATGGTTTCCACCAGCGTGGAAGCCTTCGCTGATATCCGATGTTTTACTCCAGCCATTTTATGATCCTTAATCCTCCCCCGGAAGAATCTGCGCCCATGGCAGAACCGGCAAAATAGGGTGATAAAAGAGAATAATCGATTTTAGCATCCATAAAGTGATTAACATAGGTGCTATTCGGATTCTTAAAAATTATCTTTTGCGTAGTCAGATTTCCTGCTATTGTTCCCTCAATATCCGCGTATCCATCCGAATATACCTGACCATGCACTCTGGATCCGGGCTTGAGTTTTATAGTACATTCATATTGCGTCTCTTTCTGCCGCACTGCCATTACCAGCCCCGAACATTCGGAATCCTGCTCCAGCAAAACGGTAGAATTACCAAGCGGACTCTCTCTTTGCCTCAATACTATTGCCGAAGGATACTGCAAATGCGCTCCTTTACCCAGACGTATCGAGTCAGACGCGAATACCTGAATGCTACCCTCAAACTGATCAGCGATTGCAATATAGGGAGCCACAACAATAATATCCTTTAAACGGGCTGAAGCAGAAATATGAATTTCTGCTTCAGAATATACGATAACATGTCCGCTGATATCAGAAGACAAGCGTATCGGAAAAGCAGACTGGATGAAAATTGCAGAATCATTATATGAATTTATCAGAGGCTGATCGAGATCAAGATCAGAAAAATCCATGATTTTGTAGGCAGGCTGCTGCGAAAATAACTCGCCCAGCTGCTCCTTTCCGTGAAGTTCGGGAAGATAGGGAGTACTTTGCAGAATCTGCCCGTCCACCAGTTTTTCCCCCAAAAAAGATTTGCCGGCAATATAAGCCCTCTGGACCCCGGCTTTGGGCAGGTAGCATTCCCCTTTCAGATGCGTGCTTCCACATACGGAAATTGGCCGGTTAAGATCGGCAATGTAAAGAGCAGAAGCAAACTTGTCCTTCAGAGGATAGCCAGCCAGAAATGATTTACGCAGTCTTTTTCTTCCGGAAAATGATTGTACAGAAAATTTCTTGTATAATCCCCACCGCGAAGCAGAAGAAACAATCGAGTCAGTCCCCTGACCGTACAGATCAATAAATTCATTCTCACCACCCCTGTTAGTCATTAAAACCAGGTTGGCCGCCGAATACAAGTTAGCCGCCAGTCGCTCTTCCAGATTTCTGTCTATAAGAGCAAGACGGTAGTAGTAAGCCGAAGCAATAAGCGCACTGCAAAATACAGACAGTATCAGCGAAATAACAATAACAATATACAATGTTGACGCACGCAGCATAGCTCTTGACAATCTGTATTACCGATCAGCAGGCAGATGTTTCAGTCTCCCTGCGGAGTCGTTTTCTGATCTGATTTAGGTTGGTCACGATCAGTTGCCTTTTTCTTTTTTCCCTCAGGCTTCTTTTCGGATGTATCAGGTTTCTGCGGTTTCTCTTTCGATACTTTCTGAGATTTTTCTCCGGCCGGGACTTTTGTCTTTTCTTTTAGTTTTTCATCCGGTTTAACTTCCGTTTCGACAGTCGCTTTTTTCTTATTTCCTTCCTTCTTATTTTTTGTTTTACCTCCGGCTGTCTTATCTTTTTCGTTGCTATCAGCATCCGGCGACTTCTTTTTTCCCGGCTTAGCTGATTTTTCTTCCTTCCTCAAACCATTGACATACATCAGCCTTTCCCCGCTGCCATCTGACAAAAAAGTATCTATTTTACCATGCATCAGGTCGTCTTTGTGCTTTCCCTGCTTCACAAGCTTTCCTGTCTCATCGTAATATTTAAACCAGCCTTTCTTCTCCCCCTTTTTCCACCTCATAACAGATTCCAGCTCACCTGAATGGTACCAGGTTTTCCATACACCTTTTTTCAGACCATATCGGAACATGCCTTTTTGCCTCAGATTTTTATCCGGAAAAAACTCAGTGTATGAGCCATGCAGCAGCTTGCCATCATACCCGCCCCGCGTACGTTTGATATCATTGGCATTGTACCAGAAATAATATTTCCCTGATTTGGGCTTAAACTTACGCTCCGATGCCAGGATATCAGCATATACAATATACTCCTGAAAATTCATCACCACCCGATGGCTAACCGGTATTTCGATCTCTTTCTGAGCATATCCTGCCAAAGCGCACAAAACACCGTATTGTATTAGAAGCATCCTGAAAATTGCCATGCTATTATTTTTTTATAAAAAATTTATCTTCCCTGTATTGTATCTGTATTGAATCAATCATGTTTTTCAGCAGAGTTACTTCCTTTTCTGTCTGACCTTCCAGCATAAAATAATCTCTGCCATAGATGGAAACCAATGAAACTTCCTTGCCTGTTTTCTGATTCTTAATCAGACCGATATAATTAACAAAGCTCACATCTGCCTTAAGTACCGGAATCAAAACTGGCTCCGGCTTCTTTTCGGGCGGGCGTTTCACCGAAACCGAAGCTCTGACCGGTACAATTCCTCCCGTACCACCTGCAGCCACTGAGGGTAATTTACCCAGAAACGGATCCCTGTAATTCAACCGGAGATTAAAGCTATCATTTTCTACCACCAGGTCATGTACATGCACTGATGCTTTTTTCTTATAAACCGGTTCCTCCCCTCCCATAAAACCGGATATAATCTGATAAAGAGCAAAGCCCCACACCAGCCCCACAGCTGCCAGAAGAATTATTGTGGCCCGTTTATCTTTCATTTACTTCAGTTCAACATTTTGAAATTCAGCTATTGGAGATAAAGTACCTGCTTTATCCTTTCCCTGCACAGCCCATGAAAACTTTCTCAAACCGGACGGCACAACAAATGAAAACTTCTGTACACCATTGAGTGATTCCTCCTGAATAGTTCTCTGTGTGCTATCTCTCACTATAAGCAGATAATCATCAATTCCCTTCACAGCTCTCCAGCCTAGCTCAACCGGAGAGGTAGTAGCAGCAGGCACAATAAGTACGGGAGCAGCCGTGCTGATCACAAACTGCCCTACGTTGGAAAACTTCGATTTACTCTGATCCTGGCTGATGCCGGCTATTCTCCATTGAAAGCTTCCGGACACTACAGGAATATTACGAAGTACAACCTGTTCATTACCGGAAGCAGCATCGATAGTATCTCTGTAACGGCTACTGGAAAAATTGCCGGTTATGGTGTCCGCCTCCAGCAAATACCTGTTAGCTCCATGCAAATTGTCCCATGCAAAAGAAACCGTCTTACTGTAAAAGGTCTGCCCGTCCAGCGGCGATTTAATATTAACTACCTGCTGGTCGATCGGTGCGTCATTGATCGTCAGATTCCGGACGGTATATTTGGTTTCATAACCATTATTAAATGCTTTAACCCTCCACTGAAAGGAGCCCGGAGAAAGAGAAAACTGAAACTTTTCAGTCCGTACATTCGAATCAGCCAGTATTTGTACGGGTTGATCAAAAGTACCCTCTACCAGCTGGAAATGATAGGAAGTAGCGCCCTCTACCTTTTTCCACCAGAAGTTCTGTAAAAAATCTTCATAGGATAACTGGTCGGAAGGTGCAATCAGCTGGATGGTATCTCCTTCAATATCTTCTTCAAAAACATCATTGCATGAAACAAAAAGTATCATAGCTGCAATACCGATAAAAGAAAGCCAGTAGTTAATTCTCATTTTTCAGGGATATAGTTTGAAGATAAATAGTCATCTGGAGCACATCTTTCTTACGCTTGAAGTCGTAGTTCTTCTCGAAACAAACAGAAGATGGTCTGCCCACTCCCACTTTCTGCTCCAGCTCATATAACAGTTTCAGTAAATTTTTAAAATCTCCTTCTGCCACGATTGTATTGGTCATCAAGCCGATATTGCGGTGCTCTTCTACTCCTATGACCGGAAATTCCTTTAAGATCAGGTTATTTTTCTTGCAAAAGCTTGAAACAACCAACAACAGATATTCCCTGTTTTTCAAAGAATCCAACGAATATGCGTTAAACCGCGCCTTAATATGGTGCAGCCGATTATTTAACAGACCTATCTGTTCCGGAGCACCTTCCCCTTTCTCTATCTTGCTCCTGATGGTACGATTCTCTTCGTACATCTCCCAGGTTCGTGAAAACACTCCAAAAACAAGAACAAGCAAAAGCAAGGGAATGCCAAGAACAATCCACTGATTCCATTTTTTATATTTCAAAACCTCGCTCATTCAATAATATGGCTTATCTCAATGCAAAAAACTGATTTCCAACTCAAATACACCAGTTTTATTTTTATGATCATACTGATATTTTCTACTCACGACTTTGGTCACCCAATCCATGCTTTTAAGCTCACCAAGCCAGGGATTAAGAACAACAGGATCCTTACAGGTTCCTTCAAGCAATATGCTCCCGGCTTCAAAAATCAGCCGTTTTTCCTTACGGCTTTCCGAAACATCTTCCGGATTAATAGAGAGCCGTTTAAGCAATACGGTAGCCGGCACCGAAGCAGCAATCTGATCAGCATAGAAGCTGGTTTTTGAGGCGTTGATCCAACCCGCCTCCTTGAGAAAATGCTCTTTCTGCTGAAATTCCGCTTCCAGCTTTTCCACCGTCCGGATTCCTTCGAGCACGCTGCTGTTTCTGGCTCCCAGTTCGGCATTTTCACCTGACAGATAAAAGAATATTGCCAGATTTAGAAACAACAGAGAAGCAAAAAACACAAGAGCACCGGCTCCAAGACGCCGAAATACCAATTTTTCTTTCCACAACTGGTATTTTTCAACTATTTCTTTATCCTCTGGTGCAGTATGAAACGCCAGCCATCCAAAAGCTGCACCAAATGCCGGGAGCAGTACCGTTTGTACTTCTTCTCCCCCGACCCTGCAGCTTTTTTCTTCCGAAGTAGCACCACCGGCAAGCTGCACAGTGACCGTTCGTTCATTAGCAATCATAATTCGGTATCCACCCGTCACCAGTTCAGATTCCTCAGATGAAATAAAAGGCACAACAGAGGACAATCCTGCAATTCCCAGAAACAGATTGACAACAGACAGCCCCGCTTTATTCATCTCATCAAGAAATGGAGTAATCCGGTCTTTCCGGGCCAGAAATACAAATCCTGCCTGACCTTCCAGTACAGAAATATAAAAATCCTCTGGCTGAGCATTAGGAAGCGCCTGCTCTACCAATTCTTTTTTTCCGATGCCAGTAGCCACCTGCTTAAATAGTACTCCCCGACCTGTTACCGAAAGTACAACCGGAACCTGTTCCGGTACACATTCTTTAACCAGAGCGAGGTCTGTTAAACCCGTCTTCTTTATGACTGTCGATATTATTGATTTACGACGCTCAAGCACCACAAGGTGGTACACAGCCTGGCCATCGCTTTCAATAACCAGCTCTATACCCGCCACTTTACCCGATCGGACAATACTATCTTTCAGCCTTTCCAGCATATCATTTTAGTGAATAATAGAAGGTTTAATAAAAACTACTGTTATTGTTTTGCTTTTTGATTTATTTCTGGAGCTGAAAATCCATTTCAGTACCGGTATTCTTGACAAAAGCGGCAATCCTGACCCGGATTCACTTTTCTGATAGCGCTCCAGTCCTCCTAATACTATCATTTCTTCATTGCGCACTCTGATCAACGAGTTAAACTGACTCGTTGCCTTGGGTGGCGGCGCATCATCCGGAGTGTCCAGAAAGTCTGAATTATTGACATCAATTTCCAGAGTAACCTGATCATCACCGCTTACCATAGGCAGGATGGTAATACCCAGATTAGCCTCCACCTGCTGAAACTGCCTGGTCAAAACAGTCTGAGGTGTGAGCGTACCAATCACGTTCTGTGTAGTAATACTATAATAGCGCGTACTACCAATAGAAAGTGTTGCTTTATGCCCGTTCAGTGTGGACAGTTTGGGAGTCGAGCGCACCTCAACGTTACTATTATCCTCCAGCGCTTTTAGACTAACATAAAAATCGGATTTTACCCGGCCGAGATTAACCGCATTATTAGTTCCCAGCCAGGACAGAAAACTATTGACCGAACGGCTGCTAAAGTTGAAATCTACCCCCGGAAAAAGCGTAGCATTCGTACGGACTGAATCAGATAAACCAGCTTTAAGTCCCGTCACAACCGATCTTGATTTTCTGATGTCCATAATAATAACATCAATGAGCACCATTGGCACAACACGGTCAAGTGCCGCCACAAATGCTTCAATCTCCTCAATCTGGGGATGAGCTCCTGAAAGAAGAATACTGTTCAGTTCGATAAACTCCTTTACCTCTACCCCTTTTTTGATTTCGGCAGGAATCATTTCCATTATATCTTTGACCCTTCTGTATTTCAGCTGCAACACCCTGTTTGATCTCAGTCCCTCCAGCTTCCGATCACCGATAAGATACAAATTACTGTTTTTCTTGTAGGTAAAGTCTGTGCCCTGCAAAAGCTTTTTCAGAAACTCATCAAAGCGTACATTAAGGACTCTAAGAGTTGTATTACCTTTTACTTCGGAAAACAGAAAGTAACTTATACCGGCAGCAGCACTTACAGACTTAATTGTTTCCGTAATCGGAGCATTAATTACTTCAACGGACAAAATCGGATTACCAAGGCTGTCTGCCTGGACATCAACAAATATCTCCCCGCCGCTATTAGCTGCTCCGGTTGCCGAAGAAGTCGCCGGCTTCTTCGCTCTGTTTTTATCCATTCCGGAAAACGGATTATTAAACGGACTTTTGGTTTTAGTTTCTTCAAACAGCAACTCTTCTCCTTCTTCCGGAGATACAATTACATAAAATCCGTCTGTTGTCTTGCGCACCTTCAGATTATTGGCATAAGCCATCTTCTCGATAGCATCATCAAAGGGAGCATCCTGAATGTATACACTGATTGTCCGGTCTGCCAGACCATTCGCCAGGATTACATTCTTTTTGGCTTCCTGTGTGATTTTTTTAACCACTTTACTGAGAGTATCCCTTGTAAGGTCAAGAGTAAGCAGATTACCGTATCCGTTATACTTCATACGGATTTCCTTTTCCCTGATTTCCGGCTTAGGTTCAGGAGCCGGAGTATAGGGATGAAAAGACATAATACTTCCAATAAACCTGATATCAAGATTATGCTCTCTTGCCAGGAACAAAAGAATATTCATTACCTTCTCATTGGTAAAATTATTATAAATCCTGAAATTAAGACTTGGGTCAACACTGATATTCAACTCATTTGACTCAGCAATTCCTCTCAAAAACTCTTGTATAGTTGCCCCGGAAACTGAAAAATCCACTTTTTCATTCAGTCCGGGATTTGATCCGGCCAGATTCTTCATCTGCTTTTCCATCTGCTCAAAGCGCTGCTCATTCAGATCCTGAGCAATAACGCATAAAGACATAAAAAGTCCCGCAATTAATACGAACAGAAATTTTGTCGATTTCAAAATGTTAAAAATTAAATAATAATGGATAAATCTCGTCAAGGCTGGTCTGACCAGCTTCAAACAATTCGAAGGCGTTTTCGGTAAGTGTTTTTATTTTCCGCTCTCTTAGCTGTTCTGATACATCAAAAATCCCGTTCTTAATTTTATCTGCCAGTTCATGATCGATCGGAATCACCTCGTATACCGCTTTTCGTCCGCGATATCCTGTATAATAGCAGGACTCACACCCTTTCGCAACACAGTGATCCTTGACCGGCCTGTATGGCTTGAACTGCCGCGGATATAAATCCGAATCAAAAGCTTTCCATTCTTTACATTCATTGCATAAGAGACGAACCAGACGCTGAGCTACGGAAGTATTTAACGTATTGGCCACCAGGAAGCCTGGAATCCCCATATCAATCAGACGGGAAATAGTTCCCCAGGCCGAGTTCGTATGGATCGTTGACAACACCAGGTGTCCGGTTAGTGAAGCCCGTATAGCCATATTGGCAGTGTCCGGATCCCTGATCTCACCTACCATGATCACATCAGGATCCTGTCTCAGAAAAGTCCTGAGCGCACTTCCAAAAGTAAGCCCGATACTTTCCTTGAGTTGAACCTGATTTATTCCTTCAAGGGTATATTCAATAGGATCTTCAATGGTTACGATGTTTCTCGTATCTTCATTCAGCAGCTTGAGCGTTGCATACAGAGTGGTTGTTTTTCCCGAACCGGTCGGACCGCTAATCAGTAATATTCCGGTTGGTCTTCTGGCCCCTTCCAGATAGTTTTTAAGATCAAACTCCGAGAAGCCCAGCTTGCTGATATCAATATTCGTGGCATCATTGCTGAGCAATCGCATTACCACTTTTTCTCCATGCAGAGTAGGCAATACAGAAACACGGATATCGAACTTCGCTGTTTTATGCTGAAAAAAAATACGGCCATCCTGGGGCAAACGCTTTTCAGCAATATCAAGATTAGCCATAATTTTGATTTTATTGACCAATGCCGGATAGTCATCTTTTTCTATGACGCAGCGCTCTACCATCATCCCGTCGATCCGGATCCGGACCCTGCAGCGCTCTTCATATACTTCCATATGGATATCACTGCTTTTAAGACTACGGGCTTCCGCTATCAGATCCGAAATAAAGTGTTCGGAATTGCCCGAAAAATTAAGGCTGAATCCGCCCTTTTCTTCCTGATCCCTGCGATAATATTTACCAAGCATCTTCCGGAGCACCTCCGCATCCGCAGACAGAAGCTCGACTCGTTGGCCGAACAGAATCTCCAGCTCATCAGCCAGTACAGAATCAACCGATGCACTATACAACTTCAGGGTGTTTTTATCCCTTGATGCAGGAATTACCTGATAATGCCAAGCCTGATCAGAGGTAATAATCTGCAGGTCTTCCGCTTTAAATACAGTTTTTTCAGTCAATTCCATTGCATCAGCAGACTTACTATCCACGCATCACTTTGTAATCCGGGATCCCAGGATGTAAATTTCATAAGAACCGGCGGAATTAAGAGAGAAGCCTGAATTCCGGCAAGAGGAATATTTTGGCTCAGCCGCGGACTGACAGCAACAACCAGACTCACAAACAGCAGACTTCCAATAATAAACATCAGAAAGTTGAGGGGAGAAAAAAATGCGGTCAGCACCACAAAAAACAGAATATCCCCCCAGCCAAGATAAACATCAGCTATGCTTACAATTTTTCTGTTCTTCAACGAAAAATATACCGTAAGCCCCGTCAACAGCACAAAAACAAAAGCCAGATTAATCACCATCAGAGGCACAAAAAAATGCAGATTCTCATCCAGCCACAAGCCAACCAGAGAAGCGATCGCCAAAAGAGGAAACAGAAACCAGCTCACTCCCCGATATCTGTAATCCTGAATAGCAACAACAGCCAGCATTAATAAAATTACTATTTGTATTAAAATTCCGGACATTAATCTTTCACCACTTCAACAAGGTTCCGCTTTTCGTCAATTTCCCAGACATTATATTCTCCGTCACCGTCAAAATCAACAACCGCTGTTGCCCTTGCCGTAAATGTATTCGGGCTTGCCGACACAACCTCGATTCTGTAATTGGCTTTTCCTGTTTCGGACTCCGACACCAGCTCCTCCTGCTCAAATCCGATCGTCGGAAGATCAGTTGTATATTTTGAATATTCGTAAAAATACGTTTTCTGCAGACGATGTACGTGCTCCAGCTGGGTTTTGGCTTCCAGCGATTTGGCTTTGGTAATCATCGGCATAAGAATAGGAATGGCAATCGAAGCAATAATACCAATAATCAGAAGAGCGACAAGAGTTTCCTGAAGGGTTACTGCCTTGAGTTTTCCCGTGAGAATAGAACGTTGCATGAATTAGGTAATTTTACTGGACAAAACTTTTCAAAATTAACTAAAATATACAAGTTAGCAATAGAAGTATAAGTATTCAGAACAAGTTTCTGACAATGATATTTTCCGGCTAAAAAATTGATCAAAACAATTATTTTTAATCAGTTAAAAAGTATAATAAGAAGATATTATCCGGTTTAATCTGCTGTTTATCCAACCTTTATTTATCATTTTACATAGAATATAGTAATTATATTTTTCTTTTTAGAAAAGTTATAATTTTTCGATATTCAGCAAAACCGCATCAAAAGAACAACTCTTCGTTGTTGCCTTTAACATTCACAAAATTACACCGTTTTTTCCGGCTATCTTATTTTTCCAGAAATACCCAAATAGTAACAGATAACCCTGCCGGATCGGAGATTCTTCCTTCACCCAATGCTCAGCCGAAGCTCAGCTGTTAGTTTCACATGATTTTTTTTATAAAAAACTAAAAATCAACATATTAAAATCAAACACAATACTATCTTCAATAACGGACTGTCCATAGCCAAAACACATTCACGGTATTGGAAGTTATAAAAAAAATTGAAGAACTATGAAGAACATATACAAAGCTATTGCAACGATTGCAATCATTTTTGTTTCATTCAGCGCCATTTCTCAAACAGTATTTGAGTCAGACAAATACAAAAAGGTATTGTACAGGATTAATGTCGGAAATCTGGCCAAAACCACCAATGACGGAACAGGAGTTCACTGGTTAAGAGATGATTATACCGCACCAAGTGAGTATTCTAATTACGAAGAAACCGAAAATAAGATATACACTACAACCGAGGCTATTACCTTCCATTCCTCTGTTCCGGATGATTATCCTGAAGACCTCTTTCATCAGGAACGCTCTATCTATGGCTGGGATATAAAACGGATGGAGTGGAAATTCCCCGTAGAAGAAGGTACCAAGGTAACAGTTCGTGTTTTTATGGCTGAGATTTTTCATCATACGGCCGACGACAGACGATTCAATATAGAGCTGGAAGGCAGATTGGTAGAGGAAGGAATTGATCTCTTCAAAGATTATGGTCGTAATGTTGCTGTCATGAAAACCTATAATGCTGTAAGTGACGGAATAATCGATCTTGCTTTCATCACGGTAAAAGGACAACCAACTGTAGCGGCAATCGAAATATTTGAAAGAATCGACGTAACCGGGCTCGTAAGTATGAATAAAACGGGCAACAATAGCATGGTATACCCCAACCCGTTCTCCAACCAGCTTTCTGTAGTAAAGAATACCGGATCAACAAACGAGCTTCCTTCCTTATTCAACCTTCATGGTCAGCCGATTCACGATATGAACATTTACGACCAGGGAGACCATTACTCCATCGAAGTGCCAAACCTGCCAAAGGGTACGTATATCATACGCACCGGCACTCAGGCTCAGCTGGTAGAAAAGCATTAATCAATTAGTTCTGCCACAGCTGAAACGACTTCCTTAAAATTTAAAGACTGATTTTGAGGAAGTCGTTTTAATTTTCATATATAAACTTTTTAAATAGAGAATCATGCAACCAACTCATTTTGTTAAAACCGTAATTTTAACTTCTGCACTGTTTTTTTATTATCTGCCATATACACATGCTCAATCCTGGGCGATTGAGACTACTTCGGACGGAAGCAATCCATCCGGAATCGATGAAACAAGCTACGTTCTTCTGGGTGATAAAATGTATTTGCTTGGCGGACGCGGCAATCTCCGGATTGAAGAATATAACCCGCAGACAAGCAGCTGGAAGCAAAAAGACGGCCAATTAAACAATCTCAATCATTTTCAGGCAGTGGCTCTGGATAATCTGATCTATATTGTCTGTGCCTTTACCGGTGGCTATCCGGAAGAAACTCCTGTTGCCAATGTATATATCTATGACCCCGCCACAGACATAGTCTCAACGGGTCATGAAATTCCGGCCAATCGCCGGCGCGGATCTGCAGGCACTGTTGCATACAACAATAAAATATATGTCGTAGGCGGTATTACCAACGGTCACACAAGCGGACACGTAGCATGGTTTGACGAATATGACCCGGCAACCGGAACATGGAATGCCATGCCCGATGCACCAAGAGCACGAGATCACTTCAATGCGGCAGTGCACGGAAACAAACTGTATGTACTATCAGGCAGACGCTCTTCGTATCCAAACACCTTCAATTACACAGTACCTGAAGTTGACATCTACGATTTTTCAACGGGTACATGGTCTACAGGACCAGAAAATATTCCAACAGAACGTGCAGGAACAGCGGTCGTCACATTTCAGAATGAAATTCTGGTAATCGGCGGAGAAAGTATGGCACATCTGGAAGCACATAAAGAAACAGAAGCCTTAAACACAAATACACTGCAGTGGAGAACCCTGCCCCAGCTGGTTACAGCACGACACGGTACACAAGCTGTTGTATACAATGACAAAGTATATATAGCATCCGGAGTCAGCAACCGGGGTGGTAATCCGAAAGTAAATACACAGGAAATACTTACTAATGTAGTCACAGGTAACCTGTACAGGCATTCAAACTCACGTCTTGGCGTATTTCCCAATCCCTGCCATGATCATATTACAATTTCAGGAAACACAGCGTCAGAGAATCTGATTATAAAAATATATGACCTGAGTGGCAGGCTCTGCCTGGAAAGCTCATTACAGGATAATCTTCTGACATTTGGCAATTCCATTCCCGGTGGATTTTATATGGCAAGAGTCTATACACATTCAGGAGAAGTACTAGGAACTTTCAGCTTCACTAAACAGTAAATTTCGGGATAAGCACTTTTTACTTATCGGAAAAAACATACTTACCGCATAAAGCCGGCAACTTTTATCTAATCCTAAAAATTGCCGGCCTTGTAGCCCCATTTCCTGATAAGTCATATTTACTAGTATAGTTATCTTATTTTCTGACAGCCTGCTAAAAGTGACAAGAACCACATCACATTTTTCATCTGTCTGGAAAACATTTACTTACATAACCAATTTGTTATCTATAAAACAACTAGCAGAAATGAAATCCCACAATATTAAATCGTTCCTCGCTGCCGGTCTCATTTTGCTGGCCGGCATCTATTCATCCAAAGCCCAGCAGTTTAACACCAGCTCCCTGGATATATCCTCTATAGGTAATATCAGCAATCCAACGTCTATTCAGTTTGGACCGGATAATAAGCTATATGTCGCCAATCAGGATGGTATTATCCGAATCCTGGATATTGAACGAACAGGCACAAACTCCTACAAAGTTATCGGGCAGGAACTTGTTCAGCTTGTCAAAAACATGCCCAATTACAATGATGATGGTTCACCTGCACCCGGAGTTAATAAGAGACAGGTCACCGGAATCTATGTTACCGGGACCGCCCAGCAACCAATCATTTATCTCGCCTCCAGTGATCCAAGAATGGGAGCAGGAGAGCGTGGTGATGTTGACCTGTGCACAAACTCCGGTATTGTATCAAGATTATATAAAGAAGGCAACAGTTGGAAAAAGCTTGACCTGGTTCGCGGTCTGCCTCATTCAGAAGAAAATCACGCTCCCAATGGCATTGTTCTGGATAAAGTAAACAACCAGCTCTTACTGGCTATTGGTGGGATGACCAATGCAGGCGGCCCGTCAAGAGGATTTACATACATCTCTGAATATGCATTGGCTGCCTGTGTAGTATCCATTGACCTTACAGCCATCGACGCCATGCCTGTCAAAGATCCCAACGGAGCAAATCCGTACGTGTATGATATTCCGACGCTTGACGATCCGACAAGACCGAATAACCCTGACGGAACCGATATCAACGACCCGTTTGGAGGTAATGACGGTCTCAATCAGGCAAAAATTGTCAAAGGTGGCCCGGTGCAGGTATATGCCCGGGGATTCAGAAATAGTTACGATGTAATTATTACAAGCAAGGGCAATGTATACACAATCGATAATGGAGCCAACCCTCAATGGGGCGGTTTTCCTGCCAAAGATGCAAATGGCAATCCAACCAATGAATATCTGCCCAATGAGCCTGGTTCGATACCAGGTCCGGGAATAGACCCTGTAAACAACCTGGATGGTCTTCACCTGATCGGCAATGTAAACAATTACCAGACAGGAGCATATTATGGCGGACATCCCAATCCCTTACGCGCCAATCCTGCCGGAGCGGGATTATTTACACACAGCGGCCCGATCGATGCGGGAGTACGCGTATGGCGAACAGACAAGAATGACTCAAAAAATCCTTTACCTTCCGACTGGCCTCCGGTTCCTCTGGATATGGCATTTCCGCAGGAAGGGACTTTTCAGAATCCCGGGAAAGACAACAGTGCGCTTATAACCTTTGAATCTTCTACAAACGGCTTCTGCGAATATACCGCCTCCAACTTTAGCAATTCCATGAAAGGAGATTTGCTTACCTGTTCCTATGATGGTTATGTCGACAGAATCCGGCTCAATGAGCAGGGTAATCAGGTTCTAAACCAGCTCGGAAACAGCCGGCTCAACAAGGACCAGAATTTTGCCAGTGGCTTTAGCGGGAAAAAACCGCTTGATGTATGTGCCCAGGGAGATGACCAGATTTTTCCGGGCACTATATGGGTGGCGCTATACACGGGTGAAATCTTGGTATATGAACCGGACGAAAGAGATATCCCCTGCACAGGAGCCAATGACGCAAACCTTGATGAAGATTTTGACGGATATAGCAATATGGATGAGATTCTCAACGGAACCAACCCATGTTCCGGAGCCAGCCGTCCTGAAGATTTTGACAGAGATGGCCTGTCAGACCTTCTGGATGATGATGATGACAACGATGGAATAACTGATGAAAAAGACTACTTCGCCAGAGATCAGACCAACGGACTTGATACGTATATCCCATTGAGCTATCAAATGTATAATTCCGATCCGGGAACAGGCTTCTTTGGTTTGGGCTTTACCGGTCTCATGTCCAACCAGACAACAGACTATCTGCAACTGTATGATACAGACAATCTTGTTGCAGGCGGAGCTGCCGGAGCGATTACAATCAACGAAACACCGGAAGGAGATGCTTTCAACAATATCAATAATCAGATGTATGCCTTCCAGTTCGGGATAAATATCAATAAAAATACCCCGCCCTTTATCATTAAGGTACGAATGAAAGGACCATTCTTCAATGGAAACCAACCTGCTAATAATCAATCAATAGGAGCTTATATCGGCGTTGGGGATCAGGACAATTATCTTAAAGCCGTATTGTCAGGTGATGGCGGGCAGGCGGGTATTGAGGTAGCATTCGAGAATGGCGGAGTTCAAACCTCTGACTGGCACAAGCTGAGCAATATACCACAAAACGGACTGGTTCTGCAATTTCTTGTAAATCCGGGGACCGGTTCTGTCGGAATACTGTATGAATACGATGGCTATCCTGTATCTCCGGCCGGAAATCCGATAACCCTCCAAGGTCCGCTTCTTGAAACTATGCAGGGCAATAATGCCATGGCTATCGGAATCATTGCAACTTCAAGAAATTCATCGCAGCCTTTCAACGCTACATGGGACTTCATAGAAGTGTATAGCGAGTCTGTAGCAGGAGTTCTGGCCAGTACACGCAAAAGTACCAGATTAAAGTTTTATCCAAATCCGACCAGCAATAATCTGTTTATTGAAACAGCCGAATCTGGTAAGGCTCAGCGGATAGAAGTTCTCGCTCCTACCGGCATCCTCTTAAAAAGCTATAACGCTGCCGATGTTTCTTCAGGCACCGAAATCAGCCTGAATATGCGAGACCTGAAAGAGGGATTGTATTTTGTAAAAATTATTTACTCAGAAAACAACAATGAAGAAATTATACAAATAATCAAGAGGTAAACATTGTGTTTGTTAAGCACAGTCCCTGCTCCCTGATTACGGAAACAGGGACTGTGTTTTTATTTCTCCTGCTACACAACCACATTCGCTTTTCGAAAACATCGATTTAAAAAGAGCCCGGCGCCTTTGTTTCCAATGAGTAAAAAGTTTCAAATATGGTTGTTCCTTTGACCACATCATACTCATAGTGAATTTCCCGGCTGCTCCCACTGGTTGTAAATGTCTGTAACCGTACATCCTGCCGTCCTTCACTGAGAGGAATACGGGCATAATGAATAGAGTTTGGCAACGTAGACCAATAACGGGTATCTGCTTTTTCTGAAACAGCATTAAGAATTCCCAGGGCTGCTCCCAGATCACTATTCTGTTGCCGGAGCTTTAGTTCTGCTGCTTTTTTCAGTGCAAACCGCAGCAAGCTTGTTCCCAGTTCTATATGCATCCGATCCTGCAGCGACTTCACGGCAATCTGCTCTACATCTTCAGTCAGCTCAAGAGGATACTGCTTATTTCCCACCTTTACAACTCCTCTGGTAAATACCGGTTCCCGTTTGATATAGGTCGGGAAAGCAATACGGATCACCTGCAGATCCTTGAGACCGGAAGACTGATACTGCTGGTCATTCATCTGGAACGTATAAACCATCCCCAACTCATTATTGACAAATACGACATTATTACTTCCCTGGGCCGGGCGCATTACGGTAAAGTTAATACTCCACTCGGACTTGATCGGACCAAGACCGGATTGCCACAAGAATACAGCTTCAGCTTCTGGTTTTCCGGAGTGAACGTAAGAAAAGCCAAATTCTTTTTCATAAAAAGCCACGTCCGATGAAAAGCCCATTATATAAGCAGTGCGCAACAGATCCTTCTTCAGCTGAAGCGGGGGCTCCATTCCGAACAATCCTTTATAATCCTCTTTATAAATCTGATACGAATTGCGATATGCAATAAATGCATTGTTGATATCTCCATTGATATCGTAGATCAATCCCATCAGGAGATGAATGAACGCATCTCTTTTAAACTTCCTGTCCGATTTATACTTACTCTCCAGTTTATTAAGCTCAATATTCATTCGCCGGCATTCCACGAGAGCCTTTTCACGGTCATTCATACGCAGAAAGTTCAGCGCTTTATAATAATGAATATAAAGCAGCTCAAAGCTTTCTCCTTTATAAGGCACCAGTGTGGGATTGGTGAGCAAAGCCAGACCTTCATTTACATAATTCTTCTGCATATCATCTGCCAGACGATAAGCATCCTCAAAAAACAGGTTACTCTCGGCATAGTTACCCAGCATAGATGCCACCATACCTCTGTTGAGCAGCACAAGTAACTTATCCTTCCGGTGCTTTTTTACATCCCTGGAGATGTATTTATACGCCTCTTCCATATTCCCTGCCTGAAAGTACTCATTGAACCTACTATTCTTCTGATAGTAAGTCATGCAGGAAAACAAGAATAAAGGGAACAAAAAAAGTATCGCTGCCTGGCGCATATAACTTCCTGTAAAATAATAAATGGGTAAAAGGTGCCTTGTTCTCAAGCTTCTTTTACCCATTGCAGACTATTATTCCTGATTTAATTCTTAATGTATTTCTTGATCTTCTTATCTCCGATCCAAACCAGCTCATTGGTTTCCATATCGGCCAGCTCAAGATTGATCTGATAAAACACCACTTTTTTGTTTCCTTCCTGATCAACAATCGAATTGATATTTCCGAAAAGCATATAATCTGCTCCTAATTCCCGTCCCCATCTCTTCTGGGTTTCCTGTGAAGCAAACTGCTGCTGATCCGCTCGTTCCTCACGAATCTTTTCCCTGAACTGAGCGTTCTGCACCACGCGTACCGTGGCCGTATTGATAAGCTCCCGCTCTATATCTTTTATAAAAGTCTCTGCTTCAATATGCTCATGACTTTTGTTGGTAATCATCCCGACAATCATCACAGGTTTTTTTCCGTTACGCTGAAAAAAAGCCTCCCGCCACGGACGATTAAGCATATCTTTAGTCATCTCCTCAGCCACCAGTCTGGAATCTACATCATTCCACCGGCCGCTCAGATCAATTTGCTGTTGCGGACTTACTCTTGTTACAGTCTTTTTTGCACAGGAAAACATAGTAGCCAGAAGCACTACCATTGTTGTTATTCTTAAAAATCCGATCATAATATTAACTAGGTAAAACTTTCTACGAATTAGATAAATTCAAAAACCCTGCCGAAACAAGCAGAAACACTATAATGCTTTTAGTCCTTCAATAGCTTTTTCAGGGCTCTCGCTGGCAAAAACATAATTGCCTGCCACAAGAGCATCCGCTCCCGCTTCGGCCAGCTGCCTGCCGGTTACATCGTTTACGCCTCCATCCACTTCAATCAGGGCAGAAGATCCGGATGCAATAATAAGCGACTTAACGTCCTTTACTTTTTTAATTGCCTGATGTATAAATTTTTGCCCGCCAAATCCCGGATTAACACTCATAATCAGTACAAGATCAAGGTCAGCGATCACATTCTCTAATACGCTGACCGGGGTATGCGGGTTAATTGCCACACCAGCCTTAACGCCCAGATCTTTGATTTCTTGTATGGTTCGATGCAAATGCACACAGGCTTCAGCATGGACGGTAATGATAGCAGCTCCTGCATCCCTGAATGCCTTAAGATATTTTTCGGGCTGAACAATCATCAGATGAACATCAAGAGGTTTTCCGGCAACCTTGCTGATAGCTGCAGTAACCGGTAGCCCAAAAGAAATATTCGGTACAAACACACCATCCATGATATCCACATGAATCCAGTCTGCCTGACTGTTGTTTAACATCTCAACATCCCTTTGCAAATTTGCAAAATCCGCGGAAAGTATTGAAGGGGCAATAATCATTATTAAATTAATTTACGCAAAAGTTAACTACCTATATCACTTATTCTTGTAAACCTGTATGGTCAGGAAAAGAAAAAGCCCTACACAGGCAGGGCTTCTCATATTAATTAATAACTTAATCAATTATTTTACTTTATCAACAATTGCCTTGAACGCTGCAGCATCATTTGCTGCCAGGTCAGCCAGAACTTTTCTGTTGATCGTGATTTCTGATTTGGACAACAAGCCCATCAATTGTGAATAGGATAAGCCATTTTCACGAGCTGCTGCGTTAATTCTTTGAATCCAAAGGGCTCTAAACTCTCTTTTCTTCTGCTTTCTGTCCCTTGTGGAATAAACCATTGCTTTGTCAACGGCGTTCTTCGCAACGGTCCATACATTTTTTCTTCTGCCGAAAAATCCTTTTGCGGATTTAAGGGTCTTTTTTCTTCTGGCTCTTGAAGCCACCGATGGTACTGATCTTGGCATTTTTTTGTGTTTTTTGGATTACGGCGTTCTCAATTACGAAGCTTTAAGCCGGTCTCCTGGTTTAACAATTGGAACCTTGTCTAATCAGGTTTACTAATTAGAGTCTAAGCATTGCCTTAACATTGTTCATGTCAGCATCGCTTACCAGGGTAGCGTGAGTAAGGTTTCTCTTACGCTTGGTATCCTTTTTGGTAAGAATATGGCTTTTAAAAGCATGTTTTCTTTTAATCTTACCGGTACCCGTAATTTTAAACCTTTTTTTCGCTCCTGATTTTACTTTAACTTTTGGCATTTTGGTTTATTATTTACTACTACTACTATTTATTTCTTTGCAGCCGGAACTTTCGGTGAAAGCATCAATATCATCCTCTTTCCTTCAAGCTTGGGCATGTCTTCAACTTTTGCCACTTCCTCCAGTGCCTGAGCAAATTTTAAAAGAAGAATTTCTCCACGTTCTTTAAATACAATTGAACGACCATGAAAATGAACATACGCTTTTACCTTAAATCCACTTTTGAGGAAGTTCATAGCATGTTTCAGTTTGAATTCAAAATCATGCTCATCTGTATTAGGACCAAAACGAATCTCTTTCAGAATGACCTTATGCGCTTTGGCCTTCAATTCTTTCTGCTTCTTCTTCTGGTCGTACTTAAACTTGGAATAATCTATAATTTTGACGACAGGAGGATCTGCATTAGGGGCAATCTCCACAAGATCAAGACCTTCTTTCTGGGCAATATCCAACGCTTCACGTGTTGGTAAAACTCTTGGCTCGACCCCATCCTGAACGAGACGTACCTTAGGTACCCGAATTTTTTCATTAATTCTATGCTCATCCTCTTTCTTCCGTAATGGCCCCCTACCTCTATGTTGCTGTTCTTGTTGTTTCAAAGTCCTCCTAAATTTTCAAATATTTAAAAACAGATTGCAAATATGGCAATAATTTAACTTATAGTAAAATATATAAAATTAATTTTTGTTTATTTCTTTATTGACTTCATGCTGAAACATCTCCTTGAAGCCCTGTACAGTCAGGCTGCCAAGATCCCCCTGACCATGCTTCCGTACTGCCACCATCCCGTCAGCCATTTCCTTCTCACCGACTATAAGCATGAAAGGTACCTTTTTCACTTCCGCATCCCTGATTTTCCTGCCTATCTTTTCATCGCGATGATCAACATAGCCGGTAATATCCAGTTCTTCCAGCGCATTATAAACGTCCTGCGCATAGTCAGCAAATTTCTCTGAAATAGGGAGTACTGCAATTTGCTCCGGAGAAAGCCATAGCGGGAAATTGCCTGCGCAGTGTTCAATCAACACGGCTACAAATCGTTCCAGTGAACCAAACGGTGCCCTGTGAATCATAACCGGACGGTGCTTCTGATTATCTGAACCTATGTACTCCAGATTGAATCTCTCCGGTAACTGATAATCGACCTGAATAGTTCCAAGCTGCCATTGTCTTCCCAAAGCATCCTTCACCATAAAATCCAGTTTAGGACCATAGAAAGCCGCTTCTCCCAGCTCGGTTACAGTAGTTAGCCCTTTCTCCTGAGTTGCTTCTATGATATCTCTTTCTGCCTGATCCCACTGCTTATCCGATCCGATATACTTGCTTCTGTTATCCGGATCCCTCAAAGAAATCTGCGCAGTATAGTTCTCGAATCCAAGTGACCTGAAAACATAAAGCACCAGATCAATTACCTTTTTAAACTCTTCTTTAACCTGGTCAGGGCGGCAGAAAATATGCGCATCATCCTGAGTAAATCCTCTTACTCTGGTTAGCCCGTGCAACTCTCCGCTTTGCTCATAGCGATATACCGTTCCAAACTCTGCCAGACGCAGAGGCAGATCCTTATAGGAACGAGGCTTGGTTTTGTATATCTCACAATGATGCGGACAGTTCATCGGTTTAAGCAAAAACTCCTCATCTTCATTGGGAGTATGAATTGGCTGGAACGAGTCTGCTCCATACTTTTCATAGTGCCCTGAGGTAATGTAAAGCTGCTTGTGGCCAATATGCGGTGTAATAACCGGAGAGTATCCGGAACGGGTCTGGGCCTTGCGCAAAAAGCTCACCAGACGCTCCCGCAGGGTTGCTCCCTTAGGCAGCCACAGCGGAAGTCCCATGCCAACCTTTTCGGAAAAAGCAAACAGCTCCAGTTCTTTTCCCAATTTTCTGTGATCACGCTTTTTTGCTTCTTCCAGCATATGCAGATACTCCGCAAGCTCTTTCTGTTTAGGAAAAGTTATTGCGTAAATTCTTGTCAGCTGTTTCCTCTTTTCATCACCACGCCAATATGCGCCAGCCACATTAAGCAGCTTTACAGCCTTGACAAAGCCGGTATCGGGAATATGCGGTCCGCGACACAGATCCACAAAGTTTCCCTGGGAATAAAATGTAATAGAACCATCCTGCAGATCTTTTATAAGATCAAGCTTATATTCATCCCCTTTCTTTTCAAAATACTCCAGGGCTCTTGCTTTCGAAACCTCTTCCCTTACAAAAGTGCTTTTCTGCCTTGCAAGCTCCAGCATTTTATCTTCAATTGCCTTAAACTCATCCTGAGAAAATGCCTTATCTCCAAAATCCACATCATAATAAAAGCCATTTTCAATAGCTGGTCCAATACCAAACTTTATTCCCGGATAGAGTGCCTCCAAGGCTTCCGCCATGAGATGCGCTGATGAATGCCAAAAGGTAGATTTTCCCTCCGTATCATTCCATGTCAAAAGCTTTACCCTGGCATCTTTGTCAATCGGTCTTGATGCATCCCAGATTTCATCATCAACCTTTGCCGCCAGTACATTTCTGGCCAGACCTTCACTAATAGAAAGCGCTACATCATAGCTGGTAACACCCTTCTCAAATTCTTTTATAGTGCCATCAGGCAAAGTAATCCGGATCATTGTTCTCCTTGTTGCTTTTTATTTTTTTTCTTCTTTTTATTCTTGTCAACTCCCTCCTCTTCTGATTCGGAAGCATGGTTCGTTTCGCTGCTATTTACTGAATCAGCCGGACGGTTTACCGGTACCGGAGTTTCCTGCCTGGGAACCTGTTCTTCCTGAACGGGAACAGGACTTTCGCTTACCGGCTTTTCAACAGCAGCTTTTGGCTTTGAGACTTCTCTTTTAACAGTTTGATTATCTCCTCCCCTTCTGCTATCCTGTACCGGCGGCGCAACAGGATGCTGTTGTGGCCCGGATACGGTATCCTGCACCATCGATTCAAGAGAATCAGCTGGTTCAGCCACAATCGCTACCGGCCGAAATTTTTCGTACAAGCCGGCAAGACTGTTACGGGCATTCACATTGGCCGAATCCTGCCGGATTACCAGCTCATAGTAGTATATAGCTTCTTCCCCTCTGCCTCTTTTTTCCGAGATATCAGCCAGCAGCAGATTGACCTGTATATTCTTATCTGATCTTCTGATATATCGCTCCAGATATCTTTTGGCTTTCTCTTCCTCACCAATCGCATAGTAATGCAAGCCAAGCGTGGCAAGTCCCGGAAGATACGCAGAATCAAACGCAACTGCCGACTCATACGCCACCAACGCTGCCTCTTTATATCCGTTACGCTCCAGCACCTTACCGTGGTAATAATACAGAGCTTCCAGATCCCTGGCCGCTTTCATACCTTTTACAATATATACAAGCGCAGAATCTTCCTTCTTCTGATTGATGTATACAGCAGCCATTGAAGCGTAAGACGCACCGTATTCAGGCTTCCGCTCTATTGCCTTCCGCAGCTTTACTATTCCGGTCAGTGTATCACCTTTCCGAAAATCACGCTGTGCATCAAAATAAAGGACCTCTGCATTATGCGGAGCTATATTCAGCGCTTTTTTCGTATATTCTTCAGATTGCCGGACATCCCCCAGCGTAGTGCTTATCTCTGCAAGAAGCACATACACATCCGGATTCCTGTTTCCCTGATATAATGCCTTCTGCCCATAATCCAGCGCTTCAGAATATAATCCCAGCTCATTCAGCAAAAAAGCTTTATAATACAAATATCCGGAATTATAACGGTCATACTCAAGAGACTGGCTGATATCTTCTACAGCCTGCTGAAAATTCTGGTATTGCGCGTATACTTTGCTTCGTCTGTAATACAAATCCGGATTATCCGGATCATCTTCAATCGCCTGATTAAGCCTGCCGAGCATCGGCTCTTTGTATCTGTCCGAATGAAGCGTATAGTCAAATGAAGGAATATCTCCACGATCCTGTTTCTGATCACAGGAAAACAGAAATATTCCGGCAAAGAATATTATTCCGACAAATACTTCAATCCATTTCATACAAACATCCAAATGTATATATTTTTTTGATCTTGTAATCAGAAATCAAAGACTAAACTGAACAGAGAACTTCACGCCAAAACGCCGGACATCAGGTTTATCCAGATAAGTAACCCGATGAAAAAAATCTACCCGGAATATTTTGAATATATTCTCAATTCCATAGCCTATTTCAATATAAGGTTTATCCCTTAAAGAGGAAAAGACTACCGGTTGGTTCCCGATCGCATCAGGAACATACGGCATTTTATTCTTATCGGACAAATCTCCGTAAACAATACCGGTTGACACCAGAGAACGCCATTTTAATCTGCGAATAAGCGGAATTCTGTTTAAAATCAGCCCTTCGAAATAATGCCTGTACCGCAGGCTTACGTATGCATCACTCACAAACTCAAAGTAATTCATCAGATTAAATCCGGCAGTTGTGTAAAACGGCGATTCATTACCCAGATGAACCTCAAGCAGCGGTAAAGGGACTTTTGAAAATATTCTTCCGACATTCAGGTCAATATAGGACCGGCCTAATGCCCCCAGTTTAAAATTATCTGTAATATAAAAATCCAGCTTCTGGTACGACAGATCGCTATCAAGCACATTTTTCAATCCAAGCGTATAGCGTAACCGAAAGATGGGCCATGATCTTGTTCCCAGGCTTATCCGCTGATTATCATTTTGCACAAACAACTCGTCCCTGGCATACCTGGCCTCAAGAATCACCTCTGAAGTAGTCAGATTTCCAAAAGCCAGTGTATCCTGAGGTCTTCCGTCTTTCACCACATTATACTCAAACAAGGGATCATACTGCTTGCTCCTGACAATAATCTTCTGGGAAAAATCCTTGGTAAGCTGTCGTTTAAAACCGGCATATGCCAAACGATTATACGTCGGACCAATCAGTTTTCCCCAACGGGTAAAGGCCAGAAAAAGGTTATTTCTTTCTTCCAGCTTTTCTTCCGGTATGGCAATCTGATCGATATCATATTTATATCCAATCCACCACTCAGTCCAACGCTTTCGGGATGCTATATAATTAAGCTGCCCGCCATACTTCGCAATATCATCTCTCACACCATATGCTGCAAAGCCACTGAGTACTATTTTGGAGTTAAACCCTCCATTGGTCCTTCCACCGAGCCGGAAACGGCTTCCTTCCACATCATTCCAGGCAAATGCATAGAGATAAGGTCCGATATCAAATTTTCCGGCAGTGTAATATCCGTTAACTGCCACATCTACCACCTCCACAAAAGTCTTGACAGAGGGGACATGCTTGACCGAATCAATAAGCTGATACATAAGCTGCTCTTCGGAAGTAAGAGGCACCTTTCTCTTCTGATCCCAGTATTCATCCTTTTTTATTCCGGCATCTTCCGCAACTCTGACAGGATCTTCATAAAATGAGATTGTCTTAGGCTGATTAATTATAAAGTCTGAATTATAGCTCTTAAAGCTTGCCTCCAGTCCTGCCCACTTTTCTGATAACCCGGTAAAACGGATATAAACATCCGTAAACTCAGGTAGCCATGGCCCGGCTTCTGTCGGCACAAGATCCTGCCGGATCTTAATACTGCCTACATAATTCAGATTGGCTTCTTTGCCTATCTCAAGATCAACCCGCTTCAATGCAAAAGATGAGTCCTGAATCCATATTTCCCCTCCAAACGCAAGATCCTGATCCCGTTTAGGTATTACACGAATGACATACACCGGAAGTCCGTCATATTCCAGCGTATCAGCCAGTCGATAATCATAGTATCCCATAGCTCCCTGAGCAATAGGGCTGATAAAATCCTTTTCTACGATCTGAACCCAGTTCTGATAAAAATTGTAATTCTGCAATGAAGAGCCTATAAGCTGAGATATCAGGCTCCCGTCCTCAACAAAGACTCCGGAAATCCGGGTACCCTCAATATGTTCCGACATTCTGTCCGGATTAGAGCGCACATATATTCTGGACAATGCTTCCGAAGCAAAAAAGGGGAGTTTGGTATTGCCATTGCCCAGGCTGTCAATAATGGCCATTATATCCTTTCCCATCTTCCGGTTTTTCAGATTTTCAGGTACTTTGTCAAATCCGGCAATCAAGGTACTGAAAGATTCGTACTCATACGCTGAGAATGACCGCTTATCATGTTTGTCCTTGGCCCGTATTGCTTTTTTTACAATTCGAATCCCTGGATCTTCCTTGTTGGTAAGTACAATTGTCTCAAGCTGCTCAACTTCAGGATAGAGCTTAAAGTCCTTTACCTGAGCTTCATTCTTCCGGACCGCATATCGGATTGTCTGATATCCGAAAAAAGAAACCGTCACCGAATCACCAGGCCGATCACTTGCAAGCCTGTAGAATCCGGCGTCATCAGTGAAAGTTCCATCCGGAGTTCCCTCATAAAAAACACTGACAAATGACAACGGCTCACCAGTAACAGCATCTGTCACTTTACCACTCAAAACCGTCTGCGCAACTGATAATGATGAAGCAAATAAAAGAAACGGAAAAATAAGTTTGCAATAAAAATTCATCCCTGGCATTCTTTAAGGAAATTAAGCATTTTTTTGTTTCCTTGCTTCAATTATAATCGGATCTCCCAGAAATCTGGGCTTTTTATGGAGCAGATATAAATCTATAACAGCTTTACAACGGGCCAGATACTCCCGGTATAATGCCAGGGAAGAATGACCTTCCGGCACTCCGCCACTGGCCAGTGCAATAGCCTGTATATCATAGAATCGCGCAATAAATAAAGCTCTGTAACAATGAAATCCCTGAGTTATAATCGTAAGACTATCCTGGCCGAATATCTTCTTACTACGAACCATTGAATCAAATGTTCGGAAACCGGCATAATCAAGCGTAATCTTCCCGGCAGGAATCCCCTGGGCAATAAGAGCTTTTTTCATGTCCAGCGGCTCATTATAATAGGAATACGAATTATCTCCGCTGGCAATGAAATGTTCAGCTTTTCCCTGAGTATACAGGCGACCGGCAGCTTCCATTCTGTATTTAAAAAACAGATTGGGCTTTCCGTTTCGTGAATACTTGCTGGTACCAAGCACCAGAGCCACTTTGTTTTTCGGGACCCGGGTAACAGAGTGGTAGACATATGACCTGGTACTCATAACAACCCATAGATTACATCCCGCCACAAAAAACACCACAAACCCCGGAATAAGAAATACCAGCCAGAGCAACTTCCGTTTCTTTGTAAAAAAGTATTTCACTTACATCAACCGATTAAAAATTTGGCTAAGCATTTCACTGCAATGTACCGCTTTCCGGGGACTATAGCAGAAAATAACCCCGGTGACAGAAAATAGTTAGATATATTATTATATAACGAACAACCTGAATCAAAACAATCCAGGTTGTCCATCGTCTCCTTTACTATTCTTTTTAACATCCATCTCAATACTGGAACCAGCGCTGAAAGCTTCCGGTTGCAGGACAGGTTTGATCCCCGCAACCTTATTATTTGATAATTTGTTTCCTACAGCTTTCCACCCCTTTACATCAATAAAGGTAGTCAGATCAATTTCCTCCGCCGGAGGAGTCAGGTATTTACCTTTAACATATTCCACCACGACCTTAGGATTGGGAGCGGTTGAAACAAAATCAAGCTTTGAGCCTTTATCCTCGGAAACAAAACTAAATTTTTTACCAACTGTCGAAGTTTCAATCTTAAAGCGTTTGGCAAAATGAAGCTTGGTTTTTCCGTCCAGATATATAGCCGAAACAGTAACATCCGGATTGAACTTTTCAATAAGCGCTACATTTTCAGGCTCAAAACGATTGGTAAGCTCACTTCCGGTGATTTCGTAAGAACCATCACTGTACATAATCAATATCCGGTCACCAGACTCAAACTCACCCAGATATTTACCACGTTCTTCCGTATTAAGCCGGCCTACCCGATCATCGTACCATATTTTCAGACCTGACAAAGTAGACACGCCGGCGGACTTCAGCTCAATTTTGCGGATAGAATATTTGGTCAGAATATTTCCCTGAGAATTTCTGCCCTTGATCGCGATTTCTGAAAAGTCAAAGTCAAAAACCTTCACTCTGGCCTTTGCCGCCGGAGTTAGGGTAACAGCAATAGTCTCAGCCTCTCCATTGGGATTCGCTGAAAAATACAATACTTTTGAGCCTTTCGATCCTTTGGTCAGATCATATTCCCGATCTCTGGTTACCGCAAGCACCTGAAAACGCTTAATCATGGATACTCCGGTTTTTCCATCGACATAGACCATATTATAGACCATGCGCTCATCGTTCTTCTTAAAGATGGCTACATGAATAATATCCTTCCCCACAAAAACCTTTTCTCCTACTTTGGTCACCAGCACTACTCCATCTTTTCTGAAAACGATAATATCATCAATATCTGAGCAGTCACAGACATATTCTTCTTTTTTCAGCCCGATACCAATAAAACCCTCGCTTCGGTTGATATAGAGCTTTTCATTTGCCATTGCCACTACGTTCGCCACAATTGTATCAAACGCTCGGATTTCTGTCTTCCGCTCTTTGCCCTTTCCGTATTTTTCAAGAAGATTTTTGAAATAAGCAATGGCAAACTCAGTAAGATGCTCCAGATCATAATTTGTCTGATCCAGATCCTCCTGAAGTTTTCTCATCAGCTCATCTGCCTTAAAGGCGTCAAACCTGGAAATACGCTTGATTTTAATTTCCGTAAGTCTGATGATATCGTCTGTAGTAATCTCCCGGTAAAAATCCGGTTTATACGGCTCAAGCCCCTTGTCTATGGTAGAAAGTACATCTTCCCATGTTTCGCACTCTTCAATATCCCGGTAAATTCTGTTTTCTATGAATATTTTTTCCAAAGAAGAAAACAAAAGCTTTTCAAGCAGAGCATCACGTTTAATTTCAAGTTCCTGCCTGAGAAGATCAACAGTTTTATCAGTAGAAATTTTAAGTATATCATTGACACTCATAAAATGAGGCTTATCGTCAATGATTACGCAGGCATTGGGGGAGATTGATACCTCACAGTCCGTAAAGGCATACAGGGCGTCAATAGCAATACCGGCATCCATACCGGGATTTAGCTGTACCTGAATCTCCACGTCCCGGGCGGTATTATCAATTACTTTTTTTATTTTAATTTTTCCATTATCGTTGGCTTTGATAATAGAGTCAATAACTGAATTAGTCGTAGTACCAAAAGGGATATCCCGGATCACAAGTGTTTTTTTATCCATCTCTTCTATCCGGGCGCGCACACGTACCTTCCCCCCTTTCTGGCCTTCATTATAATTGCTTACGTCAACCGTACCACCTGTAGGAAAGTCCGGAAATATTTCCACTTTCTTATTTCTGAGCAGATCAATAGACGCTTTGATTAATTCTATAAAATTGTGCGGAAGAATTTTAGTGGAAAGCCCGACTGCTATCCCTTCTACACCCTGAGCCAGCAGAAGAGGAAATTTTACCGGTAGCGTTACAGGCTCTTTCTTTCTGCCGTCATAAGAAGCCTGCCAGACGGTTGTATCCGGATTAAATAATACATCAAGGGCAAATTTTGACAGACGTGCTTCAATATACCTCGGAGCAGCCGCGCCATCTCCCGTATTAATATCACCCCAGTTTCCCTGAGTATCAATCAACAGATCCTTTTGACCAAGATTAACAATCGCGTCGCCTATAGATGCGTCACCATGCGGATGAAACTGCATCGTATGACCAATGATATTTGCTACTTTGTTGTACCGGCCATCATCCATTTCCCACATCGAATGCATAATACGGCGCTGGACCGGCTTAAGGCCATCCTCAATAGCAGGAACAGCGCGCTCCAGAATTACATAAGAAGCGTATTCCAGAAACCAGTTCTCATACATTCCCGATACGGGGAGCACATCATGTAAAACTTCCTCCTTATTCTCTTCCGGAAGATTCGCTTCATCCTTATCTTCTGCCATTTATCCTAAAATTTTCACCAATTGGTAACGAAATTACAAAAAAATAGCTGCTCTCTCCGATTTTGTGGATAATTTAGAACACTCAACAGATTGAAACAAACCTGACAGATGAGATTAAACCTGATCGGAAATTCCGGGAACAACCATCCACGAATGAAACAAAAACTTCTGACATACGCTACACTTTTACTAACTTTTTTAGCATCCGCCTGTGACCCTATGCCGGATATCCAGGGTTTTGATCAGAAAAAATGGCAGGATGACAAACTGGGCTGTAGCGGTAGCCGAAGCACCGAAGTTGCTCTGCTGCTAAAGCATAAAAAGCAGTTTCAGGGAATATCTGAGCGCACCGTAATCAAAATACTTGGAAAGCCGGACAAAGTAGCTTTTTTCAAAAGGAATATACGCAATCTTATATACTTTACAGAGCCAGGGAACCAATGCGAGGGCAACAACAATAAAACAGCGGGAAAAAGAGTTATCGTAGAACTCAACGCACTGGGCAACGTAACATGGATCAATGAAGAAATTATTTAGCCTGTTCCTGCTACTGATCGGAACAAGTACGTATGGCCAGTATCCGATATCACTGGCTGGAAGCACCTATCAGAAAGATCTCAAAGTCATATCCAACAGCTACGGACCGATAATCGGACTACAACGGGGAAAATACACTTTCATTGAAATCGGTGCAGAATACCACTGGAGAAAGATCCGGCTCAAAAACCCAAAAATCTATTCAGTCGGCGGTAATTTTGAATACAATTTCGGACACAATCTGCTTGGATACAAACTGGGTTTCTGGACAAAGCAAAACCGGGTAGATCTTACCTACGGAGCCAACATTATGTATCTTACCGATTTTACATATGGCAAAGTCGGTATTTCTCCGACCTTAGGATTCCGGCTGATTGGATTCCATATTATTACCGGATATAATTTTACCCTGGGAAATGAGGCGCTTCAATACAATACCCTGCATATCGCTCTTCGCTATTTCATTCCGTCTGAGAACAAACTCAAAATTAAAAAGAGCAAGAAAAGCAAAAAGTAGTACGATAACCGCCCTTTACTAAATAGTTTTTTTGACTGGCTTTATCTCCTCTATAATGGAATTATCAAAGTAATTACTCAGAGCTTCCGCATTCTTCCTGCTTAACCACTTCGCTCCTTTTTTGCGTCTGGTGGTAAGCACCGTATCCCCTATCACTCCCAGCAGATACGCATCGTGTATTTTCAGAATATATGGCATAATACAAGTATACACGCGTACTACGAAACCAGTCTGCGGTGTACTGCTTTTTTGATTAAAAAAAGGTGACGTGTTCTGTTGGATTATTTATCTCTGATTTTCAGATAAACTCCGGAGGACAATATGCCATTCCTGAAATCATAATTCACAGAATAAGCGACCTTATCGCGGGTGTGCCACAAACCAGGCCCCAATCCCGCCAATCCGCCGGGGCCTATCCCTGCGTGCACGCCAAAATAATATCTGTTTTCAGTCCTCTCGTATCGACTCACTACACTGGTTGGGCTTAGCAACTTATAAGAAAATTTTCTATTCGTCAACCGATTACCACTTATAGTATCCTCAATAATCGCTTCCAACAGACTATCCCGCAATATCTGACAATAATAATATTTTGAAAAATAATCATTTATAATACCCTGTGTGTCTACTTCGACCGGAACCTGTACCCAAACAGTATCCGCAGGAACCAATTCAATTTTTTCACTATGGATATGGCGAATAGTGGAATCATATACAAACGTAACCACCGAGTCTTTACGAACTTTCGAATGATACCGGCGACCTGAAAACCCATCCTCCAATAACAGTGCGGCAACCATTCCGGCAAGCACAGAACATAAAAACCAAGGCAGATGCTTCATGACTCTCTTTCGTTGTCTTCTCCCAGCACGCTTTTTACACGACGACGCAAGGCCTTTGTCAGCATCGAATTGTCCGTGCCTGTAATCGTGTCGAGGTTTTCCAGAATACTAATAAGATACTCCAGCGAAACATAAATCACAATCGAGGAATGAAGCCAGTTAAATAATTCGGACAGGATCAGGCTTTCGGCATACTGATTTTTAAAAACGTTCAGGATAAACAGAAAAACTAACCAGGTAAACAATTTGAAACCAAATCTGGAGAACTTCCGGGAGGAAATACGATTGCCCCGGACCCGGGAAGCTACGATTCCGGTAAAAAGCTCGAACGTAAGCATAAGGATAAAGGCTGTCAGGGTTATTACTTTCAAGCCAAACAAGGTCTCAATCGTAGCAGATACGAGGGACACAGAAACCGTAAACATCAATAAATGATGATGAAACATGGATTGTATATATTTTTCGCCACTATCAAAGCCAAAATGGAACACAAGATCGTCGAGTAATTTCTTCATGGATTGACTATTAAGATTTTGTCCAGGCCAGTATACCTTATGTCTGTATGAAGCCAGGTTGGTGTGTACTGTGTATTTTCGATGGTAGTTACCCCCATTTCCATAAACTGTTTGCTATGTCCGAGTATGATTTTCTGAACTTCCGTATAGGACGGAGTACGGCGATCTCCGTTTTTTATAATAGTAAAATCACAGTCAAAGCCTGCGCCGAAACGATGCTGGCTTTCTCTGGCGCCAATAACACAGTCCGGAGGACGATAGCCACGATATTGAAGTTGCCCGCCAAACAAATAATTATTGACAGTAACCAACACGCCGTCGGCCTGATAGAATTCTTTAAAAAATACTTTATAAGCTTCCGCGATACGAATAATCTCCGGACGAATAAACCATATTGATTTTTCCCGCCATCGGTTGTATGTAGCCAGAGGCACAAATTCTCTGATGTCAAAATTGTCACTTACTTTCATAAATTCAATAAATACGAGCCTGATTGAATAGCTAGTAGAATGTGTATCAATCGTCTGATTGAATAATTAAATATCGCGCTAAATCACAGGAAGAAAAAACGGTGTCCCTGGACGCGGGACAATAAAACGAAGTAAGAAAAAATACGAATAAAAACCACTAAGTAATTATAAGCCATAAATATAACTACTAAATCAGCTATTCATATAAGTCAAACGCACCTGCCAGATCATCCATACTGGTGATTTAAGACACTATTTCTCGCTTTATAAAGCACAGAACCGACCAGACGGATATTGGTACTATTCACCGTCTGAAATGAATAAAACTGCCCGGTTTGTACATTATACCTCCCATTGCGATGATTGCTCAATGAAGTGGTACGGGTACCACTGTTTTTATGAATGATGTACCATTGGGCACTTGAAGAGCTTGTGGCTATGATATAGCTTCCAAACCTCGTCAGATTATGCGACTGCTGTGAAGTATAAGCCGGAAACTGCTTTATAATAGCACGGCTATGCCTGTCCATACAGACTACCACAGCTCCCGTAGTCAGCACATACAAGTAGTCTCCGTTGTATTCCATATCTACCACCGGCATGCCAATATTGATACTGGATATCTCCATTGTACGAACATCAACAAGAGCTGCCTGACTAAAATTACCTGAACGGCCAATAAGCAACACATTATCCTCCCATTCATTCATAGAGGTTAAAAATTGTGGTCCGGCACCTCCTATCACCAACAGGGATGATTCTACAGAAAGATCATCCGGGTTTACTTTGTATAAAGTCTTGCCAGCTATAAAAAAGATCCGGTCTTTGTAAAAGAAAATCCGGCTTTCCGGGTTCCCTTCAATCCCCATATCACTATAGGACAATAACGTATGCGTAGTCATATCCCTCCTTTCTATTCTCAGGAGATTTTCACTATTTCTGGACAGATAGTATTCTGTTTGAGAGTCATAATCAAAAGCAACATCCATAACGATCTGTGTCGCCACAATTGTCCCGGCATCGGTATACTCCAACGCCAGATTATTGTACGCCACATACTTGTTATCGACTGTTGACAGCTCCAACGTATACAGGCCCCTTTCAGACGTGCCCGTATAACCAGTATGAAGGTAATATCCGCTTTTGATCACTCTGGTAAGCTGTTCGACAGGAACAGACAAAATCCTGTCTGATATACTGTTTATATAATAGCTGCTGCTGTTGGCACCTCTGTATATCAGCACGTAATCGGAACGGACAGGATTGATCCTGCTGGCAACACCTGCTATCGGAGTGTATTCGCGCTGTAGTTCAAAATCATATGTATACAATTGAATACCGGCCATGCCTGATCCCTGGCTGTATAATGCATAAAATTTGTTGTTCGCATACGTCAGATTGACTATTCTTTTATTCACGATAATTTCTTCGACCTCAAATGTGCCGGTATTTATTTTCAGCACTCTTCCCCATTCACCGGGACCATAATATCCCGAGTCTGCCATATACAAAAAACCATATTCATCCATAGTGGCTCCCTGCACCTGATTGAGGTACGACGAAAAGTCATATGTCGTGACTTCTCCCGGATTTTCAAGGGGTGAAACATATACTATCCCGTTCGTTGACGCCCCTACTCCACCGTCAAGAGAAATCAGCCGGTCACCGAAAATATAAGAAATCAGCCTGGTTGGGCGGCTTACCTGCCCGATGAGGGTATAATCCTCCTTACTGTAAACAAACACCTGATTGGGATTAGCACTATCCGGACGACTAAAAACATATATCCGGTCTTCATGTACGACAAAGTCCTGACTGCTGTACGTCGGTGCTACAAAATTTATCACCTTTTCGCCAGACGTCCAATATGGCACTCCCTGTAATCGCATATACACTGATTTTTCTATATCATTAATCTGATTGTTATTAATTTATCCGGGCTGGGGCTTATAACTCAACGATGTTATTAAACTGAATTTTCCACTCCAGGGTATCTCCGTTGTTACGCCCGCTGCCAGGATTTTTCGCGTAGATAATTATCTCATTCGTACCCGCCTCCAGATAAACGATATCCGTTCCGCCCGATCCCGGTTCCGCCCACCACATCGCTGCAGGAGCATACTGAAGATAATCCGTCGCTGGATTGTAGACCAGGCGGTAGATCGCGTCTTCCAAGACCCCTGCCGGTCTTGGCCCACTTCCGGAAATCTTTTTCTGAATCACTGTAAACCAGCAGGAGATCATTTTTTCACATTGCCATCTGCCTACTTCTGCCTCCTCATCTGCTACACTATAGGAGACCACTCCCGCAAATTCAGCTTTACTTACATACAGGTCATCATGATGGTGACCGGATGGCGGAAATTCTTCTGGTTTATCTGTTACATTCTCCCAGCTCACCCTATCTGCCGTAGTTTCCTCCCAAAGGCCAACTGCCCGTTTGGCAAATGTTCGTCTGCTCCCGGAATCATAGAATATCTGATCATGCACTGTTGTCTCATCGCCGGACTGATCCTCGTACGGACCAGCAGAAAAATCATGCTCTAACAGATTTTCAGCCAGATTCGGGTGCGTTGTGGAGCTAATGTATCGGTAGATAGCCTCAGGTGTACCAGTTCTCCACCAAAATGTAACAGCTCCGGAAACAGCAAAGCAAAAATAGGTATACCCTCCTGTGTCTTTCCACCATGTACCCCAACGCGCGGGTATGGAGACGCTTTTTGTGTTATTGAGCAGATCCCAGCCATCGTCTGTATTTCCTCCGGTTCGGGCGGGATTTAACAGATCGCATACATTGGAGTCTTGCGCATTATTTAGAGGGTCCAGGCAATCAACCGCCCGGTTTCGCCGATAGGTCGCGGAACCGTTTGCGCTGCTTTCATCCCCGTTTGTGGAAGTAATGCAATGGCAAATGGTCCCGTCCGGCAAGATTCGCAGCTGCCCTGCTTTTCCCAGCTGGCCGAAAAAATTATTGCCCGTCAGGGTTTTTGTTTCGTTTTCCCATCCGGATTGATTGGACAGGCCCGTTTCTACTTCCGGAGGAGCAAAAATATCGATTAACTGGGCCGCTCCTTCAAATACCGGGGTATCCTCTGACTTTTTTACCAGTATCAGACGATCTTCCCCCTCCTGCCATGCCGGATCAGTCACATCGATCTGATCAACGGTTATCGCTGAGGCAAGTCTGGCTACATCCGAATCCGAAAAATCATTGGAGCTTAAAACTTTTTCCCCGTTATTGGTTATCGTCATCCACCAGTCGGACGTAAGGAATCTTTTCAGTGGCCTTAAAATCATGATTGTATTGTTTTATAATCAAAACCTTTAGCATTCGCAAATACCTGTATATCTTCCAGTGTCCCTGTAAAAGATCGTTCGGAGAAACCAACAAATCCATTATCGTCGTAACAGACAGTTATATACCCGTCACCAGAAAGGTAATCGTGATACGCCGACCCGGTAGTAAATATCAGATTAAACTGTGCCGCGACCGGCTCAGTAAAATAATGTGAAAACGCTTTGACAGACATATACTCTACTCCGTTTATTTCAACACGTTGCCAATAGTCATTAAATACTTCAGGCATATCAGATAGTGTTTTATTCTCTTGTATAATTCCGTAGTACACCATTATAGAAAGCTTTTAAAAAGATTGACATTGGCATAGCTAAGTTGTTCTTCCAATGTGCCTGCGGGAAGATTCATTATTTCGCCGTGGTAATTGTTGCCGGAAAAATCCCGTATCCCGACACGCGTATCGCTACCGTCTTGTTCTTCGCTAAAATCAAGTATCTCAGCCCGATTATTGTGAAGATCGAGTAGTAATCCGTCTTTTGACAGAAGATCACGACCAAGTCTGTTGTTGTACAGATAACGATACTCTACCTCAGACAACTCTCTGTTAAACAACATAATTCTATTTAGCCGAATAAGCTCTGTTCTATTATAGTTTGTTGTAACTTTCCCAAACCCAATCTGGCTTAATTCTACCTTATTTTCAACTGTTTGATTATAAACATACTCAGTAGCATAATTAAATCGCAAGCGGTTCATTCCACCTTCTGTAAGAATTACCTTAATAAGAATAACACCATTCCTAAATCCTCTCTGATTCAGACTACTAGTCTGAATCAGTTTAGATACAGAATTACCTGTACCAGTATTATTTAAACCAACAGCGAAAGTACCTCCTGAACTTACAGTTGAGTAATTGCATGATATTACATCACTGTTAGCATTTAATGCCTCCCACAGGTATGTGTTTCCTCCAGCCCCCGGAACAGAGTTGTAATCATAATACCACATGTACAGGTTGAGATATTGACTAAACTCTCTGTTAACCTGTATATAATTATCACCTTGATTTACAAATGCATTTCCAAAGTCATACGGCCTGGTCATAATATTGCCGGACGAGGAGCGTAATACCTGATCCTGATTGTTTTTGAACAGCTCCATATTATGACAGACTTTGATACAAAACCTCTATTACATCGCCTTCTACCAGGTTGTCAAAACCAAAGGCCAGTCTATTATCCTGAATAGCATACTCATCTGAGTACACATAGACATGATCTATATGCGCGCTCAGAATTTTGTCAGGCGCATGCGAAAGCGTTACGCAGGGATATTCTATTTCATCGATGGCAATAGTGTCGCCTTCCCATTCAAACCGGTCGGTATATTCAACAGCAATACTCTCCAGTTCCGCTTTTACCTCTGTCAGCTCTTCCTGTATTTCCTCAAGACCGCGGTCAACATATTTTTTTCTCACCGCTTCATTATCCTCTTCCGGATCTGCATCGGGCAATACAGGAATCTCTTCAAAGGTCTTGACCCCATCAATCGTCTCATCTCCGATACGATGGACCAGATCGCCCGAGCTCATGCTTGTGCCCCCCACCAGCTGAAATACCGAACCCGTATACGCCAGAAGCACCACACCCTCAAGGTCGCCCGCTTCCAGATCCGACCCGTTGCTCCGACGGATGATCTTCTGACCAAGGCTGTTGATATTGAGCGTCGATGCGCCGGTATTGGCTGTCCCGAAGTCGATTTTGTACAGATAGCCCGACTCATATCCCGTGATCGGTTCGCTATAAGCCGCAGTATAGGTATTGGAAGAGCCACTGGCCAGAGGTGTCTCTGTAAACTGAGGATGATCGGAAGTGTTGAGCGTCGAATCTGCCAGGTTGTGCAGTACGGAACGGGTACCCAGTGCCCGGGTGCGACCACCGCCACTCAATATCTCTTCGTTGATTTGCTGATTTATATCCTGTCTTTTCATTATTCGTATTGATATCCTTTAAGAGTTGTTCCTAGTTGTATTTTAGTAGTATGTCCGTCTGATATTGCTGCATTAAGGAGTGCCGTCGTTTCCTGCACCGCAACATCTACACTCAAACGCCCGCCAGCTATGCTGCTTTCCTCTGTAGTTTTGACTTCCAGCAACGTAAGACCGGTGACCGTTACCCGGTTTGTAAAGGGAGCAGCAAATCCCAGATTCCGGTATACCGGATTGGAAAGAATAGAGCGACATACTCCAAGCAGTCGTTGCATATCCAAAGAAGCCAATATATCGCCGGTTGCTGACTCACTGTCTTCCGCAACAGCATAACAGTCAATATGAAAGGTATAAATGGCATCAGAAATTCCCCGCTGGTGATTGGTATACACACCATTGTCCAGAGAAATATTGACAGCCGGCAGCTCATTGGCTGTAAACTCTTTTGATCGTTGCAGATAAATAGCAGCGTCCAGGCGCTCATCATCCGTCAGTATAGCCTGAGAGGAAAGCTCCTGATCTAAAATCTCTTCCAACCGGTCCCGCACTATTTCAAATGACTGCGGTGTTATCGGATTTGTTATAATACTCATATAAAATAGTTTCAAATAATTTCACTGATATGTTCCTGTAGTAAACCGGATACACAGTTCTGCCATGCACAACCGGATCAAAGCAAACCGATCTTTACCACTCAGGTAAAAGACCGGTTGTCCGACTAAATCGGAAGCAGAAAAGGTGCTTTAATCAGGATTTAGAAAATAATCATTTTCATTTTTCAGAGTTTTTAAAAAGTAAAACATCAGGTATGACAGACAATTTCTCATCCTTTATCTGTGCTGCCCGCACGATTCCCCACACAGGCACCACAAATTCATAAGTAATGGAAATCAGTTAAAAATACCCGGAAAAAGAATGACAGAAAAAGAACGTCCCGCGGCACGGGACAAAGAATGGCAGGCGGCATTAAACTATGATATACAAACAATCAGACCACAAACCTCAATTCAATCTGAAGATGTATGGTCTCCATCATATTACCATTCAGGTTCACCGTTTCAGACACCCTTATACTCTATGCAGAATATGCCTGGGCTGAAACTCTGTTTTTACAGAATATAATCCGGCGAGTCTTCCACCCACATTGTCAATGTATAGTTTATAGCCGGAAGTGCCAGGATGCCCGTCATGTCCTGTTAATTTATAGTACCTCAAGGTTTCAATGTCAATAATATAATCACCCCCCGACTCAACCGAAGGAAGTCTGATATAGCCTCCAGGCTCTTCAAATGGTTCAAAAATATTGTTTTCCCCTGACATATACATTCGCCGGATCAGATTCCATTCCAGGTCATATACAAATAAATCAAACTGATTGGCCCCGATATGAATTGTCAAAAATATCCTATCCTTGAAAATCTTTATCCGGCGTGTCCCCCATCCATTATTCCATTCCGGTTTTCTGATAATCTGAAAATCCTCAAAATCCTGGGCGCTTACTACGATCACGTCGGGGGTTGAGCGGGTCGTAATATAGATATAACCATTATGTACGCATGAAGAAAAAGCCTCTGAGAATCCATACTCTTCTATATTCATGCTACGTACAGTATGAATATCATCCAGCCTTCGTACATATACCAGAGACAATGGTGGTGGAGATGGATGTCCGGCTGGAATGCTCCAATAAGAATTTGAGTAAACCAGGTATTCACCATCATTGGTAGCCGTTGTATACTGGGCATAGTTAGGCTGTACAATTGCATGTCTTATATCGGCGATTGTCTCCAGCAGAGAGTAATCCACCCGGCTGTATTTTAACAGCTGATTATTATTAACAGTACCAAAATGCGTTCTTGTAAAAAGATAGATATGATCATCACTGACTGTTAACACATTAATCACTCCGGTTAGCGTGGGAATCAACAGCTGATCGCCTGCAAAATTGACCACACCATAGTTCTCTATATGAGATGCCCGCCAGTGTGCCGGAACATAGCTTAACCTTTGTCCCGATTGATGGTATAGCTGCCCTTCCTGCTGAAAAGCGGGAACCGGCCTGGACGATCCCGGTCTCTGTTCAATCACATGCAAGGTATCGGCATGTACCAGAAATGTCGGAAACTGGCCAGGAACGTTGCTCGGCATGGCGACTATTCGGGTATTATGCACATAACGGGCCCCTCTCCTGAATGTATGACCATGCAAATATCCTGTCGACCGCAATAGTTTGCTGTTTCTCGTTAAAACCAGCACACCGCCTTCATCCGCAAATTCATGAATCCTGTTATTACCCAACGCGACAAACCTGCTCCGATCCGGCAATGCGACCATCTGCCATTTTCTCAGATTAAGCGTACTCCCCTGACCGGTCATCCAGGAACCGGAAAAGGTATCTGCGTCAATTCGTCTTATTCTCGTTGAATTGTAATATATTCCGGAAGACTCGCCAACATAAACAAAACCATTCATATGGTTTATATGCTCTATGCTTCCGAAGGCCTCTACAAGTATTTCCTCTTCCAGATCAGTTAATAACCGACAAACCAGATCATTACCATTCGAATAGAATAGTTTTTCGTTTCCGATAGCCGCATGATATACCACCGTATTCAGCGTACCGGGATACGTTTGCAATAAGTTAAAATCAGTATCCCACACATTCAGATCCAAGGTCGAGTGGAAGGTGTAAATTTTTCCGGCGGCTTCATCATAGATCAGCCTGGTAACATTGGTACCCAGGACTGCTGTCGGATCGGAAACTTCAAAATAGGATGAGTCGGTATATATTAATGTTTTCATAGGATTAAGCACTATTGCTTATACTGCTGCGAATTATTCTTCTTAAAAGAAGCTGCTTGCTGCTTAAGTGACCAGGTACCAAAGTCTGCCCGGTCCCGAACCCGGACTGACGTCAGCCCCGGGCAGGTTTATCGTTTTTTCAGATCAACGGAAAGTTTGTTATCGATTTTACCGCATTTTCTCATCATGAAAAAAGTGGTTATGATATATACACAATCAATTATCACATAATCAAAACACAAATTCATTTACAAATTTCTTAATCTGCTATAATTAAATCCTCTTCTTGCCATCGCTCAAAACGTTCCGTTGACTTGTTGCTATACCCCTGATAATGCGTAAACCTGCAATCGATCGGCGCAGGAGATATATTATTGGCACTGGCTATCGAGGTAAGTATAATCTCTTCAATTCCAAACAGAACCTCGGGGGTCACAATAAGATTTTTATTATCAGCTACCTTGGAAGCGATCGTAAACAATTTTTTAAAAATGGCAGGATCACCTCCAAGGGCTCCGGAGCAGATATTGATCGGATTAAAGTGCTTTTTCACCATTTCCGGTAAAAAATCCCTTTCAGTGGATAATTGAAAAAGAGGTCTCGTTTTTTCGCACAATAACTTTTCATGCAGATTCCTGGGTTTTTCTTCCAATATCAGATCCATGTCAATATGTAAGAACCTTTCTTTTTGCAGTGAATAGGTTATTATTTTGGGAAAACACCAGATTTCCTTATTGAATTTATACTGACTGTAGTCCAGCACTACATATTCAACATCCGAAACACCTGCTTTTTCCAGGAAATCTTTACCTCCCGAATCCGTATAGATTACAACATGTTCAAAAAATTCTTTTGATTTTTCCAGACTACGGTCGAATAAGTCAACCATCTGCTGAATATTGACAAAATTATTTTCCAGATTATTTCCTTCATTTGTCCAGAATGTATAAAGCAGCCTGTTTATCATAATCCTGTCGTTTTAAAATAATAAGGTACCTTCAATAACCAATTTGTAACCTATTTCCATTTCTTTGGTCTGAGATGTGTTTAGCGTCATGTTTACTGCTGAAGTATATAACTTGACCAATCTCCTGTTGCTATCATAGCTTGTATTCATACTTCCTCTTGAAACAGAGTTTAGTATATATTGGGAAGCTCCATATAAACCTTCTAAATCAGGCGGAGAGCCTCCTTGTCTGCCTTTCATGGCAAAGGTTTCCGGATTCGCTTCATCCAGCAGCTTATTGAAAGACACGGTCAGTTCACTTGCCCCTGTACCATTGACACCTAAGGTCCATCCGGTAGTCGACGCTACCTGGACGATGGATTGAAAGTAAAAGAACCTGGCCAGATCCAATGGAATCAGCTCAAACGAGATATCGGTAGCCAGATCTTCCACTATGAATATGTCAACCTCCAGCATGATTTTACTGCCCACAATAGTCCTTGTCAGCTTATAATTGGAATTGGAGTCGTCTGTATATTGTATAGCAGGTATAGTGTTTATCTGGTCTGTCACATACTCTGCCATCTGGCCAAGATTAACCCCCTGGTTTTCACTGACCGCAGCATTAAAATAAACTCTTCCGTCTCCATCTCTCTGTAAAAGAGTATTTCCTATTGCAGAATTGCTTACATAACGCACTCCGTTACTAACCCATGCACCCTGTACAAAATATGGTATTCTGTTTTCAGCATTATCTATAGGACAATTAAGATCCGCAGGAGTAACTGATTCTAGTTTACTATCTAGTTCATCCCGCAAATCTGTTATATCATCTATCTCTGTGTTATGTGGGTTACCAGAGGTAAGTTGACTATGATCATACGCCGTCTTTCCCCGGTCGCCCCGGTATGCCGTCGCGGACGTTTCACCCAATGCTACCCCGCCATCGCCAATTTCCACATATGCGGAACCCGTCCAGCGATACGTTTTATTCTCGTCTTCGGTAACATATATCTTTGACTCTTCTCCGGTTGCCGGAAGAAGTGAGTAGTCACCTGTGACTATAACATCGGACACATAGGAAGGCAGCTGCGATACCGGAACTTTCCCATCTACCAAGTCAGCTTTGGTTGTTAACCTGGTATTCAGCTGACCTAAGCTAACCGCTTGCTCAGTTGTAGCAGCAGCAGCTACTATGATACGCCCCGCTCCATCTCTATAAGGAATAGTGAGGCCGGTTGTGTTGTTAGTAAATCTTACACCATCATTGGTCCATTCTCCGTCCACATTTACAACTGGTATAATATTACCAGCTAAAGATGTTATATTCAGATCCGAAGGTTTTACGTCTGATAGTTTTAAGTCCAATTCATCTTGCAGACCTGTAATATTGTCTACAGTATGTGTATGAACTGAGTCTGCTTTTCCTTCTAATAAAGTAGTGACTTGTCCTAATGTAGTGGCCTGATTTGCATCAACGGCATCACCTATTCTGATTCTGGCCTGAGTATCTCTTTGTACAAGGGACTGGGAAGATATGCCATTCCCATAACTTAATCCCTGATTAAGCCAATCACCTCCCTGCGTCCTGGCAGGAATTCTGGCAGCTCCAAATGTAAGTCCTATATCCTGAGGCGTGACTTCCTCCAACTTCAGATTCAGCACAGCAGCCAATGCGCTATTGTCCATAGGGTCACCGGTGATTTCTGAAAAACTTGTGCTATGTGGATTTCCTGTCATTTGACTATGATCATACGCCGTCTTTCCCCGGTCGCCCCGGTATGCCGTCGCGGACGTTTCACCCAATTCTACTCCGCCATCACCAATTTCCACATATGTGGAACCCGTCCAACGATATGTTTTATTGGTGTCTATTGTCACATAAATTTTACTAGCTTCTCCTGTAGCGGGTAACGCTGAGAATGTAGCTACTTCTATAACATCCGATACATAAGAAGGCAGCTGCGATACCGGAACTTTCCCATCTGCTAAATCTGCTTTACCGGCCAGTAAGGTATTTAATTGGCCCAGATTAGGTACTTGCGTACCCAATGCTGCTTCATTAGTATACAATCTTCCGTTTATATCAAACCTAGGTATAGCCAGACCTACTGGATTTATTTCCAACCTGACACCATTTGATTGAAAATCGCCACTTTGTATCAAAGGCACTCTAAACATGCTATTTACAATAGTAATATTTAAATCAGCAGGTTTTACCTCACCCAACTTCAGATTCAGCACAGCCGCCAATGCGCTATTGTCCATAGGGTCACCGGTGACTTCCGGAAAGCTTATATCCTTTTCCAGATTCGCAAGTCCGATCCTGATCCATGTATTATCCTCAATACACACGTAATAATACGTTTCATCGCTGCTGATACCACCTTTATAGCCTTGTCTTTCACATGTCTCAAAATCATACAGATCAACGAGCCATGCCTCATCGTCATCCAGCCTGACACCATGATCGTCTGGAATATCGGCCAAAACGGATCCTGAAACCAGATCATACTCGGCCCTGATTTCGTTATTGTTCAGGCTCACCAGCTTTTCCGCAGTTTGAGAAGGCGTGTATTGATTTCCGAGCAGCTTTACCCGACCATCGCCTTTGAGCTGAACATCCAGCCCGACATGTGTGTCGGAGCTATTGGAAGTTGTGATCACGGGATTATTGTTGGTAGCAGCGTTTCGCGCTGTTATGTAATTGACCGCATTAGCTATGGTTTGAAACCGGGCGATAATTCTATTGGCAGGGGTCGTATCCCGTATGTATTCGGTATATATCCCACCCAAAAATCTCCATATGCCCCCAATCGGCTCATTGCCGGCTCTGGTACTTGTCCACCAGGACATTTTCAGAACCCTGTCCAGTAATTTAGGTATCAATGCCATTATATCAATCCCTCCAGTGTTTTGATTGTATTGTAATGAAATAAGTGCGACGATGTGCCGCTGTAATTGCCCGCGTAGAACGCGTCAAAATCCGGACCCTGCAAAACAAGCGTCGACTCGTCCGTAAAGATCAGCTGACCAGCCGACAGCTGATAATATTTTTTGTAAACCAGCTCGGCGTATCGGCGACTCGGATCCAGCGAATTGAAATGTGAAAAAATCGTAACCAGAACATGGTCATTGGGGTCCGTGAATTGAATCCCCGCGCAAAATCCGTCGGTATCTTCCGTATAGGAGTTGCCTGAAGCTGTGTATAGTAATTCTTCCATTAATTTATTGATAGGTTTTAAAGTATATGAATCGCGCCATGGTCTAGTTTTACAGATGCGAATTTTTTATAATTCCCAGATAGTTATTCACCAGCATAACCTCTTCATCTGACAATGCTCTGTTATAGAGTAGTAATTTGTAATGCTTTCTGTAATAATTTAATGTATCGGTTCTTCTATAGGCTATTCTAAATCTATTGGTGGTAGAAAATGGCTCAAATGTTTGTACACCGGATACAGTCTTTGTTCCATTCTGCCACCCTTCCCACGATCTGTCCGTCGAATCATATCGAACAGTGTTAAAAAACATTTGTGTGTATGAAACATTCTGTGCGGAAAAGTTCAGATTATTATGATTACCCTGGGGTATTCCCATAGCCACATGACTCATTCTAAATCCATTATAGGATGCATTTATCCCGTTCTGTGATATGTATAATGCCGGGTTTGTTGTTTGACTATTACCACCACCGGAATCTTGCAATACATCAAGTGTAAACATCGTATAGGATGTCACGCCATCGGTGAATATGCCATTCACCGATGGATATATCCACAGAGCATCATTAGTGATATTGCCAGAATTATTATTATAGAATGTCAACACATTATTCTCAAAAAAACCACCAGTCCATGCATTTGAAGGTGTCGCGAAGTAATAATTACCTGCATTAATCCGCCTCACAGGATCACCTTCCTCAACCGGGATTGTACCTTCAACGTTTTGAAACATGGATGACTTATCAAATCCATCTGTCTCAAACATCAGGCCTTCTATCTCGGATGGCTTTGCATAGCCGGGATAGTTTACTATCCGGCTGTTTATCTTCGCTATATTGTTATCGTATTGTATCATTATCCGGAGCTAAGCATTTCATTAAGCGGTATAAGACACCGGTATCTTTTCCTGGTTGCGGGGATCAGCATAAGCGAGCACCAGCCGGCCGGTCGCTTCCTGACACTCATAATTGTCGCCGGCACCAGTGTTTTTGCATAGTATTTTCTCCATTAATTTATGACAGGGCTTAGAGTATAAGACTCACACCAAGACCTGTTTTCCGCCTGATCATGCATACCGGTATTGACCTCGTTAAACTGGTCGAGCAAACTGATACTAATATTCTGATCATGACCATAGTTAGGCACTGCTCTTCCGTTTTTGTTATTGAACAAAAAATAACATATGGCGTCTCTTTTTAATGTTCCGGGCAGTACTCCATTCAAATTCAGCAACTGTATCCGTTCCTGTTCAGTAGTGAGCCGGTCAATAATTGAAAACATGGATATATAACCATTCATTCCATTATTCAGTGACTGAATGCCCGCTATCAGATTCACATCACCCGTCAGATTATTCCCTCTTACCTCTTTATTGGAAGACTCGTGAGTATTAACGAAAAAATCATAATTATCCAGATTTTTACCCGCCATATGCAATACGATCATATTCCACTTTCCTGGTCGTACACTTGCCTTCGCATCGATCCAGCCTGATCCGGCTCCGGAAGGACCAACTATCCAGAAGGCCAGATTAGGAAGTCCGGTCATATAAAATCGGTTATAATCACCTGATCTGCCTATATATGCAAACCCGCTCACCGGATTAATTATACTGATCGGATACACCCACATCACCATCGAATAGCTGGAATCTTCGTTGATCATCCAGTTATTCGGAGACGCATTTTGCAATCTGATCCCTGAGCTATGAATATTCAGGTTATACAAACACCTCCCCAGATTTCTGTTAAAACTTATAATATCACTCATTGTACAGGCTTTAAAGTATAGGAATCACGATAGACTACATTGGTCGATTGATTGGGAATACCCAGTTCCCCATCGGTATACCCCGGACCGGCAGCCAAATGATTGTAATCACCGACCCGGTTTTTGACCGATCTCCCGCTTCTGGTCTCAAAATCATAATGCAGTAGTCTGCTGTCGTAAAGACTCCGTGGCACATGCCCGTTCGCCTTATAGAGCTTCATAACCTCATCCGGATTCAGCTCCCTGTCAAACAGGGCGAACATTGACATGCAGGAAGCTGTACTGGTAGAATTGCTGTTTTTCACATTGAGCTTGATTATCTCCGAACCGCTATAAGAATTTTCTTTTACATTATTGGAAACAAGCGTGTGTGGTATTAATTCTCCGTTTATATACACTTTCCAATTAAGCAGATCTATACCGTTCTGAAAAACAGTCATGTTAAACCAATTGGAGATGATACTGTACGCGTCCGAACCAGGATTAAGGTTTAATTGCCCCCCTCCTCCAATCCAATCAACATGTATGTTGAGCAAATTGTAGGTATATAATCGAATGAAGGTTCTGCCGCTTATCTCATTTTGTCCGGAGTAGAATGGCTGGAATCCATCGTAGGGCCAGCTTGTACCTCGTCCGTCCAGTTTAGCCCAAAAGCTTATAGTCTTTCTGGTGTCCTTGTTAAACAACAAGGTATCACCACTTATTAAATAATTGCGAAATTCTTTATTGGACTGTTGACCGTCACTCCGGACACACCTACCAAGATTTCTACCATAAGCCACCACTCTGTCAGCCAGAGACACCGCTTTGATGGTATAAATACCCGTAGGCGCCGGCTGAAGCGCATTGGTATAATTCAATACCATATATCCCCCGGAAGCAACATATTCTGCTCCCCGCGACGGCAACTGCCAATACCGTTCTGCACCGTCAACGACATATCCATGATGAGAAGCGGAAAACAAATACACATATTGATTACACACATGCTGAGGAGTATATACATTATTATCCTGTGGCAAATAAAATCTCCTGATCAAAGAAAGATCCGCCATGTTGTAGACAAACAAATCAGCGTTGTTCGCACCCACGGTCCTTACTACATACAGTTTTCCATCAATAATATTCAGCTTTCTTATAGCCCCGTTCCCACCCTCCAGCACATCCGTCTGATACCAGCTGGCGGGATTGGCAGCCTCGATTACAAGCAATCGGTTCGCCTGAGAGGATACGTAAATAAATCCTTCATGAATACAAACACTATACACCCTGTCAAAGCTTCCATAATCACCGATATCCACTACCCTCACATCCGGCAAGTCCGATACAGGCCTTATATACAAAAGTCGCTGGTTGGGCGGATCAGGATGATCGGCCGGCACACTATACGCACAGCTGTATACCAGATAGACGCCATCGCAAGCAGACTGTACACCGACAGAATAATTCGGTGGTGTCACTTCATGCCGGATATCGTTTATAACCTCTACGACAGAATAATCCAGGCGGGACATTACATATATCCTGTTCCGGTCCGCTATGCTGTAATTCTGGCCGGTAAACAGAAATATATAATCGTCACTCACGCTGATTGTTCTCTGTGTATACGCCGGCAGATCTGCCAATTTCTGATCTCCGGCAAAGTTCACTATTCCTGGACTAAGCATTTCATTAAGCGGTCTAAGTCACCAATATCTTTTTCTCCTGGTTGCAGATCTGTATAAGCGAACACCAACCAATCCCGATCGGTCGCTTTCAGATACTCATCAGTTGAATACTTAAAAATGCAGATAATAGCTTCGCCCGCCAAAGTCTGTCCCCCGGGAGGGGACAAAGAATGCGGCGCAGAAAAAAAGCGGCCGGACGAGATAAACTGACGATGCTGCGATACTCACCCCGGATCGCTTTTACAGATTCAATCAGTTATCAAAAATTCACATTTGAGAACATAAAGCAAAAGGAGTAAATTATTAAATTTTTAATTAATTAAAATACTGTATATAAATAAACTAAAACATAATAAAGTATCGTCAAAAAAAGTTCATACCGCCTGTTGGGACAATAGATATTTTTTCATAAATTCGCATTAGAGAATTAAAAAGAACAAAAAATGAAACGAAACTACACGGAAGTACGGACCAGGGGTGTATCGCCCAGGGTGGCTATGGAGCTCCACAACATCTGCAAAAATCTGGGAGTGTCAGTCTCTGACTTTCTCAAGCCCAAGCTGAGAGAAATCGTCGACAGCTATCCGGAACATATGAAAAAGGCTCCCCTTCCCGATGACGAGGAATAAGGGGAGCCAGTCAGGCTGACATGTGGAATATTTCCACATAGATAAACAAGGAAAAAGTATTTTTTGTACGCCGGATTATGACCGATGCATAGAAGAGCGCTTTCGCAGTGCACGTTTTTATCCGGAAAAGCCACACACGGAGCTTTCATCGTGTTTTTATACTTTCTGTATAATCGTGCGGCAATCTTTGAGACCTACGCGTTAAACTCCCCCTTTAACAATTACAAGCAGACAGCAGGATGCAATCATGCTATTTTCAGATGATCAGTTTTGAGAATCCGGAACATTGACCACAACCACTATCTGCGTATAAAAATCTATATATAAACACATTATATTTTCGTTTTTAATTAATCAGTTATTACTATCTTTTCGCACACCGGATCGTAGCAGAACGCTTTCTCAGTACGCGTTCCTTTATCCAGAAGTACCCGACGCGCAGCAGAGCTTTTACTAAAGCTTTCATCGTGTTTTGATACTTTCTATTTTGGCTGGCGATATATCCGCATCACTCTCTGATGCTTTATTGGTAATTGGCTTAACTTCTCCAAGTATGTCACTACTTCCAATCGTTGCTGTCGTTATATGAATATGACTATTGTATGAATTAGTCAATGCATTCAGATCTCCTTTTAGTGTATTGAACGCTTCTTCCAGCTTGGAGTACCTCACCAAAAAATCCTCATTGCCCCCCAGCTCGATCACTCCGTCGTTTTTGAGCCATACATACGCCTGCTCATCGCCCTGTGTATTGGTGGAAAAAAGCCTCAGCTCACCGACTTCAGCCAGCTGATTTTTGTTGAGATAGCCTACAATGACCGACTTCCCGTTCTGGGTAGTAGGTGCATAGAGGGCGATCATGTCTTTGACAGGATGGGAATCAACCCCGTAAGGTGCCGCCTCGATTGCGGTCTGCACGTCATTTTTTCCGAAACGCAGAAACTTTACCAGTCTCCGGCGCAGCTCATCGATCTCCGTCGATATGATTTTTACAGCGTTCATGGGTATTTTTAATGCAGGTTTATTCCTTTAAACAAATATTCGGGCAGCTGACCATTGTAGACCTCCGGCAATACGCATTTAAGCGTCGCGGTCATGGACGACTGATCACCGGTATAGGATACTTCTTCGACAAACCAGTTGGTCTTTTTGAAAAGATAGATATCCGGATTTTGCACCGATACGATCGAATTGGGCCTGATCAGCTTCTGATTGATATCCCAGCGGTCAATCTCGATGGTCAGCTGCATATTTTTGAGTTCGGCAGCCAGTATGTTCCGCGCTGCTTCCCGTGTACTGTTGTCATCACCGGCATTCTGGATGACGACTCTGGGCCGGAAGACAAAGGGCACATAGGGATTCTTGATGGTATACTGCCCCGCGTTGCCGCCGTCCATATCGGCTTCTTTCATCACTGTGATATCGGAGTGCATCTGCTGCCCGTTGAAGCTCAGACTCATACGCGTACCGGGAACAGAGCCGAATTCGATCACCGGCTTTTGCTCGGTTTTGGCTTTGGTAAACAGCAGTTGCCCCTTTTCATTATGGGTCAGTACGATATTCTTCTGCGCGGTCAGACCGGTCAGGTAAGATTTGATGCTGTCGGTTGCATTGGCCTTGCTGGTATCATATACCTGATCCATCAGGGAGGCTACTTCCGGATCCACTACCATGCTCAGCCCAAAAGGTCTGATGAGCCTGGAAGCGATTTCGCGCAAGGTAAGCTTGTCGGACTGCAAGGGATACAGAGATACGGGGATCGTGCAGTCTTCCAGGACTCCGGGCAGCGAATAGCCGCCCAGCGCCGCCAGCTCGGTCACGGGACCTGAGGTAAAAGCTTCTGACAGTACATAGCCCGTCAGCAGCAGCTCATCGTTATGCTCCAGGGTGCACAGGTGGTAGTGGCCGATACAAAGCATATCGACATGCTCGCTGTTGTCCGGATTGTAGTAAAAGTCAAAAGCGAACGAGGAAGCTACAGCGTCGTAACGCAGATTGAGCCGGAAGTTGTTAAAAAAATCCACCTTCCGGTTCCGTATACGGTCGTTTATTTTCAGTATCATACGTAGTAGACAATTTCTCTGCCCTTGCGCAGGTGCAGCAGTTCATTAAGTCCGATATCGTTGTTTTTCATCAGCGCCTCGATGGTGGAATCATCGGTCCGGAGACCAAAAAGGCGATGCGCCAGCACAATGATATTGCTGTCGTCTTCCAGGTACATGGTACGCTCCTGCCGGGCGCCCATCGCAATGGTAAACAGGTTGGATATCGTATAGCCGACAATGCGCTGGATACCGGATACAGATTCCATATCGGGCATATAGGCATTGGGATCGCCGCCGTTGGCGCTCTGCAGATTGTCCAGATCTTCGATATACCGGTTATACATATCCAGTATCGTATCCGTCACCTGCATCACGCTCCGCCGGCTGGCATAGTCCTCCTGCAGCGGATGGGCGGCTGCCTTGGCCAGCGCCGAAAGAATAATGGCGCCGTAAAGCTCGTAAAACTTCTTCTTAAAGCGGTCAATCGTTGCTTCCAGTGTCTCCCGCAAAAGCTCAAACTGGGCCTTCAGCAGCTCCACCCTGGTTTGAATAGTCATGGCCAGCTCCGCCAGGTAGTTGACAAACTCCTGCAGCTTACGCACAAGCTCACGGACATCGGCCGCAGTATCGGTAAGCACCGCCTTTACTTCATTGTATATCGTATAAAACTCTTCGGTATTGACAATGGTCGAAAGCTCTTTGTAGATACGTTCGATCAGCGCACCGATATCAGCTGTTTCCGCCGAATCGGGCTTTTCGTCCGGCACTTCTTCCGCAGCCTCATCACATTGCTCTTTCAGCTCATCGATCTGATCGACCGGATCTGCCGTGGTCTTGGGATAGTCCTCGGTAATGGTTTCGACTACCGTACCGGTCACCCTGCTGGTATTGTAGACCGAATGATCAAAAGTAAGCGACAGAGGCTGCACCGTAATGGCATCGTAGTACGGGTGACTGATCACCCACGGGCGGGAGTCACGGGCCGAAAGCTCAAACTGCTCCGCCTGCTCCAGATGATCCTCACCCTGAAAGTAAAACTCCATGTCATAGCGCGCGCCGCGGACAGTACCCCGCTTTACCAGCGTACCGGCTACTTTGGGGAAGTCAAATTCGGCGACATTGTATTCGGCTACTTTGGTATGCGGCTTCCACAGTACGGAAAACTGCCTGCCATCGCCGGTGGTAATCTGCAATTCGGATTGTATGCGTTCGATCCAGCTCATAGTGTGTATTTTTGGTTGACATCCGGATCTCTACCCGGATATAGTTTGCGAATTATTGTGAATAATTATTCTCTAATACGAATTTAATAAAACCAATAATAGAATCAAATAGTATGGAACAAAAACCATTAAAATAATTCTCATTGGAGAATTATTTTAATGGTTTTGCGGACCAGTCAGGAAAACTTCTGAACGCGTATTCATCATTCTGGTACTATACTACCCGGAGTACTATAGCCTGCCAAGGCCATGTATCAAATTGCCCCGGCAGAATGTTTGTATCCGGAAAGTATAAAATTAGTTCGCCGGACTCTGTTGTATTATGTAAAAGAGTCCCTTTGGATTATGCTAAAGAGATATTTTCCAATAGTATTACATCTTTATGATATAGGCTACTACATAATATGGCGGACGGTTTTCGTGAGCAGTTCCATTTAAACCATCAGAAGCCCCATTTTCTGTATTACCCTGAACAGAATGACTATGTGTATTCTCATCTGTAAACGTACCACTGTGATTTTGCTGACCAGAGTAAATTAAAGCCTCTACCTCATTTCCACCACCGCTATAACTAATTGTATACCCCCCTACAGCATGCCTATGTTTATACTCGGATAATGATAAACCACTAGCCCCATGAGTATGCCTAGGCAGGTTTGCTTTAGATAAAGAAATAGTTTTGTCTCCACCTGTGCCTCCTATCGTGGAATAGTCATCATCTCTGCTATCATACCCCACAACAAATTGCCCCCTTAAATCAGGAATACCTGGTCCTGTACCATCACACAAACTCCAGCCTGCCGGAATTGCACTTACACTCCCGGACCACATGGTGATAATACCCGGAGGAATAAAGCTGCTGATCACACTCCTCAGCGCTTCAAAATACTGAAAGCCGTTTGTTTGATTATCCGGCAAATCGTTTGGAGTCACGCCACTCTCTCCCAGCATCCTGGCAAAGAACTGATGAAAATCACCATATACCGCAGTATTGACCGGAGTACCGTCGTTGGAACCGGTATTGTCTTTGATAGCGCCATAGGGATAGGCCGCCGAAGGCGCCTCCACATTGGGCTTGTTTTCTAATTTGATTGCCATACGTTTTAAATAATTAATCTTTAGTTATCAATAAAAAGTGAGGGTCTGAGCAGACCATACACCAATAATCACCCTGAACGATTCAAAAACACTGATCCCTGATTCCTTCCACGTTATCCCTGTTTTTCACAACTCCGGCTTCTTTTTTCAGTATACTATGCGTAGCTTTAGTTTTTAATTCAGTTCTACATACATCATGAAAAAACTTTTTACATCTCTTCTTTTTTGCCTGGGAGCTGTGCTCACTACACACGCCCAGTTTACCACCATTGTCAACAGCTCCTTTAGCGAAAGCGAACCGGTAGAACGAGGAAGCGAGCAGTATATTGATTTTATAATTACTGGGCAATTTTCTACCGCAAGTCGTTTTCGCCTATTTATTCAACACAATCCAGTCGATGAATATGAAAGTAGAACCAATCTACTTGAATTAATGACTGAAGTTTTTCATGAATTCTATCCGGAGCTGCCAAGAAATGAAGACGGAAGCTACCGGGTTTATTTCAACCTGCCCGAAGAATACCCTGAGGGACTGTTTGAGATATCAATCAATCTAACTTTTCCCGCAATAGGACGTTTTGGCCCCTCTACTGTTACTTCTTTATTAAACCCTGTATGGGTAGAAGACACCACTCCGGAGTACTACACTCTGCAAGGCGCTCGTGTAGATCGTCCCTCACAAGGCATCTATATTCGAAAAACCGGCCAGCGGACAGAACGTATATATATACCCTAGTAGCTTTAAACGTCTCCTTTTTCAAGCCCTCCAACGTCACTCAACATCTGTTTATCCTTTTTTTTCATAACCATTCTTTCCTTTTTTCGGTATTCTATGCGTAAATTGAATTCCCAATCTGTTTAAACAACTTACATACATCATGAAAAAACTTTTTACATCTCTTCTTTTCTGCCTGGGAGCTGTGCTCACTACACACGCCCAGTTTACCACCATTGTCAACAGCTCCTTTAGCGAAAGCGAACCGGTAGAACGAGGAAGCGAGCAGTATATTGATTTTTTGCGAGTCAATACCTGGAATTCCTCCAGCCGTTTTGTAATATTCATTCGACATAATACGGAAGATGAGTTTGGCACACAGACTCCACCAGTTGAATTAATGAATGAGTTATTCTGGGAGTTTTACGAAACTTTACCTGTCAATGAAGATAATAGCAGACGCGTATACTTTACGCTACCCGAAGAATATCCTGAAGGTCTGTTCGAAATTTCTATCAACCTGACAGAGCCTGTCTATGGACGCTTCGGACCACCGGTAGTTACCTCTCTGCAAAATCCAATACTGGAAACCCAAGACACCACTCCGGAGTATTACACCCTGCAAGGCGCTCGTGTAGATCGTCCCTCACAAGGCATCTATATTCGAAAAACCGGCCAGCGGACAGAACGAATATATATACACTAAGCTCAAGGGACAGGTGAAAAAAATGCGCTATTATTTTCACCTGTCATTAGCACTCAAAGCATTTATTACATTATTCATGTCTTCAAGGGAACTGATTGCCGTAGCCGGTATCTTTATTACAGATACTGTACAAACAAAAAAGCGACAGTCTGTACCGGCTTGATCTTAAGAATCAGCTGCCGTAACTCATCCTTGCGTTGGTGAAACACGTAATAAGTACCACCAACTGCTGCTGCCCCCACAAAAAACGTATTTTTCAGATCCGAGCCTAAGCCAAACAAGCGATCCTGTTCCTCATCGATATGATTGGCCACGATATTGGCAAATACCGGCCCGTGGTTATTTGGCCCGTGGACAATCTGCCCGTGCCGGGGAGAGACGGTAGCGCTGCCGGGAGCAAGCTCCGCAGGATTGCGGGTGGTATAGCCGCCCGATCCGTCCGGAAAGCGGTTTTCATATACTCTGATCCCTAAAAAACCGGCCGCCCGCAGCTGATCCTCCAGATAGCGGTAGTTTTGCCGGGCCGGGATGGTACCGGGATGGTTGATCTTGCGGCGTATAGCCGCTTTCCGATCCTCCAGATTCCCGCCAGGACTGGTAATCAGGCCCAGGCGACGCTCCCAGTCGGTCGCATCTTCCGCCGTAAAGTTCGCATTGTCCGGCAAGGCGGAGTCCAGCGTACCCAGCGCATCGCGCCAGGCTTTTTCCTCACTGACCGCAAGGGCGGTATGTACCCCCTCCAGTATGCCCTGATAGGGCATCTTCCAGGCACGGCCGGTAGGATACAGCTGACGGCTAAGTTTAGTCAACATAAGTAATCTGGTTTAGATAGGGTATCTCTCCCTGTGTAAAGGTATAGCTATCCACTTCCTCATCATCAATCCGTAGGGTAACTGCCCCAAAGACACTGCCGGGTCGTGCGCGAAGAATGGTCGCGATGATCTTGTTCTTGTCCAGGATATCGTTGCGATTAGCCAGAACATCGGCGCCAGATACAAAAGGTCTTATTTTACTAATTTCCACTTCCAGTGCATTGCTTAATATAGATTGGATTTCACTGGAAAGATCATCCATATTGGCAATATTAATATCCACTTCTCTTACTGCTACCGACTGGTAATGCACCAGGAAAACCCCCAGTGGCCTGCGCCCCCGCTCATTGATCGGCTTGGAAGTATCCGGGTCCATCTCTATGACCGCTTCGACCGCTTCCAGTAACTGTTGCGATGCAGTACCATCACCTTCCGGAGAATTTTCAATCGTTGCCTCCACGAAGAGATTTATCTCTCCGGAAGCTCCCGAACGGGCGTAGGGGTATACTTGTTTTACCCCCTGCACATCGGCCGCCCAGAGGCGGTAGTCGGTAGCAGCCCCGCCCTGCGCCTCCATCCGGTAGGCATTGATCGCTTTTTGGCGATACTCCTCCAGACTTTCAGCGGCCAGAGGCTCTGTTGTTTCCTCGGTCACGGTAGCGACGCGGTCCAGCCCGGCAATAGGCGCCGTCACGGTAAGCTCATCGTCCACCGACAGCCTGGCTCCGAGGCCGGCCTCCAGCGCACGCACCACCAGGGTATCGGTCGCGGCCTGCAGTGTATACGAATGATCCAGTATATAGAGCATGCCGGGACTCTGGGCATTGTCGTTGCTCTTGAACGTAGTCGAGGCCGGTACCTGAGTCCCGCTGGTTCCGGTCACCCGCAGCCGGTATTGGGCTGCCTGCGCAGGAAAAGGATTGCGCCCGAGCTTGATCCGCCCGAAACGCTCCAGGGTCCCGCCCGTGGATTCGGAATCAGCAGTATCTACAAATATGTTTTTCTGCAAATGGCCTACGGCCAGATAAAACAGCTTGAGCTTGGCAGCCTGTACTGCGGCCAGAGCACGCAGCACACTTTTGCCCATGCGTGGTATCGTGACTCCCAGCTCATTTTGCAGGTCCTCTACAATACCATCATATAACTCCCTGAGGGTTGGTATCTTTATCATATGTAAAAATCGTTTTGATCAAAATCAAATTCGCTGAAATCTCCGAGGACTCTCTTCGTAGCATCCCAGATAAAAATATACTCTTTGTATACATCATCTACGCGTGCCAGCATCTCCTCAGGCTGCCGTACAGACAGATCGATCCGGATACGGTCGTCGGCAATAATGGTCACCGAAATGCTGACCCGGGCAAAATCCTGCATAAAAGCCAGGTCTTTTTTGATGGCCTGCTCCAGCTGGATCCGGCCGGCGCTGTTGACCGGCACCTCGTCCAGCCTTCGCTCCAGCACTGAGTTGAACTGTATGCCGGGATTGTTTTCCATCAGCAGGGTATTGCCCCACCAGTCCAGTCCCTGCTCGCCGGGAAGCCTGACCTGCGTAACGGCTTCTTTGTTGCCTCCGAACATGGCCAGATAGGGCATATTGCCCCACCCGCCCTGAAGCGCGAGATCGTTCCGGTTCAGAACCAGATCACCGCCATTGCCTGTTTCAAGAATTGCCAGATCCATAGGTTGCTAATTTTGTTGAAGTTAAATAAACGGGTACCACGGAATTATCACTGTTCATCGAAGCACGTCCTGTCTGATCCCGGATGTCTATAGAGACATGTTGCTTTTGCTCTTCCCTGCTGATATATTCCTGTCGCTCCCTGACCGGATTGACCGCAGCCTTGTCCGTGCTTTCCGATGAGCTGACATTCAGACCCAGCTCGCTCCGGAACTTTTCGATTCCCGCGGCGGCCCTGGCGGCCACTCCGGTAGGATCAAATTTTGCCACAATAGACAGCAGCTGCTGGAGAGGCATCAGTACCGTATCCAGTATTGTTTTGCCAATCATCAGCAAACCATCGACAATGCCGCCGGTCCGGAAAGCCTCCACAATCAGCGACCAATTGGAGTAAAACGCATGAAAAAGACTGATAATAGTCCCTAAAGGACCGAGAAATACGGTTAAGGCAGCTCCCCACTCATCCCATTTGGCGATTATAACCGAAACGAGAGCGATCAGAGCGACAATTCCTAAAACAATCAGGCCAATAGGGTTAAGATTCATCACCAGATGCCATAATTTCTGGGCGGCAATGACCGCATTGATAGCAAACTCCATAACCGTCAGCGTCGCGGAAGCGAGCATGATCACTCCCTTCAAGGCCGCAAAAACACCCAGCAGGACGGTTGTCGCAAAGACAAGTAAATCCATATTGTCCGCTACAAACTTCAAAACGTGCTTGACCACAGACAACGCTAACGAAGCGCCATCGCTACCTGCTATCATATTGGTCCAGGCAGCGCTGAGCTCGGTCAGAGCGCCCGCCAGGGTATCCGAATGGCTCGCTGCCGCATCGTATGCGCTGTTGGTACCGGCAACCGAAGCGGCATAATCCTGAAAGACCATAAAATTGTCTATCAGCGCCTGTCCGACCTCCTCGTTGCCCTTGCCAAACATTTTCTGGAGCGCCAGCTGCTTTTCCTGCTCGGTCCCATACGCGCTCATGCTAAACCGGGCCTCGGCAAGCGCGTCGACCATATTGAACTGCCCGTTGGCAAAGCCGATGTTGGCATTGCTGAGGCGCTCAATAATGGACCCCAGCTTCTGTCCCGCTCCCGCGCCGGAAATAGATGCTTTGCCGAGTGTCTGCACCAGCGCTACCGACTCTTCCAGCGATACACCCGCAGTCCGGGCAGTAGCTCCAAAGCCCCGGAAGGACGCGGCCATCTCACCGATAGCCACCCCGCCCTTCAACTGTCCGGCCGCCAGGGCATTGATCACCCTGTTTGTCTCGCCGACATCAAATGAAAAGCTATCGAGCACGCTCGCTGTGACCTGAGCTGCTTCGGACAAATCACTCTGAAGCGCTTTGGCGAGTACAGAAGCCGCACCGGCTACCCGAGCCATATTTTCGGGTGTTTTCTCAAACGGAGTACTCATCCCCGACAAACGCTCAAAGGCCTGAGCCATTTCGATCGCGCTCGTTTTGGTAGTCGTGGCTGTCGCCATCACCTGCTCCCTGTATGGATCAAAATCCTTTGAAGACACTCCGACTGTGGCCTGCAAAGAAGCAAAGGCCTGCTCCATCTGTACAGCCTCGCTGACCGTGTGGGCCAGCAGCTTGTCCAGTGCGGAAAAGCGTGCGAAGGCTTTTTCCATTTTCCCGAACGCATCGCTTGTTGCCTCGACCGACTTTTTTAACTCTGCCAGCTTTGTCTTTTCTTTTTCCGGATCAGGTATCGAATTACTTGACATACTTATTTCTTCTTTAAGCTTTTATACACTTCTCTTACATCCTGATCCCAGAATTCCAGACCTTCGTGGTCAACGTCGTCCAGATAGAGGTTGTTGATCTGCTCCGGAGTCCAGTGATGTTCGCGTACAACAGTCCTGACCATATTGGCCAGGCTGTTGCCGTCTACAAGAAAAAAATGGCGACGGCTTTACTGATGGAATAATCCTCTGTATCGAGCGCCTCGATTACTTTTCTTGGCCTGGAAGAGAGGGCAGCGATATAGCCGCAGATTCGTCCGTCGACATCATCGCTTTTTACGCCCTGCAGATTCCTGTGAATAGTGGAAATCTTTACTCGTGGCTTGTATTCCAGCTTGGCCACCGGGATCTCTCCTTCCAAAGCAAACTTGAGTTCATGCAGAAAGGACTTTTCTTCATTGACTACAATTGATCCATCCATGACAGCGCCAATAAGCGTTTCTATATGTTCTTTGTACGCTTCTTTTTTGGCGTCATTGATCTTTTTGTACGCGAGCCATTCATTAATTTCTCTTTCGGCGATTTCTCTTGTTACCTTTTCCATAGTTGTTTTTTATCCTACAATTTTCTTAAACTGTCCACCTTCAACTCTCAGCGTAAAAGTCGCCTGGTTGATATTGCCCTCGAAGCTGTCGACCGGTTTTCCGGTACCGCCGTATACAGTGCCGTTGGCAATGCTGAATGTCCATTCGGTCGGCTCAGGATGTGCCGACAGTTCGATCATTTTCTGCAATTCTTCGGCATCATTCTGGTCATTTACACAGACTGCCTCAAAATAGCCTCTGCGTCTGTTTTTCTGCCAGATAGGCTGACCGCTTCCATCGATCATGTTTTCGTCACTGGAAGTGATGATCCCTCCGGGGAAGTAGCTGTTGTCTTCTCCTGATTTGGGATTTAACACTCCGGTACCCAGTACCGGATGGTTGTAAGTTATTTCGATGATGTCTCCACCAACTGCCATAATTGTATATGTTTAAACGTTTCCAAAATTAAAACCTGCCTCTACGGTTGTGCTTGATATTCTTGCAAACCCTGAGCGCTTATACTTGAAGAATGTTTCCAGCCTGTCCGGATTGGTACTGCTGATATTGACCTCGATCGAATCTTTCATGAAGCCGGCATCGACAATGAGCGAACGTCTGGCAAGATCATCGGCCATCTGATCCAGGACCTGCTTCCACTGTTTGGGCTTGACCACTTTGGATGCCGAAACGATATCGTCATTAGCTGCAATCGCGTGATCCACCACATAGGTCTGCTCCTTGAGGAAGTAGCTGAACCGAATGTTAAAATCCAGCATGAGGTTGCGGCAGTATCTGAACTGCGGCGGGTTTTCTCCCTCCGGATGATAAGTGGTCACAAAATCCTGTACTGCGTATCGTCCGTTGACCAGGTCGACGGTTGAGCAGCCTTTCTTGACAAGGACGTCACGCTCTTCATACCGGGCCATAGATCCGATACCTGCCGGAGTAGGCATATCGGGATAAGACCTGGCAGCCACATCCAGATGGGGGGTATCCTGAGTCTGACGACCAAAAAGGACTGCCATATTTGCCGCTGCTTCCATAGCGAGCCCTTTGCTCAGCGGAGCCGGACAAATCGCGATGGTCACCTGATCTTTGCGATCCGCAACATCTGTCACCAGGCTCGGATCCTCTCCGGTAAATCCGGTAAGAGCGATAAACGGCTTCATAATGATACCAGAATACCGGCCGGTAGGGTTTTCAGGATCGGGCACACCATTAAAATCTTCCAGAGCCTCTATAATGCTGCTGACTGTGCCATACGAATTGATGACAATAGTATTCCATTCGTTGCCAAAGCTGCTTAGTGCAGCCTCTATACCAGGAGTTCCGGATCCGGCAGCGGTAGAGGTTATACCATAGGTGATACCCAGATCTTTGTCGTTGGTATTTACTGAAACGCTTATGTCGTTTGCTGTTAATCCTTTCCATTTTGAGGTCAGGATTACTTCATCCGCATCCTCACCCCCACCGAGTGTGGCCGTCAGCGGGCAGCCCAGCACCGCACTGACCGCGGTAACGATTTTTGACGAGATAGCTTCGGCATCGTCACCTACCTGGATGTTAATGTCATAAAACACTCCATCCAGCCCTGTTCTTCCTGCAATCACCAATGTATGTGTGCCATTGGCTGTAGCTGTACCTTCGGGAACAAGGGTGAGTACTTTTGCCGCAGCTCCCTCAGAAGCTTCTTCCTGGGGATATACTACTGTGGGAATACCACCGATCCCGGTTCCCGAGTTGGGTCTGAGGATACGCATAATATGGTGTATCGGCGATCCGTACCCATAAAGCTGTCCGGCCTGCTGAGCGGAAGTAATCTCCTGAGGTGCCCCATCCGTAAATGATAATTGATTGGCTGAATTTGCTTCGGCAAGAATAGCAATTCTCTGCGGCAAATTCGGAGTCGTATTACTGAAATTCCCTTTGGTTATCTTGTAACCGATGATTCGGGAAACTCTTTCTAATCCTACTGCATCTGAAGACATATTGTTAATTGTTTTTTTAATTGATGATGCCAAGTAACGACGATTTTGAAAGAAGAGGAAAATATGTCCCCTGGGGTGGGACAGAAATGTTAAGCCCTTTAGCAATAATTATTCAACTAACTGAAAAATAGATAAATAAAATATATTATTATATATCCAAGCACTTACATGCAACTGGATTATCGAAGAAGAATAATCCGTTTTTCATACTAAAGTCATGAAAAACAATAATAGCCTCACCGCTATGAGACAGCCTTATCTTTTTCCCTATAGAGTGCTTCGGGCTTCGATAAGCTTGCTCCCATCAACCGCCGGATTATGATCTTTAAGAGTTCTTCCTTTTATCGGTTGGATGAATCAGTAATTCAGTGTGTAGTGAAGTAAGCGCCTGATCCTGATTTAGTATTTCTTCAATGACAACACCCTTGTTTTTTAATTCTGTCAGAAATCCCGTTACAATGATTTCTTTAGAAAGACGCGTGAGCTCTTTATGAAAAGCATTCTTCATTTTCTGGTTTCTGGGCTTCGCAAGAATAGACCTGTTTTTTATCTCGTCATAATCCGGACGAACCCTAACAGATAAGGCCTCCCTCTCCACATATGAAAGGAACAATGAAATCGCCCGCTCATAAGAAGTAATCTTTAGCTGATCATTGGGATTGATATGGCTCCGGGCGACAAGAAAATCATATATTATTTCAAAGCAATATCCCCTCGCAGGAAACAAGGATCGCCGGACACCTTCCCGTCCCAGATCTCCATATTCTTCTCTTATCATAGTACAGACAGTCTGCAGGCTACGTCTTTGTTTCTCCTCCTCACTGATTTGCGCTTCCTGTTTTTCCATTCGTTCCTCATAACGCGTCTGCTTGGCCAGAGCATCCCTTCGCTGCCGGATGTACAGCCTTACCCATTGATAAACAGACGATATAGTCACCATCACCACTTCATCCTCCTTCGTTTTGTACTCCCCTCTGGAACCAAGTTCCATAAGCAATGAGAAATCATCTGCCGTCAGTGAAGGATAGTGGGTTCTCAGGTCTTTGCATATACCGGAAACAGTCAGTCTCAGCTCTTCTTTGTCTCTGGGGTTTCTTCCAAGATTAAACAAGGCTATTTGTATCCCCTGAGCAACCAGACGAAACAGTTCTTTCCTGTCAATGTCTCTGATACGGCAGGCTTCTCCCGCTTTTACCATTTTTGTCTCCGCGACGGACAGGTTCGGCGCCAGGGTGGAAAATCGGGAAACGGCGGATTCAGAACTCCTGGTCAAACTCATCGAATTCATCAATTAACTGTTGCGTAGTGTCCACAAATTCCTGTACACAGCTATGCTTCTTACTGTGTACCATTTTTTTATCTTTTCGATCGAATGAAGGATTTTCTCTAAGCTTTCTCGCAAACGCGTTTCTGAGATGATTGAAATCATTGAATGTTTCGCAGGTACGTTCAAGCATAAAATGACGGCAGGCTTCACGTAAATCAATGAGCGGGAAAAGCTGCCGCCAGTTTGCCAGCTGCATGGCAAAATGACTTTCAAAAAAAAGATACAAATCCGGAATAGCCCCGTGTCCCTTTATGTTCAGATAATTTTGTTTTGTTTCATTTGGTATTGTTTTAATGAAGTCTGCTGCTTGGGTATCCGTATTGATACCGGTTTGGCTATCACTTTGGGTCACAAATGGGCTATCGCTTAGGCAAAAATCATGTATACCTGAATCTTTTCCTGATCCGCGCCCTGATATAAGACGATACTGAGTCAGCTCTCTTTTCTTCTGGCCGGACCTGAATTCGATAAGCTCCGCCTGTACCAGTCGCACCCTGGAGCGCTGAATCGTTGGTTCGGACAAGCCAATAGCCGCTGTAATAGCGATATTGCCTTCTCTGAAGGGATTTTTCCAGTGCAGGGAGTTTGCCACATTCAGGAGATGAAAATAAAGGGCTGTCTCGCTGGCGTTGAAAGAATACTCCCGGTTAAGCGTCCAGAATCGGTTTATAAGCTCTATGTAGTTCATCGAAGTAGATTTATAACATATAAAAAGCCCGTCTTTCCGGGCTGTCATCCTACGCAGGTCATTAAAAATCAGGAAAGGATAAAAAAGAATTACTCAAGGTCCAAAACGGTAAGTTTTGATATAATTCCGGCCAGTTGACCTTCGGCCACTTCCAGCACCCTGTATATTTTTTTAAAAAAATCCCAGTCCGGATATACGTCCACTCTGTGCAGCTTATGAAAGTCGTCCTGCATATGGGGATAATAGCTCACTAATGCTCCCCGCATAAGAAAAAAATCACACTTCAGATAGCGGGATACGGCCAGCATATTCATCTGAAGCTGATAGTAGCTCTTACAGTCCGTCTTTTGCAGCATTTCATCGGAGTCGATACGTGTACAGGCTATATGGTCTGCCGGATTCTCAGGACATCTGATTTCAAAGACAGTACGCTCGGTAAAATCCACTGCATCAGGAGATCCCCCTGAAAAGTCAGTAAGCGCAAAATATTTCGGAGCAGACTCTCTGAAGTACGTTAACTGCGGCCAGACAGATCGTAGCAAATCAACTGCTTCGGCTTCGTAATGGCTGGTCCAGTCAATAGGAAATAAATCCATGTGGCGGATCGTACCGGTAGTAATCTCTGCGGCTTTTTCATAAATATAGCTCATAGCTTTTCCGGAGAGTACAGGTTTGGAGCCTGCGTCCCGGCTATGTGCTTCAGCCAGCAGTTCGCTGATTCTGGATGCGGTAAACTTGCCCAGTCGCTCAAGCTCCCAGGAAGTATGTGGTATTACTTGTCCTGTCATGATAGTTTTTGATGATTGATCGTATAGTATTAGATGGCACTTTTTACTTTAGACATGATTTTCTTCCAAAGTCTTTTTTTCCTCTCTCTGAAAGAATCTGAATGCTGCCTTTGATTCCGGATTTTTTCACTGAGCATATCAATTTCTTTTTCAATAGCTCTGGCACGTTCCCGGAATGTGTCAGGTCGTCGGGCAAGGTATCTGGTCATTATCTGGTTTTATACTTTTTGTTCTTTGTCCTGTTTTCATCTAATTATCAGTTGCTTATTAATCACATTCTGAACCTTTTCATGGATTTCATAAAAGTGATCCTTGTCCAGAGGAACATACCCTTCCATTACACGTTCGAGTGATGTCATGGAGACTATGGAAAATAACTGCCCTTTTTCCAGTACACGAATAGAAACAGACCGATAATCTATTACCAGTCCGTCCCCATCAGTAGTATTGATTTTGTAGTAACAACCTTGATCAAGGTTTATTAGAAAAATAGGAAACATGATTGTTTTAAATAGTTAAGTATTCGTTCAAAAAAGATCGTATAGTCACTTTGAAGGCCATATCTAAATACCCGTCATAAAGAGACGCACATTTATAATAACTCTGCTTGTTCGTCAAACCCATAGATTCAAACTCAACCCGGCCACGCCCCGTCAGCATCTTATTTTCGACTTCAGCCGAAAAGGCAGCTGCCAGCAGAATTTCAATTTCGGGACAAGTAAATACTTTCGCGGCATGAAAGTATAATCGATAAAAGCCCTATTCACGGCCGAAGCAGCCAATCACTTACCCCAGCAGTTTTTTTTCCAGTTTTCAAAATCCGGTCTGCTAATCGTCCGCTTTTTGGGAGTTCCCACAAAGGGTATGGCGTGCTCACCACGAAGGAGTTTCTGCCAAAAAAAAGTCTTTCCGACGTTTAACTCTTTTCGGACTTGCTCTGCAGTCAATTCCTCAACGAGAAGATCCGTATCGTTTTTTAATCGTGCTATCGCTTCCTCTACTACTGAGACGATAAGTAAATTGAGCTCTTCGGCAGAGACAACGTATTTATTTCCTGATTTAATCATCGTGTCGATATATCTGTAACACGAATCTAATTCTCTTTTATGAATAAACAAGAATTATTGCGAACAAATATGCCGAAAAAATTAAAAAAATACCACAAAACACTTATTAACAATCAAATAAAATTCACAAAAGAGAATATATGGAAACAAAAAAGATAAAGAGAGACTACGCTCGCCGTTATAGCCATTCTCATCGATAAAAATCGGCTCCGGAATTAAAATCCACAAAAATAAGGGACTTTAAAAAAAGTTTTTTTTTATAAATAGCGCGCAACATATAAGGTTGTTTCATATTCTTTCACTATATTTCGCAAATTACACGAGTTTAATAATTCTCAAAAGAGAATAAACTCAGTCAAATTATACATTCTCATCATGACTGTTCAGGTATGAATGATTTTAAAGACAGGTTATCGCAGCTGATATTTAAAGAATTTGGAGGCAGTCAGAAAGACTTTTCAGCGAAAACTGGTATATCGGAAAGCAGTATCAGCGAATATCTTTCGGGGAAAAAGCTAAGCCCTCGTCGCCTTTTTTGGGAAAAACTCAAGAACGCACTTCCTCACATTAGCCAGGAATGGCTAAACACAGGTTACGGCAATATGTATCTGGCAGACGAAGATTCTGAATACATCAAAGCCCTTGAAGAAGAAAACAAGGTTTTGAAAAAACTATTCTCTGAAATCACACTCCGGGTAGCGGAACTGGAACGACAAATCGCAGAACTGGAGAAAAAATGACAATATCATCCTTTCCTATCCCCCCACCATGACAGATACAACGGACCCTCCAAAAATCCATCAGCAGGATAGAACACAGCGCTCCCGGACTATAAAAAACAATCATCGACATCATCTCTGACACTCAAAAGAATCAGAGCGTATTTTTTTTTAGCTTTTTCAATTTTTCCAGCCTTAAAGCCAGCAATCTTTCTTTCTCCAGCAATTGATCAATCATGATCTTAAGGGATGCATTCTCTCTTTTTAATACTTCTATTCGTCTCTGCGGCATGGTAACTAAAAATTTATACTGTAAAGAAACATCAGCAGAACGAAGCTGATCTTCGGTGCAAGAAATAAACGATTATATCAAGGTAAAAAACAAAACAACAAACTGATTAAAAGAGCATAACACAATACAAAAACTTAATAAAAAAGAATCAAAAGCAGCTTAAACTTTATCTTGGCTAAACATAGATATATTTTCCCCGATGCAGCGCTCTTTTTAACGTATATAACGTTTAATAAATAATACATACCCTCGTTTACTACCACCTGCCAGGAAAGAGAAAAACGAATAAGGACACTTTTTCTTACACCAACTATCAAGATTAAACAAAATAGTGGATTTGCAATAAAAAGTGGACAAAAAAGTTAAGCTGCCATTCTTATATAGTCCAAATTCTTCCGGCCGGTACAACAGCATGATCAGGCAGAGGCAGCGGACTTAAAATTGTTTGAAAACCAGGCAGGGCGATCCAAACTACTATCGACTCCTCAATTACTTCATAAATGCCCGGCAGAATCAAATTTAATGCCAAAATCAAGGCACTCAGAAGGCAATTACAGAGAAGTCAGAAACATTCCCTTCTTCATGCTCAGGCTAGCTGGAATCTGATCTTAATTATTACCCCCGGAAATATCGACTAATCCTCCTTTTTCAACTTCGTCTACGATCTGCAGTTAAAAAGGCCGGCTTAATGCCCTTGGGTTCTCTTAAATACCTCTTTTTTTCTTTATTAAATAAGCCGTTTTGTGTCTCAACTTATTTCAGAACTAGCCAGCGTTTACAATAAAAAAAGCCCGAATTTCGTTCGGGCTTTTTTGAGGTTCCGAGCGGATTCGAACCGCTGTAGAAGGTTTTGCAGACCTCTGCCTAGCCGCTCGGCCACGGAACCTTGTTCGTTTTAAGGACTGCAAACATAGGTATATTTAAGATACGATTCAACTATTGTGAAAAAGTTTTTTCAACGAATGCTCAAAATATTTACGCCCGGATAACAGATCTATAACAAAAAAGGCTGCCCTTCCGGACAGCCTCTCACTATTTCATTTTAAAGAATTATTCTTTATCAGAACCTTCTTCAGAGCTTTCTTCTTTTTTAGGAGCAGCTTTCTTCTTTGCTTCCGGTTTTGTAGAAGCTTCTTCCATCTGCTCTTTTAATTGGGAAAGTACCTCAAGGTCTCCTAAAGTAGACTTCTCAACCTCTGCATTAACTTTTTTCACAGAAGGTGATTTAGGGGCACTCTTTCCTGTCTTCTTAGCGGATTTTGTACCTTCTTCAACATCACTGCTGTGAACTTTGGTGTGAGAAAGGATAATTTTCTTCTCATCTTTTGAGAATTCCAATACCTGGAAGTCAAGAGATTCACCAATCTCTGCCAAAGAACCATCTTCTTTCTGAAGATGCTTGGTTGTTGCAAAGCCTTCGATTCCATATGGAAGCTCCAGGATAGCACCTTTGTCATTTTTAGAAATAACAGTACCTCTGTGCTCAGAACCCGGAGTAAAGATATCCTCGAATGTATTCCATGGATTCTCTTCAATCTGCTTATGTCCGAGAGCAAGTCTTCTGTTTTCAAGATCAAGTTCAAGAACAACCACATCAAGGCTGTCACCTACTTTTACAAACTCAGAAGGATGTTTGATTTTTCTCGTCCAGGAAAGATCAGAAACGTGCACCAGACCATCGATACCTTCTTCAAGCTCGATAAACAAACCAAAGTTGGTAAGATTTCTTACAATACCGGTATGTTTTGTCTCAACCGCATATTTCTGAAGAACATCCTGTTTTGTCCACGGATCTTCAGTAAGCTGCTTGATGCCAAGAGACATCTTTCTTTCTTCTCTGTCCAGAGTAAGAACAACAGCTTCCAGCTCATCACCTACGTTGATGAAATCCTGAGGATTTCTCAAATGCTGAGACCATGACATCTCAGAAACGTGTATCAGACCTTCTACTCCTGACTGGATTTCAAGGAATGCACCGTAATCAGCAACATTAACAATCTTGCCTTTTACTTTTGAGCCAACCTCGATCTCTGCAGCCAGCGAATCCCAAGGATGAGGAGTAAGCTGCTTCATACCAAGAGAAATTCTCTTCTTCTCATCATCAAAGTCAAGTACAACGACATTAACTTTCTGATCAAGGTTAAGAAGCTCTTCCGGATGGTTGATTCTACCCCATGAAATATCTGTAATATGCAACAGACCATCCACACCGCCAAGATCAATAAATACTCCGAAGTTGGTCATATTCTTGATCACACCTTCAAGTACCTGACCTTTTTCCAGGTTGTTCAGGATTTCAGCCTTTTGCTTTTCAATATCTTTCTCGATAAGGACTTTATGTGAAACTACTACGTTGTCATTCGCATAGTTGATTTTCACAACTTTCACCTCCATCTTCTTGCCTACGAAAATATCAAAGTCTCTGATTGGTTTTACGTCAATCTGAGAACCAGGAAGGAACGCCTCAATGCCATATACATCGACAATAAGACCACCTTTGGTACGTCTCTTAACAAAACCTTCGATTACTTCATCACCATCAAGAGCTCCCTGGATCAGTTCCCAGGCCTTAACAATCTTCGCTTTTCTTCTGCTGAGGATCAGCTGCCCCTGAGCATCTTCCTGATCTTCAATGTATACCTCTACTTCCTGACCAACTTTCAATCCTTCGATATCTCTGAATTCAGAAAGAGGTACCAGACCATCTGATTTGAATCCGATATTCAGGATCACGTCACGATCAGTTATCCCTACAATTGTACCGGATACCACTTCTTTTTCTGTTACCTGAGTAAGTGTTCCGTCGTACATTTTGGCCATTTCAGCTCTCTGGTCTTTTGTATAACCAGTACCAAAGCTTCCTGTTTCAAGCGTTTCCCAGTTAAAATCCTGAGAGCCGGTTGTTTGTTTTGAATTTGCCATTTTAATTTGAAAAGGCTCTTACTACAACAGTCTTACAGAGCCATACAGACTGAGGTTTTAAGTTTATGCTGTTTTGCTCTGATACTTACAGAACAAACCCTTTCACCCGAAAGGGAGCGCAAAAATAATAAAAATTCCGGTATAAATAAAACACCGGAATTAATTCATACTCTTTATAATCGACCTCTCTTTGGAAAGGTTTCCCAAAAAGAGATTTTATCTTTTGATAAAACGTAAGCAGTTTACATTTTCCTGATCTGATATCTTCAGAGTATACACCCCGTCTGTCAGATGCGCAACATCAACAGGAGCATTATAACGGGTAGCCAGCTCTGCAACTATCCTGCCCGAAGCATCAATGATCGTACAATTGATTAGCCTTGCCTCATCTCCGTATATATAGAGCTTGTCTGAAGCCGGGTTTGGAGCGAGACGAATAGTCTCTGTCTTTACATTTTCAACTGACGTTATAACATCCTTTATATAATCACAATCTCCTTCTTCTGCATCAGAGTAGCAAACAAGTTCTCTTGACTCCCCGGCCTCCAAACGGTATACATATCCAAGACCTTCCGCAACATACATTTTAGTTGAAGCATCCGGTATCTGCTCAAAAGCATTAGTATGATCATTATAACGATAATCACCATACATCACAGCAGTCATTATTCCGCTATCGGATTTCCCGATTTTTCCAAGAATATAAAAGCTGTTTTCAAAGCTATTTTTACTATGGTCAAAGTTTATCCCGACTACCGGCAATGGCAGATCAGCAGGCCAGTCTGCTTTTATAACCTCTTTTTCATGCCATACATTCAGATTACCGCTGGTGAAATTTCGCTTGGCACATAAATATGTATATACAACAGAGTCCGAATACACCTGTTTGTCAACCACTTCTTTAAATTCTTTACTTTCAGAGCTATAATTAATTGCATCACCTTGATATACAATCTCATACCCCAGAACATCTCCGACCTCATAATCAAAAATCCTGAACGGTTCAAAGAAGTACGCTCCAAGATCTTTCTCAGGAATTGCCGAAAGGATATAAGACTGCGCTTCTGAGTCAGCCAGTTCCGAAAACTTATATGTTTTAACAAACCCATGATTTTCGGAAAGCTTTATTTCTTTTCCCGTATTCAGGGCTATCGTCACTACCGAATCACTTATACCAAGAAACTCCTCTGTTGCTCTTGAGGTTACTTTACCAGTAATACCCGGCGCAATAGTAAACTCTTCTTCCAAAGGAAGAAACGGGTTAATATACCAGGATTCGCCTTCACTTGAATAAAAAGTCCAGCCATCCGGCCCAGTTACTACTTTCTGGCCAAAGATATTATTGGAGTCAATGTGCACATATAGAATTTCATCGTACTGCACTTCCGGTACATAAAGTGGCATAAAAACGATTTCATTTTCTTCTGATAGCTGAGTAGCTTTCAGAATATGCACAGAGTCACCACCCGCGTAGGTATACTGAGCAGTATACTCCCCGGAAAAAGGATGAAAGTTTTGCGCCTGAGCTGCTTTGAACAAAAAAAGGCTCACTGCGCAGACAATAAATTGAATTTTAAAAATTTGCATAAAACTCTTGTTGAAAATATTAAATAATAATGAAGCCATACCTCCATATGGCACTCAAATTTATCACCTAGTTGCTTAGGAGACAATACCTATAAATAGGTATTTACCTAAAAGTCGATTAGCTACTAGGAACCAAAAGTTACAAAACACTTACTTAAGCAAGGCTCTATGACCATCAGACGATGGTATAAAAAATCATCCGGCACTCCATATTCAACGAGTTTAACCTCAGAGATCAGATATCAGAAAGAAAGTATATGAAGCAAATACTCTGCTATATACATTGTTCGGTTTAGGCAACCAGTATCCTTCGAATCGAATGAAGGTAATGTGTATATTCTCCCGTATATACATTGCATATTCCCTTAGCATCAAGCTTGTCTATCCTGACTTCACCAGACGCATGCATGATGCGGCTGTTTTCACATACAATACCAACATGGATAATCCGTCCTTCCGTATTGCTAAAAAAAGCTAGATCACCGGGCATACTATCAGAGTAGTCCACTCCGGTTCCCCTGTCTGCCTGCTGGTAAGCATCCCTAGGTAATGTATAACCACATATTTTGAAAACCTGCTGCACAAAACCACTGCAATCAATACCAAAGGGTGTTCTTCCTCCCCATAAGTAAGGCGCTGCAAAGAAAAATCTGGCCACTGAATAAAGGAATTCATAACTGGCAGACTGCAAAGGATAGATAACTTCCCCCTGATATTTAAAAGGCTCCTTTTCAATGATCATTACACCATTGTTATAAATAGGGAGAACGGAGCCGTATACAATCGGAATAACTTTATTCTGTCCGTGTACCAACCCCACCAGGTCTTTATTGACAGGCCAGCGCATAGAATTAACAATCGAGAAGTATTCGCCGGAAATCTGCTGATGTTGCTTTATGTCAATCCAGCCTCTGTATTGATCGAAAGCGTTCTCAATCAATACCCATTCCTGCTTTTCGTCTTTGGCAATGACCGAATAATGCTCTCCAAACAAAAGCTGGGAAATCATTTCGCTACGGTGGGAAGCATGATTGCGTACAGGTATAATGCTCTGATAGCATATTCCATACTCCGGAGATATATTCTCCTGTTCTTTTTCATCTGCGGTTAGCGTACTGTCGCTTTGCTGCATAAAGTCAGATTTTAAATCTTTATTCTCGACATCTCTCTTTTAACATCCTTTTCTTTAATGGTTTCACGCTTATCATACAGCTTCTTGCCCTTGGCAAGCGCTATTTCCATTTTGGCAAAACCACGGTCATTGGTAAACAAACGTAGAGGAATTACTGTCAAGCCTTTATCTTTCAGGCTTTCCTCTAGCTTATTTAACTCTCTTTTCTTCAGAAGAAGCTTTCTCTCTCTCAAAGGATCATGATTGGCATACGTTCCCTGTTCGTATGGTGCTATATTCATTCCTTTGATAAAAAGCTCTCCATTATTAAAATAACAGTATGCTTCCTGCAAACTGGCTTTACTCTGCCTGATAGACTTTATTTCTGTTCCGGACAGAGCAATACCTGCCACATACGTATCCACAAAATGAAACTCGAATGAAGCCTTTCGGTTCTTTATATTAACTAATTTTAAAAATTCGCCTTTCTTATTTGTCATAATCAACTCATATTGACATTCTTGGATCAGGACTTACATCCTGACCCGTAAATTCGCCTTTAAGGTATTTGTAATGCGCAGCCATCGCAATCATGGCGGCATTGTCTGTACAATACTCAAAACGGGGTATGTAAACATTCCAGCCTGATTTCTCTGCTTCCTCATTAACAGTCTTTCGAAGGCCACTGTTTGCTGAAACTCCTCCTGCAATGGCGATTTCTCTGATTCCTGTCTCTCGGGATGCTCTGCGAAGCTTCTTCATCAGAATATCAATCAGTGTTTTTTGTATTGAAGCACATATATCCGGCATATTCTTTTCAATAAAATCCGGCTGATTTTTAGTCTTTTCTTTCAGGAAATACATAATTGCCGTTTTGATTCCGCTGAATGAAAAATTCAGTCCCTGCATTTCCACATCCGGAAAAGTAAAAGCATCAGCATTCCCCTGCTGAGCCAGCTTATCGATCAACGGCCCGCCGGGATATGGCAGCCCGAGCAGCTTGGCTGACTTGTCAAAAGCCTCACCCACTGCATCATCCTGTGTCTGTCCGATAATCTCCATTTCCAGGTGATCTGTAACCCGCACTATCTGCGTATGACCACCACTGACCGTAAGGCACAGGAACGGAAAAGCCGGCCGGGGCTCCTCAATAAAATGCGCCAGAATATGCGCCTGCATGTGATTAACCTCTATAAGAGGTATATTTAATCCCAGTGCAAAAGATTTTGCAAAAGAAACTCCTACAAGCAACGCCCCCAAAAGCCCGGGACCTCTGGTAAAAGCCACTGCCTTTATGTCACTTTTTTGTATATTTGCATCTTCCAGAGCCTTGGCAACAACGGGGATTATATTCTGCTGATGCGCGCGCGAAGCAAGTTCGGGCACTATTCCGCCATATTTTTCGTGTATATACTGGGTAGCAACTACGTTGGCAAGAATTTTGCCATCATAAATTACTGCCGCTGACGTTTCATCACAGGAAGACTCTATTGCCAGGATTGCTAACTTCATACTAATAGTTGACAAAGGTAACAAATATACAATATAAAAAAGTCTTTAAGCGGCTTGTAAAGACTGTCCTGCTATTTATTATCTCGATACTCGGGATTTTGGGGACAGTTGTTACTGCATTGCAGTTTCCTGCTGTTCAGACCTACGTTGTCCAGAAAGCTACAGAATATATATCCGGTGTTCTTCATTATCCTATTACGGTTGAGGCTGTTGCCATAAGCTGGTTTGACAAGCTTCATCTCAACGGAGTAAGCGTGCTTGACCGGGACAAAAATCAGATGATTTATCTCGATCATGCCAGCGTGGATTTCAGCATCGGCCCGATTAAAAATCCGGAGCTGCTTATCGAAGAAATCGTCCTGGAAAACGGCAAGGTTAATCTGTTCAAATTTGCCTCGGACAGTAGTGTCAATATTACCAACTTTATAGAAACGATACGGGAACTAACGACTCCGAAAACTCCCCGATCCGGCCCGCCAAGACCCTTTGCTATTGAGAAAGTCACATTGCACAACATGTACTTCAGCTATTTTGATCAACGAAGAGAGCTGATTACTTCCGGTTTTGATCACAATCACTTTATTTTTGAAAACATAAATGCTACTGTCACTGATCTGAATGTAATCGCTGATACTTTCAGAATACAGATTGATCATTTAAATGCTCTTGAGCAGCAGACTGCCTTACAGGTTCAGAATACATCATTACTCTTTACTGTCACAAAGCACGCAATGCTTTTTGAAAATATTGACGCATACATTGGCAACAGCTATTTAAACAGGGAACTTGTGTTTGAGTACGAGCATATCAATGATCTTTCTGATTTTAATGAAAAAATAAATGTCAGAGCACGTCTGGACAGTAGTAAGATATATACGAAAGATCTCGGAAATTTTGCCCCCCAGCTAAAACCCTATTCAGATTATGCATTCCTGGCCGGTAAATTTAAAGGCCGGGTGGTTAACTTCTCTGTAACTGACCTTGTACTAGGTTTTGGAAAAAACAGTATCATCAAGGGAAAAGCATCCTTCAAGGGGTTGCCTGAATTGAATGAAACCTATATTGATTGCAAATTTGTCAACTCCACCATTCTTTCCACTGATCTTAAACAATATGCCACAGCTCAGAGCTATCCGGTTTTTTCCCGTCTCGGCTATATCAAAGGAACCGGAGAGTTTGTCGGGTTTTCGTACGATTTTGTAGCTCACGGCGATTTTTCAACTGCCCTGGGAAATCTGGAATCAGATATTAACTTTAAATTTCTGGAAGGTAAAAATCTGGACGCCTTATACAAAGGTAATCTTAAAACCAACAATTTTCATATCGGCAAATTTCTGGGGATCCCGGATCGCCTCGGACATATTGATATGAACGGAACTCTTGAGGGAAAAGGACTTACTCTGAGTGAAGCAGAAGTGAGACTCGATGCCAGTATATCAAGTCTGAGCTTTAACAAATACAGGTATCAGGGAATCATTGTCGATGCGACCCTCAGCGATGAACTTTTTGACGGTTTTATATCTGTAACAGATCCTAACTTAAAATTCTCAGCCAATGGTCTTATCAACTTAAAGGACAATGTTAACAAATTTAATATTGCTGCCAGTTTTGAGAAAGCCAACCTCAAACCGTTAAACTTTGCCGACAGAGAAACCTATCTTATCTCCAGCTTCAAGCTGGATTTTACCGGACTAAAACCCGATGAAATTGTAGGAGAAGCCTATTGTGCCAATACATATCTTCTTTATGAAGGCAATAAAGAGCTTTTCATCGATACGCTCTTTGCAAAAAGTACCAAGGATGCCGGTATCAGAACATTTTACTTAAACTCAGATCTTCTGGCAGTTGATGCCAGAGGCAATTTTGAATTTACAACCCTGTATACTGACCTGCTCAGGCTTTACAAAGAATACGAGCTCAATATTGTAAATAACAAAAATGCCATCAACTCTTATTATACATCCAAAGCATCCTTTAAAGACGCAGAAAAATATGCCGTTGATTTTACCATAAATATAAAGGATCTGAATAACCTGTTTTCCATTTATGTACCGGGATTATATCTTTCCGAAAACACTAAAATAAAAGGAGAATTTATCAATAACTATACTTCTGTCTTCAATTGCTTCACGAACATAGACACCATATATTATCGCGAGAATGAATTGTACGGAACAAGTTTCGAGCTGAATACCTCAAAGTTTCATGATAGCTCGGACGTGCTGGCAATGGTTTATGTCAAATCCCCGAAACAATCGCTAAAAAGCTTCCCACAGACAGAGCAGTTTGTCTTAGAAGGCATATGGAATAGCGACCGGTTAAATTTCACCACCGGTATCAGGCAGACAGGCAATGAAAACGCTATATACCTTAACGGACTTTTATCCTTGCAGGAAGATGGCAAACAAATTGTTTCACTCAATAACTCCTCCGTCTCTTTACTGAATAAAAAATGGTCGATCGGCAACCAGAATGAAATACTCTTTACTCCCAAAGGTGTGCTGTTCGACGGATTTACCGTTCATAATGCCAACCAGTCCATCGAATTAAACGGTAATGTATCTTCCGATGCAAGCCAGGAAGCTACACTGGCCATTTCCGATTTTGAGCTTTCGACACTTAATCCTTTGATAGAAGGAGCTGCTATTAGTGGAATTGTCAATGGAAATCTTTTGCTAAAAGATGTTATCAATGATCTGAATCTAAATGGCAATATCACTATTGACACTTTTAAGGTAGACGATTTTCTGATTGGCAATATCAACGGAATGGCAGGCTGGAACAGCAAGTACGACCGACTTGAGGTCCAGGTCGATGTACTCCGGGAAGATGAAAAGATCATTTATCTTGACGGATATGTCAAACAGGATAAAGAAGAAAAAACGCAGTTACTTAATCTGAATGCACGATTAAATAAAGCGAATCTCGAAATTCTCAACCCGATCCTGGAAGGCGCAATTAGTCAGATTAAAGGAGTCGCCACCGGTAACCTTCAGATTCAGGGAACCACCCATAACCTGATTGTAAAAGGGAAAGCTGAGGTAAATAACGGATCTTTTAAAGTTGATTATCTGAATACCACCTATTATCTGGACGATTACATTCACCTTGATGAAAACCTGATCGGATTCAAAAAGCTTAAGCTCAAAGATGCTTACGGAGATATCGCTGTTGTCGATGGTGGTATCTTCCATGACAACTTCCGGAATTTTGTCCTTAATATCCGTGGACATATGGACAGTTTTCATGTTCTGAATACAACAGAGAAAGACAATGAGCTGTTTTATGGCTCCGCTTTTGTAACCGGAGATATCGAACTACTCGGTGCTTTTCAGGATTTTGAAATCAAAGCCAATGCGGTTTCCAACAAGGGAACCAAGATATATATACCCATCCAGGAATCCGCATCCATAGAGCAGCAAAGCTTTATAAAATTTACTTCATTACGCTCCGGTCAGCAAGTTGCCGGTACCCAGGATCAGGTTGACCTCTCCGGAATAAAAATGGATTTCAATTTTGAAATTACTCCGGATGCCTATGCTGAAATAATCTTTGATAAACGGGCAGGCGATATTATCCGGGGCAATGGTTCCGGAAATCTTAAGCTGGAAATTGACACCCGCGGAGACTTTTTCCTTTACGGCTCTTACTTCATTCAAAAAGGCGGATACAACTTTACATTGGCAAATCTTATCAATAAAGAGTTTACTATTCAGCCAGGCAGCTCCATCTCCTGGTACGGAGATCCTTATCAGGGTGTGCTTGATATAAAAGCAGTCTATCATCAGTCAGCCTCATTACGGCCACTGATAACGTCAGTTGAAGATTCTTCAAAAATTGACTCCGAAGGTTCCCGACGTACCCCTGTGGATGTGCTTCTCGGACTAAGAGGAAATCTGCTGACTCCGGATATCGATCTCGGAATAAAAATTCTGAATTATCCTCTCTCTCTTGAGCAATACGTCACCGGATTTGAATCGATGATTGCTCAAAATGAACAGGAATTGAACAGACAGGTATTCAGCCTTCTTATTCTTGGCGGATTTGCACCTCAATACAGTTTTACCGGCCTTGCTCCGGATCCGGCAAATAATCTTAGCGAATTACTTACCAATCAGCTTGGTAACTGGTTAAGTCAGGTCGACGAGAACCTGCAAATCGACCTGGATCTTAACGGGCTTGACAGGGATGCCTTAAACACCTTCAATCTCAGACTTTCCTACACCTTGCTGGATGGCCGCCTTCGTATTACACGGGATGGTCGTTTCACTAATACAGAAACCCAGTCTTCGACCAACTCTTCCGGCTCTTCTGCTACAGGACATAATAATATTTCCAATATAGCCGGCGAATGGACTATTGAATACCTGATTTCACCAGATGGCAAGCTTCGCCTGAAGCTTTTTAACAAAAACACTCAGAATCAGATTGGCGGAATCACTAATACATCTGCCGGCTTCAGCCTTTTACATACAGCGAGCTTTAATAATATCGAAGATTTGTTCAAAAGAAAAACATTCGTTGAAAAGTCACCCCCTGCCAATAATTCCCCGACTGATTCGACCAGAAGGCAACCCGACTCAATAGCAATACCAGTGAAAAATGAGAATCACTAAAAAGGCTGGATTTTTCCTGTTTATATTCTTGCTGGTGATGAGCTGCAAAGCTTCTGACTCCAGCAAGGTAATCAGGCAGCGTATGTATCCCCTGGTAATAGGAGTTAACAGCGCATATGCGGGAGCGATGGTTTATATGTCCAACGTATGGTATACCAGCGAAAATCGTACTTCCTTTCATTTTTACAATGACCTGCCTCAATGGAAGCAAATGGATAAAATGGGCCATATGATGACCTCATTTACAGAAGCAGATGTTATTGCACGTACACTGAAATGGGCCGGAATGTCAGAAAGAAATTCTCATATATACGGAGCTATCGGAGGATTTTTATATCAGGCCCCTATTGAGATTTTTGATGGCTTCGAAAAATCGTACGGAGCTTCCGTTTCCGATCTTGGCGCCAACGCTATGGGTTCCCTTCTTTATTTATCCCAATACCTGGCATGGCAATCTATCAGAATAAAGCTTAAATTCAGTTTCCAGCCAAGCTCATTAGCCCGGCTGCGACCTGACGTGCTGGGCAGCAGCCTGTCTGAACAAATCTTAAAAGACTATAACGGACAGACATACTGGCTGGCCTTTAATGTAAACAGTTTTTTTCAGCATAAGTCGGTTCCCCGTTGGATTAATCTTAGCATAGGCTATAGCGCGCGCAATATGCTATATGGAAGAGATCATGAAAACATTCAGGCTGGATTCAGGCCTTTCAGGCAATATTTCTTATCGGTGGATTTTGATTTTGACCATGTTCCGATTAAAAGCAAATTCGTTAAAACATTACTATATCCATTGAATATTATTCATATTCCATTTCCTGCATTGGAGTTCAGCAATAATAAGTTTAAATTTCATCCATTATATTTTTGAATTCTATTTTATGAACCCAGGTGATAAAGTCCGCTTCCTCAGAAGCTCAGGAGAAGGTTGTATTCGAAAAATCAATCCTGATAAAACAGTTGATGTTGAAATCGAAGATGGTTTTATTATTCCGGTTCTCCAGTCGGAAATCGTTGTGATTGCATCAGAGGAACGACAAGTCTTCAACAAACCAGAAGAACCAACTAAAGATCAGGCAGTCAGCAAACCATCTCAGCCTTCATCACAGGGGATCTTTGTAGTCATTGCTCCGTTTAATGATAATATTCATAAAATGGAACTTGTGAATCTTTCAGGTTCCGAGCTTTTATATACAGTATCAGAAGAGCATGAAGATCGCAATATTCACGGACTTGTTCGTAATATACTACCTTCAGGAAAGAGTCAGATTCTTGGAGAACGTAAGCTTAATGAATTTAAAGACTGGCTTCCTCTTATTTTCCAGATCGTTTTTTTTCGTAGTGAAAAAAGTCTTTTCAGGCCACCTCTTATCAAATCTGTCACATTCAATCCCGCAAGTTTCTTCAAGAACAAGAAAAAGCATCCTCTGACCGGAAAAGATGCTTATGTCATGGAAATTGACCGCATAGGCAAGAATATGCAATCAGATGCAACACCTGCAATCGAACTGAATGAACAAGTTTCTTCTGAAAAGCTCCTATTTGAGAAACCACAAAGCATAGTTGATTTGCATATTGACAAAATAACCTCAAACTCTCAAAGTATGAAAGCGGATGAAATTCTTGCTTTTCAACTTGGTTTGTTTGAAAAAAGTGTGGAGAATGCTCTCGCATCCGGCCTGAAAGAAATCACATTTATCCATGGTACGGGAAATGGTACATTAAAAAATCGTATTCATAAATTACTCGGACAAAACCAGCATATAGATTATTTTAAGGATGCGCAGAAAGAAAAATTCGGGTATGGCGCGACTTTTGTTAAATTCAGATAAATTTGAATGCTGAATTTATAATTCTGTTCCGGCAGAAAACCCGGAATGTAAAACCGGCATTTGAATACCGGGTAATAGTAAAAATGCAAGCTGTCTTATCGCTCTGATTGTAAAAATCAGGGAGGAAAGTCCGGGCAACACAGAGCACCGTACTTCCTAACAGGAAGGGTTCTGCCTGGTGACGGGCAGAATACAGAAAGTACCACAGAAATTATACCGCCCCGATCTTTCGGGGTAAGGGTGAAATGGTGGAGTAAGAGCCCACCGCTGTGATAGTGATATCACAGGCAGGGTAAACCTTACGGGTTGAAAGACCAAATAAACCCCGATCCTTTTTAAAAGCCGGAGCCGCTCGCTCCGGAATCATTCTCCGGAATGATTATCGGGGAGGGTAGGTCGTTAGAGATTATTGGCAACAATAATCCCAGATAAATGATAAGACTCGACAGAACCCGGCTTACAGGCTTGCATTTTTAGTATTACCAATATTACCTGACTATAACTATTTACTTATGGCTAAGATCCTGATTATTGATGACGAAAAAAGCATCCGCACTACCCTTAAAGAGATTCTGGAATATGAAAAATATCAGGTAGAGGAAGCAAAAGACGGCGAAGAGGGACTGGACAAGCTGTCTAAAGAAGACTTTGACCTTGTTCTGTGTGACATAAAAATGCCCAAAATGGACGGCATTGAGGTCTTAGATAAGATTTTAGCTCTAGAAAAAGATCTTCAGGTAATCATGATTTCAGCTCACGGAAGTATAGAAACGGCAGTCGATGCTACCAAAAAAGGCGCCTTTGATTTTATTTCCAAGCCCCCTGATCTGAACAGATTGTTGTTAACAGTCAGAAATGCCCTTGACAAATCGAATCTGGTGACCGAAACAAAAGTTCTGAAGAAAAAGATTTCTAAAACATTTGAAATATTAGGTGATTCTCCAGCCATCTCTGAAGTTAAGAAAACCATAGAAAAAGTTGCTCCTACTGAAGCACGGGTCTTTATCACAGGCCCCAACGGAACAGGCAAAGAACTGGTGGCCAAATGGCTGCATGAAAAAAGTAATCGTGCTTCCGGTCCGTTTGTAGAAGTAAACTGTGCGGCTATACCTTCAGAACTTATAGAAAGTGAACTTTTCGGACACGAAAAAGGAGCTTTTACCTCTGCTGTAAAACAGCGTATCGGAAAATTTGAGCAGGCCAACGGAGGTACGTTGTTTTTGGATGAAATCGGTGACATGAGCCTTTCCGCCCAGGCCAAAGTTCTGCGCGCTTTACAGGAAAGCAAAATAAGCCGTGTTGGCGGGGATAAAGATATTAAAGTTGATGTCCGGATAGTAGCTGCCACCAACAAGAATATATCCCAAATGATCCGGGAAAACACTTTTCGTGAAGACCTGTTTCACCGGATAGGTGTGATTCTTATTCAGGTTCCTTCCTTAAAAGACAGAGCTGAAGATATTCCGATGCTTGTCAATCACTTTATTCATCTGATCGCCAGCGAATACGGTTCCCCCCCTAAAAGCATAGAACCTGAAGCAGTTCAATATCTGCAGACATTAAACTGGCCGGGAAATATCAGGGAGCTAAAAAACGTTGTTGAACGTCTGATAATCCTGAGTGATAAGAATATCACACTAAAAGACGTGCAGACATACGCATAAAAAGCTTCTGCCGGAAATACCTGACAGCTCTGCCCCAGTTAGCTGTCAGGCATTAGTCCTTACGGGTTAAATGCTATTTTTTTCTTGTCTTTCTCAGGAAGATCTTTTGCCTCTGTATGAATAATAAAAACATACTTCCTGCAATGCCTTTACAATAGCCTGGTTTATCGGATAACGCTTTTCAGTCAGCACAGGGTCTATAGCCATTAAAGCAAAGTAATAGTTTCTCATAACCGGTACTTTATCTCCTTTTTCAATCATATCCCCTGCCTTCTGAACAGCATCCGGGCTGCTTTCCTTAATTAACCGACATGTAGAGAGTTGCGGAACTCCATATTTATTCAGATACGCACTAAAACCGAACAAGCGGCAAATCAGTCCCCGATACCGGTATTGTGAGCAAAAACCAGCATTCTGTCCGGTTGTAAAAGGAGAAAACATAAAGCAAACAGAATTCGCTTCAGCATATTCTTCAAGCTTATCTAAAATATCAAAGGCTTGATTATTTTTGTGCAGATAATAGGCATATGGCAGAAACTCAAGGACGGAAGCCTCGATATCGGGCTTTTTACAACATTCACCACACCCTTTTAAACAACCAAGGCCTGTCTTCTCTTTGAATTGTTCAATATCTTTCTCCAACAGAGAAAACACTCTTTCTACAGCTTTTACTTTATGATATACTGACATATATGGATGATCACATCCATAAATATACCTAATAAACATAGTTCATAATATTCATTAGCTATACTTTTTTTTCATAAGAAAAACATTGATAAACCAGCTCTCTTTCCTAAATTAGATTAATGGGAAAATATGTTTTCAGCCTGATAATCCTTTTGTGCATTTCTATTCGCACCATTGGACAGACAGATACAGAGTTTTGGTTTTCAGCACCATATATAAGCAACCAGCACGGACACCTGCCCGTTATTTTACAATTGTCTGCATATGATCAGCCCGCCAGCATACAGGTTTCTGTTCCGGCAAATAATAGTTTCCGAACCATAGTCCGTACAATCGACGCATACAATTCAATATCTGTTGATCTTTCAAGGCTGTCAGACCAGCTCATTAACTACCCTTACAACGTTGTAGGCAACAAAGGTATCTTCATTAAATCCAATTCATACATTACTGCTTCCTATGAAGTGCTTGGTTATTCTGAGGATGATAATGTAAATGTAAATTCTGATGTTTTTGTTCTAAAAGGAAAGAATGCCCTTGGCAATAAATTTTATACTCCGTTTCAGACTTCCAGACCCAATGAACATACCTACCTATCGGATGCATACAGCAGTTTCACCATAGTTGCCACCCAAAACAACACTACGGTTATTATTACTCCTACTCAGGATCTCCTGGGTCATCCTAAAGGAATCCCTTTTTCACTCACTCTGCATCAGGGAGAAACCTATGCATGCAGAGCTTTGAAGCGAAACGGGGCGGATCATCCTTCCGGCTCGCTAATCAAGTCAGATAAGCCAATTGCCGTAACAGTCTGTGACGATTCTGTTGTAGACTCTCTTTCATTTGATTTGCTCGGTGACCAGATTGTTCCGGTTGATTTTATTGGTACAAAATATCTGATACCCGCCGTACCAGGAGCATCATTGCAGGAAACTTATATTATTGCTACAGAAAATAATACAGAGATTGTAACCGGAAACAATTCAACATCTCCTATACTATTGGATGAAGGAGAAACGTACGTCATACCCATGAGTGAAAACGGAAAATTGATACAAAGCACGCATCCTGTATATGTCTGGCACGTAGCCTCAATGAACAATGAAATGGCAGCCGCTATTCTGCCTGATATTGCCTGTAACGGATCCAGATCCCTGATCTTCACCAGAAATACCCTTGAAACATTCGGAATTATACTCATAGCCCGCTCAGGATCTGAAGACAGCTTTTTATTAAATGGTCAGGCCGGCATCATCCGCGGAGAAGATTTTCAGGCTGTAGAAGGCTCCGATGATCTCAAAACCCTGGTTTATATACCTTCTCTGTCAGTTGTCCCCGTCAGTAAAGTAAACAGGATAAGCAATACAAAATCTAACTTTCAGCTGGGGCTTATTACAGAAGATGGTTATCAGACTTTTCGATTCGGATACTATACATCATATAATCATCTCAATCTGGGGCCGGAACAGTATGTCTGCCCGGGAGAATCAGTTACACTGGATGCCGGACCAGACAATGATACATACCTGTGGAATACAGGAGCAAATAAGCAATATATAACAGCCGACTCCGCCGGACTCTATATTGTCACTGTAACCAATGATACCTGTTCTGCAACGGACAGTGTAGAGATAAAATACCACGAGATCCCGCAATTTGATTTGGGCGGAAATATTACAGTCTGTTCTCTGCATACGGTTATTTTGTCCGGACCTTCCGGAAATTATGATTATTACTGGAGTTCCGGGGAACGCGAACAAGAAATAAAAGCGGAAAAGACTGGTCAATATGCCTTAAAGGTTATCAGCAGGACAAGCGGTTGTAGTCATGAAGATCAGCTGCAAGTACACTTTCATCCTCTTCCCATTCCTCAGATATATTTCCATGACACAGACGAAAACCTGTGCACCGGAGAAATAATTGATATACATACCGACAATTATCCCTCTATTCGCTGGGCAAATGGCGATAGCTCCCTGCAAACTACGGTTGCTGTCAATGAAACTTATCAGGTCACTGTGACAGACAGCAACAATTGTCAGAACTCTGCCGAACGAACACTAGACTGCTCTCCGTTTATCAGGCTTTTTAATCTCATAACACCTAATGGTGATGGCATGAATGACGTCTTTTTCATAGAAGGATTACACAGCCAGAAATATTCGCTGGAAGTATATAATCGTTGGGGCGCTAAAGTATATTTCATGGATAATTATGATAACCAGTGGACCCCGACAGAGCTCCCGGATGGTATTTATTATTATAGTCTGACCCATAGAGAAAGGAACGATCTTACATTCAATGGCTGGTTTCAGGTCAGGCGATAACAGATTCAGAAACGTATCATTTTATCCAGATACTTTTAATATTAACAAATTCCCGGATACCGACTTCGGAAAGTTCCCGGCCATAACCGGACAGTTTAATACCGCCAAAAGGAAGCCTGGGATCTGATTTGACCATACCATTAATAAAAACACAGCCAGCGTCTATCCTCGAAGCAATTTTTTGTGCCCTTTCAATATCATTGCTCCAAACAGAAGCCCCAAGCCCGTATACTGTGTCATTCGCTATCCGGATACAATCCTCTTCATTCTCCGCTTCAATTATTGGCAAAACGGGTCCAAAAACTTCCTCGTCATATACAGGCATGCCTCTCTTTACATTCAAAAGGATTGTCGGCTTTACAAATGCATCTCCCTGGTCTCCGGTGGTCCCGCCTAAAAGCAGATGCGCCCCGTTGTCAATGCTTTTTTGAATCTGGGATAATACCGTTTCAGCCAGATCAACTCTTGCCATCGGGCCAAGATTTGTTTTATCATCCAACGGATCTCCGACTACCAGCTTATTAAGCTCATTCTCAACAAGCCGTATGAACTCTTTCACTATTGTTTTATGAATAATAAATCGTTTCGCCGCAATACAGCTTTGTCCATTATTTATAAACCTGGCTTTTACTGCTGTCTCAGCAGCCTTCTCTAAATCAGCATCTTCAAGAACGACGAAGGGGTCACTACCACCGAGCTCCATAACTGTTTTTTTAATCAGCTTTCCGGCCTGTGCCGCCACTGCCGCTCCCGCTTTTTCACTTCCCGTGAGAGTGATCGCCTTAACATCAGAATGCTCTATAACTTCTGCGATATTGTCAGATGCAACAAGTAAGGTAGTGAACAGGCCTGCAGGAGCATCAGTATATTGGAACACTTCCTCTATGGCAAGAGCGCAGCCGGACACATTGGATGCATGCTTAAGTAATACGGTATTTCCGGCCATAATCGCCGGCACCGCAAAACGAAATACCTGCCAGAAAGGAAAATTCCAAGGCATAATTGCCAATATGACTCCCAGCGGCTCATAATGAATATAGCTATGGGTCGCATCTGTTTCTACCAGCTGTTTTTTCAAAAACGCAGCACCATTCTCAGCATAATACTGACAAACCCATGCACATTTCTCAATTTCAGCAATGGATTCATTTATTGGCTTGCCCATTTCCATGGAAATCAATCTGGCATATTCATGACGCGAATTTACAAGCTGCTCGGCACACCGTTGTAGTAACTTTGCCCGATATGAAAAAGGTGTTTCTCTCCATTTTTCATAACAAACCTGTGCTGCCAAGATACGCCTTGTTATGGTTTCAGATGAATACTCATTATATTCCTTTAGCAACTGTCCATTGACAGGATTGATGCTCTTCAGTGCCATAGTAAAAGTATTTTTATCAGAATAAATAAACTAATATTCCAAACGGATGTTCTTTCCAAGTACATGAGACAGAACAAAAAAGGAGCCTTCCGGCTCCTTTTATATTAATTCAATAGGTTAAAGATTACTCCTTACACTCAGATGCAGGAATAGCCTCAATGCTATCCAGATACAAAGTACCGCTGAAATCAGCTGCTCCAGGATTGATAAAGACAAGTAACTCAACAATCTCTACAGCATCAACGGCGTCAGCATCCGGCCAGCTCTGATTAAATCTTCCGCTAAAATTGTAATAATAATCCTTAAAATCACCAGCAGCAAGAGTTTTGATTATAGGCTTTGCATTGGTAACTTTTCCATCGTAGTCTTTTATATCTATACGTACCTTTGGAGCGGTCTCTCCCTCATATTTCATACGTACTTTCAAAGCAGGCGTAGCTGTAAAATCAATCGGATCGAACTGCTTACCAAAAGTATCGAAATCCTTACCAACGTTTTTGCAGGTTATGATCAGGATTTCTTTTTCTCTGTCCCATTTTCTGGTCCAGTTATCAGAACTGCTATCCCACCAGTTATAAATCTTTGCTTCATCAGAAAAGTCATCAATAACCTCTCCTGCAACAGCTTTTGAAGCTTCTGTTTTGGAAGGAGAAGCAAGATAATTTTCAATAGTACTCAGATTATCATTACCGATAAAAAGAGATAAAAATAGAGCTGAAAGGGTTCCAAGTTTTAACATACAAATAATTCAAATTTAGTTAACAACAACTTTTATTTTTTTACCTTTTTATAATCTTCAATGCTTATTGCTTCAATCTCGTCAATTGTAACAGATCCGGTATATGCTTTTCCACCCGGATTCACAAAAAAGAGTACTTCGATAATCTGACTCGCGTCGACAATCTGAACATTCGGATAGTTTTGATAAAATTTCTCCGTAAAGTCATAATAATAATCAACAAAGTCCGTACCAACTTTAAACACCTTAACGTTAGGCTTTGAGTTTGTGATAAATCCGCCAATATCACGAAGGTCAACTCTGAGATTATCCGGAGTATCTCCTTCCGATCTGGCCCTCACTTTAAGCACAGGAGTTTTGGTAAAATCCACAGTTTCGAAGCGAAATCCGAAAGACTCAAACGCAGGTCCGACACCTTGCAGGCTTATCTTCATTGCACCCTTATCGATTGATTCAAAGCTCATTTTTGAATCATTGCTTCTCCACCAGTTATGTGACTTAGCAGATGCTTCAGAGAGACGGGCAGGTGCAGATCGTTCCTGGACAACTACAGGTGTAGTTACATCGGCAATATTCTGCGATGCTTCCACTGCCTTTGAAACAACCTCTTCGACCTCCTCAGCTTTTTCAACCTTCTTATTATCTTCTGATTCTGCTTTTACCGGTTCGGGTGAAGTCGGCGCCTGAGTGCTGCCCTGAGCGGCTTTGCGCTGTGCATCTCTTCTTGCTCTCCTCATTTGTTTGATTTCATCTTCGGAAGGCATTTCATCCAATGTGATAACCTGTATGTCATCAATATAGATAGTTCCGGTCCAATTCATCTGACCAGGATTTACAAAAAAGAGAATTTCGATGATTCCGGCGGGATCGACAGGCTTCTTTCCTTCCCAATGAGTCCATTTTTTATTATAGTTAAAATAATACTCAATGTACTCATCACTCTTTTCAATCTTCTGGCTGGGACGATCAAGACTCGTATCAAAGCCGTCCATATCCTTCAGCGAGATACCCAGTGTTGGCACAGTTGCACCTTCCGAACGTGCAGTGACTTTCAGGACAGGGCTATTGGTAAAGTCAAGCAACTCATCCAGTTCAGTACCCCAGCACTCATATTTAAGTCCACAATCCTTAAGTTGTACCTTAAGCGTGTCACCGACTTTGGACATTGCAAGCTTAGTGTTTGCAACCCACCATTTATTAATCGGTTCCTTAAAGTTAAAAAGCATTCCACCTTTATACTGATTGGCGGGAACACCTTTTTCTGCCGGCTCTTCCAATGCTATCTGATGTTCATCCGTCAGCATCTGAGTCTGAAAATGCTTACATCCAAACAATAGAAGAAGGGAACAGGCAAAAAAAATAGATTTATATTTAATCATAATTGAATACAATCAAGAATACTATGTTATTATTTAGTTGGATCAAATGGTTCTCCATATGTTATAATAGGAAAATCAACAAGATAGGAAGCTTTATTGCCTGCCGGATCCGCAAGAATATTAAACGTGATTTGCTTAATCCTGTCGAGCTCTTTTCTCTTATTGCCAGATCCCCCATTTTCCCGGCTGGCTGAAGTAGCAAAATCAGAATACTTAACAGATACCAGTCTCCAGCCTGTCCAGTTTATTTTAACAGCAAATTCCCATACATCTTCAGAAGCAGGCTGGAAAATCCCATTAGTATTGTCATCTTCTGCAACACCAATAGAGACTCTGGTATTGGGATAATTAGCAAACCCGTAAATATAGGCATTAAAATACACAGAGTCAGGGTTTAAAGACTGAAAATTAATATACTTGGAACCGCCATCCGGCATAAATGTTCTGGCACCACCTATGAAATAGGTATTATCATTATCAGCTCCCTCAATAGATAAAGACTGCTTCCCTTCAACAAAAAGCTTATTATCCATTACAAAGGTCATCGGATTTGCAGGATTGCTTAACGGGTCGGTTTCATTGAAAAACAGATAATTATTGCCCCAGCTGTAGTATCCCAAAGCATTTTCAAATCCGTTGAACAGAACATCACCTTTAAACTTTTTTATTTTCTTAATAGAAAAAGTATCTCTCCTCACTACTGAAGAGTTAAGAAAAGTAAGCTCAGCAACAACCTGTTCTCCAGGCTGAAAAAACCTTAGGGTGGAAGGATCATGATCTCCGCCCCATTTGGCCTCAGAAGGATCAATGATCTGGGACAAACCGTCTATTTTTTTTACTGCTCCGGAAGAAAGCCCTCTGAACGTCACATACCAGGTGACCCTTTCAGACAACTCGCCGTTTACAGAAACAGAATCGGTGGTAAAATCAATCCCGTTATTGATAGAAGCATCTGCCTCAAAATACAATACTGACAGGTCACTAGAAGCTTCTTTATATTCCTTTCCTACAAAATGCTCAGGCTTCTTACAGGCAGAAAAAAAGAAGGAGACTGTCAAAAACAGGAATCCGAGAAAACCTGTCGAGATCGAAGTACCCCGTATTATTAAGAATTTATTTGGCTTCATAATACAATAAGGTTAAAGAGGTTAGAATACCATTGTATAACTCAGGAAGGCCTGATTTATTTTATAGTTATTGAACTTGGCTACGTTGTCATCATAATTAACCCAAAGGCCCTGTACCGCAAAGAAAGTATTTCTGCTGAACCTGTACCGTACACCAAAAGCCAGAATATCCTGTTTTGCATCAATCTGATAAGCCTGATAACCTACAATCAGATTATAAGAATCTCTTACACTTAAGAACTCATTTCCTTTGGCAGACAACCTCTTATAACCAGCCATTAAATCAAACTGTTTGATTACCTCTGCAGTAATACCCGCATCAAGGAGTAAGCTGCTAAAATCAATCGCATTATCTACTCTGCTTACATTTTCATACCGGAAACCTCCGGTAAGAACAAGCGCCTTTTCAAAACCTACAATCTTATTCAGACTTAGAGAAGCACCACCTTTTGCTCCGAAAAACTCTCTTTTATTATTATCTGAATTGGTTCCTTCACCTGATACTTCTGACAACATATCAATAATTACATCTGCAGAATAGATCTTCTCCTCTCCTCCGGCAGAAATACCGGCTGTCAGACCTTTTCTGTTGGGAGTTGCCATTCCGTAAGGAGTGATCGCATTGTACTGCGGCAGATAGGCCATAAGTCCGGCCTGAATGCTCTGATTTCTGATATTGTCATCAGTAAAGCGATCATAAAGTATCGGTAAACGTCCGTAACTAACATTATTTCCGATTTCAGGGAAAACAGCAGGAGTGCCAAAATCATATATTCTTCTGGTCTGGGCAGAAGGACTGCTGAAATAAGCACCGACATACCGATAAGACGCAAAAACTTTTATATCCAATGGCTTATATTTTGCCGAAATTCCCAGATCATAAAAATAATCATCATTGGCAACAGCTGTATTGGCTGTATCATAAGAAAACTGCGACCTGCCTACCTCACCATATAAAGCTGTTTCTACTTTATCGGCAAAATCATACGTCAGGCGAAAATCTCCGGTCATTACTTCATTGTTAAAATTCTTAACAACAGGTGACTGAACAGAATTAATTACATCAAAGAACTTAACGTAGTTAAACCCAACCTTAAAATACTTTGACTGAGTCAGGCCAACCTGCCCACCCACCAGCAGACGATCAGGCAAATCCATAAAGTTCGTTCTTCTGGTTCTGGTAGCAAAAGCACTCACTCCTATTTTCTCAATACCTTTTTCAAACTTCAAAGCGGTATTGGCATTAAAGCCCTGCAGCCTCCATTTATTACCAAAGTTAAAGTTCTCATACTGAACTATACTGCGGCGAATTGCAAAAATATCGGCTTCATAGTCGTGGTACATTTCACTGAAGTTATACAGTGTATAGGGTGTCATGCCAAGATCAATATCCCCTATTTCGTATTTAACTACTTTATTTAAAACCCCGTCAAGCCTTAACTGACGAAACTGTAAAAAGCTTCCGTCTCCATAAAACCCTCCAAACGCATTCTGAACCCTCAGAATAGCGCTTGCTCTAAGGTTTTCACCTGGCTGTGCATTAACTCCCAGATCAAACAATGTATAGCCTCCGGTAGACTTTCTGGCATTGGCCGTATCCGGGATCGAGTTCAGACTATCCGGATCAAGTGCAAGTCCCTTAAGGTTATCATTCGTAACAATGGCTCTTCCCAATCCGTTAAAATATACTGTTTGGGCCTCAACCATGCTTACCATAGTGATAGCCAGAATTGCAACAAATAAGAAATTCTTCCTCATTATTATAGTAATAATTTATTTTAAAAAAATATCTTTAATTCAACTGTAGTTTCAAATCCTTTAAATTTATCCAGGACCTGGTTTTTGTCTTTGTAATCAAACCAGCGCTGTCTCACATAAAGACCGGCTCTGCCGCCAAGATCATAATCAAATCCGACGCCATAGCCAGTTCCGTACTGATCAACAGGTTTCCCGACATTCTTATCGGTTGTGAAAGATTCGGTTTCTTTATCGTACAACAGGGTTCTGTTATTACCCATGTTTCTTTCAAATCCGACAAGCCCGATAAGAGTCAACCTGGGATGAACAGCAAGAAATCCGAGAAATTCCTGATAAAATATACGGAGAAATGCCTGATCGGAAAATACAGGAATGGCAGACACATGATCCTGAACGGATGTATAGTTGGTAAAACTGGACAAGATCAACTCTCTGTTCAGAATATTGAATTTGTATTTCATTCCCAGCGCCAGAGAGTTGTACCCTTTTTTGTAATCCGGCAGTGAATCAGTGATCGGAATACTCTCAAAACTCCTTCTGAATATGTTAATTACACGGCCATAGGGTCCCACTCCATTCTGGTAATAACCAAATCTGGATCTCGGAAATGCATTTAACTGATGCAGAAAAGTAACTGTATTGAACAGGTTTTCATGCTCCTGCTGCATATCTGCTGCTACAGACAATTTGAATTTTCCATAGGAATCTTCATGTTTAAGACGTAGCCCCCAGCGGTTGTTAGCCATTTGTGAATTGGCAAGCTCTGTAACACCGGCTCTGAGTGTAGTAATATCATTGGGTGAACCAACATTGGCAATATCATTTAATGCATGTGGATTGGATGTATTCATTACTGCACTATTGATATTCACGACACTCTTTGATATGGAGAAAAACTGAAAAGCCAGAGGTACTTTGGTTACTGACCGGTCAAAATCAATCTGGAAGTTCACAGCATGTCCCCAGTTATAATTCATTCCGTTCACAAAATACTTTCCGGATTTCTCAAGTCCGACTTCCTTTTCCAGAAACGTATTCAGCGAATCGTTATGGCCGGAAAATTCCCGAATCAGCGAGTCCTGATACCTTCCGGCTCCCACCTCGGTATAAATCGTAACTCCGTCAAAATTAAAACGTCCGTCTACTGTAGCAATCTGCTGACGAATTTTAAACATGGAGGTAAGCAGATAATCAGTATTGTCTCCGACAGGGGTCGCTGTCAGATTTGAATGCACAGAATCTGCATTGTAATAAAGATTATGCGCTTTGGAATCAGTAAAACCAAACTGATTAAAGTAGTTGACTCCTATATTATGTCTCCCGAAGTTTCTGGAGAGATTACCAGCTACTACATTTTTGGGAGTTCTTGATAAATAGGTCTGAAATCCACCACTGTTATCAGTTTTACCATAGATGGCCGTGAAGTTAAGTCCAAGCGGCAAACCAATACCTTCAAGAACAAAGCCCTGAGTACCGGTATTTCCCCAACGGGCATCCCTGGAAATATTCTGATCAGCGTAAAATCTGTTGTAGTGACTCCATGGATTATTTTCTGGTTCCCACGGATATCTTTCAAACATATCATCGCGATACTCATAGTTCCAATAGGTGAACGGGCTTAATCGCTTCCAGATTACACCACCACCTGCGGTCAGCTTGTATGTACCGAATTTTGTATTGGCTTTACCCGTAAACTCAAATATCCGGTAAATCATCGTTCTCCGCTGGGCAGTAGAACTTGGCCCTGCTCCCATCTCAGCAGTATTCTCGTTGAACAACCCGAACATCTGGTTATCAAAAAGATACTCAATCTTAAATGCTGTTCTGGCTGTAGGCGCTCCTTCCACACGTAATAAAAACAGCGGTTCCTGATATCCGGTGACCGTTGTTCCTCCCCCCCGGATGTCGAGTCCGTTAAGCGTGATAAGATCCTGTTCCGGTGTCGTAGAATATCTGTAACCAGCCGGCATATGCCTGAATTGATTATAGCTTCTTATATATCCGGAATACTTTAACTTTGACCAGCGCTTATAATTATTTTGCGTCCCAAATGTTCCTGCCGGAAGCGAGTATCGCTGATTAGCAGAATTCAGTGGTGCATAAGCGGTGGATTTGCTTGCCGGTAAGGAATCCGGATCAACTTTTTCAGCCAATCCGAAGCTAATCTTTCCTACCAGAAAAATCAGAACTGAAAGTCTGGTTATCTTTTTCAAATTTTCAAAAATTTAATTTACTTAAGTCTAATAAACAGAAAGTCAACTAAGTTTAAATACGACAAACCAATTTAGCCGCAATATTATAATTTTTTCATAAAAAATTCCCTATCGCACAACAATTTTGCCTCTTCTGTCAAAAGCAAAAGAAGGAAGACATATTAAGGTGCGACTAATAGTGAGGGAAAAGAAAACAGTAAATAAAAAATCAATCAGGTTGAGTTGGTCAAAGCAATTCGCATTACAGTATAATTTAGGTTATATTTTTGGGTTAATCTTTCAATATTACAACAAAATCTTAGAAAGGAAAAATATTATTGTACCAAAAGTAAAATTCTAGTAAAACGGTACAATATCGGGCCTGGTATAATAAAAATCATTGAATGTATAAAAGGAATAGCTTCTCTGGAAAAAAACCCAGTCCCCTGCATCAATCCTGGGTGAATTCGGATAATATCCCAAATAAAACTGAAATGAATCAAAATTGAGATTTTCATTACGAATTTTGATTCCGATACCCAATGCCGGGTAAAAATTATTTTTTGTCAGCAGCTTATTGCCAGACGTTATCCATGCAAAATCTGCAAATGCAAGCAGTGCAAAACGGAAACCTAAAATATTATATGGTAAAAACCAGTTTGTTTCCGTATTAAATATCAGCTTCTGATTTCCCCATAAATAAGCAGACGAAAACCCTCGCACCCCCTTTTCATTATTTATGTCAATTGTATTTCCAAAAAGCATTTTATGACCATGGGTATATCGCACACCTGCAAACTGTCTGAGTTTGTTTCGTCCTGCTGTGATCAAAGGTGTAAACAAGAGGGTTCGTATATTCAATACCCCCTCTTCAAGCATCTCCTTATTGAAAAAGGATCCCAGACCAAGATTCATATACAGGTAACCTACATCTTTATTATATCGGCTGTATACGGTATTAATCCCCAAATAAGGTCTGTTTGCCCGCTGACTCATATGCAATCCGCCCATCAATGAGATCAATACACCATCCGGGATATCTTCTGTCCTCCCGAATCTGAATATAAAATGATCTTTAAAACTGATACGCCTGTATATTGAAGTATTTGCCAGAAAAAAATCAGAATTATAATACGGATACACATAGCTACTGTCTGCATAGCTTTCCGGTTCAGGTGCTACGGAGTATGTTGTTCTGAAATAACGTGCTGAAAATATTATCCTTTTACCATTATCAATGGCTTCCGGAGAAATAAAAAGCCCGGCAGGGGCGCCTATCCAGTAATCATGCCTGAAATAGGCTACGGTATCCCTCATGTGTTGAGGTAATATAGTCAACTGATTATTATAGGGGAACCTGTACCATGAATAATTTACTCCTCCGATCCATTTGAGACCTGGTGTTACAAGATCCCGGTTAAGCTGAATGCCATATAATATCTGAGCATTTTCGATATTCATAAAGACATTGGAAGTAAGAAAGCTTCTGGCTATATTATTTATGCGGTAGACAGCATTATGATTAATTCTGCCGGAATAATTGTCTCCAACCCTGATATTATAGTAGAACATTTGCCCCATTCCGGCAAAATTCACATCTCTTACTATTGCATTGTAACGTCCTCGTTGTATATCTGCCGAAGCTCCCGCTCCTATACTGAATATATCCTGAGCAAGCACCAGTACATCCACACTGTCTGTATCCGGAATCTCCCTGATAAGTATCCGGGCATCATAGATATATTCATTGCTCCTTAGCAAACGCTCCGATTCTGCAAAATTAAACGGGTTTACCCGATCTCCTTTTTGAAAAATCAGTGAATTTCGAATAAGCCATTTTCTGCTTTTAATATGGAAAAAATTGCCCGTCTTTTGAATAAGAGACCGAGGGACTTTCATTGTATCCTTTATTGAATAGCCCAATGGCTCTATAACTCTGACAGAGACTGAACGAATGATTTTATCTTCATAAAACAGAAACGGAGTCCTGCCATCAATTACTGTACTTTGTATAGTATCGGGACGATAATCAGGATTGTATGAAATCAGATTTCGCAATATCCCGGAGATGATATTTTTTTTTCTTGAATATTTGTACAACTCACGAAATACCACATCATTAACGCCAAAAATAGTATCGCTTCCCAGCAATAAAGTTTCCCTCAAACTATACGAAGAGTCAAAAACAGATGTATATACTGAATCTCTGGTAATATGCAGATTTATCCGCTGAAAACTTGTATCCCTGACATGATATACCCGCTCAGAGCGAATCTTTACCGTATCATTCAGGACAATGGTATCTACCTCTGACAGCTTTACAATCTTCAGATTTACGAGCTCCCCCGCTTTTTGCCCGCATACAATATACGTCTGCAGCTGTAGTACCGTAAAAAAATATATAAATCGTAGTAAACAGAATCGGCATAGGAACATACTGCACTCTTCTAGCTACCTGCTTTAACCAGGCATTTATAGTATATGAATACAATAATCCATGCCTGCGGCAATTGTTCACTATCCTATCCGGTTTCCCTGATAAAAAATTGAACTTTAATAATACAAAACATAAAAAACTATAATAATAGAAGGAAACATACAATATAATATTTCAAAGCAAAATTTACTTATAACAAATTTTAAAATAAACAAAATCAATATAAAAATTGAGGTATATAATCCAAAATTATTAACATATAGTAAAATATTAGTCAATTTTAAAACTAGTTATTATGATATAAATAAATTATTTGAATAAATACAAGCAATAACAAAACATATAATATAAAATAACAAAAATTAAACTTTACATATAAAAAATCCCACTAATAAATAAAACAGTCCAAACGTATCGATATATTATTTTATGATTTTTTTTATACATTGAATATAGGATAAGAAAAAAAAAGACTTTACATTTAGATCACCAAAACCATAAAACCTATTTAACCATGAAAAAAGTTGAAGCTATAATCCGGACTTCACATTTTCCTAATGTAAAAGAGGCGTTGCATTCTATAGGAATTGACTTTTTCACATTTGAGGATGTAAAAGGAGTCGGCAACCAGAAATCAGAGAAAACAGTCTACAGAGGACAGGAATATGATTTGGGCTCTATCGCCAGAACCAAAATCACGATTGTTGCGCCGGATGACAAGAAAGACTCTATAATTCAGGCCATTTTAGCAAGCGCCAAAACCGGCGATATCGGTGACGGGAAAATATTTATTTCCACCATTGAAGAGGCCTATCGTATCCGTTCAGGAGAACAGGGCATATCAGCCTTATAAATAAAAACGAACCAACCATTTTATTAACCTACCATTACCAAGTTATTATTAACCTTATAATTCACTATTATGGAAGAAACACTCACTGCTTCAGAGGCAATGTTTACTGCAAACAACCTCTGGATTATGATAGCAACATTCTTGGTTTTTATCATGCATCTCGGCTTCGCAACACTTGAATCAGGTTTAGTCCGGGCCAAAAATACTGTCAACATTCTCTATAAAAATACTATTGTACCTATTTTGGGTCTTCTTACCTATGCAGCCTGGGGCTTTAATCTGATGTATCCGGGAGAAGCTGCTGCCGGTGGCTTTATCGGATTTGGCGGTCTGGGTATTTCCATGCCGGAAGGCGCCGCAGGCCTTATAGAATATGCGGACGGCAACTATGCATACTGGACCGATTTTCTGTTTCAGGCAATGTTTGCAGCTACTGCAGCAACTATAGTGTCCGGCGCTGTTGCCGAACGTATCAAACTGGAAGCATATTTCCTGTTTTCATTCTTTCTGGTTGCATTTATTTATCCGATCGTGGGATCATGGAAATGGGGCGGTGGCTGGCTGGATACACTGGATACTCCGTTTTATGATTTTGCCGGTTCTACACTGGTACATTCTGTAGGAGGCTGGGCAGCTCTCGCCGGTGCAATGGTACTTGGTCCGAGACTTGGAAAATATGTTGACGGAAAAATCTTTCCGATACCCGGACACAGCATGCCTCTGGCAGCCATCGGTGTATTTCTTTTGTGGTTAGGCTGGTTTGGATTCAATGGCGGCTCAGTACTCTCAGCTGATCCCGGCACAGTATCTCTGGTACTAGTAACAACGGCGATGTCCGCAGCTGCCGGTGGATTAAGCGCCAGCTTAACTTCGTTCTTTATGACCAAAACCCATGATCTTTCAATGATTCTGAACGGAATACTCGGTGGTCTTGTCGGTATTACCGCCGGAGCCGATCAGATGGGGATAATGGACGCCATCATTATCGGTTTGATTTCAGGCACGCTGATAGTAGTCTCTGTTGTATTCTTTGACAAAATCAAAGTGGACGATCCCGTTGGCGCCACATCTGTACACCTGGTATGCGGAATCTTCGGTACGCTTGCCGTTGGTATGTTTGGAGAGCTGGCTTCCGCACCTCAGCTAGTCAGCCAGATGATCGGCATAGCTTCTACGGCAGCCTTTGTCTTCCCTGTTTCTTACCTGCTGTTTTATCTGATTGACAAAACAATCGGCTTAAGAATAAGCAGCAAAGCGGAAGTAGAAGGCCTTGATCTTGCCGAACATGGCATGAAAGCCTATTCTATCGATTAAGTATATTCATTCTTCTTAATTTATCATGAAAACAAAAAGCTCTGCCTGTGCCAGAGCTTTTTGTTTTTTTAGCCGGATTAAGTTTCTGAAAACTTTCTGTTTTTCCTATTTTTGCCGCAAAAACGAATAATGCATATCGAAAAACCTTCTTTACCTAAAGGAACCAGAGACTTCGGTCCCTCGATCATGGCCAAAAGAAAATTTATTCTTAGCACCATTGAATCAGTTTACCGAAAGTTTGGATTTCTTCCATTGGAAACACCAGCAATGGAAAATCTTTCTGTTCTGACCGGTAAATATGGTGACGAAGGCGATCAGCTGATTTTTAAGATTCTTAACTCCGGTGATTTTCTGCAAAAAGTTGCTCCTGAAAATATGCAGAACTCAAAGTCCATTACACCTGAGATATCAGAAAAAGCGCTGCGTTATGACCTCACAGTACCTTTTGCCCGCTATGTTGTCATGAATCGTCATGAGTTGCATTTTCCTTTCAAGCGGTATCAGATCCAGCCGGTGTGGCGGGCTGACAAACCTCAGAAAGGGCGCTATCGGGAATTTTACCAATGTGATGCCGATGTTATTGGTACGGAATCATTGCTATGTGAAGCTGAAATAATAGCCATGATTAACGAGGCATTTGAAAAACTCGGAATTAAAGGATTTATAATTAAAATCAACAACCGAAAGATTTTATCCGGTATCGCTGAAGTTGCGGACTGTAAAGGCAGGGAAGCAGATCTTTGTGTCGCTATCGACAAACTGGATAAAATCGGAAAAGAAAAGGTAATTGAAGAACTTAAAACCAAAGGATTTTCGGAAGAGTCACTGACAAGAATAGATCCGATATTTGGTTTTCAGGGTACTAACCAGCAAAAAATTTCTTTTTTACATCAATATCTCAACAATTCAGTTATTGGTATTGCCGGTGTAAAAGAACTGGAAAAGATAGTAAGTATTGCTCAATCTTTGTATATTAACGACTTGAAGGTAGAAATTGACATAACTCTGGCAAGAGGATTATCTTACTATACCGGTGCTATCTTTGAAGTCAAAGCGACCGAAGTAACTATCGGCAGTATAGCCGGTGGCGGACGCTATGATAACCTGACAGGAGTATTCGGCTTGCCGGATATGAGCGGGGTCGGAATATCATTCGGAGTAGATCGCATATTCGATGTAATGGAAGCCCTTAATCTGTTCCCTTCGAGCACAGTGCAAACTTCCAGAGTACTGCTTTGTCATTTTGATGAAGAAGCCTTCAATTTCTGTCTTCCGCTGATTACCAAGCTTCGTTCCAAGGGTATTAATAGTGAAGTTTATCCGGAGATCTCCAAAATGAAGAAACAACTTGCCTACGCCAATAGCAAAAACATTCCCTACGTTATTATCATTGGCGAAAACGAAATTAAAACCGGGCAGTTAAGTCTCAAAAACATGATAAGCGGAGAACAACAGCAGGTACGTATTGATGAATTAACTCAACTAATAAACTAGCTTTGAAAACGATATTACTTTTCGCCTTTGTCCTGACAACGAGCATTCTTCAATTGTCTGCACAGGTTACCCCGTGCTTTACCGCTGCAACAACAAGAGGTTGCGCTCCTTTTGAATTAGAGCTGATTAATTGTTCCAGTGGCAATGTCGCCCTGTATATTGTAACAGGAAAGGATGGTTTCGAAGAACAGTTTTTTGGTCTTTCAGTTTCTACGACTCTTACTATACCGGGATTTTATACTGTTAAGCAATATGCCGGAGCAGGCAGTGTAGTTGGAGTATCGCCGCTTGAAAGAACGGACTATATAGAAGTACTTTCCTCTCCAACCCCACAATACACGCTCAAATTATGTGAAGGCAGAAAAATCGAAGTCCATACCGTGACAGGACCATACGAAGAATATAGTATTACTCCCGGCGATGGTAGTCCGTCAGCTACCATACCAGCCGGCAATGTATACACACATACCTATACAAATACAACAGATAAAACGCTTATTGTAAAAGGAAACTATAATCCCGGAAGTTGCGGCGCTTCATCGTCTTCTGCGATAAAACCTTTCGATGCACTTATTAAGCCCCTTATTTCCGGCATCCAGACTGAACCGGGCAAAGTAAGTATTTCCTTTGCTACCGATTCCAGATTCAAGTACCGGCTACTGGAAAGCAGGCAGAGCGGCCCATATGCAATTATAGACAGCATCAGATATCAGTCAGGAAATCATACAATTGAACTGAACCGGGATACTGATACCTATTTTTACACCTATATGCTGGAAACATATGATGATTGTGGGAATAAATCTTCATCAGATCCTTTAAATACGTTGCTGGTAATGATAGAAAATCTGAACAAAGCCGTTCAGGTTCGTATCCGGAGATCCAACCTCAGCGCTTTTGACAGAATAAACACCTACAAAAATAATGTATTATTCAATTCAGCTATCAATCCGGATCTCAATAATAATTTAGACATTAACGACGATCTTATTGAATGTGGAATACAATATTGTTTCAGAGTCGAAGGCATAAAAGGCACAGCGAAGTCAACCGTTGCCGAATACTGTGTCATTGGTAAAGATATCCAGACCCCGGATGCAATTACAGATCTGAACAGCAGTTTTAATCAGGATGCCATTGTGCTGACCTGGACACTTCCGGATGTCCCTTTCAAAAAGCAGAATCTGTATCTTAACCAGAACACTGCATGGGATCAGATTGCCCAAACAACTGCTTCAAGATATACCATTGAAAATCTTGGTCTGGAAAAAGATCTTTGCTTCCGCCTTGATTATGTAGACCAGTGCGACAATAATTCATCTGTAAGCCAAAGCACCTGCCCGGTAATACTCAGCCTGAAGAAAGATGGCAATTCCTATATCCTCAACTGGAATGCATATTCAGGCTCGCAAACCATCTCCGGGTATACGCTGGTCAAATACGATGAGAATATGAATGTGCTGGCTCAATATGACGTTACTCATTTATCTTCCTATACAGATCCGGTATCCGATGATGGCGGAGTCTTTTATTACCGGATCATCTTAGAAAGTCCGTCAGGTTTCATCTCCTATTCAAATACTACAGAAGCAAGGGAAGAAATGCTGCTCCTTATTCCTACTGCCTTCACTCCTAACGGCGATGGACAAAACGATGTTTTCAGAGTTAAGGGAAAATATGTAAGAAGCTTTTCAATGACTATTTATAACAACTGGGGAGAAGCAATTTTTCATTCTGATGCACTCAATAAAAGCTGGAACGGGAAAAAGTTTACGGATGATGTACCTTCCGGCGTATATACATATGTCATAGAGGCTACTGATTTTCAGGGAAACACTCAGAAAAAAAGTGGGGCGATCACTCTTGTGCGATAAAATTAGTAATAATTAACTACAACCAATATAAATGTTTGACATGATGAATATGCTTGGAAAAGTAAAAGAAGTCCAGGCAAAGATGCAGAAAGCGAAAGAGAATCTGGTGAATATTACTGTCACGTCCGAATCAGGCGCCGGTATGGTAAAAGTTACTGTAAATGGCCACAGACAGGTGATTAAACTGGAGATTGATCAGGATATTATAAAAGCAGAAGACAAACAGACAATCGAGGATCTCACAGTCGCTGCCATCAACAAAGCCATGCTTGATATTGAAGATAAAATAAAAGAAGAGCTGAAAAAAAGCACAGAAGGCATGCTCCCAAATATTCCGGGACTCGATCTTGGAAACTTATTCTGATATGGAGTATACTGTAGCCATTGTAATACTAAACTGGAATGGCAAACATCTGCTGGAAAAATTCCTGCCAGCTGTATTAAACAATACTCCCCACGCAATTATCTACGTGGCAGACAACTGTTCTACTGACAACTCGGTTGATTTTTTATCAGCATCCTACCCTGAAATTAAAATCCTTCGGAACGATACAAACTGCGGTTTTGCTGAAGGGTATAACAAAGCTCTTTCAACCCTTGAAGAGGACTACTTTGTATTATTAAATTCAGACGTAGAAGTTACTCCGAACTGGCTGACTCCAATGATTGAATTATTGGAGTCGGATCCGGTCATAGCTTGCTGTCAGCCTAAAATCAAAGACTACAACAATAAAACCCACTTCGAATATGCCGGAGCAGCAGGTGGCTTTATAGACCGCTTTGGTTACCCATTCTGTAAAGGACGGATCTTCACCTCCATAGAGGAGGATCTGAACCAGTATGAAAAAGCAGATGAAATATTCTGGGCTTCAGGTGCCTGTATGCTTATCAGAAGCAGATTATACAAGGAATGTGGCGGCCTGGATAGTAGCTTCTTTGCGCATATGGAAGAAATTGATCTTTGCTGGCGTCTGATAAACCGGGGTTACAAAATCTATTATACGCCACACAGTACAGTATACCATATAGGCGGCGGTACGCTCTCCAAGGTAAATTCAAAAAAGACCTATCTCAATTTCAGAAACAGCCTTTGGGTGCTCATAAAGAATCTTCATTCAAAAGAATTATTTGCCACAGTATTCTTTCGGCTGGTACTTGACGGAATGGCGGGAATAAAATTTCTATTAGAGGGAAAACCTAATCATTGCATGGCAATTATACGGGCACACTTGTATTGTTATATTTCATTGAGACAGGTTCTCCGCAAACGAAGAAATACCAGTCATAAGCCTCTGAAAAGTCTTCCGGGTGTATACCCAAAATCGATAGTTTATGATTTTTTTGTAAAGAAAAAGCAGCGTTATAATGATCTAGAAATCCCAGACAGTGCTTCGTTTTCTTCGTAAATATTTATGGATATTTAAAAGAAAAGCTAATACGAGATACACAATCAACGGACTTCCGAAAGTCAGAAAAGATGCATAGAGAAAAAAAAGCCGGATTGCCGAAGTAGCCACTCCGAGTTTTTCGCCCAGAAAAGCACAAACACCAAATGCTCTTTCCTCAAAAAAAGTCTGTATCTTCTTCATAGTTAAGCAAGCTAACCAAATATAGTCATTTATCTGCAATTATTATATCGTTATCAGGTAAAATTTATTGTTTCATTTATTGTAATATTGAATGGATAAAGATAATTTAGCACCAAGTAATAAAATTTTTAAACCTATGATCTTAAAGAGATATACGACCTTTTTATCTTCTTTACTTGTTCTCAGCATTCTTTCGGGATGTGCCCTGCAGAAAATGGTAAAGATGGCTAAAGACCAGGAATTGACGGTAAATCCCTCACCTTTAGAAGTTCATGGTGACAGCGTCCGGTTTGAAGTTTCCGCACTGTTGCCGGTAAAAATGTTAAAGAAGAACAAAATATACTCCGTTAAGCCCCACTACCAGTACGGCGACGAAAAGCTTGAGCTGGAAGTTGTAGAGTTTAACGCCAATGATTTTCCGGATGCAAAGACCCAGCAGCCTAAAATAAGCCATACATTCTCTTTCGAATATCAGGCTTCCATTGGCAATGGCGATCTTATGGTCGTTGGAACTGCTTCCAACCTTGCAAAAACCAAATCAAAATCAACTGATGCTCTTCCGATTGCCCAAGGTGTTATTACGACCTCCAGGCTGGTTAAAGAGATTGCTGAACCTGTTTTTGCCGAGCACGGATATGTTAACAAAGAAGAACTTATCCCTGTAAACGTAAACTTCTTCTTTGATCAGGGAAGCGCCAAGCTTCGCAGCAGTGAAGTAAATACTTCCGGAAAAGAGCTCGATGCCTTCATCGCAAAAAAGAATGTTACCAGAACAGTAACAATTATTGGCCAGCACTCTCCTGAAGGAACAGAAAGAGTGAACAGCAAACTTGCAGAGGAACGTGCAAAGGTTATTGAAGACTTCTACAAAAAAGCGATGAAGCGTTACGACTATAAAGGTCTGGCCGATTCTATCAAATTTGTAACGAAAGGAGTTGTTCTTGACTGGGAACCGTTGAGAAAGCTGTTTGATGCAACTGACATTCTATCATCCAGTGATGAAGCTCAGGTACTGTCAATCGTAAGAGGCGCCGGTTCATTTGAAGAAAAAGAAAAAGAATTACAAAAGCTTCCATTCTATAAAACACTTCTAAACGAAGTATATCCCAAGCTAAGAGTTGCAAAAACCGAGATTCTTATGGTTAAGCCGAAGAAATCCGATGCTGAAATTGCTCTGCTTGCCAAAGGAATTATTGCCGGAAACGTAAAAGCTGATACACTTAATGCAGAAGAACTTGCCTATTCTGCCACATTAACAGAGTCAAGTGAAGAAAAGGAGAAAATCTATGAAGCACTTATCAAGAAAAATGATTCATGGATTGCCTATAACAACGTTGGGGTTTTGTATCTGCTGAGAGCTGAAAAAGAGCCGGATGCAAATAAAAAGAATACTCTTGTATCAAAAGCGCTTACTCAGTTTGAAATTGCTGCTAAAAAACAGGAAACAGCCATTCCTGTTACCAATCAGGCAGCTGCATACGCAATGAAGGCAATGAGAGCAGAAGCGAAACTGGCTATCGAGAAGGCCCTTACTCTTAACCCTGATGCGGAAACAAGAAAGAAACTATATGCAATGCAGGGAGCTCTCCAAATCAGAGACGGAAAATACAATGACGCAGTTCAAAGTCTTTCTAAAGCCTCTGAAAGCAGCATAGTTCTTTATGATCTTGCTTTAGCGAACACGCTTAAAGGTGACTTGAATGCTGCGGCAAACGGATTCGATGCGGCAATCAATGCAGATCCCAAAGCTGCGCTATCATATTACGGAGCAGCTGTTGCTGCCGCGAGACAAAAAAATGAAGGTAAAACTGTTAACATGCTTAAGAAGGCAGTTGAGCTGGAAAAGTCTCTGGCAGACAAAGCGCTTAAAGATTTGGAATTCAGAAATTATTGGAATTCTGACAGTTTCAAATCTGCACTTAAATAATTGTAAAAAGATCAATAGGTAAAAAAAGGGGCAACAGCCCCTTTTTTATTTTAATACAAAACCTTCCTCAAAGCATTGTTAATTGCGTGGTTATTCTCTATTTTTGCCGCAGTTAATTCGGTTTTTAACGTTTTTAAAATATGCGAGAAATACAGTTCAGAGAAGCACTTCGTGAAGCCATGAATGAGGAGATGAGAAGGGACGAATCGGTTTTCTTAATGGGTGAAGAGGTCGCTGAGTACAACGGCGCTTATAAAGTAAGCCAGGGTATGTTAGATGAATTCGGCCCTCAACGAATTATAGACACCCCTATTGCGGAATTAGGCTTTGCCGGTATTGGTGTAGGGGCTGCTATGAATGGTCTGCGTCCAATTATCGAGTTTATGACATTCAACTTTTCATTGGTAGCTATCGATCAGGTTATAAACAGCGCAGCCAAAATGAAGAGTATGTCAGGCGGACAATATAATGTTCCTATCGTTTTCAGAGGTCCGACAGGAAATGCCGGGATGTTAAGCTCTCAGCATTCGCAAAACTTTGAAAACTGGTATGCGAACTGCCCCGGACTGAAAGTGGTCATTCCGTCAAATCCTTATGATGCAAAAGGGCTTCTTAAATCTTCCATAAGAGACAATGATCCGGTTATCTTTATGGAATCCGAACTAATGTATGGAGAAAAGGGAGAAGTACCGGAAAGCGAATATCTTATTCCTATCGGAGTAGCTGACGTTAAAAAGTCAGGATCAGACGTTACCATCGTGAGCTTTGGTAAAATCATCAAAGTTGCTCTTGAAGCAGCAAAAGAACTCGAAAAGGACGGAATAAGCTGTGAGGTAATTGATTTACGCTCAGTTCGCCCGATCGATTATGAAGCAATTGTGAAATCAGTAAAGAAAACGAACCGTTGTATCATTGTTGAAGAAGCGTGGCCGTTAGCCAGTATTTCATCTGAAATTGCCTATCATGTGCAACGTTATGCATTCGATTATCTGGATGCTCCGGTCGCCCGTGTAACAAGCAGAGATCTTCCTCTTCCATACGCACCTACACTTATAGAAGAAATATTGCCAAGTGTAAAGCGCACTATTGAAGCAGTTAATTCGGTGATGTATAAATAAGAAGCATAATACTTCTTATATAGCAATAATAAAAAAACCGTCATTTGACGGTTTTTTTATTTGTATTTAGAATTTCTTCTATGAATCTTAGCGCTTTAGCATATTCAGATTAGGCATACCTCTTTTAGACATTTTATTAACAGCCTTCATCATTTTTCTCATATCTTCAAACTGTTTCAAAAGATTATTGACCTGCTGAATACTTGTTCCGCTACCATCTGCAATCCTCTTCTTTCTGCTTCCGTTAATCAGTTCCGGATTTCTTCTTTCTTCTAATGTCATGGAGCGTATAATTGCTTCAATAGGTTTGAAGGCATTATCATCAATTTCTACATCCTTCATCATTTTACCCATACCGGGTAACATTCCGATAAGATCTTTGAGGCTTCCCATTTTTTTGATCTGCTGAAGCTGACTAAGAAAGTCTTCGAAATCAAATTGATTCTTACGGATTTTTTTATTCAGCTTCTGAGCTTCCTCCTCATCAAAAACCTGCTGAGCACGTTCAACAAGAGAAATAACATCTCCCATGCCCAGAATACGCTGTGCCATTCGATCCGGATAAAACAGATCGATTGCTTCCATCTTCTCTCCGGTGCTGATGTATTTAATCGGCTTTTCAACAACAGAGCGAATAGATAAAGCGGCACCACCGCGGCTATCGCCATCAAGCTTGGTCAGGACAACTCCATTAAAGTCAAGACGATCATTAAATACTTTGGCTGTATTGACTGCATCCTGCCCTGTCATCGCATCTACCACAAATAAAGTCTCAGAAGGATTCAGCGCTTTCTTTAGCTCAGCGATTTCATTCATCATCAACTCATCAACTGCCAGACGACCGGCGGTATCCACGATAACGATCTTTTTATTGTTAGCCCTGGCATGTGCAAGAGCATTATTGGCAATCTGTAATGCATTCTGATTGCCCGGTTCGGCATAAACCTCTACTCCAACCTGCTCACCGAGCACTTTTAACTGATCAATAGCTGCCGGACGATAGATATCACATGCTGCCAGTAAGACCTGTTTCCCCTGCTTCTTCAGCAAATTAGCAAGCTTTCCACTGAATGTGGTTTTACCAGATCCCTGCAAGCCTGATATCAATATTACCGCGGGATCTCCTTTGATGGAAATATCGGCTTTTTCACCGCCCATCAATTCAGTAAGCTCCTCGTGTGTTATTTTAACAAATAACTGCCCTGGTGAAACAGAAATCAATACATCTCTTCCCAGCGCTTTCTCCTTTATATTATCCGTAACTGATTTCGCTACTTTATAGTTAACATCGGCATCCACTAAGGCCCTTCTGATCTCTTTGATCGTGGCTGCAACGTTAATTTCGGTAATCTGCCCCTCTCCTTTCAGAGTCTTAAAGGCACGATCCAACTTACTACTTAAATTCTCAAACATGTTTATTGACTTGAAAGCACAAAGAAAGAAAATTTTTTAACGAGGTTAAAATCAATATCAGGTTAATTTTAACTTTGAGAGCATCATTACCACATTTTCGTCCAAAATTCTATGTCTGCAACAAAACAACTCGCTTTATTTGGTACCGGAGGTCACGCTCTTAGCGTAGTGGATATACTTTATAGCAATAGCTACTCCGGCAAATTTTATTTCGTTGAAGAACACAAATCTATTGATCTGTATATGGGTTACAATGTATATCCCCGGGTCAGAAACTCTTTCGATCCGATGTTTATAGCCATTGGCAATAACCAGCTACGTAAAGACTTGTTTGTACAATACTCAGACAGAGAGCATCTTTCAATAATTTCTTCCAGATCTACCATCAGCCATCTGGCTGGGACCGGACAACACATTTTTGCCGGCCATCATGTGCATATCGGACCGGGGGCATTTATTGGAGATAATACAATTGTCAATACAGGGGCTATTATTGAGCATGAGTGCCAGATCGGACAACATTGCCATATCTCAATTAATGTCAGTATCGCCGGACAAGTCTCGATTGGCGATAACGTATTCATCGGCGCAGGCGCCAGTATTATCAACAATATCTCTGTCTGCTCTGATGTAGTCATCGGAGCCGGATCTGTTGTTATAACTTCAATTCATGAACCAGGTACTTACGTTGGGGTTCCCGCAAAAAAAGTCAGTAATTCTTCTGCGGTTTAATGTAGCGATCTACCAAATGATTAAAGTCTTCGGAAAGTTTAAACTTGTATGTACATAAAAGAAAGACCACTGTAATCACAATCGACTTAACTGCAATAATAAGTGCAGACTCTATCAGGGATTGTCCGTTAATATTCAACAGATAGACTGATATCAAAAGCGCACTACTCAGTAGCAAAGCTCCCAATGACGCCCTGGTAAACGGAATCATACCGGTTTTGATCCAGATAATCAATATCCTTATACAGTTGGAAAGTGAATAGCTGATTAACGTCCCTATAGCTGCTCCTTCCATACCATACCGTGGAATCAGCAATGAATTAAATACAATATTAGAAATCCCTAAAAAAATCGTCAGGAAGAAATTAATCCTATAAAAAGGTGAGCTTATAATGACTTCGGCATTCAGTCCGGTTGCCATATCCACAAACCGTGAAATTCCGATAATAAAAACAACTGTAATCCCGGTGATATACGCTTCTGAATTAGGCATCAGGTTAAAGATATCCTTGATATTGACAAGCAGCAGCGTCAAAAAAAGCCCCCCTATCAATGTCTGAACTATGGATGTTCTGCTATATATCTGTTTGAGAGAAGTTAAATCATTGTTCTTCCAGCCATTGGCAATAAGCGGAATGGATATTTGAGAAATAGCTCTCTTAGGCATTTCTATAACTGTTCCCATAAAAAAAGCAATAGAATATACCCCTGTCATCTCAAGACTCACGGCACTCAGCATCACAACATCAATCCGGGCGCTTAGTACAGCGACAAAACCAGTCAGAAATATTATAGCTCCGTATTTGACCATCTCTTTAAACAAAACTTTGTGTTTTGAATAAATAAAGCGTTCAACCCACAGTTTCTTCAGATGTCTGAGATAGAATATTAATATCAGGACTGTAAAGCTGTATGAAAGTATCAGAGAATAAATAAAAGCATCAAAGCTGATACAATTAAACGCATACAGCAATGTAAAAACGATTAAAGCAAGCCTCAAAAAAACTTCGCGAACAAATATCGGTACCGTAATTCTCATGACCGCCCTGGTATAAGCTTCGAGAACCTGCTGATACAACATAAAAAATGCCAGTGGTATCACTACAATAAAATAGTGAACAAGCAGAGGACTTTTGTCAGAGTAAATATCCACCCACAGATCTTTAAAAAGGACCAGAAAGGCAAAAATCAGCAAAAAGCCAATTAAGGGGTAGAGTATTATCAAAAGAACAAAGCCATTATTGCGGGTTTTGTCCTCATGAAAATATGGAAAAAAACGATCTATGATATTAACAATACCAACCTGAGACAACGTAGCAACCAGCAAACCAATATCCTGCAAAACACGAACCAGACCAATCTGATCCGGTTCAAAAAGCTTTGGGAACAAAATAAGCATGGTAAAGGCCCCCAAAACAACGCCGAGATAATTACTCAGGGTTCCTTTCACACTTTGCCTAAGAACAACACCCATACTTTGTTTTTTTTATATATTTAATGTTTATCAAATGTCGAAAAAATAGTAAATATGCATTACATAATCTGAACTTCGAATTTCCATGCAATATACATCAAATAAATTTTTACCTTTTATAGTAGCTTTTACTCTATTTTTTATCGTTGCATTTGTATACTTCTCTCCGGTCCTGGAAAAAAAAGAGCTGGTTCAAAGTGATCTTGTCCAAATACTGGGAACATTGCAGGAATCATTCGAATATGGTGACACAGAGGCGGAAATCTTATGGTCCAATTCCAGTTTTTCAGGAATGCCCATATGGCGCGGCTATAAAACAAATATCTTCCGCTATATACATGAAGGCTTCTTATTCCTGCTTCCGGCGCCCGTATATATGACCTTTTTATGCTTCGCCGGCTTCTATATTCTTCAGCTGGCCTTTAGAATTAATCCATGGATAGCCATAGCCGGATCGTTCGCATATACCCTCGCTTCCTTCACTTTCATAAGTATTGAAGCCGGGCATATCAACAAGGTCTACGACATGGCTCTGATAGCTCCGGTTTTGGCAGGAATCGTCTATTTATACCAGAAGCGCTATCTAATAGGTGCTCTGATAACTACTTTCGCCTCTGGTATGCTCATTTATTATGAGCACATTCAAATCATATACTACACGGCGATACTTCTTTTGATTTACGTAATCTTCAGGTTTATTGAAGCGTTCAGGGAAAAACAATTTAAAGACTTCGTCATAGCATCCGCCATCGCACTCATTTGTGGAGTGGTGGCCATTTTGCCCAGCTATTCGAAATTGTCAGTACTGGCTGCCATGGCTCCTAACACAACCCGGGGTGGCTCCGAATTAAGCGAAAAAAAGGATAAAACCGGCCTGGATAAAGATTACGCATTTGCCTGGAGCTATGGCAAATTTGAGACTCTGACCTTATTGATCCCCAATTTGTATGGAGGAAGCTCGCATGAAGATGTCGGAGTCAAATCAGAATCTTACCAAACCATTGTTCAGGCAGGCGCTCCCCGAAATCAGGCGAAAGATTATGTCAGCAATCTTCCAACCTATTGGGGCGATCAGCCATTTACTTCCGGCCCTGTATATATCGGCGCGGCAGTTTGCTTCCTGTTTATTCTCGGGTGTCTCCTTATCAAAGGCCCAACCAAAATCTGGCTGGTATCCATCACCATACTTTCTATATTGCTTGCCTGGGGTAAGAACCTCGAATGGTTTTCAGACTTATTCTTTAACTACATTCCTCTGTATAATAAGTTCAGGTCGGTCACAATGATTCTCTCTTTAACTCAGGTCAGTGCCGCCCTGCTGGCTTTCATTGCCTTAAATGAAATATTCAAAAGAACATCGCCAGCCAATGAAGTAATAAAAAAGTCCGGGATTGCGCTCGCGATAACCAGTGGTATCTCCCTACTAATCTTTTTGACCGGGCCTTCTATTCTCAGCTTTAGTTCCGAAAATGACAGCAGGGTACCGGAATGGCTTATAAATGCTTTGCGTGAAGACCGGGTCAGTATGCTAAAAAAAGACGCGCTCAGGTCTTTCTTCTTTGTCGCGGTCATATTTGGAGCAATATATCTCTATGTCAAAGAAAAAGCAGGACGAATCACCTTTTCCCTGCTAGTTGTCGCTATTGTATTATTGGACATGTTTCCGATAAGCAAGCGCTACCTGAACAACGATGATTTTTTTGACAAGCAAAAGTATCTAAAACAAGTATTCGCCCCTACGAAAGTTGACAATGAAATTCTCAGCGATACAGCTGCACATTACAGAGTGCTCAATCTCACCGTTAATCCTTTTACGGATGCGAAAACTTCCTATTTACATAAATCCATAGGCGGCTATAGCGCTATAAAACTATCCAGATACCAGGATCTGATCGAACGTCATATCAGCCAGAATAATCAGAATGTATGGAACATGCTCAATACAAAGTATATAATATACAAGCACCAGCAAACAGGGGCTCCTATGGTCATGACGAATCCGAATGCGATGGGTAATGCCTGGTTTGTAGACTCCGTATCAATGGTAAATGGTGCCCGTGAGGAAATAGAAGCGCTTACAGACTTTGATCCGGCAAGCACTGCCATTATCGACCAGCGTTTTAAGGATTACGTATCCAATCTCAACCTGCAGCAGGATTCCGCCAATACAATAAAATTAGTCGAATACCACCCGAACGAATTAACCTACACAGCTTATACACAAAGCAACCAGCTTGCCGTGTTTTCTGAAATATTTTATCATCCAGGCTGGCAGGCCTATATTGACGGTAAACCAGTAGAGCATATACGGGTCAATTATGTACTTAGAGCTCTTCATGTCCCTTCGGGTAATCATACCATAAATTTCAGGTTTGAACCTCAGGTATATTCACGCGGGGAAAAAATATCCATGGCTGGCTCCATAGTATTACTTCTCAATATGCTAGCACTAACCATCTGTCTTGTAGTAGGCCCCAAAAACAATAAGGACTAGATTAAACTGATTTACAGTCTACAATCAGTCTTTTGAGTTCGGTAATATAAATAGATTTACGGCTGCTTTAGCCTGCTGCTTACTTAACCAGTGGAAATAACTGTTTCTCATACTATTTAAACACTGGACACAGCTTCTTCTCAATGGAAAGAAGCCCACAGTCAGTCACCTCTGATCTGACCGGACTATGATTGAGCAAGTTTATTTAAGACCCTGTTTAATCTTAAACAACACACCATTTTTCTGACGAAAGCAGCTTATCTGAGCTACTTTCGTCACATAAAAAATATATGTATGATACGATACCCTCTCTTATCCTACGCTTTAATTTCTCCTACAAAGATCACTCTATTGGTATCAATTTTTTCTTCGTACAACACAGTAAAATACAGCATAAAATTATCCCTGAAATATTCAATTGAATACCAATCCGGCACAATATGTTTATTCTTGCTTTTAGGGTTATACAGTCCCAGGGGCATAAATTCTACAAATACATATTTTTTCGAGTACTTTATCAGTTCTTCAAATAAGACTTTTATTGGCATCTTCTGAGTCAATAACAGATGATGACTTAAAGCTAAAGCAAAGACAGCATCGCTTTTAAATCTTGAATAAACCGACCTTCCAATTTTGTTTTCAAATGGCATAACAAAATTTAACAATGCCGGAGCAATGTCATATTCTGTTTTTTTAAGCGTATTATACATGATGTTGACAGCTGCTTCATCATAATCGGTACAAATAATCGTTTTTACTTTTGCCTTTTCGACCAAAATCTGAGAAAATACTCCTTGATTTCCCCCCAATTCAAGAGCTGTCTCAATAGAAAGCTCCTTGGCAATTTCAACAATTCTGTCAAATCTACTGGTTGACTTTATAAAGCCGTCCGGTCCCTTTAACTGATTATGATAATCCCCCCATTCCGTACTGATGTTATTAATAGTCAAATTGTTTATTGTCGTTTTTAAACGATTCAGATTCGTATTCTGAAAAGGCAACAACTTCATCTTTTTAAGTGGCGAGATTATTGTTCGTAATGGCAGGGGAATCTTTTTTTCAATTTCAGCATCTGAAAAATAACTTAAAAGCTTAAACTTGAAAAAATTATGAAAATAAAATTCAATACGGTGATTCTTAAAAATCTTGCTTAGAGGATGTCTTAAATAATAATAGGCGTAATGAGGCATAGGAGTAGGTTGCATCATGACCAGTCTGGCCCAATACCAATTCCCTGTCTGCGCAATAATTAACGGATATAAATAAAACTGCCTAAAACCTTCATAAGCAAACCACCCTTTAAATCCAGGAGGATTTATGATAAAACTACCTAAATCCACATAAACAGGCTTATTTTTTCTGAAAATAACATTGTAACCATGACAATCCATGGTTTGATAACCATACTTTCGGGCTATCTGATTCAACTCAATGACAAGCAATGCCGCGTCCTTTAACATATCAAAGGACCACTGAGGCGGCATTACCACGGGCTGAATCTTTTCGTGTTCCAGTACCATTCCAAAACCATCCAATACATAATCGGACACGGTAGTTTTCGGAAACATTCCTTTACTGACAAGCTCATCAATCAGTCCGCTGGCGAGCAACTGATTAACATAGTCTACCTTGTGCTGGTATATAGCTCTTAAAATTTTATTATCATACGAAAAAACCTTTCCAATTTCATCTCGTTCGGAAACACTGATAAACTCAACCTCAACCTCACTCAATACAGTCTGTCTGATATCCATAATATTTTAACTTTGTTCAAAAAATAGTACTAATAAAATTAACTACGCGTTTCTGCCAGCAAGCTCTTCAGCTCTTCAATCTGCAACCAGCGGTCATTTTGATTTGATACATAGCGAAATCCCCTGGCGACTGGCTTGCCATTAAATTGCTTCAGCCATTTTTGCATATCCCAGGCTGGTTTTTCCGGTCGAATAATATAATAGCGGTCAAATTCAAAAGCATTATGAGCCTCTGCTTCAGCAATGAGTTCCTCATGAATTTTTTCTCCGGCTCTCAGGCCTATCTCCTCGTGAACACACTCAGAACAAATAGCTTGTGCAAGATCGGTCACCCTGAATGAAGGTAGCTTAGGAACAAAAATTTCTCCCCCCCAGGCATTATTAATAGCCCAAAGTACCATATCGACCTCTTCTTCCAGGGATATATTGAAGCGGGTCATATTTGTATCGGTCAAAGGCAACGAACCAGATGATCTGATTTGCTCGAAATAGTTGGAAACGGAACCTCTGGATCCTATTACATTGCCATAACGAACAACTGAAAATCTTGTATTGGCCTCATTACTGAAATGGTTCGCTGCAATAAAAAGTTTTTCTGCGCATAGCTTGGTGGCTCCGTACAGGCTGACCGGAGCCGCCGCCTTGTCTGTCGAAAGAGCAACAACAGTTTTTACATTTCTATCCAGAGCGGCATTGATTACATTTTCTGCACCTAATACATTCGTTTTGATACATTCCATAGGATTATGCTCAGAAGAAGGTACCTGCTTAAGTGCTGCTGCATGAATCACAATATCTACCCCCTCAAAAACTCTTTTCAGGCGTTCTATATCCCTCACGTCTCCCAGAACATACCTGATTCCTTTATACTTTCCTTCAGGAAAGATTTGCGCCATTTCATACTGTTTAAACTCATCACGGGAAAAAACAATCAGTCTTTTTATATCAGGAAATCTCTTTAATACAATTTCCACAAATTTTTTTCCGAAAGACCCGGTTCCACCTGTGATTAAAACTGAACTGCCATTCAGATTTACCATATTATTGATTGTTTGCTATTGAGCTTAATAGTTCCTCTTTCCGGATATCGTATGCAAAACATTCCGTCCGATAATCCTCAAATGAGCCCAAAGAGTTGCGATTGGACCATAATACCTTATATATATATCCCAGCGTTCTCTCCAACTTACTTTCTGATTGTTGCCAGAATAGCCTCCTATCAGGTAAGCACTAAGAGTCATTTGGGTATTTAATATGGTTTCTGCTTTTCCTAAACATCTGATTACCCAATCAAGGTCAGCACTACATTTATAAATTAAATTATACTCACCCGTAAGTCCGATTTTAGGAATAAATGACTGGTGAGATACTACCATACCATTAATCATACTCTTAAAACGCAAGCTTTCAGGCAACTTTCTGGTAGTCTGCACAGATCGAAGTCCCAGATGAGTACCTGATTCTTTGATAAGCATAGTATCTCCATACATCACGTCCGGATCTTTACTAAGAGAAAAATCTCTTAGCTTTTCTATCACGTAAGAATCGTATATAGCATCACCACTATTAATGAACCAAACATATTTCCCGGTTGCCATACGCAAGCCTTTATTCATGGCATCATAAATTCCCTGATCCGGTTCACTAATCCATTTGCTTATAGATTCTTCATATCGCCTGATTATTGCGACTGTATTATCTTTTGATCCGCCATCCACAATAATATATTCATAATCACTGCATGTCTGATTAATAACTGAGCATATGGTTTTTTCAATCAGATGTTCACTATTATATACGACAGTAATAATGGTAACCAATGGAGAATCTGGCATCTTGCTATGCAGTTTTATACATTTTCTCAATAATCTCCACAACCTTCATCCCTTCGTATGCATTGGTTGTCGCTTCACTTCTTGCAAGCAACGTATCTATTACATTCTGAATCACAAAATGATGATTGGCCGCACTGCCTTTGTAATCTCCATAGTCATTGGGGGGATTAACAGGCGCCAGTTCCGGCATGGTATAATCTTTCACATGGCAGTATTCTACCTTATTCATATACTGCCCTCCAACTTTTACAGAACCTTCCGAGCCGATAATAGTGATACTGCTTTCAAAGTTCGTATCCCAGCAGGAAGTTGTATAATTGAACGTACCGGTACCACCATTTACAAAGTCAAATATGACAGTTCCGGAATCCTCGAAGTCGATCATTCCTTCGTGATTGAAATTTTTAAGCCTGGCGGTAATGTTTGTTATATCCCCAAACAGCCAGTACATAGTATCAACGAAGTGACTAAACTGTGTATACAGTGTCCCTCCGTCAAACCTGCTGGTTCCTTTCCATTTGCTCTTCGAGTAATATCTTATATCCCGGTTCCAGAAACAGTTGATATGTACCTGATTAATATTTCCAAGCCTGCCTGATGAAACCAGCTGTTTCAACCACTGGCTCGGCGGACTGTATCTGTTCTGCATCACGCAAAACACACTGCGTTCCCGCTCTCTGCTGAGTGCTATTACATCCAGACAGTCGCTTTGCCGAAGCGCCATAGGCTTCTCGATAACCACATGACAGTCTTTTTGCAGAGCCTGGATAGCCATCTCTGCATGATAACTATTGGGAGTACAAATATTTACCACATCATATATAAGCGCTGACTCCAGCAGCATTTCCAGCGAACTAAAAAAAGGGACCTTATAGGAATCAGCCAACTCCTTTTCCAGCTCCGGATTTGTATCGACCAAAGCCACGAGCTCTGCCTCTTCATTTTCCTGAATCATTGTTGCATGCCTCCTGCCGATATACCCAGCTCCCACCACTGCAAAGCGTATCTTTCTTCCCATTTACGTCTCAGATCATATTTGCTTCAAACCTACTAACAGATTTTCACAAATGAAAGCCTGCTGTTCTGCATCCAGCTCCGGGTGCATAGGTAAGGACAATACCTCTGAGGGCAACTGTTCACTTACCGGCAATCGTTCTTTATCAGCATAATGCCGATAGGCTTGCTGCAAATGCAAAGGCCCGGGATAATACACCATTGTCAGAATACCCTTTGCAAGAAGAAACTCCCTCAGCTTATCTCTGCCCTTTGTAAGCTTTATGGTATATTGATTGAAAGAATGAAATCCGTTATTTATCCTGTACGGTATTTGGATATATTCATGCCGTAAAAGCTGGTCATATACATCAGCCGCTTTTCTCCGGGCTTCAATGTGCTGATCAAGATATTTCAATTTTACATCCAGAACTGCCGCCTGAATGCTATCCAACCGGCTATTGACTCCGATCATTTCATAAGAATACTTTTTACCCTGTCCATGATTGCATATTTTCCTTATTCTTTCTCCCAAATCAGGATCATTCGTAAAGATGGCACCGCCATCTCCCATGCATCCCAGATTTTTGGAAGGAAAAAAGGAGGTTGTTCCTATATGTCCTACTGTTCCTGACTTTTTGTTAATACCATCGGAAAAAAAATAAGATGCTCCTATAGACTGAGCGGCATCCTCAATAAGAAACAATGAATGACTGTCACATACTTCTCTCAACGATTCCAGATCAGCGCACTGCCCAAACAGGTGTACCGCTATAACAGCTCTGGTTTTATCAGATATTTTACTCTTTAAATCCTCAACCGAAACTGAAAAGGTAAGCGGATCCACATCCGCAAATACAGGCTTGAGGTTTAATAAAGCAACAACTTCAGCTGCGGCAACATAATTAAACGAAGGAAGAATCACCTCATCCCCCGGACTTAGTCCCAAAGCCATAAGCGCAACCTGAATTGCATCTGTACCATTACCGCATCCTATAACGGTATCCGTCCCAAGATACTTTGCAAAATTTGCGCAAAATTTATTAACAACCGCCCCATTAATAAAAGATGTACTATCAATAACTTCGTGAATTGCCGTTTCAATTTCAGGACTGAGATTTCTGTGCAGCGCGGCAAGATCGACCATCTTAATCTGCCTCATACGGGAAAAAAATTATCATATATTAAATTAACAACGCATGTTTCTACGCGGATATTAGTTTCAAAGTACAAAAAAAATTATTAAAATTGACACTTTAAACTGAAGAGTATATTTATGAAGAGAATAGCAGTATTTACATCAGGTGGTGATGCCCCCGGAATGAATGCCTGTATCCGTGCGGTTGTGCGTTCAGGGCATTACTTTGGACTGGATGTATTCGGAGTTTACAGAGGATATGATGGAATGATCAAGGGCGATTTTATTGAACTGGACGATCGCTCTGTCAGCAATATTATACAAAAAGGCGGTACCATATTAAAGTCTGCCAGAAGTGAAGAGTTCCGTACAAAAGAAGGCCGGAAAAAAGCTTATGAAAATCTAAATCAACTCGGAGTTGACGGTATAGTGGCAATAGGAGGAAACGGTACATTTACCGGAGCTGAAATTTTCCACGCAGAATGTGGTATTCCGATTGTTGGCTGTCCCGGAACAATAGACAATGACCTATACGGAACTGACTTTACAATAGGATATGACACAGCTGTCAACACCGCACTTGCTGCTATCGACAAAATCAGAGATACCGCAGATGCACATGACAGAGTCTTCTTTATTGAAGTAATGGGTCGGGATACCGGCTATATTGCTGTACGTTCTGCAATTGCCGGAGGAGCCGAAATGGCTTTACTTCCTGAGACCAAAATCGTCATGAAAGAGGTTATCGGCAAGCTTAAGTTCGGAACCAGTGAATCCAAAGCATCACACATTATTGTAATAGCCGAAGGAGATGAAACAGGCCGCGCAAATACTATTGCTGAAAAAGTAAAAAAAGAGCTTCCCGGACTTGATGCAAGAGTTACCACTCTTGGCCATATTCAGCGTGGTGGCGGACCAAGCGCCGCAGACAGAGTTCTTGCAAGTCGCCTTGGATTAGGAGCTGTCGAAGGATTACTCAAAGGGAAAACGAATGTAATGGTTGGTGTAATCAACAGAACACTCTGCTATACTCCGTTCAAAGAAACAATTACCAAGAAAAAACCTATCAACAGAGATCTGGTCCGTCTGATTGAGATACTAAACGGCAGAAAGTATCAGGACAGCAAACTCATCGAATTGTAATCAGATTAGCCCCCGCAACCGGGGGCATATATTTTCCTCCTTCTTTTCTTTATGGAATCATTCAGATACTACAGTGGCCGCCTCAGAACATATTATGAAGTAGCCGGAACTGTAGCTATGCGCAATGTCAAGATCAGATATAAAAACTCTATTCTGGGAGTTTTATGGAGTCTTTTAAATCCGTTACTATATCTGCTGATCTTTGTTGTAATATTCAGAGAAGTATTTGATATAGCAAACTATCCCCTGTTTATTCTATCAGGACTTGTCTTCTGGACTTTTTTCTCAGGCACCTCTATACAAATACTCAATTCTGTACTTGACAGTGGCGGCATCCTCAAATCCTTATCCGTTCCGCCCATTATTTTTCCGCTTTCCTATCTGCTCAGCTCATTAGTTAATCTGGGGTTAATGCTGATCCCGTTTTTCATACTAATGCTGTTTTTCGGACTTCAGCTTTCATGGAATACGTTATGGCTTATTCCGGGCATAATTCTTTTGTCTTTGTTTACTTTTGGTTTTTCGTTGATTATATGCGCTCTGAATGTATTTTTCAGAGATATCGGTATGTTTTACAACACCATACTTCCCGCCATATTCTACGTGACTCCGATCGCATATCCGATTGAAAAAGTCCCTGCCAGTTATCAGATATTTGTCAAATTAAACCCGCTTTATCATTTCATCGCCTTTTTCAGGGATGTGCTCTATTACAACACACTACCCTCAATATCAACACTGTTAACAACAGGCGCGTTATCAGGAGTATTCATTCTGGCTGGTATTGCAACCTTTAATTCTTTAAAAAAAGGGTTTATATCCCATTTGTAAAATGGAAAAGGACTTACTAATAGATCTCAGGAATGTTCACTTCAGTTTTCTGTTGCAGAATCAGTCTTCCATCAAACAGTATCTGCTTTCTTTCGGACGCAAAAAGCTGTTTCTCCAAAAAGAAGTTCTGAGAGGAATTGATCTCCAGGTATACCGGGGAGAAAGTCTCGGACTTTTCGGAAAGAATGGCTCCGGCAAAAGTACATTGCTGCGAATCCTGGCCGGAATCATCACTCCTGATAAGGGGAAAATAAAAGTCTACGGGCGAATAGCGCCTATACTTGCGCTGGGAGCTGGTTTCGAGGTGGAATTGACCGGTATGGAAAATATTCGCCTGCTTGGTTCTCTGATCGGAATGAATAGAAAAGAAATTAATAATTCCATCAGATATATAAAGGAATTTTCTGAATTAGGTGACGCGATTGATATGCAGGTCAAACGATATTCCAGCGGTATGATGGCCAGACTTGGGTTCTCTATTGCTACTGCAGGTAATCCGGATATCTTAATCATTGACGAGGCTCTTGCTGTCGGTGACAAAGGCTTCCAGGAAAAATGCAAGGAAAGAATGTTTGAAATTAAAAGGAACGGGGGAACTTTATTGTTCGTTTCTCATTCCATGGAAGAGGTTAAAAAATTCTGTAACAGAGCAATCCTTCTGAGTAATGGAGTTATTGAAAAAGAAGGGACGGTAGAAGAAGTTGGTGAGGATTATCTGAAGCTGTTTACCTGATACGTATAACCTAAATGCTTAATCTGAAAAAGATTCTTCTTGCTACTAATCACTTACATACCCTCGGCGGAACTGAAACTTTTACTTTCGCACTTGCAGAACAGCTGGTTGAACTTGGCTATACAGTTGATTTGTTTTCATTTAATTATGGTGAAGCATCTGAAAGAATCAAGCATAAAGTAAAAATCATTAACAATCTTGACGAACTGGCAGATTTTTATCATATAGCTATTGTTTCACATAATACATGCATCGAAAAAATTCCGTTTAACGCATATATTACTGCCCAGATTTGTCACGGTACTACCGCAGAGCTTGAACAGCCTTCTCCCCTCGCTGATATCTATATTTCTATTTCAGAAGAAGTCCATACTCATCTGGTATCTTTAGGGTATGCCAGTAAGGTCATACGTAATGGCATTGATTGCAGAAGATTTTTTCCTGAAAACCCAGTAAACGACAGGTTAACTAAGGTTTTGAGCCTTTGTCAGAGTGCAGAAGCAAACACCAAACTAAAAAAAGCCTGTGAAACGCTGAATATAAATTTCAGTTACCTTAATAAACATACCAATAGTGTCTGGGAAACCGAAAAGTATATAAATGAAGCGGATCTCGTGGTATCTCTGGGAAGAGGAGCTTATGAAGCCATGGCCTCGGGAAGATCAGTACTTGTCTATGATGAAAGAGTCTATACTAAAGGTGGAGATGGCATCCTGACACGGCAAAATATTAATGAGCTGATCCGATATAACTTATCAGGAAGATTTACAAAAAAACAATACACTGTCAGTGATCTGATCTCAGAACTTGAGAAATATGATAAGAATCAGGGAAGTTTTAACAGAGCATATGCCTTAGAACATCTCAATATCTATCATAACACAAAACAGATAATTAAATATTGCACTAAAAATATCCCGGTAAATTTTCTTTTCAGAAAAGCATATTCCTTTGACAGTATTTATAACGGGAAATTTATACATGGGGCAAGTTCAAAAACAACCTGGGAGGTAAACAGAGGTATTAAAACATTAATTACAAGTCCTGAGCATATGACCAGTAGAATGCAGGCACTTTACCAGACCTCTGAATGGAGATATGAGGTTGTGTCTGAAGATGTAATAAATAACATTCCGACAATAAGTGAATTCAATAAGAGAAACTCTCCGAAAAAAGCAACAGTCCTGATGTTGCTAATAAGAAACAAGATCAAAACCCTATATACATCCTTCTTTACAAATTAACTCAGTATCTTTTTTTAATTAATTACTTTCTCTTCAGAGCATACGTTTTCTAAAATAGCGTGCATTCTTGTTTTTATTCTGTCGTAAGAATAAGGATACAGGCATACTTTGGAATTTGCTGACAGCCTTTTCCATAAAGTCTTATCAGTGATAAGTTTTACAATAGAATCAGCAAATTCATTCGTGGTATCTCCCCGAAGATAATGTTCCTCATGATTCATGCCCATTCCTTCAACACCTATAGTTGTTGAGATAATAGGAAGATTAAACTCCAGGCTTTGTCCTATCTTTCCCTTCATACCAGCTCCGTAACGAAGGGGGCAGACAAACGCCAGGGCCGACTCAAAATACCCTGAAACATCCGCGACAAAGCCAGGAACAGAAATTCTGTCGTTGGCAAGATTCACGATATTTTCCGGAGGATTATTGCCTAGCAAAGTTATCTTCAGATCTGGAAACTTTGTCCATACCAATGGCATAATTTCCTGTATCAGCCATAAAACAGCATCTCTGTTGGGTAAATGATCATAGCTACCAATAAATATTAAACCTCCGTCACGGGATTCAAAATCACTACTTAATAGTTTGCTTGTGTGAATATTGGGTATTACCTCTACCTCACACTCAACTTCTGATAGCAATATTTCCTTCTCTTTATTGGTTACCGTAATAACCAGATCTGCCATTGCAGCCATTTTTAGCTCCACCTGCCTCATTTCCTCCCAGGCAAGCGCTGACTTATCGTATAATTCCGGGCTGATTTCTTTTTCCCTCTTAAGTCTCAGATAATGTAAGTCGATCGTATCATAAATGATTCTCAGCTCCCTGTTCTTTCTGAGTATTTCCTGGTATTTATTGTTTAGCTCCGGCCGGCAGACCCAGGCTGTTTTGATAAATGGAGTCAGTCTTTCAATCAATTCCCCGATGTGCACGTTATCATAATTATACAATAACTCCACTCCCATATTCTGCAGCAGGGATGCATACGGCTCTTCTGCATAACCATTATCGGGAGCATATATCACATGATATCCAAGCTCCTTCATCATTCTGACCAGCTGCAAAAGTCTGTTGGAACCGGATTCCCGATCATATCTCGGAACATATGAGTCAACAACCAGAATAATATTATCTGAAACAATGCGTATAGCACCTAAGTACACCTCAGAATGGTCCAGGGGCGGAAAGTGCTTTTCCTGCAAAACCTTTGCCCACTTATTGACAAATTTTTCTTTATTAACTAGCTGATAGCGTTTAGTCCCGCTACTGAGCGAGGTTCCGGACGTTACGCCCTCAAAATGAACAACCTCTGACTTAGGTTGATACAAGACTCTTTTCCCAAGCTCCCTTATCTGAAAACACAAATCAGTATCCTCATAATACGCTGGCACAAATCGCTCGTCAAATCCATTTAAGGAAGAAAAAAGTTCTTTTTCCAGAACAATACATGCTCCCGAGCAATAGTCCACATCTCTCAGATAATTAAAATCAGGATCAACCGGAGACTTTAGTCTTCCATAATTATATCCGCTGCCATCTTGCCAGATAATACCTCCTGCTTCCTGTAAGCGCCCATCAGGATATATAAACTTGGAACCGACCAGACCCACGTTTTGCTCTGTATTGAACACACTCAGCAGATTCTCAATCCAACCGGGGAGAACCTGAGTATCATTGTTTAAAAAGCAGATATATCGTCCGGCGGCCGCCGCTGCTCCCTTATTGCAGGATCTGATAAAGCCAATATTTTCATCATTTTTCAGGTATTTTATTCCCTTGATTCCGGAAAAAACTACTTCCGTTTCATCCGAAGAATTATCATCAACAATAATTACCTCGATTTCCGGAAGCATTGTATTTTCCTTCAATGATCTTATGCAGTTGAACGTATATTGCCACTTATTGTAGACTGGTATTATTACAGACACAACAGGATTAAAACAGTTTACGAAAGACAAAGGAATATTTTCAATATCCTGAACTTTCTTTGGCAACAGGAATAATTTCAGGTCTATTTGCGTATGCTTATAAGTTCTTCTGTAAAGAATGAGATCTATAAGGCCCCCGGGCTTTAATATTGTTTTATCCTTAAAATAGTGATTGTAGCCACCTGTAATGAGTCTGAGAAAAATAAACACAAACCGTAACACCAGAAACAGGGCAACTTTGGGGTGAAGGTAAAAAAACAGGGGGTTGTCTTTCAGAATGTTATATTTGTAATTCAAATATCCAACTACCTTGCTATTATTCGCATCTATTAACTTTTTCATCTATCTTAAGAAAATCCTTCTCCCCGAAATATTTATAAGCCTGTTAACCGAAAAACAAAAATCAACCGTTTAGGCATGCCCCGTAAGCAATCAGTATGATATTCATACAAAGACATCGTATACATATCACACTTTAACGGAACTCGTGCACATAAGAAACTACACAACAAATCCCCCTTTACTTTTACTCAGGTTCCTGTTATAGCAGGGATCTTTTTCAAAATACTCTTTCCATTTGTCATAAAATAATGCCAGCTCCTGCTTGTATCGCTGATGTTTTTCAGCAGACAAATAGCTATATCCCCTTGTCAGGGATTCATAGTGAAACAACTCCACATGAGGCAGGTAGACATTATTATATCCCTGCTCTCTTACTCTCAGACATAGATCTGTATCATTAAAGTCTACTGCAAATTGCTCATCAAACCCGCCTACAGATAAAAACAGATCCCGTCTAAGCATCATACAGGCTGCTGTAACAGAGCTGTAATTACGTGTTACATTGATCTGATGCTCATACCCCGAAAGACAGCCGTCAACACCTACAAACGTATTACCGCCATATTCCAGCCCGATTACCATCCCGGCATGCTGTATACTCCCGTTGGGATAAAGTAATTTTACTCCGACCGAGCCAATTGTTTCCCGTTGTGCAAAGCTCACCATATCATGAATCCAGTCTGGGGAAATTACTTCTGTATCATTATTCAGAAACAGCACGAAGTCTGCCTGGCTTTTTTCTACAGCAAAGTTATTAATCAGTGAGTAATTGAATTCTTTTTCGTATCTGAAAACACGAAAGTTGTCGGGATAGTTACGTTTATACTGCTCAAACAGAGCAAACGTCTCTGATTCTGTACTTGCGTTATCAATAACAAGTACCTCGTAGTTGTCATACCTGGTCTTTGTAAATATGGATTTCAGACAGACTTCCAGCACTTCAGAATTATCCTTTGTAGGAATAATTACAGAAACCTGCCGGTCTGCGCCATGCTGATAACGAATACTGAAAATACCGTTATATACAGGCTTAATATCGGCATCAAGCTCTCTCCTCTGAATTACTTTTTTCAGAATATCCGAGTCAGCTATGTGATCCCAGATTGTACATTGTCTGTCTTTTACTGCAAATCTGTTTAAGGTAATATTAGCGATATGTCTGATCTGATCTGATAGCTCAGCTATTCGCAAAATAGCATCATATAAATAGCGTCTTTTATAGCCATCAGAGAATCCGCCTGCTTCTTTTAATGCGTCAACAGAAAAAAGAACTGCCTCTCCGATGTAATTTGTACTAAGTAACGTATCAGGGCTATAGTCGGGCTTGTATACCGGTGAAAAATAGTTATCACCATCATAAAAATTTTCATCACCATATATCAGGATTGCCTGCGGGTAAATAGTTATCTCTGATACATAATCTGTAAGCGCCGTAACCGGCATCCTGTCTCCTGAATTGATAATTGTCAGAAACTTTCCTTTACTCTGATGCAGCCCGATATTTGCCCGGACAGAATAACAGGATCCGGAACCTGCATTAAATATCCTGGCTTTTTTCCCACCTGATATAGCATCGTTCGGGAAATCCGATACTAAAGCACTGAAGCAGAGCTCATCCGCAACAATAACGCATTCATAGTCACTAGTCTCCTGCTGCAATACCGAGTCAAAAGTCTCCTTAAATAATTGACAATCATACTCTGCACAGGAAATAACAATCGTAACCAGGGGGCGCTCCTGATCAGCAGGCTCGGAATTCTCATTTTTACGATTATCTTTTTTATCCGGACCGATCGCCCCTACCGGTAAAAGCTTTCTTTCAGAGCTCTCAATTACAAGTTGCCTGTTTACTATAAGCCCGCAAACACGTCTAAAGAAGAAATTAAATAATACTCTGAGCCCATATAAAGAAAAAAAAAATCTGATAAACTTTAGTAAACTTTTATCAAACGAAACATAAATGACCCTGAGCTTATCATAAAGTTTCCTGTAACGAAACTTTTTACTTTTTTCCAATTCATTAATACGCCTTTCCAGACGCTCAATTCTGCTTTGAAGTACTTTATTGAGCCGGTCAGCCTCATCAACAGCCTCATTCAGTTTTCGGTTTTCATCAACTAATTCGGACAACTTCGTACTGGAGGCTGACAAACCATTAATAGTATACTTATTCTTATCCAAGCCTAACTCTTTAAAACAAAGATAACTCTTTTTTTACAAATATATAACACTAAGTTAATCCTGTTAGATGCTTTTCATGCCGGTTGCCTGTTTATGTATCCAGCATAAATCCGATTATCAAATCAATTTCCGGCACCTTTTATTCAAACGGGATTATTTGCCGATAAACCTATCAGTAGGCAGAACAATTTAAAATAATATGTTCGCTTTACAGTAGGTCATGATTTCATTCATGTTATCAGGATGAAACCATTTTATTTCCATCTTGTTTTTAAACCAGGTCAGTTGTCTCTTTGCATAATGCCTTGTATTTCTTTTAATCAGACGAACGGCTTCATCCAGGTCATGCTTCCCTTCCAGATAACCGATAATTTCTGAATAGCCAACGGTCTGCATTGCCGGCATATGCCTGTATGAATACAGGCGCTTAACTTCTTCCAATAAACCGGCCTGCATCATAGTATCTACCCGGATATTAATTCGCTCATACAATTCAGGCCGTTCCCGATCCAGTCCTATTACTATCGAAGTAAAATCTCTCACTTTCCTTTCTGATTTACGAAACGAGGAAAACGGCCTTTTCGTCTGACGAACTATCTCTACCGCCCGCATGACTCTTCTTGGATTCGCTTTATCAACCTGGTCATAATATTCCGGATCCACAAGTTTCAGCTCATCCAACAAGTTTGCCAGTCCCCTTTTTTCAAACTCGTGCTGTACAGCTACCCTGATTTCAGGTTCTACATCCGGAATGTCATCCAGTCCACTGAGTACGGAATTTATATACAAGCCGCTTCCGCCACTCAGGATCACACTATCTGTCTGCTGATATAATCTGTTCAGTAAGGCAATTACTTCTTTCTCATAATCAGCTACCGTATAATCATCCATAATTGAATGACTATTGATAAAATAATGAGGAGCCTTTCTTAGCTCGTCTTCAGTCGGTTTGGCAGTACCAATGGTCATTTCCTGATACAGCTGCCGCGAATCAGCCGATATAACCGGAGCAGCCAGCTCCTGCGACAATCTGACCGTAAGCTCAGTTTTTCCGACTGCAGTAGGACCTGCGATTACAATCAACCATTTTTTCATATCCCGGCTGTCAAATAGTTCGATAAATATCAATCAGCTTTTCAGCTTCCCGCTGCCAGTTGTATTTAAGGCGTGCCTTAGAAGTATTTTCACTCAGCTCTCTGTAATACCTTTCATCCGTAAGCAATCTGTTCGTTGCCCCGACAATCTGATCAACATCCAGCTCTACCAGCTCAGCCACCTTGTATTCGGAGTTTATCAGACGATACTCCGGAAAATCAATCGTCACCTGCGGAATTCCGGCATGTATGTAATCAAAAAACTTATTCGCCAGAGAATAATAATAGCTTTTACTGGAAGCCTCCAGCAAAAGGTAACCCAGCCAGGCTCCACGTGTAACCTCTCTTAATTTGTCAGGCCGAAGATACCCAAGAAATATTACCTTATCCTCCAGGCCGAGATTCAGCACCAGCTTCTGCATCTCCTCAAGCACATCCCCCTTGCCACAGATGTATAGTTTTGAATCGATATACTGCATTGCCCGAATCAACTGCTCAATTCCTCTTCCTGCATTAACTACTCCTATATAGATCAGATAACGTTCTCCCTTTTCAGGATACGCAGCAACTTCCTCCAGAACCGGTGTATTCCGGATCACATCAAAACGTAACTGGTATGAAGAGGTAAAAATATTCGCTATGCTTTCACTTACTGTATAGGCGGCATCATATTTCGGCACAAAGAACCGTTCTACAGCTTTCCATATTTTCTGAATCCCGGGCCGGTTCACAACTTCAATAACTTCCGTATAATATTCATGAGCATCATATACCAGTTTCCATCCTTTTAAGCGACCTGCATAATAGCAGGCTATAATAGTATCCAGATCTATTGCACAAATCACATCTGCTTTCTGAAACAAGAGAAACAGGAACAGACGAATATTATACTCGATGTAAAACAACTTTCCTTTTTCCCAAAAGCACGAAAGTCTTCTCTGCTTATAGGATTTCTCCACAAGGGCTATTGAATCCCTCTTTCTTCTTCCCACCAGTGTCACCTCAAATCCTTCGGAACTCAATGCAGCACAAATTCTTTCCATTCTCTGATCATACGTCAGATCCGAGGTAACGGTAAATATCAGCTTTTTTCTCATAAAAACTTCAGAAGCACTGATACAGTCAATCAGGCCATTTGCAAAGTTATGAAATGAAACATTACTCCAAAATTATGTATATTTGTTATACACCATAGCTAACTTGGCCATATGTCTGTCTCGGAAAAAAGTAAGGAGGAGCTGCTTCAGGAAATCAGTTCCCTCAAACAACAAATGGATAGTAAAGAAGAAAGCATTCAGCCTGATACCACTGAAAATATCCGGAAAGCCCTGGAGAAAGTAAATCTTCTTATTTTATTTCTGAATGAAAACAGCCGGATTGTATATTGCAACGAGGCCTGTGTGCGTTTTACCGGCCTAAAGCATTCTGACATTACCGGCAAGAGCCTCTCTGAAATATTCAATTATCCCCCTTATGAGCACGAAGAAGGTAATCCGATAGAAAACCTGTCGCATTTTATAAAAGCCGGCAACGAAACCAATAAGCTCAAGGTAAAAATCCTGAATAAAGATCTTAAGCTGCGTACAGTCCGGTTCAACGTTTTGTATCAAAGCGAAAACAGTGAGTTTACCCAGACAATTCTCATAGGCGAAGATATCACAGACAAAAAAAAGATCATCAAAGCCATAAGGGAAGGCAACGAACAGCTTGAAGACTTTTTTGAAAACGCAAACGATCTGATTCAGTTTTTCTCCCTGGACGGGAGTATCCTGTTTGTCAACAAAGCCTGGAAAAACACGCTGGGATATACCGAAGAGGAAATAAAAGAGCTAAACTTCATAGACATTATTCATCCCGATCACAGAAGCGATACTATTCGCTATCTGGAAAATATCAAACGGGGCATATCAACTGAACGTTTTGAAACTGTCTTCACCACCAGTACAAAAAAAAATATACAGGTAATATGCAGTATCAATGTCAAGCATGAGAATGGTATTCCAATTGGATTCCGTGGTATTTTTCATGACAATACAGAACGAATAAGAGCCGAAAGGGCACAAAATCTGTATTACAAAATTGCCGGCCATACCATTAACAGCGAAAATCTGGAAAATCTTCTGTACAATATTCATCAGGAGCTAAAGACCATGATCGCTGTCAACAACTTTCATGTTGCGTTGGTGGACAAGGAAAATCGCATATTAAATTTCCCATATTATGTTGATGAAAATCACGGCGGCAAGGTAACCACCTATCAAAGATCTGTAGGAAAAGGACTTACCGAGTTTTCTTTTTTCAATGATAAGCCAACTTTCTTATACGAAGAAGATATTCTGAAGCTGGCCGATGAAGGTACGGTCGAGTTAATGGGACCGGTTCCAAAAATATGGATTGGTGTTCCGCTAAAGCTCGAAAACAGAACCATCGGAGTAATTTGTGTCAAAAGTCATTCCGACAGAAATAAATACAAGCAAAGACATCTTGAGCTTCTCGATTTCATCAGTGGTCAGATTGCCATTGCCATTGAACGAAAACGTAATGAGGAAAAAATCATTGAGCAGACAGCAAGGCTCAATGCCATTTTTCAAAGCAGCTCTCACTTAATATGGTCAGTTAACAAAGCACGGGAGCTTACTTCGTTTAATCAGAATTATGCCGAAACCATCTATCTGAAATACGATGTATACCCGGAAATCGAGGCAGATGGCGGCAAGCCCAAAGTAATGATGCTTTCCGATGATATCTATCATGATTTTGTAAACGAAAAATACCAGCTTGCCTTTCAGGGAAAAGCCCAGCATTTTGAGCTGAAAAGCACTGACAAATCAGGCTATGATATCTGGCGCGAGACGTACCTCAATCCTATCTTTCTTCCGGATGGCCGCATTGAAGAAGTTTCCGGTATCTCTCATGATATTACTGAAAAAAAACGCTGGGAAATCGCCCTGCAGGAAAGCGAGGAAAAATTCCGGAACATTTTTGAATCTTTTCAGGATATATATTTCCGGACAGACATATATGGCAAAATCACCATGGTCTCTCCATCCGGTTTTGAAATCAGCGGATACACAGAAGATGAAGTCATCGGCAAGCACATTACAGTGTTTAATGTAAGTCCTAAAAAACAGACCAATCTCATCAAACGCCTGCTTCGCACCGGAACAGTGCGAAACTACGAAAGCAATCTGATCCTGAAAGATGGTTCCGTAATGCAATCTATCAGCAATATCCGGCTGATATATAACAAAGACGGCAAACCCGTTGCCGTTGATGGAGTAGTCAGAGATATTACCTATCTGAAAAAAGCCTCCGAGGAACTATATAAAGCAAAGGAAATTGCCGAACGGTCACTCAAGGTCAAGGAGAGCTTTCTGGCCAACATGAGCCATGAAATCCGCACTCCCATGAATGGTATCATCGGTATGATTGACCTGATTAATGAAACCAACCTGGATCTGGAACAAAAGAATTATGTACAGACAATCAAAAAATCTTCCGAAACTCTTCTCACCATATTAAACGACATTCTGGATCTTTCTAAAATTGAAGCAGGCAAAATGCAGCTGCGCCTTACCCCTGTCAGCCTTGAAGGAACCGTCGAAAAGCTTTACAGCCTGTTCTGTCAGCAGGCTGTAAACAAAAACATAGAGCTGATACATCATACTGATCCCGAGTTACCGGCTTATGTACTGGCTGATGAAACCAGGCTTCTTCAGATCATGTCCAATCTGACCTCCAACTCGATCAAGTTTACTGACGAAGGCAGTGTGACAATCAATATGCTGGTTCATAAAAAAGTAGTCAATACATATACTATCAAAGTTGAAATAATCGATACTGGTATCGGAATAGCCAAGGAAAACAAGCAAAAGCTGTTTCATAGCTTTAGCCAGATAGATGATTCATCAACCAAGCTATATGCCGGAACGGGGCTGGGGCTGGCCATTTCCAAGGAGCTTTGCAAGCTTATGAATGGTGAAATCGGTGTCGAAAGCGAGCTTGGCTCAGGAAGCACCTTCTGGTTTACCTTTGAAGCAAAAGAAAGCAAAAGAAGCGCAGCCAGTAAATCTCCTGAAGATAACCGACCCGCCATTGCCAACAAGCTGGAAGACATAAATCCTTATATTCTGATTGTAGATGACAACAGTATCAATCAGCTTGTCGCCAGTGAAATTCTGAAAAAATCAGGCTGCAAAGTCGATGTTGCGGAAAATGGTCTGATCGCGATCGAAAAAGTTAAGAACAACCGCTATGATCTTGTTTTTATGGATATACAGATGCCACAAATGGATGGCGTAACCGCAACTAAAGAAATCCGTAAAATCGAATCGACATATCGGACTCCCATTGTTGCGATGACAGCCTATTCCATGAAAGAGGATAAAGAAAAGTTTCTGATCAGCGGCATGGATGACTACATATCCAAACCTATCAAAGCCGAGACTCTGGTGGCAAAAGTCCGGGAATGGTCAGAAACGAAAAAGTTTTCAGACAATGGTCACCAGGCAGTACCGGAACAAAACGAAAATCAGATTCTGGATAAAGAAGTTTTTGACAAATTAAAAAACTATGCCAACGCCCAGACGCTGTATAAAATATATTCCGAGTTCGAAAAGGAAGTTGAAGAGCAAATTGAAGTACTGAAAAATTCACTTTTGACAGATGATATTCAGACAATTTTGAATAACTTGCATACCCTGAAAGGAACAGCCGGAACCCTCGGAGTTGTCAGGCTGGAACAACTTTCCAGGCATATTGAAAGCAATCTTAAATCCGGCAGTCAGATAAATCTTGATAAGGATATGAACCACTTGTTCGATGCTTTCGATGAATTTAAACTTAATTACAAGAAAATATTAACACCCTGACCAATGTTAACATCTAAAAAAGTTCTGATCGGAGAAGACAGTTCCGTAATTCAAAACCTGACCAGAAAAATCCTGGAGTTTCAGAATTTCAGGATTGTATCGGCAAAAAACGGAAAAGATGTACTTAAAGCACTTGAGACAGAGCATTTCGATATTATCCTTCTCGATATCAATATGCCTCAAATGGATGGTATGACCTGTGCAAAAGCTATTCGAAGCATGGAAGGGGAAAAAGCAAATGTTCCTTTAATTGCAATAACCGGCAATGCCCGTAACTATTCTGAAAATGACTTCAAAGACGCCGGCTTCAACGAATATCTCCAAAAACCGCTTGATTTTGACAAACTGGTTGAAGTCGTAAAAAAGTATACCCTGTAGTAAAACAATGCAGATAAAATACACTACACCGTTTTTATCAAAATTAGAAGATATTTTTTCCGAATCCGATTACATCCTTCGATATGAAAAGGGAAAATTTCAATCAGGCTATTGTATACTGAAAGAAACCAGGATTGTCATCGTCAACAAGTATTTTCCTCTGGAAGGACGAATCAACTCAATTGTTGAAATACTGAGATCTGTTAACCTTGATATCAGCAAGCTTTCCGAAAAAAACAGAAAGCTCTATCACGAACTGAATCAAATGGAGATTAAGCTGTGAAAGTTACTTTTTTAGGCACAGGCACTTCTCAGGGCGTACCGGTTATCGGCTGTCAGTGTGAAGTTTGCACATCATTGGACTTCAGAGACAACCGGCTCAGAACCTCTATTCATATTGCTACCGAAAACAATAGCTTCATTGTTGATGCAGGTCCTGATTTTCGTCAGCAGGTCCTGCGGGAGCGTATCCGGACACTTGACGCTTTGCTTATGACCCATCAGCACAAAGATCATACTGCAGGGCTTGATGATGTCAGAGCATTTAATTATCTGCAGCAAAAACATCTGCCGGTATACGGCCGTCAGGAAGTGCTGGACCAGCTAAAGCAGGAATTTGCATATGCTTTTGCTGATTTTAAATATCCGGGTATTCCTCTGATTGAATTAAAGTCTATCGAAAACCAGCCTTTCGAAATAAACGGAACCTCTATCACTCCCATTGAAGTAATTCACTACAGGTTACCCGTATTCGGATTTCGCATCGGGGATTTTACCTATATCACTGATGCAAAATCCATTTCTGCAGAAGAGCTGGAAAAAGTAAAAGGATCAAAAATAATTGTATTGAATGCTTTGCAAAAGGAAGCACATATTTCGCACTTTACATTGAGCGAAGCAGTCACACTTCTCATGGAACTTAATCCCCAAAAAGCTTTTCTTACTCATATCAGTCACAGAATGGGGACTTATGCCGAAGTGCAGCGTACACTTCCCGATTTTATCCAGTTAGCCTTTGACGGGCTGTCATTTGAATTGTAGTGCAGCAATGCTCTAACTTTTCCCTTATTGTCTCTTATAAGAGGATTTCAATCCAATTGTCTTGACACCAATATTTTTATAAACAGCCCGTATCTTAAAATCCTCAATCACCTCCAGCACATCATCGTCAATATAAAAGGATTCGCTGGCATCCAGTTCAACATCCATATCTCCTTTTATCTTCTCCAGCGTACCTGCAATGACTGATTTGCTCATAAAGGAAACTTCCGAAGAAAATTTCAGCACCATCTTCTTTCGGCCCTCGGCTTTTTCTTCGTATCTGATCACAAACGGGTTTTTATAATTACGGACTAGTATAAAAACAATAGAAGTCAGAAGACCGATTGCAATACCAATCAAAAGATCACTCAGATTAATTGCCACTATAGTGACAAAAAACGGAACAAAATGCAAATACCCCTTCCGCATCATTTCTTTCATGAGCGATACATTAGCCAGCTTATACCCTACAACAAGCAAAATGGCTGCAAGCGAAGCATAGGGAATCAGGTTTAACCATGATGAAATGGTAACAATGCTTATGGCCAGCAAAATACCATGAATAATTGTAGACATTTTAGAACGGGCTCCGGCTGTTATATTTGCCGACCCACGTACAATCACCGCAGTAATCGGTAAGCCCCCGATTAATCCGGCAACAAGATTTCCTATCCCTTGCGCTTTAAGTTCCAGGTTGGTATTCGTTACTCTTTTCAAAGGATCAATTTTATCGATCGCTTCTATGCTTAACAAGGTCTCAATACTTGAAACAATTGCCAGTGTGAAAGCCACCATTACTACATCATAGGAAAGTATGCCTGTCCAGTCCGGCGTTGTAAAGTTTGAAAGAAACTGATTGAATGAATCAGAAGCCGGAATCTGCACAAGATGTTCTTCACCAAGACCATATCCTATCTTCCCTAAAAGATAGTTTACCAGAACTCCCATTACCACGACAATTAAAGGTGCCGGTAAAATTTTTATTTTACCCAGAGGAGTTTTGGGCCAGACAATTAATACAGACAAAGAAAGCGTGCTAATAAGCAACGCTGACAGATTTATCTGCTTTATGGCTTTCCCGACTTCGGTAAATGTATTTTCCTCATCCCACTGTAAAAAATCAAGGCTTCCAAAATATTCAAGATCGTCACCCAGAGCATGAGGAATCTGCTTGAGGACCAGAATAATACCAATAGCTGCCAACATTCCTTTGATAACACTGGAAGGAAAAAAGCTGGCAATCACTCCTGCCCTGAGAAAGCCAAGGATTATCTGAAACACAGCAGAAATTACTACCGCAGTAAGAAACAACCGATAGTCTCCCAGATTCTGAATAGCATTAAAAACGATTACGGCTAAGCCGGCTGCCGGACCACTTACAGCAAGCTGCGCATTACTAATCAGTCCTACCACAATACCACCGACAACACCACTGATAAGCCCCGTAAAAAGATCTGCTCCTGACGCAAGCGCTATACCAAGACAAAGAGGCAGTGCTACAAGAAAGACTACTATTCCTGCTGAAAAATCGTATTTTAAGTTACTTAATGCAGATCGGTCGGATGCCATAAATATTCAATTCACAATGAACATATAATGAGGCTCAGGTATCCATTGTTCATAAAAAATCTGCCCGGGAAAAATGAAACGCCAGTATAAACACCATCAGAGAAACAGCAATCCTGTGAGAGAAGCAAAATAAAAAGCCTCTTTTCAGAGGCCCTTTATTAAGACTTTTGCCAATTACTTAATGTTGTCGGACAACTGAGCACCAGCTTTAAACTTCACCACATTCTTAGCTTTGATTTCGATTGGCTTACCAGTCTGAGGATTTCTTCCGGTTCTTGCACTTCTCTTGGAAAGATCAAAAGTACCAAATCCGATTAAAGCTACTTTTTCACCTTTTTTCAGGGTTTCAGACGTAACATTAATAAAAGCTTCCAACGCCTTCTTTGCATCCGCTTTGGACAATTTTGCCTCTGACGCTATAGCGTCGATTAATTCTGCTTTGTTCATTTTTTAAGATATTTGACTTAAACAATAATTATAAATAACTGAATCTTTATCAAAGATAATTGAAAACATACATCTGTCAATCCCCGGAATTTTAATTTTATTAAAATATTTTTAGAAAATATTATATTTTTTCAAACAAAAATAAATAAACATCTAACAATCAATACAATAAACAAAACAAAAATCCAAAGTAAGTTTTTATTAAAAGTTAAAAAAAAAGCTGCACCTGGCTATTTTAGTGACTTTTATCAGTAAAATCATTGTCCGGAAAAGCCGCTGTCCGGAATTAATTTATCTGGTAATTGTTAATATAAATTGTATTATTTGCAGTCAATATCTAACCTTCATCCGGATATTCTGAAACCAGTAAAAGCAATTTCACATGCATCAACTTGTAACTATAGCCTCATACAGCAACCCGATCGAAGCCAATCTCCATAAAGCCAAGCTTGAGTCGCATGATATAGCCTGCTTTCTGATGGATGAAAATATGGTTAGCATTGTCCCTTTCTACTCCCTGGCGATAGGCAACATCAAACTGAAAGTACCCGCCAGTGAATCTGACAGGGCTATTAAAATATTATCTGATAAGTCAGACATTACGCTGACGGATAATTTCAAGCTAAACAAAGAGAATGAAACGTCACCGGAAAACAAATGCCCCTGCTGTCTGTCAACCAATTTATATCAGAACAAATATTCCAGGAAATCGCTTCTTTCATTCCTTCTGATCGGATTTCCGGTACCAATCCGAAAAAAAGGCTTCCGCTGTTTTGACTGTGGCTTTGAATGGAAAAACGCAGACAAGTCTTAAGTCATCGCCATAAAACTCCATATCCAGGAAAAGACAATAGCAGCTAGAGTAATGAGCATCAGTACTTTTTTCATCTTTTTAATCGGGGTTTATTAAAATCCGGATCGGAATAAGATTCCGATTTTTCAACTGCTCGAGTATCCAACAACGCATACCAGGTATAATACGCAGTATTTCGCAACGGGGTTTTGTTTATCCGTTTTAAGTTTTCCACATCGGAATTTTATTATTGTGGAATGTATTCTTATGCAATAATGTTTTAAATTCAATCTTTTTATATCCGATATGAGCAAAGAAAAACGAAAAGACAAAGAGACCGAGCACCATCATATACATCTTCGTACAGTTACCATGAGCGATTATGAAGATATAAAGGAAATTATGGACCGGGTCTACAGTAATGCAGGCGGCGCATGGACCAAAAAGGAATTCAAATCCATGCTCAAATATTTTCCGCAGGGTCAGATTGGTATTGAAGACAATGGAAAAATAGTTGCTGCTGCTTTCAGTCTTGTTGTTGACTATTCAAAATTCGGTGATAAGCATACCTACAAACAGATTACCGGCGAAGGTTTGCTTACAACCCATCAGGATGATGGTGATACCCTATACGGAATTGATGTATTTGTTCATCCGGATTACCAGGGAATGCGGCTGGGCCGAAGACTTTATGATGCCAGAAAAGAATTATGCGAAGGGCTTAATTTGCGGGCTATCATCGCCGGCGGACGAATTCCCGGATATAAGGATCATGCAGAGAAACTCACCCCACGGCAATATATAGACAAGGTTAAAAACAAGGAAATCTACGATCCTATTCTGACTTTTCAGCTGGCCAACAACTTCCACGTCAGAAAGCTGATGAACAACTATCTTCCTGACGATACCGAATCCAAATCATATGCAACACTCCTTGAATGGATCAACATAGATTATGATGAAAGCATCAAGCTGATTGGTGGAGCCAAGGAATCAGCCAGGGTAGGCGTTGTCCAATGGATGATGCGCCCCGTTACCGGGATTAATGAGATGCTTAAACAGATCGAGTTCTTTGTTGATGCAGTATCCGATTATAAAGCTGACTTTATTATATTCCCGGAATTCTTCAACGCTCCGTTAATGGCTGGTTTTGCTTCAGATAACTCGGCTGATGCAGTCCGACAGCTTGCCGAATATACCGAAACAATCAAAGAAGCAATGATAAGCTATGCGCTTAGCTATAATATCAATATTATAGCCGGGAGCATGCCTTTGTATCAGCGCGGCAAACTTTACAATGTATGCTATCTGTGCCGCCGGGATGGTACATACGATGTACAATATAAGCTTCATGTTACTCCGGATGAGCAAACATACTGGGGCTTACAGGGAGGCAACAAGCTCCAGGTATTCGAAACAGACTCAGGCAAAATCGGAATTCTTATCTGCTATGATATTGAATTTCCCGAATTGTCCAGAATGCTTGGTGAACAGGAAATCAATATTCTTTTTGTTCCTTTCTGGACAGATACCAAAACGGCTTTCCTTAGGGTCATGCGGTGCGCACAGGCAAGAGCAATCGAAAATGAATGCTATGTTGCAATTTCCGGAAGTGTGGGAAATATGCCGGGGGTTGAAAATATGGATATCCAATATGCTCAGTCCGCTGTCTTCTCTCCTTCGGACTTTTCATTCCCGCATGATGCTATTGTTGCCGAAGCAACTCCTAATGCAGAAACCATGCTGGTTGTAGATCTTGATTACTACCTGCTGAAAAAGCTCCGCAAACAAGGGACCGTCCGTAATCATCTAAACCGGAGAAAAGACCTGTACAAAATCGAATGGTTAAAAAAGGATAAGTAGCGTAGTATCCTTGACGAACACATGAATCAACATTCACTTTTCGGGGCAGCTACTCCATTCTTTGCAGAGGTAATTCTGCCATTACCTCTGCCTAATACATACACCTATAAAATTCCGGCAAATACCGAAGCGCTGGTCGGTTCAAGAGTACTTGTCCAGTTCGGGAAAAAGAGAGTGCTGACCGGAGTTATCCGGGAAATCCATCAGTCTCCGCCCCAGGTATATGAAGCCAAGGAAATTATTGAGCTACTGGATACAAATCCTCTGATAACGACGCCCCAGCTAAGTCTGATCAGCTGGATGGCATCATATTATATGTGCACTCCCGGAGAAGTGCTCAATGCTGCCATTCCCTCAGGTCTCAAGCTCAGCAGCGAATCAAAAATACAGCTAAACCCTGATACCGCTGCAAGCTCCGATATTCCTGTCGATCCCGTCGAACAGGTAATACTGGATACGATAGCCCGTCTGGGCGAAGTTTCTTTCAATGATCTGCCCAAACTTTGCGGAATCGTCCGTATTTTACCCTATGTGCGTTCCCTGATCGAGAAAAAGAAAATCATCCTTTTTGAAGAAGTAAAAGAAAAATATCGTCCAAAAACCGTAGGAAAAATACGTCTGAATGAACAATACTATTCAAAAGAGAGCATAAAAAATCTTTTTGATTCACTGAAAAACAAGCCTCGTCAGACAGATATAATCCTCAAACTGCTTTCATTAAATCCATCCTATTCACAGGAGGGGTTTTATAAAGGAATCGACAAAGCACAATTCAAGCTTCTGATTGACGCTGATGCTTCGCTTCGGGCACTTATAAAAGATGGTGTTATTGATGAGTTTCAGGAAATCATTCCACGTTTTCCCGAGCTGCCAACCGAACCACATACTATAAGCAAGTTGTCTCCGGCTCAGCAAAAAGCCTGTGAGGCAATAGTAAATCTGTTCGACTCGACTGATACCGTATTGCTGCATGGCTTAACCGGCAGCGGTAAAACAGAAATATATATCACCCTCATCCATCAAGCGCTGGAAGGCGGCTCCCAGGTTTTATTTCTATTGCCGGAAATAGCCCTTACTACACAGATTGTAACCCGCCTGAAGAAAGCTTTTGGCAGCACACTGGGCGTCTACCATTCAAAATTTTCTGACAACGAACGGGTTGAAGTATACAAAAACCTTTTATCGGGCAGGTATAATCTTATTGTTGGTGTTCGCTCTGCCATATTTCTTCCTTTTGAAAATCTTGGTCTCATTATTATTGATGAGGAACATGAAACTTCCTACAAGCAACAGGATCCGGCCCCGCGGTACCATGCAAGGGATACAGCACTTGTATTATCCCGTCTTCACAATGCAAAAACATTATTGGGGACTGCCACCCCTTCGGTAGAAAGCTATTATCAATGCAAATCCGGTAACTGGGGGCTTGTCGAGCTGACAGAAAGATTTTCGTCCGCTTCACTGCCCGACATACATCTGATTGATCTCCGCCAGGAACGAAAGAAGAAAACACTTCGTAATGATTTTTCCGGAGCTCTCCTGCATCAAATGGAAGAGGCTTTGGCAAGAAAAGAGCAGATTATACTCTTTCAGAATCGACGCGGCTACTCTCCTTTTCTGACTTGTGAAGACTGTTCATACGTATTTTATTGCAAAAACTGTGATGTCAGTCTGACCTATCATATGCGTGCAGATGAACTTAAATGTCATTATTGCGGACATTCAGAGGATCTGGCCCGCTCCTGTCCTGCCTGTGGCTCCTCCAAAATCAGGACTTCCGGTTTCGGAACGGAAAAACTTGAAGATGACTTAAAATTGTTCCTGCCGGATGCTCAGCTCGCCCGGATGGATATGGATACCACCCGCCGTAAAAACAGCTATCAGGAGATTATAAATGATTTTGAGGAAAGAAAGACTGATATATTAATCGGTACACAAATGGTTACCAAGGGACTGGATTTTGACAATGTCAGCCTGGTAGGAATCTTCGATACGGACAGAAGCATTCATTTTCCTGATTTCCGGGCACATGAGCGCACATTTCAGATGCTTACCCAGGTAAGCGGAAGAGCAGGAAGAAAGGATAAGAAAGGAAAGGTATATATTCAGACTAACTTCCCTGAACATAAAATTTTCCAGCTCATCATTGAAAATGATTATATTTCAATGTATAATCACGAAATAGAGGAACGCAGGCGTTTCTTTTATCCGCCTTTTTCCCGAATGATCAAATTGACAGTAAAAGATGCCAGGCCCGAGCAAAGTAAGAAGTGTGCAGATATTCTCTATGCAAACCTGGTTGATATAATCGGGAAACAGCGGATGCTTGGTCCGGAAATTCCGCTGATCAATAAAATCCGGAACCTCTATCTTGTATCGATCTATATAAAGCTGGAGCGGGAAGGAATTAACCTGAGTAAAGCAAAAGAACTGATAAAGACACAAGTGAACCGGGTCGTTTCTGAAAAAGACTTTAAATCGACGATCGTCTCCGTAGATGTGGACCCGGCTTAAACAAGCTGATTACAAACAATATGAACAAACTTATACTACCTGTTGCTGCACTTCTTCTGATAACCAGCGCCTGTGACCAGGCACAGCAGAATGATGAGCTGGACAACAAAACATACACAGACAACAGAAAAGAGCAGCCAGATACATCTTCCATACCTGATACAAAAAAAGTACCTGTGGAAGTAAAAAAAGAAAAGACAATCGGTGCCGCGGAAAGCAGCTTTCTGAACAATTTTGATGCTGTGCAGACCGGTACCTCGTTCCTCAATGTAAAGGAACTCTTTCCTTCCGCACCTGCTCCCCAGAGCAAAGCAGGCGCAAGCTCTCCATATATTAAAGAAAGCAAAAGTCAGGTTCCGTTATTTGACCAGTCAGCACAGCTCCATTTTCTGTTTAAGAATGACAGTCTTTCCGGCTATTATCTGACGATTACCGAGAGTGATTTTGAAAAAGCAGAGGAGCTTCATGACTTACTGAATGCAAGATATACAGCCCGCCTGGGAAACTGTACACCTGAAAAAGTCGAAGAGGAAAACCGATTCCTCAATACATGTTACTGGACCAATAAAGGAAAAACCCTGACATTTACGTATGACATCAATGCAGGTAAAATTATCCTGCACTACCAGCAAAGCAAATAACAGGGTTTTTATTCTGATCAGGACAGTATATCCCATTCCCCGTTTATCTGGGGGATGGTATAATGGGCAGTCATATCATACATTACCGGTACCACAGATACATAATTGTTAGCCAACGCCCACTCATCTGTATCTTCTCCTTTATCAGAATTTACAAACGTACCGTTCATCCAGAAGTATCTTCTGCCTTGAGGATCCTTACGTTCCTCAAACAATTCCTGCCATCTGGCCCTGGCCTGCCGGCAGATCTTTATTCCCTTTACCGGCTCTTCCGACTTGGCAGGGATATTCACATTCAGCGCTACCCCTTTGGCCAGACCGTACTTCAGAACCTGCTCGGTAATTTTCCTGACAGGTTCCCTGCAATGGCTCATATCCGCATTGGGGGCAAAATCACACAGAGAAAAACCAATTGAAGGCATACCTTCAATGGCAGCTTCAATAGCCGCAGACATCGTTCCGGAATAAAGTACGCTAATGCTGGAATTGCTACCATGATTTATACCACTTACCACAAGATCCGGGCGTTTCTTATTCAGTACAAAAAACTTTGCGAGCTTAACACAATCTGCCGGAGTTCCGGAACATTCGTAAGCAGTAACAGAGCCGAAAATATCCGTTTCATCGAGCCGGAGCGTATTTCCTATCGTAATTGCATGCCCCATGCCGGATTGAGGTCCCGAAGGCGCTACAACAATCACTTCTCCCAGCTCTTTCATTACATCGACCAGAATACGGATACCCTGAGCACTTATGCCATCATCATTGGCTACTAAAATCAATGGTCTTGCCATCAGAAACTATAATTAATTATTTTTTTGCTTTTAAAGCATTTAATATTTCATGTCCCATCTTATCTCTCTTGGTAGTAAGATAAACCTTATTGTGCTCATTGGGCTCAATTTCAATAGGTACCCCTTCCACAATTTCAAGTCCGTACCCCATCAATCCGGCTCGTTTTACAGGATTGTTCGAAATAAGGCGTATTTTACCAATACCCAGATCTCTGAGAATCTGGGCTCCGATGCCATAGTCCCGTTCATCCATCTTAAAGCCCAGTTCGAGATTTGCTTCCACAGTATCACGTCCCTGTTCCTGAAGCTTATAGGCCTTAAGCTTATTCAGTAATCCAATGCCTCTGCCTTCCTGATTCATATATAGCACCACTCCCTTACCTTCTTTCTCCACCATCTGCATAGCTCCGTGCAATTGTGCCCCACAGTCACACCGGCAGGAACCAAAGATATCGCCTGTTACACAGGAAGAATGCACCCGGACCAATACAGGCTCGTTTTCATCCCAGCTTCCTTTGACCAAAGCCATATGAAGCTCCCCTGTACTCAACTGACGATAGGCAATCAGGTCAAAAGAACCAAAATCCGTAGGCATCTTAATACCAATCTCTCTCTTGATCAGACTTTCGTTCTTTAATCTGTAAGCAATCAGATCTTTTATAGAAACCAGTTTGAGATTATGCTTGTCAGCAACCTTTCTCAGATCCGGCAAACGTGCCATTGATCCATCTTCATTCAGGATTTCGACCAATACTGCTGCCGGCTTAAAGCCTGCAAGCCGGGCAAAATCGATACCCGCCTCTGTATGTCCCGACCTCCTCAGCACTCCTCCTGACTTTGCTCTCAAAGGGAAAATATGTCCCGGGCGACCAAAATCATCCGGTTTGATAGCCGGATCTACCAGCGCTTTGATAGTTTTAGCTCTGTCACTTGCAGAAATTCCGGTAGTACAGCCATGGCCGAGAAGATCAATCGATACCGTAAACGGTGTTTCATGCTGGGCCGTATTACGGCCAACCATCAGCTCCAGTCCCAGTTCTTCGCATCGCTCCTCCGAAAGCGGTGTACATATCAGCCCTCGTCCGTGGGTCGCCATAAAATTGACGATCTCCGGTGTAATACATTCAGCCGCACATATAAAATCACCTTCATTCTCCCGATCCTCATCATCAACTACTATGATGATTTTCCCGTTGCGTATTTCCTCAATGGCCTCTTCTATCGTATCAAGCTTTACTGATTTCGTTCTGTCGGTCGCCATATATTCGTTTTTACCCCTGTTGAATATTTTATAAATCCTATTAATAATGCCAGGTTCATACTGTAGAAATGTGATATAAACCGAAATAACCGGAAATTGATCGCTATTTTCTTCAGTAATATATCTATTAGCGGGACACATAAGAACAGTATCTGTGCGATCAGTGCCATCTGATATACAATGTGGTAATCGAGCAGAACAATATTGCAAAACAGATTAATGATTAATAAAAAAGGTGTAATCCAGCGCAATACCTTATGTGAAAAAAATGAAAACGCCAATCCTGTAAAAGGTGGCCAGAGCAGCTTCTTGTAGACGGAAAGATTTTGAAAATTTCCTGCCGATATGCGGATCTTCCTCCTGAATTCTTCAGATAGTTTATTGGAAACATCTTCATAGGAGACTGCAGACAGCTCATTGATTGCATACTTCCCTCTTGCAAGAGCATGCATGGTTATATAAAAGTCATCTACCAGAAAATTATGCGGCACCGGAGCAAAAAAAGACTTCCGGATGGAATATAACCCTCCGAATGCGCCTATCATAGTCCCCCAGATCAGTCCTTCGTGATATTTTATAATATTCTCGCGCTCAAGATATTTTTTCTCCTGATAGGAAATACCTTCCCTTCTGTGTTCCTGATTAAGAATATTTCCCCCTACCAACGCTATATCCGGGTTTTTGTAATGCTTTACCAGAGCATAAATAGTCTCTCTGTCAAAAAGCACGTTGGCATCGGTGAGAACAAGTATTTCCTGTCCTGCATTTTCAACAAGACTGTTTATAATTCCTGCCTTGCCAGTTCTTGTAGTAAACTCCACAAGATAAAGATTGCGATAGCGCTGCTGATATTCCCGGATTATTGCATTTGTACGATCACTGGAATTATCCGAGCCTATATAAAAATGGATTTTATCAGACGGATAGTCTGAGTCAAAAACAATATCGATTTTTTTTGCAATCACATCCTGTTCGTTGTGCACAGCCATGATAATAGCCACCTCGGGAAGACCTGTATCCTCCTTATCATATGTGACCTGATTGGGCGATTTTCTTTCAGCTGCCAGTTTTAATATCAGCGGAAAGAAAACATACGTATGCAAAATCAGCAATACGGTCATCCAAAACAACAACTGAATAAAAACAATCACTTAGCTAACGATTTGTAAAGGTTTATAAGCCGATCGATTACTATAGGATTGGCATACTCGTTCTGAATGAGCAGGCCGGCATTTTTTCCGACAGAATCGTAATTTTCTCTATTCCTGAAATAATCTTTTATTTTCTCCACCCATCTTTCTGCATCATCACAAATTACAATATTTTTTCCATCAGAACAATCAATACCCTCCGCTCCTACGGAAGATGCAAAAATACATTTCTCAAGTGCCATTCCCTCCACGATTTTCAAACGCATACCACCTCCGGAGAGCAACGGCACCAGCATCAAATCATATTGCTGGATAAAAGCAGAAGCATCATCCACGTATCCATGGATGAATACATTTTTAATATTGAGCTCTTTTATATAATCAGGAGTGCCTTTTCCGGCAACATGAAGCTCCAGATGCGGCAGAGCCGCAGAAGCTTCCGGCCAGACATTTTCCAGAAACCACATTAGCGCTTCCTGATTAGGGAGCCATTCAAGCGCACTGAGAATGAAACAGGTATTTTTAAGGGGCTTTATATCCGGTCTGAGTACAAAACGATCAAGATCCACTCCGGCCGGAATGAAATGGCACGGTACAGAAACTCCCATTTGTTTTATCCGGAGAGCATCCTCGGGAGTAATTGCTGCAATTGCATCAAACTTCGCGTAATACGTTCTTTCAAACAATTTAAGCTCACGAGCCATTCTCCGGAAGTATAATCTCTTCAACACATTCGGTTCATTTTCTGAGAGCCTCTGCCAGATCATATGTTCCAGATTATGTGAGCGGAGCACCACTGGTATATTCGTCCATTTACGAACACTATCCACGTACCAGGCCACATACGTACCCTCAAAATGCACCACATCAAACTGTTCTTCCTGCAACAGCATCTCCAGCTGTTTTTCAAAGTCGTCCGAAATAAACCGTTCCGCTATATAAGGAATTGGCTTAAAAAGGTTCAGCAGGGCCTTCTTTCGGTTAATTGTAGTATCTATAAACACCGGAATCAGTCTGGCAATTCCGCCAAGCACATCCACTTGCTGAAAATGCTTGGGAGTATTAACCGCCAGCACAGTTACCTCATGTCCTTTCAGACTAAGGTTTCTCGTGATCCCGTACATAGCAATGGCGCCACCGTCATCAGGCGGGTAAGGTACTCTGAAACAAATTTGTAAAACTCTCAAGTATGCTGCTGCTTTCTGCGAAAGTAAATAAAAATAAGGAGAAGCGCCGATTAAACCTCCATATTCGGCTGTATAAAAAGCTTGTGGTCATTCAGACGCATAGCAATCAGGTTTCCCGTTCCCGGACGGTCAGGATAGACCGCTCCGTTGTCAATATTAATCTGATAATGATCTGACACGGTAGCTATGCCATGGACTATTTTTTTCAACTCCGTAGGAGTATGCCCGTGCACCACAATACGGTTGCCGGTTTTAGCAGGATCAACTTTAGAATTCCTTATCCATAGCATTGAAAACTCATCACTGAAAATATCGTTGATTTCAAAATTAAATCCGGCATGGACCAGCAGATAGTCCGGCAGCACTTTAAATCTTTCCATATCAGTTATAAACCGAATATATTTTTCCGGTATTTCCTGAACAGCACTGACTCCAAAGCTCTTCAGCATCTCGTTTCCTCCGCTTGAATACCATATACCCTGCATACTCTGCTCAAAAAAACAGTTCAGAAACATTTCTTCATGGTTTCCCAGCAATGTATAGACAGTAAAGCCTGATTCCCTCAGATTCATCACATAGTCAAGCACCTGCCTGCTCCCCGGACCACGATCTATAAAATCGCCCAGACAATACAAAACATCGGTTTTAGATAATCCGATCTGATGTTCCACCAAGTGTTTTAACGTATTGTTACAACCATGAATATCTGAAATTACAAAAGAGGCCATTCGTCAATCTTTTTTGGAAACATTTACAAACCAGTTTCCCCCTAGTGTGTGCATACCTGCTTCAAGGCAATCTCTCCCTTTCCCTGACAAATATCGCAGTTCAGCTTTATCCTCTTCTCTCCCTTACATTTTCTACAGACCGCTACACCTTTTCCGTTGCAATCCGGGCATTCTTTAAAAACTTTTCCCATACTCCCGTTTTTAACAAGGACGCCTTTGCCGCCGCAAACAGAGCAGGCAAAATTACCTGCTTTACTGCAGGCAGTACAATCTTTGTACGATCCACCTGCCCCGTTGCATTTGCCGCATGGCTTCATTACATCATGGTAACCGGAATTATCACATTTGGCACAGATTTTTGACTGCAACTGAGCCAGGTACATATGCACCTGCTCCTCATATACGAGATGATCAGAGCTTTTCAGATATTCATTAAAAGCATTTCGGGCCCTTACATATTCCTTTGCTCCCATGAGCGCTCTTCCATAGCAGTAGATCAATGTATCAGGAACATTATCCGATACAGTACCAAAAGTTTCGCGAATCAGAATCAGAGACTGATCATACTTCTGCTGATCCAGCAGAGAAAAAATCTGCTTATAATCAACAGTGCCCGGTCCGTCTTCGGACTGAGCACTGCCGGTTAGAGAAGCCAATATCAGAATTGAAAGTAAAAGGCTGTATGCCGGTTTTACATAATCTGCTAGCATCGCATTTAAATTTATCCCGCAAAACAGATGCTTTGCGCAACTATCAGGCCAAATGCTGTCTGGCAACAGCAGGTTTTCTCGCATCCATACTAAATTTCTTAAGAACCTGATAATGAGACCTCAGAGCTTGTATAAACGTCTCATTTTCATTGTATGCTACATTAAACTCTTCCGCAGTTTTGCGGACAATTTCAGAGATGGACGGATAGTGAATATGGCATACTCTAGGAAACAGATGGTGCTCTACCTGCATATTCAGACCTCCGCACAAAAAGGCAGCCAGCTTGCTTTTTCTGCTGAAGTTGGCCGTAGTTTCCATTTGATGTACAGCCCAGGCTGCCTCAATATGGTTTTTATCATCAGGCTCCGGGAAGTCCGTATCCTCGACCACATGGGCAAGCTGAAATACAAGTCCCAGAACAAGTCCCTCGGTAACATGCAGCATGACAAAACCGATCAGGAACTGCCACCAGGTAATATCAAGAACGATCAGAGGAAGCACTATAAACAGGAAATAATAGATGCCTTTGAAGAAAAACAGCTCAAAGTATTGCCTCTTACCAGGTCTTGCATACTGCTTTACCTGAGGAGAAAACAGCTTTACATAATCTTTTCTGAATACCCATGACAGACTGGCCAGTCCATATAGCAAAAACGCATAGTAATGCTGCCAGCGCTGAATCCAGGTTATTTTATCTTCCTTGTGCACTCTGAGAAGTCCCGGCGCAATTTCAATATCTTCATCATGCCCCTTAATATTGGTATAAGTGTGATGAATGACATTATGGGTGGCTTCCCACACCGTATAATTTGCCCCGATAAGATTAAAAACATAGCTTAATGCCTTATTTACAGTCTTATTGGATGAATAGGCGCCGTGTATCGCATCATGGCAGACATTGAAGCCGATAAAAGCTGCAAATGCGCCGTGTATGATTGCCAGCAGCAACATCATATATACAGACATTGGCTGGAGAAGAATTAACAGATAGGTACCAACAAAACCACCTAAAAAAAAGATCGTTTTGAAAACCATTGCCGCGTTTGCATGTTTACTAATATTGTTATCGGTAAAATACTGATCTACCCTTTGCTTCAGAGTAGCAAAAAACATAGACTGGCTTTTATCAATAAATCGGATTTTTGACTGCATTTAATTTAAAGTTGATAGGATTTTTCTCTTATTGAATTGTATTATCTAGGTACAATGAAGAAATCAAATTGGTTCATTATACAGTTTGCAAATGACGTACATCATTGTACGTATCCAGTATAAATCTGGATTCAGTATATCTGAGCATATACAGACAAAGATTGTGATGTTCGAACTGATCCATATATTTCAGATCCGAATGTAATAACGTTGATAACAGAATCCGAATTGCACGTCCATGCATGCAAATTAATACGGGATCTTCCTCCGGCCTTGATAATATCAGATCCATAACCGGTTTTTGTCTTTTCTGAACATCCAGAGGACTTTCACCGCCATCAATCGACTTACCAACCTCGCCCCGCTTCCATGCTTCAAGCATTTCTGTATAATACGTATGATCTCCCGTATTAATGATTTTTCCGTCTTTTTCTCCCCAGCTGATCTCATTCAGACCGGCATGCATCTCATAAGGAACACCAAGCTGAATAAAATCCTCTACGGATTCCTTTGTTCTCTTCAGTGCGGAAAGGTAAATTTTTGCAAACGGAATATCCTTGTAGTGTTCAAAAAATGCCTTCGCCTGGCAACGTCCGGTGTCATTCAAACTGGTATTCACACCGCTGCCCTGAACAATTCCTTTTAAATTATAATCCGTTTCTCCATGTCGGATTATATAGATTCTTTTTTCCCCCAAAACGTAGAACTAACAATTTTAAAATAATTCACTAATATCCACATTTTTGAAGACTTATAAATCAAAAGTAATATTTTTCATGATTTTGCATAATTTCTAAACGCCCCCCCTCTGCGTAATTTTCATTACCTTTGTCTCGTGGCAAAGCGGATTCTATTAGTAAGACAAAAAAAAGAAGCTCTACCCCTGCGGGAGCAGAAAAAATAATTTGACGGGTACAATCATGAATACGAGAACAACGGTTGCAGATCTTAACCAGCTTGCAAAAGGCAATATGCTCGAGCATCTTGGTATCGAAATTACAGAAGCAGGCAACGATTATCTCTGCGGAAAAATGCCTGTAGACCACAGGACCACTCAACCTTTTGGTCTGTTGCACGGAGGCGCTTCAGTAGTTTTGGCAGAAACACTTGGAAGCATAGCCAGCAACTTACTGATTGACACAGGAAAACAATATGCGGTTGGTCTTGAAATAAATGCCAATCATATAAAAAGTGCGAAAAACGGCTTTGTATATGGTAAAGCAGTGATCGCTCATGCAGGGAAACGTACCCATATCTGGGAAGTAAAAATCTCAAATGAAAGCAATGAGCTGGTTTGTATCAGCAGACTTACAGTAGCCATTATCGATAAACCATTCGCGTAATCTCATAGTATAGCAGACTTGGAAGCAAATCCGGAAACGACGCTGATTAATATCGGCCCATTTATCAATCAGTGCATATCAGCCTGTACTACCAAAAACTACTCATTTGCCGCTTTTGTATTGCCCGGAAAAAACAGCATTCAACTGATAGCCGGTCCTGAATTACCTTTCGGAGAAAAAATTGAAACAGCGAGGCCGGGCTTTCTGTTCGCTCCGTTCGATGACCAAAGCCCATCCTGCTTTATTGAGGCAAAATATTATTCAATAATCAGCATTGCTCCGGACCCGTCTGAGCTAACTCAGTTGACTGACATCTTTTCTGATCTCCTTGAGCACGCCCCGGATACCCGGCAAATGCAGGACCTGGCAGACCTTTCACGGACCTCTGATGACTATATCCCCAATGTAAGAAAAGCGATACAGCATATACAGGCCGGTCAGCTAAAAAAAGTAGTCGTAGCCCGCAATAAGATCATTGATCTTCCTGACACAACAACTCCGGGACAGCTTTTTAAAAGACTTTCTGCAACTTTCGACAATTCATTCCGGTCACTTATTCATAGCCGGCGATACGGTACATGGATCGGAGCTTCCCCGGAAGTGCTGGTTTCTATCGAGAATAATACCCTGTTTCGTACAGTAGCGCTTGCTGGCACCCAGCGCCTTCCGGCTGATCAGCATATATCAGAGGCGGTATGGAAGCAAAAAGAAATCGAGGAGCAGGCTCTTGTATCAAGATATATTATAAGCTGCTTCAAAACAATACGCCTCAGAGAGTTTGAAGAGGAAGGACCTAAGACAATCAAAGCCGGGGAGCTGCTTCATCTTAAAACGATATACTCAGTCAATCTGTCTGAAGTAAATATCCCGGATCTCGGAACACAAATGCTGCGCCTGCTGCATCCGACAAGTGCTGTCGGCGGGATGCCCAGACAGGAAGCCCGTGACTTCATAAAACACACTGAAAGTTTTGACAGGCAACTTTTCGCAGGATATATAGGTCCGGTCAATATCAGCAATCAGACCAACTTATTTGTCAATATCCGTTGTGCGAGACTATACCAGGGTAAAGCCGTTCTATTTGCAGGAGCCGGAATTACAGAAGAATCCGACCCTGAAAAAGAGCTGGCCGAAACAGAAATAAAGATGAATGTAATTGCTTCCGTATTACATTCAGAAAATTAATATTTTTAACGTATTTTTACCCAGTTTGCAAGCAGTACATAACATACCGGAAATCTGTGCCAGGCACGATATAAAACATGCGGTAATTTCACCCGGAAGCCGTTCTGCACCACTTACGATAGCTTTTGCCCGGCACCCGCAAATAAAATGCACTGTTGCCGGAGACGAACGATCAGCTGCATTTATTGCACTGGGTATGGCCATCCAGTCGGGGAATCCGGTTGTCCTGATATGTACTTCCGGATCAGCCGTTCTTAACTACTATCCTGCTGTTGCCGAAGCCTTTTATCAGAAAATCCCGCTGCTGATATTAACCGCAGACCGTCCGCCCGAATGGATTGATCAGATGGATGGACAAACCATTCGTCAGAATGAAGTATATGGCAATCACGTAAAAGCTTCTTATACATTTCCCGAGAGCTATCAGCATATTGACTCAGTATGGTATTCTGAACGTACACTTTCCGAGGCAATACTAACAACCCGAAGCTATCCGGCAGGTCCCGTTCATATCAATATTCCCCTGAGAGAGCCGTTTTATCCTGACCAGCCAATTGAGTACAGTCAGGACATTAAAATCATCAAAACATGGGAAGCCAAACTCTCTCTCAGCAGAGAAATTATTGCCGAACTTGACAAAACTCTTGAAAGTACAGCATCCATTCTTGTTATTGCCGGGCAGCATACCGAACCACTTTCACCCGGATTTCACAAATCCCTGCAGTCCTTTACGGAAAAATATGGAGCAGTACTATTGGCCGAGCCATTAAGCAATTGTCAGAATACAGATACATGTATTACCAGTTTTGACCTTATCCTGTCCAATGTATCCAACGAAGAAGCCCTGCTGTTAAAACCGGAACTGATCATTACTTTCGGAGATGCAATAGTTTCCAAAAGCCTGAAGCACTATATCCGTACTTCGGCTCCTCTGCACTGGCACATACAGCCTGGCGGGAAATCACCTGATCTGTTTCAGTGCCTGACCAATGTAATCCCGATAAAAGCAGGAGATTTTTTCAGCCTGTTTGAAGAAAAACCAAGAATTAATAAATCATATCCGCAGCTTTGGAATCATCTGGAGAAAAAATACACCGAAGCAAGGCAGCGCTTCTTTGAGAGGGAAAATACACTTTCCGAGCTGACCGCCATTCATGAAGTAATTCATACGATTCCGGAAAAAAGTATAGTCCATATCAGCAATAGCATGCCTATCCGATATATCAGCTATACCGGACTGGGCAACAAAGGGCTCAAAGCATTTTGCAACAGAGGAACCAGCGGCATTGACGGAGTAATCAGTACCGCAGCCGGTGCTGCTTCTGTTACAGATCAGTTTGTTACGGTCATTACCGGCGATATGGCATTCTTTTATGACCGGAATGCGCTCTGGAATACACTGAATCCTGCCAATTTAAGAATCGTTATTCTCAACAACCACGGGGGCGGCATATTCAGAATGATCGAAGGCCCGGGCAGACAGCCCGAGCTGGAAAAATACTTTGTAACCGACCAGCCCCATTCTGCTGTCGGCTATGCGTACGAAAACAATCTTGATTATTATTTTTGCAAAGATCTGGAAATCCTTAAGCAGCAGTTGAAAAACTTTTATCAGCCATCTGAATACGCAAAAATTCTGGAAATCGAAACAAACCCGGTAATTGATAAAGAAACCTTAAAAGAATATAAAAACATAGCCAATCATGACAAGTAAATTTGACTGGAAAACTATAAAGGAATACGAGGAAATAAAGTTTGAGTACTTCGAAGGGATTGCAAAGATCAGCATCAACAGACCTCACGTACACAATGCGTTTACCCCTAAAACCGTACAGGAAATGTCTGAAGCCATGGAACTGGCAAGACAAGATCAGGAAGTAGGTGTAATCATACTGACCGGTGAAGGCGGAAAAGCATTCTGCAGTGGTGGAGATCAGTCGGTAAGAGGCCATGGTGGCTATGTCGGAAACGATCAGGTTCCCAGACTTAACGTTTTGGATCTTCAGAAACAGATCCGCTCTGTGCCCAAGCCGGTAATCGCCATGATCGCAGGATGGGCAATTGGCGGCGGTCATGTTCTGCATGTAGTCTGCGATCTGTCAATAGCCGCAGACAATGCCCGTTTCGGACAGACAGGACCCAAAGTCGGCAGCTTCGACGGAGGATTCGGAGCTTCCTATCTGGCCAGGGTTGTAGGTCAAAAGAAAGCCCGTGAAATATGGTATCTTTGTGATCAGTATGATGCACAGGAAGCGCTGGATATGGGACTTGTAAACAAAGTTGTTCCACTGGATAAACTGGAAGAGACAACCGTAGAATGGGCAAAAAAGATTCTGCAAAAGAGTCCGCTTGCATTAAGAATGTTAAAATGTGCTTTCAATGCTGAATTGGATGGTCAGGCAGGAATTCAGGAACTTGCCGGTAATGCAACATTATTGTATTATCTGACAGAAGAAGCAAAAGAGGGGAAAAATGCATTTCTTGAAAAACGTACTCCCGATTTCTCGAAATATCCGAAATTTCCCTAATCATCAGAAGCCCCTCTCCGGGGCTTTTTTTATATTTCTTCCAACATGTCTCCGCTGCCCCGGTTATACAATGTAAAAGCACATAAGATGAAAACTATATCTTACCTGATAGCCGGCTTACTTTGTATATTTGTGATTATCGCTTTTATGGTGACCAAAACAGAAATGTCTACCCTTGTCGGAATTGTTATCGGAGGTATCACCCTTGCCCTGATTCCCCTGATATTGCTAACCATACGAAAAGCACCACGAAGAGACCCCAAGCATCAGGATTCTGACCGTTTTGACAAGAATCCGTGACCGGATCATTGCACAGAGAAACTTTAAGCAAACCCGCAGAGGAAGTCTTCGACTTTTTTTAATAAAGCAGGCAATCTTACCAGAATCACCCCGGAGAGCATCCGGTTTCAGATGCTTTCCGTTTCTGCTTCAATACAGACAGGAACAGAAATCAACTATAAGATTCTCATCCGGGGGATAAACATACCCCGGCAAACTCAGATCACAGCATTTAGCCTCAACGTTTATTTTTCAGACCGGCGTCCGTATTCATATTGAGAGCACCACCACCTGTTTCAGCCACCGAAACGGTCGCGAACCTTGATGACCGATAACGTGTTCTATCATATACCAGGCCGGATCGTTGAACCTCTTCTTAATAAATTTCCGGTCAGGCCTAAACCCGAAGAAATATCGACTACAGGCATAAAGAAAGTATCCGGCTTTTTAACAATTAAAATTAGCCGTATGCACAACAATACTGCCATGCAGTCGTACATGCTTCTAGAACAAACAATGGAACATTCCTGATACAATTATGGAAAAATTCATAGCTTTTTCAGCAGATAACTGGTGGTGGTTTTTTCCCGTTATCTTTGTGCTTTCAGTAGCAATCCACGATATATTCATTCAAAAAAAGCACACAATCAAACATAACTTTCCGGTCGTCGGGCACTTCCGGTACATGCTGGAACGCATCGGACCCGAATTGCGGCAATATATTGTTGCCAACAACCGTGAAGAGCTTCCCTTTAACCGTAGTCAGCGCTCCTGGATTTATGCCTCTTCAAAAAGAGAGAACAATTATCAGAGCTTTGGGACCGATCAGGATATATATGCTCCGGGACATATTTTCATTCATCCGACCATGTTTCCGTTCAACGGCGGAAAAGATCATCCGAATACCAAAGACCCGTATTTTCTTCCGTGTGCCAAGATAATGGGCGCATACAACAAGCGTCGCCGTCCCTTCCGGCCATATTCTATTGTCAATATTTCCGGTATGAGCTACGGCTCTTTATCTTCCAATGCGGTAACAGCCCTTAACAAAGGCAGTCTGAAAGTAGGCTGCTATCAGAATACCGGAGAAGGTGGGCTTTCCCCCTTCCATCGTCACGGAGCTGACGTCATGTTTCACTTTGGTACCGGTTATTTTGGGGTAAGAGATGCAAACGGCAACTTTTCATTTGAGCGGATGGAAGCGCTTGTAAAGGAAAATCCTTTTATCAGAGCCATTGAAGTAAAGCTTTCGCAGGGAGCCAAACCCGGTAAAGGTGGTGTCTTGCCCGCTTCAAAGATTACAAAAGAGATTTCCGAAATCCGTGGAGTTCCCATGGGGCAGGATGCGCTTTCTCCTTCCACCCACTCGGCTTTTTCCAACATACGGGAAATGTTCGATTTTCTTGAAAAAATTGCCGATGTAACCGGACTGCCGGTCGGATTTAAATCCGCAGTCGGGAAAATGGAAATGTGGGAAGAGCTCACCGACCTGATGCTTGAGACCGGAAAAGGTCCCGATTTTATAACAATCGATGGTGGTGAAGGCGGCACAGGAGCTGCTCCTCCCGCATTTGCCGATCACGTTTCGCTGCCGTTTATATACGCATTCAGCAATGTATACAAAATCTTTGCAAAAAAAGGACTTGCCGAGCGGGTCGTTTTTATCGGAAGCGGCAAACTGGGGTTGCCGGCAAAAGCCATGATGGCCTTTGCCATGGGTTGCGATATTGTCGCAGTAGCCCGGGAAGCGATGATGTCCATTGGCTGTATTCAGGCACAGTCATGTCATACCAATACCTGTCCGGCCGGAGTGGCAACTCAGAATAAATGGCTGGCTGCCGGACTTGATCCGACGCTGAAATCCGACAGAGCCGCCAACTATATACGCACACTCCGAAAAGAAATACTTGAAATCACACATGCCTGCGGGTACGAGCATCCGTGTCAGCTGACTATGAACGATGTCGATATAAGTATGGGAGACAACAACCTGACCCAGACACTTAGAAACACATATCATTACGACAAGGAAATGGTCCGTTTCAAGAATATGCAGTCTCTTCTGACCTGTGAGTATCTGGGCGGGCCCGGTCCGCTAAAAACTGCTGACAGCAAATCGAAGCTTACCGGACATGGTATTGGCAGTCTGTCAACTGAACCGGAAGAAGTTGTCTGATTTTCAAAATCAGGAAAAGCTAAACCGGCGGGAAGATTCATTCCCGCCTTTTCTTTTTATGGATGTATTTCGCACTTTTTTGGAAAACATATCGCCTCTCACCACTTTTGAGGCAAATCTTCTCCTTGAATCCTGGGACCTGGTATCCTGTCAGAAAAAAGGAATAATCGCCCGTGAAGGAGTGCACGAAAAATATATATACTTCGTCCTCGAAGGAATACAGCGTGCATACTATCTGAAAGAAGGCAAGGAAATCACTATAGTCTTTACCTATTATCCGTCCTTTTGCGGCAACTTTGATTCGCTGCTAACCCGCACGCCTTCTCTCTATTTTATCGAAGCCATTACAGAAAGCAGCCTGTTGCGAAGAAATTATAAAGAAGTAGAAGAGCTGGCAGCCAGATACCCCGGTATCAATACGCTGCTTCGCAAAGCAACAGAAGCAGCCCTGGTCGGAGTCAACAGAAAACATTATGAGCTTCTTGCGCTGACCATGGAAGAAAAGTTTGAATCCTTTTACAATCGCAGCGCTCACCTTATCAATCAGATACCTCATAAATATATTGCCTCTTATCTGGGTATTGATCCGACAAACTTTAGTAAAATCCTGAAAAAGTACCGGTAGTCTATACTCTTGGTCTATACCAAGAATGCCTATTTTCCAGTTCTGTACTTTTATTGAAAAAAAATATGAAAGCAACTCAAAAGGATGTGATCCGGGAACTAAGTGCTATTACAACCCGGATTGTTGAAAGTGCAACGTCATATACACTTCTTGATGACTCCATGCTTTTTGAACGTCTGGCACCGCAAAAATGGTCGATGGCAGAATGTCTTGAGCACCTGAATCTGTATGGAGATTTCTATATACCGGTAATACGTGATTTTATTTCAGAACATTCCGACGTGCATCCCAGGCGCGTTTTTCAATCCGGTTTCTGGGGCAACTATTTTGCTAAGAGTATGAAGGTCAATCAGGCAGGAACTCCGGCTATGAAGATGAAGACGTTTAAAGATAAGAACCCGATCGGCATGACGATAGATCGCTCTGTTCTGGAACGCTTTATCAGGCAGCAGGAAAATTATCTGGAATTATTGACTCTGGCAGATCGTATCGATATCAATTTAAAGGGAATCCCGATCACTATAACCGGACTGATCAGACTCAGACTTGGTGATGCGCTCCGCTTCACTATATATCACAATGAAAGACACTGGATCCAGGCAGAAAGAACCCAAGCAGAGCTTATAAAACAAAAGCGGGGATTCATCCCCGCTTTTTATTTTTAGTATAGTTATACACGAATGTACTACGATACCTTTGTACCGGAATCAATACTGATTTCTTCCATAAGCAAGCCCGCCGCTCCCAGAATCCCAACCTGATTGGTCAGATGCGCCTGAGCAATGATCAGCTTGTCTGTATAGTACGAAGGCATATATTTTTCGATTGTTTTTCTGGTCATTGGCTCAATGAATCTGAATGCTCCTGCTATCCCACCACCCAGCAAAATAGTATTGATATCCAGCACACGAATCACGGAAACCAGATTCTGCCCCAGCTTCTCTCCGACAAAATCAAATACGGAAACAGCAAACGCATCACCTTCCGAAGCCGCCTCAAAAATTGACTTAGGAGTAATTTCCTTTCCGACAAGTACACTTGAAGGTTTTTCTTTCTCGATTCTGGCCAGTGTATAGTTTATTATATGCTGAATTCCGATATTCTGCTCCAGCGATTTACCATCTTCAAGAAGCATATGACCTATTTCCATTCCATTGCCTCTTGCTCCCAGAAAGAGCTTTTTATTAATCACTGCTCCGCTTCCTACTCCCGTACCAAGTGTAACAAGAACAAAATTATCCAGTCCCTTAATATTACCAAAATACAACTCACCGATGGTGGCACACTTGGCATCATTCTCAATCTTAACCGGAAGCTTTGGAAACTCTGCGTTCAGGATATCAACAATTGACAAGTCGTATACAGCCGGTATATTAGGAAGCAGAATGACTTTCTTACGATCTACAGACAATAAACCGGGCCAGCCAATACCCACTCCTTTGATCTCAGGAACAAGGTTCAGATATTCTTTTATTCCGGCCTTAAGAGAATCAACAAATCCATCCGCAACCCATTTTGCAGTATCAAATGCTTTAACGCGGCTTATTTCTCCTTCCGGAGAAACGACTCCAAATTTAACGGTAGTACCGCCAACATCAATTCCTAGTATCATTCGCGCAAATTAATGAGATTTCAAGAAAAAATAAAAATCGGGTATAAAATAACTTCATTTTGTACAATTGGTTTAAAGAACACACACAAATGTTTCTGATTTTTATTTGATAGCACATGCAATGAAAGCCCTATAAAACATGTTTTAAATAAACAGAAAACTTACGTATCTTAAACTATTCAATCATTCAAGGTGAAAACAGACTTTTCAGATCAGATAGTTTTTCTAAATCCTGAAATTTATACCAATCATGGCATAAACTTTCATATGTACAAAGATGCTATTCTTCGCTTCAGGGATCAATGGTTTCTCAGTACTCCGCCTCCTTTTCAGATTCAGACTTCGGGATCAACCGGAAAACCTAAAACAATCGAAATAAGCAAAGAACAAATGGAAGCAAGCGCTTCTATGACCGGGCAAGCTCTGGGTCTTACAAGTTCGGACCATGCGCTTGTCTGTCTTAACACCCAGTATATTGCCGGCAAAATGATGCTTGCAAGAGCTTTCACCATTGGTATGACGGCTTACATTTTACCACCGGTTGCTAATCCGTTCAAAAACATTACGAAATCACTCTCAATCAGCTTTACTGCTATGGTTCCCTACCAGATGAAAACAACGCTAGAGGAATCACCGGATAAAATAGGAGTACTGAACCAGATGAAAGCAATATTGCTCGGAGGCGCTCCGGTCGGTCATCAGCTGGAAGAATCCTTGCAAAACATTGAGGCTCCGGTATACAGTACATATGGCATGACCGAGACAGTGTCACATATTGCTTTACGAAGGCTAAACGGCAGAAATGCATCGCCTGTTTACACTGTCCTTCCCGGAATTTCGATAGGTCTGGATGAGCGCAGCTGCCTTACAATCAAAGGGCCGGTGACAAGAGATGAGACTATAATCACTAACGACATTGTAAAATTAATCCCGCCGGGACAATTTATATGGACAGGCCGGATAGACAACATAATAAATTCCGGAGGTGTAAAAATTCAGATCGAAGAGCTGGAAAGTTCAATATCCGGCATTTTCAATACATTGGGCTATACCAACCGGTTTATGGTGACCGGTATACCCGACAATTGCTTCGGAACTTCAGTGGTTCTTCTGATCGAAGGAATTTTTGCGGAAGATCAAAAAAGCAGGCTCTATCATGAGCTGATCCAAACAGTATCAAAATATGAAGTACCCAAAAAAATATTTCTGATACCGGAGTTTTCAGAAACTGCAACGGGTAAAATTGACCGGATTGCCACAACCGGTCTTATATTTACACAAACACCTGCATAAGAATACTTTTCTCATGCAGGTGCTCATTCCTATCAGCAGGTAAATTTTAACGAATTTTTTTCAGCAAGCCTTCACAAATCACTTTCTTGTCAATGACCAAAGGCTCTTTAAGCACATCTAGTGAATAAAAATAGTCTACAGTTTCATAATCGGTTATTCTCAATCCAAATACCGGGAAGCCCCAGTCATCACCCAAGTGACTGTTTTTAACCGAATCCGAATCAATGAATTCGAAATCCAGGGTTTCAATCATCACCGGATCTACCTTCTTCTGCTGCAGAAAAACAATTACATCTTTCTTGATATCTTCCATAAACTGATTGGTAAGATCTTCCTTTTTTACCTCGATTATCTTCTCCCGAAAATCGTAATATTCATCAAAAAGCTCATTTAAAAGATCCTCTGCAAACTCTTCTGAATCCAGAGACTTCTCACTTTGAAATTTTTTACTTATCAGCTCTGATCCCCACAACTTCAGAACCAGCATATTCTCGATAGTAACAATCTGAAAATCTTTAGGATGAAGTCTTATGCCGGTTTCGTCCAGAATAGTAGTAATAATTTTGCTCTTTAACCCTTTCATTTATTTGTACAAAAAAGAAATATGAAAAACAAACATAAAAAAAAGGATTAACTTTAAAAGAAATATTTTAAAAAATGATAGAATCAGTCCCATATTTGCACTAACCCAAACCAGAAATCCGAACAATGTCCAGTACCTTATCTATCGAATTTTATACTCCGGATCTTCCGGCACCTCATGCCTTTTCCCTTCTTTTTTCCGCGGAGCATCAAAAAGAATCTGTAAAAGCCTCATTTTCCATTTCTTATCTGGATCGCGAGTCCTGTACTCCGGAAGAGCTGGCAGAAGAAGGTTATACAGAAAATGATAATATTGAATGGGAAGGTCTGTTGGGCAAACCCTGGGCCAGTATACTTTTCAACTCCTCTGCTTACCAGGATCTGAGTCAGGAAGAAGGTGAACATTTCATCTATATTTCCTATGAGGATCAGGCCGGTGAAAAACTCGAAGGTTTTTCCGGTGACACACGCCTTGCCTACACAATGCAGGAACTTCATCAGGCTGTCCTGGAAGCAACTGAAAAAGAGCTTCCTCTCACGATACGGCTAAAAGAATTGAAACAGAATTCACCCTCCGTGGATATTTCCCTGATCGGAAGCTTTCTGGAACGTAAGGCATTCATCATAAGTCACTCTGAAGAAAAGGATAAAAAGCAGACTATTGAATGGAGTCAGCTGAAAGACTTTATGGAGACAATTTATACTGTTGATTTTGATCCGGAGGCTGCACTGGAGGAAAGCGAGATTCGGAAAGGAATGTATATTGAAACAGGTGACGGTTTATGGTTCCAGATTGATGAAGAACAAAAAAAGCTTGTTGAAGCAAAACTGTCGTCATTAATCAACTAAATATGGCATCTGCTTATTTCAATCGTTTTTCTTTCTTTACGATAAATCAGACTCAGGGAAGGTCATCGAAAAATACCCTTTGGCCTCCCAGATTTCTACGATATCTTCCATTCGTATATAATAAGGGGCAAAAACCGGATTGTCTGACACGAGCTTAAATCTTCCATCTTTTTTAATCTGATTAAAAACCCTCTTGAAAACAAGGCCTTCGGAAGAAGTTATCACTACACAAAGCGAATTATCTTTAATGCTGCTCCAGTCCTCCAGATACCGGCCGATCACAATCGACCCGGAACGTAGCGGAAGCATTGAATCGCCGGATAGCTCGAAAGCCCGAAAAGTCCCTCCCCGGAAAAAAGGGATAGTGAACACCGGTAGCTCCGCTATATATTCAGGATCAGAGAATCCATTCAGATACCCGGCCGAGGCTTTGGCCGGCACCATATGCATTATCTCACTCCCGCTATTGTCCAGGGTAATGCTGAGCACTCTCAGGTTAGCAACCGGATTGGCTTTCTGAATACTATCAGCACCTTGCTCAGTCAGATTCCTGTTGAGGAATACATCCATACCCACTTCAAATACTTCAGAAAACCTGATCAGATTGGTTATATTGGGCTCTGCCCGCCCCTCTTCATAGGCACCTATAAGTGACCGCTTTATTCCGACTCTGGCGGCCAGTTGCTCCTGAGTCAGACCTTTTTGCTTTCTTAAGTATTTGATATTCGTGCGGATAAAAGACATAAAACTAAAAATGACGCATTCCAAAGATAACCAAACTAAAATAATTAGCAAACCATCAATCTATTAATCGCAATAACCGTCTGAATAAACCAAACTAACCTTTTATGATTGCTGACTGTATATCAGAATTATAAGATTAAAAGAGAAAAAATCCGGTAATAATGCGTAAAATTGCCCTATGAGGATATGTATTCTGCTTATATTTTTTACACTGGCATCCTGTTCCGGAGGTAACCGCAATGAGACAGCGTCAACAAAAACTTCCAGACAACTGAACTTTGACAACATGGGACTGACATACGATCTTGGCAACGGGCTCATGCTTAAAAATGTAACTTTCGATACACAGTCTACTAACAGAAAATGTGAAGGAATATCAATCAGGTGTACAATTGAGCCCTCCGAAGAAGCTATTCAGCAATTAAGGCAACATGCTTTTTCTTCTTTTCTTTTTATATGGAATGTAGAGCACCACGGACAAAAACTATACGACTCCGGGGTTCCTATCCGACAAAAGCTGGGAGAGGAAATTACATTTAATCAAATACCTTTTGTTTCAGACAAAGGGACATACACGTTTGACAAGCACATTCCTTTTTCTGTCCTGGGTCTGTCCAACGGAGAGTTTGAACCGGAGTTTAATCTGGAGGTTTATGCCGTAAAGTTTACTCAGGATCAGGAATTAAAGCAATATAGAAAACTGGAATATATTTCCCCTTCTCCGATTGCAGTCCAAAACTTTAAGCAAAAAATTAATGCTCCGGTGCTCTATAAAGGAAAAGTCGGAATTGATTACTTTAAAATTAGCAATCCGGATGGCAGAAAATATGATTTTACGCTAAATGGTAACGGGATGCCTGATCCCTTCTGGGAGCTGTGCTGCGATACTGAAATTATCTATTCCAGCAAACCAATGCGCAATACCTATACCTATTCGGTAAAATCAGAAACTCCCTTCTTTTTTCTTACAGCAAATGATACGCTGAAAATCAGTGTCTATGATTTTGATCAGGGGCCATTCAACTCCAAAGATTTCATTGACGCCTGGCAAGGTACATTTTCAGAGCTGCAGGACAAACCATTAAAAGGCTTTGGTCTTATCAAAGACCTGAAAATACACTCCCGGTTTACTCCGGTTGAAAAATAAAAAAGACCAGAATTCCCTTCGGAAGTCTGATCTTTAAACCGATTAACTCAGCAAGTACTACTTTCTGGTTAAAACCGGTTTAAGTGCATTATTTATCTCATTAAATCCGGTAGCATGGTCAAAATACCGGACCAGCTCCTGCCTGTTATTGTAGATATACATGTTTGGGTAACCAATCGCTCCGAATTCAAGATAAAACCGATCATCTGTATCATGCAAAATTGTTATTTGCCTGTAATCCCCCAAATTAAAATAGTCCTTAAATTCATTTATCTCATTCAGATGATTAGAACTTACTAACAAAATCTGTACATTTTCGAGCTGGTCAATATTTTCAACGATTTCTCCTACTTCTTCCCTGCACAGGTCGCATAGCGGATTAAAATAAACAAACAAATACGTTTTGTTTACCTCCAGATCTCTGTTGGAAAATTTTTTCCCGGCCAGCGTATAATAGCTAAATCTGGGCATTTTTTCTTTATCTCTTTCTTTCACCGCAGATTCCTGCACATATTCATTAGTAGTATCCTTTCCGATGCTCCCTGAAATAAAAATTGACAACACGATTGTCAATACTGTAAAGATGTGGGTCATTGCTATCTCCTCCTCATTAAATCCAACTTCATAAAGAGAACCCGGCCGGAAATAAAATTGTTATTAATCGTTCTGTTTCTCAACAAAACCACTGTCAGCAGGTTGACAAAAGAAAAAATATAAGATGAAAATCAGGTATTTTCTTCTTTATAGTCTATTATTTCTTGCCTATGGCAGCGTTTTTTCCAATGACAGTATACCGGTAGCAGCCGGAGAAAAATACAAAGCCAATATTTTTCATACTATCTTTTTTGGCAAACACTATCGCGACATATGGAGCGCCAGAATTGTTGTACCTGTTCTTGATCTTGAAAAAATACCACACAACCTCAGACCCGTAAAATCCGGTGGCGGTCAGCAGACCGTATCTATTCACCTCGAGGACTCAACCGGCAAACGATATGTATTGCGAAGCCTGGATAAAAGTCCGGAAAAAGTTCTGCCGATTCCGTTGCGATATACCTTGTTGCGCTACCTGATCAATGACCAGACATCAGCTGCTAACCCCTATGCAGGGCTTGTTGTGAGCAAGCTGTCTGCCGCTGCGGGTATATACCATACCAATCCAAAGCTTTTTTATACCAGTCACTCAAATCAGCTCGGAGAGTTTAGTGATAAAATAGATGGTATAGCGCTGCTGGAAGAAAAACCCAACTCCACCTGGGAAAGCACCGGAGAGTTCGGGTATCCTGAAAAAATTGTAAATACAGAAAAATTAATAAAAAAGCTTCTCTCCGATTCCAGGGTACACATTGATCAGAAAGATTTTTTAAAATGCCGGCTTTTTGATTTTATTATTAACGACTGGGACCGGCATGCCGGTCAATGGGTATGGCTGGGCTTTACTGTAAACGGAGCAATCATTTACAAACCCTTTCCGAGAGACCGGGATAATGCCTTCTTTTTATTTGACGATGGCCTGATTCCTTTTTTAATAAGCCGGTGGTGGGGCAAACCTAAGTTTCAGAGCTTTCATCCGTACTACGAAAATATTAAAGGCCTTTCATCCAATTCCCATAATATGGATCGCTTATTTCTTAACAGACTTACCGTTTCAGACTGGAATCAGGTAACCCGGGAACTGATGGAACAGCTAAGCGACAGTATTATTCTCCACTCACTCAAGGAATGGCCTGAAGAAATAGATAAAATAGCAGGAAGAAAAACCCTGAAAACACTAATAAGCCGGAGAAACAGGCTTCCGGAGGCAGCGGAAGCTTTTTATTATATGGTAAACAGACATGTATTCATTGCTGCAACAGATGGCAATGATCAAATAAACATCAGGCGTCACCGGCAGTACACCGAGGTAAATATATACGCTGAAAGTGACAGTATCCTGCTCTACTCCCGTTGTCTGCACCATACCATTACCCGTGCACTGACAATCTATGCGCTGGATGGCGAAGATCAAATTTCCATAACCGGAAAAGCCCGCAAAGGCATACGAATCACCGTGATTGGAGGCGATGGAACTGACTCCATTGCCGATTATTCGAAAGTCCGTGGTTTTACCAGAAAAACGCTAGTGGTTGACACAAATCACAACCTGATTTATACCGGATCAGAAGCCAGGCATAAAGACAAAGCCTATCTGCGCAAAAACAGATTTAACCGCAGTGGTCACCGAAAATAGCGGTTCGCAGCTATGAGACAGGAAATTTTTCTTCCCAGGTTCTTTCCATTTCTTCCAGTGTCTTCCCTTTTGTTTCGGGGACCAGCCATAAAACAAAAACTATTGTAGCCACACACATAAGTCCAAATAACCAGAATGCCAGCGCTCCATTCAAATAGCCAACAAGTACCGGAAATACTGCTGTAACCGCAAAGTTAGAGATCCACTGGGCCGCAACGGCAATAGACATTCCACTGCTTCGGACTCTGTTGGGAAACATTTCTGCCAGTAAAACCCAGACAACCGGACCAAGAGAAAGCGCAAAAAACGCGATATATCCCAGAACAAACCAGACCAGCCAGGTTCCGAGATTTTCTGAATAAGCCCCGTAACCAATTGTAATCAGACATATTCCCATACCAGCCGATCCGATCAGCATTAGTGGCTTACGCCCCAGCTTATCTACCGTAAATATAGCAACCAGCGTAAAAAGCATGTTTACTGTTCCTACCAGCACTGTCTGCAACATAGATGTATCCCCGCTGCTTCCCAGGCCTTTAAAAATCACCGGTGCATAATACAAGAAAGCATTTATTCCGGTTACCTGCTGAAAAACACTAAGCCCCACTCCTACCAGTACAACTTTCAGCATAAGCGGGGACAAAACTGACGATGCCATTTTTTTCTCTTCCTGCATGGATCGGCGAATCTCTGCCTGAATAGCCAGAGCATTAAGCTTCCCGGCCATCCGTTGCAGGATATTCAGCGCTTTTTCATCTTTATGTTTCAGCATAAGCCATCTTGGCGACTCCGGAATCAGTAAAATAAGTCCCAGAAACAATAAGCTTGGCAGAGTTTCAGACGCAAGCATATAACGCCAGCCCAGTTGTATATCCCATTCATCATCACCGATGCGGTCTATAAAGTAATTCACAAAGTAAACGACAAAAATCCCAAGCACTACTGCCATCTGGTTGTAAGAGACAAGCTTTCCGCGCATATGGACCGGAGCAATTTCGGCTATGTACATGGGTGAAACCATGGATACAATTCCCACACCAATGCCTCCAAGAATCCGGTATATGATAAATTCAGTGAACGTATCAGGCACGGCTGTACCAATAGCTGAGACAGTAAACAGAAATGCAGCGGTTAACAGCGAATATTTCCGGCCAATTTTAAAGCTTAAATAGCCTGCAATCATTGCCCCGGCCATACATCCGATCAGGGCACATCCCGCTGCGAAACCGGTTGCCCAGTCCGAAAGCTGAAAGAAGATCTTCAGAGAGCCGATTGCTCCCGCAATAACCGCTGTATCATAGCCAAACAAGAAGCCTCCCAGCGTGGCAACAATAGTAACAGCAGTAATATACAGAGAGGAATACTGCCTGGTATCGGAGATACCCGATTCATTATAATTATTCATAAATTATTTGTTCGGAAACTGATAAAAAAACTGGCCGGTAAGCACCGCGATCATCAAAAACTATTTCAATAATTTGATACTGTTACTAAAATCATTACTCTTCCAGAGCCTGCACAATTGTCCGCACATTCTCTCTTACCATCCCGATGTAGGTGTCTGCATTGGAAGTCTCATCGCCAAGTGCATCCGAATATAAGGTCCCGCCTATTGTTACCTTTTGCCCCTTTGCTGCAGCGCCTTCTACCACAGACCGGATAGTCTTCTCAGAAACAGATGACTCAACAAAAATAGACTTTATTTTTCGTTCGACAATCAAATCCGTGATTCTGGTAATATCTTTTAGCCCCGGTTCCGAAACAGTAGATATCCCCTGCAATCCTTCGACCATAATCCCATACGCATCACCAAAATAACCAAACGCGTCATGCGCAGTGATCAAAACCCTCTGCGACTCTGGAATCCGGCTTATCTCAGCTCTAACCCATTCCTCCAACTGATTCAATGAATCAATATAAGCCTGTGTATTGGTTTGGTAAAATGAAGCCCTGGCTGGGTCTGCTTCAATAATTTTCTGACTCACATAAGCAACTCCGTCTTTCCACAGTTCGATACTAAACCATACGTGCGGGTCATATCCCCCCGCAAATCCACTTACATTTCTCAGCTTTTCCTGTGCAATACCATTAACAATCGCAGTCACAGGCTTTTGTCTTTCCATATTTTGAAGGACTTCCCCCATTTTTCCTTCAAGATATAAACCATTGTAAATTATTATATCTGCCTTTGTCAGCTTATTGAGATCCCCCTGACTCATCTTATACAAATGCGGGTCTGTTCCCGGCCCCATCAATACCTCAACATCTGCCGAATCCCGGACAATATTCCTGACCGCATCGCCGATCATTCCTGTAGTAGCAAGAATTACCAGCTTGTCATTGTCCTCTTTCTGCTGAGGCTCACAGGCTGCCAACAGCAACCCTGCAAGCAGATACAAACTCCGGAAACAACTTTTTATCATATGTTTATACAGCTACAAATATGTTTTGCGCGGCTTCACTGGATATTACCTGAACCTTCTTATTATCAATCTGAATTTCTCTGGACCTGTCAAAAGCTATCTTTTCAAGAATTTTAATTCTGACACCAAGGTATATCCCGGCTTTGTCAAGAAACTGCAAAAAAACAGATGATGTTTCTTTTAACCCGATTACAGTTGCCGCTGTTCCTTCATCCAGCTCACTGAGCTGAATTTTTTCCCGGGCAGCCATTACACCCTGCTCATTCGGGATCGGGTCTCCATGCGGATCATAGGCAGGATATCCCAGAAACTCATCAAGCCGCCGGATCAGAACCGGAGATTGTATATGCTCCAGTTGCTCCGCTATTTCATGCACTTCGTCCCAGTTAAAGTGTAGCTTTTCTACCAGAAAGACTTCCCACAAACGATGCTTCCGGATAACCTGCAAAGCCAGCTTCTTTCCTTCTGTGCTTAGATTTACCCCTTTATATTTCTCATAGTTGATTACCCCTTTTCTATCTAGCTTTTTCAGCATATCACTTACGGAGGCCGGTCTGGTCCGGAGCGTTTCCGCAATGGCATTGGTCGACACTTCCTTATCCCGGTCCGCCAGATGATATATTGCCTTCAGATAGTTTTCTTCGGTAAAACTTAACATCGCGTAAAGATATATTTTAGATATATCTAAAAAAATAGCTTCAAGGTATTTTAAATAACAGCTCTATGACCTGAAATAATTTTATTTATCCACTCAATCAGTCTGACAGACTCAGCGCTCCAATATACTTCAGGCCCGGGCTTATTGGTATAGAAAGAGGTATTTTCCAGCCTGTGTAAAATTTCATCCGGTGAAAAGTCAGCAAAATCGATCGATAACCCACAGGAATACCGGTGAATAAACTCTCCCAATCCAAGGTTTTCCTGAATAATCATAGGCAGCTGCCAGGACAGGCCTTCCCAGAAACGTGTAGGAATTTTTCCGTCAATCGCCTTATTGGGACGATAAGGAAGTAGTAAAATCCCGGCCCCGGAAAGCAACGTACGGATTTCTCCATAGGGTACCGGCACAGAACGAATATCCGCTCTGATATAATTTTTACCGGCAATCCGGTCATTCAGTTTTCGAATCAGCGTCGTATCGGGAGTATATCCGATAATTTCCAGCTGCACTGCTGTATCTATCAGGTAGAGCTTTTCAATAAAAAAAACAGCCTCCCATATCCCATATTCCTCACTAACAGTGCCTGTATACAGGAATTTGTGTTTCTGAACAGAAGTAAGTACAGGATAATGCCCCGTCTCCATTATATTTTCCTGATTTTTGTTTTCAATAATAATGTGGTTTTTCAGGGCAAATCCGAGTTGTTTTTTATAGATTCTCTCGGCAAACAGACACCCGTCCAGCAAGGGCACGATCAAAAGCTCTTTTAACCGGACATAATATGCCAGAAACGGTCGAAGGAATACAGGGAAAGAGTCCATGTAGAGAATATTATAGAAGTAATTTTCCTGTATATCATACACAACCTTTTGTTTTTTAATCATCTTCAACAAAAAAGCCAATACAAGCAATTCATGTGTGGCAATGATCAGCAGATCGGGTTTTTCGTTGATCACCTGCTTCAAAATACGCCACGGACCAAAAACTCTTTTAAAACTTAAGCGCGCAAATTTGAAAAGGGGGTAAAATTTAACTTTTTTTGTAGCAGCCGGAATAAAGTCATTATTATATCCTGCAATACAAACTTCATAATTTCCGTCATTGGCCAGCGAAAGCGCTATTTTATGATACAGTCTCGGGTCATTGACCGGTTTTAATGTTGCAGCTATAAAAATTTTCATTCATTTAAAATATAAAAATTCAATAAGTCTACATATATCATCATGAAAGAGATTATCGAAAAAGCCTGGGAAGACAGAAATCTTTTAAACGACCCGGAAGTGCAATCCACCATAAGAGTTGTCATAGAAGAGCTGGATAAAGGAAGATTACGGGTAGCAGAACCGGGTACAAACGGGTGGACCGTAAATGAATGGGTAAAGAAAGCTGTAATTCTTTATTTCCCGATACAAAAGATGCAAAAAATTGAAGTGGGGCCTTTTGAGTTCTTCGACAAAATGGAGCTCAAGCGCGGATATGATGAGCTGGGAGTACGTGTTGTCCCCCATGCCGTATCGCGTTACGGAGCCTATATCAGCAAAGGCGTTGTTCTGATGCCAAGCTATGTAAATATCGGGGCCTATGTAGATTCCGGCACCATGGTTGATACCTGGGCAACAGTGGGAAGCTGCGCCCAGATCGGCAAGAATGTTCATCTTAGCGGGGGCGTTGGTATAGGCGGAGTCCTGGAGCCTGTACAGGCAGCACCGGTAATCATTGAAGACGGGGCATTTCTGGGTTCAAGATGCATCGTGGTTGAAGGTGTGCGGGTTGGCAAGGAAGCTGTATTAGGTGCCAATGTCGTCCTTACAGGAAGCTCAAAGGTAATCGATGTTACCGGACCGGAACCGGTAGAATACAAAGGATACGTTCCTGAGCGCGCGGTAGTAATACCCGGTTCCTATACCAAAAAATTTCCGGCAGGAGATTATCAGGTTCCCTGTGCCCTGATTATTGGTCAGCGTAAAGCAAGCACTGACCTGAAAACATCGCTCAACGATGCTCTTCGCGAAAACAACGTAGCAGTGTAATAAGCTTTAACAGAGGCTGTAAAAACAGCCTCTGTTATTCTATTATCTGGACCTGAAGTGGTCCGATACAATCAATTCCTTGTTACCATGACCATACTGGTAAAAGCCGTGTCCCGTCTTCACCCCCAGCTGATTCGCTTCAATCATTTTTTGCAATAAAGGGCATGGAGCATACTTCGGATTTCTGAAATCATTGTATAAGATCATCAGAATGGAATGACAAACATCCAGACCAATAAAATCCGCTAGCTGTAAAGGCCCCATAGGATGCGCCATACCCAGCTTCATGACTGTATCAATCTCGCTTACTCCCGCCACATTTTCATACAAGGCAAAAATCGCTTCATTGATCATCGGCATCAAAATCCGGTTTGCCACAAAACCCGGATAATCATTGACCTGAACCGGACTTTTTCCAAGCTGCAGACACACATCATTGATTATACCGACCGTTTCATCTGAGGTATTAAAACCGCGGATAACTTCCACCAGCGACATCACCGGAACCGGGTTCATAAAATGCATACCGATTACTTTATCCGTTTTTTTGGTAAAGGAAGCCAGACGGGTTATCGCCAGTGAAGACGTATTGGATGCGAGAATAGCTGAATCCCTGGTACTTTTATCCAGCAGCTGAAAGACTTCCTGCTTTACATTTTCATCTTCCGGCACTGCCTCAACTACCAGATCTGCTTCCGAAACTCCCTCTCTCAGGTCCGTGTATATATGCAGATTCTCCAGCGCCCTCTGCTTTTCGCCTGATGTAAGCAGTCCTTTTTTTTCCTGACGCTCCATGTTATGAACTATGGTTTGGAAAGCTTTATCCGTCAGCTCTTTTGACACTCCTACCATAGATACCTGATATCCTGCCAGCGCAAATACGTGGGCTATGCCATTACCCATTGTACCGGTCCCTATTACAGATACTTGCTTGATCATAGTATATTTTTTTTAAATTATTATTGAAATCGTGGCAAAATGCCTTAATATTGCACCTGAGTTTAGAACAAATCTAAATAACCTGCAAAAAATATTGTTTTAAGGAAACAGAAGCTAAACAAAGTCTGTTTATTTTAACTAAATTATGCAGTAATTTTTGATTTCAAATTTATAGCATTATTGGCATTCAAATCCGAACAATTAAAAATGACAACCGAAGTTTCTAATTCAAAATTCAGCTCAGTATTTGCTTTTATAGCAATACCTGTACTTATCATTATAAGTTACATTTTTTACTTTGTAGTGCTTGGGGACGGATCCAACTTTGTTGGCAATGATCCGAACAATCATCCTCTTCCTGGAAATTATTTCGGTATCATCTACAAAGGCGGTCTTATCGTTCCTATGCTTATGGCCTTCTTGCTGATGGTTATAACTTTTTCAACGGAACGTCTGATCACTGTCTCCAAAGCCAGCGGAAACGGATCGATTACAAAATTTGTTCATTCCATAAAAACATCACTTGCTCTTAACGACATTAACGGCGCTATTGCTGCCTGCGACAAACAACAAGGATCAGTCGGCAATGTAATCAAAGCAGTGCTTGAGCGTTATAAGCTCGTCATTAAGGCAGGCGACCTGCAAAGAGATCAGAAAGCTGCAGCCGTACAAAAAGAACTTGAAGAAGCTACAGCTCTTGAGCTTCCCATGCTGGAGAAGAACCTGACCATCATCGCCACACTTGCCTCTGTTGCCACCCTGGTTGGTCTGCTCGGTACAGTAGTAGGTATGATCAAAGCTTTTGCCGCTCTTGCAACCGCAGGAAGCCCGGACGCTGTTGCGCTTGCCAATGGTATTTCCGAAGCCCTTATCAATACGGCACTTGGAATTGCTTCTTCAGCTCTGGCAATTATCAGCTACAACTACTTTACAAGTAAAATTGATACGCTTACTTACGGCATTGATGAGATTGGCTTTACAATTGTTCAGACAATGAATACACAAAGCTCTGCTCAGACCACAGCTTCTCTTAACTAAGTCTTTACTAAAAAAACCTGGACGAAATGTCTATGGAACGAACATATAAGTCATTTGACGAAATTGTATTTGAACACAGGAATAAAGCATATGGGGCTTATTTTTTGCGAAAAAAATATCCTCAGTATATTCAGATATCCACCTTTATAGTAATTGGTCTGATGACCCTGCTGCTCGGGGGGCCTTTTGTCTACAATAAATACATAAAAAAGCCAGAGCCACAAAAAGCTGAAAAAGTAGTGGAGATAGATCTGACGACTATTGATATTCCACCACTGATGCCGGATGCTCCGGCCCCTCCACCGCCGCCGCCACCTGTCGAACAGCCTAAAATAAAGACTGTCCGTAATGTACCGCCAAAGGTGGTTCCCGACAAAGAGGTAGTTATTGAAGAGCTCCCACCGACTGTTGACGAGATGAAGGACGCAGCAATCAGCAATGTTACCCAGGAAGGTGAAGCCGATTCGCTCGGGCTGAATGATCTTGTTGATAACAATAATCATTCAGGAATCTTTGGTACCGGAGAAGCCGAAGACAATACGATTTACATGCCAGGAGCCGGAATTGTTGCCGGTTTTCCAGGAGGAAGCAAGGCTATGTATGACTATATCACCAAACGGTTGAAGCCATCCGTAGATAAGGCCGCAAAACTGGGAGATAAAGGAACCGTTTTTCTATTGTTTGTTGTTGAAAAAGATGGTAGCATTACAGATGTCAAAGTCATGAAAGGCTTGCATATCTGTGCAAGCTGCAATGATGCAGCCAAAGAAGTTATAGAAAATATGCCCAAATGGGAACCAGCGAAAAACAATGGTAAACCTGTGAGGGTAAGAATGCAGTTACCGATCAGGTTTGATTTTGAGGACTAGAATTAATTATGAGCAATATAAATAAGCTATTAGGGTACATCCATTATTTTCTGGGTTTTATGTACATCGCATTGGGAGCATTTCTTATTGCGGCATCCCGGTCTGATTCCGAAGCAAATGAAATTCTGCATTCAAAGTATGCTGTTATTTTCGGTGCAGTAATGATTTGCTATGGATTGTTCCGTATCTACAGAGCTTACAAAGCACAGATCGTCAGCAACAGACAAGGCAATACGAACAGATAGGCAGAGCTACTGTTCTTCAATAATTATCCGGAGAATTATTTTCTTTCATCGTTCTTCTGCCAGTCGGCAGAATGAGAGCGAGTTAACTTTCTCATGAAAGAATCATACTGGATTGTCAATAGATTAAACACTATCTAATGAATAAATTACAAAGAATAGCCGGCTATTTTCATTTTTTGGTTGGTATAGCTTACGTGGTACTCGGCCTGTTTTTATTCATCAATCCACAGTCTCTTGATCATCTGATAAGGGAAAATCTTTATTGCCAGCTTCTGGGAGCGATATTGGCGATTTATGGAGTCTTTCGCATTTTCAGAGCATACAAGCATCAATTAAACAAGTAATGATTTCCCGGATAATCTTTCGGATCCCTTTCCTTTTATTGTTCTGCACCATACTTTCCTGCAGACAGGAACCTAAGGATACTCCCATTTCGGGAGCAATTACCATATACAGTGATGAGGCATTTAAGCCTGTTATTGATGCCGAAATCGAAACGTTTGAGGCGCTGTATAAAAACGCCAGGGTACAGGTAAGCTATCTCCCTGAAAACAGACTGTTTGATTATCTTATAAAGGACAGCACGGAGCTGATCATTACAGGTCGCAGACTCAATAGGCAGGAACTTGAGTATTTTTCATCGGAACAGGCATTGGTCAATGAATTTCATTTTGCCACAGATGCAGTAGCCCTGATCACATCCCGAAAATTTAACAATTACTTAACAGACTCTCTGCTCCTGAGAGGTCTGTTTAGTGGTACTTTTGCCCGGTGGCGTGATCTGAATCCGGAGTGGCCTGCGGATTCAGTTGTTCTTGTTGTCGATCAGAGCAATTCCGCCAATCTTCAATATATCCGGAATACGTTCGGACTAAACACCGAGAAGGTACGAATTTACGCTGCAGGCACTGATAAGGATGTTATTGATTATGTAAAACAGACACCGGTCGCCCTGGGCGTGATTGGATCAGCCTGGGTCAATGATGAAGAAGCCGCAGCCGCTAAAAATCTGCGCAATGGAATACATTTTATCCGGATAAAGGCTGCCAATACAGAATATGGCCCCGGACAGCACTCGCTTGCAGATGAAAGCAATCCTCTGGCACGAGCAGTATATATAATCCGACGCAACAAAAACTCCGGGCTAAGCGCCGGATTTACAAGCTTTCTGTTAAGTGAACGAGGGCAGCGGATTGTACTGAAGGCTGGAATCATGCCTGCTGTTATGCCCGGTAGAGAAATAATTGTACGATAACACAAAACAACTGCGAATGAAATACATAGTATCTATCTTACCAGTTATTCTGACTTCCTATTTTACTTCAGCTCAGGATGTAACTACCTGCCGCTACTTGCTTGACATCGAAAAACACACCGAAGCAAGGACATGTCTGCAAAAAAACCTGTCGGCCAATCCGGGTGCCCAAACTCATTACCTGCTCGGAGAAAGCTATCTTTTAAAATCCTCGCCGGATTCCGCCAGAGCTTTTTTCAGCAATGGTATTGAGCAGGCCCCCAAATCAGGAATCAATTATGTAGGACTGGGCAAAGCTGACTACCCATCTGATAAGGAAAAAGCAGAAGCAAGCTTTAATAAAGCGCTTGAATTAGGTAAAAACAAGGACATTGCGGTAGTAACCGAGCTGGCTGCGTTCTATCTGGAAAATAAGCAAACGGATAAAGCACTGAACGTACTAAATCCGTTTCTAAAAAAAGAAACGAATAACCCGCAATTGTATCTGCTTGCCGGAGATGCTTATCTTCAAAAAAACGATGGCAATCAGGCGCTGGAATACTACGAACGAAAAGCGCTTCCTCTCAACCAGAATCTTCCGGTTACATACCTTAAAATCGGAAGACTGTACAGCAGAACCAGAAACTATGAAATGGCTATGCAATACTACAACAAAGCCATTGAAAAAGATCCGAACTATTCGCCGGCTCACAAGGAAATTGCAGAGGTATATTTTAAAGCCGGCCTCTATAAAAAAGCAATCGCAGCCTACGAAAAGTATCTAACCATAGCAGATAAGGACGCCGACAGTGATTTCCGGTACGCTTCGTTCATCTTTATGAACAAAGATTATGAAGCCGCTCTGACTCTTCTGAACTCACTTACTGCCAAACAAACTGACAACTTTTTGCTATACCGCCTGATGGCCTATTCATATTATGAAACAGGACAGACAGACAAAGGCCTGGAAAATATGAACATTTTCTTCAGCAAAGCAAAGCCTGAAAATTATCTTTCCAGCGATTATGAATACCTCGCCAAACTATACAGCAAAAAAGGCGATCGTGAAAATGCTATCGCAAACTTTGAGAAGGCTCTTGCTATCAGCCAGGACAATTATGACTTATATATTGAATTAGGCAATCTGCATTTTCTGAATAAGGATTTTGACAAAGCCGCTGCTGCTTATGAAGGTAAACTGACAAAAACTCAGGGTAACCCCAATGATTACCTCAATTACGGTAAAATGCTTTACTATCAGGAAAATTTTGTAAAGGCCGACTCTGTTTTCTCCCTTTTATCTCAGCTTATCCCCCAGTTGCCACACGGTTATCTGTGGAAAGCCAAAGCGCTGGAACAAATGGACACAGATGCTGACATCGGGAAAGCACAGAGCGCATATGAGCGCTTCATAGAAACATCTTCCGGAGAACCTGAAAAATACAAACCGGATCTTATAAAGGCTTATTCTTACCTTGGAGCGCTATATAGCCAGAAAGACGAAGTAGAAAAATCTGCTTCTGCGTGGAAAAAAGTACAGGAGCTGGATCCGGCCAACGGCAATGCAAAAGAAGCTTTGAAAAACTATCGCTAATATCCTGAATTTTGAGATAAAGGATTTTTCTGGCAGCATTCCGGGAAAATCCTTTTTTTATTTCCACAAGCCTGTGTAATGGCATGTTTTTGGTTCATTTTTATAAAAAACGGAACACAAAATTTATTCTTTCGTTTTAATCCGTGTAGAACAACGATCCAATTTTAATCATTCATTTTATGTCTAAAAGAAGCATCTATAAAGCCATGGGCAGCCTTGCCTACGCAATCGCGGTAGCCGATGGCGCAATCCAGCCTGAAGAAAAGAATATCATAAAGAAAATGGTGCTGAATGAATTTGATCTGAGCGATATTGACAATGCCTGGATCAACAACATGTTTGAAGAGCTTGAAGAAAAAGCCATTAATGTTGAAGAAGCCTATCAGTATGCCATCGATACATTGGAAAGTAACCGTTTTGCCTTTGATTTTGATGAAGCTATGAAAAAGAAATGTCTGCGTTTTGTAGAACGCACGGCTGATTCCTTTGATGGTATAGACAGTGCCGAACGCAGCATTATCAGCAGATTAAAAAAGGATCTGACCCGCTTTTAAAAATAAAAAGGGTGGCACTTTCCTAAAAAGTGCCCCACTATCAGGTAAAGGGACACAGCCTCTTCACCATCCCGATCATTATTGTTGTTTAAAAAATCGTTTCAAAAATACCGGTAATCGCAAATACAACTATCAGTATAATGATAAGGGCAACAATAAGTAATGTGCGTATCAGTCCTGTCATGTCTTTTTGTCTTATGCTGCAAATAATTAATAGCTAAACTTTGAGGTTATTAATTTGTTTCGCTCTTGGGGAACAGCTGTATAAAATACTTCGCCCCCTTCAGAAATAAAAATTGTAAATTAGCTCTCTAACCAAGTTTAAGATCATTCAAATTGGACTTCTTACTACTCTCTTTCTTTTGCTATAAGAACTATAAGCTAGCTAAACATCTGGGAGAAAGACCCTGGAAATGGGCATTATTTACCCTGATTATATGCTTTTCTTTCTACATTACCGGTCTTAATATATACAATCAGGTATCAGGACTGAGTATGTTGTATCAGGACTTTCAGGCAAATCCGGTCGAAATGATTCAAAAGTATTTTACGGAAGTGATGATGGCCTCTTTTTTTGGATTAGGCAGCGGTTATCTCGGATATCTTCTTCTCAGAAGGATGCTGTTTAACCTTTATTCAGAGTAAAACATGGCATTTACTCTCCGATAAAGTTAACCATCACAGGGCTGTTATAATGAAGTCCGAGCAATTCGGAAGCATTGCCGGCATTTATGGCAATCTCGAGTTCTCCGTTGATATTAAAAACAGCCAGACAGTCTCCCGGATCCTGCTCGGAATAGGCCACACTGAGATTGCTCAGCTTTTCTCTTGAAAAAGACAGGGTAAATTTTCGGTTTTTGCCGATTTTCTCAAATGTGCTCTTATTTATATTGGTGATAAGGTTGCCGTAATGATCAACATGAATCACCTGTCCCATGATCTGATTATGTGTAAGACGCGGATGACGGTTAAACATCTTCCGGATTCCTTCGGCAGGCTGTCCTATTTCTGAAAGAGACCTGCCCTCACACAATTCAATAACAGCAGGAACCATAAGGGTTTTGGCAGGAAAAGTTCCGGACGATGAGTCTTGGGAATTCAACCGAACAACCATTTCCGGCTCCAGATCCGATATAAGCGAAAGTAAACCGTTGTCCATAGCCACGAAAAAATGTCCTTCGATTTTTGCAATAATAAATATATCTCCGCCCTGCATCTGGTCGTTGACAGAAACCAGATGAATAGTTCCCTCCGGAAATTCCCTGAAAACCGAATTTAAAACAAAAGCGGCATGAGGAAGATTAAATTGCTGTATTTTGTGGCTTATATCGACAATCTGTGACATAGGCAGATGCTTCATTATAGCTGCTTTAACAGAAGCAACATAATGGTCTGTATCACCAAAATCTGTCAACAGAGTTATCAGCCGCATGGTATAATTATAATCTTAATTAGTATATTTGGTATAAACAAAAATAAAACTTTTTAAGGGCACAAAAACAAAGATTCAACTAAAATTTAGGTTCAACGTTGGTAGAGAAAATAATAACATTAGAAAACATTTCCCTGGTAGATTTTTTAGGGGTGGAAAACAGACTGATTAAAGAAGTTTCAAGTGCATTTCCGAAAAGTAAGATTATTTCCCGGGGAAACGAAATAAAGATAATCGGAGAGCAGAAAGATATCAGCGCCATTAGTGATATACTTAATTCGCTTATTGTTCATTATCATAAATACGGCAAAATAAGTTCCGAAAAAATAGAGACGCTTCTGCAAAAAGAAAACTCTAGCCCCGAAGAACCGGTACATCTGGATGATGATGTTGTACTTTTTGGAGATAAAGGACTCGTTATCAAGCCAAGAACAGAAAATCAGCGCAAGCTTGTTCTTGCCGCCAGAGAAAATGACCTTGTCTTTGCCATCGGACCGGCCGGGACCGGAAAAACCTATATGGCTGTAGCGCTGGCTGTAAAAGCCCTGAAAAATAAGGAGGTCAAAAAAATAATCATTACAAGACCAGCCGTAGAAGCCGGAGAAAATCTGGGATTTCTGCCCGGCGATCTCAAGGAAAAGATCGACCCGTATCTAAGACCTATATATGATGCCCTGGACGATATGATCCCTGCTGAAAAATTAAAGTATTACTACGAAAACCGGATCCTTGAAGTAGCTCCGCTGGCCTATATGCGGGGAAGAACTCTCAGCAATGCGTTTATTCTTCTGGATGAGGCTCAGAATACGACCGTTATGCAAATGAAAATGTTTCTGACCAGAATGGGTAACAACTCCAAGATGATTGTAACCGGGGACAAGTCTCAGATTGATTTGCCTGGTCAGCAAAAATCAGGACTGATAGACGCCGTTGACCGCCTCAACAATATTGACGGTATAGGCATCGTTGAATTAAGTGCCAAAGATGTGATGAGACATAAACTGGTAGCCCGAATTATCAGCGCATACGATTAAGAGTTGTATCTCATATTCATTCAAAATGAGAAAGATTATTGTCTTTATTTTTTTTCAGTTAGTACTTTTTTATTCATACGCACAGAGTTATAAACGATGTTCTTCCAATGAATATGAGGAGTGGCTGAATCACCTCCATCCCGAAAGGGAACAAATGCATGAGCAGTATGAGATACAGCTAAACTCCATTATTACTGATAAAAAAAGCAAGGCACGCACTGCGGATGCTTCGGCAGAGCCAATATATCGTATTCCGGTTGTTGTTCATATTATCCACAATACTGCAAACAGTGCTGTTGGCGGAAGAAAAAATGTAAACATCCCGGATGCTCAGATCATATCTCAGATTAATGTTCTGAATCAGGATTTTCGCAGAATAGCCGGTACCCCCGGTTTCAATGATGATCCGGTGGGCTCAGATACAAGAATCGAATTTTGTCTTGCATCCCGTGATCCCGAAGGTAACCCGACCAATGGCATAGTACGCGTATACAATTCAAAGTCTACATGGTCCATCCATGAAGTTGCGCAGTTGTCCAAGCTCTCCCACTGGCCCAGTAATCAGTATCTGAATATCTGGGTGACTGACCTTCCAAGCGGCACATTGGGATTTGCACAGTTTCCAGAAGCTCCCGGAGTCGCCGGACTAAGCGGACCTTATTCGGAAGCAACAGACGGGGTTGTTATTGATTACGAATACTTCGGAAATCAGGGATATCTCATCCGGAATTATGAAATGGGCAGGACTACTACCCATGAAGTCGGCCACTGGCTGGGGCTTCGCCATATATGGGGCGACCGCTTTTGTGGTACTGACTATGTAGATGATACTCCTCTGGATGCTTCCGCCAACGAAACCGGCACCTGCCAGGATTCATCCGACTGCAACAAAGATGGCATATATACTATGGACATGAGTAATAACTACATGGATTATAGCTTTGATGCCTGCATGAATATTTTTACTCAGGGTCAGAAGATGCGGATGCGAGCGGTCATTGAAACTTCTCCCCGCCGCCGGGACCTTCTTAATTCACCTGGTTGCTGCGAAAGTCAGGAGCTTGCCGGATTACCTATGTATGAAGATTTTGAGACAGACGATTTCAACTGGACAATCTATGCACCAGGAGACTTTTCTTTTATACAAGCATCTTCCGGAGCTTCTGACAGTTTTCGAAGTCTGCAGGCCAAACCGGGTGAAGTTTTCAGCGGAGATATAAACACTAATTCCAACTATACTTTTCTGACCAGCAAAGCAATCTCATTTAAAGACATATACAAACCTGTCCTGAAGCTTGATCTGAAATATGAGCCGGTCAATGCATCCGATCAGATAACAGACAGTCTGGTCATTTCATATGAGATTAACTGCAATCGCTGGGAAACGCTAACATTGCTACAAGGCCAGGAACTCGCATCAAACTCCATATGGACAACCCTGCATATTCCTCTTGATGTTCTCAGCTTTAAAAACGTCGGCAAGCTTCGTCTGGAGCTATATTCCAAGGGAAAAGGCACCCTTCATATCGACAATATCGAGATTTATCCGACCTCAGAAACATTATCGTTCACTGCTTATCCCAATGCAGCAAAGGACTTTGTCAACCTGAAATTTATTTTTGAAGGATATAAGACCATTGAGTATTCCATGTATTCTGTCGTCGGCACCTTGATAAGACAGGAAACTTTTGGCAATAAGACCACATTTATTCATACGCTCCCGGTCAGCGGATTGCCGGAAGGCATTTATATAATAAAAGTCAGCGACGGTAACGAAACCAAAAAAGCAAAAATTATGGTAAGCCGCTAAATCCGGCGTATTTTTTTCAACTACAATTTAGTAAGCTATGGAATGGACAAAGTTATTCTTTGTCAAGTCACTTGTATGCCTGGCAACCGGCATCTTTTTGGGAAACTCTTTTGTCAGCTATCATCCCCCGTTTTACCTGCTACTGACAATCAACCTCTCCCTGTTTGCATGTATTCTGCTTTTTCATGTTTCATTTAAGAAGTCATTGCAAAGTCATTTGACGACTATAAAGTCTGCATTCATTTTTCTATTCCATATAAGCATTGGATTCACCTTGTACCAGATCAGTCAGCCTGCGTACAATCAATACCATTTTTCCCATTACAGGTTTAGCAGCTATCAGGCTGAACTTGCCAGACCTTTGACCAAGGGCAGCAACAGCCTGAAAGGTATTCTGGAAGTAAAAGCTATTAAAACAGCCGAAGGCTGGCAAAAAGCTGAGGGACGAATTATGGGATTTTTCACACCCGGGGACACCATAGCCGTCGGCACGCTGCTAATGCTGTCTGACTTGCCAAGAACTCCGGATCCGCCTTTAAATCCCTTTCAGTTCGATTACAGAGAATACCTTAAAACACAGGAAATTTATCATATTGCTTTCATACGTCAATATACGGCTATTGCCGCTGCTTCTCCCTATAGTCTCAATCTATTCAGAATCGCGGAATTATGTGTCAGTCATCTCAATCATATCCTGCAAAAATATCTGATCAACCGTGAGGCTTATGCGCTGGTACTGGGACTTTTGCTGGGTGATAAAAGCGAAATGGATCCCGAAATCAACCAGATGTATACTGTAACAGGGCTTGCCCACGTGCTGGCTGTCTCAGGATTTCATACAGCCTTAATCTATCAGCTGCTGGTCATAGTCTTCGGATTTCTGCCCAAAAACACTACCGGCAGAATCATTTTTACAGCGTCTGTAATAGTATTCTTATGGTTTTATGCGATTTGTACAGGCTTGTCCGCCTCCGTAATCCGTGCAGCGCTGATGCTCACGATTCTGGTCAGCACAAGACTGTTAAAACGTCGTCCGAATACTATCCATATTCTTTGCTTATCGGCTTTTCTGATTATACTTCACTCTCCTCCGGCTCTTTTTGATATTGGTCTGCAACTGAGCTTTGCAGCTGTAGCCGGAATTACCTGTGTCAATCAGCGGCTCAATGACAGCATTACCATAAAGCAGCCTGTTCTAAAAATACTATGGGAATGGACCTGTATATCGTTATCTGCCCAATTATTTACCTATCCTTTGCTGCTCTACTATTTTTATGATCTGCCCCTGTATTTTATTGCAGCAAACCTGATTTCTACCCTTCCGGTAGTGTTGCTTATTTATCTCAGCATTATACTGCTGACATTTTCATGGCTTCCCTGGATCGGCACGATCACGGGGATAGTAATTACCTGGCTGACTATCGGATTAAACAGCTCTGTAACATTTCTGGCGGAGCTTCCTTCTTTTACACAGGGATTATTTTTTCACCCTGCCCAGATTCTGATACTTTTTGTCCTTACCTCATTTTTTGCATCCGGCATTATCTTCAGACGAATCCGTCTGCTTCTGATATCCTATACATTGCTGATGGTATTTGTTCTGATCAGCTTTATACAATTTTATCAAAGCTCAGATCAGAAAATACTGGCTGTATTTCATATAAAAAATCATAGTTTCATAGCGTTCATTGACGGCTTTAATGCTACAGTAGTTTCTTCGCATACCAATGCTCCGGAAAGTAAAGAATATCAGTATTCAGTTGCCGCCTATCTGGGTTCAAAACATATCCGTTCGGTCAGTTTCAAGCCCCTGGATTCAGCTCAGCTTCTGCTTTTCTCTGATAAAAAAATTGCGCTGGTAACTCATGCAAATCATCTGTCTGAGCATGTAAAAGCTGACTATATAATTGCTACTCATATAAGCTCAAATGTGTCCGGTATACTATCCGCCTTTGACAACGCAAAATTAATTTTTGACGGTACCTGTAACAAAAAGATGATTAAAGATGTAAATTCATCTGTCCACTATACATGGGTAAAAGGAGCATATATTGAACACTTATAAAAACGCAATCAATATGGACATAGTCAGATACAGCACAAAAGAACAGATCGCCGTCATTACAATTAACCGTCCGGAAAAACGCAATGCGCTCAATCAGGAAGTCGTTCAGAAACTGAAAGAAGCATTTAGAATGGCTGCATCCGACCAGCAGGTCAAAGTGATTATTCTTAAAGGGGCCGGAAGTACTTTTTGCTCAGGGGCAGATCTGAAATACATCCAGGATTTGCAAAATTACAGCCATGAAGAAAATGTAAAAGATTCATCTGAGCTCATGGAATTGTTTAAGCAGATTTATACAACTCCCAAGCCGGTCATTGCTGAGGTTCACGGAGCTGCTCTCGCAGGTGGCTGCGGCCTTGTATCAGTTTGTGATTTTGCCTTCTGTACCACAGAGTCCCGTTTCGGATATACAGAAGTCCGTATTGGCTTCATTCCGGCAATCGTAATGGTTTTTCTGATTCGAAAAATCGGTGAAGCCAAAGCAAAAAGATTTTTATTGTCCGGAGAGATTTTTGATTGTGAAACCGCAAAAAAGGCTGGACTGATATATGACTATTTTGAAGAAGACGATGATCTCGAGGATTTTGTCATGGATTTTGGCAGAAATCTTTGTCAGCAAAACTCTTCTACCGCAATGGCTATGACCAAGGATCTGCTGATCAGAATACAGGACCAGCCTATGGATCAGGCCTTGCAGACAGCAATGGTTTACAATGCTGAGGCCCGTAAAACAAATGATTGTAAAAAAGGCATAGGTGCCTTCCTTAACAAAGAAAAGCCGGTCTGGTAAAATCAGCTACCGGCTTTTTTTACGGAATACTTCTCAGCTGATAGCAATTGTACAACCTTATCCCTGAAATCGCCCTGAATCTGAATTTCACCGTCCTTGACAGTCCCCCCCACTCCACACTTCGTTTTCAGAAATTTGCCGAGACTGTTCAGGTCTTCACCGGTACCGACAAATCCCCTGACGACAGTTACAATTTTGTTTCCTCCCTTCCGGTCCAGCCAGACTTTCAGATTCTGGTCTGCCGGAGCCAGCGTTTCCTGCTCCTCTTCCTGATGATAATTGTACTCAAAATCCTGATTGGTTGAGTATACAATGCCATCACGCTGCTTTTTATTTTTTGCCATATTTTAGTTCATTACCACACAGGTAATCGTTTCAAATATACCTGTATTTATCCAATATTTAATGTAATAAATACGGAGACTTTACACTTCAAAGTAATAAAAATATTCTTTTACCCATTACTGTTTTTAAAAATTCTTCTTCACTTAGTCCTGAAAATACATCAAACAAAAAAGGGAAAACATCAAGCTTTCCCTTTTTCCGGCTACGCACTAATCTGCAGCTAGCTTATAAAGTTTCTGTTAATCTTTCTGAAATCAATAAAGTTAGGAATATCCAGTTTCTTGGAAATCCGGAACGCTGCATTCAATTGTCCGACATGTGAATAGGCCTGAGGAAAATTGCCCCATTGACTACCACTCTTAGCTTCCACATCCTCACTCAGCAGTCCCAGATGATTCTGAAACTTAAGCAGTTTCTCAAATTCCTTTATTGCATCCTCCATTCTTCCTACACAGGCCAATGCCTCTATGTACCAGTAAGCACAAATCAAGAATGTAGTCTCCGGTTCTCCGAAATCATCTTTATGCTTGTACCGGTAAAATAACCCCTCCGGTGTTTTCAGCCCTTTCTCCAGCGCCTCCAGATGCCTCTTTGCCCTTTCCGAACCAGCTTCCAGATAGTTCATTGTTATAAGCTGCAGAGTAGATGCATCCAGATTACTGGTTCCGATTGCCTGAGTATATACTCCACGCTCTTCATCATAGCAGGCTTCAATCTTTTCGGCCGATTTCTTAATCAGATATTCGGCCTTTTCCATTATATTTTTATTATTGAAATACTTTCCAATCTTGTAGGCAGAAGACGCTCCTGCCCAATGAAATAAAAAGGTATAGCAATGCTGCTGTGCAATATTTCTGAATTCCCAAAGCCCGGCATCCGGTTCATCAAGCGTATCTTCTATTTTTTTAAGGGTATGATTAATCAGGCGTTCTGAATAATATTTTCCACCTTCGGCAAAGCGCACATCCACATATAGAGGCAGCAAGGCAACAAGCACCTGACCATATACATCATTCTGAATATGTGTATATGCATCATTGCCAACCCTGACCGGGGCATTTTTATTTTTATATCCTTTCAGAGGGACGATGATTTCTTCAAGCTTTTTCTTTCCCGTGATGGAGTATAAAGGCTGATATCGGTCTTCTTCATTAATGGTTATATTTTCGATAAAATGAAAATAACGTTCCAGCTCTTCAAAGTGGCCTACATTCTGAAAGGCATTCAGAATATAGTACGTATCCCGCAGCCAGCAATACCGGTAGTCCCAGTTTCTTCCACTGCCCGGAGCTTCGGGAAGGCTCGTAGTACCTGCAGCAATAATGGCTCCTGTATCTTCAAACTGATGAATTTTGAGGCACAGAGCAGAGCGTATTACCTGCTCCTGGTAAAAGCTGCCGATGCTGGTGCTTTTCACCCAGTTCTGCCAGTATTTCAATGTTTTCCTGTAAAAATCCTCCGCTGTTTCCTCCAGGGGCGCTTCCAAAGGAATACCATATGTAAGCACCAGATATTTAGGCTCATTGAGCACGAAACCCGTTTCATCAATAATGAAATTGAGAGGTATATTCGTTGTTAGACGAAGCTGCTGCTCCAGTCCCATGTAGCGTATATGACTGCTTCCCTGATATATTTCCGGAACAAGTTCTCCATACTGTCCGACCGGATGACAGCGCACTTTTACTCTCGGGGACCCGGCAACAGGCTCTATTTTACGTATAAGCATGGACGGCTTATAATAGCGCTCATATTGAAAAAACCGGGGTGCTATATCAATAACCCTGAAGGTTCCTTCTTCACTTTCGAACGTAGTGGAAAGGATATTGGTATTTTCGATATATTCCTGGCTGGATGTATACTTTTCTCCATTAGGAGTTATCGAAAACTCGCCACCTTTCTCATCGTCCATTAAACTTCCGAAAATAAAGCTGCTGTCAAATTGTGGCCAGCACAACCATACCACATTGGCGTTTGCATCTATATGAGCCATATATCCGCAGTTCCCGATTACTCCTAAATTATAAGTATGACGCATGTGAGAATGTGTTTTTTGCAATAAAAATAGAACCTAAAATGCCGCAATATCAGGGATTCCTGTATTCGCTGTTTGATATTCAGAACCCAAAAAAGAAAAAAATGTTAACTTGAGCAAAATTTCAACCTGCATAACACCTGTAAGTTTTTTACTTTTATGACACATAATCCGAATCCTGATATGCCGAGGCGGTCCAGACTTACGATATTACTATTTTTTTTAATGTATTTTTTTGTTGCCGTTGGCCAATGTCAGCCTGCAACCGGTTCACCTTCCTCAATAAAACAGAACAGCTTACAGGCAGACAATTATGAGCCCGGATGTTTTGTATTGAAACTAAATGCCAGGGGGGAAGAGTTATTTACTCCCCTTACCGCAGGCTCTTCTGTTTTTCAGGGACTGGATATCGAAGTTCTCCGGATCGAACCTTTTTTCAGAGGATTTATCAAAAGCCCGAGAAAAAACAGTAATACCCCAAACATCGCTTCTATTTACAAAATAACATATACTGGTCCCCTTTCTGTACATGAAATTGTAAGGAAACTGGACAACTCTTTCTACACCGATTATGCAGAGCCATACTACCTTGATGAAGTTCTTGTCATACCCGATGATCCTGCGGTACAGAACGGGAAGGACTTATTTTACCTGGAGCGGTATCAGGCCTTTGATGCCTGGGGAGAATCTCAGGGAGATACCAATATTGTGATCGGCATTATAGACACAGGAGTGAGATACAAGCACGAAGACTTAAAAGATAATCTGAAATACAATATTGCTGAAGCCCGCGGAATCCCGGGTGTAGATGATGACAATGACGGCTATATCGACAATATCAACGGCTGGGATTTCGGAGACAACGACAACGATCCCGATGCCAAAGGACATGAGCATGGCACCATAGTAGCCGGCATATCCTCTGCCACTACCAACAACGGTACCGGAACTGCCGGTACCGGCTATAAATGCAAATATATGCCCATCAAAGCTTCTGCCGACTCTTTGGGCGGATCAATTGGTTATGGTTATCACGCCCTGGTCTATGCCGCCTATCAAGGTTGCGGAGTGGTGAATCTCAGCTGGGGGCGGACCGGCAGCTTTTCCCGAATGGCACAGGATATCATTGATTATGTAGTTCTGGAATACAATGTAGTTGTAGTTGCTGCGGCAGGCAATTCAGGTAAAAACGAAGCCTTTTATCCGGCCTCATACAACAATGTGCTATCGGTAGCTTCCTGCGATACCATATTTTCGCCGGAACACAATCGTCATATTGATATAAAGCATACCACAGCAACCTATCATCATACGGTCGATCTTTGCGCACAGGGCAGAGCTGTATACAGCACTTCCAACAATGGCTCCTATTCCAGGACCTCCGGTTCATCCAATGCAGCTCCGCAGGTAGCCGGGGCTGCCGGACTTGTCCGCGCAAAGTTTCCGAACCTGTCAGCCCTTCAGGTTATGGAACGCTTACGCGTAACCGGAGATGTTATTGATACATTTCCGGAAAACAGCGCTTACAAAGAAAAAATCGGACGCCGGCTGAATATGTACAAAGCGCTTACTGCACAGAATATTCCCTCTGTCCGTATTACAACCTCCTCCCTCAGCAATGAGCATGGAAATTTTGTCTATTCCGGCGATACGGTAAAGCTTTTTATCAGTGTAACCAATTACCTTGCTCCTACTTCACCGGCGTGCAAAGCCACTCTTTCCTCCGAATCTCCCTATGTTGAAATACTTCAGGACTCCTATTCCCCCGGTTCCATCCCTACTATGGGGAAAAAAAACAATCATGATAATCCATTTCTGCTGGTTCTGAAATCGAATCCGGGCACGGATCTTCCTCTTACGTTCAGAATACAATTTGAGGATAATGATTATTATGACTATCAATACATCGAGCATACGTTAAACCCTTCGTGGATTACCGTAAGAACCGAAGCAACCGGGGTAACAGTAAGCAGCACAGGCCGAATAGGCTATGTTGATAATAATTCCTCAATAGGAGATGGTTTCAGCTTCAATGATACCCCCCTCCTGTATGAAGCCGGGCTGGTGCTTGCCATCAATGATTCCACTGTATCAGATTGCGTAAGAGAGTTCGATTTTATAATAAAGCAGGATTTTAGGACCTTAAACAGCATTCAGTATATACACTCTTCTGTAGCGGACCTCCAGACGCAAAGCCGTTTTTCCGATCAGAACGCGAAGAATCCTATCGGAATCGACATTGTTCAGAACAGCTACAGCTGGCTGACAGAAGATAAGTCCACGTTTCATATTATTGAATACAATCTGACAAATACCGGCGAACAAACAATTGATACACTGTATGCGGGCATATTTGCAGACTGGGATATTAATGAGTCCGATCAAAACATGGCAAACTGGGCAGACCGGTACAAGCTCGGATATGTCTACGATCCCAAGCCCGACGGCTTATATGCAGGGATCAGTCTCCTGACTAATGAAGCACCTGCCTATTTTGCTATGGATCACCGTCGCCGCCTGCCTGGCAATATCAATCCCAATGACGGATTTACTCCCCGGGAGAAATTTCTCTGCATGAAAAACGGTGTGTCCAAAACTACCGCCGGCGGTCATCCGGACAGTTCCGATGTTTCTCACCTGACCGGAGCTATAATCCATGGTCTTCGTCCGGGAGAAACAAGGAAGCTGGCATTTGCCTTTCATGGAAGCTCCTCACTGGAAGACCTTCTGAAAAGTGCAGAAAAGGCTGTTATCCAATACAGATCATTTAATACAGGACCGACTCCCCAAACAGAGAACTATCATTTTTGCCTGGGCGATACGGTTGAGCTGACCATTCGACCCGGAAACGGAAAAAGGTTTTCGTTCCGGCATGAACATTACTCAAGCTCTGACAGTATTTTACATTTAAAAAATGTATATGATCCGAAAACTATATTTATCACTAATACTGACAGTCTTTTTGAAAGTGATACAGCTGTAGCCTCGATCTTTTTCCATGAAAAACCCGTACCGGATTTTACGGTGCTGCCTGATGTTTTAAATCTGAAAAATCAGTCCTTTGCCGAAATAACTTCGGATAATGCTCCATCTTTGATCCATAAATGGGAAATAGACGATAGCGTCCACGATAATACCGGTACATTTATTCATCATTTTTATGAGCCGGACACAGTAGTTATAAAATTAACTCTTACCAGCGAATACGGGTGCAGTCAAAGCAAATCCATACTCTACCCTGTCATATATGAAATCTTAACTTCAACACCGAATGTATCCGGTGGGAATTTCAGCGTATTTCCTGTGCCTGCCGGTGAATACATCCATCTGGATTTTGGAGCAGATTATAAAGAAAAAAATATCCGTATCTTATCAGCAACCGGCACTGAAGTAAGAGCCGTGACCGGACAGTTCAAATCAAAAGAAATCAATATTCAATCCTTGCCTTCCGGTACATATCTGATAATTGTAACTACCGGAGCAGCTCAGTACAGCAGGACCTTCATCAAGCAATAATTAGAACTCCGTCAATGTTTACTATTTTCCTGATATGAATACAGAAACCAAAGCAGCCATAATAACTGTCGGTGATGAAATTTTATATGGACATATTACAGATACCAATTCTGCTTATATAGCTAATCTGCTTTCCGAACAAGGCTTTTCTGTAACCCAAATCATATCTGTCGGTGATCAGACGGAATCTATTCTGGAAGCATTGAATATCGTCAAAAACAGCGTTTCTGTGGTAATAATCACGGGAGGAATAGGCCCGACCAATGATGATAAAACCAAAAATGCGCTGGAGATATTTTACAATCGTCCTATAAAGCTCTTTCCTGAGGCGCTCGAACAGGTAAAACTATTTTTTGAAAAGCGCGGAAAACCGCTTACTGAGCTTAATTACCGCCAGGCATGGTTGCCGGAAAACTGCACGTATATACCCAATCACTATGGTACTGCTCCCGGTATGTGGTTTGAAGAAAATAATCAGGTATTTGTCAGCCTGCCCGGTGTCCCTTACGAAATGAAGCTTCTGATGCAGGAGCAGATTATTCCGCGGCTAAAGAACAGGTTCTATACCCGTATCATCACTCATCAGCTCATTAAAACGACCGGAATAGGCGAATCTATTCTGGCGGAGAAAATCGCCGTGTGGGAGCAAGACCTTCCACCCTCTGTTCAGCTGGCATACCTCCCTTCGGTAGGAGAAGTCACTCTTCGGCTATCCATAAGTGGTACGGATGAAGACAAAAACCGGGTGGAGCTGGCAAATCAGGTTAGTCGACTCCGCCCGCTGATCAGCAAATACATATATGCCTACAACGATGTAAGCCTTCCCGAAGCTGTAGGCCAGCTGCTACTCCAGAATCATCTGACAATATCAACGGCTGAAAGCTGTACCGGCGGCGCTATTGCTGCTGCTCTCACCTCTGTTGCCGGCAGCTCTGCTTATTTATGGGGCAGCGTAGTTGCATACCAGAATGGAGTAAAAATAAGCATGCTTGATGTGCAAGCGTCTACGCTATCTGAATACGGGGCTGTGAGTGAACAAACCGTCATTGAAATGGCTCAGGGAGTACGCCAGCGACTTGGCACCAGCATAGGCCTGAGCTCCAGTGGCATTGCCGGGCCCGGTGGAGGTTCGCCGGAAAAACCAGTAGGTACGGTATGGATTGCCTGTGCCGATGCAACCGGGGTAGTAACAAAAAAATTAAATCTGATCGGAACAAGAGAGTCAAATATACAACAGACTGTAGCAGCCATATTTGGGCTTTTAATACAAAGATTAACACAAAACAGTTGAACAAAATGACAAAAAACTTAATTTTGCAACAGTGAGACCTTCATAAAATTCAATTAATATGGCTCTAGTAGAGATGGTTATGCCCAAAATGGGTGAAAGTGTAATGGAAGGAACAATCCTCAACTGGTTAAAGAATGTTGGCGATAAGATTGAACAGGATGAATCAGTGCTGGAAGTTGCAACCGACAAGGTTGACACAGAGGTACCTGCTATTCAGGGCGGAATTATAAAAGAGATTCTCGCGAAGAAAGGAGATGTTGTACAGGTAGGCAGACCTATAGCCATTATCGAAACCGAGCAGGATGCTCAAAGTGCACCTGATGAAAAAAAGGATTCCGGAATTTCTGAAGAAGTAAAAAAAGCGCCTGATAAGAATGAATCGTTTCAGTCCGTTAAAGATGCAGGGAGTCATCAGGCATCAGACAAGCCCAAGCACTCCGGTTCCGGCAGATTTTATTCACCTCTCGTGCTAAACATTGCGCAAACCGAGAATATTTCCCGCAGTGAGCTGGACCGGATCGAAGGCTCCGGCAAGGATAACCGGGTTACCAAAAACGATATTCTTCAATATGTAGCGGATCGTTCCGCATCAAAACCTGACGATGTTTCGGTCAAGCCTGCCAGATCCGCAAACGGCAATGTCGAAATCATTGAGATGGACCGGATGCGTAAAATGATTGCGGAACGCATGGTTGAAAGCAAGCGCATCTCTCCCCATGTCACCTCATTTGTCGAGGCTGATGTAACCAATATTGTACACTGGAGAAACAAATGGAAAAATCAGCTGATGGAAAAGGAAAATCTGGCGCTGACCTATACGCCTATTTTCATCGAAGCGGTTATTAAAAGCCTGAAAGATTATCCTTTTGTAAATATCAGCGTAGACGGTGACAAAATTATTCTGAAAAAAGATATAAATATCGGGATAGCTGTTGCGCTGCCCAATAATAATCTGATTGTTCCCGTTATTAAAAATGCGGACCGGTTAAACCTGCTGGGCCTTACCCGACAGGTCAATGATCTGGCAAAAAGAGCCCGTGCCAACAAATTAACGCCTGATGACCTGTCCGGTGGAACATATACAGTATCCAACGTCGGATCATTTGGCAATGTAATGGGCACACCGATTATTGTACAGCCACAGGCTGCTATTCTGGCCCTTGGTGCCGTTCAGAAAAAGCCTGCGGTTATTGAGACTCCGCAAGGCGATACCCTTGGCATCAGACATATGATGTTCTTATCACATTCATATGATCACAGAGTAATCGATGGTGCATTGGGCGGAATGTTTGTCCGGAAAGTAGCTGACTATCTGGAAAACTTTGACGTTAGCCGGAAACCGTTTTAAAAAATACAATCAATATTACGCACTACTGAATGACGATTAAAAGCCTTGCCATTATCATTGCTTTGTGCTCAGGATCACTATATCTGTCAGCTCAGGATCAGCTAATTATTAAAGACACTCAAAAATCCCGGATCAGAGTTTTCAAGCCGGGAAATAATTTCCTGTTCATTGCCTCCGGTGATTCGGTATTTCACCGGGGCAAGATCGAAAAAATTGAATCTTCCTCAGTAACATTGCTGTTGGTTGATGAAGAAGAACCTGAAACGGTGTCCATCCCCCTAAGAGATTTACAGGTTATTCGTAAAGCATCAAAGGCTCAGTACGTGTCTTATGCCCTGGGCGCTCTTTTTATGATCAACGGAGCCTATTTTATACTGGAAGGGCCCAATGTAGGAGCAAGTCACTGGACCGGACGCGGACTTGGTGTTGTCAGTTTTGTACTTGGCCTGATGCCATTTATGCGTACACCAAAAACCTATGACATCGGAGAGCGATATATTATTGAAACAAAGATACTTGACAACATATTAACCGACCCGGATCAGTAAATTCAGCCCCTGCTCCGGCAATTTATACATCCGGCTCGGGATTTTTTTTATTTCACAATTTTTTAAAAGTAGTTTTTCCATAAAAATCCAATCGAATCCCTAACTTTGTCCGATCATATTACTTATCTATATACTTAAAGGAAAGTTTAAATTTTATTGAGGTTAAAAGACGAAACATGGGAAAAGTTTTGATCATAGGAGCGGGCGGCGTTGGCACCGTGGTAGCCCACAAGGTGGCTGCTCATCCTGAAGTCTTTTCTGACATTATGCTTGCCAGCAGAACCAAGTCAAAATGTGACGCAATCGCAAAGGCCGTGGGTGGAGACAGAATAAAAACTGCGGCTGTCGATGCGGAAAATGTTCCGGAACTGGTAAAATTAATCCGATCCTTCGGACCGGAGCTGGTGATCAATGTAGCCTTACCTTATCAGGACCTTACGATCATGGATGCCTGCCTTGAAACAGGTGTGCACTATCTTGATACTGCCAACTACGAGCCAAAAGAGGAAGCCAAGTTTGAATACAAATGGCAATGGGCCTATCAGGAGAAATTCGAAAAAGCCGGTCTGACCGCTATTCTTGGTTGCGGATTTGACCCTGGCGTAACGAATATCTTCACTGCTTATGCAGCGAAACATCACTTCGATGAAATTCATTATCTGGATATTGTTGATTGTAACGCCGGCGATCACGGCAAAGCTTTCGCAACCAACTTCAATCCGGAAATCAATATCCGTGAGGTAACCCAAAAAGGGAAATACTGGGAAAACGGTAAATGGGTTGAAACCCAGCCTCATGAAATCCATAAGCCTCTGAATTATCCGGAGATAGGCCCCAAAGAATCCTACCTTATCTATCATGAGGAACTGGAATCACTGGTAAAGAACTTTCCTACCCTGAAAAGAGCACGATTCTGGATGACATTTGGTCAGGAATATTTAACTCACCTGAGGGTAATTCAAAACATCGGGATGGCTGGCATAGAGCCTATCAATTACGAGGGAGTTGAAATAGTTCCTATCCAGTTCCTGAAGGCTGTATTGCCCAACCCGGGAGATCTTGGGGAAAACTATAAGGGAAAAACCTCTATAGGTTGCCGGATACGCGGCATAAAGGATGGTAAAGAAAAAACCTATTACATATATAACAACTGCGATCACGAAGAAGCTTACAGAGAAACCGGCACACAGGCTGTAAGCTATACAACCGGAGTTCCGGCAATGGTCGGAGCCATGATGTTTATGAAGGGATTATGGAAGAAACCGGGAGTTATCAACGTAGAAGAGTTTGATCCGGATCCGTTCCTTGAGCAGCTCGCCAAGGATGGTTTACCATGGCACGAAATCCATGGCGGCGACCTTGAGTTGTAAAATTTCACTATAGAAAGCGAGCAAATAGCTCGCTTTTACTTTTAAAAGCTAACATACCAGTATTTCCCGCTATATTATATTATTTCATGCATACCGATTTCAATAAAGTACCATCTCCCTGCTATCTTCTTGATGAAACATTGCTGAGAAAAAATCTTGAGCTGATCAAGCACGTCAGAAACGAGGCCGGCGTAGAAATAATTCTGGCATTCAAAGGTTTTGCCATGTGGAGCGCATTTCCTGTTGTCAGAGAATATATTACCAGCGCAGCAGCAAGTTCTGCCAGCGAAGCTCGTCTTGCTTATGAGGAAATGCATAGTGAAGCGCATACTTATTCCCCCGGTTTCTCAGACAGAGATTTTCATGAAATAATCCGGTACAGTTCGCATATTACGTTCAACTCGCTAAGCCAGTTCAGTCATTTTCTGCCTCAGATAAAGGCCTCCGGGAAAAAAATATCCATTGGCTTACGGGTCAATCCGGAATATTCTGAAGTCGAAACAACGTTGTACAATCCCTGCGCCCCCGGTTCCCGGCTGGGTATTACAGTAGAACAATTGCCCCCGGTTCTACCGGAAGAAATTGAAGGCATACATTTTCATGCATTATGCGAATCTTCTTCATATGATCTTGAAAAAACACTGCAAGCCTTTGAAAAACGCTTTGCTCCCTATCTTTCACAGGTAAAATGGGTGAATATGGGCGGCGGACATCTTATGACACGGGAAGGCTACGATACCGGTCATCTGATCAGGCTATTGAAAAGCTTCAGACAAAAATACAATGTTCAGGTCATTCTGGAACCGGGAAGCGCGTTTGCCTGGAGAACCGGCTGGCTGGTGAGCTCAGTTCTGGATATAGTAGAACGCAAAGGGATTAAAACAGCAATCCTCGATGTTTCTTTCACAGCGCATATGCCCGACTGCCTTGAAATGCCCTATAAGCCCCGAATCCTCGGAGCTACCGACGAAGTTGCGGGCAAGCCAACCTACCGTATGGGAGGAAACAGCTGTCTTTCCGGCGACTATATGGGGGACTGGAGCTTTGATAAGGAATTAAAAATCGGTGACAGAGTCATTTTCGATGATATGATTCATTATACCATGGTGAAAACAACCACCTTCAATGGTGTAGCACATCCTTACATCGGTATTATGGATAGCAGCAATCAGTTCAGGCTTGTGAAAGAGTTTGGATATGACGATTATAAAAACCGGCTTTCCTAAGTCAACTTTTAACAGGAAACCTGATAGTATTTCGTATCAGGTTTTTTTTATTCCTGTCCGCTAATCACAACAAACAGTACAACAGCTCCTTAAATTGTTTTAACGGATAATTACGCGAATTACTTCGATGAAAAACAACCAGAATAAATAAACAGGCGTATAAAACAGTCTAGGAGCCTTTTCCCCGGACAACATAAAAACCGGACTATTTATATTGGGCATTTAAAACTTTTAAAAGCTGTGTGGGATAGCAAGATCATACAAAAATCACTTTTTATTTTTTCGATACTTCTTGTATTCGGGAAATCCGATGCATTTGCTCAATTTGGTACCCCTGACTGCGGAGAAGCTTCCATAATATGTAATACCAACCAGACTATCCGGGAAGTTATTCCGACAAATTATGACAGAGGCGAAAATATTATCAGATCACTAGGCACATGCATCAATAAACACGAATTTGTTCCTTTCTGGTATAAGTTTACAGCAGCCAGCAGTGGTTCCTTCGAGATGCAGATTACTCCCTTTGGAGGAACATATGACAACGATTGGGATTTCGTACTTTTTGAAAGTAATAATGGCTGTAATCTGAATGCTTCGAATGTCGTTGCCTGTAATTTTAGTCCGGATTGTACACCCACCGGAATTTCCTCGGTAAATGCATCAAACTGGACTCCTCAATGCGATAATATTAACCCTTGGGTCCCGGCAATACAGCTTGACTCAGGAAAAACCTATATACTTTTTATTGATGGCTTTGAAGTAAACCCCGCCGGCTTCACTTTGGAATTCAATATGAATAATCTGCCTGATGCCGCAACCTTTTTAGACGTAAAAGCTGATTTCAGTGCAGACCGGAACACAATATGCGCAGGAGAAACCATCAGCTTTACGAATCATTCCTCGTTTCCATCCGGCTCATCATTTAGCTGGAGTTTTGGAGATGGCACCACGGCTTCGACTCAACATACCTCTCATACTTTTGATGCACCCGGCACATACGATGTAATTCTTAACGTATACAATTCTTCATGTGGAGATGCCGATACCATGCTTCAGATTGAGGTAGTTGAAAGACCAATCCCCGACTTCAGCTTTACCGGTTTGTGTATAGGAGATACCATAGAGTTTACCGGCAACTCATCAGGCAATCCCGATTCATATAGCTGGAACTTCGGAACCAATGCTTCACCTTCCACCGCAACCGGAGCCGGACCTCACAAAGTAGTATTTTCTTCATCTGGCCCACAATCGGTTACGTTTTCCGTGGACAATCTGATTTGTTCTGTAGACACCACTAAAACAGTTACTATAAATCCTTTGCCTGTTATAAATAGTACAGCAACACCTCCCACTGTTTGTGAGGGTGAAAGCACAGTGCTTTCTGTATCAGGTACTGACTCCTATCAGTGGTATGACCTGACTACAGGTCAGTTACTTGGCACTATTTCCGATATTACTATTACTTCGGGATCATCTACCCGTTATGTTGTAATCGCTGAAGATGCCTCCGGCTGTACAAACAGCGATACCATTGACATTACAGTCAACCCTGTTCCTACCGCTTCTGTTTCTGCTGATAAGGATACAGTCTGTGCAGGCGAAGGTATTACCATTTCAGTAGCGTTCAATGCGCCTTTTGTGCCAGCTGCTGCCAATGCCTATTCTTTTGATAACGGCAGCACCTTCGGTAGTTCTAATACATGGACGATTCCTGCGGTAAACAGTGATACAATCGTCAGCATCGTAGTACGGGATGAAAACGGATGTACTTCCGATACCATCGACTGGGAAATCAGCGTAAGACCGGAGCTGATTCCTGCTTTTTCTGTAAGCAACGCATGCCTTGGCAGCCCGATTACCGTGACTAATATGTCTTCCGGAAATCCAACAAGCTTCTCATGGGCTTTTGCTCCTGATGCGGATGTTCCTACTGCCAGCACAGAAGGACCACACAATATCCTTTTTGCTACGGCAGGAACAAAAACTATATCACTGACCATCAGCAATGTGCATTGTGGTCCTGAAACTCAGACTTCTACTATCGAAATTGAGCCATTGCTTCCGGTTACTGCTACAGCGACCGACAATACAATCTGTGAAGGTGAATCTGTCACTATCTCCGCTTCCGGAGCTGACTCCTATCAGTGGATCAACCTTACAACAGGACAGATCATTGGAAGCAGCGCCACAATCAATGTAACGCCAAATACTTCTACACGCTTTGTTCTGACAGGCTCTGATGCAGCCGGCTGCTCAAACAGCGATACCATTGACATTACAGTCAATCCCATTCCTACAGCTTCTGTTTCTGCGGATAAGGATACAATCTGCACCGGGGACGATATCACTATATCAGTAGCGTTCAATGCGCCTTTTGTGCCAGCTGCTGCCAATGCCTATTCTTTTGATAACGGCAGCACCTTCGGTAATTCGAACTCATGGACAATTCCTGCGGTAAACAGTGATACAATCGTCAGCATCGCAGTACGGGATGAAAACGGATGTACTTCCGATACCATCGACTGGGAAATCAGCGTAAGACCGGAGCTGATTCCTGCTTTTTCTGTAAGCAACGCATGCCTTGGCAGCCCGATTACCGTGACTAATATGTCTTCCGGAAATCCAACAAGCTTCTCATGGGCTTTTGCTCCTGATGCGGATGTTCCTACTGCCAGCACAGAAGGACCACACAATATCCTTTTTGCTACGGCAGGAACAAAAACTATATCACTGACCATCAGCAATGCACATTGCGGACCGGAAACACATACATCCAGCATAGAAATTGAGCCACTATTGCCGGTTACTGCTACAGCGACCGACAATACAATCTGTGAAGGTGAATCTGTCACTATCTCCGCTTCCGGAGCTGACTCCTATCAGTGGATCAATCTTACCACAGGACAAATTATCGGAACAGGCACTGCAATCAATGTAACGCCAAATACTTCTACACGCTTTGTTCTGACAGGCTCTGATGCAGCCGGATGCTCCAACAGCGATACCATTGACATTACAGTCAACCCTGTTCCTACCGCTTCTGTTTCTGCTGATAAGGATACAGTCTGTGCAGGCGAAGGTATTACTATTTCAGTAGCGTTCAATGCGCCTTTTGTACCAGCTGCTGCCAATGCCTATTCATTTGATAACGGAGCAACATTCGGAAATTCTAATACATGGACAATTCCTGCGGTAAACAGCGATACAATCGTCAGCATCGTAGTACGGGATGAAAACGGATGTACTTCCGATACCATCGACTGGGAAATCAGCGTAAGACCGGCGCTGATTCCTGCTTTTTCTGTAAGCAACGCATGCCTTGGCAGCCCGATTACCGTGACTAATACTTCCACAGGAAATCCGACAGGCTTCTCATGGGCTTTTGCTCCCGATGCCGATATTCCGGCTGCTACCACAGAAGGACCGCATAACATCCTGTTTACGACTGCCGGAACAAAAACTATATCACTGACCATCAGCAATGCACATTGCGGACCGAAAACACATACATCCAGCATAGAAATTGAGCCGCTATTGCCGGTTACTGCTACAGCGACCGACAATACAATCTGTGAAGGTGAATCTGTCACTATCTCCGCTTCCGGCGCTGACTCCTATCAGTGGATCAACCTTACGACAGGACAGATCATTGGAAGCAGCGCCACAATCAATGTAACGCCAAATACTTCTACACGCTTTGTTCTGACAGGATCTGATGCATCCGGCTGCTCAAACAGCGATACCATTGACATTACAGTCAACCCCATTCCTACCGCTTCTGTTTCTGCGAATAAGGATACAATCTGCACCGGGGACGATATCACTATATCTGTAGCATTCAATGTACCTTTTGTGCCAGCTGCTGCCAATGCCTATTCTTTTGATAACGGCAGCACCTTCGGTAATTCTAATACATGGACAATTCCGGCAGTAAACAGCGATACAACCGTCAGCATCGTGGTACGGGATGAAAACGGATGTACTTCCAATGTCATTAATTGGGAGATCAACATAAGACCGGTGTTGATTCCGGATTTCTCTGTAAGCAATGCCTGTCTGGGAAGCCCGATTACCGTGACTAATACTTCCACAGGAAATCCGACCAGCTTCTTATGGAACTTTGCTCCCGATGCGGATGTTCCTACTGCCACCACAGAAGGACCGCATAACATCCTGTTTGCTACAGCGGGGACAAAAAACATTACGCTGACTATTGATGACGCACACTGCGGCCCTAAAACTCTTGCGCAAAATATAGAGATCTCAGAGTTACTGCCTGTAAATGCGACTGCTTCAAGTAATGCTGTTTGTCTGGGTGAAACAGTCACACTTTCCTCAAATAGCCTGAACTCCTATCTGTGGACCAATCTTACTACAGGGCAAACTATCGGAAACAGCGCCACTATCAATGTAACACCCAATGCCTCTACCCGGTACGTTCTGACAGGTTCTGATGCCTTTGGCTGCTCTAACAGCGATACCATTGACATTACAGTCAATCCCATTCCTACCGCTTCTGTTTCTGCGAATAAGGATACAATCTGCACCGGGGACGATATCACTATATCAGTAGCGTTCAATGCGCCTTTTATACCGGCTGCTGCCAATGCCTATTCATTTGATAACGGAGCAACATTCGGTAATTCTAATACCTGGACGATTCCTGCGATAAACAGTGATACAATCGTCAGCATTGTAGTACGGGATGAAAACGGATGTACTTCGGATACCATTGATTGGGAGATCAGCGTAAGACCGGTGTTGATTCCGGATTTCTCTGTAAGCAATGCCTGTCTGGGAAGCCCGATCACCGTAACCAGTACGTCTTCCGGAAATCCGACAAGCTTCTCATGGACTTTTGCTCCGGACGCGGATGTTCCTACTGCTGTCACTGAAGGACCGCATAACATCCTGTTTGCTACAGCGGGGACAAAAACTATTACGCTGACTATTGATGATGCACACTGCGGTCCAAAAATTCTTTCGCAGAATATTGAAATATCTGAACTGCTACCCGTAAATGCGATAGCTTCAAGTAACACAGTTTGTCTGGGTGAAACAGTCACGCTTTCCTCAAATAGCCTGAACTCCTATCTGTGGACCAATCTTACTACAGGGCAAACCATCGGAAACAGCGCCACTATCAATATAACACCCAATGCCTCTACCCGGTACGTTCTGACAGGTTCTGATGCCTTTGGCTGCTCTAACAGCGATACCATTGACATTACAGTCAATTCCATTCCTACCGCTTCTGTATCTGCGAATAAGGATACGCTATGTGCAGGCGAAAGTATTACCATTTCAGTAGCTTTTGATACTCCTTTTATACCAGCTGCCAATGCCTATTCTTTTGATAACGGCAGCACCTTCGGTAATTCGAACTCATGGACGATTCCGATAGTAAACAGCGATACGACCGTCAGCATTGTAGTACGGGATGAAAACGGATGTACTTCAGATACCATTGATTGGGAGATCAGCGTAAGACCGGCGCTGGTGCCGGATTTCTCTGTAAGCAATGCCTGCCTGGGAAGCCCGATCACCGTAACCAGTACGTCTTCCGGAAATCCGACAAGCTTCTCATGGACTTTTGCTCCCGATGCGGATATCCCGGCTGCCACCACAGAAGGGCCACATAACATCCTGTTTGCTACGGCAGGGACAAAAACCATATCCCTGACCATCAGCAATGCGCATTGTGGTCCCGTAACAATGACCTCTGTTGTGGAAATATCATCAGGAAATATAGTCACTGTCACTGCCGACAATAATACGGTTTGCGAAGGTGAATCTGTAACATTGACATCCGCCGGAGCTGATAATTATATCTGGTATACCAGCCCGGACATGACAGAAATCGGCACCGGCTCAGAATTAATTACCAATCCGGATGCGGCAACCACCTATGCGGTTGTTGGCAGCAGCAACGGGTGTACTGACACTACAACTATTGCTATCGCTGTACTTCCCAGGCCATCCGTAGAGCCCATAGCTCCGGTTACTGTTTGTTATGGAGAGTCTGCTACCTTAACAGTTACCATGACTCCCGGCAGTGTAGCTGCACCTTCCAATGGATTTTCATTCGATGGTGGCAATAGCTGGAATACTCTGCCGACCCATACAGTGTCAAATATTACCCAGTCCACCGTCCTGTCTGTACTGGTCAGAGATATTAACGGATGCATATCCGACACTATTCAGGCGGAAATACTACTGAAAACACTGACTGCAACAATAACAGTGGATCAGAATGTGCTATGTTATGACAGCGATGAGGGAATTGTTTCTGTAAGCAATCCGGGCGGCGGTGCAGCTCCCTATATGTATTCCATTAACGGCGGCTTCTATTCCTTTAACCCGACATTCAGCAATCTGATTGCCGGAACGCACACGATTGAGCTGCGTGATGCACTGATGTGCAGAACCAGTTTTCAGGTCACAGTGGGTCAGCCCGATTCGCTGGCACTGGCAATTGATTCAAGTCATTCCGTATTATGCTACGGACAGGACAATGGATATGTAATGCTGGAAGCCAGTGGAGGGGTTGCACCATATTCGTACAGCATTATCGGTAATATACCGCAGGCTTCGCCTGAATTTTCAAACCTCAGTCCCGGCAACTATCTCTTTCAGGTAGTAGATGCCAATGATTGTTATCATATTATCAGTACTGTAATCACTGAACCTGATACGCTTATTTCAGCGCTTAATCAGGTTACTCAGGTTTCCTGCTTCGGCGGCTCAGATGGCAGCATTTCGGCCATAGCTATAGGCGGAGTATCTCCCTATTCTTATTCCACAGATGGTATAGATTATATCAGTGAAAGCACATTGAGCGGAGTGCCTGCAGGCAATCATACCGTCTATGTCCGTGATCAGAACGGCTGTATCAGTACATTTGAAGCATCCGTTTCCTCTCCGGAGGCGTTGCAATATACTATTGAAGTTCTTGATACACCAAGCTGTTTTGTCCCGACAGGCTCTTTCCGCATTAGCAGCGTCAGTGGAGGCACGCCTTCGTATCTTTTCTCTATAGATGGCGGCCCTCAAATCACTCTTGCCTATTTTCCTGATATTGCAATGGGCAGTCATACCATCGAGATCGAAGATGCCAATGGCTGTATCACCGAAATCGATTATTTTCTGGCCGGTTCCGATGAGCTTGCGCAGGCAGACACCGCTACCTCTCCGGCTACCTGCTTCGGCGACTCCGACGGTACTGCCCGATTGCTGAATGTGCGCGGTGGAGCCGGCCCATATGAGTTCAGTATAAATAATCCGGTCAGCTATCAGTCCTCTCCGGTCTTCGAAGATCTTGCTGCCGGCCTGTATACGATTTATATAAGAACAGCTGAATCATGTGTCAGCCAGTATACTGTCGAAGTACAGCAACCTGATCCGATTCTGTCTTCCCTCGCAAACTGGAGTGATTCCATTTGTTATGGCTCACAGTCCGGTTATATTACATTAACCACCGCCGGCGGTACTCCTGCTTATGAGTATCAGCTCGACGGAATGCCGTCCGGCTCTTCCGGCTACTTTGATAATCTTGAGTCCGGCATGCATGTAATCGAGGTTCGTGACAGCCGGGGCTGTACCGGAAGCAATGTCGCATTTACCATCAGCGAAAGAGACGCAATTGCTGCAGATATTATCGAATTGCTTCCTGATACCTGTAACAGGAGCATTGGTGTTGCCCTGGTCAACGATATTTCCGGCGGAAAAGCTCCGTACCGTTTCAGCTCAGACGGTGGCAACACATTTCAGGATGACTATACGCTTACGAATCTGAGCGCCGGCATTATGAATATTATTGTGCAGGACCACGCGGGATGTCAGGCGCTTGTTCCTCTCAAAATCCGACAGGTTGGTGGTATTGATCTTGATGAGCTGGTAATTAATGTAAAGCACATTGAGTGTAACGGAGTAAATATCGGTGAAATCGCTCTGAGCAACATCGTTGGAGAGCATGGTCCGTACAGCTTTGCAATCAATAACGAACCACCCAGAAATAATCCGATTTTCACCAGACTGCGCGCAGGAAACCATACAATAACGATTACAGGACAAAACGGCTGCTCCATGTATTTGCGTGATATAGTCATCACTCAGCCTATGGAGATACTATATGAAGTAAATACCCTGGATGAGACCTGCCAGAACGAAGACGGCGAAATCCGGCTGTTCGGGATCAAAGGCGGAGTAGGTCCGTACAGATACAGCATAAACTCCAGGCCTCCGGTACCTGTTGATGTTACAGGTGACACTATCACCAATCTGACCAGTGGAGAATATTTTATTGTTGTAACCGACTCCAAGCAATGTACCAGCGGGAAAAACATAATCGTACATAATGAGACTAAGCTCAAGGTATATGTTTCTGTACAATTAAATCTATGTGGGATCGATTCCTCCGACATAATCCGGGTAGACTCTGTTACAGGCGGCCGGCCTTCTTATCAGTACAGCCTCAACAACGGGCTGGTATTTCAGTCAAATCCTGTTTTTGACAGTCTGACTTCCGGCCATTACTTCCTGACTGTACAGGATCAGCTTTGTACATATAAAGTAAAAAGCTATTTCCTGTTCAATGAAGCAACTACAGCATATGATTCTATTCCGTATGATACCATCACGCTTAATGCTCCCCTGCCTCTCCATGCAGAAGCAAGCGCACACGATGGTAATAGTTCCGGCACAATTGTACTAAACAATATAGGCGGAGGTACCAGTCCTTATTATACAAGCATTGACAGCACAGAATGGGACATGGTCGATGGCAATTCTGCAACTATTGAGAACTTACTAACCGGGCAGTACACCGTCTATCTGAAAGACCTGAATGATTGTATACTTGAGTTTCCCGGCCTCAGCCTTAATACAAAGTTTGCGATACCCAATCTGTTTACTCCGAACAATGACGGATCAAATGAAACATTCTTTATTACCGGGCTTCCCTATAAATCAAAGTTGTTAGTCGTAAATCGCTGGGGAAGTGTCGTCTATCGTTCTGAAAACTATGACAACTCCTGGGATGGCTCAAACGAAGAAGATGGCGTTTATTACTATGAGCTTCAGCTAAGAACGGGTAAAACCTATAAGGGCTGGGTTGAAATTGTACGATAAAAAACAGAAAGGGGAACTTAAGATTCCCCTTCTTTATTAAAGCCTGGTCAGAAATTGCAATGTATCTACATTATCTGCATAGTCCCAGAGTTCCGGTTCCTGCGCTTTACCAAAGGGTATTGAATCGCTCCACCAGCCAGTCGAAGAAGTGACAATCTGTATTTTTTCTTTCTGCAATTCCAGCTTATTTTTCAGAGCTTCTTCCGAATGATAATGCTCGTAATAAAGCACGGATATCGGAGAAGCCAGCGCCTCATCTTCTTTCAGCAGCAAAAAACCATTATCAAAGCAGGAAATGCTTTTCAGCAAATATATAGCCCGGGTATACTCATAGTTATTCGCATACTTGTTATGATCCACTACATAGGCAAATGCTTCAAGCGAACTGTATATATCAGAGGGGCTATAGCCATCCGGAATATATATTTTTGAAACATTCCGGCAGCCAAGCCCGAAATAGGCAAATATATCTTCCCCGAGCCGTGCAATATCCTGCTTTTCCTCGAAGCCGTTCAGCACCGCCACTGAGGTTCTGTTTTTCCGGATAATATTAGGCTTATGGGAAAAGTAATAATCAAAATACCTGGAGCTGTTATCAGAACCGGTCGCAATGAAGGCGTCTGCCCCTGTCAGCTTCTGCATAAAGTGAATCTGCTTTGAAAAGCGCCCATCTATCTGAATCAGAATATCCAGTACTTTAGGAATTAAAACAGCATCCTGCGTGCTGAGTTTTATTTCTGCACTATGCCCGGAAACAAGCACGCAGATAATATCATGGATTCCCACCATGGGAATATTGCCGGCAAGCACCAGCCCTACCCGTCTGCTTTCTCTCTCCTTCCAGTCATACCGGCTGATCCACTGCCGCAGCTTGTCCGGATTTAACATGGCAGCGATATTCTTTACAGATTCCCGGACCGAATTAACTGTAAACCATTTATTAACCGCATTTGCTTCAATTGCCCATTGCTGCGCCGTAAGGTCATCCAGCTGAGCAAGCCTGACACCCAGTTCGGCAAAGGCATTTACGCGTTCTCTTAATTCCATATAAGAGACAAAATAAAGCAAAAATCACTAATTAAAGTTTGTTACGAATCATTTTGTCCCTAATTTTGTTCCTTCAATTAAACTGAAAAAGGCAATACTATGGCTATAATGATTACGGACGAGTGTATCAATTGCGGAGCCTGCGAGCCGGAATGCCCTAATACAGCTATCTATGAGGGTGGAGCTCAATGGAACTACGCAGCTGGTACTCAGTTATCAGAAATTGAGCTGGAAGATGGATCTACCATGGATGCAGGAACATTTATGGAGCCGCTTTCCGAAGAGTTTTACTATATTGTATCCAGCAAATGTACAGAATGTGCCGGATTCCACGAGGAGCCGCAATGTGCTGCTGTATGCCCTGTTGACTGTTGCGTTGATGACCCGGATATGAGAGAAAGTGAGGATGAGCTGCTGGCTAAAAAAGCCTGGATGCACGGGGAATAGTTTATAAAAAATCATTTTACCAAAAAAGGCGGCAACTTATTCCGCCTTTTTTTTATTTTTACGGACGATCTTTTTTATCAAATAAAAAAATAATGAAAACAGTAGACACCTATAATTTTTCCGGAAAAAAAGCGCTTATACGAGTCGACTTCAATGTGCCACTGAATGAAAAGTTTGAGATAACGGATGATACCAGACTAAAAGCTGTAATTCCTACTGTTAACAAAATATTAAAGGACGGGGGATCTGCCATTCTCATGTCACATCTTGGACGCCCGAAGGATGGACCTTCCGAAAAATATTCGCTGAAGCACCTGATCAAGTATCTTGAAAATACGTTTAAGACCACTATACACTTTGCACCCGACTGTATCGGTGATGAAGCTAAAAAACTGGCTGCATCTCTGAAACCGGGAGAAATTCTTCTGCTTGAAAATCTTCGCTTTTATAAAGAAGAAGAAAAAGGCGATAAAGACTTTGCGCAAAAGCTGGCTCAATACGGAGATGTATATGTCAATGACGCTTTTGGAACTGCGCACAGAGCGCATGCATCTACAGCTATCATCGCACAGTTTTTTACCGACAAAGTCTGTGGCTATGTCATGCAGGCAGAGCTTGACAATGCTGAAAAAGTGCTTGGCAATGCGCAAAAGCCCTATACGGCGATTATGGGCGGGGCCAAAATATCTGACAAAATTCTTATCATTGAGCGTCTGCTTGATAAAGTTGACAACCTTATTATCGGCGGCGGTATGTCCTATACCTTTACCAAAGCATTGGGAGGAAATATCGGTACATCTATCGTTGAGCTCGATAAAGTTGACCTTGCAAAAGAATTAATTCAAAAAGCAAAGGATAAAGGAGTAAATCTTATTCTTCCGGAAGATACTGTTATTGCAGACAAGTTTGACAACAATGCCAATATAGAAGTATCAGACAGCAAAAGCATTAAGGACGACTGGATGGGACTTGATATCGGACCAAAAACAGCGGCAAAGTTTTCAGAAATCGTCGCAAACTCAAAAACCGTCCTTTGGAATGGTCCGATGGGCGTATTTGAAATGACAAGCTTTGAAAAAGGTACTGTAGCTGTAGCAAAAGCTGTCGTAAAAGCTACGCAAAACGGAGCATTTTCTTTAATCGGAGGCGGAGATTCCGCATCTGCGATTAACAATCTTGGTTTTGGCAATGAAGTTTCCTATGTATCAACCGGTGGCGGAGCCCTTCTTGAATACATGGAAGGTAAAACACTGCCGGGTGTTGCTGCTCTGCAATAAAAAACAGAAACAAATTCAAAGATTCTTCGTTTAAAGAAGAGTCTTTGAATAATACAAGTCAATCATTTATTAATGAAAAATTAACAATTGAATAAAGGTTTTGTTGTTTTTTTATTGTAACTTTGACATTAAGAATGCGTAATTGAAACGATAAATCAAGTGCTATTACCTAAACGTTATTGATCATGAAACTTAGACTATTCTTATTTGCTTTGGTTATTATTGGATTTTCATCCTGCCGTCATTATACTTGTCCTACTTATATGAAGAAGGATGTAAAAGAAGTTAAAACTGAATCTGAAAGAGTTTAAATCATAAAAGCAAAAAGCACTGAATTCTCATTCAGTGCTTTTTGCTTTACCGCCTTTATCCGGTTAATTTTTAAATTTTCCTTTCAGCATTGCCAGCTTGCTTTGCAAGTCGCCTTCCACTTCTTTCTCATTTCTTTTGGCGGTCTTACTGTCTGATGAAGAAGCCTTCCCCTTTTCTTTAGGACTGCTCGTCGCAGCATCATCACGCATAGAAAGACTAATCCGTTTTCTCGGTATATCTACTTCCAATACGGTAACCTGAACCGGCTGATGTACTTTCACTACCTCTGCAGGATCAGCAACAAATTTGTTAGCCAGATGGCTTATATGAACAAGACCGTCCTGATGCACTCCGATATCTACAAATACTCCAAACTTTGTTATATTCGTTACGATTCCCGGCAATTTCATCCCCAGACGCAAATCATCCATTTTCTCAACTCCTTCGGCAAACTGGAAAATTTCAAATTTTTCCCTTGGATCCCGACCAGGCTTATCAAGCTCAGAGAGAATATCCAGCAGAGTAGGCATCCCTACCGTATCGGTTACATAATTTTTTATACTGATTTTCTGACGTAGCTCTTTTTTCTCCAGCAAGGCTTTTACATCCACATTCAGATCTTCGGCCATCCTTTCCACTATGTTATAGGTTTCCGGGTGCACTGCGCTCGCATCCAGCGGATGCACTGATTCCCGGATACGGAGAAAACCAGCGGCCTGCTCATATGCCTTATCGCCCATTCTTGGCACCTTTTTCAACGCTTCCCTTGATTTAAACGGACCGTTCTGATTACGATAGTCAATTATATTCTGAGCCAGTGTGGGACCAAGTCCTGAAATATAGGTTAGAATTTCCTTACTGGCCGTATTTACCTCTACCCCCACTGCATTTACACAGCTCATCACCGTATCGGTAAGTATGTTTTTCAATCCGTTCTGATCTACATCGTGCTGGTACTGTCCTACCCCAATCGATTTAGGATCAATCTTTACCAGTTCGGCCAAGGGATCCATCAGTCTTCGTCCGATCGAAACAGCTCCCCTTACAGTCACATCATGATCAGGAAATTCCGCTCTGGCGACATCGGAGGCACTATAGATGGACGCGCCGCTTTCGTTTACCACAATAACAGGGATAGAGGCCGGTATTCCCGCCTTCTTTACAAAAGCTTCGGTCTCACGGCTTGCCGTTCCGTTACCAATAGCAATCGCCTCTACATCAAACTCCTGGCATAAGTGTTTAATCGATGCTTCCGACTTTGCTATTTGTTTTTGAGGCTCGTTCGGAAAAATAGCTTCATAATGCAAAAGCTTTCCCTGCCGGTCCAATACTACCACTTTACAGCCTGTTCTGAATCCCGGATCAATAGCCAGCACATTCTTCTGACCAAGCGGAGGAGCCATCAGCAATTGCTTTGCATTGGCTGCAAAAACCCTTATAGCCTCTTCGTCTGCTTTTCCTTTGGACCCAAGCCGGACTTCGGTTTCCATAGAGGGTTTCAAGAGCCTCTTATAGCTGTCTTTTACTGCCAGCTGCACCTGCTCGGCTGCCACTCCTCTGCCTTTGACAAATTGCCTTTCAAGAATCCCCAGCGCATCTTCATCCTCCGGAGCAATCTCAAGACTCAGGATCATTTCCTTCTCGCCCCGTCTCATAGCCAGCATACGGTGCGAAGGGATTTTGTCGATCGCTTCTTCCCAGTCAAAGTAATCTTTATATTTTTGTCCTTCTTCCTCTTTACCGGGGATCACCGACGATTTTATCCTGCCCTTCTTATAAAACAGCTCCCGTACTTTGCTTCTGGCTTCTCCGTCCTCATTTACCTTTTCGGCGATAATATCCCGGGCGCCCGCAAGCGCTTCCTCGATACTTTCCACACCTTTTTCCGAATTAATATACTGGCTGGCCAAGCCTTCCAGATCATTCAGCTCCTGCGCAAAAATAAGATCAGCCAGCGGCTCCAGCCCCTTTTCTTTCGCAATCGTAGCTCTGGTACGCCTTTTAGGCTTATATGGGAGGTAAATATCTTCCAGCTCGGACATGGTCACTGCTTTATTGACCTTTTCCTTCAATTCGTCAGAAAGCACATTTTGCTCATTCAGTGATTTCAGAATGGCTTCTCTCCTTTTATCCAGATCGATCAGCTGCTGATTGCGTTCCCTGATTGCCGTTATGGCTACTTCATCCAGGCTACCGGTAACTTCTTTTCTATACCTGGAAATAAAGGGAACCGTACCACCTTCGTCCAGCAGTCTGATAGTTGCCTCTACCTGTCCTTCTCGGATGCCGAGTTCCTCAGCAATAATTGCAGAATAATTTTTCTCCACTTTTCTGTGTTATATTTTAAACAATCGAATCACAAATCTAATCAACGCTCACCCGGCAATTTACCGGTCTTATGATAAAGCCCTCCCTGACAAGCAGAGCAAGAAGACCTTTCTCTCCGGGGAGGTGCGCAGCACCTACTGCAATAAAAGCAGGACTCTGACGCATGAGAGGAATCATTCGGTCAGACATGACGACATTTCGTCTGTAGATCAACGATTCCATAAGCTTTTCAGGAAGGCTTTCCTCGACAAACAAGCGGTAAAGGCTGTCCAGATCCTGCATCAGATAAGCCTGAATCATGGCCTCCAGCGGATTATAAGCCGGCTCCTCTGTCTCTTTAAGACTTTCGAGCAATAAATCAGCCTGCTCGGCAAGCGACATTACTTCAAGAGCCTGAAGCTGCTCCCGGGGAGTCTCAAGTCCCATTACATTCATTCCACGTTCCGAAGCCAGATTTTGTAGATACAGATCGAGCGCTTCTCCTGTCTCGTTTTTTTCCGGTTGCTGTCCTGATTTTCCCTGGCTGATAAAAAGCATGGTATATACGGGCTTGATCTTGTTTATAACCATAGAAACCATTACCCCGCACTGCTTCTTTACATATTTTTTTACTCTTTTGTACTCTTTCTTTCCAATAAGCGACATCAGCGTGGTGTCGCCGGGCATTTTTATAGCTGCAGCAAGCTCCTCAGGTTTTATATCATTCATCTGCAGCTCACCGGCCATGACTTCGCATCGCTCAAAGCAGATCATCAGACTGTCATTCCATTCAAAAACACGGCTATCACTGATATGAATGGTTCCCATCAGATAGGAGGAAGCTTGTAAACCGTTGCCTGAGATTTCCCACAGAATGGACGAGCTCTGTCCCAGCCCGGAAAAAGCCCGGAACAGGCAGAAAATGATCAGCAAATACTTTTTTGCATTCGTTAACATAATACAAAGCTATGATTTCAATTGAAAATATGCCATAGAATATTTCAGCAGCCTCCGGCCGTCATGTTTAGAAGGCCCGCTTTCCGGGGCTTTTTTAACAAAAAAGAATCTATACCGGTTTATTAATAGAAGTAACTGTAGAGCTATGAAAAGTGTGTTGGTTGTAGTGGGTCTGGTTTGCTTGTTAAGCTATAAAAGCACAGCCCAGCAAATAGTAGATGATGGTAAGGTATCGAGGCGGGAGTTTCGGCTCAAATCCAGACAGCTCCCCCCCAAGGACCGGAAAAACAGACTGGAGAACTGGAAGTATGAACAGGCCATAGCTCGCGCTCAAATGAAAGAACAACGAAAACATCAACGTAAAAATCAAAAGGATGTACGCGTACACAGGGAGTTTCCTGCGATTCTGGGGAAACGTCATAAAAAGGCAAATAAGCCGGCTACGTATGCCAGAAAAGACATTTAGTTAAAAATTATTTACACTTTATTTTATTCACCTTAAGCTCCTTAGGAGCTTAAGTATTCTCTTTTTTTATTGTCATTTTTCCTTATTTTTGCCATAATAAAATTAAATCTGTTTTTAACTTAATCTAAACAGAATGAAAAAACTTTTATGTTTGGCGCCCTTGATGCTGCTTTTTATGCTGAGGTGGTCCTATGCAACTCACATTGTCGGCGCTGATATTACCTACAAACATATAAGTGGTAACCGATATGAATTTACACTGGATATATACCGGGACTGCGCAGGCCAGAATGTTGCTTCCCAGTACCAGATTGACTACGGCTCCTTAAGCTGCAATATTCAGAACTCGTTCAGAGTAAACCCCGTCTCCAAGGAAGAAATCAGCCCGGTATGCCCGAGCCGGCCCTCAATATGCCAGGGCGGCCGGGAAATAGGGATCGAACGGTATGTGTACAAGGGCATAGTCGAGCTTCCCGGCAAATGCAGCGACTGGGTTTTCAGCTGGAGCCGTCTCGACGAATTCCGGAATGCCGGCATTACCAATATTATCGATCCACAAACTACCAGCATTTATATCGAAGCAAGGCTTAACAATTTGGCTTTTGACAACAATAACTCCCCTGAGTTCGGAAATATGCCTGTCTCATTTATTACCATTAATGAAAGCAGCTACCTCAGTCCCGGGGTTCGGGAAGAAGACGGGGACCGACTTGTATATAAAACGGTTACACCCCGTTCAAAAAAGAACGGACTTGTAGAATACAAAGCACCGTTCAGCGCTACAAATCCCCTCACTTCCAATCCGCCTTTTTCCATTGATCCGCAAAGCGGCGCCATAATAATCAGCCCGACCCGGCAGGAAACATCCGTGACGGCTATAGTAGTTGAAGAATACCGCAACGGGCAGCTGGTCGGAAGCGTGATGAGGGATATCCAGCTGATCGCGCAGGATCTAAGCAATGCCAACCCTGTTTTGCCTCCCCAGGTGGCAGAGCTATGCGCCGGAGAAGAAATATGCATGCAAATCAGCGCTCATGATCCGGATGGCCAGCTTGTGAAGCTTTCATGGAATCAGGGAATCCCCGGAGCAACATTCACTCCGGAGCCGGCATCAGCAAACCCTGCTGCCGAATTTTGCTGGGAGGTTCCTCCGGGCACTACCGGCGGCTCATACTATTTCACTGTTACGGCCGAAGACAATAATTGTCCCATCATCGGACAAACTACGGTTACTTACGAGATCAAAGTAAACGCATTGCCCAAAGTGACTCTTCCGGAAAGTGAAGCCATCCCGTGCAATACAACCAAAGAAATCATCCCGACCATTACCCGCGGCAGGGAGCCATATACCTATCTCTGGAACACAGGAGAAACTACTCCGACCATTACCAAAGGATCCGGCTATTACTTTCTGAAGGTTACCGACGCCAATGGCTGTTCTGATTCATCCGCCACCTTTAATCTTCGCAGCTCTGCCAGGGCGGACTTTTCTTTCCCTATCCTGTGCGCACTGGATCAGATTGAATTTTCGGACATGTCTGTTTCATCCAACGGCTCAATTGTAAAATGGAGCTGGGATTTTGGAGATTATGACAGCGGAGACGACAATTATTCAACCCTGCAAAACCCGAGTCATGCATTTACCAAAGGTGGTGTTTATTATGTCAATCTGGATGTCGAAGATACCGAAGGCTGCAAGAGCAGCATTACCAAAGAAGTAAAAGTATGCGACAAGCCGGAAGCTGATTTTATTCCGCTGGATTCCTGCAAACATAAGCGTTTGTATTTACGGGATGCAAGCACCGCGGAAATATGTGGTATTAAAGAATATATCGTAACAGTAAACAACAGTCAGGTATACAGAGAGCGCTTCGGTATAGGCTACCGGCGGCCAATCTACTATCCCGGAAACCCCGGGTATATAAACACGGAATGGACCCCAAGCGATACAGGCTGGCATACTGTTACAGTAACTATTATCAATGAATACAACTGCACAAGCACGCTGTCAAAAGATGTATACATCCATGATAATCCCTACGGGACAATTGCAGAACCTTCTCAGTTTTTTCAATGCGATAATCCCCGAACCGTATTCCATCTCCGGGATACCACGGGAGGTACGTCCCCTGTCCGGTTTGAATGGTCAACCGGAGAACGGAATGTTGACTCCCTGGTAGTAGAAGCTATTGATACCATAGCTGTAAGGATTTATGACGCCTACGGATGCGACACTATTATTTACAGAATGGTCATGGATCCGCTCGATGCCTATTATCTGCCTACCCTGTATTGCAATGAAAATGACTCGCTGCTATTTACAGAAAGAGCTTTTAGCCATTGGGGAATAGAGCACTGGCGGTGGGATTTTGGCAATGGTGTGATAAAAGAGTTCACAGAAAACGGCGGTGTTCAGAAGTACAGGTATCCGGAAGACGGCATATATACTGCCACTTTAACCATCCGGGATAAATCGCAGTGTGAACGAAGCTATGACCACGAAATCAAACAGACTCTTCCTGTCGAGCATTTCGTTGTTGCACCAGCCATTATGTGCTCCTATGATACCATCAGACTGGAGAGTCCGAGAGGAGCATACATAGACTCCCTTGTGTGGCGGGTAAATAACAATCTGATTGTACGGGCTGACAATGACAGTTCTTCAAGGCAGACAGTACGTCTCAAACGTAATGACAACGGGGAGTTTTATTATGATCTTACGTACAATTTCCCTTCTGACTCTGCCGGCAAGTCATATGTATTCTCTCTCCAGATGATGTACAATCGTCTCCTGGACCGGGATACGCTCAGCTGCTTGCGTATCTTCCGCGATACCGTCGATATTTTTGAGCACTTCTCAATGGACACTGAGCTTGTCGGCGGCTGTACAGAGGATACCCTCTGGCTGAATTCTGCCCTTGCTTCCGGCAGTCCTGTCAGCAATATGCAATGGAAAATCGAAAAATATCTCCATTCTCACGAAGGCGAAGGGGACCATTATGATTTCATTGACGAGTTTTCAAAAGATACGATCCTTTTCCTGTCTGAACCGGGATTATACCGGCTGTCTTACAATGCAACCAATACGGACGGATGTGCTTATACAAAATCGGAAATGAAAAGTATTGGTAAAATGCCTGAACCGATCATATGTCCCGAAAATCTTTGTGCCAACAGAGAAACATATTTCTTTTATACCTGTCAGGCTGTAGAAGAAGGTATGGTCGATGACATATTCTGGGACTTTGGTGATCCGTATGCTGATTCTGAAAATCAGACGTCCACAGGGCTCACCCCTTTTCACATATATTCTCAGGAAGGCATCTACAACGTATATGTGGAGCTGATCAACAATACCTATAACTGCCGCAGAGACACTGTTATGCCGGTACAGATATATCCTCTGCCCACACCGGATTTTACGGCGCTTGATCCGGTATGTGCGGGTCAGCCTGTACTCTTTTTTGATCAGTCTGCGACCACGGTGGATGGCAGCACAATAGATCGTCTTACCTGGATTCTGGATGTCAATGACACCAGTTATGCCCGCAACCCGGTTCATATATATGAAAAAGAAGGTGTCTACGATGTAAAATTATATGTTACCGACAGCATTTCTCAATGTGCTGATACGGTTACCAAACAGGTTGTGGTTAACCCGGTTCCGCGAGCCGGCTTTCATTATATCGAAAATGAGCTTATTACGGAAAGACCCATTCAGTTTTTTGATGAATCAACCGGAGCCATACGCTGGCTATGGGTCTGGGGCGACGGAGATAGCCTGACTATTACTGATCCGGGCAATACTAATCCTGAACATACCTACTCTGCTGCTTTTCCTGAAGTAGCCATTCATCAGGTTGTCTATAATGAATTTGGCTGCAGCGATACCGCCTTCAAGAAGCTGGATCTTAAGGTGTACCTTCTGCTTCCCAATGCTTTCAGTCCCAATAACGATGGTACCAACGATGGTCTTTATCTGTTTTACAAAGGTATTGAAGAACTGCTGGAGTTCCGGATCTACAATCGCTGGGGAGAGCTTGTATTCGATGCCGGTAATGATCTAAATGCCATATGGGACGGAACATTCAGAGGCAGTGAGCAGCCTATAGGGTCCTATGTATATTATGTCAGAGCACGGGATTATCATCAGGAAATCATCACACAAAGCGGTAAAATAGCATTAATCAGATAGGTACGATGAAGATTTTTTATATAATTCTATTTATAGTTTCAGCAAGTCTGGTTTCCCTCGGGCAGGATATCCATTTCTCGCAGTTTTTTAATACTCCGCTTCCGGTCAATCCTGCATTGACGGGTTTTATGAAACAGGATATCCGTCTCAATGCTATCTACCGGAATCAATGGCGGCAGGCAAATGCGACTTTCTCGACGGTTGCTTTCGGTGCCGATGTCAATCTGTTGCCCCCCGTGCTAAAAGGTGATAAAATCGGTGTCGGAATTCTCGTTTTCAGAGATCAGATGGGGAGCGAGACATTTACCAACAATTCCGTATATGGTTCCCTTAGTTATATCAAAACACTAGATCCTCAGAAAAGGCATAAGCTTTCCATCGGAACACAGTTCGGTATAGTGCAAAAACGGGTTGATTACTCAAGCCTCTACTTCGGAAATCAGATTGTCGATTATCAGCTTGACCCGGGTATTTCTTCCGGTGAAAACGGCATACATCAGTCATTCAGTTATTTTAACCTGAATGCAGGCCTGTTTTACCGGTTCCGGCTTGCCCCGGGGACAGACCTTCATGCGGGAGTATCTTTTTTTAACCTGCTCAGACCCAAGGAAAACTTTGCCGTGAGTGTGGAGGATGATCTTAACAAACTAAAGAACCGGGGGCTTATACAGATCGGTGGCAGGCAGAAAATTATCAATCGTCTGTATTTCCGCCCTGAGATTATGTTTATGACCCAGACCAGAGCTCGCAATATAGATATGGGCGCCATGCTGGAATACTGCCTGACCGACAATCCAGATCTGATCGTTATTCAGGCCGGACTCTGGACGCGTGTTCAGGATGCGCTTATTCTTTACGGCGGCTTAAAATATTATAATATTCACATCGGAATAAGTTATGATGCCACCCAAAGCTCTCTGCTGGATATCCGCAATTCACCGGAAGTGAAAGACAGGGCCAGAATCGGCGCCTTTGAGATTGTACTTACGTATTATGGTTTCCTGAAAAGAGCACTACCCTATCAGCATACCGTTCCATGTAAATTCTTTTAATAAAACGTTTACACAGTGAAAGCATTTATCTTTTTTATCTACCTCTGTATAGTACTGCCATCAGCCTTTGGTCAGGAGCGGCCTGTACGGCAACTCAGCCCTGATAAAAAGCATCAGGTAGGCGCGAGCATGGTATCCAAAGGCAGCTATTACAATGCGGTGGGACATATGCTGGAGCTGGTAGAGGCACATCCCGGTAATAAAAAATATGTGCTGGAGCTGGCGAATGCATATTTTTTCTCACGAGATTATAAAAACGCTGAAAAATGGTATAAAAAGCATGTAGATATGGATGGTGACAAGGTTACAACCATCGCCTTGTTCTGCTATGCTGAGTGCCTGAAGTACAATGAGAAGTATAAAGAAGCAGAAAATGCCTTCAGAAAGTTTGCGCAAAGCAAATACAGAGATGCCAGAAAGGAGAATTATAAAAAGATTGCAGAAAATGAAATCGTATCCTGTCAGTGGGCACAGAAAAACTTCACCCAAACCAATCCTTATAAGGTAGCTCATCTTGGTGACAATGTAAATTCGGCATACAGTGACTTTGCTCCCACCCTTTTATCGGATTCAGTTTTAATATATTCTTCACTGCAGTCTGACACCGTACTGACAGTAGAACCGGATGAAGCGCATCATTACATGGTAAAATTGTATTCTTCCGGCTACGACGGCCATACCTGGGGGCCAAATTCTCTTTTACCCAATGTAAATACCAGATTTGAAAATAATGCAAACGGCTCTTTCAGTCCGGACAAAAAGCGTTTTTATTTTACACGGTGCACGGAAGACGCTGACGGAGGTATGTTGTGTCATATTTATATGAGCAACTATGAAAACGAACGATTTTCGAAACCTAAAAAGCTGCCGGCATCCATCAACAGAAAAGGCTATACGTCCACACAGCCGCATATCTCTCTGGTGGAAAACAAAGGCAATAAATATGAAGTACTGTTTTATACCTCAAACCGCCCGGGAGGGCGCGGCGGTCTTGATATCTGGTGCGCTGTAATTGATCCCAGAGGCGGCTATCGGGCTCCAGCCAACCTCGGGAAAGACATTAATACACTAAGAGATGAAATAACGCCCTATTATGACAGTACATCCGGCAATCTGTATTTCAGCTCAAACTATCACTATGGATTCGGCGGCTATGATATTTTCCGTTCACAGGGTGCTTTCAACATATGGACTGCTCCTGTCAATATGGGAAAACCATTAAACACGCGGGTTGATGACTCCTACTTTTCCATCCGGGGTGACCGCAATGCGGGTTTTCTGGTATCAAACCGACCGGAAGGGTATCATCTCACAAGCGAAACCTGCTGCGATGATATATATGAATACAGCTTCAACAATGATCTGATGCTTGCAAAGCTAAATGCCTATGCCGGAAAAGAAGCAAAAGTGCCACTAAAAGACGCAGTGATCAGGCTGTTTGAAAAGCCTTCCCTTCAGTTTCCTGAAAGTGCTTACCGGAAAGATGATGAATATGCTTTCAACGGCGATTCCGTTCAGCATACAGTCCGCCTGTCAGCAGATTCTGCGAGCGCCCTCAATAAAGCAATTATTAATAATCTGATGCGGTCAGGAAGCAAGCCTGTGCCCGCACGTGAAAACACACTGATACAGGCAGGCAGATACAAAGAGCTGCCCTCAGCCGACAATTCGTATCTGATTGATCCTGACAAAGCATATATCGGAGCAGCTGTTTATGATAAAGATACGGTTCTCTTACTTTTCCGGAGCGCTCCCCAAAAGATTCTGAGCAAAACATTTACAACTGACGATCATTCCACCTCCCGGCAGGAAATCAGAACACGGGATTTTTCCCTGGCTGTGATCGATTTCTATTTTGACAAGACTCAGGCAGCAGATTCATCGGTTACAGCGCTGGCCACGGAAACAGAAGCCGGCAATACAGTAAATGATATTGAGAGTGAGCATTCTCATACAGTTTCCAAGCTATACAAGGAACTGGAAGCACAGAAAACACGTACCCTGAGCAAAGACATGCCTATAAAAGAATATTCAGGCGAACTGAAAATTGTACTGAATTATGACTTTGACGATACAAAATTTATAGAAAAAAACTCCGGCAGTCTTGACAGTCTGGCCCGTCTACTGACGAGATATCCGGAACTTACAATTTTCATAGCGGCACACACAGATAGCAAGGGCAGCGAAGAATACAACCTCAGCTTAAGTAAAAAACGATACAGAGCGATTATCGATTATATGGCAAAAAAAGGTATCAGCAGGAAGCGGATGTCCGGGCAGGGATATGGAGAATCCGAACCTCTGGTGCCCAATGAGAACCCGGATGGCTCTGACAATCCGGAAAACCGTTGGTTAAACAGGAGAGCTGTGATCACAATTATGGAAAATTAGCCCGACGGATGTGCTGAATAATCGGATATCTGTTATATTTGACTATAAACTGTTTTGTTTTCGTATGTATCGACTTCTCATAATCGTATTGGCTTCTTTCTTTTCGCTGGCTGGTATCCAATCCTTTGCTCAGGATGAAGACGGGGGAAAAACAAAAAAAATCAAGGTAAAAAAAGAACGAAACAGAGGGATGGGAAGTCAGAAGGACCTTGATGCGCTCAATCAGGATGCTACGCAGAGCAAGGCCTACAAGGACTACATGAAAAAGATTGAGAAAGAGCGGAAAACGAAAGACAAACGGAATGAGGTAACCCGAAAAAAAGCAGAAAAAACAGCGGAAAAGCGTAGAAAACATGCCGCCAGAAGAACCAAAGGCAATAAACGAAACTACGGGGCCCGCTAGGCAGGGGCTTTTTTATCTGCTCCCCGTACTATACTACTGTCCTCTCCCACCCGCTACGACCGTTTCCCAAACACTGGTATGGTGTATTCCGTAATTTTCTCTGATATTTTTTATATTTATAAAGCACTTTATTCCAGCCACTTTTCTAAACGCCAAAATCCGCCAGGTTAACATACTTCAATTTTTTATTCGCAAAATACCGCCTTGTAATTATTTATTATATTTCGTCAATAACTTTATATTGTTTATGGCGTAAAAGCATGCATCGGTCATAACAAATCGCCAGTATAACTTTTATGGATAATTATTATTTTGGTAAAGTTTGCTTGATAGAAGACAATCCTATTGACGTTTTGTTGCTGAAGCAGGCTATACATTACGCCAGATTTGCGAAAGAAGTGATTGTTTTTGAGGGACCGGCTATTGCACTCAACTGGTTTAAAACACAATCCCCTCAAACTTCTGATTTGCCGGAAATGATTTTTCTCGATCTGAATATGCCTAAATACAATGGCTTTGAGCTGATCGATAAAATGAGCCAGGAGCTTCACCCGAAAATTTTTAAGCAATGCCAGTTTTCCATTGTTACCTCTTCATCCGACCCCAATGATATTATCCGATCTACTACGTACAAGAATGTACTGGCGTATCTTACCAAACCGGTAGAATTTAAAGATTTGCAACCGGAAAACTTTCTTACACTGAAAGAAAACTATTTCAGACAACGGAATATGATGTGGTAAGCAGCTTTAATGTGGAACAAGGCATACCAATTCTGCATAATTGCAGACTTTATGTGAGCATCTTCGGATAGATAAACCATTTGACATTAGCAGATCCACCGGAAACCTCCTGCCATGAATCCACATCAAACTCCAGATTGATAACCCCGGATGTGGGGATATTTCCAAGCTCCTGCCGGGACAGATATTCAGCCAGATACGTAAGTCCGGGATTGTGTCCGATCAGCATGACCGACTGCCAGCTGTCATCCAGCCCGTTAATGGCGCCCAGCAGTGTCCGCATGCTCGCCTCATATATATCTTCTGAATATACTATGCTGTCCTGATCATAGTGCAACTGTTCGCATACATACAGCGCCGTCATTTTTGTGCGCCGGGCAGGACTGCATATAACCCGTTCGGGGCTTACTCCCAAATCATGGAGCCTTCTGCCTATGCGCGGAGCATCATTAAGCCCTCTGCTGTTCAGCTCCCGGTCTATATCCTTCTGACCAGGTACCGACCAGTCTGATTTGGCATGTCTGAGTAAATACAAGTTATATGGCATGGAACAATTTGTTAGCGATCCTTCTTTATTGGTAAAAAATCAAAATTAGAAATTAAATGTTATTGGGATGTTTTAATATTTGCATTTTATACGAAAAATTCCACATATTTGAATCAATCTCGAAAAGAAGAAAAATATTTTATGACTAAAAATCTTGTAATTGTTGAGTCTCCGGCGAAGGCAAAAACCATAGAAGGTTATTTGGGTAAAGATTTTGTGGTCAAATCCAGCTACGGACATGTCCGGGATCTGGCAAAAGGTGATAAAGCCATCGATATAGAGCATGGGTTTAAGCCCACCTATGAAGTTTCGGCCGATAAGAAAGAAGTCGTTCAGCAGTTAAAGAAACTGGCAAAAGAAGCGGAGCTTGTGTGGCTGGCGACTGACGACGACCGTGAAGGAGAAGCCATATCCTGGCATCTGAAAGAGACACTGGACCTCAACGATATTAAAACACGCAGGATTGTTTTCCGGGAAATTACCAAAAACGCTATTCTGAATGCGATACAGAATCCGAGGGGCATTGACCTCGACCTGGTTTACGCACAGCAGGCCAGACGGGTACTTGACCGTCTTGTGGGCTTCGAGCTTTCTCCCATTCTGTGGAAAAAAATAAAAACCGGATTATCAGCCGGCAGGGTACAGTCCGTAGCGGTACGGCTTATCGTCGAACGGGAAAGAGAGATAGAGCGCTTCCAGACAAAATCCGCTTTTCGCGTCACGGCCATATTCTTTCTGGAAAACGGGCAGAAGCTATACGCTGAATTACCGGAACGTTTTGAAAATGAAGCAGACGCACAGGCATTTCTGAATAAATGTCAGGGAGCAGAGTTTTCGATTACCAATCTCGAAAAAAAACCGGCAAAAAAATCACCGGCTCCTCCTTTTACCACTTCTACTCTTCAACAGGAAGCCAGCCGCAAGCTGGGCTTTAGTGTCGCCCAGACCATGACACTGGCACAGCGGCTGTATGAAGCAGGAAAAATTTCCTATATGCGTACGGACTCCCTCAACTTGTCTGAAGAAGCTTTGCTTTCTGCCAAAAGCGAAATCAGCCGGGAGTATGGCAGCGAATACGGTCAACGCAGAATTTACAAAACCAAATCCGAATCGGCACAGGAAGCGCACGAAGCGATAAGACCAACCAGCTTTTCCAATCATGAAGCCGGTGAAGAACGCAACGAGCAACGCCTGTATGAGCTCATATGGAAAAGGGCCATCGCTTCGCAGATGGCGGATGCCGAGCTGGAGCGTACCACGGCAACCATCGGAATTTCGACTTCTGATCAGCATTTTGTAGCCAAAGGCGAGGTTATCAAGTTTGAAGGATTTCTTAAAGTATATATAGAATCGTCTGATGAGGATGATGAGGATGATGAAAAATCCGGCATGCTTCCTCCTCTTTCCATAGGACAGCAGCTTGCCATGAATCAGGTCAGGGCACTGGAACGCTTTACCAGACCCGCTGCCCGGTATACGGAAGCCAGCCTGGTTAAAAAACTGGAAGAAATGGGTATCGGCCGTCCTTCTACCTATGCCCCTACGATCTCTACTATTCAGAAGAGAGGCTATGTAATCAAAGAAAGCCGCGAAGGAAAAGAGCGCGCGCTCCGGGAGCTGACTCTGGATAAATCAGGCATCAAAAGCAAGACAATCACTGAAAATACAGGAGCGGAAAAGAACAAGCTGTTTCCCAATGACATCGGAATGATTGTCAACGACTTTCTGGTTCAGTATTTCCCCAATGTAACCAACTATAGCTTCACTGCTTCTGTTGAAAAAGAATTTGACGAAATTGCACAGGGCAAGAAGAAATGGGACAATATGCTCGATACTTTCTACAAAACGTTTCATCAGAAAGTAGAAAGTACGGAAGCGATCGATCGTTCGGAAGTCAACACGGGACGAGAGCTTGGCATTGATCCTAAAACAGGTCTTAAAGTCATTGTCCGTCTCGGACGTTTCGGGCCGCTGGCACAGCTGGGTGAGCAGACCGAGGACGGAGAAAAACCCAAGTTTGCCAGTCTGAGAAAAGGTCAGCTGATCGAAACCGTGACGCTGGAAGAAGCGCTCGAGCTCTTCAAGCTCCCGAGAGAGGCTGGTACGTTTGAAGATAAAACCATGACTGTTGCGGTAGGGCGTTTTGGTCCTTATATCCGGCACGACGGAAAATTTTATTCGCTTACCAAAGAAGACGATCCGCTGAGTATAGATGAAGCCCGCTGCATCGAACTGATCGAAAAGAAGCGAAAAGCGGATGCAGAAAAAGAAATCAAGGTTTTTGAGGAAAACCCTGATGTAAAAATCCTGAACGGACGTTTTGGACCTTACATCGCTGCATTAGGCAAAAATGTAAAAATTCCCAAGGATGTAGAGCCAGCATCACTTAGTCTGGAAGAATGTCTGAAACTGGCAGAAGAAGCGCCGGAGAAAAAAGGAAGAGGCATCAAAGCCGCAGCAAAAAAAGCAACAGTAGCCAAGACACCGGCTACTACCAAAAAGACAACCGCAAAAAAGACAACCGCAAAAAAGACAGCCAGGACTACTAAAAAGAAGTAAATATAAACGCCCGATGATAGCGGGCGTTTTTTTACCTGATACGTAGCAGCCATTTTATGAAAAAAATTGTTGTTCTGAGCGGTGCCGGCATCAGCGCAGAAAGCGGGCTCAAAACCTTTCGGGATTCCGACGGACTCTGGGAGGGCTATGATGTTATGGAAGTAGCCACTCCGGAAGGCTGGGCAAAGAATTCGTCTCTGGTTCTGGACTTCTACAATATGCGGCGTAAAGCTGCTCTGGAAGCACAACCCAATGAAGCGCATTATGCCCTTGCACAGTTGGAAGAAAAGTACGAAGTCCATATCATTACCCAAAATGTAGATAACCTCCATGAGCGGGCCGGATCTTCATCGGTGCTTCATCTGCATGGTGAATTGTTTAAGGCACGATCAACCGCCGATCCGTCGCTGATATATGATCTTAAGGACCGGATGCTGAACCCCGGAGACTGTTGCAGCAAAGGATCTCAGCTCCGCCCGCATATAGTCTGGTTTGGCGAACCTGTTCCCATGATGGATGCAGCAATCGCCATTACAGAACAGGCAGACCTGTTTATGGTAACAGGCACCTCACTACAGGTATATCCGGCTGCCGGTCTGGTGAATTATGTACCCAAAGCAGCGCCGGTCTATGTTATTGATCCCAACCTGCCCTCTCTCCCCTCCCGCAAAAACCTGTTCATGATTGAAGAGAAAGCAAGTATCGGTGTGGCTAAAGTAGTTGAGCAGCTGTTGCTGTAGCATTCATAACAAGCAACGAAAACCTGTCTGGCACAAGTCTTCGTGCATTTGCCTGATGGATTGTGAGACTTATATTTTTGTTCCAACCAAATCTTCACACTTGCACATAATCAGTTGCTATATTTGGCACCTATCTAAAACTCTCATTTTTAATCGGGAAGCCATAAATCCATCAATCAGCTGATTACCAGTCTATAAAAATAAGGTGATTACCGTATTTTCAAAGGCTTTTATTTATGTAATATTTGTAGAAGCGCGATTTATTCATCTGCCCCGATTTTCGCGCACACCTTGATTCAAGCGTGTCTTTTGAAATTTAAATTAAAAACTATGAGTAAACAACTATTACTATGTGTGATATTACTGACCATGTATCTGAATGGATATGCACAGGAGTTTTCCTGGGCAAAAAGAGTTAAATCCGGATCAGGCTCCAATGTATATACGGGTATGGGTTTTGATCAGTCCGGCAACCCTATTACAGGAGGTTCCGGCAACGACGCTTTGTCGATCTATAAAATGAGCAAGGAGAATGGCGGGCTTTTGCTTAGCAAAGATTACACAGGTAATAATCTGTTTGTAAAAGCATATGCTTTTCTTACGGATACCGATGACAATATCTATATGATCGGTCAGTTCAGAACGTCCATGAAATATAATACAACAACAGTATCCGCTTTGTCGGCAAGCAAAGTTAACGATGACTATTTTATCGTCCGCTTTGACAAGGATGGCGTATTTGAATGGGGACATGCATTAGGCTCGAAACATGGCGATGATCTGAATAGTAATCTTCTCTATGCCGGCATACATGACAATGAGCTTGTTATAGTCGCTTCAATGCTTGCCGATTCTGTATTTTATGATCAACAGTTTGTGCATAAAAACACCGTGGTTCCTACCACCAAGTACCGCAATTACAGTATGTTCCGGATTGGTACGGACGGAGCGCTGAAGCTATACAAACTCTTTGGAACATATGTAACGAGTGATTTTTCTTTCGTCAACGCGCGCGCAGACGGAGTGCTTGAGTTTTCAAATACCGAAGCGAAACCGGTTTCAGAGTTTGACATAACGCAGAGACGAACTATTCATCTTTTAGAAGTCTCGAAGGAAGGTGAGCTTTCAGCAAGCGGTAAAAATTTCAGTATTAAGGATGTAAACTACACGATTCCTGGTTACAAGGTCGCTCTAGGGGTCGCCGGCAGCCAATATGTCGTTTTGTTGTCGGGAACTCCCAACGCCCGGGGAGTTATCGGAGAGGAGGTGATCAGTGCGGAAGTTCCTGAAGAGGCAGGACTTACCCAGGTCCTGATCATGTATCCTCTGGATGAAGACTTCAATCCGTCCTTATCCTCCGGCCTACTGGTTTCATACAACGCGGCTCTTAAAGTTTGGCCTCAGTATCAGAATCATTTGACGCTGACCGCCACCGTTACGGATCATCTGCTTGTTGGCGAAGATGTGTTTACCACTACCAGGCAAGGTTACCCTTCAGACGCCGTATTGGTGCTTGACGAATCGCTGCGCCTGGTAGACTGGTACGATTATGGAAATTCAAACTCTGAAAATCAAACAATCGACATGCGGTTCAATAAAGACGGTGATCTTTTTGGTTTGCTGAACGCTCAAAGAGATATATTATTTGGCAGTCATACGGTTAAAGCAGATGGAAAGTCTTACAAACATATGACCGGTATTGTCAAAAGAGGCCAGAGTAATCCTACAACAGGCCTGCTCTCTACCAGCAATATGGAAATTGGCTTTGATTTGTATCCCAATCCCACACACTCTGAGCTACATGTCAGGCTGGAACCATCACAGGGGAAGATCGTTGAGATCTCTATCGCAGATCTGAATGGAAGAACACTGCTGACATCATACAACGAAGATATCTCTGTATCCGGATTTAACGCCGGGATGTACATCGTCAATGTAAAGTACCAAACGACGAATGAAGATTTTCAGGTAATCAGGCATTCTTTTGTCAAACAATAGCGGAAACAGGCCATATGTATTTTAACAAACGCGGACTACTCTGGTAGTCCGCGTTTGTTATTTTTGTCCGACAAGAGGACAATGAAAATCTCCCCATCCCGGCAATTCGTTATATCGCAGGCTCCCCTGCACGATCTCCAGGGGAGAATCTATATTGTTGGTATACAGCTGCCCGGTTCCAAGCCCCTGGGGTATGCTTCTGTCTGCCCTGGATGAAGTGTATTGTGCAATAGCGTTGAGACCAATATTGGATTCGAGCGCAGAAGTCATCCACCAGCCGATACCCAATGCATCTGCAATCTGAATCCACTCATCACAGGCTTTGAAACCACCAAGCAGAGAAGGCTTCAGAATAATATATGGCGGGCGGCAATACTCAAGCAGTGTGTACTTGTTGTCATAACCGTATATCCCTATCAGCTCTTCGTCAAGCGCCACAGGCACCGGAGCATTCGCGCACAAATCCGCCATTAATTCTCTTTGTCCCTGCCGTACCGGCTGCTCTATCGAATGAATATCATATGCCGCAAGGCGCCGCAAAATCTCCATAGCATTGCTTTGATTAAAAGCGCCGTTTGCATCCAGCCTCAAGGTGATCTGATCCGCACTGTAGTGTTTTCGTATCGCTTCCAGCAGCTCACATTCCGTATCCAGATCCAGGGCCCCTATTTTCATTTTCAGACAGGTATATCCTTCCTGCAGCTTGTGCTCAATCTGTTCCTGCATAAACTCCCGCCTGCCCATCCAGATGAGACCGTTGATCGGAATACGCTGCCGTCCTTCATAAAAATCATTGGGATTGAAAAACTGTCTCTTGCCACCATTGAGCATATCCAGTATCGCCATCTCAATACCAAATACGATCGAGGGGAAGTCCTGAATATTGAACGTATCAACGATAGAAGCATCATTCAGGGAAACGAAATTATACCCTTCCAATTCTCCGCGTATTCTTTCCAGTACGATTTCGAAATCCGGCCGGTCATCGATACTAAGGCCTTTGAGCGGAGCGATCTCCCCTATACCGGTTATCCCCGGTATTGACTGATCCTGCATACTAAGATACCAGACATCCCGGGTTTTTAGTATTCCGCGGGAAGTTCCTGCATCAAATTTGAAGGAGAGTGTGCGCTTGGTGATAGTAACTTTCATATTACACCACAAGTTCTCCGATTTCGGGAAATTTTCATACCGAATGAAGGGATTTTTTATTGACCTTTCTACAGCCACCCTCATCATCCGGATACAGAGCACAAGATCACATAATTACATAATTTGGTTTTATTATAAATAACCAAAAAATATCCTATCCAAAATATAATAGCTTTTGTATAGGCCTGACGACTATGATTGACTATACATACAAGATTTTCATCTAAAAACACACAAACACAAGACTTATTACCAGATAATTAAAACACAAAGACAGACGAACTGTCTATAACAAAAACACTTACCAAAACCCTGTAAAATCCTGATTAAAGTCACCAAAAAATTAAACAATACTTTCTTTGATTTTATTTATATCAATTCTAAATTGCCTCAAATTATTCGAAATAACGCAATAAAAATCATCAAACTCATTTGTTTTATTCCCACTAATACCATGAAATATATACCGTTAGGTAGCCGATTATTCCTCTTTCTCCTTTTTATACCCTTCCTTCTTTTCGCTCAAAACACAGACCTGAGCAGCCTGTCGGGTTACATTCGTTCTGAAAACGGCGAGCCTCTGGAAGGGATTTCTGTTTCTCTCAAAGGGACGTCAAAAGGTATGTATACAGATGAAAAAGGTTATTACAAATTAGATCAAATAAATAAAGGCACATATACCATTGTTATCTACGGACTTGGCTATACCGGGCAGGAAAAAGAAATAACCTTAAAGGCCGGAGAGACAGCGACTCAGAATTTTAAGCTGAAAACCGAAACTCAGACACTGGAGACGGTATCTGTATATGGCCGCTCAGAAACCAAAGAAGTACAGCTACAGGCGTATAATGTAACAGCAGTAGATGCCCGCAAGCTGCATAACAGCACACTGGATCTCAGCCATGCGCTGGACAGGGTCTCCGGAGTACGGATCCGGGAAAACGGCGGACTTGGATCACGCATGAGCTTTACGCTCAATGGATTTACAGGACGACAAGTCAGATTCTTTATTGATGGAATCCCCATGGAAAACTTTGGCTCTACCTTCCAGCTCAACAGTATTCCGATCAATCTGGCTGATCGCATCGAAGTGTATAAGGGAGTCGTGCCGATCTGGCTTGGGTCGGACGCCCTGGGCGGGGCCGTAAATATTGTAACCGCAACCCAACCGGTCAGCTATCTGGATGCATCGTACTCCTTCGGTTCATTCAATACGCATCGTACTGCCATAAATGCAGGGTATATCGCTAAAAGCGGATTTACAGCACAGATCAATCTGTTTCAAAATTATTCAGACAACAATTATTGGATACATGCAGATATTGTACATCCCAAATCCGGTGCAGTTCTGGGAAGAAAATGGGTCAGACGCTTTCATGACCAGTATCACAACGAAGTCATTATGGCCAACATAGGAGTTGTTGGGAAAAAATATGCAGATAAATTGCTGTTCGGTTTCACCTATGGGCAAAATCACGCTGATATACAAAGCGATGCCCGTATGTATGTGCCGTATGGCACCCCATTTCAGCAGGGTAATACCATTATGCCAACTTTCCGGTATGTCAAAAAGAATCTCTTGCTAAAGGGCTTAGACCTTACCGTTTCAGCCAATTACAACCTGGGATACAACCAGGTTGTTGATACTGTCAATCGCCGCTATAACTGGCTCGGGCAATATAACAACGATTTTGAACTGATGGGAATTAAAGGAGCAGAGCGTAACCGGACTATGTACAAATTCAGAAACAATACAGGGCTGGGCGTAGCTATTCTGAACTATCGGATTTCCCCCCGCAACACCATAACAGTAAGCAATACTTACAACACCTTTAATCGTGTAGGAAGTGATGAGCTGGTTCCTGAGAATAAAAACTATGAGCAGCCACGCTATAATACTAAAAATATCCTGGGAGTCGGGTATAAATATGACCACAATGAGCGATGGAACTCAACATTATTTGCCAAATACTATCATCAGCAGACCAAATACAGCGAAGCATATACTTTAAACTCTGGCTGGGGAGCTGAGCAACATTACAGAGTCAGGCGAAACATACAAAAGCCTATAGGATACGGTTTTGCTTCCACCTATTTCCTGCTCAAAAATATGCAATTGAAAGGTTCGTTTGAAAAAACCTACAGACTTCCTGAAAATGAGGAGCTATTTGGTGATCAGGTAGATCTTGAAGGAAATGTAACACTAAGACCAGAAACAAGCAATAATTTCAACCTCGGCATCAGCTATTCCTTCCAGATCAACTCAATGCACAAAATCAGCATTGATGGAACAGCCATGTACAGAAAAGTTAAGGACTTCCTTCGTCCTATTCTGGCTCCTAACCAGAACCGGTACATAATGGAAAATAGGGAAATGGTAAAAAACCAGTTGGTCGAGGGAGAAATCCGATACTCTTATAAGAAGTTTTTTATATCGGGCTTCAATATTACTTACCAAAACCATCGAAACTACACAAAATACGAACCTGGCGAACTAAAGATCAGTGATGCGTACAAAAATCGCATGCCAAATTCTCCTTTTCTGTTTGGCAATGCAGACGCATCCGTCTTTATAAGGGATCTTGGAAAGAAGAAGAGAAATACTCTCTCCATGGGATATAACCTATTATATGTCAAGGGATTTTACCTATACTGGCCAGGCAAGGGTGCCAAAGACTCCAAACTTGATATCCCTTCCCAATTTAACCATGATCTCAACATTGTCTATTCGCTGGCCGACGGCAAATACAATATAGCGCTTGAGTGCCGAAACCTACTGGATAATAAACTGTACGACAATTTCCGTCTGCAGAAACCCGGCCGTGCCTTCTATATCAAGCTGCGGTACTTTGTCAGCAAAAAATAAACGCTAATAAATTGTTCATATCTCTAATTAATTAAAACTATGTTTAAACTTTACAAATTCTTTGCAGCAGCAATATGCATGGGCCTTTTGTTTACTGCCTGTAAAAAGAAAGATGATGGTTTGGAAGAGCTGGAAGAAATTCAGCAAGATACAACCGATATCTACAAAGGAACAAAATATATCATCACAGTAACTCCTACTGCGTCTACTGGTGTTGCCGATTACCTTCTCACAGCAGATGATCCTTCTCAAGGAACTATCAGTACCCAAGGAAACGGTGTAGAACAGGATGGAACATACCGTTACTATACTGTAAACAAAGGTAAGTTCTTCAGTCTGCTATACGGTCAGGGTAATCCCGGGGCAGTAACAACCTACAGATTTAATAAAGAAGGTAAGCTTATAAAGATTTCTGACTTCATTGCGGAAACCGTACAGGTGTTTGCTCCGGTTGGTGATGATATCCTGACAATCAAAGTTCCGAGACAAGGCGATAATCAGACAGCCTTTATGTATCGTATTGATGCCAATCTGTCTCAGATTGTGGACACAAAGCCGATCAATATCGTAGAACTTGCCGGCAACGGAGAACGTGCACACTTTACCTGGGCAAAACAGGTAGGCAACAAAGTATTCGCTCCATATATGAGCATAAGAGGGTGTTGTGGCGATGCCTTTGGAACAGAATATCCGGACAGCGCGTATATCGCCGTATTCTCCTATCCTAGCCTTGAGCTGGAGAAAGTAATCAAGGACAACCGTACCAGCTATATTGGTGCATACTTCAATGATGGTCTTGCTGTAGATGAAAACGGCGATGTATACGGATTTTCTCCGGCTGCTGCAACCTTTGAAACAGTTCACAAATCAACGACTAAATCAGCATTTGTCAGAATCAAAGCAAATACTACTGAGTTTGATGATTATTATTTTGATGTTCAGACTGCTTCCGGAGGACATCATATCCGTCAGCAAACATACATTGGCAACGGAAAAATATTGCTGAACATGTATGGTGATCAGAATAAGCCTTCCGGCAATCCGAAACTTGCCATTGCAGATCTTTATAGCAAATCCTTTACATGGATAACCGGGCTTCCTGCCGAGATCAACTCCATTTCAACACCATATAACAACAATACTGTCAGCGACAATAAAAGCAAACTCTTTGTTGGTATCAACGCTCCTGACGGCAGCTGGATTTATACACTCGATGCAAACAGCGCTTCTGCTACTAAAGGGATGGAAGTTCAGGGCGGAAGAATCACCTCAATCGTAAAAGTTACAAACTAATACACACTTTATTTAGTTTAAATCTTTTTAAAAACAAACCTATCACTTAATTTTAAGTGATGGGTTTTCTAATTTGTCACGGCAATGCCTGGCACATGATTACTTCTCAATATCGGCGCAACCGGTAAAATCTTGCATCATTACTTTCATTATTTATGTCAACATTCAGAAAAGTAAATAACTGGCTTCATCTTTGGCTTGGGCTGATATCAGGTATTATTGTGTTTATTGTCTGCATCACCGGCTGTATCTGGGTCTTCAATGAGGAAATCACCAGTCTGCTTGAACCGGAATCCAACGTAAAAAAAGAAGATAAGGCTATATTAATTCCTTCGCAGCTAATTACCATTGCCAGAGAGAACTATCCGGAAAAACCTGTGAGCGGTGCTTTCTACCAGCAGGGCAAAGTTATTGAGCTAAATCTGGGGCAAGGCAGACGCGGCAATACAACGCTCAATATACATCCATATACCGGTGAAATAATCAGCGTTAAAGAACGCAAAAAAGATGAAGTTTCTTTCTTCCGCTGGATACTGAACGGTCATCGGTTCTTATGGCTGCCATACGAAATCGGGCGTCCTATAGTCAACTACGCCACATTGACTTTTGTATTTATACTTATTACCGGACTGATCTGGTGGTATCCGAAAAAGTGGAGTAAAAGCACCGTTGATAAGAGTTTTAAAATCAAGTGGGGCGCTTCTTTCAAGCGTCTGAATGTCGATCTCCATAATGTCTTCGGTTTCTATGCGCTGCTGTTTCTGCTGGCCATTGCGTTGACAGGTATGGTCTGGGGCATCAAATGGTATAGCGAAGGTCTGTACTGGGTTACTTCAGGCGGCAAATCGCTTCCCGACTGGAAAAGAGCAGAGTCAGATTCTACTCAGGCCAATAAGTTCTATACGCTGGAAGAGGCAGTCGACAACGTCTGGTTCAGCACGATCAGTAAACATCCCAAAGCCGAGGGATTCTTTTTTTCTTTTCCGGATACATCAAAGCCGAAGTCGACTATCGGTCTTACTATTTATCCGACAGCCGGTCAGTTTTATAACAACAAGCGATATACCTTTGATCAGCACACCCTGGCTTCACTCAATATGAACCCGTTGTATGAAGCAGATTTTGCTCAGGCTGATTTCGGAGACAAGCTTCGTCGGATGAATTACGATATTCACGTTGGCAGCATCCTTGGCTTCCCGGGCAAGGTTCTTGCATTTCTTGCCAGCCTGATCGGAGCCAGTCTACCAGTTACAGGTACGCTGATCTGGTGGAACAAGCGATATAACAAATCGGGAAAAAAGAAGAAAAAAGATAAAAACATTTCATCTTCTTCCAGAAACAAGGATTTAAAAAATAACGGTAACGAAAACGGAGAGACCAAACCCAAGGTGGTTATACGGCCCAAGGTAAGTCCGGTAGCCCAACCGGCCAACTAAGAGCATTCTTTTGTTTCTTTACAAAGCTCCGTACGGAGCTTTTTTTGTATCAGAAATACTAACCATTGACCATGCAGCTTCGTTACTAGACCTGAAAAACCAATAAAAATATGTCTCGTTTTGGAATGGTCCTGCATGGCGGCGCTGGCAATCTTACCCGGTCAGCATTGAGTGCTGAAGAATACAACGCCTATATGGAGGCGCTGAAACAGGCTCTCGATACAGGTTATAAAATTCTTATGGCAGGAGGTACGGCATCCGAGACAGTCGCTGCTGCAGTCATGTTTCTCGAAGACTGTCCGCTATTCAATGCCGGCAAAGGCTCCGTTCTCAACCGGAATGGTAAAGTGGAAATGGATGCAGCCATTATGGATGGCTCTACACTCGCAGCCGGAGCAGTTGCCGGAGTTTCCATTATCAAAAATCCGGTACAGCTTGCCATGACCCTGATGCGGGAGTCTCCTCATGTGCTCCTTATCGGCCGACAGGCGGAAGATTATGCCCGGGCAATGGGAGTCGAAATTGAACCGGAAGCCTACTTTATACTTCCCGGCCGTCTGGAACAATTGAAAGGAGACGGTTCGATCAGTCTCGATCACGATCGTAAGTTCGGTACTGTGGGCGCTGTCGCTCTTGACCGGAACGGCGACCTGGCAGCCGCTACCTCTACCGGTGGCATGAATAATAAACTCCCCGGACGAGTCGGAGACAGCCCCCTGATCGGCGCGGGAACCTATGCAAACAATCAGAGCTGTGCCGTTTCATGTACCGGCCACGGTGAATTTTTTATTCGTCATGTCGTAGCTCACTCTGTTGCTTCAAGGATTGAACTACTCAATGACTCCCTATCCGATGCGGCAAACCACCTGATTCAGCATATTCTGTCCAAAGCCGGTGGCCGCGGCGGACTGATCGCTATCGACAAAAACGGGCACATCGCAATGCCCTATAATACTCCGGGCATGTTCCATGCATACCAATTATCAACCGGAGATTTTTATGTTGGGGTATAGAACGTTGCCTTTTTATAACATTTAAACAAACATATACTTAAAAGGTATCTTTTACAGACCATTTTGTTCGAATCCTGTTATAGGTATAAAGCGAGTTGGTTACCGGCAAAAAGATACAATTATGAAAATTCTTATATTAGGCGCCAGCGGGCAGCTGGGCAGCTCATTGTACAATTACCTCAAATTAAAGACAGAGCTCGTTCATGGCACAAGCCGCAGCGGGCGGTTTGGTCTGCTACAGTTCAATCCCTTTAGTGAAAACTGGATGTTTCCGGAACAAAACTATGATATACTGATCAACTGCATAGGCGCTATACGGGAAGAACCGGACAATCGCTTCGAACGTGTACATCTGGGCATTACCGAACAGATTGTCAAAAACCGGTCCCGCATCGGTAATCCCCGTATTATTCAGCTCTCGGTACTGGGAGCTGACGCTTTCAGCCCCGTAGATTTTCTTCGAAGCCGGGCACAGGCAGATGAATACCTGCTATCTCATCCGGATACTACGGTCGTCCGGTCTTCCATAGTCTGTACCCCGGGCACCATGCTGGCCAGAAAAATCCGGACTGCGGGACGCATATCCAGGCTGCTTTTTAACCGTCTGTATGTGCCCGAAGGCTTTGTATACCATAAAGTGCAACCTATCCTGATTGAAGATCTGGTCAAAATACTATGGAAAATATGCCAGAACCGGGAAACAGAGCCAATACTTAATATTGCCGGACCTGAAATCCTGACATATGGGGACCTGCTGTATATTTCGAACAAAAAAATCAAGGTTTTCCCTGTTAAACGCTCTCTTTCCGACCGTATCGCAGGGGTCGCGGGCAATCTCCTGCCGGATATTATTACCCTGGACCAATATCAAATGCTGTTTACTGACAACGTAGCAGATCCGGGTACGGCCGCATCCATCCTTGGACGTTCACCCAAATCAACACTGGGCTTCTGGCAAAAGGAACTGCGATAAAACAGATCCTGCCAGTCAAAACAGGTATATTGTATGGTAAAAGAGCTGACTACAGAGCAATACCGGCAGACCACCGGTGGATACGCGGAAATGGAAAAAGCAGACAAGCCCTCGCTGGATATCTGGCCTTATGTGGCAGAACTTGTCAGGCTAAAGGTGGTTCCCAAACGCGTACTGAAAGAGAAACGGATTGATACCATAGGGAGAACTCCTGATCTGTCTCATGAATATATTCTCCTTGCTTCCGGCACTGCCAACCTCCCCGTTATTCTGGTGATCCGGCTTGAACAACCTGTATCTGTACTGGGATATTACCGCCTTGATATTGAAAAAAGGGTGGATGAAACCATATAATTTCATCCATTTCGGAATTTTCAATATCGAACCAGCAGGTTCCCCTGATAACTGGCCATTTTTTATTATCAGAATACTATTACTTCAGCACCGTCACCGTCGTCCGGCGGTTAAGCTGCCGTCCTTCTTCCGTTTCGTTGGTAGCAATAGGCTGGCTTTCCCCATATCCCTTAGTGACCAGCCGATCCGCCTTGATACCTTTTTCTGTCAGATAGTAAAATACGGCATCAGCGCGTCGGGCAGATAACTTGTCGTTGTACGCATCATCGCCATCAGAATCGGTATGTCCGGCGATTTCCAGACGAATCTTGGGATAATCTGTCAGAAACTTGTGCAGACGCTCCAGCTCAATTTCTGACTCTCTGCGCAAAGTCGCCTTGTCAAAATCAAAGAAGATATTACGTAAAGTAATGGAAGCCCCCTGATTGACAGCTTCCAGGCAGATTTCTTCCTCTATCTCCAAATAGGAATCCAGCTCCGGTATGTCAATATTTTTGGAGTAGAAGACATACATCGGAGCTTCTACCGCGATGTTGTAATTACGTCCGGCGGGCAAGATAATCGTATACTTTCCGGTAGTCTTATTGGGGGCGTATACTCCGATCACTGCTTTGGTAGCATTGTCTGATACGGTGATGGTAGCTGCAACTGTCTGTTTCGTTGCACAATCGTGCACACTACCCTTCCATACGACCAGAGATGAACGCTTCACTTCCCGCTCAAGCATGTAAATATCCTTATCTCCTTTTCCGCCCGGCCGAATCGAAGAGAAATAAGCCCGGCTATTGTCCGGAGACCATGCAAAGTTGAAATCATCATCGGCAGTATTTACCGGAAAACCGATATTTTCAGCATCGGACAGAATTTCGCCGTTCTCAAGATTAATCTGTACGGAAAATATATCAAAGCCACCCATCGAGCGGTGCCCCCTGGAACTAAAGTATAAGGTCTGACCATCTGCATGAATAAAAGGTGCAATCTCATCGCCGGGTGTATTTACCTGCGGCCCCAGAAGAATTGCAGGGCCGAAAACTCCGTCATCTCCCCTTTTGGACATATAGATATCCGTCCCGCCCATTCCGCCTTTGCGGTTGCTGGAAAAGAACAGTACATTATTATTCGATGAAAGGCTCGCGCTTGATTCCCAGTTCGGGGAATTTACATTTTTACCAAGATCTTTGGGACTGGACCATTCCTTGCCGTCCAGCGTACTGATATAGATATCTCCGCCGTGAGATGAAGCATTATATATAAGCATCTGCTGACCATCTGCAGAAAGACCGATACAGGCATCATGATTCTCAGAGTTGATTTTATTACCGATACTTAACGGAGCTGACCAGTTTCCCAGACTGTCCTTTTCCGATACATATATATCTTCATAATATAGCAAATCACGAGGGTCCAGCTTTTTTCCTCTGGTATCCGGCCGTCTGGATGTAAACGCTATAAACGTCTCATCAGCAGATATGACCGGATTGTATTCCGGATATTCCGTATTGACGTTTTCACTCAGCGGATTGATTTCTATCTCCACAGGATTTTCCATTAGTCTCATTCCGTTCCGGCAATACGTAATATATACATCCGCTTCCGCTTTCTTTACACGCTGTCCTTCATTCAGCCGGTCCTTATACTCCTGAAAAAATGTAAGCGCTTTTTCAAAATCATGCTTCAGATGAAAAGCCCTCCCCAGATAATAATCAACTTCGGGTATATCAATTCTGAAAAGTTTGGCGTGGGTCAAATACTCAATGGCTTTATCTGGGTTTCTGAGATTCAGATAAGTTACTCCGATATAATAATTCAGGTCGGGATAATTGGAAACCCCTGCTTTCAAAAATTCGTTTAATGCTTCCGGATACCGTTCCTTCACAAAAAGATCCAGACCCGTATTAAACTGTTTCCTTGCCGGCTTTGGAAGTTCCTGGGCCTGCACTGCGCTGGTCATACAAATGACCGCTAACAAGAAAATCTTTCTAAACATAAAAAGAGCCAATATAAGCGTATGAAGAATTTGAGCTTAAAATAAGTACCATTTTTTTAATTGTACAATTATTAAGTGGTCTTATTACTTTAATTTATTATTTTCGCCCTTGAATATTAAATTCGTATACCCGTATAATTATCAGAAAAGTGGTGTTTACCCGATGACAAAAGAAACGTAGAGTAAACACATCTCTAAAAATTGCGTAATCATAAGCAAACTTTAAAAAGTTATATTTATAGAAATGGGGAATTAAAGCAGGCGGTTTTATCCCTTTTCATTCATAAAGCAATATGAAAAAAACATTCCTAAGACTTTTGCTGCCGGTAATCACTCTGTCCGGTGCACTCATTATCGGAGAAGCCAGCCCGGCGCCGGTGCCGGGAGATCAAAGCATTGTAAAAGTACAATGCACTCTGAGCGGCACTGTTGAAAAGGAAAACACCAGCTGCAGTGGTAACGATGGCCGGATCAATATAAGCAGCCCGACCGGAGCTGATGATTTTCAGTTTTCAGTCGATGGAAACAGCTGGCAGGACTCCCCTGCTTTTACAGGCTTGCTGCCGGGCACTTACGAAGTATGGATGCGGGATAAAGACGATGCTGCCTGTACTCAGCACCTTGGGAGCATACTCATCAGCTCATACCTTCCTCTTGATGCGTCCATTTCATCCGAAAACATAAATTGCACCCCCAATCATCAGGGAAAAATCGATTTTACAACCTTACAGGGCGGAAGCGGAAACTATGAATTTTCTGTCGATGGCGGTGCCACCTGGCAATCAGCAGCAAGCATATCAATTGAGCATGCAGGCAACTACACTCCGGTACTGAGAGATGCGGAGCATCCTCATTGCGAAAAAACATTTGCAGCGGTAACCATTACAGCGCCTGCTATATTATCAGCCACAGCCTCCCATCAGGATGCTACCTGCTATGGCACCAGCAGCGGAACGATTACCATCCATTCATCCGGCGGAACAAACGCTTTTCAGTATTCCATAGACGGAGGAGCATCATGGCAGGGTCCCGGCAACATCACGTATACCTATTCCAATGTCGCCAAAGGTTCGTATAATGTTCAGGTAAGAGATAATGCAATAAATAATTGTATCCTTGTGCTTAACAGCAATCTGGAAGTCGGCGAACCCGATCAGCTAAACGCCTCTGTAACCCACACGGATGTCATTGATTGTTACGGAGAAGCTGAAGGGACTATTACATTTTCAGGCCCTTCCGGCGGCTCAGGAGATTATGAGTATTCGATAAACAACAGGGCCTCCTGGCATTCCACCCCGGTCTTCAACAATCTGCCTTCTCAAAACTACAGAGTATTTATCCGCGATGCGAATGTTCCTTCCTGCTACAGAGAACTACCAGGCGTTTTCATTGACCAGAAACAACAGCTGAGCGCGGCCTTATCATCAAAAGTTAACAGCTGCTTCGGACTCGAGGAAGGAGAAATTGAGTTTGTATCAGAATCCGGGGGAAGCGGCAATTACCTATACTCCATAGATAACGGCGCTACCTGGCAGACCAATTCACTATTTACCGGCCTGAAAGCCGACAGCTATCAGGTTTTACTTGCCGACGCAGATTACCCGACCTGTATTGAAGAAATAGACAATGCGCTGATCATTACCGAACCCAATGACCTGGACGCTGATGTCGAGTACGGCGATGTTACCTGCTATAATACCGCAACCGGTTATATCAACATCCTTAATCCGACCGGCAGACCTTCCAGCAGCAATTATATGTTCAGTATTGACAATGGGAATACCTGGTCACCTTCAAGAAACTTTACAGGCCTTACAAGCGGTCCGACGTATACAGTACTGATAAGGGATGCTATCACCTCAACCTGCCGCAAAACACTTAGTGCACCGATTACACTTACTCAGCCGGATCAGCTGGTGGCCAGCGCATCAGGCACCGATGCCGATTGTTTCGGAGCCTCTACCGGTACCATTACATTTTCCGGAATAAGCGGCGGTTTCGGCTCTTACGAATTCAGTGTCAACGACGGTACAACATGGCAGTCTGCTCCTCTGTTTGATGCAGTGGCAGCGGGCAATCATGCCTTATGGATAAGAGATACAGACTACCCTGCCTGCAGACGTCAGGTACATCCTGCTTTTTCGATCGGACAGCCACCCAAAATGCAGGCTATTATCTCCAATACCAACGTAAACTGTTTTGGCGATGCTACAGGATATATCGAATTTACCAACCCAAGCGGCGGAAGCGGCTCCTACTCTTATTCCATAGATGGCGGCCAGCAATGGCAGACCAACGGTCAGTTTAGCGATCTGCCTGCCGGCAAATACAATGTCATGGTAAAAGACAACCACTGTGAAGCCAGTCTTGATACGGCTCTTCAGATTACACAGCCTGCCCGGCTTGATGTACAGATCAGCAAGCAGGACGTGCTTTGCTTCGGGAATACCGACGGCAGCATTACTTTTGCCAATCCAAGCGGTGGAAGCGGCACTTATCAGTATTCAAGAGACAACGGGCAAAGCTGGCAGTCGCCTAACGATGTCGGCAATTCCAGAACATATCCCAACCTTGCTCCCGGTACCTATCATCTGTGGATACGGGATGCAACAACCCTCTCCTGCTCACTCAAAGTCCAGGATTCCTATCCGATCACACAACCGGACAAATTGTCCGTAACAACCGTATTGTCAGCCAACAGCAGCTGCTCCGGAGCCAATGACGGAAGCATTCAGTTTAGCGGAGTCCTTGGCGGATCCGGCAATTATGAATTCTCTATCGATGCAGGTAATACCTGGAGCGATGACTCTGTATTCACAAACCTGTCACCGGATACATATATTCTTGTCGTACGTGACGCTATAGCGCCTGGCTGCAGACTGGATGTGCCGGATGTAATACTGACAGAACCTGCTCCGCTGAGCGCAGGAATTGACAAAGATACCATTACGTGCTTTGAAGCAGACAACGGGGCTATCCGCTTTATAAATGTGTACGGCGGCTGGGGCTCCTATGAGTTTTCCATAGATAACGGGACAAGCTGGGCAGAACAGACAGAGTATACAAACCTCCCTCCGGCTACCTATACAGCGCTGGTTCGTGACAAGGACTATCCGACCTGTATGCTGACCATTGAGAGCGTATCTTTTGCAGAACCTCCCCGACCAGACGCTCAAATTGATTTTGATACCATATCCTGTTTCGGCGCTGCCAACGGCCGCATCGAATTTACCAACCTGCCTTCTACTACCATTCATTATGAGTTCTCCATAGACAATGGTGCAACATGGCAAAGCAGCCCCGAATTCAATAATCTTGGCCAGGGGACTTATATTCCGCAAATACGTCATGCCGGCAATGATCTTTGTAAAACGATTCTTGAAGCCATTGAAATAACAGAACCAGCCGAGCTTACAGCAACAGCTTCAACAGAACCTGTAACCTGTTTTGACGGCTCAAACGGTAGCATCACTATACATGCGCTGAATGGAAGCGGCATATATCAATACAGCATCGACAACGGAGTGACATGGTCTTCCTTCAATACGTTCGACAACCTGATAGCCGATACTTACAATTTGCAGGTAAGAGACATGGCTAATCCCGGATGTTTGAGATCTCTGGGAGCTACAATTATCAACCAGCCTGCTCAAATTGTTCTTAACACGAGCAAAACAGACGCAGATTGTTATGATGCTTCAACAGGTTCTGTCAATTTCACTGTTTCCGGCGGCACCGGACCATTTGAGTACTCCGTTAACGGATCCGGCTGGACCACCGACACCGATCTGAATACTATACCGGCCGGGACCTACGTGATTCTGGCAAGGGAAATTAATCAGCCAGCCTGTACATCGGATCCTGCCACGGTGGTGGTTGAAGAGCCGGCTGATATCGTGTACACTGTTGCAACAGAAGACATCCTCTGCAACAGTGAAAGCACCGGCAAGATCACCGTAGAAACTGATCCGGCTGATACAAGATCCTTCTTATTTTCCATTGACGGAGGAAGCAACTGGCAACCAGACGGTGTTTTTGAGAATCTTCACGCTGGCACATATTCCGTACTTATTCAGGATGTGGCAGTAAGTACCTGTACCAAAACAGTAAGTGTTCCGGTCTACCAGCCTGCTCCGCTCAATGCGACAATCACCTCTTCCGACATCACCTGCTCGGGCACTGACAACGGCAGCATTATTCTTCGGGATCTGTCTGGCGGAAGCGGTGATTACGAAGTATCCATTGATAATGGTACAACATGGTCCGATGACAGCAGCTTTTACAATCTGGCGCCCGGCACCTATACCGTTATTCTTAAAGACGCGCTGGCTGCATGCACTACTTCTCCGGAAAGTATTGTTATAAAAAATGCTGATCCGATTACAGCCATAGTGACGCCCGCCAATACCACCTGTTATGACATAGCGGACGGACAAATTGTAATTATTGCAGGCGGTGGCAGCGGCAACTATGAATATTCTGCTGATAACGGCACCACCTGGACATCCGATCCGGCTTTTGCAGATCTGGCCGCCCAAACGTATCAGGTGCTGATCCGGGATATGCAGGACCATACCTGTCTTTCTCCTCTGTATACCGTGACAGTCGATCAGCCGGCAGCAATTACGATCGCTGCTGTTACCAGCCCAGCCAGCTGCTTTGGCGCGAGTGACGGCGATCTGGCTATTTCTGTATCCGGTGGTACGGGACCATTTGAATATTCCATTGACAACGGACAAACATGGATTACTGACGTAATGATTGAAAATCTGCCGGCTGGTTCCTATACCGTTCTGGCAAGAGAAGCTTCTGAAATCAGCTGTCTGTCCAATAGCACAACCGTTGATATTGATCAGCCTGCCGACATCGCCGGCAATACTGTTGTTGCTGATGTAACCTGCTACGGTGGCTCGGACGGAAGCATTACGCTTGACCTGACAACTGTTGATAGCAGAATCTTTGAATATTCCATTGACAATGGCGCTACGTGGAGTGTCAATAATGTATTTGACAACCTGACTTCAGATACCTATCAGGTAAGCGTACGTGACAGGGATGTTCCAACATGTCAGCGGGACTTCAGCGCTGAAGTTACACAGCCGGATGCTCTGACAGCAGATTATACCCTGAACCACATCACATGTAACAACCAGACCAACGGTTCTGTTTCATTTGAAAATCTGTCCGGCGGTACCGGCATACTGTATACATCAATTGACGGCAATACGACCTCAGCAACCGATCTGCTATATTCCGACCTGGCTCCAGGTGTGTATACGCTGGTTATTTCGGATGCTCAGGGATGCTCCGTAACATTGGGAACAGTCACTTTAACCGAACCGGATGCTCTGACAGCAGGCGCAACTCACACCGATGCAAGCTGTGCAAATGAAGCAGATGGTTCTATCTCTGTAAATGCAACTGGCGGAAGCGGTGATTATGAATATTCCCTGGACGGAACAAGCTGGTTCACTGAAGCGCTTATTGAAAATCTGGGAGCTGATACCTATCAGATTATCGTTCGTGATGCCAATGATCACAATTGTACCATAACTATTCCCGACATAATTATCAATCAGCCGGATCCGCTCACTTTTACAACATCATCCGATGATCCAGATTGTCTGGGCGCTGACAACGGAGAAATCACTGTTCTTGTTTCCGGCGGTACCGGTCCGTTTGAGTATAGCGCTGACAACGGTGCAAGCTGGAGCAGCTCCAATATACTATCCGGACTACCAGCCGGCATCTACTCTGTACTCGTACGCGAAGGTAGCAATACATCATGTACCAGCTCTGCCCAGTCTGTAACATTAACAGAACCTCAGGATCTCTCCGTAACAGCCGATCTGACTCACATCAGCTGCCATGGCGAATACTCCGGAGTCATCGCCCTAACCAAAGAAAGCACTGACAGCAGAACATATGAGTATTCTATTGATAACGGAAGTTCATGGAATCTTTCAGGCAACTTTGAAAACCTTGGTATCGGCACATACACCATACTGGTACGTGATGAAGCAAGCCCTTCATGCAATAAATCATTTGAATTTGATATTATCCGTAATAACACCCTGAGTGCAACTATCAATTCTGTGAACATTCTCTGCTCCGGCCGGAATGATGGCAGTATCCGCTTTGATACACCTTCCGGAGGAAGCGGTCTGTATGAATACTCTGTTGACGGTAGCAGCTGGCAGGCAAATCCTGAATTTACCGGCCTTGCTTCCGGATCTTATACCGCACTTATCAGAGATGTCAACGATCCGCTGTGCATGGAAACACTGACTACGGTAACCATTACAGAGCCTGATCCGATCAGTGCGACCATAACCGGCACAAACATCGACTGTGCTAATGAAAATAATGGCTTCATTACCATCTCGGCTACGGGCGGAAGTGGTCTGTATGAATATTCTGTTGACGGCAGCAGCTGGACAGATATATCTCCTGTCAGTGGTTTGTCCGGCGGAACATATTCTGTAGTTGTACGTGATCAGGCTGACAACACCTGCCTGCACAATGCCGGATCAGTTACCATCACAAGCCCTGCTCCTATCTCCGCTACACTTACCAGTACTGATGTAAACTGTACGGGTACATTGAGAGGCAATATTATCCTGAGCGAAGTAGAAGGCGGAAGCGGCAATTATGAATATTCTTTTGACAATCAGCAGACATGGATAAGCACACAGGCTGTATCGGATCTTGATGCAGGTACGTATACCGTGTTTATCAGAGATGCCGGCGCACCTGCCTGTATAGTAGAAATCGGGGAAGCAATCATCAACGATTATGAGCTTCATACAGACGGAGTACAGATCATCGGAGCCTCTTGTTTCGGTGGCAGTGATGCATCCTTCGAAGTACTCAATCCGAGAGGCGGCGAAACCGCCAATTATGAATTCAGCACGAATGGTTTTACCTGGCAGACATCACCGGTTTTCACCGATCTATACGCCAACGAATACAATCTGTATATCCGAAATTCTGATGCGACACATTGTAGCAAGCCCCTGGGCAAAGTAGAAGTAGAAGAAACAGAAATGCTATCAGCTACTGTTCTCGAGGATCCCAATTATTGTACAGACAGCCATACTATCCTGATAGAAGATGCAGCTGGCGGAAGCGGAGCTTATGAGTTCTCCATCGATGGGCAGAACTGGATTTCAGATCTGACTTTCTCCGGATTAAGCAGCGGCAACTATATTGTCAGAATGCGTGATGCCAATGCTACAGGATGCTCTGAAATTCTGAATACGGTGAATTTTCAAAAGCCATCTGTCCCATTTGCCTATATAGTCACCAAGCCTGCTGAAGGCTGCTTAGACAACAATAATGGCGAGATCATGATACTAGGTGATGGCGGCAGCAGGAGATATAGTTTTGCGATATCTGACGGAGAATCCTGGTCTGAGTTCAGTCCGGAATATGATGACGTTACTCCACATACCTTCTACAGCCTGAGGTCAGGCTCTTACAAAATAAAGATTAAAGGTCCGGCTCCGTATTTCTGTGAAACCATTCTTGAGGAAGAAGCTGTAGTAGATCATACGGATCTTGGCTACCCGGCAACTATTACTGAAGAGCTTGCGGAAGAGCTGCAATTCTGTATTACCGAGTTTTCCGTCCGCTTTGGCGTGCAGGCTGAAAATGCCCAGACTTATCAGTGGCTTGTCAATGGCACAGCCATCTCCAACGGCGGTATCTATAGCGGAAGCACCAGCCGGGAACTGGTAATTAATCCATTCACTCCGGATCTGGATGGTAATATATACTCAGTAGTAGTTACAGGTGCCTGTGCTCCTGCCGATACATCCACTGGAAAACTGGTAGTATCTGAGCTGATCACACCACTTATTTCGGATGCCCAGACGACCTGTCCGGAAGGTGATCTGTCGGAAATCATACTGCGCGGACATGGCCAGGCAATCATAGTGCACTGGGAAATGAAGACTCCAGAAGCAACCGAATGGTCTGTAGTACCGGAATCAGCACACACAGACAGTATCTATCCGGTTCATACACAGGGAGAGTACCTGTACAGAGCATATGTACAGAACGGAGCCTGTGCTCCGGTTTATTCGCCTTCCAGCAGCTATACCATGCTGCCGGCACCCTCGGCATCGGCAGGGGATGACATTGAGCTGGGTAAAGGAAAATCCGTGACCCTGGCTGCAAGCGGAGGTATTCTTTATGAGTGGAACTGGGATATTACGCTCTCGGATTCATCCATTGCCAATCCGGTGGTCAATCCGGAATATACTACTACGTATTATGTAAAAATCACCAATGAATACGGCTGCTCCAAATACGACAGCGTACTCGTGGAAGTAGTTGAAGAATACGAGCTCTATATCCCGAATACCTTTACACCAAACAACGATGGAACTAATGACACCTGGTCGATACGTTCTATTGAGCTGTATCCCGATGCTTCACTTGAAATATACAATCGCTGGGGCATGCTGCTGTACAGGCAGACCAATGGAGTCAAGCCATGGAACGGTACTGCCAGTGGCAAAGAGTTACCAACCGGAACGTATTTTTATGTACTAAAACTAACTCCTGACTCAGAGTCTCTTTCTGGCTCAGTAAGTATTGTGAGATAATTGAATATGAAGAGAATAGTATTTTTCATTGTTGGCCTGCTACTTCCGGTTTTAGGATTTAGTCAGCAAATACCCATGTACTCTCAGTATATCTGGAATGCATACCTAATCAATCCGGCCATCGGAGGCGCAGAAAACTTCATGGAAGTAAAAGCCGGCTACCGGAGTCAGTGGGTAGGCCTGGAAGGTTCTCCCCAGACCCTGTTTATTACAGCCAATAGTCAGTTGGGTAAAAAAGTACTGAACCGGGAAGATAAGGATATCGTCAATCGCGAAGGTCATGGCAGTGATATGGAACCATCGGGTATTGCACGAGTTTTCCGATATTCCAAGCCAGCCTACCCCAACCTGCCACAAAGCTATAAGGTACGTCCTCACCATGGAGTAGGTCTTCAGATTCTCGGTGACCAGATCGGGCCGTTTACCAATATGGGATTCTATGGCAACTATGCCTATCATGTACCGATTACGAATAAAATGTATGCCTCTTTGGGCACATTTGTCGGACTCAAACAGTACAAAATGGATATAAGCAGGGTCAAGCTGGAAAATCCTGATGATATTGCCATTGGTAATCAGGGCAATCTCTACGGGTTATTTCCTGATGCCATGGTTGGCTTTATGCTTTATTCTGAAAAATTTTATGCCGGTATCTCGGCCAATCAGATTCTGTATTCCAATGTCTCTCTCAGAAACAGAGCACAACAGTATGTTTCGGCCACAGCCCAGCTGGAGCCGCATTATTTCCTGACAGGGGGTTATCGTGTTCGTCTGAATAGTGAATTTGCCTTTATCCCTTCTACGCTTGTACGATACTATCCGGGTACAAAATTGTCTGCCGATTTTACCGGTAAAATAAACTATATGGATCTGCTATGGGCCGGAGTTTCCTACAGAGCTGCCGAAGCACTTGTATTTCTTGCCGGCTTCTCCTATGCCAATAAGCTTGACTTCGGCTATTCGTACGATCTTTCAGTATCACAGCGCAACAACTATGTTCGACTGGTTTCCCATGAAATCATGGTTGGCTTTCGTATGATCAACAATAAAAGCATCGGAAGACCAAGCTATGTCTGGTAAGGGTTGTATGTTATGAGTTATGAGTTATGAGTTATGAGTTATGAGTTATGAGTTAACTTAACTTACAACTCATAACATATATGATGGATCAGGCGACTTCCTTCTCTGCTATCTGGGGCTTTAGCTCAACACTTTCGCTTTCCCTTCTGTAATATTTATCAAAAATCATACAGGCAACCAGATCTCCGACAACGTTTACAGACGTTCTGAACATCCCCAATAAACGATCAACACCAATAATCAGGGCTATCGCTGTAACCGGAATCCCGATGCTTCCAAGGACCGAACCCAGCACAATCACTCCTGCGCCCGGAGCTGAAGGAGTCCCTATAGAAGCTGCAATTGTAGTAACAATAACCAGCACAATACTCATAAGATCCAGATTCAGTCCATATACCTGAGCCAGAAAAATAGTAGCAATAGCCTGAAAAACGGCTGTACCATCCATGTTGAGGGAAGTGCCGACCGGAATAATAAACCGGCTGACTGTAGGGCTTATTTTCAGCTTTTCCTCGGCTGTCTTAAGCGTAAGAGGCATTACAGCTGCTGAGCTGGACATCGAGAAAGCAAGCAGTAACAGGTCTCTGGAAGCCGAATAAAATTTCCTAAGACTGACCCGCGCCACAAAAACCAGGAGAATATTATAAAAAACTATTACCATCAAAAGGCCCGACAGGACAGTAATAACAAACATGGATAATCCAATAATCGTTTCCAGACCAACCTTGGAGGTAACCTGACAAAGCAACCCGAAAACGGCAACCGGAGCCAGCTTCATGGCCCAGCGGGTAACTGTCATGGTTATCTCCTGCACTGAAAACATCAGCTGCAGTACAGGTGTTGCCGTCTGCTCACTGACATTGACAAGCGCGACTCCCACAATAAGCGCAAATATGACTATGCTGAGCATTTCACCCGAAGCCATTGACGCAAGCGGATTTTCCGGGAGCAGGTTGGTCAGTATCGTAGGCAGCTGCTTTAAGCCAAATTCAGGCTTTTCCGGCATATTTCCCAGATTCAGCATTTCACTGGCCAGGCTGTTTCCCTCTTCAATATAATTTCCGGGTTTGAGTAAAAACGCGACTGATACCGCCAGAATCAGTGTTATGACCGAGGTCATTAAAAAGTATCCGATTACTCTGGGTCCGGCAGTAAGCAAATACTCCTTGTTTTGCCCGCCGGCAATACCCTGAATAATGGAACTGAACATCAAAGGGATCATGATCATCTGAACAATGCGGATAAACAGGCTGCCCGGAAGAGCGATCCAGTTGGTCAGGGTTTCAACCGACTCTTCTGCTATCCATGAAGGATTGGTACTTAAGTATCCCCCCAGAATCACACCAAGAAGCATCCCGATTATTACCTGCAGCCATAACCTGCTTTTGACCAGCCCGTGAATCTGATCGTACAATTCTTTTACAGGTCTGAGCTGATATTCGGTGGTTGCTGACATAATCGGAGTTTCTTTGCCTACATACAAAAAACGAAACATCCGATTAATACAAAAATGATTTTACACATTTCTTTTCGTGACATATATCATTTAGGTCCGTCTTTATTCAGCAGCTATATACATAAGCCTTCAATACTAAAAAGAACCAGACATACAGTTTTTTAATAAATATAAACAACTGTTACCCATGACCTTGCCGAGACATCCCCGACGGGAGCCGACTCGTTGTGTACCTTTTCACCTTCCTTTACCTTTCCCCTGGTGAGAAAACGGGTTATTGTTGCGTCCCCCTTTTATCTGCATAGCTTCATTGTAAGCACAGGCAAAATCTCCATCAAGAATATCATTTTTCATTATTTATACATATATTCACAAGACACACCGATATATATTCAACATATATCATCAGCTAATATCTCTAAGACTGGTATAAAACATTACACAAAAGCATTCTTTTATTTTATCTTATTATCAATAACCACCAATCTGATGAAAAAAATCTACATAACATTATTCGCATTATCCCTGCTGACCGGTGCCGGCAATGCCCATGCCGGACAACAACCTCGAAAAGGGCTGGATAAACTGGTTGGAAAGTCCTCCCGCAATAAAAGCAGCCAATTAAGGACAGCTGCCGCTAAAAAACTGCCACAGAAAGTCCAAAACTTTTATTGGATCGACACAGATGAAACCTGGATGGAAACTGGCTATACGGAGTTTACCTATGATCAGCGGGGAAATGTTCTCAGCGAACTGACACTTGGCACTGCCGGAGACAGTTCCCGCATAGTCTTATATTCTTATAATTCCCGTGGTGAACGTATCGAATATATTGAACAGTACTATCAGGGTACTGAGTGGGTCAACTCCCAGAAAGAGACGACCTCCTACGATACTCAAGGCAATCTGCTGGAAACTATTTCCTATACCTGGCAAAGCAATCAATGGAAAATCCAGTGGGGATATAAAACCCAATACTCTTATGATATCCAGAATCGCCTTATCGAGGAGATCGAACTAAGCTACGACAAAGATGAAGAAGACTGGATTGCAGGCTGGAAATTTGTATTAGGATACTCAGGCAATGAGCAAGAGCCACGCACCCTTACCGAATACGAATACGATGGTGACGAATGGATAAAAACCTATGAATATACAAATATTGTGTGGAGAAGTTTTACCGGTACCGGCGAAGGCTGGGATTTTGAGTCTCTTTACTATACCGAATATTACGAAGGGGCAGAAATAGCCGGGCGTATGTCTGCAACTATTGATGGAACTACTACTGTGTATCTCGAGGAAATATATCAGGAAGGAGAATGGACAGGTACATACAGAAGTACCAGCACCATAGAAGAAGATGGCAGTACTGTCACCATCAATGAATATTTTGAAGAGGGTCAATGGCTGTATAGTGACAGAAGTACCGAATATAGAGATAGCCGGGGAGAGTACGCCGGGAATAAGGATGAGGATTATGATTCCGGCGAATGGAGCATCACTTATGCCAACATCCTGACCAATACTTATAACGATAATGACGAAAAGGTTGAAACGGTTAGTGAATACATTTCACCGGGAAGTCCTGTAACCAAAACCAAACAGGAGTTTTCCGACTTTATTTCAATCGACATGATCACAGGCCAGCCGTCTTCTGTAGCCTTCACCTCACTCAGCCTGTTTCCCAATCCGGCAACTGATATCATCTCCTTTGAAAACATCCCGGCCGGTTCGGAGATTAGCATTGCCACCACCGGCAATCATATCGTATTGAGTAAACAGGTGACAGAAACTTCTGCCCGTATTTCGGTAGCTGACCTGCAACCAGGCATTTACTTTGCCACTATCCGCTCCGCAAACGGAGAAGCAAAAACACTGAAGTTTATCAAGCAGTAAACACCAACATCAGAACATGCAGCTTTTGAAAGCTGCATGTTCTCTTTTCTTTCACCCTTCCTATTCCAATTTTTCCGGTCTCAGGCTATGTAAAAATTCCGCATGCCTTATCAGACTGTTTTTTCCGAAATACCGTTTCTGTTTTCGAAACCTGCTTATTCAAGATTTAATATCCGGGCCACCTCTTCATAGCTCATCGCTTTCAGCTCATCCATGGAAGGCAGAGAGTTTTCAGTTACCCGGATGTTTATCGGCCGGTTGATCAGCACAATTTTAAACCGGAGGTTAGGCATGTAAAAATCCCTGAGCTGGTTACCGGCCGGCGCCTGACTGGCCCCATCCGTCCAGAAATAATGTAAACGGACTTTTCCTGGAGAGATCTGATGCGCATAGTTTATATAATAACCCTTCATACTGTATAATCGGGCATCCAGAGGTATCCAGGTTGCTGTATCCGAAGAAACCGGAGTAAAATAGGCCAGTACGCCCCCTTCATCAAGCACCTTCTGAGTAAGCGCCGGAAGTACGCGATCATTGTACAACGTATAATAAGAAGCAATCATCGACGATCCATCATTAAATCCATATAGCGCATACCATTGCCAGTCACTGTCAGTCAGCAGAAAGTTTTCGACCTTGACAGTAAACAGATCCGGTTCCGGCTCTTCCTCTTTCTTACCACAGCCACCCAGTATAGCGATACAGGCTGACAGAAGTAAGGAATAAATCGATGCTGTTTTCATAATACAGATATAGTAGATATTCAGATTTATTTGATATCGGATTATTCGAAATATCAAATATCTGTAAAAATACATTATATCTGTGATTTATATGCCACAATTCGAAGGCCCGGGTTATAAAAGCCATACTTCTCCCGGCATTGTAATCTTCAGCGGTTCTTTTTATATTTAAGAGATTATCATGCGAATTCTTGCTGTCTTTCTTTATCTGCTCAGCATAGCTGCCCTTCAGGCCCGGTCTGTCAGGGACACGTTGATTACAGTCACTCCGGGAACCTGGTATGATTTTGCGATCGACACCTGTTCCGGTGTTTCCGTACAGCTGCTCAGCAATACACTATCCGATCAGCTACTAAAAACAGATCACAATGCTGCTTTTTTACTCTATCAGGATCCTCATGCTGATGCCTCTGCACCTGTGGTATTTTCTCCCGGCAGCAAAAAACTTTCCTTTTACTCCGGCTCATACCGCGGCAATGTGGTATTCTACTTTTTCTCCATAGCACCATTGCCTGCACATCTGCGGATCACCCGGCGTACAGCAGCTACAGAAGACTGTCTTCCGGAAATAGTGCCTCCCTCTGTATGGAGAGCCGGACTGTCTGCACCTTCGTATACCCCTTCAAAAACACAAACCACGCATATTATCGTCCACCATGCTGCTACCGGCAATCAGGATCCGGATGCTTATCAGACAGTTCGCTCTATATACGTGCAGCATACCCAGATCAATGGCTGGAGCGATATAGGCTATAACTATCTGATCGGAAGAGATGGCACCATATTTCAGGGACGGGACAGCAAAGGACTGTTTGATCCTGACTATACGGTGGGGGCGCATATGTGCGGAAAAAACAACAATACCATGGGTATTTGCCTGCTGGGAAACTATGTAAGTGAAAAACCTACTCCGGCAGCGCTTCGGTCTCTGGAGCGATTAATTGCCTGGAAAAGTGCAAAGGATAATATTTTCATCAAGGGCAGCAGTCTGCACCCTATCGGACCTTCCGGTGAGCCGGATCGCCAGCTGGCCCATGTTGCCGGTCATAGAGAGGGGTGCCGCAGCGGCTATACTGAGTGTCCTGGCAATGGTCTTTTTAGTCTGCTTTCAGAGATCCGCTTCCAAAGTGAACGTCTACTTGCCGGTCAGTGTGCGAACAATCAGCCGCCTTCTCCTCCTGTTATCAATGATTCCCTTTCTGAAAAGCACCTTATCTATCCCAACCCTTCTTCCGATTATATCGAAGCCAGTTTTGTGTGGGATACAGTAATGATTTATGATGTGAACGGCAAATTGTTTCTCAGTCAGTCTGCTTCTGACAACGGCACCAGAATATCCGTCAGCCATCTGACAATTGGAGTGTATATCTGTCGCTTCATTACTACCGGCCGTAACCGGTACCTGAGGCTCATGATCGAACCGGAATAAACAAAGCAATTTACAAAATAAGGCGCTTAGATCACTACACATTACTTCACAGTTGCATTCATTCATTCAATAATAGTAAAAAGCTTGAAGCTTAATGCTCCAAAATCGCTGTAGCAATTGATCGGAACAGAGTTTATCAAAAGCAGGAATACTATGTCAAATTCCAACCCATCCTGTTTAATAATAATCAATCATATAAAACACCATCTGGCAAGATCATATTCCACTGTCCAGCAAAATATTCGCATGTATACATTATTTTATCTATATTAATCAACTATTAAATACGTGCTTTATCTCCCCAAGTGATCCATGAAGCACAACTTCTAGATACTATCCGAAAATTTCTGAATAAATGGATAACGCCGGAATCATCTTCGACATTTGGAAATCACACGACAACTACCTGGGCAAACTTCCGCAACGTATATGGGAATACGACCTCACCCGGTATATAGCCGATCTTTTCTGTCCCGGTCAATATTACTACTATGTAATCAACTCCCCTACTCTTACATTCGATGTAGTAAGCGAATCGGTTAAGGATCTGCTGGGAGTAGAGCCGCAAGATTTTTCCCTGCAAAAACTGATTGAGCTGATTCACCCGGACGATCTGCATTTCGCGATGAAATGTGAAGACATCGTTGCGTACTTTTTAAAAAACAAGATCGCACCCGACGATATGACGCAATACAAAATCACCTACTGTCTGCGGGAAAAAACGCATGACAAGGGCTATCGCCTCTTTCTCCTGCAAACAATCACTATGAAGACAACCGAAGACGGAGCATTGCTCAAAGTCTTCGGCTCTCATACCGACATTACACATATTACCAGTCAAAACAATCATAAGCTATCCTTTATCGGCCTAGGGGACAAACCTTCATATCTTGAGATAGATGTGTTTAATAAACATGTTCTGGATCATTATATGCCTTTCGATTTAAAAAATACCAATACCTGTCCTTTCACCAGAAGGGAAATCGAAATAATCCGGCAGCTCGCATCCGGAAAAAACACAGATGAAATTGCTGATATTCTTTTTTTGTCTATTAATACGGTCGAAACTCACAGAAGGAATATTCTGTCCAAAACCGATGCAAAAAACACCGTTGAACTGGTCGCTAATTGTATCAAAAGAGGTATCATCTGATACGAAATACCGGTATACCAGTATTGCTCCGCCCTTTGGTTCTCTATAATTTGGCAATTGAGGCGGGACAATTGTCAGAACTATTCGAAAAGCTTCGCTTATCACAACCGCAATCGTCTGCTATAAAAAAGATTATATTTACTACTTCAAGGATCATCACATGAAAAAAATCTACGCAGTCCTGTTCATTCTATTCCTGCTTACCGGTATTGGTAAGACTCATGCACAACACTTCCGCAAGACTCCCGGAAAAATAAAAGGAAAATCATCGACAGATAAAACCAGCAAGCTGAGAACAACCGCTGTTAAAAAACTCCCTCAGAAAGCCCAAAACTACTACTGGAATGTCTCAGAAAACACTTGGACCGGAGATGGCCATAGTGAATACATCTATGATTTACAGGGCAATATACTTAGAGATCTAAAAATAAACACTTACGGAGACAGTTCCGAACTACGCTTGTATTCATATAACTTTTACAACCAGACAATCAAATATATACACCAATATTATAATGGCAGCCAATGGGTCAACTCCCAAAAAGAAACCTACTCCTATGATATCAGCGGTAATATGGTAGAAACTATTTCCTATACATGGCAAACCAGTCAATGGGAAATCCAGTGGGGATATAAAACCCAATACTCTTATGATATCCAGAATCGCCTTATCGAGGAGATCGAACTGAGCTACGACAATGATGAAGAAGACTGGATTGCAGGCTGGAAATTTGTATTAGGATACTCAGGCAATGAGCAAGAGCCACGCACCCTTACCGAATACGAATACGATGGTGACGGATGGATAAAAACTTCCGAATTTACCGATATTGTATGGAGAAATTTTGACAACAGCATCCTGATTGACGAAGACCCGATTTCTCATATCGTATCCTGCAATGTTCATGATTATAACGAAGGCATAACAGGTCGTATATCCACTACAGTCACCGAAAATACCACTGTATTTCTTGCAGAAATCTATCAGGAAGAAGAGTGGATATACTGGAGCAGAAGCACCTCAACCGTATGGGAAGACGGCAGTACCGTCACTACCTATGAGGAATTTGAAGATGGTGAATGGGAATACATTGACAGATACACTGAATACACAGATCCCAAAGGTGAATATGCCGGGTATAAGTCTGAAGCCTACGAGTCGGGTGAGTGGCTTGTCAACTATTCGGATCTGCTAACAAATACCTATAATGACAATGATGAAAAGATTGAAACAATTACCGAAAGAGATTCACCAGGAAGTCCTGTTTACAAAGAAAGAAAGGTATTCTCAGACTTTATTACCAACGATCATGTTACAGGAACATCATCGTCTATTGCCTTTATTTCACTCAAGGCATACCCTAATCCGGCTACGGACATCATCTCGTTCGAAAACATTCCGGCCGGTTCAGAACTAAGCATTGCCACCACCGGCAATCATATCGTATTGAGTAAACAGGTGACAGAAACTTCCGCCCGCATCACAGTAGCGAACCTGCAGCCGGGCATCTACTTTACTACGATCCGCTCTGCTTTCGGTGAAACAAAGACATTGAAATTTATAAAGCAGTAAATACAGGTTCGTTCACCTGACTACCTGTTTTCTTTCTATAAACTCTGCACAGCCGATATGTGAAAAATTTTACATATCGGCTGTTTTTTTTGTTGAATACCAATGTGTTAATCCTGTCAAAATCCATTTTCTGAGCGAAAGTCGGTTGTAACATCAACATGATCAAAATACCGGTATACCAGTATTGTCCGACCACTTGACAGTCTTTATCTTAGCAATGAATACAGGCCATTATCAGAATATCCGGAAAAAATCGATAATGGCAAAACATGTCCGTATTGTACCATTATTAATCTCATTCACATGAAAAAGCCTCTGTTTTCATTATTGTTTGCAACAGTATCCCTATTTACCTGCGCAGCCATACATACCGTCAGTAAGGAAGCAGTAATACCAGCACAGTTTACCTCCATACAAGCAGCAGTAAATGCTTCTGAGCATGGAGATACCATATACATATATGGCGCTGGCACTATGTACAGCGAAAATGTTGTACTAACCAAAAAACTGTCCCTTATTGGAAGTGGTTTTAATCCTGATAGGGAGGATCGTATGCCCACGCGTATTATGAATATTGTCTTTACCCGGGGAGCATCCGAAAATGAAAATTCTTCAGGCTCCGTAATTTCAGGAGTAGAAGCAACAGATATGACCATCACAAGAGCAAGCCAGAATGTTCCGATCCCGTCCGGCTTTTTGATCGAACGCTGTAAAATAAACACGTTGCAGCGATTATGCGGCAGTAGCATACTGATTCGTCACAATATTATTACCTCCCTAATCTTTGGCGGGAATCCGGGATTGGGAACTGATATCACTATTTCCAATAATATCATTGAAAACATAAGTTCAATAAACTCAGGAGCCAGCTTAATTACTAACAATATTATCGGCACCTGTTCTGCCACTCTGAAAAATGCTGTCTGGCAAAACAATATCTTTCTGGGCGACTATTTTTATTCTACTACAAGTATTTTCCATAGTGACAGAAGCGGATACTCCTTTGAGGTAAGCGGGAATGCTTTCAGCAACAATCTCACCGCCTCCGGCAATCTGTTCGAAAGTGCTTATCAGGAATATTATACCCCTGTCGATGCGCTTGCAAATGTATATTACAACTCCGGCTATCAGGGTATCAATACCGGTACAGGCAATTTACATGCAACCGCCCCCCGCTTTGAATATATAGCCCTATCTAAGAGCATTGATTTTCAGTTCAACGATTTTCGCCTGAAAAACGACTCTCCCGGCAAAAATGCAGGTACTGACGGAACCGATATCGGCATATACGGTGGAAATAATCCATGGCCCGATGGCGGCGCCCCTGGTAGCGGTTTTCAGCTTAGCCCTATGCCAGCTATACCTCACATCATCAGCAGCAAGCTGCTGAATCCGGTCGTGCGTCAAGGTGAAGACCTGCATTTGGAAATCAAAATTAAAATTGAAAACTGATATGAAACGACTTATTTACTGTATACTTATACCTGGAAGCATTGTTACACTTCAGGCCCAGGATATACGCAAAGCTGAATATTTCTTCGATGCTGACCCGGGATTTGGTCGGGGCATGCAGCTATCTTCACTATCTGCTCAGGAAGCAGTATACAGCTACAACCTGTCCACCGAAAACCTGTCCGAAGGCTTCCATACAATATCTATGCGGATTCAAAATGAAAACGGTGTCTGGAGCATGCTAAGCATGCGGTCATTTTATGTAACCAGTCCGGTCATAGAAGAAGGATACCTGTCTGTTGAATACTTTTTTGATGAAAACGATCCCGGATTGGGCCAAGCTACTCCTATACGAATTAGTAAGACAGCCGGACAGGAAGAAATCATGCTCAATATCCCCACAACATCTCTTTCCGCAGGACCGCACTCACTCTTTGTACGAATCAGAGACCAATCCGGCCACTGGGGATTTTCTGAGCGAACAGACTTTGCTGTGGACCTGGTTACCGGAACTACCATTGCTACAGACAAGAAAGATAAAGTACTTTATCCCAACCCAGTACAAAACCGCATATACAGTACACTTAAAGGACCATATGTAATCACAGACATAGCAGGCAAAGTGATAAGCAGAAATATCAGCGATGGCTTTATCGATCTGCAACATCTAACGCCCGGAGCTTATCATATCCTTTTTGAAGGTTCCGAAGCGATTCGTTTCATTAAGCAATAAACCAAAGTGAATGGGACTCAAAAGATCGTAGCCCGGCTATCAACGAGGACTGAGTTTATCAAGGACAGAATCATTTTGTTAAGATGACAATGCTTATTATAGCTCATACAGCTCAAGAGGAAGACCATCCGGGTCTGCAAAAAAAGTAAAGCGCCGTCCGGTATATTCATCTGTCCGCACCGGCTCTGTTTCTACTCCATGACTATTGAGAGCAGCTACCGCCTTGTCCAGATCCGCTACCGCAAAAGCGAGATGGCGCAGCCCGCATGCCTCCGGTCCGGAAGGACGAGCCGGCGGATCAGGAAAAGAAAACAATTCCAGAATATATTGTCCGTTCAGCGCCAGATCCAGCTTGAACGAACGCCGCTGGCTACGATATACTTCTCTGATAATTTCCAGACCAAGCAATTGGGTATAGAAGTATTTTGAACGCTGATAGTCGCTGCAAATAATCGCGATATGATGAACGTGCTGAAGTTGGAGCATGAAAGTCTGCTATTTGATGAGACAACCTTTAAGATACTAAAAAAAGCCCGGAACTGAAAAGAGCCTTCTGGTTGGGGAAGCTTTTTTCAATGTTATATTTTTGTTATCTGATCTGCCTCAAATTTCCACCACTCCCATGATCGTACCATTCCGAAAAGATATTAAATAAAAAGGGAGTCCCCTTTCGGAAACTCCCTCATTATAACACTCAAAACATAACTACTCTACAATAAACTTTCGGGTTTCTCCCGTCGCAGTCTTTAGGATATACATACCCTTGGCAAAGTTGCCGAGCTCCACTGTATGTACATTAGCTGCTTTAAATACCTGCTGTCCGCTCAGGTTTTCGATCTCAACGGAGCTTGCTTCACTGAGATACAGGATACCCTTGGCCGGGTTGGGATAAACAACGAATGAAGAAGTTTTCACATCAGTACCGGCAGCCATCGAGGTCACTACATCACCGTTCAGCTCAAACACCGTAATCGTTCCGCTGATCTCATTGGATACCAGCAGATAGTGACGGCCATCCGGACTATCATCGGGGCTGACATAAACCACATACTCCGGACCATGATCTCCGGCATAAGCCGTGACACTGCGGTTGTTTTTATAATCTACAAAGTATGGTCTGGCAGGATCGGTGACATTATATGCCATCACTCCTCCCATACGCTCCAGCCCGATGAAAGCATATACATTACCATTTATTTCGGCCACCGTAACTGCTTCCGGCTCACAACCCTTTGTATGACTTCTCCCTTTCAGCCTGTTGGCCTCATGATCAGAGTTGAAAATACTTCCGAATACCGGGTCTTGTGCAACGATATAATCAAAATCATCACCACTATCGTACACCAGCTCACCCGTTTCAGCATTGAAAATAGAGAATGAACGGGTTCCTACCGCATACAGCTCATCATAGTCACCATCACCGTCTGTATCACCATGCAGATTGGTAATCCGGAAATTGCCGATCGCATGAGACTGCTGCAACATTGCCGCATTGGGGAAACGCTCAGGGTCAAGCTGTACATTAGCCACCGTAGTCCGCTCATTAAGCCCGCCGTACTCTTTCTCATCACCTTCGTTGGCCGTCACCAGATACGTAGTACCGGCTATCGAAAAGGAAGCAATAGCATCAGGAATGTAAAACCCTTTTACTGGCCAGTTGGCAATCAGAATTTCTCCGGAGTTGTTGCTCATATCCGCCGCATTGCCATACAGGTTGTAATCCTTGGTTCCAAGAGGCCATACAGATGTTATTTCCAGACTTTCCAGATCAATCTCTGCGATGGCATTATTTTCCTGTAATGTCACCCAGGCTTTTTTCGAATCAGCAGCTACTGTTATGTATTCAGGCTCCAGATCCTGTGCCAGAGTTGAGCTTGCTTTGGTTTTACGGACTCCCTGGGTTATAAGAGCCTCTTCTTCCGCATTGAATACCTCAAAAGACAACTGCGTCACCTTGTTCTGCTCAATAGAGCCAAGGCCCCCGGAAACATCAATCACGCTTATGGAACCTTCCGGATCTATTGTATAGTTGCTGTTAGGCTGGCCCTCGTTGGCAGTAAGCACTTTCGTTCCATCCGGAGTAAAACATACCATATCAGGCAGAGCACCGACCGTTACATGAGTTACATATGTTCCTTCCGTATCAAAGAATACAACCGAGCCATTGTCTGTTTCCACGTGTGCCGGAGCGCCTACGGCAACCATTCCGTCCTTAACCGCAATACCTGTAATACCTCCTCCATAAGAGCTCATATCTACAGATTTGATGGTAACGGGACTTGCCGGTACAGAAAAGTCTATGATATCAAAACGATTCTGGATCGCGCTGGTCGCAAAGATACGTTTCGTTTGCGCATCATAAGCGATAGCTTCTGTCGTGCTTCCGGTCACGGAAGGGTCAAAGCTGGTCACCAGATTCATGCTCAGCTCTTCCGTCGCTTCGGGAGCTTTACGATCATTGTCACGAATATATACCGTAACAAAGTCAGCTCCTGTCACTGTCAGTCCGGATGTGTTTTCCATAGCCAGAACAAAGTACTCATCATTTTCCGGTTCTGCATCATCAGAGACAGGAACCTGCACCTCGATTATTGTCCCGCTGCGTCCGTCCAGCTCAATAGTTCTGTTCTGGAAGCTGAAATCATTCGCAGAAGCAGTTCCCCAGTTTTCTTTAAGCACCAGATCAAAAGACACTACAGAAGGATTGGCTATTTTCAAAAGTATTGTAGCAGAGGCTTCTCCCTCATTCACTACATAAAATGCTTTTTCAAACGCGATAGCAGTATTGTAGGTAAAGCTATAGACATATGCGTCTTCCATCACATTACCGGAAGCATCTTTAACACCATCTATATGAAGCGAATAATTTGTTCCGGAAGCAAAAGCTCCGGAATACTGAAGCAAAAGCGTATCCGCAGTGCCATTACCTTTACGGCTCACCGATTCAAGTCCTTCTATATTGGTAAAGTTGGTAATATCCGTGGCAGAAGTGTTATCCAGCGTTCTGTCAAATACCACTCTGATCGTAAACGCGTCTACAATCTCTGCCTTCAGAACAACAGGTGCATCTTTCAGGAATACATACACCGGCCACTGCTGAGCTTCTGAACCGGCAGCCTGTGCAATCCAGTTGGCAGGATTCAGAATCGCCGTACGTAATTCTTCTATATTCGCGCTGTTTTGAGGACCGGCATAGTACGCGTTGACAGACAACCCACTGGTATTACCGGGAGCAGCGCTCAGGCTAATGGCGCTCAACCCTTCCTCAAGCGCCTCAGGCAAACGGGACGTACTGCCGCCTGAACAGGAAGGCTTGTCTTCCACCCAGGCATTGGCACTCAAAGCCGTAATGTATGTCGGATTGTCAGCAGAGCCTGTATATACCATGATCTGATCTCCGCCTGAGCTCAGTCCAAACGCGGAGCCGGAAAGTGTCCCGACCGATACAGAAGGACCATCATTAACCAGTACAACGACTTCTCCGGCTTTAACTCCTTCCTGCGGAGCTGTCCAGACCAGTCCGCCGGGACATTGCGTACCAGCATTGGTATATTTGGCATCGGTAAATGTAATCATGGTACCTGGCAGAATATCTGTGAGGCTTATAAAAGCAAACTCATCTTCTCTGTCGGAATTATTCATCCGATAGGCAACAATAAGCAGGTCTCCGGGCTGAAATACTGTCTGTACAGCAACCGTAGTAAAACGTATGCCTGTCGCTTCTTCCAGTGTATTTCCGGACACATCCTCGATCATCCCTGCTTTAACCCCCAGGTAATACACTTGTCCGTATGCAAGATCACTTGCCGGTTGAATCAATACTTCCTGTCCGGTGATCGTTGCCTCAAAAGCCACTTCTTCTCCGGCTGCATTGTCCTTTCTCAATTCAAAAGCAGCGGCGATGGTCTCATTTGTGGCATCTACAGCACCGGATAACCGGATTGCTTCATTAAAAGATACTTTCAGAGTCGCGTTTACAGGAATATTCAGCGCATTGGCTCCCGGTGCAAATGTGGCAACCGGCGGATTGACATCACCGGAAAGCGATACCGCATCTATGGCAAAATTATCAAAGCGATTGTTACCTCCGCCATTGCCTGCTACCTGTACAAATTCGATACGAATACTGAAATCAGGATTGTTTTCCGTCGCTGCAATATCTGAAAAATCAAGTGTCTGTAGTGTTGGCTGCTCCGTGATAACCAGACTGTCAAACCTGTTGTAGGTAACACCGTCAAGGCTATAATAAATAAGCTGCGCTCTTGCAGATTGAGCGGAACGTCTGGTTACATAAGTAATTACAGGATTCTTGTATCCTGTTAGCGGCAGGTGAAAGGTAAGAGATGCGCCTACCGGATTATTGAACCGAAGATGCGTTTCCGCTTCTTCTCCCATACGGGCATTGAGCGTTCCGAAATCCTGGCCGGTATTGCCGGTACTTTCTACTGAAGAGGTTCCGCCAACCCCATGTACCAGCGAAGCTCCCTGTACCGAGCTATAAGTCGCGCCCAGAAGTTCTTCTGCGTTTCCGGACTTATTAAAATTCCAGTAATGTACCAGTTCCTGTGCCGAGGCCATGCCACCGGCCAGCATCCAGATAAAGGCAGTCAAGAGATAATTGTTTTTCATCGACAATATGGTTTTTGTTCGATGCAAATATCTCCTGTGTATATAACCTGGAGGTTATGGAAGTATTTCTTTATTGTAATTTATAGTAGCACAAGCTCCTATTATCAGTAACAAGCACATTACAAAAAATACTAAGCTGACGATCAAAAAAACATCCCTGGCTTCTTTAATTATCAGGAATGCTGCATCCATACACTATCAGCCTTCTTTAAAACCTGATCTGCATAAAACCGGAATACCGGATAAACATCCTGTTTTTAAACACAATAGAAAAACGAAGGAAACTATTTGCATCCAAAAACCCTTATTGAAAGGGTTTTATAGTAAAAATATGCTCAGATCCATCGTTAATTACCCGACGAACAGGTATATTAAATAAATATCTGATTCCTGACAATCATAACAAACCAGAGACAAACCATGCAACATACAGAGAGTGAACTGGCAATCATCGGCGGAGGTATTTGTGGCCTTACTACAGCTATTGCTCTGGCAGGCAAAGGCATTACCGTCCCTGTTTTTGAGGCAGCTCCTCAATTTTCGGCAGTCGGTGCAGGTATCGGACTGGCGCCCAATGCCCTGCTTGCACTCGAGCATATAAATATGCTGGACAGCATTCGTGAAATTGGCTTTCCTCTGACTCGATTTGCCATACTGGACCAACAGGGCAATTGCCTGACCCGTAACGAGGTTCTGCCAGACCGGAATAACCAGCGTCTGAACAATATAACCCTGCACAGAGCCGATTTACATAATGTCCTTGTGTCCAGATTAAAACCGGAAAATCTGCATACCGGCAAACGGCTGAAAAATATCAGACAAAGCTATCATGATGTTCTTATTGAATTTGAAGACGGCAGCACCCATAAAGCCCGATATCTGATTGCCGCGGAAGGGATTCATTCTCCTGTCAGAAAGCAGCTCTTTCCGGACTCAGGCATACGATTTGCCGGATATACCTGCTGGCGGGCTGTGGTAAGTCTCCCCTCTTCTGCAATACCACCCCTGTCATCAGAAACATGGGGAAGCAAAGGGAGATTCGGTATTTTCCCGCTTACCGGCAACCGTCTTTACTGGTTTGCCTGTATCAACAGCCCGACTCCGGAGTATAACTCATATCGCCACTATACAATCAATGATCTTCTCAGACATTTTTCCGGATATCATGCACCGGTCACGGATAGTATCGCCCAAACCCGGGAATCGGATCTGATTCAAAATGACATATACGATCTGGTTCCGCTAAAAAATTATGCCTCGCACAATATTTTACTGATTGGCGATGCAGCACATGCCACCACACCCAATATGGGACAGGGAGCCTGTCAGGCCATTGAAGATGCCGTGCTGCTTGCCGACGAATTGCACAAAACTCTGGAAGTGCCGGCAGCCTTCAGAAATTTTGAACAAAAACGCCTCAAAAGGACACAAAAAGTTATAAAGCAATCCCGGTTTATTGGCCGGATAGCACAACTGGACAGCCCGCTGCTCATCCGGGCAAGAAACTTTGGCATGCGGATAAGCCCGGCATGGCTGTATCAGACTCAGGTGCGGTTCCTCAATGAGATTGACTTCAATTAAGCAAACAGCTACTTCGCTTTTACCTCCTGTACTTCCTGACAGAGGCAATCATTTTAGCTTGATGCGTATGTTGTGGAAAGTAGTCCGTATATTTCTGTTTCCGTCCCGATAACCTGTCTGTATTTACATGAAAATTGATAAAATAGTACCGGCCATAGCCATCGTAGTAGTTATAGCCTATTTCTTTCCTCAGGCAGCAGCCCCCGGCAGCCCTGTTCCTATCGATATTATATGTAGCATAGGTGTCTCTCTGATATTCTTTTTTTATGGTTTAAAGCTAAGTCCGGATAAAATAAAAAGCGGGCTGCGTAACTGGCAGCTGCATCTTCTTATTCAGACAAGTACGTTTATTCTATTTCCACTGATTATAATCTGCTTCTATCCGTGGATGCAGACCGAACAACAAAAACTTCTCTGGCTCGGAGTATTCTTTCTGGCCGCTTTGCCTTCTACTGTTTCATCCTCCGTAGTTATGGTTTCTATAGCAAAAGGCAATATACCGGCTTCCATATTCAATGCCAGTCTTTCCGGCATAATCGGCATACTCGTTACGCCACTCTGGATGGGCATATTTGTTTCAGGTTCACAGGCTGGTGATTTTGATTTCGGACATATTTACCTGAAGCTGGTCACTGAAATCATTGTACCGGTTGCGCTTGGTTTTGCACTTCAGAAATATTGGGGAGCATTTGCACAAAAATACAGCCCAACGCTAAGTACTTTTGACAAGTCAGTGATCCTGCTGATTATATACAAAAGTTTCGTGGAATCTTTTGAGAACAGGGTTTTCAGTACGGTAGGATTCGAAGATTTATTAATTATTGTGGCAATAGTAATCTCCCTGTTTTTCCTGGTATACGGTCTCATCGGATACATCTCCGGCCTGTTACATTTCAATACCGAGGATAAAATCACTGCACAGTTTTGCGGTACTAAAAAATCGCTGGTGCATGGCACCGTATTTTCCACCGTGCTCTTTGGCAATATGACCGCAACAGGTATCATACTGCTTCCACTGATGCTGTTTCATGCGATTCAGATACTGCTTATTGGCATCATTGCCGGCAAGCTGGGCAAAAGAGAAGAGAGGTAATCCCATAAAACAACTAGCTTTATTGAATCATCTACCAGCCCTCTTTAAGCCCCCCTATCATTATTTCTCCGAATTCTATTCACCTCAGGCAACCAGACTCCGGACTATTTCGGCAAACTTCTCTATTGTAACCGGCTTGATTATATAATCCGTAACCTCGCTTATGGACTGGGCACGCTGAATATCCGAAGGCGTTATAGACGAAGAGACGACATAGATATTGATTTTTTTCCCCAGAAAAGGCCGAAGCATTATGTACTCTTCCAGAAAATCCCAGCCATCCATAACCGGCATGGACAAATCCAGCAGAATAATTTCCGGCAGAGCTTCCGGAGTATCCTGAACTGATTTTAAAAATTCCAGCGCTCTTAAACCGTTTGAGAACACTTTAATTTCTCCGACCAGCCTCGTTTCCTCTATAATTCTCCTGGTTAAGAACTGAAAAATATCATCATCATCGACCAGATACAGCGTATTGATTTTGGGCATATCGTATTACTTTTTATATAATCTTGCTACAAATGTACTTCCTTTTCCGGGCTCGCTCTGCACTTCGATCATTCCGCCCAGAGCTTCAATCTGTGTTTTGCTCATAAACAATCCCAGACCTTTGGCATTGGGATGATCATGAAAAGTTTTTCTCAATTTAAATAATTTATCCCCATATCGCTTCAGATCAATACCCAGCCCGTTATCCGTGATTTCGACACAAACCCATCCATCGTGATAGAAAGACCGGAGCTCTATGCGGGGACAACGTACAGGAGACCGGTATTTCAAGGCATTGCTCAGCAGATTAAAAACAATACTTTCAAGGTAGATTCGTGAGAAGTACACAAATGGTACGGCTGAAAAATCAAAAAGGATTTCCGCATTTGATGAAAGAATTTCTCCCTGCAATAATTTCAATGATTTTGAAAGACATTGCTCAAGATCAACAAGCTCCCGTTTAATCTGGTAGTTAAGCTTGATCTGCGTGGCATCAACCAGTTCTTCAAAAATATCATGCAGAAAGTCTATTACCGGCTTTTGCTTTTCAATCAATACGATTTTTTCATCCAGATCCGACGAGCTCTGAACCATATCACTCAGAAGCAGTAAGTTGGCAAGAGGGGCCCTCAGATTATGGGAAATGATATGACAAAATTCCTCAAGCTGCTGCTTCTGACGCTCAATCTGTACCAGCATTTCCGTGCGTTCGGCCAGCTTCTCCCGCAGTTCGACCTGGGTATTCTTAAGCTCGCTTATATCAAACGAAATGACCATCACTCCCTCAGATACCGGTTGAATGCTCAACTCAAACCAGCCTTTGCTGCCATCCGGAAATATAAACTCATTTACTATCTGCCGCGGAATACGATCTGACATGCACGCCTCCAGCTGTTGAAACATCTCGGTATTCTCAATACCCGGAAACTGTTCCATCATCGTCCTGCCCAATAAACTTTCTACAGTTGTTTTTGCCTGGATCACGACTGCCTTATTTACATAGACATATCGCCACTGATCATTAATAACCTGCACACCTTCTAAAAGGTGATCAAAAACATAGTAATTAGTCTGTTTCATTTACGGCAGTTTCAATCCAACCTCGATCAGCCTTAACCACTCAAGTCATTTCCACATTGAATTTGTTGATTTTCTTAAACCCTTGGCTTTTCCGTTGCATACCGGCAAAAGAGGTTAATCTGTTTTCAGCAGGAGATCTAACCGGTATATTTCAAACAATCCATCAACAAAAAGATCAAACGCAACTATGTAAAGTTACATAAGAAATCATTGATAAAAAAATATGCAGGCAGGAATCCCGGCCGGATATCGCGGTCCGACCAGATCATACATTCATCATAATCAAAGCCAACAACCGGACAGACCGGCAAGGCACTAGCAACAGACACCTATATAACCGCCAAAACCATAAAACCAATCAGGAAAATATTACATTAAAAAAATCAGTATTTTTCCAGACGGACTTCCTGATTGCCATTAATCAAAACCTGATACGCTTCTCCGTCCATTTGCAGAGAAACTACGACCATCGCTCCAAAAGAAAGCTCATTGAAAATAGCCTCATCTACCTCAATATCTGCAATCAAAGCAGCTTTATTCAGCGCAAGGCTGGCAGTAAGGTTATCTGCTTTCTTCAACTCTTTTGCAGTAAATGTATAACCAACGCTCGTATATAGCTCAACTTTGCTAATCGTGAGGGCCGCATAATTGCTTCCGAGATAGACCTGCACATATCGCCTGTTCCGGTGAATATCGTTGCCACGAATAAAGGAAGCCCCTACTTTCTGACCGCTTTCTGCCACCAATACCATAGTATAATCATAAACGGCAGTTCGCTGCACATGCACGGCCTCAACCTGTGTGCACCCATTTTTCTTTCCGTTTATCATACCATCCTGATCAACTGATACTACAGACTGATCTCCGGAGCTCCACCGGATTTGCCTGTCTGTGGCATTTTCCGGATAGTAATTAATCTCAAGTTTTTCTGACTGCCCGACCGTTATCAGCTGAACATCTTCTGCTCCGCCAATGGCGATGCTACTTAGCAATACCGGCCTTACCTCGATTGCATACCAGTCTTCAAGCCCCTGTACAACACTATATACCCTGACACGGGCAGTACCCGGGCTTAAAGCATATACCATTCCTTCCTGAGAAATACTGACAATAGAATCATTTGTTGCTTCCCACAACAGATCCTCAATAGCAAGTGTATCGGGTAAAACGAAGTAGGATAATTGCAGCGAATCCCCGACCAATAAAACTCCTGCCCCGTCTTTGATTCTGATCTCAGGCTTTGTCGCATCAGGCAACACATCATCATCCTTTGGCGGCTTCTCCTTACACCCCGCAACAGCAAGCAATAACAGTATAGAAACGATTAATCTCATCGCGCTTGTTTACAATATTACAAGATAAGAAACTCAATACGACGATTCTGTCTTCTGCCTTCCTCAGTCGCATTGTCTGCAACCGGCCTGGTTTCTCCGTACCCTTTATATTTCAGTCTGGCCGGATCAATCCCCCTGGACAAGATATACTGGTATACAGCCTCCGCTCTTTTCAGCGAAAGCTGCATGTTGTCCTTATCTGCACCTACATCATCGGTATGTCCGCCAAACTCTATCCGCACATCCGGATTCTTTTGCAGAAAAGTGACCACTTTATCCAGTTCTGTTCTGGATTTATCTTCCAGCTGATAAGAGCTGGTATTGAAAAATATATTATTTAACACGACCGATTTACCTTTTTTCACCGGCTGAAGGTATACATCCAGCTTGACCGGATTAAAACCGTCCGGATTTTTAAAATCAAAAAAAGCGCTGTAAAACAGATAACCGTTTTCATCAACATTGAGCGCATATTCGCTTCCTTCTGTTAATACCAGCAGGTACTCTCCCGTCACAGGGTCAGAATCTACTGACTGTATAACCTTGTTGGTTGCCAGATCAATCAGGTCAATACGGGCATGGATCGGCTTTCTGGTTTCCGCATCATATACAAAACCATTGGAATAGGTACTGACTTTATCCGGCTTGATTTCTTCGGGAACATCAAACTCATAGAGCAGAATTCGTGAAGCCTGATTATCCTTTTTTTCATAAATGGAATAAATCCCTTTGGAATTATCCGCTGTAATAAATACAGAAGCATCATTGGCCGGTGTGTTGATCGGATATCCCAGGTTCTGAGGCTCCGGGAAGCTCCCTGCCGAATCTTTTGTAAAGAAAATATCAAAACCGCCAAGACCTATCAGCTCATCGGACGAAAAATAAAGGGTTTTACCATCCGCATGAATAAACGGAGATACTTCTCTGCCTTTGGTATTTACAGGAGAGCCAAGATTTACAGCCGGCGTCCATTCTCCGTTTTCGTCTCTCCGGGTCACCCAGATATCTTCTTTGCCGAGCCCGCCGGGTCTTCTGGACGAAAAATAAACTGTTTTACCATCAGCTGATATGGACGGCTCGGAATCCCAGGCAGGGGAATTGACATTACGCCCCATATTGACGGGATCACTCCACACTCCACCCTGATTATAAGCTATGTACAGATCACATTGCCCCAGACCATCTTCCCGGTTGCAGCTGGCAAAAACCAGTGTTTTGCCATCACCCGATATGCTACAGGCACCTTCATTAAATGCGGTATTTATGTTGGGAGCTATCGAAACCGGATCGGACCATTTTCCATTTACATTTCTGCTGATCACAATATCCTCATCATCACTCACCCTTGGCCCGATACGCCGGCTGTATATAAGGGTTGACTGGTCAGCAGTAAGTACGGGATAGGCATGTATATAAAATTTATTGATCTGTGGTGGCATCAGACGAGGCATAAAGGTAATCGGATTGCTGGTTGCCTTTATGCCAAACTCTGCTCTGGTCTGCATGGATGCAGCCAGATCCGTTATGTCTTTGCGAAGGGGCTTAACTTCTGCGACACGCTCAAACCAGACCTTGGCTTTTTCATACTCACCATCCAGATAGAGGTATTCTCCCAATGTGAGATAGGCAGCAGCCATATCTCTGGCCTGAGGCTTCAATTCACATGCCTTTTCAAAATGGGTTCTGGCGTTTTTATTTTCACCAAAACGTTTATACGTGGCTCCGAGTGTCAGATGCGCTTCTACAAAACCGGGGTCTTTTTCCAATGCTTCTTCCAGTTTCTTTATCCCCACATCAAACTGACGCTGACGAAACAGGGCATCTGCCTCCTGAAAAAGCTTAATGGCTTTCTTATTGCCTGTAGACAGGTCCTGCTGCGCCGCAAGCTCCCGCCCCCCGATAAAAATCATAAAAAAAAGAAGAAAACAAATTCGCATATTATCGCATCTATGGTATGTTCATGTATTTATGCACCTGCAAAGACACTTCCCATTGCGGATTATTCTTTACATAATCAATAATCTGCGGAAGCATTTTTTTTTCTCTGGACCATTCAGGCTGCAAAAACAGCCTGCATTTACTACTTACTTTTGAGGCAAATTGTTCGGCAAATTCAAAGTCTGACGCGTTGTAGACGATGACTTTCAATTCATGTGCCTGTTGAAGCACGGATACATCCGGCAGCTTAAACTTTTTGGGAGAAAGACAGATCCAGTCCCATTGACCGGAAACAGGATAAGCGCCTGATGTCTCAATATGCGTACGAAATCCCCGCTGCTTCAATGCCTGAGTAAGCGGACCAAGCTCATACATCAGAGGTTCTCCGCCTGTTACTACGGCTATACGACCGACAAAAGCTGCCGCTTTGCCTGCAATCTCATCCACCGGGTATAAAGGATGCAGCTCTGCATCCCAGGACTCTTTTACGTCACACCAGTGACATCCGACATCACATCCCCCCAGGCGTATAAAATACGCTGCTCTGCCCTGAAAATAGCCTTCTCCCTGAATGGTATAAAAATCTTCCATAACAGGCAGCTGCTCTCCGGAAAGTACAAGGCTGTTTTGAGACATCTCAGACATTTCTTTTGCTATTTAACGTATAAAGTTATCATTTTACTTCAATTATCCCTTCGATTAAAACAAAAGGGCCGTAAACGACCCTTTTAGCTTATCATTTACGTTTTCAATCCTTAATCAAAAGCAATTTGTTTCTGCGATGAAATCAGTGTATTCCGCAGCAATGCATATATAGTCATCGGTCCGACACCACCAGGCACTGGAGTGATATAGCTGCATAAAGGAGCTACGGTATCGTATTCGACATCGCCTTTGAGGCTAAAGCCACTTTTTTTGGTAGCATCCTCCACACGGGTAATTCCCACATCCACGATCACTGCACCGGGTTTTACCATATCTTGTGTGATAAGTCCGGGGATACCGACTGCAACAATCAATATATCTGCCTGTCGGGTATAATTTGCCAGATCCTGGGTATACCGATGACATAGAGTAACGGTGCAATTGCCCGGATAACGGTCTCCGGACATCAGTATGCTCATCGGAGAGCCTACAATATTGCTTCGGCCTACTACGACACAATGCTTACCAAAGGTATCAATCTTGTAGCGCTCCAGCAGCGTCAGAATTCCATACGGAGTAGCAGATATATAGGAAGGAAGATTTTTATTCATACGACCGATATTGACCGGATGAAAACCGTCAACATCTTTCGATGGAGAGATACGGGCAGTAACCTTGTGTACGGAAATATGCTTAGGAAGCGGCAGCTGCACGATCAGACCATCAATATCCGGATTCAGATTGATCTCATCGATTTTCTTCAGCAGCTCTTCTTCTGTAATGGCGGCATCCAGATGCAAATGAGTGGATTTGAAGCCCACCTGCTCACAGGAACGAATTTTTGAACTTACATAGGTTTCACTCGCAGGATCATTGCCAACAATAATTGCAGCCAGGTGAGGTGTCTTCCCTCCTTTGGCTTTTATCTCCCGGACTTCCTCCGCAATTTCATTTTTCAACTGCTCTGAAAGGGCCTTCCCGTCAAGTACCTGAAACCTGTTTTCCGTATGCATTTACTTTGTATTTTAATAATAAGCGCTTTACCAAGCTGCTTATGGATAGTTAAAGAAAGTTTAAGTTCATTTTTTTACTTTCCATAGCCAACAACACAGACCATTATAATCTAGTCAAGCTTCAGTACAGCCATAAAAGCTTCCTGAGGAATCTCAACATTTCCTACCTGTCTCATCCGCTTCTTACCCTTCTTCTGCTTTTCAAGCAGCTTACGCTTACGGGAAATATCTCCTCCGTAACATTTGGCAAGAACGTTTTTACGCATCGCCTTGACTGTTTCACGGGCAATCACTTTCTGTCCGATAGCCGCCTGTATAGCAATTTCAAACATTTGTCTCGGAATCAACTCTTTCAGTTTTTCACAAAGTTTTTTGCCCCAATCATAGGCTTTATCACGGTGCACAATGGCACTCAGCGCATCAACTTTGTCTCCGTTAAAGAGCAGATCCAGCTTCACTAAATTGGATTCTCTGAAACCGATAAGCTCATAATCCAGCGAGGCATATCCTTTGGAAATCGTTTTAAGCTTGTCAAAGAAATCAAATACGATTTCGGCCAGCGGTATCTCGAAGCCAAGCTCAACCCGGTCACTGGTCAGATAGACCTGATTTTTGATAATACCCCGCTTGTCCATGCAAAGTGATATGACAGCTCCCACAAAATCTGCTTTGGTAATTATCTGAGCCCGGATATAAGGTTCTTCAATATGATCAATCAGGGTCGGATCCGGCATATCGGCAGGCGCATTAATCTTTATCAGCTCACCTTTCTTGAGTATGGCATGAAACTGCACACTGGGCACAGTGGTAATTACCGTCATATCAAATTCACGCTCCAGACGTTCCTGCACAATCTCCATGTGCAGCATACCCAGAAATCCGCAACGGAATCCGAAGCCAAGAGCAGCGGAAGTTTCCGGCTCCCATACGATCGAAGCATCATTGAGCTGCAGCTTTTCCATTGCCGCCCGCAAATCTTCAAACTCGCTGGTTTCTACAGGATAAATACCGGCAAATACCATTGGCTTGACATCCTCAAAACCTTTTATGGCTTCCGCAGGTCGCTCGACTTTGGTAATTGTATCACCTACTTTTACCTCTTTCGCATCTTTAATTCCGGAAATAAGATATCCCACATTCCCGGCAGATAATTCTTTCTTGGGATCTTTATCCAGTTTCAGCACACCGATTTCGTCTGCATTGTAGCGTTTACCGGTATTGACGAATTGTACTGCATCTCCCTGACGAATAGAACCGTTGTATATCCTGAAGATTACCTCCACTCCCCGGAATGAATTGAATACGGAATCAAAAATCAATGCCTGTAAGGGACCTTCCGGATCTCCTTCCGGATGAGGAATACGCTCCACAATTGCATTCAGTATATCCACAATTCCTATCCCCTCTTTGCCACTGGCAGGAATGATATCTTCTTTTGCACACCCGATAAGGTCGATGATTTCATCAGATACTTCGTCAGGCATTGCCCCCGGCAAATCGATTTTATTCAACACCGGAATAATCTCCAGATCATGCTCCATCGCGAGATACAGATTGGAAATCGTCTGTGCTTCTATGCCCTGTGAAGCATCCACAATCAGCAGCGCTCCTTCACAGGCTGCAATAGACCTGGACACTTCGTAGGAAAAATCCACGTGTCCCGGAGTATCAATCAGATTCAGCGTATAGGTTTCCCCTTTGTATAAGTAAGTCATCTGGATGGCATGACTCTTGATCGTAATACCCCTCTCCCGCTCCAGATCCATATTATCAAGCAGCTGATTGGTCATGGACCGTTGCTGTACTGTCTGCGTAGTTTCAATCAGCCTGTCAGCCAGTGTACTTTTCCCATGATCAATATGGGCAATAATACAAAAGTTCCGAATGTTCTTCATGTATAAATTAAACGAACTGTAAAGTTAGAAATATTCATACTAAAAAAATAAATGACAAGTTGATTATTTAGTGTGGTATTATTTTATTTTTAAGCCACCTTTGCAGATTATTCTTCGTACTAAGTATCAAAGGACCTAAAGCAATAATGAACAGATTCAGGAAACTCAAACTTTACCTCAGTAATTTTTACTACAGTTTTCCTGTACAGCTTCTCATAAATCACCTAAAAAAAAATCAGATACTTTTATTGCTCTGGGCCTTATTGTTTGCGGTAGTAACCCAGAATATCTTTAATCTGATCGGTGTTCCCTATCTGTTTCTTGATCCGGAATATATGAATCAGGTGGACTACCGGGGCTTCTTTCTTATCGGAGCTGCTACCGGTATCTTCATCATGTCGTTTCACATTACCACCTACATACTTGACAGCTACAGATTTACCTTCCTGGGAACCATACCCAAGCCATTTACCAAGTTTTGCCTTAACAACAGCACAATTCCCTTCATTTTTCTGGTGGTATATGCCTTCAACATCATTAATTTTCAGTTTCAGAACGGGTTCCAGCCGGTAAGTCAGATCATTACCGAAGTGCTCAGCTTCCTGTTTGGCGTTTCCATGGTACTGGTCATTCTGTTTAGCTATTTCAGCAGCACCAACAAAGATATTTTCAAAGAGCTGGCCGGTTCACTGGACCAGCGTCTGGTCAAGACCAGGATCAACAGAGTCAACGTATTGCGAAAGATCCGTTCGTTTAAACGCAACAAATATACAGTCAAGTACTATTTCAAAAGTCCGTTTCATATCGCCAAGTGTCCCGACCACTCGATCTATGATAAAGATGTATTATTAAAAATTTTTGACCAGAACCACTTCAATGCTGTAATCGTTGAAATCATCGTAATTTTTCTGATTATACTGCTGGGCTTTTTCATGGATGAAGCCCGCTTCCAGATACCGGCAGCAGCAAGCGGCATTCTTCTTCTTTCCATGTTTGTGATGTTTACCGGCGCCTTTTCCTACTGGCTCAGAGGCTGGGCTATCAGCGGACTGATAGCGCTGCTTGTACTGTTTAATGTGCTGGTTAAAAATCAGCTGGTAAACTCAGACTACAGGGTCTATGGCATAGACTACAGCGGACAACCGGCCGAATATAGCCTGAAACGCCTGCGTGCCTTATCCAATCAGGAAAATTATCAGAAAGACAAGGCAGCGACAATCGAAATTCTTGAAAACTGGCGAAAAAAGTTTCCGGCAGATAAAAAGCCAAAAATGTTCTTTATCTGTACCAGTGGCGGCGGTCAGCGGGCGGCTGTCTGGACAGTAAATGCGCTTCAGAATATTGACAGCACGCTGCATGGTGAGCTTATGAAGCACACCATGCTGATTACGGGAGCTTCCGGCGGACTGATCGGAGCTGCGTACTACCGGGAATTGTATCTCCTGAAGCAGCGCGGCCGGGACATTAACCTGACTTCCAAGCAGTATTTTGACAATATGTCCAGCGACATCCTTAATCCAATGATGTTCAGCCTGGTAGTCAACGATCTTTTCCTGCGCTTCCAGACCTTTGAATACAACGGGCATGAATACCTGAAAGACAGAGGCTATGCATTTGAGCAGCAGCTAAATAAAAATCTCGGATACGTTTTTGAAAAAAAGCTGACAGACTACTACCTCCCGGAAAAAAACTCAGAAATTCCTATGCTTCTGCTTTCGCCGACTGTTGTCAACGATGGCCGGCCATTGTTTATCTCTCCCCAGAGAGTAAGCTATATGACAGTGGGCACCAGCCTCAAGGACCGCTATATACTTAATCAGAAGATCAAGGGTATTGAGTACAGCCGTTTTTTCAGAGACCACAGTGCCGAAGAGCTTCGTTTTCTGAGCGCTCTGCGTATGAGCGCGACATTCCCTTATATTACTCCCAATGTCATCATGCCAAGCCTGCCGCCTATGGAAATCATGGATGCCGGACTGTCTGATAATTTTGGCATCAAGGACGCTGTCAATTTCCTTTATGTGTTTAAGGACTGGATCGCTGAAAACACCAGCGGAGTTGTCTTTATTGAAATACGCGATTCTGAAAAGGATATTGAAATTGTAAAAAAGAAAGAAGCATCTATACTTCAGAAAATTATTAGCCCTATCGGTGGATTATACAACAACTGGGATTATTTTCAGGATATCACCAATGACAATATGATTGAGTTTGCCAAGACCTGGTTCAAAAATGATATTGCCGTAGTGGATTTTCAGTATATACCCAAAGCCAGATACTGGGATAAGCTGAGGGATAAAAATATTGATCCTAAAAAAGTAGAGGCTGCGGACAAATCGGACCGGGCAGTACTTAGCTGGCATCTGACTACCAGAGAAAAGGAAAGTATTCACCGTACCATTAAGGAAGGAAATAATCAGGCCAGCCTCATACGGCTGAAAACACTGTCACATCAGGTTGCTGAATGAAGTTTATCCGTTTTCAAATACTAATCCTGCTGCTCTGTACTGCCTTTTTATCCCACGGACAATCTGCTTCAGATTACTGGTTTAGCTGTAAAGATGCAGAAAGCAAAGAAGCTGTGCCATATGTGCACTGTATCATCAATGATACCCTTCATCTGTTTTCGGACATGAATGGCTATACAACGCTTGATTTTATTCCTGAAAGAATTAACATCCGGCATTATTTCTACGGAGAAGTTACGATAACAACCCTGGATACCAGCAATCATTTTTACTATCTGGGCAGAAACAGCAACAGCTTTTATGCTTCGGGCAGCGATCATTTTTCAGATTCACTGATCAGACTGGTACTGCTTCAAAAACGCTATATAAAAAAGGCACACAAATCATTCACACACAAAAGTTACAACAAATTTACCGTAAGCACCCAAAAAAACGGCTATACAAAAAAAATCTACGAACGCCTCCTGGACATACTCTCATACAATATAGAAGATCAGGAAAACCAGCACCTGTTTCTTATGGAATCAGTCAGTGAGCTGCACCAGCTTGACAGAATCAGACGTAAAGAACGGATTCTGGGAATTCGTTCTACCGGAATCAAGCTTCCCTCTACCTATGTCAACTACATTCATCCGAATGCCTTTAATCTGTACAGCAACTATGTACGTATAGCCAATACGAAATTCATCTCACCGTTGTGCTTTGCCTCTTATCTTACATATGCTTACCGGCTGGTGGATTCGGCAACTGTCAACGGTACTCCCGTATATGTTTTGTCCTTTTACCCGCTGCCCGCCAAATCGGTCGGGGCAGCACAGGGTTTTCTCTATATCGAGGGCAGACACAATGTGGTCAAATACTTTGTAACGTCTCCGCTCAAAGCCGGCAATACCCGAATTGAGGCCTGTCAGGAATATGATTATATGGCCGGCAACTGGTTTCCTTCAAGATACAAAACAGATATAAATATCTATAATCTGGGAGTCGGCAATGCCAGCCTGCATTTATCCGCCCAAAGCTATTTATTTGATTATCATAGAGACCATTCACTTGTTCCGGCTGACTTTTCAGAAATTGTCCTGGAGTACAATGAGGGATCCGGAAGCTTTCCGGATTCGCTCTGGCAAAAACACCGGCAGGCGCCGCTCAGCGCCAAAGATTTGTATACATTCCGATACTATGACTCTACCGGAATACAGAGAAAGCAGGACGAAGTCCTGACCTTTGGTGAACGGGTTTATTTCGGGCAGATTCCGATCGGCAAGGTTAATATAGATCTTAACAAAATACTTTCGCTTAACTATCGGGAGGGTCTGCGGCTTGGATTAGGCTTTCACACCAATGAACGCTTTTCCCGAAACTGGATTTTGGGTGGCTACTGGGGCTACGGCCTCAAGGACAAACGCTTCAAATATGGACTGAGCGGTACATACAACTTCAATGATCCGCTGAACGTTTCTCTTTCCGCTGCCTATAGCAACGATGTTTACGAAGCCGGGGCTCAGTTTTTTCCCTTTGATATAATACAATATTCCACTGAGCCTCTGCGAAAGTACCGGCTTTCCATAATGGATTACGCTCGTCAGGCAAACTTCACTTTTTCGTTCAGACCATTCAAGTACCTGCGGTTAAATTCCGGTATTTCTGCCGCATTACATGTACCAAGCTATACCTATCAGTTCAGCGAGCACCCGGACAGACACTTTCATTTTCTGGAATATAGCCTTGGCTTTCGGTATGCTTTTGGGGAAGAATATATCAAAACCCCGATCAATACACTGTTTATGGGTACACCTTTTCCCGTTTTCTGGTTCAACTATACCAAAGGGCTGCCATATAGTCCTCTGGGTGAGTTTGATTATTCCAGATTTGACTTTAAGATTCAGCAGACATTCCGTTTCTTCCGGTTCGGTATCTCAGGAATACAACTTACTGCAGGAGCAGTATTGGGCGAGGTTCCCTACACCAAACTATATAATATGAAAGGTGCTTTACGCAGCATTTCGGTAGTCATTCACAACAGCTTCGAAACAATGGGCTACAACGAGTTCCTTTCTGACAGGTTCTTTGCCCTGTTTTACTCTCACGATTTCGGACAGTTATATACACCATACAAAATACTCAAACCCAATATCGTCATGGTGCATAATATGGGATTTGGAAATCTGAGAAACCCGGGTATGCACAAAGAAATACCATTTAAAACCATGGAAAAAGGCTATTTCGAATCCGGTATTTTCCTGAAAAATCTGCTTGTTATCAACATCAGCGGCTTGAATACAGGGCTGGGGATCGGTCTGTTTGGACGATATGGCCCTTATGAGCATGAGCGGCTTTCCCAAAACCTTGTTCTGAAGCTGGCAGCCAACTTTCTTCTGTAAATTAGCCGGATAACTAAGCAGACCGATAATCTATCCCCCTCACTCTCCGGAGACTGAGGCTCTCGAAGTCACCGGAGGATGAAGCCCTCGAAGTCCTCTCTCCGCGGTCGTGTGGCACACCGGCCGCAATCATATATAGCTGGTAAGTAAAAGAATGGTAAAGAAGTATATTAAAATTCCTGATTACAGAGAATATTTCAGTTAATTTACTACCTGATTCACAGTATTTATATTCCGGCCTGTGTGCCACAGACCGGGGAAAAACACGAAGAAGTAAAAAAGCTTAAGGTAATCATTTCCGGTACTTTTATCAGAAAAACGCAGATGCCTGAACCCTGCCCGTATGAATGGCAGGGCTGCCTTCAGATTTACGTCCTTCGTAGATAAACGATAATTGCAGACCGCTCACCAGCTTTTCCTGCCAGTTTATGCTCCATGTAAAATTATTGCCAGGCCGCAAGGCCTCCAGCATTTCATAGCCCAGAGCGCTTCCTACCGGAGTTTCTTTCAGATCAGCCATAATCCGGATATAACGAATACCGCCGGAAACAGAACGCTGTGAAACCCTGCTGAATCTGGTATCCAGTCCGGCTTCATACAACAAGGCCCTTTCTTTCAGAATGCTTGCAATATTTACCTTATGCGTATAATTAAGACTACCCGTCACACGCAAGTCCGGACTCGGCTGATAGGCAAACTCCGGACGCAGCAACCAGGACTCGATCGTATAGTTTTTCTGTGACAGAAAATCTGAGGCGCTGCTTTTGAGTGATCTGCCAAGCGCAAGCTTCGCATTGTAAAGTCTCTTTATATTAAAGCGCGTATTATACGTCAGGTCACTTTTTCCTATTGTTTCATATCCCTGGGTAAGAAGGCTTTTACTTTCGCTTGCCGCAAACAGCAGGTCCATGCCATATACCGGATTGGTACGGTTATAGAACAGGTTTGCCCGTATACCACTCTGATTGGATAGCATATTGGCTGCGCCTGATGAATGTGAAGGAAAAAAACGTCCGGTCAGGTCCGGAGATAAAACTTTATTATTAACAGACCATGAAGAAGTGCTGGACAATCTTGAAAGCAGGTTTTTGACCGGATTTGCATGATTGCGCCACTGACGGGGGGCATATAAATCCAGACGATAGTTGATTGCCCCGGTATATGCATTTACATATTCATCGGTTGGCATAAATACCCGGATATATTCTTTCTGATTATACGCCAGCCCTGATACCTTTTCAATAAACTCGTTCAGATCCTGAATACCGTCTTCATTAAAATCTTCCCACACATGCGTACCGGTACCCAGAGGGACTTCCTGATAGTAAAACGCTCTTTTCAGCTCTCTTCCCGTACCGGTTGTAACAGTAAGCTCTGAACGCACATGACGCTGCAAAAAGTCAGAGTTCCAGTCCATACGGGTTATAAATGTTTCTTCATCCGGTAAGGCATTGGGCATATAGTCAAAATAATCCAGGTAGCGATAGGCCAGCTGCAGTCGTATAGTATGCTGTTTTCGCACCAGAGAGTTAAAGGTACCTGTCAGGGTCTGCGATCTGTTTGTTTTTACCATATTACCCTGTAGTGTATCGCTGTTTTCCCGTATTGCATAATCAACAGCATAGCCTATAGCGCTGGTATCATTTGATTTCAGATAAAACTTCAGCTCTTCATAATACATTGCTGTAGAAACAATATTACCCTCCGGGCTGGCTACGCGATTTTTATCTGAGGAATAAATTATGCCCGGAGACAGCAGTCTGCCCTTCCATGCAGCATGGAGATTGAGCCTAGTCCAGTCAGACCGGAACTGTGGCTGATCATTATACATTGTCCAGCCGGATCCATAGAAATAAAGTTTTCCGAAGGACTTATGAAATGTCAGCGCCTGTTGCAGCCCGTCCACTTCTCCCCCTTTGATTCTGCGGCTCAGATCATAACGAAGCAGATTATCCTGATCTTGTTCCAGCCCAAGCGAGGCATTGAAAATCCGGTTATAGCGTTCGGTATTAAGATCCGCACTCCAGTCCCGCTCATAGTTTATATCCCGGAACCGGTCAATCTGCCGGAAGTTTCGTTCGGTATATTCAAAATCAAACGCATTGACAAATTTCCATAATCCCAGGACAGCAATCTTCCTTCCTCTATTCACCATTCCTATTTTCACCGCCTTGCCGGCATTATCTTCGTTGTCAATGGATGAATAGAGGTTCTGATCATTTTCTGAAAAAGCAACTTCTCCGTAAAAGCTTGTATTCTTATCCGGATCAAATGCCCCGCCCACGGTAACCATCTGATTTTTTTTTGGCGTAGCTACAATACGGACCGGAAGATATGCTCCCCCGCCCGGACCTGCATATACGTATATCCGGCCATTGGCTGTACTATTTTGCAGCACATAGTCACCCCTTCCCATGCCAACGTCTGTAAAGACCACCTCGTAAAAAGCCTTATCGGGATCGGAAGAAGCCACAAATATCTGTGTTCCCAGTGAGTCAATCCGCATATAGAGCACCTTATTTTCATGAAACCCTACAGAGTCGGCTCCGGAAATTACGGCCTGCCCCAGATTATCTCCGATCATGGCGAGCTGCCCTCTTTCCTCACCAGACAGATTATATTGCAAAGGGTTGTTGGGATTGTCCTTTTGTAAATAATAGTTCACATAGCCGCTTAGCTTCTTCCAGTTCTGATAATGCCCGGCCATAATATTCGAACGACCATAGTTCTTGTCAGAATATTCAAAATCCACTCTCACGACGGAGTATCTGGTAATCATAACATTGGCCGTAAATGTTATTTCAGCCTGATTGTAATCAATGATATAGTCATAATCAAAACCACGGGTAAGCAGCCGTCCGTCCAGATATATTCTTTCCGAATTGGCCAATACAATAATAAACCGCTCATTATTTGGCCCGGTTAACCGATATGGCCCCTGTACTCCTTCCATTGCCTGCAGCTGAATGGAAGCGAACTTACCCTTGGAAACCGCAGCTCCCACCGTCGTAAAGGAGCTGGTCACACTATCCTTTACATAGTTTCCCTCAAACAATCCTCCCTGCACATTCCTGTAGTATCTGAGAAAATGGCCCTGATGATTTTGCATAACCAGATCTCCGGCTGTAAGACGACTTTTGGGTGTGTGCAGCTGTATAAATACCTTATCAAACTCCTGAAGCTGCTGTGTATTGCCTTCCGGCTGAAAAGGGATATTCTGATCGGATATGGAAGCCGTAATCCCGATATTGTCTGTAATCCTTCCGTCCATCTGAAGGTTGAGCGCAGAACTGACGAAAACATTCTGATTGTTTCCAAATGAAATACCCCGGGTGACACTACCTGACTTATTGATTCCGGGCGTATTCAGCAACTGATCTTTTTCTGCGATCGGATATCCGTAACTACCATATCTGCCAGTCTCTTCACGATAATACTGGTTCGTATCGTACAAGGCCGGATCTCTGTTGAAATAGCTTCGGGATAAGTCATAAGGCAGCACACGATAGCACAGCCGTACCGAATCATCCATACTCTTATTGAATGCAGCCTTACCGATATTGATATCATAAAAAATACGCAGCGAAGAATCCGCTGTTTCGTGCAGTTCAATACTCTCCGGCAACAATGAAAGACTATCGATCCGGAAAGGCACTTCCGTAACCCTGACCCACTGACACTTTTTTGAATTCTGCTGCCCTAAGGCCAACAGAGAAAAAAGTAAAAAAAATGTCGTTACATATATTCTAGGGAGCATTTACTCAATCAGGGGAAGCTCAATAAAGAACGTTGTTCCCTGCTCCTGAATTGTTTCAAACCAGATATTCCCCCCGGCGTGCTCAACACCTCTTCGGGCAATAGCCAGTCCCAATCCGGAGCCGCTGTATTTGGTACTAAAGTTAGGTATAAAAACTTTATCTTTTATAGAGTCCGGAATTCCCTGTCCGTTATCTTTCAAAGAGAACCGGGCCATATTCTCTCTGATAGTAAGACACATCTTCAGTTCAGGCGTACGATCAGCCGGTACCGATTGGGCAGCATTAAGAATCAGGTTTGATAAAATATTACCCATGAGCTTTTTATCCCCGGTCACTACCACCTCCTGCTCCGGAATATCTACTTCAATAGAGATCGAAGCATCGGCTTTGTGCAAGCGGGCAATTTGAGTAACGACCTCGCCAAATTCAAAACGTTCATTTCTCGGAATAGGCATCTTCGCAAATACCGAAAAAGAAGTGGCAATCTCATTCAGGGTATCTACCTGATCCAGCAGCATCTGCAGAGACCGTTCAGCCATTTCCATAATATTGTCTTTTTTATCCTTGATTGCCCGCTGCAAATGCTGAATAGACAATTTCATGGGTGTCAGAGGATTCTTAATCTCATGCGCTACCTGCTGGGCCATCTCCCTCCATGCCGATTCTTTTTCGCTCTTGGACAAAGCATCCTTGCTTTCATCCAGCTTCAGAAGCATCTTGTTGTATTCCCCGATCAGCAGACCAATTTCATCTTTTGACTTCCATTCAAGCGGCTCATTTTTTTCTGCCAGTGTAGTCCGTCTGAGCTTTTCAGTAATAAGATCAAGCGGTACGGTAAGCCAGCGGCTGACCAGATAGGAAATAAACAGGAAAATAAGAAATATGCTGATGAATATATTCAATATAGTCGTCAATACCTCAGTCAGCTGCTGACTTACCTCCTGCCGTGATTCAAAAAAAGGAATACTTAATACACCAATCAGATGCCCGGACTCATACGATTTGATCGCAATATATACAGAGTTGTACCGAAAGGTCCCTACCTGCTCGGACAACATAAATATATTGTTCTTTTTATCTCTGATTGTTGAGAAAGCAACCGGGTTAATAAGCCCGGACAAAAGTCCGGCCTCATAGATCATCGGCTGATTGGAAAACAGAAGCTGTCCTTTACTATTGTACAAATTGATATCGATATCAATAAAGCGGCTTTTTTCCAGCAAAATATTTTCCAGACGTCTCTCAGAAGGATTCTGCCATTCATTTTCCAGGTACATATTGATGGAATTACTGACAGCCTCTGCTTTTTTTATAAAAGTCTTATTGAGATTTTCCTTATAGCTGGAAGATATAATACTCAATGTTGTAACGCTTACAACAGAGAGCGGCAGAAAAAAGGCCAGATTGAGATAGATCTGAATTTTAGTGGAGAAATTGGCATCTATCTTTCGGAAACGTATGTTAAAAGACCAGGCTATGACAAACAGCAGAATAAAGAAGAGGAGAACAGTATATAAAAAAGAGAAGTTTGAAAAAAAACGATAAAAGGGTTTATCTTCAGACGATACAATAATAATACGCTCATCTGCGCTTTTCATTCCCAGATGATGGTAACCATTGACATTGATCCCTTTTTCATACAGTCTTTCTTTCTCGAAATAGCGCGATTTGAAGTCCATTTCATAGTTATACTGCCCGTAGCTGTACAGAATATCCTCATCTCCGAATATTGCATAGCTGTAGTTTTTGTTCTCCCATGGCTGAACCATCCGCCGGTCCACCAGAAGTTCCGGATAAACACTGTGAGGGACAATACGTTTTTGCTTAAGATCAATCAGGATATAGCCAATGGTAATACCATTCTTTTGCAGATTATTAAAGGAGAGATAACGCTTAAATCCTTTTTTTCCGGGATCATACATCAGAAAAATATCCGGATAGTCTGTACTAAACTGTTCTCTGCCATATCGTTCGGCAATATCCGGCCAGTATGTAAATTCATGATCATGGGTATAGGGTCTGCCCAGCGCATCAAAAACATGAATCTTCACATCATACTTGTCAAAATAATCGCCCAGATAAACCCGCTTGATTTTCTGCTCGATGGGTTCCTTTGTGCTGAACGGATTCAGTATCCTGCTATGAATAAAGGGATCATTGACAACCAGCTTATTGATTTCATTAAGCATATATTCTGCCAGCACATCATTTTTTACCAAAAGCTGCGAAGCAAACTTCTGCTTGTTCAGTGTATCCTTGCGCTGAAAGTCGAGAAACGCGGCGTACGACGCAATGAGCGCACATGCCATACCGGCAAACAATAAATAAAAATAGGAACCGTACCTGGGCTGAAAAGATATTTTAGGAAATCTGAAATAAAGAACAGAGGTAAAAAATACGATACCGGTCAGCAGGATTCCGTAAAACCCATTGTGGTTTACATAAATCATTCCGCCCAGAACCGCGGCAGCCAGAACAAATATAAACCAGGCTGGCCTTCTTTTATCTTTGTTGATAAACAGAAAGAGCTTGGCAAAGATATAACTGAATATAACGAACAGCGAAAACAGAATCCCAAATACCAGCAGACTGGCAATCCGGAACAGATTGAAGTCCAGGTTCACTGTAATGTCCATTTCCCACTGACTGTGTGTAAACAACATCAGCAGCAGATAAAACACATAATAAAAACTGGTAAGGCTCAATATCAGCAAAGCACAACTAACTAACCAGCTATTACTCTTGCTACGATACGAAATGATCTCACGCACAAAATCCGTAAGGTAATAATACCTGGAAAAGGCAATACTCCAGATAAGTAAAAAAGTCAGATTTAAAAGTAAATCGCCCAGCGAGGGATTTAAAACAGAGCTTGCAAAAAACTTCGAATTGAAAAGAGGAAGATACTGAATGTTAAAAGGAAAGTCAGTCCACAACATAATCCCCCGTATCAGCCCCAACACTACAAACAGGAACAATAATCCCTTACCCGCCCCGTATTTCCACACAAAGTGGCTGGTAAGCTTTACCACATAAATAAGCAGAAACAAAACTCCCAGCGATGCAAAAGCAAGTATAAACGGCAGAACCGGACTATCACTCCGCTGCGTATCCGGAGGAAAAACCAGGCTGAATAAATAATCGCCTTCAGCTGTATAAATGCTTCCTCCTACTGAGGGAAAGTTTGTAATGCCAACCTGTGCATCCGAAAAGATTTCCGGATTCAGATGTGACTGCAAATAGTCATTTTCAATACCATACTGCCGGCTGAGCGGTACGAAAGATAAGATTTCGAATAAGTCTCCCCGTTTCAGCACCACATCTTTGTGAACCACAAAGGTGCCTGAACGCATAGAGACGAAGCGTACCTGCCTGATTCCGGGCAATGATTCCTGCTTGGGGATAAAATCATTATCCGACCAAAAATACAGGCGGTTATTTCGGTAAACAAAATAAGGGTACGGAGAAGATTTCAGTAAACGGGCAAACGTCGGCTTATCACACTTTTCTATTTCGTTTTTGATTGTCGCAGAATGCTTTTGTACTTTTTCAAGCTCCTGACCAAGTCTGTAGCTGACCGAAGCAATATAAGCCTCATCATTCTGCTTTCCCCGGTGTACAACAAAAACGTACCAGCAGATCAGAGAAACCGCCAGAAAGCCTGTAGCAAGGAATAGTAAGAAGTGTTTCTTTAAAGCTGACTTCAAGTGTATCGTGATATATAAGCGAACGGCTAACCATATAACGTTGAGTTCATGGTTTTCACAATCGACAACAAGATTTAAGCCAAACTTTGTACCTTATTCCTTTTAGCAGCCTTGCTGGCACGATACCATAGTACGCCAATAATTGTAAACAGGATATAAGGAATAGCCATCAGGTACAAAATGCCCGTATTCAGGCCGGCTCCGATTCCGCCTCCGGTTTCACTGAGATTGCTTTCGACCGAAGCTCTGCACATGGCACATTGAGCCAGCAGATCAGTATTACCCAGACAAAAGACAATCAGCAGACTCAGCAAAAGAATATTCCTGTTCATAAAGCTAAATTTTATTGGTAATAAGGACTAATCATCATGTAAACCAGAACACCGGAAACAGCAACATACAGCCAGAGAGGGAAAGTCCATTTAGACAGTTTTCTATGTGATTTGTACTGTTTTGACCAGCCGAAATATATTGAAAGCAACACAAAGGGGACGATAATTGTTGCCAGAGCAATGTGTGTAAGAAGAACCAGCAGATAAATGATCCTGAACATCCCGACTTCTGCTTTTTCAGCTGCCGAAAGCACTCCATCTCCGTTTATATCCCCAAAAAGCGTATGCACTCCCTGAAAATGATAAATAACATATGAAATCAGGAAAACAGAACTAAAAGTAAAAGCCGTGATCATAGCCGTAATATGCGCCCGCCGATTTCCTTTTTTAATGAAATAATAACCAATCATCAATGCAATGGCAGTAGACGAATTCAGCACGGCATTGATATGAGGCAGTATGCGCACATCCAGCTCACCTAATTTGCCCGTCTGCGGTAAATAAAACAGTACTGCAACAACAATCGGAATCAGCACTGACAGAACGCCAATGATAATGAGGTACAAACTGTTGTTCCGAACAAGTTGGTTAGTTGCCATAATTGTATAATAAAACCTGAATTTCTCTTATTAAACGGTCTATCTCTGCCCGGTCGGTACCAGCATAGTATCCTCGTATATGTCCTGCCTTATCAATCAGAACAAGCGTCTCTCCGGGGGCTTCAGAAGTATTGGAAGCCTGTTCAGAAGATATCAGCAATCCTTTCTGAGCCAGATAATATACAGAGTCCCGTGAACCGGCAAGTAATGTCCAGCTGGATGTGTCTATTCTGAATGTCTCGGCATATACCTTCAACGTATCAGATACATCATGATTTTGGGAATCAATACTGAATGACAGAATTCTGACTTCCGGGAAATCCGCAAAAGCTTCCTGGATTCTCTTGAGCTCGGTGGTTATTTTTGAGCTCATCGCCATTTCTCCCGGAAGGAGAAAACCGGTTACAACAATTCTATCTGTTAATAATTCTGAGATGAAAGTATCTCCGTTCTGATCAACGAAGGAAAAAGGAGGAATCTTATGTGCAGCTGTAATCTTATATCTTCCATTGACCAAGACACTGTCAGTTGCAAAGTATGTAGGAATATCGTAGTGGTTTTTAGCAAAAAGCTTTAAAAATAAAAAAACTAAAACCGGCAACATCAGAATACTCAGAAGGATACCGGCTTTAGTTATACTTTTCATTTCAATTTATTTCATCTGGTTAGAACCATCCCCAAAGTGACCTGATTTTAAATATGGCATCGCCTTCTGCAAGGAGCGCTACAATAAGCCAGATAACAAACATTGTGGGTAGTATAATAGACCAAACAAGCACTTTTGTTTCATATTTAAGGTGCATAAAGTCTGCAACAATATAGAATGCCTTTACCAGCGTCAAACCAATAAAAACTGCAAACAGCAAAGATCCACGCTCCATGGTAAAAGCAAGTAAAAATTCTATTGCAGTTACGACAGCAAGCAGTAGAGCGGTTTTCCAGATCTTTAAGATTTTTGCTTTATCCCTAGGTAAAACCTTATGCGCTGGTGCGTGATCATGTAGTCCGTGAGCCATAAATATTAGAAATTAATGTCTTTTACTTATTAAAAATGAATTAAACCAGATAGAAGAACGTAAATACGAATACCCATACAAGGTCTACAAAGTGCCAGTATAAACCTACCTTTTCAACCATTTCATAATGTCCTATACGCTCATATGTACCAATGCAGACATTATAGAATACAATCATGTTCATTATAATGCCACTAAGCACGTGTGTACCATGGAATCCGGTAATAAAGAAAAAGAAATCGGCAAACAGCTTGGGACCGTATTCATTCATGGTAAGACTGGCGCCTTTAATAACTTCACCCGAAGCCAGCTTAAGCCCTTCAGGAGTTCCCTGAATAAAAACTGTCCACTCCCATGCCTGACATCCGATAAAAGCCCAGCCACCGAAAATAGTCCACAACATCCATTTCTGAACATCTGCCTTATCCATACGATGTCCTGCTTCAACAGCCAGTACCATGGTGACACTACTCATGATAAGGATAAAAGTCATAATACCCACAAAGACCAGCGGAGCCTCAACATGGAAAAACGGTATGTGCGTAAATATTTTTTCAGGAATAGGCCAATATTCAAGAGAAGGAACAAAATCCTTTACAGAGCCGGTATAAGCAGGAAATGCGAAACGGCTCATCCCGTAGGCTACAAGGAATCCGGAAAATGTAAAGGCATCCGAGAGAAGAAAGAACCACATCATCAGCTTACCATAACTCGCTTTCATGGGTTCCACCCCGCCGCCCCAAATATTCTTTTGATCTTTTTCTGAAACAGTAATAGTTGACATATTAAGTTTTTTTGAAAATTAATGGTTTAGTAATAAAAATACAAACAGATATATCCACAGAGCATCAAGAAAATGCCAATAGGTCGCTGACATTTCAATTAAGTTCAGATTTTTGGAATGTACCTTGTATCCAAATGCCGAAATTAATACAACAAAAAGAAAGACCACGCCGGAAATAAGGTGAAAACCATGCAGACCCGTCAGTACATATACGAAAGATCCACCCGGATTACTCAATTCCCCACCGAAAAAAACGCCTGCTTCCTTTAAAGTTTCCCAGGATTTAAACTGGGTAACTATAAAAATGATCCCCAGCAGCGTAGTAAGAAGCAAAGCTGTCTTAAGAGGCTGCAGGTTATCCCGCTTAGCAGACAAATAAGCCCAATGCATCGTAATGCTGCTCAAAAGTATAACGCCTGTACTAATATACATGATCAGCGGAATCTCAACTTCCAGCCAGTTGCCTTCCGCCCTCCGCACAATATAGGCGCTGGTCATCGCAGCAAAGATCATTACAATGCTGACAATAAACAGCCATAGAGCAAATTTTTGAGGATTCATGGCCATAGGGCGTTTAGGCTGTTCCATTTCCATTGCTATGTTTTTCATATTTTTACTGTAACTTGTCTATTACAAAAGCAATCTGTACAACCGGCAGATATATAAAAGAACCAAACATGATCCTCAAAGCTGCCTTATTGGTACAAACCCGCATGAGATAAAATGTTTGGGCAAGAAATAAAACACCGCATACCAGCGCAATAACAGCGCTAACCACTCCTGTCATCTTCAAAACCATAGGCATAAAGCCCAAAGGCAACAGAAATAATGTATAAATCATTATTGTGAATGCAGTATCGGTATCTTTTTGCCCGTTGGCAGGCAACAGCCGGATATTCGCTTTTTTATAATCTTCATCAAGTACCCAGGCGATAGCCCAATAATGAGGAAACTGCCAGAAAAACTGTATGGCAAACAGAATTCCGGGTTCCAGACCAAACTTATTTGTAGCCGCCAGCCAGCCGATCATCGGCGGCAAGGCGCCCGGAACAGCTCCCACAAATACTGCTGCAGGCGTTTTTGTTTTCAGAGGAGTATATACAAATCCATACAGAATCAGGGATAAGAGAGAAAGAAGCGCCGCATTGATATTGAAGAAATAGTATAATCCACTAACTCCTGCAACTCCGAATATCAGAGAAATTAAAGCAGCTTCTCCGGGTAAAACCCTTCCTGTCGGAAGAGGTCTGTTCAAAGTTCTGGACATGAGCGCATCACTGTCTTTTTCAATAATCTGGTTGATAATATTGCTTGAAACAATAACCATGAAACCAAATAATGTAAACACAGCAAGAGCAAGCCAGTTTCCTGTACCTTCGGGAGCAAGCATAAATCCCATACCGGCAGAAAAAGATACCAGAGCTGAAAGTCTGAATTTCATTAACTGATAATAACTCTGACATTTTGCTCCAAGCAAGGGAAGAATACCAATATGACTATTTTCGGAAATCATTTTACTAAGTTAAATCACCTTTTTAGAAGTAACAACCAATAAATACAAAAGAAATTGCACCCCGGACAGCATACATGCAAGCAAAAGATGAACAGGCTGAATAGCTGCAGGTAAGTCCATGTAATTAAGGATATTTCCGGTAACAATACTAAGTCCGAGTATACACAGGATCGCAATCATGCTGATCCTTACTTTTCTGAAAAAAAACAACTTCCTCATTAACAAATAGCAAAGCCATATATGAAGTGCTAAAAGTACATATGAGAAAAGCCGGTGAACAAGATACATATTGCCCAGATTGCTAATCCACAAGGAACGGGAGTCCGTCAATTCCACAGCTATGATATCAACCTCTTCCCTTACCTGGGTTCCGATTATAATCTGTACAAAGGTAGCAAGCATTGTAACAAGCAATACCCCGGACAGATTGGAGTAATTCAATCCGGAAGGTAACGTAATGGCATAATTGCCGGCTTTGAATACAGCCATAATCAGCACAAATACCAGTACAATAGCCAATCCCATATGAATTGACACCATAAAGGGCATCAGATTGGTAGAAACTACCAGAGAGCCTAACCAGCCTTCAAACAGAACAAGTACAAATGCTGCAACGCTATACCAGAAAACATCAGGGCTTGTTTTTCTGAGCGGAAATGAAAAGAGCAGGGTTCCGAATATTAAAAGGCCTATTGTGACTCCTACCAAACGATTTACATATTCTATCCAGGTCTTGACAGGATTGAAGTCTGCCTCCACGTAAAGACTTTCATCATGTATCAGCTTATCTGACAATTCATGAAAACCCAAACCGGACAAAGTTGCGGCCACACGCTTATTCTTTTCGAGACGCTTCTCAGCGTATATTTCTTTATAATCTGCGGGTAATTGGTCGAGGGAGGTTGGTGGAACCCAGCTGCCAAAGCATTTTGGCCAGTCCGGACATCCCATACCTGAACCGGTACTGCGTACTATGCCGCCTACCAATATCAGGAAATAAACTGCGACAACAGTAAGGATTCCGAATGTACGGAATCCTCTGTTATCTACATTATTTTTATCCATGAAGAGAGCCTTCTTCTTTTATTTTATCATTCTCGTGAGGGAAGTTAGAGCTCACAGTCTGAGAATAAGGTATATGTTGCGGAATAAAATCTTCTTCTGCTCCTGGCTTACTGTAATCATACGGCCACCTGTATACTGTCGGGATTTCTCCAGGCCAGTTTCCATGCCCGGGATTAATCGGAGTTGTCCACTCAAGTGTATTCGCATTCCAGGGGTTTGCCGGTGCCTTACGCCCTTTAAACATGCTATAGAAGAAATTGAATATGAAAATAAACTGCGCTCCGAAAGTGATAATTGCAGCAACACTCACAAACATATTCAGATCAGTAAATTTCTGCGTGAACTCAAAACCTGTGAAAGAATAGTATCTTCTTGGAAAACCAGCTATACCAGTATAGTGAAGCGGGAAGAACACAAGATAAATCCCGACAAATGATAACCAGAAATGGATATAACCAAGCTTTTCATCCAGCATTCTTCCAAACATCTTGGGGAACCAGTGGTACACACCCGCCAACATTCCGAAGAATGACGCGCTTCCCATCACCAGGTGAAAGTGAGCAACAACAAAATAGGTATCATGAAGCTGAATATCTGCTGCAGAGTTTCCGAGAATAATACCGGTCAGACCACCGGAGATAAAGAACGATACAAGTCCTATTGCAAACAACATGGCAGGAGTAAATATGATATTCCCCCTCCACATAGTCGTGATATAATTGAAGGCCTTAACTGCTGATGGTACAGCAATAATCAATGTCAGGAACATAAAGATTGATCCAAGGAACGGATCCATACCTGACACAAACATGTGATGCGCCCAAACTATGAAAGAAAGGAAAGCAATAGCAAACATAGATCCAATCATTGCCTTATAGCCAAAAATCGGCTTTCTGGAATTGATTGAAATAATCTCGGAAGTAATACCCAATGCAGGCAAAATAACAATATACACCTCAGGGTGACCAAGGAACCAGAATAAGTGCTGGAAAAGCACAGGGCTTCCTCCTTCGTTTGGTAAGACCTGACCAGCAATATATATATCGGAAAGGAAAAAGCTTGTTCCGAAACTTCTGTCGAATATTAACAATAACGCTGCAGAAAGTAATACAGGGAATGCTAACAAACCAATGATTGCGGTAATAAGGAATGACCACATAGTAAGAGGCATTCTCAAAAACGACATCCCATTTGTACGCAGGTTAATGATCGTACTGATGTAGTTAACCCCACCCAAAAGTGATGAAACAATAAAGAAAGCCATACTTACAAGCCACAGGGTCATGCCCGTACCGGAGCCAAGAACAGCCTGCGGCAGTGCATTCAAAGGAGGATACGCTGTCCATCCGCCTGAAGCAGGTCCTGTAGAAAGAAACAGGGAAATAAACATTAACACACCGGATAAAAAGAAGAACCAGTATGACAGCATATTCATAAACCCTGAGGCCATATCTCTGGCTCCGATCTGCAACGGAATCAGAAAATTACTAAATGTACCACTCAAACCCGCAGTTAAAACAAAAAACACCATGATCGTTCCGTGCATGGTAACGAGCGCAAGGAAGAACTCTGCATCAAGCTTACCATCACTGCCGATCCAGTCTCCAAGCAGAGGTTTCAGCCAGGTCAGATCAGCATCCGGAAACCCGAGCTGCAACCTGAATAAAATACTAAGTCCACCACCTATGATTGCCCAGAAAATACCGGTCAATAAGTATTGCTTAGCTATTATTTTATGATCTTCACTAAAAATATACTTCCTGATCCATGGCAACTCATGATGATCATGATCATCATGACTATCATGAAGATGAGAAAGATGTTCGTTTAAATGTGTTGCGGTCGACATATTATGATCTTTAATCGTAAAACCTTCGAAATATTAAACTACCTTATTTGATTAACCTGTTAAATTAGTTTGCCTGAGCATCCCCGGACTCTGCATCCAGCGTATCCGCTGCCTGTTCAAGGGCATCGGTTTTACCAGCCAGTGAATCAGTCACAACTATATCTGACATTTCTTCCCTGGCATTCTCAACCTCAATCGGAGTATTTGTCGTTTCTCCGCTACGAATTGCAATAAAATCCTTTACATATTCGGCATTCATATCCGCAAAAGGCTTTTGAGATTTTTTCCAGGCTTCATATTCTTCAGGCTCATCAACCACTACGACAAAACGCATAGCGAAATGTCCTCTACCGCAAATCTCGGTACATGCAAGCTCATAATTGAAATTAGCGTTACCAAGCTCCTCACGCATCTCTTTTGTAGTTTTAGTCGGAACGAACCAGAATTTTGTAGGCATTCCCGGCACAGCATCCATCTTAACTCTGAAATGAGGTAAGAACACGCTGTGCAGAACGTCTCTGGCTCTGATTTTTAATAAAACCGGCTTACCTTTTGGCAAATGAAGCTCCGGAGGAGTAAAATCGTCCAACGATGCATCATCGCTAAAATCCAGACCAAATGTATTAGTTGCATCAATAAGCTTGAAACTGTGTGAGCCAAGCTTTCCATCAGGACCGGGGTATCTCACCTGCCAGGAAAACTGCTGCGCCATTACTTCGATAACCTCAGAATCCTTAGGCTCAGGCTTTGTGATGGCAGACCATTCTGTCCAGCCGAAGAATACAAGAATTGACATCACAATAGCAGGTATAACTGTCCATACTACCTCTAGCTTATGATTCTCCGGATAGAAATAGGCCTTATTACCTTCTTTATACTGATATCTGTAAGCAAAAACAAAAAGGAAAACATTGGTTACCAAAAAGGCAAAAACAAGTATTCCCATTGTCATCCAGAACAAGCGGTCCGTACGTACCCCGTGTATAGAAGAAGCTTCAGGCAAATAATCCTGCGATGCAACACTGGATAACCAGAAGAACGCAAACACTCCTAATATCAGAAAGATTATAAAAAGCGTAGCATGTAGCTTATTACTGGAGCCTACTCTTTTCTCATAGCTTCCTTTCATTACTGAAATAAGCGTCTGAATTCTGACAAGCAAAAAGAGAATCGCCAATATCAGCAGAACTGCAATAACTATAGTCGTGGTAATCATTTTTTATATTTTATCGTTTTTCTCTTTCTTAATTAGGATTAATATACGTGATGATGCACACTTTCTTCCAGCATTGGATCATTCTTTGGTATTAGGCCTGCTTTTGAAAGCGAAGTCAGCGTAAAGAACAGGAACAGTCCACCATAAATCAGGAACATACCAAGCTCTACAAAGAAGAACCAGAAATCAAACCCACCGTCATTGCCTAAAAGCGCAGGAGTAATCATCAGATAGAAATCTGACCAGTGTCCGATTATGATACAAACAGCAATTACTTTGATGATCATTACCTGACGTTTCGCATCTCTTGTCATCAGAATCAGGAACGGGATCAGGAAGTTAATAATCAGGTTAAAGAAGAAAAACGGGGAATACGCATCATTCTTCAGACGTTCAACGAAATAGACTGCCTCTTCCGGAATATTCGCGTAGTAAATCAGCAAGAACTGACTAAACCAGATATATGTCCAGAAAATACTAAAAGCAAACAAAAACTTACCAAGATCGTGCAGGTGGTTTTCATTTACACCAGTAAGCAAACCAGCCTCTTTAAGGTAAATAATAATAAGCGTCATAACAGCAAGCCCTGTAATGAACCAGCTTGCAAAAACGTACCAGCCAAACATAGTACTGAAAAAGTGCGTATCTATTGACATTACCCAATCCCATGCCGCAGTAGATGATGTAATACCGAAAATAACAAGGAAACCGGCAGAAAGAACGACACTCTTGTCATACCATTTTATATCCCCTGTAAGATCTTCCTGTATCGCATATTTTCTAAGAAACATCCAGCTCAAATACCAGGCAACAAAATATAATATAGTTCTGATCAGGTAAAAAGGGAAGTTCAGATAGCCTTCTTTTCCTGCAATGATCGGATCATATAATGGAGATGACTTATCATACAGATACTGATGAGTCCAGTGAAAAATGTCATGATTGAATATCAGAAAAGACACAATCAAAAGAACTCCGATCACGGGAATGAAACTTCCCATTGCCAGGGGAATACGACGAATCAGTACGCCCCAGCCAGCCCATGCAACATAGTTAAACGCTACAAAGAAGACTCCGATTATCGAAATTCCGGTAAAGAACACATTGTTATGCCAGATATTCTTGATCAGCCTTTTCACCCACAGCGGCTTTTCGTGGTGATCTCCATGTCCGTGATCGTCATGTGAATGATCAGCCGCATGATGATCGGCGTTGGCTACATGTTCAGTAGCATGTCCCTCCGAAGCATGATGATCATGACCTCCGAATTTGGCAACAAAAAATAAACCTATAATCAAAAGAAGGATCCCTACTCCTATCGTAGTAAATACACTTTTTTTGGCGGAGGCGGTAAATATAAATTTTTCTTCAACCATTGCTTTTAAAATAAAGTATTTTATTATTCCTGATCAGATTTCTGAAGAACTTCCTTGACGTAATGCACGATTTTCCAACGATCTTCCTGTTCAACCTGTGAACCGTGCGCAGCCATAAGTCGTATCCCATGAGTAATCACATGAAAAATATGGCCTTCTGTCAAACGCTGGTTGGCACCACTCGTCAAGTTAGCGACTCCCATGAAAACATTCGCCACCTTTCCATCTCCCTGCCCGGATTCTCCATGGCAATGAGCACAATAACGCATATACAAAGCCTCACCCTCTGCAAGTACCTGTTCATTCAGCGCAATCGGATTCTTCAGATCATCTGCCAATTCAACAGAGTCTTTCGGTATCAGGTAAGGAGTATGACCTCTCTTTATTGTATTCGCAGCAGGCTCTCTCATAGTCATGGGAGTATAGCCATTTTCAGGATAGCGATTGTAAGGATTGGAGTTATAATACTCACCATACTTGCTATTAGGATCAGAGCTCACAAAAGCCCCTGCGTTTTCGTCCATAATCTGACTTAAAGGCTCATATGCTTCAGAATAATACATATTAGGAGCATATTCAACACGCGGTTTTTCATGCTCACGTATCCAGGAAAAATCCTGATTACATGAAGAAAACACAAACAGACCAGCACAAAAAAATCCTAATCTTTGAATAGATTTCATTTTCATTTCAATAGCCTTTAATCAACTTTTTGGGTATTAATTTCGATTGCTCCGGTTTCCTGAAGCAACTTCGTAATTACTTCACTACTTTCCTTATTGGAGTCAAGGTCAATTGCCATTACAAACTTATCATCTGTACTTCTTTTATCGAACATATATGGTATTTTATATGGCTTCAAATCAGAAATAATAAAGAAAGTAAATACCATACCTAAAGCAGCCAGCAGGATTGTTAACTCAAATGAAACGGGGATAAAAGAAGGCAGCGGAATGTATGGCTTACCACCTATATCCATTGGCCAGTCAAAACCAAGCATACCAATCTGCATGGTCAATGCAAGTATGGTACCGGTCAAACCAAACAGAAACGCGGCAATCGGCAGGTTAGAAGGCTTGTACCCTAAAGCGGTATCCAGCCCGTGAACAGGGAACGGCGTATAGACTTCAAATATCTTTATTCCCGTATTGCGCAATTTTGCTATGGAATCAATCAAGACGTCCTCGTCATCAAATATCCCAACAAGAAAGTTTTTTCCAGTAGCCATATATTAATGTTTGTTAGTTCTAGTATTGTTTTCTGAAGAAGATTTTAAAACAGACTTTACTTCTGCCATATTAATTACCGGGAAATACTTGGTAAACAGGAAGAACAAAGTGAAGAAGAGTCCAAAGGAGAATACATATACTCCTACATCATACAAAGTAGGTTTAAAGTATGCCCAGCTGGAAGGAAGATAATCTCTGTGCAGTGAGGTTACAATGATTACGAAACGCTCAAACCACATTCCGATATTCACAACAATTGACAGTATGAACGTGAGTACAATACTTCTGCGAACACCTCTAAACCAGAAAAGCTGAGGGGAAATTACATTACACGTCATCATGGACCAGTAAGCCCACCAGTATTCACCGGTCGCTCTGTTAAGAAACGCGTATCCTTCGTATTCCACACCGGAATACCAAGCAATGAAAAACTCGGTAAGGTAGGCAATCCCCACAATAGATCCTGTCAGAACGATAACTTTGTTCATGGACTCAATGTGGTTGATTGTTATATAATCTTCCAGACGGAAAACAACACGGGTAATCAACATCAGTGTAAGCACCATGGCAAAACCGGAGAAAATCGCTCCCGCCACGAAGTAAGGTGGAAATATAGTAGTATGCCATCCCGGTATTACGGAAGTAGCAAAGTCCATGGATACGATTGTGTGAACTGAAAGTACAAGCGGTGTGGAAACTCCGGCAAGCACCAAGCTGACAGCTTCATATCTTGACCAGGTTTTTGCAGCTCCGTCCCAGCCGAAACTCAATACTCCATAAATAATTTTCCGGACTTTAGTAGTTGCTCTGTCTCTCACAGTTGCAAAATCAGGTATCAAACCGATATACCAGAATACAAGCGAAACAGTAAAATACGTACTGATCGCAAATACGTCCCAAAGAAGAGGGGAGTTAAAGTTTACCCAAAGTGACCCGAACGTGTTAGGTAGAGGTAACGGCCAAAAGCCTACCCAAGGCCTACCCATGTGAAGGATCGGAAACTGAGCGGCACATATAACGGCAAAAATAGTCATTGCTTCTGCAGCACGGTTAATGGATGTTCTCCATTTCTGGCGGAAAAGCAAAAGAATCGCAGAGATCAGCGTACCTGCGTGACCGATACCGACCCACCAGACGAAGTTGGTAATATCCCAGGCCCAGCCGATTGTTTTATTCAGTCCCCACATTCCGATACCGTCCCAAAGCAAACGACCTACACAGTAAACACCAAATCCTAAAGTGATTAAGGCAATGCCAAGGGCAACAACCCATGACTTAGATGGTACAGACTCTACCGGTTTGCATACGTCATTTGTAACATCGTGATAATTCTTACCGCCAGTAACCAGTGGCGGTCTTACGGGTGAAGTAACTTGCATACCTTGTATTAAGCTTTTTTGTTTCTGATTTTAGTTAAGTAATACACGTTCGGTCTCGTGTTGATCTCTTCGAGAACAGTATAGGCTCTTTTCGAATTTTCGACAGTCAGCTGCTTATAAACTTCTGAGTTTCTATCATTGATATCTCCGAAAGTTATAGCATTTGTAGGACAGGCTGAGGCACAGGCAGTAACAACCTCACCATCTTTCAAAGAACGTTTCTCTTTCTTAGCCTGCAATTTACCTTCCTGAATTCTTTGAACGCAGAATGAGCATTTCTCCATAACCCCTCTTGAACGTACTGTTACATCCGGATTAAGAACCATTCGGCCCAACGCTGTATTCATTGATGTATTGACATCAAATTGTTCGTTGTCGAAATACTTGAACCAGTTAAATCTTCTTACTTTATAAGGACAGTTGTTTGCACAATATCTGGTACCGACACAACGGTTATAAGTCATCTGGTTCAAACCTTCACTACTATGTGTTGTCGCAGCAACCGGACAAACGGTTTCGCAAGGAGCGTGATTACAATGCTGACACATCATCGGCTGGAAGACTACTTCCGGATTCTCTTCCGGATCTTCCATCAATGCATACATGTCAACTATACCCACACCCTCCTGATCAGCTCTTTCTTTAGTCATTTCACTGGAATAATAGCGGTCTATACGCATCCAGTGCATTTCTCTTCTATTGATTACTTCCTCTCTGCCAACTACAGGTACATTGTTTTCTGCGTTACACCCTACGATACATGCATTACATCCTATACACGTGTTAAGGTCTACCATCATCGTCCAGAGATGGTTAGGCTTATCATGCGAATACCACAAATCAGTAGCGGGATCTCCGGGAGCTACAGCTCCTTTAGATGTATGAATGGTAGGATTATAAGGCTTGATCCAGTTATCCTGCTGGAACTCTCCAAGCAAAGACTCTTTTACCACAGACTGTCTGTCCATAACTGTATCGTGAGTCTGTGTGGTAGCAATTGCCACAAATCCTTCTGTCGGGGTCAGAGAGACATTGGATGCTCCGTAAGACAATAACCCGGAGACAGTTCCCACAAAAGGATATGCATTTACTCCGATCGTTTTACCTGCCGGGCCGGCATTTTTTCTGCCATAGCCCAATGCAATACCGACAGTACCTCTTGCCTGACCTGGCTGCACTACGACAGGAAGAGACACCGATGCCTTACCGGCATTGACAGTAACAACCTGTCCTGACTTTATTTTTAATTCATTGGCAAGAGAAATCGGAACAGTAACATAATTGTCCCAGGTAGCCTTGGTAATCGGGTCAGGCAATTCCTGCAACCAGGGGTTTGCAGACATTGTTCCGTCTCCGACTGATACGGTTTCATATACTGCCAGCTGCAGACCTTTGTCTGATTCTTTGGCTTTTTGAGCAATATTGGAAGCTATAGTACTGATGGATGAAGTAAAACCAGGAGTACTTTCTGAAATTGTACCTTTAGGCTCATAGACTCCATCGTGAATAACATCTTCAAAAGACTTGCCACCTGCAAGTATGCTTGATTTCCAGTTGGCTTTGATAAATTCGTAAAACTCAGTATTGTTGCCAGCCCAGATCAGAAGACTTTCCTGAGCAGCTCTGGTTCCTCTGAAAATCGGAGCAATAGTAGGCTGCACCATACTGAAATAGCCTTGATAAGGCTCAACATCATTCCAAGATTCAAGATAATGATATCCCGGACACAGATAGTTGCATAGCTCAGCAGTTTCATCTGCTTTTTCAGCAAAAGAAATACGAACAGCCACAGATTTCAACGCTTCAGCCAGCTCTCCGCCATTGGGAAGATCATAAGTCGGATTGGCGTCAAGGAAAATAACAGCACCCAGCGTTCCGCTCTTCACCTCTTTCACAAATTCACTTATAGCGGTATCATCGCCAGCCTTAAGATTGCAGGCTCTGTTTAAATTGATTGTAGCTCCATAGTTACCTAAGGCTTCATTTATCTCGTTGACCAGCAACTGAATATGCAGATCATTACTTCCGCTGACTACCAGGGATTTACCTTTCGCATTTTTCAGATCCTCGGCTGCCAGTTTCAATTTAGATGATTCCTTAACCTCAGGAACAGACAATTTATTTCCTGTAATCAATGAATAAAGTGCAGACAAATACAGTCCTTCGTCGGAAGGTTTTACCGGTTCTCTGTAATCCGCATTGGCACCAGTCATTGAGAGATTCGCCTCAAACTGGTAATGACGGCTCATTTCTCTGCGATTATCCCCTACTTTTCTTCCAACACTGTATCCTTTCGCAAACTCTATAGGAGAAATCCATGTACCGAGGAAGTCACAGTTAAATCCGACAATAACATTCGCTTTACTGAAATCATATGAAGGTACAACAGCCTTTCCGAATGCAATCTGGTTTGCCTGACGCAATGCATATACGGAAATCGGATCATACATCACATGTTTCGTAGACGGATAGGCCGACTTGAATTCCTCTATAGCTTTTAATGTAGACGGGCTGTAAACTGAACGGGAAACAATTCTTATCCCCTTACGATCAGCCTCTTTAAGAGCCTGAACTATTTCCTTATCAACAGAAGCATACTCCTTATTACTATCTTTTACTTTTACCTCTGTTCCGTTGATAACGAAGTTTTTCAATCTAGTTTCATCATATAAACTCAATACAGAAGCCTGAGCTCTTGCATTGGTTCCGCCTTTTGTAATACCGGAAAGCGTATTTCCCTCAATTTTAATCGGGCGTCCTTCCCTGGTTTTTACCAATACACTGCAATAATCGCTTCCGTTTACATATGAACTGGCATACCAGTTGGCAATACCTGGCTCAATTTCTTCCGGTTTATTCAGATATGGAATTGCCTTTTTTACCGGAGCTTCGCAAGCAGCCAGAGAAACCGCTGCCATTCCAAAACCCAGCAATTTCAAAAAGTCCCTTCTACCTGTCCCCTCTCCCTCTGATGACTTGCTAGGATGAGCCTCTTTCACCGGCAGATACTCGGGAAACTCATTGTAGGCATGCTTTAGAAATTCAGGATCGTTGTTTAGTTCTTCAATACCTTTCCAGTATTTCTTTGTATTGTCTTTCATATTAAATATATGTATCAGGCCCAGATTTTCTTAAATTAATAGTGACATTTTGAACACTCAAGTCCACCGATTTCAGCAACAGTCAGCTTCTGACCATTGTGAATCGCAAACAACTTGTCGTAGTATTCGTTGTCTTTACCATTTACTGCTGTCTCTCTATGGCAGTTAATACACCAGCCCATAGTCAGAGGAGAGTATTGTTTAACTACTTCCATTTCCCCTATCGGGCCATGGCAGGTTTCACACTGAACATTTCCTACTACAGTATGCTGAGAGTGATTGAAATATGCAAGATCAGGCAGATTGTGAACTCTCACCCACTTAATCGGAGTATTACTTTCCCAGGCAGCAACAACCTGCTTGATAGCCTCTTCTCCGAATCTAGGTCCCTTCTTAATGCTGTTATGACAGTTCATACATATGTTAACAGAAGGAATACCAGCCTGCTTTCCTTTGTAAACACCGGTATGACAGTAACCGCAGTCAATATTATATTCACCAACGTGCTGCTTATGTGAGAATGGAATCGGCTGCTTCGGAGCATAATTCTGCTCAACTCCTATGGAAAGCAATCCTGTCCAGCAGCTTCTGACACCCACAGCAAGAAAAATAAGTGTAACAACTGTGATAAAGCCTTTGCTTTTTAATACGGCTGTTATATCAAACTTCTGATTTACGAGATATTTACCACCTTCATCAAGTGTATCTTCCTTATCCTTCAGATATCTTCTTATTACTGAAAGGAAGACAACCAGCATCAGCAATACCAGTACAAGCACTACAATAATGAGCGATAAAATTGCCGTAGAGTATGCTCCACCGCCGGAAGCCTGTGCACCTTCGGGGCTACCTGCTGTAGTAGGATCCTTCTCTGCAGGAGCATCTTCCACCGTTTCTACATAGGCAATGATGTTTTTGATATCGGCTTCTTCTAAAAACGAAAACGGAGGCATTTCCGCCTTGTTAAACTTATCGTATAACGCTACGGCATATGGATCTCCGCTTTTGATGACCTTTTGCGAATTATGCACAAAGTCAATAATCCAGGGCATCTTTCTTCTTTTGGTAATACCTTTCAGAGCAGGCCCTACCTTGTCCTTGTTGGCAGTATGACACTGAAAGCAGTTCTGCTTGAAAAGACTCTCGCCCAGAGCGGGATCTCCATCAACGGCAGCTTTCTTATCATCCTGTGCGAATAATACTGTACTTGAAATGAATAGGAGTAAAAGAGCAAGCGACCAGCGCTTTACAGATATGTTCAGAAACATGTTGAAGTTTGTTTTTTCCTTATTCAGGCTCATGATTTTTAAAAGTCTCGCAAATCTAATACGCGATCGGAATTATTCAAATATGTTTTTGCATAGATTTTTTCATAATTCGGACTAACGTTGCAAAAAAAGGTATAACTATACTAATAATAAGTATTTTATCGATAAAAAATAAGTAATTTAGAATGGTTTTAAATTACATTATTAAAATGTCAAAAATTGTATTTTTTTAACATATAAGAAGTCAATGCATTGAAAAATTTTGTAAAAATTGTATAAAAAGGATTAATATCCCAAGCTTTTCATTAAAGCAGCCACCCATAACAAGGCTGAATTATCAGAGCTTTTTCTCACAAATACTCTTTTTTACGAAAAAATATTACATTTACATTTTATATCACAACTAAATTTCTGAAGACCCGGTACAGAGAAAAAGTTCCGCCGGTTTAATTGCGGATCAAGTTATTTTTCTAATTTCAAAATATACATACAAAACCAATCATACCCGAATAATATTATATGCTTGCGACGATTGACTGGATTATCATTTTTGCGTTTTTTCTGATATCACTTCTTATCGGTATATATTTCACCAAACGTGCCGGAAAAAATATTACCAATTTCTTTCTTGGCGGAAGAAATATGAGCTGGTGGCTTGCAGGTGTCTCCATGGTCGCCACAACTTTTGCTGCCGATACGCCACTCGCTGTGGCAGAGCTCGTAGCACAAAACGGGATTGCCGGAAACTGGCTATGGTGGAACGCCCTCCTCGGCGGGATGCTAACCGTTTTCTTTTTTTCGAAGCTGTGGCGGCGAGCCAATATATTGACGGATATTGAATTCATTGAATTGCGGTATTCGGGCAAGCCAGCGGCTTTTCTCAGAGGTTTTCGCTCCATCTATCTGGGACTGTTTATGAATGCTATTGTTATTGCCTGGGTAAATCTTGCTCTGATGAGTATTCTTGAAGTTTTCTTTAATATCAGTCCGCAGGAATCGCTGCTTTATACAGGTATCGCCATGATTATTACCCTCATATATTCCTCTCTGGCAGGCTTGCTTGGGGTAGCAGTCACCGATTTTTTACAATTTTTTATTGCAATGGCCGGATGTATAGTGTTGGCTATAGTGGTAGTTAATGCCCCTGAGATCGGCGGAATTTCCGGGCTGAAAGCCAAGCTTCCCGGCTGGTCCATTCAGTATTTTCCAAAAATTCAGACGGGGGATGCAGCCAGCCTGGGCACAACCCTGACTCTGAGTATAGCTACGTTCGTTTCTTTTGTGGCGTTCCAATGGTGGGCAAGCTGGTATCCCGGAGCGGAACCCGGCGGAGGAGGCTATATAGCCCAACGGATGATGAGCACAAAAAATGAAAAGCATGCCATACTTGCCACATTATTCTTTCAGATAGTCCATTATGCATTCAGACCCTGGCCCTGGATTCTGGTAGGATTAGCCGCTCTGATTCTCTATCCTGATCTGCCTGTATCCGAGAAAAGACTCGGCTTTATTTTTGCCATGAGAGATTTCCTGCCCGATGGTCTGCGGGGGCTACTGCTTATTGCTTTTTTCTCGGCATACATGAGTACGATTTCCACGCAATTAAACTGGGGAGCCAGCTATCTCGTCAATGACTTTTATAGTCGTTTTATAAATTCGAAAGCAACAGATAAAAAGCTGGTAACGGTTTCACGTATTGCCACAGTTTTCATGATGGCTTTTTCTTTGCTCGTGACAACCCAGATAAACAGTATTTCCGGGGCATGGTATTTTCTGCTGCAAGCAAGTGCCGGACTGGGACTTGTCCTCATACTACGCTGGTACTGGTGGAGAATTAATGCATGGAGCGAGATAACTGCTTCCGTTGCCCCCATCCTTACACTTATCCTGATTGCTCTTTTTCAGAAATATGTACCACAGGCATCCGAGCCCGGATCGATTTTGCTTTCAGTAAACCAATGGCTTCTTACCGCCCCTAATACTTTTTTCGTAATTGTTGCAATAACAACTGTAGCCTGGGTGGCTGTTACATTCATGACGTCCCCGACTGATACAAATACTTTATCTGCTTTTTACAATAAAATCCATCCTATGGGGGCATGGGAGCCGATCAGAAAAAAACTGAACATGCCAAAACCGGAAGGAAGCTTTATCATGCTCTGGATATGCTGGCTGGCTTCCATCATCATGACCTATTCAGTACTTTTCATGTTTGGGAAATTAATCTTTCAGGAATGGACCGATTTTCTGATCTATCTTTCAATAGCCATAACAGGCGGCCTTGTACTGATATATGCATCGGGCAAAGTTAAAATCTTTGAGGATTAAAATGTACCTCATATTGTTGAATTAACAGGGATTGATGTCGTAATGCTTATAAACGAAAATACAAGTCTGAAGAAATATAATACGTTTGGTATTGATGTATCAGCGCGCTTCTTTGCCGTTTTCTCCTCAGAAAAGGAATTAACCGATTTGCTGTTGCATGCAAAACAGCACCAGCTTCCGGTTTTAATTTTGGGCGGCGGAAGCAATATTCTGTTTACCGGGAACTTCAACGGACTGGTTCTGCACAACTCAATAAAGGGTATTGAAACCGAAGAAAGCAATGAGCATTATGCGATCATAAAAGCAGGAGCAGGCGAGCAATGGCATGCCCTTGTTGTATATACCATCCACCAGGGATTGGGCGGCATCGAAAATCTGTCACTCATACCAGGTACAGTTGGCGCTGCTCCCATCCAGAATATCGGGGCCTATGGTGTGGAGTTTAAAGACTCATTCGAATACCTGGAAGCCGTAAACATACAGGATGGCACTCTCAGGCGATTTACAAAAGCTGAATGTAACTTCGGATACCGTAACAGTATTTTCAAAAACCAGCTTAAAAATCAGTATGTAATAACCCGGGTTGCCTTACGACTGCAAAAAAACGCGCAGCTTAACACCAGTTATGGCGCTATTGCCTCTACCCTGACAGCGATGAATATCATACAGCCGACCATTGCTTCGGTAAGTCAGGCGGTTATTTCAATTCGCCAGAGCAAACTACCCGATCCTGAAAAAACAGGTAACGCTGGCAGCTTTTTCAAAAACCCGGAAATCTCAAAAGAAAAATTCGATTCTCTTCAGATCAGCTATCCTTCAATTCCTTATTTTCCCTCAGACAACGGTCTTATAAAAATTCCTGCCGGCTGGCTCAACGAGCAATGTGGCTGGAAAGGAAAAGTAATCGGACAAGCGGGAGTTCACAAGGATCAGGCACTTGTTCTTGTGAACTATGGTAATGCAACCGGAATGGAAATAAAAAAACTCTCCGAGGCAATTCAGCAGTCTGTATGGGATAAGTTCGGAATAGAGCTGGAAACAGAAGTTAACATTATCTGACCGAATGACCAGCCGGAAGCTTTCCGGCATACTTCTCGACCTCCACTCCGAATTTTGCAAGAAAATCCAGCCCGTCTTCTGATGCATATCCTTTATATTCCGCATATGAATGCAGATAAACCACTTTTTTAATTCCAACGCTATAAATTATTCTGGCACACGGAAGACATGGCGATAAAGTAACATACATAGTTGCACCCTGTATGCTCGTTCCGTTCTTAACTGCATATATAATTGCATTTTGTTCCGCGTGCAAAGCCAGGCTGCAGCTGCCATTCGAATCAGTCGGGCAACCGGTTTCAGGCCACTCTTCATCACAGTTATGCGTATTGGCCGGCGGGCCGTTATATCCGATGGATATAATGCGTGTGTCTTTTGTCAGTACTGCTCCTACATGCCTTTTAATACAGTGTGACCTGTTGGCAAGATTCACAGCAAGTTCCATAAAAATATCGTCAAACTGAGGCTTCATTAACTCCGCTCTTTGATAACAAAAGTACTAAAATACTGCCATGAAACAAGCTATACCTGTGATATACCAGTCATTGCAGCACAAAGTCGGTACAGATTCTATCCAGGGCAGTTGCCAGCCACCTCCCGGTCGGGGCAAAAATATAGCAGCTATTTGGTAAAAATTGCACTGGCATATTTTGTTTGAATAAACATTTGAGTATCTTTGCACCGGCAAATCAGTACGACCAGCTCCTGCTGAATCCCCCAGGTCCGGAAGGAAGCAAGGGTAGGTGGTTGAGCGGTGCGATATTTGATTTGCCTTTTTTTATTTATATAAGATTTATTACAGGATAATCTTGTATATTCCTCTCCGTATTTTTATAATGTAGTATTAAAACGCTCTTACCATATTATTTTAAATGAAATTCTTTATTGATACGGCCAATCTTAATGAGATAAAAGAGGCACACGAATTGGGTATTCTGGATGGTGTCACTACCAATCCTTCGCTAATGGCAAAAGAAGGTATCAAGGGATATGATGCTGTTTTTAAGCACTATCAGACTATCTGTGATATTGTAGACGGCGATGTAAGTGCAGAGGTAATCGCAACGGACTTTGCAGGAATTGTCCGTGAAGGAGAAGAGCTTGCCCAGCTTAATCCCAAGATTGTCGTAAAAGTTCCTATGATCCGGGATGGGGTCAAAGCAATCCGTTATTTCAGCGACCGGGGCATAAAGACGAATTGTACACTTGTATTCAACGCAGGACAGGCATTACTTGCTGCCAAAGCAGGGGCAACCTATGTATCCCCTTTTATCGGAAGACTTGATGATATCGGACATGATGGTATGGATCTGATCGGGCAAATTGTTGAAATATACGCGACATATGGATATGCAACCCAGGTGCTGGCAGCTTCTGTCAGACACGTGCCGCATTTAATCCAGTGTGCTGAGGCCGGAGCCGATGTAGCAACCTGCCCGTTGTCTGTAATAACAGGATTGCTAAAGCATCCTCTTACTGATATCGGTCTGGAAAAGTTTCTTGCTGATCATAAAAAAGTGAACGGTTAAAAACCTTCTCTATCCGGCGTATCTACAACCCGGGCGGAGACAATAGTAAGACATTGGACAACATGTTTATCATCAAGGTCAAAGGCAAAGCTAAAATCCCGGATTATATACAATTACGGGATGATAACTTTGTTCTCGTTGCTTACTTCAGAGCCGACCGACCTGTTAAAGAAAAACAATTGGAGAAATACGGGCTTACAGGAAAAGAAGAGCAATTATCCAGGCTGATAGCTGATCTTCCATATGGTAAGCTCCAAAAACTGGAAATCTGATCATGGAATTTTCATCTGATCCGATCATATCGGTACAAAATGCCTTTATATACCAGGAAAGTCAATTAGTAATCAAAGAAGCCGGCTTTAACATAAGCAAAGGTGAATTTGTATATCTCATTGGTCGTACCGGAAGTGGCAAAAGTTCATTGCTGAAAACATTGTATGCCGACCTGCCATTAACGTCGGGCGAAATAACCATTGCTGATTTTCACCTGCATTCAATATCCCGCTCCCGGGTTCCTTTTTTACGACGGAAGCTGGGTATTATATTTCAGGATTTCCAGCTGTTTTATGACCGGACCGTAGCCGACAATCTACTATTTGTCATGAAAGCAACCGGCTGGAAAAGCACTGCAAAAATGCGGGACCGTATTACGGAAGTACTTTTTCAGGTAGGATTAAGCTCACTAGACAATAAGATGCCCCACCAGCTTTCCGGAGGAGAGCAGCAACGTCTGGTTGTTGCCCGGTCTCTGATCAATGACCCGCTTGTTATTATCGCGGATGAACCTACAGGCAATCTGGATCCGGAAGTAGCTGAAGGAATCATGCAGCTGTTTCTCCAGATCAACAAAGGCGGCACCGCAGTATTGATGGCAACCCACAACTATGAATTTCTTACTAAATTCCCCGCCAGAGTTCTAAAAATTGACAACGGCTCTCTGAAAGACTCCGCCAGAGATTCTTTTAGTTACAGGCATGAAAGCTATTAAAAGTCTTTCGATCTTAATTCCCGTATATAATCGTATTGTTATTGATCTTGTCAATAACCTATACAATCAGGCATCAGCAAGTGGTCTTGCTTTCGAAATCCTTTGCTATGACGACTTTTCGTCTCCTGCCATTCGCCGGCAGCATTCTGAATATGCTTTCCCTCCAAAGGTTGCTTACCGGGAGCTTGAGCGCAACTATGGCCGCTCGGCTATCCGCAATCTTTTAGCATCGGAGGCTCGATACGATCATTTATTATTTCTGGACTGCGACAGCAAAATCATTCGGGCTGATTTTATCTCTTCCTATATTTCATACCCCGGATACAAAGTCATCATAGGCGGCCGTTTATACTCCCCTCTTCCTCCTGCCCTGCCTCAATTGTATCTGCACTGGGTAGCAGGAATACAGAAAGAAGTACTATCTCCTTCTCAACGTTCCCAGAGCCCGTATCAAAGCCTTATGTTTAATAACATACTGATTGAAAAAAATACGTTTCAATCCATAGGGCTCGATGAATCCATCAAAGGATATGGTCATGAAGACTCTCTTTTCGGATACATTCTAAAAAAAAGGAATATCACTGTGCTCCATATTGACAATCCGGTAGAGCATGAAAGCCTGGACACAAATTACGAATTTCTGGCTAAAAGCAGGGAAGCAGTCCGTAATCTTGCTTACCTTGTAAAAACGTATAAGCTCGGGACGGACACCAAACTGTTTCGATCTTATCAGTATCTGAAATTATCCGGAACAATAGGAATATTCAGGGCAATTCTTTCAAAACTGGAAGCAAGGGCAGTTGCCAGCCTTCTCAGCAGCCAGCCCAGAGTATTCTGGCTCGACTTACTCAAACTGTTATGGTTTGCCGATGAAATGAAGAGCAATAGCAGTGACAACGATTAACCTTCAGCAATCTTTTTTCTTCCGATCTCAAGCATATAGGCATAGGCCTGATCGTGCTCATTTTTAATGACACCTTCCAGAATAGCTTCTCTCAGTTCATCCTTGATTTCTCCCACTATTTTTCCCGGTGGCAAGGCAAAAGCATTCATTATGTCTTCTCCGGTAACAACCGGCTGAAAATTCCGGACACGGTCCTTTTCCTCTACCTCCTCTAGTTTCTTTGCTACTTTGTCAAAATTCTCCAGGTATCTTTTAACCTTTACTTCATTTTTGGAGGTTACATCTGCCCGGCACAGCAGCATCAGCGCGTCAATATCATCACCGGCCTCAAACAGCAGTCTTCTGAGGGCCGAGTCCGTTACATTTTCCTTAACAAGCGCAATAGGACGTAAGTGCAACCTCACAAGCTTCTGGACAAATTTCATTTTTTCATTCAAGGGCAGGCGAAGCTTTCTGAAAATATGAGGAACCATTCTTGCTCCCCGCTCTTCGTGCCCGTGAAATGTCCATCCTACCCGTTCATCATATCGCTTGGTAAGTGGTTTTGCTATATCGTGAAGAATCGCGGCCCATCGCAACCAGAGATCGTTGCTTTTTTCAGCCACATTATCCAGCACTTGCAGTGTGTGATAAAAATTATCCTTATGTGCACGGTTTCCCACAGATTCAACTCCCTGCAACGCTGTAAATTCAGGAAATATTATATCCAATAAACCCGCATGATAAAGCAATTTGAAACCGTAAGAAGGTTTATTGCTTAATACGATTTTATTCATTTCGTCCGCGATACGCTCCATCGAAACAATTTTAATCCTGTCCTTATGATCGGAAATTGCCTGAAAAGTATCTGGTTCTATATCGAAAGAAAGCTGGGCAGCAAACCGTATTGCTCTCATCATTCGCAAAGGGTCATCAGAAAAAGTAATAGCCGGATCCAGCGGTGTCCTTATAAGCTTCCGGCGCATATCCTTTAGACCCTCAAACGGATCGATCAGATCGCCGTATGTTTTCGGATCAAGACTTATGGCAAGAGCATTAATGGTAAAATCCCTGCGCTTCTGATCATCCTCCAGTGTACCGTTTTCAACGATTGGTTTTCTTGAGTCACTTCTGTATGACTCCTTTCGTGCCCCGACAAACTCTATATCAAAATCCCCGAATCGCAGCATCGCAGTTCCAAAATTCCGGAACGTCACCACTTCGGTCTGTCCTCCAATCTTTTCTGCAACACGACTGGCAAGCTCGATGCCGCTTCCGACACAAAGAAAATCAATATCCTTTGATTCCCTTTTCAGAATCAGGTCACGCACATAGCCGCCAATCACAAATGCCGGCACCTGCAATTCTTCAGCAGCTTCAGCAACGATTCGAAATATTCCGGATTGATTTATCGATTCTTCGAAGTTCATCATATCCCAGTTATTTCCTTATAAATTTAAATTCACCGTCATAGCCTATCTTTATAATAGTTGACGGCGGAAACTGAGACTTCATCTGATGCCCGTATCCTACCACATAATCTGCCCCTTCTACTATTTTATGATCTATGGCATCAAATATATCAGGAGCTTTCTGACCACTCAGATTAGCCGATGTGGATACGATTCCCCGGCCGGCTTTACGAAGAAAATCACGGCAAAATGAATCCTTAACCACTCTTATTGCCAGACTGCCATCTTCCGCCAGAAGTCCGGGAGTCACGTTTTTTCCTTGCGGATATATGATAGTAAGTGGTTTTTCAGCATATTCAATAAGGTCCCAGGCCAGATCAGGTATTTTATGCACATATTGATGCAACAGCTCAGTATCAGCCACCAGGATGATCATTGACTTATTGGCCGGTGACTGTTTTAAAGTCAGGATACGCTGTATAGCTTCTTCATTATTGACATCACATCCCAGTCCCCACACCGTATCTGTCGGATACAACAGCACTTTCCCTTCTTTTAAAGCCTGCGCTGCCTGATTGATTTCTTCTTTTAACATATGGATTCGTATGTTGCAAATCTATGGTGCTCATCATTAAAATCAAACCTGTTTCGGAATAATCCCTCTTCAGGCGACTCACAAAATATTCGCATCTGTCCGGTACTATGTCCGGACTTCATTCCATATATTTACTCCAATCCCTTCATCATTTATATAATTAGTCACTATATTTGCGGCATGATGCTTCAACAATTTTTTTCATTTATCATTTGGGATGTAAGTCCCGCTATTTTTGAAATAGCAGGGCGCGAAGTTCGCTGGTACGGGTTACTTTTTGCATTAGGCTTTCTTATTGGTCAGCAAATCCTCATAAGAATATATAAAGCGGAAGGTCGTTCCGAGAAAGATGTCGAAACACTTACGATATATATGGTTATTGCCACCATCGTAGGAGCACGCCTTGGTCACGTCCTGTTTTATCAGCCGGATCATTTTTTACAGCACCCTATTGAAATTCTGAAAATATGGGAAGGGGGCCTTGCCAGTCACGGAGCAACTATTGGCATATTGATCGCCATTTATCTTTATTCAAAAAAGGCAACTGATCAAAGTTATTTTTACGTACTTGACAGGCTTGTTATTACCATTGCGCTGGCAGGTTGCTTTATCCGCCTGGGCAATCTGATGAACAGTGAAATCATAGGCCTGCCGACTAATATACCGACAGCATTTGTTTTTAGTGAAGAGACCAGACAGGGGATTGCCAGTATCTATTCCGATTTTGTGACAGATGTAGAAATCAGAAAAAACAATACCAATCCATCTATTGACGACTTCCACTATCAGGGTCTTGATATTATAGTAAATTTTAAGCCACAGGAAAGTTTCAACCCGGAAACACTGGTCAAAGACATGCGCACGAATATTCAGGGAAGCAGTTATTTCAGCGAGAATGTTCTTATTCCACCAAGCGCTTCCTACCGCATTGAAGGCAATACAGCTGTAATCGAAGCTTGGGGTATTCCACGCCACCCCGCTCAGCTATATGAAGCACTTTCAAGTTTTCTTATCTTTCTTCTGCTACTTGCCATTTACCTGAAACAAGGCCGGAATCTGCCGGAAGGAAGACTATTTTCACTATTTGTTATTCTGATTTTCGGTCTCCGTTTTATCTATGAATTTTTCAAAGAAGCCCAGGTTGATTTCGAAAAATCACTATCGCTCAATATGGGTCAGATTCTTAGCATCCCGCTAATCATTGCCGGATTATTTATTTTTATTCGTTCTTTTAAAAAGAAAAATGAAATAATTTAAGCAGAGCTCCACTAATACAGGCCCCGAGGCTCCCAAAACCATCCCTCATTAATCACTGGTTTATTTATATATAATACTTCGTATCTAAAGGCGGTTCTGGCAGGTTCCGCCCCCGCCCCTACTGCGATTCTTCTAAGCGATGCAAACTGTAAATAGCAAATACCTTATCATTTCACGGAACAGGATCGTATCCGCTTCCGCCCCAGGGATGGCAGCGCCCGATTCGTTTGATGGCAAGTAACCAGCCTTTAAAAAATCCATACTTTTTTATGGCTTCGATAGCATAGTTACTACAGGTAGGTGTATATCTGCATGATGGTGGAAAGAAGGGCGCTAAGCCCCATTGATAAATCCTTACAGGTAAAAGTGCAAAAAAAAGAAGAATGGATTTCAAAATATATTTGCTCCCGGTTTAATCAATTTCAATTATTACATTTTCGGAAACCGGATGCCCGACACAGATAAGGACAAAACCCTGGTCAATTTCCTTCTGGGATAACCCGTCCGGATCATTCAGATGTACCTTACCAGATGTGCATTTGCCCATACAGGCAGTACACATTCCACTCTGACAGCTAAAGGGCAAATCAATATTATTGTCCAGTGCAGCTTCCAGAATGCTCTGCTCGACAGGGACCTTTACCTTATACTCGCTCCCCTGATATACAATTGTCACCGTTTTGGGCCCGTCCGGCTGATCCTCCACAACCTTTCCCGAAGCAGGTGACGGGTTTGATGTCAAAAAGCTTTCCTTATGAATTTTTTCCGAATCAATATGCAGCACCTGAAGCGCATCAATTGCTTCGTCCATCATACCTTTAGGTCCACATATGAAAAATTCTGACCGCTCTGGCTTCCAGCCTTGCAGATTTTCCAGCAATTTTAATATCAAAGACCTGTTCAAACGCCCGGTATACTGCACATTGGAAATTGGCTGGCTAAACACATTAATCAATGTAAAACGATCGCCATGCTCCTCTTTCATCGCCTTGAGCTGTGCATCAAAAATAACAGAGCGTTCATTTCGATTACCATATAACAGATACAATCTGCTCAACGGCTCTTCCTTCAGTACCGCTTTTGCAATTGCCATCAGCGGAGTGATCCCGCTCCCGGCTCCGATCAATACAACATCCCTGTTATTGTTATAGTCTGTAGTAATGGTGAAAGTTCCCATTGGCTCCATCACTTCAATCTGAGCGCCGGTTTGGACATGATCCAATATATAATTGGATGCTTTTCCGTCCGCTACACGCTTTACAGTAACAGCCAGGTCACTATCAGTACCGGAATACGAACAAAGCGAGTATGAACGACGCAACGTTTCTCCATTGACAGGCAGTATTAAGGTTAAAAATTGTCCCGGACGGGCTTGAGTACGTTGTACGGAATTATCAAAAACCAGAGTAACAGCATCCTCTGTTTCCTTTACAACTGATTTAATAGTAAGAGTAGAGTAAAGTCCCATTTAATAAAATAAAAAGCTAATTAGTCTTTCATAAAAATAACGAAAGACTAATTAGCTAAAAATAAAGTTTAAGGTAATTTGTTTATTTATTTGTCAGAATCAGTCGTTCATTTCCCACAATATTCTCTCCATCAGCTATTATCATAAAATACATACCGGCAGTAAGCGCTCCTCTTTTTACTGCAAACTGACGATCACTCAGCCTCTCCACTTCCGGCACAAAACTTTCTCCTCTTGAATTAATCAACGTTATTTTCGGATTCCTGACCGGATTTGCAAGAGTTATAACAAAATCATTCACAACCGGATTGGGCATCAGTCTAATTAATTTATCATTTGCCCTTACATCAAGACCTGTAACTATATCATCTTCACCACCATCTTTCAGAGTATAACAAACCGCCAGCTTAGGACGCTTTGCCAAATCAGCATTTTCGGAAGATCCAAACATCAACGCTCTGTAATATGACTCATTCTGAAGCTTAAGCATAAAACCTACGGCATTATCAGCATTATCAAGAGCATCAGTAACCAAAACAGCAACATTGATATTTTCATAATTCTGGGTTCCCGATATCTGAGCCAATTCTACCCGGTTAAGAGTTGTCGTAGCAGGCTGATTGCTCCAACTAACTGTATTTTCCAGCCATGATCCGGTAATTCTTTCCAAATAGGCAGCATTGGAACCACTCAGGCTTGAATGCTCTGACAAATCAACATTATCCTTTGGATAATGATAAAGAGACAACTCTGCAGAGTTAATAATTGCTTCTGAAGGAATATCTGATAAATCAAACTCAACTAATATTCTGGACCAGGCAGGAATGCCACCATGTGTCCAGGCATACGAAAACAAAGAAACTTCATTGCCTCTATTCATCGTTGTATTACCATTATAGCTCGAAATGGTAGCATCTTTACCCTTTGTGCCATCCGGACGCATAACTATACAAGTTGATTTTTTCTTGACAAGGAGCTTCAGCATTGGCCTGATTAACGAATCCGGATTATCAGAACTTCCGAAAGTCAACGCTCTATACCTTGTTTCATTGCCTAATTGTAACATCAAACCTACATGATCTTCATCAACCCCATCCAATACAAGATCCGTAATATCAATATCAAGAAAGTCCTGTGTAGATGACGCAGATTGAGGAACATACACCTCATTTACCGAAGTTACAGAAGGCTGATTTGCCCACGTTACACTATTGTCGCTCCAGATTCCGGTAATTCTTCTGATCACAGAAGCATTTGAACCGCTAAGTTTGGAATGACCGGTCAAATCAATATTATCCCAGGGATAATGATACAATGAGAGAGAGGCAGATAAAATTTCGCTATTCTCCGGAAGTCCGGACAAATCAAATTCTATTAAAATTCTTGCAAAAGAATTAATACCATCATGCGTCCAGGCATATGCCATTAACCCGGGATGTGTTGAGGTAATTTCGGTTTCCGTCAGATACTTTCTAATCATCGCATCTTTACCCTCAACCGGGCCAGGTCTTAGCGTTATAAGCACTGTATCCTGCGCAGCTGTTAATACAGCATTCAGAAATAAACCTAAAAACAAGAAAGCTATTTTTTTCATAAATAAGATAAAAGCTAACAAACATAATAAACACATTAACTAATTACAAAATACATAACAAATTAAATTATTTTACTTAATAACAGTTTCAATTGAAAGTAGCGTGTATAGCAGATAAGCCCGTATATCAAATTTTTTTTCTCCTTTTAATAATTATATCTTTGCCGTTTATTTCTGATTCATACTAATGGAACTTACAACGCTAACAGCCATATCACCGATTGATGGCCGATATAGAGAACAGGTAAAAGAGCTTGCACCTTATTTCTCCGAATTCGGTCTGATAAAATATCGGGTACAAATTGAAATCGAATATTTTATTGCCCTCTGCGAAATTCCTCTTCCTCAGCTGGAAGCTTTCCCTAAGGAAAAGTTCAGTGAGCTAAGAAATATATACCTCAACTTTACAGAGCAGGATGCCCTGGAAATCAAGGCGACGGAAAAAATCACGAATCATGATGTAAAGGCTGTCGAATATTTCATAAAGTCCAGAATGAATGATTATCAGGAGTATGCCGAGTTCGTTCATTTCGGGCTCACATCGCAGGATGTTAATAATACTTCCATTCCGTTGCTTGTAAAACATTCAATTGAAAATAGCTACATTCCCTTACTGGAAAAGCTGATTCTGGAAATCAGCAGCAAAGCCACAGAATGGAAAGAAATACCAATGCTGGCCAAGACACACGGGCAACCAGCCAGCCCAACGAGATTAGGTAAAGAACTCTCTGTATTTACAGAAAGGATCACAATGCAATTGCAACAGTTAAAAGCTATTGCTTACTCGGCAAAGTTTGGTGGAGCTACCGGAAATTTCAATGCTCATTATGTTGCCTATCCCGGGATCAACTGGATTGAGTTTGCAAACCGGTTTGTTAATACACAACTGGGATTGTCCCGCAGTCAGTACACAACCCAGATTGAACATTATGATAATCTGGGCGCCTTATTTGATTGTCTCAAACGAATCAATACCATTATACTGGATCTGGATAAGGATATGTGGCAATACATATCAATGAATTACTTTAAGCAAAAGGTAAAAGCAGGTGAAATCGGCTCATCCGCAATGCCTCATAAAGTTAATCCTATTGACTTCGAAAATTCGGAAGGTAACCTGGGAGTAGCCAATGCATTATTTGAGCATTTTTCTGCCAAATTGCCAATTTCCCGTCTGCAAAGAGACCTTACTGATTCGACTGTATTAAGAAACATCGGAGTTCCTCTGGCTCATACAGTACTGGCATTCAAATCAACCCTGAAAGGTCTTTCAAAAGTCGAGCTTAACCAGGCTGCTATCAACGCCGATCTGGAAGATAACTGGGCAGTAGTTGCAGAAGGTATTCAGACTGTTTTGCGGAGAGAAGGTTATCCAAAACCATACGAAGCCCTAAAAGACCTGACTCGTACCGGTGAGAAAATTTCTCAGAAAACCATAGAAGCTTTTATACAGCAGCTCAACGTGAATGATGAAGTCAAAAGGGAGCTTTTGCAAATAACACCGTTCAGCTATACAGGATTGCAATTCTAAATAATGCTTTTCCAAGCCAAAAGACTTATTGAAAGTGTTGATCATTTTCAATAAGTCTTTTTAATTTCATATTTACCGACTCAAATCGAGCAATCCACTTTCAGACTCTTTTCCAATACCTCCGGCAATCTGTCCCTGCACAAGTACTCTTTGATGACCTCCACCTTTATATCTCCATCTTTGTGAAGTACCTGAACAGATACTTCTCCATGCACTTCTCTCCGTATCTGAAGTACCACTACTGCATCTTTTACCCTGAGATTGGTAATAGTAAGTTCATCCAGAAAATCCGGCAGAGAAGGTTTAAAAAAATATATTGCGTTTTCCTTCGCAACAATTTTTATTCCGAGGCAAGCCTGCAAAAGCATATAAACCGTCCCGATCGCCCAGGACTGAGGTGAACAGGCAACCGGATAGGCGGTCGGTCCTTCCTTCCTGCGCTTCTTAAATCCGCACAATAATTCAGGCAGACGCTGATGCTCCATATAGCCGGACATTTCAAACATGCCTTTCAGCAGCTTATGGACTTCCTGGTCATATCCATACTGGGCCATGCCGTAAGCAATAATCGCTGTATCATGTGGCCATACTGATCCGTTATGGTAAGACATAGGATTATATCGGACCTCACTTCCGCCTAGTGTCCGGATTCCCCAACCAGAAAACATGTTTTCACTCATCAGATTAGGCACCATTTTTTTTGCATGCTCTTTTTCTGCAATACCGGAAAACAAAGTGTGTCCTGCATTGGAAGCCTGTACTCTGCATGGTTTCTTTTCCCCGTCAATGGCAATTACAAAAGTCCCTAATTCTTCGTCCCAAAACTTATCCAGAAATTTCTTTTTAAGATCTGAAGCCTGCTGTCTTAACAACTCAGCCTTGTCATGATTCCCCAGCGCATCTGCAATCTCAGCAGCTTTTAATCTGGCATCATACGCATATCCCTGCACCTCACACAGTGCAATAGCTCCCTCTGCCAGTCTGCCATCTTCATACATAATGGAATCCGAAGAATCTTTCCAGCCCTGATTGGCCAATCCTTTTTCTGATTTTTTTCTGTATTCCAGAAAGCCATCTCCATCAGGATCACCATACTTGTCCATCCATACTAAGGCAGCTTCTATGTTAGGCCATAGTTCCTTAATAAGTTCAATATCATGCGTCCTCTCAAAGTACATACCGGCCAGCACAACAAACAGAGGAGTGGCATCAATGGTACCATAGTAAATCTTGAAAGGAATTTCTCCCAGATTTGCCATCTCACCTCCCCGTTTTTCATGAAATATTTTTCCAGGTTCTGCATCCTGAAAGTCACTTTCAGAAGTCGCCTGAAAGTGGGCACAGAATTTCAGAACACCTTTGCTGATTTCCGGATCCATCCACAACGTCTGCATTGCCGTAATAATGCCGTCTCTGCCAAACGGACAACTATACCAGGGAACTCCCGCATAAGGATATAGACCATGTTCAGTCTTCGTTACCATTGTATACAAATCAGACCTTGCTCTCCCAAGCCAGTTGTTAAACAGATCATGAGAAGTATACAGTTCACAATCTTCCTCCTTTGTTCTTTTCAGATGGCTGGTAAGCTCCTCATATGCCTCGGAATATGTTTTCGAACAGATTTTTTTGTCTCCTGCCTCAAACTCAATGGAAAAACTCAGATTATACACTTCCTGCGATTTAAGACGAATAGCAAAATCCGCCTTGCATGTACTTATCCTGACAGGATCATCGCAAAATGTAATTCGTGTTTTCCGAATGATATCATCCAGCCCCTTGTATCCGACTAAAATCTGATTACCTGACGCTTTACCTTGCAGAAAGCACCCCTTCTTCATTCTTTTTAATCCACGTACTTCAAATATATCTGCGAAATCTGCCTCAAACAGCAAACTCAGATCAAAAGCTACTTCTTTTGTTCCAAAATTTGCAAGTTCAATATTTTCATAGCAGGCATCTTCCCATAAAAATTTGGTACGGTGAATATGGATTACTCCCTTTTCTGTAAAATTCTTATCTTTTTGACCAAAATCAGGATTAGTCATATCTACTGTAAGGAGTTCATTTTCTTCCTTCAGTGAAGAGCTCAGCAGCAAAGCCCTTCTGTTTTCAATCAGCATCTCCGAACAGGATATAAAACGCATTCCATCATAGAATATACCCTGGGCTCCACTTCCAATCGGATGAATATCTCCAAAGCGATCAAACACGGCAAACGTATCTCCACATTTCAGTGTCATAGTTCTGTCATCCGCCAAAGACGAACCTGAAAGTATATAATATTGATCGTTATGTTTTATGTAAGTGGACATAAGCCAGTTTTTTATTTAAATCCGATATTTGTAATCCTTTCTCTTCACAGAAAGCTGCCCTGACAAGCCACTGATATATAGCGCCCGGGGCAAGGATGTATATTTTCTCCGATATAAGCCTTGGGAGGCTATCCGACAATTTATTAAGCGAACAAAACCAGAATATGCGACAGAAAAAAATGAATAGCTGAAATGCTTCGGGGGAAGACATTTCTCCCTGCCATCCTCACTTCTCCATTCCAAATCCCTTCTTTCGTGCATAGGCATTTCCCTTCCATGTCAATTCTTATCATAGTAACCGGGATTCTTATTCTAAAGTTAATCCGGCATTAAGAAAAAAAGGCTGAATATCTTATATTAGCCCCTTAATTCTCAAGAAGCATGAAGTATCTTATAAGTTTTGTAATCAGAAAGGTCCCGAGAAAATATCTTCAACTGGTTAGTAATGTTGCCCTGAAAATTATTGCCATATTTTATGCAGGTAACAAGGTTGAAGACCCCATTGATGGCAGAACCTATAGAAAATTTCTCCCTTATGGAAGAATTCCCAGAGCAAATGCGCTAAGCCCCGGCTGTCAAAGTCTGGAAAGGCATCGTCTGATGTGGCTATATCTCCAGAAAAAAACCAATTTCTTTACGGATCACTTAAAAGTACTTCATATTGCACCGGAACATTGCTTCATTAAACGCTTTGACTCAATGTCCAACTTAGAGTATATAACTGCAGATATAGAATCTCCGCTTGCCAAAATCAAAATGGATGTCCATAATATACCGTTTTCTGACAATACATTTGATGTATGCTTCTGTAACCACGTTATGGAACATGTTGACAACGATATCCTGGCAATGAGTGAAATTTACAGGGTTTTAAAGCCTGGTGGATGGGCTATTATTCAGTCACCTATTGACTATTCAATAGAGGCTACATTTGAGGATCCTAGTATAACCTCTCCTGCTGAAAGAGAGAAAGTTTACGGCCAGAACGATCATGTACGCCTATACGGCAGAGACTACCCGAAAAGACTTGCAGCTGCAGGATTTAATGTAACGGAAGACGATTATATAAAGGAAATGTCTCCGGAACAAGTCAGACGCTACGGGTTATGCCAGGATGAAATAATCTACAGATGTGAAAAGAAGTAGCATTGCTTTCTTTAAAGATGACTACTTATAAAATGTTTTATCAAATGCCGAAAAAGCCTCTTTTCGCAAAATAATACGTTGCCAGAATGCAACAAAAAAACCTGTACCATAAGCCGTCATCTGAACCAGAGCAGATAATACAGCGCTTCCTCCCACATAAAAGCTTTTGTATTTGAACGAAGCATGAACCAATATCGCGCAAAGATAAATAACCAGAGGTAAAGTGAGTAACGTACCAATAAAAATCGCTCCTGTCACTGACAAAACAACAAACAGTATAAAGGCCAAGGGGAAAAAATGAGTAAGCTTCAATGAATACGGATACAGCTTATATAAATTGATGCGTGCAATTCCCGAGTTATATATCTGTTTAAAAAATTTTCGAAAATCAGTTCTTCGCTTGTGATATACAAATGCTTCATTGATCAGGTGGAGCTTAAAGCCCGCTTTTTCGATACGTATACTAAGATCAATATCCTCTCCGAACCTGATTGATGCATATCCGTTGGTCTTAACAAAAACCTCCCGGGAAAACCCCATATTAAAGCTTCTCGGATAGAATCGCGTTACCTTTCGGGTGCCTCCCCGTATACCGCCGGTTGTAAGAACTGAAGTCATTGTATAATCAATCGCTTTCTGAACAACCGAGAATGATTCATGAGCCTTGTCCGTACCTCCATAGCAGTCAATAGCATCGGAGTCCATGCATTTAGCAATTATTTCAAAGTAGTCAGGCGGCACTATACAGTCTGAATCAAAAAAAACAAAAAAATCTCCTTCCGCCTTTACAATTCCGTAATTTCTGGAAAGCCCCGGTCCCGAATTCTCTTTATAAAAATACCTGACAGGTAAAAAAGCAGAAAACTGTTCAACAACATCCTTACAAGGTATAGATGAACCATCTTCAATAACCAGTATTTCAAAATCCCTGAATGTCTGTTCTGACAAACTCGCCAGTAATTCCCTTATTTCCTCAGGGCGATTATATACCGGAACAATGACTGAAAAACGTGCTTTCAAGATGCTACTGGTTACTATGGCCTGCTTTTGTTATCCGCTCTGCCACTATATAATCATTTTTCGCTGTAGAGTTGATCGTCATCATCTCAGCAAGATAACCTGCCAGGAATAACTGAACTCCGATAATCAGAGCTGTCAGTGCGAGATAAAACCAGGTATTGTTTGTTACATCCCGTGTAATCGGGAGATGGGCTATATATATATCATACAGTTTCTGCAATATCAGATAGGATGACGATAAAAATCCAAACAAAAAAGAAATCAGGCCCAGACTTCCGAAAAAATGCATGGGGCGTTTTCTGTATTTGCTGACAAACATAATAGACAGCAAATCCAGAGGACCGAAAATAAATCTTTCGAGCCCAAACTTGCTATATCCGTATTTTCTTGCCTGATGTTCTACAACTTTTTCCCCTATCTTTCGATAACCATTCCATTTAGCTATCACGGGAATATAACGATGCATTTGCCCGTAAAGATCAATATTCCTGACAACTACTGCTTTATATGCTTTCAAGCCACAGTTCATATCATGCAGCGGAATTCCGGACATTTTTCCTGTTACATAATTATATAGCTTGGTTGGTATTGTTTTACTTAGCGGATCATAGCGTTTCTTTTTCCAGCCGGAGACCAGATCATAGCCCTGCTCAACAATCATTTCATATAAAGCCGGGATCTCATCCGGACTGTCCTGCAAATCTGCATCCATAGTAATGACAACTCCGCCCTTCGCTTCCTTAAACCCAACATGCAAGGCGGCTGATTTCCCGTAGTTCCGGTTAAAGCGTATACCTTTTATAGCCGGATTCAACAAAGTGAGTTCAGAAATAACTTTCCATGACTCATCAGTACTCCCGTCATCAATCAGCAACACTTCATACAGAAAACTATTATCATCCATCACTCTTTTTATCCAGGATGTGAGCTCAGGCAATGACTCAGCCTCATTCAAAAGCGGTATGATAATAGAAATATGTAGTTTATCAATCATTGATCCAGTACTTAGCATTGTGTATTACCCCGGCTACACGTCCCTTAAGTTTTTTATTTATAAACGGAGAGTTTTTTGCCTTCGAATAAATTTTGTTCTTTTCCGGCACGGACTCTACATTACGTTCAAAAATCGTAAGATTTGCCTTTTCTCCTTCTTTTATCTCCGGTACCGGCAATTTTACAATTTCTCTCGGCTTATAACACAGACGGTTTACAAGCTCCAACGTAGAAAGATCAACAAACGTATTCAGCAGCTGGAAAGATGTCTGCAAGTTAATCATGCCAAAATCTGCATGATCAAATTCCAGCTCCTTTCCTTCAATCTCATGAGGTCTGTGAGCCGAAACTACAGCATCAATGACTCCTTCTTTCAGACCTTTTTTCAACGCTTCTACCTGCTTTTTATCTCTCAACGGCGGATTGACCTTGTAATTGGTATCAAACGAAGTAAGACAGGAATCATCCAGCGCCAGTTGGTAGGAAGCAATATCACAGGTCACCTGCAATCCTCTTTTCTTAGCCTCTTTTATAAGATTCAACGATCCCGGGGTTGACAGAAGGCTAAAATGCAAATGACCTCCGGTATATTCCAGGATCTTCAGGTCCCGCATTATCATAATTTCTTCGGCCAATGCAGGAATACCTTTCAAGCCCAGTTCGGTACTAACCTTTCCTTCATTCATTTGCCCGTAAGCAGTAAGAAAGCGATCTTCCGGACGCTGTATAACCACTCCGCCAAATTTTCCAGTATATTGCAACGCTTTCAGAAGCATATCGGAATGCCATACAGGGTTAAGCCCATCACTGAAGGCTATTGCACCGGCTTTGTGAAGATCAATCATTTCCGCAAGCTCTTCCCCTTTATTACCCAGTGTTACTGCCGCAATCGGATGAACACTAACCAATTCAAGGGCCGACCTTGACTTTATATAGGCAATTACATCTTTGCTCTGAATAACCGGGGATGTATTGGGCAAGCACACAACCTCAGTAAAGCCTCCCGCAGCTGCAGCTTTGCTAAAGCTTGCAATATCCTCCTTATGCTCGAGACCAGGATCACCAACACTTGCATTTAAATCAAACCAACCTGCCGAGACTATCAGCTCCTTCCCTTCAATTACCTTATCTGCTGATATATTTTGATCCGTTATCCGGGTAATTACACTATTTTCAATCAAAATATTTTTTTTAGCTCCGGAATTACCGGATTCAATTATTTCGGCAGATTTGATTAGTATTTTCATTTATTATAAAAACCGTATGAGCAAAATTTCAGTTAGCAAAAATATCAGGGATAAAATTAAGCAATATTTCCAAAGAGGCGTACCAATATTCTTATTTTTGAAGGTAGAATAAAAGTCTTCCGGACTGTTTGTCTCGAGCACCTCTATGTTGCTCCTGTCTTTGAAAATATTTTTCAGCTCTTCTCCGGAATAGAATTCCATAACCGATTCCACACTTGAGGCATTGATAGCAAGAGGTACTCTCATCTTTTCATTACTAAGCCAATAAAATCCGGATTTAAGATCCTCTGCCGGTAGTTCCAGATATAACCTGTTGTCAACCAACTTCTGAACAGGTACATATTTTTCCTCTTCATTCTCCAGAGTAAAAACCGATTCATCAGCAGCCTCAAGTGGTACAACAATCGTTTTTTCCTGAAAGGAATAGGCAGGTCTTGCCACCGAACTCATACTTAGAAAAGCCAGTCTGTACATAACAGGCACAAACAATGCGTGCCGATAGAAATCAGTATATTTCCTGCTTAAAGGGGCCGTAAACAAATAGATCATACCTTTATTACCACTTGAATAGGCCGATAAAAACGAATTGCCGTTTTTGAAGCTAAGTATCTCATTTCCTTTTATAGCAGGCTTCACAACAGGAAATGCGTAGGGCAGACTCAGATTTCTGTCCTCCTTTTCAAAGACATCCTTGAAGAAAGGATTACGAATATCAGGATTTGCAAGTACATAGCCCTTTTTATCACTGGTATCAGCATGTACTTCATTGATTCTAATACGCTGCAAAATAGTTCCATATGAAGCTGCATCCGCATTCGCTCCGGGAAAAATAACTACCGATGCTCCATTCTGCATTTGCTTTAATAACACATCGACAAGATGCCTGTTAACTGTTCCGAGCCCGTTCAGAATGATCAGATCTGCTTCTCCTACTGCTGAATAATCAACCTCTCCTACCGCTGAACTCCGGATACTAAACAGATTCTGATTTTGATAAACATAATCAATAATTTCTTTCTCACTCTGATAGATCTGATAAACCCTTATTTTAGAACTCGGACTTACCACAAAATAGTAATCATTATCAAACTGCACAGGGTGATCCTCCAGTCTTATTACTCCTCTTTTAGAAACCGAATCCTTCATGGTAAAGGAAAAATCAATCGTTTTCTCCCCATAAGGATCCAGGTCCACGACTGAATTATTCATCTGTACTTCATCAAAAAATAAGCGGACATTCACCTTTTCTGCTGATTCTTTTCCCGAGTTGCGGATTCTTGCCTTGATTGTAATATTAGCGTTTATTTGTACCAAAGGTTCCGTAAGCCAGACTGAATCAACATACAAATTGGAAACTTCCCGGTTCTGAACCGGTACTATGAAATAATGTACCGAAGTGTCCATATTCAGTTTAGACAAATCTCCCACAGTTGTCTTCTGAAAATCAGAAAAAAGGAAAGCGAAGCGTTTATCAGAAGTAAACTGTCCCGAAAGACTTTGTTCTCTTACAACAATATCATTCAGTTCTCTGTATTTGGGAGAGTAATTAAGCTCCGTTATCCGCTCCTGGAGCTTATCGAAATTTTTAACTCCCAGATCCTTCCGTTCAAAATCATTTGTCAGTAATGCATAATTCGTTGACGGACTAAAAAACTTATTCAGAGAAGTGACATAAGCGCTTCCGAGGTCAAGAGCACGACTATCATCTATCTGGTTTTCCATACTCAAAGAGTTGTCCAGATAAATAGAAACATAATTTTCTCCGCTCAGCAACTCTGCATTCGTTCCCTTAATCACGGGCTGCGCAAATGCCAGTATCAGCAACAAAAGGAACAACAGCCTGCAAAGCAATACAAGAAGATGCTTCAGTCTCAGTTTGGAAGTTGTAACTTCCTGAACATTCCTGAGAAACCTTACATTAGTGAAAAGGATTTCTTTAGGTCTTTGCAGGTTAAAGAAATGAAGGATTATCGGAATCAGCAGACTCAACAAACCAAATAAAAATGCAGGATATAAAAAACTCATTTAGCTAACGAATTATGGAACAAACGAACCTTTTCCCAACGTTCAGGAACTCAAAACAGGAAGATAATCTATTAATAACTTAGAAGCTTATAAATTATTTAAAAAAATGTAAAAAGAGCAGATAAATGACAGATAAAAAAAAATCCCATACTTAGTATTAAGTACGGGATTGATAATAAATTGGCGACAACCTACTCTCCCACATTTTACTGCAGTACCATCGGCGCTATGGGGCTTAACTTCTCTGTTCGGGATGGGAA